>Ga0183097_10016_pt1 | contig 843433 bp, 794 predicted proteins | sample BioMet8_FD_128883 | JGI IMG/M metagenome (GOLD analysis project Ga0183097, IMG submission 128883) | Microbial communities from bioreactor (seeded with sewage sludge) at Lawrence Berkeley National Lab, California, USA - Biofuel... | ecosystem: Engineered > Bioreactor > Anaerobic > Unclassified ...
GGCCCTTGTCGTAATAGCCAATCACCCCTTCGAAAGAAGACAGGAATTCTTTTTGCTGGGTCAGGAAGGCCTGAAGATCTTTGGCCATTTGGGCTTGCATCTTGTAATCGTCGGGAAAACTGTCCTTTCGATAAACGAAGCTTTTCGTTTGAATTGGGAGAATCGTCAGAAAGATAAAGAAATGGCGCAGCATCTTGCCTCTTTCTTCGAGGCTCAGGTTCTGAAAGGGGGGTTCCCGCCGAATCAAAGGTCCCGTATGAAAGGCGGGCAGCGACGAGATCGCAGTGATTTTCTTCCGGATGTCCTGACTCTGATCGTGAAAAACGAGTGAGAGGACATAGAAGGAGGAGGCTCCTTCCTTCCCATATCCGAAATCGCCGGATTCATCGATAAAAACGCTAAGAATCTTTCCCATTTAAAAGAAAATGGCGAGATTAATTCTCGCCTTTGGTTGGACCTGGTTTCCCAAGCCTCACCATTATTATACGGGAAAAATAAACTCCGTCAAGGCAACGATGGCTTCTTGAAAATCCTTTGATAAATGCCTTCTTTGAAAAGAAGAGTTAGAAACAAAACAAACTTCGTTGGCCTTTTGCCACCGTCTTTGGAAAAATTTTTTTTAAAAACCGCCCGAAGGCGGTTTCCTATTCCCGTTTCGCGTCTAGCAACGCTTTGAAGCGGACAACGAACCTTGTGCGTATTGCCCACGAAGTTCGGATAACTATCGATTGGCGGAGACGTCGAGATTTGAACTCGAGCTCGGGGTAAACCCCGACTAACAGGTTAGCAACCTGCCCCCTTCGGCCACTTGGGTACGTCTCCGTGCCGAACTAATATACAACACTTCGCTAAATTCCGCACTAGGAAAATGGGAGAAAAAGTAATTTTTCGTTCCTGGGCGGACTTTTGCTAGGACAAAGCGGACTCTTCTAGAGGGTTAAGACGCTTTCGCCCAATGGCGAAACCACCCGAATACTCTTGTATTTCTTATAGCCTTCGTGGAGCATCTTGTAGGTCAAAATGCCATTGGTGTTGGTGAGAAGATAGAGGTTATATTCTCCTTTTTCATAAGCGAAATCGACGCCATTGTCCTGGTAATGGACAAAGGAGCCGTTGCCGGGGAAAAGATGAAGCACCAGTTCATCGCTCTCGACATCAAGATTCTTTGTTAGCGAAGGATAAAGCGGGATGATCGCACCCTCTTTGGCGTAGATCAGGCATTCCTCCAGCGGGCAATTCTGCAGCACCCGTCCGCTTAAAGGCTCGCCCCCATTGAAGGGATACCATTTGCCTTGGGGAAAATAGACCACGCGGGAACGAACGCCAGGATCCACCACCGGCGCGACAAGCAAAGACGAACCATAAAGGAACTCGTCCCCGACTCTTTCACATTCGGGATCGAGCGGATACTCCAAGAATAACGGACGGATCAAAGGCAGACCGCTTTGGGTCTCTTCGTAAAATAAGTCATAGATGTAGGGCACTAAGCGGTAACGGAAATACACCCATTTGCGGTAGTTTTCCACCGTCAGTTTATCATAACGATAGGGTTCCTGGAAACTCGAGCCGCAGGAAGAGTGGTTCCGTAATAACGGCGAGAAAACCGCGGTTTCGATCCAACGGTTCATCAATTCGGATGGGCAATCGCCATTAAAGCCCCCGACATCGCTCCCGACAAAGCACATCCCACATAAGCCTAAGGAGATTTCTTGAGGGATCAGCATCCGGAGGTTACTCCAAATCGACTGGTTATCGCCTGTCCAGACCGTCGTGTATTTTTCGCTGCCGCTAAAACAAGCTCTGGTGATGACATAGGGGCGTTTTGCAGTGGATTTTTTAAGTCCTTCGTAGGTCGCTTCCGCCATATAATGACCATAAAGATTATGAATCTCTTCATGCTTGGCTTGGCCAAACTGGACGTCTGGGGGTAAGGGGCCTTTAAAAGAGGCCGGCTCATTCATATCGCACCAAATTCCGCTGATGCCATAGGCGGAAACAAATGAAGCGATCTTCTCACTCCACCAAGTGCGAACTTTCGCCTCATTAAAGGCCGGATAAACACTATCGCCAGGCCAAACGGCATTGACATAGATTTTGCCATCAAAGGTCGCGGCATAACCGTTTTTCACGGCTTCTTGATAAACCCCATATTGCGGATCGACTTTAATGCCCGGATCGACGATGGTGACAACTTTAACACCCCGTTTCTTCAGCGACGAGACGAAAGCGTTAAAAGCGGGAAAACGCTCCGAAGAGACGGTGAAAATGCGGTAGCCTTCCATGTAATCGATATCGAGGTGCACCGCTTCAAGGGGGATATCGGCTTTTTGATAGCCATCCACCACCGCCAAGACTTGTTCTTCCGTAGCGTAACTCCAGCGGCTTTGCTGATTGCCCAAAGTCCAGCGCTGCGGTAACGGAGCCCGTCCCAATAGACGGGAATACTCACTCACCACATCTTTCGCCGAAGGACCGTAGATCAAATAGACATCATCATCGCCTTTGTTCGTCGCAAAGGAATAGGTCTTTTGATCCGAGCCGAAATCGAAGAGCGTCTTATAGGAGTTATCCAGGTAAAATCCAAAGCAAATCCCCCCTCGTTTGACCAAAAAGAAGGGAAAGTCCTTGTAGAGTGAAGGCACGGTTTCTTCGTGAGCTTGCGGATAATCGGTATTGTAATTGATAAAACGATACTCCCGTTTATCCAAAGGGGCGATATGATCGCCTAAACCATAGAAGCGCTCATCGTCGTGCAAAGAGAAATAATGAGCATTGGCATAGGTGTCATCCCCGACTTTGGGGTGGCCTTCGAGTTCGGCGATATCGCTAAAAGTCTGATTGCGGCGCGGGTCAGGAAAAGGCGAAGTCTCTTCGAAAACGATGTTGCCCTCGGAACTCACCAAGCTCAAGGAGAGGGACGAGGAAACACGAAGGGTGAAACGGGCGGTCTCAAACAAATAATCCTCGTTTTGTTTTTCAACGCTGAAGCGAGCGGGAAGAGCGACTTCGCCCACCACCGGAGAAAGATGGGTGGGATTATGATAAATATGGAGCGTGTTCTCGCTCAACAAATCGAGATAGATTTTCTTGCCGGCGGAACTGAAGCAAACCGCCCGCGCTAAAAGTTCATATTCCATGATTAATCGCCTTTGCTAAGGGAAGGCGAACCGCTAACCGAATAAGAGCCGAGGTCCGGCTTCGAGGATTTGGAAAGATTCCAATTGTAGGCGGTCGTCAAAGAAAGCGTGCCGTCATCCTGAGCGACGTTTTGCAAAAAGCCTTCTTTGATCGTGATTTTTTCGCTCTTCGAAACATCGTCTTCTTTATAGGTGAGATTCGCAATGAGCGAAAGCTCAGCGCTCGTGGAATAGGTTTCGCTGACCACGGCGGATTTATCAATCGAAGACAGTTGATCCTTAAGGCTTGAAGGCACCGAAGAAAGATCCTTTAAACGGGATTGTTCTTCGATCACATCGGATTTGGCATTGAAAGCAGTGATGGCTTGCTCCAATGAAGAATAGTACGTCATCACATAATTTTTCGTTCCCGCGATGCCATCGGCCGCAGCTTCGACGACGGGGTAAACCTTTGCGCCCGACACCGTCATGAGATCAATATAAATCCATTCTTCGCTGGTGTATTTGAGCGATAAGGCCGCCCCCACCTTGCCTTCAACCGAAAGGGTCGAATGAAAATAGTGGTCTTCCTCGGAATAATGATGGGCGGAAGAAAAGGAGCCCTCATAAGAAAGAGAGCCATTGCTGAGTTTGCCTTTGCCCGTTTCTTCGATCGTCCAGGATTTGGGCGTTTCAAATTCGCTTGATCCGACATAGGAAACGACATTGCCCAAAAGCGTTGCGGCATCAAGGCGAGACAAAGATTTCCCACATCCGCTTAATAGGAGGGCTGGCAGGACAAGCAATAGGGTTTTGTTGGCGCTTTTCTTTTTCATTCGCATAGCGATAATAACCCCTCTTCTACGAAGAGGCAAATAGAGTTTGCGCTTTCGGGTAAGCTTTTCCATACCAACGCCCCTTCCCTTCCCGAGCAATTTCGAAGACGAATTTGAGCCATTCAAGAGTGAAGTCGGCCTCGGACAAAAAATTTTCAAAATTTTGATGCTCTTTTTGTTTTCCTTCGATTTTATCGATGTTTATTTCCTTCTTCTTTTGACATTTTTCACCGAATTTAAACCCTTTTTCACCCTCAAGAAAACGAGTTGTTTTGGCTCTTGGGTTTTTTCCCTTAAGGTAATGGTGCCCGGGCAAGAGCAGCAACTCTTGAGATGCATCTCCTCGATTGAAACTCAAGGAGACAAAAAGATGAAAACGAATAAGACCCAAGCCGTTCTTTATTTGTATCAGACGTTGCAGAATGATGGCCATATCAAAAAGACTGATTATATGGCGGAAATGGAGGTCAGCGATCTGACTTTCAAGCGCTATGTCAGCGAACTTCGCAGTTACCTCATGAACTTTTCACATCCGGAAGAATTAGTCTATGAAAAGAAAGAAGACTACTACGTTTTGCGCCCAATTTCCTTCCATTTCTAAAAAATTTTAAATCAGTATCTTCTGTTGATACCCTCATAGTGGACAATACTTTACATAAGAAAAGGGGTTCTGCTATGAAAGTGACAAAGACTCAAGCGGTTTTAGTCCTCTACGATACGTTGCTTCACGTTGGCGTTGTCCGCAAGAAAGAATATCTTGCGACCATCGAAACCAGTGATATTTCCTTTAAACGTTATATCAGCGAGTTACGTTGCTACTTTACGACGTTCTCTCCGATTTACGACATCAACTATTCTCGTAAAGAAGATGCCTATTATTTGGTGAAAACCAAAGTCAACGGCTGACATTAAGTCTTTTTCCGATTACAATAAGGCCATGGATATGCCTATTTTTGCTTTTACCACGCCTCGTCATTCTGTCAGCAAAGAAAGCCGTTTTGCGAACAAAAAACGGGATTATTCAATGCTGAAACTCTACCCGGATGGCAAAGTGATTTATCGCTATTTCCGCAAAGAAGACCATCATCCCGAAGTTCAGAATCGTTCGACGATGCTTTCCTCTGAGGAGTTTACGACTTTTAAATCGCTCTATGATAAAGTCCAGCCGCAGTTTGTTTCTTATGCCAGCGCCAATCCGCTCTCCAAAGAAGGCCTTCCCTTCCGCCATACCTTAATCCACGCTTATGGCAAAGTGGTTTTAATTCCCGATTACGTCATCGATCCCCACAGCAAAGTCTATGTGGACCGCTATGTCTATTTCCCGAAGAAGGAAGCGCTAGGCTATTACGAGGCCATACGTTCTTTGACCGAGCTTCTCCGCGAAGACCTCGCTTCTCATCACGTCACTTTCCTTTATTGCGAACGTTCTGAGCAGGATAAAATTCCAACCTCAGGCAAAGCAAAATAACGGCAAAAAGCCATTCGATTCTTCAAAACCCCATTCAAACCGGGGTTTTATTTTTCGTGAAAAAGTTTCTTCGAGGAAGCGGAGGTCAATAATTCAATGGCTTCCGGATCTTGGGCAAAACCCGCTAAAGCCATACTCGCGAGTTTAGAGTCGCTCTCTCCGTAAAAGGCTTCGGCAATGGAACAAGCAATCGCCGCGGTCGTATCGGTATCCCCTCCAGCGAGAACCATCGCCCGGAGGCATTCGTCAAAGGAATTGGTGATAAAGAAAGCGCTGAGGGCTTGTGGAACGCTGACTTGGCAGATCTCAAGACCATGTCCGTGGTTCGATGCCTTTAGCTCGGCAAAGCTCGAGTAAAGCCGGTAATTCTTTTTCGCATAAGAAAGAAGATCGCTTTTGCTTTTCTTTTTCCGAGCCAAATAGATCATCATCGCCGTCACTTCCGCGCCTTTCAGACCTTCGGGGTGATGGTGGGATAAGCCTGTGACTTCTGCCGATAGCTTTTTCACTTCTGCTTCGCTATTCGCGGCCCAGCCGACGGGTGAAATCCGCATTGCGGCCCCATTGCCATAGGATTCGTTGATGTAATAATCCTCATCCATCAGCCATTTATAAAAGGAACGACCATATCCGGCACCGGGGTAACGCCGACCCCATTTGCGGAAACAATCCACCGTTTTCTTTTTATCGTTCGAGATTCCCTGTTTCACGATATCCATCACGGCCAGAGTCATCACCGAATCATCGGTGAAATGGAAAGCGGGATTATAAAGATCAAAGTCCTCTGTTGCCGCGTCGTTATGGAATTCATAGACACTGCCAACGCCATCGCCGATTAGTGCACCCCACATAAAAATCCTTCTTTCCTTAATCATACCCCAAAAGCAAGAAAAGGCTGCCAGAACCAAGGGGGTGATCCTGACAGTCTCTCCCGAAGGAGCAAGAACAACGAATCGCAATGAGACTCTTTTGGAAAAAACGTCCCTGCTCTTTAATAGCTCTTCTTACATCACAATAACATAGAAATAGCAAAAATCGAGAGAAAAATACGTTCGAGGACGAAAATGGAAACGAAGAAATGATTTTTTAGATCAGCGTATCCAGCATCGCTTCCATTTTCGCGTTCTTTTGCGGATGCGGATGAGCGATGTAACGACCCTTCATGACGACCGCTTCCGGCTGGCGCAGGACTTTAAGATCCTCCAGCGGATTGCCTTTCGCGATAAAGAAGTCCGCCGATTTGCCAACGGTGATCGAACCCGTGATCTCGTCGATATGCATGATTTTTGCGTTGGTGATCGTCGCGGCTTTGAGGGCCTCGGCATTCGTGGCGCCCGCGTATTTATGGTAATAGCAAAGCTCACGCCACATCCCGCTTTGGGCGGCGAAGGGGCAAGCTCCATCGGTGCCTAAACCATTGATAATGCCCTTTTCTCGAGCGGCAATCGCCGAATGGATGATGCCATCGGAAACGATCTTGCAACTCGCGATCTGAACATCGGAATAATGCGAATAATTTTGCGGAAGATTCACGCTCGGGAGAGCTGGCGAAATCGTGGTGATAATCGCGCTTGTGGAGGTTTTGAAACGCTCGGAAAGATCGTCATCGAAGAACGAACCATGCTCGATCGTATCGACTCCGCCGATGAGGCACATCCGCATCCCTTCGGTGCATTCGGTGTGCGAGGCGACGAGCAAGCCATTCTTGTGGGCTTCTTCGACAACCCAGTTGACTTCCTCTTGCTTCATCCGGACATCACCAGGATGTTTCGAATCAAGGGCATCCATGACGCCGCTCGTGAGGGTAATTTTGATCAAGTCCACGTGATGGGCGACGTTCTCATCAACCAACTTCACGTACTCTTCCTTATTGTGGCAAGCCACCGCAATCGTCCCATCGCCATGGCCACCTGGGCAGGTCAAAGCGGGGCCTGAGACCAGAAGCCGAGGGCCAATCGCTTTGCCCGCATTGATCTTGTCGCGGGCATAGACATCGGCATAACGCATATCGCCCACGCTTCGCAACGTGGTTACGCCGCTAAGCAAAGCAGTCTTCGCGCATTTCTGGGCGGTCTTCCGAAGATAAAGAAGCCCTAAACCAGAAGCGGCGAATGCCAATAACATCGACTGGGATTTGCCTTTCGAAGCCACGGAGGATTTTGGTACGCCATCGCCAAAAAGATGGGTATGAAGATTAATCAGGCCTGGCAAAAGATAAAGCCCCTGAAGATCAATGACTTTTAAGCCTTGAGGGTTTGAATTGTCAGGGCTGATAGCGGCGATTTTGCCCGCCGCCACCTCCACCGAGTAATTGCTGAGCACCTCGCCTTTTTCAACGTCGATGACGTTGGCGTGAGTGAGTAGATAACGAGAAGAATCCATAAGATTGCCTCCGAAGGATTTTCTCCACTATATCCACTTTCCTCAAAATTTAAAGTTTTATCGTATCATCCTGGCGAATCCGCCCTAAACGGGAAAGAAAATCTTAACGAGAAGCTTTGGCCAAGGCGGCATAGATCTCAAGGGGGCTTAGCGGAAGCGCTGGCTCTTTTTTCATGAGGGAAGCCACCTCTTTATACTGGGCGACCACCACTTTGTTTCGGGCTAAATGAGGTTTTAAGAGCAAGTTTCCTTTCCTCTCGGGGAAAGCCAAGAAGAAAAGATCGGCGAAAGGAAGCTCTTTGATCAAAGAGACGTTCCATCTTCGTTCGGCAAAATAGCGGGAGCGATACGGATGGAAAAGAAGCAAGGCTTTTTCGTAATCTGGCGAAAGGGCTTTTATGAACGAGAAGGCGTAATGGCGGTAATCGGCCTCTTTCTTCGGGAGAGGGAAAGTCAGGAAGAAAGTGTAGGCCCGGCTTTTTAAGCTGGTCTCAATCAGGTGGCGGGCTTCGAGATATTCCTTTTCTTTTTCCATGAGAGCGGCTTCATATTTAAAAGCCCGCTCAAGATCCAAAACGCCGAGCGTGGGGAGCCGGCGCAAATCCATATTCATCAATAAATCCGCTTGTTTGACTTCATAGGCTAAAGGATTGTTTTCTCGGATGAATTTGACGTAAGCGAAATAACCTTCGAGCGTATTTTCGCTCCCTTGCCGGGTCAACGCTTTCACCGCTAAGACTTCTTTTTCGCTGAGGCCCAACTGACGGAGTTTTTCTTCATTAACCCCGCAGTCCTCCATTGAATCGTGCAAAAGGGCCACCTTTTTAGCGCCATCGGAAACGTGTTCCGCGACCCAAATGGGGTGATAGACATAAGGATGGCCACCCCGGTCTTTTTGGCGGGAATGAATCTCATTAGCGAAACGGATGACTTCAAAGAGATCTTTCTTATTAAGGTCAAGATCCCCCACAATCAAATCGGGATCTTCTTCAAGGCCTGGGTAAGGACCTTCGGGCGAACGGGCTAAGAAGGCTTCATAAGATATACTCTTGGCGGGATAAACCACTTTCTTACCGTCTTTAAGTCCGCTGACGTTCAACTCCCGCGGTTTAATCGGCGACCAGGTTTTGTTTTTATAGGCGTAATAATGTACCCCATCGCCCGAATAGGCGAAAAAGCTTTTTCCTCCATGACTTTGGAGGTAAAAGCTCCAGCGTTCACTGAGTTTCTTCGCTTGAAGATAAGGCAAGGTCTCTTCGGGGATTTCTTTCTTGGAGGAGGCCTTTTTCTTTTTCATTACCCCTATCCTATCATTTTCTTCTTTTCGATGTCACCCTGTTTTCCTCAAAATCAAAGGATGGAAAAGAAAACAAAGATGGAAGAGTCTAGTTTCGCTTCGCTAGATAAGCGCTGAGCCGGCGATTCACCACCATTTCGACTTCTTCTTCGATCGCCTTGTAACGTTTAGGATCTAAGAGAAAAAGATCCGCTAATTTTTCGACGTCTTCTTTTTCGGGATTGAAATTGTGCGCCACGCTTAGACCATGGGATTTTCTCGGGAAAGACAGCGTCAAATCATAAGCGGGCGAGAGGACGTAATGTTTCTTCTTTTCGTCATAAAGAAACGCGAAGTTTTTGGCGTGATCGTCTTCGTTGCCGGCATAGACATTGAAATAAAGGCGGCGAAAAACATCATAAAGATCCTCAACATCGTGAGTGAAATCTTTGACGGCATGGAAAAGAGCCAGAGATCGACTCCGTCTTTTGGGGACGAAAGGTTTGGCTAACAGGTTAGCTATTCAAAGGAAAAAGAGGGTGTTTTGGCTAATATATTAGCCATTTCATTCGTAACGGAAACTTAGGGTTGAACCCTTGCTGCTCTTGCTGACTTCAATCTGGGCCGGGATTGCATTCTTTAGGGCCTCGACGTGCGAGATGATGCCAATAAGACGGTGCGAGGAAGCGCTGAGGGAATGAAGGATCTTTAACGCTAAGGCCAAAGAATCCGGATCGAGACTGCCGAAGCCTTCGTCGATGAACATGCTGTCGAGTTCGATGCCACCCGCCTTCATCTGAATGACTTCGGAGAGGGATAATGCCAAAGAAAGCGAAGCCATAAAGGATTCGCCACCGCTTAAGGAAGAGACCGGACGGAGTTTGCCCGTCTCGAAATCCTCAACGTCGATATCAAGACCAAACCGGCCAACGTTATCGCTGGGGACCGCTCGACGTCTTAAGGCATAACGACCATCGCTCATGACCCCGAATTTTTGGGAGGCGCTTTCGAGGATCTCATCGAAAATCTGAGCTTGGTAATAGACTTCGAAATCGATATGGGGAACCCCGCCGGTCAATTTGCCATCCGCGGTCTGGGTGAGCTGATGAATGGCGCTGGCTTTCTTAAAGAGTTCTTTCGAGGCGTTCCGCCTTGCGGAGACATGGTCCAAACAAGTGCGATTTGCAGAGATTTTGCTCACTAAAGCCCCATGGATACGTTCGCTTTCTTCCGCTAGAGCCCGGGCGGCATCTTCTTCGTTAGCGAAAGGCGTCTCATCAACGGGAACGAGTTTGCCATAACCCTTTTTCACCCCATCGGCTAAGAGCTCCTCGAGTCCGTTCTTTTCTTTCTTGTAGGCTTCGACCTCCTCTTTTAACGCTTGGCGTTCCGTTAAAGGGAGTTGGGCGGATTTCGCTCCGGCTAGATCGGAGAAACCCTGCCCTTTTAAAGCCGCTTCTAGCTCCGCCAAGGCGGCAAGGTAGTGTTCTTTCGCCACGGGTAAATCCCGTTCATTGATTCGTTTCTGCTCTTTTAAAGATTCGAAAGCGGACGTCGCATTGGTCAGTTCTTGATTTAACGCGGATAAGGCCAAAAGCGCTTTACTTTGCCTTGCCTCAGCCTCCAAAATCTTTTGTTCAACCATTGTGGCCTCGAGTCCCGAGGTCTCTTCTTTTAAGGAAAGGACCTTTTGGCTCTTCTCAGCCTGGAGTTTGGCGAAATCATCTTTCGCCTGCCGTTTTCGCTCTAAAGATGTCGAAAGACTTTGAATGCTTGCCGCTAACGCTCGGGCTTTTAAGAGATCTTGCTGGTGGGCTTTGCTTTGTTCTTCGAGGGCTCTTAAGCGGCCTTTGTCTTGAAGAATATCTTTCTCGTTCTGGTTGAATAATCCCTGCAAATCTCCCTTAAAGGATTGCAAATCCCACTCCTTTTGAGCGAAAGGAGCGAAGGCTTGCTTAAGGGTGGAGAGCTTCTCTTCCACAAAGGCATTCTTCTTTTCGGCGGCCTGGGCCGCGAGTTCCATCGCCTGCTGGCGTGATAAAGCTTTCTCTTCGAGTTTCTTTAACCCTTCGCGGTCGAGGACTTCGGCTTTTTTAACCGCGGGATGGGGATGATCTAAGGCTCCGCAAACGGGGCAAGGCTCATGGTCTTTAAGACGTTCCGAAAGGATGCCCGCTTGGCTATCCAAATAATTTTGGAGCGCCTCGTCGTGCTCGGACTTCGCTAAGGCGGCTTCTTGCTTTTTATTCCGATAATCCGCTTGGGCTTTTTCTGCTTCTTGAACCGCTGCTTCATAGGCTTGGCCCTGGCGTTTCACCATCATTAAAGTAGTCGTGGTTTGTTCAAGTAAAGCGAGATGCCCCTTGATCTTTTCTTGATCGGCATCACCCGTGTATTGGCTGAGACTTTGCCGGAGGGACTCTAAAGCCGCTTCATCGTCGCTCTTCTCTTTTTCGAGGGCGTTAAAACCCTTTTCCTCTTGGACGTAACGGGCTTTGGCCTCGACTTCTTCTTGTTCGGCAACGCTGCGCTTCTTTAGTTTCTCTAAGGCCGCTAAAAGGGTGGTCTTTTGGGCGATGGCTTCGGCTTTGTCTTTTTCATAAGCCGGCGATTTTTCCTGGGCTTGTTTTAAGGCGGCTTGATAACGGGTTTCACTCTGAGGGTAAGCTTGTTCAAGGCGGGCCTTGGTGACTTCCAGTTCTTTTTGGTGGGTTAAAAGCGTGGCGCTTTTCGTGCTTAAGGCGAGAACAAGCTCGGCTTTCTCCGCTTGTTCGAGCCGGCTGGCTTTTTCGTTCAGGCTTGAGGCGGAAGCATCCAAAACTTTTTTCCGTTCCAGACTTTCCCAATACGACGAGCGGTTAAGGTTGTCATTATGGATTTTTTGATGAGCCGAAAGCAAAGCTTCTTTTTTGCCCATATCTTCTGCCGCTTTCTTCGATGCTTCTTTTTCTTGGCTGGCTAAGGTATTTTGCTCTTGCTCCGCCAAGAGGATGATTTCATCAAAGTGATTGATGGCGTCTTTATTTTGAATGAGGGAAACCAAAACGGGATTCTCGCTTTGGAAGGCATTGAGTTCTCCGACGATCAATTGGCTTTGCTCAAGGAGGGATTGCTGCTCTTTTTTATCTTCGTTTTCGAGGGCATCGATAAAAGTGCGGAGATCAAAGGTCTTGAGGATCTTTCGGAAGATCGGTAAGCGGTCCTCGGTCGAGGCATTGATCAATTTATTGAAATCGCCTTGGGCGATCATCATCGTCATCTCGAATTGATCGCGGCTTAACCCGATGATCTCTTCGAGTTTGGCATTGGCGGTTTTGATGTTGCTGATCGGCGAAAAATCCGGCCCGGTCAATTCGACTTTCGGATTATCGTGGGTCACGCCGCCTTTGCCTTTTTTGGCCGGACGATCTTGGGCGGGGTAACGTTTGACCTCATAAGTTTTCCCTTGGTAGACGAAAGAAAGATCCACGTAGGTTGGGGTCTCTATAGCGGCGAAGTCGCTTCGAAGGGTGTCGTTTTCTCGGAAATCCCCCGAGGGCGAACCGTATAAGGCGTAACAAATCGCATCGAAGATCGTGGTTTTACCCGCTCCGGTCGGGCCATTAATGAGAAAGAGGGAATCGCCAAAGCGCGTGAAATCGATTTTGACGACATCGCGATAGGGTCCGAAAGCGGATATTTCCAAGCTTAAGGGTTTCATTCGTTAACCCCCTTATCGCTCAGAAGATCATGAACCAGTTGGGCTTGCTCTTCGCTCATCGGCGCTCCATTTTGCTCGGCGAAGAAATCGGCGAAAAGCTGCTCCTTGGAGACGTGTTCAATATCGATGGTTTTCGTCTTCGAGGCATGGACTTCATGGGTCACATAATCAACCCAAGCGGCATAGGGATAAACACTTCGGAGTTTAGCCATCGGGTCTTCGAGTAACGAGGTGTCAGTCAATGAAGCGAAAAGATAGGCGTTGTGGTCGGCTTTCGCGGCTAAAATCTCGTCCAAAGATCCGGTGAGATGAATCACGTCATGGAGAAAGCGAATGGGTTTTGCAGAGATTTTGATGGTTTTGCCCTCCACTTCAATCAGGGTAAAACTCTTCTCGGAATTGGCTTCATCGCGGTGGTATTTGAGGATCGAACCCCCATAACGGGCATTAGGAGCGACCGCTTGCGGTTTATGGATGTGGCCTAGGGCCACGTAATCAAAATCGTGGAAGAGCGAAGCGCTGATGGCGGAGACATCGCCCACCGCCACGCCATCCTGGCTCAAGATATCTTCGGAACCGCCTAAGGGCAATTTGCCATCGAGGGGCAACACCGTTTGATGGGCCAAAAGAAGATTGGTCTTCATCGGATCGACCGCCATTCGGCGAATCACTTCGGCGATCGCATCCGAATAAGTCCGATAATCGGTGTCAAACGCACTATTGACATCAAGCGGGCGAATAAACGGAAGAAGATAGATGTTAATGCCTTTAAACACCACTGGGGTCAACGCCTCTTCGACCCGGGTGGCGACATGGATGCCTTCATCTTTAAAAATCGCGCTGCCAAAATGAAGTTTCTCGGGCGAATCATGGTTGCCCGAAATGATGAAGCAAGGCAAATGCATCGCATGAACCCGGGCAAGGAACTTATCGAGCAAGGCCGTCGCTTCATTGCTGGGCAAAGTCGAATCGTAGATATCGCCCGCTAAGAAAAGGGCATCGACTTTTTCTTCTTGGGCCAAATTCAACGCTTGGTCGAGAACAAAGCCTTGATCCTCGAGGAGGGAAAACTCTTTGAGGCGTTTGCCAATATGAAGATCACAGAGTTGCAAGAACTTCATCCTTCGCCCTCCTCAAAAATACTGCTTTCATTCTAGTCTTCCTTGCGTCTCGTTTTAAGGGCTTTCGAAAAAACTACCCCTCTTGTCGTTCTCATGGGACTCAACGCAACAAATCAGCCAAATATTCTTCCTTCTTGCTTCGGTGTTTTTTAACCCGGCGATACTCTTTCAATAATCCGCCGATATCCTGGACTCGGTTCAGTGCGGTTTCAAAGTCGTAATCTCGAATCCTGGAACGAACGAATTCTTTGGGCATCAAACGATGGGAGGCAGAAAGATTGCTGTACTCTTTCAATAGGCCTTCGTTGATGATGATTAAAATCTCAATCTCTGGCTTGGTGCAGAAAGTTCGCACCGAAAAGACTCTTTCACTCACCGCTTTGAGATCGAGTTCATCTTTTTGAGTGTCACCAACCCGGTAAATTACGACCTGCTCACCCCGTTTTAGCGTGTTGAGCAAAACGATGATCTCTGGCGTGATTTGTCGAGCGTGAATGGGGCGCTGATCCAGAAGATCCTTTCGAGTGAAAACCAATAAGCCTTCATCAAGACAGCGTTCCAAGAGCATCGTTTCGCATCGGCCCTCGCCTAAGAGCAAAATCAATCGCTCCATATCTCCGTTTTTAAATCCATCAATTTGTCATAATTCAGCAGGGTATCGAAGGTGTTGTTATTGAAAGCCTTGCTCTTCGATAGCTCGACTCTCTGCTCATAATCTTCTGACACGTTGGCGAGGGTAATAACATCGTTCTCTTTGTGTAGGACATCAATATTGTCATTCCGAGCAAAAAGATCGAGGATTTCAGAATAATGAGTGGAAAAGACGAGGGTTGCCCCTTTCGGATTGAGTCGTTTGTCGTTAAACATGATGATGATATTCTCGACCAGGTTCTTGTTGAAATTCCGTTCGATCTCATCAACGAGCATCGTCCAGCCAAAAAAGAAAGATAAGACGGCGGAAGCATAAAGAGCATAACCGGTTTTCGTCCCCTCAGAGAGAAGGGCGTCCAATTCGGCAAGTCCCAAGCAAAGCGGAGTTTGATTTTTCCGGGTATAGATAAACGTGTGATCCCCTTGACCGGGTTTCAAAGAGACGATCCCTTCGTCGAGGAGGTTAAAGATTTTCTCGGAGACCCGCTCCAACTTCTTTTGGAGAGCCGCGGGATGAGAAGAACGATAAATCCACTCCAGCAAATCGGTGAAGTGCGTGTAATAGCCCCCGGCATCGATCATGCCCGGGAAAGGGTCTTTGACGAATGAAGGCAAGGAAGAAGTGTCTTCCAGACCGCCCGAGCGTTTTTTAAACGCCCGTTCTTTATGAAAAGCGGCATCTGAGAGATCTTTTTTATAAAAGGGACGTAACTCCCCCACTTGATAGTCTTCATCATCGATTTTGTAATAGCTGATCGTCTCGCCTCGTACGGCGGGGGCATGATAATGGACTTCGTAACGTTTGAGAAGCCCTTCATCGTAGAAGAGCACCGTCAAATCCAGATGGGCGCCTTCTTTGACGCCTTTCTCGAGATAGGCCCGTCCGCTTTGGAGAATGGAGAAGCAAAGTTTCACGAGAGAAAGGACTGTGCTTTTGCCAGAGGAATTCCGGCCGATAAAAGCGTATTCTTTCGGCAAGTAAAAGCCGGATTTAATGGCGAATAAATCCTCATTATTTTGTTCAGGGTCAATTCGGGTCTTCGTCAAAAAATTGATCGTGAAACCCGGCGCTAACATCTTGTAGCCACTGACGGTGATTTTTAGGATCTTCATTCGATTTCTCCAAGGGTATTTTAAAGGCCATTGGGGTTTCTGACAATTGTTTTCAATGCTTTTAAACATATTTTTTGTTTATATTCTTCTTTTTTAGCTCTCTAAGTCAAAAGAGACAACGCTGCCAAACTCAAAGAAAGCTGGGTGGCTGATCCGACGATCGCCGCCAAGAAAAAGCTTTCGCTCCGTTTCTTCTGGCCATAGAAAACCGCCCAGAGCCCAAAGAAGAGCCCAGCGAAGAAGCCTTCCTTAAGTCCCGTCTCCTCCATCCTCGTTCTCTCCTTTCCTTCGTTTTAAAATCGCGGGGGTTTCACTGATATAAAGTTCAAAGGGGAACCCGTTGATCTCCGCCAAGGCTCTCACGTCTTCAGCAAAGGCTAATTGATCCTCTTGTCCCCTAAAAAACACCAGCAAATCCCCCTTCCTTTTCTCATAACCGGATCCATAGGCCTCATTTTTCTTCATGAGAAAAAGAAGCGAATGCTCGAAATCCTTCTTTCGTCCTCCTCGCAGCATTCGCCGTGTCCGCCAACTCTGACGGTGAGGAATCTTAACGGTAAAAACTTCCATGGCTCTTTGACCTCCTTCTTCTTTCGGGGCAGAGGCCTTTAAAGACAAAAAGGTCTCTCACTTCTTAATAGACAAGTGAGAGGCAAATTTGCCCTAAAATATCAGCAATTCTTGTAAAATTTTACTCCTCCTCGCTATCTTCGAGACTTTTCTGCACAGCCCGAAAATACGTTCGATCGCCCTCTTTCAGCGCGTTGAGAAAAGGCAAGAGATTACTGGCAGGAAGTCGGTGACGATAATCGAGAGGGAGTTTTTTGGCTTCTCGACACATTGTCTCAAAAGAATAAGGCCCATAACAAATCGAATCGCTCAGAAGACGGAGCTGCCAGCCTTCAGCGTCATAATAATGAACGGAATGGGTCTTTGACTCCGTTTCTTTCTCCTTCGCAATTTCAGGCCAATAATGTCGCAGCAAAGGCGTATTCGCCTTCTTGCTCGTCGTCTTTAGCGCTACATGGTTCAAAGAATCGCAGCAAAGGAGAAACATCTGCAAGATATTGGGGTTGGTACATAGGCTTACCGCCAGCACTGCTTTAGGATCTCCAAGAATCTCTAAAAGCCCTTTTTGAATTAAGACAAAAGGGGAAGACTCTTCTTGAGCGCGATTATCTACATCGTAAACGCAAAAGACTCCGTCATAATCGCCATTGGCAAAAGCGCTTTGGTAATAGGGAACCACGTTGCCCGATCCCTTCACGTTCCGAAAAGTAACTTCAAAATCGCTCGAAATTAAGCCTTGGGATTTCCACGCTTCGAAAAAGGTTTCTTCCTCGGATCCTTCGAGGATGAGAAACAAACGAAACTGAGATTTCATTGCCTCTCCTTTTTCTCCCGAAGCGAGAGGACTTCTTTGACGAAATCCGGGGTCGGCACCGCTATAAAATCACCATGGTTATACCGTTTCGGCAAATTCGAAACTTCGCGGGGACCGCCCAAAGACGCTGTCGCTTCTTTTAAGGGGAAGAGCCTTGCTTTTTCGGGAGTCCGTTCCAAGAAATAAATCTGGTCTTTGCGCCAGAGATTCTTTTCGTCCATCAACAGCAAATCGTGGGCGGTGAAAAGGAGTTGGCCCTTCTCGTTGGCGATATTGTTAAAGGCGCTGACAATCGCCCGGGTCAGCTTATAATGAAGCCCATTGTCGAGTTCATCCACAATCAGGGTTTTGCCCTCTTTGAGGGCTTCATAAAGATAAGAGGCAAAGGCTTCGATCTTTTTGGTGCCATTCGAGTCGAAATAAAGCGAGGGCACGCTATGGCCGCCATAGCGGGTCAACAGATGCCCGCTTTCGGGACGCTCCTGATAATCCTCCAATGCTTTTTCGTCAATTTCGCCTCCGCCGTTTCCTTTTAGCGGAGCGGGATCGTAAGAAATGTCTTCGATCGAAAGATCGGCATCTTGAAGAAAGGACAGGATAAAACGATGCTTCTCCTCTTCGCCGCTTTTGAGCATCGCCACGGTTTTATCGAGGGGAACATTAAACATCTTGACGATCTCAAGGGAGTCCCCCAGCGCCTCTAAGGAAGCGCGGTAACGCTCTAAGGGCGCAAAAGGACCGGAAGAAAGCTCAAGCGAATAGAGAATGGGCAAGCTTGAAGGAATTAAACTCAGGATTTCGGCATGTTCCTCCCCCAAAGCGAAAAACCGCTTCTGATCCTGGTCTTTTTCAAAAATGGTCTCCAAGAGCGGAGTCCCCGCTTCGTAATAGCGGATTGCCGTCAGTTTCTCATAAGGAAACCGCTTTTGAAGAGAGTCATAAACGAACTCATAGCGGAAATACCCTGCCCCATCGTGATTGTTATAAGTCAAAGAAAAGCGCGTTCGATGGGCATCGCCAAAAAGAGCGCGGTTGCAAACAAAGTCTTTTGAACCGGATAAGACTTTCTTTAACAGCGAAAAAAGCGCAACGATATTGCTTTTCCCAGAATTGTTCGCTCCGAAAATTCCGACGGACTTCAAAAGACGCCGGCCTTCGAGAGGATAGGCATTCGACAAGAGCCTTTTCGTTCGGGCATCGGCGGAAAAAGACAGGGTATTTTCCCCATGGAAAAAACGAAAATCGGACCAGGATACTTCAAGAATCATCGGGGCATTCCTCCTCATCCTTAAAATACTCTATTATTTATTTTCATGCAATATTTTAGCATAACAATAAAACTATTTTGAAGAACGGTTCATTCGACGCTCATGCCATCCCATTCCGCAAAACGACCTCCTCACTTCTTAATAGACAAGTGAGAGGTAAATTTGCCCCTAATTCTGATCATTCAAATATCTTAGAGCGTTCTTTCGCAATGCTTGCCCGTACACCGAAATACACCGCCGTACACCGAAATACACTCTCTTCGGTTTTAAAGGTCGAAACCTTACCTTACCGCTCAGTCCTTGGGGGTTTATCCCTCACCTCAGGGGGTTTGGACTCTTTTGAAGTAGAACAAAACTTAAACGATCATAAGACATCATCGTAAGAATCTTTCAATTTTTGGGGATTTATAAAAAGAGCCGGAACACCAACTTTCAAGGTAACGTTCCGGCTCTTCTTTAGCTTGCCCAGGTTTTTATCCCCTACGTCTAAACTCCCGAGTCGTCTTTTCTTCATGATAGGCAAAGAAGTCGATGCGGCCCACTCCTCCACCATCACCCCGCCCAATGCCTTTATCAAGCGAATTCAAAAAGACGAAATTCTCCTATACGAAAAACGATAAAAGGCTCTGCGGCTGCCGAATCCCTCATGGGCTTTTCCCCCCAGCCGTAGCGTTTTGTCCATCCCTTTTAATGAGAAAAAGGCCTCCGTTAGAGTGGACATGGTAAATGTCCAAGCTAAGGAGACCTTGGGGATGACAACCCCCTTTTACAGAGCGATTTTCATCTCAACGCGATCAGGCGATATCGTAGGTGGTGATTTTCTGGTTCGCTGGCTGGCCTTGATCACCCTGAGCGCCATCGTTGCCAGCGATACCGCCAAGCGAGCCAGGATCGCCTTTGCCGCCATCGCCGCCATCGCCGCCGATCAGTTCGAGTTTTGCCCCATGGAGTTGCCGGACAAGAATCGGACCTTTTTCGGCTTCTAAAGCATAGCCACCGGTTCCGCCTTTGCCGCCATCGGAACCATGTTCAAACGGAAGGAGGTTCGAGCAATAGCCCGCCTGTTGGCCTTGTTGTCCTTTGCCGCCTTTGATCAGGGTATCCACCCCGACGTTCACGGTGATGCCCGCTTGCGAACGGAAGGTGGTATAGCCCATGGTGCCTTGAGCGCCATTGGTGTGATCCGCCGCTCGCCCTTGGGCGGGAAGATAGATTTGCGACGTGTAATAGGAATGACTCGCACCATAGAAGCCCAAGATCATGTCGCCGCTGCCATGGTAATAGACAAAGTTATTGAAACCATCCCGGCCCCAGCGCATCGAGTCGGAAATGAAATTGATCGTGCAATCGTTGGTTCGATCCAGCGTTTCGGTCGTGAAGGAATCCGCGTAATGGTCTTTCTTGACCACGTAGTTGATCTCAATGACGTTCTTGGGCAGATAGATCGCCGCCTTCGGGCTCCACCACTTGTCCCCGTTGTAATTTTCGTTGACGAAGGAGACAATCAGTTTCTTTCCGGTGCCGTTATAGTAAAGCTTGTTGCCGTTTTCTTGCAAAGTGCAGTTGCCCTTGAACGCGGCGAAATTATTGAAATAGGCGTATTCGCCGGGATGAACGATGCTGTCTTCGAAGAAATAGACATTGATTTTCGGAGCGGCGGGATCATCGCCCATCAGTTGATTGATCGTGCTCCAGCCTTCGGCATCGATCGCGCCGAGGGTGTATTCCAAATGAAGGTTCGCCAATAAGGGGTTGTTCTTCAAGAAAGCGATCTGCTCCAGCGAATAGCAACCCGAGAGATTGAGATTAACGAGCTGGGTCAGCCCCGTGAAAAGGGTGACATCGGTCACGTTATGGCAATTCTGGAGCGAGAGCGTGCTTAAATGCGTTAAGCCCCCGAGGGTAAAATGGTTGCGGCTTTGATCGCCCGTCAACGGCGAATTGCTGAGGTCGAGTGAAGTCAGTTTCGTCAATCTCGCGATATCGCCTAAGGCCGTATCGTTAAGGCCATTGCCGCCAATGGAAAGCTCCCGTAAATCCGCATAGTTTTTTAGGAAGGAAACCAAGCCCGTCTCGGCGGTATAGTCAGAAATATTGCAATCGGCCATTTTAAAGGTGATCAATTTGGATAAATCGGCTTTCTTAAAGGAATCGAGGTCAATGGACTTCACGCCCGAAACATCAAGATAAGTGAGCGATTTCAGAAAGCCCAAGGACATAATCGAATTGAAAGATAAATCGGTATAGGCCAAGCCCAAGTGAACAAGGGCGCTCAAGGAACCTAAGTCATTGACCTCCGCGATCGGATTGCCCGACAATTCGAGACTCTCCAGGGCCAAAATGTTGCCAAAGACTTTGCAGGACGTGAGCGCGTTGTAGGAGAAATCCGCCACCCGAAGCGGGCTTCCTTCATAATAGGCAAAAGCCTTAGCGACATCGGCGATTTTATTGTGGGCGAAGCGCGCTTCTTGCAAGGTGGAAGCAAACGCATCGAGGAGGTCGACGTTCGTGATGGAGTTGCCCGAAAAATCCAAAGAGGTAAGATGCTGAAGATCCGCGAGGAAGGCAATGGTATTTAAGCCGCAATTCGTCATACTCAGTTTTTCCAAATTGGGCAAGACCCGCACCGCAAAAGCCATCTGGGGATCGCTCCGCAATTTCCCATCGATATTAAGCTCGGTGACCTTGGCCAAATCCGCGGAGGTCAAATTCTGGCTGGGCAGATTCAAAACCTCGCGGAGAATCGCGGTAATTAAGGTATTGGCGACCACGAAGCGGTGATTGAGGGTCGTGTTCTCAACGATATCGTGGATTTCGATGCTGCCCATCCCGACACCGACGATTTGCACTCCCCCGTTTCCGTTTTCTTGAATGAAGGATTTCGAAGCCTCCGGAATCACATACGTATAGCGATGAAGGCTCTTCGAATTATCGCTGAAATAATGGTAGCCTAAGCGAAGATCAGTCCAATCGATCTGCTCGGGATCTTGATTCTTCGCCGGATAGACTTTGGTCGTGACCTTGTTCGAGAGAATCCGTTTGCCCTGAGCGTAATCATAGCCAACCTGGAAAGTGAATTCGCCCGCCTCAGCGGCCCGCAAAACGCCTAAGCGATCAAAGAAAAGGCGGGACGATGCTTTGCTATCGCCTTCTTCATAGACTTGGAAAGTCGCATCATCCGGTAACGCCCGGGTGGGTGAAAGGGTGAACGTGCACTGGATGCCCGTATCCTTGGTGTCCATCAGTGCCGGAACCTCTAACGTGAAGGTCGAATAGGTCAAAACGGAGCTGCTTGCTGCCGTCGAAGAAGAGACGGGCCCAGCGCTAGAAGAAGCCTCGGGGCTCATCTCCGCGATTGGGCCACAAGCCGTCAAAAGGAAAAGCGCCGACAAGACCACCGGAACCAAATGTTTCTTTTTCATCAAAATATCCCTCCAAATTTTCTTTTACTTTAGCAAGGCAAGTGCCAACGGAGCGCCAATGGGAAAAGAAAACCACAGGGAAAAACTGATCGGGCTCAGAAGATCAGGGTATGTCTTTAATCGATCACGGATTTACCCCAACTCTCCCATTCGGTTAAGCCGTTTTTGTCCAATAAGCATCGCCTAATGTTTTCTTATACTCATCAGCATAAAGGAATAAGAATCCTGGAATATTCGCTCCATGAGGTTCAAGGAATAACAAAGCGTCTTTTTAGTCTTGCCGTCTTGGACAGTTGTAAAGGATTCCTTGACAACTGAATGTTCCGCCAATTCGCCTTCTTGTTTAAATATCGTTAAAGGAAAAGAAAGAGCCCTCGAAGAAGGAATCAAAACGGCCCCGCTTTCGGATTGGCTCTAGGCTTGGGGATATCCTTCATTCTTTTCGCCGCGATGAAGACAAGGATCAGGAATAAATCACCGGCGTTTTACCATCGCTATCATAATGCCAATAACCACTCGGGTTGCTCGACGGGGTGCTCGCGCTATAAAGATAATAAGGAAGGCTCGTATCCGCTCCTCCAGCAATCCCATGCGAATGATTCCAGCCATTACTAAAGGCCGGTAAGGTTTCATTCTTAAGATACAAATGGAGTTTCTCTGCATCATCGAAAGCGTACGCGTCAATGGAACTGACGCTTTGGGGGATGATGAGGGTTTCCAGATCCCAGCAGTTCATGAAGGCTTTCGTTCCGATGCTCGTGAGCCCTTCGCTTAGGGTAACCGACGTTAAATCCGAGCAGTTCCAGAAGACCCCTTCAGGCAGACTGGTGATCTTAGAAGGTACCACGATGCTTTTGAGGCTGATGCAGCTCACAAAAGCGTTGGGGCTTAAGGAGGTTAAGCCTGCGGGCAAAGTCAACTCTTGCAAAGTGATACAACTGCCAAAGGCACCCGGACCGATCGTCTTGACCGAAGCGGGCACGCTAAAGCTCGTGGGGCACTCTTCATCGTGCATCGCATAAAGAACGCTCTTATCCGCGCTATAAAGAAGCGGTCCTTCTTTCTTAAAGGCGCTATTGCCTTCTTCAAGGGTGAAGGCGACATGGCTGGGCGAAATCAAAGACGAACGGATCTCTTTTAATCCGGCGTTCAGGGTCAAGGCTTTGAAGATGTTGTTGTAATAGTAGCCTGAAGCGTAAGAGGTGCTCATCATCTTGCCAAAGCTATCTAGATCAAGGCTGGTGACGTTAACCCCATTTAAGGCAGCGGGCAGATGATAATCCGAAATCTGGAAATCGCTCTTTGCAGATAACATGCCTTGCGCATCAAGCGTATAGATTTCATCATTGCTCTTTTTCTCCCACACCGGATAAGTATCAAAATCCTTTTTGACCGAAGCGAACTCCGCTTTCTGATCGTAACCCCTAAAGGCAAACGCATATTCATAAGAATCGGCAGCGTGGGAAAGCGAATCATTGGGGGCGTAAACCGTGTGGCCATCCATCACCGCTACTTGCTCTAATAGTTTGCCCCCTACCCCAGTATAAAAACGAACTTGGTGAGCGAGGAATTGGCTTTTGACCTCATCGGGCAAACTCACGTGGGTCGTGCCGATCGCGCTGACATTAAAGTGAAAGGCTTCCGTGGGTTTAGCGGAGACTTGCCCCGTGAAGGAAAGCAGATGCTGATCGGCGAAGACCGCTTCAAGGGCATAAGGGGAACTTGGGGGGTCATTCCGGTAGCTTTTGCGGCTAGGATCATAGGTTAACTGCGAAAAGATCGTTGAGAATTCATCGTCGATTGCGGCGGTATAACCCCCGCTTTCTTCGGGAACGAAGTCCAGGCTCCCATAGCGGGAAAAAGGATAGGCGCTCGTCATGGACTTGAGGAAGCTCGAACGAAGATGACTCCAGAAGTTCCCGGCTTGGCCCTTACTGACCGCTTCGATGAGTCCGGTTTGTAGACTGCCGGAGGCATCATCGCCTTCATAAAGATAAGCGTCCGAGGCATAGGCATAAAAATGATCGGTCCCATAACACTTGCGGTCCATCTCGGTCGAAGGCCCATCATTTTTAAGGACAAAGTCATAGATCCCCATTTCCCCGGACAAGGTCGCATTCTCTAGCTCCGCGAAGGCTTGGTAGAACCCCGCTTCCGTGATCGTCGTGTCGACGGAGAAAGTCGATGAGGACGAACTCGAGGAAGAGGAGGAACTAGACGAGGAAGACGCTGAACTTGAAGACGAACTGGACGAGGAAGATGAACTTGAGGAAGACGAGGTGGTTGAGGAAGAGGACGAGGATGAAGAAGAAACGCTTTCGCTCAAGGACGATGAGATCAGGGAACTCTCGAGGCTAGATTCGGGTGCTGAGGAATGATTCTCTCCCGAAGAAAGAAACGGTGAGGAAGAAGCCCCACCGCACGAAGATAACGTCAAAAAACTCAAAATCGCCACCATCCCACGACGATAAGAAGTCATATCCTTTTGCCCCCTTGAGGTTGCTCTAGCCCCATTATAAAAGGGAGGGGGCGTGGACGAAAGCCCGCTAACTGATATCCTATGAGAAACTCGTGAGCCTTCGCTCGTTTTAGGTGAAAACGAAAAGACCCTGCAAAAAGGCGTTATCTTTTGCAAAACGGGCTTGTAAAGGAAGAAACTATGGTCTTAGAAACGAGGGCGAGGCTATAGAATGGCTTTAAAGCCGGACCTCACGGAAAGGCAGACTGAAAGCGATATTTTCTAATTCGGAACTGACCAAAACGTTCTCTTCTTTATCGAGATAAAATCCCGTTCTCTTCTTGGGCGAGGACAATGTGAAAACGAAAGTCGAAGGAAGTGGTTGTTCTTCGATTTTGTGGAAGCTCGATTCATCGAGAACAAGCAGCATTTTCCCGTTGGAAAAGAGGTAACCCATGCTCGAAGTTTGCTCATCGAAATAATCGCGAGGATTTTCGAGATAAAGATAAGGGAAGCAAAAGCGGAGGATCTTCGCGGCGACCCGAAGACGTTTCGGAGCGTCAAGGCGAGAACAATAATCAAAAAGGTTATAGTCATAGCTTTTCTCTTTCCGTCTCCGTAATCGTGCAAGGCACATTTCCTCAAAGGCCATCTCGTCGGAATGGGTGTGATAGTAATCGTAACCCTTCGCAATCTCTTCAACGTCGGCCCATTCATGGAAACGGGAACTGGGCAAGAAAGTCGTTCGCCTCAAATAGATAAGGCAATGAGAGTAATAAAGATAGAATTCGTAGCCATAAGATACCCCAGCACGACCATAGCGATCGATGACCTTGAGCAGAGCATCCTCGCGATAAGCGATTCCGGAAAGGAGGTTTTCCATTTCCTCAGCGTTTAAAAGTCTCTTAACGTAAGAGTTCAGGGATTTCCCCTGCTTCTCCCCGTAAAGGAAAAGACGGAGGACGTTGTTTTGAATCACCAGATCATTTTTACTCATTTTTTAGGACGGGGAAAAGTTCATTTAGACTTAGGAATTTCCTTAATATCCATCGACACTTTTAGTATATCGCCTATTATCCGATCCCGATAGTCATTCCGAGATGGCTCTCGACTTAAAAAATAAGTCTTTTTGAAAAAAGTTGGTTTACTGCAATCCCTTTTAGTTTGCCTGTAAGGTTTTATCGACGTTTTGAGGACGCGAGCGCCTGATTTTTTTGGTTTCGTGCAAGTGATTTTGCCTCGGGATGAGATCGAAAGAAAATCGCTTTGAACACGCGATAAAAGCCCTCGTTGATGGGCAAGGCTCATCGTTCCTTTACGGAACCTGATGGCTCGCTTCTTTGAATCCCCTATTTATTTTTTCGGCACTTTTTGTCTTAAGTGCCGTTTTAATATGGAACAAAGTCCAGAGTCAAGCACCCTTTGCTCATTTTAGAGCGGGGCTCCTTTTTAGGAAGCTAGACAGGACTCCCTACAAACACCGCCAAGAAAAAGCGGGTTCTACTCGTAATGGGTCCACATGCGTAAGACATGAATTTCTTTTTTGCTCTCGTCGATAGCGTAAACGAGGCGATGCTGAAGATTGATCCGCCGCGAAAAGAAACCTTGGTAATCCCCGCGCAGTTTTTCGTAAGGAGGTGGGTTTTGAAAAGGATTCTCTTGGATGATCTTTAAGAGCTTCCTCGCTTTTTCTTCTAAACCCGCTTGTTTAAGTTTCTTCTTGTCTTTTTCGGCAAAAGAAGAAAATTTGAGGACATAGTTTACCACTTCTCATCCTCCGTATAAGGCTTCTTGGTGGTGTAATCCTCTTTCTCCGCTTTTTTCAGGCTGAGGCCATAGCCAGGGATCGAAGCCAACGCTAAGGTTTCTTGAATGTCTTTCCAGTCTTCTTCGGAGAGGATGACGAAATTGCTCCCCCGGGAATTCACGACCAAAATCGGTTCGGCAGCCTCATGGGATTGCTCCGCTAAGGCGAAAATGTTTTTTCGGGCTTCGGTAATACTGATGGTGGGCATAAGACGTCCCTCCTTAATGTACTTTCCAATGTACATTTCTAATGTACACCCCGATGTACTCATGGTCAAGTGAGCAAACCTCCTTTTGAAAGAGAGCAAGATACAGCTTCCTTCATTTTAGATAGACAGGAATATTTCTTTTTTGCCCTACAAAATAAAGAAGAAGGCCATTATCCCCTGCAGAACTTGCCTCAATCGGGCAGAGGCAATGGCTTGGGAAGTCATCAGCACCAAAAAACAAAGCATGATCGATTGTGCTTTCCGTGGGCGTTAGCCTTAAGCTCTTTTTCTTTCGTTTGGATGAGGTAGAACTTGGGGGGTAGCTTGGGGGGTATGTAGGGTAGGCCTAAATGACGTTTTCGATCCATTTCGTTCGGAAGAATCAAAGAAAATAGGCGAAATAATTTGTGAATTTACTTGGGGGGGTAGCTTGTGGGGTTACTTGGGGGGTAGTTTGCGAATTTACTTGTGGGGTGAAACCTCGCTTAGAGTTTTGAAGGACTACGCTAATGGAAAAACCCTTCGAGTTTTTAACGGGAAGGGCATTATCCCCAACAAAGTCCTTCTTTCCTTTTTCTTTGGCCCGATTAAAGGAGCGTCAGGGATTTTAAGGGGATAACCTCGACGCTTTGATCGGTGAATTTCACCGCCGCGGATTGGGAAGCTTCGGAGATAAAGGTAATCGTCCCTTTCTTGCCCTGATAAGAAACTTGTGCCCCTCGCTCAAAGCTCGTCGAGGGATTATGGGGGTAAACAACCGGTTCTGTGGGTTCCACTGGTTTTGCGGGTTCGACTGGCTTCGTGGGCTCGACTGGCTTCGCGGGTTTAACCGGGCTCGGTTCCGCTTGAGGCTTGGGGGAGGATTCTTTCTTCTTCAAGTCTTGCATCACACCCCGAACGTCAGCTTTATCATCGAAACGGATCATCAGATCACCCACCGCGATCGAAGCAAGCCCCTCTATGAACGATCCTGGCACCCCGCCAAAAAGAATCCCTGAGGCAAGAGCGGGAAGGGACTGAGCAAAATAAATAATCCCAAGGAGAAGACAAGTTAAAGTTCCCCCGAAAAGAACGATGTAGCCTTCCACCACACTAATCCAGCCGAAAATCGGTAAGCACTTCCGTCCAATCGTTTCATGATCCATAGCCATGTTTTGTTCCTCGATTGTTTTTTATTGTAAGAGGAGTCCGAATCAAATTAAGACATTCTCAGTCTCCGTGTCTTTTGGGATCTCAAGGCGGAGGAAAAGAAGTAAAGTTTTGGGATTATCCCCAACAAAAAGGCAACGGATTGGGGAGCGGATGCCCCCCCTATCCCTCCCCAATCCGTCCCTTTTTTGTTTTGGGGATCCGCTAAAAGAAAAATCTTGGTTCAATCAACGGAAACGAATCCTGAGGAAGAGGGATATCACTTACTGATTCTATAAAACTCTTGCCAAAGGGGGTTCTCTTGCTCAACAATAATGCCCATCGACTTCCGCTACTGGGGCTCTTCCTTAAAATCATGAAGGATAACTCCTTAGGCGAAAGCCCCCATCATCCTCAAGCAAGAAAGTAAGGAAAGAAAAACCATGAAGGCTGTTGAAAAGGCGAAGTTGAAGTCGAACCTCGATTCGTTACTCGCGTTAGCCACTGGTCCGAAAGAGAATCCCAATGAACATCTTTTTCAGATGATCGACACCCCCTCAAGCTTTGACAGCGTTAAGCTCATTGAAGCCTGGGCCAAAGAACATCAGATGAGCATGGTCTTAGAGAACGCCGATACCTATAAGACCCTCGAGAAGGAAATGGATCTTAAGACCACGCTGGAATCCTTATACCGCCTCTATGGGATTAAGTTCCTCAATGAGCAGCGTTTTATTTGGGTTCTCACCAATTATGAGGCGATCTCTCCTCGTCTATTAGCGTTCTATCAGCCGATGATCCAAAAGCATCTTCTGCCCTTATCCCCGAGCCAGCCGGACATCCCCTTATCCGGGTTTGTCTTCACTCTCGGGATCAAGAGTGACGCCCGTTAATTCTTTCTCTCGTGTAATATCCCCTACAAAAAGGCAACGGATTGGGGAGTTGGATGCATAGTCATCCCTCCCCAATCCGACAATTTTGGTGTTTTTTGAAGTGGCTTTAATTATGCCCCCTCAAGGGCAATTCGAATTTTCTGCTCTTCTTCGCTTCCGTTCGTCTTGAGGCGTAAAAGTTTTAAATGGCTTCGCTGCACCGCTTCGTCTTTCCAGGCATCGTGTTGCCTTTGTTTTGGCTTTTGCTCATGAAACGCTACGCCATCGACTTCGATGAGAAGTACTGGCTTTTTATCATAAATGTTGTAAACCACAAAATCGATATGGGTCCACGGATGAGTCAAATAGCGCCTTTCTTCGGGGCTATAATCCCCCACAAACGAAATCAGCTCGGCAAGAGGAACGTGTTGAGCAAAGCGATAAGAGGCAAATTCTTCGTCTTTGAAAATTTTGCCGAGCAGATCAAAAAGAAGCGTTTCCGTGATTTCTTCTTCTTTTCTGCTTTCTTTGAGCAATTTTTCTTGGCTCCTCGAATAATCGGCGTAAAGGATGTCGAAGATCGACTTCACCCATCCTTCGCTAACATCGGTATGTGTCTCGTAAGCCATATAGCGAATAAGGTCGCCTAAAAAGCCTGTCGAGGAGCGATAGATTTGGTCTGAAGTGACCAAAGTAAAACGGTGCTTAGCGCGCGTCATGGCTACATTGAGAAGCTCAGCGTTATTGACAAAACTATGATGAATTTCCTGATTTTGGTAAAAGTCTTCCGCATCATTGGCGACCGTAGAGAAAATAACCTCATCGCATTCCCGGCCCTGAAATTTATGAATCGTGTCTACTGGCACGGAATCGGGGAGGAGTTTGCGGAGAATGTCGGCTTGGTGACGATAGGGCGTGATGACCGCCAAGGACTTGGCCGGGTCGGCTTTTTTCACCAGTGAAACCACTTCATCGATTTCGCGCTGATTGTAGAGCCCGCTGCCTTCCGAATTTTTCCGAGCATGATGGCCAGGTACGGTGTGGATCAAACTCAAATGCTCCTCCTCCCCATCATCAGTGGTCAAACAAATCAGCTGATCTTGGTAGAACCGGCGGTTGGAAAAGTCCACGATGTCTTTTTGGCAGCGATAATGCTCTTTCAGCAGCGTTTCAGGCAGGCGATCACCCAGAAGAAGTTTGAAAGAACGAAGGATATTATTGCCGCAATAGCGGTAAGCTCCGGGGATCTGGAATTGTTCAAGGTATTGCCGATCCAGTTTCACCATCCGAGGATCATCGATTTGCGGCAATTGTTTTAAATCCCCTACCACCACAATTCGACGGGCTTTGGCCAAAGAAAGAATGGCGCTGGCCATGTTTACTTGAGAGGCTTCATCGATAATAAGAAGATCATAGAGGTATTCCGTTGCCGTGCATTTGGCCAACGAGTAGGTTGAAGCGAGGATAACGGGAAACCGCTTGGTGAACTTTTTGAAGTCTTTTTTGTAATTATCCTTGGCAAAAGCCCCTTCTTTTTCCAAGGCTACAGTGCGGGTTAACGCCGCTGAAAAAAGCGACTTGGAATAATTGAGAATAATATCGTTATAAGGCAAACGACTCCATTCCTTAATCTGCAAAGAAAGTTTGTCAATTTTCTCTTGAAGATCCTGAAGGCTCCTTTCGTAATAGCGATGAAAGCAAAAATCATAAAGATCAAGGGGGCCTTTAGCTAAAAGACGCCAAGGAATCCGATGGTGAAAATGCCAGTAAAACTTAGCGAAAAAGCCGAAGGATTCTTTGCCGCGATTTTCGAGACGGGCCGCCAAGGTTAAAAACTCCCCCGCATTCGCTCGATGAAAGCGTTTCTGATAGACGGGGTCACGGCTAAACCTATCGTTGCTAGGGTGCAAATCCGAATAGACCTTTTGTTCTTTTTCGAGTCCTGCTTTTTCGTCGAGCAAGAGTTGATATTGGTTTTGAAGTTCGCCGAGGGAAAGTTTGGCTTTTAGCGCCTCAAGATAATCGTGATCGCGATAAGGCGTTGGTGCGATTCCCGGGTGAGGGAGGGGATGAGCTTCGGCAAAAAACGTCTCGACGTTGACGTTATTGCCTAGCATCGCTGCCAAATAGCCATAGCCTTCTTCATCCATTTTTTCAACGACGTTCTCGAGAGCGGAGTTGTTGTTCGAGCAAACAGCCACACTCTCTCCTTGGATAATCGCGTTAGCGACGATGTTGAGGATGGTCTGAGTCTTGCCGGTTCCCGGCGGTCCTTCGATGACCGAAACCGGATTTTTTAAAGCGTTCCGAACCGCTGAAAATTGGCTCCGATTAAAAGCGAAGGGAAAATAGAGGGGATGTTCTTCACGGCTTCGGGGCCAGTTGTTACTGAGGTAGCAGCCAAGAACGCTCTGGCTGTTGACCTGCTCAAGTCGTTGAAACTGGGACTGCATGAAACGAGGCTGATCGTCATCGCTCTCCTCACCATCGATTTTTTCAGATAAGGCTCGGTAGTAATCCAAGATATTTTTAGCTGAGCAACTCTCGCGCAGAACGTCAGAAGCAATCTCACAACGGGACTGGGGAAAGAATCGGCTCGTCCCATCGTGAAAAATCACCTTGAGCAACCCAATTGAGGGGAAAACAAGGACTTTCCAAAAGTTATCATAGACGAGCTCATCCACCTTGAGCTGGAGGCAGGGAACTTCTTCTCCGTTTCTCCCCAAAAGGACTTGGGACATAGAATAGCGGTAGAAAGTTCCTTGTTTATTGCGAAACTCCACCGAATAGACCCCAGTGCAAAATAAAGTATAAAAGAGGATGTCTTCAGTTCGATCACGATACTGGCCGTTCTCTTTTAAAAGGAAGATATCCGTTTTGGGGTCTAATTTCATGAACTATGGATTTGAATTATTTCTTTTCGTTCGGATCGCCTAGAATATCACCATAATGGATGCTTTGAAGATCGAGGGAAATCGTCCCATCGATATCGTCCATCTCCTGCTCATAAGTGAAGATCACCGTAATACCGTTCTCTTTATAAATCTTGGCTTTGGATTTAGCGATGGCGTCATAGTTATTCGTATCCGCTTCCCAAAGGCCCAAGTGCTCGATATAAAGATTTCTCCGCGGGCCAAACGGCTGATCGGGGAACCAATCCGGCAAGCAGAAATCCGGTTGAAAATTCTTGACCTCTCCGTTCACATTCAGCGTTAAAGACGCCTCGTAGATGTGTTTGATTTTGTTATTGAAGAAATAGTTATCGATTTCCCGTTCGGTCTTGCTCTTCACCTTATGGCCATCGGAGCATTTCTTCGGGCTCTTGTAATCGGCCGCCAAGACCGCGGCTTCTTTGCAGCCGGAAATCTGAAGGAACAAATCTTTATCGGCGTATTTTTTATAGCAGTCATAGCAAAAGTGATGTCCGTGCATCGTCGGCTTGCCACAGATTAAGCAATAAACGGTGTCATTGTCCCCTTCGCCACCGATCTTATGCGCATTCCGTTTGAAGGCCTTACGGTCATCATCATCTTCGTCCTCATTTCCTCGCGGCGTCGAAACGGTAACGGTTGATTTTGGGGCAATAGAAACGGCGGGTTGGCTTTCCGATGAGCATTTCGGGCAGGGATCCTTCGCGAGATGCCAAGTGCCACACTTTTCGCACTTGATGATCTCGCCATTTTTCACCATCTGAGAATGTTCATAACAAAAATGATATTTGCCCGAGGGTTTACCACAAATCAAGCAAGAATTCTTTTCCTCACTCTCCTTGTTGTGTTCGCCTTTGTTCTCTTCTTTTTGACTCTTTTCAGCTTCGATTTTTTCGTAGCAACTACGGCAATACGGAAATTTTCCGTAGGTTGGCTTACCACAGATTTTGCATCTACCCATTTTATGAGCTCCTAAATTTGTAAACAATCATATCATAATTCGGATAAATTTGTTGGTTATTAGCGGTTTTTACAATCCGCAATCTCATGAAACGAATTTCTAAATCTTGTCCCAGCTGCTATACTGTTTTCATTATGACAGACAAGGGGTTCCTTACCAATGAATCGAGCATCCGATTCTTGGATAAGATCATCAGTGATCTTGATTCCTGTGAATCCTTTGATTTTTCCGTGTCGTTCATTAAGAAAGCCGGCTTGGTCTTATTGCAAGATCCGATTGAAAACGCTTTAAAACGGGGTGTTCAAGGCCGGATCTTAACTTCGACCTATCAAAACTTTACCGACATCCCCTCGCTTGAAGTCTTCTTAAAGTGGCAAGAAACCTATCCGAACTTTAAGTGCCGTTTGGAATACGAAAGCTTTGGCGATGATGGCTTTCACACCAAAGGCTATATCTTTAAGTTCAAAGACCACCACGAAGTCATCATCGGCTCCTCGAATATTACGTTTTATGCCCTCGTGAAGAATAAGGAATGGGATCTCTCAATTGAGGTGTCCCAGGATGATGAAGTCTATCAGAGTATCGCCAAAGAGTTTGATTATCTTTGGGATCATACCAATCCCCTCAATCACGATATCGTCCGGCAATACACCGAACACCTGAAATACGCGATTGAACAATGGGACATGGACTTCTTTGATCCGCAAAACCAACAGCAAATCCGGCCTAACTTGATGCAAAGGCAGGCTTTAAAGGAAATCAGCCGATACCGGAGCATGAACGTCAATAAGGCCCTCGTGGTTGCGGCGACGGGCTCGGGCAAGACCTATTTGGCCGCCTTCGATGCCTTGAACTTTCAGGCGAAGAAGCTGCTCTTCATCGTCCACAAGGACTTGATCCTTGAAGCGGCGATGCAGACCTTTATGCATGTCTTTGGCACGACGAGAACCTATGGGATTTATACCGGACAGCAAAAGGATGGACTAAACTGCGACTTCATTTTCGCATCGAACATCATCACCGCGGCGAATTTGGACTTATTCGATCCCAAAGAATTTGATTACATCGTGATCGATGAAGTCCACCACGCTGCCGCCGAAACCTATCGGAAGATCATCAATTATTTTAAGCCTCAGTTCTTATTGGGCTTAACCGCCACCCCCGACCGGATGGACGAACAGTCGGTCTATGACCTCTTTGATAAGAACGTCCCTTATGATCTTCGTCTACGCGAAGCGCTCGAAAATGATTTGATCGTGCCATTCCACTACTATGGCATCCACGATAGTTTATTGAACTATAGCGATGACACCACCGGCGAAGGGGTCCGCAAGATGATCCAGATGATCGCATCGAATACGCATTGCGAATTCGTAAGGGATCAAATCGAAAAATACCGACCGAAGAACACGAAGTTAAAATGCATCGGCTTCTGCCGCAGCGTCGAGCACGCCCGCCTCATGGCCCAGAATATGGCCCAGCTGGGTTACACCTGTGAAAGTCTGACCGGACAAAACACCACCGGCGAACGCTTGAAGGTTTTCTCCGATCTCCAAGATGACAAAAATCCGCTGTCAATTGTTTTTACCGTTGATATCCTCAATGAAGGTATCGACGTTCCTTCGATGAATATGGTCCTCTTCCTCCGTCCGACCGAATCAAGCACCATCTTCATCCAGCAATTAGGACGGGGCTTACGGAAATATCAGAATAAGCCTTATTTGACCGTCTTGGATTTCATTGCTAACTCCTATTTAAGAAGTGTCCAGATCGCCTTAGCGTTAGGCTCCTTATCAAAATCCGGCACCGTCGATAAACGGACGATCCAAGATCATGTGCGGACCGACTTCGAAGAACTCGATATCCCCGGATTAGAGGTCCATTTTGATCAGGAATCCCGCGAAGAGATCCTCGATTCGATTGAGCACACCAACTTCAACCGGTTCGAGCTTTTAAAACAAGACTATCAAAACTTCAAAGAGTACTTAAAACTCAAGCCCGGCGAATATCCGAAGCACACCGACTTCCTCAATTCCGAAGTCAGCGCCGATTTGCTCCGTTACACGAAGAAGTTCGAATCCTATTATGACTTCTTAGTTCGTTGCGGTGAGGATGTCCCCTTCTTTAACGGCGAGCAGGTCAACGTGATTCGTACCTTGTCTTGGTATTTGCCTTTGATCCGTCCGGAAGAATATCTTGTGGTCGAAAAACTCCTGACGGGTAAGCAAAGCGAGTCCGCTTTGCGGGGATATTGCCAACTCAACGATGACTTTAACGAAGAAAGCTTTCAGCATTCGCTAAAGATCTTGCAGGATGAAGTGACCTTCACGAGACCTGCTAGCTATATGGCTTTAATCAAAAAAGAGGGCGAGGATTACGCCCTGAATTTTGATATCACCTCCGGGGCCTTTGTGGCTTGGATTAGTGATTTGATCGCCTATGGCTTAGAACGCTTTGGCACCGACTTTTATGGCGAGCATGGCTTATTAAAGCTTTATGGTAGTTACACCGCGCCAAAGACTTTTATGGCGTTAAATAACGACAACATGTTCTACATGATGGGTGTCCACTACATCAAAGGCCACCTTTGCCTTTATATCAACCTCAATAAAGATAGCCAACCCGAGGAGCGGCTAAAGTATAAGGATAAGTTCCTCTCGAATAAGGTGCTGCAATGGGAGTCCCAGACCGAAACTACCTTAAACAATATTCGGGGTCAGCGGTTGATCGGAATGGGAATTGCAGAGATTTTTGTCCGTAAGACCAAAAAAGAAGACGGCGTAGAAACCCCCTTTGTCTATCTCGGCAAAGGACAGCTGACCAATCCTCGGCCGAGCGACAACCCCGCTAAGGCTTTGCTCTTTGATATCGTTTTGGAACAACCCGTCCCGGAGGTTTATAAATATGATTTCGGAATCGAAGACACCGACAAAGAAAACGCTTAGGGTCGTCGCGGCGGTTATCCATAAGGATAATCAGATCTTCTGTGCCCAAAGAGACTATGGTTTTCTTAAGGGCAAATGGGAGTTCCCCGGGGGCAAGATCGAAAAAGGCGAAACCCCAGAACAAGCTTTAATCCGCGAGATCAAAGAAGAACTCGACACCGCCATCACGATCGATGGTTTTTTGATGAACGTCATCTATGAGTATCCCGAGTTTATCTTAGATATGGATGTCTTTAACGCTCACGTCAAAGAAGGACGATTGGATATCGAAAAAGGCATCCACTCCGCTGAAGCATGGCTTGATGTTACGTCCCTACAAGAAGAAGACTGGTGCCCGGCAGACCAGTTAATTGTCTCAAAAATTAAAGAAAACAATTTGTCACGTCTTTCGGCCTAATCTTTACTCTTTTACCATTTTACGTCGTCTCATTGATTCGCCTTTTCTTGAAAACCTTATAGCAGATAGCCACGATCACTACAATGATCAAAAACGAAAGACTGGAAAGAACGCATATTTTTGCGATTAAAGGCCAAGAAACGACCCACTCTTGAAGTTTGATAATGCCTTCGTAAATGTAAAAACCCAAAATAAGAAGAATGAGAAAAACGCAAGCATACGCCTCTTTCCCAACGTTTTTGCCTCGGATGAGGCCGGCTGCAAAAAGAACGCCCACGATAGCGTAGACGACCATTCCGAGCACAGCCATGATGATGTCCCAAAGATGATCATCAATTAAACCAATTCCTGTAATCCCTAATGAGGTTATGAGCGTGATCAAAATTCCAAGATAGAAGCGCAAATTTTCTCTTTCTTTATTCATATTTTCTCATTTAATTTTCAGAGAATAGTCGCTACTTCGGGCGCCATCCCGCTTCAACGCCATTCATCTTCGCGATCGAAACTAGCCCTTCAATATCCGGGGTATCAAGACCTAATTCAGCATTCCGTTTAACTAATTTATCGAGATAGACTTGATCCGGAATCCGATTATTCTTTGAAGAATTACAGGCTGGACAAGCGAAAACTAAATTCCAAAGTTGATCTTGTTTAATGAAATCCCAAGGGATGACATGGTCAAGCGGAGCACCACTGCTTAAATGTTTGCCACAATAGAAACAGGTCTCTGTTTTGCCTAAGGCATTTAGTTTGTTCTTAAAATAGGTTAGATCTGCCCTCTTGGTGACATTTTCAAGGAGATTGGAGAGATTATCTTTTCTTAGGCCCGCCCTCGCTAAAATCCCTTCGCACATCTTCAGCCATTCATAGTAATTCACCTGTTCGATAAAAGTTTTATTCTCCGAGAGAAAACGGAAGGATTTTTCATTGAACCAAAGGGTATCCTCGGACTTCGAAAAACCATATAAATAGCCTTCGGTATCGCCCCAGAAGGCACCAAAGACATATTTCTTTAGGCAAAGTTTCGTTTTCTTTTCGAACTGGTTTTGATAGGCCTCATTTAATGAATCAAATTGGACGCCATCGAAACCATAACGATCCGAGAACTCCTTAACCAACCGCTCCATCTCCGAGGCAGGAGCATCCGGTGTAACCGGGCTCTGTGGAATATGATGAACATTAACCAAGTTCCAGTAGATCTTGGCGAAAGTCAGATTGATCGCGTCGATTCCGATTTTGTAATCGTCATCAACCAAGAAAATGTTATCAAGCAATGCTTCGAGGAACCCATATTTATAGGTTGTCGTATGCTTGCCTCGAAACAAGGACTGGGAAATACAAGAAAAGAGATTCGCATTCGCATTATCATTAAGCTTCGCTTCTTTTAAAACGTTACCGTTCATTTATGATCGTCCACACTTTCGAGGAAGATTCGTTTCTCAAAACCACCATTAGTCTTCCGCTTTTCTTCCCGCATTGCATCAAACTGTTCCAGCGTCAAACCATTAGCCACAACAATCGCATTGATGATCTCCTGGACGTCCGCCAACTCATGGAGATCGTGCTCTTCCTGATACTCTTTCAGTTCCTCATTCAGTTTGGAATTGAGGGCCGATTTGTAGGCGGTTTCTGAAAGGACGTGGGTTTTGCAGGCTTTCCCATCCGCGGCGATGATGTCAGGGATATTGTCCCGAACGAGTTTGTTATAGATCTTAACCATAGTTTTTCTCCAAATCGTACCTCTCTCTTCTTTTGGCTATTTTACCATTCAGAGGGGAGGTTCTCCAGCCAGTTTACAGCCACATGCTCTAAATCGGTTTGATTCCACAAGCGCTCAAAAAATGAAAAACATCATTGTATAGTTCGGCTGGTCTACTTGGGTCCGTGTCCTTCCCCGTAATCGGATCAGCCATGGCGCTTGTGTCCGGCACATAAATTACAAAGCCAAAACGAGACCGGGTCATCAAAACGCGGTATGAATTTTTGATGTAACGCGCTAACGATGATGATGCATTTCTCCAGCCTTTGCTTGGCGAATACGTCCTCGACAACCACTGCGTCCCATTCCACATGAAATCGAGGTCCCAGCATACGCAAGCGCGGTCAACTTCGAGTCCCTCCATGGAGAATTCGCTGAGAACAGTTTGCATCGCGTTCGATGATTTTGGGTTGTCATTTCCGGCAAAGAACCACGAGTTCAAATCGGGCCATCGCTCATCCGAAACAATACCATCAGGTTTTAGCCGATCCGCATGGCTTGAAGCAATAACGCCCCATCTGCCCCCGGGGCTGCGATGGGAGTAAAGCCACATTTTGGCTTTGGGCAAGTCTCGGGATAACCGGATTTCATATCCCGCCGCTTCAAGCTCAGACAAATCCTTTTTCGCTTGAGGGGCATTCCCTGAAAGAACGTCTTCAGTAAATTCGTGTAATTTATTCCCAGTCACCGATCTCAGGGATTCCTTCAGAAACAAGCCATCGTATTCAGGACCGTAATGGAAATTTAACGACATTTTGATCTTTTGAATTAATTCGCTCTTTATGGGATCGATGGTTTGGGCGAGAAGTCCCTCGCCCATATAAACCTGCGTGCCGGAATACTGCGGCAAAAGAAGGGCGTTTATCCATTCGTTAATTCCCTCCTCGCCATCATGAATGTCCTGGCCTAAACCAACAAGGCAAACGATGACGTTCCAATCATCCAAGGCTTTCATCGATTCATCGAGCAAAGTAATTGGCTCGCTCTTGGCATTGAGAATCTCCAAACGCAGCCCTTTTGTCTTTTTGCCTTTAGATTTTTTTCTCGCATCCCTGATCATTTTTTCTTTCGTCCACGCTCGCTGGGCTTCGTCAAAAACCACAACGTGGACTCCCGAACGTTGGCCTGAATCCAAGGCTCGCTTATATTCAGAAAATTGTTCAATCATCCAATTGATGCCACGTTTGGCATCAAGCTTCGATTTTTTCTCCGCCCTGAGTTTCTCAATTTTTTCTGGTTTTGTCTCATTTGCTATCGCGTCGTCATAATCGTTTTTTACCGCTCGACGAAGGCCAGACTGCAAAACTTCAACCAGCGGGCCGTTGCCCGAAACATAGACCGCTTTGTCCACTTCGGAATGTTGAAATGCAACATTAAGACCGACCACCGTTTTGCCAGCTCCTGGAACTCCGGCAACGAAAATAATGGCTTTATTGTTAGTTTTATCTTTTCGAATCTTTGCAATGACATTCTCCACAACTGCCGTCGTATTAACAATATTCGGGTGTTCTGCGTCGCATTTGAAACACTCATTAAAATCTTTTTTATTAGTGCTGATGTGGTCATAGAGAACTTTCGTGGCGCTCAAAATATCTGGAGATGGTTCCGTTTTCGACTGAATCCAATTATCACAATCATCTTGAGTCTTGATTTTTGAAACCGGATTTCGGTTCTCTTCTGCGATGACGTCAATCGCCTTGGCGATACCTTTTTCGCTCACGGAAACAAGATCGAAAAGACCTTCTTCCGAATGACCGACTAGCGAAGAAGGAACGTCCAATGTTTTTTCGTGTTCGACAATAAGAATCGGACAAACCCAAAGATCCTTGGAGGCTTCATGGAAATTTTTGAGATCATAAGCATATCTTTTAGCTTGTTCTATGCTTTTCTCCGTAACTTGCTGTTTTCCCGTCTTGAATTCCAAGGAATAAACGATGCTGTCCATGAGCAAGACAACGTCAATGCGGTCGCTCAAACTATATAAGGAATACTCAAAAATCAACCACCCTTTAGCTTTAGACTTTGCTAACGCATCCATGAGGTCTGATATCTCTTCGTGCCAGGCTTCATTCTGGACATAATTGGCATCCCAAACATGATTCGCGGTAAACATCTTGCCAAGCACAAATGCAATCTTGTCGTCTTTTTCTTTGAGCGTTGAAAAACTTAAAAAATCATCGATTGCGATATCGAAACTACAAAATTTTTGCTTGACGCGTTCTTGCTCGTTCATTTCTATTTAATTGATTATAGCAGCTCGTCGTATTTCTTGAAGAAAAAGGTTTTTGAACGATCTCTGGATTTTTTCGTAACTGCGCCAGTTAACTTTAAATTGAAAACACTTCTTTTGGGAGTCACAAAAACTCGAAAGTTGCTGCCTTTAGTGATTCAAAACATTTCTTCTTCCTCCAACACTGAAAACTAGTTTAATTGCAAAGAGCGGAATGGACTTTCTCAACCTTTGGTTTATCCTATAAACAAGGCGGTTTACAAAAATGGATAATCACTTTTTCGTTATTAAAACTTGGCCAAACGGCAACAAATGGTCTTTCCATAACGATTTTCAAAAGGTAAAAACAGCTACTTTTTCTGCAAACAAATTAAAAGAAGACTTTGCGAAGTGCCAACCAGGTGACGAGGCAATTGGTTTTGATACCAAGCCGTTTTCCTCCGCTTTCTGCACCTGCAAAATTATCGGAAAAGACGAGAAGAAAAAGATAATCACAGCGGATTTTTCTCAAATTTTAGAAAATCCAGTTTCCGAAAGAGTGATGGCCCAAGATCCCCTTCTTTCTCAAACAAAATTTGTGAAATCCATTCTCGCGAATAGTGGACAAGGAATAACCCTTTTTGGCTTGGAAAAGAATGAATTCGATCGAATCATCGAGCTTTCTAAAAATAAAGAAAAAATCGAAGGTCAGAATGACTTTAGTTGGGTTCCGTTTTACATGGAATTAGCCGATAAATTTGCTGAAGACGCTTACAAAAACGATGTTTTCGTTTCGAAACTTCAATCCGCCTTCGAAAAAACTGGAGTCCCACTTCAGGGACACATCATAACCGAAAAACTGTGCGACCCTTTTACCGCTATCGCCCAATTCAACCATGGTGCTAATGCCAAAAAGCGAATTGCCGTTTGCCAAGGATTAAAAAAAGTTTTTAACATGAAATCAGAAGTTCCGACGGGTTTTGATGGCATCCCTACCGCTTGGTACCAACGTTTCAATTACGCTTGGGGTGTCAACATGGATGAGAAAAAGGCAAACCAAATCCTTTGGTCCTTCCTTCTTGCCATCTTAGAAGTCGTAAAGAACCCGAACGATCAAACCAAAGCGAATTTCGCTGAAAAATACGACCAAGTCCATGCGATCAAAGCTCTGACCCATCAAATGCCGACTTCTTTCTGCTTTTGGGTCCGGCCCAACGATTTCGTTTCTTTGGAATCCAAGACGTCCAAGATGATTGAAAACGACCAAAAACTTTTATCGGAAACGGGCATAAAAAGCCTTGATTCCCCTGACGGAAAAACGTATTTGGAAATCTGCTCTTCATTAAAGAAAGCCCTTGGAAACGGGCAATATTCTTTTAAGACCTTCCCAGAGTTATCGTCATATGCCTATGACCAATCAAAGAATCACCCATCGGCAATGGACCAGCAAAATGAAAGCGTACCAAGCTTGGTTCCCGTCCCTGAAATACTTCCTTATTCAGAGGACAATTTTATCAAAGAAGTCTTCATGGCAAAGGAAGACTATGAAGAGCTAAAAAATCTCCTTCTCCAACGCAAAAATATCATTTTAACTGGCGCTCCCGGTGTCGGTAAAACTTTCGCGGCCAAGCGACTGGCCTATTCCATCCTCGGACAAATGGACGAATCCAAAGTTCAGTTCGTCCAATTTCATCAGAATTATTCTTATGAGGATTTTGTCCTTGGCTATAAGCCTTCCAGTCAAGGCACCTTCAAACTCCAAGAAGGCGTTTTCTACTCTTTTTGCAAGAAAGCTAAGGAGGACAAAGACAGCAAATTTTTCTTTATCATCGATGAGATTAACCGCGGCAATATGGCCAAAATATTCGGGGAACTATTGATGATGATCGAATGCGATTATCGCGGAAAACCTGTTAATTTGGTCTATAGCGATGAAACCCATGCTGGGCCTTTCTCAGTCCCAGAAAACGTTTTTCTCATTGGAATGATGAATACTGCAGACCGGAGCATCGCGATGATTGACTATGCCCTCAGACGCCGTTTTTCCTTCTATCCGATGAAGTCCGCTTTTGATTCCCAAGGTTTTAAAGATTATTTGGCAAGGGTAAATAACTCCAAGTTGAATCAGCTTATCGGAGTCATCAAAGAGCTGAATTCCGCCATCGATAACGATGATTCATTAGGAGAAGGTTATGAGATCGGCCACAGTTATTTCGTCAAAAACTTTGGCGAAGAAGAGGCCCACAAAGCAGACTATTCCGACGAATGGCTTCGTGGAATCGTGAATTACGACCTCATTCCGACGCTGCACGAGTATTGGTTCGACAACATGTCGACTTTTAACGATTGGTCGGCAAAGCTAAGAAATGCTATCCAATAAATCCTAAATGACAATTGACAAAGGCATCCAAATAAAAAATATCTACTATATGCTCGCCTATGCCTATAGGTGCCTTTTTCAGGATGGATTCAAAGAAGTCGAAACGGAGCCATTCGATAATCTAGAGGATCTCCTCGCATCTATTCTGATTCATGGAACGAATATCCAAATAAAACGAGGGCTGTTCAGAGATTACACCCCAATTCAAGAAAGCCGAAAATCAGTTCGAGGAAGAATTGTATTGCTTCCAAGTTTTATTGAACACGAAGAAAAGAAAGACGCAATCACCTGTCGATTCGATGAATTATCCGTGGATAATCGAATTAACCAAATCCTTAAACTGACTTTCCTTATTCTAGCAAAAAGCCAAAGAGTGAAAAAAGAAAACAAAACGAGCATCCATAAAAGCCTGATTTTTCTCCAAGACGTGAGGACGATTTCGCTTTCTGAGATCAATTGGTCAGTAATCGGAATAAACCGTAATAACGAAAACTATATGATGCTATTAAATATCTGTCGCTTAGTGATTGATAGTTATTTGCCAACAACTGAAAAGGGGAAAATGAAAATGTGGCGCTTCTCTGATCAAAAAATGGAGATGCTTTACCAGCATTTTATTTTGGAATATTTCCGTTTCCACCACTCCAATTTTTTAACTGTGAATCCGGATGCGATTGATTGGTGTTTGGACGACTCGGCCGATTCAAACCCCTACAGTCTTTTGCCGAAGATGCAAACCGACGTCACTCTTTCTTCAAAAACTGGTGACAAAACCCTGATCATTGACGCTAAATATTACGGCAATATGCTGCAAGAATTCCACGGGAAAAATTCCATTATTTCGGGACATCTTTATCAAATTTTTGCCTATGTTAAAAATTACAAACAAGACCAAAGCAAAAGCGTTTCTGGAATGCTGCTCTATGCCGAAACGAGTCTCAACGGTCCAGTCGATGTGAAATATAAAATAAGCGGAAACGAAATCGCCGTAAAATCTTTAAATTTGAATGAAGATTTCCATTCCATCGCCAAAGCGCTCGATCATATTGCGGAAGTTTTCTTTGGCCCTCACGAAATTTTGCATAAAATCAATTATTAAACTGAGCTTCTTTTTTAGTGAAAAGAATTGATGCAGTCTATGATTTCTTCGCTTTAATAATCTCTTCTTTGTAGATTCCGTATCCAAACATCGCAAAACCGATGAAAAAGATGATGATTCCACCCATCACGCAGGCGGGGACATAACTGGCATAGGATCCTCTTGAGCTACCACTCACTGAAGAAGAGATCATCCCAGTCATGAAGGTGAGACCGCCTAAAGAGGAGAGGTAGATCCCTAATTTCGTCATGTAATGCATAAAGTATTCCTCCTTATTCTTTATTTCGCTAAGAGGGATCCCAGATCCCGATAGCCTTGGGCAAAGGGCTCAGTGCCAGTCACGTCGCACTTAATGACTTCGCCCAACCGGGCCTCGTAAAACGCCAAATGAAGGATCGGACAATCTTGTAACGAGCACTTGACCCCGGCTTTCTTCTCTTTCGCAAGCCGGTCGAGGAAGTAATATCCTAGAATCTGCTCCACTTCTTGCTTCCAGTTCCTAAAACTGGAAACAACCTTGAAGTCATAGAGGGTGCCATCAAGATAGAAATCCGCATCAGAACCCCCGATCGGCAAAGGAACCGAGAACTGGGGGTTAAAGACCACCACCATGTCCGGACGAACCAATGGCAGGAATGAGGATTCAAAGAGATCCAAGAGGCGTTCTAGCTCTTCGATTGCCCCTTTCGGAAAATCAATCACGATGGGGATCAGTTCGTCGTTGCCAAAGAAGAAATGGCCGGAACGGGCGACGCCTTCGAATAGGGCTAAGACATAAGCAGCCTGGAGCATATCCCTCAAATCGGCTTTATCGGCGTAATAGAAACGAACGGCCTCTTTGGCTTGGTTCACAAGGCCTTCGACTTGCGAGGACATCAGGGTATACATCCGGTTCACTCCCGTCACCAGGGCCGCTTCATCGGCGACCAGTTTCGTCAAAGAAGCTTTTTGGGCGGCTTTGTTCATTGTTTTGGCAATCCGGAAGCGGGCGGCATAGTCAAAAGCCATCCCTAAGGTCGTGGCTTGGTGGCTTAGCGTCGGATCGAGGGGGAGTTTGATCTCCGCCTCTTTAGGCAAGAACGGCTTGTTCGACGAAAGATAACGCCAGTCAAGACAGGATTCGGCAGCTTTGGCTAAGACATCCCGGACCGGAGTCGGATGATTCAATTCATAGGTAAGCGACATAATGGTTTTGCCCTCCTTTAATATGTTATTGGGCGATTGGCTTTAATAGAGTCGGATCAACTTAATAGAATGAGCGATATTATTCTTTCTAATAAATCACCTCCTTTCTTTATAGCAATGGTGTCGGCGCGAAGTACAACGGAAAAGAACCAAATGGTATAAATCAAACGAACTGAAAACTAATAAGTTACAGAGACCAAATACGATTAAGGTTGATTCACTTAATAACTTGGACTCAACAATCCCATTATCAATAAGGATAACTAAGATAATATTAAGAATTATTTATGACTAATAAGTTGCTTCAACAATATAATATAAATTAAGTATTAATAATAGTAATTTAATATTTGTAAATGTACTTTTCTCACCGACACAGCCCACTATAGACGAGCCCCTTCCGCTTTGCAAGAGGCAAATGAGAGACGACACTCAAATACGCCTTTCAAGACCGACGAAGACTATCTCTTCCCGAGAAACCCAAAACGCAGGGAAACGGTCCCAACTTCAGGAACGGATTTTCGAAAACGCCAAGAATCAAGTTTTCTATTCCGCTACGACAAGTAAAATTGCTAAATGGTATACTGAAAGTCAGATGGATTTAGTTGAGCAAAACCAAACGTCTTTATCAGAGACGCCAATCCTTGATGAAAGAACCAAAAACATTCTGATCAAAAAAGTCAAAAAGAAGGGCTTTTCAATTTTTGATATTCCAGAAGAATGCCATCATATCCCAGAGATTTCTGAGGCCGAAAGGCAAACTGGTTTTCGTCGAGTGAAAAAATGCGGCTACGACTTTATCCAAAATCAGTTTTTTGTCGAGGAAAAAATCCGAGGATGGTCTGACGACATACTCTTCTTTCCCACTTTTGACGAATTCTTTGTTTATCTCAATGGCCAGATCTATCGCCACGCTTCGTATTACCAATATGTTTTCTCCTCTGAAGATATTGCCAAGTACAGCATCAATCTCTCGCACATTTCAAGAAAACCATTTATTCACGATAATATTGATGATTACACTGAAAACCCGACCCCAAAAGAAACTAAAGATCTTGCAGATCTCGAGCAACAAAAACAATTGCGACTCGAACGATGGAAGTTCATCGAAACGTCCCCCACGATTGCCAATCTAAAAAAAGATGTTCGTGATGATTTTCATTTTTTCTTCTTCGATTACGTAAAGGAAAAAGGAAAAGATAAACTAAGCGATATCCTCGCCGACCTCGACAGTCGAAACTTCTCTCCATACCACGAATTAAAAGCCCTCTGTTATTTCTTCGATCCAGCCGAACTACTTCAATCCAAGAGTTTTTCTCCAAGCGTGCCGCATTCAAGCCATTATAAAAATGATTTTCTTTGCTTTGCCGCACGGCTAAAAAGCGGAGATGCGCTTTGGCGACACCAGCGATACTACGATGGTCGCACTCGCTTCTATACCGATTGGATAATTGCGGACAGCCCCGGAGATAACTTGGTGACAATTCCGCTTCATTTCGCTACGCTTAAAGAATTTGCTAAGTATTTGCATGGCGACCTTTCTGGCTGTGACTTATCAGGCGCGCCGATTTCTCTTCAAGAAGTCGTTTCTTACAAGATTGATGGCGAAACCAAACTTCCGCCCCAATGCTATTCCGCTCTGCACCGCAGGGTGAGCAGTTCGTTCAACCGCTTCACCAAAAAATCATTTGAAGTAACGCTAGAATGGACCAACGAAACGGGACTTGTCATCAAGGAACGCCGTTTCGATTTCCCCTACTTCGTCGACTATGCCGCCTTTCTCAAAGGCAATTTCGCGGGTGCCAATCTCCTTTTCTGCGACCGCTTAGCTGATCTCCATGATCTTTCAGGTTTGGATTTTACCCACGCTCTTTTACCGAGTTCGGTTTTGGACAAAATCGGCATTCCTTATAAACCTATTTCGTTGCCAGCCATCAGCCAAGAAAACACGATGACCCTGACGAATGAAGAAAAAACGGTTCAAGAATTCGTCGCCAATCGCATCGGTGGCGATATTGACGAACTTCCCATCTTCTACATCAGCGACATCCACCTTACTCACCGAATCGCGCAAGCGAAAGCCCGGACAAACTCCGATATTCTCCGCGTTTTCCAAAGCCTCATTGACCAGTTGCTCCAAGACATCACTTCAGAGGTTTACGAAAGAGGAAAAGAGACAGGGAAGAATTTCTGGCCGGCCTGTTACCTACTCATCGGCGGGGATACCACCAGTTACCTTAATTTATTCGATGAATTCATTGCGATGCTCTCGGACTCAGTTTCCAAAAAGATAAACACAATCAAAATCATTTTTGTTTTGGGCAATCACGAAACGTGGCCATTTTCTAGCGGGACATTAGACGCCATCTACGACCACTACCGCCAGGCTTTAGCAAACAATGGTTTTATCCTCTTGCAGAATGAGCTTCTTTGTTTCGATGATCTTGGCCACGCCTCCAAAATCAGCGCTGACGATTTGCAAAACCAAAGCAAAGAAGAGATTAGAGAACGAACAAAACAAAGCCGCATCCTCATCTTTGGCGGAACCGGTTTCTCGGGATATGACGCCACCTACCCTGTCGCTTACGGAACTTGCATCACCCCGACGATCGAAAAGGAGGAGACCCATAAATTCGAATCCTTATACCATCAAGTCGAAGAAAAACTGGGGGATCGAAGACTCATCATCCTCACCCATATGCCGATGAAAGACTGGGCGAGCAAAGAACTGTTCCATCCGAACTTTATCTATGTCAGCGGACACACCCACTGGAATGCCTTTTTCGATGATGGCATCACCCGAATCTATTCGGATAATCAGATCGGCTACCATGGCAAGAACGTTCATGCCAAATATTTTTCCTACGATAATCGTTACGACATTTTCTCCGACTATACCGATGGCGTCTATCCGATCAGCAAAGAAGACTACCTTTCCTTTCAAACGGGCAAAAACTTCCATGTTGACTACAATCGGGATTCCGGCTGCATTTTAATGCTAAAAAAGCAGGGCTTTTATTGTTTTATCACCCAAGGGGACAAAGGCGAACTTTGCATCCTCAATGGCGGCGCTAAGAAACGATTGCCTCAAAAAGAAGTCACCTATTTCTATGATCAGATGGATCAGGTCATTAATACCATCAAAACCCCCTTGGATGATCTCAATAACGTCCTCAAGCAGATCTCGGATAACATCAGACGGATCGGCGGCACGGGGCGGATTCATGGCACCATCATCGATATCGACTTCTTCAATCACTTGTATTTTAACTGCACGGATGGCAAAGTTACGGCCTACTTTGCGACCAGCATCATCGATAAAACGGTTTATCCCAATCTCTTGGATCTTCTTAAAGAAAGATGCCCTGCGATGTACAAAAACTATCAAGACAAGGGCCAAGCTGACGCTTCGCTTAATGCCCTAATCCAAGTGTCTTCAAATAACAGCCCGACTCAGTTGTACTTGGACACCAACATTTATGAAAACTCCCGGAAAATTAAGAAGATGCAGAAACTCTCTTCTAATATCTTATGCATTTGGCCCGACAGGCTAAATCCCCTTCCTTCATTGAACGCAAAGAAAATGATTGCTAAAAAGGATTAAGAGTCCGGAGTACCAGCGCAAGAAAATTAGCCTCCTTGAGGATAGGCATTGTGCCATTATCCCCTGCAAAAAGGGCATCGATTAACGTTCGGTGCCCTTTTATAAGACTTCGCTTTGGTGTTCTTTTTACCCTGGTTTAAAAACTGGGCCGGGCGGGATTCAAAGCCCAAGCTTCTCCTTTTCTTCTCTTTTCAGTTTCCTCATTCCGCTTACCCTTTCAATCCCGCACCATCCTTCCTATAATGCTTTTGCTTCAAAAGAGGGGGCTCTTCATGAACAAGAAAAACAAAATCCGTTTCGTTTTAGCGTTGTCGACTTTACTCTCATTAACCTCTTGTGGCTCGATTGCCTATAGTGGGCCATTACTTTCGTCAAATCCTTCTTCCACTTCGACCGGTTCTTCCAGCGCGATCACCCGTTTCACCATCACCTTCGTCGATGACGATGGGACTGTTCTTCAAACGGAGCAGTTACCCGTAGGAGCTCTACCCACCTGCGTGCACCCTGCGAAAAAGGAAGATAGCGAAAACACTTACGTCTTCAAAGAATGGAGCCCGGCGATCGTGCCCGTTAAAGAAAACGCGACCTACCGGGCCGTCTATTTGATCAGTTCCAAAAATTACACCGTCGGAGTCTCCTATGGTCTTAATGACGACGGAGCCTCCTACACCGCTTTTAATTATGGGGGCATCGAAACCTCTATTGTTGTGGCGTCCTATTACAAAGGCTATCCCGTCACCGCGATTGGCGGTTCGACTTTTGCCGATAAAGAGAGGATCACCGAAATCGTTTTGCCCAAGAAATTAACGACGATTGGCGCTTACGCTTTCTCCGGATGCAAAGCCTTAACGAGCCTAGCGATCCCCGACACCATCACTTCGGTGGGCTATGAAGCCTTTTATAACTGCAAAGCCCTCGCTTTCAATGACAAGGATGGGGGCCACTACGTTGGCAACACCAATAACCCTTATTTGGTCTTGGCGGGGCTATCGACCCTCGATAAAACTTTAGCGATCCCCGCCACCACCAAAGTCTATGCGGAGCGCGCGGGCAAAGAAACGCACCAAACGGGCTTTAGTTCCATCAGCGTGGACGCCAAGAACACCGCTTTTAGTAGCGATGGCCGTGCCCTTTTTAATCACGATAAGACGACGTTGCTTCTTTTTGCCGAACTCTCGGGGACGAGTTACGTGATCCCCGAAGGCGTGAAGACGCTCGCCAATGGCGCTTTCGCTTATGATACCTCGCTTCTTGGGATCACATTCCCCTCGAGCCTCAAAGCGCTCGAAAAAGAAGCCTTCTATGACTGCACGCATTTAGCCCAGGCATCGATTAACGAAGGACTCGAGGAGATCGGGGATACCGCCTTTGGCTATTGCGCCCTCCTTAAAGAAATCGTTTTGCCCGATTCTGTGACGAATATCGGGATCAATGCCTTTAGCGATAATCTTTCCTTAACGTTAATCCATCTCGGCGCCAACCTCACTGAGCTCAAAGCGGGGAGTTTTGCCCGCTGCGGCGCCTTGACCAGCCTCGCTATACCTGAACACTTAGTTACGATCAGTCCTCAAGCGTTCGAGGGTTGCACCGCTTTAGCCTCCTTTAGCGTCGATAAAGCCAACACCGCTTTCAGTAGTGATGGACGGAGCCTCTTTAACAAAGCGGATCAATCCCTTATCACCTATGCCGATGCCTCGGGCAGCGATTACACCATTCCCGACGGGATCACTTCCATTCAAGCCCTGGGTTTTTTCTCCCTAAGCCATCTCGTCAGCGTCGTTCTTCCTACTTCGCTCAAGACGTTATACCCGCAGAGCTTCGATCATTGTTCCGCCCTCACGAATATCTCGTTATCAAATGCCATCACCGCTTTCCCCGCGGATACCTTCTTCCTTTGCAAGGAGCTTACGACGTTGACTTATCCCGGCACTCAAGCCGAATGGGCCAAACTCGAAAAAGCCTATAACTGGGCCGAGGGTTGCTCCAAACTCACGAGCGTCATCTGCACGGACGGCACCGTAAGCCTTTAAAGAGAATATCCCCTGCAAAAAGGGCACCGATTAATGGTCGGTGCTCTTTTTTCCTGGGGTTAAAGGATGACGGAAATAGACCTTATTGTCCCAAAGATCATGGGGAAAAGGACCATGGTTCGTTGGCGACCACTTCTGGTTCATCATCACGATGCCCCCTAAGCGGTAGGCGTAGGCTTTCTGATGCCGCTTAAAGAAAGTGAAGAACTCTTCTTGGCTCATCCCCGAATGGGCTTTCGTCTTGGCCCATAACTCTTCGGGGGATAGGATCAAAATCCCTTTGATTTGGATTTCACCCACAATCAAATTGCCCGCTTCAAGGCAATTGAGATAAATCGAGGTGCTCTTATCCGAGACTCTAGTCTTACGGTAAATATAACGCTTCCTTCCGTCAAAGATCTGATCGATCTCTTCGGGGGTCTCGTTGAGGATGATCACGCTGCTCATGATAAATAACCTTCGTTTGTTCTTTTTTCTTTTCTTCGCTAAGGACGCCTCGGCTCTTCCCGCCACAACAAAGAAACGCCTTAACGGATTGGGTTATTGGTTGGATATCTCATCCTTGTTTTGGCCCCTTTAATTTCAACATCAGTCTTTGATATTGAATGCTATTTTCGGCCTTCCTAAAGGGCTTTGTCATTGAAAAATCTTAGTCAAACCCTAAAGAAAGAACCGAAAAGAGAACGTCTCTCCCCTCAGTTCGATTCGATTTTGTTCACTTTCTTTTTATTCGTGAAATATTTTTTGTTGAAAGCTCTCCCGGGATTGGTACTGATAAGCAAATCCGCTAACAAAAGAGGACGGATAACGTTTTCAATCACTCCCTTGGGGCTTTCATAAGACGTCAGGGACTGGATTTCAGCTCGGCTCTTTGGGCCATCATAGCAGAAAAGAAGAACCGCCTCATCATAAGGGCGATAACCGCTGAGGTGTGGAAAGACAATCTGCCCGGAAGTCGGCATCCTAATGGGGGCTGGGGTGGACGAAGTTTCCTGATAAGACAAGTCAAAGAGTGTTAAAAGCGAAAAGTCATGGTAATCGTGAAACGTCGGATGCTTATCGGGATAGGGCGCATAGTCCTTTTCCATCTGCAAAAATCCACTGCCGCCTTTTTCCATTAACCCCGCCAGAGAGAACATTTCGCAGATGGCGAAGTTACGCCGAATGGAGGGAATGTGGTTCCAATCGTATTCTTCGGCATCTCGACTTAAGAGACAGGATCCCGGCGAAGAAATTTCCAAACGGTCAGAGAACAAACTAACGGCAATTTGCGTCCCGGAAATCGAATAGTCACGATGGGCTAAGGCATTGATCAAAGCTTCATCAATGGAGGTTGGGGGAAAAGAGATAATCTCATCTTGGCCTCCGTTAGCGTTCTTCCGAAAACCATGGCGGATATTTTTCGCGATGAATGCCTTCATAAAACGATAACCGCCAATGAGATTGCCCAAATAATCCCCCTGGTCCAAAACGCCAGCGTTTTTATCAAAACCTCCATAAAAACGACAATAAATCGCCGTGTTTTTATCTTGGCAGGCATCAGCAAATAAGCTGGCTCCGAAGCTCAGTTTCCCATCTTCTCTAACGACCCCGGCATCCACCAGGGCTTTATCCGTGGGTTGCTTGTGGTCACCCCGAAATTCTTTGCAGGCGGCAAAGTAAGAAGAGAAAGCTTTCCGATCATAAGAAACATCCAAGATATTGCGATCAAAACCAGCGCTCTTCTTCCTTGAGGAAACCTGAACGATTTCCTCTGGCGAAGCGGGAACGCTTTGCCCATCCTTGCGAATAAAAACGATCTTGTTATAATCGCCGTTATTGTAGACGACCATTTGTTCGGAGCTTTCGATTTCGACGGCAAGAACGAATTTCTTAAGCGTGTCGTCGATGTTCCTTGGCAAAAAACGATATTTCACCATCCCCATCAGGTGACGCTCATTTTCTTGGTGGATCAAGAGTTTAGTTTGGTCGACTTCCTCATAGCTCAAGCCGCCGATGACGCCATCGTCATCGGCCCCGATGAAAATGGTTCCACCATCTTCGTTGGCAAATGCCGCTAGGCTTTTTCCCCAGTTGATCGTTTTTTCTTTATCGAGACGAGATTTGAACTCATAATCCAAATCCTCAAACAAAACATCCTGATAGAGTTCTTTGATGTGCATTGTTTTCCCTCCGCCAATAGTATAGCAAAAACGAAGTTACTTTTTCCTACTTTTTCCTACTTTTACCTACTTTTACCTGTTATAAAAATTGGCTTCATTCACAAAAGTTTTAAAACAATAACTAAGATTATTTAATAGTATTTATCTATATTTTTTACCGAATAAATTTTTAAAAAAATGGTATAAATTTCCATCGAATTTCTCAAGTTACTTTTTCCTACTTTTTCCTTCTTTTTCCTACTTTTACCTCAAGCGGGTAGCCCCATTTCAGTCTTGAGGATTATCCCTCACTAATCGCTCCTCTTTTTGTAATATCACCAACAAAAGGGGCTTCTTTTTATTCGGCCTTCCAAAGATAAAAATCCAGCTTCTTCTCGTCGCTGAGATTCTGGTACTCTGGGAAAAGACGGTCAAACTCCTCAATGCAAGTTCGGCCTACTCCGCTTTGAAGATAAGCCTCAACGGTTTGCTCCAATTCGCTATAGAGGCGGATGCATTCTCTTTGATGGGCTTCGAAGGAGAGCCAAAGATCTAAATGGATCCTCACCGCTTTTAAGACTTGGCTATCCCAAATCGGGTGATGGGGATTAATCGTATGTAAGAGTTTACTCGCAAACGAAGCCTCCACCGTCTTCTCTAGTCCCCGCGAAGTCCGATGGGGATAAGACGAGATGGCCCTTAAGATCTCTTCATAGGTGATATCTTTCCGATTCTTATTCGCTTCAAGATAGGCGTAGTAATGATTAAGCCAGTCTTCATCCCGACGGACCCGGTAATAGGCGGTATAGTTCTTGCGGTAGTTTAAAAAGATTGGCGAGGTGATATCACCTTTTCGGAGATCATCAATTGTCTTTCGGTACGCTAATAAACCACAACTATTGGCGACGGCGGTAAGCAAAGCTTGCCGCGCATCTCTAATCGGGATGTTCATCTTCGAGTCCTCCTTTAGCTTTTTCTTATTATGAATTAGACTCACGACAAAAAGAAGAACCCTCGCGGATTCTCCCCTTAGAAACGGCTCTTAATCCACTCGCCATTTCTTTTTCTTCAACGCGGTGGCATAGTTTTCCTATGCGCAAGATTCTCTTAACTCTTTTGCCCCTGCTGCTTTTGACTTCTTGTACCCTCAATAAGAACACCTATACGTTAGGCTTCACGGAGGGGGAGTTTACTCTTAATCTTTTAACGTATAATGGCAAAGGCAATTATGCCTTAAGCGCGGGCAGCGCCACCTTAAAAGCAATCCCGAGCAGTTCGTATTCTTCAAACAACAAAAACCAGATTCAAAACTACCACGATCTTTTAACCTATGACTTCACCTTCCTCTTAACGAAGAAGGATGCCACGGTGGTGTCTTTGCCCTTAAGGGTATCGACGGATAAAATCACCTCGGCGGATAACGTCTATTCCTTCAGTGTCGCCGCCAGCGACAACCCTTTCGAAAGCGTTGCGCTGAATGGTTCCTTCCAATTCTTTGCCAATTACTTCACCCTGACCTTGGCCTTGCCCAGCGACCTCAAAGCCACCTTCACCGCCCCTCAATTAAACGGCTGATCCATTTTGAACGCCATCCGCATCAAGAAAGATCGTCAATTGATCCTCTTCTCAAAAGCTAAAAAAGATCATTTGCCATCGAACTATCTTATTGCAAAGATGTTGTTCGTTTTGTTTTGTTGATGTCAACAATTGATTCTATTTTTCTTGATTTATAACCATATTTCGGCGTAATGTTAACTTATTAAGGGGGACATGTGGTTATGTCCAAGGGCCGTTACATTTTTGTTTGCGCTTTAGCGACACTTTCTTTAGTCGGCGTGACGATGGCATGCGAGACTCCCATGATGTTCAAAGCCGAAGAGACCCCGACCTCTTATAGCAAAAGCGTCACGCTCTTGCCTTCGATGCTCCATAACTATGTTCAAAACGAAGACTATACGGTGACTGTTGGGGGCTTAACGTTAACTCTTGGTGGCTATGTCCGCAATGTGGATGGCTACATCAGCATTGACACCGGCGAAGCAATGGGCAGTATCACTTGGCCTCATTACGTCACGACTTCTGGAGCCCACGGGATTGGCTATAACAACATGCGCTTTGGGCCATCGCGAAGCAGCGCCTACGAAAAGAACATGAAGATTCGGGATTACGATACGGGGGTCGACAATAGCGCCACTTACGTCGACAAAACTGGCGCTCTCTTGACGGATGGCCCTCTTGACATCAGCCTTCTCGGATCACACACCTATTATTCTATTGCATCCATCGCTTCTTATGCTGGGATTTCTTGCGCTTTCGAATATCTCACTGCTTCTTATACCTGTTCGTCGAACTAACGTTGCCCGACTACCCCTAGCCGGGGTTTAAGACCTAGCAATAACCCCGTTAGGTCTTTTTCTTTTATGGAAGAACGTCATTCAAAATTCAAGCACGTTTTGCAGGCGATAATCCAAAAGAAGGCCGGATTTGCACTCTTTCTTAATCAACCAAAAAAGCGTCCCCCGAACGACAGGGAGGCGCTTCAAGATCGAAATAAGAATAAGGATTAGCAAGCCCAATTAACGGTAAAAGACTTGAAGTGAGCGGCGCCGGTGGTCACATTAGCTACGATTTTGAATGCCACAGTCTTCACATTGCTGAGGCCCGTAACACTAACGGTTGTGCCACTCACCGTGTGAGTGTAGGGAGTTCCCGTTCCCAAAGTCCCGGTCAAACCTTCATAAGTCAAAACCGTGGCTCCAGCAGTGAAAGTCATCGAATTGGGATAACCCGTGAAACTAATCGTACAATTGGTTCCATCCGCATAGCCTGCACTTTCCGCAATTGTTGAAACGCTGGTAATGTTAATTGCCGAGACGAAGAAAGTGGCAACCGCATCGACCTTAGCCGCATCCCAAACGACAATGCAGTCATAAACTCCCGGATTGTTCTTTCGCTGAGTGCCTAACTGCAAAGTGCCTTTATCCGCATCAAGGCAGGTCGTTGCGGTCATCATGCCACCATGAATCTCACCGACCTTGACATTGTCAGTGAACGAAGTGGCAGTTGACGTGCCATCGCAGAACGTGAATGTTTTCGCTGTGGGCGTATCCGTCGCGAGAGTGACTTTGCCTCCCTTAAGGAAGTCCCCCATAAAGACAACACCGAGGGCTAAAGAAGCGGCAGCGACGAGAACGGCTAATTGAGTGGTTTTCTAATTTTTATTCATGAGATAGTTTCCTGATACTTCGCTATTTTAGTCGGGGAGCGCCACGTTTTCACGGAAACCGTGAAAAACACCTCTTTGCAGGATCGAAATCCCGGCGGAAAAGACGCAAAGAACGAAGGGCTTGAAAACTGACTCTCCCCCCGATGAGAGAAAGTTTTACCCCCGTTTAAGGAAATCGGCCATATAAATCGGCAAATAGATCTTGTTGCCTTTTACCTTCAGATTTTCATTCGCGAAAATAAAAGCTTGGGGAATGGCGTAACCTTTGTGGGATAAGAGGTTGTCCAAGGCGGAGTGTCTTTCAAAATCCTTGCCCGATTTCACTTCAATCGGTAGAACATCCCCTTGCCATTCGACGAGGAAATCGACCTCGCCCTGCTTCTTATTGTTGTAATAATAAAGTCGATCAAAACCATGTGAGCGAAGCAAGCTGGCGACCACATTCTCATAGATGGCCCCGAAATTGATATCTTTCTCATCATTCAAAATCTTGTTCTTCACCGTCGAGTCCATATAAAGATAGGTCAATAGGCCTGAATCCTCGTCAAAGAGTTTCAAAAGGCGGCGGTTAACCCCGATCCTTAACGGAATTGTCGGTTCATCGGCCGTATAGGCTGGGATCGCCACCCCGGCATTCACGAGCCAAAGAAAGGAATCCTCCACGATCTCGTGATTGTTCTTGTTCTCTAACGGGCCAATGGTAAAACGCTTGTTCTTCTTGTCGAGTTCCTCCGGAATCGCATCATAAATCTGCAGGACATAGAGTTTTTTGTCTTTGGGGGCGTACTTGGTGATATCCCGCCGGTTGTACATCTCGATGTTCTGGTGTTCCAAGGCGACCATGTTCAAATCGTTGTGGTCGATATAGCTTTGCACTGCGGCGGGCATCCCGCCAATCAGGACGTATTTCCTAAAGAGATCCATGAATTTCGCGTGAATGTAATCACCGACCGGGATTTTCTTCGTGAAACAATCTTTCACATTGGCGACGACGTCTTCGTTGACGCCGTTCGCCCAAAGAAACTCCTCGAAATCCAAGGGGTACATCGTGAAAGAGGTCATGTAACCCGTTGGCCAGGAAACCGCATCGGTGATGGTGACACCCAATAAGGACCCCGAAAGAATGTAGCGATAAGAGCCCTCCATCACAAGGAACTTCATCAAAGTGACAAGGTCGAACTCGCTATGGGGAATCTGATGCTCATCCATGTAGATGTAGATCTGCTGGATCTCATCCAAGAAGATGATAGTCTCGCCCTTAATCAGTGGGCGATCGATAATCGTCGAGAGATTAAAAAGAAAGGATTTGGCGTCCTTGCTTTTGATGATTTGAGGAATGGCATCAAGCTGGGCAACGAAATTCAGATAGACATAACTGCTACTCTTGCTTTTGGCGAAGGCCTCAAGAGCGTAGGTTTTACCCACCTGTCTTGCCCCGTCAACAAAAAGAGCAGTTTTCCCTTTCCACCAAAGTTCGAGTTTTTCTTCGATTTTCCTTTTCAGCATCTGCCCATCCTCCGGCATCATTTTACTCCAAAAAGGAAATTTTCCAACCCTATTTTTATTAATTTTAGGAAATTTTCCAACATTGTTTTTATGCTTTTCAGGAAATTTTCCAACATTTTAATGTGTAAAAGATCAAAAAGAGATTCCGATCACCTAAATCTCGAGAAAAGCACTTTTTAGGGCAAAAACGTCTTTCGTCGGTCTATTGAAAAGTGGAGGCGCAATAATGAAAGATCAGAAGTTCAAAATCACCCCTTGTCGAAGAGAGGATCTCTTGTTTGATATCAATGTCTCACCCTAGAGCCACAGCACAAGTTCCCACGGATTCACCCTCCGTCAAAAGGATGGGTTCCTCCCCGCTTCAAAGAGGATGAGGATTATACACAAATAGACACACAATTTGATTTCGTGTGTTTTGCTATGTCCATCAAAGCCGTTCGTTATCTATTCCCCAAAACGGTTTCCTCGTGACAATTACAAAGAGATCATCAAAACCACCCCAAGTTTTCTTCTTCCCTCGACGCCAACAAAATTGCTGCCTATACCCAACATTTCAAAAATGACGAGCATCTGCTTCGCCAAATCCTAACAGAAGTTTTTTAATCGTCACCAGCTCGAAAGAACCTCAAGCTGATTTTGAACTAAAAATACTAATCAGCGAACTGCTTCTAACTTTTCCCAGTCCACCCTTTAAAGAATTGGCTTGCCGTAAGGATGGTGATTTTGAGCATTATCAATATTCACGATAAGTCACCAAAAAATCGACTTACCGCGATTATCTCTCCGTTCATCAAACACTGTTGGAGTTTTAAAAATTTTTCTGTTCTGAACCTTTTGAGAGAGAATAATTCACTATAGTTAACGTTTTTATTGTTTTCATTAATTGTTGTTAATATAATTGAAGAAGGATAATTATGGATAAGACTCTTTATGTTTATGACGCTTCCGAAGGAACAGACCGTTTCATCGGCTGTCTTGATTCTTCTTTCATTCATGGTAAAGAAGTCTTTTCATTTTCATACGACCCGTCTTGGCTCGAAAGCGGACGAAAAGACCTCTTTCCTGAGCCTTATCTATTCCCTTTTTCTGGTCGGCAATACGCCAAATCCGGCACCTTATTCGGAATTTTCACGGATTCTTGTCCTGACCGGTGGGGCCGCACATTATTGCAACGACAGGAAGCTCTTTTATCCCAAAAGGAAAAACGACTGCCCCGCGCGTTAAACGAAAGCGACTATCTTTTGGGCGTCAATGATGCCCTTCGCATGGGATCTTTGCGTTATAAAACGTCGCTAACGGGCCCTTTTTTGAGTAACCCTTCAAACGAAAGTATCCCTCCCCTCGAACGACTTGCGCTCCTTGAAGATGCCGCTTTCGCCCTCGAAGAAGGAAAGGAGAACGCGAAAGAACTCCACGAGCTCCTCTCGCCCGGCTCTTCTTTGGGCGGAGCCCGGCCTAAAGCCAATGTCCAAACGGAAAACGGTGAACTTTGGATTGCCAAATTTCCACGAAAAGACGACGATTACGATCAATCCCTTTGGGAGATGGTTGCCTACGAACTAGCCCAGCGGCTGGGAATTGAGTTCGCTCCTTCCCTGTTAAGGAAAGATTCCCGTTACGGCTCAACCTTCTTAACGAAGCGCTTCGACCGTGATGGCCAAAAGCGCATCCCTTTCGTGAGCATGCTCGCTCTTTTAGGCAAGAAAGATGGGGAGAGCAGTTCTTATCTTGAAGTGGCGGAATTTCTTCGTACTTTTTCTTCTGATTCCCGCCGCGACCTTCGAGAACTGTGGATGCGAATTCTCTTCAATATCGCTATTGGCAATACCGACAACCATCTCCGAAATCTTGGCATGATTCACGGAGAAAAGGGCTGGCGTCTTTCGCCGGATTATGATGCCAACCCCAACCCCAATTCCCGTCATTTTGCTTTGCCTTTATTTAGCGAAGATGATTCGCTTTCATTTTCTTTATCTCAGCGCCTAGCCCCCTATTTAGGAATCAAAAAGGAACAAGCCAAAGCTGATATCGATTTGGTGAACACTTTGGTAACTTCCTCGTGGAAAAAAATTGCGGAAAATGTAGGTTCCAAAGCCGAAGAGATTTCACTTTTGGCACCAGCTTTCCAGGAGAAAAAATAAAATGGATGAACGTAGCGCGCCTCTTTATCCTTCCAGCTTAAAAATCCTTGCCCAGGTAGGCGAGAACATCACTTTGGCCCGCAAACGGCGTCATCTCACTTTAAAAGCGTTGTCCGAACGGGCCATGATTTCGACAGTTACCCTCTGGAAAATCGAGAAAGGCGATCCTACCGTTGCGATCGGAAGCTATATTCAAGTGCTGCTCGGGCTCGGGCTACAAGAGGATTTCTTACTCTTAGCCAAAGACGACGACTTTGGCCATCTCCTTCAAGACGAAAAACTGCTCAAAAGAAAAGGACAATAAAATCGGGGAATTCAAAACTCGCTTCGCTGATGGCTCTTTGGCAAGACCCCCTTCAAACTCTCATTTTCTTTTCATCCTCGATTTGCCAAATCGAAGGGCTTTTTGCTAAGGATATCGATTAAGCGTTGACCGTGATTGGCGTAGGATAATCGCTTAAAGAAGGAATGACCTCCTCATAGCGGCTCCAGTCAAAAGTGATCATCTTGGTGCTTGTGTGAGTGTTTCCACTAGAGTTGTCTCCGGTTCCCGAAGTAGTGTTCGAGCGGTAAGAAATGGGCAAATAATTGTCGTAGCTGACCTCGGTAGTCCCCTCAGAGAGATAATTGGTGCCGGTATATTTCGACTCCTGGCGAAACGAAAGATTGCCTTTCGCTTTCGAAACGACATCGCGATAAGTCGATTCGCCTTTAATAAGGAGATCATAAGAACTCATCAAAGAAACCTCTTTCCCCGGGCGAAGCGAAGAAAGATAAGAAAATAAGATCGAACGGAAGTAACCGAGTCCCATTAACTGAGTAATAGCCGACATATTCAAATCGGAAAAGAAAGATGACTCATTCGCATTAATCTGGGCCGAAGAAGACCCCGAAGTTCCGCTTTGGAGGAGATAGCACTTCTCTTCCAGGATGACGAAATACTTATCCTCTTCATAACTTTTCACACTGCCACCGTTATGCGTTTCCTTCGTGAGACTATGACCGTGATAATATCCACTCGAAGAAAAGTCGACGGTTTCGCTGCGACTGTAATCGAGGTTGGTCACCTCCAGAGCCAAGTGATAATGTTCGACCTTGAAAATGACATTTCCACTCTCAGGGGAGTACTTCGAAAAATCGCTGAGGGCGTAGGCGATGGCGGATCCCCGTTCATAGAGATCGACCTCTTCGCCGCAACTGGCGAGAAATGGCACGAGAATAAGCGACATCAAGGCTCTTATTTTCATGGTTTGTTTCCTTTTAAGGGGATTATCGCAGGACAAGTGCCAAAATAGCGCTATAAAGGCAAGCCCAAGGGATTTGCTGAATCAAAGCCCTTTTTGCTGGGGATAACGCTCCCTTCACTCCCGAGTCGTCCTAAATGTGGGTGGAGGTAACGGGATAGTTACTTAAGGTTGGGGTCACTTCCTCGTAACGGCTCCAATCCAAGGAACAAGTCGTTTCAGACGCAAAAGAAACCGATTCTGGAAAGAGCGAGGATGGGGCGAACTGACGCGAAGAGGTGGAGTGAAAAGAAATCGGCAAATAATTGTCGAAGCTGACCTGGGCGGTGTCCTGGCTTTGATAAGTCTCATTGGAAACGGTCCGGTCCGACGAAAAGGATAGATTGCCTTCCGCTTTCGAGGCGACGTTAAGAAAACGCGATTCGATTTTTCCAGAAGAAGAAGACACCGTACTCACTTCCGTTCCGGGATGGAGCGAAGAGAGATAAGAGGATAAGATGCTTCTAAAATTGGCGAACCCATCAAAGTAAAACGCCTCTTGAGCCAAATCGGAAAAGAAAGGGCCTTGGTTCGAATAAAAGAGACGGAAATCAAACACATCATTATGACTGGAAAGCCGGTAATAATTGTCCTCAAGGATGACAAAAAACGTGTCGGTCTGCTCCAGCTTCACACTGCTATCGCTTTGCGTTTCTTTGCGGACTTCGCCAAGATGAAAATATCCCTTCGAAGAAAAGTCGGCGGTCTTCGTGATGCTTCTCGTTGGGCTAGTCGTCTCCTCAACCAGGTGATAATGCTCCGCGCCGAAAGAGGTATCGCCATAAAAATTAGAATCGTAGCTGGTCTTGGCTAAAAGATTGAGGGCAACGCGGATGGCGGATCCCCGTTCATAGAGATCGACCTTTTCGCCGCAGCTGGCGAGGAACGGCAAGAGGACGAGCGTCATCAAGGCTCTTTTTTTCATGGCGGATTCCCTTCTCTAGGCATTATGACACGAAAAGGGAGAAAAAGCGCTAGAAATAAAAAGCCAAAGGGATCGGCGGAATCGAAGGCCTTTTTGCAGGGGATAACGAGGTGCCACCCCCCGAAAAAATCCCCCTAGGCTTGGCTCGAGGTGGGAAACTCGCTTAAGGACGGGATGACTTCCTCGTAACGGCTCCAATCAAAAGTGCAGGTCACCTGGTTGGTATGAGAAGACATAGTGACGAGGGTCGTCGGCAAGGAATAGTTGTTCTCGGTGGTGGAAGATTGGCTAAAGGAAAGAGGCAAATAATTGTCGAAACTGACCTTGAAGGTGCTCGCGACATGATAATTGGAGCCGACGGAAGTCTGCTGCCCCTCAAAAGAAAGATTGCCACTCCCTTTCGAGGCGGCGTTGTTAAAGATTGATTCGAGTTTCCCTGGTGTGAGAGAAGAAGAAGACGGCAAACTCGCTTCTTTTCCCGGACGGAGGGAAGAAAGATAATAGGACAAGATTCGCATAGAGGCAGCCAATCCGTTTAAAGAGCGAATCGCAAAACCCACCTGGGTGAAAAAGGTCTTCGGATCAGAATAAAGCGAAACGTAACTCGACCCATTATAATCGTGGCTAAGCTGGTAATATTTCCCTTCGATGATGACCAAATAAACATCCCTTTGCTCCGTTTTCACACTGCTATCGCTTTGCGTTTCTTTGCGGACTTCGCCAAGATGAAAATATCCCTTCGAAGAAAAGTCGACACTCGACGTGAAAGTGCCGTCATTATCGGTGTTTTCCCAAACGTAATGAAGCTGATCGATCCGGAAAATGACGTTGCTATTGACCGGGTTGTACGCGATGACATTTTCAAGGGCGTAGGCGATGGCGGATCCCCGTTCATAGAGATCGACCTCTTCGCCACAACCGGCGAGGAACGGCAAGAGAACAAGCGTCATCAAGGTTCTTTTTTTCATGTGATATCCCCTTTTTATTAAAGATAACCCCAAAAGTGCCAAAATAGCGCTACAAAAGACAAGAGAGGAGACTTCTTGAGAAACGAATCCAACGGAAAAGCGTGGTTCATTCGAGGCAAAAAGACCAACCATCTTGAAAAATATCGAAGATAATGGAAAAATAAGCGCTAATCAAGGAGGCATTCATCATGCTCTTCAGTCGAACTGTCGCTCGACGTGACGCCATTCTCAATGGTTTTGCCTGCGCCATCCTCGCCATCGCTTCGATGGTCATCAACATCATCGTGGCCGTCCAAAACAAATCGTCCGCCGGCGTTTTGGAAAACGTGCTCCTTTCCCTCATTATCCTGATGGTGGGATTATGGATCGCGGTTTCTTATCTTAAGAACAATAAAGTCAGCGCCTACATTGCCGCCCTCGTGGTCATGCCGATCTATGGCACATCGGTGGTCTTTGGGAATCTTTTCATCTATACCGACGGCATCACCTTACACGATAATTTTTGGCCGGTTGGCTTAGGCTACATCTGGTACATCATCGGCGCGATCATCGTGATCGAAGCCGCCGCCTATGAAGTCGTGAGCTTGGTCAAAGGCAAAGAAAACCCGAAGTTCTCCCCCTCAGCCAACGCCGAATCCGCCGCTTTCTTACTGGCTGGCGCGGCCGTCTGCTTCGCCATCGCCGGAGCCAAGTACACTTTGGATTTCTGGGGTCTCTTCCTTGGCGTCCTCTCGGAGATCGCCTTCGTCGAAGCATCCGCCGAAGCCCTCTACCTTTACCGCGAAGTCGAAACGAAATAAAAGATTCTTCTCGCTCAAATAGCCCAGCCTCACACGGATGGGCTTTTCTTTTTTACAAGGTGCAAACTTTTTCCCCTTCGCCCTTCGCAAAAACTTCTATAATAAACGAATGAGCGACGAAGCATCACCCTCCCCTACGGCATCACCTCATAAAGGAAATGGGATTGATTTCACGAGCGGCCCTCTTTTTAAGAAGATGTTCCTTTTCGTTTTGCCCCTACTTCTTTTGTCGATTGCCCAGATGGTCTTCTACTCTTTAGACCAGCTCATCGTCTCCAACTTTGGTGAGGGGGATACCTCCTTCGCCGCCGTGAGCGCTTCGAACTCAATCGTCAACCTTTTGATCGGTTCCTTCTTAGGCATCTCGGTAGGTGCCAATATCGTCTTGGCCCAAGCTTTAGGCAAAAAAGACGCCGAAAGCGCCCGCAAAGCGGTTCAGAGTTCTTTATTGCTTTCGATTTTCATTGGCACAGCAGTGGCCGTCATTGGCATTCCCCTATCTCGCTATTTCCTGATTTGGATGGCGACTCCCGAGGTACTCCTTGATAAAGCCACCGTCTATCTTCAGTGCTGTTTCGGGGGCATGCCATTTCTCATGATCTTCAATTTCGGGGCGGCTTGTTTCCGGGCGACGGGCGAAGGCAAAAGGCCCCTCATCGTTTTGCTCATCGCCGGAGCGTTAAACGTCAGCCTCAATTTGCTCTTCGTCTTGGGCTTCAAAATGCAAACAAATGGCCAAGATGTCCTCGCCGTCGGGTTAACCACTCTCATTTCTCAGGCCGTCCAAGCCCTTTTGATCGTGATCTTTCTTCATCGGAGCAAGAACCCTTACTCCCATCTCGAGTATAAAGGGATAGCCCTTTATAAAAAGGAAACCCAGCTCTTGCTTAAACATGGCTTAATGGCAGGATTGCAGTTCTTCATCTTCTCGATTTCCAACCTGATCATCCAACGTTCGGTCAATGGCTATAGCGATGATAAGGTCTCCCGCCTCGTTGCGATGAATGGCAACGCCGCCGCCATGCAGCTCGAAGGCTACATCGCGATGGTCTTAAAGACCTTCGGGGTCGCCTGCACGATCATGACCGCCCAAAACCGCGGGGCCCGCAATAAAAAGAACTTGATCAAGATCCTTTGGATGACCTTATTGACCTCCACTCTTATCTCGATCACCATGAGCGGGCTCGCCGTCCTTCTCTATAAGCCCCTTGTTTCGTTATTTCTCCCGCAAAAAGCCTTTGCTTCCTCAGGCGATTACGACACCTCGCTTGAAGTGGCCCACGGACGTTTATTGGTGATCGCCCTCTTCTATTTCGTCGATGCTTGGATGGATAACATCTCGGGCTATTGCCGCGGATTGGGCCACCCTTACGCCCCCAGTGTCGTCACCTTCTTCGCCACCACCGTATACCGCTTAACTTTCATTTTTGCGGTTTGGAGCATCCCGGGCATGCATACCCTGCCTTGGCTTTGGTCGACCTGGCCGATCTCTTGGGGGGTCGCTGTCCTTCTATATGCCACGTTTATGCCCCGCTTCATCAAAAAAGCGTTTCACGATATCGACAAAGAAGAAAAAGAGAAGGCTAGTTCTTTGCCTTCTCCTCAGTGATTTTTGCTGCAAGCGCTTCGGCGTAAACTTTCTCATCGACGGGCACTTTGACTTTGCTCTTGGTCCAGCTCGAGAGATAAATCGCATTCAACAGTTGCACGTCCTTCAAGCCATCCTCCAACGTCGCAAGCTGTTTATCCCGCTTATGGAGCGCGGAGGCGAAATAGCGTAAGCTTTGAACTTGCTGGCCGTAAAGGCGGTCTTCTTGTTGTTGACGGGGCGGGTAAGACAAATGATGTTCCTCGATGGGGACGCCTTCATACGCTTTGATCGTTTTATTGACCTTGAGTTCGTCTTGATGGAGATAGACATCCAACATCATCTTGTCCATCTTGAGCCGGCCCCCATCACCTGAGATCTCAAAATCATTGACGCCCTTGAGATCATGGCATGAAGCGGTGAACGTCAAAATGAAAGTCGGGTAATAAAATAGCGCCACGACGTCATTTTCGACATCGATATTGCGATCGACGGTCGCACAATGGGCTTCAACCGCATCCGGCAAGCCTAAAAGATAGACGATCAGGTCGAGCTGATGATGGCATTGATTGATCAAGCAACCCCCGCCTTCCAAGGCGTAAGAGCCTCGCCAGGAATTCAGGCGGTAATACGAATCGGAGCGATACCAATTGCTGATGTCGAAGCGGGCGGAACGAATCGTCTTTAAAGCGGGGAGATATTCCTTGGCCTTCGAATAGACCGGATTGCTCCGCTGGTTAAAGGCGACCCCACAAAGTTGATGAGGGTATTTCTTGGCCAAAGCGACCAGCTTCTCCGCTTCCATCGCGGTGACCGCTAACGGCTTCTCCACGAGGACGTTCAATCCTTTTTCCAAACAGTCCATCGCGATTTGAACGTGGCTGTAGTGCGGCGTGGCGATCAGGACCGCATCGATCTCTTCTTTGGCGATCATCTCATGATAATCCAAATAAAGAGGGATCCGCGGCAACTCGAATTTCTGTTTCTCAACAACAGCCGGATCGTTATCGCAAGCGCTCACGAGAATGATTCCGTAGGCGTGATGATGCGAAAGATTCTGGGCATGTTTTGCCCCCATCCCGCCGAGGCCAATGACAGCAAAACGAAGTGGTTTCATGTCTTGACTATAAGACAAAAAGTTCCGCAATAAAAGAAAAGAATTTGCTCAGCGTAAAAACCGCTCAGCCCAGGAGTTCCATCAAATAGTCAAACATCGCGTTATCGATTTCTCCGGCGGCTAAACAACCACGGGCCATTTCGCTCGCGCGTTTCTCCAAACCTTTCTCAATCATCTTGAGGATCTTGCGAAAATCGGAATTTTCTTTCCAGGCTTCAACTTGTGCTTCATCCGCCATAAGTTACCTCCAAAAAGGACTAGGAATCGTGATGGTTTTATCCTACGAGATGAAAAGAAAACACTCAAGGATTCCTTTTGCCACGATTTACTCTTTTCAAATTCCATCCGTTTTATCGAATTAAAAAATTTCGATGAGGTGAAAAATAGGAATCTATATTTTTCCCTAGGGCAAAAAATAAACCAGAGCGTCTATGGATAAGTAGAGGACGTCCATCCCCCTTGGACGTCCCCGCCAAACCTTGGGTCAATTTTCTCCCCCTGCTCGGGCTTCGCTCTTTCTTGGTATGCTCTCTTCCTAATGAATAGGACGTTATCATCCCTCGATGCCCCTTTTCGCTTCTTGAGCAGCGGAATCCCTCCCCCTAATTCCGATTGGGTTTTGCTGGGGATAATAAAATCAAGTGGCGTTTTGCTTCGATCTTTTTTCCGTGACAAAAAGAGCAAAACCCCACTCGTTTAAACTCGTTTAAAAAAGGTTATCCTTATTCCGTGCTTTCGCTTATCCTATTCTCAGTATGGAAAACCCCGTTCTTGATCAATTTGCGGAACGTTTGCTCGACCTGGGAAAACGAAATCGACTCCTTAATTTCACCGCCTCCAGGCTTGCTTCGCTTCAACTCTTATCGCCTGCCCCTGAAATCATTTTCGCCAAGCTTCCCACCTCGTCGCAAGGGATGAAAGCCATCGATGTCGACAAAGCTTATAGCGGGCTCGTTCTCCCCAGCGAAGAAGTCCTCCGCGCCGCTTACGAAAAGAAAGCCAATTCTGCGCAAGCGCTTTTCTACAACAAGGAAACCGCCCCTTCGAAAGTGCTGAAAGCCCTCTCGAGAAAAGCCGCCTCCGCTTTGCAAGAGCAAGGCACTTCAATCCTTTATCTCGCTTTCGGCTTCGTCCATTACGTTGATACGAGAGACCATGGCGCTTATAAAGCCCCGCTGCTTTTAATCCCGGTCACGCTCGAAGGGGGCACTCCCTTAAAGGGCTACACCTTAAAAGCCGCCAGCGATGACGTCGAACTCAATCCGACTTTCGCTTACTATTGTCAAAGTTTCGCCAAAATCAACATTCCGGAATATGACGGTAGCGACCTCCCTTCCTATTTGGCCAAGGTGACCCCGTTATTTGAAGCTTTGTCTTGGAGTGTGGATTCCCAAGAAGTCGAACTGTCCACTTTCTCTTTCGAGAAAATGAGCATGTACCTCGATCTCAAGAATAACCAAGAAACCATCTTAGCGAATCCGTTGATCGCCCAGATCCTCGGCTTAGCCAATCCGACCCCGAGCGCTTTTGATCCTTCCGAAGAACCCGCCTCGCTTGATGAGGTGGCTTTCCACAACGTTTTCTCTGCCGATGCGTCTCAGCTTTCAGCCATCCGTTACGCCAAAGAAGGCAAATCCTTCGTTTTGCAGGGTCCGCCTGGCACGGGCAAAAGCCAAAGCATCACCAACATCATCGCCGAAGCCCTTCATGACCATAAGAAAGTCCTTTTCGTCTCTGAAAAGCTCGCCGCTTTGAACGTGGTCTACAACAACCTGAAAAAGGCGGGCTTAACCGATTTTGCCCTCGAACTCCATAGCGATAAATCGGATAAACAAGCCGTCTTTGGCGAACTGGCGAAATCCCTCTATGCCTATAAGACTTCTTTAAGCGAGCAAGAAAAGGACGATATCGACGATTTGATCGCCGCCCGAAAAGAGCTTGATTTCTATGCCAAATCCATCCACGATCCGACCTCATTCGGCAATAAATCGGTCTATGAACTGATCTCGGCTTACGAAGAATTAAGCCCGATTCCTTCTCTTTCTTACGTCAGCGATGGCATCGCCTCCAAAGATCTCGCCTACTACAAAGACGCGACGGTCCTACTCGAACGTTATGAAGGCTATAGCAATTTCTTCGGCTACGATTACCGCAAAGCGGAACTCAAGGATTTGGAATTGCCCCTGCTTTCTTACGAAGAAAAAACCCATTTGCTTTTCTGCTATAACGATGCGATCAACGCCCTCAAGGAATTGCAGCCTCTTAGCGAAAAAGAAGCCGCTCTCTTAGGCAAGAAGCTTTCTACCGCTCACCAAGCCTTCGCTTTCCTGAGTTTTGCTTTGGCGGTCAAAGATACCCCGTTTGACGATGCCTCCTTCTACAAAGAAGCCGAACGCTCTGCCTTAATCGCCGAACTCAAAAAATGCCAGCAAATCGCTGCTCGATTAACTCAAGAAGAACAAAAGCTGGCCTCGCTCGTGACCCCGAAAGAATCCTTGGAGGCGCTCGACTCGCTCCTTCAGGACGAAAAGAAAGGTTATGGCTTGTTCCCGCTATTGAACAAAACGAGAAAAGCGAATACCGAGCGTTTAAAAACGAACGTCAAAGGTGGGAGAACCCGCGAAGAGAAACTCCTCTTGCTCCAAGAATACGTCCAAGAGCAGCATGGATTGATGGCCTACAATAACGAGATTCAAACTTCTCTCGCCCTGTTTTCGCCGGCTCTCAAGGGGCTGGAAACGAATTTCGACTTCTTGCTTTCCGTCCTCCAGGATTACACCACGGCCCAAAACGAAGGGGTTTTTGTCAAGGATTTCGTTCCAACGCTCTCCTCCCGCGACGCCCATCACGCTTTGGCTCAATTGGCTTTGGATTCTGCTTCTGGATTGACCCGGTTGCAGACCGCTTTCGCTGATCTCAACCCGCTTTATCCCCACACCTCACTGCCCTTAGAGCAGCTTGATTTTAATCTGCTGATCGCTCAGTTCGATCTTGCCCTCCGCCATGGCGAGGATTTCGAAAGCTGGGGCGAGGCCTTGCAGCTTTTGAAGAAGATCAAAGACAAAGGGCTGACTCCGTTTGTGGATGCCTATTTGGATAAGGCCTTGCCCTTAAGCACAATGGGACAAAGTTACCAAAAGGATTTCCTGGTCCAAGAAGTCTATTACCAACTCTCCTTGAACGCTTCGCTGAAGTCTTTCTCCCGTCTTGAACGCGAAAGTCTGATTGCGAAATTCAAGAGTCTTGATGAGATCCAATACCGGATTTCCCGGAACCAGATCGCCGAGCGGCTTTCCGAAGGACGCCCCTCCGCTCTCAATAGCAATAGCGATCCCAACGTCGGCAAAATCCTGCGCGAACACGAAAAGAAACGGAAAGTCATGCCCACCCGTTATCTTTTGCAGAACTATTTCCCAACGGTTTCGGCGATTAAACCTCTCTTCTTGATGTCGCCTTTGTCGGTTTCGACTTATTTATCTCCGAGCGCCCAATTCGACCTCGTGGTCTTCGACGAGGCCTCCCAGATTTTCCCGGAAGATGCTTTAGGAGCGATCTACCGGGGCAAGCAAGCCATCATCGTCGGCGATGAACATCAGTTGCCTCCGACCTCCTTCTTCATGGCCGCGGACGCCGAAGAAGAGAACGACGAGGATTACGAAGAAGACAATAGCGATTACGAATCCATTCTCGAACTGGCTTCGGGTTCCTTGCCTTCGAAACGTTTGCTCTGGCACTACCGGAGCAAGAACGAAGCCTTGATCGCTTTCTCCAATAGTGAAATCTATGACTCCACTCTCGTCAGTTTCCCCAACGCGGGCATCAAGAAAGAGGATGGCGTCCATTTCCACTATTGCGATAAAGGACGTTATCTCCGCAAATCCCGCACCAATCCCGTCGAAGCGGAAACGGTGTGTACGCTTTTGTTTGGTTTGGCCAAAGCCTATCCTGAACGCTCAATCGGCATTGTCGCTTTCTCCCAAGCCCAGCAAGAAGCAATCGAAGACGCGATTGACGAGGCGAGAGAAAAAGACCATTCATTGGAGACGACGTTCTTCGCCCGCAAAGACGAACCCTATTTCGTCAAAAACCTCGAGACCGTCCAAGGCGATGAACGCGATGTCATCATTCTTTCGATAGGCTATGGCTACGACGAAGAAGGCCATTTCTATCAACGCTTCGGGCCGCTCAACGTCCTCGGCGGCGAGCGGCGGCTTAACGTCGCCATCACCCGGGCGAAATACGCTCTGGAGCTTGTGAGTTCCATCAAGGCTAAAGACATCGACGAAACCAAGACCACCTCCACTGGCGTTCTCTTATTGCAAAAATATCTCCGTTTTGCCGAAAACCATGGTGAGATCACTATTCCGACTTCTTCGGCGAATGAAGCCTTGTTGAAAGACATCGCCGCTTTCATCGAAAAACAAGGTTACGAAGCCTTGATCAATTATGGCGAAAGCTTAGGCAAGATCGAAATCGCCGTCCGAGAAAAAGGCGCCTCCTCTTTCTTACTGGCGATCGAAACCGATGGCGCGAGTTTCCAAAGCGCCCGGACCGCCCGCGACCGCGATGAGCTACGTCCCGCCATTCTTTCCCTCATGGGCTGGAATTATCTCCGGGTTTATAGCGAGAGCTGGTTTAAGTCGCGGCCCCAAGAGGAAGCTTTGATCTTGGAGGCTTTGCGGAAAGCCAAAGAAAAGAAGGCTGCCGCCCCCGCGGAGGAAGTGCCGCCTTTATTGGAAAACCCCACAGCAGAGCCGGTGAAAAAAGCCGAAGCCCCTATGGAGGCCATCCCAGAAAAATCGCCTGCAAAAGCCACCTCTTTTATGCCTTACGAGAAAGACTTAAGCATCACGACCCCTTATGTTGTCTTTAAGCGAGGCGTTCTCTACCGTCATGTCGAAATGACCCCCTTAACCAACAAACTCTTAGCCATCATCACCCTTGAAGGCCCGATCGACGGGGCAATGCTTTACCGCCGTTTGGCTTTCCTCAAAGAAAGCGAAGCGATTCCCGAAGGCGCCAGCGATTCGATTACCTCCTTAGTCGAGCATCTTCACTTCCCCGGAATCAAGGAAGACGAAGGCTTCTTCTACCGCGAGAGCAAGAGCCATCCTTTTGCCTTCCGCGTCTACGCCCCCTCTCAAGGCGAGCCTCGTAACCCCGAAGACATTTCCAGCAAGGAGTTGGCGGATGGGATGATCGCGCTTCTGAAGAAAAACAAATCGATGAGCAAAGAGGACCTCTTCCAAGCGCTCTCCAAAGAGCTCCACTACAGTTCCAGCGATCAAAAAGAACGTTACTTCTACGAAGACGCGATCGTCAAAGACGACAGCCTCTCCATTGATCTGAACGATAACGTCATTTATACCCCTCAATAAAAAAGAACGATCTCCGGAAACGGAGGTCGTTTTTCCTTAAGCCAAGAAAAAAGGCGCTAGAGTCTAATGACAAGTATCCCAACGCTAAGACCGCGGGATACTTCGCCCACTTAGGCTAGATAGCACCTCTTCCTAATTCCCTAACTCCTCGTTAGGTATTGCCCCAAAGGATTGTTCATGCAATTCCTTTGTGGCCCTATATAATGCCAAAGGCGCTTTTGAAAATCAAGAAGAATTTGTAAGCCCTTACTTAAACTTTACATTTATGAGTTTGAAATAATGAGTACTTACTCTTTTCTAGAAATACAGTATTTGTTCTTTTTGAGTGACCACTCATAAACTCCAAAAGCCATTTCTCGTGGGCTTTATCAGCCAAGAGTAAAAAAATGTAACTGCTTTTTCTTCGTCAAAATCCCACGTCATTTTATCGGCGGATTATCTCGGAAAATCAATCGACATAAAGCGGTCCGTTGATCGCGCTGATCGGCTGGGATAAAAGAATCTGTCTCCAACTCGAAACGCTGCTCACATCGCTTAAACCCGCCGTCGAGAAATCGCGGAGGCTCGAAGTGTTCCACGTATAATGGCTTTCGATACCTTGAAGGGTATTCGTAACGCTCACAAGGCCATTGCCTTCAAAATCGTATTCCATCGGCTCGTCGTATTCACCCGTGCTGCCGACATAATGCGGGGTGATTGCCATCACGAGACTGCCGGCGCCTTTCGAGCGATAACTTTCTTCCTTCATATACGTATCGGCGCCAATCGTCGCTCCGATCCGGATCGCGGAAGAGCCGGTGCCGGAAGCGAAAGCCTTGAGGTATTTTTCCATCTTGGCGATCTGTTGTTTGTTGAAGGAAAAACGTTGGTTGACATCATGGAGGAATTCACTCCGGAAAGAGACCACATCGGCATCGGTGGTTTTCATCAGGGCATAGACGGTGTCGGTCCGCTTGCCATACGCCGAATCCAAAGAAACGGAAACCGTATCGTCTTGATATTGAAACACCATCACGCTCCGAAAAGCCGTTGAGCTACTAAGGTAGTAGCTCGTATCAACATGGACTCCCTCATTCACAAAAGAGAGATAGAATTTGTCGGATGAGACATAGCGAAAATCCACGCTGGCGGATGAAATATCGCCTTTTTTGTCTTTCCAGGTTTGGGTGTGGTGATATTCACTCGGCGCGACGTAATCCGCAGCGTTCGTTGCCACCGCCATATCGTCCAAGTGCTGGATCGCCTCTTCCCGGCTTATCTCTTTGCCCTGATTTGCCGCCAGCGAACCACACGCCGATAACACAAGAAGAGACGATAACGAAATCGCCTCTAAAACCAACTTCTTTCTTGCCATCTTTTTGCCTTCCCTTAAAAGGCTTTTCAAAAGGGCAAAGTGTCTTTGGACAAGGCTATTTCATTTTCACCCCGGCCCCTCGGCTTTGCTAAAACCATCTTAGCCCCTCTCTTCACGTTTAGCCATCTTCTTCGCTTCACTTTACTTTAAAGAAAAAAGACGCCTTTTTATGGCGCTCTCTTCGAAAATCTTTTGGGAATCAAAGATTCGAGCTCAAGGCCCCCGTGATTCTCGTGGTCAACAGGTTCAATTGGGTCGAATCGGCGCTGACATCCGTGAGGCCTTTCGTCGAGAAACTTGCCACCGCCGAAGTGTCCCAACTATAGGTCGTGGTGACGCCTCTCAGCGAATTGGAGGACTTGCTAATCCGGTTGCCCGTATAGGCATATTCCATCCCTTCATCATAATTATACTTGCCATAATGCGGCGTGATCTTCAGCTCCAGATCGCCTTCCCCATCCCCGCTATAGCTTTCTTCTTTCATATAGGTGTCCGCGCCAATCGTCGCGCCAGCGGCCAAGGCGGTCGGCCCCGTGCCTGGGGCAAAGGCACTGAGATATCTTTTCATGCCCGCCGGCGAAGACGTGATAATCTGCGTTTCTAGCTGAAGCTGGGTTTTAAGCGCACTCACCACGTCCACTGCCACTTCGTCCATCGCATTCAGGACCGCATAAGAAAAAACAGTGTCCGTTCCCACAGCGGCATCCATCGATAGCGAAAGTTTCCCCGCTTTGAGAATCGCCACGACAGTGCTCCGTCCTGATGTTTTTGTCACACCGGTTGAAGCGCTGGTGGCGATGGTTCCGTCTTCAAAGGCAGAGAAAGAAATTTCATCAGCCGAAACATACTTGTAATTGTTCTTTTCAACCTCATCTGTTCCGACCTTTGTTTTGGTGGTTTGAGAAACCGAGAATTCTTTAGGCATGACATAACTGCTCGCGGTAACAATCTTGTCGATTTTCGCCAAAGAAGCAATCGCATCGTTTCGAGACGAAATCTGGGCTGCCGAGCTATTGAAGGACGAGGGACTTTCCACGCTAACGGCAGTCGAACCACAGGAGGCTAGGGCGAAAATGGCCAACAAGGAGAGAAGACTCCACATCGATTTTTTGATTTTCATTGTTTTTTCCCTTTGAAGAGCAAGGACTTGAATTGTTTTAGGCCAAAACGACAATGCTTGAAGCAAGCATCGAGTGAAGCCGTAAAACTTCCACTTTCCCCTGCCCCTTTTAGCGTCTCTATCTTAGCATTCATTTTCCGCTGATGTCACTCATTACCCTTCAAGAAAATTCCTATGGAAAAGAAAATGCGCTGCTCCTCTATTCGGAGCAACGCAATTGGGGCAAAAATAAAAGGCGCTAGATTCTAATGGCTCATATCCCGATCACGAGATCCGGCGGGATATGCGACCCACTTAGCTTTGATAGCACCTCAATCCACCAACGCCTGGTTGGCGATCCCCTGAACAGCCCATTGACCAGCAATGTCTTTCAGGTGACTCCATCTTGCCACGGATTCCAGGATTGTCAAGTCTAATGATTTTTTCTTTACCGCTTCCTAACGGTTCCCCTTCTCTGGAATTCAGGTAAAATAGCTTCGAGGAGTCCCTATGATCATCGAACATCTTTGTTTAAACGTCATCGACATCGAAAAAGAAAAGAACTTTTATTGCGCTGCTTTTGGTTTTGAAGCCAACGCCAAATACCATAATGCGAAAACCGGTTGGGAAAACTACTTCCTTTCCGCTCCAGATGGCGGAGCGCGGCTAGAACTGCTCTCGCACGCGGACATGCCCCATACGCAAAAGGACGCTAAGGACAGCGGCCTCATTCATTTTGCTCTCAGCCTCGGGAGCAAAGAAACCGTGGACAAAACCACCGCTCAAATCCAAGCGATGGGATTTCAAGTCTTAAGCGGCCCTCGCTTAACCGGCGATGGCTATTACGAAAGCTGCTTTCTTGATCCCGAAGGCAACCGGGTCGAATTAACGATTTAAACAAGAAAACGTCTCTTAGAAACCCGGGAAATAATCCCCGGTTTTTGTAGAAGTCCTTAAAATGATACTTTTTGCTTAAATTATTCCGATTAACGCTTATCTTTAATCCAGTGTAAAAATAGAGAAACTCCCGGGTGCAAAAAAGCCTATTCCATTTTCCCTGAAGCGTGATAATCTATTCACGCTGATTTGGTGTTTAGGCCCCTAATTCACCAAATTAGCATTTTTTATTGCCTCATTCTTCCCCTTGACGTTTACCTGATTTAAAACAAGGTGACAAAGGGGATTTTTTGACGCTTTTCTTGCCACAAAAAAATCCCGCCCCTAAGGACGGGTTTTTGGCATCCTCGTTAACGCGTCTGGCGACTGACGTTCAACTTAATGCTCCTTCACTATAAGCAGTCTTTTCTGAAATGAAAGCATTATTTTTCATGTGTTTCATATTATGCTATTTTACAACTCAGTTTGATAAATCCGAATCTTTTAACGATTTGAAAATCCGCTCACGGCAAACCGATTGTTTTCTTTTCATTATTTTCACGGGTCAAAAAGCCCAACAAAAAAGCAAGAACGATTTTTACTTAGGGGCCTTCAAAATCGTTCTTGCGGAATTATTGTAACTGCTTTTTCCCCTTGTTTCCTAATGTTTTTAACAAATCTTTACCGATTTATCGAAAACGAGATCATTAACGAAACAAAAATGATTGTTCCGAGTCTTTTCTTTTTTATCCTCCTATAATGAGGGGGTGAAAAGCAAACGTTCGATTCGTTATCTTTATCTCCTCTATTCGCTTTATGGCTTATTGGGGCTTGCCACCGCTTTAACGGCTCTATTGGCCTTTCTGATCCATCCCACCATCCCCGAAGGCGTTTCGCCTCTTCACTACGCCCCGATTTACGAAACGAAGAAAGTCGTTCAGATTCTTATTTATTCTGCTTTTATGGATTACGGGCTTTTTGGCATCATTCACCAAGAAGGGCGTACCAAAGCGGCCTACTACGTCCCCTTATGGTTTTTAGCCATCGGGGGTACTGCGCTTTTTGTTCTTTCCGGCCTCGATATTTTCCTTTGCACCACCCCGGAGACCGCCGGCGAATCCATTGATTATTGGCTGAAAGCCCATTACCTCGATCCGGTTTATCTCTTCTCCTTCGCTGGGGGCATTCTTCTCATCAAAGCCTATCAGCGCGAAGATCGGGGGCAAAGTTTCCTCAAACTTGGCTATACCGGACTCAGTTTTCTTTTTCCGCTCTTCGTCTATGATCTGACCCTGTTCGCCATGGATGTCCTCAATTCGAAAATGGCAACGCTCCCCATCATTATCACGACCCTCTTATTCGCCTTCCGCTTAGCGATCTTTGTCCTTTCCTTTTTTGCGTTAGATGAAGCGGATGAGTGATTTTCTTTCCGGCTTCCTTCTATAATGAAACTATGAATTCCCTAGAACAGTTCGTCGATGATAGTTTGTCCTTCGACCATAGCGGGCATGGTTTCGACCACGCTCAACGCGTCGAAGCTTTAGCGAAACGAATCCAAGAAAAAGAAGGCGGAAATCTCCGGATCATCCTCGCCGCGGCTTTAGTTCACGACACGATTGATTCCAAACTCTTTTCCGATACGGAAGAACGGGTTGCTCTTTTAACGAAATCCCTGCAAAACGCCTCTTATTCGCCTTCGGAAATCCAAGAAATCCTCACAATCGTCACCCATATGTCGTGGCATCTTCATGACGAAAGCCCCAAGAGTCTTGAGGCCAAAATCGTGAGCGATGCGGACCGCTTGGAAGCCCTGGGGGCAATCGGGTTGATTCGCACAATCGAATATGGGGCATCGCGGCAGCGGAAGTTTTACGAAGAAGCCAATCTCAAACGCCAAGGCGACCAAGTGGAATTTGACCACTCGACCGAAACGACCTTATCCCACTTCTATGACAAGCTTTTAAAACTTGGCGATTCCTTTTATACGCCTACGGGCAAAGCCATGGCCGAAGAGAGGATTGCCTTCCTCAAGAGTTTCTTAAAAGAGTTTTACCGCGAAGTCGGCGAATGAAGGACTTTCTCAGCCTCGGCGAGCTCGTGTTTTCCTTCGCGATAAAGCGAAAGGTAAGTCAGAGCGAAGACCAACGTCAGAAGATCCATGAAAATGCTGACGTAAAAGATATTTTTCCCAATCTCGTGGAAATCCATGCTTTCGCCGGAGACCACCACCGTAAAATGGAGATTCCCCACGATTAAGCCACCGATGAAGCATACCGCGAATAGAATCCAAAAGACAAGGGCCCCGTCCTTGCCTTTTTTCTTTTTCGCCGTTCCCGATTGTCTTAAGGCTTCTGCCTTCTTTTGCAAGAGCGCATCCGCTAAAGAAGTCAGATTAGAGTTTTCCATGCGTCTTAGCGTATTTCACTTGTGGGAGAATTGCAAATAATCCCACGAAAGAAAACGCCAAAAGAAAGAGCGAAGAGAAAAGATAAAGCCAATAAATGAGCGGGGCCGCGAGCCAGGAGCTAAAGAAGCCTTGAGCCAACCCGCTTTGGAAGGTGGAGAAGACTTGGATAAGGTAAATCCCATCCAAAAGGAGAATCAGGCCTTGGATCGAGAGTCCAAGGAAAAGCATGAGCGTGTTCTTCCTTCCTTTGACCAGAAGAAGGATGAGGAATGCCATCTCCGAAAAGAGCAGGAAATACAAAAGCGTATTTTGGCCGGAAAAGAACGCGATCACATCCCGCTCGTAAACGAGATTGAACAAAGCGATGAACATCCCGTAAACCAAGGCCAAAGATAAAGAAGAACTCACCATTAACAAGATCCATTTTTCACCCCAAGGATTCGCGTCCCCTTTTTCAATTGAGGGCGTTTTTGCATCCGTTAAAGGGGGATTTGCTGGCATTTTCGTTTCGAGAGCTTTGCCACAATGCGGGCAAAAATGATCGGCTTCAGCCGGGAGACTTCCTCCACAATACGGACATTTTCTTGGTTCCGGATTTTCTTCCATGCTAAAACCTTCTTCCTTCAATAAAGAACGAAGGGCGGCGTTTTGTTGGAAAAAAGGATGCCCAATGGGCATCCTGATTTCCTTTAATAGGCTTTGGCGAAGTAAGCCACCACCGTCGCCGGCTCGCCGCAGACTGGGCACTTGGTGCCAGGCGCAGGCGTCTCAACGGCTAAGCAACGCGCCGTTCCGCCATTGGTGAGTTCCTTGATCTTAAGTTCGCACTCTTCTTTCTCGCAGAACGCCATCTTGACGAAGCCGCCCTGGGCGAGGGCCGCATTGAGTTCTTCAATCGACGAGGCTTCGTGGATATGCGAATCCAAGAAAGCTTTGGCTTTGGCGTACATCGCTTGGTGAATCGAAGCAAGAACGCTTGGAATCTCTTGAGGCAACGTTTCGAGTTTACTCACCGATTTCTCGCCGTTGACCCGTTTGGTTAAGACGCATTCGCCTTTGGCCAAATCGCGGGGGCCCACTTCAACCCGAAGCGGAATGCCCTTCATCTCGTATTCGGCAAACTTCCAGCCCGGCGTCTTGCTCTCATCGTCATCGAGTTTGACCCGAACGTCTTCTTTCTTAAGCGCGTCATAAAGCTTCTTGCAAGCCTCGAGCACACCCGGCTCGCTTTGCCGGATCGGGACGATCACGACTTGAATCGGCGCGACGGCAGGCGGAAGGACCAAGCCATTATCATCGCCATGGACCATGATGACGGCGCCGATGAGACGGGTCGAAGCGCCCCAAGAGGTCTGCCAAGGGGTCTCCAAAGCGTTATTGCGACCTTGGAAGGTGATGCCGAAAGCTTTGGCAAAGCCTTGGCCTAAAAGATGCGAGGTTCCGCTTTGAAGGGCTTTGCCATCATGCATCAAGGCTTCAACCGTATAGGTGTTTAAAGCGCCAGCGAAGCGCTCGTGCGGAGTCTTCTCGCCTTTTAAGAAAGGAATCGCTAAAAGATCGCGGCCGCAATCATCGTAAATCTGCAAGAAATCCTTGGCGTTCTTTTCGGCTTGTTCCCGAGTTTCGAAGAGGCAGTGTCCCTCTTGCCAGAGGAATTCGGCGCCGCGAAGGAACGGACGGGTCGTCTTTTCCCAGCGGACGACGCTGCACCATTGGTTGTACATCTTCGGGAGATCACGGTAAGACGAAATCAGCCGTTTATAAAGATCGCTGAAGAGAATCTCCGAGGTCGGACGGATCACGAGCGGATCGGCCAGTTTTTCACCCCCGCCGATGGTCGCCACCAAGGTCTCGGGAGCGAAGCCTTCGATGTGCTCTTTTTCTTTGTTGAATAACGAGGTCGGAATCACGCAAGGGAGATAGACGTTTTCTGCGCCGTTCTCCTTGAAGCGTTTATTGAGATAGTTTTGGATTTCTTCCCAGATGGCATAGCCATAAGGGAGATAATCGATAAAACCTTTGACGGAAGCATAGTCCATCAGCTCGGCTTTCTTGCAGACGTCGGTGTACCATTTGGCAAAATCGACATCGCGGGCAGTAATCGCATCGTTTTTCATCATAGCCATAAGTGTTATTTCCTTTCCTTCATCGCTTTCATGCGATCGAGGTTCTTTTCATTGAGCGGTCTGAACATGGCATCGTAAGGAGCGAAGACATCGCTTGAGACGTAAGAGATGCCGCTTGAGACGACGAGCTCTAACGAGGTCCAGCTCATTAAGGAGTTGGCCACGATCGGCTTATTGTAGCGCAACAGCTTCTCGACGAGAGCATGAAGTTCAACCCGAACCTTCGTGTCGATATTGCTTTCTTCGCTCGTTTCAGCGAAATCAACGAAGAAGTCATCGCACTTTTCGTAGATCTTGCTATCGAGGAGCAAGGTCTTGCCCGACAGGAGCACCGCCACTTCGAAGCCGGATTCGTGGACTTCGTTGAGGGTTTCGAGGAAGCGGTCGAGTCCCGCTTGGTCGACGTTGACGGCGATATCCGCTTCGGCAAAGAGGAAGACGAGGTTCGCTTCCTTGGCATCGCGGAAATGCGAGAAGAAGGGCACTAAGAGCGAACGCTCTGCCATCCGGACGGGGTAGAAGAGTTTCTGAGTCTTGTTATCGCGCTCATTGACGAAGCGCGGAATGAGGTTCTTCGCAATCGCCGCGAAGAGGTTCTTATCGTCTTTGGCCCGCACCGCGTAATTCTTGAGTTCTTCGATTGAGGCAAAGGAAGTATTCAAGGGGGTGGCCCGGGCTAAGAAACCATTGACCTTGAGCTTGTCGCAATTGAAGACCGGACGATAAGTGTAAGCCAAACGCTTTTCGTAGATGATGCGTTCGACTTCGCTCCGGAAATTCATGATATCGTTTTGATCGAAGTCCTCCGCGCCTTTCTTGTAGAACGAGATGACGTTGGTGGTATCGTAAGCGCTTGAGGCCGCTCGCCGAGCTTCTTGGAGAATCGCATCGGAATCGCCTAACAGATCGCGGTTTTGAACAATGCCTGAACGGACTTCGTAGGGGATTTCGTGGCGTTTCCGCATCGATTGGAACGCCCGATTGGCCCCATTGACGACCCGGAGAGCGAAGTTGATCGCCTGCGAGGTTTCCAGCATATCGAAGTTGGCAACAATCAGCTCATTGTCGCTCGCTTGAATGAGCTTTTGATTGCCCACCACATACGGAGCGATGGCGTTGCGGAAACGCAAGGCGATCTCCGGCGTGATTTTGGCTTTGAGTTCGGCATCGCTTAGGGCCTGATTGCCCAGCTTCACCGGCAATAAGGAGAAGCAGAACGTGATGCCCGTTTGAACCCCGTTCGATTTCACGGCTTGGGCGAAATCGCCCTCGGTCGAGAAATGGGAGATGACAGAACCCATCTTTTCGCCCCCCTCATATCGGAGCAAATAGCTTTCGAGATGGATGATACCTTTTGAGGGATCGGCCTTGCTGATTTTCAGGAAGGACGGCACCTGGCGTTTTTCTTGGTGGAAGATAATATCGGTTTGCAAGTACTGAGGCGCTTGTTTCCCATCGAGGATTTCCGCGATCCATTCGCGGACTCTCCGCTGTTCTTTTGTGGGGAAAGAAGCGTAGAATTTGTCGAAGTCGACGCTTTTGACCGTTTTCATATCCGAAAGGTTGAAATAACGGACGCTATTGCGAGGAGCATCGAGGCGGTAGACCCGGATGGTCGAGGTTTCTTCTTTGATGGTTTCCAAATAGGTCTTATCGCGTTTGACGTTAACCCAAAAGGTCACAATCAAAATCACGACGGTCACGGCGAGCATCGCGCCGAAAAGAATCAGGAAGAACGGGGTCCAGTTTTTCATACCGGTAAAGAAGCTAACGATCGCTTTCCAGGCTTCTTCGTACCAGGCCGCTTGGATCAAAGGTTGAAAAAAGAAAGGCAAACTCATGGACAGCATTTTAGCACGTATGCGCCCGCGAGCGTACACTAGAGAACAACATTCGAAGTTTTCTTGTTGTGCGAAGCAACCAGTCGCGCTATCATTAACCCCGCTGGAGAAGTACCCAAGTGGCCGAAGGGGTCAGTTTCGAAAACTGATAGTGGGTCGTAAGGCCCAGCCAGGGTTCAAATCCCTGCTTCTCCGCCATCCAGTATAAAGCCTAGGCATTGCCTAGGTTTTTCGTTTATTTACCCCAAAATTTTGGGCCCAAAAAGCCATAAAAGAAGGGTTCGATTGCTGGCAAGAGGAAAAGGAGGACTAGTCTCCTCATTCCATCTTCGAGGCTCTTTTTCGAAAGCCCCTGCAAATCCCCTATTTTCTTTGCAAAAGCCGCTTCTTTTAAAATCACTCGGGCGAAAAAGCCGACTGCCTTCGCCCCGTTGTTTTTCGTCTCAGTATGAAGACAGCAGTTGACTGATTTGCTCGACGTGATTCCCATAGGCGAGAAGCAAATGATTGCCATACGGGTTATCGAGATAAGGCGCCACCGGGTTATCGAAGTGAACCCGAATCTGGCTTCGGCAGAGACAGCCTTCCGTCAAATTCTCAACGATCTCGCCCGATGAAAGATGGAAGTCCACCAAGTTGTTCGCGATTTTTAAAATCGTGACTTTGCCGGGGACAAACACTCCCCGAACTCCGATGCCAAGATCGCTTTCATAATGGGTTAGAAGAGAATAGCCATTCTTCGCCATCATTAAAGGCAGAGTGCAATGGGCTAAAACCATCGTATTGTCTTTGATCGACACCGACGAAGGATTACATTGAAAGGCGGGCTCCCCTAGCGAGCGCAATAAATGCATGCTGATCAGCGAGGCCTCGTCCCCTTCGCATCCCGCGGAAACTCCTTCGCTATTGAGAAGCGCTAAGGCAAGGCAAGACGTATTTTTATAGATCCCTAAAAGGTCAAAACAGCGGATCGTGAAACCTTGTAATTGGTATTTCTCCACCAGCCGTTTTAGGGCTCCATAAATCCACAAAGCCCCTTCCAAAACCTCTTTCGAAGGCGCCTTGCCTTCAAGATCTTTTGGCAGATGTTCTTTCGGGTAAGAACGCTTATCGATCTCCGCCTTTAATTCATCCATCGAAATATCAACGAAATGAAGACCAAAGCGGTTTTCCGCGAGGGCATAATCCACTGAAGAGGCAATCAGCCAATTCGAAGGCTTGCCGATAACACCGAGCTTGGCGTTGGAGAATTTTCTTCGAGCATCGTAGAGCCACGAAATCTGGGCAATCTCCGCTTCGATTTCTTTAGGAGAACCATAAAGGATTTTACCTTCGAGACCTGATTGGTGAAGAAAAGACAGGATCTCAAGGGCGCTGGCCAAGGAGTTTGAATCCCCTTTGGTCAAAAGGTAATACGGGGCGGGGTAGTTTTGGTAAATCTTGATGAAAGGCGCTTCCGAGCCCCCGCTTTCGATGAAGAAAAGGAACGGCGCGTTCTCCCGAAATTCATCCCGATAAAAATGGTAATGGCCGCTGGGGTTGATCGCCGATAAAAACACCGCGGAAGTCGCATCGACTTCTTTCGCTTTTTCTTTGCTGAGGGCGTTTCGTAATGAAATTAAAGAGATATCCATAGGTTGATTATAAAACCATCTTCGTCCTCCCGGAAACTCCAAGGGCACAAAAGTGTCTTTTCACTCTTGCATAATTGAAGAAGACAAGGATAATTAAAGCGAACTTAATGGGAGGTTCAGTCATGAAAAAATTTGGTACGGCGTTGATTTGTGGTCTTGTCATGGTTCTATTTGGAATTGTTGGGATCATTTTGCCAGTGGGAGATGGAATCATTACCATCGAAAACGTTACTGGTAAGGCCAATGTGGCCAGCAAAGATTCCGGCTACAGTTATATTTTTGGCAACGATTCGACAAATATGGCCCCCGGATTACTAACCGCTTGGATTTTCTTACTCGTTGCTTTGCTCGCTGGTGTCGCTGCTGTTGTTCTAGTCTTTTTGAAAAAAGACAAGAAAGTTGCTAATTTTTCCGGCACTGGCCTTTTGTTTGCTTGTGGTGGCTTGTTCGCTTTCATTGCTGGCATTCTCTTCTTCTGTGCTAAGCCTTTAAGTGGTCTTTCCGACAACGCCCTTTTGATTTACAAGTTAGGCGCAGGATTTGTTGTTGGTGCCATTTGCGCTCTCGTTTCCGGCTTAGCTGGAATTGCCGCGTTCGTCGTTCCGACTTTCTTAAAGAAATAAGGACCACAATAACAACAAAAAGAATCGCCAGAAAACGGCGATTCTTTTTTTATTTTATCCTACTTGGATTTTGCTCCTTTGTAGGCGTCGAGATTCGTCTGCAAGAGGGCGAGATAACCATTGTGGCGCAAGGTGTAATAAAGGGCGTCGCTCCGCTCACTCCGAACGATCCGCTTCCGAATGATGTTCACGAGGTACATCAAGGAGAGGTGAATGTTTTGCCGGCAGAGGATATCGAGGTCATCGGCGTTCAGCTGCGGGTCGGAGGAGGCAAAGAAATATTTCAAGGAATCGAAAGTGTCCTTCATGAGAAGATCGGCGTGGTCCATATCGACGAAACAAGAATTTAGATAATCGAACACGTAAAGAATTTCATCCGGATATTCCTTTAAGAGGACATCGTTCTTCTCGCGATAGATCTCGAGCCCTTTGCTGAAATTGTCTTCCATGAGCGAGGTGGGCACGCCAAAATACGTGTAGATCTGTTGCCAAGCGTAATCAAAGCTGGCGTTCAATAAGCCTTGCTTGGTGATGAAATGAGAGAAAAAGACGGGCTCAGAGATTCCGAGTTTCTTGGCCAAAAGCTTGGTCGAGATATTGCTGATGCCTTCCTTGGCGTTCATTTTGATGACCGCCGAAAAAATCTTCGTCTCAAGATTAAGGATTTTGCGCCGCCCCATAACGTGAACTCCCCTAATAATTATTTGACTGGTTTAACGAAGAAACGACCATAGACTTGGGCAAGATCAATAACCTGGACGAAAGCGGAAGGATCTTCTTTTTTGACCAATTTTAATAAGGCATTCACTTCGCTCGAGGAAACGACCATCGTGAAGATATAGCGCTCTTTGCCGGTATAGACGCCAATGCCGGTGACCATCGTCGCGCCATGCGGGAGAGTGGCGATGAGCAAATCGCCCAGCTCCTTCGTGGAGGTCACCACTTCGACTTTGACCTTCTTGTTGCGGACGTTAATCGTATCGACCACGAACATGCCGACCAACATATAAAGTCCAGAATAGAAGACACGGCCAAACGCCGCCGCGGACAAGGTCGGATCCCATTGGGCTTTCCAGGACGTCATTAAGGCGAAGAAAACGACGGTGACCGAGTTTAATAACACCGAATATTTGCCCACCAAGACGTTTTTCTTTAAAGCGATATAGTAAGCGATGATATCGATTCCGCCGGCCGAGATATCGACCTTGAAAGCCAAAGCCGACGAGAGGCCCGTCATAACGCCAGCGAACAAAGCCCGAGCCAATAAGCCGCCGTTATCCGAAACGAATTTGGCCATGAATTGAAGCCAAGGGATGTTATCGATCGTGAACATCTTCATGAAGAGCGACACTTCAACAACGTTGATGAAGGTGAAGATGCCAAAGCGTTTGCCAATCTTCAAGAAAGCCAACAAGAATAACGGAATGTTGATCACGAAATACAGCACCGAATAAGCCAAGTGTTCATCAAGCGTGCCACCCTCGGTGGTGCTGTGCCAGCCACAAATTTCCATAAAGACCGTGATGACCTGGCTCACGCCCGAGATGCCTCCGGCGACCAACTTCACCATTTCGTTGCCATTGGAATCGATAACCTTGCTGCCTAAATCCATGAAAGCGTTAAAACCAAAGGCAAAGCAAAGGGCGCTTAACGTGCATACGATAAAGGTCCAGCTATAATCGGCAATCCCCCGGGCCACCGGATGGTCAAGCATCCAGTTTTTCTCTTTTTCTCTCAACTCTTCAATTTTAACTTTAACCATAAAGATAGTTGAATTATATCCTCACCCAAAAAATAAACAATATGACCACGCCTTTTTGCGAAAAAGGGGCAAAAACGCTTCACTTTGTTCTTTAGGTGGAGTTCGAAGCAAACCCGCAAATGTTAAACCCTCCTTTCGGAGGTAGCGAAGCGGATTATTTTCGGTTATATTTAAGGAATAAGGTAACCCATGGAAAATAAAAAGAAGAAAAAACATACCGGACTGATTGTTTTTCTTAGCTTGTTTACGGTTCTCATCGTCATCCCCGTCGTAGCGATTTACGCTTGCTTTTACGACAGCACCACCGCCACTTTCGTGGGCAAAGATAATGTCGATACCGCCAGCCTTTATAAAGCCAAGGCCGTCGATGCTTTCGATAGCACCGCCACCAGCCATAAAATTTCCTTCACTGTCGGCGAAGATGATTTGAACCAACTTCTTTATCAAGCCAGCCAATCCCTCCCCGAGAACACGAAAGGTTATCTCAAGAAATTCACCGTTTCGATTCAGGATGACGCCTACCATTTCTATCTTGATGCGACCTTTGGGGGTTTCTTCCAAACCCGGATCGATATCAAGACCACCCTCAGTGAAGTCAAAGATGCCGTCAACCCTGAAAATGGCTCCTTCGTTTTCAAGATTGAGGATATGAAAATCGGCCGCATATCCGGCATGGATTCCTTAGCGCTCCAACTCGCCGGTTCCTCTTTGAATGACGCGACTTTAACCTCGTTATTCCAAAATGCGGGGCTCAACATGGAAGTCTCTTTATCGAACAAAACCATCACGTATACGAAGAAGGCGATGATTCAGGATCTCGAAAAGCAAATCGGTGGCAGCACCAACGCCATGTATTCGGCGATCCTCAACGACTTTTTAAAGGATGACTTGCTGGGCTTTGATTTTTATTCGAGCAAAACTTTAAGCGTCAATATCGCCCTTGAAGATTTGCATACCAACGCCACCTATTGCCCCGCCGATAAAACTGCTCCCCTTGATGTCAGCGTTTTCCGGGGCCAAGTGAAAACCTTGCTTGATCAAGGCGCAATCGAAGCGGACGAAACCAGCGAAGGCTATGTCTTCGATTACCTCATCCGCGGCTATGATAAAGCCAGCGACACCACCAAAACTTACCTCAATGCGAAAACCCGAGATTTTTCGAGTGTCGGCATTAGCGATATCACCGCTTACCAAGGAGCGATCAATTATAGCGTGAGTTCGATTCCTTCCTTGGTTCAGCAAGACCTCGAGACTTCGGCTCAAGCGGGTTTCACCTCTTCGACGATTGCCAGCGTCAGCGAAGACGAAATCACCGCTTATCTCGAGACCACTTCCATTTATGGATATTCCTATATTCTTTCGCGGCAAAAAGATGACGCCACCTATAAGGTCAACGCCGTGGCGGTTGATGACTTCTATGCCCAGATCGTCAATGATCACCTTTATCTCATCATCGGAGTCAATATCAACGGCTATGAGACTTCCATCATTTTCGATACCTTGCTCCAGCCGAATAGCCCTCAATATCAGATCACGCTAAAGACCGATAAAGTCTACTACGGCAATAAAGAAGCCAGCGGCGAACTCAAGGCTTGTTTCTACGATTTGATCAATCAGTCTTTTGCCGATTCCGGCTGGATGAGTTTCAATGACGATTCCACTTCGGCGAACTATGGCCAAATCACTTTGGATTTCTCAACGGCCATCACCACTTCGGCCTATTACCCCGCCCTTCAGTTAGCTGAGACTGCCCAAAGCAAGAGCGTCGCCATCGCCCTGAGCGGAGCGGATATCGCCAGCACTGGCGAATTACGCCTTAATCTAGAATAAAGTCCCTTTCGCAATATCTTTGCAAAAAGCCTTTCGTTTTCACAAAACAGCCTTGTTTCGTTTTTGAAAAGGAAAAGGTATCACTCGGTAGAAATTCTCATTCATTCCTCGGTTTTTCTTTTTCGAATTTGGCCAAGTCTTTCCTTCCAAAAAGGAAATCGCCAGAAAATTTTTGCGCCTCTTGTTGCCACCCTAGGGGAGTGATGATATTATTAACACGCTGTTTCTTAGAAACAGGCTACTTTTTTGGTTAGAGGGAGAATGAAAATATGATTATTTTAAAGGCTATCGGCGCCTTCTTCGTGAAGATTTGGCGCTGGATTAAAGAGACCGCTTGGGTCCAACCGCTTTTGATTGTCGGCGCGATCTTTGCGGTCATCTTCTCCATTCCGTACATCACGAATTGGGCCAACAGCTTCACGCTCAATAGCACCAACTCCTTCTATAACGCCCAAAAGATGAACCTTGAAGGCGAGAAAGATGATAAGAGTGGTGACAGCGCTTCGGCTGCCGATGAATTAACCAACAGCATCACCGCCAACACGATTGATAACTTCTACGTCAATGGTTCGAAGACCGTCTTCGATGACACCGCCAAGAAATATGGCGAGAAGTTCTTCTTAATCTTCGCCGATTCGACGAACACCGCCTCCAAGAGCGCGGAAACCGGCTTCAAGTATCTCCGTGATAATTGGGGCAAATATGCCTACAATCCGACCGATAAAGGCACCTTCCAGTATTACACGATCTTCAAAGACGACACTTCCACCACGAATGATGATTACAAGGATAAGGGCACGGCCTTCGAGCGTTATCTCTCGATCCACGTTGACCTCTTCCAGACCACGATGCAGAAGTTGATGACTTGCCCGTATAAAGCCCGCGCCTCGGTTGGCGATGACAACTACGCCAAGTATGGATTCGATGGTTCGGATTATTCTTCCTTCCCGATCCCGAGCATCGCGTTAGTCGATTACAGCCAAGTCGCGATTGATTCCGGCCGGGCTGGCCTCAGCGAAGTTCTCTTCACGATCTCAGGCGATAACGACACCACAAAGGCGTCCTTGCTCCTCGATATGTGGAACCACTGCGATTCCGACAAAGTCGCCACGACCGCCGCGAATTATAACGCGGATGCCCAAAAGAACCTCTTCACGGTTCTCTAAATCCTTATCGAAATGAAAGATTACCGCCTCAGGGCGGTTTTCTTTTTGTATAATAAAGGCACTTATGGAAAAAATCACTTTTACCGAGTTCCCAGAACTCCGACTTGAAACCTATACGAAAGAAGCCCAGTCCTATCCTAGCGGCGAAGAAATCACCGCCTTCTCGGTGACGGCCTTAGCTCAGCACCCTCTGCTCATCAAGACCGCGGACGAAGTCCCCTTCTTCTTCTATGATCAGAAGGCCCACCTCATCGGCGGCGCTCCTCTCTCCAAGGAAGGCACCTTAAAAGAAGAGTTAAAGAAACGCATGCATGAAGTCATGGTCCAATATAACTTGAACCCTGATGATATCGTCGTGTATCTCGGACCTTCTTTAACTTTTAGCCATACCTTGGTGGATCGTCCGACCCTCTTAAAGGTGATGGACATGGGGTACCGCGCCGCGGCGAAACGCACGAGCGGCGTCGACTTCTTCGATGTACCCGTTATGAACGTCTTGATGCTCCGCAACTTGGGTATCCCAGCTAAGAACATCTTTATCGATGCCCATGATACTTTCGAATGCGACAGCCTCCTCTATTCCAAACTTCGGGGCGATAAGAAAACGAATCCGAACGTCATCGAACTTCTGAAATAGGGCCAAAAGAAAAATCGACCCGCCGGCATTGGCCTCAGGTCGATTTTTTTATTTTTTCTGGTCGTGCTTGGCGAAATAGTCGAGCACCACTTTCGGAACCAAAGGCGTCACATCGACCCCATTAGAATGCAGTTGGTTAATCGTCGAAGAAGAGATGAAGGTTTCTTCTTTCCGCGACATGAAGAAGACCATATCGATATTCGGATCCGCGAACTCGTTGGCGGCGGCTAATTGGAATTCGTATTCAAAGTCGCTGACGGCTCTTAAGCCCCGAATCAAATGCTTCGCCCCGATTTTCTTGCAATAATCGACGGTCAGCCCCGGATAGAAATCCACTTTGACGTGGGGCAGATCTTTAACCGCCTCTTTCATCATCGCCAAACGTTCTTCGACGCTGAAGGCGCTCTTCTTGGCCGGATTGACCGCTAAAAGGAGCACGACCTCATCGAAAACGCCAAGCGAACGTTTTAAAACATCCAAATGGCCATTGGTAATCGGATCAAAACTGCCGGGGTAGACTGCAACACGCATAGATTACCTCCTGAGGATCAAGACATCACTCTTGCCATAATGATAACGCTTTGCAAAGCGAAAGAGGGAGAGCGGCGCTTCGACTTCACCTTCAAACTCCAACACGACGATGCCTTTTTCGCTCAACAAGGAATGCTCCAAAAGGTATTTCGGCACGCTCGAATAGACTTCTTTCATCGCGTAAGGCGGATCCAGAAACACGATATCAAAGACAATTTTGTTCTTTTCGAATTGGCTTAAGGCCTCTTGATAATCTCTGCAAAAAGCCTCTCCTTCGGCTTTGAGAGTGGCTAAATTCTTTTGAATGACCTCATAGGCTTCCTTCGAAGAATCAACGAGATAAGCCTTCTTCGCGCCACGGGAAAGAGCCTCTAGGGCTAAGGCGCCACTCCCGGCGAAGAGATCGAGGACGACCGCCTCAGGAAAATCCTGAGCCAAGGCGTTGGCCACCGCTTCCCGAACCATCGATTTGGTGGGGATCGTCAAACTCGCGGGGGTTTGAATCACCCGTGAACGATAAATTCCTCCCGCGATCTTAATCATCAAAAGATCCCTTCAAATAAACTCTTCTTCCGGAAGGGGGCGTAGAGAATGTCATCTAAGGCCATGTAAAGATCCCGGACGGGGATATAAGCGGCATTATAGGCTTGGGCCAAGGGATGTTCATCCAAAGCAAGTTTGGCCTGATAAAGAGCCTGTTGGAGTTGGAGTGCTTCGGGATCGGTTTCTTTATGGTAAGAGAGGACATCTTCATAAGCGCGTTCCGCGGCGTCTTTTTTCTCGGCCAAAACGATGAAGGAAGGGTCGCGATAAAGAGCCTGCTCCGCTTTTTCGAGGGCGACGAGGCGCGAATCGGAGGCCAAAGCCGCTTTCAAGGCGGCAAGATCATCAAGCAATTCTTTTTCCATGCGGAGTTTATTTTAAGATTTTTTTCTCCAGCGTGCTACAATACGTTTATTATGTTAAGAATTGTCAAAGACAACGCCAAATCGATTCATTCCCCTTCCAAGGAAGTCACTCTTCCTTTAGCAAAAGAAGATAAAGCCCTTCTCGACGAGATGATCGCTTACCTTCGCGATAGCCAAGATCCCAAAGCCCGGGAAGAAAACCCGAAGCTCCGGGAAGGCATCGGCTTAGCCGCCCCGCAAGTCGGCGTCAACCGGCGAATGCTGGTCATTTATTACCCCATCAACGAGGAGCGCACCGAGTTTATCCAATACGAACTGGTCAATCCGAAAATCGTCGTCAATTCGCTCAAAAAATGCTTCTTGGCCGGCGGGGAAGGCTGTCTCTCCGTCGATGAGCCGCATCCGGGCAAGGTCTACCGCGACTTCCGGATTCAGGTCAAAGCCTATAACGCCTTGATCGGCGAGAACGTTCTCATCAAAGCCGAAGGCTATGACGCCATCGTCTTGCAGCACGAAATCGATCACCTCGATGGAATTCTCTTCTACGACCACATCGATCCGAAAGATCCGGAAAAAGAAATTCCGGGTTCGATTGCCATCGGCTAAAAACAAAAAAGGATGGAACCCCGAAACACGAAAGTGAACAAGTCGGGGTTTCTTTTTCTTTCGATTCTGTCTCAAAGTGAAGCGTTTTCATTCGTTTTTAAACCCCTTGCGCTTGCGTGAAGGCGCTCGCGTGTTATAGTTAAAGCGCTGGTTAGTTTCGAAATAGGAATAATCATGCCGTTTTTCTTGGAGGCCATTCATGGCTAGGTTAGATTCACCTGTTAATGTGTTTGCTTTGGGCGGTTTAGGCGAAGTTGGTAAAAACACTTACTGCTTAGAAACCGATCGCTCCATTATTTTGCTTGATGCTGGCGTTCGCTTCCCCGAAGCGAATTTGCCTGGGGTTGATTACGTGATCCCTGATTACACGTATTTGAAAAATAACCGGAGTAAAATCCGCGCCCTTTTCATTACCCATGGTCATGAAGACCATATCGGTGGCATCCCCTTTTTGATTCGTTCGGTCTACATCCCCGTCATTTACGCTCCCCGTCTAGCGGCCGCTTTAATCCGGCACAAACTCGAAGACGCTCGGATTAAAGATGACGTCAAAATCGTCGAATACGATTCCAACTCGGTCATCAACATCGGCGATGAATTCAAAGTCTCGTTCTTCCGGGTCACCCACTCGATTCCGGATTCTTTTGGCATTTGCGTCGATACCAAGGAAGGCCGCGTTATCGATACGGGCGATTTCAAAATCGATTTAACTCCGGTCGGCCCGAATTTCGAGCTCGACAAATTAGCTCGTTTGGGCACCGAAGGCGTCGATTTGCTCCTCAGTGATTCGACCAACGCCGAGCTCGAAGGCTACACCCCTTCCGAAACCAATGTCCGCAGTGGCGTCGAAGAAATCTTCGACAAAGCCCCGGGCCGCATCATCGTCTCGACTTTCTCCAGCAACATCAACCGTATTCAGCAAGTCGTTGAAGTCGCCGTCGAGCATAAGCGGAAAATCTGCATTTTGGGCCGTTCGATGGAAACCGTCGTCGGCATCGCCCGCGAATACGGCTACATCAAAATCCCTGATACTTCGCTCATCAGTGATGACATGGTGCGCGGATATCGCGCTTCCGAAGTCTGCATTCTTTGCACCGGAAGCCAAGGCGAAGCCATGGCGGCGCTCTCGCGAATCGCCAATGGCGATCATAAGAACATTCATATCATCCCAGGCGACACGATCGTCTTCTCGTCCAACCCGATTCCGGGCAATGGCGCGTTGATCGACCGTTTGGTCAATAACCTCGTCAAACAAGGCGCGGATGTCAAGCAGAACTCTTTGGCTTTCTCGCTTCACTCCTCGGGTCACCCTTCAAGGCAAGAGCTTCGTCTTATGCTCCGTTTGGTGAATCCGAAGTTCTTTATGCCCGCCCACGGCGAATACCGCATGCTCAAGTTGCATGGGCAGGTCGCCGAGAGCTTGGGGATCCCCCACGATAACATCTTCCTTTGCGACAATGGCGATACCCTTGTATTGAAGAATCATCAAGTCAGCCGGGGTGGGCACGTTCCGGCAGAAGACGTTTACATCGATGGCAACGACCTCGATGGCTTATCCAGTGCCGTCATCAATGACCGAGACCAGTTGAAGAGCGATGGCATGGTCGCGGTGCTCGTCACCATTAATTCGCGCACCAACCAAATGGTGGTCCCGCCGATTGTCTACGCCCGAGGCTTTGCCGCGGCCGGGGACAGTCACGTGATCCGCCACTCGCAGATGCACGCCGAAGAAGCGATTCGCAACCTCATGAAGAGCAAATGCACCTTCAGCGACATCAAAGCGACAATCAAAAACGAAGTCTCTTCCTACATCTTCCGCAAGACTGAGCGGAACCCGATGATCATTCCGGTCATCATGAACGTCACAGAATAAGGAGAATTCATGCTTATCTTAGCTAGTGCGTCGCCGCGAAGAAAAGAGCTTCTCAAAAAAATCGCTCCTTCCTTCACCGTCATCGTGCCCGATGTCGACGAGAGGATGATTGATTCCTCCGTTGACCCTAAGGACCTTCCTGCCGAAGAGTCGCGTTTAAAGGCTTATGCCATCCACGCCCTCTACCCCAATGATTCGGTTCTCGCTTGCGACACTATCGTCATCCTCGAGGGCAAAATCCTCGGCAAACCCCTCACGGATGAGGAAGCCAAGAAAATGCTTCAGCAGGAAAGCGGCAAGAAACAAATCGTCCTTTCCGGCTACACCTTCATCGCCCCGAATAAGGAAATTACCCGCAGTGTTTCCACCGCCGTCTATTTCAATCCGTTAAGCGAAGAAGAAATCGAAACCTACGTCCAAAAATTCCATCCGTTAGATAAAGCCGGCGCTTACGGCATCCAAGATGAGGTGGGCCTCATCAACCATATCGAAGGCAGTTATGATAACGTCATGGGTCTACCGACCGAGGATATCGCCTGGCACGTCTTCGCCCGGAGTCGTTAGTTCGGAAAGATCGTCTGGTAGACTTCTTGGCAATGATCTTTGATCACTAAAGTGAGTTTGTCGCTTTTCTCGATGAATCCTGTGACACCGGCTTCCTCTAAGAGGGGCCGGTTTATTTTGCTGTAATCCCGTAAAACGACGATGATTCTTGAGCCCATCATCTCATGGGAAATAATGTTCTCGCTGCCGCCCAAAGCCGTTAAATATTTGCCTTGATCCGGTTTCACCGCGGGCGTGGCTTGCCGTTTATGGTGGAGAAAATGACTGAGCAAAAAATAGACCAAAATCACGCCAACGACGCAGACGGCGATGATCCAATAAAGGTTTTGCATGAAATAGTCGCCAGAAACAATGCCAATTGTCTTCATGGAAGGTATAATAGCACAAGAAGGAGCATTTATGAGCAACGCCATTGAAATTGAAGCTAAAGCCTTAGTTAAGAAAGCCGATTACGACAAGATTGTCAGCCTTTTTGCCGATTATCCTTCCTACAAGCAAACCAACTACTACATCGATGATGGGAAAAATACCCTCCGCAAGGAAGGCATTGCCTTACGGGTTCGTGAGAAGGGCGGTCTCTACGAGATGACCTTGAAGACCCCGCTTTCCCAAGGATTGCTCGAAAAGAATTGCACCTGGACCAAACAGAAGTTCGGTGACTTCCGCGACAATGGCATCTTCCCAGACGGCGACATCAAGCGCTTCTTGACGATGCTCGACATCGATGTGACCGCGCTCAAGATCAAGACTTCCTTGACCACGGAGCGTATCGACGTCCCCTATGAAGGCGGCAAACTCTCCATCGATGAGAACCACTATTCGGGTCAGGTCGATTACGAGATTGAGCTCGAATACAACAACGAGCCCGAAGCGGAACGTTTGCTCCAAGAGCTTTTAGAGAAAAACGGAATTCCTTTCCTTCTCAACAAGAAGACCAAGGTCTCCCGCGCCCTCGACGCCATCAAATAAGTTTCGCGAAACAAAAAAAGAATCGCCGCAAAACGCGATTCTTTTTTTCATTAGCCTTGCAAAATCGGCTTATTTCTTAATCTTGAGCAAACCCTGGATATCCTTCGAAGGATCGCAATCTCCAAAGGTCGGGCATTCTTCGTCGGTGCAAGCCATTTCGGCAATGCGGCGCGCTCGAGGAATGAAGGTGCGGATCTCTTCGGCGTTATAGCCGACTTGAACCCGGTGATCATCCACGATAATCGGGCGACGGAGAACCGAGGGGTTCTTCCGAATGAACTCAATTAGCTGCGATACGGTCATATTGTCGAAATCGATGTCGTTCTCCGAGACGATTTTGCTTCGCGGGGAAATAATATCATCGGTGCCGTCTTCCGCTTTGGAAATGATCTCCATCAAATCGTCGCGGGATAGTTCTTTCCCGAAAATATCCTTTTGTTCATAAGGAATATTTTGGTCATCGAACCATTTTTTAACTTTGCGGCAGCTCGAACAACTAGGGGAATAATAGATTTTAATCATACTGCCGCTATTGTATCACGGAGTCGATTTCTTAGGCGGACTTTTTTCTTTCTTTTGCCTTTTCTCGTTAGCCGAGACGAATTCTCGTAAAAAAGTCAATCCCTCGAGGATAAAATGGGTCACACTATCCCCGAAAGAAGGATTATTCTTATGGCCATGGGCGCTGTGATTGCGAAGTATCGACAAAAGAAAGGCTGGACGCAGAAGGAACTTGCCTCCCACATCTACGTGAGTGACAAGGCGGTTTCCCGCTGGGAGAAAGGCGACTCCTATCCCGACCCACAAATGATTAAAACCTTATCTGTGGTTCTCGAGATCCCTCTCAACGAACTCTTCGACGGAATCGAAGTTGAAAATGATGGGACAAAGGCTTTGAAACAAAAGAAGGAAGATGATAAATATCTCCTGCAAAACCTTGCTGCCTTGATTTTTTCCCTCATCGGATTCGTTCTTGCTTTGGGAATGCCCAACCACTTTCGAACCGCCAATCCCAACACCCTCAGTTCCGCTGAGGTCGCTTCGAACATCGTGGTCGGCTGTTTCTCGCTGCTTCTTGGCCTCGCGGGTTTTCTCTTGTCGCTCTATACTTTTTTCAAAAGACGAGCGACGCTTCGCGAAGAAGGCGTGGAAAACAAAAACAGGAGTCTCTGGATTTGGCTTATTGCCCTCTTGCTCCTCTCCTTGGCCTCCATTGGCCTCGGTGCGACGTTCCTCTAATTGAAGTAAGCCCCTCAAGTCCTATAATGAACAGGTCCGACTTGGGGGCCTTTTCTTCACTCATGAGAGCTAAATTAATCGCAATCGATATCGATGGGACGCTCATTAACGACCATCTGCAGATGACCTCTTTTACGGCCGAGACCCTTCGGGGACTCCTTTCTCGTGGCCATGTCGTCATTCTCGCCAGTGGCCGCCCCTACCGCTCTCTCGCTCCCTTTTATGAGGCCATCGGTTCTCAAGACCCCATCATCGCCTACAACGGCATCCATGTCTATAATCCCAAGGATCCGAATTTTGTGCCAGTCAAACACGTTTTCCCCTCATCTTCAATTATCCGAATAGCCCAAAGATTGGAAGGCAAAATCACCTCAATGGAATGTGAAAGCGACACGATGATTTATCTTCAGCGTGAGGACGCTTACCTTAACCACTATTTCCCTTATCAGGATTTTCCCCATCAAATCGGCTCAATTCCTTCCTTGCTTCACGAAGACGTCTATACCGCGGTCTTCCGCTCAACCCATCAAAATGATCCGGCGGTTCAGGCGGCCGTTCTTTCAGAGAAGGGCATGGCTTACCGCCACTGGACTTCTTCTTTTTATAGCGAAGCCTATTTCCCAGGCGTGGATAAAGGTTCGGGACTGGCTTACATCGCCGAGAAACTCGGCTATGCCAAGGAAGACATCATCGCTTTCGGCGACAGCGATAACGATCTTGAAATGCTCTCTTATGCCGGAAAAGGCTTTGCGATTATCCATTGCAAATCCCCAACGCTTTTAGCAAATTTCCCCTCAACCGAAAAAGACAACAACCATGATGGCGTTGCCTTAACGTTAAAGGATCTTCTCTTAAAGTAGGCGACTTTTAGTGTTTTTCTTCCCGAAGTTTGTCCAAGAGATCCTGCTCTTCTTTGGCAAAAGGGCTCACGAAGGTTTTGTTTTTCAAAGCCGAAAGAACGCCGCCAACGTTTTTGAAGCTGAGCGAAGTCGCGTGCAAGAACTGATGGTCGAAACCATAGCGGCTCTTGTAAAGCCGATTGGCGGCAAAATCACCATACTTGCCATCGCCAATAATCGGATGCTGAATCGATTGGAAATGAACGCGGATCTGATGAGTTCTTCCTGTGACGAGTTCTGCTTCCACAAGGGTCGAATCCACGAAGTTCTCCTTCACGCTATAGCGAGTCAGGCTTTCTTTGCCGCCATTCTCGACTGGTGTCACGCTCACGAGACCGCTTTCGGGATTCTTCTTTAAGGGGGCGTCAATCTCGCCTTGCCCTTTTAACACGCCAGTGACAAGCGCGGTGTAGCGTTTTTCAATTTCGCTACGATCTTTAAAGAGTTCTTCGAGTTCTTTTAAGGCCGCGTCGGTCTTGCCAAAAACAACGATGCCGGCGGTATTGCGGTCAAGCCGATGGGCTGGGGAAGGGACAAAAGCGTGATTATTCGGATCAAATTCGCCTTTGAAATACAAATAATCCAATACTTTGTGGCCCAGCGTATTCCGTTTTTCGTCTTCATCGCCAATAACGAGGAGTCCCGAAGGTTTATCAACGAGCAAGACATTCTCGTCTTCATAAAGAATCGGATAAGGCAAATCCGCCTTGGTGGCTTCCCGAGGCTTGGCAAAATCCGCAAGCTGTTGATCCGTCACATAAATTCGCACCACATCCCCCTCTTGGAGGATGTAATCTTTATGAATCCAATGGCCGTTGGCTTTGATGTCTTTTTTGCGAAAGGCTTTGTAAATGTACCCTAACGGGGCTTCAGAGAGGTACCGGCGGACGAATTTTTCCGCTTTTTGACCCGAATTTTTCGAATCGATGATAATTTCTTTCATGGTGGATTGAATTATAGCATAACCAACATTGAAAAATGCCTTTCACTCACCTATAATTGCCCTTGCCACGCGAAAGACGTGGAGGAATACCCAAGTGGCTGAAGGGGCGGGCTTGGAAAGCTCGTAGGCTCTTAACCGGGCGCAAGGGTTCGACTCCCTTTTCCTCCGCCAGTGGCAAAAAATCCCGACCAAGTCTTAACTTGATCGGGTTTTCTTTTGGCAAAATGAGTTTCGTCGTCTAATCGAGCGCCGTGGTTGTGCCATCGGAGCAAATGACTGATTTCAAGGGGGTGGCATCATGCCAAGAAGAACCCTTGCTGATCTTGGCCCATTCGCTCATCGTCCCGGCATAATGCAAGGTGCCAAGGGACTCGGCGCTGTTGAAGGCGTTTTGCTCAATCGTTGTTATTCCAGCGGGAAGCGTCACGTTGTTGAGCTTCCGGCAGTCGATAAAACAACCCGATTGAATCTTCGTTAAAGCGCTCGGAATCACAATCGAAGTCAGGGCTACGCATCCGATGAAAGTCCCACTGCCTAGACTCTTCAGCGTGTCCGGAAACGACGTATCTTTGAGCGAAGAGCATCCCTCAAAGGCATCCAGTTCGATTTCCGTCAAAGATGAGGGGGCCGTAATGGAGACGAGCGATGTGGCTTCAGAAAATGCCAGCATCCCAATTTTGGTCACGCCATCGGGAATCGTATAGTCACTTCCGGAAGCGTTAGCGTAGGCGCAGACGGCGTGGTTGGCTTGGTTGATCATCGCGCGAGAATCCGTGGTGAAAACGCTATTGCCTTCTTTGAGAACGAACTTTTTAAGGGCGGGGCAGGCTGTCACCGCATCCATTGACGTTAAGGAGGCGGGGAAGGTCAGAGTCTCCAAGATTTCGCTATCGTTGAAGGCCAAGACATCAATCGCGCTCACACCATCGGGAACGATATACTCGCTCCCCGAGCCACTCGCATAAGCCACCAATGTCGTACCATTTTTAATTAAACTTCGCGTATCGCTCGTGAACTTGGAATTGCCCGAAGCCACGTTAATCGTCGTCAAAGCCGCATCGCCATAAAAAAGGGCGATTCCGGTTTGGCTTAAAGTGCTGGGAAGAAAAATTTTGGTCAAACTAAGGCAGGCTTGGAAGGCGTAAAGATCGATTTCCGTAACCCCTTCCGGGATCGTGAGTTCTTTGATTAAGGTATCATTAGCGAAAGCACTCGCCCCAATCTTCGTGAGCGAAGTCGGCAAGCTCACCTGTTCCAGTTTGTCCCAATTCCAAAAAGCGTTATCCAATAAGGCGCTCACCGGATGGGAGCCGTTCGTTCCATCATCATGGGTCGAAGGGACGATCACGGCCGGAAGATCAGCCGCATCCTCGCCAGGCTCGATTTGATAACTCGTCGAAGCACTATCATAGACAAAAGAAAGCTTCTTTAAGGATTCCGCAGCAATATCGTGAGCTGTGAAAGTCGCGGTATAGGTAACGTCGGCGCGGGCCACGACCACTTGGGGCGTCCAACCACTAAACACATAGTAGGTCGAAGAAGTCATTGCCTTCGTCGGGGTCTCGCCTTCATAAACCGGCAAACTGCCGCTCTGATAGGAAGAACTTTGAAGGAGCGTTCCATCCTCGTTGACAAATTTAATGAGGTAACTGGCCAGCGGCGAACTGAGGCCAGAAGAAGAGGCGCTGGGGTTCGAAGAAACGGTGCGACCAGCGCAAGCCGAAAGAAGCGTAAAACTCGCCAGAAGCATCAGCGTATTTTTCTCGATTTTTTTCATTCTTAGTCCTCCATAAATTGATCCTTAGGACAAATTAGAAATTATAGAAGGATCGCGGTGAAATGCAAAAGGATATTTCGCCTATTTCGTCAAAAGAAGAAAAAAGGATCCTTCTCGCCCCCTGAGAAAAGGATCCTACCCCTCAAATTTTGAAATACCGCCAGCAAATCCCCATCCGATTGAGTTAACCTCGCTGGAGGCCTAAACAAGCAAAGACACCACCAACGAGATAACGATCGGCCACTTTTAGGAGAGTGTCATCGGGAGTAAAACGCCCTTGGATAAACGAATTGAAGATATCGATCCGGTTATGAAAATAGCTAAAAAGAACGAAAGAATATTCTTCTTCGTTTTGGATTTGGGTCGGGCCGAAAACGCTGATGACTTTTCGCAACTGATCAAAGTAAGGAGCAATAGCTTTTAAAGCCACTTCATTATCATAATAGCTCGAGGCAAGATAGTGATGGATATAGACGGTTTCTTTCTTGAGAGAAAGAGCCCAAAGCAAAGCGGGTTTGTAGTCTTCGAAAGTCGCTTTGATTCCTTTTGTTAAAGTCACTTGGGTAATCTGATCGTTTTTTAAAGGTTCGCATGCTTTGGCGAAAGTCGCGTTCATAAGGTCGGCTTTGGTTTTAAAATGAGTGAAAATCACCGGCTCGGAAATTCCAAGCTTCTTCGCAATGGCTTTGGTCGAAACGAGCCCCGTTCCTACCTTCATGGTCATCTTCATCACTTCGGCCATGATTTTGTCGTCAATATTCGCCACCAGTTTTCGACGTCCCATACGCGCTAGGGCCTCTTTTCGGCTTCATTATAGCAAAGGGAAAAACAGGGATACACAATTATTTACAAATAGTAAACACTTTATTATTTTAATCGATGGTGTCACGTTATTTTCTATTTTGTTTCTCTATTTTTTTCCATTTTTTGTCGAGATTTTTCAAACTCTTTCAGCCCAATAAAAAACCTCCGCGATGAAGCGGAGGTTATCATCTCTTCTCGTCAATTAACTTTTCTTCTCGGCAACCGGGGTGACTTTGGCGTCAACGGCGGGAGAAGTCGGAGCTGGTGTCGCTTCAGCCGATTGAGAGATGACCTGAAGACGTTGCTGACGCCGTAAGGCCCGCTCCTCATCGATGTCGCTCTTCTTCGCGTAGTAATTGAGGAAGATGACGCTGACTAAGGCGGCAAAGAGAATGAGGATGACGCCAAACCAACGGTAGTTCATCTTCATCACGTTCTGGAACGAAGCTTCGCCAAGAAGGATCCAGTTTTCACTGGACTTGAGCGGAAGGTAATCTCCGACAATGCCGAAGACGACCATCGTTAAACCCGCGATAGCGATGCTGCCGGAGATTACGCTCCAGACGATCTCGCCTTTCGCCAGTTTATTTGTCTTTTCTTGTTTCACTTCTTCCATGATAAAACTTCCTTAACTTCGATTAGGCTTTCGGGGCGCCGGTCTTCGGATCGATTTCCGTCGGCTCGCCTTCGACTTTTTGAGCAGTCGGAGCGGCTTCTGGAGCGCCTTTGATCTTCTGATCATCGTTCTTGGCTTGTTCAACTAAAGCGTTGATGAGCGGAACATAGATCTCACGGAACGGCGGTTCGACTTCGCGGACATAACCCGCAACGGCATCTTGAGTCTCTTTGATGATATCCGGGAAGCTCTTGCCCATCGGCAAATCGCGACGTCCCGTCATGAAGTCCACCATAAGGAAGACTTTGTCTTGGACCGAGTTGAAGCGCTCATCGGTGAGATGGGAGTTGGCCCGGACCACGTTCATATCTTGGATCGTCTCATTGATATCGTTGCCAATGAAACGCGAAGCAGCAGTTTCTTCGCCTTTCGCTTCACGACGCGCTTGGTTGTAATCGCCAAAGAGTTTGACGAGTTGAGCGCTTAACGTCATATAAGCGACGCCACGATAGAGCCGTTCTTCGGCCGCATCCACCGCTGCCGCCTGGGCGACATCGATGTTGTTCTTCTTCGCATCTTGGAGGATGCCAAGAACCATGGCTTCCACGTTCTCATGAATCGGTAAAACGCCCTTGAAAATGGCGAGGTGCTGCGCGTGATCGACGCGTAAGCCATCATCGGCCAATTTCAAGATGGTCGAGGAATCGCCATAAACCTGATCATAGAAATCACGGATGGTCTTCTCGAGATTCTTACCGTTATCGCCCGAGCGATCAAGGATGCTCTTCAGCGGAGTCGGCTGTTCGACCTCAACGAGAATCGACCGTTTCTTTTCTTTGAATAAAGCGACATCATACGCATCCTTCGGTAAGGTGTATTCGAGGGTATCCCGGACCACGACCTTGTAATGGATGAGCGTCGTCAATACTTCGGAAATCTGATTCATTTGGAAATGCTTCCTTCCTTTTTAACTTCGGAGACCTTGCTATTCTCCTCCGATGGGTAGATATAGTCTTCAAGGTCATAGAAGCGCTTAATCACATGCGAAGCGTGCTTCTGAACTTCCTCGGGCGAATGATGCATGCAGAAGCTTTGCTCTTTGAAGGCTTCGAACATCGAGATGTCATTACCTGAGTCGCCGATGACTAGAACATTATCGCGAGACAAGTGGTTGTAATCAAGATAAAACGCTATGCCTTCGCTCTTGGAACATCCTTTAGGGGTGATCTCAATGCATTGCTCCGTCCACGAGAATTCCGCCTCGGGATAACGGAGCCGAAGCAACTTGTTGGCCTCGCGGGCTTTCACCTTGTACTTCTTCGAGATCCCGAAGAAGAGCATGGCCTTATAAACCTCGCCGGCCTCCAACTCCTCGTAATAGGTCTTATCGCTCCGAACTACCGGTTCTTTATAAGTTCCTTGGAAGAACTCATACACCGAGTAGCAGAGTCCCGAGAACCAGCTGACACCGGTATGGGGAATCACCAGGTTATGGCGTTTCGTAAAGAGCATCACGAGGGGAATTTTGTACTCCCGACAGGTTTCATTAAGGATTTTCTTGAGCGAATCCTTATTAAAGAAAGACTCTTTCGCCAGTTTCCCATCCGACAGCACGAAGGCGCCATTGCAGCCAACCACATCAAGATTCCGGTGAAGGTTCTGGGCGACCTTCTCCCCGAAGTAGCGATTACGGCCGCTTACAAGAAGGAGCTTGCCCCCATCGTCCATGAACTTATTGATGAAGGCCCGATTGTCGCTTCCGATCATCCGAATTCGTTTACGGGGGTAGAACAAGGTGCCATCAAGATCTGTTGCAATAACTTTATCGAGTGCCATCGTTCATGTATTTTACTCTTTAAGAGTAATAAGGGAAACAAAAAATACGAAAAATGACCTTTGGTGGTCTCACCCCTTAATGGAGCTTATCCACGCTGGCCTTAATCTGCTTCACCATTCGGATGAAGGCAGGCTTGCTCGTCGTTGAAGGTTCGTAAGCCGAAAGGAACTCGAAGGCCGATTGGTTGCGAATGAAGAAAATGACTTCGGTGTAATCGTAAAGATCAATAAGTCCTTTGTAAGAGGACTCATACGTCCGCTTGTAAAGCGTCTCATCGAAAGGCTCCCCTTTACTGATGTTCCGGATCCTGGCCCTAGCCATGGCAAGCAACTTTCCAGTGAAGAGATAATAGGCTTTGATTTTGTACCCCTGCCGTTCCGCCTTCTCGAGGAGGGTGAACTGAGTTTTATTGGTCAGGTTGGTTTCACAGCAAAATGATCCCCCATCGGCAAGGCCCTTGCTCAGAGACGAAAGAGGAAGGGATTGGAGGAACGAATTTTTGTAGCAATCGCGAAAGGTGGTCTTCCCACTCCCGGTGACCCCACATATCAGAATGATCTGAGGACGGTCGTCAATCATGTTCAACCACCACTTTCAAAACCTTATTTTTAGAATCGCGGTATTCTCGAATTCCGTTTTTATAGGTGTAGATCAAGTACCCTCCCTCGACGGTGATGACCGGGGCTCCAGCTTTGAAGTTTTGCCGCTTGGCTTTCTCCAAAGGAAGCGCCCCGCTTTCGGAGGTCAAGGAAAGCAGGTATTTTTTGAACTTCAATGACGACACCTTTCCGAGGTAAGTTGAAATCACTTTCCCACCCCTGTGAAAGCTTAAGTAGTAATACTCGTGCCCCTTAATCGTTTTTAAGGAAAGTGTCTTTTTCATCCAAAGGCATTATAAACTCAAAAATTAGTTATACAACTTTTTTGTTTGGTTGGTTAACTTTGTAAAACAAAAAAGAAAAGGGAGCGAAGCTCCCTAATCTATTCGTAAATTGTTATTTCTTATCGACCTTAACTTTATTCTCAGCCTGGATGACGCCGTAACCACCGTCTAAGCGTTTATAAGCAACGGAGATCTCTTCATCGTCAGTATCCAAATACATGAAGAATGAATGGCCCAAAGCTTCCATACGAGTAATCGCGTCATCGAGCGTCATCGGCTCAAGATAAATTGACTTGGTTCGAACAACTTGCTCGTCCTTCTCGTTTTCTTGCTCTTCTTGGAAGTTCTCAAACGCGATCGATTTGCCTAATCCGCTAGGAGCGTTATGGTGTCTTTCCATCCGGGTCTTCAAACGACGCATTTGGTCTTCCAGCTTATCGATCGCAGAGTCAACGGCAGCATAGAGGTCGTTATTGCGAACCTCGGTGCGGAAATCCATCTCTTTAGTGAAGATAGTAATCTCGACCTTCGCGCCGACCTTGTAGGCACTCACAACCGCGCGGCAGAGAACTTCGTCGGTGATAATGAAGTACTTATCCATCCGATGCAGCTTCTTCTGGATGTCACTACGAATAGCATCGGTGACCTCGATGTTCTTGCCGATAATCTGATATTTCATTGGCTATGTTCCTCCGGGGGTTTGTAACCCCTTACAACTTTATTTTAGCCGTACTCCGAAAAAGGTAAAGGGTTATACCCAAAAACATTAGAAACCATCAAATAAGAAAATATTTATCCTCAAAAAAATTCGCTATCTTGGCTGTGCGGTATAATAAGGTGAATTCGAAGGAAATATGAATAAACAAACACTTAACAAACCTTCAGAAACCCCCTCCAAAACAAAAGAGCGATTAATCATCCCCCTCTTTGCTGGGGCTTCTTTAACCCTTTTTGCCATCTTTTTCGTTTTTTCTCTTATAAACTTATTTTCAAACGGGTCCTCATTCGATCCCTCGAATCTTCCTGGAATGATTGCTTCCTTATACCCGATCGCTTTCTCGATCCTTCTTCTCGCGCGCGGAATAAAGATAAAAAAAGGGTGGTTGTTTGGCCTAACGACAGGGGGCTTAATTCTCTGGGGAATCGCTCTTTACATTTTCCTGATTGCTTACTTTTTAGTCTTAGCTCCAGTTGCCTCAGGACAGTGCCAGAATTCATCAAATTCGAGTGTATCTGGCACCTGCGCAGAGGCCCAAGCAAGCCTAAATGCCCTCTTCATTTATGGGTTAGTATTTTTAATTGCCGGCTTGATCCATGAACTAGTTTTCGGTCTCTCTATTTTCGGAAAAAAGCCTCTTACTATAGTCCTTTACATTTCTGTTGGTTTGTTCATTATAGCAAACGCCATTTTAGCCGTGTTTTTAATGAAAGGAATCGGCTTGAGCCATTGGTATTATCTCCTCCCTTTTATCGGCAGTGACACCCTCTGTTTTCTTGTCTCCTATTTATCCCTCAGAATTCCGGAAGAAAAAGCATCTCCTTACTCGGAAGATGCTTACGAAGAACCTCTAAAGAAATAATCTTTACTTTTTCTTCGAAAAGAACGTTTTGAGTTGTTCGACTTTATCTAAGTGTTCCCAAGGAAGATCGAGATCCGGACGGCCAAAGGCTCCGTAATTTGTGGTATCTAGATATTTAAACGAGGGGGTCGTAAGTTTGAATTGGTCAATGATGGCGCCAGGACGGCAATCAAAGAACTTATCAATCGCCTCCAAAATGCGTTCATCGGAATAATGTTTGGTGCCAAAGGTCGAAAGTCCAATCGACATTGGTTTGCTGACGCCGATAGCGTAAGAAAGCTGGACCTCTAAGCGGTCCGCGGCGCCGGCAGCGACAAGGTTTTTCGCGATATAGCGCGCGTAATAAGAGGCAGAACGATCGACTTTTGAAGGGTCTTTGCCCGAGAAAGAACCGCCGCCGTGACGGGCGCTGCCTCCATACGTATCGACAATAAGTTTTCGACCGGTGAGGCCGGTATCGCCCATCGGCCCGCCAATAACAAAACGGCCAGTCGGATTCACCAAGAACTTGAAATCCGTATTCAAATGAAAGCTTTCAGCGACCGGAATCATGATCTGTTCATGGATGAATTTGCGGAATTCTTCCATGTTGGCATCCGGATCATGCTGGCAGCTCATTAGCATCGTATCGATCGTGATGTGGTTCGGGTCGGTGTAATCGATGGTCACTTGGCTCTTCATATCAGGCCGGGCATAAGGGAACTGACCAGCTTTGCGCATCGCCGTGGCGGTCCGCACAAGCTTGTGAGCCAAAGAAATCGGAAGCGGCATATAACCCGAGGACTCATTGGTCGCGTAGCCGAACATAAAGCCTTGATCGCCCGCGCCCATATCTAAAAGGCTGCCCCGGTTGACACCCATGGCGATATCCGGAGACTGTTCCTTAATCCGCACATCGATGCGGCAAGTGTCGCATCCGATGCCGAGTTCTGGGCTTGTGTAGCCGATATCTCGCAAGACTTTCCGAGCCACTTTTTCATAATCCACATGGGATTTGCTGGTGATTTCTCCACCAATCAAAATGTACTCGGTCGTCGCAAAAACCTCGCAGGCGACGTGGCTAGCAGGATCGCCTGCCAAGCATTCGTCAAGAATCGCATCCGCGATGGCATCGCAGACTTTGTCCGGGTGACCTTCGGCCACCGATTCGGACGTAAAGAGAACCTTTTCTTTCGCCATGAAAATACCTCCTGTATCTTTTAGCGCGTTGAAGACAAAAAATACCTCCCACATGGTGGAAGGCCTCAATCTTGTAGCAATCCTGTTCTCACGTCGTTATGGAATGTGGGTTCCATCTCGGGACAAGCACTTACCTCGTTCGAGGAGTTGCTAGCGCTCTATTTCAGTCCGTAACGGAGGGCGCTTCTTGACGCGAGACTTTTCGTCTCGGGCATTATATTAGACCCCAAGGGTAGCGGGTGCAAGGGAAACGATTTTTTGTTTTTGGCCGATTGTTGTTGCGCTTCGGAAAATTGCCCATATAATCACGATGAAAAGAAACAAGAACGATGAAAGAAGGCAAAATCCACGCCATTATCACAACGGGCATCGGTCTCGCGGCATTTGGTTTATGGATTGCCGATGCCTGCTTGGCGCATTCCGAAAAAGGATACGCTTTGCTTTCCGTTCCGGCTTTTTTGATTTTTCTTTTGATTTCTAACGTCTTCCATTACATCGATCCGGATCGCGGCCTTCGCCAAAATAACGGGGAAACCGTCTTTTTCGGCCACTTCAATTCGGCGTATCAAAAAACTTTTGATCAATATGATGAACGGGATCTCTGGTTTTGGCGGTTGTGGGGTTACATCGAACAGTTTTTCTTTCTCGTGATTGCTGTGGTGCTTTTTTTCGTCATCGTGAGCAATCATTTTTAGATTGGGCCAGAATCGTGCAAGTCGAAGGATATTTCGACTCTCTGAGAATGATTTCGCCGATCGAATCCGCGATGATTTTTCCGCTCTTCGGATTCTTGACGGACAGGATTCCACCTTTTATCGTGGCTTGAACATCGCTATATTCAAAGGCAAAATCAGCATTATCCATCGTGCAGTCTTCTAACACCAATCCTTCACAATAACATAAGGGCTGGGTTCCTTTGATGTGGCAACGAACCAGATGAAGGTTCTTCGAATACCAACCAAGATATTCTCCATCGATGAGGGAATCCGTAACCGTGAGGTTTTCGCTATGCCAGAAGGCGTCTTTGGTATGAAGCTCGGAGTGGGCGATCGTTCCGCCTTTCACGTATTGGAACGAATACTTGCCATTCATCGTCAGATGATCGATTGCGATGGCTTGGTCTTCAAAGAAGGCATATTCGCTCGTCAAAGTGCAATCCTGGAGTCGAATATCGCTATCCCGCCACATAAACTCCGGTGAGACAATATCACAACCATTAAGATCAACATGCCGACACTCACGGAACGCTTTAATCCCATGGAGGATGCTCTTGGTGACTTTAACGCCATCGTCGTACCAAAAAGCGGCCCGGCTTTTTTCGGTTAATGTGCAGTCTTCCACCACGAGATTTTCATCGTGCCAAAAAGGGTAGCGAAGGTCAAAGTAGGAGGCTTTTGCAAGGATATTGTCCCCTTCCTTGAGCGGACTTTCCCCATCCATCGGCCCTTCAAAACGGCAGCGGATCACCGCAAGATCCTTTTCGTTATAGAGAGCCCGTTCATTTTCGTAATGTTGTTCAATAATTTCTTTCATCGTTCTCGCCTTCCGGGACATACCATACACCTTGGAGTTGACTCCAAGTCAAGGATAACGCCCAAAAAGAAAGCCACTCCTATGCGAAGTGGCTCTCATTTTTATTTTGCTTCAGCGGCTTTCAAGGCTAATAAAGCATTCGCCAGTTGATCGGGGCAAGAGGTATCACGCGTCCGCGAACCCGGGCATTTAATGCCTTGAAGTTCAGCGATGACATCATCGATTTTCTTCCCTTCAATCAGCTTATTGACGCCCTGGGTATTGCCTGGGCATCCTCCAATCGTCTGAACTTTCACGATCGTATCACCATCATAGGTGATGATCATTTCGCGCGAGCAGACGTTCTTGGGACTATAACGGAAAGTCTTTTCCATTATTTGACAATCGTGCCGTAGACTTCGCCACCGGCCCAAGCGGCATTGCTTTCATCCGTATCGATATGCATGTCGAGATGGAACTTCGGCGAAACGCGAATCACGGTGTCACCGAAGATGGTCTCACGGCCAGTTCCAGTGATAAGAACTTTGACAATGTCGCCATTCTTGACGCCAAAGGCCTTGGCATCATCCGGTGTCATATGAATGTGACGCTTCGCAACGATGCAGCCTTCCTTGAGTTCAAGAACTTTGCCATTGAGCGGGTTGACGATTTTAATCGGAGCGCTGCCTTTGACATCGCCCGATTCCCGAACCGGGGCGGCGATCTTTAACGTCCGAGCGTCGGTGCCCGAGATTTCGACTTGGTTATGATCCCGGAGAGGTCCAAGGATCGAAACGCCTTTGATGCAAGCTTCTTTACCGGTTTTCGGGTTGAGCGGGCCATAGATATCCAAACGGGTATCCGAAACGAATTGTCCCGGCTGTGAAAGATCCTTCCGATTAACGAGTTGCGCGCCTTTTTGATCCATTAAGAAGTCAAAAGCTTCTTGCGTCAAGTGGATGTGACGAGCGCTGGTTTCCACTAAGAATTTCAATTCCATGATTTTCTTGCTCCTTTTTAAGCGGATTTATTATAGGTCAATGTTCTCTTTAGAGAAAGAAAAGCGCGCAAAAGATAAAAATAACTAACACCTTTTTGTGCCGAAAGCCTAGACTAAAGCGCGAGGTTTATCTATGGACGATAACGAAAACGAGCAAAAGCCGTTGGACACGCCCCAAGAGGGTACAGATCTGAACGAACAAGATACCTCCGAAGAGGTCGTCGTTAAGACGATCACGCCGGAGCATTTGTCCGAGGTGGTCCAACGCAAAGACAAAGCGGAATTAGACCGTATTTTTGCCGAGGTTGCCGATATCGATATTGCCGAAGCGGCAAACGAGATCGATATCAAAGATCTCATTGTTCTCTTCAGAGACGTAAATTCCCAGCAAACCGCCCCTCTTTTTGATGATTTGAGCCAAGAAAAGAAGGAAGAATTGGTTCGGGCTTTGACCGATAAAGACCTGGTCAAGCTGATTAACGAACAAGCCGCTGATGACTTGGCGGATACCGTCGGAGACATGCCCGCCAATTTGGCCATCAAGGTTTTGCACGCCGCCGACAAAGACATGCGGGCCGACATTAACCAAATTTTGAAGTACAAACCCGATACCGCCGGCGCCATCATGACGACCGAATATTTGGAGTTCAAAGAGAGCCAAACCGTCGCTGATACGATCACGGCGGTTCGCACCATCGGGCGCGAGGCCGAAACCGTTTACACGATCTTCGTCCGCAACGACAAGCGCAAATTCGTTGGCACGGTCGACTTGGATGATTTGATCTTCGCCAAACAAGACCAAAAACTCGCCGATATCATGAATAAAGACGCTCCAACCGTCCACGCCCAAACCGATAAAGAGGAAGTCGCCAACGTCATCCGCCGTTACGACCTTAACGCCGTCGCGGTTTTGAATGATGATGAATGCTTAACCGGCATCGTCACCGTCGATGATGCGGTCGATGTCATCACCGCCGAAGCCAACGAAGATATCGAAAAGATGAACGCCGTCGCTCCGATGGAAGACACTTATCTCGAGACTCACCCCTGGTCAATGGCCCGTAAATGCTTGCCTTGGATCGCGGTCTTGTTGATTTTGGACACCTTCTCAACCATGGTGGTCGACAAGCTTCAGTATCAATTCGCTCCTTATACGATTTTGATCGCCTTCATTCCGGTTTTGATGGATACCGGTGGCAACGCCGGAGGCCAAACCATCGCGATTATCATCCGCGGATTGGCCATGAAGGAGTTTGAACCGAAGGAATTCTTCAAGGTTCTAAAACGCGAAACGATTTCGGCTTTGATCATTGCCTCGGGAGTCGCTTTGATCGGCTTTGTCTGGTTCACCTTGGAACAATACATGGGGATTGTCATCAATCCTGATTATGCCCTCGCTTACTTTGGCAGCAAGGACGTTGTGGTCTCGATTTGGGCTGGCAATTGTTGGACTCTCGATTTCTTCTACGCGACGATGAAAGTTTCGATTACCGTGACGTTAGCCCTCTTTGCCGCGGTTTTCCTCAGCAAAATCGTTGCGGTTCTCCTCCCGATGAGCGCCGCGGCCCTAAAAAAGGATCCGGCGATTGTCTCTCAGCCGCTATTAACGACCGTGGTCGATGTCAGCTCGCTTTTCATTTATTTCCTCGTTGCTTATCTCATCATTTTGCAGTTTGTTCACTAATCGCGCAAAAAATGTTGCTTCCTCAAAACTCTCTTACTATAATTGAGCACGCCGCGGGAGTGGCGGAATTGGTATACGCGCACGTTTGAGGGGCGTGTGGGGTAACCCATATGAGTTCAACTCTCACCTCCCGCACCACGAAAAAAATTGACCCGTTTATTCGGGTCTTTTTTTCTTCGAAACAAAACCATCGAATTTTTCTGAAATGATAAATTTTTAACAAAGAAGCGCTACTTCCCTTGACGAAGTCGACTTCTTCATTAAAATGGCATCACAGGCCAAAAATGAGACAGATTTATACTTTGAAATTAAAACTTTTTTTATCGCAAAAAGACAAAGGCCTTTTAGAAAAAACGATTCCGGTTTATCGAAAGGCGTGTAATTTTGTTTCTGTATATGTTTTCAAGACCGGAATCGATGATAGAAAATCTCTAAACGACCAGCTTTATTGTGTGGTTAGACATCGATTTAACCTCGGGGCACAAATGACACAATCAATTTTTCGTCAAGTTCTCGGCGAATATAAGACCATCAAAAGTCAAAGAAATGATAGAAAAATTCCGGTTTTCATATCTGGGCGATGTGACGAAGTCTATGGAAGAGATTATTACTTCCTTCAAAATGGAAAAGTTTCGATCGGTCTTTGCAAAGGCCGTTTAAAACCTTCTTTTTCAAAAAAGGGATTCGAAAAATATTTTTCAAAAGAATATCGATTTGGAACGGCTCAGATTTTGAGAGACCGAAAAAACAATTACTATCTTTCAACAAGCGTTTCAAAGGAAGTGTCTGATGCGAAGCTTCTTCCTTCAAACTCGATTTTCGTTGGCATCGATCGTGGCATTCGCTATGTGATGGTCGCTCATTCATCCGATGGCAATACGCTTTTTTATCAAGGAGGATCTATAGAAAAACGAAGAGAACAATTTGAGAAAATCAGAAAGGATTTGAAGAAACGAAATACTCCTTCATCTCGTCGACGTTTAAAAGCGATAGGCTCAAGAGAAAACCGTTATATACGAAACGAAAATCACGTCGTTTCAAAGGCACTCTTAAACTCATTTCCTTGCGGAACCACTTTTATCCTCGAAGGTTTATCGGGCCTCTCCAAAAACATCAATAAATTTTCTTTTCAGCCGTTAAAAAGAGCCCTCGTTTCGTGGTCTTACTATGACTTAGAACAAAAATTAGTTTATAAAGCCCGAGATAAACAAGACCCCATTGTTTATGTCCCCCCGAAAAACACGTCTATTACCTGCCCAAAATGTGGTTTTGTCGACTATCACAATCGAAACCGTCCGAATCACGTTTTTATTTGTAAACGCTGTGGCTTTTCGGCTAACGATGACGAAGTGGCAGCTACCAATATTTTAAATCTTGGTATTGCGAAGGCAAAAAACGATAGGGTGCAATCCGTAAACTCGGTGCCAACCACCCCACGATGCAACGCGGTCTGAATTTAACTCAGACAGTAGAGTTTCTCTATGCAGTTGCAGCTAGTTTCTTTTAGAGACAGGCAGTTGGCTTCCCGCACCTAAATAAGGTAGTATAACGACATGAGTTCTTATCAAGACGACAATGCCAAAGCCATAACGAAATGGATCCAAGAAGGCTGGGAATGGGGCAAGCCGATTGACCACGAAACCTTTTTGCGGGCCAAAGAAGGCCATTGGGACGTTCTTCTTACCCCCACTAAGAAAGTTCCCAACGCTTGGTTTGGATCGCTCCAGGGAAAACGAATTTTAGGTTTAGCTTCCGGCGGCGGACAACAAATGCCGATTTTTGCCGCTTTAGGCGGGATCTGCACGGTTTTTGATTATACCCCCGCTCAATTAGAGTCCGAAAAAATGGTCGCCGAACGCGAAGGCTACTCCATTGACATCATCCGGGGCGATATGAGCAAGCCTTTGCCCTTTAAGGACAATTCTTTTGACCTCATTTTCTTTCCGGTCAGCAATGTTTATATTGAAGAAGCCAAACCGGTGTTCAAAGAGTGTTTCCGGATCTTAAAACATGGCGGTGTCTTGCTTTCGGGCCTCGATAATGGCATCAACTTCATCACCGATGACGATGAAAAAGAAATCAAAAACCATTTTCCCTTCAATCCTTTAAAAAATCCCGATCAAATGGCTGAGTTAGTGAAAGATGACGATGGGGTCGAATTCTCCCACACCCTCGAAGAGCAGATCGGCGGTCAACTCGAGGCAGGCTTCATCCTGCAAGATCTTTATGAAGACACCAACGGAAGTGGTCGGCTTCATAATCTAAATATCCCCACGTTCTTCGCCACCAAAGCCCTCAAGAAATAAACCCCTTGCAAAAGAAAAGAATCCGCCAACAATAAAGGCATGGATCTCTTCAGTTTGCCCGCTTCGGATGGTTTAGGCATTTCCTGCGCTTATTTTCCTGCGGTTACGCCCAAAGCCAGCATTCAAATTATCCCTGGAGCAAAAGACCATAAAGAACGCTATTATGACTTCGCCAAATTTTTGAATCAGGCGGGTTTTGCAGTGATTTTAGCGGATAACCGGGGTCATGGCGCCTCGGTGAACGCCGCTTATCCTTTGGGCTATATGGACAATCTTCCTCTCATGGTTGAAGATCTTTATCACGTCAGCGAATGGGCCAAAGCGAAGGCGCCCGATGCTCCTTTAGATTTATTTGGCCACTCCTTTGGGTCTCTTTTAGCCCGCCTCTATCTTCAAAAGCACGATACCGCCATCGAAAAATTAGCCATGAGTGGGACGGTTCGGCCCTCTAACGCCGCGGTTTTAGGAGTCGCCTTAGCCCAAAAGACCGTTTCAAAAAAAGGCAAACGCAATCAAAAGACGTTACTGGCCCGTTTAGGAAACGGAGGCAATCTTAACTGGGTCAATAGCGACAAAGCCAAAGTCGAAGAATTCCGCAATGACCCCCTTTCGGGCGGCTACACTTACGCCAACGTCTCGGTTCTCACCTTGGTCGAATCGGTAGAAGAGATTGCGCAAATATCCAATTATCACTGTCAAAACCCCTCTCTTTTGATTTTCAGCGCCACCGGCGAATTCGACCCTTTCACTGGAGGCAAAGTCGGATTGAACGAAACGAAAAGGATTCTGGGCAAAGAAGGTTACGCTCACTTCAAGTCGATTATTTACCCCCACTTTAAACACGAACTTGTCACCTCGACAGGCAATGAAGCGATCCTCCAAGATCTTCTCGCGTTCTACCGGCAATAAAAAAGGATGCCCGTTGAAGAGCATCCTGAGAATCAAGAAGGCGAAAATCAGTTAATCCAACTGAAGGCCGTGGCCAGGGTAGCGCTGAAGCTCGTATAGGCATCGGCGCTAAGAATCTTGCCGCCGATGACTTCCGTGCTAATCGCACCGTCTCCGGTGCTGTTATACTCCGCAAAGTCCGCTGCGGTCGGAACGTTGCCAGACATTTCTTCCCAGCGTGGATTCTTGCTACCCGTGGCACGGGTCGCCGAGGAAACCCAAGCTTCTTTTGAAACGCTGGCATCCATCGTGCAGTTCGCGTAAGTGACTTTGGCATTGGCTCCCCAAGCCCGAGCCAAAGAGACGGTTCCTGCCGTCACGCCGGTTTCACCGGTAATCGTGCAATCGCTGAAGACATAGCCCACATCGCTAGCCGTCAATGAAGCCGGCCGTGGAGCGCAGATGTAACCGCCATTGGTATCGCTACCCCGGTTCATGCAGGTCAAAGTGCAACTCTTGAAATAAACATCATTGCTTTCGCCGAAGATGTAGTCCGTCATACCGGAAATCGCACAATTGAGGAAGTACTGTTTTCCAGCGTTGGAATAAAGGGTGTCTTGGAATCCGGTGAAAACGCAATCGGAGAAACGCGATTGATCGGCGCAAGAAACGAGCGCCACCGCTTGCTTGTTGCCATCGCTCGAGGCGGTATATTCGCTCATGGTGAGGAACTTGCTATTCCGGAACGTCAGCTTCGAAGCGGCAAATCCCGTGGCATCCGCGGTTAAGGTCGTCGAAGAAGAACCAAAGGTTCCCCAAGCGGCACCGCTGGCATCCACACTATCGGAATCTTCGCTCGACTGGATAATGACTTTGCTCGCATCGCCGCTCTTTGAAGTGAGAGTCAATAACGGCATCGTGATGTAAAGTTTTTCGTTATACGTCCCGTCGGCGATATCAATTTGCTTCTTATCGGTAGCGGCCAAACTGGCTTGGAGGAAATCGTGGGCGTTTTGAATGCTGGAAAAGGTCATTAACGAATTAACCAGCGTTCCTTCGGCGCTAACGGTCGGATCAACCGCGACTTCATAGACACCGCTCGCGTTGGCAGCCAATGCTGTCGCGTCGATATAGGTGACCTTATAACTATCGCTAAAGGTTTTAAAGGTTACCGTAACCGTCTTCTCACCAGCAGTCGTATCAACCGCGCTGACACTATAGGCGGTGCTGGCTAACGCTATTTCGGAAGAAGAGGTTGCCGCTTTGACCACGATGTTGGCCGAGCTGAAGGCCTGACCGACTTTGAAGACCTTGCTGGTGTATTTGGCTTTCTTGCCATTAACGAGCGGAGTGGTCAAAACTTTAATCGAAGTCACTTCGCGAACCACGACATCGTAAGTTTCTGAATTGTAAGTAGAATATTTGACCGAAATCGTATAGGTTCCTGCCACCGCGCTATTAAAGGCGGAAGAATCAACCGTATAGTCGCTATCGGTGAGCGGAACAACCATCCCATTGCTATAGGTGGCTTTGACGATAAGTCCATCGGAAGCAAATGTGTCGCCGACGAAGTATTCTTTCTTAACTCCAGAAGTATCAATTGTAAAGCCGTTTACAGTCCCATCTTTTAAGAACTGAGTGAATTCGCAATAGTGGAAATAAAGCCCACTGCCCGTTGAAGTCAGGAAATAGGTTCCGGCTTCCAGGACCGTCACCGTGTAAACAGTCGCCGAGAGTGAATTCGTCGGAACCGTATTGGTTGCTGGGCAAGTCTCATAAGCCGTCCCGTCATTCTTGTAAAGAACCCATTTGCGACCTGCTCCACCCGCTGAAACCGCAAAGCGGAGAATGCCATGGCCGGCAACAGTAATTTGGATAGCTTTGGCGCTGGTTGTTCCTTTGCCGCTAACATTGACACGGTAGGAAGTTGAATGGGCGACTCCATCAAGGGTAAAGCCCCCGTTTCCGTTGCCGATTGAGGTATTTGGAGCAAGAGCAAAAACGTCGTTGATTGCCACCGTGGCTGTCGTTGCGGCTGTGCCAACATGATCATCTGGATTCAGCTGGGTGAAGACCGTTTCGGCCTCTGAAGAACTGTTTGAACTTGAGGAAGACGAAGAGCTGGTCGAAGACGAGGAGCTTGACGAAGAAGACGAGGACGATGAAGAAGACGAGGACGAGGCCGTTGAGGAAGAACTCGCCGCAGTTGAAGAGGTTCCCCCACTCGAGCTTGCCGAGCTTCCCGCGGCCGAACTAGACGCGGCAGCGCTCGAAGTCGTTTGTGAAGTGGCCGTACTGGAAGTCGTCGCTTTTGAAGACGCGGCGGCGGATGAGGCGGGGCTTGAGACGCTGGTTCCCCCGCAAGATGCGAGGAGCAATCCCGAAAGTGCAACAAAGAGAATTTGACGATGGTTCATGAAATAACCTCTTTTTCGACTTGAGTCTAAGGATGAATTTTCCCGAGTTCAATTCTTGCCCGTTAACCTTGGGCGCTAAGCACAACAAAATCGGCCTAAATCAGTTATACTTAGGGCGGTGAGCACAACAAGAATTGCCGTCGGTCATCTTCGTTTTGAACATCCTTTATATGGGATGGTTTCTTCCTTTTTCCATGGTAAAGGCGAACTGCCCCTGATTTTTCTGCCCTCCTCTTCCGAAGAAAGTTATGACCTCATTATCGAAAAAGAGGGAATTCAAATCCGAGGAAATATCCCCTTGGCTTTATCCCATCTGGCTCGGCTTGCGGAGAATGAAAAAGGACAAAGTTTTCTTCCGCTCGTCACTCTCCACGAAGAACCCCGTTATTCCTATCGGGGAGTGCTTCTTGACGAAGCCCGGCATTATTTTGGAAAAGAACACGTCAAATCCCTTTTGGATTTGATGTGGCGGCTCCAGCTTAACCGTTTCCACTGGCATCTATCCGACGATCAAGGTTTTCGGCTCCTTTTAGAAGCGTATCCTCGCCTCAAAGAAACCTGTTTCCGCGAGGGCACTCAAGAAGGCTGGCTTTTCAAGAAGGGTCATTTTGTTGCTGGACCTTATGGCTATTTCTATACGGAAAAGGACATTCAGGAGATTGCCTTTTACGCCAAACAACGGGGTATCGAAATCGTTCCTGAAATCGATATGCCCGGCCATTTGAGCGCCATCCTCTCGGCTTATCCCGAATACACCCACGATCAAAAGGTATTTCCAGTTCCCACCCATTTTGGCATCTTGGATCACACACCTTGTCTAGGGAACCCCGAAGCAAGAGCCTTCCTCCTCGCCCTCGTTGAGGAGGTGGCCTATCTTTTTAAAGCGAAATATTTCCACCTGGGGTTTGACGAAATCAAAAAGGAGTCTTTCCGGGATTGCCCACGCTGCCAGGCGGAAATCAAAGCGAAAGGCTATCACGATGAGGAAGGCCTCATTAAAGCGTTCCGGAACGAACTCCGGGAAGCGCTCTTTCAGCGGGGCGTCATTCCGATTCTCTGGAACGATGGCCTCAAAGAAAAAGATGAGCATTTCATCTCCGAAGTTTGGGAAGTCCATCAAAAAGGAAATCGCCGGCGGGCCATTCGACAAATTAACGCGGGCCAAAAAGCGGTTATCGCCCCTTTCTTTTCCACGTATGTTTCCAATCCTTATAGCTTATTGCCTTTGAAGAAAGCTTATGACTTCGATCCGCTTTTAAAAGGAATCAAAAAGAGCTCGAACGTCCTCGGCGCCGAGATCTGCTATTGGAGCGAATACGGCACGAGCTGGGAGAAATTCGAGTTCGAGTTTTCTTGGCGAGCCGCCCTCATTGCCCGCAACCTTTTTGAAGAAAAACGACGGGGTTTTAAAGAAAGCATTAAGGATTTGTTGGGGAAATCGTCCTTTTACTTCGAAAGAGAGGCCCCGATCAACCAGAATCTCATGAACCCCTCTTTTCTAAAGCGCTTTGCTCATTTCCTGTCCTATACTAAAGACGTCGATTGGGAGATGAAACAGTATGACTAATCCCGTTCTCATTCGTCCAGCCCAGTTAGGCGATCTTCCAGAGGTCCGGTCCATCTGTCTAAAAACCTGCACCGACCCTCATCTTTTATCTCGCCCGAAAGTTCTTTATCTTCTTTATGCCGACTATTACCTCTATGAAGAGATCGGGCATTGTTTCGTCGCCGAAGTAGACGGGCACATCATCGGCTATATCCTTTCAAGCGAAAGCGGGAAAGCGTTCACCCGCAAGATGAAAGAGCATTATCTCCCGCTGCTAAAAAGCATGGATCCCCATTTTTACCGTCTCCGCAAAGCCTATTTGGTCGCGATGCGTTTTTGGCCTTCTTACCCCGCTCACCTTCATATCGATATCGCTCCAGGCTACCAGCATCAAGGCATCGGAACCCGTTTAATGGAGAATTTGATCGCAAGGTTAAGACTCGACCACGTTAAAGGCGTGGCGTTATCGGTCTCAAAATCCCATCCTCAGGCCATCGCATTCTACCGAGCAAATCGCTTTCATGCCCTCTACCATTGGCCCGATAGTCTCGTCTTGGGACGCAAACTCTGATTTTTTCCTATGAGTCAGGGGCTAAAGATGTTATATTTTTCGCTGTTATGGCCTTATTGGAACTCCAAAATATCGAATTCAATTATTCGGACAAAGAACTCTACAAATCGGTCTCGATGAAGATCAATAACGGCGAGCATTGCACCCTCGTCGGCATCAATGGTTCGGGTAAGACCACTCTTTTGAACATGATCGTCGGGCAAATCAAGCCTGACCAAGGCAAGGTCTTATGGACGAATGGGGTTACTTTTTCCTATTTGGATCAGCAGCTCAAAGTCCAGCAGGATATGCCCGTTGAACAATATCTTTACGGGGTTTATCAAAAGCTTTTCGACGAAGAAAAAGAGATGCAATCCCTCTACGAAAAATCAGCCCTCGATCCGGATAATTTTGAAAAAATCCTTGCCAAAGCCCAACGTTTGCAGGATGACCTCGACCAGAATAATTTCTATGGCTTACAGGAAAAAGTGGGCCGTTTGACTGATGGTTTAGGTTTCGACAAGAGCCAATTGAGCGTGCCGCTCCATCAACTTTCTTCGGGCCAACGCGAGAAAGCCTATTTGGCCAAGATGCTTCTCGAAGAACGCGATGTTCTCATCATGGATGAGCCCACCAACTTCTTGGATCAACTCCAAGTGGCTTGGCTTTCCGAGTATCTGATCACCTATCCGAAAGCTTTCTTGGTGGTTTCGCACGACCAGGAATTCCTTCGGAAAATCGCCAATGTGGTTTTCGTTTTGGAAAATCAGACTTTAACCCGCTACAAAGGCAATTACGATTATTTCTTGAGTCAGCACGCCCTCGATAAAGAACAATACGAGAAAAACTACGAAGCCCAGCAACGCTATATCAAGAAGGAAGAGACTTTCATCGCCAAGCACATCGTGCGGGCGACCTCGTCTAAAGCCGCGAAGAGCCATCGGGCCCGCCTCGCTCATTTGGAAGTGCTCGATGAGCCAGGCAAAGAAGAAGGCCGGGTCTTTTTCTCCTTCCCCTTTACCCACAACGTCGGCGAAAAACCCCTCCAAGTCGAAGAACTTTCCATCGGTTACGACCATCCTTTGCTCGATCCGATCAGCTTTATTTTGCTTCAGGGCGAAAAAATCGCCATCTTGGGGCAAAACGGCGTGGGCAAAACCACGTTCTTGAAGACTGTTTTAGGGACGATCCCCGCCTTGGGCGGTTCCTTCCGTTGGCTCGAAGGAACAGTGATCAATTACTACAACCAAGACGAAAAGATCGATCTGTCATTGACCCCGTTTGCCTATGTCCATAATGTCTATCCGAATTTAACCAACACGGAGATCCGCTCCGCTTTGGGCGCCGTTGGAGTCCGCAAAGACCTCGCGATCCGTCCGATGAGCGAGCTTTCAGGCGGCGAAGTCACGAAAGCCCGTTTTGCGGTGATGACCCTCAAAAAGAGCAACTTCTTGGTTTTCGATGAACCGACGAACCATTTGGATCAAAAAGCCAAAGATGCCTTATTCGATGCGATCGAACGCTATCCCGGTGGCGTCATCATCGTCAGCCACGAAAAAGATTTCTACGATGATCTTGTGGATTACGAATTGCTCTTTTAGGCCAAACGATCCCGTTTGCGGAAACCAAAAAGCCAGGTCAGCCAGACATAAATCGGACGTTGCCGCCAATATTCATAGCCATTGAGGTCGGTATTATAGGCGGCGACAATGCGGTGATAATTGTTTTCGAGATCTTTCAAGGAATTCACATAGGATTCGAAATCCGAGCTTTTTTGGATGTAGCGTTCTTCTTCGGAAAGCAAGGAAAGCCGGCGCTGAAAGTCATTGAGCAGCGTAATCGCGGCCATCGCTTGTTTTTCATTGATGACATCGGTATCGAGACCGACAACGGCTTCGCCCATGGCTTTCAAGGAATCATCAAGCGGCAATTTGGCTTTATGAAAAAGGTTATAAAGCGAGAGGAGAATTTCCTTCTTTTCGGAAAAGAGAACCGACAAAGCCACGAGCCTTTTGCGGAGTTTTTCGCGAAAATCGAAGAGAACGATGATCGAATAAATCGCAAAAAAGAGATAAGCCAAGGCCAGCAGGACGACAATCCAAACGACAATTTGCCAGGGATATCCCATGACGACCATTTTAGGGGCTTCGGGGCTAAAGGGCAAATTGAAGAAGAAGTTTCGCGAGGAAACCCCATCCGAAGAAAGGAAATTTGACGAGATGGCATAAGGGGTTTACACTAGAAAGCCCGGAGAAAATAGGGCGGAAGAACATGAGCAAAAAACCGATTGTTGCCATCCTCTACGATTTTGATTCCACTTTGGCTTGCTCCGACATGCAGAACTTTGGTTTCATCCCCTCTTTGGGAATGACACCGGCGGAGTTCTGGGGCAAGACCACCGAATTCTCCAACAAATCCGGCGTCGAACGGACGCTTTCGTATCTTTACATGATGTGCTACATGACGAAGCAAAAAGGCATCAAGATGACGAAAGAGTGGCTTGGCGAACAAGGCAAAGCCATTGAATTCTTCCCCGGCGTGCTCACCTGGTTTAAACGCATCAATGATTTCGGCGATAGCTGTGGCGTCAAAGTCGAACACTACCTCATTTCTTCGGGCAACAAAGAAATTGTCGATGGCTGCCCGATCGCCAAAGAATTCAAAGTCGTCTACGCTTGCGAATTCCTCTTTGATGACGTCACCAAAGAACCGATTTGGCCGAAACTCGCAATCAACTACACTCAAAAAACCCAATATTTCTTCCGAATTTCCAAAGGCGTCTACGATGCGACCGACGATGCCGGCGTCAACGAAAAACGCCCAGATCGGCGCGTTCCTTATAGCAATATCATTTATATCGGCGATGGCATGACCGATATCCCGGCGATGATCATCGCGAAGAATAACGGTGGCAAGTCGATCGCCGTCTATCCTCGGGGCAAAGAAGAGAAGGTCCAAGATCTCTACAAAGATGGCCGCGTCAACTATGTTTGCCCAGCCGATTACCGAGCGGGGATGGAATTAGAAAAAGTTCTGCAACTCATCATCCAGGGCGTCGCGATCAACGAGCGACTTGGCTTACGGGAAAACCGCGACAAACCGATTGATTAGCGAACAAGGCGAACGGGAAAAACCGCTCGCCTTTTTATTATCCTTGCAAAAAGCCACTCTCTTTTTCAGAATCGCTTTCTTTTTCTTTTAAGAGATGGAAAAGTCTTTGCCTCAACCGCTTTTCTAGGGGTCGACTCTCCTCGCTTTCTTCAAAGGAAAAACGGTAAAAGAACTGAAAACGAGCCCTACCCTCAAAGAGAGTTTGAACAGTAAAGAAAAGTTGAATATAATCAATCATTATGAGTGGCTTGCTTCTTGTCGGCCTAGAGTACTGGAGCGCTTTTCTTCTTTACGTGGGGATTTGCGTGGTTTTATTCGTCCTTGTTCTTTTATTAGCCCTGCTCTTCCGCCGAATCCATAATGCCGCGGTCCGGAAACGGGCCCTCAGCAAAGCCTTTAAAGTCACCGAAGGCATCGGCGGCAATAACGTTTCCTGCCTCCATGGCGAAGAATTAGCCCCCGCCCTTAAGAATAAGCAAATCGCCTTCGCCAATTTCCCTCTTTCCGAAGGTTCTGAAACGCTTTACACGCCGCCGGAGGATGGCAACGAAGCTTCCTTTTTCGTGGCGGGCAAAACTCTTCTTTTGGCCATCCCGCTTGAGAATTACGATGAGAAAGTCGCGGAGAATCTCGCTCGGATCTGCGAAGGCTACAATAACGCCCTCAAGTTGCTTTTCAATAAGTCCTTGGTCTATACGCCGATGGTTTTGGTGATCGCCAATAACGCCTCCGAGGCCGCCCGGGTCAAAAATCCCAGCACCAAAGTCGTCATCGGAATTTCCGGCTTGATCAAAGAGTTGCTTCGTTTGTCCCGTTATTCTTCTTCTTATAGCGCGAACGATACCCTCAATACCCTTTATTCGGTCTTCCCTGATATCCGATTGCTCCTTAAAGAGGACCGCGATTGCGATCCGCGGATTGAGAAGGGCAAGAAAATCGTCGACCGCAAGAATGGGCCGATCGTCTACAATCCCAAAGAGGATGGCGATTTGATCTACACGTTCCACCTTTATGAAGGGCGGAGTTTGCAAAAGCCAAAGAAGGAGCAATAAGCATGAACAGCTTGGATATCGTGATTATTGTCTTCCTTGCCCTCGCGCTTTTGATCGCGCTCATTCGCGGGTTTAAGCATTCGTTCACCCGAATCGCCTGCGATCTTTTTGCCTTCGTCCTGGCTTTCTTCTTAGCCATTATCACCGATGGTGCCTTGATGGTCAACAACAACACCAATTACTACAATTTTATCAGCGAAATGAGCGCTAAATTCCCGGATACGCGCTGGCTCATCAGCATGCTTTCGGGCGCCGTCTTCTTCTTGGTTTATTTCCTGGTCTTCTTCATCTTGCTCCGTTTGCTCTACCGCAAAATCGGTTCCAAGAAGGGCTTAGGGATCCTCTTCTTCTTGCTTTCTTATCTCTCAATCGCCCTTTTCTTGGGCTTTTCCACCAGCTATTTCTTCGTGAACAGCGCCAATAAGAATTTGCAGGATGCTTATTTAACTTCCGCCATCGCCATTAAACTCTTCCCGCTCGATGGGAAGGTGCCGCTCATGACCTATTTCGTCATGATTATCGGAGGGATCTAATTTATGGCCAAACTTGATATCGCCTCCATTTCCTACGATGCCCTCTATGAGAAGGCCAACCAAGCGATTGCCAGCGGCGATTTTAAGAGCGCTCGCGAAGATCTTTATGAAGCATCCCGGGTTCTCTACCGCTTAGCCCAACTCGCCAAAGCCCCCTTAAAAGAACGTTGCCTCCAGCGGAGCGAGAAGCTTTCGCTCATGGCGGATTGCATCATCCTCACCGATAAAACCCTTTCGCAAAGCGAGCAAGCGAAAAATTCCCAGCAAAACGGGACTCAAAATGATCAGGATTCGAATTCTTTCTTCCCTTGCGAACGGCCGACGGTCACGATGGATGACATCGCGGGCGAAGAAGATGTCAAACGCCAAATCAACGACCAGCTCGTCAAGCCTCGGGAGAATCCGGAACTTTACGCCCGCTTCAAGAAGACTTTGGGCTCGGGCATTTTGCTTTATGGCCTTCCCGGCACTGGCAAAACCATGATGGCCAAAGCCATCGCCAACGAACTCAATGGCGCGTTCTTCAGCGTCAAATGCTCCGATATCCTTTCGAAGTGGCTCGGCGAAAGCGAGCAAAACATCAAAAATCTTTTCGCCACCGCCCGCCAATATCCGATTTCGGTCATCTTCTTCGATGAATTCGAAGCCATCGGCGCCTCCCGGGAAGACACCGACAAGACCCAAAAGGACATCGTCCCGGAAATCCTGGCCCAAATGCAAGGCTTCGAAAGCTACGAGAACACTTGCATTTGCATCGCTGCCACCAACCGGCCTTGGATGATCGATAGCGCCTTCCTCCGTCCCGGCCGTTTCGGCACTCACTACCGGGTCGATTTGCCCAACAAAGAAGCCCGACTCCAGCTTTTTAAGATGAAATTGCGGGATCTCCCGATTTCCCCGGAGTTGGATTTCGATCACCTCGCTGACATCACGGAGGGCTATAACTGCGCCGATATCGCCGATGGTTTCGTTGAGAAAATGAAACAGTGCGCGATTGACCGTTCTCTTGAAAAGGGGCAGGAATCACCGATTGACGAAAGCGACGTCGAAGAAGCCGAAGAGACGATCAAATCGACCGTCGCGGAAAGCGACGTGGAAAACATCAAACGCTTCGAAGCGGGCCAGATGGATAAGAACCTCACCGGCTTTGCCCCCGAAGAAAAACCGAATGTCACGATGGCAGATGTCGCCGGACTTGATGACGTCAAAAAGGAAATCGACGAACAAATCATTCGACCGCATCAAAACCCCGAACTCTACGCGAAATTCAACAAATCCATGGGCACGGGGATCTTGCTTTATGGTCTCCCCGGCACCGGCAAAACCATGGTGGCCAAAGCGATCGCCAATGAACTTGACGCCGCCTTCTTCAGCGTCAAGTGCTCCGATATCCTTTCGAAATGGGTCGGCGGCAGCGAACAAAACGTGAAAAATCTCTTTGATTCGGCCCATAAATACAAGACCGCGATTATTTTCTTCGATGAATTCGAAGCCATCGGTTCGAAGCGCGAAGACGAGGATTCCGCGAGCAAAGCCCTCGTTCCGGAAATTTTGGCCCAGATGCAGGGCTTCAAGACCAGCAAAAACGAACTCTTGGTCTTAGCGGCCACCAACCGCCCTTGGATGATCGACAGTGCCTTCCTCCGCCCTGGCCGTTTTGGCATTCATATCAAGGTTGATTTGCCCGACGAGGCCGCCCGCATGGCGATCTTTAAGAACAAGCTGAGCAAAGTCCCGTGCGCCAGCGATCTCAATTTGCAGCATGCCGTTGAACTGACCAAAGGCTATAACGCCGCCGATGTATCCGATGGCTATATCGAAAAATTGAAGAGCTTGGCGATCGAGAGGGCTTTGGCCCAAGGCGGGGACGAGCTCATTTGCAATGCCGATCTCGATAAGGCCGCCGAACTCGTTAAGAGTTCCGTCAGCCCTGAAGACGTCGAAAATCTCAAACGCTATGAGGAGGGGGATTACCGCTCATGACACCATTATTCAGTACGCTGTCCGAAGAAGGGCGGCCCGCGAAGAACGCCACCGTCATCGTCGCTTTTGACGAAGCAGGCGTCTTGTGCACCTTCAAAGGGAAAAACCTCGACAAAATCCCCTTCGAACACGTCACTTCGCCTTTAGGTTTGCCCAATAGTTTTCCCGATTCGATCGGCGAATTCGTCAGCGAGCCCCAAGGCTTGGATCTTTCATTCGTGGTCGCTTACACGATGCGGATTCTTTTCCCGAGCATTCTCGTTCATCAGCTCTTGGAAAAGGGCTATAGCCGCGAGGATTTGCCTTCGTTATCCACCGAGGCTTTCTTTAAGGAAGTCCTCTCCTCCTATTTCTCCGAAGCCTTAGCGGATAGTTTTGCCGAAGAAGCCTCGCTCACGTTCCCTCTTCTCCAATCGCGGATGAAGAAAGGGAGTTTCACGAGCGAATATCTAACGACTCTCAACGCTTTAACGGCTTTGCCCTTAGGGGTAAGCTTCTCCTCGCTCCACTTTGGCATTGCCGAACGCAGCAGCATCAAAGCCAAAGTCTCGCTCAAGAGCGCCCGCCGCGTGGCGCAGAAAGCGAGCCGTTGATCATGGAGAACGCAAATTTAACCCTCCGTTACGCCAAGGTGGTTGCTCATAGCGAAATGCTCGCGAATGCCTTAGTCACTTCAGGCGATCTCAAGCTCATCGCCAAGGACCAGAAGATTTTCTTCGCGATGGAAGAAGATCTCGAAAAAGTCGATCTGAAAACCCTGAGCGAAACCAAAGTCAAACTCCTGGAGGATGTCATCGCCCTTTTAGGCGAAGACAATTCGTTTTATGGCGAAGAAGAAAGCGCCATTTTGACTTATCTGGCTTATCTTTACCGCGAAATCTTGGTGAAAAACCACACCCTCAACCCCAGCATCCACGCCAAACAGCTTCACGATATCGCCGCTTTAGGGGAACGGCAAAAGGATGAACGCCGCTACAAAGAGCTCGACCATCGCATTCAAACGCTCAAGCATAACGCCCCCGCGCCTTCTTCCTATCAATTCGCATCCTACCAGAAATCTTTGGATGCCCTCGAAAAAGAGAAAAAGGATCTTTCGGCGAAACTTTTCAAAATCTAAGGGCTTTTTGCAGGGATTTTTAAAGAAAGGGAACCGCCCCTTTCTTTTTTGTTGTCAAAGCGAGCAAAAAGATGAAGCTCAGGGCCACAAATTTTTCGCTTCGGCTTATAATAAGGGGCATGAACGAGATCCCTTTAAAATCCTATCACCATATCGCCATCCTCCTTTTAGGAGGGACGGGGACTCGTTTTGGTTCGAGCAAACCGAAACAATTTTTGCCGATGGGCGGCCAGGCCTTGTGCCTTTATGGCGCGAAAGCCTTGGAGAAAAGCCCCTGGGTGGATTTGATAGTCTACGTCATCCCCGAAGGTTATGAAAAGAACTTCGCCCTGCTTTTAGCGGAAGCCGGCCATCAAAAACCCTCATTGACGATTCCAGGCGGCCCCACGAGGCAAGCCTCCAGCGCTTTGGCGGTTTCTTATCTTGTTGCCCATGGCGCTGATCCTTCGGCTTTGGCGCTCCTACAAGATGGCGATCGGCCCCGGCTTAAAGAAAGCTATATCGAAGGCAATTTCAAAGCCGCCGAAGAGTATGGCGCGGCCGTGACGGCGATTCCGGTGAGCGATTCGGTCGCGATCAGCAAATTCTCGGGCATTTTGGATGGCTATATCCCCCGCGAAGAAGTCTATTTGCTTCAGACGCCGCAAACGTTCCGCTTAGGCTTATTGCACGAAGCGATGGAAATCGCCGCAAAAGGCCAACGGAATTACACCGATGAAGGATCGTTGGTCTTGCAGTGCAAGGGCGTGAACCCCCACATCGTTTTAGGAAATAAAGACAATATCAAAATCACGACGAAAGAAGACCAAGCCACTTTTGAGGAGGGCGAAAAATGAATCATTCCGCAGTCGGTGATATCCTCGAGGGCACCGTGGTTCGGGTCTATCCCAAATACGCGATTATGCTCTTCGATAATGGCGAAACGGGGCTCCTTCATATCTCGGAACTCTCCAATTCTTTTGTACGAAACTTTACCGGCTATGTTCAAGTCGGTAATATATACAAGGTCAAAGTGATCGCCTACGATGAAGACAAGGCGTTCATGAAGGTCTCGCTCAAGCAATTGAGCGGCGAAGAAAAGCGCGAGCCGTTAACGAAAAAACGGATCGAGCCTCAAAATGTTGATTTCACGGAACTCGAAAAGCGACTTCCGGATTGGGTCAAAGAAGAAAATAACAAGGAGTGACAGCAATGGTTATTGAAACGAAGACGTCAGGCTTAGTCGACAAGATCGATTTTGCCTCCTATCAAGCGAAGGTTAATGCGATCAATGAGATGATCGTCAACAAGACCGGGGCAGGGAATGATTTCCTCGGCTGGGTCGATTGGCCGATCAACTACGATAAAAAAGAGCTCGAGGCCATCATCAAAGAGGCCGATTATGTCCGCAAGAATTATGACATTTTGGTCGTCTGCGGCATCGGCGGTTCTTATTTGGGCGCCCGGGCGGCGATCGAAGCGATCAATGGCGTGCTCCCGAATCAAAAACTCGAGATCATCTATTTAGGCCAGACCTTCGATCCGACCTATCTCGCTCAGCATTTGGATTATCTCAAAGACAAGAAGTTCGCCGTCAACGTCATCTCCAAGAGCGGCACCACGACTGAAACCTCGGTCTCGTTCCGTCTCCTCAAAGAGATGCTTGAAAAACGCGATGGCGTCGCCGCCGCCCGCAAAGCGATCATCGCCACGACCGATAAGGCCCATGGCGCGCTTTATACCTTAGCCGTCAAAGAAGGCTATGTCCGCTTCGTGGTCCCCGATGATATCGGCGGCCGTTATTCCGTACAAACCGCGGTCGGATTATTCCCGATTGCCTGCGCGGGCATCGATCCGCGCGAGATCCTCGCCGGCAGCGCTGCCGCCCGGGAAGATTGCGAAGATCCTTCCTTGGAGAATAACCAAGCTTATCGTTACGCGGTCATTCGTCGCGAAATGTACGCCCACTACCACAAAGCCGTCGAGATGTTCATCACTTACGTTCCAGGCTTCGTCCAGATCGGCGAATGGTGGAAGCAGCTCTTTGGCGAGTCGGAAGGCAAAGACCATAAGGGCTTGTTACCTGATTCAGCGACCTTCACGACCGATTTGCATTCGTTAGGCCAGTTCATTCAGGAAGGCTCGCCAGTCTTCTTTGAGACGACCTTGCATCTCTCCCACCACCGCCATGACGTCAAAGTCCCGCATGACAACGAGGATTTGGATGGGCTCAACTATTTGGAAGGCCGGAGCTTAGGCAACATCCAAGACCGGGCTTTCGAAGGCACTTTAGCCGCCCATAGCGAAGTCGCGAAGAATAACAACGTCGTCCTCGAACTGGAGAAGATGGACGCTTGGCATTTGGGCTATCTTTTCTACTTCTTCGAGCGCGCTTGCGCGATGTCGGCTTACCTCAACGAGGTGAACCCCTTCAACCAGCCGGGCGTTGAAGTCTATAAGAAAAACATGTTCCGTCTCCTTGGCAAGCCGGGATTCACAAAATAAGGCAAACTGAAGCAGAGGTCGGCCGACCTCCGCTTTCTTTTCGCCTTCTTAAAGGCTAGAATGAACCTCATGAAGGCTAACGCAAGCCTAATTCACGATGCCCTGAAGGCGTTTCTTTTTGAAGGAGAGCCGCTTTCGTGCGTTCCTTATGGGAACGGGCATATCAACGAAACGTTCCTCGTCGAAGGGAAGAACCGTTATATTTTGCAGCGCCTCAATCGCTCGGTTTTCCCCCACTCCAAAAGGACGATGGATAATCTGGTTTCCGTAACCCTTTATCTTCAAAAACAAATCCCCTTGGAAAAGGAGCGGGGTTTTGCGACCGTTCAAGAAGCGCTCCATCTCATTCCAACCCCTAGCGGCCATTTCGCCTATCGGGACGCGGATAATAATTATTGGCGGGCGTTTTTGTTCCTACCGCACGCCATCAGCATCGAAGAACCCCAAACGGAAAAAGAATTTTACGAAGGGGGCAAAGCCTTTGGCTCCTTCCTCTATTTCTTGCGGGATTATCCCTTGGAGCAACTCGCCACCCCGATTCCGCACTTCCACGATACCCCTTACCGTTATCGCGCTTTCCTTTCGGCGGTGAATAAAGATCCCCTTATGCGGGCGAAAAATGCTAAAGAGAGCATCGCCTATCTTGAAAGCAAGGCGGACTTCTATCCTTTGATCCAAGAGAAACTCGAACGGGGTGAGTTACCGCTTCGGGTTTGCCATAACGACACCAAGTTCAATAACCTCCTTTTCGATGAGACAACCCACGAAGTCTTGGAGGTCCTTGACCTCGACACCGTGATGAAAGGCTCGCTCCTCTACGATTTCGGCGATGCCTGCCGAAGCGCCTGCCTCGAAGGCGAAGAGGACGAACGCAGTCCCGAACGCATCGCTTTCTCCCTGGAGCGTTTCCTTCCTTTCGCCAAAGGCTATTTGGCGGGGACCCACGGAGCCTTAAGCGATGAGGAGTATCGTCTCTTAGGCGACTCCATCTTGCTCATGACGCTCGAACTTGCCCTCCGTTTCCTCAGCGATTATCTCCTCGGCGATGCTTATTTCCGGATTGAGCAGCCCGACGATAATCTCTATCGGGCCCAGAATCAAATTGCCTTGGCTAAGGATATCGAAACGAAACTTCCGCGCCTAAAAACTCTCCTCCAAGAAGCGCAGACTTTTTAAAGGCGGTCCCGCAAAAGGAAGACGAAATCCTTTTTCTTCTCTTATAAGAGAAGCTGCATCGCGAAAAACTCTTCTTTAATTCGATTGACGGTCTTTAACCTCAATGGTATATTTATTACCGCACGTTTAGGCAGGCGATCCCTCTGGATGCTTAGCTCAGCGGGAGAGCATCGCCCTTACAAGGCGGGGGTCAGAGGTTCGAACCCTCTAGCATCCACCATATAAGGGAAACGAACGTGTGTCGAAATCTGTGGGCGAATAGCGAAGTGGCCAAACGCGGCTGACTGTAAATCAGCTCCTTCGGGTTCGGTGGTTCAAATCCATCTTCGCCCACCACCTTATTGGGGTGTAGCCAAGTGGTAAGGCAACAGACTTTGACTCTGTCATTCACTGGTCCGATCCCAGTCACCCCAGCCAGTATCCTCCGTTAGCTCAGTGGTAGAGCACTTGACTTTTAATCAAGGGGTCGACGGTTCAAGCCCGTCACGGGGGACCATCTGATGCCCAGGTGGCGAAATCGGTAGACGCAAGGGACTTAAAATCCCTCGAATGAATAATTCATACCGGTTCAAGTCCGGTCCCGGGCACCATCAAAAACAAAACCAGCAAGTCCTGACGACTGCTGGCTTTTTAATGATTGTTAACCATCAAAAATAAAGCTGTTCTCGCCCCATAAAACTCCTCGAGGTCCTTCCGCTGGGTCTTCATTCTCAGCCTTCTTTGCTTTACAATAATTAAAAGAGCAGAAGTCGTTCATAAAATGAGTCAAACAGTTGAGGAATTAATCTCATGAATGCTTATTCGGTACCGGAGTGCCTTGCTGGTCCATTGAGGGAATTGGACGATTATCGAAGAAAGAACTTAATCCCGTATCGGATTCTTTCCGTAATCGGGTGGCTACTCTTTTTCCTCGGACCCGCTATCGGGATTGGCTTGATGGTTTATTATGAGGTCGTTCTCTTGGATAAGGACATAACTTTTATCCTTACAGTAATGCTCATCCCATTCGCTGGCGGGCTTTTTGGTGGGATGGCAATTCTTTTTTTCCGAAATCTCTTCTCCAAACGGATCGTGAAGCGAACCCGGGAGGTCCTTGTCGAGGGCTACCTCAAGCAGTGTTATCAAGATGTTGTTTTCTCCCCCAAAGGCCAGGCTCAGGTTTTTGATGACTTCAAAACGCTTTTGCCATATGGCCCCATCGACTATTACGAAGAATTCAATTCCTACAGTGCCTCGTATCGGGGAATCCCTCTGCGGGCTTGTGATACGGCCATCAATGTTTATATCCACGGGGTCGTTTTTTCAGCAGACCATCTTGGTGGTTCTTCCCAGCCTCAGGACATCGGGAGGATGGTTGCTTTTGACCTGAAAAGAAATCTCGGGGCCCAGCTTTTGGTCACGGAGACAAAGAAAAAGCCTTTGTTTTCGGCCCGGAAGATGGAGATGGAATTTATAGAATTCAACAAAGCATTCGATGTTTATTCGGATTCCGATCGATTCGCGTTTTACGTTCTCACGCCGCAATTTCAAGAAAAGTTGATCGCCCTTTCAAAAAAATATCCCAAAAACTTCAATGTTTCGTTCTATGTCATGGGATCAAAGGCTTATGTGGTCATGGAGAACGTTCGGTATGGTTCCAACGCTGTTTGGGTCAAACATCCCCATCTTACCGAAGAAGATATTTTGAGTTCGACGCTTCTCCTCGATCTGGCCCGAGATTTTATCGATGGACTTAAGCTTTATTCTGAAAAGTATCAAGAAGGTTCCTTGGGGAAGGCCGCTGCTTAAATCCGCAAAACGGATTAGAAGCTCCCGCAGTTTTCTAATATTCGTTCTAATCTCGCTTCTAATCCGTTTACCTGGTCTTTTTGAAAAATCGTGAAACGCTTTCCCTTGTTTTAGGCCGATTTTTGGGTTTAACATGAAACACAGTGAAACCTTAAGAAACATAGTTAAACATTCGGTAGGATGCCTTAAAATCCTTTGAGTGAATAACTCATACCGGTTCAAGTCCGGTCCCGGAGGCCTCGATTACTGCACCTATCCGACAAGGTGCATTAGGTTCAAGACGGGTCCCGGGCACCATGAAATCAAAAAAGCGCGATGAATATTCGCGCTTTTTTCATAGGCTCTTTTCATACCATCAAACATCCAATCCCTTAGAAAGGTCCTAGGCCGGCTCGGTTTCTTTTCTCTTCACCTCATCCAAATAAAGAAAGAGGGCGTAGAGAGGAATGGTCAGAATTTTGTTTTTCTCGTCGTAGCCAAGGTTGTTCGCTGACACCTTAACTGCTTTGCTTAAAGGATTATGAGCTTTGAATTTCTCGAGTGAATCCAGCGACCCGCGTCCTTTTTTGACATCGATGGGCACGATGGAGCCCCCATCAGCGATGAGGAATTCGAATTCAGCGTCGTTTTTTCCTTTCCAATAAAATAAAGGGAAACCATTCGCCACGAGCTCACAGGCAACATAGTTCTCGAAAAAGACGCCCATTGCCACGTTGACCCCGCTGGCAAAATCCGCCATGTTGATTCCGCTTTGATAGGCCAAAAATCCGGTATCGAGGAAATAGATCCGATAGTTGGACCCCTCCTCTTCTTCCAAAGGAAGAGTAGCCTTTTCCTTCGTCCGCTTGCTTAAGTGAATAGCCGAGGCAAGACTCAAGACTTCCATCGGCAGCGAATAATCCCTCACCTTGGCTTTGCCCTCGAGCAAGGAGGGGCGGAAGTCCGGGTGCTCGCGATTCAATTCGACATAAAGGTTTTCAAAAAGCTTCCGGCAGCGGATCGTCGTTTCCCTGGGAACCCCATAGAGGTCGATGTCGTTGAGATAATCGCCGTAAATGGAGACGAGGTTATCCCGGCTTTCCAGGCGAGAGCCAGTGTCAAGAAAGAGCCGTATATCTTCGGGCAATCCGCCAACCAAGAGATAATTCCGGAGCTGTTCCATCGCCAAGAGATGAACATCTTGCTCAAAGGGGGTAAACGAAGCGTAACCCTCGCACAGTTTGTCATAGAGGGGCCGGTTCGCGTTATAGAGATATTCTTTAAAAGTCAGGGGATAGAGAATGAGATCCTCAGTCGCACCGACGGGGAAAAAGAAGCCCTCTTTCGAATTCTTTTGCCTTCGAATTTTGATGCGGAAGAGAGACCCAGAAGCAATGACGGGGATATCCGAATGGTTTTCCTTAAAATCCTTTAAGGAAGTCACGGCGGGAAGAGCCTCCTGAATTTCGTCAAAGATGAGAAGCGTCTTTTCGTCGATCTTGCGATTCAACCGGAGCGAGATATGCTCCAGGATCTTCCCCGCGTTGCTGGTCGGGGACGAATAGGGCCCTTCCCCGTTGATGAAATCTCGGATGTCATCCTCGAACTTGAGATTGAGATAAAGATAGCGGTTTTTGTAGTAACGCTCGGCGAAAATATCGCGGATAAGATAGGTCTTCCCAACCTGCCTCGCCCCGTAAACCATCAAGGGCTTCCGCGGCTTCTTCTGGTTCCATGCGAGTAGTTTTTCCAAAGCGAATCTTTCCATGTCAATCTCCAATCCGTGCAAATCGATGTCATTATTTTATTATATTCCGTGCAATTGTTAAACTTTTTTATATCTTTTCCGTACAAATTATAGAAGTAAAACACCTCCATTTTGTACAAATATCCCTTCACGCCTAGCCGATTTGATCGGTGGTTGGATGGAAAAGGCGTTTTTTGTTGGCCCTTAACCTTGCCTCCAAATCGCTTGGATTCCATTCTTGTCCAAAGAAAGGATGGCCAAATGCCGCCGCTCAATAAAAGCGGAGTCGTGGCTGACGATGAGGGCCCTTCCTTTGAAAGAGTCTAAGAGACTGTCGAGCATCCGCACGCTGAACGGCGAAAGATTCCGGGTTGGTTCATCGAGGAGGAGCACGTTCTTTTCCTCGAGGACCATTTTGAGAAGGAACAGTTTCGCCTTCTGCCCGCCCGAAAGAGAGGAGAGAGGATAAAGCATCTCTTCGCTCGTGTAACGAAGTGACCCCAAATAGAGCCGGACCCTGGTCGCCGTTTCTTTGCGCTCATCGGAGCAAAGGAACGACAGGATCGTTCCGTTAGAAGGAAAACTTTCCTCGTAATTCTGGGGCATATAGCCAAGACGAATATCCTTCCGGCCTTTGTTCGCTTCGTACAAGGCTTCGAGCAAGGTGCTTTTCCCGATGCCATTCGCTCCGACGAGAGCGTTTTGACCCGGGCCGACGAGGTCGAGGTCGAGATGAGGGATCAGGAGTTTGCCCCCGCAAAATAACGGCCCATGAAAGGAGAGAATCCTTTTGCCATTCGCCACAATCGAGGATAAGGGGAAAACGAGATTGAGGAACGGATCGCCTTCCGGCTTTTCCCCGATGGCAGCCTCCTCTTTTTCGAGCTGCTTTTTGCCGACGAGGAGCCGCTTCATCCTCTTTTTAAGGAGCCGTCCGGTCTCGGGGTCCCGCACACACTGGTCCTGATCGTCCTTGACCCCTTGATAGATCTTGGCCCACCGTTCTTTCTTTTCTTGGAGTTGGCCCTCCTTTTTCGTGATGACTTGCGTCTCTTTTTCGTAGAGATCCTGCCGCCGCTCTTGATATTCGTCATAAGGAACGCGAGCGAAAGTCGCCTTCATTTCGGTTTTCCGCTTCAGTTGCTCCAAATGAAGGATGCCGGTCGCGCAATCCGAAATGAGCCGCTCATCATGGCTCACAAAAAGAACGGGGGCGCTGACGCTCAAGAGAAAGTCCTTGAGGAGAGACAGGCTTTCCAAATCGAGATCGTTTGAGGGCTCGTCAAGAAGAAAAGAACGATAAGGCCTAAGTTTTAGTTTTGCCAAAGCCAGGCGCACGATTTCACCGCCCGAGAACTCCGCGATTGTCTTCTCGGGCGAAAAGCTTCCTTTCGGGAAATGCTCTTTCTCCAAGAAAGCGGGTATTTTCCCCAAAAGGGCGTAATCTTCGATCATTCCCTCGGGAGCGTCCAAGAGGAAATAATCAAGGACATTTGTTTCGCCCCAGCGGGAGCGAAGATCCTGTTCGAGATATCCTGCGGGCGTGTCGAGGGATTTGTTCCCCTCTGTCGCAAACCCGGGGAGAGGAAGTCCCAAGAGATACTTCAAAAGGGTGCTTTTTCCATTTCCCTCTTCGCCGATGAGCGCGATCCTTTCCCCGGGATTGACGATGAAAGACAGGTCTTTGATTAAGGGCCGATCCTCTTGGATTTGGGTGATGGATAATTTGTTGACTTGAATCATGCGAAAAGCCTCCTGTGAAAAACGAAAAAGCGCAAAAGAACGTTCTAGTCATTCCGTTCTAATTTGCGTGAGAGGTTAATAGCGCATGGGTTTGTACTTCCGCTATTTTAAGCGCGACTCTCCTTTTCGTCAAATCTTCCTGGCGGCCGCTCGCCCCGTCGATAAGAAAAAATCCCGCGAGGATGACGCTCCTCAAAAGGATGAAGCGGCGAAATGCGTTCAATGCACCGCTGAAAGCATTGTCTACTTCAAAAAATCGAAATTATGGAGCCGAGAAAATAAAAACAAAGAAGAAATCGGGAAAAATCAGGGGTATCCTTCTTCGACTGTTTTTCCTTTTTCTGAGGCTCCACCACTTTTGTGTCAAGCCCGGCCCACAAAGAATCGAGAGGCGTTTCTCAACTGGCTTCTCGACTCTTTTTGGCCAAATATCAAACGTCATGAAACGCAGTGAAACTTGATGCTGATTCTCCTTCACAAATGTAAAACATCATGAAACATTGCTCAAATATTCACTTTTCAAAAACGAGAAATTCCACCAAGGGAAATTTCCTTATTTTTTCCTTATTCCAAGAGGGCGGAGAAGCGGTTCTTCCCGTCATCGAAATGGTCCTCGACGGATTCCATCGTCATGATGCTGTAAGGGTCGAACCAACGCTGGATGCCCCCGGAGCGCCCTCATAACGGAGCAAGCCGGCATCGCGATGAGAAGATCGTGGAAGCGGATGCGCCGAAAGCGATTGAGTTTCAGGAGCCTATTTTTTGAAAGGCTTTTGGCTAATCTCTTGTTGGTCTTGCACTTGAGTCTGAGCTTTTGGGAGATGTTTGTTTCTTCGAACAAGGGAAAGCAAAGGCTTTTCGATGCCGTAATAGAGGCCGGATGAGAGAAGCACTAGAGCTGGGAAGACGATAAGAAGCGTCAGCCACCACCTCCCCCAATTGTTGAGCGCCTCTGGGTAAGGATAGAAGAGGGCCATCGTCCGCAAAAACAACATTTAGAAGAGGACGCAACCGAGGGCACCTTTGGCAAAGAAAGGCAGAATCTTCAGTTTGGACATCGCTGGGAAATTCAATAAGGAGGCCGTTCCCAAAACCGCGAAGAACAAAAGACTCAACCGTCCCCAATCATCATCAAGGGAAGCAAAATAGACGATGAGCCCAAGAAGCGGAATAAAGGAAGGCAAACCAAAGCGGATATCTTTCTCGACAAAGAGACGATAGCCAAGAAATCCCAAAGCGAAGAAAGGAAAGCACGAAAAGTAAGCATGCTTAACGTAATTGTCCCAAACCTCGGCTTCAAGAGCGAACCAAGGGTGTCCGAGGCTCAAACGGAAGAGATAACGAATCAGAAAGGCGAAAGCCACTAGCCAAAGCAGTTTTTCAGAGCTTTCGAAGAAGCGGACGAACAAAGGAGCACTAAGGTAAAAAATCCAAAGAGCCCCAAGAAACCAGCTACCCGGCCATAAGGCGCCAGAAGCGGAAATAGGGTCAAAGCCATTGAGAAGCAAAGCGTGTTCGAAATAATCCCAAACCGTTAACGATTGCCATTCGGCTTGTCGCAAATAATAGCGGAAGATCAAATAGGAAAGGATAGCCAACATCATCAATGGCCAAAGACCAAGAAAACGTCTTAAAAGATAACGGGGATAGGAAAAACGTCCCTGCTTAAAGTCGAAGGAAATCGATGCGGCTATCTTAAAGCCAGAGATAAGAAAGAAAAGAATCACAAAACATTCAAGCCCATAAAGGAAATCGGTTGGAAAAGTCTGATAATCAATGACGTGAAACCCCGTCAAAACATGGGTGAGATGGCAGAGGAAAATTCCAAGCATCCCCAAGAATGTCAAAAGATCGCAAAACCAAAAATTCCGATGACCTTGGTCTATGGATTTCACCTTTTTAGTATAAAAGAAAAAAGTCTAGATTGTACATGTGGGATGACCACCGGATCGCGGCGGTTTTGTTGGATTTCAACTGATGTGAAACGTTTTCAGCATCCGACTACCCCGCAATTTTGGTTGAACGCCGGCATCAGTTCAAGCTCTTTCTCGTTCGGCGACCTGTAACCGAGGACGGCCTTCGGCATGCCGTTGTAGCGTTTCATCCACGCCGGGCCTTGCCTTTTGAGGTCCTCGAGCGAGTAGAAGGACATGCGGTTGTAGAATTTCTGCTGGTCCGTCCGATGGCTCCTCTCGACCTTCCCATTATGCTCCGGGGTCCTGGGCTTTATCCTCTTGCGGGCGATCTCGAGCCTCGCGCACTCGACCTCGAACGCGTGGGGGCCCTGATCGCCGTCGGGCCTCGACGCGTGGCAGACCTCCTTGGCGCTCCAATCGGGGTTCTTGAGCAGCTTCAGGGTCCCTTTCCTGGTCTCCGCGTCCTTGGGCAGGTACGTGAAAGGCCCCCGCTGTGATAGACTGGCCATGGCAGCATTCCCTCCTCTTGTTGGGCAAAAACATTATAGAGGGATGCTGCTTTCATTTCGCGAAAACCGGCCGCGACCCCCTGGGGGGCAGGACATGATAGGACGCGGAACGGCTTACGGCAGACGACTTTGTTTCACATCACTTGTTACTGAACACCCCCGAGCCTCACTGAAACGCTTCGGGAAACGCTACAAAGAAAAAAGACGGCTCAACTGAGAATCAAAAAAGCCGAAGCGAAGGGCCGATCGGAAAGAAGAACCGGGCCAGGACTTAGAGTTTTATCCCCCGCATAAAAGTGAAAAAACAGCAAGTCAATGACCCCGACTCCAAAGGGCGTTTTCGCCTTCAAATCCAACGTTTTTTAGCCTTGAAAAACTTGAAATTGAGGACTATGAAATAATCCATCCGAAAGAGACTACACGAATTTTGGAAACGGGTTATCATGGAAGAATGAACGAGAAAATGACCGTCGCCGAATTTGGAGCGGCTTTCGCTAGTGAGAGCAAACTCTCTCAGGAAGCTGGCTTGGCCTTTGCCCGCGAAGTTTACCAAAACCCGAACATCCGCAACCCTCAGACTCATCAATATGCTTGCTATCTCACGGCGATTTCTAATTTCTACGAAGCCCGCTTCGAAGAAGCTGAGAAACTGCTGAAGAGCTATGCCTTCTCCTATCAACGCTATCCTTTTATCACTCTCTACATCGACACCTTTGATCTTTTAGGCATCATTCAGTTTCAGAAGAAGCGTTACCATTTGGCGATCTTTTATGAAGAGCAAGCCATCTCTTTAGCCAAGGAGAAAAAAGCGCTCAACCGCCTCGCCTCTCTCTATAACAACGAGGCCGGGGCCTACCACAGTATCAAGGATGATCAGAAATGCCTGAACAATCTCGATGCCGCGATCTCTTATCTGGATAAGACCGATGAAGCCACCATGGATGCCCGCATCGTCTTTAACCGAGCTCAAGTCTTATTGAACCTCGGCCGTTCTCAAGAAGCCTTAACGGAAATCGAAAAAGCCACAGTTCTCGTCAAAAAGAACCCGATGCCTCTCGTCAACATGGATGAGCTCCCCTTGGTCCAGGAAGAAATTAAACTCGCGCTTCATGGCGAGGTGAATCTCCATGCGGTCACCACCGCTTTCTTGGCTTCCCCCTCTCAAAAAGATAAGGGCAGTTACGTCTTCTTGCTCGAGGATGATGAAGATCTCTGCGATCTGCTCCTGAAAAATGGCCTCATGGAAGACGCGAAGATCGTGCTCGCGAAAATCGAAGAGATTGAGGCGGAAACCCCCTCTTTGCGCACGGAAATCTATTTGGCCAAAACGAAGGCGGCGCTCGCTAAGCAAGAAGGCCGTCTCGACGACGAGAACCAGCAGCTAGCGACCCTAAACGGGCTCTATGAACGCCAGGGTGAGGAACTCGACCGCGATTTCGAAGAGGTCACCAAGCTCTATCTCAATTTCGTCAGCGTCACTAGCGCCTATCAAAAAGCCAAAAAACGGGCCCGTAAACTCTTGGTCGAAAGCAGCACGGATACGTTGACGGGTTTACCGAATCGCCGCGCTTTAGAAAAAGAAAAGAAATATCTCCCCGCCTTTTCGCGAAAAGCCCCCTATTTCGCCTTGGCTTTGCTCGATTACGATCACTTTAAGGAAATCAACGATGGCTATGGTTATCAGTCGGGCGATAGCGCCCTCCATCTTGGCGGAGCTCTCTTCAAAGGCTTTGCCGGACCCTTAACCAAGATCTTCCGTTATGGCGGCGATGAGTTTCTCTTTGCCATCGCCATTTCTTCTCCGGAAGAAGCCGCCTCGTTCTTTGAGCGCATCAAACACGGTCTTGAAGCCATCGACTTGACGGGGCCTGAAGGCCAGAAGATCCCGCTATCCTGTTGCATTGGCTATGGTCTTTTCAAAGGCACCTATGCTTCCTTTAGCTCGGCCTTAAAGGCTGCGACGGAAGCCATTCACGCCGCCAAGCACATCGGCCGCGGCAATGTCGTGTCCGTGACCATCTGAAATCTCTATTTAGGGCTTGCTTTGATGGCGGCCCATTCCATCCACTTGCCCCGCCCGAATCAGGGCTTCTTTCGTTAAGAATGCCCCGATGATGTTGTAGAGGATGGTCGTCGAGAGGATGGCGCAGACGATGATATCGCCATAGGTGTAGCCTCCAGCAAAGGGCGCGGTTAATTGCTGACCGCTCGTGGTGGCTAAGCCGATGGCCACCCCCGCTTGCGGCAGCAGCATGAATCCCAGGTACTTCCGAATCATCGGGTCGCAGTCTTTTTCGCTGAAACTCCCAAGATATGCCCCGGCCCATTTGCCCAAGGAACGCATAAAGAAATAAACGATTGCCAAAGGCAAGAACATTCCTAGAAGCGCTGGATCCCGATAGTAAATCGAAACGTCGAGTTGCGCCCCGGAAATCAAGAAAAAGAGCATAAATAACGGGGGCGTGAAGTAATCGATCCGTTCAATGACGAGAGCGGCTTGCTTCTCTTCGTTGCAATAAACCGCCCCGACCATCATGGCGGCGAGCAAGGGCGAAAACTGGAACTCGTGGAGCGGAGAAGCGGCAGGGAAAAGATGGAAAGACGAGATTCCCGCAATCCCTAGAAGCACGGCCAAGACCCCGATCAGGCGGTTATTCCGGCTCTTGAAGAAATGGTTCATCCCCACCAAAAGCCAGCCTAAACCAAAGCCTAAGGCTAAGGAGAGAACGATATCCATTAATGGCACCAGCAAGATCGAATAGAGGTCCACGCTCCCGCCCGATAAGGCTTTGGCTAGAGAAAATAGCAGAGCGAAAAGAATGAGGGCCACCGCATCATCTAAGGCCACCACCGGCAATAAGGTATCCACCACTTTTCCATGGGCGTGATATTGGCGAATGACGAGGACCGTGGCTGCGGGCGCCGTCGCGGAGGCGATGGCGGATAGCGTCAGAACAATCGGCCAAGGAAAACTAGTCGGCGCGATAAAATGGGCAATCATCAAACCCAAGAACACCATGAGGGAACCGCCGAAGGATTCGGTGAAGGCCGTGACGAGGATGCGCTTCCCGGTTTTCCGCAGGGCTTTCTTATCGAAGGACTGACCGATGGTGAAGGCGATAAAGCATAAGGCCACCGAAGATAGCCAAGAAATATCCAAGGTGGGGATTGCGGGGTTGCCGCCCGCTAAGGGACTGCCAAACAGCACATGGAGACCGAGATAATCCGGAATCGCGAGATTGTGGTCGACGATGGCGCCTAGGACAAACGGTCCAAAGAGGATGCCCGAGACCAGATAGCCGGTGACGTTGGGGAAATGAATGAGCTTCATGAGGCGAGAGGAGAGGAGGCCAATCCCCAAAAACGCCATCACGTAAAGAAGCGTGAATGAAATAGCGCTGCTCATGGCAAGGATCCTTTAGAAAGATCCTTCGTAAAAACTGAGGGGCCACATAAAGATGCCCCCGCGAATTTTTGCGAAAGATTCGGTGTAATCTTCGATGAGTTTCCTCACCTCATCGAATTGGCCTTCTTTGAGGACGAGGAAAAACGTCGGATTGTTGCCTTTGCTGAGGACTAGGGCGTTAGCGAGGGAGAGCACCGAAGGCTCATCCTCGTTCAAAACAGAGCTGAAAAGCGAATTGATCGACGAGCCATTGAGCGCGGTGCCGTTAAAGCCTTTTTGGTGCAATTCCCAAAGTAGCTCATCGATTTTGGCCCCCGATTCAAAGACCGCATAGAGTACATAATTCATGATTTCTTTTTTCCTTATATTGGGGAGGATAGCCGACCGGAAAAAAGAAGAGCCTTAAGGCAGAACGAGCCGGGCAAGAAAAGGCCAAGGCAAACGATTCACGCTGCCGAGATTGATGGCTTGGCAAAGAAACCGTTTGTAGAGGGAACGCTCTTCCATGGTTTCATTAAGCCATAGTCGTGAAGCGGGTTCAAGGCGGAAAGGGGAAATCGGCTCTTTTGCTGAAAAAAGGCCCAAAGGAAAGGGCTGATCATCAAAAAAGTCCCCTAGCGTAAGGCCAGGGGACTGGATTAAGCGAAAACCGATTAATAGTTGGCTTTATTGGCCGAACCAAAGAGCAAGACTTTCTCTTTGACTTTGGCGCGGATCGCTTCGCAACCCGGCTTCAAAAGTTTGCGCGGATCGTAACCCTTTTCAAGGTTCTCGGCAGTCGGATCGGCTTTGCCAGCGGCGCAATAGGCAATGGTCGCCGCCGCGAAGACGAGCTGGCAATCGGTGTTGACGTTGATCTTGCTGACGCCATGGGCGATGGCTTCGCGGATCTGATTGTCCGGGATGCCGGTGCCGCCATGGAGAACGAGCGGGATGTTGTTCGTGGCTTTGTTGATCTTCTCGAGCGCATCGATGTGGAGGCCTTTCCAATCGGCCGGATAGATGCCGTGGATGTTGCCGATTCCAGCGGCTAAGAAATCAATGCCTAAAGCGACGATCTTTTTGCATTCGGCCGGATCAGCGACTTCGCCATCGGCGGTCACGCCGTCTTCGGTTCCGCCAATCGCGCCGACTTCGGCTTCGATCGAGATGCCCTTATCATGAGCGAGGGCGACGAGTTCTTTGGTCTTGGCAATGTTCTCTTCTAACGGGAAGTGGCTGCCATCGAACATGATGGAAGTGAAACCCGCTTCAATGCAGGCTTTCGCGGCGTCATAGTCGCCGTGATCCAAATGAAGAACGACCGGAACGGTGATGCCTAAAGAACGATCCATCGCCTTCACCATCGCGACCACGACCGGATAGCCGCCCATATATTTGGCGGCGCCCATCGAGACGCCAAGGATGACCGGAGCCTGAAGGGCTTGGGCTTCCAAAAGAACAGACTTGGTCCATTCCAAGTTGTTGATGTTGAATTGGCCGACGGCATAGTGGCCATCTCTGGCCGCTTCGAGCATACGTTTCGCATTGACTAACATGAGATTTTTCCTCCTAGAAACAATCTATGTACGATTATTGTGCCACGAATGGCCTCGAAGTTTGAGAAGGAAATACACTTTTTTATCTTTTTGGATTCCTAGAGGCCTTAAAAAGAGGCACAAGGTTAGCAAAAGGGACGAGATTTCAACTTCTTGCGCGATAGTGTTACTTATTTGGAAGGCAATGTGCTATGCTTGCTTGCCTTTAAAATGAAAACCAACGAACTCGAACTCCCCAAATCCCTCAGCCAAGCCCTCGACGACTTGGGCTTTAGCGAATTTACCGCCATTCAGGCTTTGACTCTTCCCGCCTTACTTGCTGGCAAGGACGTTCTCGCCGAGGCTCCGACCGGAACCGGCAAGACCTTAGCCTATGCTTTGCCGATGCTCGCCAAGGTCGATCCCGCTTCCCCTAGCGTTCAAGGCCTCGTCATTTGCCCGACCCGCGAACTCGCGATTCAGGTGAACCAAGAACTCGTCAAATTCGCCAAATACATCCCTGCCCTCCATTTCGCGACCATCTATGGTGGCCAAAAAGTCGGAGCCCAATTAAAAGAATTGCGGGCCAAACCCCAAATCGTCGTCGGCACCCCGGGCCGTCTCAACGATCTGATTGAGCGCCAAAACCTCGTGATCTCTAACGTTTCTTATCTCGTTCTCGATGAATGCGACGAGATGTTGGAGATGGGTTTCATCAAGGATGTCGATAAGATCATTAAGAAGATTACTTCCGTCCATCAAACCGCTCTCTTCTCCGCGACCATTTCTTCCGAGATCAAAAAGGTGGCCCAGCGTTACCTCAATTCGTCGGTTCAGTCTTTCCAAATCAAACGGACCTTAACCCAAGAAAATCAGATTGCCCAGCGTTATGTTCTCGTCGCTGAAAATGAGAAAAAAGAAGCGATCGTGCAGCTATTGACTTCGCTCACCTTCACTCGAGCCTTCGTCTTCTGCCGCACCAAACACAAGGTGATGCAGATCGCGAAGATCTTGGCCAAGAACACCAATAACGCCATCACGTCCTTGCAAGGGAACCTCAGCCAGAATAAGCGCGATCAAGCCATGAAAGCCTTCCGCGATTACGAGGCTAATGTCATGGTCGCAACCGATATCGCCGCCCGCGGAATCGATGTGAGCGATGTCGACCTCGTGGTCAATTACGACATCCCGGAGGAAGACGAGTTCTACCTCCACCGCATCGGCCGAACCGGCCGCGTCGATAAGAGCGGAACTTCCTACACCTTCATCACTCCGAGCGAAAAGCCGATGATCAAGAAGTACGAAGCCTTGACCCACTGTCCCTTAGAAGCCTATACGATCAATCCAGGAGATGTTATGAAAAAATACCTTGAAACCCTTGAGCCGAAAATGTCAGAAGACCTGAGCGCCGAAAAAGCGGCGGTGAACCAAGCCTGCCAAGACTTCGCGGCCAAAGTCGGCCACGATGTCACCCCGCTTGATATTGCGGCTCTTCTGTTAAAAGACAAGATGAGCCTCACCAGCGATAAGCCTACGCAAACCCCCGCCTTTCATAGCGATAAACCTCAACTGCAAAAGCGCGGATCCCAAGTCTTCACCACCGCCAGCGACCATCAGCGTTTCTTCATCAACGTCGGCTTTCAAGATGGCGCCGATGAGGGCGACCTCAAGCGTTTTATCATTGAGCATGTCCCGGGCTTAAAGGAAGACGACTTCAGCGATGTCTACCTCCGCGATAATTTCTCGTTCTTCGAGATTCCGAAAGATAAGACCATGCCGGTCATTGATCATCTCGAGAATCAGACCTATGGCAAAAAGAACATTCATGTGGAGCGGACGGAGCGGCCCACTTCGGGAGGGAAACCCCACCACGATTTCCACGCTCATTCGTCCAAACCTCCTTACCGCAAAGATGGGGCTTCCCACTTTCACGATAAGAACGACCACCGCGGCTACGCTAAGCCAAAATTCTCCCATTACGGCAAGAAGAAATTCTAACCAACAGCTCTGAAGATCCTCGGCAAGATTTGTCCCGACCTTCGGGCTTTTTTCTTGGTTGCTTCGGATTTAGCGCCGCAGCGTTGCAAAGCGAAGAAGGGGGTATACAATTTTCTTCGATGGGACAGATCCCATTTAAAAAAGTTAAGAAACCTGAGCGCTTGATCTCGTACTGGGGAGCTCAGCTACCGCTTTGCCTCCTCATCACCCTCACCGGATTCCTCTACAATTTCGGGATGCTCGTCTCCCCTTATTTCGAGGGGCGGATCGTCGATAGCGTTGAGGCTAAACAATCCCTCCAGGATATTTTGATTCTGCTCGGCATTTTCATCGGTGCCATCCTGGTGGTCCTATTGGCCCGTATCGCCAAACGTTACACCGTGCGGCGCTTTGCCAATAACACCTCAGTGACGATGCGCCTCATTTTGGAGAACAATCTCCTCCATCAAGATCAAGGGCTAGGCGATTCGACGGGCAGTACCTTATCGAAGGTCATTTCCGATGTGACCGCGACCGTCGAAGGCATGCGCAAACTCACGACCGAAATCTTCGACACGGTCATCATGTTCATCTTCTATATCGCTTATCTTTTCCTCTTCGACGTCACGATGACACTCTACGTCCTCATTCCGGTTTTCGTGGCGGTTCTGGTAGCGTTCTTGATGCGAAAGGCCATCTTCTCGGCCTCGAGCCAAGCCCGCAAAGCCAACGGCAAGATGACCGCCTCCACCTACGATCTCTTCGATAACGCCATCACCTACCGCATCTATGGCCGCGATCAGGATCATTTGAAAGACTATGATGGCCTCCTTGCGGATTACGAAAAGAAGAATGTCCGGGCGTCTGCCCTCACCGATATGATGATTCCCTTAGCGAACATCATCGCGTTGATCGGCTTAGTCCCTCTCTTCATTATGGGGCCCGCCAAAGTCGCCTCCGGCTCCGCCTTAAGCGCGCCGATTCCCGGCATCATGAATTCCACCTGGACCCTCGGCGCCTTTACCTCCTATCTCACGACTTTCGTCCTCATGGCCTCTAAAGCTTCGAAAACCGCCAAACTCTTCGGTTCGATTGAAAAAGGCTTGGCTTCCTGGAAACGGATCAAGCCGATCATTAAGCCTTATGCTCCTTATGCTCAACCCGTCACGGTCGCCCAGAACGACGAATTGGTCCTCAAAGATTTCTCATTGACGATCGAAGGGAAGACCTTAATTTCCCATCTGGATTTGACGGCCAAACGCGGTCAGATCATCGGGATCACCGGGCCGATCGCTTCGGGGAAGAGCGCCTTCACCAAAGTGTTTTCGCAAACTCTCCCCTACGAAGGAAGCGTCTCTCTCTTTGGCAAAGAGCTCTCCGCTTATTCCCCCGCTGAACTCGCCGGCACCATCGTCACCATGCCTCATAAAAGCGAACTATTCACCGATACGATTGAACATAATATCAGCCTCGGAGGTGAGGCCCCGGTCGCTCCTTACTTGGAGAAGGTGTCCTTTGCTAAGGATCTGCAGAGTATGCCCTTAAAGGAACAAACCTTGGTGGGCAATGAAGGCGTGAAGCTTTCAGGCGGCCAGCAAGAACGGCTTTGCCTCGCCAGGACCCTCTACGAACGCAAACCCTTGCTCATTTTGGATGATCCTTTCGCCTCCGTTGACCCCAAAACCGAGGCCGAAATCGTCGCTAACCTCCGCGTTGACGCCGGCGATTCTCTCGTGCTGTTAGTTTCGCATCGGCTATCGTGCTTTTCTCAGCTCGACCAAGTCATCGTCCTCTCGCCTGAGGAGGGAGTCCAAGTGGGCACCCACGCTTCGTTATTAGAAACCTCTTCCCTCTATCATTCGCTTTACGCCTTGCAGCAAACCGGGGGAGAAAATCATGAGTAAGACTCCCTTTAAAACATCGCGCTTCCTCGGCTCCTTTATCCTGAAGCACTGGGGCTTAAGTTTGCTGCTCGCCTTTTCGATTCTCGGGGCTTCGCTTTCGGGCCTGCTTCCGGCCTTTGCGCTCCGCCAAATCATCGATCAAGAGATTCAGCCGGCCCTAGCCGCGGGTACCATCCCTGAAACCGGCCGCCTCATTGGGGTCGCCCTCATCTTCTACGCCTGCTATCTCGCCGAAGGCCTCTTCACCATCTTTGAGAACTATATGATCGACGTCTATGGCGAAAAGCTCATCCACGAGCTTCGCTATTTGATGCTCGAAAAGACGGCGCGCCTCCGCCTCTCCTATTTCAGTAAACACGGTTCGGGCGAGATGAGCAGCCGCCTCACCGATGACGTCTACGCCATCGAACTTTTGTTCTCAGATGGCTTGGTTTCGCTTCTAGTTTCGCTATTCAAAATCATCGGCATCTGGGTCTCCATCTTCATCTTTAACTGGGTCTTGGGCTTATTGCTTTTCATCGTCGTTCCGGCGATTGCCCTCATCACCCATCTCTTCCGCAAAGGCATGCTCAAAGCCCAAATCGAGAACCGCAAAGTCCTCAATGAACAAAGCAATCACTTCGCCGAAACGATCGATAACCTACGCCTATTAAAAGATTTAGGAAAAGAGAACTACCGCGAGAACGATTTTAAAGGTTTGCTCGCTAAGGCCTACCACAGCCAAGACAAGACCGGGCTTTACGATAGTATTTACTCCCCCACCATCGACTTCATCAAAGCCGTCGTCATCGCTTTGCTCACCCTCGTTGTCGCTTATTCCTATGGTTCCAGCAGCGTCATCATCGGTTTAAGCATCGGCACCTTCGCTGCTTCGATCGATCTCATTTCGTCGATCTTCTCCCCGATTCAAGCTATCGGGGAAGAACTCCAGAGCATGCAAGAAGGCGTCTCAGGCATCTACCGGGTCGAGAGCTTCTTAAACGAAGAAGAGATTTCGCCTAAGGATGCAACCCTAACCGCCCAAGCCGTCTTAAAACCGCAAGCGGACTTCCCGCTACTACGTTTTAAAGACCTGAGCTTCCATTACGATGACGGTACGGAGCTCATCTTTGATCACCTCTCCTTTGACTTACCGGCTCTCGAGCAAGTCTGCGTGATTGGGCGAACCGGCGCTGGCAAAACCACGCTCTTCCGCTTGAGCCTTGGTTTACTAGAACCGACCAGCGGGTCTCTCCTTCTTAATGGTCATCCCGTCCAAGCGATTCCCGATGCCGAAAAGCGTCAGATCTTTGGCTATGTCGAACAAGGCTTTAAACCTGTCCCCGGAAGCTTAAGGGATCAAATCAGTTTAGGAGATAAGGCGATTTCGGAAGCGATGATTTTAGACGCTTTAAAAGAGAGCTTCCTCAGTGACTATATCGCCCAGCATCTGCCAGCAGGGCTCGACACTCCCTTTAATCCTGATGATTTCTCGCGGGGTCAGTTGCAGTTGCTTGGCCTAGCGAGAGCCATCGCCGCTAATCCGAGCATCCTCTTGCTCGATGAAATCTCGGCCAATCTCGATTCCGAGACAGAGCAGCAAGTCATTAAGGCCATCACCTTGGCCAGTCAGTCCCGCACCGTCCTATCGATTTCGCACCGCCTGAGCGATCAACTAGGCTTTTCGAAGATCATCAAAGTCGAAAACGGGCACGCCGTTTCCGAATAAGTTTTATCGAATTGATTGAGAGTCTGAGGCCCCAATTCAATCGGCTTAATGCTGAGGATCGCGGTGCTTCTTCTTCCAGTCTTTGATTTGAGCGAGACGGGCTTTGAATTTGCCTTCGACGCCTTGCTCAGTCGGCTGGTAGTATTCTTTATCTTTGAGGGATTCTGGCAAGCACACCATCGGGGTTAATTTATCAGGGTTATCGTGAGCATATTGGTAGCCTTCACCATAGTGAAGATCTTCCATGAGCTTGGTCGGGGCGTTCCGGATAATTAACGGCACGGGTTCATCGATTTGCTTAATCGCATCTTCTTTGGCTGCCATATAGGCGACATCGCAAGCATTGGATTTCGGGGCCATCGAAAGATAGATGACGGCTTCGCTCAAGTGAACGGTGCATTCGGGCATGCCGATCCACTGGCAAGCTTGGAAAGCCGCGACCGCAATCTCGAGGGCATGCGGATCGGCTAAGCCGACATCCTCGGCGGCAAAACGGGTCACGCGCCGGGCGATATAGATCGGATCTTCGCCAGCTTCTAGCATCCGGGCGAGCCAATAGACCGCAGCATCCGGATCGCTATTGCGCATCGACTTATGTAGGGCGGAAATGAGGTTATAGTGCTCCTCGCCTTTTTTATCGTAGAGCAAGGATTTATGGGAAGTGCACTGCTCAAAGTTCTCTTTGGTGATGGTGACTTCGTTGAGATCACGTTTGCCATTCAAGACCAGCATTTCTAAGGTCGATAAAGCATTGCGGGCGTCGCCATTAGCGAAGGTCGCTAAGGCTTCAATGAGCTCTGGCTTCATCTTGATTTTGAGGTTGCCAAAACCCCGCGGATCTTTGATGGCCCGTTTAATGAGAGTCGCTAAATCCTCGACCCCTAAGGGTTGCAAAACGAAAACTTTGCAGCGGGAAAGAAGCGCGCCATTGACCTCAAAAGAAGGATTCTCGGTGGTCGCGCCGATCAAGACGATCGAGCCTTTTTCCACGTAGGGTAAGAAGGCGTCCTGCTGGGCTTTGTTGAACCGGTGGATTTCATCGACGAAAAGAATCGTCCTTACGCCCAATCGGCGATTGGCTTCAGCATCCGCCATCACGGTTTTGATTTCGTTGATTCCGCTCGTGACTGCCGAGAAATGAATAAAGGTCGCCTTGGTCTTACGGGCGATAATCTCGGCCAACGTAGTCTTACCCACGCCTGGCGGACCCCAAAAGATCATCGAGGAAATCTGATCCCTTTCGATGAGATTCCGTAGGACTTTGCCTTCGCCTAAAAGCTGCTGCTGGCCCACGAACTCTTCTAAGCTTTGAGGCCGAAGACGTTCCGCGAGAGGTTGCGAGGTTTCTTTTTCAAAAAGCGAGGCTTGTTCCATAATTTTTAAATTATATCGCAGGATCAGGGTAAAAGGGGACGAGGCGATTAATCGTCGCCCGGTTTCCGCTGCTCTGAGGCCGCCGTATCGAAACCTTGAGGATAACGTTCCGCGAGCTTCTTGAGATTAAGAGCCAAGACGTCATTTAAATCAAGGCCTAAAGCCGTCGCGGCTTCCGCCAAATACCAAGCGACGTCGCCGAGTTCTTTTTCAAGGTGTTCCTTATCGAGGGGGTGGCCTTGGGCGTACCACTTCTTCACGATATCGATCGCTTCGCCGCTTTCGCCGCACAAGCCCATCACGCTATTGAGTAAAACTTGCTCCGAGTTGAGTTTGGGATTTAAGGTCCTCATTGCCTGTTTCTGATAATCATGAGCATCCATAACGTTTTCCTTTCCCTTCTATTTTACGAAATGATGAAGCGCATAAGAGACGCCATCTTCATCGACGCTTTTGGTGATGTACTTCGCTGCCTTTTTAGCCTCGGGGATAGCGTTGGCCATCGCCACGCCTTGATAGGCGGCGATCATGCCAACGTCGTTGCCTTGATCGCCAAAAGTATAGACATCTTCCTTAGCGATGCCTAAGTATTTCCGCAAGAATTCCACCCCTGTGGCCTTATCGCAAGTGAGACTGGTGAATTCCATGAAGCGAGGGTCACTCCGAATCATATGAAACGATTGACGTTCTTGTTCCGAGAGTTTCACCGCCGACCAATCGGCATTAGCCCAAGCGATCATGAATTTAAGAATCGGGGCATCCGGAGCTAAAGGGTGCTGGTTTAAATCGATCAAGGACGTGCCGTTAAGATTGACTTCAAACCTCACGAAGGGGCCATAGGAAAAATAACCGACTTTATCGAGGGTATAGCAATAGATATCCGCGCCCTTTTTTATCAGGTCTTCGTGACGGTGATAAAAATCCACGTAGTCTTGAAACTTCAGCCTATCCACCATCAACGGATGGCCTTCTAAGTCATAAACGACCGCCCCATTGGCACCGATCGGAAATTTCCGGCCGGGGATTAAGGCATTCAAGAACTTCATGATGCCAACGTAAGGACGGCCAGAAACAATGGCAATGGCATCGCCTAAAACCAAGCGCTCATTGAGACTCGCGATCGTCGAAGGCCGAAAAACCTTGTCAGCGGCGATCAAGGTATCGTCAACATCAAAAGCTAAAAGTTTCATAAAAGGAATTCGCTGATGATCCCGACTGCGAAATCCCGTAACTCAAAGAGAACGAAGTAGGCCAGATAGACGTAAGCGAAGGACATCGAGACGAAATAGAGGAAGGAAATGCCAAGGTCGAGCGGACTGGAGCGTTTGCCTAAATGCGGGTGATAGAAAAGAACGATGGGAATGAGATAAGCCATCAGGTAACCATGGCTCATATCCAGGGTTTTGGCGTTGGCGGTTTTTCCGGCGATGACATTGAAGACGACAATGAGGGCGATCAAAGTGGCCGCCAAGAGATTCTTCGTAAAGAAATAAGCATTGCCATGGAAATACACTCCCGCGCCCTCTTGGCCATACTTGGCAATCAGAATTCGCCGATAAATATAGACCCCAAGCGGATAGAGGATCGCGAAGAAAATGACGGCGAATTGCTTTCGAACCAACAAGTTGGAGAAATAATACTCCCATTGCGGCCAGCCCCAAAGCTGGGTGCCGACGCCATAAAGGTAGGAGAAAACGAGATAGACGATCGGCAAGATGGCCATGGACCGCCAAATCCACACGAACTTCGGTTTAATGAATTTCGGCGTCGACAGCAAGAAACTCACGATGAGGGCATAGCAACCTAAGCCCCAGAAGAGGTTGCCCGGAAGCATCGTCATGAAGATGGAGTAAAGCAACTTATAGTAGAAATCGCCGCCATTGGTAAAGTAACGATGCAAGGCTAACTCGGCGCCGTAATAAAGGAAGCCCATGGCAAAGAAGAGGAGGGTGGACGGCCACATGTTGTATTTTTCGTTTTGGAGAATCTCAATCCGGACGAAGAACCATAGCAACATCGCCATGGTGACGATCGGGAGATAGTTCAACCAGGTTTTGCCACCGCTGATCAGGTCGAAGATCAAGGAGATGTCGCGCGAAGAAAGCAAGGGGACCGTGGCTTTAAACAAGATGATTGAAGAGATCAAAATGAGGACGATGCCCAGCAGTCGTAGCAAGGTCTCCGGTAAGAAAGGCTGGATCTTCCAGTTCTTCGGAAGCGCGGCGGGCTGGTGACCATTTCGTAACGGAATATCGTCCGCTAAATCGCTAGGAGCGCTGGCCCTCTTCGCCTGATGTCTTTGGGCAAAAATCGAGGAGCCCAAGAACAAAGTCATGAAGAAGAAAACCATGGTCACGAGGGAGAAAATGAGGGTGAGGTTATTGCCCGTATCGCTCAAGAATGAGGCTTTTTCGGTGCCGGTGCCTTGGTCAACGAGAATGGGATAGAGGCCGGACGAAATGTCAATGCCCTTGTTGGTTTTAAAGTTTTCAAAGAGGGAAGCCACTCCAGAAGAATACTTTTTCAAATAGGCGGCTTGCGTGGCAATGACGGTCTCATCGGTGACTTCGCTTTGATTGGTGTCCACCACTTCGGCAAGGCTATATTCATAGTTGGAACTGAGGTAGCCCACGCCATAGTACAGGGCATCATTTTTCCCATCGGTGTAATCCACCGTCTCAAACCAAGGAGACGACGTTTTTTCCTGGAACGCCACGACGTAGAAACCTTCTTGCTCGGGGAATCCCGCTAGCAAAATGAGGCTGCCGAGTTCGCTCATCTGCGTCGGGCCTTGAGCTTGGAAGAAACTGTTATCGCTGGCGGTGTAGTTCAGGATTTTTCGGTTGGTTCCGGTCGTTTCATCGGTCACTTCTTCGCCTTTTTCAATGACCGTAGCAACCAGAGTTTGATAGTCGGCCGAATATTGTCCGACGCTATTTTGGCCTTGGTCCATCATGCCGATACCGGCGCCTAACGTCCCGGCCGAGCCCAGTAGCAAAACCAGGCTAGCAATCAACATCGGCCACGAAAAGAGGATCTTTCTTAGTTTGAGGATGAGAGGACTATCTTTTTTCTCCGGGAAAATGGGTTCCGGATAACCTAGGCGATCATCAAAAACGGAAGGATCAACCTTATAGAAAGCGGCGATGGAGGGGATCCGCTTTTTAGGAATGGGGAGATAGCCACGCTCGTAAAGAAATAGCAAAAGAGAGGGGAGGTGTAGCGCTCGAGCCGCTCCGCGCAACTCCAAAAAGTGGGAGACACGAAGATCATAAAGAATTTTATTCGCCGCGGTTTTCTTGGGTGAGGGAGCTTCCGCCACGCTATTTTCCATGGCATAAGAATAATACAAACCTCGCCTTTTCGATAGACGAGTCATCACGAAAAAGACCCGCTTCGTAAAACAAAGAATTGGCATAATGGCAAGGTTCAGGGATCGACGCTAGGAACGATTAAACCATGACCCACCGCATAAATCGCGGTCTGACCAATCGAAGAAAAACTGGTCTTCGCCAAAATGGACGCGATATAAAACTTGATGGTATTTTCGGAATAATGAGTGAGTTCCGCCACTTCTTTGCGGTCTTTGCAGCGGCAAATCATTCGTAAGACTTCCATTTCGTGGGGCGTTAGTTTTTGCAGACGGCTGGCTTTTTCATCGAGGACCGGCTCTTGGGGAAAGGCTGGGTGACCCGCCGCGACATCGTTTATGACCGCGATAGCTTCGTCAAGAGAAGCATTCTTGTAGAGGAAGGAATCCGCCCCTTCTTCTTCCGCCCGTTTGAAGAATGAGATTTCGGGGTAGCCCGTCATCAAAATGACTTTGGTCCGAGGGTAGTTTTGCTTAAAGCGCGGCAAATCATCAAGGAAGTTTTTCTCCTTGAGACAAATATCGGAAAGAACGATATCGACCGAATTCCAATGAAGGAAAGTCAGCGCATCCTCTGCGTTATCGAAGGTTTTAAGAACTTCGAAGGGGCCTTGTAGAGACGAGGCAAAAGCATCGGCGACGATCGTCAAATCTTCAATGATGATGAGACGAGCCTTGCGGTCAGGCATGGAATGATTATAGCAAAGTTTGCAATTTACAATATAAATTTTAGTCAACTGAAAACGCCTAGTTTACTCACCTGCTGATGAAATATCTTTTATACTAATAGCATGAAACTGCAGCGAAAAGGGGTCGCTACAATCGTAGGGGTCGCCCTCTTCTTTTTGGCGGTTTTAGCCTGTTATCTCTACGCTTATTTCTCGGACGCCGACTCTCTTTTCTATGGCTTTCAGTTCGATGCCTATAGGAGCGTACCGGTTCTCTTGGTCGAGGCATTTTGGGGCGGGCTCATTCTTTATCGGGTGCAGGAGAGAAAGACCCGTTTTCTAGTTTTGGGAATGATTGCCTGCATGGGGGCCTGGACCTTCTCAGGATTTCTTAAGCGTCTCTCCACTCCGCCTTTTGAAGCTTATTGCGAATCTTTCTGCTACTCCATGATGATCCTTGGGGCTGGCTTGTTCTTTTTCACGATGCTCCACTGCTTCAGTCGCTTAACGCTCAAGTGGCCCTTACGGATCTTTGCTTTCGTTTGGCTAGCCATGACGGTCTTGGTATTTCTAAATCCTTCGCTTCACCTCGTTAACAGGGCCGACGGAAGCCACGCCCCGCTCTTTGCAGCACTCATATGTTTTGGCGATTCCCGCTTCCGGGGAAGCGGCCGCCCAGAATCGCCAAATCCTAGGGGATGGTCGCTTCGCCGGAGGCGCCTAAGGCTGCCTCCTCTGCAGCGATCGAAGTATAAACCGCAACGGCTTGACAGTCACCACACGTGTGCAATCTAGACTTTTTCGCCATTAAAATGATTCGGCCTTATCGCTTTCTCAACAATTATCGTTTCATCTACGCCTTGTGCGGCCTCTTCTTCCTCGAAGGAACCCTCGACTCCGGTTTGCTTCAAAACTCTGGCGCTTACCTTTCTTATTTCAAAGATGGGGCTTTCCGTTTAGCCCTTTGCGATGCTTCCTCCCGCCCAGTCTACCAAAACAAGAATTTCCGTTTCCCGCCCTCGCTTGATTTTAAAGACGAGGCCGTCTTTGGCTCCTACCGTTACCAAAAGAAGTCGGTTGCTGGCGGCATCCTTTACTCTCAAGAAGACCTTAGCGAACTCTTCGCTTTGCAAAAGCAACTCCGAGCAGTTCAAAACCGTCTTGATGCCGGAAATCAATTGCTGAAGAAGCGAGCCGAGGCCGAACCCGAGCTCACCCGTTTACGGCTTCAAGAGGAATTGATTCAGCGCGTCGAAAGCGAAATCGCCAACGAAAACAAAGTGATTTCGGCTTTGGTCGATGTTCTTCCCGATCAATTCAGCACGGCTGAGCGGCCCCAGCAACTTGCCGTTCTAGCTTCCCTAAAGATTCGCCTATGCTTCTTAAAGCAGCGTTGCCTTTTCCTTATTCGCGGTTCCCAGCAAAGCGGCCTCGACCCCAAAGAATTGAATCTCAGTGTCTCTTCTTTAGGCCAAGACTTAAAAGCCCTCCGCTTTGATTTTGGCGTGATGAATCTTTCCCAAGCTCCTTACTCCCTCACCGCTGTTTTGGCTATCAACGCCGCTGGTGCCAGTTTGCTTGAAGCATTTGGGGAGACCCGTGGATCGCTTTTCGTTCAGTTTGATCCGCGGCGTCAGACCTGCAATGTCCGAGTGACCCCCTGGGGAACCTTCAAGGCCAGCTTGGTTAAGGGCTTTACGAACGTCGAGCAAGAGGACGAAGACTATCTCTTTTGCTATGAGGAGCATCCATGAGTGGCATTGGAAATTGGAACTGGATCCTCAAGCTGGTTTTTGCAGCTTTGATTTTGGTAACCGCCCTGCTCTTTTTCATCGCCGAGCAATTCGCCCTCTATGCCCGCAAAAAGAAATCCGAGGTCGTTTATCTGAGCTTTCTTACCCTCGCTTTCTTGGCTTTGGAATTTGGCTGGCTTATCGCGCTAACGCCGACCAAAAAGACTCGGGAATCCCCCTCAATCCCCTATTGAGCGAAATCTTGTTCTACGCCGCGGCACCTCTAGCCCTAGGAAATCTTCTCTACTTTGGCCATTCCCGTAAGAAAATCGTTCTCATGGCCGTGGCCTTATTGCCCATCTTTCAGCAAAGTCTCCCCTGCTCCTGTCTTTATTTGTTAGCTTCCTTCTACGCCTTGGTGCGAGCGGTATGCTTGGCCTTTGACAACTTTCGAATGCTTAAGCAAACCCTTAACCCCTATGCCATCAAACTCGCTCTCGATGAATTGCCCTGGGGCTATCTCGTCGCCAGTAAAAACGGGGATATCCGTTTCATCAATGAAGCTTTCGTCTCCATTCTTAACTTCTACAAGATTCCCACCCACCAAAAAGCCAAAGATTTGGAAAAGAAATTACGGGATAACGCCCAGTCGTCCTTACCCAATGGCGATTTTGTATTGAAGGTTGATGAACGTTATCTCTTAGTCAAGCGCCTTTCGGGCCGCAGCATCGAATGCACCGTTCATGACGTCAGCGCCGTTGTTCAGGTGAACCAAGAACTTCAAAACACCCTCGAGCAACTTAAGCAAGAAGAAGTCAGTCTCAACGCGGTTCTCGATGAAGCCAAAAATTTGGCTCAAGAGAAAGCCCGCGAGTCGGTGGCCTTAGCGGTCCACGACACCTTCGCCGATGAAGTTTCGTTGATCCATCAGATTTTGCAAAGTCCGAACCTCAACGATTTGCGACCCTTGAAAGAATTGGTCCACCGCGGTCTTCACGAAGCCACCATCACTTACGCTTCCTTAGAGGAGTTTGAGTATTTCTATTCCCTGCTGGGGATCGCTTTTACCAACCGTGGCCCCTTTAACCAAATTCCGGATCAAGAGGAGGCTCTCGGGTTATTGCGGGAAGCTACCGATAACGCCATCCGTCATGGCGGGGCAAGTCATTTGGATGTGATTTGCCAAAAAGAAGCCCAAGGCTACCGCCTAATCATTCGCAATGACGGAGCGTTGCCTTTACGTATCGCCGCGCATAATGGCTTGGACCTGCTCTCCCAGCGCCTCCAAGAAAAAGCCGGCAGTTTGTCCATCGAATTGACCGATTCTTCCACCGTGAACGCCTTCTTCCCGGCTCCTCGCCAAGAAGGGTTATAATCGTCCTATGAGTTTAGCCAAGGATCTCATCGATTGGTATGACGTGAACCGTCGGCACATGGCCTGGCGGGAAGAGCCGACCCCCTACCACGTCTATCTTTCGGAGATCATGCTGCAGCAAACCCAAGTCGATACGGTTCGAGCTTACTATGACCGTTTCTTAAAAGCCTTCCCCACGATCAACGATTTGGCGAACGCCTCAGAAGAACAAGTCCTGAAACTTTGGGAAGGGCTCGGCTACTACAGCCGCGGCCGAAATCTCCATAAAGCCGCGTTGCAAATCGTGAGTCAGTATGGCGGAAACATCCCCGATAATTCGGCGGAGCTTCTTTCTCTTCCCGGCATTGGGGCGTATACCTCCCGAGCGATTTTGGCGATTGCCTTCCATCACAAAGAAATCGCGGTCGACGGCAATCTCGTCCGGGTTTATTCGCGTTTGCAAGAAGATGGCGAGGCGAATCCCGAGACCTTAAAGACCTCGGCAGAAGCTTTCTTCAAAGCCCAGCTGTCCGACGTTGACCCCTCCTCTTATAACCAAGCTCTCATGGATTTAGGCGAACTCGTTTGCCTGCCAAAAGGCGATCCGCTTTGCTCAGTTTGCCCCTTGGCGGCTTATTGTAAGGCCAAGGCCAACGCGAGTTATCTCGCTTATCCCCCGAGCAAAAAGCCCCTACAAAAAAAGCAGGAAGAACGGACAATTTTTTTGCTGGTTTATCAGGGGAATGTTGCCCTACAAAAACGGCCGGATGTTGGTCTATTAGCCTCCCTCTATGAATTTCCAAATGAAGTCGGTAACTATAGCCTTGCCGCCGTTAAAAAGCTGGCCAAAGATTGGGGGTTAGACGTTAAGGCCATCACCCCGTTAGGCCAGACCACCCACACCTTTTCGCACCTGCTTTGGAAGTTGACCGGTTTTCGTCTAGATTTGAAAAAGCAACCCCAACGGGCCTATATTTGGTCTACTAAGGATCAGCTCCTTAACGATTATTCGATTCCTTCTGCTTTCGCCTTTTATAAGGAGGCCTATCTCAAAGGAAAACCATGAACCGTAAATGGACCTTGAATCAGCAGGTTTATCGCCAAAAGAAGCTTTTAGGCCACGGCAAAGGCGGCTACTCCTATTTGGTGAGCGATAGCGAAGGCTATCTTTTCGTGCTGAAACAAATCCATCATGAGCCCTGCTCCTATTATCAATTCGGCGATAAGATGGAGAGCGAGTTAACCTCTTATTCCAAGCTCATCAACGCCGATATCATGGTGCCGCGTTTAATCGCCTTTGACCGCGAAGAAGAAATCGTCCTTAAGGAATACGTCCCTGGAGAAACCATCGATCATTTGGTCGCAAATGGTCCTTTAGACCCCGGAATTCTTCGTCAAATCAAAGACATGGCCAAAAAAGCGGTCGACCATGGTTTCAATCTCGATTACTATCCGACGAACTTCATTTTTTATGAAGGCTACCTCTACTATATCGATTACGAATGCAACAATTACGAAGACAAATGGTCTTTCGATGCTTGGGGAAAACTCTACTGGAGCAAAACCCCAGAATTTCTTCAGGCGTTCAATTACCGCTAAAATTGGTGGATATAGACTTTGTCGAAGTGGCCATCGAGGACCCAATAGACTTTATTTTCATGGGCGGAATAAACCATCGACACTTTCGTGGGCCAAACGGGATTGAGGCATTGCTTTAAGACGGCGAGTGCATCGGTGGCGTTGAAGGCATCGCCAGCCTTTTCAAGCAAGGACGTCGCCGTGACGTAACGGTCATACCCGGAATAGGGTGCCTGCTTGGTCGTCATCGGTTCAAAGAAAGAGAAATTGGTGAGGACCGTGTAGCGTTCTTCCCGAATTTTATTGCCGCGACCCGGCTCCAAAATCAGGGCTTGGCCAAAGCGGTTGGTGAAAAGGCTATGTAAGGAAATCCCCGGGGCGTTGACTAAAGTTCGGGCTTTCACGATGTCACCCGCTTGTTCAAAAGAAATCTTGTCGTTGATGTAATCTTCGGTCAATAAATCGATCCGCTGAATGTTCAAATTCGCCAAGTTATCGGCTTTTTGAGAAGGCGGGCACATGAGCTCGCAGCCAAAGCCCCCGTCCTTATTGACCCCAAAAGGAACCGACCAACGGCCCTTAAAATTAAAGACGCCGTAAACGAGCTGTTCATTGCTCTTAACCTTGACCTCAACTTCGGGGGCTTGGTCAAAATTAAAGGCGGTGATGACGTCGTTACCTTTATAGACAAAAGCCGTGCACATGGTCACAAAGTAACATTATTGAAGGCCAATTGCAATAGAGCGGGCACAAAGAAAGCACGGGTTTGCCGTGCTTTATTGGGCTTTAGGAGACGACTCGCGGAGGGCGAGAGTCGCATGGACAACGGTCGCAACGAGGAACCCGAATAGGAAGATGACCCCGAACATCAGCATCACCCAAGTCCAACTGTTGGATTTGGTCGCGAGGGCGTAGATGCCTTGACAGGCCATATAGACCCAGATCCAGGCCATGCCGATATTGAGGAGAGAAGTGGCGACGCTGCCAATCGTTTTATTGGCGATCAGCAAGACGACGAATAAGGCGATCGCCGGTAAGGGGATGATAAACAGGAAACTGAGCCAAGGACTAGCGGTTAAGCCGTGGGCGTTCGCGTAATAAACCGCGGGAAAAATCCAACAGAAAGCTTCGAAGGTTGCATAGATGATCAGCATGATCCAAGCTTTTTTCCGATTAGGCGCAAACATAAATGATGTCCGAAAGATCTCTTTCGTAGCTATAGGTATTGTCGTTGACTAGGCCAGAGCCTTCGCTAGCGACATACATCGAAGCCGAGCCTCCGCCATCGAGGTTATAGGCGTAAGTGCAGCCTTTGGCGAGCAGGAAATTGCCAAGATCGATCAACGAGAATTCGCAGCCTTTGGTCGAACGGCTGCTGCCATAGATATCAGTGGTCAAGAAGAAATAATGGTTGGTACCGGCATAGCCGATGGCCGTGCGCGGGTTCGAACCGGTGGACTTAGCGCCGCCGATCGCGCTCGAAGAGGTCACCGTAACGACTCCATTTTCAACGAGAGCGGGTCCAAAGCCCCAGTTCTGCCAGCAACCGCCGCGGGTGCTCGTGACCGTGCCGATCGCCGTGGACGATTCCGTGAAGGTCCCGGCCGTCGAATCGGCATAGATGGCGAAATCGGCGAGGGTGTTATACGTTCTCTTATTGCTGGAATAGGTGATGCCATTGGCGATGACATAACCATCGGTGCCACTGCCCCAATAGCAAGAATCGCCATTGATCGCGGCCAAAATCGTATAGCCACTGTTATTGACGCTGCTCACCTGGGTCGACATCGTCGCGGTGATGTTGGTGCCATAGGAGCCGTTCTCAGTCCAGATGTTGCGGCGGATGTGACCAGTATCAGCCAGTTTAGCTTCAACGAGGTAATAGGTGACAGATTTGCCCGAAAGCACGGTATAGCTGCCGGTCGTATAGGTCACGCTCGTCGTTCCATAAGAGGTAACACCACTGCTGGAAGTCGAGCTTGAGCTCGTTCCCCCGGCCGAGGTTGAGGTGGTCGAAGTCGAAGTACTTCCCGAAGAGGAAGTGCTACCCGAGGTCGAAGTATCGCTCGCGGACGAGGAAGATCCCCCGAAATTGAAATTGGCGGCTGTGCTCGTCAGCGTTCCGGCGGCATGGGCCACGAAAAAGGTGTCGACAAGGTTAATGGTCATCGTGCCGATAACGGCGAGGCCAGCGACGATGCCGGTTCCAAGTAGCCAAGCGGTTTTCTTTTTCATCGGGCATCGCCTCCTTCCTCTTTAGCGGATAAATCCGCAGGTTTTTTGCTATGTTTCTTCTTCGAGAAGACCCAAATCCAGTTCACGAAATAGTTGGAGATGGCCAGCACCGTATCCACGCAGATCTTAATCAGGGTCAGCGCCCAGCTATTCGGCAATAAGCTAAAGGCATAGGTTAAGCCAAAGGTTAAGCCCATATTGACGACGAACATGATGGCGTAACGTAACGATTTCTGACTGTGGCCGCCTTTGCTAGGAAAGACGAAGAGCATGTTCATGAAGAAGTTGTAGAGACCCGAGATCACACGGGCGATGATGACGCCATAGAAAACCTGCCAAATCCGTTCATTGGAGATAAAGGTGCTGATGAGGAAGAACGCCAGTTCATCGATCCCCCAGCTGCTCAAGGCCACCAAAATGTAGGTGATTGGGGTCTTATAGATCCGGCAAGTATCGCGGAAGGGACGGAAATGGCTGACTTTGTTGCCTTCCTCGTAGATGGTTTCGATCGGAAGCTGGAAGATCGTGGTCTCTTTGGCCGCGTCCATCACGAAGTTCATTTCGTATTCGTAGCGTTCGCCTTGCTCATCGATCGCTAAAGGGAAGAGGCATTCGGGGATGCCCCGAAGCCCCGACTGGGTATCCGGCAATTTCTTGCCGGTGAACATCTTGAAATAGAAAGCGCTGAAATGGTTGCCGCCTTTGCTGCGTTTTGGAACGTTCGGGGAATCGAAATCCCGTTCGCCCATCACCAGCTGGAACGGATGCTCGCTGAGGGCATCGCGGACCCGCAAAATATCTTTATAGGTATGCTGGCCGTCCCCATCCGCGGTCACGATTCCATGGATTTCGGGATGCTCGCCATAGATATAGCGGAACGCCTCTTTGAGCGCATGGCCTTTGCCTTTGTTCTGCGGATAAGAAAGAACGGTGAATAAGCCTAAGTTACGGATTTCATCAAAGATCGGCTGATAGGCCGCACCCGAGCCATCATCGACCACCACAAAGAGAGCGAAATCCTTGGGTTGGAAAGACTTTAAGAAGGGGAGTACCTTCTCATTGGGGCAATAAATGGGAATCACTAGGGCGGTGTTCATATACCCTATTAATTCCCCAGGTTTCGGTTTTATTGGTTTTCGTGATCCGAAGATCTGCCAGGTCCACATGCGGAGACATTTTAAAGCAAATGGACTACCCTCACCACAAAAACAACGGAAAGGCTCCGCTTGTGCTAGGATATCCCCGAAAGGTCGAGACCTCAAAACTATGGCCAAAAATTCTTGGACGACACTCCTTCCTTATTTAGCGAAAATCAAAGACTACTCCCATCTGATCGCGATTTTGGATTACGACATTCAAACCAATACGCCCCCGCGGCAGATCGACGAAGAGAACGCCCTGTTTGAAAAGGTCGCCGGTGAGCAGGCAAAAATCAGTCAGGACCCCGCCTATATCGCGGCCTTAACAGCCGCGAAAGCCGATCCGAGTCTGACTCCGATGCAGCAAAAAGTCGTGAAGGAACGCTTTAAGCAGGTCGAACTGCTTGAAGTTCTATCCTTGAAGGATTACCTCGAATATAGCCGCGTCACTAACCTCTGCAACGCCATGTGGCGGAAATACCGCCCCTTGAACGACTTTAAGAACTACCTCCCTTATTGGGAAGCCCAAGTGGCCTGGCAAAAGAAAGTCTTCGCCTTGCTCCGTAAACCGGAACACAAGACCCTCTATGACGTCGCCCTCAATCTCTATGAGCCGGGCAACGACGAAGTTTTGATCGACTCCTTATTTAATCCGCTTAAGGAGTTCCTGATCGCAAAACTTCATGAGGTTCTGGCTAAACAAGCTAAGAAACCATCCCTACCGATCCTCCCCTACTCGGTGGACCAGCAACGCCACCTCTCCTACGCCTTGCTTAAGCTCATCGATTACGACATGGACGAAGGCTGCTTACGGGAATCCGCCCATCCTTTCAGCGACTGGATCGGCCGTTATGACGCCCGCATCACCACCAAATTCCTCGTCGAAGATTGGCGAAGCAACGCCTTCACTTGCCTCCACGAAGGCGGCCACTGCCTCGAGTTCCAAAACTGGAGCGAAGAAGAATTCGCCAACTACGCGGATGCTTTGGCGACTTCCGCGATCTGCGAAACCCATTCCCGCTTCTACGAGAACCTCATTGGACGGAGCGAAGAGTTCGCGCCGTTATTTCAAAAAGCCGCCGCGGAAAACCTTGATCCCAAATTGGCCAAGATCAAACCCGCCGACTTCGCCTACATGGTCAATAAGATCGAGCCGGGGCTGATTCGCTGCGAAGCCGATGAGCTCACTTACTCCCTTCACGTCATCATCCGCTATGAGATTGAGCGCGACCTCACCAATGGCGTCATTTCCTGCAAAGATGTCCCGGCCCTTTGGGCGAAGAAGTATAAGAATTATCTCGGTGTCGTTGTCCCCAACGATAAAGATGGTTGTATGCAGGACGTTCACTGGTCTCAAGGCTCCATCGGCTATTTCCCGAGTTATGCCTTGGGCAATATCTATGGTGCCCAGATTCTTCACGCTTTAAAGAAAGACCTCGATTTCTCTGGCCTAGTCAAAGCCAACAAGCTTCACGACATCAAGCTGTGGTTCCGTGACCACGACTTCTGCTACGACTGGATGGACCCACGGGATTGGATAAAGCAAGTCACCGGCGAAGCGATGGACATCCATTGCTACATCGATTATCTCGACAAGAAGTTCTAAGGGTTATTTGGACCATTAGGCCTGCATCTCGTTATGCCTTTTCGCGCGCGTACGCGCTAGAATATATGCAACTAGGAGACTGAGGCTGAACCTCAGACATAGCAAAAATGAATGCGAAGATGTTAGAAAAAATGCATTCGGGCAAAGGCTTTATCGCCGCGCTGGACCAATCTGGCGGCAGCACCCCGAAAGCACTTGGTCTCTATGGCGTTACCCCCGATGCTTGGGGCAATGACGAAGAGAAGATGATGGATTTGGTCCACGAAATGCGGACGAGAATCGTCACCAATCCGAAGTTCAATGGCAATAAGATCATCGGCGCCATCCTTTTCCAGGCCACGATGGAGCGGAAGATTGAGGGCATGCCCTCGTCCGACTACCTCTGGGAAAAGAAAGGGGTCGTCCCCTTCCTCAAGGTCGATAAAGGCTTAGCCGATGAAGCCGATGGCGTGCGCTTAATGAAGCCGTTCCCGGGCCTCGATGCGCTTTGCAAAGAAGCGGTCAAGTTCCATATTTTCGGCACCAAAGAGAGAAGCGTTATCCTTAAGGCGTCGCGTTCGGGCATCAAAGCCGTGGTCGCTCAGCAATATGAGTGGGCCAAGGTCATGATCAAAAACGGTCTCTGCCCGATCATCGAACCCGAAGTCGACATCCATATCGCCGACAAGAAGGAAGCCGAAGCCATCCTCAAGGAAGAGCTTTTAGCTCAGGGCAAGCTCTTAAAGCCCGAAGAAAAAGTCATGTTCAAGCTCTCGATCCCGACGATCCCGAACTTCTACCAAGACCTCGAAAAGCTCCCCTGCTGCGTCCGCGTGGTCGCCCTTTCGGGCGGCTATAGCCAAGAAGAAGCCGATAAGCTCCTCAAGAAGAACAAAGGCATGATCGCCTCGTTCTCCCGCGCTTTGGCCGAAGGCTTGACCAAGCAGATGAGCGATGCCGAGTTCACCGCTGCGATCGGAAAATCGATCGATGCGATCTATGACGCTTCGGTCAATAAGATCTAATTTCCAAAGGTCCTAGAAAAGAACCAAAAGGCCTCGCGCAAAGTGAGACCTTTTTTATTGCCACTATTAATTCGTCAGCATTTATCGAATATTTTTGTTTGTAAACAATCATAGATTCGTTCCAACACAAAGACTCTATATAGCGCTATTGAAAATTGGCAAAACTCCCTTGGGAAAGGAGGAATTATTCTATGAGCATGAACAAGTCAAACAAGAAGAACCTGTTAGCCTACGTTCTCACATTATTACACAAATGTGGTTTCTCGCTCGAGGACTTGGCCAAGATGTTTAACACATCGACTCAAACGATGGCGAACTGGGAAGCCGGAAAAGGCGCTCAGTTTGAATCAGGGATGAAAGTCATCCTATACTCGCTTCGCCATGGGATCATGTCGTTTAAAGATCTCGATAGTGAAGGCCCGAGTCCGATGTTCGTTGACCTCGAAGGCCTAAGTGAAGAACACCAAAATATGGTGCTAGAAATCGTGGCCGCTTTGAAGTTCAAAGACAGCCTAGGGTTATCCAGTTCTGAAGCCGAGCCAAAGAATTCTAAAAAGTAGCCATTAGCGCGGGGCCCCCTATCTCCGATAGCGACTATCCGTGAAAAAGACGCCGTTGCTGCCCCTTTTTATCATCAGGGTTAAGAGGCAGGTCTGGCGTCTTTTTTATTGCTAGGAATAAGCCGTTAAATCAGTCGAGTTCGTAAGACTTTAAAACTTTGATGAGCGGATGGATGGCCTTTTTGACGACGCCCGGATCGAAGGGGCTCTTCATGCCATCTTTCTTCACCAACGTGACGAAGGGATACTTGCCGCCCATCTTGCAGAGCTTGAGGTAACGCTTCCAGGCTTTGGCGTGGTTCTTGCGGTCGAGGTTGAAGAACTCGAAGGCCATCACTTGAGCCAAAGTATAGTCGATGTAATAGAACGGATTTTCGAAGATGTGGGCCTGGGTGAGCCAACGATGCCCTTCGGCCATATAAGTGCAGCCCTTGTAGCAATCGACCTTATAGGGCGTGTATTTGACTTCGAGGGCGTGCCACTCAGCATCCCGTTCCGCCGGAGTGGCTTCCGGATGGGCGTAGACCCAATGCTGGAACTCATCGACGGTGACGCCATAGGGCAAGAAGGAGATGGATTCCGCTAAGTGCTGATAGCAGTACTTCTTCGGATCGTTAAAGAAGAGATGCATCCAGGGCTCGGCGAAGAATTCCATCGACATCGAATCGATTTCGCAGCTTTCCATCGTGGGGCTACGATACTCGGGGATCTTGATGTTGCGGGCCATATAGGCTTGGAAAGAATGGCCGAATTCGTGGGTGAGGACATCGACGTCCCCGGCCGTGCCGTTGAAGTTGGAGAAGATGAACGGAATCTTGTACTTCGGGAAATAGGTCATGTAGCCGCCCGATTGCTTGCCGGGTTTGGCTTCAAGATCAAGGACGTGGTGATCGACCATGTACTTAAAGAAGAAGGAGGTTTCGGGGGAAAGGTCATCGTACATCGCTTGGGCGTGGGCGATCTTTTCGGCGGTCGTGCCTAAGGGGGTGGGGTTACCATCCTTGAAGGTGAGGGCCATATCGTAGATCTCCGGCTTCTTGATGCCGGTGCGCTTAAACTGCGCTTTTAAAATCTTGGAGGCGAGCGGAGTGACTTCTTCGCGGATCTGTTCGCGGTAGGCCGCGACCATCTCAGGGGTGTAGTCATAACGCGACATCCGGATGTAACCGAGTTCGGTGTAGCTCGGGTAACCGAGTTTCTTCGCCATGGCGGTTCGGACTTTCACGAGTTCATCATAGATGTTCTCGAGTTGATCCTTCATCTGGGTATCGAGATAAGAATAATAGGCATCGCTGGCCTCTTTACGGGTTTCCCGATCGAGATCCTGCATGAATTTGCCCATCTGCGGGAGGTTATAGGTTCCGCCGCGGAAGGGAACTTTGGCCGAGGCGATTAAGGCCCCGTACTTCATTGAAAGGTCGTTCTCTTTTTGGGCTTCGGGGATGATCTTCTCATCAAAGCCTTTGAGGCTGTTTTCGACCATCTGGAAATAGAAGGCGCCGAGTTTCTCAGTGAGATAAGGACGGTAAGGCGAGGCTAATAAGGCTTTTTCAAACTCGAGCGAGGCGGCTTGGACGAGCGGTAAACCCTCGTTCATCTTGTTCATGGCCTTCTCGTAGGTCTTGTTGGTGGTATCGAGGCTATAAAGCACCTGAATATGGGTGACTTCGTTCGAGAGGTTATCGCTGTACTTCGAGACTTTCTTCCAAACTTTGAAGGCGTCTTCTTGCGAGGGGGCCGCTACAAAAGCAGCGGTGAATTCTTTGGTCTTCTTGACGGCGGATTTGATCGAAGGGACCTTCCAAGGCCAAGCTTCGAATGGGGCTAATTCTTTGCTCATGATGTGATGTTTCTCCTTTGTTCATGGCTTTAAGGGTAGAATACTTGCTTTAACCGGATGGGGAACCACCACCGCTTTGTTATGCGGGTGAGTCCGATAGGTTAAGGCGGCTTGCTGGCCTAAGCTGGTCGTCACGAAGTAATATTCGTCTTCGTGGGCGTCGTAACGTAGGCTAAGAAAACCGTGCTGCTTTAAGGTGCGAAGCAATCCTTTGATCCGTTTCGAGGAAAACGAAGTCAAGGAACCGTAGCTCGCTAAAGAAGCGAAGGCAAGCGCTGCGGGACTATCCGTTCCCTGGGCGAGTTCCACCAAAGCGGTGCTTGAGCCCATCTTTCCGGCTTCATTGAGGCCAAGGACAAGGTCAAGTAACTTCAGTTGAGCGCGTTTAGGGACGAATTCCTTACGAGGTCGCTGCAGCATGAGGATATTATAGTGGCCTTCCAGCATTTCGCCATGCTTAAACAATCACTTTTGTTGTTATTTTAAGACTTCGCTCTTACAATAACGCTCGTAAGTTATGGCAGACTCGATTGAAACTCAAATTCAAAACACCCTCGACAAGATCCGTCCCTTCCTCCAGCGCGATGGCGGCGACGTCGAGTATATCGGCTTCAAGGACGGGATTGTTTATGTGCGGATGGGTGGGGCCTGCGAAGGCTGCTCATTGGCCAGCGAAGACATCTCGGCCGGCGTCGAAATTATCCTGATGGAAGAAGTTCCCGGCGTTATCCAAGTCAAGACCACTGAGATCCCTGATGATCTCATGAAAGCCTACGAAGACCGGCAACTTGCCGCCGCCGAAGCCGCCATGAAGAAATAAAGCATCCGAGCCTCGGGTGCTTTTTTGATAACAACAAAAAGCCTGAGCGGTTAGCCCAGGCTTTTAGAGTCAAAATTAGAAAGGAATTACTTCCCTTCTTCTTTCTTCTCTTCTGCCGGTTTTTCTTCCGGTTTATCCGCAGGCTTGTCTTCAGGCTTCTTGTCTTCGGCTTTCGCTTCGACAACGCCATCTTCAGACCAATAGCTCGCCGGAGCGTTGTTCTTGCAGACGTTGATCACATCGAGCACCAAGCCAATCGGCCAAATGACACCCGCGATGATCGTGAACACGAACTTGTTGCCGAAATCTTTAGCGAGAATGCATTTGAAAATGCGGTAGACGATGAAGATCGGTTGGACGAGAATCGCGAAAAGAAGCTTCAGCCCCTTTCCTAAACCATCGACCCACTTAATATAGCCATCCATGTTTTTAGTCCTCCTTTTAAGGACACTATACACCTCTAATACAAACGATAAAGCGTTTTATTATCGGCCAAAATTCCTTAACATTTTTGAAAAGACGCTTTCTTAAGAAAGGGCCCTTACATTTTTTAGGATTTTTAGATGAGGAAATTCTCAGGGCAGGAAGCTAAGACATAACCCTCGCGGTTATAGACGTCTTCCCGGTTGTAGGTGTAGCGGGTGCCATCGAGTTTTCGCATGATGCCCCCCGCTTCGGTAAGGATGATATCGCCGGCGGCGACATCCCATTCCTTGGTGTTAGGCGACATCCGGTAAGAGATCTCGGCCGAGCCATCGGCGATCTTGCAATATTTGATGGCGGCCCCGACCGTCACTTGATGGGTGATCTTGTCGAGGTGTTTCGCGATCAGTCCCTTTTCGGTATCGTTCAGGAAGCTACGCGAGAGCAGGCAAGTCAGCTGATCGGTTTTCTTCGAAACATGAATCGGGGTACGGGTCCCGTCTTTTTCTAAGCGGAACGCCCCTTGGCCTTTGATCGCGTAGTAGGTCACGCCCCACATCGGGATGTTGATTAAGCCCGCCACCACTTCGTGGTCATGGGCTAAGGCAATATTAGTCGTGAACTCGCCATTGCGGGCCACGAACTCTTTGGTGCCATCGACGGGGTCGACGATCCAAATGTCGCGCTTGCTTAAGCGTTCCTTGGTGTCTTTGCTCTCTTCGGTGAGCAAACCATAGTCGGGGAAAGCCCGGCTCAGTTCTTTGCGGATCAAGGCATCCGCGGTTTTATCGGCCGCGGTTACCGGTGAGTTATCGCTTTTGATCTCGACGGCGAACGAGGTCTCGTAAATCTTCTTGATTTCGACTTCGGCATCTTTGGCGGCTTTGAGCATCGCCGCGAGTTGAGCTTCGTACATTAGGGATGAACCTCCGGGACATATTCTACCTTATTTAGGTCGTTAACGACCTCATGATAATCAGGCTTTTGCTGAACTAAGGTGAGACCGGCGGCAAAAAGATGGCCACCACCGCCATATTTCATGGCCACGGGTTGAACGGGATAACCGATTTTGGAACGGAGTTCTCCCCGGACATCGCCTTTCTCGTCGACGGTGAAGAGGCAGAAGATGTTGGTCCCTAGTTTCTCGAGGACGTTAACCATGTTGGACGCATGCTCATAGGAGAGATGCTTTTTAAGGTAATCTTCGCGCTTCAGGAATAAGGAAGCGACTTGGCCATCGATCTCGGCATGGCGGAGCATCCACTTCTCGAAGGCTTTGGTGGCTTCATCTTCGTTGAAGAGGATAGCCAATAAGGATTTAGGCTCGATGCCATAGGGGAAAAGCTCGGCCACAACGTGGAGGGTCTCCTGGGTGGTTCCGAAATATTTGTAATGGCCGGAATCGGTCACGATGCCAACGTAGAGGGCTTCGGCGGCGGCCCGATTGAAAGTGAAACCAAACTCGAAGCCGAACTCGGCGATGATCTCGGCGCAGCTGACTTTGGTGGAATCCACGTAGGAGGGGTAGGCGAATTCCTCGCCCGGGTTGAACATATGGTGGTCGAATTTTGCAAAACTATGGGCTTGAAGAACCCGCTGATCTTCGACGCGGCGCAAGCAAGAGACGTCGACTAAGATCGCTAAGGATTTTTGGATGGTCTTTAGGTCGATGGAATCCATGGTCGCAATCCGGCCGAGCATCGAGGGGAGGCCACTACCGACCGCATAAACCTTTTTATTTGGGAAGGCGGAACGGATGATTTCCCGCAAGCCGATTTGGCAGCCATAGCAGTCGCCATCGGGAAGCCCGTGTCCAAAGATCGTGATAATGTCGTTCTCTACGATGAGGCGATAGATTTCTTGGAGTTCCGGTTTCATGAAAGTCTTATAGATTACTCTTTCTTTGGATAGGCGCAAGAGTCAATTGAGAAAATCGTTAACAAGGTGAAAAAGAAAAGCTTCCCTTTCGGGAAGCCTTGCTTGGTTTTTTGAAGAAAAAGACTCAGTAGGTGTCGGTGTCTTTCTTGATGCCAAGGAGTTCGGCGGCATCGGCCGGTTCGCCTTTCGGCTCAACGCCTTCGCCATCGGTCGCCGGGGCTTCTTCGCTCTCTTTGGGGATATCTTTGCCTTCAACGGCGGCATTGTATTCCTTCTCTTCTTCGGCGTCCTCGCTATCCTCATCGCCCTCTTCGACGTCGCTATAGACGTCTTGGACATCGATGTGGACTTGCTCGTACTTGTGACGGGTCCGTAAATCCCAGGTGTTATCGCCTAAGGCCACGAAGCGGCCATCGAGCGAGAGGTCGGTATAGAAATGACCGATCCGGGCTTTCTGCTCGTCATCGCTTAATTCCTTCTGGGCGACCACTTGTTTCCAAAGGTCGGCAAAGGGCATTTCTTTCTTCGATTTGCTTAAGACATCATAGGCGATGTCCAACATGCTGTTTTCTGAAGCCATAATAGAGATTCCTTTCTTTCTCTTTTCACATCTTGTCGGGGGCGCTCACACCTAGGAGTCCTAAGGCGTTTTCGAGCACGATCATGCAACTCTTGACGAGAGCAAGCCGAGAAGATGTTAAGGGGAGATTGTCGCGGTCAATGACGCGGCAGGCGGCGTAGAACTCATGAATGAGCGTCGCGAGCTTTTGGATGTAACCCGCCACTTTGTAGGGGGCTCTTTCCTTGGCCGCAGCCTCTATCATACTAGGAAAATCATTCAGGTGTTTAAGAATCGACATCTCGCTTTCTTCTTTTAAAAGCGGAGCTTTGGGGTCGATGGCGATGTCGCTAGAAAGGTCGAGGAGCGAATGGCAACGGGCGTGGGCGTATTGAGCGTAGTAGACCGGGTTGGAATTGCTTTGCTCCATCGCAAGGTTGAAGTTGAAGTCGAGGTGGCCGGAAGCCGAACGCTCGACGAAGAAATAACGAACGGCGTCTTTGCCGACATCGGCGACGAGTTCGCGGTGGGTGATCGATTTGCCCGTCCGTTTGCTCATCTTGACTTCTTGGCCGTCTTTGAAGACCCTAACGACCTGAACCAGCTCAAAATCGATGCAGCTTTCGGGGTAGCCCTTCATCATCAGGGCGCTCTTCATCCGGTTAAGATAACCGTGGTGATCGCTGCCTAAGACATCGATCAGCAAATTAAAGCCGCGGGCCATTTTGTCATAGTGGTAGCAGATATCGGGCATGAAGTAGGTGTATTGGCCATTGCTCTTCACGATCGGGCGGTCCTTATCATCAAGGAAAGCGCTGGTCTTTAAGAACGTCGCGCCATCTTGAACGTAGGTGTAGGGACTTAAGCTCTTGATCGTGTCGGGGATGGTCGAGCCTTTGCGGATGTCGGATTCGTAGGAAAAGATATCCCAATGCACGCCGAAATCGGACATGTCTTTCTTGATCTTGGCAAGTTCGTGGTCGATGCCGAAGCGGATGAAGAAATCATGGGATTGGGTCGAATCCACGAGGTATTTATCGCCGTATTGGTCTTTGATTTCCTTGGCTAAATCGATGAGATCGACGCCATGGTAGTCGTCTTCGCCTAGCGCCAGCGGTTCACCGAATTGCTCATGGTAGCGGGCGCGGATGCTGTGACCGAGGTGTTCGATTTGGTTGCCGCAATCATTGACATAATATTCGCGGGTGACATCGTAGCCCGCGGCCGTGTAGAGGTTGCAAATGCAATCGCCGATGGCGGCGCAGCGGGTATGACCTAAGTGAAGGTCGCCCGTCGGATTCGCCGAGACGAATTCCACATCGATCTTGAAATTCTTTTTAGCGCCTTGGCCATAGGCTTTGCCTTGGGCAAGGACTTTGGCGACGACTTCGGTGAGACTATCTTTCTTCAAAAAGAAGTTCACGAAGCCTGGTCCCGCCACTTCGATCTTTTCGATGACGGGCGAGTGAGCCCCGTTAGCGATCGCCTGGGCGATATCGCGCGGGTTCTTTTTCAACGTTTTAGCGTATTTCAAAGCGACGTTAGTGGAGTAATCTCCATGCACGGGGTCTTTGGAATGTTCAATGACGATGTCGGAAGGCTGGAGGGTGAGCCCCAGGTCTTTCACCGCCGAAAGAATCGCATTTTTAAGTTCGGTTTCGTTATCCATACGTCAAGTTATTCCTGATCTTCGTCTCCCGAAGGCTGTTCTTGCACATCGCTAACCAGCAGCACCACCGCACTCGCGCGGATGGCTAAACCACTTCCGACGGCATCAAGGCCTTCGTTGGTCATGGCTTTCACGGAGATGGCATCGACATCGACTTCGAGGAGATCGGCTAAATTCTGCTTCATGGAGCCGATATACGGGGCGAGCAGCGGCTTTTCGCAGCAGACGGAAACATCGAGGTTGTTCACCGCGAAGTTTCTTTCCTTCATCATGGTCATGACCCCTTGGACGATGGTCGCGGAATCCGCGTTCTCCCATTTGCGGTCATGCGTCGGGAAATATTTGCCGATGTCGCCTAGCGCCAAAGCGCCTAAGATCGCATCGCTCACGGCGTGGTAGACCACGTCGGCGTCGCTATGGCCGAGCAAACCCTTTTCGTAGGGGATTTTCACGCCGGCGAGAATCAAATCGCGATTGACCACCAACTGGTGGATGTCTTCGCCATAACCGATTCTAAATTTTTCCATAATCACACATTGAACCTGAAGAAGACGACATCGCCGTCTTTCATCAGATAGTCCTTTCCCTCCATCCGGAGTTTGCCTGCGGCTTTCACCGCATCTTCCGAGCCGAGTTTCCTCAGCTCTTCAAAGTCGTAGCATTCGGCTTTGATGAAACCTTTTTGGAAATCGCTGTGGATGATGCCCGCGCATTCGGGGGCGCTCATGCCATTGCGGAACGTCCAAGCGCGGCATTCATCTTTGCCGCAGGTGAAGAACGTCGAGAGGTTGAGCAAGCGGTAGGCCGCTTTCACCAACTTATCAAGGCCCGACTCGCTCGCGCCGAGGGATTCGAGGAATTCCTTGCGTTCGGCGGGTTGAAGCTGACTGATTTCGTATTCGATTTGGCAGGAGACGGGGATGCACTGAGCCCCTTCGCTCTCCGCGATGGCCTTCACGGTTTGATAGTGTTTGCAGTGATCAAGGTCGGTGTAATCGCTATCGGCGACGTTGGCGACATAGATGATGGGCTTAAGGGTCAGCAAGAAGAAATTCTTACGGGCGTAGTCCATCTGCTCTTGGCTCAAGCCTTGGACGAGGCGGGCAGGTTTGCCCTGGCCTAAGAGGTCTTTGAGCGGGTTCAAGATCGCCATTTCATAGGCGGCTACCTTATCGTGGGCCACCCGAGCTTTGATGTCTTGCTTGGCGATGCGGTTAACGACCATATCGTAGTCGGACATTGAGAGTTCGATCGCGATCGTTTCGATGTCGCGGGCCGGATCAACGCTATTTTCGACGTGGATGATTTCCGAAGATTCGAAGCAGCGAACCACTTCGCAGATGGCGTCGCATTCGCGAATCGCCGCGAGGAATTGGTTGCCTAGGCCTTCGCCTTTGGAGGCGCCTTTGACCAGGCCGGCGATATCGTAGAATTCAAACGTCGCATTGATCTTGCGTAAAGGGTGGAACATGTCGGTGAGGAAATCGAGCCGCTCATCGGGGACCACCACGACGCCCGTGTTGGGGTTGATGGTCGCGAAGGGATAGTTTGCCGCTTCGACATGCGAATTCGTAATCGCGTTGAATAGGGTGGATTTGCCAACGTTGGGCAAACCGACGATGCCCGCTTTTAATGCCATGATGTAATACTGCTTCCTTTGGTGCATTGAGATTGTATCTCAATAGGCGGAGATTAACTAGGGAGAGAAGTAAGAAAAAGCCCCGACAATTAAGCGGGGCTTGGAAGTTAACTAACGAATTAGTCGATCTTCTTAATGTTCGCAGCACGCGGGCCGCGCTCAGACTCTTCGACGTCGAATTCTACATGCTCGCCAGGTTCGGCGGTCTTGTAGTCGTCCATCAAAAGGGCAGAGTAATGGAAGAAGACATCACGGTTATCCTCAGTGTGGATAAAGCCGTAGCCTTTTTCCTTGTTGAACATTTTGACTGTTCCCTTCATGAAACTCCTAACCTTCCTGATTCGTTAACCTTTTAAGGGGCTAACTCACCGTGGATAACTATACCACCCTAAAAACGGGTTTGCTATAACTTTTTGATGTGCCGAAAAGGCTAGTATTCATGGGGTAAATCGGGCTTTAGAAAGAAATATTCGGATAAAGAGGGAAACAAAAAGGAAGGTTCCTAGGGTAAAACCGCCCATCGCCAATAACGGGTTAAAGGAAATCCTAAAAGGAGAAACGCTATTGAAGGAAGAGGCGATGTAGCCATGAATCAGGGCCTCGGAAAGCAGCATCGACGCTAAGCTGACCCCGAGGGCAAGCCCGCAATAACAGGCGCATTCTGCGGCATAACTTCGGGCGATATCGCTTCGAGAAATGCCCAGCACATAAAGAAGATAAGCTTCGCCTTTGTTCTCCGCCACCGCCACCATCATCACGATGATGAAGAGCAAACTAGAAATCACTAAGGCCACCAGCGAAAAAGCCAAGAGGATCATCCCGACATAATCGGTCGTGCTCGCGATCGATTTCACGATGCTTTGACTCGGATCGACAAAATGATAATTAGGCATGGCTTTGGCGAGCCTAGATAAAACCTCCGCGTTCGCGGTTTTGTCTTTCGTCGTGAAGATCACGTTGGTGGGTTCTAGCAAAAATGAAGACATCCCTAAGGCATCGCGGAAGTAATCGATCGTCCAATCTTCAATGCCATAGAGAACGGAGCGCTCATTGCTCACCACTCCCACCACTTTGAGGTAGCCTCTCGAAAAATTCCGAATCAGGTAATCCCCTTCTTCGCGGCTACTCGTCTCCGCGGCGACGTAGACTTCCTTAGGCTGGCCCCAGGCTTCATAAAGCGATGAGGACAAGGCCACTTCTTCGATCCCTTGGGGTAAGCGGCCTGAGGTTAATCCCCGGAAATCGCTGGAGAAAGATAGACCGCCCGAAGCGCTCTTCAAGAAATAGCCATCGACGGTGCCTTCGGGCAAAGCGATGTCCAAACCCGCGTCTTTTTTAAGAACGTTACTATAGCCATCGCTAATGGTATCGATGGTCTCTTCCTTTTGGCAGAGGAAAAACTTTTGGGCAAAGCCCATCATGAGGGAAGAGGGATAAGCGTAGTAGGACCCCGAGGTGCAAATTAAGCGCGAAACGATCTCTTGACTCAGGGATTGGGCTTTCAGGATATCGCGATAAGGAATCGAGGTTTTATCCGCCAAGTAGACATAAGCCCGTTTTAAAGGGCAAACCTCCCCGACCGGGCAATGGGTTTGGTCATAGGATCCCGACGGCCGTTCAAAGATGTCGCTAGCAAGCAAGGGGTCTTCGCGGAGGTCCTTCAATAAGGGGGCGAGTTCTTGCTTAGCCTCAAGATAGAAGACTTTGTTCATGATCCAAGGGAGGCTATGGTCTTCATGGTCAGAACTAGGGAAACGCATCGACTCTTCAAAAAGATAGGAAGTCCAATGATGATTGAGGTGATAGATGGTCGGAACGTTTGCCGCGGTCACCCCCACCACCTTAAAAAGCTGCTCATCTTCGTACTGCCAAGCATAATGGGCCAATTTGAAAATGGCGGGGAGGCCATGGGAACGGATATAGAGGCCAAGGGCTTCGTAATTTCTTAGTATTTGCAAGCCAAAACATAAGTTGGTCATGCTGGCAAAAGGCAGCCCGAGCACGATCTGGTCATTTTCCATGATCTTGGGTTTCTCGGGATAATAATGCAAATCGGGATAATCATCGAGCCAAAGGTAGTCGTTGCACGTCCGAATCGAAAAGGAAGGCAGTACGATTTCCTTGCTGTTGTGGGGAATAACCAGTTCGTTTTTGTCGCAATAAAAGGACTCAAAATCCACCAGATAGGAGGTGCCGTAATCTTTCACCTCATCGTAACGGGAACAGAGTTCTTGAACGTGCGTTAACGGAGCCGAATAAACCTGGGAAAAAGGATTGGCCACCGGATTGAGGGGGCTCATGACGATTTGGTTGGCCGCGACCAAAGAAGAAAAAGCGCCTTCAAGCTCCCCGTGGATGGAATTGGACACGAATAAGGAGAGACCTAAACCCAGCAAGCCGATCGCAATCGCCGTTTCGGAAATGAGGCTACGAAGCTTTTTGGCCCGGAGAAGATGGAAAGCATGCTTAAAGAGGAAAAGGCTCGAAAGGCGCGGGGTTTTCTTTGGATAATTGAGGTCAACGCTGAGCGGCGAAGGCAAGGTTTCGTCCTTTTTGAGCAAGGCTTCGCCCGAGAGATGTCCATCGTGAATGCAAAGGATGTAGGCGGCATAGCGTTCCACGAGTTTGCGGTCATGGCTCACCACCAAAACAAGTTTATGTTTAGCGATGGCCTTCATCAGTTCAAAGACCAGGGTGGCGTTATGTTCGTCTAAGGCTCCGCTTGGTTCATCGCAAAGGAGCAAGTCGGGGTCGTTGGCCAAGGCGCGAGCAAAGCAGATCCGCTGCTTCTCCCCGCCCGATAGATTGGATACCTTTTCATTGGCTCGATCTTGCAAACCGACGAAAGAGAGCAAGTCGAGGGCTTTGCGTTTCTTGAGGGTGGGGCTGGCATTAGAAAGGGCGTCCAGCGGCAGCAAGACGTTGGTGAGGGCGGTCTCAAGCTCAAGCAAATTAAAGCTTTGGAAGACATAGCCGATGTTCCGTAACCGGAACTCGGAGCGTTGCTTTTCGCTTAAATGCCGCAGCTCTTTCCCTTTGATAATGCAGGAACCGCTATAGCCCGAATCGAGGCCGCTCACGATGTTGAGCAAAGTGCTTTTCCCCGAACCGGAGGCTCCGACTAAGCCGATGAGCCCCACCCGGGGAAAGTCGACGTCGACATCGCTAAGAACCGTTTGCTTGCCGAATTTACGGTAGACATGGATCAATGAGAGCAAAGGGTTTTTCATTCGTCTTTAAGCTCCTCCGATAAGGGCATCCGTTTTAAGGAAGCCAGCGGGATCGAGCTTGCTAAATAAGCTAGAAGCATCGCAAAAAGGATCAGCAAAATCTCGAGGGCTCCCCGGTAACCTAAGAAGGACAATAAGGGAATCTGAATGAGATCTTTTAACTTAAAACGGAAAGCGATTAGCCCGTTCAATCCCCGTTCCACTGCCGGAGCTAATAGCAAGGCCGAAACGGCCGAGACTAAGGCGACGCTCACCGACTCATTGATATAGATGTTGGAAAGTTCGTTATCCCGGGCGCCTAATGCGAAGAGGATGGCGGTTTCCTTTTTCCGCGATACGAAATTGCTATAGCTCGTCATCGCGATGATGAGGCTGACGCCGATGAGGGCGATGCCGACGAAGACGATGAGGGAAAGCGAGAACGCGCTCGTGAGCTGCCAAAAGGCCTGCTTCACGCTATAGCAGGAGGAGTCGATGGCGATGAGCGAACCGGAGTTCAATAAAGCGGCAATGGCATCATCGAGTTTTGGGACTTCCTTGGTCTTATGAATGAACAAGAGGTAACCATAATTGGCGATGGGGTCATCGTTGCCGCAGAGGTCATAGAGGTTATCAATCGTGATAGCCTTCCCTAAGGCCTGGCTGATATGTTCTAAGGGCAGGCTGGCAAATAAGCCGGCCAAAGCGGAGTAGGAATAGTAAACTTTCGGGCCATTGAGGAAGGAAAACTCATCCACCACCCCCACGATTTGAAAGTGAAAGGCTAAGGCTCCACTATCTTTGACCCCGCCATAGGAAACGCTGTATTCGTTGCTGAGGGCGAGCCTGGAGTTAAGGACATCGTTACCATAAAGATCGGCGAATTCTTGGTTCACCAGCACCGAAACGAGGTCATTGGTTTTGGGGGCTGTTCCTTGGACGAGGAGATCGTTTCCCCCTTCGGACAAGGTGAGATCGTAGACCGGCAAGAAAGAGACGGGGTCTTGCTTCGTTTCATTGAATTCATAGGCCAAATAGTTCGGCAAAAAATAAGAATAATCATTCTCGAGACTCACCGATTCGAGATTGGCCAAGGCGTCTTCGGCCTCATTTCTTTGCGGGCGGACTTGGCGGACGAGTTTTAAAGGAGAGTTTTCGATTTCCACATAGGTCTTCTCCGAGATGCGGGCGCTTTGATATTCGAGCGATTGGCTGGCTTGCTCTTTTAAAGAGGCGGTGCTGCCAAGATAAAAACCCAAAGCGACGAGCAAAGAAATTAAGCCCAAAGTCCCGGCGAAATAAGCGACGGTGTTCTTCCAAAAGTTCCGTTTGAAGTTCCGTCCCGTGAAGAAACCCGTCCAATGGCGGCCATAGCTCCGATTTATTTGGGGTTTGGGGGTCGTTGACGCTATGGCGGGAGTGAGGTCAATCACCCGAGCGGCTTTCACTTCGATGACTCTTTGGGCGTAGGAAGCGATGAGGTCTTCGTTATGGCTGACGAAGATTACGAGGCGGTCTTTGGCAATCTCTTGCAGCATCCCCATCACGAGCTCCGAGCTTTTGAAGTCGAGGGCCCCCGTCGGTTCATCGGCCAAAATGATCTTGGGATCGTTCATGAGGCTGCGCATGATGGCCACCCGCTGCTTCTCTCCGCCCGACAAGGTATCGACATCGCGTTTCTTGAGGGCAGTTAAGCCAAAACGCTCAAAAAGAGCATCCACCTTCCCCTTAATTTTGCTTTTGGATTGGCCAGAAAGCACTAAGGGCAGGCTCACGTTGAACTCCGCGGAGGCCCCGGCGATCAAATTGTAGTGTTGAAAGACCGTGGCCACTTCATGCAGATGAAAGACGCTGAGGCGTTTGCCCTTGATCCGCGTTAAATCTTTGCCCGCGAAATACAAATGCCCTTCATCGGGGCTAAGGAGTTTCGCCATGAGGTTGAGCAGCGTGCTTTTTCCTGACCCCGATTTGCCTTTGATGGCAACTAGCCCGCGGTCCCCAAAAGATAAAGTCACGTGACGGATCGCCCAAAACTGGCTCTGGCCTTGGCCAAAGGATTTGCCGACGTTTTGCAGTTCGAGTAACGCCATCAAAAAGCCCCCTACTTCTAAATAGGGGGCAATTGGGCAAAAGGGGCTATTTTTCGATCGGGCCGCTATGATGGGCGATCACTTTTTTGATCTTGCCATTGAAGGCATCGCGGTCGAGCATGATGACGTTTCCGCAGCCCAAGCACTTGATTTTGACATCGGCTCCCACCCGAACGATTTGGAAGCGTTTGCTATGGCTTGAACACGGATGCGGTTTCTTCATCTCGACTTCATCGTAGAGGGCGATTTCCGGCGGCGTCACCATGGCTGATCTTCCATTTTGACCGCGGCCGGAACTTTCGGTAAGCCTGGCATGGTCATGATTTTCCCGGTGAGGGGAACGATGAAGTTCGCCCCGGCTGAGAGATTAACTTCGCGGATGGTGATGGTAAAGCCGCGCGGGGCGCCTAAAACGAGGGGATCGTCCGTGAGCGATTGCGGAGTCTTGGCCATACAGATATAGGCTCCGCCAAAGCCGAGATCCTCATAGCGTTTGATCTGCTCAAGCGCTTTATCGGTGTAGACGACATTACCTGCCCGATAGATCTCTTTGCAGATGGTCTCGATCTTGGTTTTGATGGGCGACTTGAGTTCATAAAGCGGATGATAGTTGCTCTTCTCGCTCTTCAGCATCGCCTGGACTTTTTTGGCGAGTTCAACCGAGCCTTCCCCGCCTTTATTGAAGCCATCCAAGAAGGCATATTGATAGCCTTTTTGGTCGCACCACTTCTCGATATAGGCGATTTCCGCCGGCGTATCTTGAGCGAAATGGTTAATGGCCACAACGACGGGCAAACCATACTTCTTGATGTTTTCGAGGTGAGTCTCAAGGTTGATCATGCCTTTAGCGAGGCAATTCAAATTCTCAACCGCGAGATTGTCGAAAGCTTCGCCGCCGTGCATCTTGAGGGCGCGGATGGTCGCGACCATGACGACGAGCGAGGGCTTAATGCCCGCGACCCGGCATTTGATGTCGAGGAACTTTTCAGCGCCGAGGTCAGCGCCGAATCCGGCTTCCGTGACCACGATCGGGGCGAGTTTGAGCGCGAGTTTGGTCGCGATGATGGAATTGCAGCCATGGGCGATATTGGCAAAGGGCCCGCCATGGATGAGAACGGGGTTGTTCTCTAAAGTCTGAACGAGGTTTGGCTTCAGGGCTTCCTTCATCAGCTTCATGATGGCGTGGCTGATCCGCAAATCGCCAACCGTCACCGGCTTATCATCGCGGGTATAGGCCACGATGATCCGGCACACGCGGTCATGGAAATCATTTTCGTCTTTTGCGAGGCAAAGAATTGCCATCATCTCGCTAGCGACCGTGATGACGAATTGGTCATGGCGAGGGGCGCCTTTAGGGTCATCCTGCCCCACCGTGATGGAACGTAGGGCCCGGTCGTTCATGTCCATGGCCCGAGTCCAGACGATGCGATTCGGATCGATGTTGAGCGGATTGCCCTGATAGATCGAGTTATCGATGATCGCGGAAATAAGGTTGATCGAACTGGTTAAGGCATGCATATCCCCCGTGAAATGGAGGTTGATGTCTTCGGCCGGGGCCACTGAGGCTAGACCGCCGCCAGTCGCGCCGCCTTTGATGCCAAAGACCGGACCTAAGGAAGGTTCGCGCAAAGCGAGCATGGCTTTTTGGCCGATCTTGCCAAAGCCTTCGGTCAAAGCGATCGAGGTCGTGGTCTTGCCTTCTCCGGCTTTCGTCGGAGTGATGGCGGTGACCAAAACGAGCTGACCATCAGGTTTATCTTTTATGGCTTCGTATTCGCCCGGTTCAATCTTGGCTTTCAAATGGCCATAGAGTTCTAAGAATTCGGCGTTGATACCGGCTTTTTTGGCGATATCTTCAATCGGTAAAAGGGACATGGGGGTGACCTCCTAAAAAATTACAAGTAATAGATTAGTCTTCTTGAACGATTTTGGCTAGGGATAAAATGACAACACTGTCAATCAAAAGGCCGGCTTCGCTAGGAACCATCATCATCGAAGCGGGCGTCGCCCCCTTCACGAGCGGGGTTTCTTCCGAGCAAACGACCGGAATCCGCTTCAGGTCGATTCCTTCGTGGCGATAGAGGCTCCGCATCTTTTTGGCGAGGGGGTCATTCTGAGTTTTCTCAAGGACGCTGACTTTGACCAGCGCCGGATTGAGCCGATTAGCCATCCCGAGGCAACTGATAAAAGGGATTTGATGGGCGAGCGCATATTGGGCGAGCGCCATCTTAGCGGGGATATCGTCAATGGCATCAACGAGATAATCGAAACCTTGAAAGTCATGTTTTTGGAAAAAGGAGGCATCCACCGCTTCGCTGATTAAGGCGATATCCGCTTCAGGATTAATCCCCATAAAGCGATGCCGAGCGGCTTCGGTCTTCAGTTGGCCAACCTCGGCTTGCGTAAAGAGAATTTGGCGGTTGAGGTTGCTCGGATCCACCCGATCAAAATCGATGAGGCTAAGGTGGCCAACGCCCGAGCGGACGAAGCCTTCTGCGGCTGTCCCGCCGACGCCGCCCAAACCGAAAACAGCGACACGGGCCTGCTGAAGTTGGTTAAAACGGTCGGGTCCTAGAAGCAAAGTGTTTCGAGCAAAGATGGGGTTCATGCTTGCCTCTTAAGTATAGCCAAGATTTCGGAAGAGGAGCTGACCCACGTGATGTCAAATTGATGCCGGAAAAAGGTTTCTTGGCGCTTGATGTAATGCCGGGTCGCTTCTTTGATGGCGTTCTTGGCTTCTTCTAAAGAGATCTGGCCATCGAAATAGGGATAGAGTTCCTTGACGCCGATCGCGTTAAAGGCGTGGGGAGTCCGGCCATACTTGGCGATAAGTCTCTGGTCTTCTTCAACGAGGCCATCTTTGAACATTTGATCGACCCTCGCCTCCACCGCCGGATAAAGGTTTTCCCGTTCGCTCGCTAGACCGAAAAAGAGGGTCGGATAAAGCGGTTCATGATGTTGCTCCGCCAACAAAGCGGTTTTGCTTTTCCCGGAAGCCAGGATGATCTCAAGGCTTCGCAGAACCCGTTGACGGTTATGCGGATGGAGTTTACTCGCTTCGATAGGATCGCGTTTCGCGAGTTCCTGATAGAGGGCCTCATCGCTATAAGCTTCGTAGGCGCTAAGGTCGATTTTGGGGTAATCGGTGAACTGATAATCGTATAAACCCGCCCGAATATAGAGGCCGGTTCCCCCGGCGATAATCGGAGTATGGCCTCGGGCTAAGACATCCTTAAGGCAAGCCCGCAAATCCTTTTGATACGTCGCGACATCGTAGTTGCTCGTTAACGGCACAAAATCAAAGAGATGATGGGGAACGCTATTACGCACATCTAAGCTCGGTTTCGCGGTCGCGATAGCCAGTTCTTGATAAACCTGAAAAGCATCCGCATTGATCACTTCGCCATCGATGGCCTTGGCAAGTTCCACCGCCAGGGCGCTTTTGCCTGAGCCGGTGCAGCCGGTGAGGACGAGAATCATTGGAGGGCCTCACTCACGCTTTTAAGCAGCACCGCCACTTCATCGTGGAGGGCTTCATAGTTCTTGACGAGGGGATGCTCATGGTAACGTTTCATCAGGTCATCGTATTTCTTTTTGGCGGGAAGGTACTCCTCGGGATGAACTTTCGAAAGCGAAACGGCTTGGCGCTCCGCCTCTTTGATCTCTTGTCGAAGGGCGAGGATGCTCGGATCTTGCTCAAGGGCGGCGGAGGTCGCTAAAAATTCGGCGATGACCGGTTCTTGCTTCAAGGAAGAGGCTAAAGCCTTAGTCAGACTCAAGATGGGGTCTTCAACGAGTTCACCGATCATCGAAAAGGCATGGTCCTCAATGATTTTCACGGGGACGATGAGGCCGCGGAGATACTCCGGTCCTTTGAAATTCACGAGTTTATTGCTTTCGGTATAGCCTGAAAGCATGGCTTCGTCTTTCTTAGAAGGACCATCCACCAAAACGTTATAGGTTCGGCCCAGCATCAAGGCGCTGTGGGACATGACCGAGGCTTCGATGACTTTGAGCAAGCGATCGAACCGTGCATGTTTATCCTGATCGGAGACGTTATCTTTGATCGCGGCGGCGGGCGTCCCTTTTCGCGGCGAATAGATGAAGGTGAAAGCCGCGTCGTAGTTCACAATCTGGCAAAGGGATAACGTGTCTTCAAATTGGGCGAGGCTTTCATTGGGGAAGCCCACGATGATGTCGGTGGTGATCGCCACCCCGGGGATCTTCTCGCGAATTCGTCTCACGAGGTCTAAATATTGCTCGCGGGTATAGCGGCGTCCCATCTCTTTCAAGATCTCATCATTGCCCGATTGGACGGGGAGGTGGATGCATTTCATGATGTTGGGGTAGCGCTGAATCACGTCGAGCATCGCATCGTTGAAGTCCCAGGGGTGAGAGGTCATAAAGCGTAAGCGCGGCACGCCGAGCTTCGCCACCGCTTCTAAGACATTAGCAAAGGAAGTCCCATCGTGGAAATCCTTGCCATAGCTATTGACGTTTTGGCCGAGCAAAGTGATCTCCTGATAGCCATCGGCGATGAGCTGGCGGCATTCTTTGAGGATGTCTTCTAACGGCCGGCTCCGTTCCCGACCTCGGGTATAAGGGACGATGCAATAGGTGCAGAATTTATCGCAGCCGTAGCTGATATTGACGAACGCTTTATAGGGATCGAGGCGGATCGAGGGCAGATTCTCGACGATATCGCCCGGGAAGGAAAGTACCTTTACCAGGTCTTTCTTCCGCTCCAAATGCTCGGCGATGAGATTTAGGATCTCCGGAACGTTATGGGTTCCGAAGATGATGTTGACGTAGGGATAGCTCGTCATCAGTTTTTCGGCGAGTTTCTCTTCTTGCATCATACAGCCGGAGACGCAGAGGATGAAGTCCTTGTCTTTTTGGTGATTCTCTTTGAACTTGCCGATTTCGCCATAGACTTTGTCTTCGGCGTTCTCGCGGACGGCACAGGTATTGATGATGACCAAATTCGCGGCTTTTTCGTCCGCGGTCTTGCTGAATCCAGCCAATTCGAGGTAGCCGGAAAGCACTTCTTCATCGCGGACGTTAGCTTGGCAGCCGAACGTCTTGATCAAGTACTTCTTGCCGGGGGCAAATGCCTTCACCGAGGCGGGTACGACCACGTCTTGGCGGATGAGTTTGGCCTTCTCCACGCGGGAACGGGCCAATTTCATCTCGGGCAAACTTTCAATGATGCAGCGACTCATGACATCTTCTTTCCATCCAAATAGGATAACGCTTTGATGCTTCTAGCGCGACCGCTGAGCTCATCGATATCGATCACGACCGCATTGACGAGCTTCGGAGCGTTTTCATCGATCTCAAAGAGCGAAGCTTGACCAAAGAGGATTTTATTCATGACCGAATTCTTTTCAAAACCAATGATGCCGCCAAAAGCCCCGCACATGCCGATATCGCTGATATAGGCGGTGCCATTGCTCAGGACGTGGGCATCGTTGGTCTGCACATGGGTATGGGTCCCGACCAAGGCGCTAACTTTGCCATCGAAGGCATAACCCATGATCTGCTTTTCGCTGGTGGATTCAGCGTGGAAATCAACAATGTGGACCAGAGTAGGCTCGTTGAGAATCAATTCGCTAAGCGAGGTATAAGGGCTCGCCACGGTTTCTTTGAGGAAGGCTTGGCCAAGGACATTCGTAACCCGGACATCGGTGCCGTCGCAATCGAAAACAGAGGATCCCGAACCATGGTCATAATTGATGAGGTTCAAGGGGCGGATAAGGCCATCGGCATCCTCAATATAGTCATCGATCTGCTCTTTGCTGTGCCAGTGATTGCCCAAGGTGATGGCGTTGATGCCGGCATCCATGAGCTCGCGGTAATTGCCCTCAGTGAGGCCTTTGCCATGGCTCGCGTTCTCGCCATTGGCGATCACGAAAGCAATGTCGTATTCCTTGACTAAAGACGGCAAAAGGGAGGACACGGCCTCGCGGCCAATCCTCCCAACAATGTCACCGAAGAATAGAATTTTCATCGGGGTTTAAGCCCCTTTCTAAACCGAGGTTATTTCGCGGTCTCGGTCGCCCGGTATTCACGGATCACGCTGACCTTGATTTGGCCAGGGTAGGTCATTTCGTTCTCAATCTTCTCGCGGAGCTGCTGCGCCATCACGACGGCATCGGCATCGCTGACTTTATCAGGGATGACCATGACGCGGATCTCACGGCCGGCCTGTAAGGCGTAAGCCTGAGCCACACCGTCGAAGCCTTTGGCGATGGTCTCGAGTTGATCGATACGTTTAATGTAGGTTTCAAGGGTTTCAGAACGAGCGCCCGGACGAGCCGCTGATAAGGTATCGGCTGCAGCGACGAGGTGAGCGATGACCGAAGTGGCCTCAACATCGCCATGGTGCGATTCGATCGAATTGATGACGACATCGGGTTCGCCGTATTTGCGGGCGAGTTTGCTGCCGAGTTCGACGTGGGAGCCTTCTTGCTCGAAGTCGACCGACTTGCCGATATCGTGGAGTAAACCAGCGCGTTTGGCCAAGGATTGATCAAGGCCTAATTCCGCGGCCATGATGCCAGTGAGATAGGCGACTTCCATCGAGTGGTCGAGGGCGTTCTGGCCATACGAGGTCCGATAATGGAGACGGCCAACGTAATTGAGGAGTTCGCGGTTGATCTTCGGTAAGCCCAATTTGAAGGCGGCTTCTTCACCGTACTTCTGGGTCGATTCATCAACTTCCTTCTTGCACTTGGCCACCACTTCTTCAATGCGGCCCGGCTGAATGCGGCCATCCTTGACGAGGTATTCGAGGGTCCGGCGAGCGATCTCGCGGCGGATCGGATCGAAGCAAGAGACGGTGATGACTTCGGGGGTGTCGTCCACGACGAGGTCAACGCCAAGTTGGGTTTCTAGGGCGTGAATGTTCCGACCTTCGCGGCCGATGATGCGGCCTTTCATATCGTCGCTAGGAAGGGCGACGACCGAAACGGTGCGCTCAGTGGTAACGTCTTGAGCATATTTAGCGCAAGCTAGAGCGAGCAAATCGGTCGCTTTAGCTTCGGCGGTATCGCGGGCTTCATCCTCTTGGTTCTTGATGTAGGCGGCGATTTCGGTCGACATCTTGGCTTCGACGCGGCTCATGATTTCGTCATGGGCTTCCTTAGTGGACATGCCCGAGACTTTTTCAAGTTCGGCGATGATGGAATTGATCTTGGCATCGAGTTCTTGCTGCTTCTTATCGGCGGCGGCGAGTTTCTCGGTCAACTGATCGTTTTTGGCATCGAGGGTGTTCTCTTTTTGAACGAGGGCGGCATCGCGTTGGTCGATGGCTTGTTCCCGTAAACTCAACTTCTGTTCTTCGCCGGCGAGTTCGCCTTTGCGAGCCCGGATGTCGTTATCGGCTTGCTGACGGGCCTCGAAGGCGGCTTGCTTAGCATCAATCTCGGCGTTCTTGGTGATGCGCTCCGCCTTGATTTGGGCGTCGCGGAGAATCTGCTGGGCGTTGTGGTCGGCGTTCTTGGTCTTGCTCCCTAAAATGAGCTTAACAATAAAGAACGTTGCGACAGCGCTTAAGACGACGGCCCCGCAGAGGATTCCAATCCAAGCGCCTACGGATAAAGCATCGATCACTACTAGATTTTTTAGCATTTATTTGCTCCTTTAAATAAACCCTTAAAGGGACTCATCACCCTACGGAAAAACCGATTGATTATTTAGTTTATCTTAATGGCCTATGGCCGATTACGAAGACCCAAACGACAATCTATGGGTGGTAAGTACCTTACGGTACAGCGTTTATTGTATCAACAATCAATTTCAATTGATAGATTGATTAGCGCAAAATCTCGGAACCTTGGAAGGTAAAATAGGAGAAATGATAGCCGCTCTTAGTGATGCCAAAATTGATGTAATAAGTCGTGGTATCGTCCAGGCTGGAGACGCCCGTAAACCACAAATTCAATGACACGGGGTTCTTATATTGCAGGCGACCATACCCCAGCCAAGAGTTGCTTAAGGCATTGGTCTTTTCGCGGTCGAGATAGGATTTTCCGATCGGCAAAATTTGGTAAGAAAAGAAAACATAATCTTTAGCCATCAGGGTGGCTTCAAGTAAGAGACCGTCGCGATAAAGGATACCGCGCTTCACCACGATCGAGTTTCCGCTATCGTCGCTGAGGGTCTCGCCCATTGCGGCAAAAGAAGAATCGCTCAATAGCGAAGAGAGGTCGGGCGTGCCGCAACTGCCTAGCAGCAAAGGCAGAGCCAATAAAGAAACGACCAAGCGCTTTTTCATCCTAGGGCTAATTATAACCGCTCTTACGAGAGACTCGAATAAAAGAAAAAGGCCCGGCCTAAGCCGAGCCTCAATCATGGGACCTTATTTGCCGTCATCGATGTCGTCGGGGCTAGAAGAGGTTGTGACTTCTTCTTCGCTCGGCTGGGCATCTTTGGCTTTGGCCGCTTCTTCTTTCCACTTCGCCCGAATCTTGTCGGAGATGTCGTTTTCGACATCCTGGTGTTCGTGGAGATACATCTTCGCGGCTTCGCGGCCGTTGCCGATCTTCTCACCGGCGATTTCGTACCAGTTGCCGGTCTTTTGGACGAAACCTTCTTGCTCGCCGAGGTCGAGGACTTCGCCATCGCGGGAAATGCCGTGGCCATAAATCATATCGACGACGCAACTCTTAAACGGCGGCGCCACCTTATTCTTAACGACCTTAATCTTGACGGTATTGCCGATGATGTCGCTGCCGGATTTGATGGCTTCGGCCCGACGGATATCGATGCGGATCGTCGCGTAGAACTTCAAAGCGCGGCCACCGGTCGTAACTTCGGGGTTGCCATAGACGATGCCAACTTTTTCACGGAGTTGGTTGATGAAGATAACGACGCAGCCGGTCTTGTTGAGAATGCCCGCGAGTTTACGCATGGCTTTCGACATCAAACGGGCTTGTAAACCGACTTGGTTATCAGCCATGACGCCATCAAGTTCCGCCTGCGGAACTAGGGCTGCTACCGAGTCGACGATGATGATATCGATCGCGCCGCTCGAGGCGAGCATCTCCACGATTTCAAGGGCTTGTTCGCCCGAATCCGGTTGCGACAAAATGAGATCATCGATGTTGACGCCGAGCTTAGCGGCGTACTCCGGATCGATGGCGTGTTCAGCATCCACGAAGGCAGCGCGGCCGCCTTTCTTTTGGGATTCGGCGATCGCGTGTAACGCTAAAGTCGTTTTGCCCGAAGATTCAGGACCATAGATTTCGATGATACGGCCTTTAGGATAACCGCCGACGCCGAGAGCTTCATCCAGCAGGATGGATCCGGTCGGGATCGTGTCCACGTCCACGTGCGGGCGTTCCCCTAGACGCATGACGGCACCTTTGCCGTATGCCTTTTCAATGCTCTTGATCGCGTCATCAAGGGCTTTCGACTTTGCCGTATCGACTTTAGCAACCTTATCAACTTTTTCAGCCATGAGTTTTGGCCTCCTATTTATAAATAGTCATCAATTAGTCATTTGGGACGGACGAGTTTTATTGGGCTGGCTCGTTTACGACCTGAAGTAGGCACGCCATCATGCTTTCGACGGCTTGAGCGCGAATTTCATTTCGTTGGCCCTGCCCCTTCTTATAGAAAGTATACCCTTTGTTGCGGTAGACGATTCCGATGAAGTAATCTCCAACTTCGCCATAGCCTGGGCAAGTGGTCGGACCCGCATTCCCCGTCACTGAGACCGCCAGATCGACTTTGAGGGCCTTGCGGCCGCCTTCCGCCATCGCGAGGGCCACTTCTTTGGAGACGACGCCACACTCCTTGATGGTGGCTGAGGGGACATGGGCTAAAGCGATTTTTTCTTGAGGATCGTAGGTGATGAGCCCGCCCAGATAGACTTTGGAGGCTCCGGGCACGCTGCAGAAGCTCGCGCCGAATAAGCCGGCCGTCATCGATTCGATCGAGCCTAGCGTCGCTCCCTTGCTGGCGAGCAAGGCCAATAATTTCGGGGCAAGATCGCTCATGCTTTCTTATCCTCAACGAGAACCTTGCGGTTTTGAATCACATAGATGATGCCCGAGATGAGAGACATCAGGGTCGCGATATAGACCAGGATGAGCGAAATCCGGAAATAGCCCCAATCGGCATCGAAATAGCGGAAGGGCCAGCCGTTCAACATGACCGCGGGGATAGCGACCATTTGGAAGACGGTCTTCATCTTGCCAAAGATATTGGCCGCGATGACTTGGTTCTTTTCAACGGCAATAAGGCGTAAGGCATCGACCACGAGGTCACGGCCGATCATGATGATCACGCAAAAGACGGGGACTAAGACTTCATCGCTGGGGGCAAAGGACCAAGGGAAGCAGAAGAAAATCAGCATCGAGTTGACCAAGAGTTTGTCGGCGATGGGGTCAAGGAACTTTCCCAAGGAAGTGACTTGGTTCCATTTGCGGGCCAAGTGGCCATCGAGGTAGTCGGTCGCTGAAGCGACGATGAAGACGATGCAGGCGCTGAGATAGACCCAGTTGATGGACGTATTGCCAACCATCGGGGCGACAAAATTCGGCCAGAAAGCAAAAACCGCTAGAGCGATCAGTAGTCCGACCACGAGAACGATGCGCGCCGTCGTGATCTTCGTTGGGATGTTCATAGGTTTGCTTCCTTTTTCTTTTAGTGAGTACCGACCCGATAAGCCATGTTATGTCGAGGACGACAATTTATCTCAGCCGAAGCTGGCTCCCTTAGTTTCGATTTACCTTGGGCGCTTCCCCTACCAAATTTGGGTTTCTCGCTTGTGGGGTTTGCCGCGTTGCATCTTGCCGTCGCCGGCAAGCTCGTCTCTGTGGCACCTTGGGGATTCCTATCCACGAGGGATATTCGTCCGCCGTTACGCGCTCCCGCGTACCTAGGGTTATTTCTTCCCCTAGCGCAATCACTACACCCATCACAGGATGTGCGAGCATGGACTTTCCTCTACCACTCGAGGTGGCAGCAGTCGTCTGGGTCGGAGTTCTCTTTATTTGATCTTGGTGGGATCGACACCGCGCGCATAGAGGAACTTTTCTAGCGCGTTGATCCGCTGCAATAAATCGATGTTGCTGGAAGTGACCTGATCGGTGTCTTTAATTCCAGATAAGCGGGCTTTCATTTTCCCGTTGTCGATATCGAGCTGGTGGTTCTGAGCCTTAAGTTTATTGGTTCCGAGCTCCAACTCTTCGATGTAGCCTTTGGATTCTTTCATGTAACGTTCGAATGCAGCGTAATCGGCGATGATAAGATCCAAGAAGTCATCGACTTCGTCAGGGTCGTAGCCCTTGACGTTGGGGGTGAATTTTTTGCTCAAAATCTGATCGCGGGTTAAGTTGAAATTCTCGTCCATAAAAAATACCTCTTCGATTATATCGAAGTGGAACCGCCACTTCAACGGAACTCGCTATTAAAAAGAGACGCTGTCTCTAATCCAATCGGTTATAATGTGAAATTAATGAAAGCCCTTGAAAAAGAATTACGCGGCCATGATTGCCTGATCTTTCTCGATTTGGAAGGCACTCAATTCTCCCATGAGATGATTGAGATTGGCGCCTATAAAGTCCTCTTAGCCCCCGATCAAAGCGTCAAAAAGATCTTCCCGGGATTTCAAAGTTACGTGAAAGCCAAAGCCAAAGTCGGCCGGGTTGTCACCGATCTCACCGGTATCACCGACGCCAAAATCAAAAGCGATGGCGTTCCCTTTCGGGTGGTTCAGCAAAACTTTCGCAAATACGTGGGCAAAGATTGGGGCAAATGCCTTTACGTCACGTTCGGTTCCCACGACCTTCGCATCATCATGCAAAGCGCGGAAAACAATATGGATTCCAGCCGCGAGGAAGCCCGTTATGTCACCCACAACGCCTTCGATCTCAGCGAATTCATCTCCCGTTTCATCAAGGATGAGCACGACAATTCCCTTTCGTTAACCAATTACCTCAAAGTCTTCGGCGTGCCTTTTGAAGGCCAAGCCCATGATGCTTTGGTGGATGCCTATAACCTCATCGATCTCTATAAAGCCTTCTTAGCCCATCCCGAAATCGTCGAGGCCGAATATAAGAAAGTCCTGGCCAAGATGACCCACTTCCCGGTCCCGGTGATGCGGGTGTTACAAAAATTGAACGCCGGCGAGGCCGTCACCCCGCAAGAATACGAAGAGCAAGTCAAAGAATTCCTCAAATGAGCATCAATTATCCTAAGGGCGTCGCTTTGGCCAAATACCAGAAGTCCCATAGCAAAACGAAAATCCGTCTCGGCCACAGCCCGGCGAACCGCGGCATGGGTTTTGAGGCGGACATCAATGCCTCAAACGCTTATTATTTGGAGCACGATCTTTGTTTAGTCACCAAACGTCCCACCCCCATCAACGTCGTCAAAGTCGACTACACCCATGGCGCCAAAATCACCCAAGCTTATTTTGAAACCCAGTCCACCACCGACTATAACGGCATCTATCAAGGCCATTACCTCGACTTCGAAGCCAAGTCGACCCAATCGAAAACCTCGTTTCCGCTTCATAACATTCCCCAGCAGCAAATCGATCACCTGAAGCGAGTCCTTCGCCATGGCGGCATCGCCTTCTTTATCATCAATTGCTACGCTTTGGGCAAGACCTATATCCTCGCGGCCAAAGACGTGATCGCTTTCTATGAAAGCAAACCCCGCGCTTCGATTCCGATGAAAGACATCGTGAGCAAAGGTTATGTCGTGCCTGAAGGCTATAATCCGCGTTACGACTATTTAAGCGTGGTGATCGCGCACTTTTTAAAGTAAAGACAATACTCGTGGAGCGGGCAGGAATCGCACTCGGGTTTTTGGCTATGGCAGATCGCCCGGCCAAAGGCGATGATCTGATGATGAAGTTGAATATAGAGGCTCGGGTCAAATTGCTTTTCGAGCTTCGCTTCGACGTCTTCCGGAGCATCGTTCTTGTTGCCATAGCCTAAGCGCACCGCGACCCGGTTCACATGGGTATCGACGGCAATCGCCGGCACGTTGGCGCATTCCGCCAAAACGACATTCGCGGTCTTGATGCCTACCCCAGGCAAACTCATGAGGTCGTCTTTATTCAGCGGCACTTCGTTCATGAATTGATTCACGAGGGCGTTAGCTAAATCCACCAAGTGCTTCGCCTTGTTATGATAAAGCCCGAGGCGTTTGATGTAGCCTTCAACCTCGCGAGGATCGGCTTTGGCTAGGGCGAAGGGGTCTGGATAAGCTAAAAAGAGGGCGGGCGTGACCTCGTTAACGGATTTATCGTTGGTTTGAGCGCTCAGGCTCACGGCAATCAAACATTGAAAAGGATTGGCAAAATGGAGCGCGCACTTCGCATCGGGGAACCGCGCGTTTAAAAACGAGACGACGGCTTCATTTTTTGTCATCGTCATCCACCCATTTGGTCTTGGCAATCTCGATGGTTTTCTCGATGTCTTGATTCCAACGGTCGTTGACGGTGGTGTAGCCTTCTTTGGCGATATCGGAACGGGCGCGGGCACTCCGCAAGATCTTGTCGATGGCTTTTAAGGTCCGCTTGCCGGCGGCTAAAGCATCTTCCAAGGCGTTTTTGATCGCGGTTTCGTCATAACCATCATCGAGCCAAGAAGAAATCGTATCAAGCTCGATCGGCGACAACGTGCGGTTTAAGCGTTTCTCGAATTGAGCGTAGAGGCGGTTAAGCATCTCGGCTCGTTCCGCCGAAAGGAGGTTGGCCCGGTCTTTGGCCAAATCGAGATCAAATTGTTTATAAAGCTTCTTCTTTAGAGGTTCTAAGGATGTGCGCATGCCCGCGTGCTCCGGGCTCGTTTCATAGGCGAGGAGGTCCTTCTTCACAAGCGAGACCAAAATCCCATCGATTTCGGCGGTCTTATAATTCATTTTGAGCGAAAGCAAATCGGCGGTCACCAAATCGTTGCCCCGCCGGAGCAGATGGTCGACCATCATGATCACGGCGAGTTCGTTTTCGGAGATGCCGAGCTTTTTGTAGTCGTCGAGTAAGATGAAGCGGAAGTCCACCGCTTGAAGAGATTCTTGGGTTGCTGACATAGGCTTATTCTAACCTACTTTGTTCCCTTGGCGAGTTCCATCTTCACCTTTTCGGGGTTCAGTTTGGAAAGCAAAGGCCGTAACTCCGCGATGGCGGCTAAACTTTTGGGTTCAATCTCAAAACCTAATTTTGCCGCAAAACGTTCGGCCCGCAAAATCCTTAAGGGGTCTTCTTCGATGCGCTTTTTAGGGTCGCCGATAAAGCGAATCAGGCCAGCTTTAAGATCCGCTTGGCCTCCGCAAAAGTCGAGGATGCGTCCTTCGGCATCGATATAAAGGGCGTTGATGGTGAAGTCGCGGCGGAGATAATCTTCTTCTGGCGTCTTCACGAAAGTGATTTGGCTCGGGTGCCGAAAATCCGCATATCCGCTTTCTTGCCGAAAGGTCGTGAAGTCCACTTCTTGGCCTTGGTCTTTGAGGCGGATGGAACCAAATTTCGCAAATTGGGTCTCGGCCTGGGGCAGAAAGGCTTTCTCTTGGATCGGGGTGGCTGCGCTAACGAAATCGTAGTCGGCATAGGGAATGCCTAAAAGCAGATCGCGGGAAGTCCCGCCAATCATATAAAGGGTGAAGCCATGGGCTTTAAAGAGTTCCGCGTATTTTAAAAAGAGAGGATCGTGCATGAAACAAGTTTACCATACTTTGCCAAAAGCAAAAGAAAAGCCCCGATTGCTCGGGGCTTTCGAGATCTTGTGGCTAAGCTAAGCTTAGTTAAGCTTCTCTTTGAGGGCTTTGCTGGCCTTGAAAGCAACACCGTTGCTGGCAGGGATTTTGATCTTCTGTTGAGTAGCGGGATTGGTGCCTTCGCGAGCAGCGCGCTGTTTCTTCTCGAAAATGCCAAAACCAGAGATCTTGACATTCTCGCCCTTGACGAGAGCCTTTTCGATTTCTTCGACGATGGCTTCGACAACGGCTTCGGCGTCTCTCTTAGAGACTTCGGCCTTCTCGGCGACGGCTAAGACTAATTCAGCTTTGTTCATGGAACTTTGTCCTCCTTTGGCTAAATTGGTAACTACAAGTTAGCATGGTATCTAGGCTTTTGCAACTTTTTTTGCGATTTGAGCGTTAGACAAGTGTCGCAATCGGCAAAAGATTGACAAAAATTCGATGTAGTCTAGATGAATAGGCTATTTATATACATATGTATTATTAAACATTAGCCGATTTGAGAATTGACAAATTTCCGATAATTCCTGAACTTTTTAATTTTTTACATTTAAAAGGGCAAAAAACGTTAATCGTTTTCGCCTTTTAAAGGACGTTGCATGAGGTTTAAGGCCATTTCTGAAGGCTTTGCACTTTCATAGAGCACGCTATAAAGCGCGTCGATGATCGGGGTAGAGAGGTGTTCGGCTTGGGAGATCTCATGAACCAGTTTGCAAGCGATCACGCCTTCGACCGTGACGCCAGCAAAGGCATCCTTATAGGTTTGCATGCCATCGGCTTTGCCGATCTCTAAACCAGCCCGAAAGTTGCGGGACTCTAAGGAGGAGGTCGTCACATCGAGGTCGCCTAGGCCGGTTAACCCGAGGTAGGTTTCGGCCTTGCCGCCGAAATGAAGCCCAAAAGCTGCCATCTCATGAAGGCCGCGGGTCATTAAGGCCGCGCGGGCGTTATCCCCATATCCCAATCCCTTTAAAATGCCGGAGCAAATCGCGATGGGGTTCTTGATGGCCACGCCGATTTCCGCTCCGATTTCGTCGGTAGTCGTATAGACCCGGAAATAGTAATTGGAGAAGGTTTGCGCAACGACTTTGCTGGCTTCCTCATCGGTGGAGACCGCGCAGATGCAGGTGAGCTGATGGCGCGCTACTTCAATGGAAAGCGAGGGGCCGATCAGGGAAACTAAGGCCGACATCTTCTTGCCGAGAACCTCGCGGTAGACTTCGCTTAAACGCTTCTTGGTTTTGACGTCGAATCCTTTGGCGGTGTTCACGAAAATCGGATGGTTATGCAACAAGGGTTTGATCTCGCTTAAGACGGGGCGGATGGCCTCGGAAGGAACAGAAATCACGATGAGGTCGCGGCCATCGAGGGCCTTGGCAAGATCGGTGGTCGCCGTCAGCGATTTATCAAAAGAAACGTCGCTAGGAAAATAGCGGGTGTTCTTATGGTTGGCGTTGATATCATGGACTTGGGCTTCATCGCGCCCGTAGACTAAAGTCTCATGACCATTCTCGACGAGGAGTTCGCCTAAGGCGGTTCCCCAAGATCCACTGCCAATGACGGACGCTTTCATCGTTTTATTTCCTTTCCCGATAGATGATATTGATCGGCGAACCTGAGAAGTCGAAGGACTCCCTCAGGCGGTTTTCGAGGTAACGGGTATAGGTGAAATGAGCGAAGTTCGGATTGTTGCAGAAGAGGACGAAGGTCGGAGGATTGACCGAGACTTGGGAGCCATAAACGATCTTGAGCCGCCCATGGTTGAATTCGGGGGTGGGGTTGATCGTTTGAGCATCGAGGATGATCTTATTGAGGACGCTGGTCGGCACCCGGCGGTTATAGCTATCAGAGGCTTCGGCAATGGCCGGATAGATCTTGTCGATCCCGCTGCCGTCTTTGGCCGAAACGTAGATGACCTTGGCGTAATCGAGGAACTTAAAGCGTTCCTGGATTTTCTTGGTGAAATCTTCCTGAGTCTCGCCTTTGGCATGGAGGTCCCACTTATTCACAAGGACGACGATGGCCTTGTCGGAATCGATGGCATAGCCCACCACATGGCGGTCCTGATCGATGATGCCCACGCTAGCATCGAGGACAAGCAACGCAACTTGGCTGCGGTCGATCGCGGCTAGGGCGCGCAAGGCGGCATATTTATCGAGCGCTTCATAAATTTTGCCCTTTTTCACGAGGCCCGCGGTATCGATAACGACGTAATGCCTCCCCTCTTTTTCAAAAGGAGTATCGATTGCGTCCCGCGTGGTTCCGGGGGTCGCATCGACGATAACCCGCTCCTGACCAAGGATACGGTTCGTCAAAGAAGACTTGCCAACATTGGGGCGGCCGATGAGCGAGAAGGTAATGGCATCGCCATAATCAACGTCGTCTTTTTTAGGCAGCAAGGCTACCACTTTATCCAAGAGATCGCCGATGCCAATACCATGGGCGCCGCTGATGGGCATAGGATCGCCCAAGCCGAGCGCGTAGAAGTCGCTCAGGTTGGAAATGTGCTCAATGTTGTCGATCTTGTTGACGGCGACGATGATGGGCTTATTGGACTTATAAAGCAGTTTCGCCACCGCTTGGTCATCGCCCGTCAAACCGCTTTTGCCATCGACGATGAAAACGATGACGTCCGCTTCATCGATGGCCATTTGGACCTGGGCGCGGATCTGCGTTTGGAAAGGTTTATTCTTGATTTCGATGCCGCCGGTATCGACCACACGGAAAGTCTGGGTGAGCCAGGTCGCGGTCGCATAGATGCGGTCGCGGGTGACCCCCGGAGTATCTTCGATAATGGATTTACGTTCACCGACAAAGCGATTAAAAATCGTCGATTTACCAACGTTAGGAGCCCCGACTAAGGCCACAAGACCTAGTGACACGGAATCTCAACTCCTGTCTTATCGTGGATGACTTTTAGCACGGCATCCACCGCTTGATCAACGCTCATGAAGGAGGTATCGATAAGCACCGAATCCACCGCCGGTTTTAAGGGCGCGAACTCCCGGTGCGAATCGATATAGTCGCGTTTACGGACATCATCGGCCACTTCTTCAAGGGTGGTCGGGATGCCTTTCGCCAAATTTTCTTCGTAGCGGCGGACGGCCCGAGTCTCCACGCTGGCAATCTGATAGATCTTCACGTCGGCATTCGGAAGCACAAAGGTACCGATATCGCGGCCATCCATGACCACCGATTTCTTGGCGGCCATCTTGCGCTGCATCTCCACCAAAGCCAAACGGATATCTTTATAGGAGGCAATATAGCTAACGTTCCCTGACACCAGAGGTTCGCGGATAACTTTGGTCACGTCTTCGCCGTTGCAGATGACGGTCCCGTCTTCCTTGAGTTCAATTTCCATGCCCGGGATGAGGGAGCAGGATAAGGCTTCGTTTTTCGGATCATAGCCTTTCTTGATGACGGCATTGGTAAAGGCTCGATACATCGCTCCGGTATCGATATAGGTGAATTTGAGGATTTGGGCGACCCGTTTCGCGACGGTTGATTTACCCGCGGCGGCCGGCCCATCAATAGCGACTGAGATAATGCGATCCATATTCACTTGCTCCTTTGCATGAAGAAATACCAGACAACCATCGCCGCAACCGCAACGCCAAGCAACACGAACTTGACGATGAGACCGCTGCGCTTATGGGAGAGATAACGCTCATAGGGAGAAACCACTTTGGTCGCAGCGGGTTCTAAACGGCCGTTTAACGGCTCAAGCAACGAGCCATAGGAAATCGCGGTCGAGGGTTTATCCACGCTGGAAAGTAAGCTGATATCGTCCGAAGTGAGGCTGGTGGGGCGCCGTTTGGAGGGGAACTGATCATTGGGAGTGAGCTTGATCTGCTCCCGATACTTCGTAAATCTCTCTTTGCGGGTTTCCATAACTTCCGCCCGATATTGTAACCCATAAGCCCCTCAAAATGGAATTGCCAAAGGCAAAAGAGGCGAAGCCCCCCTTGAAATAAGACAATTGAACTATCGCCAAACCTCACCTATAATTGCTTCGTTGTCCATGGAGGTAAATGAAACATGGCTAAAAAAGTAACTGTCAACAAGGATGTCTGCATCGGCTGCGGCTTATGCGTGGGAAGCGTTCCGGCGGTCTTCGAATTCGGAGACGACGGCAAGGCTCAGGCCAAAGCGGGCGGAGCGGATGATGCCGGCGTCGAAGAGGCGGTCAAGAACTGCCCGGTCGGAGCGATCGAAGCGAAGTAAGCTTCTTCTCTTTATTGATCAAAAAAAGGCCGATTCATTCGGCCTTTTTCTTTGTTTTTGGTTTGCCCCAATGTAAGAAGACATGGATGGAACGATAGATGAGGAATGTTGCCACGACCACCAGGACATCCTTGATGAGATTGAAGGGCAAAACCGCGATGACGGCATAGGACCATTTGAGATCGTGGACGATCGGCATCGCTTTTTGGACAAGGCCAAGCAGGCCAGCTTCGCTAAAGCCCATCATGTAAATATAGAACGGGATGAGGAGATAAACGTTAAGAATCATGGCGGCCACGACCTGAATCAAAGTCGCCACCCCAAAACCGATAGCCACGCCTTTCAGGTTACGAACCTTGCCATAGATGATAACCGCGGGGATCACATAGAGGCAGCTCAGGATCAAATCGCTTAACTCCCCTGCCCCCATCGTCGAAGTGAAGGGCAATTTGATCAGGGTTTTGACCGCGATCACGCACCCCGCGGCAACCGGACCATAAGCAAAACCGCAAATAAAGGCCGGGATCTCATCGAAATGAAACTCGAGGAAGGACGGCAAAAACGGCAAAGTAAAATGAAAAACAGGCACGGCGTAAAGAATGGCGGCCATCGCTCCAAAGATGGCGACACGCGCCATAAAGCGAACCGGATTGAAATCGGGCCGCGGATGTTCGTCGCCATAGAGCTTAATGGTGACGACCAAGGCCACGAATAAGAGGATTAATGCAATAATCGAAGCGGCGTTCATGAGGATAAAAAAAGCCCCCCGAGACTAAATTCTCCAGGGGAACTTCCTTCGTGGCTTCTCGCATCCGGACTTTACCGTTGGCTCTGGAATCACACCAGATCATGCTCTTAGTGAGCTTGCGGGCTATACCGCCAGTCGACGTAATTATCGTCGCCCTGAAGTTGCTAGTATTGTAGCGCGTTTTATCCCCATGTAAAGGGAAACGTTCTTAATTTTTGCCGATTTTGTTCAAAAACGCCCGTTTTTGTTCTTCGCTACCGAAGGAAAAAGTGACGGATTTCTTTTTAATGTCAACGTTATTTGCCCCATAAGTCCGAACCAAAGCATCCTCTTCCGTCGAGGCCAGTTGGCTCTTGCTGGCGTAACGCTTCGCGATCCGTTCCACTTCGCGGACAGAGAGATGATGCTCATAGATTTCTTCAACGATTTCGGTGATCTCTGATTCGCTTAACGAGACAATGGCTTTCGCGTGGCCATAAGAAAGTTTGCCCGTGCACAGATCGTTGAGCACCGGTTCAGGGAGATGCAAAATTCGCAAAATATTGGTGATTTGACAGCGACTTTGATGGGTGAGGTCCGCTAAGGTTTGCTGAGTGTAATGGTATTGGCTATTGAGAACTTGGCAGAGCAAAGCCATCTCGAGCACGTTGGATTCCCGCTGGTCGCGGGTATCCGCGAGGAGCATGAGCAGCATCTCTTCATCGCCCACATTGGCCAAAGCGCAGGGCACGGAAACGATTTCCGCAGCCTTGGCGCCATAGTAACGTTTCCGTCCTAAAATCAGCTCAAAATGGTTGCCTTTTTTACGGACGACGAGCGGCGAATAGAAACCCTTTTCACGGATGCCTTTAGCAAAACGATCGATGATTTCGGGCCGAAGTTTGACCCGTTTAACGTAGGCATTATCGTCGATGAGGTTCAGCGGAATCGTTTTGCTGGGGAGCTGCTGATATTCCTTTTCGATTTCGGCGACGACATCGTTCTTCGAAAACTTCTTGATAAGGCTGGACAACGACGTCTTAAGGATTTTATTGGAACTTTTAGCGTTCTTCATGGTCCATCACCTCGCGGGCAAGCGAGAAATAGGCTAAGGCCCCAGAAGAGGAGGGACGGAACGAGGTTACCGGCATTTGCCGGCCTTGGGATTCTTGAACCGACTGGTTCCGAGGAATGGAGGTCAAAAAGGTATTTTCTTTAAAAAGACCGCGGACCTGAGTGGATATTTCGGTGCCCAAGTTGGTCCGAGGATCGTACATCGTGAGCAAGAAGCCCTCGATATGGAGCCCCTCGTTATTGTCGTGTTGAACTTTGGTGATGGTCGCCAAAATCGAAGCCACCGCCTCCATCGCAAAGTATTCGCATTGGACGGGGATGAGAACGGAATTCGAAGCGATGAGGGCATTGAGGCAAAGAAGTCCTAAACTCGGTGGGCAGTCGATCAAAATGTAGTCGAAAGAATTCTCTGGCAAAGTCGCGATGGCGTTCTTTAAAAGGAAAAGAGGATCGCTATAGACGCTGCTGGGGTCAAGCGATGCAAGACGGAGATTCGCCGGCACGATTTGCAACCCGTCAAACGGGGTTTTGATGATGGCTTTGCTGAGGGGGCAATCGCCAATTAAGACTTCATAAATCGTGTTTTTCTGAAGGGTGATATCGAGCCCCAGTCCCCGGCCGGCATTCCCTTGCGGGTCCATATCGATCAGCAAAACTTTGCGACCGAAGTGGGAGAGAGCGCTTGAAAGATTGATGGCCGTCGTGGTCTTGCCCACGCCACCTTTTTGATTGGCTACAGCGATGATTTTGCTCATGGTTAAATACTATTTTAATGAAGGCGTGGAACAAAGAGAAGTTGTTTCACAACGGCTTAGCGACGATATCGGCCCACTTCCGTGGATATTTCGGGGTAGTCTTCTGGCCTTTGGAGATAAAGATATTGATGCGAATATCATGATCGCTGGGCAAGGTGTCACGCTGCTGCTGGCTGATTTTGGATTCCAGTTGCTGTAAGGCATGGCCGGCGCTTTGGAGTTCCTCAAGGCCTTTGGCGGACTTCATCACAATCAAGGTTCCGTTAACTTTGAGTAAAGGAATACCAACTTCGATCAAGGCGGACAAAGAACCAAAAGCACGAGAGATCGCCACATCGAAATGTTCGCGGTAGGTTTTGAGATCTTCGACCCGAGCGTTAATGAAGGTGACATTCTTCAGGCCGAGTTTATCTTTGACATCTTGCAGGAACTCGAATTTCTTTTTCGTTGCATCGACTAAGCTCACCGAGCAATCGGGGAAAACAATGGCCAAGACGAGGCCAGGAAATCCAGCCCCTGAACCAATATCCACGAGGGATATGCTATGGAAATCGAAGACTTTTGCCGGAAGAAGAGAATCGAAGAAATGCTTTTCGACAATCTCGGGTTCGCTCTTAATCGCAGTGAGGTTCATCACCTCGTTCCACTTCATGAGAAGTTGGGCATAAGTCTTGAGTTGTTCCACCATGGCCGGGCTAATAACAATACCCGCTTCGGCATAGTGGCTCACAAGTTCTTCATAGGTCATAACTTTTTGTCCCTCCTCAGGGTCAGAATCAAGATGGAGACGTCGGCGGGATTAACCCCCGAGATGCGGGAGGCTTGAGCAATGGTACGCGGTTGAACCGCGTTCAACTTCTGCCGAGCTTCGATCCGTAGACCTTCCACTTTGAGGTAGTCCACCCCCGTCGGTAAAAGCATATTCTCTTGCTTCACCAAAGTCGCGGCTTCTTTTTCTTCTTTTTGGATATAGCCCGCATATTTCACGCGGGTCTCCAAAGCTAAGATGGCATCATCATCGAAATGAAAACCCTGAAGTTCGGGCATGAGGGCGGCGATGCGTTGATAGGTAAAATGGGGCCGTTTCAATAACTCCAGGCCCTTATGACCTTCATTATCCGACGGAAAACCCATCTCCACAAAATACTCGTTGAGGCCTTTTTTGTCGGTGACGTTATTCGAAGCCATGATGGCAATCGCTTGGTCAATATCCGACCATTTTTTCTTGAATTCGGCGTAACGGGTCTCGTCAATGAGGCCAAGTTCGTGACCATATTCGGTGAGGCGAAGATCGGCGTTATCATGACGGAGAAGCAAACGATATTCCGCCCTAGAAGAGAGCAAACGGTAGGGTTCCTCAGTTCCTTTGGTGACGAGGTCATCAATCATGACGCCGATATAGGATTCGTTGCGTTTAAGGATAAAGGGTTTCTTGCCTTGAATAGCTAAGGCGGCGTTGATCCCCGCCATCAGGCCAAGGCCGCCGGCCTCTTCGTAGCCCGAGGTGCCGCAAATTTGGCCAGCGCCATAAAGACCTTCGTATTTTTTGACTCTTAAGGTCGCATCAAATTGCAGGGGTCGAATGGCGTCATATTCGATTTGATAGGCATATTTAAGGAGTTCAGCATGCTCAAGGCCCGGCAAAGAGTGAACCATTTCAACCTGAATCTCATGGGGCATAGCCGTTGAGAAACCTTGGAGATAAACCGATTCGCTATTTTCAAATTCAGGCTCGAGGAAAAGTTGATGGCGTGGCTTATCGGCAAAGCGGACGACTTTGCTTTCGATGGAGGGGCAATAACGTGGCCCCACCGAATTGATCGTGCCATTGAAGAGGCCCGAATCCTTGAGATGGTCGTGGATGATTTTTAAAGTTAAGGGAGTCGTGTAAATCAAATAGCAAGGAAGTTGATTGGCGAGGGGCGTGTAGGTCTTTGTGGTATAGGAAAAGGCTAAATGCTCATCGCTGCCAAGTTGAATTTCGCCCTTGGAAAAATCAATCGTGGATTTCTTAATGCGTGGCGGGGTTCCAGTCTTAAGACGGAAGATATCCAGACCCATTTTAGCCAAAGCTTCTGAGAGACCGATCGAGGGTTTTTCGCCATCGGGTCCACCGGGATGAACATCGCGACCGGAAATAATGCGGCCGTTCATGTAGGTCCCAGTCGTTACGATGACCGCTTTTGAGGTGATCGATTCCCCGGCACGAGTGACAACGCCAAACACCCGATGATCGTCATGGAGAAGGTCCACCACTTCGCATTCTTGGATGGTTAGGTTAGGAATTTTATCCAACAACGACTGCATGTAAGCGGGGTAGCCTTTTTTATCTTGCTGGCTCCGTAAGCACTGCACGCCCGGGCCCTTTCCGGTGTTGAGCATCTTAATTTGAAGAGGGTGATGATCGGCGGCGATGGCCATCATACCGCCTAAAGCATCAATCTCACGGACGACGATTCCTTTGGCGGAACCGCCGATATGAGGATTGCAGGGCATATTGGAAATCATCGTCTTATTGAGGGTGCACAAAAGGACCCGCAAGCCCATATGGGCACCGGCAGCCGCGGCTTCAACGCCGGCGTGGCCTCCGCCAACAACGATGATGTCAAAATCAGAATCCATAAGTTAACCGATGGAGCCGCTCATATCCATCTTGATGAGCTGGTTGAGCTCGACCGCGTATTCCATCGGCAGCTCTTTCGAGAAAGGTTCAATGAAGCCCATAACAATCATCTGGGTCGCGTCTTTTTCGCTTAATCCCCGTGACATCAAATAGAAAAGCTGATCCTCATTGATCTTGGAAACCGTGGCTTCGTGTTCGATGAAGGAGGTCGCGTTTTTGATTTCATTAGTCGGGATGGTGTCGGAGCGAGAAGCCTCATCGAGAATGAGGGTATCGCACTCAACATGGGACTTAGCGTTCGTGGCGTTAGCTTCATGGCGTACCGTGCCGCGATAGTTGGCAATGCCGCCGCCGTGGACGATCGACTTGCTGATGATGGTTGAGGAGGTGTCTTTGCCTTGATGAATCATGCGGGCGCCGGCATCTTGGTATTGGCCTTTGGCTGCCACCGCAATCGAAATGCAGGTGCCTTTGGCGCGGTCCCCATGCAAGATGCATCCGGGGTACTTCATATTGACCATGGAGCCGATGTTGCCATCGATCCATTCCATGAGGCCATCTTCTTCGACCAGAGCCCGTTTGGTCACGAGATTCACAATGTTATTCGACCAGTTTTGAACCGTGGAATAGCGGACCCGTGCACCTTTTAACACCACAATTTCAACGACGGCAGCGTGCAAGGATTCTTTGCTATAAATCGGCGCGGTGCAGCCTTCAACGTAGTGAAGGTCGGCCCCTTCGTCGGCAATGATTAGAGTGCGTTCAAACTGACCCGTTTTCTCGTTATTGATCCGGAAATAAGACTGAAGAGGCTTATCGAGGTGAACACCTTTAGGAACGTAGATGAACGAACCACCCGACCAAACAGCACCATTGAGAGCGCTGAATTTGTTGTCGGCAAAAGGCACGACGGTGTTGAAGTACTTCTTCACCAGTTCGGGATACATCTGAAGCGCCATATCCGTCGAAAGGAAAATGACGCCTTTCTGTTGAACTTCTTGCAGCATGTTGTGGTAGACGACTTCGCTTTCATACTGAGTCGAAACACCGGAAAGGTATTTTTGTTCGGCTTCGGGAATCCCGAGGCGCTGGAAGGTCGATTTAATGGTATCGGGGACTTGATCCCAGCGGTTTGATTCTTGATTGCTGGGCCGAGTGAAATACGTATAGGAGTCAAAATCGAGGAACTTGAGATCCGGTCCAAACTTCGGTAGAGGCATCTTTAAGAAGGCCCGGTAAGAACGGAGCCGGAACTGCAGCATCCAATCGGGTTCGTGCTTTAAGGCCGAAATCTCGCGGATAATGTCCTCATTAAGGCCTTTTCCGGTATTTAAAACCGAAACATCGCGGTTTTTGAAGCCGTACTTGTACTCGTCGTTGATGAATTCGGGCTTCTTGGTCATGATTTCTTCTCCTCCAGCAGCTTTTGCATCGCATCCCAGCCGATGGTGGCACAGTGAATGCGGGCCGCTTGCTTCGAGGTGTTCATGAAAGCCAATGCTTCATCAAGCACCGAGGAATCATAGGGCTCTTCGTGAATCATGTGGTCATATTGGGCGATGATGTTCAAGGCTTCATCGCTCTTTTTTCCAATCAAAAGATCGCAAAGAATATCGGTGCTGGCCGTTGAAATGGCACAAGCCACTCCGGTCCAAACCGCATCCACGACCACGCCTTTTTCCTCTTTAAGGAAGACATCGATATCGTCGATGCAATTCACCGAGGAGGAATGGGTTGAAACAAAACCTTCTCCAACCGGGGCATGCTTATGCCGGGGATTGGAATAATGATCCATGATAATTTCCCTCATGATCTGAGGGGTCAATTCAATTGAAGTAGGCATCGAGATAATTCCCTCCATTTTTCACGGCGCGAACGAGGGCGTCGATATCATCCTTGGTGGTATAGAAGTAAAAGGAAGCCCGCACGGTCGCCACCACGCCCAAGTAATCGATAAGGATTTTGGCGCAGTGCTGGCCGCTACGAACCGCAATGCCTTGGGAATTCAAATAGGTCGCGGCATCCTGGGCAAAGACGTTCTTGATATTAAAGGTAACAATACCCGCTTCGCTCTTGGCGTTATAAATCGTGACGTTATTGGTCTTTTCAAGCTCGCTCACGGCATAGCGCTTGAGCTCTTCTTCGTAGGCGTTGATGTTATCAAGACCAATCCCCATGATGTAGTCCACGGCAGCTTTTAAACCGACGATGCCTTCGATGTTCTGAGTGCCGGCTTCAAAACGAAGCGGCGGCTCCAAATAGCCGACGTCACCGCACATATCGAACTTGGCGTTCATGCCACCGCCCGTCATAAACGGGTCCATTTTGGCCAGCAAAGAGTATTTGCCATAAAGGACGCCGATGCCGGTCGGTCCACAAAGTTTATGACCACTGAAAGAAAGGAAATCGCAATCGAGATCGGCGACGTCGGTCTTCATGTGAGGAACCGATTGAGCACCATCAAGAACTAGAACCGCTCCATAAGCGTGAACAACTTTGGCCAATTCTTTCACCGGGGCGATGTAGCCCAAAACATTGGTGATATGAGCGACGGCAACCAATTTGGTTTTGGCGGTGATCGTCTTCTTCAAATTCTCAATCGTGAGGCGGCCATCCTTATCCAAAGGAATATAGCGAATAACGGCTCCGGTCATCTCTGCGACCTTAAACCAAGGAAGAACGTTCGACGCGTGTTCGGCTTGAGTTAATAAGATTTCATCGCCTTTTTTAAGAAATTTAACACCATAACCAAAGGCGACTAAATTAATCGAGGCAGTCGTACCGGAAGTAAAGACGACTTCGTTAGGCTTGCAGTTGATGAACTTCGCGATGGTTTGGCGGGTTTCCAAAATTTTCTGGTCGATGTTGAAGCAAAGATCGTAGTCGCCACGATGCGAATTCGAGGTTTCGTGGGTGTAATAAAGGGAAACGGCATTCAGAACGCAATCGGGTTTGAAAGTGGTCGAAGCGTTATCCAGCCAAACTAACGGATGCTTTTGCATCTGTATTCCGTTACGAAACATTGGAAATTCTTGTTTAATTTTTAAAGTATCAATCATCTTAGATTCCCTCCTCGATAGAACCATCGATTTTTGCCACCAGTTTTTGGTCAGCAAAATAGGATTCAATGGGTTTCAAATAACCCAAGGTGATAAGCCGCTTGGCAACCGGTAAAGAAATGCCGCGCGATTGAAGGTAGAAAAGGTGGTCTTCATTGAGGCGGCCGACGATGGCGGCGTGGCTAGCATCGACATCGTTCTCATCGATCTTCAAAACCGGGGAGCAACGCCCATCGCAAAGGGGGTCGAAAACAATGATTTTCGCCGCCTGGCGAGTCACGGTCTTTATCGCGCCTTTGGTAATGGAAGAAACGCCGGTGAAGGTCAGGTGGGATTCCCCCATCGTGATGCCGTAGTTGGACATCTCGGCGCTCGTATGTTTGGCTAAATGAGTCACCGAAGTATCGAAAACTTTTTTATCCTGGTTAGCCGCCAAACTGGACAGATGCCAATCGCAGCTGCTTCCATCGCCTTCCAGGATCACATTCAACACAAATTTTCCTTCACCCTTCGAAAAATCCGCAAACGCACCTTTAAAATGGCCATTTGCCGAAACTTTTACAACAATGTTGGAATTCGGAAACCCTTTAAAAGCCGCCAAATTTAGATTTAAAGTATCGCCTTCTTTGACGTCGAAGGTTAGATCTTTGATGTCGTTATCAACTAAGGTGATATCCATATTACTTCTTGCTCGGAGCGACCGCCTCGCGGGTGGCGCAAACGCCGATTGAAACCTTGTTCATTGGTTGTTCGTCTTTCTGGACTTCAATTCCCAGCTCCGTCTTGATCCATTCATAACCGGTCGTGTCGATCTTCTTAATGATCTCCGGGCCCCCCGTCACAGCAATTTTTCCATTGATCATGACAGCGACTCGGGTCGGTTGAATCATATCGTAGAGTCGAGCGTAGTGTGAAACCACCAAAAAGCCCCGACCTTTTTGCTGTTCTTCTTTAATAGCAGATGCCACGACTTGCATCGCGTCGACATCGAGGCCGGAATCGATCTCGTCCAATAAGGCGAATTTAGGATCGAGAAGCTTCAATTGGAGAATCTCGTTCCGTTTCTTTTCGCCCCCAGAGAATCCTTCATTCAAATTGCGGTTGCTCATTTCGAAAGGAATTCCCATTTCTTTGTAGCTTTTTTGAAGTTTGTTATAGAACTCAAAAAGACTGAGCGGTTTTTCGCGGTGGGCATTCATGGCAGCCTTCAAGAAATCCGCGGAATTGACTCCTGGGATCTCGCTGGGGTATTGCATGGCGAGGAAAAGACCGGCTTTGGAACGTTGATCGACGCTCATCGCGAGGACGTCTTTATCATCGAGAGCGATCGTTCCAGCCGTCACGGTATAGTTGGGGTTGCCCATGATCGCGGCCAATAAAGTGCTCTTGCCGTGGCCGTTTGGCCCTAACAAAGCTAAGGTTTCGCCTTCATGTAGAACGAGGTCGACTCCCTTCAAAATTTCCTTATCTTTGACGGCAACATGTAAGTTAGTAATGGTTAATGTGGACATTTCTCGTTTCCTCGGAGCGTTCCTATTCTATCGAGGGGCGGGAGATGAAACAACAAAAGTGGTAACTCCGGCCGCTTCCCCCCGTCAAAGATGAATATCTTTGCCGACTCTCCGTGGGATTTTTGATCAATTTTAAGTGAAAAAGCTACATTTGGTGGGCATAAAAGTCTCTTTAAATTGTTGTTGTAACAATACTTGTTAAAGTTTATGATTAACACGCTATGTTCAAGACTAAGGAGGAACCAGTCCTAATATGAAGAAAGCCAAGTTGACCCTAGGACTTGTTGCTGGCTTAGTTGCCACGATCGGTTTAGCCTCGTGCAACGAAGTCACATACAATCAGGGCGTAGTGCTGACATATACGGACGCTGAGGGCAATCGCGTAGATTACACCGCCACTGAATTATTTGGCGACTACGAAAAGACCTCAAGCGCGGCCAGCACTGATTTCGAGAAAGTTTACGAGCTCTTGATCCGGCACTACTTCGCCGATGATTCGCAAAAGAGTGCGCTTGCTGCGATTAACAAGAAAGCGCAATCCGATGTCAACGCCGTGAAGCAGAACGCCGAGAAGAATGCCAAAGCAAATGGCACCTCGTACGAAACTGAACTCGAGAAATTATTGAGCAGCAATAATTGCGATAACATCGATGAGCTGTTCGATCTCAAGCAGTACGACGCAGAAAAGACACAATTCGAATCCGCCTATTATAACAACAACATCGACCAGATTCGCGATGGCGTTTATAGCAGCGCCTCGACGTTCCTTGGCAACCATGCGGCCGGAGATAAATTCTTCCCCGCGAAAGATGACACCTATGGTGACACCGCGAATGGCTATCTTATCGATAAGATGCCTTATCACGTCCGCCATATCTTGGTGAAAGTCACCGCCGCCAATAACGACCTCACCGAAGGCACCATCTCCGAGGCTAACGCCACCAAGATCGGCACCGTCATTGAGGAACTCGCTGGCGCCGTGAGCGGAGCCCGTCAGAACTTCGGCGCTATCGCCTTAGGCAGCTCCGATGACACTTCTTCGGGCGCGCTTTATGGCGACCTCGGTGTCATGGATAAAGGCACGAGCTTCGTTCAAGAGTTCAAATTGGGCGTTTACGCCTATGATGCTCTTTATAACCAAAGCACGACCAGCTATCGCACTGCCAACAAGGCGAATTTACTTCCGCCTTCCGATGTCCAAGTCACGGCTAACGGAACCGAAGAATCCGTCAAAGATTTCTTCACCGCTGGTGAGACCTACGATGACAACACCACCGGAATCGGTCAGATCCCGTATGGCGCCGCCGTCGCAATCCTCGCTTCGGCCAAACAGGATGGTTCCAGTTTGGAAAAGAAGCCCAACAATGGCAGCGAAGTCTACTATCCGCGTAACATTCTCTTCAATAAGTATTTCAATAAGCACAATGTCTGTGTCATCACCCCGAACGAGATCTCCTTTAACTCGACCGCGGCGGGCAGCGCTACCTTCAGCAGCGAAACCTTCGATGGCACTTATAGCGCGACTTATGGTGCGCTAGCGGGCTTCAGCGTCGACACCAAAAACATTCTGCCGGCCTTTGCCCACAACGTCCTCACCGATTCGGAAGGCCAGATCATCTTAGCGGTCCGCGCCGGAACTTCGGGCAGCAACGCTTATGAAGGCATTCACTTCATCACCATTCAGCGTTCGGCCTTCGATAAATACGGCCACGCTATCGTGAACAACCAATACACCGAATACACCAGCGACCAAGGCACTGCGGTTGATACGCCGAATCTCTCGACCTATTACACCGTCTATGCTCCCGGCGAAGATGGCTATCCGACCTATACTCCGGCCGGTGGATCGGCGACCAACATGACCACCTACATCAACTTGGTCAACCAAGACGTCAGTAAGTTAAAGGATCGCCGCGATAAACTCGTGTCCTCGATCAAGACTTACAATGGCAACATCTCGAACTACATGTTCCAGCAGCTCATCTCTGCCGGCAGCATCAAGTTCGCGAATGCCAGCATCCAGACGACGATTCAGGAATATATCAAACAAAAACGGACCAAGACGGGCATCGATGATGCGAAGACTTGGGACGATGCTTGGCGCACTTACGCCGAGTACCTGATCAACCAGGATGTCCAGCGCGGCAAAGGTGTCACCACCGGAAAAGGCCCGCTCATCTCGGAGACCTGCGCGATCAATTACACCAGCTCGGCCGCCCAAAACGGGACCGGCGACTGGGACGTTGGAGGTGTCTGCTATGGCAAATAAATTCAAACGGACTTGCTTAGTCGCCTTTGCGGTTCTCGCTTCGACGACCGTGCTCGCTAGCTGCGACACGATCACTGCGAAAATCCCCGATAGCGATTACTACTCCAAGATTTTGAATCTTGAAGGAATCACCAACAATCAGCTGAAGCGGATTTACGATGCCGTCATCACTGAAGGCGATACCAACAGCGAGAAGGTGCTGAACAACATTCTTCTTGGCCTCGCCGAAAGCAAACTCGGATACTTCTATGATTATAAGGATGCTAGTGGCGCGACCCAGCCGGGCTTAATGAGCGCGGCTGCCGATTCCGCCAAAATGGCGACTTTCTTAGCCAACCACACCAGTTACACCGCCGATGCATCCGTCACCAAGGAAGAAAAGGTCAAATACTTCTACAACGCCTTGCTTCAACGGATCGAAGAAAACTTCTACAGCACTGTGAGCAATTCGACCTATCAGCTTCGCAGCGTCTTCCACGAAAAGTACTTCTACGATGCTCAAAAGGCTGAACTCTACGCCTTGGGCGATCGTGCGAGCTTTAAAGAAGTCCAAGTCGATGGCGCGGATACCTACCTCGATGTCGAAAAGTATTTCGGCAGCGACTATCTCACTGTCTATCAGGACTACATCGCTCGGGCGATTCTCCCCGACGCCATGCGGCGTTTACTCATCGAAGAGTATCTTTACACCAACAACTACGGCACCTTAGGCCGTTCTTACGCTCGCAAAGTCCAATACATCGCCTTAGCCGATAACACCAGCTATCCGACGGCGACTAACAAGCTCATGATCGCTTATGCGAAGAATGTCCTTAATGCCAGCGAAAGCTTAGCCACCACCTATAACTTGACCTTATTAGGCGACCTCTACAAAGGTTACTTCGATTGGGCCAATATGGATGCGGCCAAGAAGACCTTGGTCGACCAGATCTACAGCGATGCGGGTTTCACCCACTTCACCGAAGCCGGCTATACCAATGACTATAAGGAAACCACCTATGGCGGTTACATCACCAGCTATCTGAAGATCACTTCGGATCGTTGGAGCAATGATTCTTCCACCGAAAAGGATTTCACCAGTTCGGGCACCTATGACGTCGCGACGGGCATGGCCATCAAAAAGCAAGCCTTAATCGCCACCGACAAGACCACCGAAGGCTGGTACACTTCCTCCGGATTATCCGCGCTTCCTAGCGATCTCAAGACCCGTCTATTCAAGATCACGGTCGCCAACGAAGTCGATGGTTCGGGCGAGACTTATGGCAAGTATATCCAAAAGCACTACTACCTGACCCCCTCCGTCTATCAAAGCGAAGATGCTTACCCCTACCTCATCTACGATAAGTCCTCGACCACGTGGTACGTGATCCGGGTCGATGAAGCGGTCAAGTATTCCAAGCTCGTCGCTTCCACCACCTCGCCTAGCCCCTATTCGGCCAGCAAGATCTACGAAGTCGCCCATGAAGTCGCCTATCTCCTTAGCGATACCGATACCAACAAGAAGACCGCTAACCAGTATTACGTCGAAGCCATGGCGATCGCCTACAACGATCAATCCGTCTACGATTATTTCAAGAAGACCTTCCCGGATCTCTTCGATTAATCGAAACCCACGCTATAATAAGGGAGCAAGGCAACTTGCTCCTTTGTTTTATTTAGGGAGGTTTCATCTATGAAAGACGTCTTCTGCAAAATCATCGCCGGGGATATCCCGAGTTCCATCGTCTATGAAGATGACGATGTCTTGGCGATCCTCGACATCAGCCAAACGACGAGAGGCCACACCTTGGTCATGCCCAAAAAGCATTACGATAGTTTCTTGAGCTGCCCGCCCGAACTCGTCCACAAAGTCTACGATGTCGCTCAGCGCATCGGCCAAGCCGAAGTGGGCTTGCTAGGGGCTAAAGGCGTCAACATCTTGACCAACGTCGGCGAAGTCGCCGGCCAAAGCGTCCCCCATTTCCATGTTCACGTCATCCCCCGCTATACCGGCGGAGAGGGCGGCTTCCAAATCACGATGAAGGGCCAAGACACCTCCGGTATGGATTTGCCGCGCTTAGCTCATAGCATCGGCGATGCCATTAAGAAATAGATACGCGCGTACGCGCACGGAAAACAAAAGGCGTCTTCCTTATCGGGGAGACGGCCTTTTAACGTTCGTAGAGCCTTATTTCTTCGCGTAGAGGGGCAAATAGAAGTAGCGATCGTCCATCGTGAAGATCTTTTGGGTGAATTCGCCCGGATTGACCCCCTCATAGGCCTTATCGAGGATCATCATCTTCGCGTCCATATCGTCGATCATGGCAAGGGCGAGGGCTTCGCGGGTCAAGGGCGGCACGGGCGAACCGAATTCCGGTTTGGTGTGATGCGATAACACCATGTGTTCCATAATCACCGGGATTTCGCCGGTCATATTGAGTTCTTTGGCCGCTTCGCGAATTTCGGCTTGCATGATGGAAATGTGGCCGAGCAGTTTGCCTTCAAGGGTGAATTGGGTCGCCACCGGGCCAGAAAGTTCGAGGGTTTTACCAATATCGTGAATCAAGGCACCCGCGACCAAAACATCGCGGCTGAGCGAGGGGTAAATCTCGCAAACCTTTTCCGCGAGATCCGCCATGGTGAGCGAATGGTAAAGCAACCCCGAAACATAGTTATGGTGATTTTTGACCGCGGCTGGCCAATCGACATAAGAAGCCCGGAATTTCTTGACGAGATAATTGGTGAGTTTGGTGACGTCGGGATTACTGAAGGACGCCAAATACTTGTCCAGTTTGGCTTCGAGGTCTTTTTTGGGGACGGGAGCCGCGGGGACGAAGCGGGAAAAATCGATGTTGTCGCTCAGGATCTTTTCGCCCTGGATGACCTTCATCTGCAACTTTTGGCTATAGAGAATGACTTCGGCTTCGAGGTTGACGATATTGCCCGTCATGAAGGTTTCGAGGTCCGCCGGTTCATAGTCCCAAAGCTTGGCCTCCATGCTGCCGGTCGCGTCTTGGAAGACGATCGTCAAATAATTCTTCGAGTTCGAAGTGACGCCTTTCTTCACATCGGTCACTAGAAACTGGCCATAGACATGCTCGCCGTCGGTTAATTCTGAAATGGTTTTCATAAATGCTCCTTTTCTTGCAGTTTTTTAATGTCGTCATAACGATAGCCCTTACCGATCAAATAGGCAAAAATTCGGCGGTCGAGATCGTAGCCCGAATATTTGCGGGCGTAACGGGTTTTCGCACTTTTATAGGCCGTAAGCAGTCGGGCCGCCTCGGCTTTTGGATCGCTCGGATTAAAGAAAGCGCAGGCTTCTTTGGCCACGGCTTCATCGAACCCGCGGATCAATAACGCCTCAGTTCCTTTTTGTTTTTTGCGGCCATCGGGGACCCGGGAATAACGTTTATCGAGAATCTCAACGTAACGTTTCGCTTTGTCGAGTTCCTTATCGTAAGGGAAGCTCAGAGATTCCATGATGTCGTTAGGGACACCATGCTTATGCAACTCATAGATGACCCGGCGCTTGCCGTATAAGCGCATGTCCGCGATCTCATCGGCGAAGCTTTTGGCATAGAGGGCGTCATCCACCAACCCATCCTTTTTGAGTTTAAAAAGAATTTTGCGCGAAGACTCCAAATCCGCCCCATGATCCCAAAGTTTCTTGCGGAGATCATGCTCGGAATAGGCTTCGTGGGCCAGCAGCTTGAGGGCATAGTTTCTGAGATCGTCGAGCGAGGAAGCGTCTTGGAGTTGCCGGAGTTCAAGAGCGATGACGTCCTTGCCTTCATAAAGATGGAAGTCCGTGAAGGCGTTCTCCGAGAGCTCAATCTTCTTGGCCGAAGCGAAATGGACGACCACCTGGCCTTTTTTCTTCACGACAATTTTTGTGATGACATCGTCACCAATTCTTTTTGTTGGCACGTTGATATACCTCAATAATATTGGAATAGAAATGGTCCATCGAATAGACGTCGATCGCGGCAAAGGCATTCGTCTGAACGCTCTTCTTCACATTCGGATCAAGGGCAATGATGTGGGAGAGTTTCTCTTTAAAGTCATCCTCATCATAGAAGAAATATCCGGTTTTGCCATCCGCAATCGTGCCTTGAAGGTTGTCGTCATAACGGGCGAGAACAATTAAGCCAGAAGCCATGGCTTCCATGAAGGTGAGGCCCTGGGTCTCCGTGATCGAAGCCGAGACGAAGCAATCCCCGAGGGCATAGTAACGCTGGGTCTGATCGGGTTTGACCGCGCCGGAGAAGATCACGTTCTTATCGATGCCGAGTTGTTTGGCCAAACTTTTAAGGTCTTCTAGGGCAGGCCCGCCGCCAACCACCAGCATTTTGGTGGGGACCGTGGGTTTGTTTTTGAGGAAATCGGCGTAACCTCGTAAGCAGACATCGATGCTCTTTTCTTTGGCAACGCGGCCCAAAGAAAGGACAACGTAATCCTTAGGAGAAATACCTAAGCTGGCCTTTAAAGAAGCGATATCGGCTTTATCGAAATTCTTCGGCGAGAATTTACCGAACTCGATGCCGGTAGGGATGATGTTGATGTAGGTATCGACCCCAATCGCGCGGAGATAATCTTTGATTTTGGCCGAAGGGGCAATAAGCTCCGTCACTTGGTTGGATTTAGCCCGAACATAGAAGCGGACGGCATTACGGGCGAAACGTTCGAAGTGACCTTTGGTCGCGTAATAGGTGTAGTCCTCATACATCGTGTGGAAGGTATAGACGGTCGCCGCATGGAGACGCGAAGCCACGATGAAGCCGAATTGGCCCATGCCGGCATCGGTTTGAACGTGGATGATATCCGGTTGGAATTTAAGCAGCATATCGTAGGCTTCTTGGTTAAAGAAGTTGGCCATGCGATAGCCATAGAGTTTCTTCATTTCGGCCCCGGGAATGCGAATGACATCGCCATCGAAAGTCACCTTTTTGCTGTAAGGGTTGGTGGTTACTACCACGACGTTGTTGCCATGGTCGTGCAAAACTTTCCGCAAATTAAAGGTCGAGGTCGCGACGCCGTTGATCTCGGGGGGATAGGTATCGGAAAATAATGCGATGTTCATGGCTAGTTATCGATATCGATGGTTCCCCAGTCATCTTCTTCTTTCTTTTTGGAACGCTTCGACTCTTTAATTGTAGTCGTTTTTAGGCTCGGGTCGGTGTCGGTCTTCGTGGGGTCTTCGTTGCCGCGATGCCGCTCGTGGACGGCTTGGGTCGATTCCTGAATCCGACGTTGGATTTCTTTGCGGGAAAGCTGCCGGGTTTCAAACATGGTATCCGCCGAACGCTTACGTTCATCGAAGGTTTCGAGCTGCAAGTTGACGAAGGTCTGACGGTTGGCGTAATGGATCGGCTCTTTCGGACGGCTGCGATAGAGGGCAGCCACTAAGCCCGAAACCAACAAGACCAAGTGGTAGGTCACAGTACGCCAAAGGATCTGGGCGGCTTTGACGTTAGCATCGGCAGTCCGGAGAATCACGCCCGTGGGAACGTCATTAATTATCTGTTGGGTATCGCCATAGAAGTTATAGAACAGGTAGTAGAAGAAGTATTCGGAAACACCGGCGGAACCTGGTAATGGGACGAGCCCGGTAACCATTTGGTGGAAGGAACTAAGGAACGTTGCCTTGAACATTTGGGAAACATTAAAACCGGAATAGGTGTAAGCGTGCAAAGCCAGGCCCGCTAAATACGGGATGGAGTTGCGCATGATGATGACCACCAAAAAGAGAAAAACGATGAGGATGGTAACGGGAATATTGGCCTGAAGACGGCGAAGTTCGATTTTGAAGTTTTCAACTTGAACCCGTAAGTTCTCACGCATTTGATCTGGCTTTTTAATGAGGTGAATTTTGCCCAAGAAGCCAATCACATAGTGGAGAATGAAATTGTGAAACTTGTGAGAAAAGCTCATGAGGTAAAGCAAGACGATGACGGAAAGGTTAAGCAAGAAGCCCACGATGATGAGCGGGACGATCGGCAAGGTGACGGTGCCAATGTGCAAAGGTTCGATGCTGAGGATCGTTTTGTTTTCAAAAGCGAGGGCTAAAATATCAAAACCGATGAGGGCCACCTGATAAAGAATGAACCACATGACCATGATGGAGGCGGCGTTGGAAACCTGAATGCCTTGCTGTTTAAGAGTGTAGGCTTCCATGACCTGACCGCCGCTTGAAGACGGAGTGACGTCGTTATAGAAAGCCCCGATTAACGAGGTGCACAACCCCTGATGGAAATGATAGTGACGGGTATAAAGGCGGCAAAAGATCTTGATGATGAGTCCTTCAACGCCGTAGGAACCAGCGACGATCAAGACGATGATGGTCATGTAGATCCAGTCGACGTCGATGAAGGCATTCATGACCGTATCGAAAGAATTCCACAACGAAACCGTGAGTGAAATGGCGGTCGCCACCAAAACGATCAAGAAGTAAATGACATACTTCAGGCTCGAACTTTTCTTTTTTTTAGGCGTTTCGACCTGATCCGCGTTATCCATTAAAGTGTGACATGGCTATTCTAGCCTATGTCACCCCTGAAAGAAATGGGCGTTTGCATAGGAGGAAGGGGGTCGATTCTCTTCAGGCATGAAACGGCAAAAAGCGCGGAACTTTCCTCTCGTTATCACGCCTTCCTCGCAAGTTGGTCTAAAATAGAAAAATATGAAAGCGGCTTCAGGGAATCTCAAAACCCCACGAAATTATTGGGTCGACCTCACGCGGCTCATCATGGCCCTTTTCGTCGTTGGAGTCCATGCGACCCGCAAAGCCAGTTGGGCTAGCGGACCCTATCAATGGTTAACCATACTCAATCCGACCTTATTCCGCGCCGCGGTCCCCTTCTTTTTCCTGTGCACGGCCTTCTTCACTTACCAAGCTTATCTCCGGACCAACCGGGATCCCAAAGTCTTTTTTAAGGCGGCATTGCGTTATTTCATCATGTATACGATTTGGGTGATTATCTTCATCCCGACCATCCTCAAAGAATCCTATTTTGGCGGCAGCAAATCCGCCAGTGAATACGCCATCCTTTTCATCAAACAGTTCTTTCTTGATGCCCCGATCTCCGTCTTCTGGTTTTTAAGAGCCTGTGCCTATGGCCTCGTGTTTCTTGGGGTTCTAGCCTGGCTAAAGATTAAGCCGATTTATGTATTGCCTCTAGCCATCGCTGCTTATGTTTATGGCGTCTATGGCGATGGTTGGTATGGCTTATTAGGGGATGATATGAAATCCGTTTATGTTCAATACTTCGCTACCTTTTATCGGACTCGCAACGCTTTCTTTATGGGCATTCCTTTCTTGGTCGTCGGAGCGGAGATTGCCGAAGTCCACGAAGACAAAAAGCCATCCACGCCCCTCGCCATTTTGGCTGCTGTTGGAACTGTCCTTTCGGGGTTAGCCCTTTATTATGAAGCTCAGTACGTGGTCGTCGGGAAATACGCCCGCGACTACAACATGTACTTTTCCCTGATGCTGCTTGCGCCCTTGCTATTCATCGCCTTAATCAACATCAAAGCCCCCTGCCGTTTGGCCGGTGCCCGTTATTGGGGACCGCTATCGTCGCTCATCTATTTCACCCATATCGCTTGGCGCGATTTCTATCAGGATGTCTGGCCCCTCAAAACAACTCTTGGCGATAACTTGGCCTTCAAAGTCTTGTTCGTCATCGTCCTTTCCGCCCTCATGAGCGGGCTCGTTCTTTACATCACCCGTCATTGGAAAGCGAAGAAGTGGCTTTATTAGTTCGCCACTTTTCGTATAGTGTCCGGTAATAATTCCTTGTCCAAGGAACTATTTTATTGAGAACTCTTTATAATAAGCATTCGAGGAAAAACATCATGAGTAAAGTCTTAGTCATTTCTGCCGACCAGCGCGTCGGGAGCAATTCGCTTCTTCTCGCCGAAAAGTTCGCTGAAGGCGCCAAAGAAGCCGGCAACGAAACCGAACTGATTTCATTGCGGGGCAAGAAGATCAATTATTGTTTGGGCTGCTTAAGCTGCCAAACCATGGGCAAATGCGTTCAAAACGATGACGCCGTTGCCATCGTTGCCAAGATGAAGGAAGCGGACATCATCTGCTTCGCTTCGCCCATTTACTATTACGAGATGAGCGGGTCGCTAAAAGTTCTACTAGATCGTTCCAACCCGTTATATCCGGGTACTTATAAGTTCCGCAAAATCTATGCGATTTTCACTTCGAACGATTCCGATTTCGCCGCGACCAAGCGCCCAGTGGAAGGCTTAGGCGGTTGGATCGAATGCTATCCGAAGTGCCATCTTGAGAAGGTGCTTCACGCTGGTGGAATCAACCACGCCGATGAAATCAAAAACAATCCCGCTAAACTTGACGAAGCTTTCCAAATGGGGCTAAGCATCCGCTAATGGCTAAACCCTTCGAACTCGTATTGAAGGCCTTGCCTGGCGCCGGTTACTCTTGGCAAGTCAGTGCCACCCCTAGTGATTTGGTAAACATCACCACCCGCTTTGTTGCATCGAATCCTAAGGTGATCGGCGGACCGGGCGAAGAGCATTTCCTCATCACCGGTTTAAAGGCTGGCGAAGTTCATCTAAAAGCAACCTATGGCCGTTCCTGGGAAAAAGAATGCAGCCAAGTCAAAGAGTTCGATCTCGCAATCGATAACAAGTTCAACATCAAGCAAAAATAAACCCAGCAAAAAAGGGCGCCCTCGCGGCGCCTTTTTTAGAAAGTGAACGCATCATAGACCAATTTGGAGAGAAAGCCCCCTTGGCCAAGGCTTAAACCGCTAAAGCTGTTAAAGGCCACGCAGAAAACCATGACAATCGAGAAGAGGCAAGCCTCATAAACAAGGGGATAGGAAATAGCTTTTTTCACCATGCTGTCTTGGCCAGCGGATAGGAACCGCATCAAGATCGCCAAAGCCGCCAAGCTTGCTAACGGCCAGACCCCCATAAGATAACGGGCGCAGACGCCACCGAGGCAATAAATGGTGATTGAAGTCATGATTGGGGCTAACGGAAGCAAGGCATGCATGGTCTTTTTCTCCCAACCTTTCGCTTGAACGCAAACGCGTGGGGCCAAAGCCATCCCATAAAAGAAGGGGACGCAAAGTAAGCCAATTGCCCCGATATTATAAGGGTGGGTATCCCAATCAGCCTGTGGCCATTGGCTTGTCGTGTAATAAGGGAAATACTCATTGTTCTTCGGGGGAGTAAACCAATAATGTAGTAAGCCCGCCACCGCTCCTTTAAAGCTCATTTTTGTTGGCTGCAATCTAGGGCGGTCAGTTGATAATCCTGTCCAAACTCCGTTATTTTGCCATAGCGGGCCACGTTATAGGCAATCAAAAGGCCAGCCCCGACAAGCAAGATTCCGGCCATCGGAACAAAGTCGAGAAAACGTTGACCAACCGCTTTGTCTTTCATAAAGAATAACTTCAGAAGCAAGGACCAACTAAAGAGGAGAACGATCCCTAGGTCTGGCCGCGAAGCCATAAGGGCAACGTAGAAGAAGCCGGCCATCCCGAGATAAAGCATCCGCCAGGAGGGACTTTGATAGGCCGTTAAGACGAGACCGAAGAACCAAACTGCAAAGGCTAGCCCGAAATCAAAGGGCAGGATGTATTTCCAATCCGTCAAACGCTAGGCTACGAAATTGAGGGAGAGGCCAGAGAGTAAAGCCACACCGGTTAATAAGCTTCACAAAGGCCAGGGCAACGCTTCTTTCCGGGCTTATTTAGACGCAACGAAGTATAGGCGAATCCAAAGGCATAAAGAATGAAGGCGAAGACTTCCAAGAACAAGCCGGTAGGAACGTGGCCGGTAAGCCAGTAGACGGGGAACATTACCAATATCACCGGGGCGGGTCCATAGTAGCAATAGTATTTCCCTTGGTAATAGGCGGTATCCCAAAGATAAGGAATGCCACGGCGGGCGTAAGGATCATAGGGATTCGTCAAACTGGCCAAACGGGAGTCGGGAATATCGTCGAGATAAACATGCCCGTTCTTGAACGCCTGGAATAGATTGTAGTAAAGGAAGGGGTTGCTGTTCGTATCGCTCTGCTGGAAATGATAGGTCGTGAAATAACGGGAGGCGTTAAGGCTAACTAAGAGCACAAAACCTAAGGTCGCCACGATGGCCGCGCCCAACAAAACGAAATAGGGTTTCCGCGAAGTGAAACTCGGGGCGGCCGGTTTTAAAACAAGGCGCAAGAGAGCCAATCCGAGATAAACCAATGCCCCTAGACCATAAAAACGAAGGGGCGAGAACAAAAAAGCTTTCTCGGAAAAGGACTTGAAATTAAAAAGAAAAAGCTCAACAAGCAGAACCAAAGCGAAGAGAGAATTCTGAAGGATTTTCCATAGGTCAAATTTCGGAAACCTATGCTTTTCGTGGATGGAAAGAATGATTTCGCGAGGAGATAAGGCTTGAAGAAAAAGATCAAATCCGAGTAAGAGTTCAGCAAGGTTGGTTTCGTCATAACCTTGATAAGCGAATAAAGGAAGCAGCAAGAAAAGACAATTGAGACTCGCCTCCATCAAGGCGATGAGCATCGCGAGCAAGAACTCTTGACGGTAAGGCATTTCTTGGTGATGACGGCACTGGAATTTTTGATAATCGTAGCCTAGAACGCCAAGAATTCCAGGAATTGCAAATGCCCATAACCAAAGCATGGCTCTATGCTACTCCCTTAGGCTTCAAATGAAAGCGAAACTCAAAAAGCGGAAACTCTCTTTATAAAAAGAGAGGCTCGAAGATAACTTTGCGCTTACGCTCTCCCCGAAAAACCTTGCGCGTTCTATAATCTAGCCATGCTGAAACGCCTTGCCATCACTAACCTCGCCATCATCGAGAACATCGAAGTGAGCTTTCAAGAAGGCTTCACCGTCTTAACGGGCGAGACCGGGGCCGGCAAAAGCCTCGTCATCGATTCGTTATCGCTCCTTCTCGGAGCCAGAGCCTCCAGCGAGCTGATTCGGGCGGGCGAAGATAATGCGATTATCCGCGGCGTTTTTGAGCTTCACAATCCCCAACTCAGCGCCATCTTAGTCACTCTAAACGTCCCCGAAAACAATGGTGATATTATCATCGAACGCACGATCGGACGCACCAAGAGTCTCATCAAAGTGAATGGCGTTTCGATCAGTCTGGCCGATCTCAATAAAATCGCGAAGTATTTGGCCGATATCCATAACCAGTTCGACTTCGAAAAGATTTTGAATCCGGATAACTATCTGGAAATCATCGATGGTTTTTCCTATGAACTGACTTCTTCTTACAAGAAGGATTATTTCGCCTTGCTCCAGGACTATAAACAAAAGAAGGCCGCTTATGATGACCTGATGGCCAAGAAAGCCAAGATCGATGAATCCCGGGATTTTTATGAATACCAATATAAAGAGCTTAAGGCCGCGGACTTAAAGGAAGGCGAGGAAGAGGAAATCGCCTCCCAAATCTCCTTGCTCAAGAACTACGATAAAATCTATTCATTATCCCAAGAAGCCGACCAAATCATCCATGAGGATTTCCTCGATCGTCTTTATGAGTTAACTCGCCTTCTCTCGAAACTCAGCGAATATCAAAAGCAGTATCAAGAAGCCCACGACAAACTCGATGACTCGTATTATCAAATCCGCGATATTTTCGAAGGTCTCAAGAAAGACTTTGAAGACATCGATTATGATCCTAACCGCCTCAACGACTTAGAGCAGCGCGATAGCGATCTCTCTGCCTTAAAACGGAAATACCGCAAAGACATGGGCGAGCTGATCGCCTACCGCAACGAACTCGCCTCCACTTTAGGGGAAAACTCCAATTTCGAAGGCGACATCGCTAGCGCAAAGCAAGCCCGAGACACCGCCTTTGCTAAAGTCCTAGCCAAAGGCAAAGATCTTACGACCGTTCGCCAGAAGATTGCCAAGTCCATCGAAAAAGAGCTTGAACGCAATATGGCAGACCTGCTTTTAAAGGCGGACTTCCAAGTGGCGTTTAAACCTCTTCCCACCACTCCAGACGACACCCTCTATAAAGAGAACGGCCTCGATGAAGTGGACTTCCTGATCGAAACTAACGTTGGCGAAGGCTTAAAGAGCTTAGGCAAAGTCATTTCGGGCGGCGAAGCTTCCCGGATTATGCTCGCCTTTAAGGCAGTCTTCATCAAGGCCAACAAAATCTCGACCGTCATCTTTGATGAAATCGACACCGGCATCTCCGGGGAAACCGCCCAAGCGGTCGCTAGAAAGATCCACGACATCTCTTTGTCAAGCCAAGTCATCGCCATCACTCATATGCCGCAGGTCGCGTCTTTGTCCGACCACCACATCTTAATCAGCAAGGAAATAAGAGCCAATCGCACCTACGCTCACATGAAAGAACTGACTTTGGACGAAAAGATCAAACAGGTTGCCTATCTTATTTCTGGAGGCAACATCACTGAAAAACAACTCGAATACGCCAAAGAAATGGTCTTAAGCAAACGCGACTAAGATTTGGCGGGTCTCCGATTCGACGATCCTTGAAGGTTTTGGAGAAACTCCGGCGCCAATTCGGCTTTGTTCTTGGAAGGCAAGTGGGGCAAAATCGTTGGTGCGGGCGCAAAAGGCTGCCGGCGCCTCGATGGCGTTTTCGTCATTCCCGTCGGCCGTCTCGCGACGTAGAACTATTTGCTCATTCGCCGACAAAACAAAAAGGGCAATCAAGAATCGATGCCGCTCAAAAGGATGGCGGCCGCCTTCCCAAAAACGATTCAATTCTCAAGAACGTTTCTTCCTTCGCCGTCTTGTCTTGAACAAGGCGAAGAAATGGGCCTCTTTTTGCTCGGGCTTGCTCATGAAGGCCGCCAAGGGCATGTCACCACAATCAAGGCAACGCTAGAGGCTTTGTTTTTCGGGAGGCCGCGGGTTTCGAAAAAGTCCTAAAATGAAATGAAGTGGCTCGATGGCGGGGACGAATGGATGAGGTCAAAAAGGACGTCGGTGTTTTGACGTCATCAAGCCCAGGCATTCTCGCGACCCCAACCGAGCCCGCGCGAGAACGTCAGCGCGTCTCGCGCGGGAAAAGGCGAACTATTTTTTCTCCTTTCCAAAAATCATCTGCCTTGATAAGCCATAAGTGATGAGGAAATAAACCGCGTAGAGCGTGAGGATGATCGCCAACGAGATAACGATACCAAGCGAAATATCGCAAGAAAGATATTTCCAGGCGTCTTTATACGCGCCGATAAGACCGAGAGCGACGACGAGAAGCGCGAAAAGCAACGGATAAACAAAATACAGCGCCTGTTCCTTCAGGAGCGCCTTCTTGACCTGCCTTTTTTCTGCCCCGATCGTCAATAAAAAACGATAATGCTCCTTTTCGTCCATCGCCTCGCTCAACGAACGGATCGAAAGAATCGCACAGGCGCTTAGCACGAAGCTAAGACCCATATAAAGCGCGGTATAGGAAAAGCCGAACCAAACGGTTTCTTTTCCTTGGTAACCGAAGTTGACTCCGAAGCCCATCGCCATCAAAAAGGCGGTCAAAATCAGAGTCAACGCGACGAAAGCGAGGCTGAAAGCGTTACTGTTGATATGGCTGTTGGCTTGCTTAAGAACGAAAAAATTCAGATGATTGTAGTAATGCTTTGAATCGCCTTTCGCCCGAGAAAAAAGGAAAGTGGAAAAAGCCGAGAAGAAAAGAAATGCGGAAATAGAACCCGTGATAAAGACGATGAAACTGGTGGTAATGAATGCCGCGATCATCAACCCGTAAGACAAAAGAAGCAGAATCAAGGAAACGATGAGCATCGCCATCATCGTTTTCTTCCGCTTTTGCAACGCTTCGGTTTCGTTCTTTCTTCCACCGAGATAAACCTTAAGAAGCGAGGCGTTGTTGAGGCGGAAAAGACTTAGAAGAAGCGAAAGAGCGATCACGGAAAGGAAGAAAACAGCGCTCGACGAAACCCCATCCCACGAAAAATAGAAAGCAAAACTAGTTTGCGAGGCGGCAAACAAAGATGTGGTGAAAAGCCCTAATAACTGACTGACTCCAATCCCGAGGAGCAGACCGGCGACAAGCGAGATCAACGCAGGAAAAAGAATCTCGATCGCCATGATGATGGCGATTTTTCCTTTGGGGAAACCCAAGATAAGAAAGAGCCCGAATTGCCGTTGCTTCCGTTTATAAAAGAAATTCGTGGCGTAAAAGATCAGAAACGCAAACATCAACCCAACGAGAACCGAAGCGATCCGAAGGGAATACTGAAGCGTGAGGAGGCTTGTCATATTCTTCTCTGCGATTGTCGTTCCAATGAGATAAAGCGCTTGGGGATAGGCGCCTGAAAAGGCATAGAAAATGGCGATCGCCAAAGTCAGAGTAACGAAATAGATGCCGTAATCGGCGAGGCTTTTCTGGGCATCCCGAAGTGCGATTTTGAGGTTCATCGGCTGGCCTCTTTCTCAGCCATTTGGCCAATGATGTCTTCGTAAAACGCCTTTCTTGATTTGCCTTTTCGGAGAAGCTCGCCAACGTTTTTGCCATCGGAAAGGAATAAGACTCGCTCTGCGAAAGAGGAAGCGAAAGGATCGTGGCTGACCATTAAAATCGAAGCGCCGCGTTTTTCGTGCAATTCCGAAAAAGATTCGAGGATCGTCTGGCTTGATTTGCTGTCCAAAGCCCCAGTTGGTTCATCGGCCAGCAGCAGCCGAGGGGAGGTCGCCATCGCCCGAGCGATGGCAATTCGTTGTTTTTCGCCTCCGCTCATCTCGTAAGGATATTTCGCCAAGATTCCTTCAATATGAAGGAGCGAAGCCATATCGATGACTCGATTCCGGATTCTTTCGCCCGCAACGTTGTTGATTGATAAGCTAAGCGCAATGTTCTCAAAGCCAGTCAAAGTGTCCAAAAGAGCGTAATCCTGAAAAACGAAGCCGAGGTTCTCGCGCCGAAATCGAGAAAGATCATTCGAGGAAAGGCTGTCGATGCTTTGACCATTGATATAAACTTCCCCAGACGTTTTCTTATCCATCGTCGCAACGATGTTCAAAAGGGTGCTCTTGCCGCTTCCGCTTGCGCCCATCAGCGCCACAAACTCCCCTTTCCGAACGTTAAGGCTGACTCCGTTTTTGGAAGGGCGAACCCTTCCATGCTCTTTGGGGGGAAGCCAAGGTGCGAACTGAATGCGGATAATGCCGCGCTTTTGAAACGTAGCGTAGTGTATATTTCTTAATGGCCAAACGAGGGCAAGCCAAGGAGCAATTCAAAGTAATAAGACAGAATAGACCTACTGACACAAATTGATTTGTAGGTCTATTTCTTTTATAATACTGTCATGACCAGTCTCAACGACCTTTATAAAGAGTTAAGCCATTTGCCCAAAGGGACTCTTGTCACGAAAAAAACAAAAGGCGTGCCCCGTTATTATTTGCAATGGCGAGAACGTGGGCGCATTGTCAGCAAATACGTCAGCATTTCCGAAAAAGATGAACTTCAACGTCAGATTCTTAGCCGCCAATCCATCGAAAAGAAAATCCGAAAACTTGAAAAGCAATTACCAAAAGCGATTGCCGTCTTATCCCATGAGGCTAAAGCCCTGAGCGGGTCTCTCATGGAGAGAGATGACAAAGTCGCTGTCTTTGATTGCGGGCAATGTCTTTGGATGGACGGCGAACGAGTCCCTCTTTTCATCAAAAGGACGAAAAACATCGCCGGTTTTTTGGCCGGTCGGGTTATCGATCCCGAAAGGCGCAACTCCCGACTACTCAAAAAGATTCTCTCCTTGAGCGGGGAAAGCGATACCCTGTTGGCTCTTCATGTCTACGGGGCCTCTCTCACCGATGATTATTGGTTTAAACCCCGGGGTTCAAAGAAATCCTTTCGTGATGTGGCCTTTCAAAACGACCTTTATGCCGACACCGCTTTAAACGGTAGCCTTGACGTCATTCTTCGTCATCGCCCCCCCACTCCGCAATTGGTTCTAGGAGGCAGCTACGAAAAATGCTGGAAAATGATCAACGGAGAATGGTGGATTATTAAAACCGGGAACCCGAACGAGCTTTTTTCGGAATACTTCGTCTTTCTTTTGGGGCAAGCGTTTGGTTTCGATATGGCGGAATATCTCATCGACGAAAACACAATTCGATCCCGCAATTTCGCCAGCAGCTTTAACTACGAACCGGCCAAATCTCTTCTCGACGAAAATGATGATTATTCCGTTTGCTTTGAAACTATCAACACATTTGGGCCATCATTGGCAGAACAATATTTAAAAATTATCTGGATGGATTCCTTAGTTAATAACGTCGATCGGCATACCGAAAATTTCGGTTTCCTTCGAAGACGAAAGGACGGGAAAGTCTTCGCAATGGCGCCGAATTTCGATAACAACGCCGCCTTAATTGCCCGGGGTTATCCTAGCGAACTCGAAAGAAAGCGCGACGGTCTCATTGGATTTTTTGCTAAATTCTTGAAAAAAGAGCCCAAAGCCAAAGAACTTTACCAAGCGATGCTTTTACCTAAGCTGGACCGTCTCTTGCTCGACTCGCTTTTCAAAAAATGCCCAATTAAAGTAAATGAGGAAACCATCATTTCATATCTTCTTAATGGTTATCGAATTTTGAAAGATCTCCAGAAATAGACCTACTGACACGAATTGATTTGTAGGTCTATTTCTCCAATGGTTTCCTTGATTTTTGAGTAATCAAAAGCCCGACCGCTTCCGATCTGACTTATTTTTCTGAACCTACCCCAATTCTTTGGACCAAAGGTCTTTCAACCTGCACAAATCATAACATCCGAATCAGCTGGAAGGAATGCCGAGCTCGGCATTCCTGACGCTGATCGGGCTCGCCCCCAACCTGCCGGCGATCCGCGAGGAGCTCCGATACTCGATGTAACGCCTGATCTGCCTTTCGAGGTCGGCCAGGGACTTGAACGAGTACTCCTTGTCGTAGTACATCTCGATCATGAGCCTCCCGAAGAAGTTCTCGGTCGGGGAGTTGTCGAGGCAGTTGCCTTTCATCGACGTGCGAACGCGCTATCTCCAGCTTCTGAGATTGGTTGATTTTCATAGAAAAATCCCTCCAAATTGTACCAATTTCTTGGTCCAAATTTTGGGGGGAATTTCATTTTGCTTGGTGGGCCCAACAGGAATCGAACCTGCATGAGTTGCCTCATTAGATCCTAAGTCTCCAAGTCTTTTTCGAACGGCTTGGAAGGATTGAGAACCTCTTACCGGAAAGTCCCGAGATTGGCTCGTTTCTCCGCTTTGTCCGCCTGAACCTGTGGGAACGCCTCGAACGGGGAAGGAATCCCTTTTCCCGGTGTTTTGCGGACCGAATGCGGACAAGTCCGCTTCCCAAGACCGAAGCCTTTTGAACGCCTCGGAACGACCTACCTGATGGGCGGAATCCCATCCTTGGGAACAGTCTCCTGCTCCTTGGCTCCAATATAAGTCTAGTAACAGAAAAAGCAAGACAAAAATCCGAACAAATATCGATGCTGTCTTCGCTTTTTTCGTTCATGCTTTGCTCCGTCCGCGCTTGGTCTGCCTTTGTCCATGAGCACTGAAGATAATGGCCAGCCAACTGCGTAGACACGTTGGACTTTGGGAAAGCTAATTCACCTGACCGCTCCATAGATCGGTTTTTTTATCTCAATATGACATTTTCTAATTCCACCATGGTAACTTCGTTTCCGTGCGCTTTAATTAGTTGGATAAGGTCATTTGCTTCCATCCACACAGTAGCAGTGTTGTCATTTGGATGCACACCAATTCGATTACCTAAAAACTCTTTATCGAGGTAGAAGTGTACTCGACATTCTGCATCCTGCAAAAGTCCAAGTGGTGTCACCGAGCCCGGAAGCAATCCCATAATTGACATTAAATCATCTTCTGATGCAAAGGATAAGTTTCGTAGACCGTGTTGTTTGCGAAACTCCTTCAATTCGATTCGTTTGTCACCCTTTATGGTAATCAAGTAGTAATTGCGTTTTTTATCATCCACACAAAACAAATTCTTTGCGACACATTCGGGATATAGAAAATCAACTGAATCAAGCTCCTTCATATTGTAGACAGCTTGATGTTCCGTAACCTCATATCTTATGCCGTGATTTGTTAAATATTGATAGGTTTCCTGTTTATTCATGCTTACCTCCGTAGGCCACATAATAACATAGTTTTTCAGCTGAGTGTCGTAGAAGACTCCCGACACACCAGTGACAGACGTGGAATAGACTGCCCTCTTTGGGGAGATCATTCACACCATCGTCTTGTTGCCATCTTCCTGGCTATGGAATGACGCCTGGCATCGCCTTCGCTTTCGGGTTTAGGGGTGCATCCGCATGAGTATGGGTGCTTGCTGAGCTCCTGGCCGGTTAGGATGAATTCCTTCCCGCAAACGCATTTGCACCGGTAGAAGACTCTTGCCTCCGTTTTGTTGCCGGCCTTTCTTCCGCAGGGGTATCTTTCTTCCACGTCGATCAGCCCCGTCTTGAAGGGTTTGAAGTACTTGTCCATATTCTGCCTTGCTCGGAAAACAGAAGCCTCCGAGTTTTCCTTTCTAAGGAATTCGGAGGCTGTTTCTATCTGGTGCACTGAACAGGAATCGAACCTGCATGAGTTACCTCATTAGGTCCTAAGCCTTAGTTGCGGTTAGGAAAGGCGAGCCCCTTCCGTGCCCTTTGGGGGGAGAATGTCTCGCAATCAGCGAGGGATTCTTATTTGTCCGCGGAAGGCCGTACCCTCCTGTTCCCTTTAGTGGAAGCCAGAGTGCGGACGGAATACAGACCGCTAAGGCAAGTGGGTCGACTGCCTTTTTGGGGGTTTCGGAAAACGTGGGCCGATTCATCGGGGAGCGGCCTCTGCTCCTATACGCATTCTTGCAAGTAAATCAAAAGAATTACAAGAATAAAAAGATGCCGATTTTTCCTAATCTTTTTACTTGTCAACGTCATCACTCGTTCGCAGGTTCCGCGAACAGCCCGATGGCGATCTACTTTTAGCCATTTAGAATTTGCCTATTTTATAAAAAGGTGACCGAAAAAATTAGAAGCTTTCTCCAAAGATTATAGATGAGTTTTCAGATTGTCGGTGATTCTTCATCGGAAAGAAAGGGACATCTCTCCGCTATCCGCGCTCATCGCGCAGGAAAGGGCGATTCGATCACCGTCGGAAAAAGCCGCCTTCCCGTCGTCGTTGAAGGCATCGCCTGGTAGGAAGAAGGCATCGTCCCCGTCCGACAGGGTATGCCAAGGCTCGACGTTTTCCGTGAGCAAGCCGTCGTAATGGCCTGCCGTCTTGCCGAAAAGGCTCATAAAAGGATGAGCGCTCTCATCGACGCCGACCGCCTTATTCGAATAGAGAAACCTCTTGTCCGCCCCAGCCCGGGCATCGATTTTCGTCACGATGACGCCGGGCTTCGTGATGCCGAGAAAGCCCGGGCAGGCGAGGAAATCTTTTGCCGGATCGACGCATTGGAAGGAGACTGCCCGCGACAAAGGGAAGCCTGGGTCGTTCGGGCAGGGGTAGAAGACGCTCTCGCCAGGCTTGAGGGAGACGGCCCCGCTTGCCTTATCAATCATTTTCGGCTCCTCCCACCCCAAAAGCGCTTTTTCGAAGGGGACGATCTCCCCGGGCGCGGCCTCCATGAGGGAGAAGCCGCCCATCGGGTGGCGGGTGCTCTTCCCGGCGTAGGTGTCGGGAAGCCCCAATAGATGGCCCATCTCGTGGGCGATGAAGGACAGGGTCCGCTCGGGGCTGTCATAACGATAGTAATAGGGCGAGACCGCGGCGTAGCTCGACACGGCGCATTGCTTGTCCCCCGCGCCGTCGGCCTCGAAGCAGCCGCCCAAAAACGGATTGTCTTTCTTGGTTTCGAGGAAGATCACCCCGTCGTAGAGCCCGTCCGAATCCGCGTCGAAGAGTTTCAGCGGGTAGGGCGCCTCATCCGTCCCCATGTAGGCGCGGAGCTCATGCTCGAAAAGGTAGGAGCAGCGCTCCCACTGGGATTTGTCTGGGAGCGAGATCCCGCTGACGTTGATCGGCCGGGCGAAGACGAAGTTGGGGACGAAGAGCCCCTTCGACTCGATTTTGAAGTACTCCTTCGCCGAGGACGGCGAAAGGGGATCGCCCCCGAGGGAGTTGAAGAGGGCATCATAATCATTCGAATTGAATCTCTGATCGTCATATTCGAGCGGAACCACGAGGATGTTGGCTTCCTCGCTGACCTTCGAGGGGAGCGGGCAATAGCCCCCATAACCCAAGTCGCGCGGCGAGTTTGCGAAAGCCATCGCTGCCCCTTCATTCGTCGGCAAGGCGGACCTCTCCGCTTCTGAAAGCGAGAGGTACTCCCTTCCTTTCGCACAGCCGGGGAGCGCCAGAGCCAAGACGAAGGCAAAAAAAGGGAAAAAATTCGTTTTCGATTTCATTCTTGGCTCCCCCTTTTCAAATAGTATAGCAATCCTGTATCTAATTCAAAAAAGAAAAAAGACTGCTCGTTTTTCTAAGCAGTCCCGTTTTTCTTGACTTGTCTCCGCTATCGCGATTCTTTGACTCCGATAAACTCGGCCATCTTCGCCCTGTCCTCGGGAGAGGGTGCGACGATCGGGGAGGCGACGTGATGCCGGCCGTCCTTGGTGAAGAAGGAGATCCCTTTGCCGCCATCGCGGACCAGGATGAAGCCCCAGCTCGACACCTCGGAGGTTGGGAACGAGACGGTTTTGCCTCCTTTGAAGGAGCGGATCGTGACGAGGCCATCCCCGATGACGACGGGGAAGCGCTCGGCCTTGGCGTAATAAAGGAGCGCGAGGACCTGAACGGCCAGGAAGAAAAGGCCGAACTGCGAGGCCATGACGATGCCCCCGGCCACGGCGTTCGTTCCGGCGCCCTGGACCGCGGAACAGATCCCGACGGCGGCGAAGCCCCCGAAGACGAGGCTGGCGAAGGCGTGATAAAACACGATAAAGGAGACCCGCGCTTTGACTTTCATGCCCCGCCTCCTTTTCCAAATAATATACCATACCCCGCGCCCGAACCGAAAACAGAAAGGCAGGCGGGAGAATCCCGTTTCAAAGCGTTCCGCGGCTTGATACAATAGAATCATGAGAAAGAAAACGTTTTTGCTCCTCGCCCCCGTTTTGTTCACGCTGCCCTCCTGCGCCGGGGGCAACGCGGCCTTTCGCGTCTTCGCCCCGGAGCAAAACGCGGCCGTCGGCAGCTCGGAATCCATCGACGCCTCGCTTAGCGAGGCCATTCCGCTCTATCAGACCATCAAGACAAACTATCCCGGCGTCCTCTCCCAGCTCTACGACGTCACGCCTTCGTTTCTGAAGGGCGTTTGCCAACTCTGCCGTTTCTCCGAGGGCTGCGAGTCCTTGGGCGGCCTCGAGGGCGGAAGCCTTATTTTATACCGGGAGAAAGCCTACCCGATCGGGGCCAGCTTCGGCGGCTATGGCGTCACCCATTACGCGTATGGGGAGAGCCATGGCAAGCTTTTGCTCTATTTCATCTATTCTTTTGGCAGCGGGATCCATAGGTCGCTGGTGAGCGCCTTCGATTTTTCGTCCTGCACTGTCAAGTCCGTCGAGGAGAAGAACAAGCCCTTCTGGAACGACGACCTCCAATTCGCCCTCTCGGAAAAAAGTAAGCTCGAGGTCCGATATTCAACCTACGACGTCAAATGGGATGATGGTTTCGACATCACGATGACCCCGGGCGAGATCATCTACGGGGATTTGTCGGAGGTCGCTTTGGTTCCCTGAGCGATCCAACAGCAAAAGAGAAAAGCAAATGGCTCAGGCCTTCCGACCCGGGTCTTTTTGTCAATTCTCGTTTTCCGTTGGCAAAGCCTAATGGATTGCATCCTTCCCAAAAGCCCAAGACTGAGAACGAGGCTTGTTTATCACACGACATTAAACAAGTTCTATTCGTTCAACTCGCCGCTTTTTGCCTTAACAAACCCAATAGGATTTAGAAGGGCAAAAAGAAAAAGTTCGGAATGACCCGAACCCTAGTTTTTTGGTGGGCCCAACAGGAATCGAACCTGCATGAGTTGCCTCATTAGATCCTAAGTCTAACGCGTCTGCCTATTCCGCCATGGGCCCAGCGGAGAAAATTATAGGCGTTGACCCCCGCTAAATACAAGCAAAGACAGGCGGAGGCATTTTTCAAGAAACCTCCCCTCCCTCTCGCGAATGGTCCTTTTAGAAAAAAGAAGAGGGAGGTGAATGGATTTAGCAAAGAAACGAGGTCTATTTGGCCTTAGGATCTTCGGGTTTTGAAACTGGCGCATCACCGATAGTTTCGGATCGGCTTTCCGATTCTTTACTCGCGACTAAGCCCCGGTTTTCTGGCATGAAATAATGGGGAAGACGGAGATAAAGCACCACCACAAGAGCGGTCGATAGGATGATGGAGGGGAAAGTATAGGCGCCGTTATAGAGGAAGGAATAGAGGGCGGAACTCCCAACGTTCCAGGCATCGTCCGGCCAGAAGATGACCCCCGAGAGGAAATGGCAAAGGAACTTAAGCAAGCCCCCAAGCACGCAGCCGGAAATTAAGGCGATCAGTTGAACCTTCTTGCTGCTGCCCTTGCTAAAGAGATGATGCAATAGGCCAGCAAATCCGACCACCGGGTAGGCCAACCAATAATCGAGGGCGATTTGAGCGAACGCCTTCCACCACGTATCGGCGATGGGGGCGACATAGACGCCATTGACGAGTTGAAGGAGCCCTAAGATGAGACCCGTGGCTAGACCCGGCAGCAAGCCGCGGCGAAAGGCGATGAAGAAGATGCAGGCCATCGCAATGCCAATCGAACCCCCATTGAGGAAGAGGGGTTTCGAATAAAGACTCGCCACCGTATCGAGAACATAGCCTAAAGCTGAGAAGATGGCAATCTCAGCCATCGTCGCGACAACGCCATTCTTTTTCATGATCTTTGTTGCTCCTTTTCAAGAAAAAGTCTCCGCTAAGCCAGGTTAACGGAGACAAGGGTTCCAAAAAAAAGAAACAACGAAACTCTTTCCCTTCGCTAGCATTGCCTAGATCAGGTTATAGGGTCGCTATTTCTAGCCTCTCAGCCCCGAATGGAGCTCCCCTAAGATCGACAGGGACTATTGTAAGTCAAAAGGGCAAAGTTACAAGGGGCAATGATCGCTATGGGAGCAGACGAGAAGAACCGCCCCGGATGCCACCAAAATTGTTCCGGGCTTCTTCGGATCGCGGAGTTCATTGGAGACGCCTAAAGAATCTAAAGGTTGAAGCAGATAGTTTTGAAGCGGGTAAGCAAACCCGGAAAGGCTAACCCGAGACTCTACGATCGCAAAGATCGAAAAATAGGGACCCCGTTCCGCGGTTATCGAATAGGCTTTGGGAGAAGAAGGAAGCTGGCGAATCAACGACTTGTCATCGATAAGTTCAACCCGGGGATCGGCTTTCACGAGGTTAAGCAACGCTAAGAAGTGCTCGATCCGCGGACCGGCAATCCCGCCCACCACCACGATCGCTTCGCTATTTCCCGCCTCAAGATACGCCCCATAGGTGTCGGTGATATCTTTGATGGGGTTAAGGGCTTTAAACGCTTTAGCGTGCTGCTTGATGTAATCCAATTGCTCAGGCGTCGCCGAATCAAAGTCGCCATAAGCTAAATCGAGGGGAAGCCCAGCCTTCAAGGCTTTATAGGCTCCGGCATCCACGCCGATAATCCGGCAAGGCTTCCTAAAAGGAAAAGCCGCCAAATCCACGTTATTTCCAACAATCAAATAACTGATCATATCCATTGGCGATTGTAGGCTCTTCCAAGGCAAAGAAAAAGAGGCGAATCATTCCACCTCCCTTTTCGCGAAGTTAACCTTAGAAGTCGTTTCCGGCGTCGAGGTTATCGAGATAACCATCGGCCAAGGCATCGCCGAATTCATCGACGAAAGTCTTGCGTGAAGCGGAATCATTATGGTTGTCAACGCGAGTTTTCCAAGCGTTGTTAGCATTGAATTTCTTGTTCATATTCTTTTATCCTCCTTAAGTTGTGGTGACTCCCGTTTTTTCTCGGGAGCACGTTATAATAGCCTTCTTTTATTGACCCTCAAGGGTTAAGCTCAAAGAAAGCGGTTCCATACCTTCTCCCAATAAAAAAGGCCCCTTTAATCCTTTATAAGTTGTACGTCTTCAAAGTAGGGAAAGGAAATTGACCTATGCACGTTAAAAATTGGAAACCCTTCTTGTTCGTCTTAGCCCCGCTGGTTCTAGCGAGTTGCTCGATTTCGCTCTCTTCGAATTCATCGGGAGCAAGCACGGCGAATGGCGCGACTTCGGCCTCGACGTCCGTCTCGTGGGACTCGAATACCAGCGCCGATAGCGAAGGCGGTTCGGTCTCGATCGATGTTTCGGTCCCGAGCAGCATCTCTTCCGCCACGGTCGATAGTTCCGAATACACCGCGGTGATTGTTTTGGCTCAAGATGCTTCGACTGTGACTGGCAACAACGTCACGATCGCCAATAATATCGTCACGATTTCGGCCAAAGGTTCCTACCTCATTTCCGGAACATTGACCAATGGCAGCATCCTGGTCACCGCCGATGACGATGATTGGGTCGAGCTTGACCTCAATGGCGTCTCTATCACCCGCAGCGGCACTTTGGCCTATGCCCCGATTTCGTCGATCAATGGGGACAAACTTGAAGTCAAAAAGATCAACGGTTCGGTCAACGTCATCACCGATTCGCGCACTTCTTGCAACACCACCGCCAATGATGGCGCGGCCATCTTCTCCAATAAGAAACTCAAAGTCACCGGCGCTGGCACGTTGACCGTCACGGGCAATCTTAAGAACGGCATCGATTCCGATACCAAGATCGAAGCCAAGAACGGCACTTTGAAAGTCACGGCCAAGAACAACGCGATCAAAGCCCATGATTATCTGATTTTGGGCGATGAGACCGACGGGGGAACCTTCGTGGTGACTTCGACGGGCGGCGATGGCATCAAGATCGATGAAGACTACACCGCTTCGATTGAAACCGGTGAGTTCGCTGGCATTAAGATTCTCAATGGCGCCTATTCCGTTTCCGCCTACGACGATGCGGTGACTTCGGCCTCCAACGTCTATATCGAAGGGGGCGAGGGCACTTTCAAAGGCACCGACACCGCCCAAGCCGATGGCTCCAAGGGCGTGATTGCGGATTTGGCCATCTATCTCGATGGCGGCACCTTTGCGATCGCCAGCGCCAATAACGATGCCATCAATGCGGTCGGCAACGTCACCGTCAATGGTGGCAGTTATACCCTGACGGCGGGCAAAGCCAAGAGCTCCTCTGCTCCGCAAGGCATCCATAGCGATGCGACTTGCACCATCAATGGCGGCACCGTCACGGTCACCCAGTCCTATGAAGGCATTGAAGCTAACATCATCACGATCGCCGGCGGCACGACTTTCGTCACCTCCAGCGATGATGGCCTTAACGCGGCAGGCGGCAACGACAGCTCCGGCGGTTGGGGAACCACCACCACGAGCGGCACCACTCCGCTCATCACCATTTCCGGAGGCTACCTCTATGTGGCGGCCGCGGGCGATGGCATCGATAGCAATGGCAACATCGTCGTGACCGGCGGCTTCACCGTCGTCTCGCAAACCGGCAGCGGCAATGGCCCGATGGACTATGGCGATTCGGGTTATTCCTTCAAACAATCGGGCGGCTTCTTAGCGGCCTATGGTTCCAACGATATGGCGGTCGGTTCGACGGGCACGCAATATAGTTTGCTTGCCGGCTCCAGCACAGCCGTCTCGACCAGCCAATACCTGATCGTCACCAACACCGGCGGAAGTTTCGCCATCAAGCCGCAATACGCCAGCGCCTATTCGCTCTACATCTCGGATGCGAGCTTCAAGGCGGGCAGCGTGAGCGTGGCTTACGCTTCCTCAATCAGCGGCGGCACTGAAAAGTTCAAAGGCGTCTACACGGGTTATACCTCTAGCTCCACCACCTCGATCGGTTCTTCCACCTGGTCAACCTCCGCGGTCAACCTCAGCATCGGTACCACTTCCTCTCATGGCGGCGGTCCCGGTGGCCGTCCTTGAGCGCTCGTCTATTTCCTCCACTTGGCTCCTTAGTATCGTCTAGGGGGCCAAGTTTTTATTAAAAAAGAAAAGTTTCCAAAATCGGTAAGTCCACCTCTCCTGGGTCAGACTCAGAAAGGATTCCAAAACAAAAAACCCGATTTTTGACAAAACTTTGTTTCGTTTTTGTTGTTTTTTCACAAATATGGATTAAAGTATAAACGCTGGAGGAAAACCTCAAATGCTTCTGAATTTCAAATTAGCCAACTACAAATCCTTTCGTGATCCTGTCTCATTTGATTTGCTGGCCGACATCGGGGCGGAGCACGAAGATAAGCAAATCCTGACTTTTAATGGAAAGCGCTATAAGAAGACCATTGTTTTTTACGGGGCCAACGCTAACGGAAAGAGCAATTTTATCGAAGCTCTTTTATTTATGAAGTCCATCGTCATGCATTCCAAGGCCATTCTTCCTGGCGAGCCGCTTCCCTACAATCCTTTCTTCTTAGACGATGTTTCGGTCACTAAGCCAACATTACTGGAACTCGAATTTGCTTACATGGACATTCGTTACCGCTATTCCTTTTCCTTCAATCAAACCAACATTTTGTCTGAGAGTCTCTACTACGCCCCCAACGGAAACATGGTTAAGGTCTTTGTCCGACAAGGCCAGCAAATCGAAGGGCGATCGGGAATGGAACAAATCACAAGCGGGAACATCACTGCTCCGAATAAGCTGTTTTTAGCCACCGCTGCCTCGTTTAATAACGAACCCGCCAACGCTGTGTTCAACTTCTTCGTCACCGAGCTCTATTACGATAGAGAAAATACCAATTTCAGCGTGGATCCCTTGGTTAAAACTCTCGACACTCAATGCTATGATGCCATCCTTGAGGACCCCGATTACAAAGTCTTTCTTTTGTCCTTGCTTCAAGCGGCCGATTTCAACATCGTTGATATTGACGTTCAAAAAACCACATTGGAAACCGCCTTGCCCACGGGGCCAGGAAAACAAACCTTTTATAAAGTCTTTTTGGCCCACGATGTTGGCGGGGTTAAGAAGATGCTTTATATCGATTACGAATCCAAAGGCACCAAAACGCTTTTGTATCTATCGCACTTGTTCTATGAATCCTTTATTTCCGAAAAAGTTTTCATCGTCGACGAACTTGAAACTTCGCTTCACCCCAGTGAATTGTCTTTCTTAGTTCGTCTCTTCGCTGAGAAATCGATCAAAAGCCAGCTGTTCTTCACCGCCCACAGCCCTTGCATCCTTGCAGAGAAGCTTCTTCGCCGGGATGAATATTACTTCGTCGACAAGACAAAAGAAGGAGTCAGCCAACTTTACTCTTTAGCGGACTTCTCGGTTCGAAAAGACACCAGTTTTGCCAAAGAATACTATTTGGGCCGCTATGGCGCCGTGCCACTGATCAAGGATGGACTCGTGTCATGACGAGACGTTACCGCGCTCGTAGACGTTTGTACGTCTTGGTGTACGAGGGGAAAAATAACAAGACGGAGAAAATCTACTTTCAGCACTATAACGTCGGTGAAGATTTCGTGATCAAAGATGATCTCAGCGAACTCAAAGGAACGGACCCGGCTTCTTTATACGCCTATGCCGAATCCCAAATATCGGCCTATAACTTGGAATCATCGCTAGGCGACCATGTCTTTATCGTCAGCGATATTGATCATCGCCAAGACCACGTTTCCTTCATTAAGAAGCACGCCAAAGCAAACAAGATGATCACTTGGGTCGCCAGTTTCCCTTGCTTTGAGCAATGGATTCTCATGCACTTTGAAGACCCCGATTTCTCGTTAACAGGAGACGAGGTTATCAAACGTTTAAGACTAAATTACATCACCAATTACGACAAAAATCGTGATGTTTATCCTCAAATCGAAAGCAAAAGAACTGAAGCAAAAGAGCGATGTTCCGAATATCACTCCAAGCACCGCATCCCAGGCACAATATCCGTTGGGGAATTGGTTAGCCTCTTAGAAAAGAAAACGAAAATAAAATAAAAAGGAGTCTATCAAAATGGATTTTGAAACAATTGTGAACGAGGTCGCGAACGGTACCATTATCGAGTTTCCTTTGTCATCGCCATCCTTCAAAGACGATTGCAAGCTTCTCGGGAAGTTCATGTTCCCGGAGCATGGGAAAATAAAAACTTATTGCACGGGCTGTAAAAGTAAGGAAACCTTTGAGGTTGAGGAACACATTTTTAGTTGGGATGGAGACTGCATAACCAAAAGAGAAACCTTAGGGATTAATGGTAGCCTGGTTAACGGAACGACCAAGTATTCCGCTTATGCACTCTACGGCGAGGAAAGCCAATATCCGAGTTTCTATGTGGAAGGAAATAGCTTCCCGAAATACCTTTTATTTTATTCCTTAACCTGCGATTTCGATTGCCAAACCAACTATGTTCTTTTGCTTTGCCTCGATCTCACAAACGGGAAGATGCGGCTTTCCAAAATCGGTCAGATTCCCCCGCTCCATGTCGTGGGCAATTCCGATAAAGCCGAATTTCGGCCGTTCCTTGAAGAAATCGATGCCTATGATGACTATATGAACGCCATGAAGTCGCATGAAGATCACCTCGATGCTGGAGCTTGCTGTTATCTGCGCCGAGTCGTGACGTCAATGATTAAGTACTACAAAGGCAAATGCCCCGAAGATATCCCCGATTCGCTTAAAACCAAAGACAAGTTGACGATCCTTGAGAATAAGGGCATCATCGACGCCGACGCTAAGGAATTTTTCGACAAGGCCTATTCCAACCTCAGCGAAGGAGACCACAATCTCAGCGAAGAAGATGACGGTCGTTATTACCCGGATTTCATTAGCGCAGTGGATATGCAATTAGAAGAAGAGACTTCGAAAAGAGAGCACGAAAAGAAAAAGGCCGAAATCAAGCGAAGAACGAATGCTGTCTCTCAAGAAATCGCCTCTAAGAAATAGCCGGAGCAATCGTCAAATCTGCCTTCGCTATCTCCCGGGTTTTGAAAAGTGTCCAGCAATATTCGTTACTTTACCGTTGCCCAAGAACGCTTCTATAATAGGTCCATTATGAAAGTCCTTAAAAAACAGTCGAATTCCCATAAGTGCATTGTCTGCGGTCTAGAAAACCCTAATGGCGTCAAAGCCCGTTTCTACGAGATGGAAGATGGCAGCCTCTACTCTCTATTTCAGTTCAACGAAATGAACCAATCCTATCCGGAACGCACCCACGGGGGCCTTATTACGGCTATGATCGATGAACTCATCGGCCGGGCCATTTGGATCAAAGAGCCCAATACTTGGGGCGTGACGATGAAGATCGATGTCGAATTCCATAAGCCCGTTCCCTATGGCGTGCCCTTAAAAGGCATCGGCCGCTTAACGGACATCACCCATTTGACCTTTGAAGGCACTGGGGAAATCTATGACCAACAGGGGCACATCTTAGCCAAAGGGCACGCCCTCTATTTTAAATTGCCACTCAATAAGATCTCCGAAGGCACCCACCCCGAAGAAGTCAACGTCTTCGAGCCGGATAACGTCAAAGAAATCGATTAAAGATAGAACTTCGCCGTCACGGAAGTCAAGAGCAGGCTCCCTAAGCCCTGATTGACGATTTCGCTGCCGACCATATCGCTATCGTAGACCGCGGTCCATTCCCTCAAATCGGTCACGAGAACCTTTTCATTCCCGGCCGTATCGGTTTCCTTAATCTACATGGTGTTCATCGGGTCATAGAGGCCAACAAAGACGAGGCTGATATAGTGGCAATTCGGATGAGCCGTCCGATTAAAGGTCGGGAAAAACATGCGCGAGGTTGAAGCGGCAAGCTGAATCTTGCCATCCTTAATTTCGAAATTATCTAAGCCGATGGTGTAACCATCTTCTTCAATGCTGCTACCGACTTCGCCAGAAGTGACTTAGAAATCGCTGGCGGCGACTTTCACGGTGTAGGTCGGCCCATATTGGGTACTCTCACTGGAGGAAATACTCGAAGAGCTGCTCGAGGCATGTTTACCAACGTCATCGCTAGCGGCGCTCGAGGCAACGGTATTGTTGCACTGACATAACGCCAATGAGCCTAAGGCCGTTAACACGCCTAACGCTACCCGTTTGAAAATCATAGATTTCATAAGTCAATTCCTCCCCTGCTTCAATTTCAGTCTAGAACGCATTTTGGAAAGGCAATAAAAGAAAATGAACTTTTCCTCGATTTTTGAATAAAAAAGGCATTTTTCATCATTTTTCGTTAAAAATGACCGAAAGAGTTGATTTGGAGCAAAAGTGAAGGGCCAAGGTTGCATTAGTTTTGACTCTCTCCTTAGGCTCCTTTAGTATTCTTATAGAATAAAGGGGTTATCCTATGGCAAAAATCCTGATTGTCGGCGGAGTGGCGGGCGGCGCGACAGCGGCGACCCGTTTACGGCGTCTTTCGGAAAGCGATGAGATCATCATTATCGAACGGGGCGGTTATGTCTCGTTTGCGAACTGCGGTCTCCCCTACTATCTTGGCGGGGTCATCAAGGAACGGGAACGGTTGCTTCAAGAAACGCCCGAGACCCTGAAAGCCAAATTCAATCTCGATGTCCGGATCCAGCAAGAAGCCTTAGCGATCGACCCGATCAAGAAAACCCTGCATATCAAGAAACTCGCTACCGCCGAAGAATACGACGAATCTTTCGATAAACTGATTATCACCACTGGGGCCTCGCCTAGGAAGATTCCCTTTGCGGGATTAGAGGAGGCGGACAACGTCTACTATCTCCGTAACATGGAAGATGTGGACGCGATTGAAAGCGCCTTAGAAAAGAACCCGAAATCCGCCCTGGTTGTCGGGGGTGGCTTTATCGGCGTCGAAATCGCCGAGAACTTAAACCATCGGGGTTTGCCTGTGACTTTAGTTGAGAGCAAGCCTCACGTCCTTCCGCCCTTTGATGGGGAAATGGCCGCCTTTTTAGAAAACGAATTAAAACGCAACGGCATCGATCTTCGTACGGGTTCCACCTTAGAGTCCTTTAGCGAAAAAGGCCATAAGGCTACCCTAGTGAATGGCGAAGTCATCCCCAGCGATCTCGTCATTCTTTCCTTAGGTATCGTCCCGGATAATGCCTTAGCCAAAAATGCGGGTCTAAAGCTCACCAAAGAGGGCTATATCGTCACCAATGACAAGATGGAAACCTTCGACGAGGCCACTTCTTCCCTTCATCAAGATATCTACGCCGTCGGCGATGTGGCCGCGGTCGCCGATCCCCTGGGTTCAGAGTTAACCCATATCGCCTTAGCGGGTCCCGCCAATCGGGAAGCGCGTTTAGTCGCCGATAGCATCCATGGCCTGCCTTATACCTATAAAGGAGCCATCGGAACCTCCGTCGTCAAAGTTTTCTCGTTAACGGCCGCCTCCACCGGCTATAGCGAAGCCCTTTGCGAAAAGAAGGGCTTAGCCCATCAATCGGTGCTGATTGAACGTAACCAGCATGCTGGCTATTATCCTGGGGCTTCCTTAGTGACCCTCAAGGTTATCTTCTCGCCCGAAGATGGCAAGATTTTAGGCGCTCAAGCGGTTGGACTCGATGGCGTGGAAAAACGCATCGATGTCATCGCGACCGCGATTGCCGGCGGCCTCAAAGTTCAGAATCTCGTTGATCTTGAGCTCTCCTACGCCCCACCTTATGGCATGGCCAAAGATATCGTCAATATCGCTGGCTATGCGGCGAGTAACCTCTTGGAAGGCCAGTTCAAACAAGTCGCTTTAGCGGACTTAGAGAAAGAAAAACAAGGCGCGATCCTCGTCGATGCGAGAACCTCGCTCGAGTATGGCTTAGAACATCTGGAGGGGGCCGTGAACATTCCTTTCGTCACTTTGCGGAACCACCTCGACCAACTCCCCAAAGACAAGAACGCCAAGATCATCGTCTACTGCAATGTCGGCCTCACCGCCTATCAATGGATCCGGGTCGCCGTCAATCTCGGTTACACCAATCTCTACAACGTCGAAGGCGGGATGCGGTTATACAAAACGCTCCATGAAGAAGTCGAGGTCCAAAGCAAGAAACCCGAGGTACAACCCATGAGAGAATCTAGTGAAGCGATGGTCGAAATCGATGCGACGGGGCTCCAATGCCCCGGCCCGATTATGGAGGCCTCAAAAGCCAGCGAAAAACTTCAACCCGGCCAGCGGATGCGAATCACCGCTTCCGATTGTGGCTTCACCAGCGATATCGAACTTTGGGCCAAAACAACCGGCAATAGTTTGATCTCCAGCGAGAACAAAGAGGGTAAGATCGTCGCCGTCGTCGAAAAGGGCAGCGGCGAAATCCATAACCCCACGAATCCGAATGGCAATGGCGGCACCACCATCGTTCTCTTTAGCGGCGATATGGATAAAGCCCTCGCCGCGATGATCATTGCCCAAGGCACCCGCGCCATGGGTAAACCGGCCACGGTCTTCTGCACCTTCTGGGGGCTCAATCTCCTTCGCAAACCCAAATCACCTCACGTCAAAAAGTCCTTCATTGAACGGATGTTTGGTTGGATGATGCCGAAAGGCGCCAAGAAGTTCAAACTCTCGAAGATGAATATGGCCGGCATGGGTAGCGCGATGATGCGCGGCGTCATGAAGAAAAAGAATGTCCCCGTCCTTGAGGAACAATTGGCCAACGCTCAAAAAGCCGGCGTTCGTTTCTTAGCCTGCACCATGTCGATGGATATCATGGGCATCAAGAAAGAAGAGCTCATCGATGGTATCGATTACGTGGGCGTGGCGACTTACTTAGCCGAATGCCAAAACGCCTCCACCACCCTCTTTATTTGAACATTCCACGTCCTTTTTGGACCATGACTCTTTCGCCTTCCTCTTTTTCACCTCATCCCTCAAAAAGCCGATAGATGGTTGCCTTTTCATCATCAAGGGGCATTTCTTCTCCTTCTTGTCCTAGCAAAGCGACCGAAAAGCCTATACTTTTTTGGTATGAAGCAGTCAACGCGCCTGTTCTATTCCCTCGTTATCAATGCAATCGTTTTTCTCTTATGCGTCTTTACGACCACGAACGCGTATTTTGGCTATTGGGGGTATTTGTTTGGTGAAGGCGGGGTCTTAATGTTCCGTTACTTCACCAATGAAACCCTAATCCTCTTAGGCTTATCTTCTTTGCCCTATGTGATCTTTGGCTGGCGTGAGCTTAAGAGCCATAAACCGATACCCCCACTGCTAAAAACCTTCCCGCATTTGACGATGGCCATGACGATGGGCGTCGTCCTCGTGGTGATCTTCTTCTTGGCCCCTTGGTACGCCTACCAAAGAGGACCCTTAGCCTATTTCTCCTTATTTGGACTCCCGACCAATCTCTTTGCTCACTTGGTCATCCCCTTTGGGGCGTTACTCTCCTATCTCGTTTATGAGGAACCTTATTGGAGCCCGCATTCGCTGTGGATTCGGGCCATTCCCACTATGGCTCCGATGCTCCTTTATGCGGGCATCGTCTCGACTTTGGCGACCCTTCATCTTCTCTCCTCAGATCCTGAACTCAATAACGTCTATGGTTTTATGGACCTGGCTTCCAATCCCTGGTGGGTCAGCGTGATCACGGGCGTAACTGCTTTGCTCACCACCTATTTTGAAGGAGTCATCCTCTTTATTGGCCAAGCTAAACTCATGGCCCGTTACCATCAAAACGCCTTAGTCCCACGCTCCCGAGCACCTCGGAAATAATCGAACAAAAAAAGGCGGCTTGAGATCACTCAAACCGTCTTTCCTTCGGGGTTTATTTCCCGCAGCCCCAACCGCAGCCGGATTGGGCTTGCTTAAGGAGTTCTTTGGCTTGCTCAACCGTGAGGACCCGGCCCATCGCGTAGATCTTGTTATCGATCACTAAAGCCGGGGTCGACATGATGCCCATCGCCATAATCCCTTCAGAATCCTTATAGAACTCGACTTCGTCGGTGATGCCTAATTCCTTGGCCGCTTTGACGATGGCCTCGTAATTGGCGGTCGAACGTTTGCATCCGCATCCTAAAGCTTGAATTTTCATGGTTAATACCTCCTTATTCTTGCTTTATTTATTCCTTCTATCTCCTAGATGAAGAGATAGCCGAAAGCATTGAAAAGATAGCCGATCGCGATGATGCCGAAAATCACCACGCCGATAAAGACGGCTAAGAGCTTTGGTTTGACGGCTTTGCTCAGCATGATAAGCGAAGGCAGCGATAAGGCCGTAACGCTCATCATGAAGGAAAGAACCGTACCCAAACCCGCCCCTTTTCCATAAAGGGCCTCGGCAACCGGCAGCGTCCCAAAGATATCCGCGTACATCGGTACGCCCACCAAAGTGGCGACTAAAACCCCATACCAAGTGTTACCGCCCAAAACGTTTTCGACCCATTCGGCAGGGATAACGTTATGGATCACCGCCCCTAAGGCCACGCCGATCACGATGAACCAAAAGACTTTCTTATAGGTTCCCCACATCTGATCTCTAGCGTAGAGAAGACGGTCTTTCCGACTCAGTTCTGGCGCATTGATATCAATCGAGGAAGGACCAGCTTTTACGAAGTCCTTCACTTGGTTACCGATCCCCGTGACTTCGATGACTGTCCCTCCGACGACGGCGATGATTAAGCCCACTACGATATAGGCGATGGCAATCGGCCAGCCAAAGAAACCCACGAGCAGCATGAGCGATCCGAGATCAACCAATGGGCTCGAGATTAAGAAAGAGAAAGTCACCCCGCTAGAAAGGCCAGCCCGGGTAAAGCCGATGAAGATGGGGATGGAGGAACAGGAGCAAAAGGGCGTAACCGTCCCTAAAAGGGCCCCGAGGATGTTCGCGCCAATCCCATGGAATTTTCCCAAGATTTTCTTGGTCCTCTCCGGCGGGAAATACGACTGAACATAGGACACCAAGAAAATGAGAACGCACAGCAGGATCCCGATTTTGATAAAGTCATAAATGAAGAATTGGACCGAACTTTCGACGCGGTATTGCCAAAAATCCGCCGGGTAGGTGCCCCCGATTCCCATGATGGCCAAGCCCAACAGATAATTGAGCCATTTCATCCCGAGGACTTGATCGCTAAGGAAATCCCAAGGGATTTTGGCTTTATCCCAGCCTAGAGTTAACCCTAAGGTCACGTTGAGAGCGATGAGAAGCAAAATAACGCCTAGCGTCCACCATAGCCACGCCTTTTGATACCATTTCTTGCTCGGTTTCACTTCCGGGACTTTTTCGCTACTTTCCATGTTGAAAATAAGCCCTCCTTCGCTTTCTTTTTTCCTGCAATCGACCTTAATGGTTACAGCAGCCGCACGAACAGGCACCCTGCTTGGGGCAGCAAAGCTCCTCAAGATAATCCGCCAATCCGCAGATGGCTTCGGCGTTCAGGGAATAATGGCACCACTTACCTTCTTTCCGGCAAGTGACGATCCCCGAAGCGGCCAAGGCCTTCATATGATGAGACAAGGTGCCCTGGCTGATGGAGAGTTCCTTGAGGAGCTCACACGCGCACAGTTCGCCCTTTTGCGAAAGTAGCCGGACAATCTCTAGCCGGGTCGCATCGGCCAAGCTTTCCATCTTGACCAGCACTTCTTTGGTTTCCATAAGCTACCTCGCTTTCAAATATTGACCAACGTGAATATGTTATTCATTAGATTGATGGTTGTCAATCTATGTTGTCTTTCTTCCACAAAAAAGGCTTGGCGAATATTCCGTTTCACCAAGCCTAGTCTAGATTAACGAGCCGATTAGCCCAGAATCTTTTTGGACACTTCGACGATCTTCTCGCCGTAAATCGCTTTTCGATGAGCCAAGAAAACCCGATAGACGAAATAATTCCCCACTAAGCCAAGAAGACCCACGTCACTAAGCACATATCCGAGCCAATCTAAGCCCTCAAAACTTAGGGCTTTGAGGCAAAGAACCAACCCAAAGCCAAAGACCAAGGTATAGATCGCGCCCATCACGAAGGCATTGATCTTCGGAAGGCGGTTGACCTTCTGGTCCAGTTGCTTCAGCGTCTCGTAATCCGAATTGCCTTTCTTCTCGGGGCTATAGTCGGCCAGCATCTTTTCGGCATACTTCTCTTCTTTCACGGTGTTTTCCGTGATCGCGTTCCTCCTTTTTTATGAACGTGACACTAGGCTAGCCCCTGTTTCAAATGGGCGGAATGGATACGGTTTTCTTTGAAGCAGAGGGAGGGGGTGTGTCATCCTATTTGCGACAGAAAGTCCCCTTTCGTCTCGGCTCAGAATGGAAACTCATTCAAAGGATTACATCATCGACGCGTTCTTCGCCTTGCTGCAGGAACACGACTATTACGCGATCGACGTCACCAAAAATCAGCAAAAAAGCCGGAGTTTCCCGGGCGACCTTCTATCGGATTTTTCAAAACAAAGAGGACATCATCAAAGCGTATTTTGAGCGGAGCGAACTCAAATTCCTTAGCACCCATTCTCCGCTTAACCCTTATGGTGACCCCAAGGAATTCATTTATTTCTGCTTTGAAAAATTAGGCCAAGAAAAGGCCAATTTTCTCGCCCTTTATCATCAAGGGCTCATTCATTACCTCACTGAAGCCCTCAATGCCGGCATCGAAAAGGATTTCGCCGAGCACGCCCGCGGCGATAAAGCCGCGGCCTATCTCTATGCTGGCGCAACCGCCAACCTCGAAGTCTATTATTTGGCTAACGGGACCCAGCAAACTCCCGAACGACGAACCGAAGAACTGCTGCGCTTCTTACATTGCGATAGGGCTTAAGACTATGAAAACCCTCACCCCGCAAAAGAAAGAACGGATTTCCCTCATCCTATCCATGAGCGTGAACGCCGCGACCCTCATTGGCAAGATCGTCCTCGCCATTTTGACGCCTCGGGGTTTTGGCCGTATCCGCCTTAGTCACCTTTCTCAGTTTAATGACCAAGCTCACCGCTTTGATTCGCCTCGGCGGTAAAACTCCGCTCAATGAGACCCAAACTTTTGGCCTAATGACCTTGACCGTCAGCTTTGGCGCCGTCTGCTATATCGCCTACATGGCCCGCCTCTTTTTCTTCCCTGAGGTCGATACCTATAGCATCTACGAAGACTTGGCTATCGCCGCCTTCGCCTTCACCGATCTCATCTGGGCGATCGTGAGTTTAGCGAAAGCAAGGAAACAGGCGAACCTCGTCTTGATCGGATTAAAGTGCGGCAGCCTTTCAAATGGACTCTCTGCGATCGTCCTCACCCAAATCGCCAGTTTAGCCTTCACCAATCCGGGCGTAGATTATTCTTTTGATAACGCCCTCGGAGGCATGGTCTTTGGCGGAGCGGATCTCCTGATCGGTGTCTTTATGGCTATCCTTTATTTCCGTTCCCGCAAAAGGACACCACTGCCTCCAAAATCCTTACCTAAAGATTAAGGATAATGTCCCAGGCTGATAACTCTTGGATTTGGTAATAAAACGGTTTTTTCTTGAGCTTTCACCGCGTAAAAACCGATGCCATCGTCGCATCGATTAATTCTCGCTTTGGTGCCGCCTTCCGAAATCGGCCCGAAGCCTGCTGATTACAAAGGCGGTCTGGAGCCGTGCGGTTGTGTTACATATCGTTTCAAGGCGTTTCAGCAATTCGCCCGCAGTTGGAGAGACAATGGGAAGAAAAAATTCTCCCCAAAACCTACAATTACGCAATTTGTTTAAACCAATCGAAATGCTTTTTCAGCTAACGCCAAGGTTTTCTCAATGGTCCTTGCTTCATCTCTCACAATAACGTTAAGACCTGAATTCAAAAATTTTTGGTAGGCATCAACCGAGTGTCGTTATGAGGTAACTTGTTTCTACCCTATCCTTTCGTTTTGATCACGAACCTCCTCCAAGGATGATTGGGCCCCGGTCTCCATTTCGGCCGCCCGGGCTTTTTCGGCTTTGCCTCCTTGGGCTCGAGCGCCGCGTCCTTCACCTCGGCGATCGTTCCGTCGTAGACGGCCATGATCTGCCCGGACAGCGTCACGTAGGCGTCGATCTTCGCCCCCGGGATCGCCTTCAGGGTCCTTCCGTCCCCGTCGCACATCTGCAGCCTCTTCCCGAACATCGCGAAGGAACAGCCGTTGTCGAGCGTCCTTTCATATCGGACGGAAAGGTAGAAATCGATCTCCTTCGGCGACGGGGCGGGGGCGAAGAGCGGGGTCTCCATGTCCGGCTCCGCGGCGAACCTGCGGCTGGAATCGGCCGTGAATTCGGGGAGGTACGCGTCGGCGGTGTTAATGTCAAGCGAAAATTGACCCACCCCGCTATTCGAGAATTGACCCACCCTGAAGCGATGAAAAAGGGGAAGGTCTCCCTTCCCCGATGGACCCCCATGGGGGTCGCGCCGCTCATTTTGGCGACTCGAGCCACTTTTTCGTCTGCTTGACTCGGTACGACTCGCCGAGTATCTCGACCACGCTGGCCCGGTTGGTGAGCCTGTCGACCATCGCCGCCGTCATGACCGTGTCTCCGAAGAGGGTTGGCCATTTGTCGAACGTCAGGTTGGTCGTTATCACGGTCGATTTCGAGTCGTTCCTGTTCGACAGCAGGTTGAAGAGGAGCTCGCTGCCCTCCTGATCGAACGATATGTACCCGAGCTCGTCCAGGATGACGAGGTCGTAAGAGACGAATTTCCTCTTGTACTGGAGGTATTCCTTCTTGCTCACGCTTTCCTTGAGCTCGGTGATCAGGTTGGGGACGGTGACGTAAAGCACATGCCTGTTCTTCCTGCACGCCTCGACGCCGATCGATATGGCCAGATGGGTCTTCCCGACGCCGGGGTTGCCGACGAAGATCACGTTCCGCCCCTCGTCGATGAAGGAAAGGGACTGAAGCTCCCTTATCGCGTCGGCCGCCTCGATGGGGAAGGCCGACCAATCGAGCTCCGCGAAGGTCCTTACGTAGGGGAAGCGCGCCTCCTTGATCCTGAGCCTGACGCTCGAGTCGCACCTTTCCTTGATCTCCTCGGAAAGGACGGCCTTTAGGAAATCCTCGTACGACAGGTGCGACGACATCGCCTCGTCCACCATCCTCCGCCACTCCCTCTTCGTGTGGGCGAGGAAAAGCTTCCTCGCCATCTGCTCCACCGTCATCTCCATCGCGCCGCCCTCCCGATGCCGAAGGCATCGTTTATGCCCCTCAGCTGGGCCGCGCACGCCGTCTCGACGGCCGGCCCCGGCTTGGGCGGCTCGGCCGCGCCGGCGACGAGGGCGAGGAACGCCTTGGGGTCCGACCCGCATTCGTCCTCGAAGACCCTCCTCACATCCGCGGGGGCCGACAGCATCGCCTCCGACCTCGCCATCGATCCGGGCTTCCTCCGGAAGGTGGAGACGTAATGCTCCCAGCTCAGGATGTACTCGCCGGAGCCGGCCCCGACCCGGTGCCTCGCGCATTCGGCCCCGTCGGGGGAATAGGCGATGACGGTGCCGTTGACCACGGTCCAGGAGATCTCCTCGCCGACGAGGCGGTCGGGGACGCTGTAGAAATCCCCCATCACGCATATCGCCGAGTATTTGCTCGCCCTCGCCGTCCCGAAATCCGCCAGCGAGTAGTCGTGCGTGGGAAGGGGGATGAGGCGGGCCCTCTCCTCAGAGAAGGCCCCCGCCGCCTTGGAATTCGCCTCCTCGTTGGCCCTCTCCACGTATTCGCCCAGCTCCTTCATGTCGGCGAACTCCCACCTCAGCGAGAAAAGCTCGGCCCTCCTGTTCTTGCCCGAGTTCTCGACGTGGCCCTTCTCGTTCCCCCTCCTCGGGTTGCACGTCTTTATCGCGAACCCGTAATAGGCCGAGAACCTCTGCATCTCCTCCGATATCACCTTCGCGTTCCGGGTGCCGAAGGAGACGACCACGGCCTTGAGGTTGTCGAAGACGACCTCCTTCCAGACCCCTCCGGCGAACCTGAAGAAGGCGATGAGCCCCCTCATCACCGAACGCCGCCGCTCGTCGGGCTGCAGGGTGACGAAGACGTAGTTCGACGCCGGGCAGCTGATCGTGGTCTGGTGCATCCTGACGGCCTTGCCGCCGACGATCAGCTTGACCTCGTGGAAATCGAAATCCACGGTCTCGCCGTACCCGTACCTCTGCCTGACGAACGCCTCATCGGCCTTCGCGGTGGCCTTCGCGAAATGGGCCCTGACCGTGGATTCGCCGACCTCGAATCCCTCTTTCCTGAGGGCCCTCCAAAGAAGCGACGCGGTGAGGTGCTGCTTGTTGCTCCCGATGGCCTCGTCCCTCCTCCTGTCCTCCGCGATGAGCTCGCCGAACCTCCGCTCGAGATCCCCTTTCCAAACGGTCGGGCGCCTCCCGGAGACGTCCATCCTGGGCGGGCTGAGGGCGATCCTTTGCTCCGAGGCGACCCTCGCCTCGTCGCCCTCCGCGTCGATCGCCTCCATCGCCGCCCTGAAACCCCTCAGGTATTTCCTCGCGGTGTTCCTGGAGATGCCGAGCTCCTTCGCGATCGCCCTCGGCGACTTCCCTTGCTTCGCCATCGCTATCACGGCCGCTTTCTCAATCATGCTTATCATCCTTTCCGACCCTCCAATCCAGCTATTGAGATAGACTCACACAAGGTGGGTCAGTTTTCAAATAGCGAATCGGCTTTTAAATGGGTCAGTTTTAGATTAGCGAAAGCAGGCGGCGGCGATGGTCTTTATGCCGCGGATCGCCAGCTCGGAGACGAGCCTCGACTGAAGCGTCTCCCAAAGCCTCTCTATCTTGCCCTTCGCCTGCGATACCGACGTGGCGATGATCGAGATCCCGAGCTGCTGGCAGCATCTGGCGAACCGGGCGCGGGCGTCCCGGTCGGGGGTTTTGTCCCTCCCGGGCGGCTTCCTGTATTCGAAGATCGTCCGGCGGTCGGCGTAGAAGGCCTCCGGGATGCCGTATTTCCCCAGGATCTGCCCGAGCATCCCGCAATGCCCGGCGAGCGTTTCCTCGCCGTCGAAGCGGAGCCCCATGACGGTGCCCGTCGCGTCGTCTATCCCGCCGCGGGGCGTGGCTTTCGGCAAGCCCGATCCGAACCGGGGATGGAGGCTGGCGTCGATCTGGACGAGCTCGCCGAAGCCCTTCCTCCTGGGCCGCGTGGGATGGGCGTTCTCCTTCTTGGCCTTCCTCCGCCTTTTCGGCGATGACATCCCGGCGGAGGTGAGGATCCGGTAAAGCGGGCGGTAGCCGACCTTTATCCCCTCGTCCTCGTTCAGCTTCTCAAGGAAATGGCTGAAGTTGAGGCCCGCGTATTTGCCGGAATAGAGGGCGATTATCGCCTCCTCCACCCCCTTCGGCGTCCTCCATTTCCTGCTCTTCCCGGCGTTGCCGTGGACGAATGCCGAGGGGCCTTCGGCGGCGTATCTTCTCTTGAGCTTGTTCACGTATTGCTTCGTGCAGCCGAGCCTCGCGGCGGCCTGCCCGGTCGAAAGAGTGCCTTTCACGGCCTCCTTGACGATCCCCTCGACATATCTCGGACTCAGACCTTTCATACCCGTCCCTCCGCGACAATTCTCCGGCGGCCGGGATTAGGTGGAAACGATTTACGTCATAACGCGAGCCCCCATGGGGGTTTAATGGGTGGAAACGATTTACGTCATAATAAGGTAGAAACGATTTACGTCATAACCACAGTAGGCATCAACCGAGTTGACTTTCTTCAGGCATTCCCTAAAATTAGCGAGCGCTTTTTCGGGATTGTCCTCTTTCATCAACAATCGATACAGAAATTGTTTTTCTCTGTCGGGACGTTCAAAGAAACGCCTTACCGATATGTCAGGGTCTGCCAGCATAATCAAAACATGGTCTTTGTCGGAGATTTCCCACAATGTTTCTACTGGGATATTGGTATCGACAAATACTTTCTTGCCTTTTTTTCGACACTTCATCAAGGATTCTTAACTCTAGGATCGTGCATTCCTTTATGCATCCATCAATCCAAGCACTATACTCAGCGGGCGTTCTGCGAACAAAATCGCTCCAATTTGCCAAATCCCTCGTATAGGTTAGGCTTGGAAATTCGCGGGCATCCAAACCGTCAAGAAGCGCATCCTGATAGTTTTCTTCGCAGGCAATCCCGTCATATTTTTCCGCAAGCGCCTTAACCATTGTGGATTTTCCGGCATACGCAGTTCCGTTAATAAAATAGACATTTCCAAATTTCATCATAGATATCATCTCATGAAATTCTGATTTATGGATCGGCCGTCTTTTTCGCTTCTTCTTCGGATACCCGTCTTCGGCTTCTTGATCCCAGCGCACTCCTCTCACAGGTCGGGCGAGCATTTCCGCCGTAGACCGCGCACTCGTCGATGCACTGTTTATGATCAACCCTCAAATTAAAGAGTCGAAAGAATCACGGCTCCGCCTAGAGCATCAGGCACTCTTAGGAATTTCGTCAGTGGGTAATCTTTTCGTCCGAGGCAGCATCCTCTTTTGCCGCTTCAAATGGGATCGCCTGACGGGCGATCCGGGAATAATAGATGCCATTGATCACGAAAACGGCGAGGAAGAGTTGCACGTTGAAAGTCACCACCGCCCAAGAAATCGGAGAATGGCCAAAATCGTAGATGAGCTCAAAAATCGCACCCGAGAGTTGAATGCCAAGGGCAATCCCGGCAAGAGCCCGCGGGATGCCATTCGGTTTTTTTGATGGTGAGGGCGAAGCCGATCAAAAACACCGCCAACACCAGACATTCAGTACCATGACCCCATCCAGCACGGCAATAATAATCGATGCCCAAGGCAAGGAAGCAGGCTGCGATATAGAACACGATAATCTGAAAGCTCAAAATCCGCATCTTATAGCCCCAAATCGAATAGACGGCGAAGAACAGGAAAGCGAGCAACGAGCAGATGCTCATTACCAGATAGTCAATTTCGTTGCCGAGCGAGAAATCCACAATCACGTAAAGGGAAGTGGCCAAGCCAACCGCCACCAAAAACATCAGGATAAACAAAACGATGCCATGCCATTTACTAAGGCTGTAGCGAGAACGAACCTCTTCATTCGTCATTGACCTATCCCCCCGGGAAAACCCCTTTGCATAACCAAAGTTTTCTTTACCATATCATTTATTGCTACCGAAATTAAAATAGAAAACACAGAACAGTAAAAAGTCCCCGTCAAACGCCTTTCTTTTCAATATCAAAGAGAAATACAGGAAGATTCCGGATGGCTAAAATAAAGCAAATCGGGAAGTCCCGAAGGTGGAATTAAGCCAATTCGCATCTAAGCCGGATGGCCGGGCGCTGATTTTGAAGGAGGCTTCCTCCAAAAAGTCATGACCATCGAGACGTTCCTTGCTCGCTTCCGTTAGCGACAACGGATCTGGTTTCACGGAGCCTCGTCAAGGTGGAGGAACTCGCACTCAAATGGAAAAGGTCTCTTGATTCTCATCGAAAAACCATCCTCCCCTTCCCTCTGATCGAGAAAGACAGATGCAGGTCTTTCAAGAGGGGTGTCGTTTCTAAAGACTCAATCGTGGACCATAGGCATTCCGCGTTTGCGAAACCTTTGGCTAGAAATCGGCTAGAAATGCGTCTAGACAAATCTTGAAAAGCTGGCCATGTGAAGTTATCTGAAAAAACCATGTCAATTTAAACCAACTTTTTTGGAAAACTCGTTTTTTAAATTAATGAACCATTGATTTAAGGGTATCCTTTTTGTATAATATTTTAAAAGAGATACCGTTAAACTAATCTTTGGAGGGATATTATGCTAATTCGGGAGATGTATTTGTCAAAGATTCGCCCCTTCTACGATGATTTTGGGATGATCAAGGTTCTCGAAGGAATCCGCCGCTGCGGAAAAAGCGTCATTCTTGAGCAAATTCGCGATGAACTCATTTCCAAGGGCGTCAGTGCATCTTGCATCATCTTCCTCAATCTCGATAAGCGGCCTTACCGCGGTGTCAAAAGCGCGACCAAATTGGACAAGCTCATTTCTAAGAAATGGCCCAAAGGGGGCCAACCCGTTTATCTGTTTGTTGATGAGATTCAGAACGCTAAGGGCTTTGAGCCAATCATCGAATCGTATCGGCTCGAGGGCAATTGCTCGATTTTCATCACGGGCAGCAATTCTTACCTCTTAAGCGGAAAGCTGGCTAGCAAACTCACCGGGCGCTATGTCGAATTCAACATCATGCCCTTTTCGTACCAAGAGGCCGTCGCCTACCAAAAACTAAAAAATCCCGCAGCCGAAGCTTTACCCGTAGATGACTACTTCCGTTATGGGGGATTCCCGAAACGATTCGATTACCCTCGCGAAGAGGATTCCGATCTCTATACCCAATCCGTCCTTGACGAAATCATCAAAAAAGACCTTAAAAAGCGGGCTAAAATCCGCGACAAAGCCCTTTTTGAAAGAGTAGTGCAGTATGTCTGCCTCAACACCGCCGCCACCTTCTCGTCCAAGTCCATCACGAAATATTTGAAGACCGAACACATCAAAACCAAGGCGAACACGATTGCTCGTTACCTCCGGTTGATCCAAGAAGGCAAGATCGTGTCCCTCTGCCACCGCTACGATATCCGGGGGAAGGAGGCCCTCCATTTCTACGAAAAGAGTTACATCACGGACCCCGCGCTAAAGAACCTCTTTTCGCCAGGAGCCCGAACTGATTACTCCTCGATGGTTGAAACCATCGTCTACAATGAGCTCCTTGCCCGGGGGTACAACGTTCAGGTAGGAGTCCTGCCCAATGCGGAAATCGATTTTGTCGTTAGCAAAGGCTCGAAGGTCGCTTACGTCCAAGTCGCCTATCTGATTCCTGAACGCAAAACCGAAGAGCGCGAATTTTCCCCTTTGCTCGAAGCAAAAGAAGCCTTCCCAAAATACGTAATCTCGATGGACCAAGTCGATTTGTCTCAAAACGGCATCAGACACCTCCAGCTCGTCCGGGATTTTCTCCTAGGGAACGGCTTCTCGCTTTAAGCCGGAGTTAACGGCATCCTTTTCAAAAAAAGACAGGAAAAGGTTACCCTTAAATCAAATTTTCATGATGATACGGCTTATCAACACAGGCTGGTTCAAGCACTTTTGCAATTTTTGCTAGAAATTTGGCTGTTTTCTTTACATTTAGTAGCTCGATTTTCCAAAGACTGTTTCTTTGCAAGTCCAATAAAAAACCGATGCCTTCGCAACATCGGTTATTTCTCGTTTTGGTGCCGCCTTCCGGATTCGGACCGAAGACCTACTGATTACAAATCAGTTGCTCTACCAACTGAGCTAAGGCGGCAATCGGCGTAAAGCGCCGAGATAGATAATACCATTCTAACCCCACTTTATGAACAATCTTCAAACTCGTGGGTGAAAAAAGCCTTGCTCTAGGGCAAGGCCTTATGGACATTTGGTGGGTGTTACTGGGATCGGACCAGTGACCTCTTCCGTGTGAAGGAAGCGCTCTCCCGCTGAGCTAAACACCCAAGGTGAGGACATTTTAACGCAGTCCATGCCCTTAAGGAAGAAAGAAAGCCCCGCTCTAAATTGGGACGGGGCTTTGGTTTTCTGTGGTGGGCCTTAATGGGCTCGGACCATCGACCTTGCGCTTATCAAGCGCACGCTCTAACCAGCTGAGCTAAAGGCCCACAGGCGCCCGAAAGCGCCTTAATAATATACAACGCACGAACGCCAGTGGCAAGAACAAGAACGCGGAAGTTCGCCCTAACCTTCTCTTAATAAGAAAGGCTCATCACATCGCGCCAAGAAGAGGTGATGGCCACCACCGCTTTTTGGAAGGCAGAAATCTCAGGATCCTTAGCTTTAAGGATACTGTCGATGAGGTCCGCGATCTTGATCGCGTCCGCTTGGGTGCAGCCTCTTGAGGTGGCCGCGGCAAAGCCAATCCGTAAGCCCGACGCAAAGGCCGGTTTTTGGGTATCGCCATGGATCATGTTCTTATTGGTGGTGATACAGCAAGCTTCAAGGCGCTGCTGGGCTTCTAAGCCGGTAATCCCATAGGAGGCTAAAACATTGAGTAAGAACAAATGATTATCGGTTCCGGAGACTTTCGCCCCGAGGCGCGCCAGTTCATCATTGCAGGCCTTGGTATTGGCTAGAACCTGATCGATATAGGTCCCGAAAGAGGGCTGGAGATCTTCTAAGAAGTTCGTGGCTTTGGCGGTGATGACGTGCTCTAGCGGTCCGCCTTGCGTATAAGGGAAGACGGCTTTATCGATCTTTTTAGCGAGTTCGGGATCATTGGTGAGGATGAGGCCGCCGCGCGGGCCCCGTAAGGTCTTATGGGTAGTCGAGGTCACCACATCGGCGTAGTCGCAGGGATTCTGGCAACGGCCGCTGGCGACGATGCCGGCGATATGGGCCATATCGACCAGGAAGCGGCATTTAATTCCACTATGGGCATTATGCTCATCGATCAGCTCCCGCATCCGCTTAAAGTCGATGGCAAAGGGATAGGCGCTATAACCGGCTAAGAAAAGGTTGGGATTCTCTTGGTCAAGGCATTCTTTGATCTTGGCGTAATCCAAATGGCCATCTTCTCCTAAGGGATAATGACAGAACTGATACATCTGGGCGGAAAAGGACACCGGAGAACCATGGGTCAAGTGGCCACCATCATCGAGGATGAGGGAGAGGACTTTGTCCCCGGGGTTCAACAAAGCGTGATAAGCGGCAAAATTGGCTTGAGAGCCAGAGTGGGGTTGGACATTGCAGAAAGAGACATGGAACAAGGCACAGCAACGCTTCCGAGCCAGCTCCTCCACCGCATCGATATATTCGCAGCCTCCATAGTAACGATGCCCTGGATAACCTTCCGCGTATTTGGCCGTCAAAATGCTGGCCATATCTTCGCGGACTTGGCGTGAGGGATAGTTTTCGGAGCAGATCAATTCAATCCCGCGATTTTGGCGGATTTCTTCTTCATGGCATAAGGCTAGGATTTCAGGGTCGTTCATAAAAGGCCTCCCAAGCATACTAAAAAGAGTCTACTAATCGCTAAGAAAAAGAAAAGGCTTATTTGAACAAATCGCTATGGGAACCCGTCCGCATAAAAAGAAGAATTAACTGGGATTCAAAAATCTTGTAAATCAAAAGCCAATCGGGCGCTAAATGGCACTCGTAGCAACCGGTGAATTTGCCCGTCAGGATATGAACGTGATAATGTTCTGGCAAAGTGCCACCAACGACTAAAATATAGGTGACTGCATCTAAAAGCGCCATGTCATAACCCCGGCGGCTAGCCAAGCGGTAGTCTCGCATAAACTGATTCGACATGACGACTTGGTATTTATTTGCCACTTAGAATCTCCTTTTTGGCCTCTTCCCACGACATCGGCTCGCTTAAACCCACCCCGTTAAGAGCATCTTCGATCGTTTTTGCAGTGAGATCATTAGGAATATCTGCAGACAAGGGGACAGGAAAACTTTGGGTACGAACCACATATTTGGCAAGAATCACGAAAGCAGAATTGAGATTGAGCCCCATGACATCAAGGGTTTGCTCAAAATCGTTTTTGAGATTTTTGTCTAATCGTAAGGTAACATTCGTGCTGTCCATAGATTATCTCCAAAATTAGTATAGAAGCCTTTAGTTCATCCTGCAAGTACTTTGCAAGTTGTCTGCACATTGTTTGCACATCTTGATTAGGGAAAAGAAAACCCAGTCTTTTGGGGACTGGGTTGATCTTCTTTCCAGCGATTAACGCTTGCTGAATTGCGGGGCGCGACGAGCGGCCTTTAAGCCGTACTTCTTACGCTCTTTGCTGCGGGCGTTGCGGGTGAGCATGCCAGCGACCTTAAGGGTCTTGCGATCCTCATGGGCCTCTAGAAGCGCACGAGCGATGCCAAGGCGAATGGCCTCGGCTTGGCCAGTGAAGCCACCGCCGCGGACTTCCGCGACGACGTCATACTTGGCTTCGCCACCGACGAGGACGAGCGGCTGCTTTAAGTCAGTCACGAGGGTCTCGTAGGGCATGTACTTGTTGACTTCGACGCCGTTAACGGTGATGACACCTTTACCAGCTTGGACGTAGACGCGGGCGATCGAGGACTTACGGCGGCCCGTGCCATAGTATTTGCTAACTTGTTCTGCCATGGTTGTTCTCCTTATTTCTTAAGATCGAGCACAACCGGGTTTTGAGCGGCTTGTTCGTGCTTCTCATCTTTGTAGACGTGAAGCTTGCTGGCGATTTGGGTCCCTAAGGGTCCTTTCGGAAGCATGCCCCAGACGCAGCGTTCGATGAGTTCGGTCGGGAATTCGGCCTTCATGACGCCGGCGGAACGGGTACGGAGTCCACCGTTATATTCCGAGACGTTGTAATAGTTCTTCTTGTGCTCGGGATCCGGTCCAGTCAGTTTGACTTTGGACGCGTTGATGACGACCACGTAATCTCCGCAGTCGACATTGGGGGTGTAGGTGGGTTTGTTTTTGCCCATCAGGATGACCGCGATTTTGCTCGATAAGCGGCCAAGCGGGATATCGGTGGCGTCGACCAGATACCAAGTGCGCTTGATATCGGCGGGCTTCGCCAAGGTTGTTTGACGTTGCATAATGAATCTCCTTGTTGTCGTTTTAGCGACTTTCTTTTGAATAGACGAACTTTACCGGGGTTTGCTCATTCCAAAGTAGTGCCAGCGGTAATTATGCTTATCACTAGGCCGCTTGTCAAAGGTTTTTAGTTCCCTTTAGGGAACAAAAGGACCAAAAAAGGGATCCCCGGAGGAACCCCTTGTTCAGTTTTGACAATAAACCTTAGGCGTTTTCGACGTTATGATAGACGGCCTGAACGTCTTCCGACTCATCGAGTTCAGCGAGCATGTCTTTGAACTTCTGAAGGTCATCGGCTTCCAGGGTCACATATTGCTGAGCCACCAAGGTGGTCTCGGCCGAATCGAATTCGCTGACGCCCATGCCTTTGAGGACTTCTTTGGCCTTTTCAAGGTCAGAGGGAGCCACATAGACTTCGACCTCGCCATCTTGAAGGGTGACCGACTTCACATCGACATCGCCAAGGACGAGGTTATCTTCGACATCTTGACGGTTATCGCCTTTGAAATCGATGACGCCAAGATAGTCAAAGTTATAAGCAACCGTGCCCATTTTGCCGCCTTTGCGGGTGACGATGGTACGGACGCTGACGAGCGCGCGGTTAACGTTATCGGTTAACGTATCGACGATGATATAGCTTCCGCCCGGGCCAAAGAACTCGTAACGGCCCTGAATGTACGAAACCGAATCGCTGCCTTTCGCTTTTTCGATAGCGCGTTCGATGACGTCTTTCGGGGTAGTCTTCCGATATTTATCGATGGCAGCCCGTAAGGCGAGGTTGCTATCAGGATCGGGGATTCCGGATTTGGCGGCAGCATAGATTTCCTTGCTGGCGCGCATGTAGATGGCCGATTTGGCTTTGGCGGTTGCCGCCATGGCCGCGGCTCTGACTTCAAAATGTCTTCCCATAGGTGAATACTCCTTAACGCGTGTAAATCATACCACTCGATAATATCGAGAGAAACAACCAAATTTATAAAATCTTAGCGAAGGTGACCCGATTGATGTAATGAAGATGGTGACTCTTGATGAAGTCGAAGGCCCAATCGAAGGGGGAATCCTGGAGTTCGCGCGGATCATGATCATCGACGCCAAGAATCACATCGCATCCATAGGACGCCACCACATCCCAGAAGGCGGGATAAGGGTAGGCGACCTGGATGGGTTCGCCCGGTTTATTCTTTCTCCCCCAGCGGGAAGGACCGAGGTTGACTTCCAGCGGCAGATGGCAAGCTAATGCCGTCTCGCAGATGGCTTTCGCCGCGGCCAAAGCATGGGCATTCCATTCCGGATAGTAAGACATGAAATGGTCGGGGTGAGCCACATAGGTGAAGAGTCCTGACTTCATGCCGGCGATGAGGTCTTTGAGGTAGCGATCTAGGGCCGCATCGGGAGAAGGAACCGAAGCGTACCAATGAAAGCGTCCTTCTTCGATGAAACAGTGTTGGCCTAAGAGCAGATAATCGATCTTATGGCTCGCTAACAAGTCATGGTAATACGGCTGATAGAGATCCCCATACCATTCGGCTTCAAAGCCCAAATAGAGGGTGATTTGGTCCTGGTATTTCGCGGCTAAATTGCGGATGGATGAACAATACTCATCCAGGAGTAACGCGCTGCCGCGCATGCCCGGTTGTTCCATACCGGGTAAAAAGACATGGTCAGAAACGCCATAGATTTTGTAGCCGTTGGCGATGGCCGAGCGCACATACGCCTCATCGGTGCCGACGGCGTGGCCGCAGCGGGCGGTATGGCTATGATAGCAATAATCGGGATTTTTAAGCATAAAGGACCTCCACAAGGTAAAGTCCTTCAGCGGGGGCTTTAAAGGCGACAATATGACGGGGCTTCATCGCGATGAGCCCCGGAATATCCTCCGGTTTGATTTTGCCGAGCGCGGCTTTAAAGGCGCAGCCCATGATGAGCCGGACCATATAGGTCATGAAGCCATTGCCTACGAAGGTGACTTCACCGGTTTTTGCCGTTTCGTCCACCACGGCATCGATCCGCTCAATCGTGCGGATAAAATGGTCGACGTCGTCGGGTTTGGTCGTGAAATTGGAGAAATCGTGTTCGCCCACGAAATAGCCGAGGGCTTGTTTAAAAGCGGCGACATCGAAGTTACGGCGTTCGAGCTGAGCCCGCAATTCCTTTTGAAGAGGATCGCGGACGCCATAAGAGAAACGGTAGCAATAGATTTTGCCACACGAAGAATGCCGGGCATCAAAGTTTTCCCCCACTTCGTCGATGACTTTAACGACGATATCGGAAGGGAGCAAACGGTTGAGGGCAAAAAGGAAGGCCCCCGTGTCGACGATTTCCTCGGCGTGAAAGGAAAAACGCTGGCCCAAAGCGTGGACGCCCGCATCGGTCCGACCCGCGCCTTTAATGAGAGTTTCCTTGCCGCAAAGGGTGGATAAGGCTTTCTCTAAAGATCCTTGAACGGTCCGCAGATGCGGCTGGCGTTCAAAGCCATGGAAACGGGCGCCGTTATAACTTACGGTCGCCACATAGTTCTTCATAGGACCGTAAGCCCCCAGAAGAAGGCATAAAGATCAAAGTGGGTGATGGTGACATAGAGGGAGAACGCAAACACCGCCGCGACAATCACCAAACTCAGGTAGTCGTACCAGTGCCAGTGCAATAGGCGGAAGCGCGTCCGTTTGGCTTTGGGGTTATAGCCGCGGCATTCCATGGCGTTAGCCAACTCTTCGCTCCGCATGAACGCCGAGACAAATAGAGGAATGATGAGGGAAGTGAGGGCCATGAGGCGTTTCCAAATGCGGCCATGGGTGAAATCCACGCCCCGGCTCTCCTGGGCTTTCATGACCCGGTTGGTATCATCGAGCAGCGTCGGAATGAAGCGCAAGGCGATCGAGATGGTCATCGCGACTTCATGGGCGGGGAAATGGAGGAGCTTTAGCGGCGTCAAATACCACTCGAAAGCATAGGTGAGATCAAGAGGCTTGGTGGAAGCGGTGAGAATCATCGTGAGTTCCACCATCATCAATAGCCGCAGCATGATTTTGCCCGCCTCGGCAAAGGAATCCCAATAGACGGTCCAGCCATTCCAATTCCAGGCGACGCCTAGGGTCGGATTGGCGTGAGGCATCAGGACGTAGATGATGAGTAAAAACACGATCATCATCCAGAGGCTCCGAAGGGAAGAAAGGATATCGCGGATGGAACTATGGGTGCACCACAAAAGGATGGCGCTCAGCAAGAACAAAATCCCCGCCATCGTGAAGGTCATCGCCCAGCCTGAGATCGGAAGGAAGACGCACACCATCAGCAAAATCGAACCCAGAATCTTGTCGCGGGGGTCGAGGCGGTGCACGAAGGAGTTATAGGGGACGTAGCGCCCTAAAGAGAAGGAATTCATGAGACTTTCCCCTTCAGCGCAACCAACTGATCCGCCAAGCTTGCCAAATCTTTGATTTTGGTTAGGTCCAGATGAGCGCCCCGCTGCTCGAGGTCCTTCACCAGCTGATAGATCAGCGGAGTCTCGAGCGAATACTTTTCGATATCTTGGCTAAACAAGCTCACGGGGTCGGTAATTGAAACGATCTTGCCGTTATCAAGGACCACCACCGAATCGCAATAGGCCAAGACGATATTCATATCGTGGGTGACGAGAACCACCGTCGTTCCGGCATCGTGGATCGACTTGAAGAGCTCCATCATGGCTTTGGCGCCAAGCGGATCCAAACCAGCGGTCGGCTCATCCACGACCAAGATATCGGGATGGAACGCCAAGATGCCGGCGATGGCGACTTTGCGTTTCTCGCCGCCGGAGAGTTCAAAGGGCGAGCGTTTAAAGAAGGACTCGTTGAGCCCAACGGAAAGCAAGGCGGCATGGGCGGCCTTAAGGGCATCCTCATCGCTCATGCCAAAGTTCTTTGGGGCAAAGGCGACATCTTTTTCGACGGTTTCTTCGAAAAGCTGATATTCGGGAAATTGGAAGACGAGGCCGACGTGGCGGCGTAAGTCTTTGACTTTCTTGCTGCGTTTCTTCTTTTCCGCGGCGTTGATCCAACCATCGATATCGACTTCGCCTTGGGCGGGATTCAGTAACGCATTGATATGCTGAATCAGGGTGGATTTGCCGCAGCCTGTCCGCCCAACTAAGGCGGTAAAGGAACCTTTTGCGATGGAAAAAGAGATACCGTTTAAGGCTTCCGTTTCGAGGGGGGTCTTACGGTTATAGATATAGAAGACATCCTTAAAAACTATCGCCATAAGAACGCCTCTAAGGAAGGAAGATCCTTCACCGAACTCGGCACATCCACGCCCCGCTGCTTCAAGGCTTTCTTTAAGCCGAAGAGGAAGGGGACATCCAGTTGGATTTTCGTAAGGCCTTCATCGTGGGAGAAGACTTCTTCGGGCGTCCCTGAAAGGAACAAGGTGCCTTCATTAAGAACGATCACTTGATCGCTATGGGCGGCTTCTTCGACGTCGTGGGTGATCGAGAGGATGGTGAGTTTTGGATTGGCTTGCTTCATCGAAAGGATCAGGGAGGCGATTTCGTGCTTGCCTTTGGGATCCAACATGGCCGTGGCTTCATCGAAGATCACGATGTCGGGGTTCATCGCCAAAACCCCCGCGATGGCGACCCGCTGCTTCTGGCCGCCAGACAGGGATTGGGGCTCCCGTTCAAGCAAATCGCTCATGCCCGCTTGCTCGGCGTAATGCTTCACGATGCCATCCATTTGCTCATGGGGCACCTGCCGGTTTTCGAGTCCGAATGCGATATCGTCCGCAACTGTCGAACCGACGAATTGGTTATCAGGGTTTTGAAAGACGATGCCTAAGCGGCTGCGGATGCTATAAAGCGTCTTGCCCGATAAGGGGAGACCAAAGATATCGACTTCCCCTTCAAAGCCAGAGAGCAATCCCATCAAGACTTTGGCTAGGGTCGATTTGCCAGAGCCATTATGGCCGATCAATGCGACATAGCTTCCTTCTTCCACGTCGAAAGAGACATCCTTGAGGGCCGGATGTTCTCCATCGTAGGAGTAAGAAACGTTTTTCGCAGAGATGACTTTCATGAGGTTATTTTTTCTTGGTATGACGAATCACGATTTCGTTGATGAGGAAGCTGAGGAGGAATAGGCCGCACCATGCCCCAAGAACGATGTAGATCCAGGGGGCAGTGAGAGTGTGGGAAGCGCCTAAGGGAGCTAAGATGGCCGCGCCGATGAGGGCAAAAACCAGAAAAAAGATCAGGAGGCGATAACCGACGCTTTTACTCGCCCACACGGATGGAAACCTTTCGTCCGACATAGGGACGGTACGTTACCCCGGCCATATCGAGGATCTTGCGGGAAGCCTGGGATTCGAGGTGGTCGTGATACTTGTCATCGAGATAGACGATCTCTTTGATGCCGACTTGGATGATGGCCTTGGCGCATTCGTTGCAGGGGAAAAGGGTGACATAGAGAATGCAGCCATTTAAGGCCGAGCCATCGCGGGTATTGAGAATCGCGTTAAATTCAGCGTGGCAAACATAGAGGTATTTCGAATCGAGGCCTTCGCCTTTATCCCAGGGGATGGCTTCATCATCGACCCCGCGGGGCATGCCGTTATAGCCGATCGAGACGACCTTATGGTTGGCATCGACGATGCAAGCGCCGACTTGAGTGGAGGGATCTTTGCTCCGCAACGCCGAAAGCGAAGCGATCCCCATGAAGTATTCGTCCCATTTTAAGTTGTCGGTGCGATGCATAAAGAAGTCCTCCTGCAGAGTTCGTTACTAATATACGCGTAACGCGGGGTTCTTTCACCTTGAAAGGTGAAATGGCCCCTACTTCTTTTGCACAATCAGGGCCTCATAAGGCCTTAGTTTTTTTAAATCCACGAGGGAGGTGTCCGCGTAATTGCTTAAAAGGAGGTGACCTTGTAAGCCTTGTAGGCTCTTAGGAAGACGCCGGGTCTTCTTGCTGAAATTAAGAATCACCTGAAGATGGTCTTCGCCTTCTAGGCGGAGATAACTAAAGACGTAGGCGTTCCCTTGAAGCGGAGTGATGCTGCCGGTCACTAGGCCCGGATGCTCAAGACGTAAAGCCAATAGCTTCTGGTAAAAAGCGTAGATCGAAGAGGGGTCGGCGATTTCGGCTTTGGCATTCAGTTGGCGATAGTTCGGATTAACCGGGAGCCAGCAAGGAAGGCAAGTCGAGGAGAAGCCGGCGTTGGGAGTGTCATCCCACTGCATGGGGCTACGGGCGTGGTCGCGGTTATAGTCATCGATGAAAGCCATCGCAAAACGTTTGGGCAGATGGTACTTTTTGAAGATGTTATAGATGAAGGTGCAGCAGACATCCTTATAGTCTTCGGGCTTCTCTTTATAGGGGTAATTCAGCATCCCTAGTTCTTCGCCTTCATAGATAAAAGGCGTGCCCCGTAACGTCAAATTGAGCAAGGCAAGGAGCTTTCCCGAGGCCTTCCAGTAATGGTGAGGATCGCCAAAGCGGCTGATGGAGCGGCGTTGGTCGTGGTTTTCAAGGTAGTTCGCATTCCAGGAGACGTTAGTTTGCCAGCCATAGATGATGTCCATGAACCGTTTGGCTTTAAAGTGTTTCTTCCACAGGGGATTCATCGATTTATCGACCCCCATATGGTCGAATTGGAAGAACATGTTCATCTCGCCATCAAGGAACTGGCGGCCATTCTGATAGTCGACCGCGAAGGTCTCGCCGACCACGACGCAATCATAATGGGAAAAGACATCGGCCTGCAGGGTTTGAAGGATCTTGTGGTTCCCTGGGGTCATGAGGTAATGCTCGATGCCCCGGCCCGAAGCCGCATGGCCCTTGCCATCTTCTAAGCTTTCTTTGTAGATTTGGTCGATGACGTCGCAGCGGAATCCATAGACTCCTTTATCAAGCCAGAAACGGAGGATCCCCTCCACTTCTTCAAGGACTTTCGGGTTATGCCAATTGAGGTCGGGTTGTTTCTTGCCATAAAGATGGAGATACCATAAGCCAACGCTAGGGACATATTCCCAAGCCGGGCCCGGGAACATGCTGGTCCAGTTATTGGGCGGATTCTTGTTGCCGTTACGGCCTTGACGCCAATAGTAATAATCGCGGTACGGCGAATCGCTCTTTTGGCTTTCCTTGAACCAGCGGTGTTCGTCCGAGGTGTGATTGACCACGAGGTCCATAACGATACGCATTCCCCGCTGCTTTGCTGCTGCGATAAGGCGTTCCATATCGGCCATGGTGCCATATTCGGGGTTAATGGCCTCATAGTCGGAGACGTCGTAGCCTAAATCATCATTAGGAGAACAATAAACGGGCGACAGCCATAAGATGCCGACGCCGAGGTTCTTTAAGTAGTCGAGTTTGCTGATGATGCCGGGGATATCGCCGATCCCATCGCCATTCGAGTCGCAAAACGAACGAGGATAAATCTGATAAACGGCATCGCGCTGCCAAGGTTTTAAGTCCGCCATAGAATCAGTATAAAACAAAAAGAAAACGCGGGATGCCCGCGTCTTCTTGAATTCTTGAGATTAGAACTTTTTGCTCGGCGTTTCCGCTTCGTGAACTAGGGCTTCTTTAATCGTCTCACTATCGCTTGAGAGGGCTAATGAGAGATAAGCCGCCATATCGTCGGGATCAACTTTCGCTTTTTTCCCGCCGAAAACATCGTCGTCCATATCGTCCCCTCCTTATTTTATGTGAGCCCTTAGGCTGCCAATACTTTAAAGAAGGAATAAAAGGATACAAGAGGATGGGCTAGGACACTGTCCAAGAAAAAAGAAAACGGCTAGCCGAACATCGTAAGAACAACTTTAGGCTTTAGAAACGGGTCAATTCAACGAGACGATAGCCGTGGCCGTACTTCGAATCGATGCGGATGCCTTTGATCGGTAAAAGTTTCCGCCGGATGTTCGAAATATGGACATCGACTGTTCGAGTCGGTACCACTTCATCATCGCCCCAAAGAACCTTAATCAGTTCTTCGCGGGGAATAACCTGGCCTTTGCGGACGTATAAGTAGTCCAGCAACGTCCACTCGCTTTGCGTGAAAAAAGCTTTGCGGCGACCAGAAATGATCTCGCGCTCTTCGCGAATCACGGTGACGGTGGAACCGTTCCCTCTTGTGATTTCCATAGGGAATACCTCCTAATAAAGCAGGCCCCTATCACGCTGCGTTTTCATTATTAGAGAAAATAAGCAAGAATCAAGCCTTTTGTTTCAAATCGTGTTATTTTCACTAAAAAGGGTGAAATTGGTCATGAAGCGGTCGAGGTTGTTGGCCATCCTAAGGCCGCAATCACGCTGATGCAGACGATGATCAAAATCGTAACAATGGCGAAAAAGATGACCCACCCCCATGGGAATTTAGGATGCAATTGAGCTCGATCTTCCTCGCTTAACTGCGACTCATCAATCTGAGGTTCGGGTGTCTGATCCTTCTTCATGAGGGAGTTTCCTTTCCACTTTCGCTTTTTCGTTCAAATTGCCCTTGTTTTCTTCGTAGCCATAGCTATGCAAGAAGCGCTGCGAGAACATCAAAAGCCAGGAGACCAAAAAACTCGCTAACGGGATGTCGGCGAAACTGAACATGATCGCTAGTAGAACCAAGATCCCATATTCGAGGGTGGTGTTAAAGAAGATCAGGAAATCGCAATAGAAGGCCAAAGGCTTCAAGAACACCATGAGCACGACTTCCGAGATCAGAACGATGAAGCCCACTTGGTAGGGCGAAGGGATATCGTTATCCCCGCTAAAGCGTTTCTTGAAGTAAGAGCCGGAGGCTTGTAGGCCGAGCACCGTCCCAACCGCTAACACCAACGACACGCCAAAGAAGACCCATTTGGCGATCAATACGTTCATATTCCAGCGGATGAAGGTCTCATCAAAGACGTTGCTCCCAAATAGGAAGCCGACATAGACGCCCCAAAGAATGGCCAGTAGCCCATAGAGGATAAAGGGCTTATTAAAAAGGATGCGGAAATGATCGCTGAGTTTCAGCAATAACCATGGGAGTACGCCTAAAAGACCATAGATAATGGTGATGAAGAAGTTCAAAGGTCCGGTTTGAGTGCCTAAAAGCAACCAACCGAGGGCATCGCCTCCAGCTCCCACCACCGCTCCATAAAAAGGCCCTAAGGCGAGCGAAGCAAAGATCACGATCGAAGGACCTAGGCTAATGCGGTTAAAGCCGAACAGCGCGGTTGGCTGAAGATAACCCGGTAAGCGGGTTCCTAGAATATCGATGACGATCAGCATGGCGGCTAAGGTCATCTTCATGACGGGGCCTAAGCCTTTTCTCATCGATGGAGCTCCTTAACGACATACTCTCGAGCGACCGCGGCAAAGGCTAAGCCGCCGCAGATAAGCAGAACATCATCTGGATATTTGGCCAAATCATCCGAAATGGCTTTCTTATAGTCTTCGACGAAGGGGTAGTCGGCCTCATAGAGGAAATAGTCCATCTCTTGACGGGCCCGAGGATGGTCAAAGGTCGTCAAAGTGATATCCGCGGCCTCTTTGCCAAGCATCGGTAATTCAAGGGCGATGTTCTTATCTTTAAAGGAAGCGAAGACCACGTGGACGGGTTTACCGCCTTGGCTAATCGTAGAGAAGCAGCCCATCAAGGCCGCGATGGCTTCCGGGTTATGGGCGCCATCGATCCAGATGTTGCCATGTTTCTCGAGGCGGAGGATCGGTGAAGGCACTAAGAGTCCTTGCCGCACCGCTTCTTCTTTGACGGGGAAGCTGCCCGCGAGGATCTTGGTGGCCTCAACCGCCAAACTGGCATTCCGTAATTGATAGTTAGCAAAGGAAGCGATGACAAGGTCGTGATAAGGCCGGTAATCGAAATGGAAGCGATCTCCCACCAGGTGTTCCCCATGGTAATCGTCGACGAGGGTATAGGCGGATTTGCGTTTCAGGCAAAGATCCCGGAGGGTGCTTTCGGCGCTGTCATCGAGCTTGCCCGTAAGCAAAGGGGCGCCTTCTTTGACGATGCCGCCTTTATGAAGGGCAATCTCCGAGATGGTCCGTCCTAAATAAGCGGTGTGCTCCAAGGAGACCGAAGTGATAATCGCAAGCTGCGTGGGAAGGTTAGCCAGGTTCGTCGCGTCCAAAACCCCGCCCATTCCGACCTCAATCACCGCTAAATCGGGCTTCTTTTCGTTGAAGAAGCTATAGGCCAAATCGACTTGGATCTCGAAGGACGAGAGCTGATATTTTTCGTAGAGTTTTTGGTGGGATTCGAAAATCCGGAGCAAATCGGCATCGCTAATTTCGACGCCATTGATCTGAATCATCTCATTCGGATGATAAAAGAACGGCGAGTTGAAGGTGGCAACCCGATAACCCGCGGCTTGGTAGATGCTAGCCAAATAAAGGCAAGTCGTGCCTTTGCCGTTGCTCCCAGTCACATGGATGCAGGGAACTGCGAGTTTAAGCCCCACCGCTTCGCAATAATTGTCCCAGCCTTCCCGCTCATAACGGGGATAGTTATGGCTGAGGAAATACGCTTCAAGTTCGTTTTTGGTCATGCTCATTCTCCCGAAGCTTTGACGCCTTCGCGTTTCGCTTGCCCAAGTTGCTTTTTGTTATCGCGTTCCTTGATGGCGGCCCGCTTATCATGGGCTTGCTTGCCTTTAGCTAGGGCGATCTCCACTTTGGCATAGCCATGGCTGAGGAAGACTTTGGTGGGCACGCAGGTGGTCGATTGGCCAACGAGGTGGGCGCTTAGCCGTCTTATCTCATTCTTGGTGAGCAAGAGTTTGCGGTCGCGGAGATGGTCGACGTTATAGATCGTCCCTTCTTTATAGGGGGCGATATGCATATTGCAGAGGAAGACTTCGCCATTGCGGATAAGAACGTAGGCATCCGCTAACGAAGCATTATGAGCCCGCAAGGATTTGATCTCGGTCCCGGTGAGGACTAAGCCGGCCGTCAAAAAGTCCGAAAGAAAATACTCGTAGTGGGCTCTACGATTTTCAAGCAATAACGAGTTATCTTTCTTGCGGCTCATGGGGTTTCTTTTGCCTTAAAGGCAAAGCAATTATAGCCTCTAGAGAGTGGCAAAGGCACGCAGCAATTATCCACTGACAAGAGGCGAAAACGCTAAAAAGAGAGAAAGAGCCCCAAGAGTCGGTGCTCTTGAGGCTCTAGGATTGACGGGATGGAATTAGAGGCCGTAGGTCGAACTTAGGCTCCGCCAATTGCTGAAGTTGGTCTCGCTCGCGGCGTAATAGACCGACTGGTTAGAATCGCTGCTCAGCGAGAAGAAGCAGCAAAGGCCATTGGAATTGCCCGCGCCGGTTTGGCAGGTGCTATAGCCGACCAAAGCGCTAAAGGCATTCGAAACCGCGGCGACATACGTTGAGACGCTGCCTTTATTGAAGGTGGAGCTGGCGAGAAGTTTGTTCAGGAAGTCTTTGGCATCGATCGTCCCGAAATAATCCTGGCTATTATCGGAATCGACCGCGTAACGTTTGCAGCCTTTGAGCAGACTCCGGAAGGAGGAAGCGTTAGAAGAGGTCACGACGTTCGAGGACAAATAGGAAGCCATCGATTCCCAAGAGGATTTGTAGGCGGACATCTTGCTGAGATCGAGCCACGAGAGGGTTTGATCGGTCGAACCCGAGGAACTGCCACTAACGCCGCCATTATCGGTGATGAAGGTATCGGCCACGCTAGTCAGCAGGGTCGGGGTCGTGATAGTGCTGGGGTTGTTATAGATCGAGGTGAGCCAACCGCCATCATAGTCCCAACCGGCTCCGGCTTCCGATTCTTCGGAGCCGACCATGTAGTTGAAATAGGCGCTATTGAACTCGGCGACATCCTGAACCTGCATGAGGCAGGCGTCATAGCCGATGCATTCGAGTTTGCTGGTTCTGCCTATCGAAGTGAAGGCCCCGCTTAAGGCGGTCTTGACTTCGCTGTTGAGTAAGGAATCATCGCTATACAGTTCATCGTAGCAGCAGCCGTGCATCGCTCCGCCATGGTCCCAAAGGACCACCATCGTGCGATCGGCAGGATAGGAAGTTAACCCCCACTCGAGGAAACTCTGAAAGGTCGAGGCGACTCCCATGCTCGCTTTGGTGATTTGGGCATCTTTGACATAACCGCTCGTCGTCAAGTGGAAACGGTTCAGGTAACTGGTGCTAATGACCGAACTATAGGTGGATTTCCAAGATTTCGCTCCGCCCGCTTCGACGATGACATTGACGTTATCGGGGAGCGAAGCCCTGGTATCGTAGATTTCTTTGAGGTCGCCCGTCGCGTAACCGGAAGCTGCGGTGGCCGAGGTTTGACCATTGCTTTCAAGGTCGGCGCCGCACATATAGATCATGATGGTCCAAGCATCTTGGGCAGTCGCGGTAACCGTGACCGCCAAACTGCCGGATTTGCTGGAATCCGCCGTCGACGTTGCGGTGATGACGGCATTGCCGACGCTCACCCCCGTAACTAGACCTGCGGCGTTGACGCTAGCAATGGCCGGGGCGGACGAGGTCCAGCTCACCGTGGTCGCAATCGAACCAATCGACGAGACCGTCGCCGTTAAAGTAACGTTCTTTCCAACGGCAACGCTGCTGGTTCCGCTCACGCTGACGCTCGTAATCGAGGCTTGCTCATAGACGGTGACGGCGACCGAGGCGGTCTTCGTGATCTCGCCATAGAAGGCTTTGACCGTTAACGTCGTCGTGCCAGCCGCTCCCGAAAGGACGCTGAGAGTCCCATCCGAGACTTCGCCGGTCGCAATATCGCTTTCGCTCGAGATGACCGTGTAAGTCGGGGTTCCCGCAAAATTGGAAGCCGTGACGACGATCGAATTATCGATCACCCCCAGGCCCACCACCGTTAAGGCCGAATTGCTTAAGGCCAAACTCGGTTCATAAACCGTGACGACGCATTTGGCGGAGCGGCTATAGCCATCTTTGGTGGCTTTGACCGTAATCGTGGTCGTGCCAGCCGCAATCGGGGTGACCGTGATGAGGTTACCGTTAAGAGCAATCGTCGCTACGCTATCGCTAGAATTGACGGCAGATAAACTGGCCCCGCTGTCGGTGGTCGCCGTGATTGTGCCGGCCGCCGCCCCACGGTTAAAGGACAAAGAACTCGTATTAAGGCTCAGCGCTGGGGCTAAGGCGGAAGCGCCTTCAACAAAGAGATAAACCTTCGCCGAAGTCGTCGAGGTCGTGAAGTCCGAATAAGTGGAATTGAATTGAAGATAACGGTTTTTGGTGAGACCCGCATTCTTGATGGTCAAGGCTCCGGCGGAACCCACGCTGATCGACCAAATGATGGAGACTGAGGAGGAAGCCGCGGAAACTAAGGGTAAATTGCTGCCTGAGGTGTTCGCGCTCAGATAGCCTTTGGTGCTCGCTTTCGTGCTATAAAAGGTCCAAGCCCCTTCCGAGCCGCCGAGGGTGAATTCGTCGATGGTGCTCGTTGGAGTCATGGTGAGATCGGAAGCGATGGTCCCGCTCACGGCCGAACGATAATCGGTGGACTTCGCCGAATTCCCGCAGAAATAAGCGCTGCCAGCGCTGCCCGAATTCGCAATCACGTATTTGCTATTGGAGACCAGTTGATCGGAACTCGTCACTAAGGAATAGGTTGAGGCCTCGCTCGAGCTGCTTGAAGAAATGGAAGTGCTTGAGGAAGAAGAGGATGAAGTCGAAGAGGAAGAGGACGATGCCGAGGATGAAGTCGATGACGAAGCGGGCGAAGAACTGGTGCAGGTATACGTCAAAACAATCGAAGAAATCGTGGCATATTTTGATCCGCAAGCGAGTTTGAAATAATCCTGACTAACCGACACCGCGCTGCCCGAAGCAATCATAGACGCGCTGCCTGAAAAAGTCGCGCTATCCGAGGTATAAAGCGAAAGAGACGTACTGCTGGAATAAGTAACGGTGATGGAAGTTAACCCTTTCACGCCGTTCGTGGAATAAAGGCTACCGGACGAGGCTTTGAGTTGGGTATAGTAACCCGTGGCTAAAATCGCATTGGCATAGGTGACGGAAAAAGGGTTTCCACCGGAAGTTACCGCCGAGGTATTGACCCCGCTGCTATAACCCGATTTCTGCCCAAGAGGACCGTTTGTCTCATCAAGGGTCAAAGTATAAGTCGTACCGTCGGCGCCAAAGGCGGCGGGGTTCCCACCCATAAAGGCCACCAAAGTGACCGTCAAACTTCCGGCAATGACTAAAGCGGCTAGAACCGACAACTGATTTTTCTTATTCATAAGAAATCCCCTTCTTAATGAACAAAATAGGATACACGAGAGTAGGAAAATATTAAAGAAACATTCAGCAAAACAATAGAAATGAAAGGTTTTTAGGCAAAATAGAGGCGGGGATTAAGCGACTGTAAAGGTAATGCGAGCGTGATCTTCGCTCACTTCATTAAAGGTGAAGCTATAGCCTAGATTCTTGCCGTTATCGAGTTTGCTGCCATTTGGGAAGTACTTCGAATATTTGCTCATGCTGAAGGTATCACCGGTCTCAAAGAGGCAAGATTCATCGGCAAGTTGACCATCTTCAAAGGTCTGGATGTTATCCGCAGAGATGAGACGAATCAAGGAATAATTGTTATTGCACTTCGAGGAATCCTTGTAGCAATTGCTCGGTCCGACCTCATAGCCATAATTATCGCTATCGAGGCTGGTTCCAGAATAAAAGGCCCAGGTCTTCGTGATCGAGCTATAGCGGACCACCCGAGCATCGATGTGGTAAAGCTTGACCCCATAGGTGGTGTAATGCTTTTCTCGGGACGAATAGGCGGTATGGGAATCCAAATAGTTCAGGTCGGTTGGAGTATAGAGTTCCATCAAAAGGTACTCGTCAAACGCGGTCTGGTTCCAAGAAGAGGGCGCGACCAAAATGCAGTTGCCTTTGGTTTCGCTAGGATTGATCTCAAGAGTGCAGTTACCGCTGACGACATAAGGGGTCGTCCAGCCTAGAGCCATCTTCGAAAAGACATCATGATCGAGGATGTTCTCGTCCATCATGTCCCAGCCACCGGCTGGGTTGAAGTTCTTGTAGGTGTTATCGTTGCTATTGGCGTAGTAATCATCGAGTCCGAGCATATGGCCCGATTCATGAATTAAGGTATGAGGATCGACTTTCGGGGAGCTCACGGCTTCGTAGAGGAAGTCATAGGACATCCAGAAATAGACATTGCCTTTCGGGGAAGTCTTGTCCCAATAGGCCGAAGTGTGGCTTTGATAGTCCCAATAGGTATAGGCCCAGAAAACATCGAGGTCTGAGTCAATGTTACCAATCACGGCACTATGTTGGGCGTTAGGGCAGCTATAGACCATGATGACGCCGTCGATGCGGCCATCGTGGTCGTTATCGAACTGGGTGCAGTTATCCCCCGTACTGGACTTATAGTTCGCCACCGCTTCTCGTAGCATCGTGGTCGCGGCTGCGGCCGTGCTGGTATTCTTGGACTTGAGTTGCTGCGGGGTCAGGCCAGAAGAATATTTAGGAGCAACGGTATAGCTGAGGCTCAGTTTTCCAAAGGAACTCTTGGAGTAAAAGCTCGAGAGCGATTCCCAATAGCCCGTATCAGCGGATCCACTTCCGTTAAGGCAAGTATTGAGATCGGTGAGGGTCTGGCTTTTGAACGGATAGCCCGTCAGTTCAATCGGTAAGACCAAGAGCTTGTAGGTTCCTACAGAAGGCACGGCCTCGATCCCTTCGCTTCGAGCCAAATCGCGGTAGGAATAAGGCGTGACGTTGGAAATGGTATAAAAGCCATCGCCTGAATTGATGGAAGCCCCTTCGGTCGCCGACTTCGCCCCCGAGGAAAAGAAATCAAAAATCGAGCAACCGCATAGAGCGATTGGAGCAAGGAGGACGAGGGGTAAGATGCGAAGGTGTTTATTCATGGCGGAATCAGTGTAATGCCCTTTAGGGCAAAAACAAACCCTTTCACTTCATTTAACGAAGAAAAGGGGGTTCTTGTTGGCAGATTTTAGAAATAATGAAGGGCTTTAAAGACAATGAAAAGGACGAGAGCGATGACGAGCAGCACCGCGACAGGCACCAAAATAAAGATCCAAACAAGGCGCCAACTCATCTTGGCTGGCGGGTTGCGTCTGGCTTCTTCTTTGGCGGCTTTATCAGCTTTATGTCTACGAGCTTTCGGATCCATCCCCTACATTATCGGATGACGAAATAGAAAATCGAGAAGAACATGAAAAGGGTACCCGCCAGAACAAAGAAATGGAAAACGGTATGCCACCAGGGCGACTTCTTGCCGCCAATCCGGTACAGCACCGCTCCAATCCAGTACATGACCCCGCCTAGAAGCAATAAGGTGCAGGCTTGCCAGCCCACCGCTTGCCATAAAGGGTAAAACGCTGCGATGATGGCGGAGCCAATCACAACATAGATCGCCATCGATAACTTGTCGTACTTTTTGATGTTGATGGAATTCATGACGATGCCTAAGATGCAACCGGCCCAAACAACCCCAAAAACAATCCAGCCCCAAGGGGACATGCTTCGTAAACCAATCCAGGTATACGGAACATAAGTGCCCATAATGAGAACAAAGACCATATCATGGTCAAGAACCCGGAGAACCTTCTTGCCACGGTTTCGACCTAAGGCGTGGTACAAGCAGCTGATCGTGTAGAGCAGGAGCAAACTTAGGATGAACAAGGAAACCGCCACAATCGAGAGAGCGTCCCCCGTTTTGGCCACCTTGATGATCATAAAAGGGCCCGCAATCAGGGTAAAAACGGTGCCAAGGCCATGGCTGATGCTGTTCCAGAGTTCCTGCGCGAGGCTGTATTTAGGGAGTTCGATATCATTAACTTTCATACGGGCCTAGTCTAACAAAGAAGAGGCTCAAGTCAAGCGATTTAGTATTTAAAACTAGATGACCTTTGAAAAATGTTAATTTTGCTTACTCCAAAATAAGCCTTATACTTGCTACTTAAAGGCGGTAGCAGCTATGGTCACTTGGCTAAGGCGTCTCTTTGTTAAGAATTACGAAAAGGTCGATGATGAGCGGGTGCGGGCGGCTCATGGTAAGCTCGCGGCCTGGTTTGGCATCATCACGAACTTCATCATCGCCGGGATGAAGTTGACCATCGCCATTATCCTGTGGGCTCAGTCCAGTTGGAGCATTCTTCCGATGGCCCTTGTCGCCGATGCCGTGAACAACTTCTCGGATATGGGCACTTCTGTTGTCACCCTGATTGGTTTTAAGATGGCAAGCAAACCCGCCGATAAAGAGCATCCATTCGGCCACGAACGCATCGAATACATCGCCGGTCTCATCGTCAGCATCATCGTCGTTGTCCTCGCGGTCGAACTCTTCCGCGACTCTTTAAATAAGGTGATTGCGGGAACGAAGACTTCCTATGACATCTTGGCCCTAGTTATTTTGGGGGTCTCTATCCTCTTAAAACTATTTCAATCCTACGTGAACCGCGGTTTAGGAAAGGCGATCAACTCGTTGCCTTTAAAGGCCACCGCTCTCGACAGTTTCACCGACTCGATCGCCACCACCTTCATTCTCATTTCCGGTATCTTGTCCATCACTCCGGGTTGGGATTTCCTTGATGGCTATATGGGCTTAGCGGTGTCTCTATTTGTTGCCTATTCTGGCATCAAGATGATGAAGGAGACCATGGATCCTCTGATTGGTGAAGCCACCGATAAGGACTACGTCGAAAAGATCGTTAAAGATGTCATGGCCCACCCCGAAATCAAAGGGGTGCACGATGTCCTGTGCCATTCCTATGGGCCGACCAAATACTTTGTGAGCCTTCATGCCGAGGTCGATCAAGACCAAAAGCTCACGGACATTCACGACGTCATTGATAACGTCGAAGAAGAAATCCATAAGAAATACGGCTGCGACATCACCATTCACATGGACCCCATTGCGGTCGGGGATCCCGTGGTTGATGCCTTAAAGGCCGAAGTCAAAGATGAACTGGCTTCGATTTCAAAAGACTTGATGTTCCATGATTTCCGTATCGTCAAAGGACCGACCCACACGAACATCATCTTTGATGTCGTCCTGCCCTTTGATGCCAACATCACGGAGCCGATGGTCAGAACCCATCTACAAAGACGGTTTGAAAATCGAGATACTCAGTATCATTTCGTCATTCACTTCGATCGGCCATTCACTGAATAAAAAAAGCGGGGTTTAACCCGCTTTCAAAGGTCAATAAACAACCAATTACTTCTGATCTTTTAGGTAGTACTTGTCGAGAACCTTAAGGGTCTTCTCGTCAAGTTCGTAGACAAGCGGACTGCCCGTAGGAATCTCAACGGAGATGATCTGCTGAGCGGTTAAGTGCTCTAGTTCCATAACAAGGGCCCGTAGACTATTGCCGTGAGCAACAATCAAGACCTTCTTGCCCGAACGAATCGCCGGAGCGATATCGCTATCGAAATAAGGTTTAACACGGTTGGCGGTATCAACGAGGCACTCTGTAAGGGGCATCTCTTCCTTGGATAAGCCAAGCTTTTGATACTTCTCTTGGTTGCCCGGCCAACGGGGATCGTCATAGGTTAATGCCGGAGGTTGAACATCGGCGGAACGACGCCAAATGTGGACCTGCTCATCGCCCCACTTCTTGGCGGAATCGGCTTTGTTGAGGCCCTGAAGCGCGCCATAGTGACGTTCGTTGAGTCTCCACGAATAGAAATGCGGAATCTTGGTCTCGCCCAGTTCCTGAAGAACATAGTCCTCAGTCTTATTGGCTCTTTGTAACACAGAGCTATAAGCCACATCAAAGGTGTAGCCGTCTTTCTTCAGAAGCTTGCCTGCTTCTTTCGCTTCCTTAACGCCATTCTCCGATAACGGTACATCGGTCCAGCCCGTGAACTTGTTTTCCAGGTTCCAAGCGGATTCGCCATGACGGATCAACACTAATTTGACCATAGTTATTTCCTTTAGAGTTTTCTCTTTCCGAAAAGAATTATATCTTCATCTTCTTCATTAATGAAGAACGAGGCGCATCCATTGTTTTCAATTTCTTTAATAAGGTCCTCCCGACAGGCCTTAAGAATAGGGTATAATCAAGTCCAGATTATGAGAACCCTATTTACGAACGCTCGCATCCTTACGATGGCCGACGGCCCTGTGCTTTTAAAGGGCTATTTAGCCGTGGATGGCTCAACGATTTCCTATATCGGAGAAAAGAAGCCTTTCTTCCGAGCAAATCAAATCATCGATTGCCATAACATGATCTTAATGCCGGGGCTCAAGAACGCCCATACCCATTCGGCCATGGTCTTCCTCCGCCATTTTGCTGAAGGCCTACCTCTTCAAGAATGGTTATCTCAAGTCTATCCGATGGAAGCTAAGCTCACCGAAGATGATATCTATTGGTTAAGCCAGGCCGCTTATGTGGAATACATCAAAGGGGGCACCACCGCTTTCTTCGATATGTATTTCTTCCCGCATATGATTGCTAAGGCTGCGGAAGATCTTGGGATCCGCTGCGTGAACCTTTATATGCCTAACGGCACTCCAGAACGCCGCCAGTTAATCGAGGATCAATTTGAAAAGTACCTTCATCAGGATTGCTTAGTCCGTCCAATGATTGGCTATCACGCCGAGTACACTGCCGATGAAGGCACGTTAAAAGACGTCAGAGATATCGCCGATAAATATAGTCTTCCCGTCTTCACCCACATTTCCGAAACTCAAGCCGAAGTCGATGGTTGCTTTAAGCGTCGGGGCATGAGTCCAGTCGAATTCATGGATAAGCGTGGCTTCTTCGAATATGGCGGAGGTGGCTATCATTGCATCTACCTCACCGACCATGATCAGGAAATCTTCATCAACAAGAATCTCTATGCCATTTCCTGCCCAGGATCGAATATGAAGTTGAAAGACGGCACCGCCCCCCTCACGAAATACTGGAAAGAGGGCATTGTCGTCGCCTTAGGCACCGACGGAGCTTCCTCGAACGAATCCCTGTCAATGTGGCGGGAGATGAGATTGGCTCATGAGCAAAATCCCGGTATCCCTCTTTATGAAATCTTGAAGATGGGGACAGTCAACGGGGCTCACGCCATGTATATTGATGACTGCGACGTGCTGGCCAAAGGCAAAAAAGCAGACCTTATTCAGGTTGATGCGGAAGACGTTGATTCGCTTATTCGTAAAGTAAAAGATGATGACGTTAAATTGACCATGATTAATGGTATGGTCATCCGTCCCGATGAAAAAACGATTTTGACGAAGTCAGATGCCTGCACAAAAAGGTTGAGAAGTTAACTATGGACGCCGCAAAAAAGAGTTTGGTCTATTTTCAAAGTGGCGGCCCCACCGCTGTTATCAATTGTTCTCTTTATGGCGTCATCAAAGAAGCCAAGAGACATTCTGAGATTGAAAATATCTTTGGTGCCCGGTATGGCGTTGAAGGCCTAATTGACGACAACCTTGTTGATTTACGGAAGCAAGATTCTGAACAAGTCGAACTGTTGAAGCAAACCCCGGGTGCCATCCTAGGCTCGACCCGCAAGAAACTCCCCGCGGATGACGATCCTCTTTTTAGCAAAATCATTGAAACCATCCAAAAACACAATATCGGTTACATCCTTGTTAATGGTGGGAACGATTCCATGGATACGTGCCTTCGCCTTTCACGTTTCTTTGAGGAAAAGAAGATGGATGTTAAGGTCATTGGAATCCCCAAGACCATCGATAACGACCTTGAGGTTACCGACCATTCCTTGGGTTATCCTTCTGCCGCGCTTCACATCATCAATACGACCAAAATGATTGTTGAGGATGCCAAAGCGTACAAGAAAGGCAAGGTTGTTCTTGTTGAAATTATGGGAAGAGATACCGGCTGGCTCACCGCTTCCGTAGATTTGCTTCCTGAAGATTGCCGTCCTGACCTCATTTATGTTCCTGAAGCCAAATGGGATGAAGACCAATTCCTCAAAGATGTTAAGGAAACCTACGATAAAAAAGGCTATGCCGTCTGTGCGGTTTCTGAAGGAATGCCCGTTCAGCATGAGAACGCTATTGAGACGGATGCCTTTGGTCATAAATCGATGGATGGTTGTTGCGTAACGTTAGCCGAACTCGTGAAAAACAAGCTGGGGATTGGCTCACGTTCGATTGAACTCTCCATTCCAGAACGCGCCGACCCACTATTCACGACCGAAGTCGATCAAAAGGAAGCTATCGTTTGCGGAGCTTTTGCCGTTAAACAAGCTCTCAGAGGAAAAACTGGCCAAATGGTTTGCCTAAGGCGCAGTGGATCAGTTCCATACCACTCTGTTTGCATGTTAACTCCCGTTGAGCAAATTGCAGACAAGACTAAACTTCTGCCTGAAAAGTTCTTGTTCGATGTCAAGCACATGTCCCCCGCATTCCGTGCTTATCTCGAACCTTTACTGATGGTAACTAAACATCGCCATATTTACGAAAAAAACGGTATTTACCGTAGCGCAAAGATTCACAACTAGCAGTTTACTGCGCGCCTTTATGCTTTAAGACTGCAGGTACCGTAAGAATAATCAATTTTAAATCGAACATTAGGCTTCTTTTTTCAAAATAAACCATGTTTTGCCGCACGCGGTTGCCCGAAGCATAATCCGATTCACTTCGACCATAAACCTGCCAATAGCCCGTTAAGCCAGGGCGAGCGGATAGCAAAATCGCTTGTTGCCCTTTACTGAAATGTTCGTCCAATTCAGTCTGTGTAATCGGCCGTGGCCCAACGATAGACATGGTACCTAAGAAAATGTTGAAGAGCTGAGGCAACTCATCAATCGAAGTCTTTCTTAAGAAGCGACCAACTTTAGTGATTCGAGGATCTTTGTCGACCTTTCGTTCAGTTTGCCACCGCTTCAATTGTTCGGGGCTAAAATACTTTTCTGGATGTGTTTCAGCATCAATATACATCGATCGGAATTTGAGAACTTTTACCACTTTCCCGTCTTTTCCAATACGTTTGTCCTTAAAAAGGGCAGGTCCTTTTGAAGTGCAAACAACCAGCAAAGCAGAAATTAAAAGAACGGGGGATAAAACGAGAATGGCTAAGAGCGAGTTAAAGATATCAAAGCAACGTTTCACAAAGAAATACCACCAAGTGACTTTACGCACTTGGCAGTCGGTTGGATTGTTGCTGGGTGAAATTGAGGTGTCCATAAGATACAAACGTTAAGATTCTATACGCCAGAGAACCAGAATCAAGTTTTTTTCCGTTTCTAAAGCGACTTGTTATTAAAACATGTCTAAAGAACAATATTTAGAGCCTTTCGGATGAAGTTAGCGTTAAATTGACGAATATCAGTTTAATTTCTTCTTCCAGTAGGCAATCATATCGCGGACGGTGTCCAAATATTGATACTCTTCTTTCCAGCCGAGAGTTTTGATCTTATCGCAGTTGCCGGCATAGAGGCGTTCATCAGCAGGACGAAGCAATTTCGGGTCCTGGACAAGCTCGTATTTGGTCCCCATGACCTTTTCGATGCACTCCACGACGTGGGTCATCTTGAAGATATGACTGGAACAGATGTTGTACGGTTCCCCAGGGGTCCCCTTTTCGCCGAGGATGATTAACCCTTCGCAAAGGTCACGGACATCGAGGATCGCGCGTAAGGCGGTCAAATTGCCAACGACGAGTTTGTTCGAGTGTTCTTTTTCAAGAAGAACTGCTCTCTTGGTGAAATCCGATGTAATATCGCCAACCTTTTTCGGGCCGGTGCAGTTAAATAAGCGAACCCGTGCAGTCTTGATCCCGTAGTTGCGGAAGTATTGGAAGCAAAGAAGATCCTCGGCCGCTTTAGAGACACCATAAGGATGTAAGGGAAGCATCGGGCAGTCTTCTTTAGGAAGATGTTCGGGGCTATAAGAAAGTAACGCTTCCCCATAGATGGCAGAAGAGGAGATGACCACCACCATTGGATCATAGCCAGGATGTTTGGCTTTGGCATCGCGAATGGCCTCAAATAGGCCAATCGTTCCGTTCACGTTCACATCAACGGTGTAATAAGGGTCCTTCCAAGAGACGACAGGGAAGCTTTGGGCGGCAAGGTGGAAAATTTTGTCGGGAAGATAATCATTGATCCACGCCTTCATCGCTTCGTGCTTCCGAACATCAAGCTCGAAAAGGCGAATCGAAGGGCCAATCTCTTTGATATCGGTGGTCGGGGTGTAATAAGACCCCACCACTTCATAGCCGTGTTTCTTTAAAGCTTCAACGAGATGGGAGCCAACCATGCCCCCAGCGCCAGTAACGTATGCTTTCATATTTGACCTCCAAAGTAATTAGATAATTGCAATGACAATATTCTACCATTTCTCTTGAACTGATTAAGGTATAATCAAGGATAATTATGAGAACCCTATTTACGAATGCCCGTATCCTTACCATGGCGGATGGCCCCGTGCTTATTAAGGGTTATTTAGCCGTGGATGGTTCAACGATTTCCTATATTGGCGAAAAGAAGCCTTTCTTCCGAGCAAATCAAATCATCGATTGCCATAACATGATCTTGATGCCAGGGCTTAAGAACGCCCATACGCATTCGGCCATGGTCTTCCTCCGTCACTTTGCTGAAGGCCTTCCTCTTCAAGAATGGTTATCTCAAGTCTATCCGATGGAAGCCAAACTCAGTGGAGACGATATCTATTGGTTAAGCCAAGCTGCTTATGTCGAATACATTAAAGGCGGAACCACCGCTTTCTTCGATATGTATTTCTTCCCCCATATGATTGCTAAGGCCGCTGAAGATCTTGGGATCCGCTGCGTGAACCTGTATATGCCTAACGGCACTCCAGAACGTCGTCAGTTAATCGAGGATCAATTTGAAAAGTACCTTCATCAGGATTGCTTAGTTCGTCCAATGATTGGATATCACGCCGAATACACCGCGGATGAAGGCACTCTAAAGGACGTTAAAGATATTGCCGATAAATATAGTCTTCCCGTCTTCACCCACATTTCCGAAACTCAAGCCGAGGTCGATGGTTGCTTTAAGCGCCGGGGCATGAGCCCAGTCGAATTCATGGATAAGCGTGGCTTCTTCGAATATGGCGGAGGTGGCTATCATTGCATCTACCTCACCGACCATGATCAGGAAATCTTCATCAACAAGAATCTCTATGCCGTTTCTTGCCCAGGATCGAATATGAAGCTGAAAGACGGCACCGCCCCCCTCACCAAATATTGGAAGGAAGGTATCGTGGTTGCCTTAGGAACTGATGGAGCTTCATCCAATGAATCTCTTTCGATGTGGCAAGAGATGAGACTAGCTCATGAACAAAATCCTGATATCCCCCTCTACGAGATCTTAAAGATGGGAACCGTGAATGGGGCCCATGCCATGTTTATCGATAATTGCGACGTTCTAGCAAAAGGCAAAAAGGCAGACATTATCCAAGTTGATGCCGAAGATGTCGATTCGCTCGTTCTTCAAGCAAAGGACGAGGACGTGAAACTCGTTATGGTCAATGGTTCGATTGTGCATCCTGATGAGAAGACTATCCTTGCCCATTCCGACGCCTGCACGAAACGGTTAAGAAGCTAACAATGAACATTCAAAAAAAGAGTTTGGTCTATTTCCAAAGTGGCGGACCCACTGCTGTTATCAATTGTTCTCTTTATGGCGTCATCAAAGAAGCCAGGAAGCACTCCGAAATTGGCAATATCTACGGTGCCCGTTATGGCGTCGAAGGTTTGATTGACGACAATCTGATTGATCTTCGGAAACAAGATCCCGAACAGGTTGAACTGTTGAGGCAAACCCCCGGGGCAATTCTGGGATCCACTCGTAAAAAACTTCCCGTGGATGATGATCCTTTGTTTGGCAAGATTATTGGAACAATTCAAAAGCATAATATCGGCTACGTTCTCGTCAATGGCGGGAACGATTCAATGGATACCTGCCTTCGTCTTTCACGCTTCTTTAAGGAAAAGAAGATGGATGTTAAGGTCATTGGAATTCCCAAAACCATTGATAACGACCTTGAGGTCACCGATCACTCTTTGGGCTACCCTTCTGCCGCTCTTCACATCATCAACACGACCAAGATGATCGTTGAGGATGCTAAAGCCTACAAGAAGGGCAAAATCGTACTTATAGAAATCATGGGTCGCGATACCGGATGGCTCACCGCTTCCGTGGATTTGCTCCCCGAAGATTGCCGACCTGATTTGATTTATGTTCCGGAAGCCAAATGGGATGAAGCTCAATTTTTAAAAGACGTTAAATCCGTCTATGACAAAAAGGGCTATGCCGTGTGTGCCATTTCTGAAGGAATGCCAGTCCAACACGAGAACGCGATCGAAGCAGACGCCTTTGGCCATAAGTCCATGGATGGATGCTGCGTAACATTGGCTGAACTTGTGAAAAACAAACTCGGAATCGGGTCACGCTCCATTGAATTATCTATTCCCGAACGTGCCGATCCGTTATTTACCACCGAAGTTGATCAAAAAGAGGCTATCCGTTGTGGAGTTTTCGCTGTGAAATCGGTTCTTAAAGGTAACACGGGGTTCATGGTTTGTCTCAAAAGGAAGTCTGGCAAGGTCTATCAGTCCATCGCCTTTCTTGCTTCCGTTGACCAAATCGCAGATAAAACCAAACAACTCCCCGATGAGTTTTTGAAAGATTCCAAAGAGATGTCGCCCAAGTTCAAAGCATACATTGAGCCTTTGCTGATGGTGACGAAACGACGCCATATCTATGAAAAGAACGGAATCTACCGTTCCGCTCATTTCTCAAAGTGAAGTTATTGCGCGCCTTTATGTTTTAGTACAGCGGGAACTGTCAAAATAATAAGTTTTAAGTCAAACCAAAGACTTCGTTTTTCAAAATAAAGCATATTTTGTCTGACACGATTGCCCGAAGCAAAATCAGATTCGCTCCGCCCATAGACTTGCCAATAGCCCGTCAAGCCAGGACGAGTTGATAAAAGGATGTCTCGTTGTTCCTGAGTAAAATGCTCCTTAAGTTCAAGCTCGGTAATAGGTCGAGGGCCAACAATTGACATACTGCCACAAAGGATATTTATCAGTTGGGGCAGTTCATCAATCGAAGTTTTCCGAATAAAACGTCCGATTGGAGTAATACGAGGATCTTTATCGACCTTGCGTTCGGTTCTCCAGCGCTGCAGCTGCTCAGGGTTAAAGTATTTTTCAGGGTGCTCCTCAGCATCGGCATACATCGAGCGTAATTTTAAAACTTTAATGGGTTTGCCTTTTTTGCCCACCCGAACATCCTTAAAGAAAACGGGGCCGCGCGAAGTGCAAGCAACCAAAATCGTGAAAAGCAAAAGCAAGGGGGACAGGACAATGAGGGCTAGCAGCGAGTTGAAGATGTCAAAGCAGCGTTTAACAAAAAAATACCCCCAGGAAACTTTTTTAATTTGGTAATCGCCTATTTGATTGATCATGATTTAAATTGAAAGTTTTGCACGTCGGAGTCAATTTTACCGAATCAGTAGATAGAATCAACAAAAGATTAGAGGAGGACTCGCGACTCGTTATTTAACCATTTTCATAGGCTTTTTCGCTACGGCCTTTTGGGCTAGATTTCAGCCGTTTTTTCGGATTGGAAAGTTTATATCCCGCTTAAGCCTAGCCAAAAAGTGATTACAAAATCAAAAATTGATACCAGCGTTTTTTAGCAGAATAGAATTCCTTCAAGCACCGATTCCCAATGATGTGAGTGGCTTGGGCGGAAAAGCCAATATACGATTGAGGAGAAAATCACAAGGAAACTTTTGCTTCGCTAATGCCATTGGCTTTCTGCACATCCTTGGAGCGCCAAATCCACGCAAGCAAAAGGAGCAAAAGGAAAACAACCAGAAGGCTGATGGCGAAGAAGGTTGCGCTGCTAGTATATAGAGTGAGAAAACGTGCGCCCTGGCCGATAGAGAATGATTTGCATGCCAAACGATAAATCAAAAGCCAGAAAAGTGAAAAAATAAGAAAGGAAACAAAATCTATTACGGGTTTCCGGAAACGGCGCGAATGAACTAACTCAAGATGAAAGCGCCGGTAAAAGTAGGCGTAAGTAAAGACGCCCACCACACTCGAAGCGTACAGAATAACGGAAACAACAGAGACGGCGATTTTTGCGCCACTGCTAGAAAAACTTAAAAGACTCTTTTCGAGAGAGACGATAGATCGTGAATCGTTGCCGATGAGTGGATGAATGGCGATTTGAAGGTTCTCTTGGTTGAAGAAAGCGCAATGTTCCCGGAAAGAAAACATGTTTTGGTTCTGATCGTTGCTCAAGGAAAAATAAGTAGCTGAAGAAAAATGAGAAGAAGACCAAATCGAATAGTAAGTGGGAGCAGGAACAAAGAAAACGTTTCCGAAATTCGAAGAAAAGGCAGAGTTTGTATATGGCTTTCCGGAATAGGAAGAAGAGAAGTACCCACCAATTTTTAGACTAGTTTCATTTTCCCCTGAATCTTTAATTTTCAGGTCTAATCCGATAATTTTGGTAAGGTCACCACTTGTCAAAGAATTAGCTACAATTTGTCCAAAATCTTGAGTCACGAAAATCGTGGGGTCATCAGAAAGGAGCCCAACCGCACCTTCCGAATTGTTGAAGAGAATCCGGTTCCAAGAAGATTTAGGTGAATCCGAAAATCCTTCAGTATCGGAGAGCCTGAAGTTGTAATCGGTGTTTCCGGCCGTGGCCGTGAATGAAGAATCCGATATGTTCGTAGAAAAACCCTTCGTTCTAAAGCGTGTCGAAAGATGAGAATAAAAATCGGGAGCGTCAGAACGATAAGACTGGTTTTTGACCTCCGCAAACACGGTCTCGTCGGTGTTAATAAACGAAGACGCCGAGAAGGCCAAAGATTGGCTACGATTGTTTGAATCGAGAGAAGCAAACGTTAAAATCGATGAAAAAACGAAGAAAAAAGAAAGAATAAATGAAATGCCATAATTAAGCCATTTTGTTTTTTGCATGCGTTTTCCCTCCTTTTAATTTTTTGATGATTTCGATAGGAGTTAAAACAAGGGCAGGCGAAATAAGAATGGCGTTAACCACAACGATAAAAACCCAGCTTGAATCGCCCAACCACATCTTGAAAAGGAAAATGGCCGGGACTTTTAAGATGCAAGCAACCAAAGAAACAATAGTAAAGGTTTTAAAGGCTTCGGTGCCATTCATGAAAGGTGTCACCAATGAAACCAACAAATAGATAAGTGAGAACAAAAAGAAAGCTAGAGAAATCCACGGAACAACTTGGATGGTGTACTGGCCTAACCAAAGGTCGAAAATGACTTGTAAGCCGAGCGCAGCAACGCCAGCAATGATAACGAGCAGCCCCGTAAATGCACAGTCAAGATAGAAGAGCTTTTTAATCCGATCAAACCTTTTGTCTTGAACGGCTTTGGCAACTGCAACCCATATTGGGGATTGAACGATTGTTGCAAGGCCAATAATCGCATTGAAGATTTTAAAGTATTTCTGATAAACAACGACGACACTGGGGCCGTAAAGATTACTGATAAAGATATCATTGATTCCAAATAACACCATCGTTGTAATTTGAAGAATGAAAAAACGAATTCCCAAGGAAAAGAGACTAGCAGTAGTTTTCCATTCCACTGCTGAGAAAGACGGGAATGGTTCTATCTTTTTTGCGAAAACAACAATCGAAGTAACAATAAGTGGCAGGTTAACGGACAAAAAATGCCACATCGAGAAGACAATTAAATCGTTAAGAGGCAAGAAGCCTTTGTAGGTATAAGCAAAAACTAGAAGAAGGCAGGTAGATAAAAACGTAATAAAGCTCGCCAGAGCATTTTTTTGAAATGATTGAAGAATGAACACAATATTTTTAAGAAAAAGTTCGAGGCAAACAGAAAGGATAACAACGGACATTGACCACTTAAGAATCAGAGGACTTATAACCGTTTCCGAAACCGCGAAAAGAGAGTTCAAATCGACAAGCCAAACTGCAATTAGCAATCCTGTTGCTAAGACTAAACTAAATACGCCAGAAGAAAGATAGCCAGCAGATATATATTTCTTTTCGAGCACCGAATCGTGCTTTGACCTAGCTTCGATGAGCTTATTTTTCATCCCATTTCCTAGGCCAAAATCGCAAGAAATGATATAGGTCAAAAATGAAACAATAGCCAGCCAAACACCAAGAATATCATCGTTCGAAAAATAGCGGGTGTAGGCGGGGAGGGTTAAGAACGCAGCGACGAGCGAGAGACCTTTGACAATAAACGACAAAGAGAAGTCCATCGAGAACTTTCCTTTTTCGTTGGCCGTAAACAAGAAAGCGGCGACTGTTGTTGGCTTTGTTGTAACCGAAGAAACAGCAGCCTTCCGTAAGGGCGGACAGGCCTGAATAAGATAGAAAAGCACTAAGTTAGAGACGAGGAGACCGGAATGATTTTCTTTGTTGATCAGCCCAAAAAAGAGAACGGCTAAGACGATCCGATTAATCACCGGAAGTTTTTTGTTGGCTAAAAGATAAAAGATCGGAACCAAAGTGTAGAGAAAACCGATAACGCCAAATGAGGCTAAAAGCAGGCCGCTCGTTGAGGTCCGAGCGTTAACAGAAGAAGGGGCCAATGAAAAATAAAGTTCGTTAGCAGTAACGCCGCCAAATCCAAACCAAGGGCTCTTAAGAAACACTAAAAAGTAGTAATAGGGAGAAAGAAGCCGGGTTTGGAAAGAACCATTTTTGTCGACAAGTTTTGAGAAAACCAAAGGAAAGATTTTAGCAAGCCACCCGAAAATCCAAGTAGAACACGCAATTGAAACCACTACTAGCGTAAGAATAATCAGTTGCCCAATCAGCGCTTTTTTCTTGGACAAGATTTTGGAAAAGAGTAAGGCAATAATCAATACAAATAAGAAGATACCAGCAGTAGAAGCAGTCAGTAAAATGCAAATCGAATAAAGAAGGCAAAGCCAATAGTTGGGTTTATCGCGGAACACAAGCTGAAACACCAAGGCGATCAGCAAATAAGAAGCGAAAACACCGGGTTCCCAAAACAAAGACATGATTCGGAAATTGTTGTAGTTTAAGAATTCGTTCTCTCCATAAAAGAGATTGATACCTAAGAAATTATCATAGTAATAACCTTCAATTCTGAAGATCGACGTTGAAAAGCCGACTCCCGAAAAGATTGTGGCAATGGAAAGAAAAAGGGACATGAAGCAGCAGCAAGCAAGGAACGTACAGTACACTTTGACAAACCGGTCAAAGCTAACAACCTTAACAAACAAAAACGAAGTAATAAAAACGGCAGCAATGTCAAGATAGGTATACAAATTGTCGGTTTTGGCCTGGTTCATAATGAAAGAGAGACCAATTCCCAAGCCGAAGATCAAACAATAGATAAAAAGACGATCGGGTTGTTTTAGCTTATCAAGAATGGCTTGTTTTGACTTAAACCATGAAACGTCAAAAAAGAGAACATAGGCCAGAAACAAAATGACGAAAATGACGAGATAACCAATTTTACGAACCGTCGAAAGATTCTGCAAAGTTGTCACGCCAAAGCCACTTTGAATAAGCACCAAGAGGCACATGACAATAGTGAAAACAAAAGAGACAATGACCTGACTTTTCCGGGTCAAGACAGTTTTCAGGGCTTTTGCCCCTCCGGCAATTTTGGTTCCTAAAGCTTTCATCATAAAAGATGGCGTTATTGTGATTATAATCTAGCCAGAGACGAAAATCACTTTAAGAAAGGCGACTTTTCTTTGGATGCTTTGCTATTTAGCAAAGAAGGCTATTAAATGGCCAGTCTTCGGCGTGGGATCACGCCTTGATGGTTTCCGGGAGTCAACAGGCAAAAAACAATCAACGATATTTTGGAAAATAAACTGAGTAGTTTTGATAAACGTCAAGATAGTGAGCGGCGCAGACTTCGATATCATACGGAGTCCCTTTAATCTGATTAACCCGCTGGGGCAATGATGCAGCCAATTCTTCAATCTTTTTAGCCCAAATTTCCGTATCAAGTTCTAAAAAGGAAATATTGGGGGTAGGGCATTCCAATCTCGGGACCGCAGTCGATGCAATCAAAGAAATCCCGCTGCCCACCGACTCAAGTAAGGCCAAGGATAAGCCTTCTTTAGGAGAGGGGAGAAGCAAAACATCCAAAGCGGAATACCACTTCTCGATGCCAGACTTTTGTTCACCGTCAAAATGAATGTAAGAGAGCCCTTTGGTCTCAATATATTCTCGAACAGAAGGGTCATATTCTCTTCCAATTAAATGAAGGGTTAAATTCGGATAAACTTCATGGACCTTTTCCATCGCATGAACGGAAAAAATCGGATTTTTTTCAGCGATAATCCGGGAAATCTGTCCAATGGCAATGCCGTCATCGAAATGAAATTGCGAGCGAATCTCAAGCCGAGCTTGATCGGAATAAGAGAAACGTTCGGTATCAATACCATTTAAAATTTTGAAAGGATGAGAACTCTTTGAAAACATAAAACGAGAGATGTCATCCGTCATTGTGATTTTGACACCGACTTTTCGGTACAACCGTTTATTAAGGTAATGCATCCATGGCATCCGCCCATCGGCCACGTTAGCAAAATGCCCTGCTACGATGGTTTTAACATGAGCTTTCTTGCAAGCGAGCAAAGGCAAAAAATTGCGGTACGAACAAATGTTCAATTGAACAACATCATCCGGACCGGCGCTTTTTAAAATTTGACGGAACTTTTTGTAGTAGGCAAAAGGATGACGTTTAAAATCAGGAAGTCTTTCGATCGAGCATCCCGCTGCTAAAAAGTCATCTTCGAAGGCTATTTTTTTCGCCGGGGTCATTAAAGTAAATTCGATACCTTTCTTTCTTAAAGAAAGGACCAAATTTCGGGCAAAGTTTTCTAGGCCGCCATAGTTTCCGTAAACTCCGAAATAGAAGATTCTCATCTAGAGCCTCCGTGGGTTATCCTTCGGCGCAGCTTTTCTCGAGGGATTTTAGGCTTTTCAATCATAAGCGAGGCATCGGAGGATTTAAAGAGAAACTAGATTTCGGGCTCATTTTCAGATCCTGATGGTCTAGAAGGGGCTCATTCTTTGACCTTTGGCCCCTATTCAAAGCATTCCATTATTTCTATTCGTTGGTAAAATAAGAGCAATGCTTAGAACAAACCAACGAATTTATCTCGTTTGGAAACGCCTTTGCGACATAGGGCTTTCTTTCCTTTCTTTGCTACTCTTTTCGCCTTTGCTTTTAATTTGCTTTCTTATTACTCTTTTGGACTCCAAGGGCCACCCCATTTTCCGACAAGAACGACTTGGAAAAAACGAGAAGGTTTTCCGTATCTTAAAGTTCCGCTCTATGAAAAGGGGATCCGTGCAAGTTGACCCCTATTCCATCTCAAAAGAAGATCTTCTTAAGATGACGACCAAATGGGGAGCTTTCATGCGACGTTCTTCAATCGACGAGTTGCCTCAGTTGCTCAACATTTTAGTTGGCCAAATGTCTTTTATTGGCCCCAGGCCAAGCCAATGTAAGTCCATTGAACCCGCTCTCGTTGATTTGCGAGAAAAGGCTTGCCCATCCCCTTATCTCGTGAAGCCTGGATTGAGTGGCTACGCCCAGTTGAAACTGCTTTCTAGTCCAAGTGTGGAAGAAAAAGCGCGGCTCGATTCAGAGTATGTAAAAAGGATGTCATTAGGGCTAGACTTTTGTCTTTTTTGGAAAAGCCTTTTTATTGGTTTCTTGCCGAACAAAGGACATCGGTAATCTTTTATGAAAATTCTTGTAATTTCGGATCAATATTGGCCCGAGAGTTGGCGGATAACCGAAATTTGTGAAGCCTTGGTCACCCGAGGTTTTGAAGTTACCGTTGTTGCCGGCCTCCCGAACAATTCCTCTGGTCAAGTGTTTCCTGAGTACAGGCATCAAGCCAAGTCGAAAGAGACCCGAAATGGCGTAGTAATCATGCGAACTAATGAGCGCGGACGGAAAAAAGGCGCTCTCAATTTATACCGAAAATATCAATCCTTCTCCCGATCTGCCACGAAACTCGTTCGTGGTCTTCCCGGAGACTTTGATTTAGTTTTGGTCAACCAGCAAACTCCTATCATGCAATGTCTTCCAGGAATTGAGTACGCTAGACAAAACAGCAAGCCTCTCCTGTATTATTGCCAAGACCTTTGGCCCGCAAGTTTAGAGGCTGGCGGAATCCACAATGCCGGCCTCACGAAGCCCATTTACGCCCACTATCTAAAACTCTCGAGAACAATTTATCAGCAAGCGGACCGAATTTTAGTCACATCCCCGGGTTTCATTTCTTATCTAGAAGAGACTTGTCAAGTCAATGCGAACCATTTAGCTTTACGTTACCAGTACGCCGAAGATTCCTATTTCAACTTGACCCCCACTGCTGAGGCAGATGGCAAACCGCTAACTTTTCTTTTCGCGGGCAACATCGGAAAAGCTCAAAGTGTGGAAACACTGATTGAAGCCGCGGCTCGAATCGAAAAAACAACCCCAGTTCAATTTCTAATTTTAGGGGACGGATCTCGCCGCAATTTTGTTGAAAAAAAGGCTCAAGTTTTAAAATGCCACAACGTGACCTTTCTTGGAAAAGTGCCAAGCGAGAAAACCGCGGAGTACTTTTCTCAAGCCAATGTCCTCGTTCTTACTCTTTCTAACGCCAGTTTTACTTCTTCGGTGCTGCCTGCAAAATTAACATCTTATGCTGCGTCAGGAAAGCCCATCCTTGTTTCAGCTAATGGATCCGTTGCCGATGTTGTCTCGGAAATTGGTTGTGGGTTCGCTTCCCCGGCTGAAAATGTCGATGCCTTAGTCCAAAATATCCAGAAAATAACAAGACTCTCTTGGCAAGAAAGGGCGGCGCTAGGAGCCAAAGGGAGAGAATTCGCTCAAGACCATTTTAAAAAAGAAGCCTTCATGGATAGCGTCGTTTCCGTCATAACTCAAATGGTGAGGAAGTAGACCTTGTTCAATGTCAGGTGATGTGATACTAAATCCGCATCCGTGATCCGCGGCCGTTGCTATCCTTGTCCCAGACCCCTAGGGGTCGCGCCGCGATACTCGCGAAAAAAAGGCATCCGACCTTATAATGTTGCTGACCAAAGCACATTGGAAGGAGAGATGCCATGAACATTATATCCGAAAAAGCGGCGAGGAATTACCTGCCGCTCGATTTGGAGACCAGGCTGCATTGCTGCCGGAGGAGGAAGGAATCCGGCTGGCCCATAAGGAAGATCTGCTCGTACTACCACGTGAGGCGGCCCTCGCTTTTCAGGTGGCTCAGGAGATACGACGGAACGCCGGGATCGCTGGAGGATGGGAGCCATAGGCCCCATTCCAGGTGCCCTTTCGCCCTTCCCAGGGAGGTCGACCGCAAAATCAGGTGCCTGTTCAACAAGTCAAGGGAGAACGGCATGTCGTCGGTCGAGATATGGGTGAAGCTCAATTCCATGGCCGGCCTCAGCGCGTCGTATTCGTCGGTGCTGAGGAGGCTGAGGTCGTTCGAGGGTTACGAGCCTTACAGGACCAATCCCAAGAAAAAGCACGGTGGCTTCTACGACACCCCGAAGGAAGTCGGGGAGAAATGGCAGATGGACGTCAAGTTCGTCCCGCCCGAATGCAGGCCGGCCGGAGGGGCGAGGTTCTACCAATACACAATCCTCGACGAAGCGTCCAGGAAGCGTTTCCTGTATTGGTGCGGCGAGCATTCGATGTGGGAGAGCGTCAACGCGTTGAGGGCGGCCGCGGCCTTCTTCGGCTACGTGCCAAAGGTCCTCCAAACCGACAACGGGTCGGAATTCTCCGACCGGGCCTTCGCAAAAGAGGGATCGAGATACGGCCGCGGCTACCCGAACGTCCTTGAGCCGTATCTGGCGTCTTCGGGGATATCCCATAAGTTCATAAGGCCCAGGACCCCGGAGCACAACGGCAAGGTCGAGAGGAGCCACCGGATCGACCAGGAGAAGTTCTACAGGAACATGAGGTTCTACTCGCTCGACGACCTGAGAAGCCAAGGCGCGAGGTGGAATAGGAGATACAACGAGATGCCCAAATTGGTCCTTGGGCTCAGGACCCCGAACCAAGCCGAACTTGAAAGCCTGAGGCGACTGCTCCAGAATACGGGGGAGGTCAGATGCCCCAAGCGTCTCACATCACTTGACAGCTAACAAACTCAAATGGTGAGGAAGTAGACCTCCATCCTGCTTTATTAATGGTTCACGTGTATTATTTAATTAAATATGAATAAACAAGTTTCAATCTTAATGCCGCTTTATAATGCCGGCCCTTTCGTTAAACAAAGCATTCAATCTGTTCTCGATCAAGATTACGGGAATTGGACTTTGCTGGTCGCAGACGATTGTTCAACAGATGAGGGCCCTCACATAGTTCGTGAAATGGCAAAGCAAGACCCCCGTGTCCTCTTTATTCCTTCTCCTTTTGATCATTCTACCGGCGCGGCCGCAACCCGGAATCGGGCTCTAGAGAAAGCAAATGGTTCCTTGATTGCCTATTTGGACTCGGATGATTATTGGGATCCTAAATTTCTAAGCTCACAAATTGCTTTCATGGAAGCCAAAAAAGCCACATTTGTTTGCGGCGCATTCTATTTTCTTACTGAAAAAGGCACTACTCCATTTGTTCCCCCAGAAAAAGTGACTTATAAAGATGTTTTAAAAACAAACACCATCCAAATTCTTACGGTCCTTTATGATAGGGACTCTTTGGGTGTTTTCAATATGCCCGAACAGGCGGTTAAGCGCGAGGACCTGGCTTGTTTCCTTAACATCCTGAAGAAAACTCAATATTGCTTTTCTAACCCCGAGCCGCTCTCATACTATCGAATTCATTCTGGGTCTGTCTCAAGTTCGAAGTTGAAGATGATCAAGTACCAGTACCGAGTGTACAGGCGTTGCGAAAAGATTAACCCATTCAAAAGCTTGTTTTTACTTTGGTGCTGGGCCGTCGCCGGTTTTAAAAAGCATTCAAAAATTAAATAAAACGTTAAGCAGAAAGCAAATCCCCTAATTCCTTTTCAAAGTTTTCAACCGCAAGTTCCTTGTGAGCGGTTGCTTTGGCGTTTGCTTTAAGAAGAGACAAAGAGAAATCCGAGAGACCAATAGCTCGATGTAAGGCCTCGCTAAAAGCTTTGGAGTCGGAGTTCCGAGCAATGATGGCATTTTCACCATCTTTTAAATACAGGCCTAAATCCGAAGTCAAATTCGTCACGGGTGGGATTCCAAGGAAAAGACTTTCCGTAATTTTGGTGGGGAAACCGGCTTTTGCGAAACGCTCATTTTCATCGCGGAGCAGTATTGAGAAGTCAAACGAAGAAACCTGATTTAGAAGTTCTTCGCGTTTGGTCCGCCCATGAAAAACGATATGACCTTGGAGCTTTTTGTCGATAATTCCTCTCGTGTTTTTCGAAAAGAAGTCTTCACCGATTCCAAAAATATGAAGCCTTGACTGATCCAAGTCCTCTTTTGAAAGAAGAGAGAAACCAACGACCATTTTCTCAAGCAAGTCCTTTTTTGCAGGATCGCCTGCATAATAAAAGTTCCGCTGGCGGTCGGATGAACGAACATCAGATTGTATTTTTGAGGGCCCGAGGACGGTGTCTTTAGACATCACAAACGGGATAGTAACCGAATCAACCCCTTTATCAGCGAAATAGCGGGTCAAAAAGGAAGAGATGGCAATCACCTTACCATCTTCTTTCGTTATCTGCCGAATAAAGGAATCTCTCTTCCGATAGGTTAGCGAAGCCGAGCCAAGGGCAAATTCGCTGGGTGAGAACCACTCAACAAGAGAAAACACGAGAAGGGCATTGTGCCGATGAGCGAGAGACACATACTTCTTTAAAAGCGTCCGAGAAAGCACTCCCCCAAAGACAAGAACAGAATAATCCTGACAATGCTGCTGGTAGAAATGAAAATAACGCCGAGCCATCCCAATGTGGTTTCGAGCTTTTCCATAAATCGAAATCTTCGATTGAATTCTAAGCGAGGCGAAACGGCCAAAGTCAAAAGAAGTAAAAACTCCATAAGGGGAATACCCTTGAGTTAATAAATCCACGGAATAGCCTAAATCAGAAAAGGCTTTTGAAAGATAATAAAAACGAATAGAACCGGCATCACCATTCGGAAATTTGCCCTCGGTGATAAAAAGAACCTTTTTTGTCGGGGTCATAATTCCCATTATCCCTCAATCGCTTTCGCATAAAGAGCAATGTTTCGATCAAATCCGAATTTCCATCGTTCTTTCTTTGCCGCTTCACTGAATCGTTGAGCTTTTTCCTTATCATCAACAAGAAGAGACATAGCGTCGGCGAGAGCTTTAGGATCATCCCGAGGAGCCAAAAGCCCATTGGTGCCACTGCTGATGATCTCATTAACTCCAGGCCAGTCGGTACTAATGGTCGGAATGCCTGCGAGGAAGGCCTCAAGCAAAGCGTTTGACATGCCTTCGAAATCAGAAGATAGAACAAAAAGAGAAGCACCGGCAATCTTCTGATGAACGTCTTTCGTCGCGGGAATCAGGGCGACCTTGCCCTCGACGTGACATTGTGCAATCAATTCTTGATCCGCAGTTTTATCAGGACCGTCTCCATAAATCTCCAAACGATATTCAGGGTGGTTTTGAACGAAAATAGCAAAGGCACGTATCAAAACATCATGTCGTTTCTGGAAGTTTAGAAGCCGGCCCATGGTAACGATTACTGGTCTTGTTACTTTTGATGCCTCGAAATCGACAATCACGGGATTGAAGACCACGTGGCCTTTCTTTTGAATAGACTTTGGGCAGCATGACTTTTCCCATTCGGTTTGGAAAATAAAAGAATCCGCTTGCTTGGCAAGATGATAAATCAGGAAATTTGAAAAACGAGAGCGGGCCGCCGACTTGGGATCACTCGTTTCCCTAATGGTTAAACGTGTCGGGATCCGATGCCTGGCTTTTTGACAAAGCGCTCCGATCTTGAAGGTCATTGCCAGTGTGCAATTTGGTTTAAAATCGCGCATGGTTTGTCTGATAAAGGAAATCCATTTTGGCGCAATGGCCCATTTTTTGAATCCGGAAAGACCCTGACCTTCATTTTTAAAGAAGGTGGTTTCAATCCCGGGATTTAAACTGACGGAAACCTTCCCTTCGGGATCTAATAAAGTAGCAATAAGAACTTTCCAGCCTCGGGTTTGATAATAATTGGCGATGTTTTGAACCATCCGTTCGACCCCGCCAAAGCGAAGGCTTGCCGTCACAATCAGAATCCGCTGTTGTTGATTTTCCATAAGAAGGTTTGCTTAACCTATATTCCCTTTTATATTACAATGATAAAGCAAAAACGAGGAAGCCGATACACTGTCCGATTTGAATATCGTGATGCAGCTTCGGAAAGGAACGTTATGAATTCTGTTCTCATTACCGGAGGCGCGGGCTTCATCGGCAGCACATTGGCCGGGAAACTTCTAGCCCAAGGTTGGTCAGTCACGATCGTTGATAACTTCAACGATTATTACAATCCCGAAATTAAAAGGCGGAATATCAAAGCATTTTTTGCGTCTAAAGAGTTTGAATGCGTGGAAGCCGACATTACCGACTTTGCCAAAATGGACGAGCTTTTTGGCCGGAAGCACTTTGACTTTGTGGTCCACTTAGCTGCTCGAGCGGGCGTTCGTCCTTCTTTGGAAGATCCGATCGCCTATCAAAGAACCAATGTCGAGGGGACAGCCGTCATTCTTGAATGCGCCAAAAAACATGGGGTCAAAAACTTAGCGATGGCTTCTTCTTCAAGCGTATACGGTAACAACAAAACCTACCCTTTCAAAGAAACAGATTGCGTCGACTTTGCTATTTCCCCTTACGCCGCAACGAAAAAAGCCAATGAAGTTTTAGCCCACGTTTATCACGCCGTATATGGCCTCAATATTATCATGCTGCGCTTCTTCACGGTTTATGGTCCGCGTCAAAGACCTGATTTAGCCATCAACAAATTCGTTCGGAGTATTGAGCAAGGGCAGCCGATCAAACTTTATGGCGATGGCACCACTTTCCGGGATTACACCTTCATCGACGACATTTGCCAAGGCATCCAAAAAGCCTTGGATTATTTGAAGTCTCACAATGACGTCTACGAAATCGTTAACCTCGGATCAAATAACCCCATTACGCTTATTGGAATGGTCCAAGCCATCGAAAAGGCTCTAAACAAAAAGGCATCGATCCAGTATCTTCCGATGCAACCTGGCGATGTCAATGGGACCTATGCCGACATTTCGAAAGCCCAAAGACTATTTGGTTATAAACCCTCGATTTCTTTTCAGGACGGGATCCAAGCTTTTGTTGATTGGTATTTGAAGAATAAGGAGATTTATAAATGAAAATCGCAGTTGCAGGGACTGGTTATGTTGGTCTTTCTTTGTCCGTTCTATTGGCTCAGCACAACGATGTGGTCGCCATTGACGTCCTTCAAGCCAAGGTCGATCTCGTTAACGCTAAAAAATCCCCGATCCAAGATAAGGAAATAGAGGATTATCTCGCTCACAAACCTCTTCATCTAAAAGCAACGACCGATCCAAAAGAGGCTTATTCCAATGCGGATTTCGTCATTGTGGCGGTTCCGACGAATTACGACCCGCTTAAAAACTATTTTGATACCAGCTGCGTCGAACAAGCTATTGCCACAATCTTGAGTATTAACACCAACGCTACCATCGTCATCAAATCAACCATCCCCGTAGGTTACACTGCTGCGATCAAATCGCAGTTCCATTACTCAAAGATTCTTTTCTCGCCTGAATTCCTGCGTGAATCAAAAGCCCTTTTTGATAACCTCTACCCTTCACGAATCGTCATCGGGGTTCCCAATAACGACGCTCAATTGCAAAAATCAGCAAAAGCGTTTGCTCACCTTCTGCAGGAGGGGGCTATCAAACAAGACATCCCCACTTTGTTCATTGAGCCAACCGAAGCCGAAGCCGTCAAACTCTTCTCTAACACTTTCTTGGCTTTACGGGTTGCCTTCTTTAACGAATTAGATACTTATGCCCTTTCGAAAGGGCTGGACTCCAAATCGATTATCAGCGGAGTCTGCCTCGATCCAAGAATTGAGTCTTTTTACAACAACCCCTCGTTTGGTTATGGTGGGTATTGTCTCCCCAAAGATACCAAGCAATTGATGGCAAACTACAAAGACGTCCCAGAGAATCTGATTTCTGCAATCGTCGCCAGCAATTCAACGCGTAAAGACTTCATTGCTGACGAAATTTTGCGTCGAATCCATTTTGATCCTCAGTCTCCGACTGATAAAACCGTGGGAGTCTATCGTCTTACCATGAAATCGAACTCCGACAATTTTAGGCAGTCTTCAATTCAAGGGGTCATGAAGCGGATTAAAGCAAAAGGCGTCAACGTCATTGTCTATGAGCCAGCCATGAAAGAAGAAACGTTCTTTGGCAGCCAAGTCATTCGCTCTTTTGAAGAATTTTGTTCGAAAAGCGACTTAATCATTGCCAACCGTTTTGACCCGATTCTTGCCCCAGTAGAAGAAAAAGTCTTCACCCGGGATATTTTTAAGCGGGATTAATTAAATCCGAATTATATCCGTTTTAATATCGGCTTTTTCTTTGATGCCGTTTATGCTTTGAGCCACAGCAGAAGGCGCGTAGAAAAAAGTCGGAACCATGTTAATTACACCAAGGACATCAAAGATAAGGGCCTTGTTTTTGACATTCGGTGAATCGCGACCATCAAAAAGAAAATACTGAGCCCCACAGGAAATCAAAGTTGCCATAACATTCTTAAGCTTGGCGCTTCGATCAGCAGCAGATAGACAAATAACATTGGCGGCCGGACTTAAAGAGGATAGAAGCGATAGTTGAGTCGGAATGGTAGACTTTGCAGACGAAGGAGTGAGAAAAACAGCCAGAAATTGGGCGGTTTCTCCAACTGTAATATAGAAAAGGAAAGGTTTTTTCCCATTTTTATCCTGCGAAAAAAGAGGAACGTTATTTGACAAGAAGGATTCAGTATTAATTGAGCAAAAGGAAAAAGACAATAAATGGTAAAGGCTTTCATCGCGATCTGTCAGAATGTTAAGCGTGTTTGAAAAGGCCATATCTATAGGACCCTGCGGCTGGGCATCCGGCTTAGCGACGATAATCAAACCATCAAGTTGAATCACACGTTAATCATATCGCGAAAAGCAAAGTCAGAGAACAAAGAATGAAATGTCCGCGAAACCGCACGGTTAGCCTCAAAAACACTAATGGCCTGTGAACCATAAAATGTTATAATATTCAACAAAAGGGAACAGTATGGTTTTTGATTATCTAATTGTGGGTGCTGGGCTTTTCGGATGTGTGTGCGCCAACGAGCTGACCTCGCGTGGCTATTCTTGCCTTGTGATCGACAAGAATCCGTTTGTTGGAGGCACCTGCTACACCAAAGTCATGGATGACATCGTAGTCCATATGTACGGAGCCCACATCTTTAGAACAAACGATGTCGCGATTTGGAATTACATTAACAAATTTGCCACTTTCAATAATTTCGTCAATAGCCCAATGGCGGTCTATAAAGACGAAATCTACAATCTTCCGTTTAATATGAACACATTTTCGAAACTCTGGGGAATCAAAACCCCGGCGGAAGCCAAAGCCATCATCGCAAAAGAAATCAAAGAGTCGGGCATCAAAGAAATAAACAACTTAGAAGACTGGGCTATTTCTCAAGTCGGAACTACTATCTATAAAAAGCTAATCAAGGGCTACACCGAAAAACAATGGGGTTACGACTGCAAGGATCTTCCGAAAGAAATCATGCGAAGAATCCCGGTTCGTTTCATTTACGACAACAACTATTATAACTGCCGCTATCAAGGCATCCCCGTTGGAGGCTACACCCCACTGCTTACCGCGATGCTAAGCAAAGCTAAGGTAGTGTTAAGTGCTGATTATCTAAAAGATAGAGCTAACTGGAACTCAAAAGCAAACAAGATTATTTTTACTGGCCCAATCGATGAGTTCTATGACTACAAGTTTGGCGAGTTAGAGTATCGAGGGCTTCGTTTTGAAACAGAAAAGTTAGACATTCCAAACTATCAAGGAAATGCTGTGATCAATTACACCGAAAAAGAAGTTCCATATACTCGGATTATCGAGCATAAGCATTTTGAATTTGGTGAGCAGCCCTGGACTATCATTTCGCGAGAATACCCTTGTTCATGGAAACGAGGATCTTACCCATTCTATCCAGTGAACAATGATAAGAACCAAACGATTTTCCTTAAGTACAAGGAATTATCCAAGACTGAAAAGAAAGTTCTCTTCGGGGGACGTTTAGGATCTTACCAATACTTTGACATGCAAGACACTATCGCTGCCGCCATGAAATTCTGCCAAGTTCTTTAAAACCAAATCGAAAAACAAAGGAACTCTGATTTCCTTCCTACCTTTTTTGTTTTCAGGGCTTAATCAGCACATGACTTTTTAGCGCAAAAAGAAAACCCGACTGGTTTTTGGTCAATCGAGTATTTATTTTGGTGGAGAAGTAAGGAATTGCACCTTTGTCCTTAAATTTTCTATAGGCCTCACGAAATGGTGTACGTATGGTCTTCCCCACTAAGGACGTCTCCACCTTTTACACTTTGTGACATATATAATGCCTCGCATGTTAGAACAGTGACTACAACGATTAGCAATGAAGAGGAACCAGTTGATACCAGTTCGGTGAGACCCAACACAAGGTTCACGAAATCCGAACCCTGTGTTAGAAACGAATTTAGGCGTTGTATTGTATCCTGAAAAATCGGCCCGTCAAGGGTTACCATCGAATTCGCTTAAGAGATGAACAAGAAAGGGCAATGAGCGAGCACTTGCTATTAAGCCGAATCGTGGCCCCCAATCAAATCAGTTTCTTGCTAAGTGGGACTATTTAGACATGTGCTTCAAGCTATTGGCAGCCGCTTTGACGTTCAAACCAAAAAACGAGGCGAGTCTACTCGAAAGCAAAAACGTAGGACGAAATCGACAGCTCGGCCTCTTAACTAGGATAAATTCAGCAATCTAACCAACGAACACTTCGTCTATGAGAGAACGAACCTTTGCTTCGTACTTCGGCATAAATTCTTTCTTAGAATCGTCAAGCATTTTGAGAAAGTCATTATCTGTAATCACTACGATTAGGTTTCTGGTATTTTTGAAATTGTGGACCAGCTTGGCAATCAGTCTGCTTCTCTCTTCAAGTTTTCTACAACACAAAACGCCAAAATGGCCATTTGCGCCTAGACGTAAATTAATCTGGGCAAGTTCAGGATTTCCGATATCGTCTGAGTAATTCTTGCACTCAACAAAAACAATTGGGCATGTAATCTTATACTTATTCTCTAAATCGGCAAAAATACCCTGCGTAGCTATACGATCATAGGCAATATCAACAATCTGTTCTCCGCCTTCGATAGGCAATTGAGATCTCGGAAGCGCAAGATCGTTGCAGAAAAGAAACCCCATCATTCGTTGCACAAGTTTTTCGTAATCGTGACACGTGCCTGGACCAGAAGGCAAAGAAGTTAGATCTTTCATCAGTTCGTCGGCCTTCATTGCGAAATCAGCTTTTTCTTGATCATCGATTGGGAGATGTTCAAAAGAGGAATCGACGATTTCTTTCTTAAACTTAGGCAAGATTGAATCATGCTTTTGTGCCAAGAAAGATGCCAGCCCTTTATTTGTGGTCGCCCCCATCTGAGTTCGAAATTCATTTCTTAGTTCGTCAGTAATAATAGGCTCTCCGTTTTTGTCGCGTTTCACATCTTTTAGTGTTTTGGCAAAACTAATTAATTCTTCATAAAAATAATGAAGGCCAAAATCTTGGTCAAAAACGAAGGTTTTGGCTTCGTATTTGTTCGTTCTTGAAACAAACATTTTTGGAATAAGGATGTGAACCGAGCCATTAATAACCAAAGTATCTATATAGTCATGTTTAAATTCTTTTAGTGATTGGTCCCAATAGGAAGGCGAGGCAACTCCAGTTTGAAGGGGGATATTCCACAATTTGCATTGTTCTATTGTGTATTGAAAAAGTTGCTTTAAAATAGCTCGGCCCGTTAAATCGGAGAGACGGTCGTTGCCGACTCCGTCCACAAACAAATAGAGATCTTCAATGCTCTCAATGAGTCCAGTTTGGGCCGCGGCGCTTTTTATCAGAGAATCGACCAATTTTTCAGAAGTTTCTTTTCCAAATCCTCTGCCGCAAGATGTCGATTTGGAAAAGCCAAGATGAATTTCGTTTAGCTCTTCGCTTTGAACGATAATTTCCAGTGCCTCTGCCTTCTTGCCATTTTTAATGAGAGTAATTAGTTCATTAAAAAGGCTCTGAATGGAACTAATTGCCGATTTAGTATAAGGGGTCTCACTAGAAAGAATGAGACGCGGGTTCACAAAAAGAGGAAGATCCTTGTTAACTTCTAAATCAACAAAGTCCAGCTCTCTCTGACAAACTCCTAATTTAAAGTAATCTGAAATTTTCATTTTTACATTATAGCAAATATACCCTGTCAAAAGCAGGGGAGGAATAGAAGGTTTGGGAATCGGACTGCAAACGATGGGGAAACGCCATTCAGTTTACTTTTTAAGGGGCAAATAAGATATCAAGCATGCATGGCGCCGTAAAAAGGAATGCCTTCACGAGTTTAGAATTTCGATGCCGCTCAGGTTAAAGAGAACCGACATGAATTAATTATGAAAGGGGATTAATTAAGAGACGAAAAGCCAAGTGTTGAGAGCGACTGTTTATCTGGCTTTTCTTTTATGATTCCGCAGAGGCAGTCAGAGGCATGGCAAGATTCCTCAAATTCTCGTTCACGTCTCCACCTGCTAACTAGCGATCAAAGACATCATCAAAAGAACTTGTGCAGTCCAGTTAAGGCAATGAGCGATGTCTTTGCTACCAGAAAACTCTTGTTTTAAAGTTCTTGTTTCATTCTAGTCGCAAATTTAAAACGCAATCGCTAAAAATCATTTGTTAAATCCAGCATTATAGGTTGTATAATAATTAAAATGTTAATTGATTTCCATTGTCATACAAAGGCAACAAAAAAAGATGAATCTCCTCTGAGAAATTGCTCGCCTGACATTTTTTCTTCTACTCTTCAGAAAGCTGGGGTTGGAATGGCGGCAATAACTAATCACAACTTTTTTGAAAAACTATATTTTCAGTCTTACGAGGCTGCGTGCAAAGCAGTATCAATAGTTCTACTTCCAGGAGTTGAATTGGATGTCGTTTTATTGGAAGGCCCGTCCCAAAGGGGACATTGTATTGTCATCGCAAATCCAAATGAACTTGATAAATTTGCTCAAAAGATGGCAAGTTTAGGCTTAGATAATCCGTCAGCAGCTGATTCTTTTAAGATCACGATAGCGGATCTTGTTTCGATCTTAAAGGATATAAACTGCTTCTTAATTGTTCATTACGGAGGGAAAGCTCAAGCTTTTCAGCCCGATGACATAAACTACCTGAAAAGAAATATGGTAGGCAAAGCTATTTTTGTTGAACCATCAAATCTGCTGAGCGCGTTTGTGTACATAGCGCATGGCAGCCCATCTCTCATCGGATCGGACTGCCTTGATTGGTCCAAATATCCTGGAGAGAACAAGCAGTTGCCCGAATTGAAATTCCCAGTGTCTTCTTTCGATACCTTTCTCATGCTGTTAAGAAAGAACCCCACCGTAATTCAAACCACTTTAGACCATTCCAAACCACCGGAAATTGTTTCTTTCACAGATGAAACCTACCACGATCTCTCTCTTTCTATTCCGCTGTATAACGACATCAACGTTATTTTTGGCGGAAAAAGCACGGGCAAGTCAATCATCGTCAAAGATCTATCAAACTATTTCCACGACCATCAGAAAACAACTTCCTTTTATGCAGCCAGCGACAAAGACAGTGATTACGAAAACGCAACAACGTTTAATCCATCAGGTGAGCAAAGAGCTTTGGCTGAATCGCCACTTTTGAAGGACGATTTTGACTTTTTTTCGAAAGAGCAAACGGTCAATCCTCCAAAAATTTTTGATCAGTTAACTGAATATTCAAAAACCAAAAATGGCGACTTGAGAAAAAGATTAGGTTTTGTAAATTCGACAACGATATTTCAAAGCAATCCCGACGAATACGAGAAAACCGTTCAAAATTTAAAGACAAAAATCACGAAACTTGATTCTTTTCATGCTGCTGATTTTGAGCGATTTATATCCCAGGCCGATTATCTAACATTAAAAGATTTATTGGAAAAGATCAAAACGGGAATCAATAGCGAATATCAAGCCCGGTATATTGAACATTATTCGGCAATATATGCCAATAAAGGCATACAGCATTTCAAAGAAGCTTTTACAAAAGAAAAGGGGCTTCCAACCAAACCAAATTCAATCGGCCTTTTGGAACTTTATAATCATTTCAAATCTTGTTACATACACAGTAAAGCAATCTTTGACGGCCTAAATTCTTCGTTGATACCTGACAAAAAGAAGATCGGGAACTTAGACAACAAAGGTGACATTTTTTTGAAAGGTGAATTTGGGATAAATCCTGATCTATTTAAGAGGGGGTTTAGAATTGCCTCAAAGAAGCCCCTCTCGGTGTTGCGACAGGCAAAACAAAATGTTGAAACAATGATGAATGCTTGCTATTCGCCAAATTGCGAATCTTGCTTTTCTTCACTTTCTTCCTTTTTCCTTGATAACGCCATTGATGCTAACTCATTTTTTGGGTCTTTTTCTTCATTAGTTAACCAGAGTGATCTATTGATTGAACCATCAAACGGAGAAAAAAGTGTATTGGTTTTGGGAAGCAAGCTCTTTGACAATAAAGACGTTTATCTTCTTGACGAACCAGAAATGAGCGTTGGCCACGATTATGTGAACCGGGTAATTATCACGAGGCTTAAGGAGTTAGCAAGGAAAGGAAAAATGGTCATTGTGTCTACTCACGACGCAAATATAGCCGTTAGAACATTACCTTGTTGCGTTATTTATCGGCAAGAAACTTCCTCCAACACGTATAATACTTTTATTGGTAATCCCTTCATTGGTATTTTGAAAGACTCAGTTGGCACCGAAATAAGTTGGCGCGACAAAACGCTCGAGATTCTTGAAGGTGGCGAAGAAGCCTTCGACGAAAGGACAATAGACTATGGAAAATGAAGTTGTAAAGACTCCTTTTAAGGCCGAACTTGTCAAAAACTCTTTGGCAAACGAAAAAAGCGAACAAATTCTTACTGATTTTTTGATTTTAAATTTACCCGATTCTAAGCTTTCAATCAATCTCAGTTCAGAAAACCAAGCAGATTTAAAAAATACTTATGCCGCTTTAATCGCGTTTTGTATCAAGAATCCCACTCCTTTTGAATTTGTTTTGGAGCCGATTTCAAACCAGGAGGATTTAGGCATTTTTAACGTTTCGAAGGATTTTATTGAGATGCTGAACGATGATATTGGCACAATACTTGTGGACATTTCAAGCAATCAAAAAGAAAACAAAATGAAATGAACAGTCAAACTAGGCCGACCGACAAAGGCAGAGGAATTGTTGTCCTTTGCTGATTCGTGTACTTTGTTGAAACTGCTATTTCTTTGATTAATATCGTTCGAGCCGCCTCATAATTGTCACGAGGCCCGCTATCACGTGTAACTAAAAAAGACGTTTCTCCTTAATAAACTAAGTAAGGAAGGAACCTTCTTTTCTTTGCTGGCAATTAAAAAGAAAATTCAAAAAGGCTCATCGCTCGTTTCACTTAGTACAAAAAGACTTTAAAAAATCGGCGATTTTGATAATTTCATTGTCTTTGAAGACGCTTGGAGAGTCTTTTCTTGATATATAATTAAATTTTCCTTTCGAAATTACTCGAATTTGATTATCAATGAAAAAGAAACGGTTCTAGGACTTAAAGAAAATTGGAAATACGCTCAGTTGAAACTTTATCAATGACGGTTTTGAGATGCAAGAACATCCTTAAGAGCCGCAACGTCTCGCAGCTCAAGCAAGCATTTATTCTTTTTGTCATCGAAACTGGCGATTAATTCGATACTTATATCTTTCACAGATCTTTGATAATCGTTGAGAGTATCAACGGGTTCGTAATCCCCGCGTTCGATCTTTTCGATCTCTTTGTTAACAGAAACAAGAAAATGCTCTCTTGTTTCGGGATGACTAATTAAAGGAAATAAAACGGGGCTTTCAAGTAACTGATAACATTGGAGGAGTTCTTGATGAAGTTGCCGTCGGTCAAAATGAGAATTGCAGTTGACTTCATACGACCGAAGTTTAACAACCTTCTGTAGATGCTTTGACAATTCAAAAAAGGATTTGCTTTGTTGCTTTGTCAATATTGCAGGTGCAACTTCGTCTATGATTCTAACAACCCATTTTTCATCCAGCTTATAACGTAGATATTGTTTTTTCATGCAAGGATCCTTTCATTAATGACAAAGGCTGAAGTGCCTATCTAAACGGGGGAGGAACCCATCATTTTCTTTTTTGGTAGTATTCTTCGAAGAACTTGTTCGCATCCTGTTTTCCCACCGCTTCGATCCAGTCCGCATGATTGATATTCCAATCAATCGTCTCTTTGATCGCGCTCTCAAAGGTGTATTTCGGCTTCCATCCGAGCTTCTCGACCTTGGAGGGATCGATCGCATAACGTAAGTCATGCCCCGGCCGATCCGTGACGTGATGGATCAGGGATTCTGGTTTATGCAGCTCCTTCAGGATGGTCTGCACGATATAGAGGTTGGTCTTCTCGTTATGGCCCCCGACGTTATAGATCTCGCCGTCAACGCCATGACGGACAATCAAATCGATGGCATCGCAATGGTCCCCGACATAAAGCCAATCCCTGACGTTGACCCCTTTGCCATAAACCGGTAGAGGTTCATCATGAATGGCCTTTTGAATCATTAAAGGAATCAACTTCTCCGGGTACTGGTACGGCCCGTAGTTATTGGAGCAGCGGGATACCGTGACGGGTAATCCGAAGGTCCGGTGATAAGCAAGGCAAAGGAAGTCCGCGCCTGCCTTGGATGCGGAATACGGGCTTGAAGGTTTAATCGGGCTCTTCTCGCTGAAGAACTGGTCCACCGCTTCTAAAGGGAGGTCCCCATAGACTTCATCCGTGGAGACCTGGTGGTAACGCTTGATGCCGTATTTCCGGCAAGCATCCAGTAACACCTGGGTGCCTTCGATGTTGGTCTTCACGAAGATATCGGGGTATAAAGACGCCCGATCGACATGGGTTTCGGCCGCGAAGTTGATCACGTAGTCAAATGTCTCAGCAGCGAAAAGCTTGTCCACGAGTTCCTTATCGCAGATATTGCCATGGACGAATTTGAAGTTCTTGCAGCCTTCGATGTCTTTAAGAGTAATACGGTTCCCCGCATAGGTTAAAGCATCTAAGCAGACGTAATCGTCCTCTGGGTACTTCTTCACCATCTCGAGGAGAAAGTTCCCCCCGATAAAGCCCGCCCCGCCCGTCACTAGGAATTTCATAGGTTAAAACCTCTCAATGTTCTTCTTTAGCCAGTCCGCGGTGGATTTGATCCCCGCGGCAAAGTCTTTCGATGCCGCGTAACCCGTGTCCCGGCTCAGCTCTTTGATGTCGATATGCTCGTAGTCGATATGGTTATCCGTCGGATAGGCCCCAAAGGCAATATCCGCGCCGGGTTTAAGGATATCTCGAATCTCCGAGAACCATTCTCTGAAAGTCTTGAGTTCTTGGTGGCCCACGTAGTAGGTCTTCATGTTCACGCCCTTCTCCGACATGGCATAGAAGGCATTCACGATATCGCCGATATAGATGATGTCATAGAGGTCTTTGCCTTCAATGAGCTTAGGCGTGACTCCTTTAATAAGGGAGGTCATAAAGACATTGGGAACCATCTTGGAGAAGTTCCCTTCGCCATAGGCCATGGCAATGAGACCGCAGTTGAACTCGATATGCTCCTGATAGGCTAGAGTCTTGCAGATCATCTCGGCAGCAAGCTTGGCCGTGCCATAGATGTTCGTGTACCGAGGCTTAATGTCCTGCTCAAAGAAATACTTCTTGGTCTCCAAGGTATTGATGGAACTAGCCAAGATGAATTTACGGCAGCCGATCTTGATGGCATTTCGCAGCGTATCGCCAGCGAAAGCGGCATCCTCTAATTGATCCCGATAATTCTTGAAAGCCTCGCCCCAAACGCCCTTCCAGGCGAAATGGAATAAGCAATCAATGGGTTCATGGATCTCAGAGAAGAGACGATCGTAGTCCGCAAAGAAGCCTTTAAGGATAACCAAGCGGTCGCAGGCTAAGTCTTTCATGGATGCATCATCCGTAACAAAGGCATAGACCTTATGGCCTTCAGCCAGCAACTTCTTGGTCATGGCGTGGCCAATAAAGCCATTCGCACCCGTAATAATGTCGGCTTTGATCGCAGCTGGAGAAACCGCCGGTTCTGGAATAGTCTTTGACGCAGGGAACAAACTCGGTTCGACCGTTCGAAGTGCATCAAGATAACGCTTAAGGGCATCTTGCCAAGACGGAAGACGGTGAAACCCCGCCTGATCCAGCGAGGCCTTGCTGAGCCGGCTATTCTCGGGGCGTTTGGCCGCGGCTCCATAGTCTTTGGCCGTAACAGGAATCACGGTGACACCCGTAATGCCCGCTAAACGGAAAATCTCCTTGGTATAGTTAAACCACGTGGTATAGCCTTCATTGGTCGCGTGATAGGTCCCATATTTGTCACTATGAATGATCTCATCCAAGAGGATCGAAACATCAAAGGTCGATGTCGGAGAACCAATCTCATCATTGACCACGCGAATCTCTTTGTGGGTTTGGGCTAACCGTAACATGGTTAACGGGAAATTCTTGCCATGGATCCCAAAAGCCCAACTGAGGCGAACAATAAAGTGATGAGGATACATCGCCACATAATCCTCAGCGTCGGATTTAGTTTGTCCATAGATCGATAGAGGATTTTTGATATCGTCGACTTCATAGGGCGTTTTCTTTTCGCCATCGAAGCAATAGTCGGTGGAAATATAAAGGAACTTTGCTCCCACCGCTTTGGCAGCTTCAAGGAGATGGTTCGTCCCTTCGACGTTAATGGTTTCGCAGGTTAAAGGATCTGCTTCGGCTTTGTCGACCGCGGTATAGGCCGCTAAGTGCATGATGGCATCTGGTTTTAGGTCTTTAATCACTTTCATGACGGCTTCGCCATTGGTGATGTCGCAATCCTCACGGTCGATACCTAAAACCACATCTTCAGGATGCTTCGATTTAATCTCGTTACTGAGGTCAGTTCCAAGCTGACCCTTAGCCCCGGTGATGACGATGCGCATTATTTCTTCTCCTTATAGACGAAATCAATCCCCGCATCCTTAAATAAAGGATTCTTGAGGTCTTTATCGCTAAGGACCGGATGTTCAACACCCCAATCGATTCCAAATTGTGGATCGGAGTAGAGAACAGCCCGTTCCGAGGCTTTGTCATAATAGGCATCAACCTGGTAGGCAAAGATCACATTATCCGTGACTGTAACAAAGCCATGAAGGAATCCTTTGGGGATAAAAAGCATCTTGTGGTTCTCACCAGATAACCGCACCCGAATCCATTTGAGGTAGGAGGGAGAGCCTTTACGGACATCGACGATGACATCGTCCACCGCGCCTTGAATCACGCGAACGAGCTTGGCCTGGCAAGAAGAGCCCGATTGGCAATGGAGACCCCGGATCACGCCTTTGACCGCGGAGAGGGACTGATTGTCCTGAACGAACTCCCCATCAAAAACAGATAAGAGGTCTTTCTTGGTATAAGACTCAAAGAAATAGCCGCGGTTATCCCCAAAGACCTTGGGGGTAATCACGTAAGCATCTTTTAGTTCAGTGGACTCAATAGTGTAAGGCATTATTTTTTGACCCTTCCATCATAGACGATTGCGCCATCCGCGACCATACGGAGATAGGCTCCATAGGTGGACTTACCCATCCGCTCCGCGGATTTCAGTAAAGTAGCTTTATCAATCCATTTGTTGATGTAAGCAATCTCTTCAAGGCAGCTGATCTGCATCCCTTGACGGGTCTCGATCATCTTCACGAAATCCGTCGCATCCGCTAGGGATTCATGAGTGCCCGTATCAAGCCAAGTAAATCCGCGGCCAAGGAGATCAACATCCAAGTCGCCTTTTTCAAGGTACATTTGGTTAATCGAAGTAATTTCGTATTCACCACGTTCCGAAGGGACCACTTTTTTAGCAAACTCCACTGCCCGGTTGTCGTAGAAATACATTCCCGTTGCCGCGTAGTGGCTCGCCGGATTCTTCGGTTTCTCAACGATTGAGACGACTTTCCAGTGTTGATCAAACCCAATGATACCGAAGTCCTCGGGGTTCTTAACGAAATAGCCAAATAAAGTAGCCCGATGGTTCTTCTCAGCGTTCTCTTTAGCTGCGAGTAAATGAGTCTTCATGCCAGAACCATAGAAGATGTTATCGCCGAGGACCATGGCAACGGAATCGTTTCCAATGAACTTCTCCCCAATGACAAAAGCTTGAGCGAGGCCATTTGGTTTGGGTTGTTCAGCATAGGATAAATGAATGCCAAAGGAGGAACCATCTCCTAACATACTTTCGAATCTTGGAAGATCCGTTGGAGTTGAGATAATCAAGATATCCCGAATCCCCGCGAGCATGAGCATGCTAAGGGGATAATAGATCATCGGCTTATCGTAGACAGGTAAAAGCTGTTTCGATACGGATATGGTCAAAGGATACAGACGCGTACCAGAGCCACCGGCAAGGATAATACCCTTCATAGTTAATTCCTCAAAGGAATTATACTATTAGACAATTCTTTGCTCTAGGAAAAGACTAAGCGATAGGCTTCAAGAAGATTTGAGCTTAATCGTCCTCACTTATAAAATAGATTTATGAATTACGATGATTTGTACTTGCCTTGTTCCCTCTTTCCCGAAAAATTAGTTTGGCCAGGGACCACTTTTGACGGGTTTTCGGTTCCACTTCAGGAAAGGCCTCTTGAGAGAATCTTCTCCTTTAATCAAACCACATGCGTATTGTTTTCATCTCTTAAGGAATACGAGGAATTGAAGCCAACTTTTTCACAAACTTCTCGGCCAGGTTCGGAAGGACATATGCGATCTCTTATTCGAACCATATATATTGAGATGGGAGGTTATGAAGACAAACTATTGCGATTGGCCGGAGACATTTTGTGCGTCCCTGATAGGCTAACCGAAAATTTCCAAAAGCTATTAGTAGAGGTCACAAACAAAACGAAGCCATATCAAGAATTTGTTCCCTTTTTAAAGACAATAAAAAACCTTCAAAATGAAAAAGAAGCTAAAATTGCTGCCAATATTCGAAACTACGAGTTGCATAATGTTACTATAATTGAAAGAGTCCATTTTCCTGATATTGGCGGTTCAATTGCTCCCGACCGATGGGAATACCCATTGACAAAATTTGAAGCAAACATCGATGCCACTGTTCAATTGCTAGTTGATCTTCGAAATGCTTTTCTCCCCGTTCTTATTGGAAATACGCCAGATCGTATTTATGGAGAACAAATTTGTTTAGGAGAAGAAATTGTATTGGACCCTTTTCTTGAAAAGTCTAAACATTAATCTTTAGCAAATTGATATCGGGAATAGACTTTCTTTTGGAGAGGCTTCCGTTCATCCGTGATCCGATTGCCGAGGATCAGGTCGGACCGCTTGGCGAACTCTTTGAGATCGGCGACTCCGGGGTATCGTCGAATTCGTTCGCTTAGACCGCGAATTCATAGACGATGACCTTGATTCCTTTGGCGCGTAGGCCCCCCATGATGACCTGGATCGAGGAGGAGCGGAAGTTGTCGCTGTTGGCCTTCATGGTGAGGCGGTAGACGCCATACCCAAACGAAGGGTTGTTGTAGCCCTCGCCGATCCTGGGATCGAGGCAAACCCCGTCGATGATGCTTTCGGTGCTGAGCCCCTTGACCTCGGCGTAGGTGTCGAGTTCGTTGAAATAGGCCACCCGTAATGCTAAATAGGTGTTGGCGAAGAGCTTGACGGCCTCGGCCTCGGTGGAATCCATGATGAGGGTTGGGACATCTTGCTTGAGCGCGCCTTCCTTGAGCAAACAAGCAAATCGCTCCGAAAATTGTAGTCTCGGATAAATAATATGGCTTCAAGATGGGAAAACTAGAAACGGCTATTTATTTAAGCTTGTATTTAATGTCGTCTTTATTGAGTTGAACATTTGTACCGGCCAAGCAAGGCAAAATATAAGTATCGTGAAACCTGCAGCCACGATAAACACGTGAGTTTAAGCAAGTTACCAAAAGCGGGCTAGGTAGAGGGGAAGAAGAAAAGATAGCAAAACGAAATTCTTTTTCATGATGCCAATCAATGAATTTTGTGAAGGTGTAACGAAGAGAATACAAAAGTAGAAAATAGCCATTTGCCCCCGTAAAGGTAAAGGAAGAATGTCGAAAAGGCATAATCGGCCGAGTAGAGGAATAATGAACATCATCGTAAACGCAAATGCCAGGAATGGAGCGAGAAGTTAAAGAGTGTTGAATATCAGAGAGTCGGTGACCGATGCATACCCCTTGGTGTTTGTCGGCATAGTAAGACCACATCAAAATGCTATCGTACACGCGAGAGGTACATAAAACTCTTAATCGAGACATTGTCTTCACCAATTGAATCAAGTTATTAATGATGTAATGTCTCCATGAGACAAAATCCACAGGAAGAGTAATAAAAGGAAAAACATACTCTTTGAAGGAGGGAAAAGAAGCTTCAAGCTCTTTTTCGCCTCTTTCAAAAGTTTCTGGCGTTTTTGCAAAATTTGCCAATTGCTTTTCAATCCACAGGTTGAGTTGATTTACAAAAGAAACATTTTGCAATAGTTTCGTTGCCAATTGGCTCGAAGAAACTGATTTTTTTAAACTAGGAAAACTAGCTAATATCCGCAGAATCAAAGTTGGAGAAAGGGCTTCAAAATCGCAATCAAACGGATCGTTGAAAGTGGAAGGGTCCAGAAACGCAATTTTTTGGCGCTTTTTTGAGTCCAAATATCTCATGGGCTGACAATATTCAAAAACTTCGCTAGGCAAATTTGGCAAAGCAACATTCATGGAAAGATAGGGCAAAAGAAGATGATGAGTAACCTCGGTATCTTCCTCCAGATCGAAAAGAAAATCGGATGCGAGGAAAGAAGAAAAGTCCTCCATCTTTTGAGTCAGTGTAACTTCGGCCTGTTGATTGGAGGATAACAAATAGGGAAAAATGGAAGAAAACCGAATCTCAAAATTGGATTCAGATTTCCTAGAAGGATGGGCGATGTAACGTCGATTTTTGAAATCGCCTTCAATTTCAACCGGAATATGATTGAGATGGGAAAAATAGGCCAAAAGCAGGCGCTGCATGAAGTCTTCAAGATGCGAAAAACTTACAAAGAACACACCAAGATATTAAACCAATAAGCCAAAATTGGAAGGAGCCACTTCCAAAATTGGCAATAGGTAAGAACCGCTCATGTGCTTGAAAATGGTTTAATTTTTCCTAACGATTTTGCTTCGAGACAAATGAAATATTGAAAGAACTCGGCAGCATTGGTAAAGGAACTTTTTGTTTGCTAGACTTCCAGGAAGTCTAAGGAAAAAGCTCTCAGGGCGTCCTTTGGGCCGATCCGCCTCCATTAATTCGCTTTCGTTAAACAAATAACGATAATCATCCAGCAAACGCCCACCGTGAATGACGCCACCGAATGGAGCCGGCCACAAAGGACGGTTGCGGCGGCGGGCGTACAATAAACACTTCTTTGAACAGAATTTAGCCCGCCAGTAAGCAAAACTCTCAAAGGTCCAAGGGTCCTCTCCTTTGCGGAGAAGGTGCTTAAAATAAACCGTTCTCACCAGCGAAACGCATAACATGGGTTTGGCCGTAGTTTCGACAAGGAAGTCTTCTTTAGAATGAGGGTAATAGAGAACTCCGGTCTGACTATAATTATGAGTATCGGCATCAAAATCGATGTAGCCAATCTTTCGATCGTTTTTCATGATTTGGCATGCTTCTGCAAGCATTTCTTGATCCACTGGCGCAGTCAAATAATTGTCTTCGAGACAGAAAGAAAACAGGAGGCTTTGATAAGCTTAACTGCCTGTAAAGTTCGCGTCGACCAATCAAAGTTTCTAAACGCTTCGGGGATACCACCCGTTATTCCCGAAATATTTGCCGAAGGAATATTGGCGAAAATTGGTCCTTTAAAACTGGGAAAATAACGGTTTAATTGGCGGAGAAAGCCTGGAATTGACCAAGCGTTAGCTTCGCTAGTGACGATGAGAAGAGGGATGTCTTGAATGCTTTCCACGAAACAATAATATCAGCCTCTTTCCTTTACTGCCCAAAGATTTTTGTAACCTCAAAAATTCCATCCGACTCAAATGCGTTGCTTCCCATACCCATATAGATCGGGAAGAGAATTCTTCTTTGTTATTTATTTTTTAAGCCTTTTTACTAAGCGAACTTCGGAAAAGAGAACCGCTTTTTTAGAGAAGTAGGATAATGTCGTTATGCCGAAGCACGCCTATCTCATCATGGAGCATAGCAACCTCCCCGTTGCTCAAGCGGCCATCAGAATGATTGATGACCCCCGTAATGATATTTTTATCTATATCGACGGTGACGAGGTCCATCAAAGCGATTTCGTAGCCAAACAATCTCATATCCATTTTATCAATCATCATATCGATGTCTTTTGGGCAGATTTCATGCAAGTCGAGATGGCCTTAATTGAATTAGCGGTTAATACAGGCCACTATGGCTACTACCATCTTTTGACCGACGCTGGACTACCCATCAAGAGCCAGGATCAAATTCACGAGTTCTTTGATAATGATCCCAATCAAATGATCTATATGCATGTGAACTGCCACACCTTTAAGTCCATTCAGAAGCAATGCGCGGTAAATTATCCTTTCTTTAAATCCAAGGCGTTCCGTCATAGCAAAGTTAAAAAAGTCTTGGCCAAAGCGGCCTCCAGAATCGAATACGCCTTCGGAATCAACCATCTAGCCAAGAACAAAGAGATCCCCGTCGTCTATAACGGCTGGCAAGCCTTCTCTATCCCCGATGACTTTGCCCGCTACATCGTTGAGAAAAAAGACCTGCTCCATAAGACCTTTGATCATGCCTTAGCCAACGAAGAAGAAGCTTTTCAAAGTTTGGCTATGAACTCCAAATTCCGTTATCGGATGTATGGCTATAATGGCAAAGACGATGCCCAGGACGCGAGTAAGCGAATGATTAACTGGAATCCGCAGCATTGGACCCCGCTCGTCTTCACCGAAAAGGATTTCGAGGCGATTAAAGCCAACAAGAATTGTTTCTTTGCCCGCAAGTTCTATGCAAATGTCGATCTAGAAATCGTTAATAAACTGGAAAAAGACCTCGTGCCCATCAACAAAGGAAACTCTGGCGGAAAATAGTACAATTCTTCTCTAAGATTAGATTCAAAAATCAAACAAGCCTAATCACGCCCAAACAAATCCCGGGAATAAACCTTTTCTTTAAAGGGCCCTAATTCCATCGTAATCCGGTTGGCTAAAATTACGTTTGAAAGATGAGCAAACGCCATCAAGTCTGAGATAACGGGATAACTTTCAAAACGTGTTTCTTTGATCGTGGGCTCATAAACCACGACCTGCACGCCTTTGGACTTCAGCTCCGCCATAATGTCCTGGATTGAGGAGGAACGAAAATTATCGCTGTTAGCCTTCATGGTGAGGCGGTAGACACCCACCACCGCATCCTTTTTGCCTTCGAGCCGTTTTATAACTTCGGAAGCGATGAACTCTTTTCTGGTCTTGTTGCTCTCCACGATCGCGGAGATGAGGTTCTGAGGCACGCCTTGATAATTAGCACGAAGTTGTTTGGTGTCCTTGGGCAAGCAGTATCCCCCATAGCCGAACGAGGGGTTGTTGTAGCCCTCACCGATCCGAGGGTCGAGGCAGACGCCATCGATGATGCTTTCGGTATTGAGGCCCTTGACCTCGGCGTAGGTGTCGAGTTCGTTGAAATAGGCCACCCGTAAGGCCAGATAGGTGTTCGCGAAAAGTTTGACCGCCTCAGCCTCGGTCGAATTGATAATGAGGGTTGGGACATCTTTCTTGAGCGCGCCCTCTTTAAGTAAAGCGGCGAAAGCCTCGGCGGCTTGTTCCAGTTCAGGATCGTCTAGTTTTGTTCCGACAACAATACGAGAAGGATAAAGATTGTCGTAAAGGGCTTTGGACTCTCGGAGGAACTCCGGCGAAAAGAGAATCCGCGAATAATGCATTTTCTCCCGTAACCGTTCCGTGTAACCGACGGGGATAGTCGACTTGATAATAAGAAAAGCCTTTTGATTGACCGCGAGGACTGAAGAAATTGCTTTTTCGACGAGAGAAGTATCAAAGGAATTCTCAATGGGATCGTAGTTGGTCGGAACTGCGATGATCACAAAGTCGGCGTTCCGATAAGCTTCTTCGGGCGAAGAAGTCGCAACCAAATCAAGTTTCTTGGTGGCAAGATACTCGGTGATCTCTTTATCTTGAATCGGAGAAATCCGTCGATTAACTTGATCAACTTTGCTTGGAACGACATCGAAAGCAAAAACATGATTCTTTTGGGAAAGAAGCACCGCTAACGAAAGACCTACATAACCTAATCCAGCAACGGAAATATTCATGGATTCGCCTGGTTTCATTGATATTAAGTTTAATATAGAAAAAATGCTTTGTCCTCGTTAATATGCAAATTTAAAGAAACGTAAGAGGATGGTAGCCATCGGCCGAAAGTGCTTATAATTTATTTATGTTTCGGAAAATTGCTTGGCACTTCAAAAAGAAAAGGGAACAAAAAGAACTTTTAGCGGCTTGTCAAAATAAGCCTTCAAACCTCCGAACTTTTGGGAAAATAACGGCAAAATGGGGCATCCAGCTTAAGTTAGGGGACCAAATCACCCTTGGTGCAAACACCGTTTTTTACGGAAATGGCCAAATTCAAATCGGTTCAAAGGTCGTCATCAAAGATGGCGGAATGATTTATGCCTCCAAAGAAGGCGGAGTTTGCATTGGAGAAGGGACGATGATTGGGCCTTATTGCGTGATTCTCGATACGGATCACGGAATTAAAAAAGACATTCCGATTCAGCGGCAGCCGAATACGACAGTTCCCGTCATCATTGGAAAAGATTGCTGGATTGGAGCTCACGTTTCGATACTTAAAGGAACCATTATTCATGATGGCGCCATCATTGGGGCCGGCGCTGTCGTTAAAGGCGAAATTCCCGAAAACGCTATTGCCGTTGGCGTGCCAGCAAAAGTCATTAAATATAGGCAATAATGGGGCAACACCAAGCAAAAGAACAATCTTCTGATCTTCCTTTTTTTTGCGTTATCACTACGCTCTATAACAGCAACGCCACCATCCAAAAAACTTTTGATTCGATGCTGGCCCAAACCTATCCCAACATCATTCATTACATTTACGATGATGGCAGTCCCCAAAATCCCGATGCCCTGGTTCAGCGTTACCTTGAAGCAGTTAAGAAACGTAAAGAGCCTTATAAAGTCATTTATGAAAAGGGCGTTAAGAACCTAGGCGTTGATTTAGCCCATCAACATTGCTTTGCCAAAATGACTGGATCTTTTTTCACTTGGTTAGATTCCGGGGATTACTTAGACCCTCGTTTTTTTGAAATCATTGCAAAGGAAGCTAAAAAGCATCCGGAGTGCACTTGGTTTAAACCCAATTTCTATTCTTATGACGCCCAAGGAATTCAAAAGAAAACTTGGGTATCTCAAAAAATGTCCAAGCACAATTTGAAACGGCGGGACCAATTGCCCAACAACATGTTCGGCAAAGACGTTATCTATGCTCCTGGCGCTTATTCTATTGCGGCTTTCCGCAGCGTCAACTCTTTGTGTCTCATTGATGACGCTAAGACCACTGAAGCCCCTTACTATGACGTCCAAATCTTTCGAGAGTTTGCTCTCAATCATCAACCGATGTGTTATATCAACCGGCCTCTCTCGTATTATCTTAGGGACCCCCACTCGGCCTCGAAAGACAACAAGACAATCCATAACCAAGTGGATGAGGGCATGATTTCCATTTTTTCCCGTCTAAGTTATACCGAAAATCAGATCTCTTTTTACCGGGACTATTATGGTTTAAAGCAAACGATTCTCAACGTAGAAGGTTATTGCTTGCTGGGGCAGCCTAAAAAAGCCATCGAATCTTATCGCACTATTAAAAGATTTCTTAAGGATCGGCACCTGCCCGCCTTTTACTTTCCGAATAAAAAAAGAACCTTCCGCTTTTATGTTCTTGCGAAGGTTCCCTTTTTTCTCCATCTTTATAAAACGATTCGGCACCTCAAATAAGGTTTTAAGTTCTTATTTGCCAATTTAACTCCGATGCTAGTTTTGAACATTTAGCGGAACAAAACCCACCAAAACTTAACCGCTCTGGTGTGGACCCGTTCGTGGAATCTTTTAAGAGAGCCTTTGAATCGCGCTTTCTTCTTTTTGACCGTTTGGCCATCACTATTTAAGAAGCCGCCGGAAGCGGAACCTCCATAGCGACGCCAGAGAAGAAGCTTTTCATCAAGAAAAATCGCTTTGCTGTGTTTTAAAGCCATTAGCCCTATCCATTCGTCATAGTAGACGGGCATCTTTTTAGGAAAGGGCAGAATATAGCGAAGAAGGTCTTTTTTAAAAGCCATACAGGAACCGCAAAAAGAGGTCCGCATCACATTTTTAAAGAGTTTCGGACGAGAATGTCTTTCCGCGAACAGCGAAGGAACTACTACATTCAAATCAGGATCTGTCACTGAGCAATCGTGCATAACGAATCCAATTTTAGGATTCTGGCCAAAGACCGTCATGACTTTGGCGACTTTATCTTTCGTCCACACGTTATCGCCATCGGAAAGGAAAATGAAATCACCTGTGCAATGGGAGATTGCGTTGAGATAATTCCCGTTCACTCCGGCGTGGGCAATCGGAAAGACTTTGATCCTTGGATCTTTTTTGGCATCCTCGTTTAACAGAGCCAAGGTATTATCGCTAGAGCCATCATCCGAAGCAATTAATTCGTCTTGAGGGCCTAAGTTCTCAAGGATGGTATCGACCTGTTCTCGAACATATCGGCTCGAATTATAGGTAACCATTGCCACGGAAATTTTCATGAGTTGATACTAACATTTTCTAGGCTAAAGACAAAGACCCCTAGTAGTGACCCTAAATATCTATACCATTCAAATTCAAACCGCTTTGCAGCCTTATCCCTACGAGTGGCCTCGCGACCAGAGGCACCTTCCTATAAAAAAATCAAGCGATTTTTAGCGTTCAATTCCACGCCTAACAAGAATGGGCTTAACAAGAACTCCCTTGGTCAATAAATCGGCAATAAATTATCGCTCATATCAACAGTATTTCTTGTTTTTAAGAACCGAGAACATAAAGCCATGGCCTTTAATGACAATTAAGAGGTAAGACTATTAGGTGAATTACCAATAAGGGTTTTTTCCAAAATCGACAACTTTGGAGTTTGGGGGGGTCTCCTTTTGAGAAGGCCGAACCCAATATTGATTGTAATGACCCCAAGCTTGATTATCGTCCCATCTTCCCCCTTTAATTCCAAAAAGAAGTTGAATATGGGCGTTCATGACGATGACTTGTTTCCCAGATTGAAACAGCATATCAGCTAAAGGGAGACTGTAGGATCCAGCACCAATGAGAGCAATATCAAAATCTTGTTTCATGCATCGGTTGAACAAATCAATCAGCGTTTCTTCCCAGGTAGAGAACTGGGGCACCGCATCGGCGTTAGTTACTGGTGCCTGAACGGTAATAAGGTCGAATGCAGGGAGCGTATTGGAATCGGGATAGATAAATTGCCTTTTTTTATATTGAGATTGAATAGTTTCGGTAAAAGAACTGACCACCAAAACTCGGCGCCCGGCAAGGCAAGCCGAAAAAGAAGAGGCTTTCGGGTCCCCAAAACCATATCCGTCCGATAAGGCAACATCTTTGCCACAATAATGACGAATCCAGTAGGCTTCCATTTTCAAGTCCCAAACTCTAAAAATGGTCATGTGTTGAATGGCACTTTGAGTTCGCCGGCAAAATAAATCAAATCCTTCGGGAGTGGTCGAAAACATACCGCAAGAACGTTTCGACCACTGCAACACATAATCAGAATAGTTATTTTGAACACCTTTTTTAATGAATTCGTGGTCAATAAGAATTGAATTTTCCATCATACCAATTCGACCATAAAAAAGTGGTTTTCCAGACACAATGCAGTCGCCAATCAGCCGATTGGTTTCAAGAGAATTCTTAATTGACTTACCAGCACAATGTCTTTTAGGCGGAAGGTGCATTTTTTGTCGGAGGATAGTCCAGTTTTTACCATGAATCATCTTGAAGAAGAAAGCCGAAATTTTCATATTTTGATTTTGCGCTCTCTCTGTTAAACTGACAATCGTTTCCTTGCCGTTAAGTGAGAATTACGTAGAACAAGACAATTCGACACGCGTTTGCATCTAGACAAGTCACCATGAGTGCGACTTTAAATTTCGACCGGCCGATAGCTGGACAAGGAAATGGATCCACAGAGCCAAAGGAAAGTGCCAATGAGCATTATTTGAACTGCCAAATTTTGCTCCGCAGGATAAACCAACATTAAACTTAGCAGCCCATTGTCTAATAAGATTCATTATAATAAAAAATATGAAAAACCCTTTTATTCGTCTCCGCAATTTTCTGCGGTATCAAAAAACAATCAGGGCCGAAAAGCAAGCCAAACGCGCGTTTTTAAAGAAAGCTCGTAAGCTGCACTGCCGCATCGACAAGGAGGTCAAAATCGGTGGTGCTCGATATGTTTCCATCGGCAAAGATTCAACGATTTGTTATGGATCTTCCATCGGTTTATTAGATCATTATTATCAGCAAAAGACCAGTCCATCATTAGCAATAGGGCATGATGTTTGGATTGGCCCGAACTCCGAAATTAATCTGGCTTTCCCTTGTGTCATTGAGGACAACGTTACCCTCGCTCCCTCGGTTTTTATCACCAATACTTCCCACGGCTTTGACCCCGAGAAACCTCAAAACTATCGAAACCAGCCTTTAAACGGGAAGTCCATGTTAATCGGTAAGAATGCTTTTGTCGGAACTAAGTCCATTTTGTTAAATGGGGTATCTATCGGCGAAGGTGCAATTGTTGGCGCAGGCTCCATTGTCACAAAATCAGTCCCACCTTTTACGATGGTCGCCGGCAATCCTGCTCATGTCATTAAAAAATATTCTTTTGATCATCACGCCTGGGAAAAAGTCGACTAATTTATCGTTTCTTTTTTAAAGACAAGCGCCAATAGAGAAGATCATATTCAAAAACGGCCAGAGGAGCGGCCAGACGGAAAATTATTTTTTGGAATCCATTTATCTTGCGGTAAGACGACAAATAAAGATACATCGATTTGACCGAGCCAATTTTTCTTTTCCGCAAAGCTTTAAATGAGGCGTCGCTAATGTGATTGTGAACGTAGGAACAAGCGTTGGTTATCGCGCCGCCATACCCCTTTTCGGCAAAATGAGTGAAGAGGGAATACTCCCCGCAATAGAGAAAGAAGCGTTCATCAAAAAGCCGACACTTTTGAAGAGCCTCGGTCCTAAAAGCAATAAAAGAAGTCCGAATCCATGGTACCTCGGTAAACGGCGAAGCGAAAATGGATTGCGCATTCCCATATTGTTTTTTCCGGAAACGTCTCTCGCCAAAAAAGAAGATGCTGTTGAGACCATCTTGAAAGGTCGGAAGAATTCCCCAGTTATAATCCAAAGATCCATCGGGGTTTTTCATTAATGGAGCGGCAGCGGCTAAACGAGGATTTTTGGCAAGAATATCAACGCATTGGTCGACACATTCTGCTGTAAACGAAACATCGGAATTTACAAGGAAAGTGGTTGAAGCATCCGCTTGTTTGGCGGCGTATTTTAGCCCAATATTGCACCCCGCGCAAAAGCCCCCATTAGTCTCAGATGAAATTAAAATAAACTGAGGTATTTCTTGAGAATCTCGAAAGGCAACGAGTTTTTCTAATTCTGAAGCCTGACCTTTGTTGTTGACGACAATAAAGGAAGAGAATTGCCTGGTTTGATAGGCCAATTTGCATAGAGAAATGGTCCGATCCGAGTCGTTGTAGTTAAGAACAACGAACGTGGATTTAGCGTTATTGATTTCCATACATGACCAGCAATTTACTATAAGAAGCGACATTCGTTTCAATGTCGAAATGACGTTCAGCAATAAGTTGATAAGCGCAATCTCGCTTATTGTTCATCGGAGAACTTAGAATCAAAGCGGCCCATTGCTCTGAAGTTTGATCAAGACCAATTGAACGATAATTTGCCGATAAAGCAATCTCCGTCGGAATCGTCTTGCTGGTAGCAAAGCAAGGAAGCCCAGAGCACTGGGCTTCGAGCAAAACGAGTCCAAGGCCTTCGAAAAGCGAAGGAAAAATGAAGAAATCTAAAGCGGAATAAAAAGCGGAAAGATCGTTCAAATTAGTAACTAAAACCAAACTATCTTTAAGACCACTTTGCGCAATCCGTTCCCGTAGTTTCGCCTCGAGTGGTCCCCGTCCGGCCCATAGAAACTTAGCCTGAGGGTCCTGCCGGTGAACCGCCGAGAAAATCGAGAGAAGGAAAAACGGATTTTTTTGCGGATCAAAGCGACCGGCCGATCCGTAAATGCGATCATTTTCCGAAAAACCGTAGGTCTGCCGAAAAAGTCTACGTTCGTTATCGGAAAAAGCAAAATGCTTCATGTCGATGCCGTCGGGAATAATCGTGCAATTGCGGGCATCTTTTTTTGAAAAACCCCAAGCGGCGGCCAAAGAGGAAACCGCCACGAAAGTTGTGGCATACCGGCGGGCGTGTCGTTTATTGATGGCAATAGCAATTTTAGCCATTTTCGAGGGTTGGATTCCATTGCCGGCATTGTGGAGATAGAGGATTCTCTTTTTAATTCCGAAATATTTGGCCCATTTCAACATGTCAATTTGATCTAAACACTGCACATTACAAACAACGGTATCGAACTCCGCAGCGTGATGTTTGTAAAAGTCTTTAATGCCACGAATGTATTTGAAATAGCCTTCGCGGCGTTTCAAAAGCAAATCGTAGATATGAGCTCCAGAGGCTACTAATTCCTCCTGCTTCGCAATTGGGTGGCCATAGACGTTTAAAAAATCAAATTGGATCTTCGAGTGGTCCAAATGGTTATAAACGCCATAGACAACCGCTTCGGTCCCGCCATAGTTGTCGGACATCCCGACTTGTAAGACTCTTATTGGTTTTTGAGGCATGAATACGACCCATAAAGTTTGGGATGAACTAACATCCATTGCTTTAGGTCCTCAATTTGAGTTTTAAACGGCTTGCGATAGGCGATATTAGTGGAAAGTAAGGAATAGTCCTTTGGGTCCCCCTGCCGTTCCTCTAGAGGCTTAGAAATAGCAAAGACATCCATGATGTTCTTAATAGTCTCGTAACGGGTTTCTTTTGCCCGCGAGCAGAGATGGCAGATGTTCTTTTGATCCTTGAGGTGACTGATGACAAGGATAGTCTTGGCCAATTCCAGGGTCGTGACGCCCGTCCAATAAGCATTAGTTAGTCCCCACAAAGAAGCGTTGGGAGACTCGATAACGTTGTTAAGGTAGTTCGGAATCACCTTTAAAGGGGTCGGTCCAATGATGGAAAGACGAAGGTTAATGGCATTAGGAGCATAGACTTCACCAGCCCGTTTATAGAGTCCATAAGGAGTTACATTATCGGGGGTATCGCTTTCGATGTAAGCCCCACCGCTTCGGCTGCCGGAAAACACGAAATCGGTCGAGATATGAATGAGTTTTCCTTTTTGACCTTCAAGGAACGTGGCAATTTGGTGCGGCATCTCGGAATCAATTTTCTTAGCTAAATCCGGGTGGTCAAGCATTGGCTGACCAAGAATGGCCGCGCAATTAACCACATAGTCATAAGGCTTAGCTAAAACAGCCTTCTTTAACGCATCCCAGTCCCCAGTATCGACAATCTCGTCCACCGAGAACCCATTTGACCTCAAATCAATCCCGTAAACTTTCTGCCCTTGTTCTTTTAAATAGGTATAAACCATATGGCCCGCCATGCCAGCTGAACCAACGATTAAAAAAGAATTCATAAATGGGCCTTCCCATACAACTGCTTGATGATTTCCATCGCTTTTGTTCCGATTTCGTGACGATTCTCATCGGATTCTGTAATTTTCTTGAGGGCTTGGGTGGCTTCATCCACAGGGAAATCTTGATCATTAGGGTCAAGATACAAACGATTATTTGGGGTCTTCGTTTGTTTCCTTTTGTCAAAAGAGGGCTGCTCGGCATCAACTTCGCCATGGCGCAAACCCGTAAATTTGATGTCGATGTCTTTATAAGGAATGTAGCCAGCTTGGCGAATCATCTGCTCAGCAACATTAAGAATTTTTACGGGTTGGCCCATATCGACATCATAGATCTGACTTCCGCTTGCATAAACGGAGGCTTGAAGAATCAAATCGGTAATTTCACTTAAGGTAGCGAAATAACGTGTTGCTTCTTTGGATGTCACGGTCACGGGGCCGCCACTTTGAATCTGCTTGGCAAAAAGAGGAACTACGGATCCACTACTAGCCAAAACGTTGCCAAATCGGACGGAAGCAAAAGATGTTTTTGAAACCTTACCGAAATGCTCGCAGCACATTTCTCCAAAACGTTTGGTCGCCGCCAAAATGTTCGTCGGATTTAGAGCTTTATTGGAAGACAAATAGATAAATTTCCCAGTTCCATGATCGGCGGCCGCTTTGGCAATAACGTAGGTTCCGATAGCGTTTTGCCGCACAGCTTCAATCGGATTGTCTTCCATGAGAGGCACTTGCTTGTAAGATCCAGAATGGAAAACAAAATCAGGTTTATATTTGTCGAAGACGGAATTAACCATCCAACGATTCGAAGTGGTTCCAACGCAAGAGCGAAGAAGAACATCGTCTTGTTTCGATCGGAGCAAAATTTGTCGAACCTCTTGTTGAGTATCGTAAAGCCCAGACTCGTAGAAATCGTAAAGAAGAATAGCCTTAGGATGAGCCTCGGCAATTTGAAGGGCCAAAGCTCGTCCAATCGAGCCGCCAGCTCCAGTAATTAAAACGGTTTTGCCTTTAAAAGTGGCAGCGATAGCTTCGCGGTCGACCACAACGCCGCCGCGACCGAGCAGTTCTCCATAGTCAACATCCATGACCTTCATTTCATGGATTTTGTCCATCTCGCTAAGTAAGGGGAGACGACGGATACGAATATCGCAAGGCCGTAAATATTCGAAAATGGAGTGGAGTTTCTCGTCTGAAAGAGAAGCGATGGCAATAATGACTTCCTCGATGTGATACATCTCAACGAATTTAGCGACGGAGGAAATCGGCCCAACAATTTTTACCCCTGAGAGAGTGTTACCAATTTTGTTGGGGTCGTCATCTACGAAAAGAACGACCTTAATCTTGCTTTCGGGGTTAGAACGGCTATCATCCAGAACGATCTTTGCCGCACCGCCAGCTCCAATGACAAGGGTACGAACCGGGTTAGATTTCGTCCGTTTTCGGGCGCGGATGGCAAGAAAAATACGTTTAGCAAAGCGGGCGGAAATAAGCAAAAAGGCCTGAACAATAGCATCGAGAACAAATGATTTCCAGTTGATATAAGATAGATTCTTAAAAGCTGGAAAGTAATGCAAACAGAGCATGAGAATATACAAAGTCAGGCTCGTGCCGAAGCTTAGCAGCATTAATTTGATGGACTCGAATAAACCAAAATTATCTGTGACCATCTTATAAACGCCAAAGCAGGCATAAACAAGAACGGTCACACCGACCCAAAAAATTCCGTAATAAAGAATCGGCCAATAAGCGCCATTAAACAAGTTATCGAAGGTGGCATAGGCGGCAATAAAATAAACCACTCCAATGACAAGAGCATCCGTTAGAACGAGGGCAATTGTTCGCCAAATTTTCGTGTTTTTAACGGTACTCATAGCTTAGTTTTATTGATTGTAGCATTAATCGGAGGTTTCCTAAAGGAAACGGGTTAAGTAAAACGCAGTGAGATCTTGAAAACATCAAGATTTGCTAAAATCCCCTTCGTTTGAAAAGTTCATCATCGTCGGCTTCGCGTGCCAAACGAAAAGGGATTAGTCCGCCTTTTTAGAAGTGAAAATCAAGTTAGGAAAGATTTTGATAAACGTCGAGGTACTGGCCAGCGATCAAATCGGGGTCAAACATCTTCGAATAATTCGCCTTAAGAGGTTCTTTTGAAAAACGAACGACTCCATCAATAAGACCATGCAAATCACCTTGAGGAACGAATAGAGAAGCCTCTTTTGGGGCAAAACTTTCGGGTCCTCCAGCGTTAAATCCTACAACCGGAACCCCGCAGCAAAGGGACTCAGCAACCGGCATAGAAAAGGATTCTACTTTACTTATCAGTAAGGTGCATTTAGCGTGCTTATAAATGTTGGCCATTTCTAGAGGAGAAGAAATAAAGCCAAGATTGATAATGTTTTTCGACGGGAAAACGTAGTTAAGAGGGGCTCCAGCAACAGCCAAAGAAAGATTATTTTTTTCAAGTGCCTGGGCAACCGGCTCCAGCAAATTCGTGCCTTTGTTGCCCGCTAAGAAATTGGAAACCGGGAAGAAGATATAGGATTTGCCCAGAAGTGCAGCCGGTAAAGCGGTAATCGATTGATCATTGAAAATCGTAGTATCGATAGGATTAAGAATGGTTAAACTGGGCGATTTAGGAAGAAGAGGGGACAGCCCACCTTCGGCTTGAAGCCAAGGAGATACATAAACATTCTCTAGCTTTTGAAATTGTCCAAAAGCTTTCTGAAATCTCGACCAGTTAGAAAGAGAACGATCGCGTGAGTATTTGCCGAAAACTTCTCGCTTATGTGGGCAATGTTCGCACTGACTCTTCCATTTATCACACATTGCAAATCCGCAACCGCCGGTAAACATAAATTCGGAGTGGTGAGTAATAACGGTCTTAATCGATCTTTTCTTAAGCCAACGGAGCAGTGAATAAACATTGACCATGTTCCCGTTAATGGAATGCAGATGAACAACATCCGGATGGATTTTTTTAATCAGGTGTTTGATATGGGCGGTGCTGAGGGGGACGCCGCCATAAAGATTACCCGTAAAGAGACCAATAAAACGCCATAATTTAGCTTCCCATAAATAAGAAGCCCGAATAATGTTATTTTCGCAAGCCTTGGGTCCCCGGCCAAAAAGAACATAGCTTTCTTGACCCCGTTTTAAAAACTCACGATGAAGGGCTTCAACAATGTGACCCGTCGAACCTTGACCATAGACGACATTGATTTGCAAAATTCTCATAGTCTAGCCTCGCTTAGGATCTGCTTTTGGATTTCGCCATTGGTTTTTTCGTTGTGGTATTGATGCACCAAAATCAAAGCTTGTTGAACGAGTGAAGACCGATAGGCAGCATCTTGAAGTACCTTTTTCAAAGATTCCACAAGTTTACCAGGGTCCGAAACGTAACAAACCGCTTGGGGATTGGCCAAAAAATACTGAGAGAATCCGCAATAACTTGGAGCATAAACAAGGAAAGGAATACCTGAGGCCAAGCAATCCGGAATTTTGGTCGAAAAAGCGTTTTGGATCATTGGACGAATTTTCTTTGAAAAGGACTCAAAATGAATGAGAAGGAAGGCCTGGCTACGGGCTTCGTTCAGTTCTTGTCGAGTCACGGCGTCGTGCAAAATTACATTATTTGAAGAGGCAAGATAATGGCGAATAGGCTCATCGATATCGTTGCTATAAACATCAATATGAAGGCGGGGATCAACCATAGCTAAAGCCTTAGCGATATCACGGAGGGATTCAAAACGACCAGGCTTTAAATTGCCCCCATAAAAAAGGGAACCAGTTGAAGAAGGCCGAGCCACGGGCGTAACGGATGTTGAAGGCATAATGGCGGTAACGGGCAAATGAAAGGTGCTGGAAAATAACTGACCGATTTTTTCATTGGAAACGATGTAATGGCATACCCGAGTATTAAGCCGTCGCGTTGCTTTTCTCAGTTTGTTTCGCAAGACCGCATCCCATAAATTGAGAAATTTGGCAGGGTGCCAATATTCGTCTTCCCCCGTATAAATGACAACTGGCAAATTAAAATGAATCGATAATTGATAAACCAAGTTGTTCATGAACGGAGAGCGGCCGCTTAAGAAGAGAATAACCGTCGGCTTAAATTCCGATATCCAAGAATAAAGAAGGCTTCTATCCCAGTGGCCATGATTCCAAACATCATCTCGGACAACGTGTCGAAAAAAGGATTCCTTGCCATGACCAGTTTGAACATCCTTAGGCGAAGCTGAGTCGATAGAGGGGTCAATGATTGTCCCTTTGTCGTGACCACTGAAAAAAGAATGGAGCCTTTCCGAATCTGTAATCCGAAAAGCAGTTTTTGAGGTTCCTTTCTCAGGAATCGTGTTCTGAATAAAAAACGAGGCGCGGTTTTCAACCGGAATCTCAGAAAGGACCCCCAAAAGAACCTGTCCGTTTGCATTGGACATTTTTAAGGCAGTATTGCTGATGACGAGGACCCGGGGTTCCGCCATGGCTAATCCTTCTTTAACGCTTTTAGGATGGCTTCAACACTTAATCCGACATAGTCCCGCATGTAATCTTGGGAGCCAACGACTGGAGCGACTTCATCAGGAATGCCAAATTTAATGATATGGGGTTGCTGCTTTTGGCTCACAAAGATATCTTCCATCGCGGAGCCAAGCCCGCCAATCTTGGAATGCTCCTCAATCACAACGAGATCTTCATACTGCCCAAGTTCTTTAATCACGGCAGCTTCATTTAGAGGTTTTAGCATCGGGAACGTATAGAAAGCGTACCCCATCTTTTTAGCGACTTCTTTGGCCCGTAAAGCAATACCGCCATAAGAAAGAACGGCACCATGTTTGCCCTTGAAATTCAGTAACGGAGTTCCGGGAATGTAATTCGTTACCGGTCCTTCATGAATCGTTGCAGGATCCGGGCGTTCAAGCCGAAGATACGTTGTTCCTTCATGAGCCATCATGAGGTCGGTAACCACCACCGCTTCATATTTATCGCAAGGGGTATAAATGGCAAAATTGGGAATTGGACGGAGGACAGCAATATCTTCGGTGGCGTTATGGGACATTCCTAATCCGCCATAGGTATAGCCCCCGCCAATCGCGATGATTTTGACGTTGGCTCCGCTATAGGCGGCGTCATTCCGAATCTGTTCGAGGCAACGAAATACCGGGAAATTGCCAATCGAATAGCAAACGACTTTTTTGCCCGCTAAAGCCATGCCAGTAGCCATCTCAATCAGCAGCTGCTCAGCAATGCCAACGTTATGGAACTGATCGGGGAGTTCGGTCTTAAAAGGACGGAGGACGCCAAAGCCAAGGTCTCCGGTCAAAAGTTCAATGTTGTGATCCTTACGGGCAAGGTTAAGGAGTTCAGCCGCAAAAGCATCTCTCATAAGGCCTTGTCCTCCGTTTCATAAGGATTCGTTAATTCAGCAGGTTTAATCTTGAGCAGTTCTTTACGGGCCCCATCATATTCTTCGCCATCATGGGGGAAGCGGTAATGCCAAAGCAATTGGTTCTCCATGAAGGAAATCGGGTAACCTTTAATCGTATTAGAAATAACAACCAAAGGCTTCTCATGTTTTGAAGATAAAGCCTTCTTAAGTTCGGCGTGGTCATGTCCATTCACCGAAAGGACATCCCAGCCAAGCGATTCGAAGCGAGCCTTGAGGTCCATGGACACGTACACGTCCCCAGTATCCCCTAAGCCTTGCTGATGGTTACGGTCCACCACCGCAACAAGATTATTGAGCTGATCCCGGCCAGCTTCGGCTAGAGCTTCATAGACCGAGCCTTCTTGGCATTCGCCATCGCCCATTAAGACGTAAACCTTATTGGCTTTCTTATCTTGTTTAAAGGCATAGGCAAAACCAACGCCAATCCCTAAAGCGTGACCTAAGGATCCGGTGGACAACTCAATTCCCGGATTGTTGTGTTTGGTCACGTGGCCAGATAAGGTGGAACCATCCTGGTAGAAGGTCTTAAGCCGATCTCTCGAGAAAAATCCTTGGTTAGCAAGGCAAGAATAGAGGGCAGCACTCGCGTGCCCTTTGCCCATAAGAAAGATATCGCGGTGAGAATCTTCGGGTTTCTTAGGATCAATATGCATCACGTCAAAATAAAGAACGGCAATGGCATCCGCAGCCGAAAGATCACTTCCGATATGAGAGGCTCCCGACACGTGGGTCATCTCAATCGAATCCCGGCGGATAAGCCAGGCAAGTTCAATGCTGTTCTTCGGGGTGCTGTGCATGATATTCCTTATTATAGTCATCTACGATGGCTTGTACCTTCTTAGGAAGCTTCTTGAAGCGAAAAATGACCTTTAGAACCGTCCAGTTAAGAATCCGTAAATCCATCCAAAGGTTCCGGTGGTAGCGGTAATAAAGCTGAAGCCGAAGTTTTAAAGGACGGATAACCTGCAAATACGCTTGGTCAGGATCTTTGGCGGCAGTGAAGTCTTTGTATTGAGCGATATTGACCATCGAAGCCCAGTCGGTAATGCCTGGCCGCAAATCCAAAATAGGCTTTTCTTTCTCGGTATACATATCGACGTAAACCTGCAGTTCTGGGCGGGGCCCAACCATAGCCATGTTGCCGATAAAGACATTGATTAGCTGGGGAAGTTCATCGAGTTTGGTCTTCCGTAAGAAATGGCCCCACTTGGTAATACGGGGATCATTCTCCCCAATGTTCCACTTGCCATGGCCTTCAGCGTCCTTGACCATGCTACGGAATTTGAAAATCTTGAAAGGCTTGCCATGGCGGCCTACCCGCTCACCGCGGAAAAAGACGCCACCCTTTGAAGTGCAAACTGTGATGAGGGCCAATATCAAAAGGAGCGGCGAAAGGATAATTAATCCCAAAAACGACAAAATGATGTCGCAAAAACGCTTCATGGGTTACATAGCCCCACCATCGATGGGGAGATTCGAACCGACAATAAAGGAAGATTTATCCGAGGCAAGGAAGAGAACGAGATTCGCGATTTCATCAGCTTCGCCAAAGCGGCCGATGGCTTGATGATGGGACAAGAAGTCTTGAACCTTAGGTTCTTTGGCTTTAATCGCGGCATCCCAATAACCGCCTTCAAAGGTAACAGCGCCAGGCATCACCGAATTAAGCCAAATACCTTTAGGTGCGAGTTGACGACCAGCAGAAGTGACATAGGCGTTCAAGAAAGCCTTACTGGCAGCGTATAGGGGGTTGCCCCGTAAATTGATGGCTGAAATTGACGAAACATGAACCACGTGCCCCCGAATTCCTTTTTCAATCATGTCAGGAATGAAGACCGCGTTCATTTGAATTCCGGCCAAAGCATTCTCGTTCAAGGCGGTGATGTAATCGTCTTGCGATCCAAAGATGTCTCTAGGAACAAGGGACGTTCCAACGCAATGCACCACCACATCAAACGAGCCAAACTTCTTAAGGCATTCTGAGGCGACTCCGCGGGGGTCCTTAGTAATATCGGCGACAATAACTTCGCAAGATTTAGCACCGACCTTTAGGCACTCTTTTTTCACTTGCTCAATGATGTCCGAAGACCGGGCGATGAGAACGAGCTTAGAGCCTTCTTGAGCAAAGCCCAAAGCGATGGCTTTACCAATGCCCTTAGAAGCTCCAACAACTAAGACCGACTTATTTTTAAGATTTAATTCCATATATGCTTGCTATTAAAGCAAGTATATCACTTTGGAAAACGCTCCTTGATATCGAATAGTGCGAAAAGAGGATATAAATCATTTTGCCTTGCGCAGATTAGCAAAACGATGGCACTTTGCTTTTCTTCTTCTCACTAATAGAATAATGAGATATGGCCAAAAACAACTTTTTTAAACATCTTCACTGGAAACTGCAGGCCATGAAGAACGTTCGTAGAAACAAGAAAAATCAAGCTCAAATCCTAAAAGCCTGTATCAAGACCCCAAATCATTTGGAAGTCAGAGGACCTGTCGAGGTCCGGCAAGGTGTCCACTTGGATATCGGTTCTAATGTTATTATTGGCCCGGGGGCGGTCTTTTACGGCGATGGGTTAATTTCACTAGGTAACAATGTTCAGATTTTAGATGATTTTATGGTGTTTGCTAGCAAAAGCGCTGGTGTTTCAATTGGCGACAACACTCTGATTGGGCCTCGGTGCTATGTAAATGATTCCGATCACGAAAAGGCGTTAGGAAGCGATATCATTTCTCAGGGAATCGTTTCCTCTCCAATAAGCATTGGAAAAGGTTGCTGGATTGGGGCAAATGTGACCATATTGCGTGGGGCGATCATTCACGATGGGGCGGTCATTGGAGCTGGGGCAGTTGTCAAAGGTGAGATCCCCGCGAACGCCATTGCGGTTGGGGTTCCGGCCAAGGTTGTTAAATATCGGGAATAGAAGGAATCCAATGGCAAATTCTAACGGCAGCAGCGTCTCGGATCCCCTCTTTTTCGTAATCACGACGCTCTACAATTCGCAAAAAACAATCGAGAAAACCTTAGAGTCAATGCTGGGACAGACATCCTCCAATTTCGTTCATTATATTTACGATGATGGGAGCCCAGAAAACTGTGATGCCTTGATCGAGGAGTATATCCGGAAAGTCGGAAAGCGATCTCATCCCTATAAAGTCATCTATGAAAAGGGGCAAAAGAACCTTGGAGTCGATGGAGCCCATGTCTATTGTTTTAAGAAGATTAACCTGCCGTTTTTTACTTGGCTTGATTCCGGAAATGTCGTGACTCCTTGTTATTTTGCCGAGTTTGAAAAAGCCATTTCTGCGCATCCTGATTATGCCATCTATCAAGCAGATTATTTCCCTTATCCTCAGGCATCTCGGCGGCTTCATCCCGTTTCCGCTTCGTTGGACAAAAAGAATTTTGTTCGAGAAGATATTTTGCCCAATTTGTGTTCGGCTACAAATATTGTTTGTGAAATGGTAATTATCAATTTAAAGCGGTATCAAAACATCAACCCCGCCTGGCTCTTTTTGCCCAATAAAGAATACGGGGGCTTCTATTATGATTCGCAAATCCTTTTTGAATTGGCGGCGGCCGGAGAGCGGCGGTATTTCATCGATAAGCCTCTTTCGTATGTTCTTTGTGACCCTCATTCCGCGTCTACCGCTTTTCGTCTTAATCCAAAGTTAATTGCCCAAGGAGAAAGTCAATTATTAAAAACTCTTAATTTTTCTTCGGCAAGAAGGGGTTTCGTTTTGGAATATCTATCTTTCCTGGAACTGGTTGAAGCGATTCCTTCTCTATGCCTTACTAGCCGCGAAAAAGACGCCATCGAAACGTATCAGGAAGCCTTAGAATTTATTGCCGAAAAGAAACTCCCTTCTTATTACTTTCCCCTGCAAAAAAACAAGCGTCGTTTTTACTGGCTTGCCAAGCACCCTCATTGGCTACATTGGTATAAAAAAATGAAGAAACGCTGATTTATTTTGTTAAAGCGTCTTGAAAAACGGAACAATCGTTAACGATATTTTCATAGGAAAATTTTGCCCGGGCAATCTCGGTGGAATGAGAAACGGTTTCGGGGGGAACGCCATGGAGAATGACCTTTTCAAAAGCTTGAGCAAGGCTCTTGGGGCTTCCAACGGGGACTAAGGATCCAAATTTTCCATTCTGCGTCAATTCTGGAGCAATCCCGACCGGAGTTGAAATGAGATAGTCTCCAAGCAACGCGGCTTCGACCAATGAATACGATGAACTTTCTTTTTCTGAGGTTAGGAAGAAAACTTTGGAATTTCGATATAAAGCAAAGAGGGAATCACGAGAAGCAACATTGCCTAATAGAGAAATTCGTCGTTTTAACTCGGGGCGTTTCTTTACAAGCAAATCAAAACGCTTTTGAAACTCCGGTTTAACCGGACCGGCCAAAACGACCGACCAATCTTTCCATTCTTTTACCAAAGGCAAAGCCTTTAACAGAACTTCGCTTTTCTTAAACAAGCCTCCAACGATTCCAGTGAAAAGAAAAACATTGTTTCTTTGACAGGATTGGGAAAGGAAACGGTCGACTTCAATTAATGATTCATCGTCATAACCCATATTTAGGATTTGGAGTTTCTGACTAACGTCAACGTGAAGCCATCGATGCTTTTTAATGTCGGCATAGGCCGATTCGGTTTCTGTAAAATAATAATCGAAAGCTTGAAACATGGCCTTCCCAAGCCTTTTTTCTTTGGGAAAACGTTCAAGCGCTAACGGGAAAGTTACTAACTTATGAAAAAAGTGCCAAAAACGATAGTTTAGAGAGGGCTTAATGGATTCGGACATATCCGCTGCATGATCGGTTACAAAACACGTCACACAATGAGGATTAATTTCCTTCAATTCGCTGGGAAACACGGGGGTGAGATAGCCAAATCCAAAAGAAATATATAAGTCACACCAAATTTTATCTTTTTTGATAGTACTGGCAAAATCGGGGGCCACAATAATGGGGATGCCCCGATACACATCAGGGACCCCGGCGCTTTTTCTTGCAACGTAAATGGTGGCTTCGCACAAATATTCTTTTTTTAGATAATATGGCAATAAAAGAAGAACCTTTTTGAGGTTGGCTTCGTCAATCATTTGCGCAAAGAGAATTACTTTTTTCATGTTAGATTTTATTTATTATACCAATAATTGATCTCTCACTTTGCCTTCTTGAAAGCTTTTCTTTAGCCAAACGAAGAGCCCCAGTTCGCAGCAGACCAAGGAAATCCGGGTGATAGCACAGGTCGGCGAGGGCTTCCTTAAAAGCAGCAGCGTCTCCAGCGGGAACGTTTATTCCGGCCCCATAATCAGCAATAAGGGTGCGGTATTCGTCGCAGTCTTGGCTGTTGATCACCGGCAAACCGCAAGCCGCATAATCGGCCACTTTATTGATCAATGATGCTACCGATCCTTTGACGATCGGATTGACGCCAACATCGGATACCGTCAAAATTTGACACATCCGCTCGTAGGGAAGAAGACCTAAAAATTCGAAGTTCCCTGGCCGAGACCTTGCGTAAGCTTCGACTTCAGAGAAATCGGGACCTGACCCCATGAGTTTAAGAATTAAGTGCGTGTTCCCCTGAGAATAAAGGGAACTGACGGAATCAATAACCATGCGAAGATCGTAGGATTTCCCAAAAGTGCCGATATAGGAAATCCAAAATTCCCCTTCGGGTTTTCTTAGGGGGTTTTTCTTAACAATATTGTCAATATATTCGATATCAGCCCCAATGGGAGCAACGGCGCAAGGAAAATGGCCTCGTCGAATCCGAGAAACTCGGTCCAGATAAGTTTGAGAAACCGCCACCACCGCATCCGATTGCTGGTAAGCGCGGTTCGCTTCGAGCATCAATGGCCAAGTCGCTAATTGATAGAGAACCTTGGGTTTAACAATCATCTGGAAAGATTCCGGCCAAAGATCCTCCACATCAATAACGGATTTTGCTCCAGCTTTTTTGCACCACTTCTCACCAATCAAGGCCAGTTTGATTGAAGGGGCCGGTATATAGACCACATCAACAGCCTCATGTGTTTTGAGGACCCTTTTCACCCCGGCGTTAAAATGATTCATACTTCGGATGCGAGCAAATGACACGTTCTTTTTGTACCCGGGCTCTCGGACGAACGTCACTTTGTAACCGAGGCTTTGGTATTTCGGGTCCGCGATATCCCTTCGCATCTTTCCCATGTGATAAAAGGAAGAGGTAATGACTTCAACTTGGTAACCTTCTTTGACGAAAGCATCTAGCAGATCGGAAAAGCGAGACTTGCCCTTTTCAAAAGGGAAGTAATGGTAGTTCCAAATAAAGAGGAGCTTCTTATTCATCATCCTTAGGTTCCTCATAGAAATGCTCTTTGTACATTGCATGGCCTAAGGCCGCATATTTCCGAACTAGGGGATACTTCATCTTGTAGTCTTTATGGTATTTCAAATACATCCGAGCCAAGGCAAATGGCCAATTAATGCCATAGAGATGAGTATAAACGTAACCTTTGGTAACGAAATAGCGCTTGTCAAAGTTCTCGAACCAAGTGGATTTCTTCGTTTCCTTAACTTCGCAGATATAGAACGAAGACAGATACACCTCCTTGCTCTTTTGGCAAAGATCAAAGAGGAAAACGCTATCTTCTCCGTTATAAAGATAGTTGGGCATCCCAAGATGCTCATCGAAGAAGATGCCTTTATCAATGAAAGCTTTAGGTTTAAAAGAAAGCCCCCACATTCCAAAGCTGGAGAGATCGCTGAATTTAGCTTTCCTATCCTTCGTCGCGTGGGCGTTTACCGGATTCCAATAGGTACGAACCGTGTTAAAACGAATCGCCTCAGCAGAAGGGAACTCGGAATAGGCTTTTTCAATCTCCTGGACGTAGTTAGAAGAGAGAACACAGTCATCGTCAATAAAGAGGCCGACATCGCAATTTGCATTCTGAATGAGGAGGTTACGGGCCATCGAAACCCCTTTAGCCTTAGTGCAGATAACTTCGATATTATGCCCGTTCAGCGAAAATGACTCTTTGCCATCGGCACCATTCTGGTTAAGAAAGATAGCATCGCTATCAGCCTGCAAAAAGGCAGCAAGTTCCTTGACTTGATCAATGGTTTTATCGACGCAAGGAACGAGGACTTTAATGTGCATCAGACTCGCCGCCTTTGATACAAGTCATCTTTCCATCTTTAATTTCGTAGATACGATCACAATTCTGAATGGTGTTAAGACGATGCGTAATGATAATTAAAGTCTTAGAACCACGAAGACCATTGACTGTTTTTAGAATCTCGCCTTCGGTTTGATAATCCAAAGCGGATGTGGCTTCATCGAAAACAATGATCTGAGTGTTACGAAACAAAGCGCGAGCAATTCCAATACGTTGACGCTGGCCGCCCGATAAGCGAACACCCTTTTCACCAATCTGAGAATCAAGTTGGTTAGGCAAAGACCGAACAAAATCCCCTAATTGGGCTTCGTCAAGAGCGCGCCAGACCTCCTCGTTTTTCGTTTCTTTGGGATCTAATCCGAAAGCGACGTTATTTTTAATCGAATCATCAACCAAGAAAATATCCTGAGGAATATAAGATATGTTTTTATGCCAGGCTTTGATGTCCTCATTGATGGGCTTTCCATCACAGGTTACCGTTCCCGAATTTGGTGAAAGCAATCCTAAGATAATGTCGACCGTGGTTGTTTTCCCCGCTCCAGAAGCACCACAAAAAGCAGTAGATTGGCCTTTAGTAATAACGCAAGAGACATCATCCAATATTTTTTTTGATGTTCCTTTATAGCAAAACGAAACTCCGTTTAAAGCGATTTGCTTCGAAAAAGGTGTGGCACAATCGGTAGCTGCGATGGATCGAAATTCCGAAGTGTTCTTGTCCAATTTAAGGTCGTCATAAACGTTATGAATCGAACGCATGGAAAATCGCAACCCGTTTAATTCTCCATTAAAACGAGAGACGTAAGGTAACAACTTAACAACCGCCACAACGAATAAAGAGAATGTGCTGAGTATCGTCGAATTGCTAACACCCGATACCACATAAATAAGTAGCGCAGCTAAAATTGAGATCATCCCAATGGCTTCGATAATGACCCTTGGAAGAGTACTTACAAAGGCGTTTTTAAAGTTGACTTCCGCAAAATCTTTTTGGAGATTTGCGTAATGCTCAATAAAATAAGGCTCACGTCCGGAAACAATGGTTTCTTTAATTCCGCCAAGGGACTCAATGATCGTTTTGTTCGACTGGCTATTTAGCCACCAAACTTCGTTTCCATAGGCTCGAATTTTCTTTTTAACGAGCATCAAGAGGACAATGGAAAGCCCGCCAATAACTCCAATGACAATTAAAGTAATTCGCCAATCCACGATAAATAAATAAACGGTTAAGGCAACGCAGAAAATTAAATCGGAAGCTAGGGACAGCAACGTGGTAACTGCCGAAATAAAATTGCCAGAGTCATAACTTGCACTTTGCAAAAGATCGGTGGTATTACGATAAAGATGAAAATCATAAGGTTGGAGTAAGTAAATTTTGAAAAGTCTTACGGCAAGCTTTTTCCGAAAATCATTAACGAATTTTGACTGCAAGGCATTAAGAACAATCGTGTAAACTGCCTTGACGATATACACAATCATGACAAAGGAAATAACCACGATAAACAGCGTTTTGGAATCTGAAGTCGACAGATGAAAGACATTAACCAAAACGGTGAGAATGGTGCTTTGACTGATTGTTGATTCAAGTGAGGAGGAATCCGAAGAAATAAGCGAAATAATAGGGAGAAGGATGGAAATGCCGAACAATTCTAAGAAGGCACCAAAAACCATGCCAAGAAGCAAAAAGATTAAGGCCGTCTTTTCTCGACCATTTAAGATTGTGAATATTTGTTTGATGGTTTTCATGATTAATTTTGCCTACCAAATCTTATTACTATGATAAAGCATCCAAACCGTGGTGTCTCCGCCTAGCGCTGGGATATTAATCGTTTGATTAACATAAAGTTCAAAGTAATCATGGGCTGGAGTTCCAGTATAGGCAGTGTTCCAGGTTAAAGTAACGCCCTCCCCGGTCGATAAGGTAACTAAAATCGTTCCACTGTTTGCTGTTGGAGAATAGTAGCTGCCATTTGCCTGATAAGTCGTGCCATCGACGAGAGTGATCAAGGAAGTTGCGTTCAGTTCATAATCAAAAGACCAATAGTTTGAATTGGGATAAGTATATCTTGAGGCAAAATAGGGCAAATAGTCGACATACCCCTCAATTCCTTTACCCGTCGGATTGGTATAATCGGGATTAAGGATGTTGCCGGCGGTCCAACACTCAAAGGTGCAGTTGTAGATAGCATACTGCCGAACAGCATTGTGCCAAGTGCATGAGGCCATCGCCGGCACCAGGGAAATCAGACAAAAAAGCAAGCCCTTCCTTTTACTCATGTGTAGCCCCCGAAGCAAGTTGCTGCCCATTGGCAGATTTTATGCTGCTAGCATTGAAGGAATCTTTTTGAAAGAAATCAATATCGCAAATAAAGAGCAAAGATACAGGGAATGTGGCTGCAGACATGCTGATAAATAAGGTATAAGTTTCCGGCATAGAAAATAAGATGGCGCCAATAAACAAAATTATTAAATAAGTCGCAAGACGGGAGTTGAAACGATGAAGTTTTACCAACTGAGCAAAAACCCAAGCATGAACGGATAAATAAATAACCAAACCAATTAAACCATGCGACGAATAGAACGACAAAAACGCACTATGGAAATCTTCGGGACTGAGGGCGCTGTTGGGCAATACCGTTTGAGCGATTCCAATCTCGACGTTAGCAACTTGATCCGGTTTGCCAAAGAAAACAAATGGTCCATTAAGAACGGAAAGACCCGTGGTCCATAATTTTGTGCGAGAACTAACCTCGCTGCTGCCCAAAGAGGACAACCGGTTATAGAGCCGTGACCAAGCCCCACTTTGAGATCGAATGGAGGGGGTGTAAACGCAAATAAGAACAACTGCAAGAGCAATGCAGCCGCTCAAGGTTAAGGCCAAGCCTAAAATCTTTTTCTTCTTCTGAGAAGACTTAATTAAACCGACAAGCCAGTTAATAATTAGAATTACAGCAAAAAGGAAAATTGGAACGACCGCGGTGTAACAGCCGCTGATGAAAGCAATCACCAAATTTAACAAGAATGTTGGAATAAAGATCCATTTGCATTTGGCAACATACTTTAGCAAAAACGCCGAAGCGAAACACCCCGAAAACAAGAAAATGCCTAAGGCGTTTTTGGAATGGGTAATTGATACGATTTGACTTCGGACTTCTTGTCCTTGAAAGAAAGCGATATAAGCATTGCGTTCCACAATTAAGCTATAGATACAAAACACCATCGAAAGGGCGACAACCGCCATCATCGGAACGATGACCTGACGTCGAGAAGAAACAGAAGGCCGAATAAAAGAAAAAAGGAGCAAAAAGACATAAACGGCTCCTAGGAACCGGGCAAACATCGTCAAAATATTGATCCAACCGATAGAAAGTTCGACATAGTTAATACTTAAATTGGCTCCTTGATTAGAACCTTGGAAAACATAGGAAATTGTTGTGGGAACGAAAGTAAAAACCAAAAGATTGCAAAGGATCAGCACGCCCATAGCGATCGTCCAAGGAAGGTTTGGTTTTAAATGATTAACCTTGGCCAGCAAAAGACAATAAATGGTCAGATAAACAAAAATTATCGCCCGATAAAGAATTTTGGTGACTGATCCAGTAAAGAAACTATTAAGCGTTGAATTCCAAGCAAAACAATATTGAGCAGAGATCAGCAAGTAAAAGGAAGCGAGGAACCACGCAAGGAAACGGTTGACCTTATCTTTCTTTTGAGGCGCCGACAAAAGATTATTACTTGGGGAAAATTCTTCATTGATGGCCGCCGTTTTTAAGAAAACGATGCCTAAAAAGATTCCCGTTGACAACAGAAGATAGACAAAGGGAAAAGTCAAACTAAACCAGTGGCTTTGAACCAGCTGATAATCCGGATTGATCAAATAAATCCCCAAGTAAGGGAGCGAGCTGGCAAAAAGGCTAATAACCAAAGACGAAGCAAATAAGAAGTAGTGATTAATGCCCTTATTTTTGAGGAAAAGACAAGGCTTGTTTTGAAAGAAAAGCAGTTCAACGAATAAAGAAGCCGATACTGCAATTAGAACCAAAAGAGCAAGCAAAATAGAAGACACAAGATTGGTCATATCAGAATCGAGATATGCTCCAAAGCCAAAAAGTAAAATCAAGGATGCCGCCCCACAAGCGGTTACAACCCAAAAGCCGCCCCAAGGCTTTTTGGCATAAAAGTTTAAAATTTTGGTAATCATGATTCTAGGGCAAAGACCGCTGTGAAGACATAGTTCTGGTAAACCTTTTCTTCAAAACGAGTGGGCGAAGTGCTGCCATCTTCCTTCCATTCCACGAAAACATAGCCCTTCGAAGTACTAGTAGCGGCCTTAGGAACCGCAGTAACTGCCTCCGAGTTTTTACCACGGAAAACATATTGAATGTAATAAGAGTGACCCGTAGAAACCTTCCCATCGAGGGCATAGGTCAGAGTTCCGCCATCTCCGGCCAGGTACGATACGGAATAATTCAAAGTTTCGGAACGGGTGCATCCCGTCATAACAAAAAGAGGGCAAACGAGAAGGAAGACTTTAAAGGCAATGGAGAAATGGCGTTTCATTTTTGGGCCCTCTTTTTCATGGTAGCCTTCGGAGCTGACGCTGCAGGAAGGAAATCATTCTTGATGGTTAACCAATAGTTCGTAAGCGGGAAAATGGAACAAAGAGCAAAGGTCCCAATTCCAAAAAACAACGTGTCGGCCAATTTAAGGCCTTGGAAGAGATAAATTACGGTTAGGAGGACCCCAATTCCAAAAACACAGCACAGTTCAATAATTAATAATCGCTTCGTGATTTTGACATCACGGGAAAATGCGAAATAACCGATGACGAAAATGAGCACGAAAAGCAAAGAAAGGGCCAGTGTCGCAATTTCTTTATCGATCAAAATGATTTTCATCGTAAAGAAAAACTGAACGGTAAGACCGGCAATGCAGCAAATGGAAATTAAAGAGGGGAACGAAAATTCCGTTTGAGAAAACCGCGTAGGTTTCAAAGTGACTTTATTTGTTTTCTTGTTCGTTTTTGTCATCTTTCAAAAACACCTTGTTTGTGAAGTAGAGGTAGAGAAGTAAAACAATCGAGTAGACGAAGAACACGCAAGCGAATAGCCAGAAATAAAGGTGGTTCCAGGGTTTAGTGAAATGCGAACTGAGATACCCCACTGCTACGAGAGCGGCCCCCACTAAAGTGCATCCTGAAGGGAACACTACCATACTCAGGAATAAGTACTTTGAATCCCGGATATGCTTGCCGTTGTTGTCTTTGTTGAGGGTCCGAATAGGCACGATAGACATGATCGTGAAAAGCAAAGACATAATGAGGCAAATGATGAAGAAGAGATTGCTGTTGGTGCCTGTGAAGGTGAAATAAAGGAACGATATCACCATAGCCAAGATCAAAAAGATACAGGAAAAGATGAAGTTATACATGTCGGTCTTTTTGGGATCGAAATGGAAAAAGCCACCATTTTCCTTACTATTCTCATCTTCAGAAACTTGGGAATTCCGAGACAGGGGTCCGTTATTTTCGTGACGATCATGGTGAACAGACTTTTGACGTTTCTCAGTTTGTCCAGTAGCCACCACATCTTGCCGGTCTTCCGGTTGAACACCCGCCAGCTCATCAATAAAGGAGGCCATGGCCTGAGTCCGAAGCATTTCGTGCTCGTTCGCAGGTTTAGATAAAGCCGGTTTGGGAGACAGCACATCTTTGATATCTCCATAGAATGTGACATCTTCCATGGCTTTCTCAAAGAGCTGAGGAGCATAACCGTAGATCCGGTACTTGCCTAATACCTTGTCGACCAAATCAACCACATAGATAGCAAATTGCTTATCCGTCCTGGCTAAATCTAAAACGACATAAGAAGGATGAGCGCAAAGTTCGGCATAAAGGGATTGGAAAAGATGAATGAAGTTCAACTGCCAATCATGAGGAATGGCTTTCTCTTCGATATACTTCTTCGTCGCGGCGTCAATCTTGTCGGTTTTTGCCACCACGCCAAGCGGAACTTGGCTGCGGGTGACCTGGAAGGTTAACGAACTGGCAGCGATCACGGAGACGGGGCTACGATCTCGGTTGGCATTTGTAACATCCAACAAGTCATTGCCATCGACATTGAACGACCCCGCGTAGGCGTTAAAGCCTTTGAGCTCAAGAATATCTAAGACAGAGCGAACCAAGCGGCCATTCATCAAAACAAACCCCTCGTTTTCGTCCTTGAAGGCGATAATGCGGTCAGGCTGTAAGTTGGAATGGTAGCTTGCTTGAATCATTCTTTAAGCCAGGTCTCCTTGTTGATCACATCGACGTATTGTTTGATGATGGCCACAACTTGGGAAGAAACATCCGTGCAGTCATAATCCGGAACGATCGAGAGGTGGTTCTTGCCATTGTGGATAAGACGAACTTTGCCAATCGCATCATCAATCGTATCAAAATCCACGCCACCTTGGATAATCGATCCGTGGATGACGCCTTCTTGGCGTTCCGTCGAAGTCCGAATGAGCACGGCGGGGAAATCGAGGATTGAAGATTCCTCGGTTAATGTCCCGGAATCGCTAAGGACGCAGAAAGCATTCTCCTGAAGCTTGATGTATTCAAAGAATCCGAAGGGCTTCTCTTCGCGGATGTACTTGGACATCTGAAAGCCTCGTTCATCGAGTTTCTTCCGAGTCCGAGGGTGGACGGAGAAGATGACGGGGAGTTTGTACTTGTCTGCAATCTTGTTTAAAGCGGGGAACAAATGGTTAAATTTGCTCTCGATATCGACGTTCTCTTCGCGATGAGAGGACATGACAATGTAGCCATCTTTCTTAAGGCCAAGTTGGTCTAAGACATCAGAAGATTCAATCTTGTCACGGTACTTGTCGATGACTTCTTTCATCGGGGATCCCGTAATGAACGTCCGGTTGGCAGGCATGCCTTCGTGAATCAAGTTATCGTAAGCATAGTGGCTATACGGCATATTGATATCCGAAATGTGATCCACAATCGTCCGGTTAGTCATTTCGGCGACGTTCCAGTCCCAGCAACGGTTGCCCGCTTCCATATGGAAAATCGGGGTCTTTAAACGTTTCGCTGAGATGGCGGAGAGAGCCGAATTGGTATCTCCCAAGATCAAAACTGCATCGGGTTTCACTTTGGCAATCAAATCGTAGGCTTTGGAGATAACATTCCCCATCGTTGAACCGAGGTTATTGCCAACCGCTTCAAGATAGTAATCCGGTTTTCTCAGCCCAAACTCTTTGAAGAAAACCTCATTGAGTTCATAGGCATAGTTCTGGCCGGTGTGGACCAAAACATGATCGAATTCCTTATCGCAGGCCTTGATGACCTCGCAAAGACGAATAATCTCGGGACGAGTCCCAATGATGGTCATCACTTTCAATTTCTTCTCGCTCATTTTTTGTCCTCCTCGACGGGCATAAAGACAGTATCAGGATGATCGGGATCAAAGAGTTCACTGGCCCACATTAGCGTCAGCGAATCCGTTTGGCCGACATTAGTAATGCAATGCGTATATCCTGGCGGGATATCCACCACTTTTAAATCCGATCCGCTGCACTTATAAGTAATAACCTTATCGGTGCCAACCTTACGGAATTTAATCTCACAGGTGCCTTCCACCACTAAGTACTTTTCGTTCTTACTCATGTGGTAATGATTGCCTTTGGTAATGCCGGGTTTTGAAACATTAATCGACACCTGACCAAAGCGTTCAGTCTTTAAGACTTCAGTGAAGGATCCACGTTGATCGGCGTGTGGGGCTAGCGGATAGGAAAAATCGTTCTCTTCGAGATAGGATAAATAGGTGGAATAAAGTTTCTTCAAGAAAGGATCCTCAATAGAAGGAACCATAAAGTCGTTTCGTGAAGCTTTGAATTGATAGAGGGCTTTAGCAATATCACCCAGTTTCTCAGAATAATGAGGTTCCGGATAAACAATGTTTTTAGAGCCATGACCATCGCTAGAAAGAATGGCCATAAAACTGGCAACGATATCATCAATATAAACAAAATCGATGGCCGGGGCGGCTTCGTTAATCTGAAGCGGCAAATTATGGGCAACGTTATAACAGAAGGTCGCTACCACGGAATTGTAGTTAGGACGGCACCACTTCCCGAAAGCGTTGTAGAGCCGAAACACGTACACGGGATGATTGTTCTTCTCTTGAAAGGCAAAGAGTTCATCTTCAGCCATCTTCTTGGACTGGCCATAAGGATTGTCTAAGGCGGCCTGAGTGCTGGAAGAGAAGATGATTGGAGCGATACTCTTGGTTCCTAGAACAGCATCCAAGAGCTTTTTGGTGAAGTTGACATTCCCATCAATAAACTCTTCAGGTTTAAGAGGCCGATTGATACCAGCGAGATGGATGATCCAGTCCGCTTTAGCAACGTAGTCTTTTAATTCGTCATCGGTAGACCCGAGGTCATATTCAAAAACTTCGTGCCCAGCATTCTTAAGCGTCAGGCATAAGTTCTTGCCGATGAAGCCTTTTGCGCCAGTGACGAGGATTCTCATGATTTGCAGGAACCGCCAAAGAGCGAAAGCTTCTTGAGTAGTTCGACCATCTGCGGAACAGTCAGTCTAGCAGTGTTGTGTGAGGTGTAAGGTTCAATGTCCTCAACCTCGTGTCCGCCCTTGACGATGTATTTGTCATAGTTCAAATCGCGGTTATCTGCCGGGACGCGGAAGAACCCGCCCATATCTTGGGCACGGACCATTTCCTCAGCGGTAACAAGAGTCTCGTAGAGCTTCTCGCCGTGCCGAGTCCCAATGTTCTGGGTCCCGACCTTGGAGCCGGTCAGCTGAAGGACCGCCTGGGCCAAGGTGTCGATCGTGGCCGACGGGGCCTTTTGAACGAAGAGATCCCCTTGCTCGCCATGTTCAAAGGCAAAAATAACGAGATCGACCGCGTCGTCGAGGGTCATCATGAAGCGGGTCATGTTGCCGTTCGTGATGGTGATCGGGCGGTTGGCGGCAATCTGTTCAAGGAAGAGCGGGATGACCGATCCGCGCGAGGCCATGACGTTGCCGTAGCGGGTCAGGCACAGGACGGTATCCCCGGCGAGCATCTGACGCGAGCGGGCGATGACGTTCTTCTCCATCAAGGCCTTGGTGATGCCCATGGCGTTGATCGGGTAGGCGGCCTTGTCGGTCGAGAGGAAGATGGCCTTCTTCACGTGGTTGGCGACGCAGGCGGAGATGACGTTGTTCGAGCCGAGGACGTTGGTCTTGGTGGCCTCGAGCGGGTAGAACTCGCAGGACGGGACCTGCTTGAGCGCCGCGGCGGAGAACACGTAGTCCACGCCTTTGAACGCATCAACAATGGAACTGTAGTCGCGGACGTCGCCGATGTAGAACTTCAGCTTGTCGTTGTCGTACTCCTTGCGCATGTCGTCCTGCTTCTTCTCGTCGCGGGAGAGGATGCGGATCTCCTTGATCTTGGTCTTCAGGAAGCGGTTCACGACCGCGTGCCCGAACGAGCCGGTTCCCCCGGTGACCAGCAGAACCTTGCCGTCAAAAATGTCCATGAAAAATTCCTCGTTTCTTTTTTATAAAAAGAATTATCGCACAAAGAACGGGGAAAGCCTAATATTCATTAGGCTCACGGAAAGATCATTTACGATAAATTCGCCAAAAGGTATCGAAATAGACGGAATAGAGATGCGCTTTAAGTAAAAACAATTGCAGTTTCTTCTTGCGATTAAGGCAAAGGGAGTAGCGGCAAGCGGAAATTGGTTTCCGAAACTCCGGTGAAGATAAGGTTTGTTTGAACTTCTTTTTTAGGTCCTTTTTGGAGAGCGATTGCGAAGGGGAGCAAAAATAGTAACAGACCATACGAGGAATATAGAAACCGGCCACGCTGTAAGCCCAGTCAAAAATTCTAATCTGTGAGGGGGCGTGTTCAGCAAAAAGATTTGACCAAGCCTGGAGTATTAGTGAATAACGTTCGGGCGAATTTGTCGATGGTTTCGGGGACATAGAAAAGGGGGAGATATCAAAGTGATAAAGCTGGTAGGATTCGGCCACCGCAACCTGATGGCAATAAAAGAGGTACCTCATGACGAAAAAATGATCTTGGTTACTGGGAAGCGAAAGGTCAAAGCTCAGATGGTTTTCCAAAATTATGCTGTGTTTAAAAATCTTTCCCCAAAGCGAACGCCCCTGAAATTCAGGACCAGTTTTTTTAAAACAAGAGAACCAAGTTTCGATTTGGTCATGGTTTGAGGAACAAACAAAGTCGGAAGCAGAATACGAGCCCGAATAAAACACTTCATTGGACGTGTGATTAAAGATGATGAAATCAGAAAGAGAGAAATCTTTTAACGCACTGTCGCAAAATTCGAAGAACCTTGGGGAAACGTAATCGTCGGAATCGACAAAAACAATATAGTCTCCGGTCGCTTTTTCTAAGGTGATATTTCGCTGATAAGGTGCGCTGGCTTTATCGGAAATAAAGTAGTGAACTCTAGAATCGGAAAGCTGCAAACTTTGGAAAGAACTTTTGCCGTTATTTAGCGCTTCGACTAACACGATTTCGATATCCGATCTTGGCGATGCCAAAATTGACTTGAGACAGCGCGAAAGAAGCGAGGGATCGGTCTGATAGCAGGGGATCAGAACGGAATATTTTATAGAGTTCATGAAATTTTCCTTCTGCGATGACGAAAATGGTACCGGATAGCTTTAATCGGGTGGCAACAATAAACCCGTATTTTAAAGCGCCAATAAGGATATTCTTTTCCTCCATTTTTCGCCGCCAATTTCGAACGATATCGGTTCATCCAACGGTCTAAATCCGTTTGCCCCCGCCCTGTGTAATGATGAATCGAATAGGTATTATCAGTAACGGTGATAATCCTAGTTTTCATGTCCATTGGTGAGAAATACTCCGCTGGGTAGAACGAAATGCCACGAATGTTTTGAAGTAGGTTAACCGGCTTGAGACCAAAAGCTTCGAAAATTGGCCGGTTAAAATCGGGACAAGCAGGCAAAGTGGGAAAGTTCCGATCATCCATAAAAGAATCCTTATCCCAAGATTCATAAGGAGCCATTAGCTCCCTAACTAAAGGGTTCCCAACTTCAGCGGCAAAGCCTGAACCGGTATTAACCAAATAAGGTTCTCCTGGACGGCCATCTAATCCAAAAAATGGTCCTTTATCAATAATGGGCCGCATGTCTTTAATCACTTCAACATCCAAATCGAAGTAGATGCCCCCATGATCGTAAATCCATTTGAGCCGGATGTAATCGCAAGCATAAGAGAATCGCTTTTGCTGGTAAGCCAAGCGAACCACCTTTACAGAATTGATATCAAAATTGGTCGAATCGATTTCGCGGATCAAATAGTCCGGGAAAAAGCGATGCCATGAGGCGACATTTTTTTTGGCCCAGTCTGGCAAGACCTTGCCACGGTCCCAAAAGAAATAAATGACATGAGGAATTGGGCTATTCATCGGATTGATTATACCGACTTTTTGTTTTTCTTGTAGACGAAGCGACCAATCCAAGCGAAAAATGCGTAGTAGATCAAGGCGATGGGAATGCATATGACCAAAGCGAAAGTGAGAATGATAATGCCGATTCTTGGCGACATCACCACGGAGTAGAGAGGGATAAAGCCATTAATATAGTCGGCGAAAAAGACGTAGTGAATAAACCAAATAGGCATGCTGAGTTTTCCTAGCCAACTTAGAGGGAACAAAACCCAAGGAGGCAACGGCCGTTCAAAAAGACAAACACAAGCAAAGAGAATGGGCAAAATCGCGAACGGAAACAAAAGGACATTTCTAACCAACGAGACAGCCGCCATGCTTAGCAAGGATAGAGGGAGGTAAAACCACCAGTGATCAAGTTTAACTTTGTTAAGGCCAGAGCGAACCGCTTCAAAAAGGCCATATTTCGCAAAGGAAAATCCGCCCAAAACGCAGACATAATAAACGACAAGTTCACGATATAGAGTAAACTGATCGGTTTTATCAAGCCAGCCCCAAACGAAGGCCAGCGCGGTAAGAGGAATATAGGCTAGCAGAACGCCAAGAAGACGTCCCTTCGGGAATAGGTATCGAACCACGGGAAGAGTGAGCAAGACCCCGAGATAGAAGTACACGTACCAAGAAAAGGGTATGAGAACCCCCCCCAACCGATCAGGCTACGTAAAATCATCATCCAGTCCACTGCCCCGGCAACCGTGCAAGCATAAAACGGAAAGAATAAGGAAAAAAGAATAACCCAATATTCCAAAAGAAACACGACGATTTTCTTCAGCGAATAAAGATAAACGCCCCCAATGGATTTGCCTTCAAATGATTTTTGTAAACCGAAACCAGTAAGAAAAGCAAAAAGTGCAACGCAAAGTCCGCAAGCGTAACCAATATAGGAACTAAATAGCCTTCCATTAGGCAAAGTGACCGAAATAATAGACGAAGACGCATACAAGCTAAAAAGATGAGTGGCAACCATCATAATGATTGCAATAGCTTTAATGCAAAGGCTTGTTTGTTTATTCATGCTTGGCTCTTTTAATAGTATAGGTTTGGCTTCTCCGTTCAAGAGCTTGTTCCCATTTCATGTTGAGATGCAGCCATTTCTCTTCATTGCAAAGCCAAACGTTTCCCAAGGGGTAGAGCAAAAATTGACCAAGTGGAGAGGCCACAGTAATTAAAAGATAGCCAATAACCGCAATCGCGGCAGCACAAATAATCGTGTACCTCGTAATCAAATTTCCGAATAAAAGAAGAGAAAGACTGACCACCGCTAATCCCAATAAGATAGTCAGATAGGGCAGATAGGCGAAACGAAGATAGCTTCCGAAAGAGTCCTCCCTCCCGTGCCGCGAAAGCAAAAGCAGGATTATAAGGAGCAAGCCAATAGAAAAAGCACTAGTTAAGAAACCGATGAGTCCATTCACTAAAAGAGGCAAGAAGAAGCAAGCAACCATTAAAACAACCGAAAGAATACGAATTCCGATACACGTCCCCTTCGTTTGTACTCGGGCAAGGCCATTTAAAGACCCACCAATTAATGGACAAAGCAAATAAAGAACGATGGCATTAGCTAAAAACCAGATGTTGTTCAAAAGCGGTATAAAAGGATAAAGCACCATCGTCAAAAGTAAAACCGGGGTGGCGAAAGCTAACCATAAGCAAGCCGCTTGAACATCGCTAAGCGGATAAATAACTTTGCTGGGCGGGTAAGCAGCAAAAGCGGAGCTTTGCTCAGTTTGAATTTCCTTGTGACAGTCTTGATAGTGATCGATAAGAACGGGCAGATAAATCATGATTAAAAGACTCAGACTCTTCGAATCTGCGCCCATGTACGAGGTAGTTTCAACGAAACTATGAATGAAGAACAGGAGGAAGGAGAGTAAGCAAACGAATGTATTTAGGTGCTTTTTTCTAAAGTTCTTGATCACAAGAATCAAAAAGTAACCCAGCATGGCCAAATAGACGATAAGTCGGACGATTCCTCCATAATCAAGCATGGCCAAAATACCATTATGGGTATAACCCAGCCGAACATCACCATCATTCATCATCGGTCCTAATAGCCACATGAAGTTTCCATCGCCCATACCAAAAATGATTCGGAGGGGGCTGTTCAACTCTTGAACGCACAATTTCCAAATATTGATGCGTGAGGAAATGGTGTCTTCCGAGGTGTCGGTAAAGGCATCGATAAAATTGGTTAATATTTTATTCAAAGTTGGGGTTTGTTGGATGGTTCCCGAGACAACGAACCAGGACCAAAATCCGGCAATGGTCAAAATTACGCCGAATATTATGTTGTTTTTAACGGGATGAGCTTTAACCGTAATAACATAGCGATAGATGAGAAAAGCAACCCAGAAGATTGCCACAAGCAGCATTGAAGTTTTAGAAAGAACGAAGAAAAGTTCGGCGGAAAAAAGACTCATGATGAGGTAATACCACCAATGATGTGACTGGCATTGCAAATAACCGCAAGCACATATGCCAATCAGGATCATCGTTCCGAAGGTATTTCGCTGGTTATAAAACGATTCCGCAACCGTGTTAATGGTGGGGGTCATTGAAGGGTCGAAGTAAGCCCGATAGACATTAAATTCGTAGATGAGACTCCAAACGATAGAAACGAAAACCACTACGATTCCACCATAGAAATAGATGGTTAACTGTTTGGAGTTTCTTAAAACCTTGGGGATAACAGCAAAGACGAGGTATAGATACAAGCAAGTGACCGCAAAGGTAATGATAAAACGTAGCCGTTCAGAACCGGTTAAAAAGTAAACCACCGGGAAGATGTCTCCGGTGGTTTGATTCATTCCCATCGTTGAATAGAGGGGAGGAAAAGCCAAAATAGCGATGGTGTTACATACGAACAGCATCACCGCTATCGAAAAGAAGGCCCAGTTAATTTTGATGACGTAATAGCGATGAGCCAAAAAGAGAAAGATTCCCACGGATAGTAATACAGCAATGAGCGATAAGTAGTACTCTAAATCGCTCATGATCGTGGTATATACCGGGTCAAAGAAAGCCACGCCTTCTTCAAAGAACGCCCCGATGGTGAACATAAAGGCGATGGCTATGCCCATTAAAACATAGATATGTTTTGCGTTCTTGTGGGCGTCAATCATGGACTTAGTCTAACGCGCGTAGGCGCATTAATGAACAAAAAGAGCCAAATATTTGGCTCTTTTGGACTTTAGGCTTAGGCCAGCAGGAACTTCTGCAGATCGTCGTAAACCACTTCACGTCCCGTCTCATTATGGATTTCGTGACGCATGTGGGGATAGATTTTTAGGCTAACGTCCTTCACGCCATATTTCTGATACATCTTAAGTAAGGCCGTTGGGCCTTTGCCGCTATTACCAACGGGATCGGCATCCCCGGCCACAATGAAAATCTTCTCTTGAGGGGAAAGCTTCTTAAGCATCTTCTTTTCATAAAGATGACTCATACCCTTGAGGAATTCTCTCCAAAACCCCTGGGTATCCTGATGCCCGCAATAGGGATCGGCGATGTATTTTTTGACATTCTCTTCGTTATAGCTAAGCCAATCTAAATCCGTCTTACGAGGCTTAACCGCCTTGGTATACGCCCCTAAGCCCATATTCGATAAGAACTTCGAAGGCTTATTCCAGTTCGATTTATGGACAATGAGTTTGCTTAAGGCATACCCCATCTTCATCTTGGCTAGCGCTGGGCCATTGGACCCGCAAAGAATCACCCGTTCCACAGTGTGGGGATAGCGTTCCACATAACTTTGAGCCATAAAGGAACCCATGGAATGTCCCATTAAGCAAACCGGGAGTTTGTTATCTTTCTTAATCTTATTCACCAGCACATTTGCCGCATCGACGTTCTTGCTAAAACCATCGAGAGGCCACTGCTCTTGTTCCTCAACGGACTTGGCGTTAAGGCCTTGGCCAAAGGCATCGAGGACATAGACATTGATGCCTTTCTTATTGAAGAAAGAAGCCAAGTCGTTATAGCGCAAGGCGTACTCATTCATTCCCGTAAGAATGACGAGGTTCTTCTTAGGTTCTCCTGAAGACCAAAAATAACCCTTCAGCGTTTCTCCACCTGAAAGTGCGACTTCAAATGTCGTTGGCATAAGCTCCCCCCTTTAAATCGTATGAGACTAATTCTTCGGCGAATTCATTTTAGCATTAATTAACTCGTCCGCGGCCTTATCGGCAGCATTTTGGGTAATCAGTTCATCCGCGGCTTCGTTGCTGGCGGCTTGCTGCTGTTCTTCTTCGCTAGGCTCATCAGAAGTCTGGGCTGGTTCTTCTTTCGGGGCTTCGGCCGGTTTTGTTTCTTCAGGCGCAGCGGCCTTCGCTTCGGCTTCCGCCGGGGCAGCAGGTTGATTGCCAGCCGGGATCGATTCAGCCGGTTGTTCTACTGGAGCGGGCGTGACCTTGGCTACAATCTGGTCGATGAAGCGCAAGGCCCACTTAAAGGACATATCCCCTACGACTTTGACATAGGTCGGCGTGCCTTCATAAGCTTTGGTCTTGGAGTCATCATAGACATTCATCGTATCGTCTTTGAACTCGGCCGCCTGGGCCGCGCCATAAACACGGATATGGGTCCCACGGATAACTAAGAGGAACAAGGTATTCCGTCCGATCCAGAAGGAATCGTACTTCTTGGTAATGCGATGATTGGCCCCTTTGCTCAAGATGTAATCACGCAGTTGCGTGTATTGATCCAGCAAGGGTTTATCTGCGCGATCGAGTTTCTCTTGGAAAGTGACTGTCTTCAGGTTAGCAAAAGGATCGACCGGTTCGGGTTCTACCGCGGGAGCAGGAGCCGGTTCAACGGGCTTAGGCTCCTCAGGCTTCACTTCGACGGGTTTTGCCTCTTCAGGTTTAACTTCAGCGGGCTTCGCTTCTTCAGCCTTAACGGGTTCCGGTTCTTTCTCAGGGACGACTTCCGGAGCGGCAGGTTCTGGCTTTTCGATGCCATTGGCCTTCATGACTTCATCAACGAAACGGAAAGCCCACTTATACGATAAGGATCCCGTCACCTTGATGAATGATGGAGTATCTTGATAAATCTTCGTCTTGGAATCGTCATAGACGTTCATCGTGGAATCGGCGAGGGCTTTTGAGGGAATAGCACCATAAACCCGGAGGTGAGTTCCACGAATATTAATAATGATGAGACGCTTCATTCCTTTATGGTAAGCATCGTACTTCCGAGAAATCCGATGAGCGGTCCCATAAGAAAGGATATAGTCGCGAATCTCTTCGTAATTTTGTTTCAGATCTTCGGAGCTGCGTTTTAGTTTCTCTTCGAAGGTAACGTTATTGAGCCCAGCAAAAGGATCTTCCTCAACGGGAGCTTCTTCTTCCTTAGGCTCAGTCGGTGGCACATTGGTCGGTGCGTGTTTAGAGACTTCTTCATCGACCCGGCGTTTCGCGGCTTCTTCTTCCTCGGTCGGACGAACTTCCTTATAGACGAGCGGGGTCTTGGCCGCTTTGTTCTTGGCATCAATCTGGTCTTTAGTGAGCGGTTCGATAACAACCGGTGCGGATAAGGGCGCCAAATTGATCTCGCGTGGCGTCGAACCTGGAGTCGACTGACCCGCGTGGCGAACCGGGTAAGGATTGAACAAGACATAACGATCCAAGTTCTTGGCTTGAACGATGTCTTTATTCACTTCATCAGGGACGGAGTCGACATAGAGGAAATCATTGTGGGCCAAGACACGAGCAGCCGGCTTATTGAAGTCGCCGCATTGAGCCCACAGCATATCGATGCGTAAACGTTTGAAGACGTAATCAACAATGAGATCCAGGGCCGCCGTCGCATAGCCAAATCCCCAGTATTTGCGGCCTAATAGGAAATCGACTTTCATTTGTTCAAAACGCCGATATCCCTGCAAAACGTCTTTATTTAGAATCAAAAGACCGACCATTTTGTTATCGGACTTGCGAACGATGGCCCGGCCTTTTTTCTTCCGGTATTCCGCAAGAAGTTTCTTGGCGCTGGCCTTATCCTTCACGTGCTTTTGACCTTGAAGTTCAAGGATGCCTGCTTGCTTGGTGAGGCCATAGAATTCATTGAGATCACTATCTTCAAGAAGGCGGACCAAAATCTGTTCGTTCTGAAGATCCTCATCGGTTTGGATGATCTCGAGACGAATCGACTCATCAGGATTGCCTTTACGCTCCGAGTTATGAAGACGCTTGAGCCAGAGGGTTTGCTTGCCCCCGCGCTTGGCGCTGCCATCAATGATGGAATAGACCGAGTCGCAGTTGGCGCAATAGCAGTTCCCGTCTTCCTGTTCGCCATCGACGTAGAATCCGCAAACCGGGCAGACCTTGGAATAAGTCCATTTATCGGCTTCGATGAAGGTTAAGGAAGCCTTCAGCATGTTTTCGATGTTGGCGTCGAGTTTGCCAAAGAAGGGCGAGCAAAGGATCGCGCCGCGATCATTGGCTCCATTGACGGAGGTGAGGACAAAGGCGTTCTCGTAATCTTGTTCGGGAGTTAGACGCTGGAAAATAACCGTTGAAATGTACTTGTTCAATTCTTCAACGGTGGGGTAGTCGGCGGTTAAGCTTGGGACAATATCGATGCTGACGCGGCAACGGAGTTTCTTTTTGCCATTGAGAAACTGGGCTTGTTTAGGAATTCCGGTGTAGCGATATAGGGTCGTAATATGGCTACCCCGCAGCGTCACATCCGCAGTGATGTTCTTCCGAATAAACTTCAAATGTTTGATCTCGAGATTCTTGCGCTTATTGAAGCGAACCTTGCGGGTTGACGTTCTAAAGCCCAAACGGCGATAAGCCAGTAAGAGTTCGGATACGCAGAAATTGATATAGCCGTTGTTAAGCAAGACTTCGGCTTCGTGCTGGTGGGCCAGTAAGGAGAGCAAGCGTAAATAGAAGCGGAAGCAGGGCGCGTACTTCTTATCGCCAGCAAGTAAGTTGGTGATATGAACATCGGACTCGCTGAGCGGTTTGCTCTTTTTGACGGTCTTGTAGAAGGGGGTCGAAATCGCGTGGCTGAGGTCACTGCGAAGCTTGAGTAACTTCATCAAGGTCTTCACGATCGGGGAATCCGCGGTCGTAAGGAGCATGATGGGTTCGACTTGATCCTTCTTCTTTAAGTAACGCCCACGCGCGTCACGCGTGTGTTTGCTCTTGCGAGAAACATCCTGCTGGATTTGATCGATATCCGGCATATCGATGTCTTGGTCGTAAACATATTGATAAAGGAAGCGGACCTGGGAATAGAGGTCAGCGATGACGTGGCTAAGGAACATCAACATCTTGTCGATTAAGGCAACGATGAAACGGTTCTCATAAATCGCGTATTCGGTCTCGAAAATATCGGAGTAGATGTATTCGGGAAGCATCTTGTCGTTCTTTTGCTTCCAGAACCGTGGAACCCTGAGAGTCATGCGAATATCGGTGTTATCGATCTTGACCGCTTTTTCCGCCTGTTTGACCTCTTTTAAGGTCTTTAAGTGGGTACGGGGATCGGAGCAAATCGCCATGATCTTCTCAACAACGTTGGAGAACTCCGGGAGCCAAGGATAACTCTTCTCTTCCGAGAAGAAGTCATTCTCGTGGTTAAGCGCGCTAAAAAGGCCGGCTTCAGCATCTTCTTTTAAGCTTCCGTTAACGAAAGCACCACCACGCTTTTCGAGGCGGGCTTGGAAATCGTTAATAAAGGAAGGCAGGGTGTCAGCCATAAGTTATTACGCCAGTTTCTTGGAGAACTTGTTGATGAGTTCTTCGGACTCTTTGAAGACGTGCTTGCCATACTCGGCGTTAAGGTAACGGGTGAGTTTGACAAGGCCATCCTTAATGTAGGATTCGAAGTGGCCATCGAGTTTACGTAAGATTTTGCGAGCGAACATGATATCGAGGGCAGCTTCTTTGGTGCCACCAAGGGCAACGAAGACCGGCACGAACCGGTTGATCTGGTTCATGATACGGTTGCCGAAGCGAATATCGAAGGTTTCGCCAACGAAATCGGTGAGGGCCAAGAACTTCTTTTGCTCCTTATCGCTAAGGCAGTTCTCGGGCCGATTCATCGCTTCATTGATACAGTGAGAGAATTCATCAATCGTTAACGGATAAGGATCGTGCGGGTAATCGGTCTGGAAGGGGAGGTTGATCTCCTTGAAGTCGATGACGATGGCACGGTCGTAAACCTTATCGGTGATAGTGAAGGTCGAGTCATCGACGTTGACGGTGCCGATGAACCAGGTATTAACCGGAATACGGACCTGGCCATTTTCGATGTAGCGCGGCGTCACATCGCCGATCTTGACCTGCATAAGAGGAACCAACCAGTCGGCCGGCGGATATTCGAAGATGGACAGGAAGTCGGCGAAGTAGTATTCAACACGGCTGATGTTCATTTCATCGAGGACCATGATGTTGACCTTTTGAGGAATATAGGAAGCCTCATAAAGGTGCTTCAAGAGCTCGGTTTCCTTGAACTGGCCAGTGAAGTCGGAATAGTAACCGACAATATCGGAACGATCACGCCAAGTGGCCTGAACCGGGAAGAAGTAGGCTTTGCCGCCCACGAATTCCAAGAACATACGCGGCAAGGTGGATTTGCCGGTGCCGGATAGACCTTCAAGCAGGATCAAACGCGAAGCCGCAAAGCCGGCGATCCAGGAACGAATTAAGTCGATCGGGTAATAAAGTTTGCGGTGGCAGAGATAGCTCTGGAAACGGAAAGCCAAGGTGGTGAAGTCTTTGTAATCCATCGCCTTGTGGTTCCGCTGGGCTAACTCAAAGATCTCTTTTTCGTTGCCAGCAAAGGCTTCCTGAACGGCGGTGCCGATAACGACATCGTTGGCCTTGGTTTCGCCTTGGGCCATTACAGCAGCGACTTTCGCTTCTTCGGCGGCTTTCGCTTTTGCATCGGCTTCGGCTTTTAACTGATCAGGAGACTTGGACGAAAGGATTTCGGGCTGGGGCGGGAGCGGTTTCTTCGCTTCCACGGCAGCGCGGCAGTCGGCGTCCCACTGCTTCTTGGCGGCGGCGCAATCGGCAACCCATTTTGCCTGGGCAGCCTTTTGGTCAGCTTCGGCTTTGGCAGCCGCGGCCTTAGCATCGTCTTCTTTCTTATGAATACCATCCCACTTACGGTCGATCACCATCAAAGCGGGGAACAAATCGCCCGAGTGATCGTCGGGATCCTTTTTCGGATGATTACCGCCCATTCCGCCCATCGAATTGGAAGCATCCAATAACTTCTGGGGATCAATCATGACCTGAACGGTTTGCGGAACCGTGGCGGTCGAGGTCGCGACCGCGTGCGTGCTATAGTCAGCGGCAACGGGCAGGCCCGCGTCTTTGCGACGCGAGGCCGCGGAAGCTTCAGCAGCGGCTTTGAAGTCCTGATAATCGCCAGTGGTCATCATCGTTTTGGCAACACTCGAAGTTAACGAACTAATGAGGAAGACAAAGAGTTTGAGAACCGCCCACAAAATCAAAATGAAAACCGGGACGATAAGCATGAGCAAGATCATGATGCCCATGGATTCGATCATGTTGAGAGGAATGTTGTAACCCTTCTGACCGCCTAAATATTGGTAGAACGGAATGAACCCTAACAAAGCTCCAGCAACCAGAACTAAGCCGATCAAAACGAAGATCAGGGTGTATTTGATATTGAAACTCTTCAACCATTTCTGATCAACGGGTTTATTGTTCTCCAAGCGTTTACGGATTTGACGGTCACGAATATTCTTCACGAAAAAGAGAGCAAAGAAGACGACCGCGCCAATCGCGGTGAACAAGAAGAAGAAGAACCAGGAGGTAATACCGACGTTGAAGGGCTGAAGATTAAAGGCAGCGTACCAGTCCCTCATGAATTGATTGTCGATCCACGGAAGACGATCGCGGACAATGTTGTCGCTATCCATGAAGACCATGCCGATGAGGGCGGAAACATAGAGCACGATGACGCAAGCGAAGATAAAGGGACGCGAATTATACCAAGTGTGCTTTCTCGGTTTGCGTTTCCGGGTCGCCTGAGCTTCATCATCAATCCGATCTTTTTCACTCGAAACTTCTTTTTGAGAGGGTTCAGAAGGCTCATCGCCAACTAAGGTTCTGGAGGGGCTAGAAATCGTCCGGTCAATCGGTCCAGAAGAAGCGGGTTGAGATTGAACGTTTTCCGGCTTCTTTTCGGGAGCGGATTTTGGGGTCGTGGATTGGGCTACCGGTTGAGTTGCAGCGGGAGCAGAAACCGCAGCGGGTTTCTCCGTCGGAGCGACCGGTTTTTCGTCCGGTTTTTTTCCGGCATCAGTCACCGGTTTATTTTGATTTTCGTCCATGATGTTTTCCCCCTTAAATACAAAAAAATAGGAAAATCCTCGGAATTATTCTAAAAGAATAAGTACCTAGTTACAACGAAAACCCAATAGGGTCCTAAAAAGAGGGCAGTTTGGCTATAGTTTTCGAAATTTTTTCTGACAACTTGTGGACACACTGCAAGCGGTTTTTTTGAAAACCGTTTTCAGTTTTTTGCACAAATGAAAGTGAAGGGGACTGGCCTTAGAGGTCAGATTCCATCGGGATTCTTTTTTTGGAAGTTATAAGCATCTCGGCAGGCATCTTCGACCGTAAAACGAGCTTTCCAATGGAGCTCTTTATAGGCTTTGTCGCAGTTGGCAAAATTCTCGGAAACATCACCCGCTCTACGAGGGAAAATTTGGTACGGAATTTTGATGCCGTTTGCCTTCTCAAAAGCGTGGACCAATTCCAAGACTGAAGTGCCCTTTCCGGTCCCCAAATTGTAAATAACGAGACCCGGTTTTTCTTCAAGTTTTTTTAGGGTCGCAACATGGCCCTCGGCCAGGTCAACGACATGGATGTAATCCCGGACTCCGGTGCCATCCACGGTGGGGTAATCGTCACCCCAAATCCGCAGCTCTTTTAACTTGCCAATAGCGACCTGCGAAACATAGGGCATAAGGTTGTTCGGAATGCCATTAGGATCTTCGCCGAGCAATCCCGAGGGATGGGCGCCGATCGGGTTGAAATAACGAAGCAAGGCAATGTTGAGACTCGGGTCAGCTTTCTGGGCATCGGTGAGAATCCGTTCAATCATGATCTTCGTCTCGCCATAGGGGTTCGTCGCCGAACCCACCGGGTCCGATTCATAAAGCGGAACCCGCTTGGGAATGCCGTAAACCGTCGCGCTGGAAGAGAAGACAAGGTTCTTGACCCCGAATTCCTTCATAAGGCGCAGCAGCACCAGCGTCGATAGCAGGTTGTTCGTGTAATACTCGATGGGTTTATAGACCGACTCCCCCACCGCTTTAAGGCCGGCGAAATGAATCACCGCATCGAATTTTTCCTCTTGGAAGACTTTTTTGAAATCCTCGTAGATGCAGCAGTCGACCTTATAGAAGGGCGGGCGGACACCCGAAAGCTCTTCAATGCGGTCGAGGACCTTCTCTTTTGAGTTGGCTAAGTCATCGACGATGACAACCTGATGCTTGTTGGCAATTAGAGCCAGCACCGTCTCTGACCCAATGAAGCCCAAACCTCCCGTAACGAGTACACGCATAATCTATTTTCCTTTCTTGGCGGCTTCCTTAGCGATGGCTAAGCGACGCGCCTCACCTTTACCAATCTTATTCTCCCGGCGGATCTCATCATGACCCGGGGTGGATTCGATTTCGACCGCCCGCGCTCCGTGCATATCTTGACGGAGTTCGCGGATGATTTGATCAGAGAGTAACTTGTTTGCCTCGGCCCGAATCGCTAAGCGCAAGGCCAATAGTCCTAAGGAGTTCCGAAGGTTATCGTCCGCTTGGAGATTCTTGCGGTTGACTTCGTTTTGGTATTTCTTAGCGAAATTGTCGACGATGGACTTCGTGGTTTTGCTCGACTCATGGAGCAAGGCCGATTGAACATCGCAATAGAAGGCATAGAGCCTTCCTTTATCGAGGGAGACGTTCTTGTCCATCTCGAGAAGCAACGCCATATCGGACATCGAAATGGTGTTCTTCATGAGGGTGATGGCCATCAGATAGCCAATCTGCTCTTTGTTATAGCGTTTCTTCTTCGGCTCATCGATCATCTTGGCTTTGACATAGTTATTGACCATGAACGAAGTCAGAATCTTTTGATCGTCCGGCGAAAAAGCGCTCAAGGTTTCGTTGATGTACTTAAGAACCTGTTCCATATAAAGGTCGACACCCGGAAGTTCCTTATATTGGGGCAAGGAAAAATCATTGACGTCATTCAGCCATTTTTGAAGTTCCTTGAGTTCTCTTTCCATAGCAAGTTACCTCTTCTTGATTTCCTCAGCCATTATCCGTGCGACGGCGGCCGGATTAACCTTGCCATGGCTTAATTTCATGACTTGGCCAATCAAGAAGCCGATCGCTCGGTCTTTGCCCGCCTTGTAGTCCAGGATCGACTGCGGGTTAGCATCAAACACTTGGCTCACAAAGCCAAGGACCGCGCCATCATCGCTCACTTGCATGACGATGTGGAGGCTCTCTTGGGCTTGCTTAGCGTTACCGCCGTGTTCCAGCATGTAATTGAGGATATCGGCGCATTGCTTATGGGTTAAGCCACCTTCTTGGAGGTTGACCACATCGGCCAAAGCTTCGGGGGCTAACGGGAAGTCGCTAATGCCCTTATTGGCCTTATTAAGATAGCCATTAACTTCCACGATGAGGAAGTTCGCTAAGGTCTTGGCGCTCTTGCTGGAGGCCAAACCCTTTTCGAAATATTCCGCCATATGGATATCGCTAAGAAGAATATCGGCATCGGTGGGGTTGAGGCCCAGCTTCAAATAGCGCTCTTTCTTGGCGTCAAAGAGTTCAGGGCAGGTCTTAATCGCCGTGTTCACAAAGTCATCGCTCAAATGAATCGGAGCGATATTGGGTTCGCAGAAATACTTGTAGTCCACCGCATCCGTTTTTAGACGCATTAAGACGGTCCGGCCACTGGTTTCATCGAAACGCCGCGTCTCTTGTTGGACGGGGGTTCCGCTTAAAAGCAGGGCAGTTTGCCTAGCGACTTCATAGTCGAGGGCAATCTCGATGTTCTTAAGGGAGTTCAGGTTTTTAAGCTCAACCTTGGTACCGAGTTTCTCGGTTCCGTAAGGACGGATGGAAACGTTCACGTCGCAGCGCAGTGATCCTTCTTCCATTTTGCCGTCGGAGGTTCCGGAATAGACCACGATGTTGCGGATTGCTTCAACGTAGTGCATGGCTTCCGTGCCAGACCGTAGATCCGGCAAAGAAACGATTTCTACGAGCGGGACACCGGCCCGGTTATAGTCGAGCAAGGTGTAATCGAGGAAGTGCAGTTGCTTGCAGGTATCCTCTTCCATGTGAATCCGTTCAATCCGAATGCGTTTGGTTTTGCCATTCTTGTCGAGAATGTCCAAATAGCCTTCCTTTCCGATCGGACGGAATTGCTGGGTGATTTGGAAGCCTTTCGGAAGATCGCTATAGAAATAGTTCTTACGGTCGAAATAAAGGGTGTGGTCGATGCTCATATGAAGAGCATTGGCGACCCGGATGGCATTGATGACCGCTTGCTTGTTCACGACGGGCATCGTGCCAGGATAGGCCATATCGAGCGGGGCGATTTCAGTATTGGGTTCGTGCGAGAATCCCACCGGGGCGGCGGAGAACATTTTGGACTTGGTCCGCATCTCGACGTGGATCTCGAGACCAATGACGGCTTCGAAGTTCATAAATTGCCCTCCTTTTTGTTACGGATGGATAAGTTGGAAAGACCGCTGATGGATTCAAAAGCAGCGGCGATTTGATAGAGTTTTGCTTCCTCAAAGGCCCGGCCCATGAAGTTGATGCCAATCGGCATTCCCTCTTCAAGCGTCAAAGGCAAAGTGATGGAAGGAAGGCCGGCGAAGTTGCCTAAGGCCAAATGGTTATCGGCGATGAGGTATTCATCCGAAAGCTTATCGCTCGCGGCGCTAAAGCTCGGGGCAATGCTCGGGGCGGCCGGAACATAAATGAAGTCATGATCCTTTAGGATCGCATTGGTCTTCTCGACGATCTTGGCCCGGTTCTTTTGAGCCCGTAAGAAGAGGACATCTTGGTTCTCTCTCATTAGGGCAAACGAGCCAATCACGAAACGGCGTTTAATCAGTTCGCTGAAGCCTTTGGTTCTGGCGTTATACATGACCTCTTGATAAGTCTTGCCGCCATAATTGGGGCCGAATTTGATGCCATCGAGGTTAGCGTCGTTGCTGGTCGCTTCGGCGCAGCTGATGACGATGTAGGTCGCGTAGATCGATTCAAGCAGGTCGCGGCCGAAGCTGACTTCTTCAACCTCAACGCCTTGTTTCTTTAAGGCTTCAACCGACTTGGCAAAGGAAGCCTTTAAAGCCTGATTGGTGATGGAATCGGTAATCTCTTTGATGATTGCGATTTTAAGGCCCTTAACCGGTTTGCCAATTAAGGATTCATACTTCTCGACCGGCTTAAAGGAAGAAGTCGAGTCATGATTGTCACGGCCCGCTAAAACATCCAATAAGTAGGCGGAATCCGCGGCGGTTCTGCTAAAGAAGCCAACATGATCCAGCGAAGGGGCGAAGGGAAATAAGCCATAGCGAGAAATCCGACCCCAGGTTGGCTTCATACCAACAAGGCCAGCAAAGGAAGCGGGTTTACGGACGGAGTCGCCGGTGTCGCTGCCCAAAGCGAAGGGGACGATGCCCGAGCAAACGGAAGCGGCGCTGCCGCAGCTCGACCCGCCGATCATGCGCTGATGCGTCGGATCCCAGGGGTTATAGGTCTTGCCTAAGTGGCCGGTCGTGCCGGTGCCGCCCATCGCGAGTTCGTCGAGGGTCGATTTGCCAATCATGACGGCTTTCGCGGCCTTCAGTTTGCTAACGACCGTCGCATCGTATAAAGGAACGTAGCCATTGAGAATATTGCTGGAAGCGGTCGTCGGCAATCCTTTGGTTGAGAAGTTATCCTTGAGGACGTAAGGGATGCCCCAAAGGACATTATCTTTTTCGGGGCCTTTTAGGCTAGCAGCAAAGGCTAAAGCATTGGCTTCGTCAATGAGCTCAAAGGCATTGTCTTTGCTCTCTTTGGCCCGCTTAATCGCTTCCTGGGTCAACTCTAAAGGCGTGACTTTCTTCTCCACCAAAGCGGCGTGGATTTCATTAAGGGATAAATCGAGGGTGTTCATTTAGCCCACCACCTTTGGTAACTTGATCTCGTGGTCTTGGACCGAGCCCGCGTTCTTTAACGCCTCATCGCGGGGAAGGGGAGTCTCAGCGACGTCTTCGCGGAGATAGTCCACGGTGACATCGAAGGGGAAAGTCATGGGAGCGTAGGCCTCGAGGCCTTCGATCTTGCCGATCTTCTCCATTTGCTTGGTTAGAATCTTAAACTCTTCATAGAGGGTCTGGTATTCTTGTTCGGACATGTCAAACAAGAGCCGGTTGGCCGCATCATGAAGGACATCCATCGTAATTTCTTTCATAGTTTTCTATTTTCTCTTTCAATAGTCTAATCGAAGAGGCGGGACATTCAATATAACTTTCTTGTCCATCTTAGCCATTTCACACGGCCTAAAAGAAGAATCAAAACACCAAAGACCATGCAAAGGCATACAACAACAGGGAATTTTACCCATTCATTAGCGAATATGCTGACTTTATCAGACAATAGTTTATTGAGAGCTAGGCAATAAACCTGCAGCAAGTAAACTAAACCGCTCAAAGGAGCCAAGGAACTTAAAACGGTCGAAGAACGATTTGACGTTGGCAGACAAAGCAAAAAGAACAATAAGGTTCCGGCAACAAGAGGAGCTGAGAACAAAAAGTTGGTATCGCGAGGGGTCGAATAGGTAGCCACAAAATAAGCTTCGACAAATAGAATGGCTAAACTAACGACATTAACGGCTAAGGAAATCCAAAGACCTTTTTTAGAAAAGAGGTCAGGATGACGTTGATGAATAACGGCTAGTGCTAAGCCAATTTGAATCAGCAAAAAAGAAAAGAAAACGCCGTTAAGAGTGGTGAGGAATACCTTGAAATATCCACCATAAATTGAGGCAATGGAACTAGGAATTAGGCCGAAATACATATCGCCGAAAGCGCCAATCACAAAGAGCAAAACTCCCAAAGCTAAATTAAGCCAAAGGGGGCTTTTCATCCGAATCAAAACCCAAGTCAGAAATAAGGCGAAGGAACAACCCGCTAAATACCAAAGAATTTCAATGCTCCCTGAAAAGAAGAAACGTTGAACAAAAGACAAGACAAAGGAACCAAAACTTACCGACGCTTGGACGTATTGCTGATAAATGATGATAGGGAGATAAATTACCGTCCACACTAGATAAAGCAGCAGCTGTTTCAATGAGGCCTTCAAAAAGACCCCGCGATTCCCTTCGCTCAAATATTTACTGCCAGCAAAATACCCGCTGACAAGAACGAAGAAAGGAACGGCAACACGAAATAGGGAAGCATTTAAGGCGCTAAAAGGTTGCACGCTTGCAGATGAAAAGTTAGCAGAAAGTGTGCAATGAATAGCCACGACACAAATTGCCATGATTAAACGAGCGATATCAATCCAATAATTCCTAGGTTCTTTTGCTTTTTCCATATTTTCCATCCCTTTTTTCCTCTATTGCCCGATCTTTTGCAGGTGGGACATGGCTTCTTCTTCGTCCATCACCTTGATGCCAAGGTCTTGGGCTTTTTGGAGTTTGCTGCCAGCATCGCTTCCGGCGATCACCACATCGGTGTTGCGCGAGACCGAACCGGCGACTTTGGCCCCAATGCCTTCAAGAATCGAAGTCATCTCATCCCGGGAATAATGGGCCAAGGTTCCCGTTAAGACGACGGTCTTCCCATAGAAATAGGAATTGACGTCGCGCTGATCGCTGCCGAGGTAGGCGAAGTTGAGCCCATCGGCCCGCAAGCTTTCAATCATCTCGAGATTCTTGGGGTCGTGGAAGTAGTTAAAGAGCGATTGGGCACTCACGGGTCCCATATCTTGGACTTGGAGATAGTCTTCGACGGTTAAGTCCTTAAAGGCATCGAGGTTCTTATAGAGGGAGGCTAAAACCTTCGCGGTCTTATTGCCGACCTCCTTGATCCCTAAGCCATAAAGCAGCCGCTCCAAAGACTTCTGTTTACTCGCTTCAATCGCGGTCAAAATCGAGTTAATCGACTTATCGCTCCAACCATCGAGCATCTTGATCTCGGAAGCGTGGTCACTGAGGTGATAGATGCCGGGGATGTCCTTCATGAAACCTTCGTTGAAGAACTCCTCCACCACTTTATCGCCCATGCCGTCAATATCCATGGCATCGCGCGAAGCGAAGTGAATCATCCCTTCGATCTTGCGGGAGGGGCATTCAGGGTTAAGGCAATAATGGAGGCCTTGAACCTTGGTGAGCGGCTGACCGCACTCGGGGCAATTCGCGGCCATCACAAAGGGTCGTTCATTGCCCGTACGTTTTTCGACCAAGGGACGGACGACCTCAGGGATGACATCCGCGGCTTTCCGTAAGGAGACATAATCCCCAATCATTAGGCCTTTATCTTTAATGAAGTCTTCATTATTAAGAGTAGCCCGTTGCACCAGCGAGCCTTGGACGCGGACAGGTTCAAGGATGGCGTTCGGGGTAATGCGACCCGTCCGGCCAACCGTGAGGACAATATCAAGCAACTTCGTCGAAACCTCGGTGGGCGGGAATTTGTAGGCGATGGCCCAGCGCGGAGTTTTGGCGGTATAGCCAAGGACATCATAGTCATCGATGTTATCGACCTTAAAAACCAAGCCATCGATATCGTAGCCAAGCGTCGGTCGCTTCTCCGTGTATTCGCGGATATAGGCAATCACTTCTTCAATGCCATGCAGGAGGCGGCGTTCCTTATTGGTACGGAAGCCAAGCTTATCCAAATAGTTGAGAGACTCGCTATGGACGTGAAGATTGAGTTCTCGCGCGTTAACGAGGTAATACCAGAAGGCATCGAGACCCCGGGAAGCCGCGATCGAAGAATCGAGTTGCCGGACCGATCCGGCCGCGGCATTGCGGGCATTAGCCAGTAACGGTTCGCCAGCCAGTTCACGTTGGACATTCAGTTTTTCCAAGCTCTTCTTCGGCATATAGACTTCGCCCCGAACTTCAAAGGGCCGCTTCTCGGCGACATGGGCGGGAATCGAAGGGATCGTCATGACGTTTTGAGTCACATCTTCCCCGGTCACGCCATCGCCGCGGGTCACGCAATATTGGAGTTCCCCATTTTCATAGATGAGGGACATGCCTAAGCCATCGATTTTGACTTCGCCCATGTAGGTGATGGTGTCTTTATGCAAAAGCTCCCTCACCCGCCGGTCAAAGTCGCGCATCTCGTCTTCGTTATAGACGTTGCCTAAAGAGAGCATCAAACGCTTATGCGGGATTTTCTTAAACTCATCGATGACCTGGCCACCGACCCGCTGAGTCGGCGAATTCTTGCTCCGTAAATCCGGGAACTGTCCTTCAATGAGCGAGAGCTCGTTCATCAGACGGTCGAACTCGGCATCCGAAAGACTCGGGTTATCCAAAACGTAATACTCGTAGTTGGCTTTTTCGAGCGCGGCGGTAAGTTCCTTCACTCGAACAATCGCTTCATCGTGATTCATGCTTGTCCTCCTTTAGACGCCTTGCGGCTTAACATCGGATGGTTGGCTAATAAGGTCTTTTTGCCGCAGCTGATGAAGTTCACCACGATGATCGAATTATCGATGATCGAGAGGACTTCGCCTTCCCCAAATTTCTCATGGACGGCAATATCGCCAACCTTCCAGTCAGTGATGCCATTGCTAGCGGGCTTAGCTTCGGGCTCGGGTTCAGGTTCTTTGGCAAAGGGATCAATCGCATCGCCATCGCTAAAGAAGGACGAGGTCCCTTGGGAAGCGGGCTTCCAGCCTCCGCCCTTGGGCGTATGGCCATAGCCCGAATGGTAATCGCCATACCCTTCCTGATATTCGGTCGGCGGGAATTTTAGACCCGCATCTTCAAAGAATTCGCTGGGGATCGCATGGGAATCGCTCACGAAGGAATAACCGGTATTGCAGGTCATGAAGAGTTTCTTCTTGGCCCGGGTCATCGCGACATAAGCTAAGCGGCGTTCCTCTTCTTTGCCGTCATGCCCCGATTCGTTTTCTACCCGCATCGAAGGGAAGGAGCCTTCATTCATCGAAATGACGAAAACATAGTCAAACTCCAAGCCTTTGGCGATATGGATGGTCATAAGCGAGACATAATTGCCTTCGTTCATATCATCCTGCGAGGTGAGCAAAGTCACGTTCTGAAGGTAGTCGTCGAAAGTGGATTCGGGGTTGTTGGCGATGAAGTGAGTGATGTCATCAAATAAGGCGTTGACGTTAGCGGCCCGATCTTCGTCCACCGATTCATCTTCGGCGGCGTATTCGTAGTAACCGATATCGGTGATGAAGTCTTTGAGGATGGAAGAATAAACCTCAAAATTGTCCTTGAGCTTTTGTTTGACCGCTTCCATCTTGGTGAGAAGAACGGTGAGGGCGGTGATGACGCGCGGAGAAAGGTCGCTATTGTTGGGGCTGATCGAAAGCAGGTAGTTATATTCGCTGAGGTTCGCCGCTTTCGCTTCATTGCGGATCGTTTCCAAAGAAGTGTCGCCGATGCCGCGTTTCGGGACGTTAGCGATCCGTTCAAAGGAAACATCGTCGAGTGGATTTAGAAGCAACCGGAAATAAGCTAAGACATCCTTAACTTCCATACGCTGATAGAAGCGAAGGCCGCCAAAGACGCGGTAAGGAATGCCATGGGCAGCGAATTCGGCTTCAAAGGGACGAGTAACGTAAGAGCTGCGATAGAGAACCGCGATATTGCGGTACTCGGGCGGAGTGCTTTTCCGAGCCAAGCGTTCAATCTGGCTAATGACGTACTGGGCTTCGCCTTCGGCATTGGGCAAACGTTTAATCTCGATCGGGTCCCCTGCTCCATCGAGGGTATAGAGATTCTTCGGGACACGTTTTTTGTTCTTGGAGATCAGCAAGTTAGCCGCATCGAGGATGGTCTTCGTCGAGCGATAGTTCCGATCCAAGATGATGGTCTCAGCATCGGGGAATTCCTTGGCGAAATTGAGGATGATGTTTTGATTGGCCCCGCGCCAGGTGTAAATCGTCTGGTCCGGATCACCCACCACGTAGATATTGGTTTGGGGGGTGATGAGCAACTTCATCAGCTTATATTGAACATCGTTGGTATCCTGGAACTCATCGACCAAGATATGGTCAAAACGATGAGACCACTTCTCTCGGATGTCCGTGTTCTCACTCAGAATCCGAATCGTCTTGAGCAACAAGTCATCGAAGTCGAGGCAGAACATGGCCGTCTTCTTCTTCTCATACGCCACAAAGAAACGCAGGCATTCTTTTTCTTCATCGAAGGCCTCGCGGTCAATCACGATATCTTCCGGATAATCGCCTCGGCATTTCTTTTGGCGGATGTATTCGAGGGCAGTTTTGACGATCTTATCGCCTTTTTTATAGCCAAAATCCACCGCGATGTTTTTAACGAGGGCTTGCTGATCGTCCTCATCGAAAATCGTGAACCCCACCGGATAATTGATGGAACGGCACTCGGCCCGTAAAAAGCGAGCGCAGAAACTGTGGAAGGTCGAGACATGAAGAAAGAAGGCGGAATCGGGGACGAGTTTGCAGGCTCTATCCTTCATTTCGGCCGCGACTTTGTTGGTGAAGGCAATCGCCAAAATACGGGAAGGATCCGCTTGCCGTTCCGAAATGAGATAAGAGATGCGATACGTCAAAACCCGGGTCTTGCCCGAGCCCGCGCCAGCGATGATGCGGACATGTTGAGACCTCGTCTCCACCGCGGCTAATTGTTGTTGGTTAAGTAAACTCGCGTAATCCATAGTTCCGATTGCGAAATTAGTCTACTCTATCCCTCCTTCCCTATAAATAGGGAAAGTCGGTAGGGTAGTCCCTATCGGAACAATAATTTTAAATTGATGGTGAGGGCCCCGTAGGAACGTGCGTAAGCGTCCCTACGAGGGTACATGGGATGGGAGGTACATGGGGCCCTCACCTTAGATATAGGGGCCAAAAAGCAAAAAGGACCGAAAAAGAGAAAAATTCGACCGTGAGGCGCGTTACAATACTGGTATGACGCTTTTCACGCGGCGCGAAACCTTGACCGAAAACATGACCTATATGGCCATGATGGCGGCGATTAACGTCATCTTTTCTTTATTCGCCGCTTGGTTACCGCTAGGGGCGGTCTTTGTCATGATCGCGCTCCCCTTAACGAGCGCCGTCATCGCCATCTATTGCAAGCCCCGCTATTTCCCGATTTACTTGGTGGCCACGATCGGGGTCTGCTTAGCTGCGACCGCTTGGGATATTAAGAACACGCTGTTCTATGTCGTCCCTTCCATTTGCACCGGCCTCGTCTATGGGATTTTGCGTCGCTTCAAGGTTCCGACATCCATCTTGGTCTTTATCGTCACCGGCATTCAAATGGGCCTCACCTTCGCCTCGATTTCCCTCATTCAATTCTTCTTTAACGTCAACATGATCGAATTCTTAGAGACCCTGCTTGGCTTAGCCAAATCGCCATTAATGATCAATGTCGTTCCGGCGGCGATGTTCGCCTATGCCTTAGGCCAATCGGCCTTGAGCCATCTCTTCATGACGGGGGAACTCAGCCACCTCAATCAGCAAGAAGCCGAGGAAGGCTGGATCAAATGGCTTTACCCCGCCGTGACTTTGCTGGCCGCGGGCCTATCCTTCGCTTCGATCTTTTGGATGGCTTCGGTCGGTTACGTCATCATGATCACCGCTCTCTATTTTGCCTGCTGGTGCGGTTCCACCCTTTTCGCCCCCAAGGCTCCGATCGCGACCTACATTGTTCTTGGAGTTCTCTTGCTGCTAAGCTTCGGCCTCTTCGTTGGCTTTTATTCCCGTTTCAATGAAGGCGATGGCCTGATTTTGCTCAATCTCCCTCTCGTGGCCTTGGCCTTGGCGGCTTTGTTGAATCTTCTTTTAGCAAAACCCTCTACTAAAGTAGAATAGATGCACTAGGATAAAAGGCATGCAGTTCCTCAAAATGTTCGGATTAGGAATTCTCTACGCTCTTCTTTTTCCGTTCCTGTGCGTGGCTTTAGCCCTCTTCGCCGTCTATGGCGTCATCGTTTTCCTCGTTGAGTTTATCATCATGGTCGTTCATTTCTTCTCGGGCAAGAAACTCTTCCCACCCTTCCCCGAAGATCAAAAGGCTTATCAGATTCTTCTGCAGCTTCAGCAGCAGCAACTCGCGGCCGCTAATCCCCAGCAGCCTCAAACCAATGTCTACGTTCAGCAAAACTACTACACCCCGCATGGCCAACCGATTCCTGGCGCCGCCCCGCAGCCGAGCGGCACTCCGATTGGGCAGCAGCCTCAATCCTCTTGGCAACCTTTAGGCAATCCTGAAGCCGGCCAGCTCCCGCCCCAGCAGCCCGGGCAGATTCCGCCGCAACCCTCCTATACGCAACAACCCAATCAGATTCCCCAGCAGCAAAGGCCAATGAATCCTTTCGATGTGATCGACACCAATTCGGAGGATAAAAAATGAACCGCTTCCTTCCGATTTTGGCCACGATTGAAATGTCGGAAAACGACAAGCGGGCTTTAATCGCCCTCGTCATTATTTTGGTGATTCTCTTTGTTCTGATTGGCTTATTGGGAATGGCGGTCCGCAAGACCATGGAATACCAAGGCAAGCGCGCCGACACTTTGATGCACGACGTCACCATCACCAAGGTCGTCACCACTCCCTTGCAGTTCCGCGTCCTCGGCCGCAAGAAGAACCACCGCCTCCTCTACCGTCAAAGCCTCTGGCCTTTCTTGGTGGCTTTAACTGGCCTCATCATTTGGATTATTGCTAGTCTAGCGATGCGCAACTGGACCGAAAACATCTTCGCCGATTTTGGCGACCTCTTCTTCCTCTTCAATTGGAATGCTGAAGGCGTCTGGACCAGCGTATTCGGACTCACCCTCCTCGCCAAATTCCCTCCGCTCAGCCAAAATCCTCATATTGTTCCTGAACATATCGCCTCCTATTTTGAGGTGACTTTCTTCTTGGTCGCGGCGGGTTGGTACCTCGTGGTTGTCCAAGCCTTCATCAGCCGGGCTTTCATGATTCAAAAACGGAGCCGCGATGTCTTCTCAAAGAGTCTAAAAGACTATAAGGCGAACGACGTCGATACCAGCAAACTGCCCCCGCTTCCGCCCTCCGATTAATCCATCATAAAAAAGGGATCCGACGATTGCCGAATTCCTTTTCTTTTTGTCGTTACCGATTAATTGAAGTCGTCCTTGGCTAAGGCCCAACCGATCGCGTAGAACCCGGTGTCGAGCTGGAGGGAAAGTAAGCCTAGGAAGAAGTTAGCCCAGTCATGATCCTGAGTCAGCGTAACGATGGATAAGGCTAAGTCCACGAAGAAGATCACGAACACCACAATGGCCATCAAAGAAACGAAAGAAATAAAAGGCCCTTTGCCCTTGGCGTAGGAGAATCCTCCAATCGCCGCGAAGGTCAAAACGAAGAACAAGAACGGCTTCATCACGTATTGAAAGACGCTGACGAAATCATTCCATTTCACCTCACCCGTGAATGGATAAACGATCGTTTCGATAAGTTGGGCAGTCGCATCAAGCAATAGCAAAACCGAACCGATGCACAAGAAGACTAAGCCCAGCTTAATAATGCGGCCAGCGTGAGCTTGCCGTTTTTCAAAAGCCGCTTGGTCTTGGACTTTCATAGCTACTTCAAGGCTAACACGAGATCGACGATTTCCCAAGCCAAGAACCCCGCCTCGATGAGGCAGAGGATGATAAAGAGCCAGAAGATCCGCTTACGGGCGGTGTTCTTCTGCTGATCCTCGGAATTCTCCACCGGCAAAGTCGACTCAAAAGAGTCTTGATAGTTCGGGGTCGGATTCGGGTTGCTAGGATTAGGCTGATCCATAGATTAGTACTTCAAGTTGCTCGAAGTTCTCGGATAAGGTTCGGTATCGCGGATGTTCGCAACGCCGGTGATATACATCAATAAACGGTCAAAGCCAATGCCAAAGCCCGAGTGGATGCAGCCGCCGTATTTACGGAGGTTCAAATACCATTCAAGACCCTTGGTGTTGCCGATTTTGTCCATCTTGGCTTTCAGGACATCGTAACGTTCCTCACGCTGAGAACCGCCGATGATTTCGCCTTCGCCCGGGACTAAGCAGTCGCAAGCGGCGACGGTCTTGCCATCATCGTTCTCACGCATATAGAACGCTTTGATTTCTTTAGGATAATCGATGAGGAACATCGGGCCTTTGACGATCTCTTCGGTGAGATAACGTTCGTGCTCGCTTTGAAGATCCATGCCCCATTCGATGTTGGAATTATCGAACTTGTGGCCATTCTTAACTGCTTCTTGGAGCAGTTTGATGCCCTCGGTGTACTCCATATGAGTGAAGGGGGTATTGAGGACGTGATTGAGCTTTTCGAGAAGGCCCTTGTCGATGAAGGTATTGAAGAAAGCCATTTCATCGGGGCAGTGATCGAGGACATAACGGATGCAGAATTTGATGGTCTCTTCCATGAGAGCCATATCGTCATCGAGGTCGGCGAAAGCGATTTCGGGTTCAATCATCCAGAATTCGGAAGCGTGGCGCGGAGTGTTGCTCTTCTCGGCGCGGAAAGTCGGGCCAAAGGTATAGACATCGCGGAAGGCCATGGCGAAGGCTTCGACATGGAGTTGGCCTGAGACCGTTAAGGACGCCCGGCGGCCATAGAAATCATTGATCGGATCCTTGGCATCGGTGGTCACCGTGAAAACCTGGCCGGCACCTTCGGCATCGTTGGCCGTGATTTCAGGGGTATGGACATAGATGAAGCCTTTGCCTTGGAAGAATTCGTGAATCGCCATCGCTAGAACGCTGCGGACCCGATAAAGGGCCGTGAAAGTATTGGTTCTCGGACGAAGATAGGCAATGTCGCGGAGATATTCCATCGTGTGGAATTTCTTTTGTAGCGGGTAATCCGGATCGACGTCGCCCAAGATGGTGATGGCCGAAGCGTGGACTTCAAACGGCTGTTTCATGGCGGGGGTGAGTCGGATTTCGCCCTTAACCGCAATGGCGGCACCCGTCAAAATATGAGCGACCTTGGCATAGTCGCCGATCGCCGAATCATAAACGATTTGAATCGCTTTAAAGCAGGTCCCATCGTTGAGCTCGATGAACCCGATCGATCCGTTATCGCGATTGGTATGAACCCAACCTTCGAGATAAACGGGATTGGACTTCGTGATATCTTTTTTGCTCGCGAAGTCGGCATAGAGAGACTGGACAGTAATGGCTTTTGGTTGCATGCGACTAGTATAAAGGCGAAAAGAGAAAAAGAGTAGAGGGCTTTGCTTAAAAGCAAAAGAAAGGGATTGGCATTTTTCTTTTGGCTTTATAGTGACAAACCCCGCTATACTAGGGCCCGAGGGAAAATTGATGAACACCAAATTGTTGTTGCCGGTCGCCCTGCTTGGATTCGCCTTAACCAGTTGCGGAGGCTCTTCCAATTCAAGTTCGGCTTCTTTGGTTCCAAGCGTTACGAGTTCCGTTTCTTCAAGCCTGAGTTCCGAGACAACCAGCGAAAGCGTTGCTCCCGTAACGACTTCAGAGAGTTCATCCAGCCAAACGCCCATCTCGACGAGCCTCGCCCCAGAAGGCGCCATTCATGCGATTACTTATGACGATATTCCAGCGACCAGCCAAAGCACCTATCTCAGCGATACCGAAATCACGGTCGGAGAAGATAAGTACCAACTCGATTGCATTCAGCAAGGCCATGGTTCCTACGCCAACCTTATTCAAGCCAAGGCTGGTGTGGCGACGATTAATAACAAGACTCCGATGCTCGGAAAATTGACAATCGTAACTCTCGATAAGAGTGCAGTGAATGGCGGTGTCCATGGCGTTCCGACCATTTATGTTGGCGAAGCGGCCAATCCTCAAACGACCACCGTCACCGTCGATCACGAAAGCGTGACGGTCTCTGGCACCGTCTATGACTCTTTTTCAGCGGTGCTAACCGCCCAGTATTTCACTTACGTGAATACCAGCGAACGCGCCGCCTATATTTCGGTCTTCAAAATCGTTAGTTGATCAATCGAATTTCGCCCAATCCGAAATCCGCCAGTTGGGATCAACCCCAAGAGTTAATGGGGCAAAGACTTTTCGTTCGTATAAATGTTCAGCGACCTTGGCAATCATGGCCGCGTTATCGGTCGTGCACCAAAGCGGAGGAATAATCAGATCGATCCCCGTGCCTTCAAGGCGAGCTTTCATTTGCTCACGAAGATAGGAATTCGCACTCACGCCCCCCGCCAAAACCATTTGTTTGACGTGGTAATCCTCGGCGGCCCGTGTGGCCTTTTCAAGGATCATTCCGATGGCGACATCCTGAAAGGAACGGGCCATGTCATCGAGACGAACCGGTTCGCCTTTCATCTTTAAAGAGTTGACCAAATTGATGACGGAGGTCTTTAAGCCGGAATAGGAGAAATCGTATTTGCCTTCGCCAGCGTTAGGCTCAGGAAGATCGTAGGTATGTTTGCCGAGTTTGGCGTGTTGATCGATCGGTAGTCCACCCGGATAAGGAAGCCCTAAAACTCGAGCAACTTTATCGTAGCATTCACCGACGGCATCATCCTTCGTCTCGCCAATGATTTCAAAATCGAGATCGCCCTTCATGATGACCAGTTCGGTATTACCGCCAGACACCACCACGCAAAGAAGCGGGAACTTCAGGGTTCCAACGTATTCGTTAGCATAGATGTGGCCAGCCAAATGGTGCACCGGAATTAAGGGTTTATCGTAAAGCATCGCTAAGGTCTTCGCGGCTTGTAATCCGACATGGAGGCAACCAATTAGGCCCGGGCCACGGGTAACGGCGAAAGCGTCAATCTCTTCGGGCTTGAGTTTGGCTTGACGTAAGGCTTCAGTTAAACAAACGGTAATGTTCTCGGTATGAAGACGCGAAGCGATTTCCGGCATGACGCCGCCATATTTTTCATGGACGGCGATTTGGGTGGCAACGACGTTAGCTAAAAGCTTGCCGTTATCGGTGATGGCGACACTGGTCTCGTCGCAGGAGGATTCGATTGCTAAGATCCTAGTCATTGATAATGCTCCTCACCATGTAGATGGCATCTTCGCCATCGTCATAATATTTGGGTTTGGTCGTAATCACTTCAAAGGCGTGTTTCTTATAGAAACGTTGGGCGTTGGTATTACTGAGACGTACTTCCAAGGTAACGAAGTCGACTTCATCTTCCTGGGCTTGGCAGGTTTTGATCATCGCACCGATCAGTTGGGTGCCCACACCCCGTTTACGGAATTTCTCATCGACGGCGATCTGATTAATCGTGGCCGAATCAAAGGTGATCATGAAATCGATGAAGCCCACGACATTGGAGTCCACCACCGCGACCAAGATATTGCCGACGGGGTTCTCCATAAGTTCGTAAGTCATCTGTTTCTCGGTGTAGGGATTCTTGAAAGCGGCCTCTTCGATGCGCATGACCGAAGGCATATCCGCCGAGTTCATTTTGCGGACGATGATTTTGATTTCGGAAGCACTATAGGAATCTTTGAGATAAACCGGACGGGCGCCTAAAGGTTCGGCGCAAAGATTCGCTGAGGTGTCGGCTTCATTCAGATTGCTTAACACATCCACGGTCTCGCCCTTTAAGCCTAAATAGCCCAAATCGCCCGAGAGAACATACTCCGGGTGTTCTTTAACGTAGGTTAAGACTTGGGGATTATCCATGATGCGGTCAGAGAGGATTTCTTTTTGGCCTTGATAAACGCCAATATAGCTCCGTTGACTGCGCGCATTGGTGAGGCAGATTGTCGGCTTGTCTCCCACCTTCATCACTTGGAGCGAGGAAACAAGATACAGCGGAATATTTAAAGCAAAGACAATGGTCTTCGCGATGGTGAGCGCGATACGAATGCCCGTATAAGAGCCCGGCCCTTTGCTCACGACTACAAAAGCAATCTCAGAACGTTGAACCGCATGTTTCTTAAGGAGTTTATCGATCTCCGCGACCATGAACTCGGATTGTTTTTGCCAAGCCTCATAAGAGATCTCATCGATGAGCTGATGATCCTGAGCTAATCCAACCGAAAGATTGGTATTCGAGGAATCGAGCAACAGGCTGTACATTAGAAAGCCTCCTTAGCGGCGCTAACGATCGCGTCAAAATGCGCATTCGGGGAAGTCAAAGTGATTTCGCGGTTATCTCCACCGATGTTTTTAATAACGACTTCTAGGCATTCGGGAGGTAAAAGCTTCTCAACATACATCGGCCACTCAATGAAGCAAACGCCATTGCCTTCAATGAATTCGTCGAGGCCAAGTTCGATGTTTTGATTCTCGAGACGATAAGCGTCGATATGGTAAAGAGGCAAAGTGCCTTTAAAGTAGCATTTCATGATGTTAAAGGTCGGGGAAATGACGTCCTCGTTGCACTTTAAGGCAGCCGCCACGCCACCGACGAGAGTGGTTTTGCCAGCCCCGAGATCGCCTTTAAGCAAGACGACGTCGCCCGCCTTGAAGAAAGGGGCCATTAATTGGCCAAGTTGATGGGTTTGTTGTTTCGAATGGGTTTGAAAGGTGTAATTCATGGTGCTCACCGCGAGGGTGATTATATCACCCTGAAATATGCTAGGATATGTTATCAGGTAACAACTATGCTCGATTGTATCATTGTCGGTGGCGGTCCTGTCGGCTTATTCGCGGCAGCAGAACTCCAAAAGCAAAAGCGTTCTTTCCGTTTGCTTGAGGCTTCCGATACCCTCGGCGGCCAAACCTTAACGCTCTATCCCGAAAAAGAGATTGTGGATATCCCAGGAATTCCCTCCATCAAGGCCAAAGACTACATCGCTTCCTTAATTCAAAATATCGACCCCGTGAATGTGAGTTTAGGGGTTAAGGTCCTTTCCTATGTTCATGAAGGTGTGACGTTAAGTGTCACTACTTCTGATGGCGTTATTAAGGCTAAGAACCTCTTGTTAGCGACCGGTTTAGGGTTCTATAAACCCCGGACGATGGGTTTACCCAATGAAGAGAAGTATTCCAATATCCTTTACACCTTAAAGGACTTCAACTTTTTGAAAGGAAAGAAAGTCGTGATCTTTGGCGGCGGCGACTCTGCGCTGGACTGGGCCAAAGAGATTTCGCAAATCAGTTCCTTTGTTTCCTTGGTCCATCGCCGGACCGAGTTCCGTGGGAACCCCGATACCATTAAAGGCCGGCCGGTGACTCTTTATCTTCCGTATATTCCTCACGCCCTTATCGAAAGTAACGGGCAGCTCGTCGGCATTACGATTGAGGAAGTGAACGACCACCACCTCATTAATCTTGAAGTGGATTATGTCCTGGTTAACTATGGCGCGGTCCCCTCTCCTTCGCTTTTAGGTTTAAAACCGGGCCCAACCTTTGGAGCGCTCGTGAATGAACACTGCGAAGCTGAGCCTCATGTCTTTGCGGTCGGAGATTGCTGTTCCTATGAAGGCAAACTCAAACGAATTGCCCCAGGGCAGGAAGACGTTAGACGGGCCTTAGCCGTTATGCTTTCGGAGTGACTACCGCTTTATTCTCGTCTTGGAATTTTTGATATAGCGCCCGAATTACCCCATCGACAAAGGGGAATTCTTTATTGGCGATCATCGTTTGGACTTCGTCTTTGCTTTTACGAATGGCCGCGGTCAAATCGGGCGGATAGCCATAGGTTAAAACATGGCGTTCAAATTCTTTTTCATCGAGAGTCCGTTCCACCATATCGGGATAGAGCTTCACATCGAGATCGTAATCGATGTATTTGAGATAACCTTGGTCCAATAAAGTCGGAGTCGCGATATTGACATAGTAGCAGATGCCGCCATTTTCTTTAAACATGGCGATCACGTTCATCCACCGCTTCTTAAAGAGTAAGAAGATCGCGTGTTCGCGGGTCATCCATTTGCGGCCATCGGATTCGGTAACGGAGGAGCCTTTGGAGGCTAACGCCCAGTACTCATTGGTTTCTTGAACGAGAAAAGCTGGGCTCCATTGCCGATGCAAAAGCCCATCGTGCTTGTACGCTTGGACTTTCATCCAACGTTCAAATCTCGGATCCGCGCTGTTCATCTCGTTTACCTGACGAAGACCTTGACCAAAAAAGCCTCGGTCTTACCCGAGGCCATTGTAACCCAGTAAAGAATCTTTACAAGTTTTTGTACATAATCGTCTCGACGAATTTACAAACCTCGCGGCAACGGTCCGCCGTCTCTTCGAGCATCGTGTACATGGCCTCGCCACGGTGACGGGCAAAACCATCCTTAATCGTCATATACATCGTGTGCATATCCTCTTCATAGATATCGTCGGTCTCTTCCTCGAGATGGACAACTTCCGTGATGTAGGGTTTCAGCACGCCATCTTTAGGGAACTCAGGAAAATGTTCAAGGCAGATCTCAGTTTTGCCAATGCAGTCATCGACCACTTCAGCAAAGTGAATCGTATCGGCCGGAAGTTCATGGTAATCGTAGATATAGAGCTTTAACGGAACTTCCTCAATGGCATCGGTGATATCGTCGATGAGACGAAGGAGTTCGAGAATGTCCTCACGGTCGATCGGAGTCATGAATTCGCGAGTCAACTTTTCCATGACCTCGTGTTTTTGGTCATCGGCCTCGTGCTCAATCCGGTGAATCGAATCTTTAATTTCCTTAAGTTTGGAGTAATCAAAATGCTTCATGAAGTCGAGCAAGGCTTCTGAACACTTCTTGGCGTAACTGCATAGCCGCGGGAACGAATCGTAGTAATAATTGCTTTTGGCTTTGTTGAACATAAAAGGGATCCTCCTATTTAAAGATCGCTAATAAGATGGCGGTCAGCCCACCGCCAAGAAGAACAGCCACCGGTAAAGTGATGAGCCAGGTGAGCACCATCTCACCGGCGACATCCCAGCGGACTCGGCGGATGCCTTTGCTCGCGCCTGAGCCCAAAATCGCGCTCATCTTAACCTGGCCTGTTGAGACCGGCCAGCCTAAGAAGGTTGCAATCAAAAGTCCTGCAGAACCGGCTAAATCGGTCGCAAAACCTTGATATTTCTCTAGCTTTGCCATGCCAACTCCAACGGTCTTAATGACTTTGTAGCCGCCAAAGCAAGTGCCAATAAACATCACGAGTCCAACCAACAAAATCACCCACCAAGGAATCTGAGTCGTCGCCACGGAAGCCTTGCCTTGAGCCACCGCCACGATCATCAAGAAGACCCCAATAAACTTAAGGCCGTCTTGAACGCCGTGCATGAACGCCATCGCCCCAGCGGAGAAATCTTGAGCGATATCAAAGAAGCGAGTGGTTTTAGCCCGGGTCATCCGTTTGCAGATTAACTCAATCAGTTTCACGAAAATAAAGCCCAGCAAGAAGCCAATGATGAGCGAAGCGATAATGCCGATAATTGCCGTTAACCACTGCATCCAGTTAATGCCGGCGAACCAGTTGCCGCCTTGTCGCATCGCCACATAAGCAATCGAAGCTCCGGTTAATCCTCCAAGCAATTCGTTGCTTTCAGAGGAGGGGAAACCAATTAAGGTCGCCACCGTCGAGAAAATCAAAATGGAAAGCATCGCCACGGAAATCATGATAAGCGCGGGTTCGGCCAGAACAGCGTTCCCATCGCTAGGAAGCCGAACAATATTAGCAACGGTTTCGGCGACGCCAGTCGAAAGAACATTTGATAAGAAGCCCATAGCAATGGTTCCAAGTCCATTTAAAATCGCCGCCATGATAACGGCCTTACGAGCATCGATGGAGCGGGTGGATACTGCGGTTGCAATCGCATTTGGCGCATCACTCCAACCATTCACAAAGACGACCGCTAACGTCAAAAAAGCGGCAACAAACAGCCAAGGTTGAGACACGCCGGCATTAAAGAAATCAGAGATGCTCATTCTTTTAATTAACGTTCGGGCTACGTCTTTTTATTGTACGCGCTCCTCTAAAAAGAAAAAACCCACTCGTGATAAGTGGGTTTAGTTTCGCCAAGTTATTTGGTTCCGTTGAAGAGCAAGCCCAAATCAAGGAACTCCTTGAGATTGGCTTTAAATTCTTTGGTCGGACCCGGATTAAACGCTTTCTGAAGCGGGATCACCATGAGGTCATCTTCATAGCCAAGGCAGATATAGGTGCGGCCGGGCTTAATGGAAATCGCCACATCGACAAGGGTCTTGTTGGTGGCAACTTGAGCGAAGGCCATCCGAATCTTGTGGGTGAGATAACGTTTCTCCTCGTTATCGCCATAGACGGAAAACTTTTGAGAGTCTTCAATGCAGTTCATCCGTTTGATGCAACTCGGAGGTAGGGCCCGGTCATTGCCTTTGAAGTAGATGACTAAGCCGGTTCCTTCATAGGTATTCGGCATCCGAAGATATTTGCCAACGAAGGAGGTCTCAAGAGCTTTCTTGCCTTTAACTTGGCTGGCGGCATCCTCGATTGCGCAATCGGCGCCCTGATACTTGAAGGTCACAGCATAACGGCTGCCGACTTTGTAGACATCATCGTACATACCGCAGGCTTTGAACTCATCGAGATCAAGCTTGGTATCGAGGTCGGCGTGGTAGCCTTCGACCTTTAAGTCTTCGGTCGCATAAGCGTAACTGGCGTCATAGTACTTTTTGAAGTATTCCTTGATGCCGTTATCCGCATGTTTCCGGAAGAAATAGGAATAGATGCCTAAGCCGATCACGGCAGCGCCGGCGATGGAAAGGGCAATGATTAGGGAGGTATTCCCAGAATTGGGCATGAGAACAAACGGGATAATCCAACCCGCTAAAATGCAAACCACGACCGCAATCGAAACAATCAGTTTGATCAGGTTGTCATGCTTATACTTCTTAAAGAATTCGTTGCGGGCATCTTCAACCGTTTGAAGGTTGGGGTCGTCATAGGTGTAAGAGACGGGTTCCTCGACTTTCGCCGGGGCCGCTTCCGCAGCTTTCGGCTCTTCTTTTACTGGCTCTGGTGCCGGGGCGGGTTCGGGTTTAGAAACGGCCGGATGAGCATCGGTAAAATCATCATCCGTGGGGGTGGTGACATCTTTTACAGGTTCGCTAACCGGTTCAGCAATAGGTTCTTCAACTTTCTTTTTCTTGGCCATAGTGATCTCCTAAGGACAAAAGGACTATAACACGCGGACAGGCAAAAGAACTATTTATTCTTACGAAAAGGCCCTACTTGTTACTCCAGTTAATCGGAGTTGAGCCATGCTCTTTAAGTAAGGTATTGCACTGGCTGAAGAGGTGCTTGTCAAACCAGCCGCCATAATTCGCGGCCAATGGCGAGGGGTGCGATGCAATGAGGGGAAAGTGCTTCGGATTCTGAATAAAGGGCAAATACTTCCGAGCAAAAGTGCCCCAAAGCATAAAAACAATTGGTTGGTCGAGATGGTCGATATAGAGCATGACATCGGCGATGAAGTTATCGTATTCCGCCCGCTGATGGGATAAGGCTTGCCCCGCCCGGACGGTTAAGTAAGCATTTAGAAGTAGCACCCCTTGCTTCGCCCAGCAAGTGAGGTCGCCATTGCTAAAATCCATGGTGATACCCAAATCCGATTGGATCTCTTTATAGACGTTAATGAGTGAAGGCGGAGGGTCGATGCCTTTTGGGACAGAAAAGGACATGCCCATGGCTTGGCCGGGATTGTGATAAGGATCCTGACCGATAATGACAACTTTAAGGTCGCTCGGTTTGGTTAAGGCAAAGGCCTGATAAACCATATTCCGTGGGGGATAGATAGTATATTTGGCGTATTCTTCATCCAAAAAAGCATGCAGGGACTTGGAGTATTCCTGCTCCTTCACGTGGTCGAAGAGATCTTTCCAATCGTTAATCATATGAAATTATTATAAGTTTTTCCCCTCACGCGTGTGCGTTATAATTACAACCATGAAGGTCTTTTGGTTATTCAACCACCCGGCACCCTACAAGGTTGATTTCTTCAACGAACTCGGTAAATCTTGCGATTTGACTGTCGTATTTGAACGGGCCAATGAAGCGGGCAGAAATAGTATCTTTTACTCCGAAAAGCCTCTTTGCTTCCACGCCATTATCGCGAAGTCCCTTTATCTTGGCGGGGTGAACAACTGGACAAGGGAGCCGGTCAAAATTTTGAAGAAAAACCATTATGACCTCATCGTCATTAATGGCTGGCGGACTCTATCCGAGCGCAACACAATCTCCTATTTAAAGCGTCACAACATCCCCTACATCTTCTATATCAATGGCGGACTGATCAAACCCCACGAGAATGGCATGAAAGCCGAATTTAAGTCCTCCTATATTCGTGGAGCCAGCGCTTATTTCTGCCCCGATCGCAATTCGGGCAAATATTTGACCCATTATGGTGCGGACTCCAGCAAGATTTTCCTTTACCCCTACTCTTCCATTTTCGCTTCCGAAGTCCTGCCCTCTCCTTACACCCCTTATCAAAAAGCTTCGTTGCGGGAACATTTACGAGTCCAAGGCAGCCGCATCTTCATTTCTTCGGGTCAATTCATTGAACGGAAAAATTTCACCGAACTCATCGCCTTGTGGAAAGACGTCCCCATGGATTGGACGCTGCTTCTCGTCGGCGAAGGCAAAGAAAAGAAAAAGTATGAAAAAGAGCAAAGCGATCTCGGTCTAAGCAATGTCCTTTTGCTTCCCTTTCGCCCCCACAAAGAACTCCTTCGTCTCTTCCGCGCCTGCGATGCCTTCATTTTCTTATCGAAAGAAGACATCTATGGCCACGTGATTAACGAAGCGCTCTCCCAAGGCCTCCCCGTTGTCTCTTCGGCCCACGTCAACGCGGCTGCCCATCTGATTAAAAACGGCTATAATGGCTTTCTAATCGACCTTGATGACCGCAAAGGCATCATTGATGCGATTGGTAAAACTAACGACCCCGTGATGTCATTAAACGCCATTGAAGTCGCCAAGCAGAATACGATCGAGGCCAGCGCCAAGTTCCATCTCGAGCAATTTGAAGTTCTCACAAAGGCAAGTAAGCAATGAATGTTATCTATCTAACCACAGCGATGCGGGATGAGGATTTTCGCCTCCTCTCTCATTTGGCCGCGAAGAAGCCTAATCCCGCGGGCCAGAACTTTCACAATAAACTCATTCGGGCGATTTCGTTAAAGGACCAAATCCAGGTTTACTCGATTGTCCCTTCCTACGAGCACATCGTTTACGAAGGCAACTTCGAAGGCAAAAGTGTCATTGACTTCTTCTATTTCGAAGCCCCGAAAAACCGGTTCAAACGTTATTTCAATTTAGCGAAGACCATCGCTAAGACGATCGAGGAACGTTTTGATCCGACGACCCAAAAAGACGCGGTCATCATGTACGATTCCCTCAATATCTATTTGGCTAAAGCCTCGGCCATATTGAGTCACCGCCTCGGCATCAAACGCGTGGCCATTCTCACGGATAATCCCGATAACATCACTGGCGTTTCTCATGCCTATGTGAAGAAGGTTTTGAAGCTCAGCAAAGGGGCGGATGGCTTCTTCTCCCTTTCGAACAGTTTAATTGATCTATTTAACCCGCATCAACGCAACTTCGCGATCACCGAAGGCGTCGTGGAATCCAACCCCCGTTCTTTCCCCCTCTACAACAAGCCTTACATCTATTTTGGCGGGGCCCTGTATATCAAATACGGCGTTCCGGCCCTGATCGCTGCCTATCAGTTGGAGCATCCCGATTACGACCTTTTAATCGCAGGACATGGACCTTACGAAGCCGAAATTCGGGCTGCGACTTTCATGAACCCTCGGATTATCTTCTTAGGGCAGGTTGGCCGCGCCGAAAACTACAACTATGAACGCCATGCCGCCCTCAACATTAACCCCCGGCGCTTCAATGAAGATTTGGATCGGAATAGCATCCCCTCAAAAATGCTGGAATACCTTGCCGCGGGTCAGCCGATTCTTTCAACCCGTCAAAGCCGACTTCAGACCCTATTCCCCGAGGACGTAAACTGGATTGACACCGGCGATAACATGATTGGTATCAAACGTTTCTTCCACGACCATCTCAACGACAAAAAGAAATTCATCAACCTCAAAACCAATGGAGCTGAGCAAACCGTTTTGACTCGCTATGGTTTAGAAGCAACCTCCAAGACAATTCATAATCTTTTGACCCGCGTTTTGCATAACTAAAACAAATAATCCGATCCGAAATCTTTGGCATTTGCTCTTTTCGCTGAACCTGTTTCTCTCAAAAAAGAGAGAAAAAGTATCCCTAGCCATTTATAATTGAGGCCACATGGAAGACGTGAAGGAAAAGAAACCAGTCGCTCATAATGGTTCGAGCAACGTTCGAGTCAACGTGGTCATCAACCTGATCCGCACCCTTACCCTCACCATTCTTTCGTTCATCACTTTCCCGTATGTTTGCCGCATTTTGGGGGACTCCGTTCTCGGCATTTATACCTGGGTCAATACCTTCGTTTATTACTTTTTGATCTTGGCTAAAATCTCGATTCCCAATATCGCCATTCGTGAATGCATGAAGGTTCGCGACGATAAAGTCGCTTTCTCCCACAAGGTTCAGGAATTCTATCTGCTTCAGGCCTTCATGACCCTATTCAGCTTTGCCCTCATGGTGGCCATCATTTCCTCCGTTCCGACCTTCCAAGACCAAACCTATAGCCAATTGGCCTTCCTTCTCTCGATTAACTTCTTGGCGGGTGTCTTCTCCTTTGAGTGGGTCTATATCGCCCTCGAGAAGCATTTCTACATCGCCGTCCGTTCCATCATGACCCTCGCCTTAAGCGCGGTGCTCACCTTCATCTATGTCACCGCCCAAAACCAGCCGATCCGTATCGTCTTCGTCTATGGCGGAATCACGATTCTATCCACCATCCTGACTTCGCTGATCAACTGCATGATCTTACCCAAATATGTGAGCTTTAAGAAGACGGGACCTTACGAGTTCCGCGAGATGATCCGGCCCCTCTTCGTGCTCTTTTTGATTTCCTTCGTCCTCACCTTTTATAACGAGACCGATGTGCTGTTACTAGGCTTCCTTGACCCTACGAAATCCGCGGTCGGGGCGTATTCGGTCGGAGTTAAGGGCATCGATATCATCATCACGGTCATCACCTCGCTTTACGCCGTCTTCATGCCACGAGCCAACTTCTACTATCAAAAGGACGATAAACGTTTCTTCAAAAATCTGATCTCCTATTCCATGAACATCACGTTCTTTATTGCCGTCCCTGCAATTGCCACCATGACCACTTTGGCCTCACCCGTAACCGCGTTAATTTCCGGAAACTACACTGCCGAGGCAATCAACACTTATCAAGATTCGTCCTGGGTCTTGGTGATTTTATCAATCATGATGCTCACCTATTCCATCGGGGATAACATCTACACTGAAATTTTGCTGCCGACTAAGCGAGAAAAGATCTATCTCTATACGATGATCATCGGCGTGCTCCTAAACGTCGGGCTGTCGTTGCTATTTGCTCTTGTGATTTGGCCGGATCATCAAGTCATTGGCGTCGCCGTGGCCACCGGTCTTACCGACATCCTGATCTTGGGTTATTTGGTCTATCAAACCCGAGAATACGCCTTACACGCCGTCTTTAATTTCAATAATCTGAAGATTATCATCTTGGGCGCAATCGTAGCCGTCCTTTCTTATTTCTTGGGGCCCATCTTCTTGCGTTTGCTTCCCTGGACGGGCAATGATGTTTGGAAGAGTTACGTTCTAGAACTCGTCATCGTCGTCGGCATCGACGCTGTGGTCTACATCTTAGGTTTGCTCTTAATGAAAGAGAAACTTGTGAGCTCCTTCTTGCCGAGCCACCGCAAGGAAATGGAGGAAAAGAATAATGGCTAATCCCCGTTTAAAAGAAAATAAGTTCAAGCGAGCTTTGGCGGTGCCCTTCCGGGGCGTCGTCCGTAAGCTTTCGCCAGTGAATTACGTGAAGCTGCAATATAAGTACATCACCCATCACCCCTGCAACCTGAAGAACCCGCAGCGTTATACCGAGAAACTCCAATTCCTCCGTTTATTTGTCGATCCTTATGATCACCAGGCCATCCGTTGCGCCGGCCGCGTCACCGTCCGCGATTACGTGAAAGAAAAAGGTTATAGCGATGCTCTTATCCCTTGCTTAGGCGTCTATGACCGCTTCGAAGACATTAACTTCGATATCCTCCCCGATGCTTTCGTCATGAAATGCAGTCACGCTTCTGGCTACAACCTCATCGTAAAAAACAAGCACACCCTGAACTATGTGACCGCAAAAAAGAAATTCGATCACTGGCTTAAAACTGATTACGGGGCGAAGACCATGGAGCGGCATTATAGCGGCATCAAACCTCAGATTATCATTGAGCAATACATTGGAGACGCCCAGCATCTTCCCGTGGAATACAAGATTCATGTCTTTAATGGCGCCGCCCGCTCGCTGTATGTTGTGACCGGCCGCGGCGAAGATATCCGTTACACCAATATGTACATCGACTGGACCCCCTTTGATGGCAGTCAGTTCAATGGTTGGAAGAAAGCCGATCAGCCTTTAACGAAGCCCGCCAACTTTGACGCGATGGTCAAGATGGCTGAGGATTTGGCTCGCCCGTTCCCCTTCGTCCGTGTCGACCTCTATGACGTGAATGGGAAAATCTACTTTGGCGAGATGACCTTCACACCCGCTAAAGGCACTTTAATCCTTGATGATGATAAAGCCGATTTCGAGATGGGAAAATGGCTGGACATCAGCCGTTATCTGACCGCCAAGAAAAAGTAAAATAAAAGGGGTTTTGCGAATCTTTGTTCCGCAAAACCCCGTTTTTTATGCTGACCAAGTGGAGTCGGGGAACATGATTTCGTAGAGCATCAAGGCGAGATAGTAATCGTGGGTTTCTTCCATATTCGAATAGGTCGGATATTGGGCTCTCGCGGTAGCGTCCCCAATGAAATCGCCGTCGGTGGGAATGCTGTAGGTCACAGACATGCCGACGATACCTTTCGGATCGAAGGCGGGATCGATATCGGACCAATAGAAACCTAAGAGGATGGTGTATTCCGCGGAGATGTTCGTTTCCAGAGTTACGCCTGGCATAGTGAAGGCGTACTTTTGAATTGCTTCCCCATAGGGATGCTTATAGAAATTAACGATAATATCAAAGCTCGAAAGTCTGCCCGTGCCATCGGGAGTATTCGAACCACCACGAACCACCATCGCAAAGTATTTTGAAGAGGTCAGTTCTTTCGGGAAATACGCTCCATAGCCTGTTTCATCGAGTTCAAGGTAGGCATAAGAGTTCCAAGCATCGCAGCGCATCTGCCCGTTATAAAGCTTGCTGAGAATGCCTTTCGAGAACGAGGAATCAATCAGAGAAAGCTTTTTGTTTTGGGTGAATTGATGCTGCTCATAAAGGCTATTGTCCGCAAGCTCACCAGCGTTGGTGAGACCGAAGTTTGCGATATCGCTTCCGTTATAAAGCCAAGGGAGAACCTCTCCATTAACGGTGGCATCGGCTGCATGTTTCTCAACAAACTGGGCATGGCCAGCCATCCCAGATCCGCTTGGATTATCGGTCTTTCCTGAACCTTCAAAACGTTTGTCTTTAGGAACTTGGTAAGAAGCCGTGGCGGTCGTGACTGCTTTTAAAGAGCTATCAAAGACCGAGTAATGGTTGTTCATGAAATCGTTGCCGATATAACGATCGCCGCGATAGAGCTCATCCGTATCGGCGCACGAGGCCACGCTGAGGGCAAAGAAGGGCAAAGCGATCCAGAGCATCTTTTTATTTTTGATCATTGAGAGGTACCTCCTCGAGCGTTGCCGGTTGCTCTGGGGTCTTCGTAACTTCCTTAGCAGGTTCGGCCAGTTTCTTTTCGGGTTCGCTCACTGCGACTGGGGCAGCTTTCGGCGAATAGACAAGACCGGCCAAGAAGAAGAGCAGATAGAACTGCGATCCCCGAGTCGTCGCGATGAAACTATTGGAATAAACGAAGGGTTGTTCATCGGACAAAAGCGAGAAGTAGATGAACCCGCCCAGTAGCATTAAGACCGGAATGAGACGGTTAGCAAGTAAGCCTTCGCCTTGGGCCAAATAGTTCCGGGCATGAACAAACATCATGAGGATAAAGACCACTAAGGCGGCAAAGGCTAAGAAACCGTTTTGGAAGAGAACGTTGAACTCAAAGGAGCGAGTCCAAAGATCGGCAAGGTAGGCTTCTTTAATCACGCCTTGGTTGACCGAGCAGCCAAATAAGAAGCTGAGGAAATCAAAGCCAGCCCGACCCCCGCTATATTTAAAGAAGGTACGGGAGATGACGCTTTCAATGGCGTAGAAGAAGCCATTCTCTTGGAAGTAGCGGCCGACTAAGGGTAACTTGGCTAAGAAGGACGAAGTGGCAAAGGCATCAATGAAGAGAATAAGCAAACCTAATACCACCAGGCAAAGAAGAACAAAACCGGTGATTTGCAACCAACGGGGGGCCTCTTTTTTAACTTTGATGAAGCGATAAATGAGGGCAAAGAGGTAGACGGGGATGAGAAGTTTTAAGCCGCGAGAATAAGGAATAACAACCAAACTAAAAAGTCCTAATAAGCCAAGCCCAAGGATAATGAGGAACCGTTTAAGGTCCTTTTTGGGCGAGACATAGATACAAGCCGGTAAGACGCAAGCGAGCAAGAAGGCGGAAACGCAACCGAAGGACAAACTGGCCGCATCAAAACTCCAGCCATTGAGGATCTTCGTTTCGGCGGCGATATCAAAGACGGCGCCTTGATAGTAATAGACGTAGCCCGACCATTTGGCCGAGTAGAAGAAGCCATAACGGGCCAAGCTATAGATGGTCGTGACTAAGACCAGTAATCCTAAAGAACAGCCAAGAACCAAGAGGACCCAATCCATTTTGAGACTCTTAATGTTCTTGAGTCCATAGCCAATCACGAAGAAGCCCACGATGCCAAGCATCACGGTCAAATCATTGACGACGCCCGAAAGCGTACTGCCCGAATAAACGGTGATCCAGAAAGAGGAGAACGCGCAGAGAATCGCAAAGACCCCTAAGGGGATAAGCCCGATCAGATAACCTTTTAATTCTTTGGGCGAATGGTTGACCTCAATAAAAGGAATCATCGCCAAGGCAATAAAGAAACCCAACATCCGGAAAATCAATAAGCCTTGGGTTCCACCTAAGGTAAAAGCGGTCAAGGCTAAAATCTCCAGCCCTAAAAACGCCAAAATGGTGTCATAGCGTTGGACGTAATCCTTCCACTTTTCCATTACCAATAGGCTCCGCCTTCAATTTTATTGAAACCTGCCGCTTTATTATACGGCCTTATCCAGTCCGCATTCACGTGTTTTGCCACATGTCCGCGTTTCTCCCAACGTTTTCCCATGATCCCGAATAAGGTTGGGGTTGCCCCACCCGTCTCAATTGCCATCTTCCCTAACGATTTAATGAAGCAGCAAAGGAAGGCGGTATAGGCACCGCATCCGACCAAAGCGATATCGAAATCAATGTCGCGGATAGCCGCTTTCATCTGATCAAGGGTATCAAAGAAGGTCGGAAGAACAGGCTTCTCATCCCCCAAGGTCAAAGGAGACTGAAGGAGTTTTAAATCAAAGGCCGGCAAGATGTCGGGATCATCAAGGAAAAGACACTCACGTTTCGCATATTGGGCTTTGATTTCGTCCGTAAAAGGAGAAATCACCAAAACCTTTTTATCCTTTAAAAGTTTTGACCAGTCGCCTCGAAGCGGTTCCATACCTTCATACTGAACGATGGTGGCTTTTGGCAGATACTTCGCTTGGAAATAATCTTCCATATGGAGCCCCATGATCCCAAGGATATCAGCGTTCGCGCATTCCTTTAACCAAGCTTCGCCATAGTGATTTAAGCCCGCGTCATCAGTGGGATAGAAGCCCGCATTATTCTTCATAGAATACTTCACGGGGTCCTTATAATGGTGTTTAAAGCCCAAACGGATTTTCTCGTAATTGTTGAGGGCCCCGAGCTCGGTTCCCCCAAAATGAATCGCGGCAAAAGGCTCTCCAGCAAGAATCGCTTTCTTGAGAACCTCGTTCGTATAGTCGAGGGTGATTCCTTTTCGTCCGCGGAAGTGGGTACAGTCCTTCATCTTGTGGCGAAGTTTGTAGCGGAAAGCGCCCGGAATATTCTTCCAGAAATAATGGAGATAAACGGCTCTTTCTTTGCTCATAAGGTTTCTACATTGTACCCCAAGATGAGAGAAGGAATCACCACGAGATTTCTTCAGGTTTTTTCGGCGAGGCGTTTAATTGGTCCAGAACAATTTGACCATCTTGGATGCGGATAAGGCGATCGGCAACTTCAGCGATCTTTTGGTTGTGGGTCACCAAAATAACCGTTTTGTGATAAGTCGAAGCGACGTTGGTTAATAGTTTAATAATCGAGGCGCCCGTCTTCGAATCCAAAGCTCCGGTCGGTTCGTCGCAAAGCAGGAGTTCGGGGTTCTTCACTAAGGCCCGGGCAATCGCCACCCGTTGCTGCTCGCCACCCGAAAGTTGAGAGGGGAAGTTCTCGCTTCGATTGGCTAGGCCCACATCTTCCAGAATGCTTTTTGAATCAAAAGGTTTCTCGACGACAGAAGCCGCTAAGAGCACGTTCTCATAGGCAGTTAAGTTCGGCATGAGGTTATAGAACTGAAAGACGAAGCCGATCTCGTTACGGCGGAATTGGCTAAGTTCTTTTGGGGAATACTTCACGACGTCTTTGCTATTCACCAAATACTGGCCGCTTGAGGCTGAATCCATGCCACCCAAGATATTCAAAAGCGTGGATTTGCCGGCGCCCGAGGCCCCCAAGATGACGACGAATTGGCCTTCGGGAATATCAAAGGAGACATCCGAAAGAGCCCGGACTTCATTGGGTAAACCCGAGTTATAAACTTTGGAAAGATTTTTAACGACGATGCCCGCCATCTTAAAACTCTCCGTCATTATTGAGGCGATCTTTCCAATCGGGGTCGTCCGCCTTAAAGTGCCGCATCAGACAATGGAAGACGATGCCGCAAATCATGGCCTGAAGGGCCACATAGAAGGCATAGGAGAAAATATTACGAAAAGCTTGAAGAAGCTTAAGAACCGAGTCTTTCCAGTCAGAAGCATTGCCTTGGCTGATTAAAAAGACAAAGACCATCCAAAGAATGAAGAAAAGGATACTGAGACAAATCCCAGGAACAAAGGTCCAATGGGCCGCTAATCCAAACCCGTGGATCGCCCGATGGTGATCGTGGGCGGGGTCTTTGGCGGGAGCCATGGATGGATTTTCAGGTTTTTCTTCGTTCATCTCATATCCTTCTTCTTAAACTTCTCGCCCAGTTTTCCAATGAGGTTCCCGTCCGCGAGATTTAAGAGCTGATGCAAAGAACTCACAATCGTTTTCTGTGAAGCTTTGCCATGGGGCTTAGCTACCACTTTGGAAGGGCCTAAAAGAATGGCACAACCTAAATCGTTATAGGCAAAATTCGAGTAAATGATGGTGCTAAGCGTCTTCAGCGCGCTCTTGGCCTCGACCGAACTATATTTATCAGCCATGCGGTTAGCGATTGCCCTCGTCGTCATAGCCACCGCTTCCGCGTTCTTTAATAAGACATTGCCCGAGAAACCATCGGTGACGCAAACATCGAAGTTGCCACTCAATAAATCATTGCCTTCCATATTACCCAGGAAGTTCAGCGGAAGAGCTTTGAGCAAAGGATAAGCCGCTTTAGCGAGTTCGTTGCCTTTGCCTTCCTCAGCCCCGACATTGAGTAAACCAACGCGCGGTTGAGCAATGCCATACGCGGCTTGAGCATAAGCGTTGCCAAATAAGGCGAATTCTTTGAGGTTATCCGGTTTGCAATCCACCATCGCTCCGCAGTCGAGCAAGATGACATGACCATTATTGCTCACGGTCGGAAGGGAGCAGGCTAAGCAGGGGAAACTCACGCCTGGCAATAAGCCCATCCGGAAAATCGAACCGATCAAAATTGCGCCGGTGTTTCCGCAAGAAAGCATGCCCACGACGGCCGGGTCGTTCTTGCAAGCTTCCAAGGAAAGCACGAGGGAGGTGCCGTCAAATCCATGGAAAATGTCCCGGGGATTATCATGATTGGTGATAAAGGTCTTCGTATCGAGATATTCAATGCGAGAGAGATCGGCGCGGCGTTCATGCGCCACCGATTCAATGAGTTCTTTGTCCCCAGCGAAAACCAAGGTGATGTCTTTGCGCTCGGCCAAAACATCTAAGGCCCCATCAAGGATCACCTGAGGTCCATTGTCGCCGCCATAGATATCAATGACGATTTTTTTCATAGGTTTCACTCCAAAGTCGCGATCAAATCATAGATCGCTTGTTGACTATCGATTTCATAAATTTCAAGCAACGGATAGTGGCTCGAAATATAGTCGTTCAGTGCGCTCTTATCCTCTTCGCTGATGTTCTGACCATAGAAGAAAGTGATGACTTCCTTATCATTGAGGGCTTTGGTTTTGCTTAAGACCTCTTGCAGGGTAGGCAGCAGCGTGGGTTTGCTCGCGGTGATGAGGTCGTTGCAGATCCCAACATAATCGCCATTTTTGATGGAGACGCCATCGAAGGAAGAATCGCGGATCGATTTAGAAAAGAGAAGGGTCGTGACGTTATTAATGGCCTTTTGCATGCGTTGAACGTTATCTTCAAGACCTAAGTCCGCTAAGTCCATGATCGAGACGGCGGCATAGCCTTCGCCCAGGTTCTTGCTCTCAATCACGTGAATGTGATCTTCACCATAGAGTTTGGCGGCTTGCTTGGCGGCAAGCACGCTATTGGAATTGTCGGGCAAGACGAGGATATCGTCCGCGCAAGCATCTTTGAAAGCCGACAAGAAATCGTCCGCACCCGGATTGTTCTTGTCCCCAGCGTTAATCACGATGGTCGCTCCGTAATCCTTGAATTGTTGGACGAGGGCTTCGCTCGGCACGACAGCAACGCACGCGAGTTTGCTATGGGGTCTAGCCGGCTGGACTTGGGTCGCGATATAACGGGATTTATCAATCAAGGTTTCATTATGCTGCAGGGCCATGTTCTCCATTTTGAAGGTGACAAATTCGCCATACTTCTGAGCTTCGGCAATCACCTTATCCGGAGTTTTGGTATGGACGTGAACCTTGACTACGGTCCCTTTTTGCAAAGCGACAATCGATTCGCCGCCGATGGATTCCATGAAGGCGATAAAGTCTTTAAGGACAAATTTTTCTGGACCGTGCTTGCTATTAGAGAGTTGCATAATGAACTCGGTGCAATAGCCGTAGTCGAGCGCAGAATCGGCGTTAAAGGCCAGACTGACGTTTTCGGTGTTGGCGTTGGGGGCGCCAAAATCAAACGAGACATCCTCGATGATGCGACCGCCGATGGCCTGAGCCATACCTTCGATGATGTAGACGAGGCCAGCGCCGCCGCTATCGATGACGCCAGCTTCCTTCAAGATCGGCAAAAGTTCCGGAGTCTTTTCGAGCGACTCTTTCATCTTCTGAACGAGAGTCGTGAAATAATCGGAAAATGAGGTATTGAATTGAACGTTGCTTAATCCTGACTCAACGCCTTCGCGCATGACGGTGAGAATCGTTCCCTCAACGGGCTTAACCACGACCGCGTAGGCGGACTTCACGCCATTTTCCATCGCTTGAGCGAATTGGAGAACCGTCGCTTCGTCAAAGCCTTTTAGGCCATCGGCAAGGCCAGCGAAGAATTGCGAAAGAATAACGCCGGAGTTTCCGCGGGCAGCCAGCAACATGCCACGGCCGACAGCTTCAGCGACTTCTTGTAAAGAATTCGAATCCACGCTCTTCAAAGCGTCGATCCCGCCATTGACGGTGAGACCCATGTTGGTTCCGGTGTCGCCATCAGGGACGGGGAAAACATTGAGTTCGTTAACGTGTTTATAGTGGCTCTTCAAATCCCGGTAACCATTGGTCACCATCGCTTTGAACATTGCGCCATCGATGCTATTCATTTTTTGAAGTGTCAGTAAACTGACTTAGAGATTTTAATCCCCTACGGGGAGTGAGGCAATCAAAATAGGAGTCGCTGAGTCTTTAGACTCAAGAAATGAAAAGGAAGTGGGGTTTTCCACTTCCAATTCATCTTTATTTTCCCGTTAATTCCGCCATGATGGCTTTTTCTTCAACCAAATCGTTGGAGATCTGCTTGCCATAGTAGAAGCAAGCCATAAGGCCAGGTCCGATGTTAGCGCCCGAGGACATATCGACCGGGGTGATGATGATTTCTTTCGGCTTAATCTGCTCCTTCACCATGTCGGCGAGGACTTGAACTTGCTCTTTGCGTAAGCTCTGAGCAATGAAGACGACTTGCTGATCCGGATCCACGATGGTCTTCTTCATGTAATCAATCGTGACTTGGAACGCATTCTTCAAGCCTTTGACTTTGGCGATGACTTCGCTGAGGCCGTGGCCATTGAAATCCGCCATCGGTTTAACGCCAACCAGATTGCCCATGAAGGCTTTGGCCTTGGAAATACGACCGGTCCGCGACAGGAAGAAAAGATCGTCCATTACTCCCATTTGGTGGAAGCAATTCTTATTGGCTTCGACCCAAGTGGCAACTTCTTCGAAGGACTTGCCCTGTTCGCGGAGTTGGCACGCATAGGCGACAAGCGAACCCAAGGAGGTGCTATAACGCTGCGAATCCACAACGTGAATTTGAGCGGTCGGATATTTAGCTTTGATCTCTTCCGCAGCTTTAAGGCAGAAGTTATAGGTGCCGCTTAAGGCAGCCGATAGGACGATGGCTAAGACCGGGCGACCGACTTTGACAAAATTCTCAAAGCAAGCGGCGATTTCGGTGACGCTCGCGGCCGCAGATTTGTAGATGTGCTTCTTATCCGACATCGACTTGAAGTATTCATCGGGGTCATGCTTAACCCAGTCAACGTCGCTCTTTTCGGTGTGGCCATCCGGGAAGGTGACCGTACCGACGATCAGGTCATCGACTCCAAAACGATCCCTTAAACTTTTATCAAGGTCGCAGGCGTTATCGGAAATGATTGCGAATTTTTCCATAGTTTCTAATTGCTCTCCAAGCAATAAAATGATTTTAGCACACCTAAACTGACGATTAGGGTACAATAGCAACGGCAACTTCAAGAAATCATGAACGATTGGGCATTGACGGGAATCATCTTAGCCGCTTTGGCGGTTTTCTTTATTTTCAACATGTATTGCTTCGGCTTTATCGCCTCGCACTTCATCTATAAGAAGGTCTTAACACGCGAAGGTGGGAAGAACGACAAATGGGGACGAATCTGCTCGGACACGAAGAATCCCGAGCAAGTCGAAATGTGGCGGTTAGCCAATGCCTGGAAAGAAAAATACGCGCACGCCCATACGCCCTGCCATCTCACCTCTGAAGGTTATGAATTAGTCGGAGACTATTATGATTTTAAGAGCGATAAATGCGTGATCATCATCCCTGGCCGTAACGAGACGGGGGTCTATTCCCTATATTTTGCGGAGCCCTATCGCAAGGCCGGCTATAACGTCTTGGTCTTCGATCCGCGGGCGCACGGTCTTTCCACGGGCGAGTATTCCTATTGCGGCATCGGGGAAGCTGCCGATGCTTTAGCCTTTGCTAACTACGCCCACGATAAACTCGGCAACAAGAAAGTCGCCTTCCACGGCATCTGCATCGGCGGAGGTTCGATCGCGCTTCTCATGGGCAGTCCTAAAGCCCCCAAGTTCATTTCGACCATCGTCCTCGATGGCCTTTATACCTCCTTCTATGAGCAGTTCCGCAATCACTTAAGCGAAGGCGGCCATCCGACTTGGCCGGTTCTCGATTGCATGCGGATTATCATCAGACATCACACGGGCGCCGACATCAAACGGGACTGCCCCTATAAGGCGGTTAAATCGATTCACGTCCCCACTCTTTTGCTTGCAGGTGAACAGGATACGTACTCGCGTCCCAATAAGACTAAGCTCCTTTATGAAGCCCTCGGTTCCAAGAACAAGAAACTGGTTTGGTTCAAAAAAGGCGCCCACTCCCATCTGAAGATCAACGATGAAGCCGGCTACGAAGCCGCGATTATCGATTGGCTAGGCAGTTTATGAATAAGTACGCCATCTTTACGATGGACGTCGAAGATTTTTCCGACATCTATTGCTTACGGAAACGCAAGAAGCAAACCTTCCCTTCCATGATGGATGGTTTGGAGAATTATCTGGCTTTGCTGGAGAAATATCATATCAAAGCCGATCTTTTTGTTTTGGCCAACCGTTTAAAAAAAGATGAGGTTTATCTTCGCGATGCCGTTAAGCGGGGTCACACCATCGCCTTACATGGCTATAGCCACGAGCTGCCCTCGAATGAGACAATCGACGTCTTTAAGCAACATATCATTGAAGCCAAAACGCTGCTTGAGAAGACTTTCAACGTGACGATCCAAGGCTTCCGAGCCCCCGGGTTTTCGCTGCGGCAAGATGAGGCGGATCTCTTACCGAAACTCGGCTTCCATTATGATTGCAGCGAGCAAGACTATAAGCTCACCACCTATGGAGCCGATCTCGACACCACCACTTATCAAGAAGTCTATGAGAACGTCTTAGCCAAAGATGGTTTCTATGAGGTGAAGATGCCGAAGTCCATTGGCCATCCTTTGCATGGCATGCCCATCGGAGGAGGCGGGTATTTGCGGATGCCGCCCTATCATTTCGTTAAGCGCGTCATCGCCAAAACGGTCGCTAAGAAAAACCTCTATGTCTTCTATTGCCACCCCTTTGAATGCTCCAAACTAAAAACGCCCTACGTCGGACCCTTAGGTCCGCTCAACACGCTTTATCTCAATCGTCGCAAGAACTATTTAAAGCACATCGAAGACATCATTCAACTGCTTCAAAAAGAAGGCTACACCTTCGTGACCTACGAAGAGTTGTTAGCCAAAATCGCCTAATTATTTTTGGTGCTTAAGGACGTAATTAACGACATCGCCAACGCTCTTCAGTTGGGCGATGCTTTTATTATCGAAGCGAATCTTAAAACGTTTTTCGATATCGAGGACCATATAGAGGACGGAAATACTATCCATTCCCAAGTCTTCTCGGAAATCGGAAGTTATCGTCGCGTTTTTAAACGCTGCTTCGGAGCCCGTGACTTTGCCCGCGATCTCTTTAAGAATCTCAAACACTTCCGTCTCACTCATGATGTAAAACCCCTTCTAATTCTTTCGTCTTTTCGTAGAGCTTCTCCGTCAACTGGCGAATTTCGGGAATCGAGGCGGTGTCTTTGCCTAATTCCTTACGAGGATCAAAGAGTTCTCCCACAATCACATGATAACGATTCCACCAATGCTTTCGTTTCTCGAAGTAGCAGGGAATGATTGGGACATTCGCGGTGAAAGCCATCAAAACCGGACCGGATTTAAAAGGAGCCGGCCCCTCTTGATGCTGAATGCCACCTTCGGCGAAGATGGTGATGAGATCGCCGCGCCCAAGGACCGTTTCGGTCTTTTGCATCGCTTCGATATCGGCAATGTTGCGGTTCACTTTGATGCAGCCCGATAAACGCAGCAAGAATCCGCGGATGGGGTATTTCATGATGAATTCGGCAACCAAATAGAACATGCGGCGACGCCAGAAGGCGGTTCCGATAATAAAAGGATCGCTCAGCGAAATATGGTTCGCCGTCACGATGACGCCATGTTTGTAGTGAAGTGATTCTTTCGCTTTTTTCGAGACTGGGATGGCTTTAGAACGATAGATCAGCATCATCCAAGGGCCGGCGGTAACGCGCGCCAAATCCATCCAGAATTTCCGGATATTGAACAGGCGCCAGAAGTAGGGCTTTTCTTGATTCACGGGAAGTCCTAATTAGAAACCGACTTTTTCGAAATCTTCGGCTCCGTGTTTGCAGATTGGGCAGACGAAATCTTTGGGGAGGACCTTGCCTTCGTAGAAGTAACCGCAGATCTTGCAACGCCAGCCGATCTTCTTCTCCTGGACGATCGGTTTCGGTTTGATGTTGGCAAAGTAGTAGGCGTAGGTAAGCGAGGGGGCCTTGCTTAAGTTCTTGGCCTCGGTGACCTCGCAAACAAACAAGGTATGCGAACCGCAGTCGATCGCTTGAAGCACCCGGCACGAGACGAAGCTATTCGCCGTGGAATGGATATAGTAAAGGCCGTTTTGCGACCGCGAAAGTTCGCTTTCGAAACCCGCCATCTTGTCGCCATTGCGGCCCGAGGCAAAGCCAAAGCGTTTGATGGTGCTAAACGGCGTGGATTCCGTGAGGATCGAGATGTTAAAGATTCCCGTCTTGGCCACAAGGTCATGCGAGTAGTTCAGCTTGTTCACGGAAAGAAGAACCCGCTGGGGCTTATCCGCGCATTGGATAAAGGAATTGACGACGCAGGCATTATCCTTGCCATTCTCCTCGCGTGTATGAAGGATGAAGAGACCATAGGACACATTGAAGAGGGCACTGGCATCGATAAGGCCGCCCGAATCCGCTACCGTTTCGGAAGCCGGCCGTAAGGAAGCGACCACCGCTTCCGCGAGCAAAGCGACATCCTCAAGTTGGTTATCCTTCAAGGTCGAGGTCATCGTGACCGACTTCTCGAGATAGGTGATATTCTCCAGGTCTTTTAAGATCGACTGCATATTGACCTTGGCGTTAGGGGCCCAGGAGCCATTCTCCATAAAGCCGATCGTGCGGTTACGGATCTTGTGGTTGGCCAAATCGTGGAGGAAGTCTTCCATCTTCACGAAGACGCCCGCGTTATAGGTCGTCGCGCAAAGTAAGATCACCTTCACGCGGAAGGCTTCAGCGATCAAATAGGACGAATCGGTCTTGGAGACATCATACATGACGAGGTTGCGAACGCCGCGCTCCGCCAAATCCTTGGCTAAGACATCGCAGGCATTCGCCGTATCGCCATAGACCGAGCTATATGCGATCATGACCCCATCGGAATCTTCGGGGGTATAGGTCGCCCATTTGAGGTAACGCTGCAAAATGAAGTTGAGGTTATTGTGATAGACCGGTCCATGCAGCGGGCAGATCATCTTGATATCGAGACCCGCGGCTTTATTGAGAACCGCCATGACCTGATCGCCGTATTTGCCGACGATGTTGGTGTAGTATCTCCGGCAATCTTCGAGATAGAGTTTGTCGAAATTGAGTTCATCTGCGTAGATGTTTCCCGATAAGGCGCCGAAGGTTCCAAAGGCATCCGCCGAGAAAAGAACGTGACCCGTGAGCTCGTAAGTGAACATAACCTCCGGCCAGTGAACCATCGGGGCCATCACGAAAGTGAAGGTGCGTTTGCCGGAGCAAAGTTTATCGCCTTCCTTGACGAGCTGAATCTTGCATTTCAAATGGGGGAAGAAGTTATGGAGGAAGCGCTCCGACATCGCGTTAACGACGACGGTGACGTCAGGATAGCGGAGCAACAGCTCGCCGATGTTCGCCGCGTGGTCGGGTTCCATGTGGTTGACGATGAGGTAATCGAGTTTCCGACCCTGAAGCAAGAACTCCAGGTTATCGTAAAAGACACCCGAAACCGCTTTATCCACGGTGTCGAGAAGAACGGTCTTCTCGTCGAGATAGAGATACGAGTTATAGGAGACGCCGTTGGTTAACGGATAGACGTTTTCAAAGAGATGGATCCGCCGATCGGAGCCGCCGATATAAAACAAGCCTTCGTCCAGTTGTGTTTCACAATGCATATTGGTTTTGCCTCGCCCTTAATGATAAGCAGTCCGCTTTCCTTTGGAAAGCCCGAGTCCCTAAAAGGGCAAAAGAAAAGGTCCTAATCGTTTTACAATTAGAACCTTGAATCTTTACTTATCGAATTCGCTGTAGTCGATGCCGTGTCCCTCGTCGCGGGAACGGAAGCCATGGGCAAGGGCGGTGAAGACGATGCCGGGGATCAAAGCGAGATAGCCTAAAACCATGAAGAGAATCGAGACGCCATACCCCACTGCCGAAACGATGCCTAAAGTGCTGAGATCGGTTTTGCTGGCTCCAGCCACGGAAGCCTCGGTAATGAAGATGCTTAAGAAGACGATGAACGTGACGGTGAAGACCGCCGCGAAGACGATGCCGATCGGTAGCAGAACCTTTCCAGCCGCCCTGAAATTCTTGTAAGCCCGTTTGTGCGTTCCTTGATAGTTGTCCATAAAGAACATCTTTTCGGCTTTATCTTATCATGGCTGGGGCCAAAACCAAATCAATCGTCGGTGGAGCCTAAGTTCAAAGCGGCCAAATCGAAATCAACTTGGAGGGGAGTCGCTTGAGCCGCCGCCACTTTTTGGACCGCGGTGCCCGCTTTTAGATGTTGTTTATATTCCATTCCGTATTTCGACACGGACGCCTTATAAATCCCTAACGAATTTAACGCCTTGGCAAACCATAAGGGCAATTGCCGGATGATTTTCGCTTCGAGGAGATAGTGACCCTCAGGCAAAAGCAAATGGCCGCCTTCTTCCAAGATATTGAGGTCGTAGCGGCGGGCTAAAATATCGCTATCGATGGTGAGGCGGAGATACTCCTCATTCGGTTTATTGAACATGGCGATGCGATCATAGGTAAGCACGACCTCGGGAATCGCGTGAGGGTATTGCTGCAGCCAATTGGCAATCTCTTTAATCACGAAATCATGCATGTAATCGCCATTGGGTTCGGGCAGCTTTTGGTCATGAAAGAAGTCCTCATATTCGCTCGGGGTCAAGGTGATTCGACGTTTAAAGACCTCCCCTTTGAATTTCTTTTTGAGTTCGAGGAAGAATAACGGGGTCGGCCCGCCATAAGTCCTGAGGCGGAGTTTGGCTTTATAGAGGGGATTCTCCGAAGATTCGCGAATCACATCGTTGTGGGGTGTGTCGAAATAGACATTCTTGACGCTATAATGCCCGCCCGCCTGGGAATAAGGGTCATAAGCCATATGCTGCTCAAGGATTTTGAGCAATCCGTCCTTTTGCCGTTCATCCAAAAGGTATTTGACTTCGATACGGCGAAAAGAGGTGATCACTTCATTGGGAGTGTCCATGAATCATCCCCCTTTCACTCTATTAAGGGAAAGGAAGGCCAAGTTATTGGAAATTAATAGGTCGTGACTAAGACTTGAGCCGTGCCATCGCTAACACTGGCGAGTTGAACCTTATAGCCGATCTTGCTGCCATCGTTAAAGGTATTCGCGCCTTTCGGGAAGATGGTCGAATAAGCCTGCCAAGTCGCTCCGCCCGCGGTATAAAGCGTTCCCGTCGTCGAGGCGGTTCCGCCATTGATGAGGGCGTCTTGATCTGACGAGGAAGTCACATTCGCCTGTTGTAAGGATAAGAGCTTGAAGAGATTCGCGTCCGTCCCGGAAAGATAGGAGTAGGACTTTGAATTTGAGGCCCCCGTGAACGTGGCATAGCCCCCGTCATTGAGGGTATCGGTGTAGTTGAGGAACGCACCATTAGAATTGAGTTTGGCCAACCGAGCGTCTACGTGGTAGATGCGTAAGCCTGAATTCGTGTACATCAGATTGCGGCTGCTATATTGGGTATGGGAATCCAAATAGTTATTGCCTTCCGGGGTGTAATACTCAATGAGAATGTACTCATCGTTAGGCGTGCCATTCCAGGAGTCGTTCAGCAATAAGCAATCGGGAAATAAAGCCGAGCTCCGTAACGGAACCGTATAAGAGGTACCACTGCCAACATCGAGAACGTAAGGGTTGACCCAGCCGAGTTCGTATTTGGAGAACATCCCTTGATCGCCGATATTGTAAGATTGCATCTCCCGGTCGCCCGCCGGATCATAATCGCCATCATAGTTGTAATAGTCATCGAGGCCGAGAATGTGCCCGCATTCATGAATGAAGGTATGGGCATCGATCGCGGAACCCGTCCCGCCCTCATTGGTGAATTCGTAGGAAACCCAGAAGTAAGTCGAGATTTTCGGTTTGGTGGTCGATGAGCCATTATCGGGGTACCAAACCCAAGCCCAATAAGCCGAATTATCTGCGGTCGAATACGTATTGCTGTAGACAAAGAGGGTCGCATCGACTCGACCATCGCCATCCTGATCGTATTCTTTGAGCAAGGAAGCATCGGCGGCATTGTAGAACGCCGGAATAACAGCCTGGTCCGGGGCGTTTTCACCGAGTGAATCAAGGGAGGAGGTTGTGTAATTGCTTAACGTCAGCAACGGGGCAAAGCCGCCAGTGATGGTAATGGCCCCATAGGAGGCCTTGTTGTAAAAGGAGGACACCGATTCCCAATAATGGGTCTCGGCCGAGGTACCGAAGATAGCGACACGCACCCGCTCAATCATCGCGTCGGTCCAGTCGGGTCCATTCGACGTCTTCACTGGCACGACCAACATCTTTTGATTGCCGGTGGTCTTAAGAGGATAGTAGCCGATTGAACGGTTCACTTGATTAAGGTTAAAGGCGGGATCTGAAGCCCGATGATAGGTGCCGACCGCCCCGCTGGTACCAGAACTTTTCGTAGAGGAAGATGAGGAAGAAGAACTCGAAGACGAGGAATGTGAGGATGAGGGTGTCGAGGCAGAAGACGTAGCTGAGGTCGTCACCGAGGAGGATGTTGACGAGGAGGATTCCGTCGAGGAAGAACTACTCGAAAGCGAAGGAAGAGCACACGAAGCGAGCAAGGCCATAAAAGGCAAAAAGATGACGGCGAAACGTCCAGAAATTTTCATAGGGGGTACCAATTTCTGCCCTTTCTTTGAAAGGGACCTTAGAAACTAACACAAAAAAGATTCCTTTGAAAGATAAATGATAATGATTGGCGTTTTATTGGCCGGAGAAACCCGTTTGGCCATCGTGGAAGGTCATCGCGGGGATCGAAGAAGGTAGTCCCACCACGACCGTCGCGGGAGTCGGATAGAGCAAAGGCCCGACCGAAGTTTCGGGGACGGAAACTAAGACGAAAGAGAATTGAGGCAAGCCTAACCGCTTAATCGAGGTAGCCGTTGCCACGGGGGTCTTCTTTTCAGCTTCGTCGGAAATTTCGTGGAGCCATTCGGCCGTCCGAGTTAACGAACCGGTGACATTATAAGAACCGCCTTCAAGCAAGTTCTGCTTAATCGCATTAAGCACCCCGATGGCGAGCATAAACCCTGGGATGTAATCCAAAGGCACGCCATTAAGGTTCTTCGGTTTCTTTAAGGAACCATTGCGGATCGATAACCCCGTCACGTCTTCCGCTAAAGGCGCCCAGCCGGGTTTATCCTTCCAAACCGTATCGCTGAAGCACATCAGCGAACCATAAATCACATTGGGATTGAGCCGATGAATCTCTTCGCGGGAGAGGCCGAAGTTATCGAGGACGCCATTCTGATAGGAATAGGTAACGACATCCGCCTTCTTAATCAGCTCTTTGCATAGAGCCAATTGTTCCGGCACATTGAAATCGAGCTGAATGGAGTTCTTGCCCGCCCAGCCATCGAGTTCGAGCATCGCTTGTTCTTGCCCCACGAATTTGCCACGGCGAACCAATAGCACATCGGCGCCATATTCGGCGAGGATTCGCGAAGCGGCCGGACCCGCGATGATATGAGTAAGATCGAGGACTTTGATCCCTTTTAAGGGAAGGTCTTCCCCGCAGCGGCCATAATCCTTTCTCGGGGCATCTCCAACTTTTTCACTCCGAATAAGGGGCATCTCACAAACGGCTTTTCCAAAGTCGGCCGCCTGCCACTGCTCGTGGCTACGGAGAACGCAGCCGCACGCCCCGCAATCAAACGCCAATTTCTCGAGCTCTTCGGCCGGATAATTTTTCACAGCCGCGGCCACAAGTTTCTTGTCGCCCTTCAAACTATCCAGATTGAAATCTTCCGGTTTGGCCGTTAAGCCCAAGGCTTTCATGAGCTTAGCTTTTTGCGATTCGTAATAGACATGGGCCGAAAAATAGCGATCATCCGCGCAGCGATATTTGTAGAAAGAACCATTGAGGGCGTTATCGACCCGTAAGGCCGAGGCAAAACGCGGGGCGGCGACTTCTTGTTTTTTCGAGTAGCCCATCATGTAGAGACGAACGACTTGGAGCCCGGCGAAAGCCACATCGGTTTCGACCACGGGCTTAACGGTCGAATGATTGCGAATCGCCCCGATTTCCGCGGCGAGTTCGCCCGCCAAGGTCAATGAAGCTGCGGCCGCGCCCGTCTGGAGGATCTTTTCTTTCTTATAGAGACGGATAACCGCTTTGAGGCGTAAGAAGAGCAAGACGATGCGATAACGAGGAAACCCGTTATGGCTGAAGCAACTCGAGAGCATTTCTCCAAAGCGATCAGGGTGAATCAAAAAGGAGACTTCGGAATCGGTAACAATCCCTAGGTCTTTTTTCAGTTTCTCATAGGCAAGCTGCGATTGCTTCGCCTTCACCTTCATCGCGTTATAGGTCAATAGCGTCACCACGATATCGATGATCACCCAAACGACTAGGACCGCCAAAATCACGATGAGAAGAATCATGTACCAGGTCATATGCTTTACCTCGCCTTGATTTTTATTTTATACCTGACCGCAAGATTGGGGTTTTAAAAACAAGTGAAAACAGGTCACGCCCCCTCTATCTTGTCGAACCCGAAAAGATTAAACTAAGGGCGAGGTACTTATGGATAATTGCAAATATGTCCGACCTTTCGAAGAGGCTTTCTCTTTGAAAACGGTCAATGAAGAGGCTGACCGTTGTCTGCTTTGCCTCGATGCTCCCTGCAGCAAAGACTGCCCGGCGGGAACCGATCCTGCCAAATTCATCCGCAGCGTCCGTTTCCTAAACTATGAGGGCGCGGCCGAAACGATTCGAAGCAGCAACCCTCTCGGCGCCATCTGCGCTCGGGTTTGCCCGACGGAACGTTATTGCCAAAAAGGCTGCTCACGCAGCGGCATCGATCACCCGATTGATATCGGCAAGATTCAGCAATTCGTCACCGACTATGAAGCGGCGAAAGGCATGGTGATTTTGGAGAAAGGCAAACCCAATGGAAAGAAAGTCGCCATTGTTGGGGCGGGTCCTGCCGGCTTAACCGCCGCGGCCGTCCTGCTTCAAAAGGGCTTTGCCGTTGAACTCTATGAAAGTCATAAGGAAGCCGGTGGTTATCTCCGCTATGGCATTCCGGAATATCGTCTTCCTAACGCCATTGTCGATAGCGAAATCAAACGCATCGAAGATCTCGGAGCGATTTTCCATTTCGGCGTGACCGTGGATCAAAAGAAGATCGACGAACTGAAGCTTCATTTCGATGCTGTTTGTCTGGCCTTAGGCGCCTCCAAAGGCAAAATGTTGCCTTTATTCGCGGGGGCAAAGAACGTCATTACCGCGGTCGATTTCCTTGCGAAGACCAAGATGGCGAAAGGCGACATTCAAATCCCGGATAACGTCTTGGTCATCGGCGGAGGCGATGTCGCGATGGACACCGTCACGACATTAAAACTCTTAGGGGTTAAAGAAGTCACCGACGTCGTCTATGAAACCTTCGCTGAATTCAAAGCCAGCAAGAAGGAACTTCAAGGTGCCCAAAAACTCGGCGTTTCGATCCTTGATGGCTATGTCCCAACCAAGGTTGAGGGCAATACCGTCTATTTCAAACATCGCACCAAAGAGAGCGAGCTCTCAGTAAAAGCCGATCTCATCATCTTAGCGGTCGGGCAATGCACCGAGCTTGGCAATATCAGCGAGATCACGCTCACGAAAGGCGAAGCCAAAGGCCAAGGCAAAGTCTTCGTGGCCGGGGATATCGCCCCCGGCGAAAAGACGGTCGTCTATGCCGTCCGTTCGGGCAAACTGGCCGCCAACGACATCGCGATGTATCTGGAGGGCAAATAATATGACCAAGAAAGATCTTTCGATTACGTTCCTTGGGGTGAAGTTCCCTAACCCCTTTTGCTTATCGGCCTCTCCGGTTGGCAATTGCTACGACATGTGCGCCAAAGCCTATGATGTCGGCTGGGGTGGCGTCGTCTTTAAGACGATTGGCTTCTTCATCGCCGACGAGGTTTCGCCCCGGTTCGACAAAATCGGAAAAGAGAGCACCCCGTTCATCGGTTTTAAGAATATGGAGCAGATCGCGGAGCATCCCCTTGAAGACAACCTTCGCGACATCAAACGCCTAAAGAAGAACTACCCCCATCAAGTTCTTATCGCCTCGATCATGGGTGCGAATGAGAAAGAATGGGAAGACCTGGCACGCCTCGCTAGCGAAGCGGGCGCGGATATGCTCGAGCTGAACTTCTCCTGCCCGCAGATGACCTCGCACGCCATGGGCAGCGATGTCGGTTCAAACCCTGAGCTCTGCAAGAAGTATTGCGCGGCCGTCCGCCGGGGAAGCAAGCTTCCCTTCATGGCCAAGATGACCCCGAACATCACCGATATGGTTCCGGTGGCGAAAGCCTGCCTAGAAGGCGGCGCGGATGGCATTGCGGCCATAAACACCGTGAAGTCCATCTGCTCGCTCGATCTTGAGAAACACATCGGTATGCCAATCGTCGATGGCAAATCCTCAATCTCTGGCTATTCGGGCAAAGCCGTTAAGCCGATTGCCTTACGTTTCATCCAACAGATGCGCCAAGCCATCCCCAACGTGGAGATTTCCGGCATCGGCGGCATCGAGAACTGGGTGGATGCCGCGGAGTTCATCTTGCTTGGGGCCAAGACCCTTCAGGTCACGACCGGCATCATGGAATATGGCTACCGGATCGTCGAAGATATGAAGAACGGCCTCCAGCACTACATGGAAGATCAACATGTCGACCATTTGGAGGATCTCGTTGGCTTAGCCAATAAGAACATCATCCCCGCTGAAGAGCTTGACCGTGACTATAAGGTCTATCCCAATATCGATCTCAATAAGTGCATCGGCTGCGGCCGCTGCGTCATCAGCTGCTACGACGGCGCCCACCAAGCGATGGAATGGGACAAGGACACCCGAAAACCCAAGTGCAACCACGATAAGTGCGTGGGCTGCTTGCTCTGCGGCCACGTCTGCCCGGTCGGTGCCATCTCAAAAGGCGAGATCGAGTTCAAGAAAGGCCGCCAAGGCAAACGCAAGAAAGAGGACATCATCCTCTAATCGCCGAATTTCAAGAAGCAGGGTACACGCCCTGCTTCTTTTTTGTTGGTCTTGGGGAAAAGAAAAGCCCAACCGCTTAACGATTGGGCTTAGGATTCAAGAAGGGTTACTTCTTTTCGGCAGGCTGTTCAGCCGGCTTCTTTTCCTCGGGCTTTTCGACGCCTTTGGCCTTCATGATATCATCAACGAGGGTTTTGGCGCGTTTGAGCGAGAGATCGCTGCGAACCTTGAAGAGAAGAGCGAGATCAGCGAACTTCTTCGCTTTGTTGAACTCGACAGGGATCGTGCTGTTCTTGTAAGCATTCGGATTGAGGTCATAACTGACCTTAAGGTGTTTGCCCGAGATGGTGACGAAGATGTAACGCTGACGGTGAGCCGAGAAGGTATCGCCCGGGATAGAAACACGGTTGTGGATACCATAGCTCTTAATGTAGTCGCGGAGTTCGTAGTACTTGTGGCGGAGATCCTCATCGGAATTCTTCACCTTGGTTTCGAAGGAAGCACGACGACGGGCTTTGCCTTTGGCAGCAATGACCGGGGCCGGAGCAGCTTTCTTTTCTTCAACAGGAGCAGGTTGAGCCGCTTCTTGTTTGATCACGACAACAACGGGTTGAGGTTGAGCAGCGGCAACCGGCTTTTCTTCCGGTTTTTCTTCTTTCTTTTCCTCAGCAGGTTTCGGCTCTTCTTTTTTCTCTTCGACAGGTTTGGCTTCTTCAGCCGGCTTTTCTTCTTTCTTTTCTTCAGCAGGTTCGGCTTCCTTAGCCACAGCGGCAAAGGTCTGCGAGAGGAACGGAACAGAGGCAGCAAGCACTAAGAAGATCAAAGCAACGATACCGCAGCCTTCGATGATCCAAAGAAGATCATATTGGCGGCGTTGGCAAACACCAAGCTTTAAGCCCCAGGCCATCGTGGAATAAACGATGCCAAGAACAAGGATGGTAACAAACGCTAGAACGGAGGCAATCGCGCCCTTCTTAGCCTTTTGACGGATGTAAAGGATAAGTAAGAGAATGGTCATAACTAAGGAGGCAAGCGTCACGGAAACGAGCAACCAACTGAGCTCATTCTCAGAGACCCACTGCGTTTTGCCTTGAACGAGGTCAATGGCAAAGCTGTCCCACCAGTACCAGACGCCAACGGCCCAGCCCCAGTTATCATTCTTTCCCGCATCCGTGTTGATCGGAATCCAAATTAAGCTGATGAGAATAAGAGCAATGGTCACGATTAACATGATCACGCCAAGCATGAAGAAACGATCTAAGGGTTTCTTCTTTGAACAAGAGCAACTCATAATTTACCTCCTTGCCGATGTTTACAATGATTTTAGCCCCCTTTCGCGCGTATAAGCAAGAAAATACCGACAGGGTGTATGCGCCTTTTTGGCCAATTTACAATTCAAAATCCGTCAAAAAAGACGGGGTTTTTGCACCCCGTCTTATTGAAATTCATTAGCAATTATGCTTACTTTGCCTTGGCTTGGCAGGATTGGCAGACCCCGTATACGACAATTTGCTGAATATGACTAACACCCATCCCGCGTTTTTCGCAAAAAGAGATCGTTTCGTTTTGATCAAGGAAGACGTCGTTAATCTTGCCGCACTTCTCGCAAACGAAGTGAATGTGGTCGTTGCGGAGGCAATCAAAATGGAGCTGACCATCTTTGCCCGCGAGGGAAATCGCCTGCCCGTCCGCCACCATTTGGTTGAGCAAACGATAAGCGGTCGTTACCGAAAGAGTGACCCCGTGACGCTTTGCCGCATCGACGACATCATAGGCAGTCGGATGGCTATGGGTGGTATGCAGAAAGTCGGCGACAAACTTTTTTTGATGGGTGGTTCGAGTGGTTTTGGTGCTTTCCATAGCCTCTTAATATGGCGCGAAAACCACACTAATTCAAGCGGTTTCTCTGTTTTTGCTGAACCTTTTTCATTTGGAGCATTAGTGATTTTTGCATATTCAACCCCTTTTTCTTTATTCACCGTCCTTAAAAGAAGGCCTATGGTAAAGACATGAAAAGCAAAATCCCTGCCTTTACACTTAATAATGGTCTTGTTGTTCCAGCTCAAGGTTTTGGCTGTTGGAGGATCAAAGAGGAAACCAGCGCGGTCAACTCCGTGAAGTGGGCCATCGCCCATGGCTATCGCCTCATTGATGATGCCGCCGTCTACATGAACGAATCTTTTGTGGGCCGAGCCATCAAAGAATCCGGGATCAAACGCGAGGACCTTTTCGTTGCTTCCAAGGTCTGGGTTCAGGATGCTTCCTACGAGAAATGCCTCCATGCCTTCGCTAAATCCCTCGAACGCTTAGGCGTGGATTATCTTGATCTCTATTTGGTCCATTGGCCTTTGGGGGATTTTCTTGGGGCCTGGAAAGCCATGGAGGAACTGGTCGATCAAGGCAAGATTCGGGCCATCGGGGTCTCTAACTTCCGGGCAGAAGATTTGGATAACCTGTTAGCCCACTGCCGCATCAAACCGGTTCTCAATCAAGTTGAATGCCATCCGCTCTTCCAACAAAAAGCGATGCACCACTATCTTGACGACCACGGCATTCTCATGGAAGCTTGGTCGCCCTTAGGCCATGGGGATGCGAATCTATTAACCCACCCCCTCTTCGTGAGCCTTGGAGAAGTTCACCACAAAACCCCGGCCCAAATCATCCTGCGTTGGCATTACCAAGAAGGAATCTTGGCTCTACCCAAATCGGAGCACGAAGAACGGATCGCGCAGAATATCGATATCTTCGACTTCGCCTTATCGGCGGAAGAGATGAAAGAGATCCGCGCGATTGACACCAACCACCGTCTCAATCATGACGATCCCTATAGCGAAGAATCGCGTAAGTTCATCGCTGGCCGCGTCTACGATATCGAATAAAAGAAAAGCCCAAAACCATGGCGGTTCTGGGCTAGTTTGGAGTAATGAAGGTCCGATTATAGACCGTTCTTTAAGCGGTAGTTGTAGTTATCCTGCCAAATGGTGTAGTTGTGCTCTTTGCCGTTGTACCAATTCGCTTTCGCCGAATCCATGACCTCGTCTTCTTCCTCGTGATGATGCGCCACAATCGCGACTTTTCCTTTGTTCTGTTTCATGATCTTTTCCTCCGCTTCCCGGGCTCATTTCCTCGGGAGCCCTTCATATTAGGCTAGAGTCTTGTGCCATCAAGGGTAAAAAACCTAGTAAAGCGTTTTCAGAAAGCACTTTCAGGAAATTGCAACCGCTCTAGAGATTTTCCTAGGTTTTACTAGTTGCAGGATTCGCCTATTAAGGCGAAGATATGAACAAGGACCTTGGAAAATCATGGATAAAGCAACCTGGGATATCGTGTTTAAAGTGATTGGTTATGTGGCTGCCTGCGGCACCACTATTTCGTTTTTGCCTCAAGCCATCAAAAGCATCAAAACCCGCGACACTCGCAATATTTCGTTATTGATGTACATCCTCTTTGTTTTTGGCACCGCCTGCTGGCTAGCCTATGGTATTTATCGGACCGATTTGCCCGTCGCGATCGCTAACGCCATCACCTTGATCTTGGCTTCGATCATCCTCATCATGAAGATCGTCAATCTCCCCAAAGAGAAAGCCGAAAAAGAAGGGACGGAAAACTCCGTAAAGGATAAACAATGAAAGCTCTCGTCTTTGCTTTAGCCCCGCTCACCCAGAACCTTAAAGGCGTCGTCCAAGCCCTGAAGGTTTTCCGCAAGCATAAAGGCAAGTTCACCACCCTCCATGTTTTTGGCAGTCCTGAAGAGACCAATATCTTAAAGGATAATAAGGATTTCGAAATTCATGCCGTTTCGAAGGAAAACATTGCCGAAGAAGCCGAGACGTTTGCCTTAAGCCTAAATGCCCCGCTCATCCTTTTAGGGGAACGATCCGCTTTAGTCGAATCCTTAGCTGCTCATCTCACGCCTATCGAAGGCAAAAAGCCCGTCCTCGGACTTTTGCTTCCTTCTGCGGTCTATAATCACTCGGTCTTCTTGGTCGATGTGGGCGCTAACACCGAGCAAACCTCTGGGGATTTGGAGAGTGAGTTTGAAGCAGCGAAAGCCTTTGAAGAAAAAATCCTCTTATTAAAGGGTCCGCGCTTCGGCCTTCTCTACCCGGGCAAACCTACCCCCACTTCCCTATCCGCCGCCTTTGATCTTGTCCACCATAGCGATCCCCGTTATTGCGGCATCGTTTCTCCGAGCGATATCCTCAAAGGCCAATACGACCTTCTCGTCGGCGAATCTCTCTTAATGACCGCTAGCTTAGAAAGCGCCAAGGGCAATCTCAAGACTCTGCTCGACTTCGAGTCGACTGAGGTGAACAAGTCCGTCTTCTTCAAGTTTGGCCGCTGGTGGCTCCGCGACGTCCAAAAGACTATGCAATCCCGCTTCGATTCTTCCTATTATGCCAATGGGCTCTATTTCCTCAATTACCCCATCCCGGTGATCGGCCTTGAGCCAAGCGTCAACTATGGGGCAATCACCAACGCCCTTGAACTCTCGCTCCGTTTCTAAAGCTTAGCGTTTAAAGCAGGGCCCCCTGACCTTGCTTTTTCTTTATTCATCAAAAGAAAGGAGGGGGCTGAGCGAGGGCCTCCTCCTTTCCGTAGACTTCCCTAATCTCGATTACTTCTTCTTCAAATACTTGAGGGAATCGAGGGCGACGGCGACCATGATGATGACACCTTTGATGACAAATTGAATGTTGGTGTCCCAGCCGATGAAGTTGAGGCAATAGGTCAAACCGGTGAAGATGATGACGCCGATGACGGCGCCCGAGATCTTTCCGATACCACCGTTGAAGGAGATGCCGCCGACAACGCAAGCCGCGATGGCATCAAGTTCGTAACCATAGCCTGACTGAGCGGAGCCTAAGCCTAAGCGGGTCGCTTCCAAGAAGGCGCCGATACCATAAAGGATACCTGCCATGATGAAGACGCCTAAGGTCACCCAGAAGACCGAGATGCCGGAGACCGAAGCCGCTTCGGCGTTGCCGCCGACCGCGTACATGTTCTTGCCGAACCGGGTCTTGTTCCAAATGAACCAGACGATGATGATGGCGATGATGGCATAAAGAGTCAGCTTGGAGAAGTCACCCCAGTTGCCGGCGATACCGGATTTTAAGGTGCTATCGAGCGCGCCGGAGTTGACGCCGTTAGTGGCGTACATCATTAAGCCATAGGAAATTAACTGAGTCGAAAGGGTGGTGATGAAAGGGTGCATCTTGAAGCGGGCAGTGAAGAAACCGGCGATCGCGGAGAACAAGGTGCAGAAGAGAACCGATAAGCCAATGGCGACGAGAATTCGAGCGGCTGGGTTCCAGCCATCGAAGTTCCAAACACCGATGCCGTTGGGATTATCTTTAGTGGGGAAGAAGACAATAACGTTATCACCACCATGCAGCAAGACGGCGGTGAAGGTCATGCCCATGCCAACGAGACGGCCAATCGAGAGGTCGGTGCCGGCCAATAGGATCAAGCCAGCGACGCCAAGGGCGAAGAACATACGGGTTGAAGACTGGGCCAAAATCGTGAGGATGTTACGCTGAGTAAAGAGGTTGCCGAAGCCACCGATCGGGGCGGCGATAATGCAATAGAGATACAAGGCAAGAATGACCAAGTAGAGGGCATTCTTCATAAAGAACTGCGGCACCGAGAACTTGTACATATATTGCCGTGCCCGGTACTCGACGGTCTCGAAAATGCTGTTGCGGTTGCCTCGTAACGAGTTCAACGCATTGTACTTGTCCAAATAGACATCGTTATTGTCGTCTTTGGCCTTCTGGACCTTTTCAGTGTTGATGCGGGTAAAATCGTTTTTATTGGATTTGTAGGCGAAGTTTTCGTCTTTGATCTCTTGTTTCACAGCGGTTTCATCGCCGCCCGAAGCTTGGATTGAAGCGAGTTTAGTCTTATGGGCTTCGCTGCGCTCAGCGGTGCCGGCTTTGTACTCCGCTTTATATTCCGCCATCTTCGCCTTATAGTCCGCTCTCGAGGCGGTCATATTGACCTTCGCATCCTGACGAATCAGGACGGCGGTCTCGTCAATGACTTGCTTTAATTCCGCGGCGTTTTGCGCGCGGATTTTTTTGGCTTCAACGATCGCCGCTTTATCCTCGGCAATCAATTTCGCCCGAGTTTCATCATCGATTTCCCGGTTCTTTTTCAGATCGGAAATCTCACCGGTGAGTTCGGAGATCTTGGTGATACCAGGGGCTCTAAGTTCATCCGCCTTTTTGATGCCAGCGGCAATCGCGGGATTGGAGAGAACGGAATCGATCTCTTTCTTCGCGATGGGTTTTTCTTTCGTAGCAACTTCCTGTGCCATAGTTTTGGCCCCCTTTTATAGACACTTGGCGCAGAGCGTCAAGAGTTCTTCCTGAGTCGTTTTCTTCGTCTCGACAATGCCGGCGAGCTTGTGGTTCGATAACACGGCGATCCGGTTGGTGATGCCTAAAATTTCAGGCATTTCCGACGAGACGACGAGGATCGTCTTGCCGGCCGTCGCCATCTTGTTGATCAACTCGTAAATTTGGTATTTGGCGAGAACGTCGATACCGCGGGTCGGCTCGTCGAGTAGGAAGACGTCGGGATTGCGTTCCATCCACTTCCCCAAGACAATCTTTTGTTGGTTGCCGCCCGATAAAGAGCCCATTTTGTCATCGGTGCCCATGCATTTGGTGTGCATCAAGCTAATCTCTTTTTTCGCGGCGTCGTCCATCATCTTGCTGTTGAGATAACCGAAGCGTTTGTATTTGTTGAGGTTGGCGATCGTCGTATTGAAGGTGAGGGTTTCAACGGCGAAGATACCGTTCTTACGCCGCTCTTCGGTGACGAGGGCAAAGTTATAATCCATCGCGTCCGCGGAGGATTTGAATTCAACGCGTTTCCCGGCGTAAGTGATCTTGCCGGTGGAAAGCTTCCTTAAGCCGAAGATTGACTCGAGGAGTTCGCTGCGGCCGGCGCCGACGAGGCCATAAATGCCAAAGATCTCGCCTTTGCGGACCGAGAAGGTAATATTCTTAAGGAATGGCTCGTACTTGGTCGAAAGGTTTTCGACTTCAAGAACAACCTTGCCCGGCTTATTGGTAAGCGGCGGGAAGCGTTGATCGAGCGAACGGCCGACCATGGCGGCCACGATTTCTTTCATCGAGGTCTCTTTGACCGCTTTTTCGAAGATCATGTGACCATCGCGAAGGACCGCGACGTCATCACAAATCTGGAAAATTTCGTCCATCTTGTGGGAGATGAAGACGAAGGAAACGCCTTTGCTTCTTAACGTCGAAATAATGCCAAAGAGCTTTTTGACTTCGCGTTCCGATAGCGAAGAAGTCGGCTCATCGAGGACGATGACTTTGGCGTCATAGGAGACGGCTTTTGCGATTTCGACCATCTGGCGTTGCGAGACCGACATGGTCCGCATGACGGTAGAAGGGTTGACGTTCATGCCTAAGGAACGGAAGAGTTTATTGCACTCTAGCTTCATCTTGGCTTCATCGATCATGCCGAAACGGAGGGGATAACGACCTAAGAACATGTTATCCGCGACCGTGCGGTCGATGCATTGGTTCAATTCTTGGTGAACCATGGCGACACCGTGCTCAAGCGCTTCTTTTGGTCCACTGAACTCGATGATCTTGCCATCGAGATAAATGGAACCTTCATCGCGGGAATAAATCCCGAAGAGGCACTTCATCATGGTGGACTTTCCAGCGCCGTTCTCGCCCATGAGGCCGAGGACGTGGCCCCGCTTCACTTCGAGGTTGATTCCCGAAAGGACGCGGTTTTTGCCAAAGGATTTGGATAAGTTCTCTAAGCGAAGGATGATATCAGTCGTCGGAGCGGGTTGGGCAGGTTCGACCGGTGAATCTTTCGCATTATGGATAGTGGTTTCGCTCATTGTTTTACCCCTTTTTGAAAGACAAAGAGCCACCTGGGGGTCGGGATCCGGCCCCCAGAGTGGCGCATTAGCGAGCTTTAGGCCTTAAGAAGGTCAGTGTAGCTCGGGCCATCGTTCGTGCGAACGAGGTTGATCGCGTAGGCATCATAGTTGTCGAGGTTGGTGAACTTATCCAAACAAGCTTGTTCGTTCTGGCCATCGCCCTCAACAATGGTGAGGTTGATGTTGAGGAGGGTCGCATAAGCCTTTAAGTAAGGTTTATAAGTGCCCGAGAGGAAGTTATCGGCGGAATTGTAGAGGGTGAGAAGAACCTTCTTGGTCGCGACGGTCGAGGCATACTGTTTGATGCCGGTATCCATCTGAATGCCAAGGTAAGCCGCGGCATTATCGGAAGTGACAGCGACGTTCAAGGCCTTGAGGGCTTTGGTATCGGACTCCCAGACGGATTCAGCGGTCATCTGGTTGCCCTGAGCATCTTTCTCAGAAATGGCAAGAGTATGGATCTTATCGCCAGTGGCGCCATCAAGAGAATTGCGGAGAGTCTGTAAGGTCATGAAGGCCTGAGCACCCGCGTTCTGCGAGACGGTTCCGGTGAGGTAAGCGCCGCTCTTGGTCTTACCATTAATGATCGATTGAACAGCATCGGCGTTAGCATCGTATCCGAAGGCAGGAACGCCAGCCGGATAGCTTGCGACACCAAGGCAGCCCATCGCCATGCCATCGTTGTTGGAGACGACGACATCGATAGCGGTCGTAAACTGGGAGACCCAGCCGCCGAAGGCATCGGCAGCAGTCGCGGCATCCCAAGTGGCGCCAGCGGTGCTGACCATCTGTTTGGCAGCAAGCTCTTTGACTTTGAGGGTCTTGTCCTTTAAGACAACACTGCCCTCTTTCTTATCATCAGCGCCAGCAGTTCCGTTCCAAGTCCCTAAGGCCTTGCGGATGCCAGTGGTACGAGCGATCGAGTCGTTGTGGGCCGAGTCGCCAATGCAGAGGACGTAGCCGATATAGCCATCGGCGTTACGATCGACTTCAGTTGAAGTCTTAGTCGCAAGATAATCGGTGATGAGTTTGCCCTGGATGGCACCACCACCCGCGGCATCGAACCCAACGTAGAGTGTCTTGTCGTTGAAGTTCATTGTGGTCATGTCGATCTTTCCGGTGCTCGGATCAGACGGCTGACGGTTGAAGAACGTTACGGGTTTGCCGGCATTGGCGCCGCTGCCCCCGCAGGCGGAGAGAACAACGCTGGCAAACGCAAGCACTGCACTCCCGAAAATCAGACTTTTCTTCATTGCTAATTTTTCCTCCTTTGCAATAAAGTGCCTTTATTTTGGCGGTGTAACCCCTTTCATGACCATGAAGAAAACCATAAGCGAAATGGAAAAATCGCCACTGCCCAATTTCCAATCAAAGATTGGATTTGGTCAAAATTTTGCCGGCGACATAATCAAATTGCTGGAAATTGGTTAACGAAGCCCCCGAGAGAATGGCCTTGCCCAGGGTATAGATGTCCTTCGCTTGGGTGGCCGCATCATTGAGGACGGTTCCATACATCAATCCTTTTTGAATCAGATCTCGGCCGGTGGCTGTGCCATCGACCCCGATGAGTTGAATCGGTTGCTGATCCAAAGCCACATCGCTTTTTAGGATTGAAGCTTCTTGAAGATACTTAATCGCGCCCGAGGCCATGTCGTCGTTATTGCTGAAGACCAACTCCACGTTGGCTTTGCTGGCATCGGCGGCGGCGTAATAATTTTCGGCGATAGCCTTCATGGCGGAGTAACCCCCGTCAGGAGTCCAGTTCCCGGCTTCGGCGGTCAAGATGCTGACATCATAACCATCATCCCGAAGTTTTTGGGTGCACCACTTGGTTCGAAGTTCGGTATCTTGGTGGCCTTCTTCGCCGCGGATCACCGCGACTTGAATCACACCATCGCCGTTGCGGTCATAGGCGCATTTTTTCGCTTTTAAATCCGCCAAGGGGAAAAGCTGTTCCGCTAAGTTAGCCTGAAGTTTGCCTGCCCCTTCGGCATCGGAACCGACATAGAAACATTTGCTTTGATTGGCCAAATCTTCCTTCAAAGGTTCACGGTTAATGAAGATAAGTCCCCGATTCGAGGTCGCGGCTTTTTCGATGATCGCCGAAGCCGCTAAACGGTCGACAAGGTTCACGATGAGCAAGGGGTCCCCCCGGCTAATGGAACTCAATATTTGTTCATTTTGAGTGCTCTGACTCCGGGCGGCATAATAAAGATTAGAGGAATAAGAATCCCCAGCGAATTGCGCAAGGATGTTTTCCTTTAAAGACTTAATGAAGGTATCGCTCTCGTCGTAGAGAAAAAGATCGAACGTCGAGGATAAGGAGCCGCAACTGGATAAGGCCAGCAAGGGCAATAAGGAAAAAGCCAACCATTTATTCTTCATTGATTTTTCGCTCCTTCACTGGAATCTTGAGGGTCACGGTCGTGCCTTCATCGAGTTCGGAATCGATACGAACATCGGCTTTATCGCCGAAATAAATCTTGAGGCGCTGATAGACGTTCTTTAAGCCCACGCCGTTATAGGCGTTCTTGTCGACGAAGGAAGCGTAGATATCCTGAACCTTGTACGGCATGATGCCGTAACCGTTATCATGGACGGAAAGCAATAGCATATCCCCCTCCATTTGACCTTTGATGGCAATCTTGCCCACACCCTCGCGGTTGAGGAGCCCATGCTGAATCGCGTTCTCCACGATCGGTTGGAGAATGAGCTTGATGACTTGAAGACCCAACAGGTCTTCGGGGACATCGATCGAATATTCGAAACTATCCTTGTAGCGGATTTTTTGAATTAGGAGGTAATTGCGGACGTGCTCGATTTCGTCGCTCAAAGAAATGATGTTATGACCTTTTGAAATCGAGATGCGGAAGAAGCGAGAGAGGGCCACTACCATTTCCGAGGCTTCCTTGTTTTGGCCATCATCGATGAGAAAAACAATCGAGTCGAGGGTGTTATAAAGAAAGTGGGGATTAATCTGATTCTGCAAGGCATGAAGTTCGGCGAGGCGTTGGGCGTTTTGCTCGGCAAGGATGTCTTCGTTTAGCGTCTTAATCCTCAAGATCATCTCATTGTAGTTGCGGGCGAGGTCCTTCGTTTCGATGGAGCCCGTCAAAGGAACCGGTTCATAGGATTGATAACCTTGTTCTTCAACCTTCTCCATAGAAGAACGCAAGGCCGAGATCGGTTTGGTGACGCTGCGAGAGACCAAAAAGAGAACCAGAATCGATGCCACAATCATCCCGACAATGAGCAAAATCGTCGTCACGATAAACCGTTGCAAGGTCTGGGTCACCGCATCAAAGTTCTGAAAGATAGCTAAGCGCCAAGTGGTATTAGAAATCGTGAACTGGCTGAGGATAAAGTTATGGCCGCCAAAACTCACCTGGGAAAAGCCGATGACCCCTTGTTTGAGCAAAGTGGTTTCGGCGTCTTCGAGGGCGGTTCCGCTGGAAAGATAGACAGCATGGTAGTCTTTATCGTAGATGATGATCTTGCCGTTTGTCCCGAGATCGAGCTGATAAATCGAAGTCGCTACGGAAGAAACCGTCACCAATAGAACCGTTGAATCTTCGCCTTTATTGAAGGTGATGACTTTCGACATCATGAAGACGTTCTCCGCGCCCCGGGAGAAAACATTGAGGGTCGGGTTCACCAAGGCCGCTTGATACCAGGAAGCCCCCGTCACATTGGTGGGGACATTCCGCGAGGTTGAGTCATGGAGATAGTAAGCCTTGCCATCATACTGATAAAGGGCGAGACCCGTGATATCGCTTTTGACCGCCATGATGGAATCAAACTCATTGACAAGACTATCTTTTGAAGCCGTCAGATCGCTGAGGTTATAGGTCAACGATGCAATGCAATTGGACACGGAAATGACCGAAGAAAAATAGTTGTCGTAGTTGGCGGAAACGGTGTTGGCGGTCTCTTGGTATTGGCGTCGAGCCGAAGAGACGGTGTAGTTATTGAAGACGAGATAAGCCGCGATGATCAAAGCTGCGCTAAAAGTCGCGACCACCGCACCGATCGAAGCGCTGAGGCGGAAGCCGATACTGTGGAAAAATTTATTTTTCCCGGTAGTCCGCTGGGCTGATTCCATAAAATTTCTTGAAGCAATGGGAGAAATAGAAGGGGTCGCTATAGCCGACTTGCGAGGCGACGACGATCACCTTGGCATCGGGGTCGGCGAGTAGGGCTTTCGCTTTCTCCATGCGTAATTCGGTCACGTATTTGGTGAAGGACGTGCTATCCTTTTTAAGCAATAAGGAAATATAGGAGACGCTATAGCTAAGGGCCGTCGAAACGCTATCGAGCGAAATGTCAGAATCGGCAAAGTGCAGGCCAATATAATCCTTGAGTTGGTCGAGGGAAGTGTTGATGCCGCCCGTGCGGGTCCGGTTATTGGTTTTGATGACACTGTCGACGAGGTGGTTAAGGAGTTCTAGGAGACTATCGCTGCCTTTGGCCCCTAATGCCGCGGCGAGGAGGTCGGCGTTGCTTCCAACATCAAGATAAAGATCGTGAAGCGAAGTGCAGGCTTTCAATAAGGCTCCGACGATATTGGAGACGATAAAACTATAAGAGTCGGCATATTCGACGGAACTGATCCGCTCGACGAGAGTGGCTAAGCGGCTCTTCACTTGTTCAGGCCGACCATAAAGAAGGTCATAGGTGAGGGCATCATATTCATGATCATCAACCTTGCCGATGCTCACTTCTTCCTTGCGAATATCCTCGAAGAAGAGGACCGCGCCGTTGCCCGTGACGGTGCGGAAAGACAACGTACGAACCGCGTGGCGGTAAAGTTTGCGGAAGTTGCGTTTGATCGGATCCCCTTCGTCGATCTCGGAGAAGGCAACGGAGACGGAAACGCCCGTGTTCTTTTCAATGCGGCTACGAATCACCGAGAAAACATTTTCCAACTCATCGCGGACCATTGGCTTGTCGTCAGCGATGATCACCATCACGTTTTCGCTGCGGTCAAAGCAATAGAAAGAATGGCTCTTGCCGATTTCCCTTTCGGTGTATTGATGCTCATAGTAAGTGACCAGTTCGGTCTTTTCGTATTCAATCGCATCGATTTCCTCATCAAAATCGTAGATGGCAAGGACCAGGTATTTCTTATTGAGATCAACCTTGTCTTGACTAAGGCGAGACCACAAGTTTTCAGGAACTTCCTTGAGGGAAAGTAGACGGCACAGATCGTTCTGTTGGAACATTCTGAGATTGGTTTCTTCTTGTTCTTGGAGGGCGCTGATGTTTGTGTCAATCGCTTCTTGGCGTTTAATCGCGTCTTGGGCTTTCGCTAGAACTGCGCCGAGTTCTTCCTTGGTGATTGGCTTAGAGATATAGCCCACCACGCCAAGGTCAATGGCCTGCTTAGCAAAATCAAAAGAGTCATAGCCGGTGATGATGATCGATTGAAGCAAAGGGATTTCGACTTTGGCGCGCTTAATGACTTCAATGCCGTCGATGAAGGGCATTTTGATATCGGTGATCAGAAGGTCAGGTTGCAAGGCGATCACGCCTTCGAGAGTATCGTAACCATTGGCAAAAGCTCCAACGACTTCAAAATCTTGGTTGAAAGACTTTAGGAGCGAGGAAAGCCGATTGATAGCGTCGGACTCATCATCCGCGATAACGATTTTTATGGTACCCATAAAACAAGTATGCCAATCGCAACCTAGAATAATTTCCACTAACCATGTAATTTTGTCTACTTTTGACCTCACAATAGCCTTTTCATTCCTTTTAAAAAAGCCCCATGGGTCGATGGCTTCTTGTTATTTATTCAAAAAGGTAGCAAACCTAGCCAAATTGACATAAGACCCTAAAATTCAATAAAGGCATCCAGGCGCGATGGCTTAAAACTAAAAAGGGGTGTAACCGCTTTCCTGTTTTTCCTGATTGGAAAAGCAAACAAGTCCGCTAAGATTAAGGCGTCCCACGGATAAAATCTTCGGATTTTGCCGAAGGGAACAACGTGACCTTGATAGCCCTATGTGGGTTCCCCCAAAGTCATGAAAACCGCATCTGACGTTCCCCCTAATGCCAATGCGGCTTTTTTGTACCTTTAAGCACTTTTCTCGCCTTTAACGTGGCTCATAGGATAATTAAGCTATGTTAGAATTCCAAAAACTTTCTTACGAATCGTTAGGTCAAATCGAGCCCTTTCTTCCCTATAACGACAGTCGCAACTGCGATTTCACCCTCGGAACTATCTTCATGTGGCGGAACCAGTTTCCAAGCAGTTTCGCGATCGTGGACGATACCTTATTGCTCCGGAAGCAATATTCGGCGTCCAAAAGCGCCTTCCTCTGGCCATTAGGCCCCCATCCCGAAACCGCCATCAAAGCGGCGAAAGCCTTTTGCCTTTCTAATCATCAAACGTTAGCTTTCTATTCCTTAACGCTCGAGCAGGCCAACCTCTTAGCGAAGTCTTGCCCCCATAGTCAGATCACCTCTTCCCCAGATTGGGATGACTACGTTTATAACCTCAGCGACCTCCGGGATTTCCCGGGAAAACGCTATGAGTCAAAGCGGCATAATGCCAATCGCTTTAAGCGGCTTTATCCGATGGTGCTTTTTAAAACAGGAACCCGAGAAGACGCACCCCGTCTCCATGAATTTCTCACGCGTTATCTCGCCGAGAATGAAGGCCGAGACGTTTCCTTAGAAGAAATCGCTTTAAGCCAAGAGATGATTGACCGCTTCTGCTGCATTAAAGCCCAAGTCGGTTATTACGAACTCGATGGCAAAGTCATCGGATTTTCTATGGGCGAACGCAAAGGGAACACCGTCTATCAGCATATCGAAAAGGCTTTGCGCCAATACGATGGTATCTATCAGGCCCTCACCAGCGATTACCTCAAAACTTTTGGGGGAGACGCTCTCTACGTCAACCGCGAAGAAGATGTCGGCAATGAAGGTCTCCGTTTGGCCAAAGAGCAACTGTATCCGATTGAGCACCTCAAGAAATACTTCTTTGAAGTGAATAACCCCATCGATCTTAATGACACCCTCCCCTTGTTTTTTTCCAACCGCCTCCTTTTTGTCCCGATGGAAGAAGCGGATAAGCAAGGCTATTTTGACTTAGTTAGCGATGCTGAGGTCAACCGCTATTGGGGCTATGACTATCATCAAGATCTCCAACCCGGCGAAGAACTCAACCCTGACTTTTTCTACCGGGATGTCCTGAAAGATTTTAGAGAGAAGCAAGGTTGGACTTATATGATCAAGAGCAAGGTCGATGAACGTTTATTGGGTTCGCTCGACCTCTATGATTTCCAGGACGATGGCTCCGCAGAAATCGGCTGCCGTTTCTTCGCCTTTGCCCAGCATCAAGGCTATGGAAAAGAAACCTTGCGGGCTCTCATTGCTTTTGCCTTTACGACGTTAGGACTTCGAGCCCTTCGCACGGAATCGTTCCCGCAGAACGCTCCTTCCATCGCAATGATCAGCGCAGTTGGCTTTCAAAAAGATGGCGAAACGCCTGAACGAATTCACTTTGTTATAAAGAATCCCGCTCTTTCTGCTTAAAATAAGTGTGAGGTTTATCCCTATGGAAAAAAGCAAAGTCTACTTCACCGATTTCCGCACCGTCGGCTTTGAACCCTTAACGGGCAAATTGCAGCGGCTCATGATCAAAGCAGGTTTTAAAACGCTTGATCTCAATGGCAAATTCGTCGCCATCAAAATGCACTTTGGGGAACTCGGTAACCTTTCTTATCTCCGCCCAAACTATGCTAAAGCGGTCGCCGATCTCGTCAAGCAATGCGGCGGCAAACCCTTTCTCACCGACTGCAACACTCTCTATCCCGGATCGCGGAAGAATGCGCTCGAACATTTGGATTGCGCCAACGTCAATGGCTTTAATCCCACCACCACCGGTTGCCAAATCATCATCGGGGATGGCCTTAAAGGCACCGATGAAGAAGATGTCCCCGTGGAGGGCGGCACCTATGTGAAAGCCGCCCATATTGGCAAAGCCATCATGGACGCAGATGTCTTCATTTCGTTATCGCACTTCAAAGGTCATGAAGAGATGGGTTTTGGCGGCGCGATCAAGAATATCGGCATGGGCTGCGGCTCACGAGCGGGCAAAATGGAACAGCATTGTAGCGGCACGCCCCGCGTCGACCAAAGCAAATGCAAGGGCTGCCGCAGTTGCAGCAAAGTCTGCGGATCGAACGCCATTACTTATCCTAACAATAAAGCCCTCATTAACGAGCAGCTCTGCAAAGGATGCGGCCGCTGCATCGGCGCCTGCAATTTCGATGCGATCGCCCCGATTAATTTCAACGCGAACGAACTGCTCGGCAAACGGATGGCGGAATATGCCAAAGCCGTCTGCCAGAACCGTCCGACGTTCCATATCAGTCTCATCATGGACGTCTCGCCCCGCTGCGATTGCGGGCCGAACAACGACGCCCCGATCCTGCCGGATGTTGGCATGCTTTGTTCCTTTGACCCGGTCGCTCTCGACGAAGCGTGCCGCGGTCTCTGCGCCAAAGAAGAAGCCTTCAGTAACTCGCAACTCGGCGAGCAGCAACGCAAGCCTGGCTTTAAGAGCACGGGCGATCCCTTTAAGGACAACGACCCCGAAGTCAATGATGACTCGGCCTTAATCCACGCCGAAGAAATCGGACTAGGAACCCGCAACTACGAACTGATTAAGATGTAAAAAGAAAGGGGGCGTGAGCGTGAACTCGCGTCCCTTTTTCTATGTCTACGGATTGATCCTTACTTCAAGGGCTCATCCGGCCGGCGGATGAAGTCGAGGCAATACCCGGCAAGCCACGGACCGTTATGGCAGCCCGAGACCGGCGACATAATCACATCTTCGTGATTGGTCTTGATGCCGAAACGCTGCTCGATGAGCTTGAGCTTATCAAGGGGCGAAGGTCCGGTATAAACGTGGTAGAGAATATAGTCTTTCGGATCGCGGTTGCCGATGAGCTTCAGCAAGATTTGGCAAGTCTTCTTGAGGGCGCCCGTTTGTCCAATCACATTGGTGAGAGGAACCAGTTCGCCATCGTGGGAGAAATGGACGACCGGGCAGATGGACATCATCTTGCCGAGGTAGGCCTTTCCGCCCTTTAAGCGGCCGTTATAAATGAGGTAATCGAGTTTGGCATCAATGCCCAAGAATTCTTGACGGGCTTTGATCCACTCGAGTTCCTGTAAGATTTGTTCCGTCGGCATACCTTGGTTTACAAATTCCTGAGCCTTGACCGCAAGATAACCTTCAGGGAAGCAGGTGATCTTCGCATCCACGACGTTAATCTTCAGCTGAGTCGCGAAATCTTTGGCGACCAAACGGATGAAGTTCCACGTGCCGCCCAAATAAGAACTTAAGGCGATGACGATCACTTCTTTATAGCCATCGGCGATCGCTTGGCGGAATTGGCTGGCGACATCTTCATAGGTCGGAATCGCGGTATGTGGGAGATTGTTCTTGGTGTCTTTGACGTTCAGCATCTCTTTGTAGACGAAATCGGGGTCGAGGTCGAGGCCTTCAAGGTACTCTTTCCCTTTGAAAAAGAAGTGAATGCGGATGATTCCGATGCCGAGGTGGCGATATCGCTCCGGGGCGTATTCGATGCAACCAGTCGACGTACAAATGACTTTGACTTTGTTTTCCATGTTTCTATTTTCCTCTTTTTTGGACCTTAGGTTAGACGACTAGATTTTCTTGAGAGTGGTTTTCTGATGCTCCTCAAGGATATCCATGATCTCGGCTTCGTTATTCATTGCCCATTCGTAGGTGGGCAAATAGGAAACGATTGAAGTGACGGAACTATTGCCGTGGATGACGTCCCAAGCGTCACAGCTCGCTGTATTCTTATTGACTCGGAAACGGCCCCGTTGGAATTCCACCAGGGAATCCAAGCCATTTTCGTTGAGGGTGCGTTTTAGCTTCCAAACCGAATCGCGGTAAGAAATCTTGCCAGTTTCGCTATCTTTGTTGGGCCAAAGGGCTTCCACTGCTTCTTCCATGGTCGCGTAGGCTCCATCTTTATTGACGGCAAAAGCCAAGAGCTCTTTGCTCTTCTTGCTCCGGAAATCCACGGGAGCGCCATCAACGAAGATGTCGAAGCCATCAAAGGTGCGGATTTTGACTTCGCGAGCAGCATTAGCCAAGTGCGCGCGCTTGAGCCGTTCGATCTGTTTAAGGATGACAGCCTTATCGTAAGGCTTGTAGCAAAAGCCACCGAAATTCTCGCCTAAGTCCTCGGCGGTCCCTTCTTCATCAAAGGTGTAAGAAGTGATGAAGAAAATCTGAATGGCCGGGGTTTCCTTAATCAAGGCTTTGGCCAAATCGATACCATTCATCTTCGGCATCAAAATATCGAGGAAGGCCGCTTCGCATTCGTTGTTTTTGGCATAGTCGATCGCCGCTTGGGGATCGTCACGAAACATCTGATATTGGACGTCGGTTCGGTCGACCAAATTGAAGGCGAACGTGTTGAGCGCCGCCATCTCGTCATCCACGACGAGAATTTTCACAATTCCACAATCATTCATAAAGCGTTAAAGGGATGCTTATCGTCACCTGGGTTCCCCTATGAACCTCGCTTTCCACTGAAACATCAGCATGTAAAGAATAACACAAACGGAACTTCGAGTTAGCGATTCCCGTGTGATTTTTGGGGTCGATTTGTAAGGGGTCAAAGCCGCAACCGTTATCGGTTATGGTGACCAAAGCACGGTTGCCATCCCGCCGGCTCCTTAAAGTAATCGTCCCATTCGGCGTCGAAGAGAGTTTGGCATATTTAAAGGCGTTTTCGACATAGGCCTGAATGGAAAGAGGCGGGACTTCAAAATTAAGGAAATCCGTTTGGAAATTGACGGGGATTTCCGTTTGGTTTCGCATATTCATTAGGGCGATGCAGCTTCGGATGGACTCGAGCTCTTCGCTAAAGGGAATGGTCGGCTTTTGAGCCGCCTGCAAAGAGGAGCGAAGATTCTCGGAAAGTAAGGCGACCGCTTGATCGCCTTCTGCCAAAGAAGAGTGGTAACGGTTTTGAACCAAGGTTAGGGAATTAAATAAGAAATGCGGGTGGATTTGCTGCACCAAAGTATCTTGGCGGACTTCCAGGTATTGCTGATTCGTTTGTTCGCTTTGAAGAGCCTTTTGATCCAAGCGTCGTAAATAGAAGGCATAAACGATGTTCAGGAGCAAACCGGCGAAGCTGAGGATAACCGAGGGGAAATTATAAGTACCAAAGCCAATGACCCCCGTGAAATCCAACATGGAGATTTCTAATAGGCCCAAAAAGGAAACCAACATGATCATGAAGGGAATAAGCCGCCGTTTGGAGGATGTTGAGGCAAAACCGGCGAAGACGAGATGCCCACCATAGGCTAAGGGGATCAAGAAAGCCAAAAAACTGAGAGGGAAAGGGATTAGGAAACACGCTAAAGAAAACGCGACCAGCATACCTAAACCTAGCCCAATGGACTTTTTATGAAAGGGCAGATAACCATTGCCTACGAAGAAATAGGTAAAGGCGGCGAAAGTAAGGGGGAGGACGGCAATATTGGAAATCCAACTGGTAAGCATTTGAGAACCCACTCCTATCCAGCCGCCCCAAATAGGCCGGCCATCGAGGCTCACAAAGAAATTCAAAAGAAAGGAACTCGAGAGCAAAACGAAGGGCAACGTTTCGGTCTTGTGGGGCCGCGCGATAAAAAGAATAAGGGAAAATAAGACGTTTGCCACAATCACCCCAAACCCAATCCCCGCCATGTAATCGGTGAAATAGCCCGTCTTTTCTCCGGTGGAACTTGTTATGCAGAAGTAAGAAGAAGTCCCGGCCGTCGTGCGATACCCATATTCGATCGCAAAATCGACACGATTACCTTTGACGGTATGGAACGGTGGCAAATACATCGTGGAATTAAGCCAAGTCGTTTCGGTCTTGGAGAGGTCGCCACAGCTGCCTAAAAGCGTATATGGCTCGCTCGCTTCACGGACATAAACCCGGCTAGTAATCAGTTGGCCATAAAGGGAAAGGGAGATGGTGTCACCCGGCTTAAGACCGCTCACTCTAAAACCATAAGAGCCATAACCATTCTGGGGATAACCTTGGCTCCACCAGGATGATGGGGCTTCGATGAGACCGCTAGGGTTACTGTCATCATTGCTCTCTCCGATCCACCGGTCGTAATAGAAACGGCATTTGCCTTTCAGAGCGATCCGCGCGCTTTTTGAAAAATCCCAACTGGAGCAGTCGATATTTCCATCGGTTAGCGACGGGTAGTGATAGACGGCATCATACTGACTATCAAAGAGGCTAAAAGCTACTGCAGTCAATAAGAAAAAGGCGAGGTAAATCACAAAAGCGAGGGACCCGTGGCGGGGGTTCATTTTCATGTCGCTCATTGGGTGCCTCCTGAATTCGAGGGTAAAAGAAAGCTGATGCTGACCTCGGTCCCCTTGGAGACTTCGGAACGAATGCTGACTTTGGCATTAAGGGTATAGGCTAGACGAGTCATGGCGTTCGTGATTCCTGGGGCGTTCTGATTCGTGAGGTGATGACTATCAAAGCCGCAGCCATTATCGATCACGGTGATGGTAACCTCTTCGCCGAAAACGGAGCTTCGAACCACGATGAGAGGCTCTTTAACCTCATCGAGTTTCGCATGTTTAAGGGCATTCTCGACAAAGGGCTCAATCGAAAGCGGGGGGACTTTGAAGCCTTCATAAGAGACGTCATAGAGGACATCGATCGGTTTCTCTTTGCCAAGGTTCTGCAAGTCGACGTAACGGGTAATGGCGTCGAGCTCTTCGCCAAAACTCACAAAGGTTTTGCTCGAGGAATCAATGGAGGTTCTTAGCGTCTTCGCCAATAAGCCAATCGCTTCATCCCCTTCCGTAATGTCGTGGTGGTAGCAACCTTTCACCAAATCGAGGGAGTTAAATAAGAAATAAGGTTGCGCTTGTTTGACCATGGCTTCTTGTTGAGCCTCTTCATAGAGTTCTTTGTTACTCTCCGCTTTGGAGGCGTGCTCAGAAATCCGTCGCAAGGAATAGAGATAGATGAAGTTAAGAACCACACCGATGAGGGCGACAAAGATCGAGGTAAAGGAGAGGATCCCAAAGACCACCGCGCCGGAGGTATCCATCAGCGTAATGGCATATAAGGCACTGAAAAACCCGCTCATTAGTGTAAAAGCCCATAGCGGCCTTGTCCAATCGCCGTTTAGGAAGAGTCGGAAAGTGAGATAGGCTAAATAGAGAATCCATGGAATCATCGAAAAGCAGGCCCAAGGAGTCGGATAGACTGCAGCAAAAACAATCAAAGATACCGTGCACGATATTGTGGCGATCGGCCAGTCATACGTCCGCCAAGGGATGAGGTGGCGACGGAACAGCATGAAAGCAATCGTCGAAACACAGAACAAGCCAAAGATATCAATCAGAAGGTTGTTAAGGAATTGGGGCAAGACGGGGAGATTCAAGGACAACATAAACTCGGCAAAATCTAGGCTCAGCATATAGAAGATCGTGACGGCGATGGACAGGATAAAGAACGCAGAATTTCCCCGCTGTTTCTTATGACTCACAAATAAGATAGCCGAGAAAACAAGGTTGGCAAGGACCAGACCAAAACCTGTCCCAGCGAGATAGCGATTCCCCATATCGTTCTTCGTTGTTTCAAACGACCCATAAAAGGGGGATTTCGTCAAACCGCCGAAAGGGTTATAGCCGCATTCGATAACGAAACGAATATCCCCGCCATCACCAAATAGAGCCCCCATCTCTTGGGTATACGGAGGATCGACATACTCGGTTTTGCTCACGCGACCAACTTCACCTAATTTGGAGAAGGACCCACCGCTGTTTTGAGCATAGAAAGCTGTGGAGGCTAAAGGATGGCCCCGCCAAAGTTCGAGTCGGCCGTCTTGAGGAAGACCCTTAACGGTGAAGGCGTAAGAACCATAACCGGATTTAGCGAAACCATAGTCGCCCCAAGAGCAGGGCAAACTGACTTGAGCATCGCGGGGTTGCTGATCGTTATCGCTGACAATCAAGCGGTTGTAATAGAAATCCACTTGACCCATGAGCACGTAATTAAGGCTGTAGTCGTGGGGGTCCGTCGTTGAAAGATCCAAGACGGAATCCTCAACGACGACCCCACGGTTATTGAGAGCGGCATAATTGACGGAGCCCCAGAGCGAAACAGCAATCGCGGTCCCAACGAAAAGGAGGTAAAGTAAGGAAAAGAAAATCGGCCAGATTCCCCTTCTCCTCCCCTGAGGCCACTTCATAGGAATAATTGTAATCTATCCACGGTTGAGAGTCGAAACCTTGAAAGCCGCTTCTTCACTCTTTAGCGGATTTATCAAACTTCCTCTGATAACCGCCTCTATTGACAAATAGTTGCCAGGGTCAAAAATAACGACCATGAATGCCGCCATCGATATCTCAAATGTCATCTTAGAAACTCCGCGGTTGATTCTGCGGCCGTTTACGGGTAACGATCTCGACGATTTTTATGCTTATGCTTCCGTTCCCGATGTCGGAGAATGGGCGGGCTGGTCTCATCATAAAGACAAAAAGGAGAGTGCAACCATCCTCCAGCATTTCATCACCGAGAAAAAGACCTTTGCCCTCGTCGATAAAGCCACGAAACACGTCATCGGTTCCTTAGGAATCGAAGAGTACAATTGTCCCTTGCCTCCAACCTATGATGCCTTAAAAGGCCGCGAAATCGGCTATGTCTTGTCCAAGGCCTATTGGGGACAAGGGCTCATGAGTGAAGCCGTTAAGAGGGTCATCGCCTTTTGCTTTGATGATCTCCATCTCGACTTTCTCACCATCGGCCACTTCGTCCGCAATAAGCGAAGCCAACGGGTCGTCGAAAAATGCGGATTCCGCTATTTAGGTAATAACATTTATGAAACCCGTTATGGCACCAAAGAAAATAACTGCTTTTACGTGCTTGATAATCCAAATCGGAAACAGTAAAACCACTTTTTCTCCATCGTTTATGGGAGAAAAATAAACCTGCTGAACAAAAGAAAAAGCACACTCATTTTTGAGCGTGCTTACTTTCTTTTGGTGGAGTCGCGGGGAATTGAACCCCGGTCCGAAGAAGACCCTATAGCAGCGCCTACAGTTTAGGCACCATCAGGTTTGGCCTTAAGGCAGGAATGGTACCGAGCCCTTAAGGCGAGACTAGCGCGTTTTCGTCCCAGGCCTATAGTCATCGGCCTAAGCTTATCGCCTTGTTATGACACTCAAAGTGCGCGTGAAGCGAGGAAACCGCAGAGAGCGTGCCGGCCCTGCTAAGCAGGGGACCAATATAGGTTGCCTAGATCCGAAGATTAGGCGCGGGCATACGAAACACGCGAGGTGTTTCTCATATAACTGTTATCAGTTATTTGTTTTTGGTGTTAAAGATCACCACTCCACTGCAGCCACTACCAAGTCATTCTCCGTCAAAACCAGAACGGCCCCAGAACCATGCCCCCAGTAAGGGAAGCGGGGATAGTGTATACCGAAAAACTCAGGATTCAAAGTCCGATTAACGCAAGATAAGCGCAACCGTTATTTAGAAAAGAGCAAGACTTCAAGCTTGTCGACGAGTTCGCTCATCCGCTTCGTGACGCTAAGGAAGGATTCCTCTTTCGTGAGGTCCACCCCTGCCGCTTTCACTTCGGCGATCGGGTAGTCGGAAGACCCGCTCTTGAGCAAGCCCACATAGCGTTCAAAGGCGCCCGGTTCTTTGGCTTTGACCTTGTCGTAGAGGAGCATCGAAGCGGTGAAGCTGGTCGCATATTGGTAGACGTAGAAGGGCGTATAGAAGAGATGAGGAATATAAGCCCAAACGAGGGGTTTGACTTTTTCTTGGGAGATGTCGATCCCGTAATAAGTCTTGTAGAGGGAAATCATCATATTGGACAAGACTTGATAGTTGATGGGCTGATGGGCTTCCGCCAACTTCGCGATCTCGTATTCGTAATGGCCGAATAGGGTCTGGCGGTAGAAGGTGGCGACGATTTCATCAATGGCCTTTTGGAGCAAGTAGATTTGATCGTTCTTAGAAAGCTTGCCTGAAGAAAGCAGATAATCCAATAAGTTATGCTCATTGAAGGTCGAAGCGATTTCGGCGACGAAGATGGTATAGTCCTGTTTGAGCAAGGGCTGGTTCTCTTCGCTATAGAGGGTATGGATGGAGTGGCCCGATTCATGGGCGAGGGTGAAGCAATCATCCAATTCGCCTTGGAAGTTTAGCAAGATATAAGGATGGATATTGAAGGTACCATTCGAATAAGCGCCGCTCCGCTTTCCAAGATGCGGATACACATCCACGTACCCCTCCTTTAAGACTTCATGAGCTTTGGCTTGGAAGTCGGTCGGGAACCCTTGGAGCGAGGCCCAAAAGATGTCGCGAGCTTCTTCGTAGCTGTACTTATGTTCGGACTTCGCAAGTTGAATGAAGCGATCGTAAGAACGAACGTTTTTAAGACCGAGGTACTTGGCCCGGATCTGAAGATACTTATGAAGCGGGGCGGCATTTTCGGAAGCCACCTTGATGAGGCTTTGGAAGACTTCTAACGGAATCTTCTTGCCCGAGAGGTGCTCTTCCAAGATCGAAGAATAACCACGGGCGTGCATCTCCGCTAACTCGGCCTGAACGACCTGGTTATAGATCTCGCCATAGACGTTTTTATGCTCGTCGTAATAGGTGTAGAGAGACTCAAAGATCGCCTGGCGGTCTTCCGGAGATTTGGCATTCGCGATCAAGGAGGTCCAGTTGGATTGGTTCACTTCGATGAGCTTGCCATCGCTGAGTTTGACTTTCTTCGGCGTGTAATCGGCGACGCTTAATTGCGAATAGAGGGTGGGTCCTTCGCCTAATAACGGAGAGTAATTGGACAGCAACTTTTCTTGTTCCGCGCCTAAGACGTGGGCCTTTTGAAGGAAGAGTTGGTCAAGGACTAAGCTATATTCGCTAAGTTCAGGATGAGCAGCCAAAAAGGCTTTCACGTGATCTTCGCCTAGGGCAAGAATCTCAGGGTCGCTATAGGAAGCGGCTTGGCTATAAATTTGCATGGCCAATTGGACTTTGCTGACCAGTTCGGCTTTTTTGATGTCTTTCTTATCGAGGTCGGATCCGCATTCGGCGTACATATAAAGCTTTTGGAGCTTCACATTAGCTTCGCGGCTGAGGAGCAAGAAAGCTTTCAGTTCGCCATCATCGCTGAGCTTGCCTTCATAGCCTTGGACCGCTGGGGTCAAGCGATTTTGGAAATCGGCAAGATCGTCTTCAAAATCTTTCGGGGTCGGATAGATGTGACTAACGTCCCAAACATCTTTCATAGTGTTGCTCCTTGATAAATCACTAAGAGTATAGCCGTTTAGGAGCTGCCTAAGGGAAATAAACGCACCAAAAAAGAAAAAAGAAGCCCAAAAGAGAGGGGTTTCGATAGAGTTATCGCTCAGCGGTAATGCTGGCCCGGTAACGCTTGCTCTTCACCAAGCAGCAGATCGTGGTCGCGATGCCAGCCAGTAGGCTTCCTTCCATCAAAAAGAAACCATAAGCGAGATGCAAGCCGTCAGTAGTGACGCCCGGATTAACGAGCTTGACCCATAAGGGAGTCAAGGCCCCAAAAACGAGGCCAACGGAATAGAGGATGAGACCGAAGATGAGGTTGCGGAAGGAACGGCGGCCTAAGCCCGTCGATAAGGCGCCAAGGACAAATAATTGCAAAGCGATCAACAAATAGATATTGATAGAGAAATCAAAAACATAAGAGCCCGAGGAAGTGACAAAGCTTTCTTCCCCGCCAAAGAAGAGCGGAAAACTTTTCCAATAGAGATAGATACCCTCTAACGTTGCCACCTTGAGCAAAGGCAAAAAGGCAAAACCTAAGGCCGCAAGGCCAAAAAGAGCCGCCAACAAGGGCCCGAACCAGCCTAACTTTTTTGCGCTTGCCGCTGCCATGGGCACATTATACCCCCGATTGCCGTAAGAATTGCGCTGGACTTTTTCGCAAAATTCTATTCCAAAGGAGCCGCTTTCCGTGTATTGTTTACTTTGCAAAGCAAAGTGAGATAACTCTTCATGTTAAATTCAGCCAAACACAATAGCCAATCGAGCAAAAAAGGACTTTCGCCCGAAGCGAAGTCCAATTTAAAGCTCGGCTTCTCCAGCATCATCAGCAACGGCGCTTGCGTCGAACTCGGCCAAAACCATCCGTGGTATGGTGCCATCCTCATGGGCCTATTGGCCGTCATCTTGGCCATCATCCCCATCGGCGTGACCCGTTCCTGGGTCAAGGCTGGCGATAACATGCTAGCCACTCCAACCTATGAATATGAGACCTGCCTAAAACAGTTCCTCGACGACGTTGATAGCAAGAACGTTTCGATCGCCGTCGATCACGATAGCAAGACTTTAACCTCGAGCAACTTCTCTAGTCTCAATTTCGATAGCAATACCGCGTGGTATCGTTTCCAAGTCACGGATCCCAATACCAAAGTCACGACGAATAAGTTTGAGGTTTTCTATACCACTGCGACCGATACGGATTTCTCTTCCTTTGCCACCAATGTCTATGATCTTAAGAACCCCTTCACCCTCGAGGCAAATCAACGAACCGTCTGCAACTATTTGATTCTTGGACAAAAGGCCTATGTCGGCTATAAGTATGCTTCTGGCGCGACCAGCGCTTCGGCTTATAAAGGCGTGGTATCGGGCATCTATGACCTCACCCCGTCCTTTGATTTCAAAGATTTAACCAAACAAGACACCCACGGCAAGGCCTACGCCATCTCCGAAGACCTCGCCACTAACAAGCCCAGTGAAATCAGCAAGGACCAAACCCAGAACAACCTGACGGTTTATCAGAATCAAATCAAGGATACCTTTAAGCAATTCTTCAATGACGGCTTCGAAACCACCAAGACTTCGCAAGCTTGGATTTGGACGGGCATCATGGCCGGCGTCTATGCCGCCTTCATCATCTTCATGGGTCTCATGATCTTCTTAATGACCCGCGGCAAGAACAACCCCTATCGCATCTACACCTTCTGGCAGACCCAGAAGATGGCTTACTGGGCCGCCCCCACTCCGGCAGTTCTAGCGATGGGCTTAGGCTTTGCCTTCAGCAGTTACGCCATCTTCATGTTCATTCTCTTCTTCGGCATGCGCATCATGTGGATGTCGATGAAGACCTTGCGTCCGCAAGTCGAATCGAAGTAAACGCTAAGGGCGGTCGGAAGCGGCCGCCCTTTTTATTACAAATAATTATTGAATAATTCCTGCCAAACCTTCATATTTTAGGACAACCCTATAAGGAGGGCCTCTATGAATCAGCCTCAACGTCTCGCGCTTCTATTAGTCTCATTAGCCCTTGCTAGCTGCGGCGGAACCCCAGTCAATTCCTCTTCGGTCAATTCCACCAGTTCGCTTCCATCCTCAACCCCCGCGTCCGAGGGTTCGACTTCAAGCGCGACCCTTTCTAGCGAAACATCCGCCCGCGACGATACGGCCTTAAAGGCTTTCCTGACCGCTTGCAAACCCAATAATGGTCGGACAACTTCCACCATCGCCACCGATTACGGAGTCGCCGATCACTATGGCGAAAAGGCCTTCTATTATGAAAGTGGATCGCGCGCCAAAACCGGGTATCTCGTTAACGGCACCCAAGGCATTTTCGACTTCAGCATCGTTAATGACGCCGTCATTTTGGGACAAGCCTTATCGGCCGAGACTTCTTTGTATAAGGCAACTTATACCCTAGCCGATCTCGCAGTCTCTGAGGTCACGGCATTCACCCCGGCGAGCGCCAACGCCTATACCATTGCCGTCGATAGTGACAACGTTTCGGATCTGGCGGCGGCCATCGTGTCCCTCGCCGAAGTCAGCACGGCCTATTTGAGCTATGGATACATCACTTCGATAAGCCTTAGTCTCACCAACACCACCGTCACCTTCTCTTTTGACGTCAACGGGACGGCAATCAGCCTTTCGATCTACGATCTTGGGGCGGTTTCTCTTCCCACCATCGACACCTACTTAGCCAATCCGAAGACCGCCCTCACCCCCGCTGGTTTCTATAGTGAGGTCGCCGCCGCCCAAGTTAGCTTATTCGGTCAAGGCAATTTGGCCCCCTTCCCCAAAGGTGTCGATCCGTTGTTCCGTCAAGACGTCTCAATGAGTGAGGACGACACCCCGATTGTTAATGGGGTCAGCCTCACTCAATTTGCTCAGGATATTTCCACATCCTATATCGCTCAGTTGACCGCGGAAGGCTATGTTAGCCGCCTCGTCTCTTCGCTGTTTGGGGATACGACCTATTACGAAAAGAAAATCGTGGATCAAACCGAAACCGCGGGCGCTCATTACATCTCAATCACCTGCACTTATGATAGCGACTATGACGAAACCGACATCGCAATCGGTCTCTATATCGCCCCGATTACCTATACGAGCACGGACCTCACGAAGGCCAATGCTTATCTGACCGCGTATAACACCACCGCTCTCAGCATCCCTTTGCTTACCGCTTCCGACAAGATCACGGAGGTCAAGAGCGAAGATTCGGCCTCGCTCAATGGCACTAAGCTCTATCTCGACGTCACTGTTTCCATTGCCGCCGTCGCCGATGCCGATGCTTATGTGACGGCCTATGACACCTTGATTTTGGCCGCCGGTTTCACGGCGAATTCGGACTACAACCTCAAGAACTATAGCGAAAATGGTTTCTTTGAGTACACCAAGAGCACCGTCACGGTTTACGTGAGCGAGGCTTGGACCTTCGCCAGCGACAGTGATCAAACTGGCGCTTATGGCGGAACGTTGACCTTCAGCTTCGTTGATAGCGCAGCTGCTTAAGCCAAGAATACGAAAAGAGGAAGGAGGGGTATCGTTCTTCCTCTTTTTTAGTCGTTGGGATTCCGAGCTTCCAAAATCTTGATGGCGCTGCGAGTTTTCTTTTGGCGTTTGGCTAATTCGCTGATCTCTTCGTAGGCCTTCTTGACGTAATGGCGTTTCATATACAGCAAAAGACGATTCGCTAAGGGCAGATGGCTCACGTGCTCCGCCTCGATCGTCCGAAAATAAGGATTCACACCAATCACGGTCGGAATTTTCCCATAGAGGATGATTTCGACCATGCCAAAGGGAAAGCCTAAAGCCGCGAGTGCTTCTTTAGCCACCGCCCGAACGAAGCGGTTATCGTAATCCGTTTTATGGAGCGATTCTTCGCCCGAACTTGACCGGGTCTTCTCTAAAATCACCAAGCAATCTTTTCCAATCACGAAAGCCAGCAAGTGTGGTCCTTCTAGGGATTCTTCGACGACGAAGGGCGTATGGGGATGGCTATGGAGATAGCCCACGAATGAGAGCGGGGTTGGAATGAATAACCCCAGGTCATCTAAACCACCTTCGCGCGGCTTAATAAGATAAGGATAGGAAATCCCGACCCGTTCAATCTGCTCCTGAATCGATTCGATGGCATCCCCATAGGCTGCTCCACTTAACTCGGGGGCAACGTAGAAACGCGGAGTGGATAAGTTGCCCGAGAGCAAACCGAGATACAGCAACCCCCGATCATGGCTCATGAGTTGGGTCTGAACATCGTTATAGACGGGCAAGCCAAAAGCCTCAAAGGCTTCCGCAACATAGAGGTCATAGTCGAGTAAGAAGGCAAAACTAAGTGTGGAGAAATGCTCGCTGCCAAAAGCGAGGGCTTGGGTGGCGTCTAGGGCAATGAAATTGAGGTTGATCCGTTTTCCTTCTTCGATATAGGCTTGAACTTGAACGTTGAAAACGGGGTCGTCGCGATGGCCAAAACGGTAGATGAGCAACGCGTCCATCTAATCTCCGTAATCGCTGCCGCGGGATTTATCTTCGACGAAGATGCCTAAAGGATCCGTCAAATCGGAAATCTCTTTATAGACGTAACCTTCTTTTTCGATGAAAGGATTCACGTAGTCCGCGGTGAAGACGACGTGATGATGGGTTTTAACGGTGGCATCCAACGCGGCCATGATCGTTGGAAGATCCTTCGCCCGTTTTTCCGCGAAGCCTTGAAGCCCCATATAGAAACCCGGCTCGATGTAAAAACGGTCCCCCGCCTTGTTTTCATAGGCGTTCACAAGCGGATTTTGAGGATCGACGAACGATTTGTATTTGCAAAACTCGGGATAAAGCATAAGATTACCGCAAATAACTATAGCATCTTTGGCTATTATTGTTCCGCAAAGCGCGTAAGGAGTTTTAAAATAGTTGTATATGAATCTCGAAGACAAATCCCAGGACATCAAAATCGTTTTCACCGATATCGATCAGACGCTCTTTTCCCATTACACCAATCAGGTCCCGCCTTCGGCCGTGGCCGCGATCAAAGAAATGCAGGCGAAGGGCATCAAGGTTTTCCTTTGCTCAGGCCGTAATTTCTATTTAATCCGTAAGACTGGCATTCTCGATGTCGTCCATCCCGATGGCCTTGTCACGATGAACGGCAGCAACGCCATCATCGATGGCAACATCATCTACAAATACCCGATCCCTTCCTCCGTCGTCGATAAGATGATCCTTTTCTCAAAGCGTTTGAAATTCGGTCTCACTCTCATCGAAGAGAACGAAGGCCATATTAATATGATCGATGACCGGGTAATCTCGGCCCATGAAAAATATGGCACCCGTTTCCCGCAGCCCCGTCATTTCCCGGACCACTACGACCGGGTCGTCTATCAGATGATCGCCTTCTGCGATGAGCTCGATGAATCGCTCTTCCTCCCGCACCTTGAGAACTGCAAATCCGCGCGCTGGGATGAATACGCGGTCGATATCATGCTAAAGGATAGCGATAAAGCCAAAGGCATTTTGGCGGTTCTCGAATACTATGGCTTGAAGCAAGAGAACGCTCTCAGTTTCGGCGATGCCGCTAACGACATTGAGATGCTTCTTTTCACCGGCACTTCCGTTGCCATGGGCAATGGCGTTCCTGAAGCCAAAGCCGTCGCCGATTACGTTACTGATCACATTGACAAAGACGGCTGGGCCAACGCTTGCCGTCATTATGGCCTCATAAAATAAAACCGCGATTTTGTGCTACAATGGTTTGTAATGAAAGCCGCGAAACATCTCATGATTTTCTCAAAAATCAGAGGAGACACTTCCGCGGTTTTTTAATCGCTGAAATAAAAGATCAGCCTGAAAGGAACCCCCATGAGGAATCGTAAAATTGGCTTGGTGGTTGCTAGCGTTCTCCTTCTAAGCGCCTGTGGAGGAACGAGCGAATCCTCGTTATCCTCTTCTTTGCCCTCTTCCAGTTCGACAACCATCGAGCCATCTTCTTCAGCGACTTCCTCCTCGAGCAAAATCGCGACCATTTCATTAGCGAGTGTCCGGGCCGGAACAACGGGCCAAGTCTATACGGTGGAGGGCACGATCGTCGCTTTTAATTACACCGGTCAAACCACTCCCTATATCGTTGGGTATTGGCTCGCGGATTCCAGTGATTCTCTTTATGTCTATGATCCTGACAACGCCCCGAAGCTCACCAAAGGTAATCATCTGATCCTCAGCGGAACCAAGAGTTACTATATCCCCACGAACGACACGAATGCTGCCGCGGCCGAAAGCTATGCGGGGATGCTCCAACTGGCTAGTCCCACGATTCTCTTTAATGACGAAGCCACGGCGGGGGCGATCCCGGAAGGCGCTTTGACTGCCACCACGATCGCCGAGTTAGCGAGTCACGCCCTCACCGATGACATCAGTGGCAAAATCTATAAGGTTAAAGGCCGCTACACGTCCTCGGTCAATTCGGATTTCACGAACTATACTTTCACCGATTTAAACCGGGTCGATAATCTATTGGCTTACACCCAATCCAATGGCAAAGATTATGCCTGGACGGCGGATTGGGTCGACCACAGTATTGAGGCAACCATCATCATTTCGTTAGCGAAGCCCTCCGTTAAGGCCTGGCGTTTCTGCCCGGTAGCTCTTAACGGAAACATTAACGTGACTCCTTTAGAAGAATGCCAGTATGGCGTGAACCGAGCCTTCCAAGGATTAGCTTCAACTTATGATGTCGATACGACCTTAACTCGCCCCGCCGAAGATCCTTTGCTTCCGGGTCTCATCCGAACCTATACATCTAAATCAACCCAAGCGAACGTGACCTTAACGGATGGCACCTACACCATCGCGATTAAAGCTAGCCCCGCGGCCAGCTTCGCTTTGGATGTGAGCTGCGTCTACCAAGAGCAGAACGCGACCGGTTCCTTCCTTATCACCACTGCACCGACGCCTAGCTACGACACCATCACTTTAGCGGATGCCCGTAATCAAGCGGATGGCAGTGTGGTTACCGTTGAAGCCATGGTGGCGCGTGTGACGTACAAAGGTTCGTTGACCCCTCAGGGTCTCTTCCTTAGCGATAGCACGGGGTCGCTATTTGCCTATAACGGCGATAGTGAACTCTCCAAAGTCGCTAATGGAAATAAAGTCGTGATCAAAGGCACCTTGACCCATTACATCAAGAATGCGGCTAACGCCACCGCGGAATCCTATAGCGGAGATCTGCAGATCGCTAACTTTAGCGTGCTTCACATCGATGCGAACACCTATAACGTCCCTGAAGGTGCTATCACCGTTGCCACGATCGCAGAGATTGTGGCAAGTAAACCCTCCACGAATATCAGCAGCAACCTCTACCGGGTCAAAGCCAAGGTGTATAAGAACACGGGAACCTATCCTTCGTATTCTTTGGAAGATTATGACGATAACACGATAGCCCTGCCCCTCTATTCGCAAAATAGCGGCGCGGATTTCGCTTGGCTTGATGACGATATTGGCAAAAACGTAACCATCCTTGTTGGCATTCAAAATTTAAACCTAAAATCGGCGAACTCCAATTGGCGGGGCGTGCCTCTTGTCATTGAAGGCGTCTTAGCCTAAAGCGTTCGTTATTTGTGGTATGGTTCGTGATGCGCGATTTTAAACGCGCGATAAAGTTGCTCTAGAAGAATCACGCGACTCATCTGATGAGTGAAGGTCATTTGGGAAAAACTGATCGATTCATTCGCCCGCTTTTTCGCCGCATCGGATAAACCCAGGGATCCTCCAATCAAAAAGCTGATGGAAGAGCCTCCACGAACGGCCATATCTTGGAGATGCTCGGAAAAAGCGACGGAGTCATATTCCTTTTGATTGAGGTCAAGGGCGCACACATAATCTCCTGGTTTGATCTTGTTGAGAAACTTGGCGCACTCTTCGTCTTTGACTTTGGTTTCGATGGCGGTACCTGCGCCTTCTTTATAGGCAATGTCGGGAACCTCAACAATCGAAATATGCGTATACGGGGTCAGTCTTTTAACGTATTCGTCCACCGCCGCCCGCCAATAGGCTTCCTTTAAGGTACCCACGCAATAGATCGTGATTTTCATTGGGGGTCTCCTCCAAAGGTCGACTCCCATTGCTTCGCGGGAATAATCACGATATGGGAGACATCGATTTTCTTCTTTTTGAACGTCTTGCTATAGGCTTCTAAGGCGAGTTCAGGCGTATTGCATTCTTCACTGAGGTGCGCCAAATAGATGGCCTTGGTATGGGGGCCGAGAAGTTCCGACATATATAGGGCGGAATCCGTGTTGGAAAGGTGGCCAACATCGCTATGGATTCTCTGCTTCAAGAAGGCGGGACGATTGCTATGGAGCAGCATCTTCAAATCGTGATTGGATTCGAAGACGTAATAATCGCAGTCTTTCAATAAGGCTGCGGCCTCATCGGGAAGATAACCCGTATCGGTGACATAGCCGAGTTTGTAGTTGCCTTCTTCAATCAAAAAACCGAGGGGATTCACCGCATCGTGGGAGACTTGAAATGGGGTGATTTTAAGATCACCGACCAACACCGGTTCAAACGGCTTAAGGATCTCATAAGGACGTTGAGATAAGGTTTCTTCGCCGGCATACGCCTTCACGCGGTTATGGTAGAGATTGAGCGTTGAAATATGATCGCTGTGCTCGTGGGTGATAAAGATCCCCGCGATATCTTTCTTGGTGCGGTGAATGCTGGTTAAGGCCTCTTCCACACGATTTAAAGGAACCCCCATGTCCACTTGAATCAGGGTGTGTTCACTATAAATTAAGGAAGCGTTGCCTTTCGAGCCGCTACCGACAAGAACGAAACGCATTAATCGCCCGAGGAGAAACCGCCCATTTGCTTTTCGTAGGCGGCGTAAGCCTCTTCGAATCCTTCCGTCGGATCATCGAAACGGGAATAGCTCTTCGAGAAGATCAGCGAGAAGTCGCCGGTCTGACCGTTGCGGTTTTTGGCGACGAGAATCTTCATCACGGAAGGGTTGCCGGATTTATCTTCGAATTCCGGAGCCTTGGGAGCAGTAGGATCAACCGCGGGGGCGGCCGGAGCTTGTTGCTGCTGGTTGCCGAATTTGTTGCGATCGGAGCCCCAACCTTTCTTGGCGTTGGCCTTTTGACCGAGGTTGGTGTAGTAGTCGCTGCGGTAAAGCAAAAGCACTTGGTCGGCATCTTGTTCGATGGAGCCCGACTCACGGAGGTTGGAGAGCATTGGGACTTTGTTCTCGGTGTCTTCGACGTTACGGTTAAGCTGGCAAACGACAATGACGGGAACGTGAAGCTGACGGGCCATGGTCTTCAAAGAACCCGAGATGAAGGAGACTTCCTGTTGACGGGAATCGACTTGGCCATCGGTGGTGGTGCGAATACGGCCAAGGTAGTCGATGACGATCAGACCCAAATCAGGGTGAGCGGCCTTCAATTTCGTGGCTTTTGCGATGATATCGCCAAGCATCGAGTTGGGTGTATCATCCAAATATAATTGAGTTTTGCTGATTTCTTCAATAGCGGAAGCGATCTTAACCCGCTCCGCGGTTTTTAAGAACCCTGTCTGGATGGAATCGTTGCTCACGCAAGCGCGGTTGGCGATCAGACGCTCCATGATTAGGGTGTTATTCATTTCGAGTGAGAAGAAGGCGACGGGGACACCGCCCCGGCTAGCGGCGTTAAAGGCAAAGTTCATGGCGAGCGCAGTCTTGCCCATGGACGGACGGGCCGCCACGATGATGAGATCTTCTTTTTGCCAACCGTGAGTGATGCGGTTGAGGCGGCGGTAACCCGTCGGAACACCCGTAACGCCATCGGTGGAGGCACTCGAGGCTTGCTGAAGTTTAACGGAGACGGCTGAGGCCACTTCGCGGGCCGGCTTGAAATCGCCGACGCTGCGAGCCGCGGTTACGGTCGTAATCTCTTGGTTAGCCTTCATGAGGAAGTCGTCGATATCGGCAATGCCGCCCGAATTGTATTCGTCTTGAATCCCTTTCAACGTCAAAAGGAAGTTCCGGAGAACGGCTTGCTGTTTGACGATCTTAATATAGTGGTCGACGTTGTCGGGCGAGATGCTGGAATCAACGAGGGTCATCAAGTAATCGGGCGCTCCCGAATCCTTATCGAGTTTGAGGTTGATGAGCTCATCGGTCACCGTTTGAGGATCGACGGGGACGTGGCGATCGCTTAGCTCTTTGATCGCGCGGAAAACCAGGCGGTTACGAGGATCGACTTCGCTGAAGGAATCTTCCGTTAATGAAGATACGCCAATCGCTAAGGCCGCCGGATCCATCATGAGGGCGCCTAAAACGGCACGTTCCGCTTCGACGTTAGAGGGCAAAGTAATCACTTTGGCCATAGAACTATTTCTCCTCGCTGATATGAACGTTCACGGTGCCAACAACTTGGCCTTCGCTGCCTTTGTAGAGTTCGATCTTGAGGCGGGTATAGCCAATGGCGTTCGCCGGATACTTATCGATGAATTTTCGCTTATCAATGGTGATGTTCCATTGCTGGAGAAGACCTTCTTCGATCTGCTTAGGCGAAATGGAACCGAACATCCGGCCATCGCTTCCGACTTTGGCAGTGAATTCGACATTGATATGCTCAAGGCGTTTAGCCAGTTCTTCGGCTTCGGCCTTCAGCTGCTTTTGACGCTCGGTCTCAGCGGCGTTTTGCTTGGCGAGACTAGCTTGCGTATTGGCAGTGCTCGGGGCGGCTAAACCCCGCGGGACTAAGAAGTTGGCGCCATAGCCGTCTGAGACGGTGATGGTATCGCCTTTCTTCCCTAAGTTCTTCACGTCGGCTAATAAGATGACTTTCATATGTTTTTATTCTCCTTGATCATCATCGGTAGGTTTGGCATTGCGGGCTTCGGTCAAGTGCTCGTCGAGGACATCGATGAGGGTCGACTCGACGTTGGCGATCGATTGATTTTTGAATAAGGCTGAAGCGGAAGTGAAGTGGCCTCCACCACCCATCTTTTCGGCGAGCAGTTGGACGTTGACCGTGCCATCGCTTCGGGCCGAGATACGGATTTCTTTTTCTTCGGTCTTGCCGATAACGAAGCAAGCGTTGATGCCTTTGAGTTGCATGACTTGGTTCGCCACCTTAGCCAAAGTCGACCGCTCGATGATATCGTTCTCATCGGCTAAGCAATAGACGATGCCGAAGTAGGGGGTCTTCATCGTCGCGACGATCTTGGTGATGAGCGAGTATTCCTCATATTCATCCTTAAGGTAATCATCGGCTAGCGAGTTATCAGCGGAATAGGACTTCAAGATCTCCGCGGCATCGAAGGTGCGCATGCCGGTGGTCTTACTCTTGAAGAACGAGGTATCAAGGAAGATGCCCGAGAGCATGATGGTAGCATAAGCAGGTTTAACTTCGATACGGGGGTTAGCGGTCGCATAGTGAAGCATTTCGGCGATCAGTTCTGAGGCGGAAGAAGCCGAAGGTTCAATATAGGCAAGAACCGGTTTTTCGATGAACTCGGTGCCGCGGCGGTGATGGTCGATGACGATGACCTTTGAGGCCTTTTCAAGGACCTTAGGCGCCATGGTGATCGAAGGGACGGAAATATCGCAAACGATGACCAGGGTCCCGTCTTTTACCTTATCGACCGCGTCTTTCGGCGAGATGACCATGCGGTCGAAGTCGGCCTTATTGAACGCGCCCTGGAAGGCATAACGGGTCTTCTTTTCCGTCATTTTGGGGTCGTAGATGATCTGGCAGGGTTTCTTGATCCATTCGCAGAAGGCTTTGATGCCTAAGCAAGAGCCCAAGCTATCCATATCCATATCGGCGTGCCCCATGGTGAGGACGTTCGTGGATTCACGGATGAGCGAAACCAAGGAATCGGCGATCGAGCGGACCTTGACCTTTTCGGTGGTCTCCACCGCTTCGGTCTTGCCGCCATAAAATTTCAGCTCTTCGCCATACTTGGAAACGACGGCTTGATCGCCGCCACGGGACATGGCGATGTCGATGGCGTTAGAGGCCATTTCATTGAGCTTGTTGACGTCAGGGAAGTTATGGGCGAAGCCAACCGAAAGGGTCGGGACCGTGTCGCTGCCTTTGCCTAACGCCCGGACTTTGGCAAGAATGGAGAACTGATCGGCTTGCATCTTCTGCAAGGATTCATAATTGCAGACCGCGAAATAGGAGTCGCTGCGGAAGCGGCGTAAAAGGACGCCGTTGTCTTTAGCGTATTCAAAGATGGCCCCGCGAACCTTGGAGACAACATCGTTGGTGTCATCTTCGGCGTTGCCGGCGATATCGTTATAGTTATCGAGCAAAATGATGCCCAAGACGATGCCTTGCTGCTGAGAATAATTGAAGATCTTTTCGTAATCGGTCGTGTCCTTGAAGATATAGAGGTGGGCTTCGCTGAGGTATTTGACCTGATAGATCTTGCCATCGGCTTCGATCTTGGCGGTCATGTCGCCCGGGGCGTCTTGTAAGTTGCGGAGATCGGGTTGCCAATCGAGGATGTTGAGGTCGAGAAGGTCGATTTTACGTTCCTTGAAGAGGTTGTTGTCCCAAAGGACGGTGCCGTGCTCATCGCAGACGACGAGGCCGATTTGGCCAAAGTTATAAGCTTCCTGAACATCGGCGCCGATCATAGTCGCGGCCTCGAGGTCGCTCTTTTGACGAATGTGAGAAAGATGCAACAACGAAATCCACAAGAAGATGAGGTTAATGAGAATGACGGCCCCAAAGGCAATCATCCAGTACTCGGTCTTCATGAAATCTTTGAAGCCATTAGGGAAATCGTAGAACCATAACAAAACACCTGTCCCCAGGACAATCAGCTCAAAGCTGATGATGATGAGGGCGCGTAACCTCATGTTGCGCAAGGCTTGTGTCATAACGCTATAAATTATATCGACTTAAAGGTCGATATCCTAGGGAAGAGATTTTCCGAGAGGTTTTCTAGGCGACAATTGTCCGTCTTTTTGACCTTAAAAACGAGGGCCTCAAAAACCATCAAAAAATATTTTATTTGCGTTTTTTGCTCTTTTTAGACATTTTCGTATTATAATTTTCGCAGTGAGGTAATTTATGATTCTTTCATTCTCGGTCACGAACTTTGGCCCTATCAAAGATACCATCACGTTGGATCTGCAATGCGGTTGTTACAAAGAACATAGCGATACCACCGCTCCTTTCGGCGATCAATCCTATAACAAGATGATCGCTATGTTTGGCCCAAACGCCAGTGGAAAATCCTCGTTTATCCACGCCTTAAGAACCATGAAACTGATGGTTTTTAATTCGACCTTGGCCGCGGTAGGAGAGGCCTTGCCCTATAACCCTTTTCTCTTTCTCGAGAAAATCGCTAAGCCCACGGTCTTTAACCTGCGCTTTGCCGCTAATGGAGTGGAATTTCATTACGCCTTTTCCTATAACCGTAACTCCATTTTAAGCGAAAGCCTCCACTACTCCCCCGCGGGACGGGACACCATTATCTTTGAGCGTAAAGACCAGGCCTTCACGTTCACGAGCTTTGAGAAGGAGTTACGGCCCCTTGTGGAGAAAAATCTACCCAATAAGCTTTTTCTCGTGACCGCTTCTCAATTCAATTTTGCCTTAGCCCACCAAGTGTTCGATTTCTTTGAAAGCGAGCTTAGCATCGTCGAAGAAAACGTCTTGTTCACCTTGGGCCGCAACTCCAATCTTACGGCTTTAATGAATGATGCCGTCATCGCTGACCCCCACTATAAATCTTTCGTTTTGGCTTTCCTTAAAGCCGCGGACCTTAACATCGTCGACATCAGTGTGAAGAAGCAACGGATCAATATCCCAAGCCCCATTAATGGCTGGCCCTCGATTCAGGAAAATCAATATGAGGTCAAGCTTTTCCACGAAGTCGATGGCAAGTCTTTCCCTCTGCCTCTTCAAGCCGAAAGCCAAGGTACGATTTATTTGTTTGGTCTCGCCGTGGTCTTTTATAAAGCTTTCATCAAAGACCAAGTCATCGTCTGCGATGAATTGGACGCTTCCATGCATCCCGCCTTGCTCAAAATGCTGATTCAGTCCTTTGCCGCCTCTGCGAGTGCAAACAGTCAGCTGATTTTTACTACCCACAACACGTCCATCATGTCTGATGAACTCTTCCGTCGCGACCAGATTTGGTTTTTCGATAAAGATGAGCACGCCCAAAGCGAGCTGTTTTCATTAGCGGATTTTGGCGCGCGCCCGACCGATAAATATGAACGGGATTATCTTTTGGGCCGCTATGGGGCTGTCCCAGCGGTCATGACCTATTTGAAAGAAGGTGACCAATAATGCGATTACAGCGGCAGCGTCTTCCCGTCATCATCATCGTCGTGGAAGGCCATAACAAAACCGAAACCCACTTCTTCGAATCGCTGAATCGGGAGATCAAGGAAATTCAAATCCGGGTGCGCTGTAGCGGCGAGACCGATCTCCCGAATCTCGTCGCCTTCGCTCGGCGGCTTATCTCGGAATACGAATTACAATCTGAAGCCGGTGATCGAATCTTCCTCTTGGTGGATGACGATGCATCCCTCGAAAGAAAGATGGCGATTGCGGAAGCCGCAAAGAATTCCCCCGATATCAAAGTTGCGGTCTCACGCCCGGCTTTTGAGAACTTTCTCCTCAGCTATTTCGCTTGCCCCAGGCAGAACATCACCAGCAAGGAAGCTTTGAGTGATCTGAGAAAGCACTGTCCCTGCTTTAGCAAGGGTAGCGACTACTATGGACGGTTACCCACCAAGGAGTTAGAAGCTGCTATTTCCCGTTACGAAACCGCCATCGGAGCGGACATTAAAAACACCATCACTGTTGCAGCGATGGTGGCCTATCTTTGGAGCAAGAGAACAAATTAGTTTTTCTTATCTTTCTTGGAGAGGAGATAAAAGCAGACCGCAATGGTGAGGGCCACTAAAGCGATCGAGATGATTAGGCCAATGATATCGGAGTTGGATAAGGCGTAGATATTCATACCGCTAGAATCATAAACCTAACGAAGGCGACTTGGAAACGCCTAATGAATAAGAGGCGCCGTAACGCTCGGTAGCCAAACATTGAGGTTAGAACAGCGAGGAATTCTTGTGGTTTCTTTCCGTAAGGCATCCCAGCTTTCCTGATAGGTGCTAAAGGGGAAGACGTCTTTGGTGAAGTGGATCTCAAAGAAATGGCTCGGATTTTGGCTAAATTCTTCATCCAGTTGCAGAGCGAGATGGCGTTTTGTTTGACGGGTGTTATTCCGTGAGTTGAAGAAAACGTGCTCAAAGTTGCAAGAAAAGTAATAAAGGCTAAAGGGAAGATGATGATTGCCCTTTTGCAGTTCGTGATGGGCTAATAGTTCATCGATGTTAGCCCGTTTCCTGGCGTTGCGATTTTTAATGTAATCCGTGTCCGCGCAAAAGATAGAATGCTCACGGTATTCGATGCTGCCGAGTTGGTTTTGGAGGAGCTCGTCATTGAGGTAGACGCCATCGACGTCGCAGATTTCGATGACTTCAACGAGATTCTCCCAATCCAACTTATTTTTGCTGAGGAAGCTTTCCACTTGCCCATAAACTAATTCGAGCATGCCCAAGGGGCCCACCGGTCGTTCGTGCTGGAGCAAGTCCGTTCCGACGACCGCCAGCTTCACTTCGCGATCGTTGTAGCGCTGCTTGACCCAGTAACGAAGCAGCTGAGTCAGCCCCACCTCATCGTTTGGCCCTTCCACTAGGGCAATAATGATCTTTTCAGGCGTTGTTGTTACCATGATAAAGGTCTCCAATCTTCATGAATGCCTTAGTAATGTCATATTCATTCGTCGGCTGATAAAAGTGATCATCGTCATGGTGCAAAAAAGCGTTTCTTAGATACACGTCCCTCGGATTATTGCTCGTCTTAAGGCCCTTGAAGAATTCGTAACGATTCTCCGGATCCGTGGTCGTGAGAATTAAAGAGGAGGGAGCAAGAACTTCCAAAGGGCGAAGGTTGTGCGAAGTAAAAACAAGCTGACCTGCCGCGCCCTTAGAAAGGACTTCGATGATCTCGCCAAAGAGATACTCGAAGATGCCGGCATCAAACTCGTCCACCACCATCACCACGGCATCATCGCCATAGCAGGCGAACAAGGAAGAGCAAAGCGAAATAATGCGTTTAGTGCCATCACTTTCGTTTCGCAAGGGGATTTCATAACCATTCACCAAGGACATCAGTTCAAACGCCGTTTTGCCTGGTTGGGCTTTGTTGGCATCGTCAATAACACGAATGCGAATTTTGGCATTGGGCAAAAAGGCAGGGACAACGATGTTAAATTGATTGAGGGCTTCTTGGACATTCTTAAAAAGCTCAGCAGGGATGCTGTTCTGTTCAAAGAGATTAATGGGGATCGCTCCAGTGAGGCCGCCCGTTTGATCTTGATGACGGATCCGGAGGGGCAATAGTCCCAAAGTTTCAATGCAGCCTTGGTCCACCACGGAAGAGACAATAAAACTGCCCACGGCCCAGTTCGAAAGGTTGCCAACCAATTGGCAAAGCTTCGCGCTTTCGGGATTCTTTTTGCTCGCGATGGCGTTCCGTAACGCCGGGTCAAAGATCACGGAACGTTTAGTCACCAAGGACGAGCCTAAAGACTTCGCGGTATCAACCAGCAAAGAATGAGCCAAGGATTTGAGATTGGTGTCGCTGCCAAAAATCGTCCCAGGATCTAAGGACTGACCCACGCTGTAGGTTGGGGCGTATTTGAGCCAACGCCCCTCATAATATTTCGAAGAGAGGGTTTCCTGATCGATGGCAAAACTTCCGTTCGGTTGTTTCTTAATCCTCACGGAATAATCGCACATAAAAGGACGGCCGGAGAGTTCAAAGGCCAAAGACAGACTCACGTCGGCGTCTTCGGACCATCCCGAAATACTGAAGCCCACATCTTCGCCGAGAGGCCGTTCTTGGAAAAGCGTTTGAAGGATAGCCAAAGCTAAGATCGCGGTAGATTTGCCGCTTCCATTTTGGCCGTAGATTCCAAAAACGTTGGGGTTCCCTTCTTCGTTATGAAGGAAATCATCAATACTCAGAAAGTCGATATGACCATGATTGGTATTCTTAAGATGATGGAAGTCTAGGCTTAGGATTTTGCATCGGAAGTTTTCCATGGCATTGCCTCTGTTGACTTAATATTAACACAATATACTTGAAAATAATTGTTTATGATATTTTTTATTCCTTTTTACTTTATTTTAAGTTGTTTTATGCAAAAATGTTTTTAGAAAATTTGTTCAAGGAAAATCGATGTTTGAAGTAAAATAGAAAAGATGACCTCAAATTCATTGTTTTCTTGTGATGTCTGCGGAACCACGTTTCGGATCCGCTGTCAAACAAGTCCTCAGCAATGCCCCGTTTCGGCCAAGTTCTCGTTCAATGAGTTCGGTGACAACATGTTTGACCAGTTTTACTGGATCAATTCCTGAAAACGGTACTGAACCTCGTGGGGTTTTGCATTTAACCAAATCTGTAAAAGCACCTGCCGGTTATGTTGTCGAATTCTCGCCAGATTTCGTTACCTCGAAAATTAGAAAAGAGGATGGGGTTGGGAAAACATTAACTCCATTCCTCAACAATATGGGGAGATGTAACCCTGAAAAGATTGAGGCTTGCCAACGGCAACGCTGGGAATTAAGCAAAACTCTTCCCGAGGTCGTAGTCGCTGCGGATCTCTATAATCATGGCAAGTATTCCTTCGTTGAAAACTTTATCAAAGAAAGCAAGATTCCAGCGGCCAAAGCAACCTTTATTGGGCCAAAAAGTCCAGTTCCATCTCTTTCCATAGATTCTTTAAAGTATTCGCATCGTTTCTTAATTTTTGGACTGAAGAATACTGTTCGCCCCGATATTTTCGACCTGTACGATCGTATTTTTAGACTTTTGGATGAGGTTGATTCTCATGAAACGACGAATCTAATGGAATATTTGGGCGGTAAATCCTTCTTTGCCACCAACAAACAAAAAATCGAAGAGTTAATCTTTGGATTCGCCGGTCTCTACAACAATCTTTTCCCTTTGTATATTCTAGATTGGGACCTTAAAAAGATTAACCTTCAAACTGAGGGCATCAATTCGATCGATTATTCAACCCTACTTATTTTTTATTCAAAGGCTTTTGAAACCTTGTGCGACTGTTCCGACCTTCCGATTGGCCTTAACAACGTTGCAATGCGGGGGTCCTATACTTCTTTTCCGTCCGGGGAAAAGGACTTTTCAAAATATCTCAGTAAGTACAATACGAAAACGAATAAATTCCATATGGGAATCAATTGCTTAGAGCCTTTTAGTTTCCCATTCACCGGTTTATGCCAGAACGTCATTAGGAATTCCGCTGCACATTTTTCTACATCTTTTGACCCTTTGACTCAAATCATCCAGTTCGTTGATATGAAGAAAACGATTTCTATGACATTAATTGAGTTTGCATATGAATGTTATCTAATGTACAACGCTTTATTTCTAACCCTCGAAATTCTCGTGCAATCTTCAAAATATTATCTTTTATCTTTAGAGCTTAGATAAAACAAATTCCTCATTCTAATAAAAAAAGGAGCGGCCCTTTTGGGCTCGCTCCCTTAACGGATCAGATCGAAGCCTTAGTTGTGCTTCTTGCGGACGACCATGACGCCGGCGAGGGTGAGGAGGCCAAGGACGGAGACAACGGCAACGGCGATGACGGTAGTGCTGCCTTCCATCTGGAAGACGACACCAGCGCCTCCGCCAAGAGCGGAAATCGCGGCCACCTTCGTGGCAACGTTCACGTTGAGGGTCTTGTAAGGAATCGTGGCGGTCTTGATCGCTGCAGTAGCGTAGTCATTAAAGGTAATCGCATCGGCCATAGTCTTGACAGTCGAGGTTAAACCATTGTATTCAGTAACCAAAGCGGAATTCACAACACAGCCATCGGCCGCTTCGACCTTCTTGGCGAAGACATAGGCATCGTGTTGATCGCCCGAACCGGCTTCAGCGTAGACGCGGATGTTATAAACCCTCACGCCTTTAGAGGAAGTCTGAGCGAAGGAAACTTTGATGGCGCCATAAGCCGGAGTCGTCGAAGAGAAGACAATGTCACTTTGAGTTTCAGGAACGGCTTGAGTCTGAGTGCCAAGAGCGGTTCCGCCAACCGTGCAGCTGAGCGTTCCAGCAATACTGCTATTGCCGGCAATGCTAATAACAACCTTAGTAACGGCGTAATTGTCGCTGATCCCAAAAATATCGGAAACGAGATCAAATGAATTGCAGACAATGGTGTTGGTGCCTAAGGTTAAGGCGCTGCTGTAATATTCGACTCCGGTGACGGATTCCGAATATTTGGCATCAAGGTCCCAACCTAGAGTGCTGAGAACCTTATAGCCGTTGTACTCACCAGCGGCGACGTTACCCGCAACGTTGTAGTTGGCAGTGAAGCAAGCATCCGCGCTCGTGGTGAAGTCATGAGTATAAACCGGAGCTGCACTGACAGCGATGGCGTAGGTAGCTGTAGCAGTGACGCTACCTTCGGTGTAGGAGATAGTGACCGTCTTGTTGCCAAGGTCGGCAGCGGCGAAGACATGAGCGTCGTAATCGGTAGTAAATCCCGAAGTAACCGTCTTAGAAACGTTGGCGGTGTCGGTCGCAGTCAACGACAAACCGGTCGAAGCGAAGGCGTCACCGACTTCGAAAGCTGTTTTATTGGCAGGACTCAACACCGAAATCGATTTCAAAGTTCCAAAAGATGCCGCAGCGGCAATCGTGATTTTGATGGCTTTCCAACCGATTTGGTTAGTAGAAGTATTACCAAACGTAAAACTAGTAACGCTAGTGCCAACAAAAGTGATGGCTCCAGTTGTTCCTTCGGTTCCCGTGTTACCTGAAGCAGTTAATCCAGCGGCGCCAGAATAATTATTGGATGACGCCCCCGCTTCTTTAACGTAAATGGCCGGAACTTTAGTGGTCCATTGGGAAACAATAACTTCGACGCCGGTGATCACAAAACCAGATTCGGATAGGGTAAATGAATTATCCGAAGCCTTACTTACTGGCATCGTAGAAATGGTGGCGCTTTGCTTATTCGCAGAGCCCAGCGCAATTGAAGCTGCAGGAAGTTCATTTCCTAAAGCAGTGCTGGCGATCGTGTGGGCCATGTAAGAATTGGTCCACTTTGATGCATATGTGCTGAAATTGGTCACCAAATCATAGGTATAGGTGCCAGCGGTGACAGTGGCTCCGATTTCTTCAGCGTGCTGGACTCCGGCGAATCCTCCGAATGCGGCCGCGGCCAGAGCCAGGCTTAAGCCCGCCCCGACGGTTGCGAATAACGTCTTTTTCTTCATACAAATAACCTCCCTTTATTATGTGGGGTGCTTGGCGTATGATCTCCATCACCCTTTAGGTTGAGTTTTTTGGGTGTTTTTAACAATTAATAAACACCGGTAAAACCCAGTACAAAATATTAACATCCCATAGGGATATTTTCAAAGAAATAATGGACAAAAAGTCAGCATTTAACAGGATGTAATCGCTTTCTTTGATCAAATTATCGGTTTTCGTCAATCGGTTTCATAATCCTTACAAATATCTACATTTGATACTATTTGGTTGATAATTGCCTAAAGTATTTAGTCATAGTATTCGGATGGATTTTCAAAGTTTTTGCAATCGAAGATAAACTTTCACCTTTTTGAAGCATTTTAAGGATAAATTCTTCATGGCCGGTCAACTTTGACTTTTTATTCTTTGCTCCTTTAGGACGGCCCAGAGTTTTACCTTCGGCCTTTAGGCGGGCTAGGCATTCCTTAGTCCGCTGGGAAATGAGGTTACGCTCAATTTCCGCCGAAATGCCAAAAGCGAAGGCCAAAACCTTGCTCTCAATATCATCGCCTAAACGGTAGTTCTCTTTAAGAGCCCATACCTTGGTTCCCTTCTTCATGCAAAGATTGAGAATGTCCATAATCATGAACAAAGAACGACCTAGACGGGATAGTTCCGTGCAGATGATGATGTCCCCTTTTTTCACGCCTCGTAGCACCTTGCCTAGGCCCCGTTTCTTGTAGTCCTTCGTTCCCGAAATGCTTTCAGCGATCCAGCGATCGATGTGGTAATGATTCTGCCGACAAAAGCATTCGATCTCGAAACGCTGATTCTCCACCATCTGAGCATTGGTCGACACGCGCACGTACCCGTAGATCATAAAAAGGTTATTTTCTCCTTGGGTTTTTAGACCTGTTTAACAAGCCTAGAACCAAAAGAGAGGGGAGGTGGATTATTTATCGCAGAAATAACGGAGGTTATTTGTATGAAGAAAAAGACGTTATTTGGTCTAGCTGGGGCAACACTTGCTTTAGCGATGGCCGCAGTTGCGTTTGCTAGCGTTAATGCTGCAAAGGCACCGGAACAAGTCGCGGCAGGTATTACGACATGGAATCGTGTCACCTCAATTTCTGCGGGCGATGTTGTAACCCTCGCCGCAGAAGGCGCGACAAAGGATTCTGACGGAACAACTTGTACAGGTGCTTATTTGACTAGTTTTTTGAGCGGTTATGATACCACAAAAACTTCGAACTATGGAAAAGGAACAGGGGCCACATTTACTAGTGGGTCTTTCTCGGCATCAGATGCTGTTGAGCTGACCGTTGTGGCCGGCTCAGCGACCTCCTCTTACGCTTTCAAATGCACCTCTGGGGGCACCGATTATTATCTTTCCGCAGTTAATGGAAACTATTTAAACCTCGCCAGTTCGGTGGCTCCTGCTTCTTCTTGGACGCTAACCGTCGATGGAACCAACGTTAAGTTATTTAATGTCAGCCAAACCACCCGCTACATTCGTTGGAATAATTCGAGTCCTCGATTTGCCGCTTATACAACCGCTCAGACTAATGTTCAATTGTATAAGAAAGGCGCTTCAATCTCGGTTACGGGCGTTACTGGTGTGGCTGCGAAGCCCGCATCGATTCTCCAAAACGCCACTTTATCCGCTAGCGATGTTTCTTTAAATGTCACCTACTCTGATAGTTCTACTGGAACTGTAGCCGCAACTTCGGTCACTTGCGTTACCTCTGCAGTTGGAACCGTAACCGCCACGGCCTATTACGATACGTACTCAACCACTTTCTCCATTAACGTCTATGCTGCCCATGATGGTTTGTCTGCAAGCACCGCATTTACTTGTGAAGAAGCCATTGCTCATACTAAAGCGGCTGATTTAACTGCGGCAACAGTTTATTACGTTAACGGCTTCTGGTATTCGACCTATAACGCTTATAACACTTCTTATGGTAACGTCTCAATCTATCTCTGCGACGCGGTGTCCGATCCGGCGACCCGCCGTTTTGAAGCGTACAAGATGTATTCCGTTGTTGCTCCGGATGCTTTTACCCAAACGACTTCGGTCACTATTTATACTGCTGGCAGTAACTTCACCATATACAATGGCACTTACGAAACTTCCAAGTGCTTTTACCTTGATCCTGACACTTCTGCCCTTAACGCTTTTGTGACGAATTACATGCACACCGACGTCGCTTACACCGAAGCTGGAACTGGCTTATGCAAAACCGATAGTTGGTATTCCTCTGCTAAAACGGCTTATACCGCTTTGACCACTCGTCAAAAGAGTTATTTCGGTGCTTCTAGCGCCGCCATTACGCTTTATACGAGCGCTGGTGGTGAAGACCTCTTCAGCAAGCCGTATGCCCGTTACGTTGCCTGGGCCGCCGCCAATGGCGAGACCGTCAGCGCCTCGAACATCTCCATGATGAACGAGAGCACCGCCGTCATCGCGGTCGCCGTCGTCTCCGTCCTCGGCCTCCTCACCCTCGCCGGCGTCATGGTCGTCCGCAAGAAGCACAACTAAGGCTTCGATCAGATCCTCTAAGGGAGCGAGCCCGAAAGGGCCGCTCCTTTTATTTCGCTAACGCTGTTTTTCTTCTTTACGAGTTTTTCCCTCGGTACTCTCTCATGAAAAAATCATTTTCCTTTGAAAGTGTCCGTTTTCAGTCAATGTTAAGTGATTGACAACCTGTCCATTCTTGTTAAAATAAACGGCTATGAACATCAAGGCAGAGAAACGGTTCGCCATCGTGATCTGGTCCCTCGTGGTCCTCGTCATTGGTCTTTGGTGTTTATTTGCCTTTGGTTTTGATCGGGCCCACTCCAGCATCATCTTCTTAGTCATGCACGGGATCTTAGGATTCCTTAGCCTCTTTGTGTTGGCCCGTTTCTACGCCCAGCTAAAAGGTTTACGGACCTCACGCGCCCAGGTCCTTGCTTTAATGATCTTTGCCTGGTTGGCGGTTACGGGCTTTATCCTCGTCCATCTCTTCGATAACAATTTCTTGGTGAGCCAAGGCGATCACTCCGCGGTTTGGTACACCTTCCTCATTCTGGCCTTAGCTTCCGAGTTGGCCTCGCTGGTGATTGGCACTGAAATCGGCCTAGTGGCCTTCACCGATAACGAAAAAGCCCACGAACTCGAATTATGCGGCATCCGCGCGATCAAGCGCAACTAATTGCTAATGACATTAAGGAAGCGGGCGCGAGGCCCGTTTCTTTTTGTTTCTAAGGAACGAAAAAGGTGGGCCCTTAGAAGGAGCCCACCCGAAGACTCATTTCGCGTCTAGATGCGTTTCCGGCGATAGGAGAATCCGACATAACCCAGGGTCGTTAAGGCAAAGACCCCGAGGATTGCCGCTAAAACGACATAGGTGCCGGAATTGGAGGAGGAGACATCGGCAGCTCCATTACCAGAAGCCCCAATGAAGTCGGTCATGCCGTGAGCGTTTACGGCGTAGTTATAGCGGGAATAGGCCGCGCTAATGGTGGCGTTATCGCTCTCATGGGCGACGAAATAGGCCTTGGCCGTGGTCGACATATTGGTGTATTGCGTATTCGCATCGCTCCAAATCGTGGAACTCGAGCAATTATTGGAAGTGCAGGAGACAAAGTAATTGGACCAAGCTTCCGCCTCTTCTTGATCGGTGAAGAGTTGAGAGGCATTGGCTTTATAGAGAGAAACGGAAGTTTGTGAAGAAGTATAAGTGGTAAAGCGTGGGCTGCCGGCGTTGTACTGAATGGAGCCATAGCTGGACGTAGTATTCGTGATGGTGGCAACGCCAGCGCTAGTAATGGTAATACTCCATTCGCCCGTTGCTGTTAAAGTAGTTTCAGTCTTAAGGCTTTTAGCCGCAGAAGCGTAGATATAGCCCTTCGAACTCGTGCTGGAATCGTAGAGAGTATAGGCGCTCGAATCGGTTGAGCCTTGCCCGACGGTTAAAACCGCCGCCGCAGAGGAAGAACCAAGAGTCAATGTAGAACCCGATAAAGTGGCAGCCTCGTTTCCGCGATAAGAGCTTTGCTGATCGGTCGTCATGACATAGGTCGTTAAGCTCAAAGTCGCCCCAATCACAACTTGAGATCCAATCGTCAGATCGCTGAGGCTGGTAATTAAGGAATAGCCTCCAGTGCCACTGCCTTGAGTCGCGCCAACGGTCGTCACAAAGACGCTATAGGTCGCGGTCTTGGTCAAACTATCTTCCGTATACGAAACGGTCGGGGTTTGAGTTCCGATGAGCTTGGTATTAGGGGAAGAAACGCTCGAAGACGATGTCACGTCCTTCGTGCTTCCGTCACTGTAATGAGCCGTCACAACGATCCCGGAAGTCGAATAGGTTGATCCAAAGGTCGCCGAGGCGGAAGCCCCAGACACGCTGATGGAAGAGAGAACCACCGTTTCAGATACAGTCACGGTGCAATCCGCTCGGAGACTGCCGCTATTAGACAAGAAACTCACGGTGGTTGAACCAGCGGCCTTAGCCGTAACTAGGCCGGTATCGCTAACGGTAGCAACCGTGGTATTGCTGCTATCCCAGATACCGCTTTGATCGGTCGTATTGCTCGGAGTGAAGGTCACACTGAGTTGCTGCGTCCCACCAACGATTAAAGAAGCACTCGAAGCCGACATCGTCACCGCCGTCGCTTCGACATTGCTCACGCTGACGCTGCAGGTATCTTGTAACCCACCATCCGCAGTCGTGACGGTAATCGTCGCGCTGCCGGCTTTAACGCCCGTAACAACGCCGCCGCTCACCGAGGCAACGCTCGTATCCGAAGAAGACCAAGTCACGTTCTTATTGGTGGCATCGCTCGGGGAAACCGTCGCCGTAAGGCTCGTTGTCGCACCCACTTTGACGCTGGCGGTCGAGGACGATAGACTCACGCCCGTAACCGCAACGCTGGCTGAGGCAGCAAAGTTGATCTGGATTGAAGTGTATTTAGCAACTGCGCTGCTATCGTTGGCGAGTTTAAAGAAAGTAGCGCCACTTCCCAAAGTGTAAGTGTAAACCGAGCCGCTGCTGGATGAGGTTGAAGTTGAGCCTAAACTCGAAGTGCTACCATAGCTAACCGTGGGGGCCGCGCCACTGCTAACTGTGACAACAATCGATGAAATAGACTTGGAAAAAGCCGATGCATTGGACATGTAAGAGCCGGATTTTTTAAACTGCATCGTTGAACCAGAATCAAAGGTGGCCACATTTAATAAGGTTAAGTCGAGTCCTTCAAGAGAATAAGAAACGGTCGCTGGATAGGTCGTTGGCATATTGGTGCTGCCACCCGTGATGGTCACGCCATCACCTGAAATGCTTTGAGTCGAGGAAGACGAAGAATTAGAAGAAGTCGATGAAGGCGTTGATGTTGTTGAGGACGAAGAGCTTGAGGAAGAATAGGTCGAGGTTGAAGAAACTGAAGAGCTGCTCGTCACCGTTGGAGTATAGGCGGATTGACGAAGGTATTTGTTGCTCGAACCCGCATTAACGTCCCAAATATAGTTGGCCCATTCCGGGTGATCGATAAAGGGATTACGCGCGTAGCTATTGGTCGTGCAATATTCATTGCGGTACGTCTCAGCGCGGGTCACGGGATATTGAAGGTTCCACTTTAAAAGGGTGGAGAGCTTGCCCATGGTCGCGTTGTTTGTGTCATCGTTTAGATTTTCTGTGAGTTCAAGGCCATTAGCAGAGCCATCATAGGAACCGCCGGCGCCCGAAAGCGACATATTGCTATAACGAGTCGCGGCATAGAAGATGATGCGGGCGGCTTCCCCACGGGCAGCATCATAGCCAAAGGAATTGGGATCCCAACCATTGGATTGGGAGGGGCTGGTCGTTTCGCCATACATGTAATTGGAGCGTGAACTGTTATCGGAGGTATTGGTCGGACGGATGACCTGGGGATCGGTGCCGGCATAACCGGCATTTTCGCCAGCGCCACGGCTGTTAGGCCAAACGTGCTCTTTGTTCCAAGAAGTTGAGGCCGAATCCTGACGATAGAACGCGCAAATGGCACCGCTACTGGTCGGATGGGCATCTGTACTCTTTAAGATCGTATTAAGGGCTTTGTAGCTATTGCTTCCCGTGGCAGTGCCCTTACTGACCATGATGCTCTTTAAATTGGCGCGGAAAGCGCTGCCATAAGTATTGCCGCTGGTATCGACCGTCGACCAATAGGTTCCTTCGGCGGCTTGATATACGGAAGCATCAGCATCATCGCTGAGTTTTGCCGCGATGAATATCGAAGCCGTAAGTGAAAGTGACAACGCCGCAATGGCGAAGAGTCCAAAGAAGTGTTTTTTGCTGACCATATAGGGAATGGTCCTTTCTGGTGGGAACGGCACGCCGAATCGTTAGTTAATATCAGATCTGTTTTCTCTTTTTGCGGGAGAACACATAGATACCAGCAATAAGTAAGAGAGTCATCACGCCCGTAGAGGCGACAACAATCAAGGTGATCGAAAGCGACGATTGAGCCGAGGTCGGATTGATAATACGGCCAGCCGAATCGACCAGTAAGGGGGCGACCTTCGTGCCACTGCCGTTGCCATCGGTGTTGGCATAATAGGCGTCACTATAAAGATAGTATTTATTGGCATCGGTTTTGCCCGTGTTGTAGCGAGCAGTCATGTAAGTCAGTTTCGTCAAAACAAGGATGGTCGATCCCGAAGGGCCATTGCCGGTATATTCGCCAGTTTGCTGGTTGTAATCGAAGGTGTCATCGGAACCATAATTGTATTGATTCACCGTCGTCAGCAAAGTCGCAAAGATGGTCTTGGAGTTAGTGCCGGCATCATCGACGTTCATCGCGTTATATTCGATAACGCATTGACGAAGGTTGGTCTCGCTGATGCTGCAGGTTAAATACTGCTGAATGAAATTGCGCGTCGCTTCTGCTTGCTGCTGGTAAGTGAAATAAGTGACTGCAGCAGAGCCGTGGGTAACCGCCGCGGAGAAAGAATAAAGACCAATATTGCCAGTATTCTTTGTTGTATAAACCAATTTCACGCCCCGAATTGAAGAAGCCGTAAGATTGCTCATCGTAAAAGTGTAGGAAGTTTCAGAAGTTTTAAACACTTTAACGCCACTATCATCAGTCGTTGTTCCACCCGTAAGCACTTTGCTAAAAACGGTAGTCCCGCTCGAAGTTGTAAAGTTTACAGTAAATATATTGGCCGAACTTTGACTAGTGCCACCATTTTGCTTTAGGTCAATAGTAAATACAATCTGCGTGACACTGGTAATGTCTGAGCTACCAAAGAAGCTGAGATTTTGATAATAGTTTGAAGCGGTGCCGAATTTGACACTCCCATCGGCATAAGCGCTGCCGACAGTACCAGACCAACCTGTAATAGCGCCGCCTGATGCTGTTGCTGAAGTAACAGTTGTAGTCGTCTGAGTACCCGCGGCACTTCGAACCGCTCCGACGTTCGTGGTTCTTACAGCTACCGTCGTGGTAACGGTCACGCTTTGCTCATCGGTATAACTTACAGTTAAATCGTGCAGTCCCAAGACTTTATTATAGGTCGAAATGAAAGTGGACAAAGTTGGATAGGTGGCCGTCGAAGTAACAGTCGAACTGCTATTATCGTTGAAATAAGCCGTTACAACAAAACTCGCTGAAGAGGTGGGCTGATAGGTCGTGCTTCCGAAAGGGAGATCCGGGGCATTGCTCGCGGAAATTGACAAGACGGTTATCACGTTGGTCACCGTAACCGCACAAGTTGCTGTATGACCGCCGTCGGCCGTCGTGACTGTAATCGTCGCGGAACCAGCCGCAACAGCAGTTACAACGCCATTAGCAACGGTGGCAATAGAGTTGTTATTAGAAGACCACGTCACCGCCTTATTGGTGGCATTTGTCGGAGAAATGGTCGCTACAAGAATCGAAGTTTGACCCACGTTGAGGGCAAGGGTCGTCGGGGCAAGGCTAACTGAAGTCACGGCCACGGCTGCGGCGCGCTTATAAAGATAGCAGTTATAAATCGCGGTGGTCTCAGTATCATAAGTGGAAAAACGAGGCGAAGTGCTGTTCCAACGTAAAGCAGTACGAGTAGTTTTCCCGTTGCAAGTAATAGCGGCGGAGTAACCGGTTGAATCAATAGAGATAGTCCATTGCTGCGTTGTGCCAGCGCTAGCAGCAGCGGTAATAGCAAGATAAGCCGCAGTAGTATCAGTTCCATCCAAATAGCCTTGATCGGCCGTACAATTGGTCGAATAGAAGGTATAGGCACCAGTCGTTCCGCCCAAAGTGAAAATCATCGTGGTAGCAGAAGGCGTTACCCTCGAGCTAGTGATCGTTAAAGATTCGCCAGGAATGTAATGGTTGGTGGTGTTGGGCGTCGTCGTCATAAAATAACCGGAAGTCGCCGAAGCGCTGCCAATCACATAATCCGTTCCACCAACTAAGTCACTGGCAGATGTGCATAGCTGGAATTCTCCGCTCGCGGCCGCCGCATTAACGGTAACGACACAAGTATCCGTCTTGGTGCTATCCAAAGTTGAGGTCGCCGTGATGGTGGCAGAGCCAGCAGCAACAGCGCTGACAACACCCGAAGAAGAAACGGTCGCAATCGCGGTGGCCGATGAAGACCACGTTACCGTTTGGCTCACGCTTGAAGGAGAGACCGTCGCGGTTAAAGCCGAAGTTCCGCCGACCGTCAAAGTTAAGGGTTTTGGTGAAATAGTAACCGAGGAAACGGATAAAGTTGAAACCGTAACGGTCGTGGTATCGGTATAGGTAGTTCCACTAATAACGGCGGTTCCGGTCACAACGGCAGAGCCGACGGCTAAGCCAGTGACAAGACCCGTGGAGGAGTTGACGCTAGCGTAGGTTGATCCAGAGGTGACAGAATAAGAAATTGAACTTGCAGTGCCACCGAAAACGGTACCAGCAGCCGAGCCCGTTCCATTAACGGTAACCGCCAAAGTCGACGGCATACTAAAACTGGTGGTCGCCGTTCCCCAAATGCGATCAGCATATTCGGGATGGTCAATAAACGGATTACGATTGCCTTGGTAAACAGCGGCCTGGTTATTGCGCGCCATTTCAAAAGAGTCAACCGGGTCATCGGTGCTCCAGTCGAGTAAGAGGTTCCATGCCGCCTGAGCGGTTCCGGTCGCAGTGTAGACAACATCAGTAATATTTAGGGCACCAGTATAAGTGCCGGTAGTACCGCCAAAGCCCGTACCATATTGAGTATAAACATACATAAGGATACGAGCGACATCGCCTTTAACAGCATCGCGGGGTTCCCAACAACCACCGCTGTAAGACGAGCCCGTATTAGAACCATTGTATTGAACCTGAGTGCCACTATGACCTAAATCGGCAAAAGGCATATTGCCACGAGTCGAATTAATGTTAGGAATTGCAGGACGCAAATGTTGAAAATCAGCACCAGCACCAGTCGTTCCCCAAAGACCGCCCGATAAGGATTGGCACCAAACGTGCTCACGGTTCCAAGTGCTGCCGCTATCCCAGGCTCCAGTTACGGAAGCACCAGAATAAAGACAAATGACATTGGCAGAATCGCTGGGATCGGTATCGGTATATAAGCTGTAATGGGCAACATCGGCATATGTGGTATAGGTTTGATGGGTCGTCATCATCAAGTTATGAAGCGCAAGCCCTAAACTTGTTCCGGTCGCACTCGAAGAAATTCCAGAATAATAGGTGGAGGGGTCGGTGGTGTAATTTCCAACAGTCGCGGCTGTCTCATTCACTGGAGCGGAATAAATGGCCGCACCGACTCCAAGCGACAACGCAAAAGAAAGCAATGAACCAACAACAATAGTTTTGATGAAATGTTTCATTGATTTCTTCCCCCTAAAAGAGGAAACCCCGATCCTATATCGTTGTAAGAAAGGGAAGCTGTTGTAGTAGCGATGGCTGGTGGTGATTGAAGCGCCGAAGTCAGATAATTCTGTCGAATTTATCTTAGGAATCCCATGCGGGTGTTCCGTTTATGAACATTCTTTCGAATATTCACGGCTTAATAGATTACGCCTTCACCCTATAGGGTGCAAGAACTATTGGACACTATGTCAGGTAGTTTTTGGGGCTTTACAAGTTGTCAACGCGAAAAATACTCGACAGTTTCTTGCTTTTTGTTCTGAAACCGCTTTTATTTTTGTCAGTGTCTAAATTTGATATTTACAAAAAGGGCCAAAAAACGTCATTCGTAAAGGCGATATGGACGGGCTTTAGCGATGGCAAGGGGCTTTTATGATACTGAAAAAAGTCAAGAGAGGGGGGCGGAGACTGTTTTGGTCGGTTTTGGCAAACGGGCTCGGTTGAGATAAGGGCAGCAAGAAGACAATGGAAAAAGGGAAATCTTTGTCCCTTGACGGCTTTATCAATCCAAGAAAAGACTATTTTATTAAGGGCTTCCACTAGAATTGATAATCGGCCTTTAGCCCGTTGATTTAAGTGAACTAACCCTCAAGGTTTCTTGAAGCAAGCCCTGGTCTGTGCTTGGCCACTTTTAAAGGCCTTCAAGGCCAACGAGGGAGCCTTTCACGCGCCCATTGCCGTTGGATAAACGCCTCGGTTTTCTCTTCGCGATCGCTTTCAGTAATTGTTAACGTCAATTTCTCGGGGTTTCTTCGTTTACGTTTGCTTGAGATTTTGTAAACAAGGATTTTGGCGCTTTCAGCTCGGGCTTTAGGATCCATAAAAAGATGCTAAATCAGGACCAATCGATCAAGGCTAAGAAGGGGCTATCGACAAAAAAGAGGCGGGATTGCCCGCCTCAAGACGATCAGAAGGAATTAAGCCCGTTTCTTTTTCTTGCTCACGAGGTAGATGCCCGCCACCGCTAACAAGGTCAAAACGCCCGAGCCCGCCACGATGATGAGGGTGAGGGACAAAGACGAGGCGCTCGAGCTCGGATTCACGACATGACCAGCCCCATCGGTGAAGGCAGGAAGATAACCTCCGACTCCGCCGTTATCGGTCGTCTCATAGGTGGTCGCGTCATAGAGGTAGATCTTAGTGTCGTGGTTCTTGTTGTACCACTTGACCATGGTCTGGAGCTTGTTGAGGATGGTGCAATTCGGATCGGCGGTCAACGTGAGGGTAGCGAAGATACTCTTCGAGGTTTTGCCCGAGAAGGCTAAGGTGCTTATCGCGTTATATTCTTTGGCCGCACGGATGACCGCGGCATCGCTGACCGTGATGGTGGCAGGATAATCGCCGATATCCCAGCCATAACGAAGAGCCCGTAAAGTGACCGAGCGGATCGCGAGCGGGCGCGCGAGTTTAAAGGTAATGGAGGCGACCGGGTTATTCGTGGTGCCAAGCAAGACGTCGTGAAGCGGGTTAGCAATGTCCCAGTTCGGTCCCCAAGCATTCACGTGGGCAACATCGGCTAAGGCGACATTGGTGCAGGTATATAGAGCAATATTGGCGGCAGGATCGCTTCCGGTCGTAAGGGCGCTCGTCATTAAGGTCGAGTTGCAATTGGCGTAGATGGAAGCACCGCTAACTAGCGCGGTGGTCTTAGCTTGAATCGACGAATTAACATTGCTGACGTCGCAGGTATAACTCGCACTGGCCGTGACGCCACCATAGGTATAGGTCAATGCGCAGCTCTGGGTGCCTAAAGCGTTGGTAGACGGCTGAGCGTAAACGCAATTCGCAGTGACATCCTGATAGCGACCATCGCGGTAATAGGCTTTGACGCTGAGGGTGCTTGCCCGCAGCGATCGGCGAATAGTTAGCATCTCCAAAAAACCCCCGGGCTGGCGTTACCCGAAACGCTGAGGCTTAACGGGATGCCATATTTCTCATAGAGGCTAGGAAAAGAATAGCCCGAGGTCGAAGAGGCGGTCATAAAGCGAGAGGAACTGGCATAGTATTTGACGAAATAGCCGGAACTTGAAAACGAGGCAACTAGACGCGCTTGCGCCCCAGAAAACGCCAAAGAGAAGGTCGGGGCCTCTGCAGCGGTTTTGTAATAGGGATAGAACGAGCCATTGCGGCCGTAGAAATAATTGGAGGTGCTACTGAAATTGGTTAATTGAAGAGAATAGGCGCCTTCATCGCCGCTGAAGCGAAGCAAGCCCGTATCCGTAGAAGGAACGACAAAATGATTGGTGGAAACGCTTAAGGTCGAGGACGCCATGTAGACACGGCCCGTAATGGTGTTCTTCATGAAGGGGACGGTGCCGGTCGCACTCGAAGCGGCCAGCAAATAGGAAGCGCCAAGTTGAATCGGTTGAGCGCTCGTCACATTGGTGGCATCGCAAAGGATGTATTCGGAAGCGACATCTTCGCTCGTAGGAACGGCATTGGCAGCGCTGGCCTCCACGGGATTAACGGTGGAATTGTTCTGACCCAAAAGGATGGCCCCGCCAATGAGAGAAAATGAAAGAGCCAGCACCCCAAGGGTGAGGATTCCGGTTTTGCTTTGGAGATTGAACCATGCCATGCTCTTTGTCCTTTCCAGCCATTTGGCTAGGCCAAATATACGGGGAGAACAAGAGGGTATCAAAATGAAAGTGATTACATTAAGTCCAAACTTTTTGTTTAGGTTTTGTCGACTTTTTTTCGTTTTGTTGTCCCGTTGACTAAGTTGTCAATCTTGATTTAATTGACACTCCGTCAACGGGTTTATCCCATCCGATGAGTTCCCACCGAAACAATCGGACTTTTCCTTTTTTGAAAGGGCTTTCCGATAATCTGAAAATTTTCTGAAACAAGGCTTTTGCCTAATTACACCCTTATGGGTTAGTTTATGGAGGCAACATTTCTTTCCGTCTTCTTTTTCACCTTTTTGAGGATGAAAAAAGACCTCCGTTTTTTTAGGAGGTCAAATCTTGATACCAGCCTTAGATGCTGAAGCTAGCCGAGTTAGGGGTGTAGGAGCCCGAGCGAATGCCGTTGGTGTCCCAAATGTAGTTGGCCCAATCTGGATGATCGATGAAGGGATTCCGGGCGTAGCTGATGCCGCCAAGATAATCGTTGCGGTAAATCTCGGCTCGGGTAACCGGGTAAGTCATATTCCATTTGAGCAAAACCGAGAGTTTGCCCATGGTGGCATTGGTACTCGAATCTGTAAGGTTGTTGGTGAGGGTTAAGCCCGCGGCCGAACCTTTATAGGAGCCGCCCGCTCCCTTGGCTTTGTTGTAATAACGGGTCGCGGCATAAAGGATAATCCGGGCCGATTCGCCCCGAGCGCCTTCATAGCCAAATGCGGCCGGATCCCAACCGGTCGAGGCGCTATAGTGAGCCGAGGTCGGATCACTCACTTCGTTATACATATAGTTGCTGCGTGAGGAATTGTCCGAAGAATTGGTCGGGCGGATGACTTGAGGATCGGTGCCGGCAAAACCGCTATTTTCGCCGGCCCCACGGCTATTGGGCCAGCAATGTTCTTTATTCCAACCGCCTGAGGCGGTGTCTTTGCGATAAAACGCGGCGACGCCTCCGTTAGGCAGAGCGTCGGACTTCTTCAGAATCTGATTGAGTTGCTTATAACTATTGCTGCCCGTCGCGGTGCCTTTGGCTACCATGATGGAATAGAGGGATAAGCGGAAATTGGCCCCAAAGGTGGAGCCGGAAGTATCGATGCCAGACCAATAACCGAGATTGCTGGAAGAAGAACTTGAAGACGAGGCGGAACTCGAAGAGGAAGAGGCCCCTTCCGAGGATGAGGAACTTGAGGTCCCACCGCTCGAGGAAGAGGGACTGGTTGAGCTAGAAGAAGTGTTCGAGCTCGAAGAGGAAGAACTTGAGGTCCCACTGCTCGAAGAACTGGTGCCGGTTGAATGAGAGGAAGAATTGGAAGAGGAAGATGAAGCACTCGTTGAGGCTGAAGTTTCGGTCGAAGACTCGGTTAATGAAGACGATTCTTCGGAAGAGGAACTTGAAGCTAAAGACAATGACGCCAAATCGCCCGAGCAGGCCGTTAAGCTTAAAGCAATCACGCCAAAAAGAAGAGCAAATGGCATCTTGGCGTTTTGTAATTTCATGGGAAACTCCTGCCGGTTTAGAACAACTACGGCCCTCTATGATATCGGAATGCCCTGATTTGTTCAACCAAAACCGATCCCAGCGGAAAAAGAGTGGAAAGAAAAAGATTTTTTGACCAATACAAAAGGGATTTTACTATGTCAATATATCGCTAAATAGCGCAATCGTTTAAGGCACCGGATCCGTTATAGGAAGCATCCCAAATCATCGTGGCGAATTCCGGGTGATCGGTGAAGGGATTACGGTTATGCTGCAGGGTATAAAGAACATTGTTGCGTTTCATTTCCCTGTCGGTGATCGGATGGTTCTTATTCCAGTCGTAGCAAAGAGCGGCGCTGGTAAAGTTATCGGCGACGTCATAGTCATAAAGCGTCGAAGCATATAAGGACGCCCGCGCGACTTCTCCGCGCGCCGCATCGCATGGTTCAAAGACGGAACCAACCCGGTAGCATTCAGTGGTATAGCCATAGGAATCCACCACAGGCGAAGCTCCAGAGTGGTTGACCAAACCTAAGACATAGTTGGAACGGGCCCCATTCACTTTGTTATCCGAGGCAAAGACGATATGGTCATCGCTCTTTGAGGCCGAGGTGGCCATCTTCGATTGAGGGAAAGTGTGTTCGCGATTCCAGCCGGTCGAACCACTCACGTGAGCACTCTTCTTTTCGGTGCGGCGAGAATAGATGCAAAGGATGGAGGTAGTGTCCTTAAGATCTTCATCGCAAGCTTCGAAGCGGCTCCAGTCGTAACTGGTGCTGATGCCCGAGGAGATGATGGACTTGAGTTTGGCTTTTAGGGCCGTCCCTTTTAAGCCGCGCGCGCTTTCGTAATAACTACCTTCAGTGGACGGGATGCTTAATGAAGAAGAGGAAGCCGAAGTCCCCGCGGAGGGAGATGAGACGCTCGGAGAAGATGAGGCCGAACTCGACGAGTTAGACGAGGAGGGGTTCGTTGAACCTGAAGAAGACGAACCCGTAGAAGTTAAAGAGGAAGAACTGCCAGGGGTCGAACTCCAAGAGGATTCGGAGGGACTTAAAATGGAAGTCGAACCAGTCGATATACTACTTGGCGAAACGGGGGTTCCCCCGCAAGCGGCTAAGGCCAACGTTAAAAGGACGAGCAGAGGGCCTAGACGTTTCGGAGAGCTGAGATATCCCATAAGGAAAGGCATCTTATTTTACCTTAACTTCCTTTTTGTTTCCGCAAAAAAGTGTCCGAGCCAAGGGAAGGACATCCCTTGATGCCAAAGTGAAAATGGTTCAAGGGAAGGGGGGCCTCATGAAGCATGGGCGGGAGTACTATAAATTCAAAGGAAGGTTGTCTATGGAAAAGAAACAGTCGATTTTTAGGTGGCTGAGCGTCGCATTCTTGGCGGTGGGGTTCTTGACCTACGTTGTCTATCTCTTCTGCCGCAAGCCCGCGGGCATGCAGGGAACCGAGTTTGAGCACATCGGCTGGTTCATCGTGGACGTCTTCATGATCGGCGGAGCCATATTAGGTCTCATCTAGCCGGCGAAGTTTGAAAAACTGGCGGGCTTTTGCATCGTCGGCTTATCCTTTGCTAACCTCGTCATGAGCGCGGTGTCGGATACCGGTCAAGTCTTCTTTATCGGCAATCCGAAGATTCCCGATAAGTTCTACCTCTGGGTAGAATTCTTTGAAGGACTCGTATCCCTGATTGCGATCGTTTGCCTCGTCGTGGCGCTCGCCTTACCGAAAAGCGCAAAGATCTTAGGGCCGGTCGGCCTCTGTGCCTTTGTCGCTTTAGCTTTACTGGTTTTAGTGGAAGGCGTCCGGGTGTTCGCGGTGAAAAGCCAGAGCGGTGCTCGTCCTTGGGCTTGGGGGATTAATCTCTTCGCCGTGACGATCATTCTCCTCGGTTTGGCCTTCGGCTTAATTCGTTACTCTTATTTGCTTAAGGGCGACTTCGAAGGCAAAGAATAAATCGATTGAATAACTAAGAGGCTGGCCTACTAGGCTAACCTCTTTTTCTTTAGGCAAAGCAACTTTACAAAACTCCTCAGGAAATCATCGAGCTTTTAAAGCGCCGAAACCTTAATTTCAAGGATGAGAAAAAATCCGCTGAAATTTTAAGGGGAAACAGTTATTTCTCATTGCTTCCTTATCGCTCGTTGTTTTTAGCAAACACCATCGGAACTTATAAAGAAAATGTAGATTCCCTTGATATCTATCGTTTCTATCTTTTGACAAAGACTTCAAAACACATTCGCTCAGAGAACTATTGGAAATTGAATCAAAAATTAAATCAACTATGGCTGAAGTAGTTTCCAACCGCTATGGTACCTCTGAACGCAATTATTTGGATCCATAGATTTTTACTCCCTCTAAAAGAATTTCTTTGGTAAAAACTTCATTTTTCACAAGTTCCCGGTAGGTGTGAAGGTCTACTGTTTTGTGCAAGGCGTCCTCCAGATCGGTCCCAAGGGCAAAGAACTTCATTCCTTGAGGAACGCCAACAATCAAAATGTCGACATCGCTTTTCCCCGTAGCCGCTTTTCTAGCATAAGAACCAAAAAGATAAGCGCATTCCACTTCGGGATATTGAGAGAAGACCTTAGAACAAGTTTGTTCAATGAAACGGTGCCCAAGAATAACGTTGCTTCCATCCAAGGCCCCCATTTCTTCCAATTTTGAGAGCAATTGTTCATACACGTCACCCTCGTTTTTGCCATTTTCATAGGTCTGATAGGACCGACGAGAAATGCCAAGAGCCCGAGCAGCCTCGGCTTGCGTTATTCCAAGTTCTTTCCGTTTTCTTTCTAATTCGTTCACGCCTCTATTATATTTGCGCATTTAATTTTGCGCAACCCAATAAAAGAAAAAAGGACAGTCTTTCGACCGATCTTAAATTCCGCCAAGAACGAACGCTCCCATTCCTACTTGGGAGAATGGTTTCGTTCTGTTCCATTAGGCAAAAGAAAAGCCCGCCATTGCGTGACGGGCTTAAGGTTCGGGTTGTGATGGGACAAGTCCGTTTTTCCAAAAAGGGACGCCTGCTGTAAACCTCTCCCACCATGCCGAAAAGGCCGCCCCCGGAAATCCGACTGGCAGCATCCCGACTCCATAATCGGCCGATCGCTTTAGCTCTGATCCATGATTATTGAGGGAGAACACCGTCCGACGCTCCGGCCGAGCTCCGAAAGCCAGGCGACGCAAGACCTTCCCGCTCCTTTCGACGCCATTATGGGGCCTGACGCCGCCCGTCCCGTACGCCCAGGGAAGACAATCGCCAAGGCCGCGGAGAACGGACGGGACGGACGGCATGAAAAAAAGACCGGCCTTTCGACCGATCTTGATTTCGGGTGAGAACGGATTCCATCGTCCTTGTTTGGAAGAACGACTTCGTCCTGTCACATATTGAAATGTTCTTTTAGAACCGGTTTGAACTGATGGAGATAGTTAAATCAACGAAGAAATCACTCTTCAACTAGTAACCCAGTGGTGCCCCTTAAGTCTGCCAACCAGAGATCTTTGTCGTGGTTTGCAGCTTGCACGATCTCTTCGTGCCTCACCCGCATCTTTTCTTGGAGTTTCGACCAATCTTCGTCATCTTTTTTCATATCGTTCTGAAGTTTTTCTAGACAATCGACATTGATCATAATGACTCTTTTTTTAGGATAACCATAGACGTATATCGAAATGAGACCATAGTCGGCAAGTTTTTTTATTGCCTTGAGTTGACGACGGGAGTTGAGACCCGTTTCCCGTGTCACCTTAGCCACCCCACAATGGGTCCAAATCTCACCATTCCGATCCCATCCTTTTCTTTTGAGCAAATCTAAGTTGTGGAGAGAGATGATTTCACAGAACATAAGTGCTGAATCTAGACCCAGAATTCGAATCATCGGCTTGCTTAGTTTGATGGAGTGTTCTTCTGCAACGGTCTTCAACACATGAGCGTCTTTCAAATTATCGTAATAACTCTTATCTTTATTCATTTCTTCTAAATCTCGACTTTCTCCAAGCCAGTTACGGCCGGCCCGGTCCGCCGCACGTGAACTTAGGTCGCACGTGAGGAACCATACGTGGGAACGAAACAAAACATTTGTCTTCTTTGACCCAACAAGACGGACAAAAAGACATTCAAACCGGTTAAATTTTCAAAGAACTGCAACGTGATTCACCAATGCCGGTCAATCTCTTGACCACACGTTAATGGCAAAACAAAATTGGGCTGAATTTCCTTGGTGGTGGGCTGCCTTTGTTGCCCAACCGCCTCCTCCTTCTTCGGCAATTTTGAAACATCGCAGGCAAAAACCTGTCCGCCTGCAAAAGACATTTGAGAAAAGAAAAAACCACAGGCCTTAACCTGTGGCTCAATCAAATCGGAATTTGTCAGGCCAAGTCGTTGGAGATCAAGCCTGGGAACTTGTGATTTCTAAGCTCCTCATCCACCCAAACTAGATCCCACCCCTGCTCGAGGCCATAAATGATGTAGCAGTCCCTTTCAATAGACGTACTTAGGATGTATCCAGCACTCATCATTAAGGTGTTGGCGTCGTTTAATTTGAGGCCCAAAGCAAAGCAAAGTCTAATCACATTGTCTCGTGAAGGCCTCTTTCTCCCACATCTCCAGTCAGAAAATACGCCGCGATTAATAAGGGCTTCGTTGTAGAGATCCGAATCCTTAGTTATGCCTTTTTTATCCATAAAGATAACAACGGTGTCAAAGAATGGTTTTTCTCTAGGCCCGGTGTAGAGGAAATAATTACATGAAGGTTCAAAGATAGAATTTTGAGGAGCCAATGAGTTGGCCGAAGATTCCTTGTAATGCGATCGAACATATTGGTTGATTTCTTCTCTCTTATATCCTTTATCTAATAGAGAACTTAGCCTTAAGAAAACCGTTCTTGTCTGTGAAGACGCGTGATTCAAACCACCGCCAATTTCTAAACTCTGGAAGTTGAATAGTTTAGCTCTTACGCTGCTCTCCTCGCGTTCAAAACCATTGTCCCTTAGCGTTTCAAGCGCCATGGGAATAGATCTTTCCCAATCGCTTTTGTGACCAAAGTAGAATCTTCCTACCAAATATTCTTCTTCCATTGCCCATCTCATGCAGCGCCTCCAGAAGAGTTCTTACAAGAGAGTATACAATCCAAGGCCTGCCTAGACAAAAGGGAACGAAAGCATAGCAAACGTTTAATAGGCGACGTTATAGATGGTAAACGTCAAATCTCTATTTGCTTATGGAAGGGACTATAGCCTTTCCCCTCGAATGAATTCCAAAACCTATTGTTCTATCGTTAAAGATAAGTCGACTAAAAGGCGACTATAGTCAAGATAGAGTCATTTGAAGTCGCAATAAACACTTTTGATCCTAGCTTTGATAACTTTCTCGTTGCATTCGTTACAGCACTTCCCATGGTCTTTAATCGGCCATGGATTGTTTCCATAGCCTTGGGTTTTTCTCCCGCAAATGCAACAAACAAATTTGTTTTCTTTCTTTTTCATACATTCCTCTAGACAAATAATGTCGTGACGAGTCCCACAAGTAAGCCACCAAAAAAATACCTTTAACTCGCCACGAGAACAAAGTAGAAAAAGGGCTTGTGTTATAATAAAAATAGAAACGAGGAAGAATCACAAATGAACGGATATCAAAGACTTGCGATAGCCATCGAAGGCCACCAAAAAGGGGGCTTAACTAAAGAGGGCATCGAAAAGATACTTCCGGATCTTGAAAAAAGCGAATTGGATGTCATTAAGCTCCGCTACGGGCTCGACACTGACGTTCCTTTGAAACGCGAGGAAGTCGCCGAGCAACTCAAGATTACGACGGAACAAACCAAAAAACTCGAAGCCTCGGCCATCACGAAACTGCGCCACCCTTCCAGAATAAAGATCGCCAAAGAACAATAAAACAAGTTGGCTTTTTAAAAGGAGACATGAAAAAATGTCTTCTTTTTTATTCCCTGATTGCCACATTTTTAGAAAATCGTTGTTAGAAAAAACGCGCTCTTATCGAGGAATTATTCATAATTCTGTGTTTTTTCCCTTACATAGAGGATAAAATTACCGGAAAGAGGAGTATTTATGGGGTTTGCAAATTTTGCAAAAGGGCAGATTAGCAATGCTTTTATGCCGACCTATGGTTTTGTTTACGGCGGGAAGTACCGAAACGCCTGGGTGGCTTTGCCGTGGAAGCATTTTTCGCCGCAAAAGGATCTGGCTGCAGTGGTAAACGATCCTACTACGGATCCGCATTCGGCCGACACCATCGAGTTCTGGGCTCAGTTTAAGCCCGGCAGCGATGGCGTTCGAGAATGGTTTCTTGCTGGATTCCTCGAATTATCTTTATGGGTTGGACGCTTCTCTCAGCGGAAGCGTTTCTCTTCCTTCAAAGACGGCCATGGTGGTGGGCTGTGCCTTCGCCAAGCCGAACACGACGATTACCTCGATTCGTCTTCCCGCCAGTGCCAAGATTGGCATCGAGGCGGGGATTGCCTCCTATAATTTGACTTCTTTGGCTTCCTTCGTCGCCTTGGAGGGGAGCCCCTATATCAACGGCGCCCATGGCACCCTTCTCTGGAGCTCGAGCGTCGGCAAGGCGACGATCCTCATTCCGCCTGCCCTCGAAGGCTTCAGCCTCACGAATCCGTTTGTGTTTGAGGACACGACCGTGGTGGGGCGGCTGGATTCGCTTTATAAGCACACCGCGATCCCGGCGATCAGCCTTCCGAGCACGGTGACCTCTTTGACCAGCAACGTTTCTTTGAAAGACGTCCTCCAAAGAATCACCCTGACGAATAGCGAGAAGGTCGTGACGGTGGCCGCTTCAACCCTGGCGAATTTCGCCAGTACGATCGAAATCAAAGTCCCGGCTTCTCTCGTCAATTCTTATCAAGAGGCGGATGGCTGGAAAACCATCGCCGCGAACATCAGCGCGATCTAATTCTTTCGTTTGAAAATAGGCGCCTTCGAGCGCCTATTTTTTACCGGTTTCTTCTTTCGATGTCGTTCCCTCGGGGCTGGAAATTCGTTTCATGGCCTTTTTGGATTGGACGTAGAAGAGGACGGAGGTGAAAGTGACCGCCAAGAAGTCGGAGATCGGCTCGGCCAGATAGACGGCGTATTCGGGGTTGTCTTTCCACAGCAAAGGCAAGAGATAGATCAGGGGGATCAGGAGAATGAATTTCCGCATGATCGCCGCGGCCAAAGAGCTTTTGGCATCGCCGATCGCCGTGAAGGTTTGCTGGCAGGCGATCTGGATCCCGAATAAGCCAATCGAGGCGGCGTAGATCCGCGCGGGAACGATCAAGTGGTTGATGAGGCCCTCGTCGGAAGTGAAAATCCGCGCAAATCCCGCCGGGAATGCCATGAGGAAGGCCCAGAAGAGGGCGGAGATCGTGACACTCACGAAAAGGAGATAACGGAAAGTCTCTTTGACCCGCTCGGCGTTTTTGGCGCCGTAGTTATACGAGATGATCGGTTGGGCGCCTTGGCCTAAGCCCGTGAGAGGCAGGAAAGCGAGTTGGACGAGCGAGAAGAGAATCGTCATCGTCCCCACCGCGATGTCCCCGCCGTATTTTTGAAGCGAGAAGTTGAAGCTCACGGTCAAGATGCTTTCGCTGATCTGCATGAGAAAGGTGGCGCTCCCAAGGAAAAGGAGGGAGCCGATTTCCTTCCAATCGGGTCCCATAAGGGCGAAACGGAGCCGCCAAACGCTGCGCTTGGAGAAGAGGAAGGCGACGACCCAAACGCAGCTCACCGCCTGGGAAATAATGGTGGCCCAAGCCGCCCCTTTGACCCCCATGTTGAAAACGAAAATGAACAAAGGATCGAGGGCGATGTTGAGCACGGCGCCGATCAAGACCGAAAGCATCGCGGTGGTGGTCTTGCCCATCGCCGAGATGAAACAGTTGAGGCCGAGCGTCAACTCGACGAAGAGCGTCCCCAAGGCGTAGATGTTCATGTAATCAAGGGCGTAGTCGATCGTTTTCTCGCTCCCGCCGAAAGCCAGAAGCATCGGCCGGTTGAACAATAAAAGGAGGCTGGTCAGAAGAATCCCGAGAAGCACTAAAAGCACCGTGGAATTCGCCAGGATTTTCTCGGCTTTGGCATTGTTTTTCTCCCCGGAGGCAATCGAAGCTCTCGGCCCGCCTCCGCTCCCGACGAGATAGGCAAAAGCCGAGACCGCGAGGATTAAGGGGGTGCAGATGCCCAAAGCCGTCAGCTGGATCGCCCCGCTCTCGGGGATATGGCCGATGTAGATCCGATCCACCAGGTTGTAAAGCATATTGATGAGCTGGGCAAGGATCGTTGGGATGGCCAAGCGGAATAAGAGTTTTTTGACGTTCCCCGTTCCGAGGATATCATTCGTTGGCGTGGACATTTTGACTCATCCTTTCGATCAGGGTTTTGAAGAGGGCGATCTCTTCGGGGCTGAAATCTTTGAATAACGAAGCGAAATAATCTTTTCGCATCGCGTCGATCTTTTTTAAAAGAGGGTCCGCCTTGCCTAAGAGGCGGAGATGGCTTTTCCGCTGATCGAGCGGATCCTTCGTTTTGGAAAGATAGCCTTTTTCCTCGAGGGATTTCACCGCCATTGAGACATCGCCTTTCGATAGCGAAAGGAGCCGGACGATATCCGAGGGGCTATCGAGCCCTTCGTTATAGCGGAGAAAGGAAAGGATTTTGCCTTCGAGGGTCGTCAATCCTTCGCCTTTGCTAAGGAGGGCAATTCGGCTTTCGTAGCCCTCGGAGACGCTTTTGAGGAGCGTGAGCAGTTCGCTGTTGAAATTCATAAAAGGTTCTTTTTAGAACTATATGAGTATAGCAGACTCCTGCCCTTATGCAATCTCATTCGGTTTCTAGGAAACAAAAAGCCTCCGTCTTTTTTCTTGAAGACAGGGGCGATTTGGCTATTTCTTGAACAGGACGCTCAAGGCGAAGACGGGTTTGCCCTCGACTTTTCCTTGATAGTCTCGTCTCTCGTCACTGAGCTTGGAAAGGATCTCCATGCTCTTGCCGAGCGTGGTCTCGCTCGAGAAGGTCATCTGGAATTCGGAGGGGGTATGCGAGGAATAAAAGGCGAAATCATCGCTATCGAGGGCGAAGTCCACGTAACGGATATTGTTCATATGGCCATTGAAATCGAGGTCGCTATTGCGGACGAGGCGGTTCTCTTTGACGCTTAAGCCCTCAAGGACTTGCCGGGGTGGCCAGCTCAGTTCGCCCTCTTCGTGGATGGCGGCGATATCAACCCCATTGGCGGGCGGAATGGTGGGCTGATGATTGGCGTGGTCAAGGACCGCCCAAAGAGAGATCCCTCGGACGATGATCGCGCCCTTTTCGTCATAGACGATGTAGTGGCGGGGATAGATGAAGGCTTTGGTGACGCCGGGGAAGGTTTCGATCGTGATCTTCTCGTTCGCCGAAGGCCAACGGCTGATCTGGAAATGATAGCTCATCACCACCCAGTAAAGATTCTTCGCTTTGAGGGTTTCGACCCCTTTGCCGAGGAAGGCGCTTCCGCCGATGGAGACTTCTTGGATCAATCGGAGAAAAGAAGCGATCCGCAAAGCGCCGTTAGGGAGGCAATACGATTCGCTGATCGGACTCGTTAAACTGAAGTTATTTTTATCAGGACTCATGGGATATATTATAGCGAATCAAAACCTTGCTTCCTTTCTTTTTTGCCGTGGTTTCTTTTTCGGCTCCGAAAAGATCTTTTTCCGGGGCTCATTTCATCGAGGGGATCGAAGAAGCCTTTAAGCGCGGATTGCGCGGGATATTTGTCCGCGGGATGGTGTCTTTATCACGAAAAAGCGCCCATCGTCTTGCTTTCAAAAAGGCTCAACCGGGGTTTTCTTGCCCAAGAACGCCAATAGCCGGGCGTCTTCGGTATCATCGAATACCGTTTTCGGATCGCCTTGGAGCCGAATGACCCCGCCATCGAAGAAGAGGACGCGATCGGCGACGTTTTTCGCGAAGCTCATCTCGTGGGTGACGACGATCATCGTCATTCCTTTTTCGGCAAGGGCGTTACATTCCGGCTAAATTCGCTTCCTAGAAATGAAAAACATCCTTTTCGCCTTCCTGTATCGTCGGTCTTACCCACGAACATTTTATGGAGGAGCAACCTATTTCTATTTTTTGTCTAGCTTAAGTTCTCTCTTGAATTTGTAGTATGAGTTCCTTGCGCATCCGCAAAGTTTCATCACATCGGGATCATCTAAAGATCCACCAAAGTCTTTGGAGTGTTTCAAAATAACGGCTTTACAAGCAATCGATTTTTTGGTTACTAAAGTTGTGCCTTTCGTCAAACCGATTTTCTTTCCTGCCCTTCGGCTTTCCCTCATCCCCTGGCTAATACGAGAATGGAGGTCTGTAACTTCCTTTTCGGACTGATCAAAAGCCGCCTTAATTTGTTCCTCGGCGAGTGACATAAGCAGCCTGTTGATTAAGTCGATGTTCCCTTTGAAATAATCATCGACCGCCCGACTTCCTGTTTCTACGGATAAGGTTAATAGGTTCTTTTTGGTCGAATCAAAAACGGCGGTGTTTATTAAGGGCTCATTAAGAAAGACCAGCCTAACTCCGGATTGGTATAACCGCTTGTAATCATTAAAACCTTCGGCAGCGTTCCTGGACATTCTAGAAACCGAGTCAAAAACAACCGTATCGCCGATTTGAAGCGAATTCACTAACTTGTCCCATAGCGGTCTGTCTTGGGTTGTCCCGGTATAAAACTCCCTAAGCAGGGTTGCACTTGGATACGATTCTCTTATGTTTGTTACTTGACGATCAATTCTCTGGTGATTGGTGCTAACGCGACAGTATCCATAAATCATTCGATATCTCCTTTAAGTATTGAAAGAACCTAAACTAACTTCCAATACTCAAATTATGCCGCCAACAGGCCTATTTGTACGTGATTTTTGGTACAAAATTTAAAGGCATTCTTTTGATATGCGTATCTAGAATAAAACCCTAGATGGCATTGAACCACGAAGGGCAAAGACAGACGTAATAAAAGGAAACAACAAGTGGCCAAAAAACTTCACGCTTTACCGTATATATAGAATGCGGCTGGGATTGGGTTTGCGTTGCGGAAAAGAAGGAGGTGGGAGGCGTCAGACGCAAGGGTTTCGACGCAACGGAACCAATGGATTGAGGTCGCGTAATGGAAAGCAAGGAGAAAATATGGTGAAAATTGATGCGGCCGTGAAGGCCAATCAACTCCTAAATGATCACTACATCAGGCTCAGTAGACCGATGATAGCAATCTTTGGGAGTCTTGATGTTGCAGTTTATCTCTGTGAACTGATGTCCGAGTACATGTATTGGACCGTCCACAACGGACTAAACGAAGATGGTTATTTCTACTGTACCCACGAGTTCATGAAAGACCAGACGGGATTGGGGGCCTCCGAACAACGAAAGTCCTGTAAAAAATTAGAGGAGTATGGTGTCATAACCAAAAAGAAGGTTGGGATGCCCTCAAAAAACTTCTTTAGATTCGAGGTCGCAGGTTTAGAAAAACTTGAATTGGAGATGGGAAAATACAAGAACAAATTCAAAACAAGTCAAAAGGACCAAAACTTAGAGGTCATGGCAAAGTTCCCGTCATTCTTGGTGGGTCAAGACGAGTCGAGTCACACCCAAACGAAAGATCTAAAAGGTAGATACGTCTTCTAGAGGTGTGCAAGCGCTTCGCAAAAGTTGCGGGCGCTTTTTTGTTGCCCACGCAAGTAATGTATTTTTAGAACGACAATCATTCAAAAACACAATGACAATCGTTAGAAAAGTGAAAGACATGCGTGCAAAAAATGAATGCAAATAATAATAAATAAATAAAAATAAATAAAAGATAAAAGGGCAAAACGACTTTCTAGAAAACCGACAGCACTAAAAAATAAGACTTTCCAGCAAAACACTAGTATAAAAATCAGCTTCAGAAAACATTACTAAAACGGAGACAGGTTAAAACGTTAATAGAAACCAAAAGCGATCAAGTCCAAAAAATAAAAAACATACGTCCGAGCGTATGTTGGTTATTAGACTATCAAGACATATCTAGCCCATTCGATAGATTCAAATAATTTAGCTAATATCTTTGAATCAACCGAACGTTCCTAATAAAACAATCTATTGCCTATTAGTTGGCTAAATTATTTGAGCCTAAGTGCTCGAGGGAAACATATGAGAAAAAACGAAAAGTTGAAACTGTTAGAAACGACATCAAGATTCGATGAAGTCGCTAACCTAATGAATCAAAAGGAATTATCGAAATTCGCCTCGTGCGTAGCCTGATTCCAGATTCATAACCACAACGACTATTTACTTCACGAAGAGGGACAATTCCCTTTTTTATTCGACATTGCCATCAGGATTAGAAAAAAGGAAATCTATGAACATAGCCCGTACTTGAGGGAAAGCCTAGTTAACTATATGGATAAAACGAAAGCCGGACCCTGAGCGGACAAAAGGCTTTTTGAAATAGCAAAGGCATGCTACCTAAATAAGCCGGATAAAGAAATTTGCCAAATAGCGATCAAACCACCCGATTCAGCGAAGCCCAACCATGTTGGGAGCCGCGAAGAAAGACCGAAACAAGAGGAGAATTAATGAAAGAAAAAGACGATACCTGTATTGCAACATTCAATGTCTTTTCATTCAAACTGATGAAATATCTAGATGAGAGGGGATTCAAGTTCATCGGAACCAAACAGATGAGCGAGGACCCGAGCAAAACGATATTTTGGTACAAAGATTCGCCAGAAATAAGGAGAGCGGTCAAAGACTATACGAGTAGTTGAACGGACAAATTTAACAAAGGAAATTAAAATGGAAAACCAAGAAATTAGAGAAACGATGCAAGAGGGGAAAGCGCAAAAGAAGCCCATTGTCCAAGATTCAAAAAATCCAAAGAAACTGGAGATTGTAGGCATCGCAAGAGCTTTCGGTGATGACAAAAAAGATTATTACGTCGGCAAGGACGAAAATGACCATTATTACTTATTTGCTGGAACCGTCATGGACTGGCAAATCGATCCTGTATGGTATTCCGATGATATGTGGAACTAAAGCGACATAAATATGAAGATGGGTTGCTGACCGGATGGCCAAGAAACGGAAAGAATCGATCCTGAGCAATCATTGGAGAGACTAATCGACCAAGGCATGGAGTCTTGGCTGCTCAATGAAGGTGAGGAGCGGCGCAACCTCATCGAATGGGGCTGCTATCCCGAATCAATGTGGAACTTGCTTCCTTAGTCAATTGTCTGACTTTTGGAAAGTTCCTAAGCGATTTGTCTCTTAAACCCAACGCCCCCGCAACAAACGCTTTGCTTATCCTAGCCCCCGGATTTGTTTCGAGGGCTTTTTTTATTGCCTCATTAAATCGAAGACAATACGCATCGTCAATCACGGCCCAGTTTGTCTTTTTTGGCCTGAATCTTGCGTTCTTATTCGGTTCTTTATCATAGGCCCCCATCAATACTTCTCTTATTACCTCGTGGCAAACGTTCTTAGAAATGGCGATCTGGGCAACCGAATGGCCCTGTTCGTACATTTTTCTTACGTCCTTGTCAAAAGACTCCCAGCGACAACCTGGATAGCCTTTTTGGGCGCATAAGTCTTCGGCCCGTATCCCCTGAAAAAAGGCAACGAGCGCCAGGTCGTATGGATTGAAAGATAGGCCTCTGTAGATTCGAGATATTCTCCGTTTCGTTAAGTGAAATTCCAATAGGTCGCGATAGAATCCATTCATCTTGATGGATAGGGCGTCCAAATCTTTTCTCTCGCCCCTTTCGCTGCAAAATTCATCGTCCAACACGCCTGTCAAATATGCTCCAAACGACCTTTGATTTTCGAGGTCGAATGGTTGATCAAAAATATCACTAACATAGCGGGCGATCATGAAGTTAACATCATTCTCTTCTCGTTGCCGAACCTCGTGCGAGCCAATCAAAAGTTCCAAAGGCGTGAAGGAAGAATCAACGGCTTTAACTGCCTTGATTTGTGTGCTGACTAAATCACACCCGTGTTTCCAACAAACACGAATCGAGGGCATGCAGTGTTTAACATGGATATACGATTCCCCAAATTCTTCTCTATCCTCATCTACGCATTTAGGGCAATACCTAATACAGTTTCTATCTAACACCTTAGCTTGAAGAAGGTTTGCAAGTTTAGGCATGTTGGTCATCGCAAAGGCATAGGCATTGCTGCGGCGGTCTAACGGAAGAAATCTAGCATAATAATTAAAAAGAGTGTGTTTTAGAATGAGATCCTCAAAAGAAACATAGGTGCTCATTTCTTTCTTGAAACCCTCGTTGAGTCGATTAATAAAATTCGGGTCTGGATACTCATTGGGTCTTGCTAGTGCTTCTTGGACAAAGCCCTCATGAAAAACAAAACCTCCGTGAGCGTATTGTCTGGCAAGGTAAGAATAGGCCGTTTCTCCCGGATAGATTCTTTCTATTTTCTTTATCATAATTTCACGTATTCAACGGAAATAACATCTTTAAGAACCATAATCATCCCTGTGGGCTCGCCGGTCGCGTTTTGAGAGGCTTTTTGGAACAAGCTGGGCATTTTGTTAACCAACCGATTTTCGCTTCCTAAATCAATCGTTTCTTTTATAGGCTGATGTTTGGCTTCTTGGCTTTCTAAAAACGGAATCATATTGCTAAAGTTTTCTTGAAAGACTTTCTCAAAAAGGCCAAGACTTAGTTCTTCAATCCCCGTGCTGATTGCGTAACGTTGCGTCTCCACGAATAATCCGACCAGCAGTGCTGGAATCCCATTAGACGCTTTAAACAAATATCTGGCGATTTCTGCATTGAATTGTACTTTCTTATTCGTATATTGATATCCAAAAAGTGTAGATGCGAAATGATAATAATATTCGCCATATTCCATTTTCTTTAAAGAAATACCAATAGCTCTCCGGCTCATGTATTCTTTGGCTTCAAAATATTGGTTTGCTGATTCATTCCCGACAAACCCGATTGCGATATTGGATTGATTGACAAGCTGAGTTAGATAGTTGATCAAAACGGCGCCTTTGTAGCTTTCGTTCGCCACCCGTTCTATTTCATCGATAATCAAAACGGCAACATGATTTATTAAAACGTTAGCTACGGTAGCCAACAGCATGTCGACCGTAGTTGTGACCCTTTTGTTAAGTAAGAAAAAATTCGTTCCGATTTGAGAATCCACTTGCTGGAGAATCGAATAAAGAAGGCTTTTAAAACTGCCATCAGCTACGGCCTCAACCACAAGCACAGGGATGATTTCGCGATGTGGATCGTCCTGGACGAGAACCTTGCCTCCACAAATCAAATCAATGCACCTTTGAACGCTGGAACTCTTCCCCACACCGGCACATCCCGTAATTTTGAATGATTCTAGGCCCCCAATGACACCGTATCGTTTCAGGCCCTTAATCACACGGAAATTGTCGTTAAGAAGAATTATCTCGGGTTTAGTATCCTTCTTCTCTAACGACCCCAGAATGGCCAAATAAAGCCTGTTATAAATATCGATAGCCCCAGGACTTGGAATATAGATTTTATAAATATCAAGGAGGGCTTGAAGTCTTTCGGAAGGATCGCTTAAGTCTTTTTGATATGAGGGGAAAACAGCCATCGCGTCGATAAGCTCTTGCCCAACAAGAAATTTATTTAGTTGGCCTTTAAGATCCATCTTCTATTTGCCTTCTTTCTTGATTTCAATCGTCCGGTTTTCTTTTGCGTGTTTAACTTCAGTGTGGATGTTCGGCTTCGATTTCGATATTAGGTCAAGCTCTCTAGTGAGATTTATCGCGCCTTGTGTTTCCAAAGTCTGTGCTTCACGCTGATCCTTAGCCTTCATCGCATAAAATTCCTTAACAAACGAAATTGTTTTCCCATCAAAAAAACGCTCAATCAATTGGAAAGGTATGTAATTTCCTTCCTCAAACAAGTAAACAACCCCAACGTTGGCAGGATCATAAGCCACAACACAATTCCCGCCCTTAAGAAACCGTTCAGTAAAACTGCCATTTCGATATCTAAGTCGATTCACATAAAGACCATCTCTTTTAAATATCCCTTTGGTTCTAGGAAGCAAAGACATTTGGATTTCAATTTTTGTGACGTCAATGACGTTATCTTTATGATTCCGCAGCGACCAACTCCACAGCTCATTCGCAAAAGGCTTCACCTTTCCGACTGCCTCGGGTGGAAGATCGATTGCTCTTTTGGTGTTGTAGTTGACGATGCAGAGCAAAAGTATTTTTTCGAACTCGTCTATGGTGAATGTTGCTTTTTTCCGATAATCGACTCCACCTCTTTCTTGATAGTCCTCAAAAATGACACCCTTCGTGGCTAATTCTTTTTTAAACGAGGCCTGAATCAAATCAAAAAACTTCTCGACCGCTCCTTTTAGTTCGGGGCGATACGGAGGCAAATTTACTATCGAAACACCCAGATCCGAAAGCTGTGAGAACTGTTGCGAGGCGTACTCTCTTCCGAGGTCTGTTATGAAAACGTGGGGAAGAGAACGGCAGTTCCACTCTTCTTCTTTGATGTTAATGCCGAATTTCCTACACCAGTCCGTTTTGTCCTCAACGAGATTTAAAGCCAGCCTTTCCAACGACTCAACGCCACCAGTCAAGCCCAAAGAATAGCCCAAACACATTGAACTATAGGCATCGACACACGCGGCGAGTATTGGCCGCCCAATTAGTTCGCCTTCGTCATTAACCAAAAAAATATCACACACAGTAGAATCAAACATCCCGTATCCAGCCGAAGGGCAAAAACTTCTTATCCCTTCGCCCAACAAAGGTCTGTGATTCCTCATGTAGTCCCCTCTTCCGTCTCTAGAAATAATTAAATTCTGTTGTTTCACGGTCTTTAGAAAGAAGTATTGAAACTGACGAAAGGATGGCGCTTCTGCAACTAATATCCCTGCAGAATCGCAATATTTATCTTTTAACATACGTCTGAATGCCGCCTTTAGAGACAGTTTTAAGGATGTGAAATAAAATTTGTTCAAAGCCCAGCGGAAGTTTTTTTCATTCTGGCTCAGTGGTCTTAGCTTTCTTTCCTGAGGCGCCAAAATCGACAAGTTCATAAACGCAAGATAATCACAAAGCCAGGACCGAATTGTCGCTTTGCTTATTCCGTGTCGGTTTGAAATATAAGAAATCATTCTAGACCGTTCCTCTTTGGAGCCAGAAAGAGGAACAATCGGGGAGATTAACGCATATCGTTGTCGGGCCGTTTTCCGCCTCGCTTCAGTTATATCCTCAAACTTTGGCAAATCAGGCGCCGCTCGTTTCAACAATTCAGTTTCCTCACACCTTGAAGCCCCTACCAAGGTGGATTCGCTAACCCAAAAAGGCATGCTCTTTCTAAGGCAATCGATGACAAGCAGCCCATCCATGGAATCGACTTCAACAACTCTAACTATGGTGTTTTTAAAAAACAGGAGATCATTTTCCATCAAGCACAATCCCCCAGTCTTGAACCCCTCTCGAGAGCCAATAATTTCTGCTCGCGTCTAACATTGAGCATGTTTTTGGCTTGGAGAGTTTACTCAAAAAGACACACTCACGAACCATGATCGACCCATCCGATTTGATACAGTAAAAATCGGTTGTATAGGTTCCTTTCAGCTCGCAATCGATGGGAACGTTGCATTTCATTTCTAAAATATCAGACCGTCGATCCAATTCCTCACCATAGCGAAGTTGGATGTCGTTATACGCGTAGAAAATAACTTTACTTTTAGCAAGCCTTTTCTTCGTTGTTAGCGTATGACTCCCTTTGTTTCTCATAAAAAGCATCCTTTTTAGAACTTCAGTTGTATTTTTTAGATTCCCCGAAACTAAAATTCTTCTATTTTTAACATCGAATCTTCTAAATCATGTCGCATATCTTCTAAAAAGGGAGCAGGTTAACCAAACCAATATGTGATGGGACAAGTCCGTTTTTCCAAAAAGGGACGCCTGCTGTAAACCTCTCCCACCATGCCGAAAAGGCCGCCCCCGGAAATCCGCGTGGCAGCATCCCGACTCCAGAATCGGCCGATCGCTTTAACTCTGATCCATGTTGATTGAGGGAGAACCCCGTTGTACGCTCCGCCCCGGCTCCGGAAGCCAGGCGACGTAAGGCCCTCCCGCTCCTTTCGACGCCATTATGGGGCCTGACGCCGCTCGTCCCGTACGCCCAGGGAAGACAATCGCCAAGGCCGCCGAGAACGCGCGGGACGGACGGCATGAAAAAAGACCGGCCTTTCGACCGATCTTGATTTCGGGTGAGAACGGATTCCGCCGTCCCATTTCGGAAGAACGACTTCGTCCTGTCACACGGGTGAAGGTTACTTACCGACTTCCGGTAATAAACCCATGTAGCGAGCGTTTTTGACGGCGCGGGCTAATTCACGCTGATATTTGGCCGAGGTTCCGGTCGAGCTGCGCGGTTCGATCTTGCCATCGGGAGCAATGAATCTTTGGAGAAGCTCCACATCCTTGTAATCGACGTATTTGATGTGGTTCTTCTTGAAGTAGCAGACCTTTTTCCGAGGTCTCATCTTCTTGAATCCCATGTTTTTTATCCTTTCTAGGAAAGCGGATTAGAACGGCAGATCGTCATCGACGACGTCGATGGAATCGAGGTTCTTACCGTCTTCTTTTTTCGCCGGGGCTGCGGCTTGATTTTCCGGAGCGGCTGGCGATTGCGCGTCGGGTTGATAACCACTGTTGTCTTGAGCTTTGCCTTTCGGCTCCATGAACTCAACTTGGGTGGCTACAACATCGGTCGACGTGACTTCGACGTTGTCAGTTTTACGGACGTATTTGCGCTGAGTGAGACGACCGACGACTCCGACAAGCGCGCCTTTGCGGGTGAACTTGACGACGGTGTCAGCCGTGTTGCCAAACACGGACACGTTCATAAAGATGGTGACTTTTTCTCCGTTGGGGCCTTTGCGGGAATCATCGACGGCGATGGTGAAGGATGCCACGCTCATTCCAGCTTGAGTCTTACGAAGTTCGGGGTCGCGGGTAAGGCGACCAACTAAGACGACACTATTGACCATTTCTAGTCCTCCTTAGTCCTGATCGATTGTGATCAAGTGGCGGATGACGAGTGGATCGAGTCTGACCAAACGGTCGAACTCAGCTAAGCCTTTGGCCTCGCCGTTAGCTTTGATAACGACGTAGTAACCTTTGGTTTGCTTTTTGATGACGTACGCGAAATCTTTAACGCCCCATTCTTTGACATCGGTGACGGCGATTTTGTTCGCTTTCAGGATGCCATGGAGCTTTTCGATCTCGGCCTTACGGGCAGTCTCATCGAGAGTGGCCTGTAAGATGTACATGATCTCGTACTTTTCCATGTTGCTTGCACCTCCTAGTTTCGGTCTAATGGATCGCCTCGCCTGGCGGCGTGCGACCATAAGAGAGTGTGTTCTATTCCTTCAATAGAGCGCACCTATTATATCGGTGGGAAGGCAATTTATCAAAGATAAAGTAGGTCCGATCCACCGCCCCCGAACGGGTAGACCCATTTGGGTGGGCTTGGCTTGACACTCTGGTAAGCAATTCCGGACTATGAAAAGCTTACGAGCTAGGGACACAGTGTAAGCGCTTACACTGCCGTCAAGACCTAACTCACTTTTTATATAGTCCTCAATTATGACGATTGGACCGATTATTTTTAGATTGACATTCCGTAAAGCAATAAATTCATTGAAAATTCGTACCTATAATATGGTTGTATGAAACAGAAAGTCATGCACAAACCTTTCTTCCATATCAGCGCCTTCGCGATGGTCTTCTTCCTTATCGCGGACGCGTGTGTTGCGTTATCCCTTAAATTAGATAACGTGAACAGCTGGATGATCTACGGGGCTTTCTCGCTTCTCTTCATTGCCGGTTATCTCTTCGGCTTAATCGCCAACAAAACCGGCCGTCCTGTCTTCTGGGCTCTCTCCTCTGCCTTCTATGCTTCTTACTTCGCCGCCTTCTCCATGATGTTCGGTACCGTCCGCACCGCGATCAATGGTGTGGCGGGCGATCCTAACGCCGTTACCACCGGCATCATCGTTGGCGCTCTCTCCTGGGTGGCCATCCTCATCATGTTCTTAGCCATCCTGCTCCGTAAGAAACCGCTTCTTATCGTCTCCACCGTCATTCAAATCGGCTTATCGATCTTCTACGTGGTTGACTTCGTGGTCAACGCCAGCACGACCTTCGGTATGGGCCGGGTCGAATGGCTCATCCAAATCGGCGTCCTCTTCGAGCAGATTGCCGCTTGCTTGTTAATCCTTGCCATCATCACGCTCCACGTCACCGAGTTCATCCAAATCGATACCAACTTGGTCGATATGAACGAAGTGGTTGCCGAAGCCGAGAATCACGAAAACGACTTCGATCCGCAGAACCGCTACAGTTGGCATTAATTCGCTTCATCTCCTGGGGAAAAAGAAAGCCCGCTTCCGAAACGTTCGGAGCGGGTTTTCATTTTTAGGATTCTTATCGGCCTTACTTCTCGTCCTTCATGGTCGGGAACAATAAGACTTCGCGGATGGTGTCCTGCTCGGTAAAGAGCATGGTGAAACGGTCGACGCCTAAGCCGATGCCTCCCGCTGGGGGCATGCCGTAGCTGAGCGCATCAAGGAAGCTGTAGTCCATCTCGTTGGCTTCATCATCGCCCCGGGCTTTAGCCGCGAGCTGAGCTTCGAAACGTTCCTTCTGGTCGAAGGGGTTGTTGAGTTCGCTATAAGCATTGCAGAACTCGCCGCCGGCAATGAAGAGTTCAAAGCGATCGACGAAACGCGGATCGGCAGTCTTTTTGGTTAACGGTGAGACTTCGATCGGATAGGTGTGGATGAAAGTCGGCTGAATCAACGTATGCTCGACGAGTTCATCGAAGAAGGCCTGTTGAATATAGCCCACGCTGTTCCAGCTCTTTTCAAGCGGAACATTGAACTTCTTGGCTAAGGCCACCGCCTCTTCAAAACTCATCGGCTGTTTAAAGTCGACGCCACAGACGGCTTTAATCGATTCGGCTTGGTCAACCCAGGCAAAGGGCTTCGAAAGGTCGATATCGTTGCCGTTGAAGTGATAAACGTCTTTGTGGACGACTTCCTTGGCGATGTAATGGAATAAGCCTTCCATCCAGCTCCGCATATCGGAGAGGTCGCCATAGGCTTGATAGAGCTCGATCGTGGTGAATTCGGGGTTGTGCTTAGCATCGATACCTTCATTGCGGAAGATACGGCCGATTTCATAAACGCGGTCGATGCCGCCAACCATGCATTTCTTGAGGTTGAGTTCGGTGGCGATGCGAAGATAGAAATCCTTATCAAGGGCATTGAAGTGCGTGATGAAGGGTTTCGCGGCCGCGCCGCCAAGGATCGGTGAGAAGATCGAGGTTTCGACTTCAACGAAGCCCTGATCATCGCAATACTTTTGGATGCCGCGAACAATGCGCGGACGCATTAAGGCAATGGCTCTGGAATCGTCGTTGACGATGAGGTCGAGATAGCGGCGGCGGTAACGATCTTCCGTATCGGTGAGGCCGTGGAACTTTTCCGGCAATGGTTTTAAGCATTTGGTGATGTGGGTGTACTTGTTAACGCGGATGGTGAGCTCGCCAGTCCGGGAATACATCAACGTGCCTTCTAGACCGACAATATCGCCAAGATCGGCGAGTTTAAAGACTTCATAATCGTGTTCACCGATGACATCGATGCCGATCCAAGCCTGGATCACGCCATATTCGTCTTTGAGGTTCACGAACGAAGCTTTGCCCATGCGGCGAATGGCAATTAAACGTCCCGCCACATTAACGGTGATTTTGTTGGCCTGAAGATCCTCGGGGGTCTTACCGGCAACGGCCTTGCGGATATCGACGATCCGATCTTTCCACGCGTAGCGGGAACCAAAGGGATCCACGCCCAAGGCTTCATATTTTGGGAGCTTGTCTTTGCGAGCTTGCTCCTGGTCAGTCAGTTTTTCTTCTTCCATAAATACCTACTTTCAGTGCGAGAGTAGTCTAAACCAATGGGGGGCAATAAAAAAGTGCGCTCGCGCATTTTGCGCGCACGCACTTGCTTCACTCCTCGGAGGTAACCTTGCCGCCGGTATAGAGCTGATAGTACTTGCCTTTGAGGTCAAGAAGCTGCTGATGGTTGCCGCGTTCGATGATGGTTCCTTTTTCCAAAACCATGATAACATCGGCATTTTGAATGGTAGAAAGTCGGTGGGCGATCACGAATACGGTCCGGCCTTTCATAATCTCATCCATGCCTTGCTGAACCAGTTTTTCGGTCCGGGAGTCAATGGAGCTGGTGGCTTCATCAAGAATCATGACCGGTGGATCGGCAACAGCGCAGCGAGCGATCGAAAGAAGCTGTCGCTGGCCTTGTGACAAAGAGGCTCCGCCAGCTTCAAGAACCGTGTCATAGCCTTGCGGAAGATTGCGGATGAAGCTATCGGCGTTGGCCAGTTTGGCCGCGGCCACCACTTCTTCATCGGTAGCATCGAGTTTGCCGTAACGGATGTTTTCCTTCACCGTGCCCGTGAAGAGCTTAACGTCCTGAAGAACCACGCCCAAGGAGCGCCGCAAATCGGTTTTCTTGATCTTGTTGATGTTGATGTCATCGTAACGGATCTTGCCATCTTCGATATCGTAGAAGCGGTTGATCAAGTTGGTGATAGTGGTTTTACCGGCACCCGTCGGACCGACAAAAGCAACTTTTTGACCGGGTTTTGCGTACAAAGTGATGTCGTGGAGAACCGTTTTGCCCGGAATATAGGCAAAGTCGACATGATCGAAGGTAATCTTGCCTTTGACCCAAACATAAGTGGTCGGGGAGCCGTCCTTATGAGGATGCTTCCAAGCCCAGTGGCCCGTATGTTCCTTAACTTCAATAGGATCGCCATTGGCATCGGCCTTCGCGTTGACGAGTTCTACATAGCCATCGTCAACTTCCGAAGGAGCATCGATGACTTCAAAGATTCGGGTGGCACCCGCTAAGGCTAAAGCCATAACGTTCAGTTGCTGCGAGACCTGGCCAATCGGCTGAGTGAAGGACTTCGAGTAGAGTAAGAACGAGACGATGATTCCGACTTGGAAAACATGGGCCCCAGTGAGGGAATAACCCGTCACGCCTTGAGTAATAGCCAAACCGCCAAGCAAGGCGATTAAGGCATATTGAATGTTACCTAACTGGTTAACGGTCGGCATCAAGATGCTGGCGTAACGGTTGGCTTTGACCGAGTTCGTGAAGAAGGCATCGTTGTGGGCATTAAAGCCAGCGATGTTCCGTTCCTCGTAATTGAAGACTTTAACGACACGTTGGCCGTTAATCATCTCTTCGATATAGCCATTGGTTTTTCCAAGTTCAATCTGTTGTTGGATGAAGTACCGGCTCGAGCGTTTCGCGGCAAATTTCGTGAAGAAGAAGATGAGGACGGCAAACCCTAGAACGACGCCGGTGAGAAGCAAATCCGTCATCAGCATCATAAAGAGACAAGCCACGATGGTCATGATCGACTGGGCAACCATTGGCAAAGCCCGGGAGAGCATTTCGCGGAGGGCGTCGACATCGTTGGTAAAGATCGACATGATGTCGCCATGCCCGCGGCGATCGAAGTAAGAAATCGGTAAGGTTTCAAGGTGATCAAAGAGCTCATCGCGGATCCGTTTCTGGACGCCTTGACCAATAATTGACATCAAGACGTTATAGACGTAAGAGGCAATGAGGCCGGCGAGATAAATCCCCGCCATGATAATGATGGCGACATCAAAGTGAAGACCAGCCGCAAAGCCCGAAGTCGGTACCACCTCCCCGATGTTTTGACCAGAAGAGAGGGCAACATTCACGTAATCATCAATCAGAATGGTTCCTAAGAAATAGGACCCCACCACTCCGACACCAGCCGATAAAATCACGCAGAGGATCACGAGGATAAATTGCCAAGAATAATACTTAAAAACGTAGTGGAGAAGTCGCCCGACCGAATGCATTTTTTGCTTGCGGGAGACTGGAGCCATATTGCGACCGCCTTTTGTGGCACGTAAGTTAATTGCGGGCATCGAAATCACCTCCTCCCAATTGCGACGTATAGAGTTCTTTATAGACCGCGCAGCTCTTGAGCAGTTCATCGCTGGTGCCCGAGGCTACAATCTTGCCTTCATTCATGACTAGGATGGTGTCGCAGTCTTTAACCGAGAGGACCCGCTGAGCAATGATGAATTTCGTCACGTCCTTGTGTTCCGTCTCAAGCGCTTGGCGAATGAGGGCATCCGTGTGGGTATCGCACGCGCTGGTGGAATCATCAAGAATCAAAATCTTGGGGTTCTTCAAAAGAGCCCGAGCAATACAAATCCGTTGCTTTTGACCGCCGGAAACGTTAGTTCCGCCTTCATCGAGTTGGGTATCAAGACCATTTGGTAAATCCCCAAGGAAGGAGGTTACCTGGGCCACATCGCAGGCTTTCGCGATCTCTTCGTCGGTCGCATTTGGGTTGCCCCATTTGAGGTTATCGCGAATCGTGCCCGTAAAGAGGGTGTTCTTCTGAAGAACGACCGCGACGGCATCCCGAAGCGCGACCAAATCGTAGGACTTCACGTCAACCCCTCCGACCTTAACGTCGCCTAAACTGACGTCATAGAGTCGGGCAATCAAAGAAATCAGCGTTGTCTTACCTGATCCAGTTGAGCCCAAAACACCGATCATGGCGCCTTTTTTAAAGTGGAAATCGATGTCTTTTAGAACGTATTTATCATCATTGTAGGCAAAGGAAACATGGTCGAAGTCCACGGTGCCATCCTTTACTGACATAATTGGGTTTTGCGGAGAAACGATATCGGGTTGCTCATTGACGATTTCAGTGATACGCTCAGCCGAATTTCGACCAATAATGATCATGACAAAGACCATAGAAACGAGCATTAACGCCATCATGATGACCATGACATAGGTGATTAAGGTCGAAAGGCCACCGATAGTTAGATCGTTTCCTTTGGTTTCAACGATTAGGCGGGCGCCTAAATAAGCAATGGCCAAGATGGCAGCATAAACCGAGAGGTTAAGCAAAGGCCCGTTGAAGGCCATAATCTTTTCGGCATGGACGAAGTTTTTATAGATGAATTCCGAGATACCATGGAACTTTTTCTTTTCGAGTTCCTCGCGGTTAAAAGCTTTGACGACCCGGATGCCGTCAACGTCTTCTTGAACCACTTGGTTCAAATCATCATAGGTTTCGAAGACCTTAACGAAGGTCGGATGGACTTTAATTGCCAACAAGAAAAGGAAAAAGAGGCAAAGGGGAATAATGATTAAGAAGATCCAAGCGAGCTTAGGCTCAGTGACAAAGCACATGACCAAGGCAAAGATCATCATGAACGGGGCACGAATGACCGCTCGGATGATCTGCATGAAGGCGTTCTGAACATTGGTGACATCCGTTGTCGTTCGAGTCACGATTGAACTGGTCGAAAATTTGTCGATGTTCTTGAACGAATATTTCTGAATTTGAACAAACATTCTAGCCCGAAGGTTCTTGCCAAATCCCGCGGCAGCCGAGGCGGCAAAGATGCCCGCGAAAATACCTGTTGCAGCAGCAATAAGAGCCACACCAGCAATCACGCCAGAGTAGGTATATATCCGGGCGATGTCTTTCGCATGAACCCCATCGATCAAATATTGCATAAAGAAAACGACGAGAACTTCACACACAGATTCCACTAAGACAAATATCCAAGTCAAAATGGTATCTTTCCAATAGCCTCGAACGCTACTAAAAAGAACTTTTAGGACAGAGGAGGTCTTGCCTTTGGTGGCCTTTTTTGCCGCCGAATTGTTTGTCATATTATTTGTCCTCTTCAAAGAAATAGTCCGCGCCAATGTTCGTGGCGATTTTTGTCATCGTCGCCCGATATTGTTCTTTTTCAGCATCGCTCAGGCCTTGCTCAATCTGAGCGTTAATTTTTGTGAAGATCCGATCGAATTCCGCATGCACGTCCTCGCCCTTTTCTGTCGGAACAATCCGCTTCACCCTTTTATCTCTAGCAAGAGGCTCCATCTTAATTAGCCCTTTGTTCTCCAACGAATGAAGAGTTTGGGAACAGGCCGCTTTCTTAACTTTGAAATGATCCATGAGGGTCTGAGCGGTCACCGCATCTTCCGCATGGTGAAAGAGGTAACCGAGGACCATACCTTCAACGCCCGAAAGATTCTCGTTAATTTCCTTGCTCACGCTAGCATCAACGAAAAGCTTAATGGCGTGAGCCAGTTTTCTCGTTTCAAATCCTAAACTACGTTGTGGCATATTTGTTCGGTTACGAACCTTTTAGTTCGATACCGAACATTCTAATGATATTTTTTGAGATGTAAAGGGGAAAAGAATACCCGTTATTACTCCTGAGTTAGCAAAGGACGCCACAATTGGATTAACGTTTCCAAGGAAGTCGCGGCATTCGCAGGGCTTGTTGAGGGGGCTTGAAAAACGGGGATGGCTTGAGAATCCCACCGCTTGTGATAACGTTCAAAATACTTAGCCGCAGTTTTGCCATTGAGAATGACCCGATGGATCCTTCCTTGAGCAATGATGGTTTGAAGGTCAGCCGGCTGAACATTACGAATTGTTGAATCGCTGCTGCCGATGATGGAACAACTCTCGATGACGTCGTAACAAGCAACGTGATGCCGTTTAAGCAGGGATTTCTTTTCGCCAGCTTGCTCCGGAACGTTCTCCCCATACACGGAGGCCAAGACCCGCCAGAAACGATTTTGAGGATGGCCATAGAAGAACTTAGCGGCTCGGCTTTTCACGGAGGGGAAAGAACCAAGAATCAGAATCTCACTATCCGGATACACCAATGGTGGGAATTCGTGGCTGACCTTGCTTCTTTTCATTAGCAACCCTGCCGTTTCTTGATTCCATCAAGCAAAGCTAGGAGGTCCGCTTCCGTATTGATATTCATAGCGATTTCGGCCCGGATTTTTTTATAACCGGGGAATCCCGAGAAGAAATGAGGAACAAGGCCTCGAAGTTCTTTAATGGCAATATATTCGCCCTTCAAGGCAATCAGACGTTTGGAAAAATCAGCGGCGTAACCGACCTGAGTTATGACATCGGGGTGAGGGTCGTAATGCCCGGTATCAAGAATTTGGTTGATCTGAGTAACTAAGAAAGGATTACCTAAGCCTCCCCTGGCGACCATCACCGCATCAGCCTTAGTGATCGTCACGGCTTTTAAGGCGTCCTCCGGACTAAAAATATCTCCCGAAACAATAAGAGGGATCGAAAGGCGATCCTTCAAGGAGGCAATCGCGGAATAATCCGCTTGGCCTTCATAGCCCTGTTTGGAGGTTCGACAATGGACGGTAATCGCGGCCACACCTGCTCTTTCAAGCATCGGAGCAATCTCGAGAACGTTGATCGATTGCTCGTCCCACCCGAGGCGGATTTTCGCGGTAACCGGTTTATGAGAAACTCCGCAAATCTTTGATATGTAGGTAAAAAGCTCTTGAGGCCGTTTAAGCCACGCGGAACCCGCTCCAGTCTTAACAACTTTGTAGACGGGACAGCCTAAATTGACATCGAGAATATCGTATTGGACGTTGGATTCAAGATAAGCAATGGCCTTGATGGCGCTATCCGCGTTAAAGCCAAAGATCTGTAGTCCTACCGGACGATCGAGAGTTGAAGTCTTGAGATATTCGATCGTTTTGGCGTTTCCATAATCGATGCCGCAATCGGAAATCATTTCGCTGTAAGACAATCCCACACCGAAGGGTTTCATGAACTCTCGATAGGCTAAGGTTGTGACTCCCGCCATGGGGCCAAGAACCACCTGGCCTTGGATTTCTAGATCGCCAATTCGCATGCTCTTGTTATACGTGAATCCCTAATCAAAGTAAAAAGAAAAGCCACGCGTGTGGGCGCGTGGCTTGAAGTGTTTTACTTCTTGTCGTCCTTCTTCGGGGCGGCCTTCTTTTTCGCGGGCTTGGCCGGTTCTTCCGGTTTGTTATCCGCAGGAACGGCGGGCTTAACCGCAGGCGCAGCTAGAGCAACCGGGGCCGGATCAACGGCATCGGGGTCCTTGCCTTCAGCAACGGCCTTAGCATCAGCGGCTTCAACCTTATCAAGCAGTGGGTCCACTGGCTTAGCAGGAAGCTTTCCCGTCTTGACCAAGGAATCAATCTCCTCGGCGGTGATGGTTTCTTTCTGCAACAAGGTTTCGGCAATCAACTTAACGTCGGCTTTATGTTCAAGGATGACTTTGCGAGCCTGCTCATGAGCTTCATCGATAATCTGACGAACCGCCTTATCGATTTCGAAGGCGATCTGAGTCGAGAAGTTCCGTTGAGTATTCGCATAATCACGTCCAAGGAAGACCGAGCCCGTATCTTTCTCGTACTGGATGGGGCCGAGATCGGACATACCGAATTCGGTGACCATGAGGCGAGCCAAACGAGTCGCTTCTTCAATATCGTTTTGGGCGCCGGTGGAGACATCATCGAAGAAGATTTCTTCGGAGGTGCGGCCGCCAAGTAACCCGGTGATTTGAGCAATGAGTTCACGTTTGGTGAGCAGGAAGCGGTCGTCTTCAGGAGTCATTAAGACATGGCCGCCCGTGCGTCCGCGTGGGATGATAGTGATCTTTTGAACTTTTTCGCTGTAGGGCAAGTTAAGACCAATAACGGCGTGGCCGGCTTCGTGATAAGCCACCTCACGGCGTTCTTGGGCATTCATGCCTTTACCCGATTTTGCGGGTCCAGCAATACGGCGATCGATGGCTTCATCGATATCAGCGAGGTCAACTTGAGTCTTATTCTCACGGACCGCAAGAATCGCGGCTTCGTTAAGAATGTTCTCAATATCGGCGCCAGAGAAGCCAACCGTCCGCTGCGCTAGAGCAGACCAGTCCAAAGAAGGATCGATCTTTTTGTTGCGAGCGTGAACCTTGAAAATCGCTTCACGTCCCGCCCGATCGGGGAGATTGACGGTAATGGTGCGATCGAAACGTCCGGCGCGGAGAAGGGCCGGATCAAGGACATCGTCGCGGTTCGTCGCGGCGATCACAAGGATGCCGGTGTTGGCCTCAAAGCCATCCATTTCGACGAGCAACTGGTTGAGGGTTTGCTCACGTTCATCGTTGCCACCGCCTAAGCCAGCGCCACGCTGACGGCCGACAGCATCGATTTCATCAATGAAGATAAGGCAAGGGGCGGTCTGTTTCGCGCGTTTAAAGAGATCGCGTACACGACCGGCACCAACGCCGACGAACATTTCAACGAAATCCGAGCCGGAGATACTGTAGAACGGAACCTTGGCTTCTCCCGCGACAGCCTTGGCTAGCAAGGTTTTGCCGGTGCCAGGAGGGCCGATAAGGAGAACGCCTTTAGGTAGGCGAGCGCCAAACTTGGAATATTTCTTCGGATCTTTTAAGTACTCGACGAGTTCGACCATTTCGGCCTTTTCCTCATCGCAACCTGCGACATCGTCAAAACGGACCTTTGAGGCATCTTCGCGGCGAGCCGGGGACTTGTTGAAGTCCATGGCCTGACGGTTGGCGCCATTGACGGAACCGTTCAGACGAACGAAGAAGATAATGCCTAAGACGGTGACGACACCGATCATGATGATCGTCGGGCCCCAAGTATCCCACCAACTGACCTGGAAGGCGTCAACGACAGTGACGTAATAGTTACTACGGTCGCTGGCAGCCGCTTTGGTCTTGTTATCGGCGATGATTTTGGCGAATTCCGAAGAATAGGAGGCGTGGGTAAAGGTGACGACCGTATTGTTACTATCAACGCCACTATAGTCGAAGGCGGTGTTCCATTTGTCTTCTTCAATGACGACGGTATAGCTCTTGGAATCTTTGTTCGAATTGAGATAAGTTCCGGAAACTGTAACCGATTTGTAGCCTTGAGAAACCTTGGCGTTCACCAAAGTGTGGTTGCCATCAGGATCGACTTTAGCAACCCACGAAGTCGAATTGGCTTCATAGGCTCCGATGTAATTATCGAGGTTGCTCTGATTCCAGGATTCGGAGTGATTGATCTGCGAAAGAATCAGCCACACGAAGAGACCGACTGTAACGGCCATGAGGATGTAGGGCAGGATGTAGGTGAATATGTTGCGTTTGGGTTGCTGTCCGTCGTTCATGAAGTGCTCCTTTAATGGGTGCTAATAGATTAAGACTTTGTTGTGGGCTTTTGTTGGAATATGCAATGGCACAATACACCAGAAAGGCTAAAACTTAAAACAATAGTTTTATTTTCCTTCGTCCTCTTTGATCTTCAAAACAAATTTGGAGATATGCTTGCCGCGTTCGAGACGATGGAAACGGGGAATATAAACGATGTGCCCGTCCTTGTTCACGAAAATCGGCCAGACGCAGCGAACGGCGGTCGGCATTTGCCAATCGATGTAGAGACGGCGAACCGTCTGGAGATAACCGTGGACAATATACATATCGCCCGGTAAAGCGGTGCGAATGGTTAACGGATAATCCTCGGCTTTAATGCCGCGATCTTCGGCGCCTTTGCTGAAATCGAGAGTGAACTGAGGGGTATTGAGCTTGCCGGGTTTTTCTAGGGTGTAGCAGAAGGGGAGTTCGTCGATGTTGGTGCCAATAGTGAGGACGTCATACTCTTTGATGAGGTAGACGTTCGGGGCTAAGCGCATCGACATATTCGGCTGCGGCGCTAGAGCCATCTTACGAATGTCGGCGATTTGGTCCGAGGTCAAATTCACATGCACGGGGGCCTTAGAAACGTATTTGATAATGGTTTCGGCAAATTCATTTAAATCGAGGGCGATGATTTCGCGAATGTTGAGTTCTTCCCCTTGATCAATCGTGGTAGAGAGGCCTTTGAGGAAGCCAGTCTGTTCGGCGTTCTCAGCCCGCATTTCTTCCAAGATATTTCCACGGTCGATTTCGGTCATTTTGTCGATGACTTCGCTGCGGATCGAAGCCCGGGTCAATTTGTCTTCATAAGCCGAGGTATACGCAGAATAAGGCACGTGATTGTCCTTGTCATACTGCAGCAAGTCTTCTTTGGAGAACTGAAGCAAAGGACGGACGACGATAAGGCCATCCATGGTACTGATTTCGTTCCAGCCATACTGACCGCCCTTAGCCTTCTTTTGTTTCTTTTCGAGCAAATAGGTTTCGATGAGGTCATCTTGCTGGTGGGCGACAAAGATTGCCGCGGCGTTGTACTTTTTATAAACGACTTTAAAGAAATCATAGCGAATACGGCGAGCCCATTCTTTGAAGTCCTCGCCTTTTACGCGGCGTTGTTCAGGGGTTAAATCTTTTTTGGTATCAAAGATCTCGAGAGATAAATCCCGTCCTTTGCAATAAGCGGCGAGATCTTTCTGGTCTTCGTCGGACTCCACGACCTTGTGATAATTAACAAAGCAAACGATCGGCTTAACGCCGTCCTTTTGCATCATGTCGAGCAAGCTCATGGAATCAGGTCCATAAGTGCAAGCGACGAGGTAGTGGCTGTTCGGATCGAATTTGAAGTTAAGCATTGGGTACGCTCCTTTCACTGATAACATCGGAGATAATCTGGTAGAGAGTGGAAGCCGTTTCTTTGTTGGCAAAGGGCTTCACATCCAGCACTTTGGCGGTGATGGTGTGCCGACCAAGCATGAGGGTCAAGGTATCGCCGGTATTCACTTCGCTCATGGCCTTGGCGGGCTTGCCATTCAACAGGACATCGCCATCTTCGCAGAGTTGTTTGGCGGTCTCGCGTCGTTTCACGAGCCGAGTGACTTTAAGAAACTTATCGATCCTCATTGGTTACTATAGTATCACAATTCCCTAAAGGGATTGTGACGAGCGAGTGACATAGAGTTTGTGGATCAGGGTCATGATAGCTTCGAGGTCGTCCAACCATTTTTCCGATTTGGTTATCCGTAAGCGAAGTCGCTTTTCCAAAAAGGAGACTTTCACGATAGAAAGATAGGGCAACAAAGCATTAAAAAGGTCGGCCCCAATACCATTGACTTGCGAGAAGGCGTCCGAAAGCAAAATGTCGATCAGATCAGTTGTCTCATCGATCGATTTGAATTCAACTTCGGTGCTGAGCAAATCAATCCGCTTTTTCTGAATGAGCAGTTTCGTTTCGTCGGGAATGCGGCCATAGATGTCGCGAATCTTTTTCGAAAAAGCCGCCAGATCTTTATCGTTTTTGACGTCTTCAAGCTCTTGGTAGAGTTCAATTTTGTCGGCGGGGATGGCATAGTCCTTGGGAATGTAGGCATCGATTTGGAACATTTTGTTGGGCTTAGGAGGAGCCTCGACGATGCCAGTTTGCTTTTCTTTAACGGCTTCATTGAGAAGCTTGAGATAAAGATCGAGGCCAATGGAGTCGATGAACCCGGCTTGCTCCGGGCCGAGAATATCGCCGGCACCGCGGATCATTAAGTCGCGCTGAGCAATCTTGTAACCCGAACCCAATTCGGTAAATTCTTGAATGGCTTGTAACCGTTTTTGGGCATCTTCATTCATGTCTTTTTGTGGTTTATACATGAGGTAGGCATAGGCAATACGATTGCCCCGACCCACCCGTCCCTTGATTTGATAAAGCTGAGAGAGGCCGAATTTGTCGGCGTCTTCCACGATCAACATATTCGCATTGGGAATGTCGATTCCGTTTTCGATGATGGAAGTGCAGACCAAGACATTGAGTTCCCCGTCATAGAATTTTTCCATGACGTCCTCAATCTCTTCTTTTTCCATTTGGCCATGAACGACGCCAACCTTGGCCCCATTCACTTTGGCTGCCAGTTTCGAAGCGGTTGCATAAATGGTTTCCACAACGTTATGAACGTAGAAAACCTGACCGTTTCGGCCAAGTTCTCGTTCAATGAGTTCGGTGACAACATCTTCTTTAAAGGGAGTCACATAAGTTTGAATCGGCATACGGGATTCGGGGGCAGTGTTGATCTGCGAAAGCGGGCGAATGCCAACGAGCGACATCTGCAAAGTCCGGGGGATCGGGGTGGCGGAGAGGGTGAGAACATCTACGTTTTTCTTAATCTCTTTGATGCGTTCCTTTTGTTCGACGCCAAAACGCTGTTCCTCATCGACGATAAGTAAACCAAGATCTTTGAACTTAAAATCTTTGGAAAGCAACCGATGGGTTCCAATAACTAAATCAATCTTCCCTTCGGCGATTAACTTGATGTTTTTGGTTTGGGTCGCAGCGGGAATGAGCCGAGAAAAGACAGCGATTTTGACCCCATAATTGGCAAAGCGCTCGAGCGCGACCTCATAATGCTGCCGAGCCAGCAGGGTCGTGGGGCAAAGCAGAGCCACCTGTTTGCCAGCGAGAATCGCCTTGAAGGCGCAGCGGAAAGCGACTTCCGTTTTGCCAAAGCCCACATCCCCGCAGAGCAAACGGTCCATGATCTCCGGCTTCTCCATGTCGCCTTTAATTTCATCGAGCGATTTTTGCTGATCCGTGGTGAGGGTGTAGGGGAATTCGTCCTCAAATTGTTTCTGCAGATCGTCGTCAGGCGGGAAAGCGAAACCACTAATTTTGGCTCGTTCTCCATAGAGAGCAATCAGTCGATCGGCCAATTCATTAACCCGAGCTTTAATATGGGCCTTTTTCTTCTCCCATTCGCCACTGCTAAGATGGGATAAACGCGGAGCGGCCCCTTCTTTACCAGCATATTTACGGACGAGGCGAAACTGCTCAAGCGGGACATAGAGGAACTCGTTCCCCGCATAGGCAATGTGAAGATAATCGCGGTGGATGCCATTTTGCTCGATGGTTTTAATTCCTAAGAATTGGCCGATTCCGTTGTATTCGTGAACGACATAATCGCCAGGGTGCAGGTCTTCATAGGACCGAAGAATCGTGGCATCTTTGAACCGAGAAGTGAAACGGGAAGAGGCAATCTTGTGGCCGAAAAGTTCGTTGGCTGAAAGGTAGGCAATCTTGAGAGACGGGATTTCAAATCCTTCCGATAAAGTGAGATCGGCGATGGCGAGGCTGCCTTGAGGAAGATCAAAACCTTGAACGCGCTCAAAGGGGATTTTTTGATCTTGAAGGAAGCTTTCGACGGTTTCAATTTGATGCTTCTCGTGAAGAGCTAGAACCACTTGATCTTTACTGCCCAAATAGGTCTCAATCGTGGGGATAATGTTCGCGATATTGGTTCCGGTCGTGATGATGGGCCGAGCCACGAATTGAAGATCATCAGCAGTGGTCGCATAGGTGTGAGAATATATGACATTTCGTTCCGAGGGAATCGCCTTTTCGACGGGCATATATTCCTCGAGGTGTGAGATGATGCGAGCTTTAATCTGCAAGTCCGAAAAGTAATCGTGAGCTTCATTAATAAGCAAGTCGGAAGCAGCCACAAATTGCTCCTTGTTGGCAATATAAACGATTTCGGGATCGAAATAGGAGAGGACCGAAAAGTGCTTCTGTAGGGCGAAACCATAATACTTATAAAGCTCGTTCTTATAATCATGAGTAACAAAGTTCTCAAGGTCGAGCCCAACGTTTTGTTCCAGCAAAGCTCCTAAAGCCGGGGGTAAAGTCGACTTATCGCTATTAAGTTGTTCTTTGGCCCGAATCATGAAATCGGAAAGCTCATCGTCGTTAAGAAAGATGTCCGTCGCGGGAAGAATCGTGCATTCTTTCAGATCGGATTTGCTGCTTTGGCTTTGGATATCAAAGGTCCGAATCGATTCGATTTGATCATCGAAGAACTCGATACGAATGGGGTCCAAATAAGAAACGCTATAGACGTCAAGAATGTCGCCGCGCGAAGCAAATTCCAGAGAATGTTCGATTTTATTAATGCCTTGATAACCCATCTCAACCAACCGAGCTTTGAGTTTGGTGAGATCACAGTGATCCCCCGTCTTGAAATGAAGGGTTTCTTCGGCGAAGCGCTTGGGATCGGGAAGGTAACGAAGTAAAGCAGCTGGATGGGTAACGAGTATCTTCTTTTTCGGCGATTGCAATTGCCCTAAAGCGTAGAGCCGTTGGGACAAAAGCTCGCGGCCAGAGGCCAAGGATTCGGCTCGGAGAAGCTCATCAGATGGGAAGAAAACCACTTGGTCTTCGTTAAGGAAGTTCAGCAGGAACTCGTAGATGCGTTGGGCTGAGTAGAGATTGTTGGCTACAATAGCGAAGTTATTGGGGTTTTGCGAAAATAACGATGCAAAAAGCAAGGAACAACCCAAGGTGTCGTCAACAACGAAAGACCCCCTTTTCTCACGGAGGGGGGTGGTCACGTTAGCTTGGTTTAGGCGGGTGAGAAGGTTATCCGTTGGAGCCTCCTTGGCCGTTATAGACCGACATCGCATAGGGGAATCCATGAATTAGGATGTCCCGTAAAGCTTTGGCGGCATTATCAATGGCCGCGTCTATTCTATCCTTACTTTCGCCGGTTGGCTTACTTAATACCCAGTCGACGCCGGCATGCAGAGGCTCGCCGATGCCAATACGAATTCGTTTAATCGCTGGCGACTTAAAATTATCAATGATATTTTGGATGCCTTTATGGCCACCCGAAGACCCCATTTCACGAAGTCGGATAGTGCCTTCAGGAAGCGCCATGTCGTCATAAACGACAATGATGTCTTCGACAGGAATCTTGAAATAATCCGCTAACGGACGGACGAATTCGCCTGACAGGTTCATGAAGGTTTCGGGCTTAGCAATGATCACACCTTCCGGGAAATCAGGGTTTTTGACGATGCCATAAACACCACGGAAACCGGAATGATCAAAACTGCCATTAGCCATATCGGCGAAACGGTCCAAAGTCAAATAGCCCATGTTGTGACGGGTACCGGCATATTCCTTTCCAGGATTGCCTAGGCCGACAATCAACTTCATTTTTTGTCCTCGGCCTTAACCTCAACGACATTCAGCGAGAGGATCACTTTGATGATGCGCTCCACTTTAGCTTGGTCGTAATAGCTCATTGGAGTGTCTTTTATCGTTAACAGCATCTTCTGGTCGGCAGAGGCGTTGGGGTCGCGCGCGATCATCTTTATCGAGTTATTAAAGAGAAAGTTGTAAGGGAACTTGACCTTTTTGAAATCGAAACTCCCGCGAAGCTGGTAATAGCGAACGTGATAAAGATCGAGCAAATTCTGTTCGATGATGACGGTGCGTCCTTCTTCTGAAGGCATCGACATTCCCGAAGAAAAAACGATGATGTTTTTATCTTGGAAAAGACGGTAGTTACTGATGAACTTGTTTAGGCCTTGAATGGTGTTGCCCATGATCCAGCCCCCGAAAACGATGGTGTCGTAATCGCGATAATGGCTGGAACGGAACTTCCGAAAAGGCATGACATCCGCGTTAACGGCCTTAGCGATGTCTTCGGCGTATTTTTTCGTGGAGCCGGTGCCACTAACATAAAGGATAAGTGTTCGCATAGCGAAGCAATAGTACCACACTTATCTAGGAAAAAGGTCCTAGAAAACGTAGAATGGAAACCATGAAAGCAAAAGATTGGTTTGTCGATTTTGGCAAAGGCGCCGCTTTAGGCACAGGAATTCTTCCAGGCGTATCCGTTGGAACGGTGGGCATCATTGTCCGTATTTATGAAAAGCTGCTCAGCACAATCAACGATCTGCGAAAACACTTTGGCAAAGCCTTCCTCACCTTGCTGCCAATCGCTTTAGGTTGCATCATTTCAGCCATCTTTTTGCTTTGGGGCTATTCCAAAATTCAACCTTACGCCGGCTTTGAAGTCGTCGCATTATTCGCTGGTTGCATCCTCGGCGGGATCCCCGTAATCCTTTATGAGATTAAGCAAAAGCTCTCGAAAGGTGACATCATTCGCATTGTTGTCGGTTTTGTGATCGCCGCCGGTATCGGCATCCTCTCCGTGGTGGCCAAAATTTACTGGAAATTCGACTTATCAACCGCTTTTGAGAATCCCAATAACAACTGGTGGGTCTATCCCGTGACCTTTGTCGTTGGCTTCTTTGCCGCCGTCGCCTGCATCATTCCTGGAATTTCAGGATCAATGGTGTTGTTTGTTTTTGGACTTTATAACCCCGTGGTAGGACTTTATACCGGCGAGAATTCAATGTTCAAGAATCATGGCCGAGTTGGAACGGGCCTGATCTTGACCTTGGTGCTCCTGGTTGGAGTTATCATCGGACTCTTTGCAATCTCCAAAGTCATGACGAACTTGATGAAGAAGCATCATCAAGGCACCTTTACCGTGGTGCTGGGTTTCGTCCTTGGTTCTATCGTCTCAATGTTTGTAAACAATCAAATCTGGGAAACCTATGCGACGACCGCTTGGTGGCATTACCTTATCGGTGGAATCTTGCTTGCGGCCGCGGCAGTTCTCTTCGCGGTCTTGTTAATTCGCAATCATAAAAAAGAATTAGCGACCGCCCAAGCGAATTCCGTTTCAGAAAAAACCGCACCCTCGGCCGGCGAAGCTCCAAATAAAGAATAAGAAACTGACAAAACGAATTCCGTTTCCAATAAACATTAACGCTTATTTTGCGCTAGATATTATGGCATTTATCGTTGACGAATTGTTTTTGCATTGACATAATCATAACAACCTTTAGAATAAACGGGAGCCTAAATCACAAGGAGCCAATTTTATGCCAAGAACACCCGAGCAAAACAAACGAATCAAAGACAAGCGCCGCGAGAAGATCATGGCGGTTGCCTTACGGCTATTTGCCGTTGAAGGCTACGATGCCATCACCGTGGACGACATTACGACTCAAGCCAAATGCTCGCACGGCCTCTTCTATCATTATTTTGATTCTAAAGATGATATTTTCGCCGCAATTCTCAAAGAAAGTCTCATGATTGGCACCGCCATGCCGCCCTATGAAGCGGCAATGAAAGCCGGGGGTGTCCGCGGACTGAAGATGCTGGCTGATTATCTAGAAGAAACCGCCAACACTAAAGATGACGACATGATGTATTACGCCGAAATCTACGTGACGATGCATATGCAGCAAACTCTCGATCACCACGCCGAGATTGCCAAAAACCCGATTGAGCCGATGCATTATTTAAAAACGCTCATCGCCCAAGGTCAGCAAGAGGGGAAAGTCATCAATGGCGATCCTCAGCAGATTGCGTTGGCCTTCTACGACTTTGTGATCGGCGCCATCATCAGCCGGGTTACCATCGGCAAAAAGAATTTCGTGGTTGTTCCGAGTGACATCATCCTTGAAATGCTCTTAAAGGCTCCTCTCGAATAAACCGCTAAAGGCATATCTAAGCCGTCTCGTTGCAGGCGGCTTTTTATGTGCCAAAACCGCAACTTGAAGTTTCTCTTGTTCCCTTTGGAAACATAGTAGGTGCGTATTAAAAATCAAAGGCATAGAATACCGCTATGGCAAAATTGCTCCGTTATCTCAAACCGATTTGGTGGGAAGTCCTCATTGTTATGCTCCTCACGGCCCTCGATGCCTACTTGGGCCTTCTTTTACCCGACTTCATGACGAAAATCACCGCGATCATGGAAAATCCGGATTATGCCACGGGCACGGACGCGATGACCGGGCTTATTCCTTTATGGGGACATAATTACATCACTCCCACGGGCGATAGCGTAAAGGACATTTGGATCGTCGGCGGAGTTATGACGGGCATTTCCTTTATTGCCTTAATCCTTTCCTTTTTTGGCTCAATCATGAATTCGCACGTCGGAGCCTATTTCGGACAAAAACTACGCCAAGAAGTATTCCACAAGGTCACCGGCTTCTCGGTTGCTGACTATGGCAAGTTTGGTACCGCTACCTTAATTACTCGAACCACCAACGATATCGAACAATGCCAGCAGCTAGTTCAGATGGGCTTGAGGATTTTGGTCCGCTCCCCAGTCACCTTGATTGTCGCCGTCATCATGATTCTTACCAAAGACGCCCGAATTGCTGGCGTAGTTGCGGTTTCTATCCCCGTCATTATCGTCATCATGGTCGTGCTTTTCGTTTTGGCCTATCCGCTCTTTGAAAAGTTTCAAACGGTCTTCGATAAAGTCACCGCCACCCTGCGAGAATCGATCACCGGTGTTCGGGTTGTTCGGGCTTTCAATCAGCAGAAATCAGAAAACAAACGCTTCGATGACGTCAATGACGAAGCAACAAAATTGGTCACCAAATTCAGTCGAATTATGAGCTTTGCCAATCCCACGATCGGCATCGTCTTTGATATCACTTACATGGCCATCTTCGTCGTGGGATATTTGCTTCTTGATGGACGCCAGTTCGCCTCTCAAGCTGAGGTCATGGCAAGCTTCGGCAACGTCATCGCTTCGGCCGAATACGCGATGAATATCATGTTTGGTTTCATCATGTTCAGCCTGCTTTTCATCATGGTTCCGCGGGCAAGTGCCTCAGCGAAACGGATCAACGAAGTCCTGGCTGTTACCAATCAAATCAAAGAGCCAACCGCCCCCATTCATCCTAATAACAAGGAGGGGGTCGTTGAATTCCAAGACGTCACGTTCACTTTCCCCGACGCCAATGTGCCGACGCTCAATCACATCTCCTTTAAGACCAAGCCCGGATCGACCACGGCCATTATTGGTTCAACGGGCTCGGGCAAGAGTTCGGTCATCAATCTGATTCCTCGTTTTTATGACGTCACTGCCGGCCACGTCCTTATCGATGGGGTTGATGTCCGTGATTATGAAAAACATGAACTTCGCGATAAGATCGGCTTCGTTCCTCAGCAAGCCCTCCTATTCAGCGGTACCATTCGTTCCAACATGGAATTTGGCAACCCCAACGCCAGCGAAGAAGACATCAAACTCGCCCTCGATATTGCCCAAGCTACTCACTTCGTTTCGAAAAAAGAGCAGGGATTGGATAGCGTTGTCGAACATGGCGGCAAGAATTTCTCGGGTGGTCAGAAGCAACGCCTTTGCATTGCTCGGGCTCTCGTCAAAAAACCTGAGATCTATATCTTTGATGACTCTTTCAGCGCCCTTGACTTCAAAACGGATATCAAACTTCGTACCGCTTTGAAGGGTTACACCAAAGACTCTTCCGTCATCATTGTTGCTCAACGGGTATCGACCATTCTTGACGCCGATGATATCGTCGTCTTAAGCGATGGCAAAATCGTCGGGGAAGGCACCCACCAGCAGTTATTAAAGAGTTGCCAAGTCTACCAAGAAATCGTTTATTCCCAACTCGATAAAGAAGAAATCGCTAAGACGATGAAACTCGCCGAAGCCTTTTCATCGGAAGGGGGTGAACGCTAATGCCACCGCATGAGGATATGACCCAAAAACCGAAGCATTTAAAGCAAACCTATGGGCGTTTGCTTGGTGATTTCCGCTCTCAGATCTGGGTTTTAATCGTGGTCCTTTTATTCTTGGTTGCTAGTGGCGTTCTCACCATCATCAGCCCGAGCCTGCTCAGCGATATCTTGGGAGACTCTTCGCGCTTCATGTCCGTTGATACGACCGGAACCATTCACATTCTTTGGACCGACTTGTTCGCGAGTTTCAGTGTTCTTTTGGTGGTCTACATTACCAGTTCCTTCCTCAGTTGGATTTCGGACTGGATCTTGGAGAAAGTCGTGGCCAATTACACCTATTTGATGCGCAAACGCGTCAAAGAAAAGCTGGACACCCTTCCGTTATCTTATTTCGACAAGACCGAAACTGGCGAGATTCTTCAACGGGGTACCAACGACATCGATAACATTGGGCGGAATCTCCCTTCCATCATTACTTCGTTAGGTCGTGGCATCACCGTTTTCCTAGGCTGTATCGTTGCCATGTTCATCAAGTCGTGGCAGTTGGCCTTGGTGGTTTTAGCGACCTTACCGCTCACCCTGATCATCATCGTCATTATCGCCGGCAAATCCCGTAAGCAGTTCAAACTCTATCGCAAGAAATATGGGGAGCTTGAATCTCAGATTGAAGAAGGCTATTCCGGCTTTATGCTGTTGAAGCTCTTCAACCGTGAGGAAAAAGCTCAGGAACTATTCGATTCCACCAACGGAGTCATGACCGAGGCCGACCGCAAGTCGCAATGGATTTCCGGCTTTATTTATCCGGCCATGCGCTTCATCTACAACCTGGGCTTCGTTGCGGTTTCCCTGGTTGCTGGATTCGTCTACCACGATGCAGCGGGTATTGCCATGCTCGTCGCTTTCATCATGTATCTGAACATCTTCCAGCAGCCCTTTGAAGACCTTGGCCAAATCTATTCTTCGATTCAGTCGATGGGTGCAGCCGCCGAACGAATCTACGTCGTTCTTGATGAACCTCAAGAGAAGGCGGATGACCCCGATTGCCTCGCTTCGGAAGAAGCGGTTCAAGGAGATGTTGTCTTCGATCATGTCGCGTTCTCCTACGACGCCAACAAACCTCTCATCACTGATATGAATCTCCATGTTAAGCCCGGTGAAATGGTCGCCATTGTGGGACCGACCGGAGCCGGAAAGACGACCCTGGTGAACTTATTAATGCGCTTCTATGAAGTAAATTCTGGTGCCATTATTCTTGATGGGACAAACATCAACCACTACAGCCGTGAAGCCTTGCGGGGTTCCATGGGCATGGTCTTGCAGGACACTTGGCTCTTCAGCGGATCCATCAAAGACAATATTCGTTATGGCCGTAGCGACGCCACCGACGACGAGATCAAGGCCGCCTGCGTGGCCGCTCACGCCGATCACTTCATTGAGACCTTGCCTGATGGTTACGACTTCCAGTTAAAAGAAGAAGGATCCAACATCTCTCAAGGCCAGCGTCAACTCCTCACGATTGCTCGCGCCATCGTCAGCAAACCGAAGATTATGATTCTTGACGAGGCCACCTCCTCGGTTGATACCCGTACTGAACAAGCCATCCAAGACGCGATGGAGAAGATGATGCGCAACCGCACCTCTTTCGTTATCGCCCATCGTCTGAGCACCATCAAAAACGCCAAGCTGATCTTGGTCATGAATAAGGGGTCTATCATCGAAATGGGGACTCACAAAGAACTGCTCGCGAAGAATGGCTTCTACGCCGACCTCTATAATGCTCAATTCTTGGGCAACAACCCGATGGCGGTCCGCGAAAACGAAACCGAACAGCGCCATCTCGATCCTAATCCCGCCAAATAAGCCAAACAAAAAGCATAGGCGTGAGAACCTATGCTTTTTTTGACTTCTTTTTAGCGGCGAGTGAAGTCGCAGAGGGCGGCGTAGCTCTCTTTTAACGAGGGGTAAAGCTTCTCGTAGACATTGGTGTAAAGCTGGTTGTAGATTTCATGATTATGCATATCGGGAGTGAAGACATCGCTCTCATGAACCATCATCTGAACAGCCTCATAGGGATCGTGGAACTCATGGATCGCTAAGAAGCCGGCGATGGCGGCTCCCAAGGAAGACGTCTCCTGAGTCTGCACCCGCGAAACCGGTAAGCCCATCACATCCGCGGTGATTTGACAAATCTCATCGCTTTGAGAACCGCCGCCGGAGATTCGCAGCGAGGTGAACTTGTGACCAATATTCTTTTCAAAGCCTTCCATGCCTTCGCGGAGGGCATAATCGATGCCTTCGATAATGGCTTTGTAGAAGTGTTCCTTAGTAGTGTTGTCGGAGAAACCGACCATCGCGCCTTTAACGACGGGGCGTTGCAAACCCGGCCCCCAATAAGGCTGAAGGACCAGACCATCGCTTCCGGCTGGAATCTTATCCAGGTCCTTGTTGAAGTCTTCGGCATTCACATCATCAACGACCAAATCGTCAACGCGTTTTGCCCCGAACTCTTTGAGGAACCAATTGATCATCCAATAGCCGCGATAGATTTGAATGTCCATGTTGTAATAGTCAGGAAGACAAGAGGGATAAGCGGGAAACAATTTGACGGGTTGAATCCATTTTTTAGTGGTGGTTTCAATGGTGCAAGCGGTACCTAAACTGATGGAGGCCATTGAGGTATCAATGACGCCCGTTCCTAACGTTTCGCAAGATTTATCGGCGCCGCAAGCGTACATCGTTAAGCCGGCGGGCAAGCCCGTTAATTTAGAGGCCTCTTCCGAAATACCACCAATGGGTGCGCCTTCCGGAATCAGTTCGCAAAGCATGCTTTTCTTCAGCGAGAAGATTTGACCTTGATAGTGGTGCTCAGGATCTTTATACCAGCAACGTTTCTTGTAATCGATGGGGTAATGGCCGACATGATCGGCCGCAGAATTACGCATTTGCCCGGTGAGGCGATAGATGAAATAAGTGGAGGCGTGGAGGTATTTAGCCACCCTAGCCCAATTCTCAGGTTCATTTTCGATCAACCAGTTGGAGATCGTCCGTTTCCGGTTCATGTCGATGACTTGAGTCATGCCGACGAGTTTAAAAATCAGCCGGGCCTTGAGGTCAAGCTTCTTCTCGCATTTAGCGAAGCGTTGATCGAGCCACAGGACCATCGGCCGGACCACTTGGTTATCCGAATCCAACAAGACGGCCGAATCACGGAAGCAAGTTTGAGTAATTCCTTTAACCCGAGAAATCAGTTCGGGGTGTGAGGAGGTAAGACGCTTGGTGCAGGAGCAAAGACAACGGAAATAGTAATCCGGGTCTTGTTCCGCCCAACCGGGTTTTGGCGAAAAATAAGCGGGGGCGTACACTTCTTTTTCCATGGCCAGGGTATTTCCCCGTTTGTCAAAAATCGAAGCTCGGACCGATTGGGTTCCGAAATCGAACGTCATGATCAAGGGTTCGTTGTTGTCCATAAAAACTCCTTTAAAAATCATAGCACTGCAAGAAATGAAAACGTTACTTTTCGTGGTTTCCCGACGAAAAAGCGGCAAGATAGCACTTCTTGGATGTTCGGCAAATGTTGCCTTAGCCTAAGGGCTAACCTACAATAGTTCAAGAAAAGAGAACCAGTCATGATCATTGCACGCGCACCATTCCGTGTCTCCTTCTGCGGGGGAGGATCCGATATTCCGAGTTTCTACGAAAAATATGGCGGCTGCGTCATTTCGACGAGCATCCGCAAATATGTCTACCTCACGATCAATCAGGCCTTTAACAAGAACTCCATTACCCTCAAGTATTCGCAAACCGAAGTGGTGGATGATCCCCAGAAAATCCAGCACCGCATCTTTAAACAAGTTTTAACGGATTTTGGGACTAAGGGCATTGAAATCACCTCGATGGCCGATATTCCTTCGGGAACAGGGCTAGGGTCTTCTAGTTCCTTCACGGTCGCTTTGCTCAAGCTTCTCTATACCTACAACGAAAAATCAGTCTCAACCTATAAAGTCGCCAAAGAAGCCTGCGACGTTGAAATCAATCAATTAGGGAACCCCATCGGCAAGCAAGATCAATTCGCCGCGGCTTTCGGCGGTCTTCGTTATTACGAATTCTGCCCCGATGGTTTCGTGAAAGTCGAGCCGATCGTTATGCGGCACGAATCCTATCTCAAATTGCAAAACAGTTTAATGATGTTCTATACGGGCGACGTCCGCGACGCCAACAACATCCTTGGAGAAGAAACCAAGAATCTCGCCTCCCAAACCGAAAAGATTGAGGGCACCCGTAAGCTGTGCGAACTAACTCGCCAGTTAAAAACCGAATTCGAATCCAACAACGTTGATGCTTTAGGGCCTATCCTCAACGAGTCCTGGCTCATCAAAAAAGGATTGGCCAAAGGCATCTCCAATCAAAAGATTGATGAGTACTATGACTTGGCGATGCGGGCCGGAGCTTCGGGTGGTAAATTACTCGGAGCGGGCGGCGGCGGTTTCTTGCTGTTCTACGTGCCTGGCGAGGCCGAAAAGATTGCGGTTCGCGCCGCGTTAAAAGAATTGAAAGAGATGCCCGTCGAACTCGATAACGCTGGCGTTTCGATCATCTTCATGGAATAAACAATGATTGCCCTCATCCAAGCCGGTGGAGCCGGCACCCGTTTAAAAGAGATTACCGGCGATTTACCTAAACCGATGGTTCCTATCTGCGGCAAACCGATTTTGCAGTGGCAGATTGAAAACCTCAAAGCTAATGGCTGCAACCACATCATCTTGGTGGTGTCTCACGCTTCGACCGCAGTTCAAGACTACTTTGGTTATGGCGACAAATTTGGCGTTCGTATTGAATACATCGTTGAGCAAGAACCCTTGGGAACCGGCGGTGCGCTTTACTACGCCTCCAAGCTTTTCGATGAAGATTTCGCCCTGCTATTTGGCGACCTCATGCTCGACATCGACTGGAATCGTTTCTTGGCTTTCCATAACGAGCGCAAAGCTTTAATCACCACCTTCGCTCACCCCAACGGCCATCCTTTCGATAGCGACGTCTTGGTCGCGGATGCCGACGGCAAATGCCGCAAGATTTTAGGAAAGCACGACCCCCGTGACTTCTTTTATGAAAATTTAACCAACGCCGGTCTCTATATCGTCAGCAAAGAAATCCTTCACCGCTTCACCGAGCCTCTGAAGATCGATTTTGAAAAAGAAATCCTTGCCCCCGCCATCTTAGAAGAGAGGGTCTTCGCTTATCGCAGCTCCGAATACGTGAAGGATTGCGGAACCCCCGATCGCTATTATGCCGTGACTGCCGATTGCCAAAACGGCATCATTGCCGCCCGCAACCTCTCGAAGTTGCAACGCTGCATTTTTCTTGACCGCGATGGCACGATCAATCATTTCGGCGACTACGTGGTCCGCAGCGAAATGCTGAAACTCGAACCGGGTGCGGCCGAAGCCATTAAACGTATCAATTCCTCACCCTATTTAGCCATCTGCATCACCAATCAGCCCATCGTCGCTCGCGGCGAAACTACTCTCGAAGAACTCAAAAACATCCATTACAAACTTGAGGATCTTCTCGGCCAAGAAGGAGCCTACCTCAACGACCTCTATTTCTGCCCGCATCACCCCGACCGCGGTTTTCCTGGCGAAAACGTTGCCTATAAGATCGACTGCGATTGTCGAAAACCCAAAATCGGATTGCTCCTGCGCGCTCAGCAACGCTACAACATCGATTTCAAGAACTCGTGGTTTATCGGCGACACTTGCCAGGACGTCCAAACCGGCATTAACGCCGGCTGCCATACCTGTTTGCTCTTGGGTGGTGACCCCGACCCCTACAAGAAATATGCCGATGCCAAACCCGATCTCATTTGTCAAAACCTTGCCGAAGCAATTCAGATGATTTTGGGAAACCAGCAAGTATAATGTTAAGAAAGAAGGAATTTCACAATGGACTTCACAGATCAAATTAATGACTATTACGCTCGCGAGAAAGCGGCCATCGATAAACTCGACCGCGCCGAGATCAACAAGGCAATGAATGCCATCTTACGCCACTACGAAGCCAACGACACCATCTACGTGATGGGCAATGGTGGCTCGGCTGCCACGGCCAGTCACATGGTCAACGACTTCAACAAGGGCGCCTGTATGGACCTCGATAAGCGTTTCAACTTCGTCTGCCTCAATGACAACGTGCCTCTCATGATGGCCGTCGCCAACGATATCGGCTACGAAGACATCTTTTACTACCCTCTCGAGCACAAACTCAAAAAGAGCGACCTCGTGCTGGCGATTTCTGGCTCTGGTAACTCTCACAACGTCGTTAAAGCTGTCGAATACGCCAAGAAGATCGGTGCCGAAGTCATCGCCATCACGGGCTACGAAGGCGGCAAGATCGATAAGATCGCCGATTACCACCTCCACGTCCCGGTAGATGACATGCACATCACCGAAGACCTCCACATGGGTTTCGACCACATGATGGTTCAAACTTTCTGGCGTTACCTTTACAAGAAAAACGGCAAAGACGCAATCTACAAGATTAACATGTAATTGCCGATCCTTTGGAACCCCAAACTCGGGACAACCTCCCGAGTTTTTCTTAACCCTACGAGACTGATAAAGGGCTTTCATCCCCGAACTTTCGCTTTCTTGTTCTAAGAACAAGCCCTACGTGATAAACTTTTCTCGCTAGGGCTTTGGCTAAAGCCAAGCCCCAAAATTGTCATTAGGAGGACAACATGGCAGAAAAGAAGTACGTCTACTCCTTCAAGGAAGCTCACGCGGCCCATTTGGGCAAAGACATCCTTGGCGGAAAGGGCGCCGGTCTCTGCGAGATGACCGCTGCTGGAGTTAACATTCCGGCCGGTTTTACCATCACGACAGAAGCTTGCACTCTCTACTACGATTCGGGAAAGAAAATCCCCGATTTCGTTTGGGATGACATCGTTAAGCATCTTCACGAAGTCGAAAAGGTCGATGGCAAGGAATTCGGCGGCACGAAGAATCCGCTCCTCGTCTCGGTCCGTTCCGGCGCTCGTCAATCGATGCCCGGTATGATGGACACCATTCTGAACTTAGGCTTAAACGACGAAACCGTCGTGGCTTTGGCTCGGAATTCTGGCAACGAAAGATTCGCTTTCGATAGCTATCGCCGCTTTATCTTGATGTTCACCAACATCGCCAAAGGCCATCCGAGAACCGAGATGGATAAGATGCTCGATGAAATCAAAGAGAAGAATGGCTATAAGCTCGATACCGAAGTCACCGTTGATCAACTCAAGGACCTCGTCAAAAAGTACAAGGCCTATTACAAGAGCGTCTTCGGCGAAGACTTCCCGACCGATCCGTATGCTCAGCTCAAAGAGTCCGTTGCGGCCGTCTTCCGTAGCTGGGACAACCCGCGCGCCAACGTCTATCGTCAAATGAATGGCATCCCCTATGAGTGGGGCACTGCCGTCAACGTTCAAACGATGGTCTTCGGCAACATGGGCGAAGACAGCGGCACTGGTGTCGCGTTCTCCCGTTCTCCGTCGACCGGCGAAAAAGGCATCTACGCCGAGTTCCTTCCTAATGCTCAGGGCGAAGACGTCGTCGCTGGCGTTCGCACCCCGCTTCACATCGATGAACTTAAGGCTCGTATGCCGGATGTCTACAAACAGTTCGTCGAAACCATCGCCCGCATGGAAAAGTATTTCCGCGATATGCAGGATATGGAGTACACCGTCGAAAAAGGCAAGCTCTTCTTCTTACAGACCCGCAACGGCAAACGTACCGCTCGCGCCGCTCTTAAGATCGCCTGCGACCTCGTTGATGAAGGACTCATCGATGAGAAGGAAGCCTGCTTACGTGTCGAGCCGAAGGCTCTCAATGACCTTCTCCACCCGACCTTCGACCCGATCGATTTAAAGAAACACACTCCGATCATTGTCGGTCTCCCCGCCTCTCCTGGCGCTGGAACTGGCTGCCTCGTCTTCACCGCTGAAGAAGCGAAAGCCAAGCACGATAAGGGCGTCAAAGTCGTCCTCTGCCGCGCCGAAACTTCGCCGGAAGACATCATCGGCATGGTCAATGCCGAAGCCATCATCACCGCTCGCGGTGGTATGACCTCCCACGCCGCCGTCGTTGCCCGTTCGATGGGCAAATGCTGCGCCGCTGGCTGCACTGGGGCCATCATCTCGGAAGAGAAGAAGACCATGGTGATCAATGGCAAGACTTATGGCGAAAACGATATCGTCTCCGTCGATGGCAACACCGGCAGCGTTTATGAAGGCGCAATCGCGACGAAAGAGGCTGACCTGGGCGGCGACTTCGGTCGCTTAATGGGCTGGGCCGATAAGTATCGCCGTCTCCGCATTCGTGCCAACTGCAACACTCCGGCCGACGCGGATAACGCCCACAAGTTCGGCGCTGAAGGCATTGGCCTTTGCCGCACTGAGCGTATGTTCTTCGCCGAAGATCGCATTCTCAATATGCGGTCGATGATTCTCTCGGATACCACCGAGCAGCGCGAAGCTGCCCTTGAGCGGTTACGGCCGTATCAGGTGAGTGACTTCTACCATATGTATATGTCCTCGCCGAAAGACCTGGTTTGCATCCGCTTACTCGATCCGCCGCTTCACGAATTCCTCCCCTCGATTCACGAGGAAGACAAGATCAATGAGATCGCCAAGACCTTAGGGGTCGATCCGCAAAAGGTCAAAGATCGTATTGGTCAGATTCAGCAGGCCAACCCGATGATGGGCTTCCGTGGAGTTCGTCTCTGCGTCGCTTATCCGGAAATCTACCGCATGCAGGCTACTGCCATCATCCAAGCCGCCATCAAGGCCAGCAAAGATCTTAAGCATGACGTTGAACCTGAAATCATGATCCCGCTCACTGGCGAGCTCAAAGAGTTCAAGTACGCGAAGCAGATCGTTGTTGAAGCCGTTGAAGGCGAAATGAAGAAGGAAGGCAAGAAGCTGGTCTATCACGTTGGCACCATGATCGAGGTCCCGAGAGGCGCCTTACGCGCTGGGGACATCGCCAAGGAAGCCGAGTTCTTCAGCTTCGGCACCAACGACTTAACCCAGCTCACCATGGGATTCTCCCGTGATGATGCCGGCCAATTCCTCCCGTATTACTACGAGAAGAAGATCTATGAATTCGATCCGTTCCAGACCATCGATCAAGAGGGCGTTGGCGAACTCGTCAAGATCGCCTTCGATCGCGGCCGCGCTACCCGGAAAGACCTTCTGGTTGGCGTCTGCGGCGAAACCGGTGGCGATGCTGCCTCCATCATGTTCTATGATGCTGTCGGCCTCGACTACGTCTCCTGCTCGCCGTTCCGTGTCCCGCTTGCTCGCTTAGCTGCGGCTCAAGCCAACATCGTCCACGAACGCGAAAAGGGCAAGAAGTAATTCTCGCTCATTGAGCAAAAACCAAGGCACGCCTCCCGTCAATTCGGGGGACGTGCTTTTCTTTTTGATGACGTAAAAAGGCAAGAAAAACCTCCCCGTCATTTAGGCAAGGGAGGCTTAGGCTTTAGAAATCAATCACCGTTAAGACGAGAACCGACAAAGCGGAAATCATTCTGAGGGGTAACTTCGCCAACAAGTTTATCGTGTAAATAGATATCGCCGCCATCATCGACATAGCCGACCTTTTCGCGGTTGATGGTAAGGATGCCGTCATCGGTTATTTTGCAAAAGCGGTGGCCAGAGATGTAGATCTCGCCCTCATCGTTGGTGTTTTTGGTGATGTAACCCACCAAAGTCTCGTCGATATAGACGTTATGGCCGTAGCATTGCACAATAATCATTTTTTCGCTGCCTTCTTAGCCAACGCTTTCTCATGAAGAACATCGGAATAGCCTTCTTTGTTCTCCTGACGAGCCCGAGCAATACCCATCGCGTGAGCGGGTACATCCTTATTAAGCGTGGAACCAGCGGCGATGAAACTATTGTCGCCAAGGTTCACCGGACTAATGATCGTCGAGCCCGAGCCGACAAAGACGTTATTGCCGATGGTGGTATGGAACTTATTCACGCCATCATAGTTCGCAATGATCGTGCCGCAGCCGATATTCACCCCATCCCCGATTGTGGCATCGCCAAGATAGGATAGGTGGGCAGCTTTCGAACCGACTCCGAATTCCACGTTCTTCAGTTCCATGAAGTTGCCGACATGGGCCCCGTCTTTGATCACGGCGTTCTTCCGAGCGCGCATATAGGGTCCTAACGTGGCCTTATTCCCAACCACGGTATCGGTTAAATGCGAATAGAGGATTTGGTTGAAGCCGCCGATCTGGTCGTTTTCAAGATAGGTGTTCGGCCCGATTTCGTTCTCTAAACCAATCGTGGTATTCCCTAAGATATAGCAACCCGCATGGATGACCGTATCCTGACCAATTTTCACGGTCGGGGCAATGTAGGTCGAATCCGGATCATCGATCGAGACACCCGAGAGCATCAAAGCTTTATTGATTCGGGTCTGTAAGATCTTGGCGGCGACGCTTAATTGATAGCGGTCATTGATGCCGAGAGTCTCGGAAGGATCGGCGACGGTGAAGGAAGAAACCTTGAGGCCATCGTTAACGAACATGCCGATGACGTCGGTGAGATAGTACTCGCCCGCGGCGTTATTCGGGGTGAGACGCTTTAAATCTTTAAAGAGTTCTTTGTTGTCGAAGATGTAGACGCCAGCATTAACTTCGCGAATCTCGTTTTGCTCGGGGGTGCAATCTTTTTGTTCAACGATTTTAACGACACGCCCCCGCTCTTTCACGATGCGGCCGTAACCATGAGGATCGTCCATTTGGGCGGTCATGATGGTAAGAGCGTTATGATTGGTTTCGTGACTGGAAAATAGCGCAGCCAACGTTTTGGTCGTGAGCAGCGGGGTATCCCCACAGCAGATGATGGTTTCGCCGTCTTCGTTCTCCAAAACCGGAGCGGCTTGGGCGACGGCGTGGCCGGTACCCTTTTGTTCCTTCTGCCAAACGACTTCACTGTCTTTTTCGACAATGGCTTTGCTGGTTTGACCGCCAAAGCCAACGACGGTGACGATTTGATCGAGCCCAAGAGGCTTAAGGGCCTCAAGCACATACTTGACCAAAGGCTGACCTAAGATCGGGAAAGAGACCTTGCTCAGGTCCTCTCGTAGACTCTTCATTCGAGTCCCTTTGCCAGCCGCAAGAATAATGGCGAATTTTTTCATAGGATTACCTCCCCTTTATAGTAAAACTTTACAAAGACGAACGACATAACCTAAACGGGTATATTTTTTCGCAGCTTCCTTGCACTTATGGTTGTCACGAGATAAGGCAAATAAGGACGATCCAGACCCCGACATCGAAACAATGCCGAAGCCATCTTTGTTCAGCTGATCATAGATTTCGCCAACTTCGGGCAAGAGGCTTTCGGCCGGTGCCATCAGATCATTGCCGATACTCTTGGCGATCAAAATATCGTCGCCGTTCGCAAGCCCCATGACGACGCCAGGGTTATCCACCCGAGCTTTGGGGAATTTATCGCAAATGGCATAAACAGCTTTCGTAGAGAGGCCTTTTTGAGGCTTAACGATAAGGCAATCGTAGGGAACTTTAACCTTGATCGGGGAAATCTTTTCTCCGATACCTTCAACCAAGGCGGGTTTGTTGAGCAAAAAGAACGGGCAGTCTGAACCGACTGTGCTCGCCACTTTGACTAACGTTTCAAAGGGGGCGTGAAGTTTCAAAATTTGGTTGACGGCAAGAATGACGGCCGCGGCATTGGAGGATCCGCCACCTAAGCCGGCAGCAAAGGGGATTTCTTTGTGGATACGAATCATGAAATTCTCTTTGAATTTGAATTCGTTTCGCATGGCAACCAAGGCTTTTTTGCAAAGATTTTCTTTTAAATTTGCCAATTCGATATCATCACAAGTAATAAAGGAATCCGGTGAGGAAGGGAGGGTCTCGATTTCAATGGCATCAAAGAGATCAAGTGGCAGCATAACCATCTGAAGTTCGTGAAATCCATCTTCGTGAATACCGAGGACTTTTAAGGAGAGGTTAATTTTGGCGAAAGATTTGATAATCATACGATTCCACCTATTTTACTAGTGTTTGAGAAGACGGACGAGATCAATGTAATTTTCGGCAAGAAGTTCTTCGGGGCGAAGCGTGGGAGCAAGATGAGCTGAAGCGAGGATGGCGGCGGCCTTTTGGTCGTCACCCAAGTAAGTTTTCAGGTTGTTATAGATCGTTTTTCTCCTGTAGAGAAACAATTTTTCCGCCAACGCATACATGCTGGCGGATTCATCATCGTGTTTATCCGGGAGTAAGTCAATGATAAGCACAGTCGATTCAATATGAGGGGCGGGAACAAAAGCGTTACGAGAGACATTAAAGGCCCGTTTGACTGAAGCCACATAGTTTAAATATAAGGATAAAGGGGAATAGTCCTTGCTGCCGACTTTGGCAAGCAGGCGATCAGCCGCTTCCTTTTGGACCATTAAGACCACTCGACTAGCCTTGGAAGCACCAAGCAGGATCTTCTCGACGATTCCCGATGTGATGTAATAAGGAAGATTACCCACAATTTTGGTGTAAGGCGAATAGTCAAAGCGCATGGCATTGCCCATTTGAGGATGAACGTGATCGTTCCCAGCAAAGTCGTGTTGGAGCTTTGTGACTAAGGCTTCGTCGATATCGATGAGGTCACTTTCTGAAGGGGCTTCAGCCAAAAAGAAACTAAGCGAACCCGCCCCAGATCCGATTTCAAGAACGTGGTCAGAGGTTTGAAGCTCAAGCAGGTCCACAATGCGTTTGGCGGTGGTGGGATCAGCGAGGAAGTTTTGGCCAACTTCTTTCTTAGCCAAAAGCTTGTAACTGATTACGCCGTCAAAGAAGATTTTTTCATTCATGAATTGCCGCCTCAATTTCCGCTTTGGAAAGGCCTAAAGCATTTACGCGTTTAAGCAGAGTTTTCGCGTTGGTATGACCCAAGTGAAGATTATGCTCTAAATAGGAACGTTTTTGGGAGGCGTTTTCTTGGCCCATGAGTCCTAAATCAAAGAGATCGGACATCACCAAGTTTCCCCGGCGGTTGTTCTTGCTGGGGACTAAATGAGAGAGGGCCATCAAAACATCTTCTTTCGAGGACTCCGCAACTCCCACTTTATGATGCTTAATTGCGTGCTCTTTTAGAACGAAGGCGTGTTGCAAACCCTCAATGTTTTGATCAAGGATATCTCGGATCCGTTTCCCGGGAGAGTCAGGGTCCGTAAGAACAACAATATCTCGATGTTCACTAGCCTTTTTTAGATATTCTATTGTTTCACGTGGAACACTTGAACCATTTGTTACAACGATATCGGCATCTAAAAAACTCGATATGAAGGCTTCGTCCGAAGTCCCTTCGACAACAATGATTGCTGGGTAGTGTTCCATGCTATTGTTCCACGGAAAAAAGTTTCCTAAAATTTCCTTCGATGGCTACCTTAACAATCTCAATTGGTAAATGTTTAATTTCCGCCATTTGAGCCACGATAAGAGGAACAAATTTGGGTTCATTGGTTTCGCCACGGTGGGGAGTGGGTGGCAGATAGGGGGAATCCGTCTCTGAAAGCAGACGATCTAAAGGACAAAGTTCTACGCATTTTTTGGGTTCAATTGCGTTCTTATAAGTAATGGGTCCATCAAAGCCAAAATAGAACCCTAGTTTAGCAAATTCAATCAGCATCTCCGCCGAACCCGAATAGCAGTGGAGGACGCCGCCTCTTTTTAGGGGGTGTTCTTGGAGTATGGCCAAGGTATCTCCTAAAGCTTCCCTGGCATGGATGCTAATGGGGAGATTGAGTTCGTTGGCCAAATCGATTTGAGCGATGAACCAACGTTTCTGGTTCTCACGATCCTTGGTCTCTTTGTACCAATGATAATCTAAGCCGATTTCGCCAATTGCCTTCACTTTTGGATCTTTGGCGAGTTGGCGGATTTGATTCAACGTTTGGGCACTTGCCATCTCCAAATTTTCCGGATGAAGACCAACCGCGCAGTAAACATTCCCATGTTTTTGGGAAAAAGCTAAGACTTCTTGGGAGCTTGGAAGGTCCCAACCGATGGTAAGAAAAAGACCAACGCCTTCTTGTTGCGCATCAGAAAGAACCTGATCAGTTCTCCCAACAAAGGCTTTATCGGTCAAGTGACAATGGGAATCCAAGAACATGGTTCGCTATTTCCCTACGCAAAAACGGCTGAAGATCTCATCGGTTAAGTCCGTGGTGATGTCTTCGCCGAGAAGTTGTCTCGATTCGTTATAGGCGGATTGAAGGCTCGTCGAAATAATATCGACCGGTTGTCCGTTTTTGGCATCGTCAGCCGCGGTGGCCAAATCCGAATCGATTTGTTTAAGTAGCCCCAATTCCCTAGCGTTAGATAAGCTTGGGGTGGAGAAGGCTTCATTGGTGAGGTTCAGGGAGGCATAGATGGCCTCTTTCAAGGGCTCAATGTCTTTCCGCAAGGCTGAAACATACAACTTTTGCGGGTCTTTCACGCTGATGAGATCGTCCTTGTTATAGCAAAGAATTAAGTGCTTGCTCTTCGCCAACTTGATGATGTTTTCTTCTTCTTTGGTTGGCTTCTTTTCACGGGCATCCAGCACCAAGACCACAACGTCCGCAGCGGCAAGGGTCTTTTCAGAAAGGGCGACGCCCAAACGCTCAATCTGGTTTTTAGAATTCCGCATGCCAGCAGTATCGAGCAGATGAAGAGCAACGCCATGAACAGAAAGCTCGCCTTCAACCACATCACGGGTCGTGCCCGGAATATCGCTTACAATGGCCTTTTCTTCGCCAAGAAGAGCATTAAGCAAAGAAGACTTGCCTACGTTAGGCTCACCCACGATGGCGACTTTGATACCTTCTTTGATAATTTGACCGTCTTCGCCATTGGCAATGAGACTGGCAATTCGTGAACGGATCGGAGCGATCGACGAAATCACTTTTTGGTCATTGGCCTGCTCGATGTCGGTATATTCGGGGTAATCAATATTTACTTCAAGCAAAGCCAATAGATCCGCGATTTCTTTCTTCAGAGGTTCAACGAGCTTACTGGTATCCCCTTTAAGGGATAAGAAAGCGAGGTTTTTTGCCTCGACCGTGGTTGCGTTAATGAGGTCGTTTACCGCTTCGGCTTCGACCAAATCCATTTTTCCATTAAAGAATGCGCGCGAGGAGAACTCGCCACGGGTCGCATAGGTTGCCCCTTCACCGATATAGGCCTGAATAATCTGATTAACGATCACCATGGAGCCGTGGGGGATAATCTCGACAACATCTTCGCCCGTCATGGTTTTCGGTCCAGGATAAGCCAAAACCACAACGTAATCGATAGCTTGGTGATTGGCATCAGAGAAGGTGCCTAAGAAAAGACCACGTTCTTTGAGACCAGTCAATTTCTTCGAAAAGAACTTATCCGTAATCTCAAAGATAGAATCCCCGCTGGTGCGGATGACGGCCAAGGCCCCTTTCAAGGGAGGTGTTGCTAAAGCGATAATGGGTGTGCTCACGGGAACATTATACGAGGCTATAAAGAAAAACGGGCACCGAAGCACCCGTTTTCATGATTCTACTTTAGGCGACGTATTTGATGGAGACCGCGCGATCTTTGCCTTCGCCGGAGCTCTCCGTCTTAATGTGTTCCATGCCGCTTAAGGTATTGTGGACCACTCTCCGTTCATCCGGAGTCATCGGCTCGAGGTGAACATCAATGTGAGTTTTTAAGACTTGGGCAGCGTTTTTCTTGGCAATGTAGGCGATACGGGAATACTTATCTTCCTTATACCCGCCGACATCGAGAAGGATCCGATAACGATGACGGAACTTGTTACTGACCGCAAGCTTCACTAGCTCATTAAGAGCTTGGAGGGTGTGGCCGTTCTTGCCGATCAGGACGGGGTTGCGTTCCGAATTGACGGTCATCTTGATGATGTCTTCTTCAATGGTCGAAGTGACGGTGGCTTCAATGCCGAGAGCCTTTAAAGCGGAAACGAGATAGGTTTCGCCATAGCTGACTGCATCGCTTTGGTCATAGACGTCGATGGTGGCGCTCTTCTTGAAGAGCCCCTTCTTTTCCTCTTTGACCGTGTAGACCAAGCTATCGGCTTCAATGCCGAGTTCCTTGGCAGCGGCCGCTAAGCAATCGTCGACAGTTTTAGCAGAATACTCTTTCATAATCTATTTCCTTCTTTCTCTTTCCATTGGCGTTTATCGCCATGATTTTTTGGCGATTTTTTCGCCATGATTAGCTGAGTAATCGCCGTCTGAATCATCGAGATGACGCCCCCGATGAGCCAGTAGACACCCATAGCCGAAGGCAAGAAGAAGCCCATGATGATGGTGAACACCAACATGCCGTAGGTGACCCACTTCATCTGCTTGGCGGTGCTATCTTGCGCCGGATTCTTCGATAAACGAGCAACTTCTTTCTTAGTACGAATTTTCGTAATCAGTTGCGGTAAGAACATCGCGAAGAACTGGGTGGCCGCCATGAGTAAGAAGAGGATGAGGGCCGTCCACCAACCGCTGGTGTTGTAATACCAGGTTCCACTGAAATTAAAGAGGGTGTCCTTAATGGTGTCGGAAAGACGGAGGTTTAAGAATTCGCCGCTCGAAAGGGCGGAGCTTCCTTGTAAGGCCGACCAAACACAAATGAAGATCGGGAATTGGAAGAAGAGGACAATGAATTGGCCAAACGGATGAATCTTGTTTTGCTTATAGAGATTCATTTGCTCCTGAGCAAGGCGTTGTTTCTCATAATTGTTGGTGTTGCTGTTGGGGTATTTCTGCTGGAGTTTAGCGATTTGCGGCTGCAAACTCTGCATCTTTTGTTGATCAAGGGTGGTCTTGAAAGTAGCCAGCATCATGATGCCACGGACAATCAAAGTGACGAAGACAATGGCCCAAATCTGGCCAACGCCGCTTAAAGCGGGATCCATGCCATAAGCGAAGGTGTCGACCATCCAAGAAATCGGATAAACCAACAAGCCTTCCAAGAAGCCTCGGCTCCAGGCATAAGACCAAGTCTTTTTCTCAATCGAAACTTCCCAATCGGCATAATTGCCGTAGTGGCCGAAGAAATCGGTTTGGGTCGCGATACAGCTGCTGACCGAATTAACCTTAGAAGTCACGCTGCTTTGATATAAGGAATAGAAGTCGCCGCTCGGGCAACCATCAACGCCCAACCCGGCTTCTTTGGAAACGGATAACTCGGCGGTCCATTTGGCAAAATAGCCCCATAAAGGATGGTCCGTGACTTCGCCCTGGTCATTGGTTGTGCGGCCAGAAAACTTCATTTCGCCATAGCGGCGAAGGATCGAATTCCCGCCATTGTTGTTGTCTTTGAGGACGATTTGGTTGCTAGCAATCTTGGCTTGATCAGCGGTCGGATTGGGAAGCTTATACGGGTTCACGCACCACGTGGTATCGCTAACCGTAGCGACAGTAATGGACTGGATAAAATCCGGATGAGCGCCTTTAAGCGTGGTAAACGAACTGTCATCTTCATATCCGCCCGTTTGATAGGCTTCAGTGATGGCGGCACGAAGGGTATAGTCATCGATCGCCGAGAGATATTGAATCGTCGGAATGCGGTAGCCGCTGCTATTGGCGGAAGAAATGATCGAGTTCAAAAACGAGGCCTTATTCGCCGTATAGCTCACCGTCGCGGGAGTGGTGCTCGTCGAGGAGGTCGAAGAGACCGTGGTTGCGCTATCGGAAGTCGCCGAAGTGGCGCTGCTCGCGCTTTCCGCACTGGATGAGGTGGTGGTTGAAGAACCGCCCTTGACTGTGGCAGGAATGTATTTATAGACGGTGGCGTTCCCATCGATGGCTAGGGCCGCTTGGTTTAATCCCAAGATCTTGGTATAGGAATCGGTGACAGTGTAACCGGTAGGAATGTCGGCTTTCTCGCAATAGACCGTGACGCCTTGCTCATAGGGATAAGCCATGTTGGCTTTATCGGTGCTCGTGCAGAAGTTGGCGGTGCAGCTCGAAAGCAAAACCACTCCAAGAGAGAGGGCAGCGAATCCGAGCAATTTCTTAGATGTGTTTTTCAATTCTGGGGTTCCTTTATGTGGCCGAGGGACGTCAAGAGTTCCTCTTGTTCGCTCTGGTAGGCTCCAGTGTCGTAGCTGGGGCGGACGACGATGATGAGGTTGACCGAGGTATTCAGGTCATAGCCACCGGCAATCATGGCACGGATTTGGCGTTTGATCTTGACCCGTTGAACTGCTCCGCCGTTCTTTTTGCTGACGGCAATGCCGATCCGCGCTTGCCCTTGATTGGGTTCGTAGTAGATCGAGTAGTGGGGCGATTTAAGAGGCTTCCCCGACCGAATAAGGCGATCGAACTCTTGATGTTTAAGGATTCGAAATTGCCTTTTCATGGTCGCTCAAAAGAGGCGATTAGGCCGAAAGTTTTTCGCGGCCTTTAGCCCGACGGCGAGCTAAGACTTTGCGACCGCCGGCATTAGCCATACGGGCACGGAATCCATTAACGTTGGTGTGCTTTTTCTTCGAAGGCTGGTAAGTTTTTTTCATAGCGTGTTTCTCCTGGTTCTTTGCGCTTGTGCGGGACTAATTATAAGGTGAGACCTTTCCTAAGACAACAAAATATCGCGCGGGTGCGCATACACGTTTACCCTTTAAGAGCCCTTGAAAGGTTTGAAAAAGGCCAAAAAGAGGAAAACTATCGTTTTTCAACAACACTGGTGGAAATTCGGTTCACAAAGCGTGCCAAAGTCGGCAAAACCTCGATAGCATCGGCAAATTGTGCTGTGGAAAGAAAGAGTTACCATCGGATGTTTCCTGAGTTTTCAACAATTTCAAATTTTGCGAAAAGTTTTCCACAAGTTATCCACAATTCAAAAGTTGTGGAAAGCGTAAATTAGGGTATTTACGGCCTTTTGAAAGCCTTGAAATGTGGATAAATCAATTTTTGCTCTTTTTTCCGTGATTTGTGGCTGTGGAAATGCTTTAATGTCCTCGGTAAAAATTATGGTCCAAACAATCTCGGAAATCGTCGCCCTTTGGAGTCGGATCTTGGAGAAAGCCAAGGTCAAGCTCAACGACCAGAGGGTTTTTGATTCGTTTTTGTCCGATTCCTATATTCATCACATCGACAATCAAACCATGTATGTGGCCGTTAATTCTGGTCTTGCCGCCGAGATTTTAGGCAGCAAATATCAAACGATGCTCGATGAATCCGTCCAAGAAGCGACCGGCACGAACTTCAAGCTTGTCTTCATCGAAAAAGCCAAGATTACTCAGACCAACGAAATCAAACCTTCCGCTCCAACTTTCTTCGCTGACGCCGCCCTTAATTCTGCCTACACCTTCAAAACCTTCGTGGTCGGACCTTCCAACCGCGAAGCCTATCAAGCCTCCTTGATGGTGGCCCGCAATCCCGGCCAGCTCTATAACCCGTTATTGATCTTCAGCGATTCCGGCTTAGGTAAGACCCATTTGCTCCACGCCATTGGCAATTCCATCAAAGAAAGCCACCCGACCGCTCGAGTTCTTTACGTCACCGCCGCCGACTTTGTCGATGAGTACATCAAGTACGCTCACGGCGAAAAGGAAGGGGATTCGCTACAGACTTTCTTCAAAAATTCGGTCGACGTCTTCCTGGTCGATGATATTCAGTTCCTCGTGGGAAAACGGGGCACCATGGAGATGTTCTTCGTTGTTTTCTGCGCTTTGGTGAACCAAGGCAAGCAAATCGTCATTACCTCCGATCAACACCCCAACAAGCTCGACGGCCTCGACGAGCGCCTCAAGACCCGCTTCATCCAAGGCCTCACGATCGACATCAAGAAACCCGACGTCACCACCAGCGAAGAAATTCTGAAGATGAAGATCGAAGCCAACAACCTCGACGTCAATGATTTTGACGGGGACGTGCTATCGTTTTTCGCCAACCGCTTCTCTTCGTCCGTCCGAGAACTCGAAGAGGCGCTCAACCGTCTTCTCTTCTACACAATCAACATCAAACCGACCAAGCACATCACTCTCCAGACCGCCATGGAAGCCATTTCGGGCTTAATCGATGTCCAAGACGATCAAACTAAGCTTTCCGAGAGCCGCATCATCGCGGTGGTGGCCGATTACTACAACCTCACCCCTTCGCAACTCACCGGCAAAATCCGGACCTCGCAAATCGCCTTGGCCCGCCACATCGCCATGTACCTTATCCGCACCCTGCTCGACGTCCCCTTCACCAAGATCGGGATGCTCTTCGGGGGCAAGGACCACGCCACGGTGATGAACGGGGTACAAAAAGTGGAAAACGAAGTGAAGACTAATCCCGCTACTCAAAAAGCCATTTCCGACCTCAAGAGCAAGCTGACAAAATGAAGGGGTTTATTTAATAAATAAAAAGATATCAATGAAACCCGTCTCCATGATAGAATTAACCTAAGCGGAAAACGGACGACTTATCTACAATTTCCACCGACACAATACTTATTATTATTATTAGACTTAAACGAATTAACGGAGGAATTAAATTCCATGCGCCTGTCCATCGACAAAACTCAATTCTTAAAAGCTCTGAATAGCGCTTCTCATGCCGTTGCGTCCAAAGGGCCGTTACCCTTGCTCAGCAACCTCAAGCTCGACCTCAACGAAAAAGGTCTCGAAGTCACTGGCAGCAATCAAGACATCACCGTCAAGGCGACTGTGCCGTACATGATCGGCGACAAGGAAATCATTCGAAACGCCGGAGTGGGTTCCACCTTGGTCAATGCCCACATTCTCACCGAAATCGTTCGTCAGATCGAAGGCGCTGAGCTTTCCATCGAAGTCATCGATGACGCCATCGTGAAAATCGATGACGGCAAGTCCTCGTTCAAACTCAACTGCATCAAAGCCGAAGAATACCCCGACATCGATCTTGAACCGACCGGCGCCAGCTTCGAGATGAAGTGCGCTGACCTCACCGCCTTAGTCGAACAATCGGCCTTCGCCGCCTCCGCCAAGGAACAGCGGCCGGTTCTCACCGGACTCAACCTCCGCGCCGAGAATGGCCTATTGGTTGCCACCGCGACCGACTCGGCCCGCCTTGCCCGCAAGCAAGTCGCCATCGACTCCGACGTCAAGTTCTCTTGCAACGTCCCGGCCCGCAACATCCTCGACATTGTCCACCTCTTCGAAAACGCCGAGAAAGTAACCTTGGCGATTTCCGACAAGAAAATCCTCTTCGATTTCGATTCGACCATCGTGACCTCTCGCCTCATCCCTGGCGATTACCCCGTCACCGACTCGATCATCCCGGCGACGTTCAATTTCTTCCTCGAGGCCAACGCCCAGGAATTGCTGAGCGCCATGGGACGCGTCCGCGTCCTCTCGGTCGATAGCGAACCCGTCGTTAAGCTCACGATGCAGGAAGACGAAGTCGAAGTTTCCGCCAAGAGCGATGCCAATGGATCCGGCCTTGAGAAGATCTCGACCTTCCAATTCACCGGCGAACGCCTGGCCGTCTCCTTCAACAGCCAATTCGTGATCGACGCCATCCGGGCGGTCAAATCCGACGATGTCACCATTTGCTTTATCGGCGAAATGAAGCCGTTCGTTGTCAAGAACCCCAAAGATGATTCCGTCATCGAATTAATCACGCCTATGAGGACTTTCTGAGCCCGCTGAAGGCATTCTAAATCGTCGCTAAAAATGGTAGATAAATGTCTACCATTTTTTACTACGTAGTAGTAAACTATATTCATGGGAGTCAACCCGATTTTTATGAACGCTGAAATTAAGAAAATTGTCATCACGAGCGAGTACATCACCCTGGGGCAGCTTTTGAAGTTTACGCACATCATTTCCCTTGGCAGTCAAGAGAAGTCCTATCTCGCCTCCCACCAAGTTCTGGTCAACAGTGTGGCCGATAACCGGAGAGGGCGCAAACTCTATCCCGGCGATAAGGTTAGCCTTGAACAGGGCAGCTTTGAGATCGTGAAATGATCCTCACGCATCTCGAGCTTCGGAATTTCCGGAGTTATTCCGAGCTCCAGTTGGATTTCGCGGAGGGGTTAAACCTCATCCTCGGACCTAACGCGGTCGGGAAAAGCAATTTGGCTGAAGCCATCCATTACCTCTCGCTTGCTCGTAGCTGGCGAAGTCAAGATGACCGGCTTCTGATCAAGGACGGGTGCGAAAGCGCCCTTATCCGAGCGAACGTCAGCGAAGGCGGATTGACCCGCCAAATCGAGATCGAAATCGCTCGGGGTCATAAACGGATCGCCATCAATGGTAAGAACGTTCGTCGCATCTCCGAGCTCTCAAAGCTCGTGAACGTCATCGTCTTTGCCCCTAGCGACGTCGGCTTGTTCGTGAATAGCCCGGGAGAAAGGCGAAACTTCCTCGACGTGGCTCTCTCCAAGCAGTCGCTGGACTACTTCAGCCTCATCTCGCGTTACAACCGTCTTCTCCTCGAAAGGAACGCCGCTCTTAAACGGGGCAACGTCGACCTCAAAGTGGTGGAAGTGCTGACGCAGCAGATGATCGAGGTGGCGGAACCTCTCGTCAAGCTTCGCCACATGTACGTGAATGAACTGAACCGGGTTTTACCCGATCTCATTCATGAACTGCGCGACCCCGCTAGCCAAGCCTCCATCGTCTATCACCCCTTTGTGAAAGACGACGGCGCCTTCGCCAAGACGGCCCAGCAAGCGTTTAAAGAGGCCTTAGAGAGCGATTTGCTTCATCGCTCGACGTCGATAGGCCCCCACCGCGAAGACTTCCAATTCCGCTTAAATGGGAAGAACGTGGCCGACTATGGAAGCCAAGGCGAGAACCGGTTAGCGGTCTTGTCCCTGAAACTTGCCCCCTACTTCCTCATCGAAGACGCGGACAAGAAACCGATCTGCGTGCTCGATGACGCGACCAGCGAACTCGACCCCGCTCATCAGAAGGCCCTTGTGAACTTCGCTAAAGAGAAGCTCCATCAGGTCTTCATCACCGCGACCACATTAGAAATCGAAGGCGCGTCGATCATCGACGTGTCCGCGAATAAAGCCATCAGGAGGAAATAATCATGGCAGACGACATCAAAGACGAAACGAAACCCGGCCCCGTCGCCGAGGAAGACAAATTCACCTATAAAGAAGAATCGGTCGCCAACGAAAAGGAACTCGAGAAAGTTCAAGAGTCCTACACCGCGAGCAATATTCAGGTTCTCGAAGGCCTCGAGGCGGTCCGTAAACGCCCGGGCATGTATATCGCAACCACGGCCGCGGCCGGCTTGCACCACCTCGTTTGGGAAATCGTGGACAACTCCATCGACGAAGCCTTGGCGGGTTATTGCAAAAACATCGAAGTCACCATCAACAAGGGCGACTCGGTCACCGTCGAAGATGATGGCCGTGGCGTTCCGACTGATGTTGTCGCTAAATCTGGCCTCTCGGGCGTTGAAACCTGCTTCACGATCCTCCACGCCGGCGGCAAATTCGGCGAAGGCGGAGGCTACAAAGTCTCCGGCGGTCTACACGGCGTCGGCGCATCCGTTGTTAACGCCCTCAGCTCCTGGATGGAAGTCCGCGTTTTCCAAAATGGCGGCGAATTCTTTATCCGCTTTGAAAACGGCGGCCATCCGCTCGAACACTTAAAGCGCGTTGGCGATACCACCAAGCGCGGCACCATCGTCACCTTCCAACCGGATCCGACGATCTTCACCGAAACCACCGTCTACGATTACGACACCATCAAGAACCATCTCCGGCAGATGGCCTTCCTCAATGGCGGCATCAAAATCACCCTGACCGATAATCGCGGCGATACCCCGGTTACCGAAACCTTCTTCTATGAAGGCGGCATTAAGGAATACGTCTCTTACATCAACCAGAACAAACTTCCGGTCAACCCGACCGTAATCTATTGCCAAGGCGCCGAAGACGTCATCCTGCTCGATGGCAAAACCGAAGAGCGGATTTACGCCGAAGTCGCCCTCCAATGGACCGATAGTTATTCTGGGGATGGCATTTATTCGTTCTGCAATAACATTTCCACCAAGGAAGGCGGCACCCACGTCGAAGGCTTAAACCTCGCGCTCAACCGCATCCTTAACGACTATGCCCGTCAGTTCAAATTCCTCAAAGAAGACCAAGACAACTTCACCGGCGACGATTGCCGCGAAGGCCTTACCTGCGTCGTCTCGGTCAAACACCCGAACCCGCAATACGAAGGCCAGACCAAGACCAAACTCGGCAACTCCGAGGTTCGTAAGATTGTCTCGACCGTTGTGGGCAACGATCTCGAGAAATTCTTGCTTGAACACCCCAACGAAGCCAAAGCCATCATCGAAAAGATTCAACTGGCTTCCAAAGCTCGCGATGCCGCTCGCGTCGCCCGTGAAAAGATTCGTAAGAGCGCCCTAGAAATCACCACGCTCCCCGGCAAACTTGCCGATTGCAGTTCCCGCGATCCGGAAATTTGCGAACTCTACATCGTCGAGGGCAACTCCGCCGGCGGCTCCGCCAAGAACGGCCGTGACCGTGAGACTCAGGCCATTTTGCCGCTTCGTGGCAAAATTCTTAACGTCGAAAAGGCGCGTGAGGACCGCATTTGGGCCAACGCCGAAATCGGCAACATGATCACCGCGATCGGCGGAGGTATCCGCGACAACTTCGATGTCTCCAAGATCCGTTATCACAAGATCGTCATCATGACCGATGCCGATGTCGATGGCGACCACATTCGTATTCTTTTGCTCACCTTCTTCTACCGCTTCATGCGGCCGCTGCTTGATGGTGGCTTCATCTATATCGCTCAGCCGCCTCTCTACAAGATCGACTACAAGGGTTCGCCCTATTACGCCTATAACGACGCGCAACTCGAGGTCTTAAAGAGAGACTTACAGCTCAAAGCCGGTTACCCCTTCCAGCGGTATAAGGGACTCGGTGAAATGGATGCTCAACAGCTTTGGGAGACCACTATGGATCCGAAAGCTCGCAAGATGATCCGCATCACCGTCGAAGATGCTGCTCAAGCGGAAAAAGCGTTCACCGACCTCATGGGCGATGACGTTGAACCGCGTCGCGATTACATCCAAAAGAATGCCAAGTTCGTCAAGAACCTCGACATCTGATGAACAGGAGGAACACACATCATGGATAACGATGATCAGAAAAAGCTCGAAGGCGCTGCCGCCCCCGAGGACGACGATTCCCACGAAGGAACCGCTTCGGACGAAAAGCATATTTCTCACGAAGGCCAGCAGAGCGATGACGCGATGTTTGGTCATGATGCCGCTGTTTCGGGCGTCATTCCGGGATTGATTGACCGCGATGTCGCGGGCGAAGTCAAAACCGCCTTCCTTGACTACTCGATGTCGGTCATTGTGGCTCGGGCCATCCCCGATGTTCGCGATGGTTTGAAGCCCGTTCAACGCCGCATCATTTTCGGTATGAACGAAGAGGGCGTTCTTCCGAACAAACCCTATGTCAAATGCGCGCGTATCGTCGGCGACGTCATGGGCAAATACCACCCGCACGGCGACTCTGCTCTTTACCTCACGCTGGTCCGTTTGGCCCAGCCGTTCTCGATGCGTTACACCTTGGCCGATGGCCACGGTAACTTCGGCTCCATCGACGGCGATGAACCCGCCGCCATGCGTTATACCGAAGCCCGTATGAACAAGCTTTCGCTCGAAATGGTCCGCGATATCGATTCGGATACCGTCAACTTCGTCGACAACTACGATGGCACCTTGACGGAACCGGAAGTTTTGCCTTCTCGTTTCCCCAACTTGCTCGTCAACGGTTCCCAAGGCATCGCTGTCGGTATGGCCACCAACATGGCTCCGCACAATATGTCGGAAGCGATCGACGCGACCATCGCGGTTGCGAAGAATCCTAACCTCACTCCGTTAGAAATCATGCAGCAATATTTACCGGGTCCGGATTTCCCCTCGGGCGGCATTATTTTGGGCCGCAAGGGCATCATGGACGCCTATACGACCGGCCAAGGTTCGATCATGATCCGCAGCAAATATCACATCGAAGAGATGGAGAATGGCAAATCGCGGATTATCGTTACCGAGATCCCTTACCAGGTCAATAAGGCCTTGATGATCGAAAACATCGCTGATTTGGTTCGCTCCAAGATCATCGACGGCATCACCGATGTCCGCGATGAATCCAATAAAGAGGGCATCCGTGTAGTGATTGAGATCCGTAAAGACTGCATTCCGGAAGTGGTGGCCAATAACCTATTGAAGCATACCCAACTCCAGACGAGCTTTGGCATTATCAACCTCTGCCTCGAAGATGGAGCCCCGGCTATTCTCTCGGTCGACAAAATCATCAAAGACTATATCGAATTCCAGGTTCGCGTCATCACCCGCCGCACCAAATTCTTACTCAAACGCGATGGCGATCGTCTCCACATTGTGGAAGGCTTATTGCTCGCCCACGACAACATCGACGAAGTCATTCACATCATCCGTGGATCCAAGACCGATGAAGAGTCGGGCAAGAAACTCAATGAGCGTTTCGGCCTTACCCAACCGCAAATCGACGCCATTTTGGCGATGACTTTACGGCGCTTACAAGGCATGGAGCAAGATAAGCTCCTCGCCGAAAAAGCGGAACTCGAAAAGAACATCCAAGAATATAACCGTTTGCTTTCTAGCCGCGAAAACATCATCGATCAGATGATCAAAGAACTGCTCGAAATCAAAGGCAAATTCGGCGATGAACGCCTCACCGAGATCACCGACGAAGCCGGCGACATTGAGAACGAAGACCTCATTCCGCAAAAGAACATCCTGGTCGTCCTAACCCAGAATGGTTACCTTAAGCGCATGGACGACGATACCTTCTCCGCCCAGCACCGCGGCGGCCGGGGCATCACCGGTATCAAGACCACTTCAGGCGATATCGTGAAGCTGATGAAACACACCAAGACCCACACCGACATTCTCTTCTTCAGCAGCATCGGCAAAGTTTATCGTATGCGTGGCTATCAGATCCCCGATTCCGGCCGTATCGGCAAAGGTATGCCAGTCGTAAACTTCCTCAACCTCGATCAAAACGAGAAGATCGTGGCGATTCTCCCCTGCGATGAATATCCGGAGACGGATTACCTCTTCTTCGTGAGCGAGCACGGTGTCGTCAAACGCACCGCCCTCACCGAATTCGCTTCGATCCACACCAACGGAAAAATCGCGGTCTCTCTCCGCGATGGCGATAGCCTCTTCGATGTGAAACACACCAGCGGCAATTGCTACATTTCGCTCGCCGCTGATAATGGCAAACTCTGTTCCTTCCTTGAGAAGGATGTCCGCGCCATGGGCCGCAGCGCGGCCGGCGTCACCGGCATGAATCTGAAGGATGGCTCGAGCGTCATCGGCGTCACCACTTCGGATGAAGGCCACATGATTTTAGTCTTAACCTCCTTGGGCTATGGCAAGATGAGTTACGCCAAAGACACCGACTTACCCGATGGCCGCCACTATGATGGCTACCGTCTCACCAAGCGCGGCGCTAAAGGCGTCACGACGGTGAAAGTCACTCCGAAAAATGGCAAACTCGTCGCCGTTCGCGCCGTCGAAGGCGATGAAGATCTTCTCGTCATCACCCAACAGGGCATCGTTATCCGCACTCCGCTAAGCGAGGTCAAGATCGCTGGCCGCAACACCCAAGGTGTTAAGGTCATCGCCCTTGAAGACAAGCAACGCGTGGCTTCGATTTCGATCGTTCCGCATGAAGAGCCGGGCGAAGATGACGGCACCGACGACGAGACTCTCAGCGACGAGGAAACTCCTAGCGAAACCGCCCCGGTCGATACGACTCTAAAAGATGAGAAGCCGGTCACCCCGGATTCGCTTGATGATGGCCTCGATGAGGACAAATCCAGCAAAGACGATGACGATGACGGCAAAATCTAATCGATGAAAGTTCTGATCTATTACCAACCGCCCAAAGGCCACGACGTCTACGAAGGCACCCGTTTAAGGAAAACCTTAAAGGGCGCCTGCGAGGTGTCGGAGGTCACTTGGGTCGACAACTTCTTAGCTTTACCTGACATCGTTCACTTCCTTTCGCCTCATGACGAAAGCAAGGCCAACGACGCTCGGGACGATGGCTATAAAGTTGTCTTTTCTTTAGGCTATAGCGAGAACGATCCGAACGCTCGTTTCTTTGATTATGATAAGGAGGGTAAACCCCACTTAGGATACCGGGCCCTCCGGGTGCTTAACCAAGCTGACATGATTTTGGTCCCCAACGACGCGATTGCCGATTTGCTTTCCCAAAACGGTGTCACGGCCCCCGTGAAAACGTTGCCTCCCGCGGTTAACCTCAGCCGTTTCGAATTCGAAAATGCGGCCGAACGCAATATCTTTAAACGGTATTATGGGGTCCGCGATGAGGAGAATTATTGCCTCACCTGCGGGGACTATGGCGATAAAGCGGTTCGGAATAACCTCAAAGAGATCGCGCGGGCCTGCCCCAAAGTTCGTTTCTTTTTCTTCGGAACCAAGAAACATGGCCAAGGCAGTGCTTTCTCCTTACGGCATTATGCTTTCCGCTCGCCAAAGAATATCTCATGGAACCTCATCACGGAAGACGATGTCTATCGTTCGGCGATGCTGAACGCCACCTGTTACCTCTTGCTCGACAATTGCCACCCGGATTGCACCACCCTCTATGATGCTTTCGCCGCCAAAACCCAAGTGGTGGCTCTCGGGGATCAGCGCTTCAACCCCATCTTGAAGAATAAAGAGACCTGTTTTCTCGCTTCTTCGCCTGCGAAAGCCGCTAAGCTGATCAGCAGCCTCTCGAAAGGCGGGGATAACTCGACTATAATGGCGGGGTATCTTTTAGCGAAGCAAAGTTCCCTCGCCAATCTTGGTAAGAAACTCAAAGCCGTCTATGCCGATCTGCTGAAAGATAAACCAGTTGTGGAGGACATCACAAAATGATCGATGTCAAAGTCATTCTAGAAAAGCCGGATTACGTCAAAGCTGCCTTAGCGAAGAAGGGTTGGGATTTTGATCCGAAGCCCATCATCGCGCTTTCGCAGCAACGTCTCGATCTCTTAAAGAGCACCGAAACCAACAAAGCCGAACAGAACAAACTCTCGGCCTCCGTCCCTGTCGCCAAGAAAAACGGGCAGGACGTGCAGCCGATTTTCGCTAAAGTGAAAGCTTTAGCCGCGGCCAACAAAGAGAACGAAGCGAAACTCGCCGATGTCGAGGCTCAATTAAAGGCCCTCATCGAAGTGCTGCCCAATATGCCGGATCCCGATCTCGCCGCCGGCGGTAAGGAAGCCAATCATCCGATTTATCACTTCGGCAAAGAACCCGAATTCAAGGGTTTCACTCCGAAGAATCACGTTGAACTCGAAGAGAGCTTAGGCCTCATCGATTATGTCCGGGGCGTTAAGGTCTCGGGCTCGGGCTGCTGGATCTATACGGGCCTCGGCGCTCAACTCGAATGGGCTTTGCTCAATTATTTCATTACGACCCATCTTGCCGATGGTTATACTTTCATCCTTCCGCCTCATATGCTCAATGAGCAAAGCGGCTACACGGCTGGCCAATTCCCAAAATTCATCAACGACGTCTTCTGGGTCGACGGCACCAATCCGCGCAAGTTCATGCTTCCGACCGCCGAAACTGCCCTCGTCAACCTCTACCGCGACGAGATTCTCTCGATCGACGATCTGCCGAAGAAATTCTTCGCTTATACCCCGTGCTACCGCAACGAAGGCTTAAGCTATCACGCCGATGAACGTGGCTGTGTCCGCGGCTATCAATTCAACAAGGTCGAAATGGTCCAATACACCACCGATGATGGCTCGGATGCCGCCTTCGATGAACTGGTTAATAAGGCCAAGAAGTTGGTGGAAGGCTTAGGGCTTTGCTATCAGGTCGATAAGCTTGCCGCCGGCGACTGCTCGCACTCGATGGCTCGCACCTACGACATCGAAGTCTTCATTCCCTCGATGCACATCTACAAGGAAGTCTCGAGCGTTTCTAACGCCCGCGATTACCAGGCTCGCCGCGGTATGATCCGTTACAAGGATCACCAGGGCAAAGTTCATTTCTGCCACACCTTGAACGGCTCGGGTCTTGCCACCTCCCGCGTCTTCCCCGCCATTTTGGAGCAGTTCCAACAAGCGGATGGCTCGGTCATCATCCCCGAAGTGCTCCGTCCGTTTATGGGCGGTCTCTCGGTCTTAAAACCGATTAAGAAGTAAGGCGTTAACGAAAAGGTTCCTTCACGTTTGAGGGAACCTTTTTTTCTTGGACGATTAATTCCCGGAGCGGTCTTCTAAATAGTAGGTATCGGTCTCGCGGTTATAGTGAATTTCGAAGCGGGGAGCAAAGTTCGCGAAGTAACACCGGAGCTCGCTGATATAGCGTTTGAAGGTGATGTCGCTGATTTCCGTGTTCGCCATAAAAGTGCTCTTGGTGAGTTGATGGTCTTCAAGAAAGTCATCGTACATGGCGAGAACCGCCTGCGTTTTCGTGATAGACATAAGGATTCCTTCGTTCGTGTGGAATCCATTATGAAAGCCGTCAGGGACTTAATTTGATACTTTGACCTTGAAGATTAACGCGTGACGTTTTCGATGGCTTTTACCAGATAATAAGTGTCGTGGGAACGGTCATAAATGACTTCGTTATAAGGATCAAAGTTCGCAAAGTAGCACCGGAGCTCGCTGATATAGCGTTTGAACGTGAGACTGCTGATATCCAGTTCCTGAAGAGCGTCCGCCTTTTTTAACTGCCCGCTAACACGCAAAGAATCGTAAAGCACCAAAACACCCTGAGTCTTGTTAGTCTTCATAAAAATCTCCTTGAATTGAGGAGATGCATCTCCAGAGATCATGAGTCTCTGATCCGGACACCCAAACTATAAAAGAGAGGGGACATCCCCTCAATCAAACATGATGAAAAATCGGTGAAAATTATTGGAATCAGTCTGCGAGATAATAAACGATAACCGACTCCCCAATGAAGGTGTTGTTCGCCGAATTTCTGAGGTTAAAACTGACGCTCCAATTTGACCCGGTTGTATTCACTTCATCAACGCGGAAAGTGGTTTTCATTTGCAAGGAATCGGGAAATTCGGTGCTGACGACACTGAGCTGATTCGAATATCGGGTAGCGATGCGATAAAGCGAGGGATCGTATGTCTTTCCGTCCTCCATTCTCACATCGATAGTTATCGCAAAAGTATCGCCGATCTTTACATCGACGAACTGAGAACCGTTACAATAGGACAAAACGTTAACAATGCCCGGGAAATTGGCTTTGGTCGTCGCGCTGATGATGGGGTTATAGATTTTGAAACGGTGAAGCTTGCTATAAGCTGCCTGGGTGAGGGTGTTTGTGACCATGACGGTGAAGTATCGATAGGATCCGCTATTGTAAGGGGTGGCAGTGATGGTCAGGGTCTTACTGAGCTTATCGTTCCCGCTGAGTGCGACGTCGGTTGGCCCAGTTCTTAAAGTGAAGGTCACGGTGTATTTGCTCTCATCGAAATAGTTGCTGGGCGTAGGCAGCAAGGCGATGGTGTGATCTCCCACGGCTGCTTCCTTTTCTAAAGACGAATCATCGAGGACGGCCTCGAAACCTTTTAAGCCTGGGAAATCGGAGGAAATGTCTGGAGCTTCGCTGCTTAAACTTGAAGAAGAGGTGGCGCTGTCGCTCTCTAGCGAACCGATTTGGGAGCCATTCTTTTGCCGGTTCGCGTTGAGAATCATCGGTACGGCGATGGCGGTTCCAACTCCGAGCACCAAAAAGGCGATCATGAAACCGATAAGACCTTTCCGGAAGGCGACCCTCTTTCGCGAAAAGACGGGGGAGGTGAGGGGTAATTCGATCGATTGGTAGAAGAAAGCCGAGGGAGTCAACTCATAGTATTCAAGCAAGGCATCGACCACATCGAGAGTCGGCAAAGAATTGCCTTGCTCATAATTGATAATGGTCCGTTTGCTGACTCCAAGAACATTCCCTTCTTCCGCGAGAGAAAGCCCCTTCTTAGTTCGTAAGGCCACGAGGTTATGAGCCACGAGTTTCGCATTGATGGGATCATTCTTTCCCGTAAACGGGGTGGCGGGGACATTACGATTCAACAAGTCATCGAGCGACAACTTTAAAAGATTGGCGAGTTCGGGTAGAACCGTCACCGAAATCTTCGATTGGCCAGCTTCAAAGACGCTGATGGCTTGAGCGGTATAACCTAAAGTTTTACCCAAATCGCTTTGGCGCAACTCCAAATTTTTACGGCGCTGGCTTACGAAATGCCCGAGGTCTTCTTGTTTCATCGTTGCTTTAGATTTTAGTCCTTTCGCTTCAAGCTGAAAAGCGCAGTTATGCGTGAAGATTTATGCCTGTTAAGTTGGGGGAAGACCTTTGGTTCCTTGCCTTTAATTTAGAGGATGCTTCTTCTTGGTGGAGAATTCTGGTATCTTCGACCTCGTTTTGGCTTGGGCTTTTGCTATAATAACTACGCCATCGCGAAGGACGATTTGCGAACCAGGTCAGGTGGGGAACCAAGCAGCCTTAAGCCTATTGCCCTTGTGCGGTGGTTTATTATTAATTTATGGAATCCGATGAATTTTATATGGCCGTGGCTTTGGAAGAAGCTCGTTTAGCGGCCCAAGAAGGCGAAGTCCCCGTTGGTGCGGTTGTTGTTTATAAAGACGCCATCATCGCGAAAGGCCATAATCATCGCGAAGCGAAGAAGGACATTTCTTCCCACGCTGAAATCGAAGCGTTAATGCGAGCCGCTCAGCATCTTGGCTCTTGGAGCCTTCAAGGCTGCACTCTCTACGTAACCTTAGAACCCTGCCTCATGTGTTCCGGGGCAATCATGCAGAGCCGAATTCATCGTTTGGTTTTTGGAGCAAATGACGAAAAGAAGGGGGCCGTGGTGTCAAATTTCTTTGTTTTCGATAATCCACAAGCCGAGGCTCACCCGCTGATCAATAAAGGCATCCTTAAGGACGAATCCGAGGCTTTGCTCTCGACTTTCTTTGCCAGTAGACGCAAATAATGCCAAAATTATTCTTATGAAGAGAAGTTCTGCCTTCCTTGTCTTAGCGACTACTACTTTGCTTTTAAGCGGTTGCAACAAAAAGAGTTCTACCTCATGGTCGAGCTTTTCTTATGGCTCTTATTGCCAGGCCGATTCGCCTTTCTCCTTTGATGCCGGGACTGCTTTCAGCGATTTCGTGAAAAACTTCGCTGGGGCCAAGGTGACTTATTCCAAGACCAAGGACACGTCGATCGTGAGCAAAAAGGTCTATTACACTTATGGCATCGACAAGATCTATCGCCCGGTTGCTAACCCGGTTGCTTCTGGCCTTTCTGCCTATTACGAAAAAGGCGATGAGACTGCGATTCAGGCCGTATTCACTGCGGCCGCCAGTGCGGATATCTACCCCAACAAACTCGTTTATTCTTACCTCAATAAGCTCGATTTGGGGGTCGCGGGGAAACTCGATTGGCATAGCAACGACGAGAAAGAAAATGATTTTACGGAAACGCGGAGCAAGAACATTACCCGTTATCAGGGGCCTAACTCCTTAATGCTTGATGGGACGGTCGCTTACGCCTTAGATTCCTACGAAGATTATGCCAAAGATGCTAATTTCGTGATTGTTAACCGTTCCAAGAGCGGTAACTATCAAATGAGCCGCGACGGTTATTGCGAACTCAAGGATAACATCAACGAAGCTTATTCCTTCAATCAGGCGGAACTTAAGGTCGCTGGAACCTCCAAAACAACGACACCCTCCTCGTACAATTACAAAATCAACACCAAGTATACCCACAGCCTTTATCAAGCCGATCTAGCCTTGGGCTTCACCAAAGGGTTTATGAGTTACTTCAGTTCGACCCTTGCTGCCGCCGGAGACTATGGCGATGCCACCGAAAGCGGTCTTCCTAACCAAGATGGCAGTTTCTTTAGCTATCAAGCGAGCAGTCTGCCCGCTAGCGAAGGCCAGGGGATTGAGATCGCCCTCCATCTTTGCAAGCAGTACACCGACGACAAAAATACGACGGCGACCACCGATGACGAAGTAATTCGTTATTTAATCGATGTGGTCTATCAAGCGAAAAATGGGTCCATTTCATCGTTCTCGTATGATGCTAAAACCACCTCTTCGATTGGAGGAGCCGCAACGAGAACCCTCAAAGAACAAAACGAAAATTATTCCTATTCCTTCGAAAGCAGCATTTCGGAGTTTTCCGGCAATAAAATTGACCTGACAAATCTTCCAATTAAGTCGACTGAAGATTTTGCATTTTAAATCCTAAAGGATTTTATTCGATGCCAACTTGCTTTCTTGTCGGTGTCTAAAAAATACCGAATAGTTTTGTCACCTTGGGGATTTTCGTTGTGGTATATTGAGGTGCTGGGAATGCCATGCTTGAACTCCGCCACATCCACAAAGATTACCTCGTTGATAAAAAGCCCTTCACCGCGTTGAAGGACCTTAACCTTTGCTTTGAAGACAAAGGTTTTATTGCGATTTTGGGTCCTTCTGGCTGCGGGAAGACCACTTTATTAAACATCATCGGTGGCCTCGATCATTACACTTCGGGGGACCTTCTCATTAACGGTCGTTCCACCAAAGGTTTCAAAGATCGCGATTGGGATACCTACCGCAACAAACGGATCGGTTTCGTTTTTCAGTCCTATAACCTGATCTCCCATTACACGATTCTCCAAAACGTCGAAATCGCGATGACCCTCAACGGCACCAAACGCAAGGAACGGGCCGCTCGGGCCAAAGAAGTCCTTGGGAAAGTGGGTTTAGGCGATGTGCTTTCTAAAAAACCAGCCCAGCTTTCGGGCGGTCAGATGCAACGGGTCGCGATCGCTCGTGCCCTCGTCAATAATCCCGATATCATTTTGGCTGATGAACCGACGGGCGCCCTCGACTCCGTGACCTCTGTTCAGGTGCTTGATCTCATCAAAGAAGTAGGCAAAGAGCGTTGCGTTATCATGGTCACTCACAACCAAGAGTTGGCCCAAAAATATGCGGATCGCATCGTCGAAATGAAAGATGGTGAAGTGGTTCACGACATCACGCGCCAGATTGCTATCGAAAAAACCGACGAAGTCGAATTTGCTGTCGCTCATTACGTCAACACTCCTGTCTATGTCCCTAAAGAAGACGCCGCCCCAATTTCTGAAAAGACCGGCGAAAAGAAAACGTCGATGTCCTTTTTAACCGCTCTTCGCTCTTCCGGACAAAACGTCCTCACGAAGAAAGGTCGGACCGCCTTGACTGCCGTCGCTTGCTCTTTTGGCATCATTGGTGTGGCCCTCGTTCTTGCTACCCGTAATGGCTTTTCCATTTATGTCGGAAACGTCGAGTCTGATGTTGCCGGTAGCGTGCCCATTACCGTCCAGCCGACCCAATACGATTATTCGACGGTCTACACCAATAACACCACCCTCTATCCCGATAACACTGATGTTCATATTTACGATGGATCTCAGCAAGCCTTTGTCGCTCATCGCAACAACTACACCCAAGACTATTTCAACTACATCGAAAAAACCTTGCCGAATTCCGGAGACAAATCCCACCAAGGTCTTAGCCAAGACATCATTTATAACCGCGATGGCCTCGATTTCCATTTCATCACGAAAGACGGAACCAAAGATACTTACATGCATGTCGACCAATACAAAAGCGCAGGCGGGCTTTCGTATGCCGTTTCAGCGGCCACCTCTTTGCCGACAACGGTCATGCATGAAATCTTTGCCGATCAAAAATACGATGTGATTTATGGCCGCAAACCCACTTCTCCGAATGACCTTGTTTTAATCATCGATAAGTACAATCAAGTAGATTTGGCGGTGCTTAAAAAGCTCGGCATTGTCGATTCGGATACGGTTTCTCATGCTGAGAAGATTGCTTTCAAAGACATTGTTTATGATGGCGACGGCGATACGAGTTATAAGGAATATAAGTGCTACAAGAACTCGGATTATTACCAGGTTAAAACCGCGACCCCAATAACGAACACAACGGAGACGTGGAAGCTAAAAGAATGGGATGGTCAGGTCGACGAGAATACGGTGACGTTAGCTCCGGGTACAACGGCCCAATATCGGCTGACCAAGGAAACGTCTACTCAAACCTTAACCCATTATTCGGCCCCGGCATCCTATGCGGATTGTTACAACAACGATGCCACTTATAATCCGATTACCTGCAAAATTGTTGGAGTTTTGCGGCCATCCACAAATAGTTATATTTCCTTAATGCCAGCCTCGGTGGGCTACCTTACTTCACTCAAAAATGAGATTTCTAACGACTATAACGCCGGGGAACTTGGTAACAAACTTGCGACCATCCAATCCTCTAACTTCTTTATTCCTCGTCGCTATAAAACCTCGGGCGATCCGACTTCTGGGGCGGCGGATAATGATGGTATTGCCATTTTAGAGAAAAACTCAGCGGCACTGTTGGCGAGTTTAAGCGCGCAGTCTTCTTTGTCCTCAACGTCTTTGCTTGGGGCCTTTACTGGTACCTATTGGTTCTTCCCCGCCTATTCGACGACCGACAAGACTTATGGCGGAACCAGTTCGTTCTCGACCTATATTACCTATTGTGAAGCCACAGGGGCCTCCTTTAATGACCTTGATCCCGCCCAGATTCCCGCGATTGGCGATTACAACGCCTGGCTCACTTTACTCCAATCTCCTGATTTCTATAACGGAACCAGCATTCGTTACCTTGTTTATTTCTCCTCTTATTCCGTTGTTACTTCCATCCTGATCTTTCCGGCCGCCCTTACCACCAAAGATAACCTTCGGAATTACCTTTCTGCTTATAACGATGGCAAAGCGGACGTCGATCAAATCAAATACGACGACGTGATGTCCACCTTTACCTCTTCTTTAGGAATCCTGATCAACGTCATTTCGGCCATCTTGATTGTCTTCGCTTCCATTTCGCTGGTCGTTTCTTCGGTGATGACCGCCATCATTACTTATGTTTCCGTCATTGAACGCACGAAAGAAATCGGCGTGCTCCGCGCCTGCGGGGCTCGTAAAATAGATGTAGGACGGCTCTTTGAAGCCGAATGTATTATCACGGGTTTTGTAGCTGGGGTGATTGGCATTGGTGTTACCTTAATTGCTTGCATCCCAATTAATGCGATTCTTGATCATCTCTACCCCAAGAACAATCTCTCGAGCATTGCTCAGCTCAATCCTTGGCACGCCTTAATCTTACTTGCTCTTTCTATTGTTCTTGCCTTCCTTAGCGGGTTCATTCCCTCACGAATCGCCGCCAAGAAAGACCCGGTGGTCTGTTTGCGGAGCGAGTAAATTAATCAATGAAATTTGAGTCATAGGAGGACCCAATCATGAAGATCAATCCCGAAGTTGCCAAAGCCTTAAAAGAAGGGCGAGCTGTCGTTGCGCTTGAAAGCACAATCATTTCTCATGGCATGCCCTATCCCCGCAACGTTCAAACCGCGATGCTGGTTGAAAAAACCGTTCGCGATAACGGCGCTGTTCCAGCGACAATCGGGATCATTGATGGCGAAATCACCATCGGTATGACGCCTGAAGAAATCGAAGTTTTCGGTAAACGCAAAGGAATCGCCAAGGTTTCAAAACGCGATCTTCCCATCATTGTGGCCAAGAAGCTTTGGGGCGCGACCACGGTCTCCGCGACCATGCTTTGCGCTCAAATGGCTGGCATTGAAATCTTCGTGACCGGCGGTATCGGCGGCGTTCACCGCGGTGCCGAAACAACTTGGGACGTTTCCCGTGATCTTCAAGAATTAGGAGACACTAACGTCACGGTGGTTTGCTCTGGCGCGAAAGCGATTTTGGATATCAAGAAAACCCTTGAATACCTCGAAACCGAAGGTGTTACCGTTCTTTCAAATGGCGCCTCCACCTTCGCGAATTTCTATAGTACTTCCTCCTCTGACCCCGTTGATGCGGTCTTCACTGATCCCGCCGAAGCCGCTGCTATAATTAAAGCAAAGCGTGACTTAAAGTTGAGTGGTGGTATTTTAATCTCGAATCCGATTCCTGCTGAGTTCGCCTTGCCCCACGATTACATCGATAAAATCGTCGATGATGCCGTGGCTGAGGCTGAGCAAAAAGGAATCAAAGGCAAGGATGTTACTCCGTTCTTGCTCAAACGCATCGTCGAATTGACGGGCGGGAAGTCGTTGGAGGCCAACATTCATCTCGTCACGAATAACGCTCGGGTTGGAGCCTTAATCGCCAAAGAATACGCTTGTCTTTGTCACAAATAAAGAAAGGAGGAGCAATGACCACTGAAGCCAAATTCAAATATGCCTTGAAGGAAATGATGCTCTCTCTCCCCCTCGAATCCATCAACGTCACCAGCCTTTGCGAGAAATGCGATTGCCATCGTCAGACCTTCTACTATCACTACCAGGACATCTACGACCTCATTGCCGCTATTTTCCTTAATGAGGACCTCGATGGTTTGGAGAAAGCCAAAACGGCTAAGGACGCCCTTTACGCGTTCCTAAATTATTGCCGCGAGAATTTTGTCTTTTTGCGTTCGACCTATAACTCTTCTGCCCACGATCTTCCCGATGATTTCATCTATGGCAAACTCATGAGTAAGTTTTTGACCATTCTTTCGACGGAGCGGAAAGCCAATGGCCTTAAGCTCGAAGAATGCCGCACCGTGGCACGCCGTTACGCTCGAATCGTATCCGATGAATTTGGTTATTGTTTCAAGGACGTGAAACTCACCCCTGAGAAATTTGCTCGCGAGATGAGCGCGTTCATTGAACAATCACTGGAAGTCTTACTTCCGGTGCTCATGTCTATGTCGAAGGGGGACAAGCATGATTGACTTTAATTTCGTGTCGCCGACCAAGATTATCTTTGGTCATGGAGCCGAAAGCAAAATCGGCGCCTTGTTAAGGGATTATGGATTTAAGAACGTGCTGTTGGTTTATGGTTCGGCCTCAATTAAACTGAATGGCCTCTATGGAAAAGTGGTGGCCTGGCTTGATGAAGCTGACATTCACCATGAAGAGATCTCGGGCGTTCGGGCCAATCCTAGCAAAGAACTTGTCACTCAGGGCGTTGCCTTGGCCTTAGCTAAGAAATGCGATGCGATTCTCGCCATCGGCGGGGGCTCAGTCATCGATACGGCCAAATCCATCGGCGTTGGTTATTACTATAAAGGAGATCCGTTTGACTTCAATCTTCATGTCGCCGTTCCTAAAAAGAGCCTACCCGTTGGTGTGATTTTGACGATTGCGAGCGCAGGTTCGGAACTTTCTAACTCCTGCGTTATTTCCGATGACACCAGCCACATTAAACAAGGTTTTAATTCGGATATCGTTCGTCCGTTATTTGCCATTGAAGATCCGGAATTAACCTATAGCGTCCCCGCCTATCAGACCGCTTGCGGTGTGAGTGACATCATGATGCACTCCTTGGAACGTTATTTCGCTCAAAGCGATGACCTTCAACTCGCCGATGAATGGGCGCTTGATCTCATCAAAAATACCATGATTGCCGGTAAACAGGCTTTAAAGGATCCTCACGATTACGAAGCTCGGGCTGCCTTAATGCTCGATTCCTCTTTGTCTCATAATGGCTTAACCGGCTTAGGCAAACCAAACCAGTTTGTCGTCCATCCTTTGGAACACGCCTTAAGCGGATATCGCAGCGATATTACCCACGGCGCAGGCGTTGCGCTTTTATATCCGGCTTGGGCGGAGTATGTTTATAAGCGGCAACCCCATAAGTTCGCTCATTTGGCAAAAGCCCTCTTTAAGATTAAGGGGACGGACGAACTCCAAGTTGCTATAATGGGTATCGATCAAATGCGAAAGTTCTTCGCATCGATCGGAATGCCAACATCCTTTAAAGAGGTTGGCCTCACCAAGAGAGATTTGCCTAACTTAGTTAATCTAGCGAGCGGTAACGGAACACGTGTGATTGGCTGTTACCCCCAATCACTAGATGCCAAGGACATCGAAGCTATTTATGCTTCCCTTGTCCGCTAAGGAGGCTTTTTTATGAAGAAAAACGACTTCGCCGCGTTCATTGTTTACGTGCTGATGTTTGCTTTGGCTGTTCTCATCGGTCTTTTAGTTATTCGCGGCGTTGTGAGCAATGCGACCAACTGGGGCATGCGGAATCCGATCCTCGTGGTCATTCTTTCTGTCCTGGTCGCCGTTCTCTTCAACGCCTTGCTCCTTGAGACCGGCCATTTGCTCGGTTACCTCGCGGGTGGATACACCATCTCGATGTGGTGCCTCCTTGGCTTCGCGTTAAAGAAGCAGCCTAATGGCAAATTCAAACCGCGTTTTTCGGGATTCGATGGTTTGACTGGCGAAACGAGAGTTGTACCGAAAGACGTTAAAAAGTCTTCGCCCTCGGCCTCAATCGTTTTTCCGTTGCTGGCGTTCTTGATTGAAATCATCGTCTGCGTTATCGTGATGGCCTTTGCCCAGCGCGATAAGAATATGGCCACCACCGGCAGCAAGATCGGCTGGCTGTATCTTTCTTCCATCATCTTCATGACTGTCGGCGGAATGATTTACCTCTATAACTATTTCCCCGCCCACCTCGATGCCGAAACCGATGGTTATCGCATGACTATTCTCACGAAGCCCATCAACCGTCAGGCCTATAACCAGATGCTGATTGCCCGCGATCGGGCAGCGAATAGCCTCCCGCCGCTTCCCTATCCCGTCTACGATGATGTGACCGATTTCACTTGGAGTCTTAATGTCTTGGCGGCCTATGACGCCGTTATGCGCGACAAGTATATTGAGGCGATTAAGATTGTTCAGCGAACCCTTGATACCGATGAACGAGTCTCGCAATCGACCAAAAACGAAGCCATGGCGATGAAGCTTTCGCTCGTTCTCCTTACCCTTAAACGCGACGATGGCAAAATCTATTACGATGAGAACGTCAATAACGACCATCGCAAATACTTAGCCACGCTTCCCGATGTTGTCGCGGCTCGTTGCTACATCTTGGTCGCGGGTGTGCTTGAAGGCAATGTCAACGAGACCAATTTCGCCGTCGACAAAGTCGATAAGCTCGTCAAGAAACTTCCGCCGGAAGCGTTACCCGCTGAGACCAAGCTTCTTAATCTTTCCATGACCCGTGTTAAAACGCTTCATCCGGATTGGACGCTGGATTCCATTGAGATTCTTAAATCTCCGGAAAAACCTGAGACCTCAGAACAAGCCGAGAAGCCTGAAGAACCAAAAAAGCCTGACGATCCCAATTCTTCCGCCCATTAATTCGCCTGAAAACACTGAAGCCGAGAACAACGGAACTTCAGTGTTTTTTATATGGTTTGCAAGACTAGATGCAGAACTTTAGAATTAGCCCAGCGAGGTAACCTATGAATCCAGTAGCCATCTTCTCCGACTCGACAATCGATCTTAATCCTGAGGACATAAAACGCTACGACATTCATCTCGTTCCTTTGATTGTCAACATGGAGGGGAAAGACTATTTTGACGGCGTAACCATTACCCCAGATCAGATTTATGCCTCCGTGGAAAAGACGGGGGATTTACCGGCGACTGCAGCGGTGGGACCAGAACGTCTCAAAGAAGCTTATGAGCCTTTCATTAAGAAAGGATTCGATATTGTTTTCGTTGGTATCGGTGCTGCGTTATCCGGAACCGTTCAGGCCTCCAATATTGCGGCTTCAGAGTTCCCTGAAGGCCGTGTCTATAGCGTGGATAGCCAAAACCTTTCTAGCGCCTCAGGCATCTTAGCCATCAAAGCTTGCGAGCTTCGCGACCAGGGCAAATCCGCCGCGGAAATCGCTAAGAGCATCGCCGAAATGTCGAACCGGGTCTCCGCTCAATTCGGAGTCGAGCGCCTCGATTACCTTAATAAAGGAGGCCGTTGCTCGGGCTTGGCCTTAATGATGGGGACATTGCTCCATATCCACCCCGTTCTCAAAGTAATTAATGGCAAACTTATTGTCTACAAAAAGCCGCGGGGTCGGAGCGAGGCTTTTTATGACGAAATGTTGGAGATCATCAAAGCCGATATGCCTAATGTCGATCAAGATATCGTCATGGTGACTCATGCGGGCATCGGCCAAGAGGCGATCGATTATATCGTGAGTCGTTTAGGCAAAATCGTGAAACCGAAATGCATCCATGTTACTCGGGCGGGAGCGGTTATCTCCTCCCACTGCGGTTATGGGACCATCGGCATTCTCTATCTCAAGACCAAATAAGCAAAAAGAAAGACCCCGGGGTGGCGTTATGCCGCTTCTCGGGGTCTTTTTCGTTTTCGGTTTACTTGCCGCCGATGGCCATCGCCTTGATATAGGCGTCCGCGCACGTGAGAGCGGAATCCTTGAGTTCGACTTGGTTATCGAAACCCTTGAGATCCGCGAACATCTTGAGCAGGTTGCCGCTTAAGGTGATGAGATTGAGCGGCTCTGCGATTTTGCCATCCCGGATCATGAAGCCTTGGGCTTGGCAAGAGAAGTCGCCGCTTTGCTCGTTCATGCCCGTGCCTAAACCGGCGATTTCGGTGATATAAACGCCTTCTTTAATCGGGGCGATGAGTTCGTAGAAACTCGCTTTGCCGGGCTTAACGAAGATGTTGGAGAATCCTACGCCGATCTTAGCGCCTTCCCAGGCGCCGTTGCCGGTGGATTGCACGCCATCTTTCTTCGCGGTTTCCCGGTTGTAGAAGTAAGTCTGGAGAACGCCCTTCTTGATGATGGCTTTGTTGTAGGTAGCGACGCCTTCATCGTCAAAATAGCTGAAGAAGACGTTCTTCGTGAGCGGTTTTTCTTCGATCGTCAGTTTGCTGGAGGCAATCTTCTGCCCGAGTTTACCGATGAGGAAGGAAGACTTCCGCTGAACTTCATCGCTGCTGGCGGATTGGAGATAATACTCGACGAGGGAAGCAACGATGTCGCTATGTAGAACGGCCGGGTATTGGCCCGAGAGGCATTGGGTCCCACCAAACTTGGCCAAGGCTTTCTTCGCGATTTTATCGGCGAAAGCTTTGGGGTCAAACTTGTGAAGATCGCTATCCAAGAAGATTTCGAAATCGGTTTTGACTTCCTCGCCTTGTTTAGCGACTGCACCGGCGGCGAAATAGAAGTAGTTGCTCTTTTGCTTTAGCTTTAAGCCAAAGGAGTTATAGAACTCGGAGGCAATTTCCTTCTCGGAATAATCGACTTCCTCGACTTCATTGATGCGGGGGTCGTAAGCAAAGATCGCGTCTTCGACCTGATGGAGCAGGGCGATCTTCTCCTCGACGGAGATTTGCCCAAGTTCGGGATTGAAGACGTTCTTCTTGTGATACTTCTCGGAGCCTTTAAAGATCTCAGCCCCTTGCTCTTTTTCAGAAGTCGAGGCCGTCAGGATGATCTGATCCACTAAGAAAGCGAAGGTATCTGCATTGAGCTTTTGAGTGGTGCCAAAGCCGAAGCGGCCGTTATAGATGCCGCAAGCAGTGACGCTTTGAGAATCAGCGACTTTGTAGTTGTCGATTTCTTTATGGAAGAGTTTGATCGAAAGAGAATCCGACCGGCTGATTTGGATCTGGCTTTGGGCGATTCCCTTGGATTCGGCTAGAGCAAAGAATGCTTTGAAGTTCATTCGAGTTTTCCTCCGCGACCACCAACGGTGATCTCTTTAATGCGAATCGTCGGTTGTCCGACATTAACGGGGATACTCCCCGAAATAGACCCGCACATTCCTTGACCCAGGTCGACATTATCGGCGACCCGGTCAATATTCATGAGGACTTCTTTGCCTGAACCAATCAAGGTGCAGCCCTTAACGGGTTCGCAGATTTTGCCATCGCGGATGATATAGGCTTCGGAGGCACTGAAGTTGAATTCGCCGGTGGTGGGTTCGACCGAACCGCCGCCAAAGTTGGCAACATAGATGCCCAGTTTTGTATCCTTAATAATATCTTCAGCTTTGTCTTTACCCGGGGCGATATAGGTATTGCTCATACGGGAAGTCGGTTCATAGCGATAAGACTCGCGGCGTGAGCAGCCATTCGCATCCATGTGGAGACGGCGACCATTGAACTTATCGACTAAGAAGCCAACGCAAACGCCGTCTTTGATCAGCTGATTCTTCTGAGTGACATGACCTTCCGAATCGATGTTATTCGAGCCCCATTCATTGGGCAAAGTGCCATCATCGAACGCTGAGACGATCGGGTTGGCGATCGGTTTGCCAATCGAATCGGAGAAGACGCTGAGATGTTTGGCGGTAGCGGTGGCTTCAAGCGAGTGACCGCAGGCTTCGTGGAAAATCACGCCGCCCCAACCATTGGCGATGACAACCGGAAAACGTCCTGAGGGGCATTCCTTAGCGGTCAGCATCATGATGGCTTTCTCGCCAACTTCTTTGGCTTTGGCTTTATAGTCAAGGACATGAGTAAACCAATTGAAATCCGTGAAACGTCCTGGGCCCGCAAACGAGGTTTCGATTTGCCCTTCGGCAGAGGCAGCGATGGCCACATCGACGACACGTCCCCGCTCTTCCGAGTTCTCATAGAGCTTGGCTTCAGGACCATCGGCCGCATAAATTTCAATTTGTTTGAGGTTACTGATGAGCCCGTTTTGGACGCGAACGATCCGCGGATCCACTCCGGCGGTAATGGCGTACCATTCTTTGAGATACGCGATTTTCTCCGCGACGGGGATGTCCTTGTAATGAGTGGTTACTTTGTTGAGTTCTTTGACCCGTTGCTTGGAAATCGAGGCAACGGTGATAACCCGTTCCCCTTGATAGGCTCCGGCCAATTTGCTGGCTAACGCCAATAAACTTTTGGCTCTTAAATCGCTGGTATAACCATAAACGCTATGAAGACCTTTAAGAATTCGAATGCCAGCCCCAAAACTTTCAGGGCCGCCGCACGACTCGACTTTGCCATTTTCAAGCATGACAATGTCACTGTCGTTTTGCTCCGCATAGATTTCAGCGTAATCTCCGCCCGTGGCGAGAGCTGCGTTAAGAACCTGCAGGGCCAATGATTTAGAAATCATTGTTCTGCCTCCTTTTCTAAGTGTGGTTGCATATTATCACGAATAGGCCTTTTATTCACTTAGAGATATTGCAAGTCTAAAATAAGAACTATGGACTTCAAAGCAACGATTGGTCGCGTCAACGAGAGTTGGCGGAAATTGGCCCCGACTTTAGACAAAGCCGCCTTGAAGCATATCGGGGACAAAGAAGATAAGAATGGCATCCTCTTGGGTTGCTTTACGGCATCGTATTACAAACGATCTCACCTCATTCAAGGATCCGAAGTTCTTTACGCCTATGTCTTCAAAGCTTTTCGCCAAGATCAAGACGAAAGCGAGATTCGCTATCCAACCTGGCTTCTTTTTTCGCCTTCCAAAGAATTTGAGGCCGATCCCAATCTTTATAAGCCCATCGCCGATCAACTTCTAGCCTTGCCCCTCAGCCAGCCCAAAGAGCGCGACCTCAAAAAGCTCAGTTACGCCATCAGCGATAATTTCGCGGATGCCGCTTACTTAGAACTTCCACCCTCGCTTACTGGGGGAAAGCTCGTGTATCTTTCCATCATCTATTGCCGCAGTAACACGATGCCTTATTTCCATTTGGGTCTCAATTTGATTCTGGCCAACCGGGCCATCAGCAAAGAGGTTCTTTATCTCCCCAGCGAATATTGGGACAAAGATTGGAACGTTTTTTATCAAGGATCTGGGATTAAGGCCAATTAAGGAGGTTGAGGTATGGCAAAGCTTTTGTATCAAGGTCATTCGTCCTTCCGCCTAACGACGGCGGCGGGCAAGGTCCTTTACATCGACCCCTTTGCAGGCGAAGGTTATAAGCCTCTGGCTGATTTGATTGTCATTACTCATGAGCATTACGACCACAACGATGTCAGCAAGGTTCCGACTACCCCTCGCACCATCATCATCCGCTCAGCGGACGCACTTAATGGGGGCGTGTATCGGAATTTCGATTATTGTGGTTGCCACATTCAAGCGGTTCCCGCCTATAACGAGCATCACGATCGTTCCCAGTGCGTTGGCTACCTCATCGATGTTGATGGGGCCCGCCTCTACTTTGCTGGGGACACCAGTTACACCGACTATATGCCAACCCTAGGGAAGATGGCGATCGACTATGCGATGTTACCGATCGATGGCGTCTTCAACATGGGGCCCGAAGAAGCAACCCGCTGCTCGGGCATCATCGCCCCGAAGCATTTTCTCCCGATCCATCAAAAACCCGGCATGCTCTGGGACTATCATCAATGCATGAAAGTCACCTCCCCCGTGGCGATGCTGGTGAAGCCCGGTGAAGAAATCACCTTGATCCATGGCTAGTTATTTTTACTTGTAACCCTTAAGGGTTCCGTGTATTGTATTAACCGAACTCTCTGTGCGGCATTGACCGTACGGCGAAAGGAGTAATGGACATGAAAAAGGACATCCACCCGGCGTATCACAAATGCACCGTGACCTGCGTGAGCTGCGGCGCCACGTTCGAAACTGGTTCCACCCTTGACGAAATCAAGGTTGATACCTGCTCGAATTGCCACCCGTTCTATACGGGCAAACAGCGCAACGTTGCTAACGACGGCCGTATCGACCGCTTCAACAAGAAGCTCGCCAAAGCCCAAGAAAAGAAAGCTTAAGGAATTCCTTAGCGTTCAATGCTAAAATAAGCCGCGCATAAAGCGCGGCTTTATTTTTTCGAGTAACAGGAGGCATCATTAGCCATGACTGCTCAAAAGAAGTTCTACATTACTACCCCGATTTATTATCCCAGCGCATCGCCGCACCTTGGACACGCTTATTGCACGACGATGTGCGATATCATCGCCCGCGGCAAACGGATGCGGGGGTTCGATACCTATTTTTTAACCGGCCTTGATGAGCATGGCGAGAAGATCGAAGACAATGCCCTCGCTGCGGGAGTGACTCCCCAAGCTTTTGTCGACGGGGTCGCCGTCAAATTCCTCAATCTTTGGAAACTCATGCAGATTTCCAACGATGATTTCATTCGGACCACTCAGCCTCGTCACTGGCAGACTGTCCAAAAGATCTTCAGCCGTTTTGTCGAACAGAAAGATGTCTATCTCAGTTCCTATAAGGGCTGGTATTGCGTCCACGAAGAATCGTACTGGACTGAGACTCAGGTTGGTCCGAATCACCTTTGCCCCGAATGCGGTCGTCCCGTCGTCGAGAAGGAAGAGCCGGCCTACTTTTTCCATTGCGACCATTATGTGGGGGACTTGCTCCAGTATTACGAAGCGAACCCGAAGTTCATTACTCCGGAAGGCCGCAAGAGCGAGATGATCAACAACTTCATCAAACCGGGCTTAAACGATCTTTGCGTGAGCCGGACCACTTTCGATTGGGGCATCCCCGTGAAGGAAGCTTCTGGCCACGTTGTTTACGTTTGGCTGGATGCGTTAACCAACTACATCACCGCGTTAGGCTACCTCCAATCCGATGACAGCCTCTTTGAAAAATACTGGCAGGATCCTAACTGCGAGATCGTCCACGTCATCGGCGCGGATATCACCCGTTTCCACACCATCTATTGGCCGATGTTCCTTCAGGCGTTAGGCTTACGCAAACCTAACCGCGTTTTCGTGCATGGCCTCATGATGATGAAAGACGGCAAGATGAGCAAGAGCAAAGGCAACACCGTTTACGCCGAACCCCTTGTCGAACGTTATGGCGTCGACGCGGTTCGTTACTATTTGGCGACCGAAATCATCTTCGGACAAGATGGCCGTTTCACCCCCGAAGACTTTGTCAGTCGGATCAATACGGATCTCGCCAATAACCTTGGCAACCTTCTTAATCGCACCGTCTCGATGATTGCCAAATACTATAACGGTGTCATTCCTGCCTACACGGGTGAGCTTAATCCGCTCGATCAAGGACTTCGCGATGCTGCCGAAAAAGCCATCAAAGCCTATGAAGTTCTTAGCGATGACCTTCAAGTCACTGAAGCTTACGCCGCGGTCATGGAACTCGTGAGCGCCGCCAATAAGTACATCGAACAAAGCGCGCCCTGGGCTTTAGCCAAGGACCCCAGCAAAGCCAAAGACCTTGAAAGCTGTATGGCCCACCTTGCCAGCGTGATTTACTTAGCGGGCGAACTGCTTTCGCCGATCTTGGTCACCAAGAGCGAAAAGATCTTTGATCAATTGGGGATTCCCGCGAATTTGCGCAACTACGAATCCGCCACCCATTTCGCCTCGTTAGCGGGATTACAAATCGTTAAAGGTGATCAACTCTTCCCGCGGCTTGATGAGAAAGCGGAGTGTGCCTACATTCAGGCTCTCATGGCTGCCCCTAAAGAAAAAGCAGCGGCTTAATGAACTACGGATTTCCGAAAAAAACCTTTCACGCGGCCTGCACGGATTTAACCTACGAAGGCAAGGGCGTGTGCCACGATGGCAATGACGTTGTTTTCGTCGATGGCATGTTCCCGGGCGATGAAGGCGATGTTCGGATTGCTTATCGGCGGAACGGCCAACTCTTTGGCGAAGTCGCTCATTTAAACAAATCCTCGGGCGATCGGATTGAGCCCCGCTGCAAAATCTGCAGCGCCTGTGGAGGTTGCTGTTTTCAGCAATATGCCTATTCCGCTCAGCTTCTTTATAAACAGAAGAAGGTTCAAGAACAGTTCCGCAAAGTTGGCCATATGGAGGTCAGTGTGCTTCCGACCATCGGCACGGATGATCCTTATTACTACCGCAACAAGATTCAGATGCCCTTTGGCTTAGATGACCGGGGAAATCCTTATTGCGGCTTCTACAAAGAAAATAGTCATATCATCGTTCCCGTCACCGAGTGTTTCATCCAAGATAAGCGGGGCGTGCATATTCTTTCAGTGCTGAAAAGCCTGCTTAAGAGCTTCCGCATCTCCCCGTATTTTGAGGATGAACGTCGCGGGGTTCTTCGGCATGTTCTCATCCGAACCTCTTATTATCAGCCCCAGATCATGGTCGTTCTCGTCACCAGCGTGGATTCTTTCCCTTCGCGGAACAATTTCGTCCATGAGCTCGTCAAAGAATGCCCCGAGATTACGACGGTGGTTCAAAACATCAATGATCGTTCTACCAATGTCATTCTAGGGGAACGGGAACACGTGCTTTATGGCCGTGGCTTCATCGAAGACTCCTTATGCGGCGTTTCGTTTCAAATTTCCTCCAAGAGTTTCTATCAGACCAACCCCAAGATGACGGAGATTCTCTATAGCAAAGCCATGGAAGCGGCCAAACTAACCTCCACGGACGTCGTCTTTGATGCCTATTCGGGTATTGGAACGATTGGGCTTATCGCCGCCAAGTCGGTGAAGGATGTGGTCTCCGTGGAAATTATTCCTGCCGCGGTAAGAGATGCCATTAATAACGCGAAACGCAATGCCATCACCAACTTCCACGAATACGCGGATGATGCCTCTTCCTTCATTAACCGTTTGGCTCAAGAAGGAAAAAAGATCGACGTCCTTTTCATGGACCCTCCGCGCAAAGGCAGCGATGAACGCTTCCTCGATGCTCTTTGTCGCCTAAAACCTAGCCGTTTAGTCTATATCTCTTGCGATCCCAGCACGTTAGCAAGGGATGTGGCTTATATTCAAAAGAGCTATCGTATTGAATCCATTCAACCTGTGGATATGTTCCCTCAGTCTTTCCATGTTGAGACCGTATGCGAATTGTCGTTAAGAAATGCAGATAAACACTAAGTAATTATAATATTGTTAAGAAAATGAGAAACCCCATTTTGACCTATTTTCGGCCATTTTCGGAAGACCCGAAAAAGGATATAGAGTCCGGGAACATATGAAAAGTGCCGATGAAATGGGCGTTTTCGACAGGAGGTCGAAAATCGCCAAAAAAGGCGTTTTTCGGCTTTTTTGCCTGTAGACACACTATGAAATAGACATATGGGAAAATGCTTCTTTTTCTAGCTTAAAAACAACTCAAATTCAAATAATGATTTTCGAGCTATTAGATGTCGAGGTCTACCACGCTATTGTCAATAAAATCACAGTCAAACGTTCCATCCTTGTGTTTTCTAATAACGATGGAATCTATGCCAATCGACAAAAGCTCTTCATATGTCACTAAATGCCCCTGTGGTAATTTCAATACTTCTCTCAGAAGCCACTCACCCAGCGCGTTGTTGGGATTAGACATCAAAGCCTTGCTCCCCTCTTGGCAAACCTTCATACTCAAGCAATCGCCGTTAGGAAGTTTCATTTGCCATGATGTTCCTCTGGGCGGGAAGAAATCTTCGTTCGCTTTTAATAGGTCTTTCGGATAAGGGATATAAATTTCGTCCGGATTTCTCTTTTTCGAAGAAATGGCGTGGTGGTCTTTCTTGTCAAAACGGACTCTAGGGCCAGCGTTCCACTCATTCAAACCGCTTCTTTCAGCGACGAATCGCCCAGCTTTTTTGTTTTCTGAATAGAGAGGGATAACGATCGATGGGAGTATCTCTATCTGAGTGTTGAAAGCTGGCTCGGCGTTCTCAAGGGCAAAATCCATGAGTCTCGATAGGGCGGCAATAGGATCGGCCAAGATTGAGACCTTGAAAGAAAGGAACGGATCGCCTGATGAGAAATGCTTAAATAGGGTGCTTTTGGAAAAGTAGAATTCGTATTCTTCAATTCCGTCGGTAAACTCGCATTTGTTAGCCTCAGTGGAAACGATTTTTATGTTGTTTATGTCGATGGAATTCATAGGCTCTTCGAATACTGATATTTGGCCATTTTCTCCCCGCAAAATGCAGTGATAAATCATTGATTTCAATCCATAGTTTCTGATGGTGAAATCGATGCGTTCATTTCTCAGCTCGGCGATTCTTTTGATAAGGTCGATCCCAGAAAGGTTTTTATAAAGCGGGGCCTGTTTGTTGAATTCGGCGATTTTTTGGAAGGATCCGTTCTCTTTGTCTAAGAAAGTTTTAATCCCGACGCCGGTTTTGAAATTGAATATTGCATCGGCAGTGCAATCTGACCTAGAGACGTTCAACGCGGAGAAAGCACGGCAATAGATGTTTTCGGTGGCCCGATAATAGATCATCGGGGAAGAACTGTCTGAAAACAAATTGGAAAGAGAGCCAACTATTCCAAGTTCCTTCTGATATTCGCCGATTTGTTCGGCTGTGTATGGGAGTAATGGATCGCTCATTTTGTTCGGTATTTACTATTTTATCCTATTTGTTTGGCTATAAAAAAGAAAACCTTCCTCTCGATGGTATTTGCGGCGCGCCGCAAATTGTGTAGAATATTCGAGAAGGAGAAACTGATATGCCACTTAATTGCGCTAGTTTCTTTGCTGGAGTCGGGGGCATCGAAGAAGGGTTTATTCAATCCGGAGATAATATCGTTTACGCCAATGAAATGGATGATTTTGCCGTGAAAACATATGAGCTGAATTTTGACCTAGATGTGGATCACAGGATGATTCAAGACGTTCAGCCACAGGATGTTCCGAACTGCGATTTGATAATGGGCGGGTTCCCTTGTCAGGCCTTTTCAATCGCCGGCTACCAAAGAGGCTTCGAGGATCAGGAACGCGGAAAACTTTTCTTTGAGTTGCTTAGACTCGTCGAAGCAAAGCACCCTCGGATAGTCTTTTGCGAAAACGTGAAGAATTTGGTGGGCCACGATAACGGAAACACGTTCCGGGTCATCAGAGAAGCGTTGGAAGACGCTGGATATGAAATTAAGTATGCTGTCCTGAACGGAATGGAGTACGGAAACGTCCCCCAAAACCGGGAAAGAATCTATATTGTTGGCTTTAGAAACCACGAGGATTATCGAAACTTCGATTTCCCGGAGCCCATCCCTCTAACCACCAGACTGACCGATGTGATAGATTTCCAAAACAGGGTCGATGAAAAATACTATTACACCAACGATAGCTGCTCTTTTTATCAAACCTTGGTTCACGACATGACAAACCCGAACACAATTTACCAGTGGAGACGGGTCTATGTTAGAGAGAACAAATCAAACGTTTGCCCCACTTTGACCGCCAACATGGGAGAAGGTGGCCACAACGTTCCGCTTGTGCTGACTCCTCAAGGAATTAGAAAACTCACACCTCACGAATGCTTTAACCTTCAAGGTTTCCCTGTCGACTATCAACTGCCTGGAGATATGGCTCAGACACATCTTTATAAACAAGCCGGGAATAGTGTGGTTGTTCCTGTCATTCGAAGAATTGCGGAGAAAATCAATCAAGCCGTTGAAGAAACTGACAACGGGCATTAGTTTTTGTTAGGGTAACTAAGCGATGGAAGACGATAAAAGGATACCCACAGCTTTACGTCGTAACCACGCTCGCACGGCTTTAAGGCTGGGCATGTATGGATACGTGATCGTCCGCGAAATGGACGACGACAACGACGCTTTGGTCCGGAAGGTCACGCCTTTTCAGCGCCGCTGCATCCTTTTGTATTGGGTCAAGACCAACGACGGTGGCACCGTGGACATGCTTTATTTCGCCTGCTACCTCGGCTGTGAGGTGAGGACGATTCAGTACGATCTCCATTGGCTGGAGAAGCAGGGCTACCTCAGCATCGAGCCGACCGTGGACGAACACGGGGCGACCTCGGTCAACAAATACCACTTCATCCGGGGCATCGAGAGCGAATTCTACGACTTCAAGCCGACGGTCAAGAAAGTCTATGGGAAGGGTAACGCTTTGGCCCTCCGCGAATGGCATTGGGATGACTACAAGGACATCCCCGGCGCCTATGACTGGTATCACAACGCTTTCGACAAGTTCCAGAACTACTCCGAGCTGATGTCCAAGCGGCACAAAAAACGGAAGATCGAGGACAAACGGATGACGGAAATCCGCCCCCCGTTCTTGAAAAAACCTCAAAAATAACGCCACGAATCTGAAAAAACTTTAGCGAATTAGTCCCGATGAAACGGGACTTTTTCATTTTCAATTGTAAATATTTTGGGTCGAGGCCGGTGCAAATCAGTATCTAAGTTTATGTAGGGACAATTCCCAAGGACAACAGCCTGGGGACATGAACCGAGAAAGGAGAGTGAGGAGACATGAATTTGGACTACATCACCATCAACGGACTCGACGCCAACACCAAGAAGCGGATCGAGGACGACCTCGCCAAGAGCGGATACACCGGAAGCAAATCCGCCTACGTGGTGGCCCTGATAAACGACGGACTCGACAAACGCGAGGCCATCCGGGGCGTCACCAGCGAGCAGGACTTCCAGAGCCTTTACGCCAAGACGTCCTCCATCGAGGAAAAACTAGGCGAGGTCTCATCCAGGCAATGCGAGAGCGGGGCCGGGATGGAGGTCTACAAGATCCTGGCCGTCGAGACCTACCGATTGCTTGAGCTATTGGTGGATTCGATGGGGCTCGACCACGAAGAGATCGACAAGGGTCGGAAGGACGCCCTGCCGACCAACCTGCTCTACAGGGAAAAGGAGATAAAGAGCGCTTATGGCAACAACACCTAACGTCGTCGTGAGGATGCATTACTACGACATGAAGACCGCCGGCCGTGACTTCTATTCGTCCGGCAAGGCGGATGACTACCTCTCTTACATCGACAAGGGCATCAAGACCGCCGGGGTGAGGGATTACGTCGACTACGCCGGGGACGACGAGAAGTCCTCAGGCATTTTCTCCGCTCAGGGGCTCCTCAACAAAGAGGAGAAGAAGGAACTGCGCGCGGAACTCCGGGAGACCAAGTCCTGCATCTGGGACTGCGTGATCTCTTTCGAGGAGGTCTACGGCAAGGCCAACTGTAACAACTGGATCCGGGCCCAGGAGCTTCTCAAGAAGACGTTGCCCGGGTTCTTCAAGAGCGCCGGCCTCGACCCCAAGAAGACGGTTTGGTACGCCGGGCTCCATGAGAACACCGACAACCGGCACATCCATCTGAGCTTCTTCCAGCAAGAGCCGACTGCCTACGACCGCAAGACGAAAGGCCGTATTTTCCGCCGGGGCAAGATCCCGCTCGAGAAGATCAACGGGTTCAAGGCTTCGATCGAGAAGCATTACCTCGAGCCGGTGGAAGGGGCGTATCGGGTCCGCCAGGTGGTGATCGCCGAGATCGACAAGGCGGTGACCGGCTCCTACACCCGCGACGGGAGATCGTTCCGCCGTCTGGTCGAGAAGCTCTATCAGGAGATCCCGCTCACCGGCGACCTCGGCTACGAGTCCGCCAACATGGACGCCTGCCGTGACGACATCGACGCCGCCACCGACCTCGTGCTGGAGAACGAATGCGTGACGCCTTTGTGGAACAAGGTGCTCAAAGAGGCCGACGAAAGAGACGTGAAAACCGCCGAGGTTCTCAAAGCCCAGCACATCGACCCGGCCCCTTATCTCTACCGCCCCGCCTTCGTCAAAGACATGAAGCGGCGGATGGGGAACGCCCTCATCAAGGAGCTCGTCGCCAAGCGCGGCGAGGAGAGGCGGAAAGCCCTCTTGCTCCATCATCCGAAAGCCAAGCAAAGGCTCCATCAGCGGAGCGCCCTTGACCTCGTTCTGGGGGCTGCGGCGATGTCCGCCAGAGTCTCCCAAGAGGCGATGGACGCCTTCGATGAATTCGAGGAGAAGATGCGCGAATGCGAGCGCGAGAAAGAGGAGGGGCAGGAATTGGTGTAGGGGGGTCCACGGCCCTGAAAAAAGAGACAGGATAACACTTTGTTCTAAAAGTTAGAACCAAGTGAAGTCGAGCGAGCGGGAAACCCGCTCCTCAAAAGACGACTACGACAACGAAAAAGGAAGGATCAAAGGATCTATGGGAAAGAAAAAAGAAGACGCTAAAAAGGACTTCGTTCTGGCCTGCTTCAAACCGGCCGACGAGTCGCTTGAGCCGAAGAGCGGGAAGTTCCCCGCCTACGAGAAGTTCGCGAAGCTGGAGACGTTCATCATCATCGAGATCAGCCGCTATTACTTGGAGCGGCATCAGGACTCCGACACGCCCGAGGAGGACGCCCTCGACGAGTTTTTGGACGACTACGACCGCTGGGTCGGCGACAAGGACCGCCACGAGCGGATCAACTATTACCTTTTGGACGACGGGAAGAAGCCCAAGGAGGAGCCTCTGGGCAACCGCATCATCGACGCGATGTTCGGCTACTACGACGGTGAGCGCTGCTACGACGGCACGTCCTACTTCAAGGGGATGCGCGATGGCAAAGGCGACAACCCGTGCCCGGAGCATGAGCGGCCGGACGAGAAGAAAGGGGGCAAGTGAGCGATGTTCGACTTCAACAAAAGCCACGACGCGAACAAGAGCGCCGAGGATCTGAAATACTACGTCCGCTCGATCGCCCTCTTGGGCGAGATGAAGCGGGCCGGCTGCATCAGCCAGGCCGAATACGACTACCTCAAGTCCTGCTTCATGAAGGACTTCAAGGTCACGTCCGACCTCATGGTCGGCAAGAGCCCTACCTCGCCTAGACGCGGGAATGGGATGTAAGGAGGAAAAGCGATGGAAGAGCAAGGACAGGTGCAGATCATCAAGGCCAAGAAGCTGGCGAAGGAAGTGGCGGACTCGGGGCGGAAGCTCCGGGTCGCCGCCTATTGCCGGGTCTCGACCACGAGCGATGAGCAGATCGATTCGTTCAACTCCCAGATGACCTACTACAAGACGCTCATCGAAAGCAACCCGAACTGGGTCAACGCCGGCATCTACGCCGACGAGGGCATCACCGGGACCGCCGCCGAGAAGCGCCCCGATTTCATGCGGATGATCACCGACGCGATGCAGGGGAGGATCGACGTCATTCTCGTCAAATCCCTCTCCCGCTTCGCCCGCAACACCGTGGACACCCTCAATTACGTGAGGGCGCTCAAGGAGAAGAAGGTCTACGTCCGCTTCGAGGAGGAGCACATCGACACCGCCACCGAGCAGGGCGAGCTTCTCATCACCGTCCTCTCTTCCGTCGCCCAGCAGGAGGTCCAGAACACCTCCGAGCACGTGAAGAAGGGCCTTTCGATGATGATGAGCAAAGGCGACCTCGTGGGCTTCAATTCGTGCCTGGGCTACAACTACGACGAGAAGACCAAAAAGATCACCATCAACGAGAAGGAGGCGGAAATCATCCGCTACATCTTCAAGCGCTACCTCGAGGGCATCGGGACCACGGTTCTGGCCAGGGAGTTAGGCCAGCACGGATGGAAGACGAAATACGGGTCGGCTCACTGGTGCGACAGCACGATCCTCGGCATCCTCAAGAACGAGAAGTACAAGGGCGATCTGCTCCAGGGCAAGACCTTCACGGTCGACCCCATCACCAAGAAGCGACTCGACAACAGGGGCGAATCCGACAAGTTCTATCTCACCAACCACCACGAGCCCATCGTGAGCGTGGATGAATGGGAGCGGGCCAACGCCATGCTCCAGAAGCGCTCCTACGTCCGCCGGCTCAACCCCGACGGGACGAGAAGCCGGTTCTCGAGGACCTATCCTTTTTCTTCGCTCCTCGAATGCGGTTTCTGCGGGAAGCCATTGAGCCGCAGATCCTGGCGGAGCGGGAAGAACTACGAGAAGACGATCTGGCAGTGCATGGGCTACGCCAAAGACGGCAAGCACACCTGCCCCAACAGCAAAGGGATCCCGGAGGAAGAGATCGGCAACGCCTTCGTCGATGCCTACAACCGGGTCGTGGGGTCGGATTCCACCTTCCTGGAGGATTTCATCCAGAAATCGGAGGATTACCTCCGGCGGAGCAACCTCAAGACGCTGTTCGGGCAGAACGAAAGGAAGCTGAAGGACTGCCAAACGCGGATGGACCAGATCGCCGGGCTTTTGGTGGATGGCCAGCTGTCGCAGGAAGCCTATGACCGGAAGTTCAAGGAGATCTCCATTGAGAAGGGCAAACTGCAAAAGGAGAAAGAGGAGCTCGACTACAAAGGCGACACCGAGGCCAACGCCATCAAAAACCTCGAGGCTTTCCGGAAGGCCGCCGTCGAGCACAATGGGAAGAAGATGGACTCCTTCATGCCGGAGATCTTCGACGCCTGCGTGGAGAAGATCATCGTCGGCGGGAAGGACGACGCCGGGAACCCCGATCCCTACATGATGACGTTCGTGTTCAAGAAGGGATTCGGGCCGACTCTGCAGTCGGAGAAGGGGGATTTGCAGGGGAAATCGCACACCCCGATTCTCACGTTCGACCATTTCTGGCGGCACGTCACCTTCGTCCCGATGGGGGACGCCGAGCGCCAGAAGGTCCAGAAGGATTTCATCAGGATCGTGGTGGCCGTGGATTTCAGCTGATATTTCAATTAAGAAAAGTTGGCATTTACATGCTCATTATTAGCGGCTGACGCTAGGGGGTATCTAATCTGGCCTTTTATCTAGCGACAAAAAATCGTTATTCGTTTTCCTTATTTCAGCAGCGAATTGAAATAGAATCTATCTTTGAGAAAAGCGAACCGTCTTGGATCGGAATGTTCATAATCGTTTTCGAGAATTAATTTGGAGTATGAAATCGATATTACGCCAATGTTTAGACCTAACTTCTCCGGCAGGCCATACTCGAGAATGGTTTCTTTAAAGAAGCCAAACTCTTTTTGGGCTACATCATATCGTTGGCGGAGGACGCCGCCGTTGCTTTCATCGACATCATAAAACAGGTCCGCAAGAATTAGCTTTTTCCCTTTTAGAGCAGCGTTAGAATCAGATAAACCAATCAAATGTTTTACGTTTTGAGGCCAATCGAATCGCGTATTTACAAGCCGCTGATCGCTTTGAAGTTTGCGAAGGAAGGGAACCCAAATGGATCCGTTATGGTGATAATGGTTCTCATCGAGATATGCCGGCGAAAAACCATGATCAAAATTATGCGTGCCATTTGTCTCGCACAAAGGCTCAAAACATTTGCTTTCTACAGCAACGCTTGTCTCGTCGTTTTCGAGCCAAACATCTAAGTTTGGCCGAGGCGAACGACCTGTTGTTTTTAGAAGTTTGTCACGCGATTCCGGAAGTTGCTTTTCGAAGCATTCCAATATTAGTTTTTCGCCATTAATCGAAACTGTTCGATAGCCATCCGGGAAACCAAAGGCGCTCACTACCAAAGCGGAAGATGAAAATGCGCTATACATCTTGCCGCCATCTCTTGTTTCCTCGCCGTCGCCGTCGCCGTAACCAAAACTATTCAATAGTTGAATCAAGGCGCAATCGTCTAAGTGGTAAGGGAGGAAAACGCTGTCTCCTAGATGTCGAAAATAATAATGTTCATTGATGAATGCGCTCAATTCGGAAGCATTATCGATTTTCTTTGATGTCGTTTCGAGATGAAGACCCAGCCTCGCAACATATTGGTTGAAAAAAACTTTGTCTGCTTTTTGGATTTTATGGGATAGTCCTTTGTCCGATTCGGGGGTTGTTTCCATTACTTTAGCCTTTCCTCGACGTATTCATCGCCGAGCATCGTCATCTTCGCCAACGTTAGCTGAAGCAGTTTCTTGGCGTCCGTTTCTGGGATGGCGTATTTCGCCGCCAGGGCTTTCGCCGAGGATTCGTCGTCCTTGTTGTCCTGAAGGATCTTGATGAATCCCTCCCAATCGGATTTGATTTTGCGGATTGCTTGGTAATAGCCTTTGTCGAACATCCGCCAATCGGGGTAGCCCTGCTTCGCGTTCTCGCCCGTCATGATGGCTTCGATCTGCTTGGAGGTGAAAAGGCCAAGATTCTCAGTCCCAAGCCAGATTTCGACCTGGTCGAAATCGCCTTTTTCGTCCGCGTTTAATTGATTGATAAGGACAAGCTCGCCCCTTTCTTCATGGTAAGCGATCGCGTGGCCTTCCTTGACGGCCCCGAGGAGGGAATAGCCCAATTCCTTGAATTGGCTTCTAGCCCAGGGGAGAATCGGATTCTCATGGCTGTGGCCCACGTCATTAAGCTTGGTTTGCTTGCTCATAAAGAGCCTCCTTTATTGTTTTTTGCACGAATCGAAGTTCTTAACCATTATACTCATTCCTTCTTGAGCGTCTCACAGGTTTCGGCGTCTTCCCTGAGCTCCTCGCTGCAGCCGGCGCACTGGTATTGCTCGTCTTTCCGCCAAAGAAACGAAGGGAGCCCAAAGAGGCGAAGAATCGCCTGCCGATCCTCTTTGTTAATAAGGAAGCGGTCGGCGTAGACGATGAACTTTCCGTCCTCTTCCTGGTAGAGGACTCACCTCCGTCCACCAACTCAAAAACTACACCTCCATCGTTGATCTTGCCTGAGATCAGCCTCTTCTTCGGATAGAAGCGCCTGAGCCATTTTTTGCATTCCGAAATGTAGCGACAAAAGATCCGCGTTGAGATGTCCCTTGCGTGGATGAAGCCCTCCTGAGGGGGTGTCAGGGACAAACCAACAAAATGGGAAACGGCCATGAATTAATTAGATTTCATACTTTCGTTTCCTCAAAATAACATATTCACAAAGCGAACATCGAAAGAAAACTGTCGTTTCTGATTTTCGGAATCGGCTCCTCGCCCAACCTCAAATCGAAATAATGCTTCTCACCCGCCAGGAAAGTCGAAAGCGGAGTTTTTTGCTTTGAGCCAAAAACGACGGGGGTTTTGCTGGCGATAATCGTTTGGTAAAACTGTTGAACGCTGATGGCGTCGTATTCGAAGGCGATGTCAGAATGGCCATCTTGGAGCAATCCTTGGACTAGGCCGTTCCCCTTCGCCAAGAATCTTTCGGCCATCGGCGATTTTTGGAAGTCAAAGCCATAGACGATATTGTAGAAGAGCACATGGCGGATCCCTCCTCCGAAATCCGTCTGCGCTGAATGGGCCGGATCAAGCCCAAGGAGATAAAAGAAGATCCCGAAGAGGTGGGTGCATTCCTGTTTAGGGTCGAACCAATCGGCATCGGCGGGGCTGGCCTTGGCGAATTCGTTGATATCAAGGATGAATTCGCGGAATCGTTTTGCCGCTTTTTCGTTATCGTAATAACGCCGGATTAATGTCTTCCATTCTTCGGGGCTTAATTCGCCAAGGCCCATCGAATAGGAGAGGGGGAGGCCAAAGGCGTTTTCGCTGGCTTTGCCGTTGGATGGGTAGCTTGTCGTCTCGGTGAACTTACTCTCGATGAAGAGCAGGGTATCCCCCCGCCGGATCAGCACATCCATATTGGGGTAAGGGTTGTTGTGGGGAAGGCGGAGACGGGGCAGATATTTCTCGAAGGCGATCTCGTATCCCTGATTGTAGTATTCCGGAGCGCCGAGCCAGGAATACAAATCGAAGCAAAGGCGCGAGGAGCTGTAGGGCGAGAAGAACTTCCCGCCGAGTTCGTCCCCTTCGCCTTGGAGGTAGTCCATGATGAAGTAGGCGTTCTCTTCGTGGCCGGCGATCGTCCGCTTTGACGGGGCGATCAAGCGCTCGAAGTATTCGCTGACAACTGCGGGGTCGGAGATGACGTTCCCCTTAAAAGCAGCCATGGTTTGCTTGCGATAATCCATTTGTAGGCTTTGTTTTTTCGACATTATTTTTAATTCTTCTTTCTGAGAGACTCAGCGGTCTCAATCGTTCTTTTCAGCTCCTTGTTGCAGCCGGAGCATTGGTACTGTTCGTCTCTTTTCCAGGCGGCCCTCGAAAGTCCAAAGAGACGGAGAATAACTTCTTTGTCGTCTTTCGCCATTAGGCAGCGGTCCGCGTAGACGATGAACCTCCCGTCCTTCTCCCGGTAGAGGACTCGGCCCCTCGGGTAATAGGCGTAGTCATCGACCAGCTCTGGCGTTTTCGGATAGACCTCCTTCTCGAAGAACTCGAGGTGGCCTGTTGGGATGTCCCTGAAGCCGTTTCCTGGCTCGACCGTTCGATAATCCGCTTTCTTGGCGACGTAGCGCTTCCCCGGAAGGCGGTAGAAGATCCCTATTTTTTGTTTGAGCGTCCCCATGGCTTCTCCTCTCAATTCTTGCTGAAGTGGGCGCGCTCGAGCATTCTCGCCTCGAATATCGCCTCGCTCTTCCTCCGCATGAGGGGCAGGATCTCAGCGAACCTCCCCCAGCCTTCCTCCAGCTCCGGGTATTTGGCCACGAGGGCGCGGACCCTTTCGATGGCGTCCAGGTCATAGACGCCGCCCCTCGCGACGTCGAATCCGACGGGGTGGGCCTCCCTGACGTCGACGCCGGAGCCGATGAGCATCGCGGCGACGTCCTCACGGAAGAGAGGCGTTTTCCTCAGATCCGGGCAACGGCCCAAAATCCGGTCGATCCCGGAGAGGTAGAGACCCATCGCCTGCGCGACCTCGTAGCGGTTTTTCGGGTGGTAATGGAAGAACAGGGAATGGAACTCCGCGGTGTCGAAGGGGAGCGGCGCCGATCCTTTCTCCGGCTTGGCGAATTCCCTTCTCTCGGCGTAATGGATGAACCCCTCGGGCTCCGCGTGGACCATCGCCTCGCCGGGCTTGCTTTCTTTGATGCCCCGCTTTTTGAGATAGCCTTCCGGGACGTAGATCCGGAGCGAGAAGGTCCCGCCCTCGTCAGCGAGGTCCTTCCAGAAGAAGGCCGGGGCGACGTGCTCGCCCTCCTTGAGGAGCGGGCTCCCGCAGCGGGGGCAGACGCCCTCTTTCTGATCATCGGGGTCGAGATCTCTGTAATCGAGAAGTCCATGGCTGTAATGGCACTTCGGGCAGCGGGCGTAATGGAGGAGGGGGTTGAAGGATCCCATCCCCAGAAGCCAGCCGACCACCCCGGAGTTCGGGATGAAATAGGGGATGCCTTCCCGCTTGAGCTCCTCCGCCTCGGAGAGGGTTTGGAGGAAGAGCCCCTCGAGGAAATAGATCTGGACGGTCTTCACCTCGCGCCAGACGTTCGTCATGAGATAGGAGGACCAATCGTCCCCGAACTTGCTTTCGAGGGCGGAATAGACCTTTCTTTCCAAAGGGGTCAGGGGCTCCGCCTTGCTCTTGTCCCCGACGGTGGCGAGGTCCTTGAGGTATTCCTCCTCGCTCAGCCTTTTGAATCGTATTTTCTCGAAATCGTCGTCAAAGCTGCCCTGGATTTGGATCCCGAGGTCCTGGGCCAGCTTCTTCCAGAAGTAGAGGGCGTCTTCTTTTTCTTCGTCGCTTTTGAGGTCGATGCAGTCGAAGAGGTCCCTTTTGACGCGCTCGCCCGGGACGTAGCCCCCTTCGAGGCAGCTGACCCGGAAGAGCGTCTCGATGAACGGGCCGGCGATGTCGCCGATTTCCCTTGTCCTCGCTCGTTTGCCCTCGTCAATGAGCTCCTTCTTCCCGATGTACGGAAGCTGGAGCAGCGGCGTGCTTCGCCTCCCGCCCTCGAAGAGCCATGCCTTCCCCGGCCCAGGCTCCTCTTCGCCGATTTCCCCATAGCCTTTCTCGAGATGGAACCGGAGGATAGTTTCGAAGGCCTCCTCGATCCGCTCGTCTGATTGTTTCATCGTGGCGATGAGGCAGCCCCCGGATTTTTCGAGCGCCCCCTTGAGGGACAGGATCTCGCCTTCAAGCGAAGCCTCTTCCCGGAGGAAGTCTTCGAGGTCGTCGATGAAGACGATCCGCCGGGGGACGGCGCTTTCCGGGTGGGCGAGGTTGTGGGCTTCCCTCGATGGGAATCCCGACAGTGCGATCCGCTTCGCGTCTTTTTCGGCCTCTTTTCGGAGAGCGACGAAACCCGAGCGCTCCCTCTTGCCGAGCCCGTTGGTGTAATTGTCACCTAGGGTCTTTCTCCATCCCGAGCCGTCGCCGAAGGCGGTGTGGAGGACTATCGCGTCCTCGCCTTCCTTCTGGCGGAGGAGCGATGCCAAAACAATAGCAAGGTAGCAGGTCTTCCCGTAGCAGACGTCTCCGAGAAGCAGGAGGGAATGGGCTTGGGCCAGATCCAGCTCGTGGAAGGCCCCGCTCTTGTCGACCCCGAGGGGAATTTTCAATGAGCCTTCTTCGGCTTTGATGGCGGCGAACGCCTCCTCGAAGCGGTAGGCTTTCCGGTAGGCGAAGTAATCGGCGGCGGTTTCTTTGTTCATGCGATGTTCTCCTTATTTGGTTTTGATCTTGCTCGCGATGTGGAGGATGGTCGTGATGGCGATCTCCAGGAGCATGATCGGCAGCCCGATGAGGAGCATCAGCGGCGTGTAGTTGGTTGGCTTATTCATGGCTTCCCTCTCCTTTGAGCTCTTCGATGAGCTCTTTCATTTCTCTCGCCCTTCGGGTGGCGAGGATGAGCCGGATGCCCTCGTAATCCTCTTTGAGGATCGCCAGGATGAGCGAGTCGCACTCGGGGCGCTGGTCGTGGACGTCCCCGTAGTCGTCGATGGCGAGGCAGATCCTCATGCCCTCTCGGCCATCTTTCCGTCTCTGCCGGATCTCGTCCAATAGCCATTGGAGGAGCGGGCCGACCTCGCTCGCCTCCTTGATCCGCTTGCCCCATAAGGGGACTCGCTTCTCGATCTTCTCGAGCTCGACCCGTTTGGTGTCGATGAGGATGAACCTCTCGTCCGGATCGGCTTGGTGGACGGCTTCGATGGCCGCAGCAAGCCGCTCTTTCTTTTCCTTGCCGTCCTCCGTGAGGATCAGCCGGCTTTCTTCGCATGTTTTTCTTTGTTCCATAAATTCCTCGATAGGTATTAATACGAATAAGAAAGAAGCCTTCCCGGTCAGTTTCTGGCCGAAAATAAAAAAAGCCTCGGCTGAGGCTTATGAATAATCGATTTCGACTTTTCTTCTCAGCAGCCGTCCGAGTTCTTCATCCCCCAGGACATCTGCCCATAGTGCCTGAAGGGCTTGCCATGGCCCTCCGACCCCTCGTCCACCAGCTCGTAGATCACGTCCCCGTCGCTGATCTTGCCTGACACCAATCTCTTCTTCGGGTAGAACCGCTTGAACCATTTCTGGCATTCCGAAATGTAGCGGCGGAAGCTCCGCATCGAGATGCCCGTCGCGTGGATGTAGTAGTCCCGGTCTAGCTCATAGCCATCCACAAGGATCCCATACATCAAAAGCAAGGCATCGGATTTCGGATAGGCTTTGTTGGTCTGTTTGACGCCCATGGCATTATTGTAGCCATCCGGGACCTCGTGGACAAACCGACAAGACAAGAAATGCCCACGGATACGCTAGATTTTATATCTTCATTATCTGCGGCTGATGCTATAGGGGGAATATCCACCTTCATAGCCTCTAGGTCAGGGGCATACTTACATTTCGTAGCCTCTACACACGTTGAGACTGTGGTTAGACTGACGCTGCGAGACGATAAGTAGATAGTCGATAATACCTTAATTATTACGACAGATATTAAGAACATGAAAAATGGGTATTTTTACCTGTTTTCGCCCCTTCAAGCGGTTTGCGAGGAAGACGGGGGAGGGGGTAGTGTATGGGGGAATATAATGAAATGTATCGATAAGACCTTCATTTTGTAATATGTCCCTTAACTGCAGAGAAAATGGGCCGTTTTTTCATTTTTCCAGTAGATATATTCCCCGGATCCCATGATTTTCGCTATCTCAAATTGACGGTAGACTTTGAGGGAACTTTGAGTAGACTTTGAAGTAGACTTTCATTTTTCCAGTCCTTCGAATGCTTACCTGCTTTAAATCGATATAACAAAAATAGCATTTGAACTTTTTAATATTTGTTGAAATTCAAATGATAATAACCTATCCTTTGGTCATGGAACAAATCATTCTCCGCGAAGCGTATCTTGAAAAAATTAGGCCCTTCTATGACTCGCAGTATATTAAGGTTATTACAGGGATAAGACGCTGCGGGAAATCGGAGCTTTTGAAACAGATAATGGCCGAGTTACGATCCCGAGGTATTTTGGAGAGCCAGATCATTTGCCTCGATCTTGAGGGCGTGAGCGGAGAGGGGATCACCACCCGGAAAAAACTGGAGAAAGCCCTGACCAAAAAAATCATCACAAAGGAAAAATACTATATTTTCATCGACGAGATCCAGCACGTTAAGAAGTTTGAGGTGGCCATCGCCTCGATTCGCGTCAGTTTCAATTGCTCTCTGTTCGTGACCGGAAGCAACTCAAAACTGCTCCGTGGGAAATTACAAGACCGGCTTACGGGCCGGGCGAAAGAATTCGAGATCCATCCTTTCACTTATTCGGAGGTTCTGGAGTACAAGAAAAAGAATGGCATTCCTCTGTCGAGCGACGATTTCCAAGATTATCTCCAGTGGGGCGGAATGCCTCAACGGTTCGAAGAGCCGAATGAGGATGGGACGCGGGAGTATCTCCTGTCGCTTTATCAATCCATCGTGAAGAAGGATGTCTTCGATCAGCACAAAAGGATTAACAAAACCTGGTTCAAGACGATTTCCGATTACGTGATGTCCAACAGCGGAAGCCTTTTCTCCGCCCTCTCACTCGCCAAATATCTCAAAGATCAGCTTCCCAAAAACAAGGATCCGCGCTCCGAAGCGGCCACCATTAGCCAATATGCGGATTATCTCCTCGAATGCTATTTCCTTTCCGAATGTCGGCCTTATTACCTCAAAGGGAAGGCAGCCCTCAAGGGGGTTCGCAAATTCTACCCCGTTGACGTGGGACTAAAAAATGCCCTGAGCACGGGAATCCAATTCGACGAGTCTTTCGCGCTGGAGGGGATCGTTTTCAACGAACTGGTCTACCGCGGATATTCGGTCCGCTATGGGAAACTCCGGGATGGCGAAATTGACTTTGTCGCGTTTAAGGGCAAAAAGAAGTGTTTGATCCAAGTCGCCGACAGGATTACCGATCAGAAAACTTTCGATCGGGAATATGGCGCATTTAAAAATATCGACGATGCCTCGCCAAAATATGTTTTTTCCCTCGATGAAAAGGATACCTCGAATAATGGTATTACCCATTTGAACATCATTGACTTTCTTTTGGGCAAAACGGATATCGTAATTCTTTGATTTTCGATTTGAATTTTTTCACCTATCGAAAAATTCAAACGCAATTCGCACTATCCTTGATATTCAACGACAAGCGCAGGAACTAAATCTCGTTCTGCGAGTTTTACAAAGATGCCTTGGACGTGGCGAGCGCTGAGGAGCTGTGGGGTGCGGAATACCACGGATTCAGGATCTCGGAAGCCATCTCTTTCCTCAAAGAGAATGACATTGACATCTATTAGTCGATAATCTCGGGAGAGTGATTCACCAGTCTGTTTTCGAATCAGAAAAAAGAAATGTATCTGTTCCTTTATAAGTGTAGTTAAATTTTACGTTTTTCGATTGCTTTAGCTCGAAAAACACTGTTTTCGGACCCCTTTAGACTTATACATTTATAAGCGTCATTACCTTTTCGTCTTTTACACAAATAAGTACCCACACATATTGAGACCGTATGCGAATTGTCGTTAAGAAACGCCGATAAACACTAAATAATTTGAAGTTTATTAAGAAAATAAGAAACCCCATTTTGGCCTATTTTCGACCATTTTCGGAGGACCCGAAAAATGATATAGAGTCCGGGAACATATGAAAAGAGCCGATGGAATGGGCATTTTCGACAGGAGGTCGAAAATCGCCAAAAAAGGCGTTTTTCGGCTTTTTTGCCGAAGTAAGCTGTTCCCTCGCCATAGTAGAAATCGACATAGAAGGGTTGGAGATAGAGATCGGCAAAGATCTTAACGGGGAGATAGCCTTCCCCCTCATCATAGATCATCGGGATGTTGTGGCCTTTGAGGTCGAAAGTGACCTCCTCCCCTTTCCGGCAATAGTTGCCGCTCGTCGCTCGCTTGAGGTAGATGGACTTGCCGTCCTGATCGGCATAATGCGAGGTAATCAGCTCGCCCGGGGCCTCCATCCAATAACGCTCAAAGAAAGCGTCGTAGTTGGCAAAAGTGATGGTGCCCTTAGCGAAGTCGATGGTTGAGATCAAAACCCCGCCCATCGGCTCATTGTCGCTTCGGCTCGTGGGATTATTCTTCTTCCCAAATCGAGGGGGTCAAACCATCCGCGGTGTAATGCCAGTGGGTATGGCTGGCGTCCGAACCATCGGGTTTGCTCGCGCTGTAGTAGCTGACGAGGACGTTGTTGGCGTTGAAGTAGCTGTAGTTCAAAGCGGCGAACTGCTCGCTCGTCCCTTTGTAGTAGCAGGCATAGAGGTTGCTGATCGAAGAAGCGAAGGCCGTCGGAGCGATTTGGGTGAGGCTCGCGGGCAGAATCAAGGTCCGCAAAGACGTCAATCCCGTGCAGGAATCATCGATTTGCTTGAGCCCCTCATTGAGGCGGAGATAGGTTAAGGATGCGTTGTCTTTGAGGAAGCCCTCCCGCAGGCGCGAGACGGAGTGGGCGCTGATGCTTTCAAGATCGAGTTCTTTGCCGCTCCCGGAGTAAGAGGAGAGGCCCAAACTCTGATCAGCGCGGAGATAGCCGGCAAAGCCCGCCTCATCCTGATAGGAGGCAATCGCATCATAGATCACCTTGTTCGCTTCCGAGCTGGCGCTTCCGGCCCATTGGGCAGACCAGTTGGCCTGGGCGGTCATCCCGGCGCAATAGAGGGTCAATGAGCCGCTATTGCGGTCAAAAACCCGCTGGCCCAAGAGCAGGACGCTCGCGGGGAGGACCACCTCGCTTAAAAGCGGGCAATTCTGGAAGGCATAATCGCCGAGGGAAACAAGTTTCGCTGGTAGGACGAGGCTCGTCAGACTCGTGCAAGAGGCAAAGGCGCTGGCGCCGATGCTCGAAATAGAGGCAGGGAACTCCACTTCCTTGAGCGTCGTCTTGTTGCGGAACGCCCCGGTATAGATTTCGGTGACGCTCAGCCCTTCGATTGTCGCTGGGATGCTGACTTTCTCAGCGTTGCCCTTATAGGCGGTGATGGCGACGTGATAGCCATCCTCGCGGAAGCAGATGATGTAGGAATAATCCGTGTTATCCCCTTTGGCGATGCAACTCCAATAGATGGTGGCAACCGTGTTGGAGGCGAAGCCCGAGGCCCAGGAGCTAGGCAGGGCGGGGGCGGCGCAATAGAAGGCGCTGATCGTCGAGGAGAAAGCGGAATTCCCCACGCTGAGGAGGGTGATCGGCAAGAAGAGCTCGTGGAGATTCCCCGCGTCAAAGAAGCCATAATGGCCGATGGCGGTGAGACTCGACGTGATCGGGTATTCTTTGAGGCTGGTGCAATAGGCGAAGCCATAGTCGCTCACGCTCTTGAGCCCGGCGGGGAAATGAACGTTTTCGATGAGGCTAAGGGCCGAGAAAGCACCATAAGGCAAGACGGTATCCTCGCGGATTTCGATGTCTTTTAGGCTATTGGGTACCGCATATGCGGTCTTTTGCCCTGGCGCATAGAATTGTTGGGCCGTTGAGGATCCGGCATAGGCGGCGCTGCCGAAATAAGCCCCGAAGACCGCGTCGGTCGTTTTGTCTAAGTTCGCCGATAGCCCAACATGGGCCACGCTCAAAGCCTGGAGCGAGGAGGCCCCGCTCAGAAGTCCATTCGCATAGGCGCTGATCGAGGAAGGAAGCGAGAGCGAAGTCAAACGGGCGAGCGAACTCGCCAAAGCCGAAGCGGCGAAAGAAGAGACCGCCAAGCCTTGGTGGGATGAAGGAATCACGGCAGAATTGCTTTCGCCATCGTAGGAGCTGAACTCCAGCGCCGAAGACTTCATCGCATAGTTGGCGCCTTGGAAATCATCGGGATAGGCCAAGCCGTCGTAAGCGAGGCTGATCGACTTGATGATGGCGACAGCCCCGTTGTAGCGGAGTTCAAAGAAATCGGGGTGATCGGCAAAGAAGGTGAAGGGGGTGTTGTCGCTTAAGAGATAGCCACTCAAGCGCCGGGCGACGCTCCCATCTTTGCGGAACCAGCCATAGCTGAGGCTCAAGGAGGAACTCTCAGCGAATTCGACCGCGAGCGAGGAGAGGCCCTTCAACGGAGCGCGGCAGGCGAGATAGCCGCCGGCATTGAACCTGCCCCAATTGAGAGCGATCGGGGCCAAGTTGGCGTAAGAGAAGGAGCAACCCGCGCCGTTGGCGTCTTTGGCAAGGAGTTCTTTTTCCGTGGCATCCGTCGCTTCGGGACGGTTGGTGGACGAGAGGAAGGAGAGGGCGTTGGCCGCGGGGGCGCTGCCTTCTTTGTATTGGGCGAGAAGCGTCCGATTGGCGTAGACCTTGTCCAGTGAGAGATCCCAGCCCGCGAAGACATAGTATTTCGTTGGCTCGGAGGGTTTGGTCGGGGTGCTGCCGCGGTAGATGGCGCTTTCGCCATAGGCGACATGCTCCTCATCGAGCAACGCGCCATCGAAGTTGGTGAAACGGACGGTGAAATAAACGCTCGTTTCCTCGAATTTGGCATAGGTCACGAGATCTTGTTTAACGGCCGTGAGCGGCTGATCCCATCCCTTGAATACATAGGCCGTCTTGACGTCGCCCGCTTTGGTGGGGGTGCTGCCTTTATAGGAGACCTCACCGCCATAGATCGTGTTTTCTTGATCGAGCAACGAACCATCGTAATTGCGGAATTCCACATGGTAGACGCGCGCCTTCTTGGCATAGGTGGCGTAGGTCACCACATCCTTGGTGATCGCGGTGGTGGCCACGCTCCAGCCCGAGAATTGATAAGAGTAGGTCGCATCCTCGTTATGGGTGGGCGCCGGGCCTTGGTAGACGGCGTCTTTGCCATAGGCGACGCTCGAAGAATAGAGGAAGCTGCCATCGTAGTTGCGGAAGGTGACGGCGAAGCTCTTCAGCGTCTTGGCGTATTGGGCGGTGAAGGTGGTGTCGGCTTTGATGTTGGTGAGGGGCTTATCCCAGCCCGAGAAGAGGTAGGAGGCGCTTTCATCGCTCGCTTTCGTCGGGGTTTCGCCATGGTAGACCGCGGTGCCGCCATCGACGATTTGATCGTGTTCAAGCGCGGTGCCATCGTCGTTGGCGAACGTCACGGTGTGATAAAGGAGAGGGACGGAAGAGGATGAGCCGCTCGAAGAGGACGAGCCGCTCGAAGAGGATGAACCCTCCGAAGAGGAACTCGAAGCGGAGGAAGTCGCGCTCGCCGAGGTGGCGGAAGTCCCGCTCGCCGAAGAGGCGCTTTGGGTCGAAGCCTCGCTCGTTGAGGGCAGGGCGGAGGAAGAAGCCTCGCTCGAGGTCGATTGGCGCGAGCCGCAGGCGCTCAAGAGGAAACCGGCGGAGATCAAAAGCGTAACAAAGAAGTGTTTTTTCATGGTTAATACCCCTTGATTCTGTCGACCGCATAGCTCGACCAATACTCAGCAGTAACGTTTTTATAGGCGCTGAGCCCGGCGCTCGGAACGTAAATGATGAAAGTACTGTAATTCCAGACGTAAGCGAAGACATCGGAACCGAAGGTCGGCGGGATGACGCTTTGGAATTTGATATAGCCATTGTCGAGGCCGGTGGCGTTGGCGAAGCAGCGGGTGCCAACATCGGTGACGGTCGAGGGCACGAGCAAACTGCTGAAGCCCGAGCAACCATAGAAGGCTGCATCGCCGATGCTCGTGAGACCTTCGGGCAAAGAAACCGACGTGATGGAGTTGGTGTTCTTAAAAGCGCTGTTGCCAATCGAAAGGACGGGCATATCCGCGATCGTCTTCGGGATGACAAGCGAAGAGGAAGAGCCGCTATAGCCTGTGATTTCAACGTATTTTTGATTGGAAGAATCCAGATAGACGCCATAAGTCAATCCCGCAAGGGTTGTGCCAGTCGAAATCGGAGTGGCGACTCCGCTGAGGCGGGACGCGATGTTTTTTTGCCAAAAATAATCGCTGATGTGTTGATAGGCGGCCAAGGACGCCTTCGGGACGGTGATGGTTTCGCTGTAATAGGAATAAGCATCGAGGAAGAGGTTGCCACCCATCTGAGGCGGGACGTTCGATAAGAAAGCGAAGCTGGCCGAATAACTCATCATGGCAAAGGCTTGATCTCCAATCGCACTCACCGTGGAGGGAATGTTTAATTTGCTGAGGGAAGAGCAACCGCGGAAGGCTTGCTGGCCAATTGTGGTCAACCCCTCCGGGAGGCTGATGCTGCCTAAGCCGCTCCGATTGAGGAAAGCGCGCCGGCCGATCGCGGTGACGGGATTCCCATCGATGGTGCTGGGGACGTTTAAGGAAGTGGCGCTTCCTTTATACGAAAGGATCTCCACGCTCTTATTTCCGCTCTTATCGACATGGGTCCAGTAAGTGTAATCGGTATTTTCGCCGGCGCTGCCTTCATTCGGCAAAGCCGTGGCGATGGCGCTGTTCCACGTGACGCTATAGCTGGCGGAAGAGGAAGTCGACTGCCGGTTCCAGCCGGTATCAAAAGAGCTGGAGGCGGAACTGGCTTCGGCTTTCAAAACCAAAGAGCTGGAGCAGCCAGCGAAGATATAGCCATTGACTGTGAATAGAGAAAGGGGCAGGGCCATTGAAGTCAAGGCGGTGTCGTTCTGGAAGGCATAGCCAGCGAGGACGCTCAGCGTCGAAGGCAAATTGATTTGGGTGAGGGCGCTACAACCCGCAAAAGCGTAGGAGCCGATGGTTTGGATGCCTTCGGGCAAGAAGACGGAAAGCAGCTGGCTGTTGTTTTTGAAAGCGTTGTCGCCAATGACGGTGACGGGCAAGCCGTTGTAGGTGCTGGGGACGACCACGTATTGCGCGGTGCCCGAATACCCGGTGACCGAATAATAACTGAAATAGGAATTATAGGTGGTTAGCTGATAGGTTAACTGGCTCGTGCCGGTCACGAAAACGGCGGTGGCAACGAGATCGGAGGTAACGTTGCTCACCTTGACGTCCCAGCCGCCGAAGCAAGTCGTGCTCGCGAGGGCGGAATCCGGATTGACGGGAACCGCCCCGCTATAGACGGCGGTCGAGCCATGATTGACGGTTTGGGTCTCGAGGATCGTGCCATCGCTATTCTTGAAGACGACGGTATAAGTCTTGATGCTCGCCGTATAGGCGGCGGTGTAGACGGCGTCCCCCGTAACGGGGACGAGCGGCGTTGTCCAGCCCGCAAAAGTATAAAGATAGGCCCCGCCGGCGACGACTTTCTTCGGCGCGACGCCGGTGAAAGCGGGGTAATCGCCATAGAGAACGCTGCCGGTCTGCAAAATCGTGCCATCCTCATCTTTGAAGGTGATGGTGTAGGCACGTTTCGTGATGTCGAAAAGCGGGAAGACGCGGAGATTGCCAGCCACGTGGTCAAGCGGCTGAGTCCAGCCGGTAAACGTATAGGTGTAGCCGACGTTCGAAGCTTTGCTCGGCGCGACGCCCTGATAGACGGCGGTGCCGCCATAGTCGACCGACTCCGTGTCGAGGATCGTGCCATCGTAATTGATGAAAGTCACCTCAAAATGCCGCTTCTCCTCTTTGTAGAGAGCGGTAAAGACGGTGTCGCTTTGAATGTTCGTGAGCGGTTTGTCCCATCCCTGGAAAAGGAAAGCGGATTGCTCGCTGTCTTCTTTTTGCGGGAGTTCGCCCGAATAAATCGCCTGTTCGCCCAAGGGCACCTTTTCGCTTAAGAGGATCGTGCCATCATCGTTTTGGAACGTACAATTCGCCGTGATGACCTCGCTGTCGAACAAGGCGTGGATGGCCAAAGGCTGGGTGACATAGGCAAAGGGGGTGTCCCAGCCGATGAAATGGTAATGGTGGCTCGCCTCATCCGCTTTCGTTGGGGTGGCGCCGCTATAACTGGCGGCGTGACCATAAGCAACGGACGATTTCGCTAACTCGGTTGTCCCGTTATAAAAAGCTACCGCAAAACTCTTGGCGTTTTCTTTAAATAAGGCATCGGCCAAGAGGTCTTTCGTGACGTGGCTGAGACTGACGCTCCAGCCCGCAAACGAATAATCGGAGCAAAAATCGCTTGGCTTCTGAGGTTCTTCTCCATCATAGACGGCATCTTTGCCATCGTCCACCTCGATGGTTTTGATCAAACTGGCGTCGTAATTGTAGAAAGAAACGTGGTGTTTGAGGGGTGTCTCTTCCGCGAGAATAAGGGTGGGGGCGCGGTAGTTCTGCGCCGGTGGGAGCACGCTAAAAACAGCGGCAAGAGCTAAGAAAAAAGGCCATGATTTTTTAAGGTTCATGGCCCGATTATAACAAGGGTGAGTATCAGGGCTTGTTACTGACGTTACTCTTGTTGAAAAATGACAGAATCGACGGAATTTCCCTTCTTTTTGTTTTTCTTGGTTTTCGAGTGTCACCGCGCCATCGCTACAGGATATGCCCGTCAAAAGGCTGCTATTCTCGTGCCAGGTGAAACCACACTCGACTTTCGCCCATTGCTTTTTCGTGCCGGCATAAGCGAGGGTGGAAAGCTTCGCGCCATTGGCGAAGGCATCGCCCCCGACGAGGGTGAGGCTGAGCGGCTCCATCGCTTTGGAAGGCCGTGCTGCCATTTTCGACGCTCAAGGAAGAAAGACCCGTGCAATCCGTGAAGGCGCCCTGGTCCAGCTCTTTCAAAGAAGCGGGGGAGGAGGCATTCGCGCTGGCAGAAGAGCTTTGATCCGCGTTCGTCAACGCCGAGGATGAAGTGACGTTGCTAGGCGTCCCGCAAGAGCGTCTTAAAGGTTACGAGGAGCAAATTCAAGAAAGACTGGCTCAACAAAAGCTTGAAGCTGAATATCAGTCGGGATTGTACCATCCGACCAAAAATCATAAAGCAAACATCACAAGTCTCCAGCAATCAATCACCACGTTAGAAAGCATTTCTGACTATAAAGACTCCAAAAAACTTATTGCCGACTACGAAACCCAACTTTTAGAAGAGAAACACCTTAATGTAAAAGAATGGCTGGCGATGGGCAATTTCGATTTTGCAGTGACTTGTTTTTCGGATTTAGGGAACTATAAAGATAGCCAAAAACGCTATCTTGAAGTTTCGCACATCGCTTGGGGCGCGATGGTTACTGCAAAACGTTATGGCGAGGCGAGAGAAGTGATCCTTAAATTTAAGGATTTGGGAGATTATTCCGATTCCGAGCAAAGAGCTCAATATATTCAGGACGCAATAGACAAAGCGGTTGCGGAAGATGCCAAGGAAGAAAAACAAAAGAACATCATTGTGATTTGTTCGTTAATTGTTATTGTCGCCTTGGCACTGATAATTGGATTGGCTGTTGGGCTATCGGGCAAATAACGACTCGTTAATTTGCTTTTTGAACATTTTGGCTGTACAGATTCATTATTGCGCCATCTATTCCACAATAACGCTATATGGGAAATATCCACCTTTATAGCCTCTAGGTCAGGGGCATACTTACATCCCGTAGCCTCTACACCCGTTGAGACTGTGGTTCGACTGACGCTGCGTGAAGATAGGTAAATTTCACCCTTTTAGAAAACTAGCGAAGAAACCGAAAATCATTTACGATAAACGAAACGGCGAAAGGTTGATGGATTCGCTAAGGCTTGCGTGAGCAGGCCTTTTCTTTTGAGTGAGACCATGATTGCCATGGAGCGGGCTTGGCAATTGATTTGTTTCTTCTCGTTGAATTCGATGTCGGTAAAGGTGTCATAAGCAAGATAATCCTCTAAGTTCAATTCCGATTGGACAAGGGCGTTTACGTAGAGCCAATCGTAGAAAAAACTCTTGGGTTCCAAAGGAAAATCATTTCCCGCGTAGCTGAAACCCACCAAAGCATGACCCGCGCTTTTTTCCTTCACATAATCCCGGGCTTCCTTCGCTCCCATGTTGGCCGCTTCCTTAAAGGCACCGACTCCGGCGAAGACTTTGGAAGATTGGAAGACGCTTTCGAGGAGGTTACCACCAACTCTCAGGTTGAAGGCACTGGCGGCGACGCCGATCTTTTCTCGAGATTTGGTCGAAACCTCGAGGATATGCGATCCAGGATGAAGCTGTAAGATCGAGTGATGGAGCGAATCCGCACACTTTTGCTTTTGGGAAAAAGCCAGTCCCTGAACGTACGTAAAAGAAATCAGCTCTTCCGAATAGAAATTCTCTTCCGAAGGATGGAAAACCATTTTTATTGCCATAAGAACTCCTTTTAGTAGATAATCGGCTTCCCGATGCCGTTAAAATGATTCTTATTCAACAAATCGGCCATCTTCGCGAATTCTTTTTTCCGTAGTTGGTTATAGACATAAATGGGGGTTCCATCGGCTAGATTTCCCACTAAATCGTAGGTTTTTTGGCTGCGGGCTTTGGCTTCCGGTTCGCTGAGGATGAGTGGGGTCTTGGTGAGCCCTTGCAGGCTGAAGGTGGCTTTGAGATGAGCCATGTCAATCGTCGGCTCATCCTTCAACACGCCTAAAATCGCGTTCTGCAGAATCGCCTGGAGGCTGCCCGCTTTTGGTGAGCGAGCAGGTTTCGTCGAAGAGGCCGTCGAAGCGGACTGAGTAGAAGAGCCATTGTTTTTCCGCTGGGGGAAGACAACCTGAGGTTGGCTCACATGGATTTGCGCTTCGATTCTCGTGCGGATCGAATCGGCCAGTTCTTGGTAGCGGGCGAGTTCGTCGTTGATTTGTTTTTGATAGATCTGATACTGAGCCAAATCGGCTTGGATCCCTGGCACACTCGAAAAATCCTTCCCCAACGAAATGGCCTGAGCGGTCCAGGCTTTAATCCGGGCCTTGCGCTCGTCCAAATCCTTTTGAGTAAATGGCGCTTCATGGGTTTTAGCCCGAATGTCATTGATGGTGGATAATTGGTACCATTTATCGAAGTTTTCTTCATTTCCCTTGCTGCGGTTGCAATCGGAGCAGGCGGGAAGGAGGTTGTGCGGCTCTGTGATGTAGCCTAGCGGATCCGAATTCACCACGAGGGGGTGGAAATGATCGGCCTCCAAAGACGAAAGGTGGCGACCGCAATAAGCACATTCGTCGTCCTTGATTCCGAGGGCGTTCCGATCAAGCCAGTCTTGATGGGTACCGCTAGTCCGGGGGGTGACCCCTTGGGCGAAAGCGTTGTTGATGGTGGATGATCGGCCGGTGAGGTTGGCGTTGGCGGGCAGCTTGATTTTTTCTTGTTTCATGATGAAACTCCTTTTTGTTTTATTGCGGATTTCCTGGGAAAAACACCAGGTCGAATTGGCACATCGTCTCGAAATTCAGGATGATCTTCTTCAGTTGGTCAGTCGAGCGCTCCTCGGCGATGGCATCGATCAGGCCGATCGCCGTTTCCCAAGCCGAAGGATTTTCCTTTTCGGATTGGGGGAAAGCCTGCCGATCCATTTGGATTGGGAAGGGCTGGCCATCTTCTTTTTGATCAATGTCGACCGGCCAATAGTTCCAGAATTCATCGATGAAGAATGGCGATTTGTTCGGATTGGTTTTTTCGCTTTTCTCGTAGCCGAGATAGGACAGTCGCCAAAGGAAAAGCAGACTCAACAAGATGGTGTCTTGACCCCGGGTTAGCCAGCAAGGGATGGGGCTGCGGCCAATCAGAATTTGAGAAGGGGCTGGATTCTCGTTCTTCTCGCCCATCTCCACGAGGAAAAGCCGATCGAGGGTTTGGGGATGGCGGCCCAGAAAGAGATCCACGAATTCCTGAACCTCCTTTTCGGGAAGCGCGAAATTCTTCTGAAAATCCCCCACAGAAAGCACCTCTTCTTTCAAAAGGGAGGCGACGCTGACGTCATGGGTTATCTCAAGAGAAGGGGATGCGGTGAGCGAAATGGGATTGAAGAAATAGTTCTTTTGCGCCACCGCGAATTCGAGTTGGCTGAAGGGCTCGCTCTTGGAGCTTGAATCGGGCAGGATGGCGGCGCTAAGAAGGTTAATCGCTCTTTGATGGAGTTTTCTTTTGGCCTCTTCTGGGGCGAGTAAGAGGACTTTCCCTGCGAGGGCAAAGCACCACGAAAGAATCGATTCTTCGTCCGCTTTTAACCAAACGTGGTATTTGCCATCGGCGGCCTTTTCGCTTTTTTCGACATCGTCAAAGTAAGCGAAGAGGGAATTGAAAGCCCGCTCATCTTCGACTTCGAGTTCGGCCTCGATGGCTTCGCCCGCCCCGAGATGGGGGTGTTTCTCCAAGAAACGCTTTATCTCGTCCTTGGTGTAAACGATTGGGGATTTTTTATCCTGAGGGATTTCTGTCACATTCGTCATTCGGTCGATGTAGAGTCGAAGGAAGGAATGGCTCTCAAGCGTCCCAGCTAAAAGGCAATAGCGCCCGTCGCGGAAAAACGATTTGAGCGGCAGGACTCGGCGGGGGCCGCCCTCTAGCGGCGACAGTTTTCCCTTTTCGTCATAGGCGTTGTAGGTGAATTCGATGAGGGAATTCCGCTCAATCGCCCCGGCAATCGTTCCGATCTCATAGAAGATGTGGGGGTTGGCCAGTTTGCCCCGTTCTTCCTCTTTCTCAATGCCAGCCAGGCGTTTTCTCTCCTCAACGGAAAGGGTTTTGGTGAGGCGAGAGAAGATCTTGTCGGCATCATCAGGCGAAATCGAAGGCGAGGAATAAACCGCGTCGAGGACGTATTCGAGCTGCCCTTCGTCGAAAACCCGCCCGCCGAGGGCGACCCCTTTGCGGTTCCGGATTAAATCGAAATCCAAAGCCTCCAGGACATCGAGAGCCCGACTGATCGAGCGGCGTTGGGTCTCGACGCCATAGTCCGTCGACAAATGGGCGAGAATCTCCGGTTGTTCGATCAAATGGCCGGCATCGCTATAGTCCCGCAAAACGAGATAGACGAGCAAAGCGTATTGGTTTTTGTAATTGACCTTAGCCATAATAGTCCCCCCTATGAATGCGACCAGTATAGCACCGCTTTCCTGATTTAATGTGACTTTAAAGTCCCTTATAAAAATTATCGGGATTTTTCATTGCCTTCTTTTGCCCTGCCCGCGCAAGATAAGCTCACACGAAAGGAAAAAGATATGAAAACTAGAAACGGAATTTCGGTTGAAGGACTCGATTGTCTCGTCAAGACGGTCTACGATGGTATCGGAAACGTCGATCCGATTCTTGTCACGAAACTTTTGCACAATCTCACGCCGCGTCAACACGACATTCTCTTCCTTCATTTCGGATTGGGGGACAGAAACCGCCGTGACCTCGGAACGGTAGCAAAAATGCTCGGTCTGACGCCAAGAAAAACGGTCGATTCGTACGCTTCAATCATCCGAAAGTTGAGACACCCTACTCGCGTGCAAGAAATCATCAAAGGAAGAAAAGAGGATTAACCCATGAGTTCTTATTTAACCAAGTACCTTCTTCGAGACTTTAATGCCTGCCCGACCCTTTTCTATCAGAAGTTTCACCATCCCGAGGCATTTCCGAGCGCCGACAATTTCGCCACCCTCCAAGGACGGGAATTCGAGAAAATGGTCAAACGCTGCGCCCGTTTCGCCAGCCTTAAGGAAATCCCTTACGCCCAAAACGATGAGGAAGGGTTGAGAAACACCATCCAAGCTTTTCAATCTGGATCCTCCCTTCTTGCCGAGGCCAGTTTCCGCGCCGAGAAACTCTTCACCCGGTCGGACATCGTGGAGATCAAAGGCCAGGAGATAACGCTCTATGAAATCAAATCCAAATCGCAGAACATTTACAAGAAAAGTGGAACCCTCAATGAGGACTACCTTACTGATGTAACCTTTCAGTACCATCTCTTGCTTAAAGCCGGCTATCAGGTGAGCAAGGTTTACCTCTGCCACCCAAATGAGAATTTCCGCCGCCACGGAGAAATCAACCCCGATGAGTTCGTTGCCTTCGACGATGTCACCGCTCAGTGCCGACTCCACGAAAAAGAAATCGAAAAGCAAATCGACGCCGCTTTTGCCTGCACTCAAGAAAAGGCAGCACCGGTCCATCATTTCAACGCCGGATGCGGCGATTGCCCGCTCAAGAAAACCTGTTTCGACGATTTCGGAGCCGACAACATTTCGTCCTTGATCCGGGCCAACTATCAAAAGAAAGAACAACTGGCCGAACAGGGGATTCACACCTTCGCGGATCTTCTTTCCCATCAGGCAACTCTCGACCCCAAACAACAAATCCAAGTCGAAAGCGTCCTTTCCAATACCCCTCATATCGATGTCGCCGCCATCCGAAAATTCATGGAAGGGCTCAACTACCCAAAGCAGCCCCTTTATTTCCTCGATTTCGAGACCCTCGAGCCCTGCATTCCCGACCTCGAGGGGTTTCATGCCAACCAAATCTACCCCACCCAATACTCGCTTCACAAACTGGAGAAAGATTACGGCCCCCTCAAGCATTCGGAGTTCCTCGGAGACGGGATCCACGATCCGCGGCGCGCCTTGGCCGAACAGCTTTGCGAAGACCTGAAAGAGCCCGGAAAAATCCTGATCTACAACAAAGCGATGGAGCCAAAGCGAATCGATGATTTCATCGCGCTTTACCCGGATTTGAAGAAGCCCCTCTCCGTCATCCGCAAAAACATGGTCGATTTGATGGAGATTTTCAGCAAACTCCAATACTACGAGAAGGCTTTTGGACCTCGCTACTCCATCAAGGTCGTCTTGCCCGCCTTCTATCCAAACGACCCTGTTCTGGATTACCATGCCCTGCCCGGCTCCCAAAACGGGGATGACGCCCAAATCGATTATTACCGCCTCAGAACGCTTGAGCCCAAGGAGAAAGAAACTGTCCGGTCCGGGATGCTTCGTTATTGCCATCTCGATACTTTCGCCGAAGTGAAAGTCTGGCTCAAACTGCTATTTCTCATCGCTGACTCCAACGCTCAGCGAATCGCCTCACTGATCCGAGCCTATGAACGGGACTATTTTAAAATCTGAGCAAAAACGCTTCGAAACAGCCCTGCCCCTCAATCGCCAAAGACGGAACGAATAAGCCATAGTAAAATAAAACAAGGATAAAAAACATGAATGGAACCAAAGAAGAAGCCGAAAAAGTCTTCGACATGCTTTTCAGCAGCGCTAAACACAATCAACGCATGAAAGAAGGCTCCCGCATCTCTTGTCTCGTTAAGGAATCCGGAGAAGAGGACGCTTCCAGCATCCTCAAAGAGTGGGCGCTCAAGAACGGCACAAACGTCATTGATGCCCTCGATGTCTTGGAGACGACCCCTGGCAGCGACTACGAAAGATACCGAGCTCTCATCGCCCATCTCGACGCCAATACCGTCTTGCTGATTGATGATTTTGGAGACGAAACCTATGGCCCCTTCCGCGAGCTTTTTTCTGACTTGATCAAAAATGATTTTGTTTGGAAGGATAACCCGTTTGTCAATCCGACAAAGCAAGACTATCTTTTCATAGTTCTGACGATAAAAGCCTCAAACAATTACCCGCTATCGAGTGGGGAGCGTTCTTGCTTCCTTTTCCACCTCGACCTTAAATAAGCACGTCGATTGTCCCTCAATAAGAGGTTGGCTTCCCAAAATAGGAAGCCAAAAAAGTGGCTAATCTTTCGTGAGGGACTTCCGAGTCCCACACGGCATTTTTAGCGATGCTATTATTCTTTTGCTTTCTAAAAAAGGCCAAAGGAACAAGTCCCTCCCAAGGGGGAGCCAGGCTTGTTTCCCCCCGAAATGGCGGCCGCAGAAAAGCAAGAAAGGAGAAAAAACATGTCCACGTGGAAATGCAAATTCACCCTGAAGGATATCCCGGGTTTCTTCGAGGAGACCATCCAAGCCAATACATCGATGGACGCTCAGAAAATCATTGAGCGGAAATACGGAACGAAGACCATGAGTTTCAATTTTGACCTGATTAAGTTTTGAACTTTTATCCCCATCGGGGTCGGAGGCGGCGAATCGTGATTTTTGCCCCTCCTTTTAACGTTTCACAAAAGAGGATTTATCAATGTTCTTTTTTAACAAGAAAAAAGAGGCCGAGGATGCTGCCGAGCGTTCTTTTGAAGCGAAGCTAGATGACCTGAAAGCGAATATCGGTTTGGAATTAACGCAGTATTTTGAAAAAGTCGCCGAAGAGAACACGATTCCCGAATTCGTCAATTGGACTTTTGAAATCCTTGAAAAGTACAACATTTATGTTGATCCGGGCGATGATGTTGATTCTGAGGAAGAGGAAAAAATCATAAACAGATACAAACGCGGGACCGACGTCATTGGAAAGGCCATCAGCGAAAGGTTTTATAGCGGAAGTCCGGACGTCGAACGCTTGTTTGCTGATGAGGGCGTTGCCATCATCGAACGCTACCAAGACCTCTTCAAAGACGGGAAAGTTGACCAAACGGTGTTCCTCCATATCGCCATTCAAGCGCTGACCTTCGCCGATTACAAAGGCGACCGCCACCAATTCTGGGACAAGGAGAACGAGCCTCACGAAGACGTCTTTGACGAAATCGACGCTTATATCGCCACAAGCCCGTCCGTCAAAGAGTCGCTTCCACGCGATGTTCAAGCGCTCGAAAAAGCAAAGGGCGAACTTCATGACCATCTTTGGAACCCGACAGGCATTAGCTTCGATCCAGAGCCCGTTTGTTTATCCGAACTAAAAGAGGACGGTTTCTCTTATTTGTGTTTTGTAGCCTTATTTTTGGAGCCGTTAGTGCAAACGGATGACGGGTGGCAAAAGCCCCTTTTTGATGGTGATTTCGATGGTGGGGAAGAGGTGAAAAAGGCCGTCGGGCAAGCCTCTTATCTATTTGCGGCCGTTTGCTATTACGGGTGCGAGAAGTGGCTGGAAAAACGGAATAGCGAGGCGCTCAAAAACCACGATGCTGATGGGATATCGGAAGTTTTGACCCCTGTCAGCGATCTTTGATAGGATTCGCTAGAAGCGCCTCTTTTCACACTCATCCAATAAAAAGCGCCGCATCTCTTGAACGTTAGAAGAGACCGGGCGCTTTTGTTTCTGAAAAGAGGAGAGCTTTCCTTAGTATCGGAAAGAGCGGTCTCCGAGATGCACGGAAATAAGGTCGGAGCGATTTAGCGTGCCTTTTTGAAAAGCGAGGCGCTCTTCTTTTGACAAAATGATGTTTACCCCACCAGAAAAGGTGTCCAGGTGAATCAGGAGTGGAACGGGCTCTTCTCGTCGCTTTTCCTTGGCCATTAGCGTTTTCTCCTTTGGCAAAATCCATTCTATGTTGCCTGTTTCAAAAGAGGAATCTTCTTTGGAGATATGGGACTTCTCTGTCCCACAAAAACCTTCTTTCAGTTTTTGCCTATCCTTGCCTTGTGGCTTGCGCGAGAATGAGGTCACCGAAAACGGTCGTGGTAATTATGGTTCCACAAGGAGGATCATCGTCGACTATGGAAAACATCAAAATCAAAACGTACAAAGTCGAGGCTCTCACACCATCAAAAGGTCTGCGATATTCCAAAGATGAAAATGGGAAACAGGTGTTGGTTGGCGTTGGCACCTGCAAGGACGAGCGGATCGTCGTGCCAAACGGCGTTCAAATCGTGGGAGCAAAGGCTTTTGAAAACTGTGGGGCAAAAGAAATCCTACTTCCGAACTCCATCGAAGAAATTCAGGATGCCGCTTTCGCGGGTTGCCCTAATCTCGCCTATCTCCGCTTGCCGAACCTCGTTGATGCGGTGCCCGCTTTCGCCTTTTCTGATTGCCCTGACTTTGGCGTTCTTTTAGCGTCTTCTCAGCTAAGAGAGTTAGGCAAAAACGCCTTCTTTGGTACCCAGGACATTTGCTATCTTTTTTCGAGCGAAAGAGATGGATGGCGGACGGGATTCAGCGCAGACCAAATGGAACGGATGGTCGCTTCCGAAATGAACGCCCCATCCTATCCTCCGGCGGCCAAAAACATGAAAAACGACTTAAGGATGGAGAATGACCAACTCTTTTTTGGATCTTACCCGCAAAGCGCGGTCGATGAATCCGTGGAGACCCTCCTTGAAAAGAAGCATCCCGATGAAACCTACGCCGAAGAAAATGGCCAATGCTTTTATTTCAATCGCGGGCATTGGTATCGTTATGAACCGATCGAATGGAAAATCATCGACAAAGACGGTGACGATGTTCTCGTTATTTCTAAAAAAGCCCTTGTCTACCATGAGTCCAGCATCGATTTCTCCGGCTACGAGAATAGCTCGGGCCGCAAATTCTTAAACTCCGATTTCATCGATGCCGCTTTTAGCGAAAAAGAAAAGGAAAAGATCCTGACGACAAAACTCGACAATTCCCCGTATTTCTTTGATCAAGACTATTCCTCGCTTCCTCCTGACCCCGAAACCGAACGTTGCTACGCCAGCACGGAAGAAAAAATATTCCTCCTTTCTTATGCCGAATGGGAACAATTGCTCAAAGGCAAAGAATCGGATCGCCTTGAGATGACGGACTATGCGAAATCCTTTAGCAAAAACTGGCCGGACCAGTTCCCCTGGTGGTGGCTAAGAACCGTCTCAGATGTGACCACGTGGTATCCCCTCTGCGTTCGCCCAGAGTTTCAGTCCATCAGCCCCTGGAAAGGCGATTTCTTCCTTTATCTTCGCCCGGCTATGTGGCTGCGGTTAGGTAAATAAAAAGTTTTCGTTAAATCTTTCGTTTAAAAAGACCGTTCCCCCTTTGGTTAATGGATCGAGAAACGGAAACCATCAACGATGTTTTCAAGCGTTTTTTGGCGAGCAAAAAAAGCAACGATTGTTTTTAACCAGCCTTTCGTTTCGTTTAAATCCGCCGCTCGGATTCTATGGATTTTCGTTCGCAAAAAAGACCCTTTTTTCATGGGGTATATGTGACTTACAAGTCTCATAAAAAGAAAGTCCGGAAATATCATTTACTTCGGTTTCTCCTCTGGACTATAACTACCGCATCCTCAGGAGGGAAAAACATGAAAAGAGAAGAGAAGAAGACCTTCGATCAGATTCGTTTTGTGACCGATTACAAGAGGGATGGTCTGATGAAAGATTATCTGAAGGGAATCGTTTACGAGGGACTCAAAATCCATTTTTACGGACCTTACGAGGTGAAGTACGACCTGACTCTCCCCAAACTGGAGGAATCGACATTGAAAATGGTTCATCAGTGTGGATTTCGGGATCTCAAAATCGGAAAAGTCGTCAAAACGATTATCGTAACCGACTAATCGGATCAAGGGGGACGAAAATCCCCCTTTTCTCCGTGCTTTCGCGCTTCTCTCGCTCCTCCTTTGCTGAATAAAAAATTGTTATATCGAAAGATCGTTTTCCCCATGAGCTCTCCCAGACCCGTATATGATGACCTTCGTCTTTAAAAAGGGATTCAGGCCCGATTTGCAGTCAAATAAGGGGGATTTGCAGGGGAAATCGCCTACCCCGATTCTCACATTCGACCACTTTTGGAGGCGCGCCACGTTCGTCCCGATGGAAGACGCCGAGCGCCAGAAAGTCCAGAGGGATTTCATCAGGATCGTGGCGGCCCTGGACTTCAATTAATCAGCTGCCATCGCCTTTTTTCATATGTTAACTATCTGCGGCTGAGGCTATAGGGGAAATGTCCACCCCAATAGCCTCTAGGTTAGGGGCATACTTACATCTCCTAGCCTCTACTCACGTTGAGACCGTATGCGAATTGTCGTTAAGAAACGCCGATAAACACTAAATATTTATAATATTGTTAATAAAATTACTCTATTTGGCTAAATGGTTGGTAACTGTCGGTGTTTTTCACTTTCCTGCTTTCGGAATCCCCTTTTTCTTCGTCCGCGGCTTGTTTTTGTTCGGGTACATGTCGTGCCTCGTCAGCCTTTTCTCCGAGGCCGAGACGAACGACAGCATGAAGATGATCCTGTCCTTCTCCTCCTTGGTGTAGGAGGCGTCCCTCATGAAGGCCCAGAGGTCGAGATAGCCCTGAAGGTACCTCGAGGCGACCCCCCGGTATCGCTGCATGTGGCCCTTGATCGCCGAGCACATGTCGTTGAGCGGCCCCATGGCCTCCTGGTATTGGGGCGTGCCGCAGAGCGGCGAGGCCCATTCCTCGTGCGGGAATCGCTATTTCCTCGACATGTTCACGTATTCCCTGCAGCCGTCGGTGACGATTTTCCGGACGTCGCGGAACCTTTCGTAGAAGCCTTCGAGCTCCGCGGCGGAGCAGCGGGATCCGTCGCAGGCGAGGAACTCGAGGCCGTCGAAGGAATCCATCACGAGCAAAACGCAGTCTTTGGCGGTGCCGTAGGTGGCCTCGGACCCGGAATGCCTCGCCTTCCTGGCGATCCGCCTGCCGTAGCGGCCCCCGCCTTTCTCGTTCTCGTGGAAGAAGATCTCGTCGTACCAGATCGTGCCGCGGAAGGCCTTGCCTTTGGAGAACCCCAGGGCGGCCGCGATGAAACGGTGGCGGAGGTAGAAGGCGGTCTGGATCCCGACCCCGAGGCGCGAGGATTCGGCCTTGAGCGCCGTCTGCTCGGTCTCGCAGCGGATGAAGTCGAGCCATTTGAGCAGAGGCACCTTCATCCCCGACAGGGCGGTCCCCGTCGCGGCGGTGAAGACCTTCCCGCAGGTCAGGCATCGCCACCTCCGCGGGCCTTTCTTCTTCCTCCCGTACCTTTCCACGGCGTCGAAGCCGCATCGCGGGCAGGCGATCCTCCTCCCGGCGGAAGAGGCGAGCTGGTCGAGCGTTTTGGAAAATCCGGTGGACTTCAGCTCGGCGACGACCTCGTTCCCCAGCTCCAGCAGCTGGTCGTACGAAAGGCCTTTGAGCATTTTCTCGAACATGGGTGCGAAAAAGCCTTTAGGCAACCCGCGGCCCTCAGGCATAATCGCCAGAAAACGCCGAAAGAATCACGGGTTGCCTAAAGGCTTCTCACCTTTCTGGCGTTTTCTGGCAAAGACATTATAGCCCAAGAGCGAAAAACACGATGGCTACCAACCATTTAGCCAAATAGAGTAAAGATTGCATCTATTCAGAATCTATCGAATAAAAAATAGCATTTTCAGCAGGGCTTTTGCTTCAAAAAAGGTCTTATAGCGTCTTTTCGCCTACGATAAAAAGCAATCCTGGAATCCGTCGAAGTCCGTTTTTCCCTTCGGGGATCGATAGATAACGGAGAATCGGGTCGAAGAAAGCAAAAGTCTTTGAATCCAAGAATTGGATTTCATTAAGGAAATAAACGGTGTTCTTCTGTTGGTTCAACCGGTGGTAGAGCTCTTGATAGAGATCCTCTTTACTCATCCCTTCGGCAAGAGCCTTTGCATAACTGGGGTAAGTGCTGGCGTTTTCTTCGACAAGAGTGATGCCATTTTCTTTTGCCCATGCCCGGATCCGGGCCGTTTTCCCAAAGCCAGATAGCCCTTCCAAAATGAGGGTTAGGGGCTTGGTGGGGATGCTGTGGGTCTGTTGGGCTAGGTTTCCTAGGGCCAAAAGACGGTCGAGATTGTCCTTGACGATATCTTCACTTTTTTCTTGGCTCATTTTCTAGTTTCCTTTCTTAGTTCATCAAAGCCTGGACATCTTGGGGAAACAGAATTTCTTTCTCCAAAAGCCGCTGGGCGAAGTTCTCCAGTCTGCCTTTGTTTTGGAACAGAACTTCTTTGTCTTCAAGATAGGCATTTTCGATTTCGGCTCGGACCCGGTCTTCCCGCGAAGCTTTGAGGATCTCGGAAGCGGGGGAACTTAAATTCCGATAAGCGAAACCATAGGCCGCATAATCGTCGACGAAGCGTTCGGCGATCTCATAAGCCCGATTGCAATCCCAGTTCGATCCGACGTCGACGGGCTCGTTGGCTAGTTCCACGGCGGCTTTTCCTGCCAAAAGCATCTTCACCCGGTTTTGCATGAAGCGGATATCCCGGAAATAGTCCTCATCCATCCGAATGAGAGTGAAACCCTCCATTTCGTTTTTGAACTTGCGAATCGAAACAAAACTGACGCTGCCAGGTTCGAGCAACTCCTGAATCAAAGCGTGCCCTGCTTCGTGGTAGGCGGTGACTTGACGATACCGCTGGGGAATGGCTTCTTTATTTTCCGCTTGGCCATGCACAACCACCAAGGCGGCATTCACCAGATCTTCCCAGCTGATCCACTTTTCGTTTTTCTGGCCCGCTAATAACGCGCCTTCATTGACCGCTTCCGCTAAAGCGGCGCAGCTTTCGCCCGCCAATAGACGAGCCAAGAGAGGGATGTCCAAATTGGGAGCGAGCGGAAATCCTTGAAGATAATGGGCGATGATTTGTTCCGCTTCTTCGCCTTTTGGCGGGTCAAGGACCAGAGTTTTTCCAAAGCGGCCCGCCCGCAATAAAGAATCGGGGAGCGCACTATCCTCATTGAGCGTGGCGATCACAAATACCCCTTTCCCTTGGCATTCCTCAAGGCAGGTTTGGACGACGACGAATTCCTCGGCGTTGGTGGCTTCGCCCTCATCCGCATCGCTGAATTTATCGAAATCGTCCAGCAAAATCACGCTGGGGGCTTTGGCGATGGCCTCCTTGAAAGTCGCCCGGATTTCTTCGAGAAAGGAATCCTTGGATTTATCCTTTCGCAGAATGAAGTTCGGGAGCCCGCTGGAGTTAAGGAAGGCTTGGGCAAAAAGCGTTTTTCCGACTCCAGGCATGCCTTTGAGAAGCAGGGTGTTGGGAAGATGAGCTCCAAAACGCTGGTATTTCTTGGGCTCATGCAAGAGGTCCAAGATCAGGGTCAACTCCTGCTTGACCTTCTCATAACCGATGATGTTTTTAAAGGCGGCTTCGTCTTGATTTTCCATAAGGGTTTCTCCTGCGGTGTTCCCGCTTATTTGCCCTTATCTTAAAGCGGTTTAAAAAAGATTAAATAGCACGAAGGCATCTTATTTTGCTAGGCTGTTTAAACGGAATAAAAAGGGTTCTATTTTAAAATGGATTACGATTTCTTCCGATAGAGAGCGTCCAAGGCTTTTAGGCGCGCTGTATAGCGAAGAAGAAAGTCCGCGGGGCCGATCACTTGGAAAAGGGGAGAGGAGGAAGCCTCGAAAGCAAAACGCCATAAGGATTCCGAGGCGCCTTCAACTTGGATACGGAGTTTTCTTTCCCCCGCGGGCGAAGGATAGGTTTTGTCTTTGAGAACCAGCCCTTGGCGATAGAGCGATTCCGCCAAATCTTGGGAATAGGCATCCACGTCCGCTTCGAGGGTGGCGGTTGGGGTGGTCTGATCGAAATTCTTGCCGACCGAATACCGTTCCCCGGAAAACAAAGCCCCCGATTTCGAAAGAAAGTCGTCCATTCGGAATTTCATGATTGCCTTTTCGATAAATTGGCGTTGCTTTTGGTTGTATTTCGATTTCTCCAAAGGCGGGACTTTCTGGATTTTGGCAATGTCATTGAGAGAGAAAACCTTAATGTCGGGATTTTGTTTCGCCAAATCCAAAAAGAGATCGAACCCCTTCTCATTGAGAATCGGCTCTTCTCCGCGGATCCAGAGCCAGAGACAAAGGAGAAAGTACTCGCCTCGCTCATGGACGATCCCCAAGGGGTAGTATTGGTTGGAGGCCGGTTTGTTCTCGTTGATTCCTTTTATCCAGATCCACAAGACATTCTTTTGCTGGATGTTCTGGGAAAGATCCATCAAGAGTTGAAAACGACTTTTTAAAAGGGGATCCTCTTCGGACGATTTTCGTTTGTAGATGCTTGCCGAGAGCTTTTCTCCTTCCGGATGCATAAAAGGACGGAGCGTGGACATAATCTCTTCGGTATCGCGTTTGCCCAAAAGCCCTTCCGAGAATATGGCATCGATGAGCCAAGCCGAGATTTCTTGATCAAAAGGATAGGCTTGAACCCAATAGCCATGGGTGCTGCTTTCGATTTCCAGATCGAACTTGGTCAAGTCCAAGAATAATTGGAGCCGCTTGACCGCCTCGACGATGAGCTTGCCTTTGACCGCGAAATTGGGGATCTTTTCTTGGATTTTTTCCGCGATCTCCGCTGCGGTCAGCGGGTTTTCTTGGGTCGGCTTGGCACTGAGAAAAACCGCCAAAACCAAAAGAGGAACCGCCGGAGTGGTTCCTAGTCCTTGAGTCGGTGTTTTGCTCTTCTTCATGCCCAGTTCTCCTTTTTGATCTTCGCTCTCTTCACAGGATACCCCTTTTCCGGGGATTCGTTATCGGGAAAAAGAGCGACGATATTCTCTTCTTGGAGTCGCTTGAACGCTTGCTGAGCCAGAGGAAAACTCACCGAAAGCGCTCTTTGCAAACGGACGATGGAGGTATAGTCCTGATCCGCGAGATAATGCAAAACTCGGCAGTAAAAAGTCGCAAAATCCTCCGGGACAGCCGCCAAGGCTTCTTTCGATTCTTCCCGAGGATCCCCAGTGAGTTCTTTGCGGGTGAAGGGCTTTCGCATATAATTCACGAAGCTTTTCCGCTCTGGCGTGCTGATCCATCTTTTGAAGCCGATGATCAGATCTTTTTCTTCGTGATAGATCGGCATCAGGGCTTCATAAAGCGTTTGGCCGTTTGCCTCGATTTTTCGATGGATCTGAAGCATGCTCATCGGTTTCCCCCAAGAAAGCGGGAGAACGAGATTGGCCATGATGTCTTCCTCGCCCTCTTTCTCGTAATGGGCAAAGGAGAGGAAGAGATCGTGAGGGTCCATCTTGGCGCTTCCGCATTCTTGAAGCAATTGGACCAGACTTCGGGCTTCCTTAACGAGGTCGGGCGCGCTTCCCTCCCAATATTCCCAACCATAGGTTTCGGGCGGCATTTTTTCGAGGGGGATCGCTGAAGAAAGCCACTCCGCTAAGCGATAGCGGTGGAACTGAGGGAGTAAGGAACCGAAGATCGTGATTTTCTTAGGATTGTCGTTCATGTTTTTATTCCTCTAGGTCCGTCCAATCGATCAAAGGGGTGGTAACGAGAAAGACGAGGGGATTGCTTTGACGAGGTTATCGAATCCCAAAGTCGTTTCGGAGCCGATGATGAAAATGCATTTGTCGAGCGAATACGGGGTATGGTCAAGCAAATAAGCCCCTCTCCCTACTTGCCGTTCTTCCCCGATCAACCCATCGATGATTTTGACGACGAGTTCGGGCGAGACTTTCGCTCGTTTTGTCAGCTTGGCGAAGAAAGAAAGCATATGGGTGTCGGGGTTTGCATAAGAGCTCATGGCCAGAGATGTAATCCTGCTCCTTGAAAAAGTCGAGGGTCAAAGGAGCGGCGATGTTATAGATGTTCTTTTCCGCTTCTTTGATGAGGGCCATGTCGTGAGCGTAATTCCCAGTGAATTCCACGGGGTTCCCTTTTCGATAGAGCTTTCCGTTTTGAAAGGAAAAGCCTTGGTCATTAAGGTATTTTTTGATGGCGACGCTGGTTTTGGCAAAACCCAAGAGCGAAATGTCTTTTTCGCTTTTGAAATCCACGCTTCCGGGCTGGAGGGGATTGAGGTAATTTTTTGTCTCTTGGCTTGTTAAGAACCGTTGAAATAGGGATACAAAATCATAATTCCCTGAAGTTTGGGCATAGTAGTTTTTGAGGATGGACTCGATGGCTTGCAAGAGCTGCTGGTCAGTTGGGTTGCTGGATCTTTCCAATTTGAACAAGTCGACGAACCCTCCTTGGCTCCGATTTTGGGAGTGTTTGACGAAATTGAGATAGACCTCGGTGAGATCCTTTGCGGAGTTGAGGTCATTCCTTCCGTTCTTCCGGTCCCCCTTTGCGATCTTTTTGGAGTTGGCATAGGTTTCCCAAGCGGTTTGCTGACCGCTGTGATGAAGATAGTTTTCAATGGTTTCAAAAAGAATCTCATAGTTGGTCTTTTTTCCGTTTAGGTAGCTCGAAGTCACGTTTCTTTCTTTAACGGCTTTTTCGTTTTCCATGAATTTTCCCCTGAGCAAATTGCTCTTTCTAGGCCCAGTTTATGCTTTCACTAAAAATGTTCAATATCCTAGTATTCATTTATTTTGGTAAGCCGTTTAAACGGAATACAAAGTTTAAAAAATAAGGTTTCAAAAACTCCGAATGAGGAGAATCCTTGCTTTGGGTAGTCTCGTTATCCCTCAAGGCTAACCGTTTCCTAAAAAAAGAAAAACCGGAAGCGGTGCGCTTCCGGTATTCGAGTCCCTCTTATTTAAGGGTGTCGAGGTAGGTGGCTAATGCGGTCCGATTATAGAACTGGGCCGGATCCTTGAGGATCACATCCGGAACCACCCCTTGGTCCACATCGTAATAGGTGCCGTTTTTCACGGTGCAGAGGGTGCTCCGTCCCGAGAAGGAGAAGGAGGTGCCATAGGCGGTGGAGGTCGAATCGACGACGCAAGATCCCCCGCCCGAGGTCTGGCCTAACATCGTCACGATGCCCGAATCCTTGAGGACGGCCGGAACGAGGTTGCCACAGCTAAACGAGACCGGCGAAGTGAGGCAATAAAGCTTCTTGCCCTTAATCGAGTCACTCGTGTCATAGCTCTTATCGAGATTGACATCCCCTCTGTATAGTGTTATCCAAGCAAAATTATTTTAAATGACTGGCGACAAGTTTAAATCCTGTAACGCTGGAGATAACGGCGAAGGTCGTCTGGCTGTTCAAATAAATCTGCGAAATCCAAGGCTGGCAGGAAAACAAAAGAAAATTTCGGCCCGTTAGCCTCGGCTTGGGACATCAGGTCGCATAATTCCAATGTTATTTTTTGTCTTTGCTCTTCGCTCTTTTCGGCTTCCCAAGTCTTTTGTATTTCGTCATTGATTTTATCGCCACCTTGCACTGCCGTGTTCGAAAGCGGGTTCCAAACTGAATTAACTAAAGTTACGGTCTCAAGTTTTGAAAACTCGTTGCCATGGAAAAGACCATCATCATTTAGTCTTTCGTTCAGATAACCCAATGCATGATGCATTAATTGCCCCGCGTCAAATTTGATGGTGCCATTTGCAATGTTTTGGTTTATTTCTTTGAAAATGGAAACGAATGACGATGCGGTAGATTGTCCATTTCGCTGATTTTGCCTCTTTAAATTTGGAAAATAATTCACTTCATCAAGATAAGTGCTGGCCGCCAACGCTGGTTTCCCAGAGAAATATTCCATAAGTTTGCTTTCGACAATGATCAAACTAACAACAAAGCCATCTTTGTCTTTTTTAATCAAAACGGCATCCGCCATCGAAGGGTGAGTTGGCTCGCCTTTCTGAATTAGAGTGCGTAAAGGATATTCGAAATAAACTTCATAATCACCAAGGACAAAATCTCTTCTTTTTTGAGAAAGAGTTATCTTCATCGGTTTCGAATCGAATGGAGGACGGCTAAGAATGTTGGCTATTAAAGCAGACGAAGAACGCATTGCTCCCATGCTTACCAAAGGGTAGTTTTTCGTTGTTTCGTTGCCAAGCAAGAACCCGTGGTAACCATATTTCTTCGCTTTCTTGACAGCAAAATTGTCTGGGCTGCTTTTGTAGAAGTAGATAATCACGTTTTTTAGATAGTCACCATCACCACCGTAAAAAAGATTTTTTCTATAATCTCTTAAATAATATGGTTGCCAAACAGAAGGTTTCTCACGGACTCCTATTTCTTCGTTTGGCTCAAAGAACTGCTTTTCATCATATCCAGTTGCCAACTTGCATTCTGCCTTTAGTCTTGATAGTAAAAAAACAATTTTTTTCAATGTTTCTTCCTCCACATCTTTTGGATTTTGTGCCATTATTTGATTCTCTCTTCCACATATTCGTCACCCATCATCGTCATCTTTGCCAATGTTAGTTGAAGGAGTTTCTTGGCATCCGCTTCCGGGATGCTGTATTTCGCCGCCAAAGCTTTCGCCGAGGATTCGTCGTCTTTGTTATCCTGAAGGATTTTGATGAATCCTTCCCAGTCGGATTTGATTTTGCGGATGGCTTGGTAATAGCCTTTGTCGAACATCCGCCAATCGGGGTAGCCTTGCTTGGCGTTCTCGCCATTCATGATGGCCTCTATTTGCTTGAAGGTGAAAAGCCCCAGATTCTCGGTCCCGAGCCAGATTTCGGCCTGGTCGAAATCGCCTTTTTTGTCCGCGTTTAATTGGTTGACCAGAACGAGTTCCCCCCTTTCTTCATGGTAAGCGATCGCGTGGCCCTCCTTGACGGCCCCGAGGACGGAATAACCCAATTCCTTGAATTCGCTTCTTACCCAGGGAAGAATCGGATTCTCATGGCTGTGCCCCAGAACGTTCGGCTCGATTTGCCTGCTCATAAAGAGCCTCCTTTTTGATTTTATGGATGGATCGTAATTACCAATCATTATACTCATTCCTTCTTCAGGGCCTCACAGGTTTCGGCGTCTTCCCTGAGCCCCTCGTTGCAGCCGGCGCACTGGTATTGCTCGTCTTTCCGCCAAACCGCCGAGCGGAGGCCGAAGAGACGGAGGATGATTTCCTTGTCTTCCTTCGCCATCAAGCAGCGGTCGGCGTAGACGACGAACCTCCCGTCCTTCTCCCGAAAGAGGACGCGACCCCTCGGGTAATAGGCGTAGTCTTCGATCAGACCCGATATTTTCGAAACGTATTTTGGATAGATTTCTTTTTCGAAGACTTCGAAGTGTCCCTCTTCGATATCCCTGAAACCATTTACGGGTTTGACTGCGGCGCAATCAACCGCTTTGGCCACGTATTGGTTTCCCGGAAGGCGATAGAAGATACCGATTTTTCTAGTTTTCGTGAATGTTTCTCCTTATTTTGTTTTGATTATTCCAGCGATGTGGAAGATGGTCGTGATCATGATCTCGAGAAGCATAATCGGTAGACCAATCAGGATGAGAAGCGGAGTGTAGTTGGTTGGTTTGTTCATTGCTTCTTTTCTCGCTTATCCTTGAGGGTCTTGAGCGTGGCGAGGCACTCTTTTTCGCTAAGGGTAGGAACGATGAGTTCTTCGTCTTTTTCGCTCTTGCGGCTAAGCGTGGCCTCTTTTCCTCCGTAATGGAGTTCCATCTTGGAATCGAAGGCGTTTTTGAGATCCTCCAAGAAGATTTCGGGGTCGTTACGCTGGGTGGCGGCGATGAGGTAGATATTCTTGCTCTTGCCTTCGTGGGCTAATGCTTGGCATAAGCCCGAGGCTTGGTTTGAGGCTTCGAGGAGATCGGATGTCTCGTTGATGAGGACAACGAGAGGGGTTTTGCGGGGATTTTCATCATCAATGAGCCTTTTGAGGAGTCCAATCGCTTCTTCGGGTTCTTTGATTGTCGGGGCCTCGAGGGTGACGAGTGGCTCGTAAGGAGCCAGTTGAACGCGCTTGGTGTCGATGAAGAGGAAGTCTGGCTTGGTTAATGATCCGCCGATGACGAGCGAGGTGATGAGGATGCGGAGGGCATTCATTTTGCCTGCCCCGTCATCGGCGAGTAAGAGGAGGCTCCCGATTTCTGCGAGGGCGTAGTTACGCCTTTCTCCGGCTGGGGTTTCTCCTAAGGGCAGGGGATAGGCGAAGCTTTTGCCGCAATAGCGTTTGACTCTTTTGAGTTCATTGAGGCAGATCCCATAAGGGAAGCTGCCATCGATTTTGTGGTCTTCTTCGTCGATCCAGGCCTCTTTCACGAGGCGGTCGTGGAATTGCTTGGCCCAAGGGAAGCCGACCTTGAGCTTCTTTTGGATCCAGACGATGCTGAAGCGCTCCTCGCTCCCGTAATAGGAGAGGCTTTGGATGAGGTGTTGATACTGCTGTTCTTTTTTGTTCATTAATTATCCCTCTAGTATGTATAGGGGGTTTTGGTGATTTTTGGATGCCGAAAAAGTCTAATAAATGAACAAAATAATGCGATGAAACCTATTTAAAAAAATTTACAAAATTTTGATAAAACGCCGATTTTCGTCAGCAAAGAAATGTCCTTCTACCATGCTTTGCATCCACTGAGTTTGCTGATGGGGCACCGGATGCCGGTGGGGACCGACTTATAGATTTTTGCCTTGGCGTCATAGGCGACGGCGAACTCATATTCGCCTCTGCCCTTTTCGTAGTCGCGGATGGTATGGAGGTAGCGTTTGAAGGTTCTTTCGTTCATCGAATACAAGGCGAGGAAATCCGCCTTCCTTACCTCATGATGGTTGAATAGTTGGGTAAAAAGATCCAGGAGAGCGTAATACCAAGGCTGAGAGCCGACGCCCCCTTCCTTTTGCGGAGACCAGTATTGGAAGGCGCGGATCTGTTTTTCATAGAGGCGAATTTCCCGGAGAGTCTTCCCTGCCTTCTGGGCGAATTTCGGTCGGTAGTCACGGGTGAAGTACTTGGTGTAGTATTCTTCAACCTCGTCCTCGTCCATATCGGGGTGTTTTCTATCCCAAGGATCTGCCTCCAGCTCCTCCTGAATGGCATCGACGTCGTGGGTGTAGTCATCCATTTCCAAGGGGTTTTGGTGGCAGAAGAAAATATCGTAGAACCACAAAAGCGCGTAACTTTTCGTCATCAGTTGTTTTTTCATCCTTCTTATTTTACCTTCTTCAGGACATTTGCTGAATATTCTTCGAAGGCCCGCTCGAAGCAATAGGGGAGCGGCTGGATAAAGGAAGTCTTTTGATAAAACTCCCTTTCTTCTTTGCTCAGTTCTTTGCATCGCTCCGCCCAATAGCCGGTTTTGTCTTTGGCAAGGGCCCGACTCATCTCGTAGGCGTAAGGGGCATCATTGCTCCGCTCGTAGAGAAGCGAGAAGAGTCTTTCTCTTGTGGTGGGGAATTTCTCCCAGCCCGTTCTTTTCTCGTTTTGGAAATAAGGTTCGCATTGCCGATGGAACAAAAGGACGAATCCTTCATCCAAAGGGGTTTTGCAGAGATATTGCGAATCAAGATGGTCTAGTTGAATCTGGGCGATTTGGCCGAATGACGAGGTGCTGGCTTTGAAATGAAGCCAAAGGGGGCTGGCGCGTAATAAAGCCGAACGGATCTCCCAGATTTCGCGGCGGTCATTCGTCTCATCGAGGGCGAAGAAGCTCCCGATCCCGAGCCCTTTTTCTTTAAGGAATTGTTTTCGAAGAACAAGCCGTGGAATGTAGTCTCCGTGGTTAAGAAGTTCCTCGAAGTACTCCAAAGGAACATCGTTCGCAATGGGATTAAAGGGCGTTAGGTCCAGTAAGAATGCCAAGAGCGAGTCCCCCGTTAACCAAGCGTCCCCGATGAACTCATACGGGTTAGCCCTTTTTAACTCATAGGCCAGGTAAAGTCCCGTGAGGATTTCGCGGTGGCCTCTAACGTAGGCGTCTTCTTTGAGCAACGCGATTTCATGGAAGAGCCGGTCTTTATAACCGCTGTCGTCGTGGAAGTCCTCTTTGATTTTTGTCTCCGCCGCCTTTAAAAGATCCTCCGTGGCTTTTTCAACAATTGGCGATTCTTCGCCCAGGACCATTCGTCTCTCATTAGTCAGGTCGCGTCGGAGCAAGAGTCGCTCGGCGGCTTCCTCTCCGATTTTGTAGCGCGCTTCGATTTCCTCTTTGCTCATCCTCCGCTCTTCGAGGATTTCGCCTAGCAGGCGGTTCTCCAAAGAAACTGGTAATGTCTCGCCTTTAATCATCGGCTTCCTCCTCCCACCGAAACGGGTGGTCGCCTTTGAGCTCATAGACCTTGATGTGTTTGCCGGCGTGCCAATAAGAATCGACCAAGAGCGATTCTTTTTGCTTCTGTCGTTCGTATTCGATTTTGTTGTAGCGGTCGATGATCCCCAGGCAAACGCATTGCCCGATGAGACAGATGACGATTCCTACTTTGTATGGTGTTTCCATATTTTCCCTCCACTTATAAGGGAAAATAAAAAACATTTATCAAAAATAGTTACGATAAAATCTAACGTATTAGCAAAAAATGGCATTGAGAAACACGACAAAGAAACGTCCCTCTTAATCTAGTGACCCTAGTGTTAGGGAGGGTATGTATTACGGATTTTTTTCGAACCGATAGCGGTTGATCTCTTAGACGTAAGAATCATCATGCCGCATTGAATTTCAGGCAATTTTCTTTGGCGCATTGAAAGAGGAAATAATATAAGTAACAAAAATGTTTCTTTGGGATTTGCGTCTTTAAATGGATTTTCGTTGCCCCCTTCCATCAAGGACGCTTATTATTGCGTTAGTTTAAGCGATATGTATCGCTGAGGCAGGCAGAAAAGGGGGTTTTGCGAGGATTTCATTTTTCTCGGCCCCTCGGGCTCATCTCACTCGATTTCCCCATAGCCTTTCTCAAAACGGAGCCAGAGAACGGTTTCGAAGGCCACCTCGATACGCTCATGAGGATCCCGTACATCAAAAGCGACGCATCGGATTTCGGATAGGCTTGCCGGTTTGTTTGACACCTAAGGCGTTATTGTAGCCATCCGGGGCCTCGCGGACAAACTAACAAGACGAGGAATGCCCACGGGTTCGCTGGATTTAATATTTTCATTATCTGCGGCTGACGCGGTAGGGGAAATATCCACCTCAATAGCCTCTAGGTCAGGGGCATACCTACATTTCATAGCCTCTACACACGTTGAGACTGTGGCTAGCTTAAAACTTCGATAAACATTCCATGGCCAAAGGATTTTAAACAGTTCTATTGATCGACATGTCTACGGACGCCAGTCTAGGTAGGTTGAGACTGCTGCCTCTTTTCGTAGAGTTTGTCCCTTGATTAAAATCTACAAACATTAAAGAAAAAAATCTACAAACATTAAACTTTTAAATCAATAAACATTGCAAAAATAGTTAAGTCATTCATAATATGTTCAATCGAGGGCCCCTTATATGTATCGCAAACGTTTTATTGAGGAATTGATTGCTAAAAAGCTTCGCTCAACCTATTGCGTCAACGTTGTCGGGCCAAAGTTTTGCGGCAAAACAACGACTTGTGAGCAGTTCGCCAAAAGCGAAATCAAGTTAATCTCTCAAGATATTATCGATGTCGTCCGTGCTTCTCCGAAGGTCGCCCTTGAAGGGGAAAGGCTCCGCCTTGTTGATGAGTGGCAGACCGCCCCGATTCTTTGGGATAAGATCCGGGAACAAGCCGATACTGAAGAAACTAAGTTTGGCCAATATCTTTTGACGGGAAGTGCCACGCCCGTTGATCAGGAAGAACTTAATCACACTGGGAGCGGCCGCATCGTGAGCGTGAGGATGAGGCCGATGTCGCTTTATGAGTCAGGCGAATCGAAGGGGAAGGTCTCGATTAAGGAGCTGTTTGATAACCCTTCCTTTGATTATGCAGATCTTAATCAAGATTACGATCTGGAGGATACGGTGTTTTTGATGGCCCGGGGCGGTTGGCCTCTCAGCACCTTGGTTGCCAACCGCAGCGACGCTCTCGAGGCGACAAAATCCTATTTTTCCTCGCTCTTTAATTTCGAGACTTCAGACAACAAGAAGTTCCGCAACAAGAAGCCGGCCGTGGCTCGGATGCTCTTGCGCTCCTACGCCCGCAACGTCTCCACGGAAGCCCTCGATAGCACTTTGATCGCCGATGTAATCGGAAACGAAAAGCGGACGAGTTTCGCTTTTCAGACTTTCACCGAATACGACGAGGTACTAAAAGACCTCTTTCTGGTCGAAAACCTTGAGGCGTGGAACCCTCAGCTTCGGAGCAAGGCCATCGTCCGGAGCGCTGAGGTAAGGCATTTCGTCGACACCTCGATCGCGATGGCGGCTTTGGGGATCACGCCAGAAATGATTATCAAAAGCGGGAAAACCTTGGGCTTGTTCTTTGAAGACTTTGCCGTCAGGGACCTCAGTATTTACGCAATGGCAAACGACGCTGTGCTCAAGCACTACCGGGACAGTAATGGTCTGGAATGCGACGCGGTGATGATCCGCTCGGACGGCAAATGGGGGTTAATTGAAGCCAAACTCGGAAGCAAGGAAGGCGTGGCTGAAGGGGTGGCTAATTTGGATCTGCTCGAAAACAAAATCGATACTTCGCTTTTGGGGGCGCCCTCGTTTAAAATGATTGTTACTTCTAACGGGGCGTGTCAGCGCAGGAAAGACGGAATCTATGTTGTCCCCATCAACATGCTGAAAGACTGATTTGCACCGGCTTTTCGTCCAATGATGAAGCGGTAGGGGAAATATCCACCTCAATAGCCTCTAGGTCAGGGGCATACCTACATTTCATAGCCTCTACACATGTTGAGACAGTAGTTGCACTGACGTTAAGAAGTTCCAATAAACGCTAAGAAAAAAGATTATCAAACAATAAAGAAACGCTATTTTATCCCATTTTTGAATTTTTCTGGGGATTCAAAAAGAAACTAAGAGCATTTTTTCTTTCTCACTTTTATAATGTTGGAAAATTTCCTTAGATAGACAAAAAGGATGTTGGAAAATTTCCTGCCACCAGCACAACGACGGCGTTGGATTGGGTGATGCTGAACGAGATATCGTCGCACCTTATTGTGATTTTTATCGAAAAAACGTTATTCGGTTTGTAAAAACGAGAACGGTTATTCCTTAAATTTGTTTCTCTATTTTTCGTAGATAAATCCATTCCTCTAGGCTATGAGAAACGTCATAAGTTTCAACGAAACCGGAGTCTTTGTTCCCTCTGCTCACGTCGAAAACCGATAGATTCGGATAGTGATGTTTGATGAAAAGACTGATGAATTTCTGTGCGGTTTCGAGTGAAGTAAAACTTCCTAACGTACCCTTTTCTTGTGTCACTACGTATTGGGCATTTTTTAAGGGCGGGGTTTTGACCAAAGGGAAAGGCCGACCATAAACATCTTGAAAGAGGTTGTTTTCTTTGTTGTTATATTGATCGTAAGCCCGATTGACTCCGGCTTTTAAGCGATCGAGTTTCAAGTGGGGCGAATATTTTTCTAGGCCTAGAGTAAAACTCACCAGGTCTACCCGCCACGTATCGGCGTCCCATTCCTCTTTGTCGACGGGCCGATAATCTTTTGTGTGGGGTAGTTTCTTGCTGTAAGAAAGGTAGATCGAAGAGTCCTTGTTGATGTGGTTATCGAAAGGTGACATCTGGAATGCCACATCGACCACGTCTTTTAAGCGGTAGTACCAATTGCGGTAACTGTAGCCTTCGTAATACCATTCCGGCAAGTCTTGAGGCGTGAGCGATGTTCGCCGGCCTGTCTTCCAATTTCTTAGGAACCGTTCCTCGTCTTCGAGGATATAGAGCGGCAATTTGGCTTTTTTGTTGCCGAGGTAGGGCGCAGGAATTTCAAGGATATCATTGTAAAAGCAGCGGAACTTGGAATCGATTCTTAAGTCCCGGTGATAATGTCCGAAGTACCAATACCGATAGGTGGTTTGAGCCATCAAATCCTGGAGAAGATCTGTATTGTGATCACCTTCGAGATTGAGGCGGTTGGTTATGATTCTCGTTGGGGCGCAGTGGGTGAGGACGTAATCGATGGAATAGCCATAGCGTTCGAGGTTCTTTTGGGCATTTGCCATGTCCGCATCGCTGATGGCTTCGTCTTTCCACCAACTCTCGCCCTCCGTGCGGAGGTAGCGGTCGGTTGATCGGGCTCCGCCCATTGCCAAAAAGGATAACCCATTGATTTTGAAGATCTCTCCGCGGCACAAGTGGTAGATGTTTTCATCGATGTAGTGAGCCTTGCCGGAATAAATCTTAACCACCGGGAATTTGTTGAGCAAATCGAAGTTCTCATGGTTGCCATCGATGAAAAGAACGGTGGGACCTAAGAACGAATATTGGATAGTATATTCTTCGCTTTTGCTCCAGATAATGCCTGCGTCGCCCAAAATAATCAAAACGTCTTTGGGAGAGGTGTAACGGTGGGCAAAATAGATCTTTAGTTTTTTGAAATCGATGCTGCCATGGGTGTCGCCAGTGATGTAAATTATGATGTCTCCTTTAAGAATAGTTTTTCGTAGAGTTCAAATGGATAAGACTGCTCGGCAGTAGGGGAACGGGGGAACTCCTCGAGATGCCGGAAGCACGTTTGTAAGTAATTCTTGTCATAAGGAGTGTCACTGTATTCATCCAAAAAGGAAGCAAAGGCTTCGTAGTCGCCTTGGCATAAAGCCATGGCGAGGCGGTAGGCTTCTTTTAATGCCATTACATAGTCCTCTGGCAAATTGATCTCCACTTTCTCATCTTCTGAGGATATAACGACTTTGAATTGGATATCCGCAGGTTTGAAACTGCAATGTTCTAAAACCGAACTGACGTTCTTTTTCTTTTGGTAGAGTGCCAGATAATAATTGGTCGTGGTCACAATTCCCCGAAGCCGATAAAGCAGCTCTTCTGCTTTGGCGTTCGTCTTCATCGGGCCGATGATTTCTTCGGTTTGTTTAATCCGGCTTTCCGAGAGGACGCGATCCGTGTCTTTGGTGTTAAAAATCGAAAGATAAGGGTAAACTTGCCGGCTCATGATTACTTTATAGGCATTGTAAGCCAAGTCTTGGAAATCCCAGTATTCATGGATGTTCAATAAATGTATGTTCATAGAGGTCTCAATTCCGCCTTAAAGGCTTGATTCCAATCCCCACGACACCGAACGTTTTGATCTTGTCCTCACTGTAATAAGTCAACATATCGTCAGGATTGGCTTTTTCGTTTCGTTCATATCCCAAAATGCTTTTGCGGGGGAAGAAAGCATAGAGGTCTTCGAAATTCCTGGCGACATGAAGAGAAGTTACTTCGCAAAGACAAGCTCCCTTGGCGCTTTCTTTATCGGAAAACGAAATATAATCACCGATTTTTAGCCTTCTTCGTTTTTCGTCATAGAGGCGCATTTCAACCCGCTTCTTGCCTTGGGATATCGCCATAAAAGGACCGTGGTTCAAAGAATAGGAATAAAGGACTGGAAGAGCGGCTTCCGCGGGAGCGTCTTTGCCCTTTTCTTCGGGGAAAACGATTTTGCTTTCCCAAGTTGGCCTATTTGTTTGCCCTAAATTCAGGCTGGAAAGATAATCCGAATATTTTCCGACGAACTCCTCTTTCGACACGAGTTTGTCGGAGTATTCGTAGACAGTCTCCGCGGCGCTTTGTAATCGTCCTCCATAGATATCGTTGTAAAAGCGGATCGCGCGGTTCAGCGTATCGAAAAGTTCTTCTTTGCCAAAAAGAGCCAAATCGTAGAACCCTTCTTTTTGGTTAAGATAGTGGACTCGGATGCGGCCGCAATCGCTTGCGCCACGGTCGCTTTCGTTATAACCAAAATAAATGGTGTCTCGGAGTTCCCAAATAAATGTGCTTCTAAATTCGGCGAGCGGATGGTAGAGGTCATAGGCCCGCTTGGATTCTTGGGGTGTTTCGGAATTGTAGATGCCTCGGTCGTAATTAAGCCATTCGATTCCGTTGTAGGCCTTTTTCGCGATGGCCGCCTTCTTTTCGACGATTTGGCGCTTATCCCAATCCACAAAACCCAAACTGAAAGGGACAAAAAACTGCCCCATCATCGTTCGCCAATAGAGTTCAAGACAATCGTCGATGAACCCCACGAGTTCTCCATCATTAATGCTCTTCAAGACGACTTGTTTGTTTTCCATTATCCTTTTTGCCTGGTTGGGCGCTCCTTCCTCATCCGATGCTTAAGGCGACGAATTCATCCGTTCCCCTTTTCTCTTTTTGAATGCTGAGAAGAGTTTTCTTTAGCCATCTCGCCTCCTGGCACTCTTCATCTTCTTTTTGCCAATAATGGAGGTTTTGCAGGGATTTCTCATAGGCTTCTTGGGCGCCGCTAAAGGCAGCGGGGGTTTTGGCGTTGATCATGATGTCTCGATAATCGGCTGCCTCTTTTTTCGCTTTGAGGATCTCCGTTTTGTTAGCGCGGATTTCCTCATCGCAAGGGGTGATTAACGATATGGGATCCTGATAAACTAAGATATCGGTTGCTTCGACGCTTTGGCTTCCCCAAGGGATATTCTTTTTTAATTTGAGGCCATCGAGCGCGGGGTCAAAGACAATTAAGAAGCTGCGGTGTTCCTCCATATCTTGGCAAGTGCCTTGATAGACGGGAACCTCGGCGAAAAATGGTGTGTTCTCTCGGCGGGAGGCAATGTCCTTGATGAAATCGCCTCTCGTTTTGTCATACAGGTTGAAATTCCAATAGACGCTCACTCTCAATCAGCTTCCGATTTATTATATTTCTTCAAACATCCGAAAAACAATAGAAAGATAAGTTTTAAAACACGATAAAAAGTTTTTAATTCAGTCTAAAGTGTCTTGGTATATAATCATCGTAGGAGTCCGAAAATGTTATATACCTTTGATGAAATCATCGCGGAATTCGGCAACAATTATCAAATTCATAAGAAGATTGAGGAAGGCAAACTCCAGAAAGTGGAGCCCAACATCTATACCGATTCTCTGGATTACGACGATTTGATGATCTTGATTAAAAAATATTGCGAAGATCAAGAGAAGGTATTCACTCTGCAGGATTCCCTTAAGGCGAACGGGATGATCAAAAAGGCGGACAAGATCCATTATCTGGCGACCGACAAGGACGCCGCCAAAATCAAAGATCCCCGGATTAAGCAGATTTTCTCGCAGAAAGAAGTACTGACCCTCGGCCGCACCATCGTGATCTATAAAGGCATTCCCCTTCCGGTTTATGACAAGGAGCGGACGTTGATTGAGCTGTGCCGCTACCGAAGCAAGATCCCTACTAGTATCTTTTCTGAAGCAGTTCGGTCCTACCGTCAAGAAGCCATCAGCATCAATCGCCCCAAACTGGAGGAATATTTGACGCACTTCCCCAAAATCGGCGCCATCAAAGATCGTTTAACTTTGATTTTCGCTTGAGGTATTCAGGAGATTTTGAATCACGGAGGCAACTCATGGAACAAATTAAAGTAAAAGGATCCTTGATCAATATCACGGGAATTGGCGACGATGATTATGTTTCAATCACGGACATCGCGCGATTTAAAACGGACGGGAGCACCCGTGATGTTATCGTTGCTTGGCTCCGAAAAGTTGATACGATCGAATTTCTGACACTTTGGGAAAAGATTAACAACCCAGATTTTAAACCAGTCGATTTCGACCTGTTTAAAAGTAAGCCTGGGTCAAATGCTTTTACTCTTTCTCCGCAAAAATGGATCGAATTGTCCAATGCCATCGGGATTAAAGTGAAATCCGGCCGGTATGGTGGTGGCACCCTGGCTCATCGGGACATCGCCTTGGAGTTTGCGGGCTGGATTTCACCGGAGATCAAGCTTTACATCATCAAGGAGTTCCAGCGACTCAAGATCCAGGAAGCCGAGCAACTTGATTGGAACGGCAAGCGGCTTCTCACAAAGGTGAACTACCTTATCCATACCGAATCGATTAAAAACAATTTGATCCGTATTGAACTGACTCCAGAGCAAAAGAGCTTTGTCTACGCCTCGGAAGCCGACCTCCTCAATGTCGCCCTCTTTGGCATGACGGCCAAACAGTGGAGAGAAGCGAATCCCAATAAAAAGGGAAATATCCGTGACTACGTTTCAACCATCGAGTTGGCCATTCTGAGCAATCTCGAATTCCAGAGCGCCAAACTGATTGAGGCGAAGATGAGCCAAAGTGAGCGCCTTGTCTCCTTGAATGACGAAGCCAACCGAGAAAAAGACCTTTTTAATCGGAACAGTCTTAAAGACATTTCAAAACTTCCGAAAGGCAAGTAATCCAGCATTCGAAGAATTTGCATTTTTGTTTATGGGGGTCATCAATAACTGAACAATAAGAACTGGCGGAATACATCGCCGCTGGGAAGGAAGTCGAACTCGTCCACCGGAAGAAGAAACACTCGAACCTGGGGGAAGGAAATGCATCTGTTCCTTTATAAGTGCAGTTAAATTTTACGTTTTTTGATTGTTTTCATCCGAAAAATGCCGTTTTATTGCCTATACATTCATAAGCGTCATTGCCTTTTTGTCTTTTACACAAATAAGCGCTCACGCACGTGGAAACTGTTTGCTCTTTAAAAATTCGTTGAAGGATGATAACAATTAAAGAGCTTAAAAGTGCTTTTCTTTATGACAAGGAGGTCGGCCATGACTTATCAAGTGAAGGTGACGGTCTTAGACAAGAAGCTTTATCCGGAATTGCAGAAGCAGTATTGTGCGAACCCTCGCAGTGGGAAGTGCTCTTGTTTCAATGTTGGCGATGAATTCATTTTCCACCGGGATGATAGCAAAGATGATTTCTGGCACATGGGCGAGGGGACGCTGGTGAAAGCGGGGAAGCCCGATCAGGATCTTGCCCATTCTCCCGACACCCACCATTGCGGGGCCAAGGGTGTTCCGTTCTGCTCCGAGGCGTGGGACGCCATCGGCCGCTATATCTATTCCGCCCTCCAAGGTGGGGCCATCATGCATGGCTGGACGAACGACGACCACGTGATGATCGCCTGCTGCTCCGATGGGACAAGGCCCGTCATCTTCAAAATCGAGAGGATCGACATCAAAGACTAAAAAAGCATTCCACTATTTTTAAACCCATCAAAATCGATGGTTTAATAACAGGCTAAGCGTAACCTTTCGAGATTCCCGGACGACTTTATGTTCCAATTGACTAAAGACGAGATCAATTCCGTGAAGTCGCAAAATGTGACTTTACCAGATTTTCGTTTTTTATACCGGTCAGAAAGGCGGATCCAGAAAATGAACTGTACCCCAAACTCTGGACCAAGCCAGAAAGCGGGGTACTTTTCTTATGATGCACACTTTGAGCAGAAGCTCGCGGCGCCGAAGCGCGAATGTTGTTCTAAAGGACCAAAAGGAGAGGGGCAGCCCTTTTGGTGACATTAATCCACCTCCTCTTTATATGCCCCTTCCCAGTCTCAACGTACCCGGAAAATTATCCTTTCGTTCTTTCCAAAAAACACTATCGGATTGAAAACGTCGTTTGAGGTTTTGCAATAACGAAAATATTGGCTTTTTGCAGAGGTTTTGTCTTTTTGGGAACGCGATCCCCTCAGCCTCTCACGGCTGGTGCTTTTTAATTGATACCGGCGCGGAGTCTCCTTGCCGTATTCTTATTAAAAGCGAGGAAAACGATGGACAAAAAGAACCTGACATTAGCTGCGACGTTGCTTGCCGGAGTGTCTTTGGTGACGGTCTTCGCAGGAGGGTTATCGCAAAAGAGCTTTCTCGCCGAGAATAATTCGGGAACGTATGCGCTGGATTTTTCGCCATCCACTCATCGGTTTCAAAGTTCTACCACGAAAACAACGGAGAGTATTGCTACCTTATTAGGCAATTCGCTGACTTTTGAGTACCAAGGTTTGACCTCGAGCGACGCGGCATGGGGCACGCTTGCTTCGGGCGGCTATTTTCGTAACCAAAGCGAAATCCATGGTCTTTCCTCGATTACTTTGACGATGGCGGATACCAACCCCGTTGGCATTTCCTTTGGCTGGGAATATGGTGTCCCATTTGAGAGTGATATTTCTCTTGCCGCCTCGACCCCCGGCGGAAGCGTCACTTACGCTTTTGACAATCTTCATCCCCCGTTCATTGAGGTGGCTTATCTCTCCGCCGTGCCGATGATCACGTCTTTTTCATTGTCTTATACCTGCGAAGCCTCCGCGAACCCTGCGTCTCAGATGATCTTCACGAAAATGGATAACGACACCACTTATGCGCTGACCAGCTACACCGGGAATGCCGCAACCGTCTATGTTCCTTCCCAGTATAATGATTTGCCTGTGACGTCGATTATCAGCGCTTTCATCGGCAAAAGTTCGCTTCATCATGTGGTGATTCCCTCGAGCATCACCAGCATTGGTGCTAACGCCTTTGGGGGTTGCACCAATCTCAGCGAAATCGTCCTTCCTTCAAGCGTCGCCACGTTAGGCGAGGGTGCTTTAAGTAACTGCAGTTCGCTTGCCTCTGTTACCCTTTCGAGCTCCTTGACTAGCATTCCAGATTATCTCTTCAGGGGTTGCAGCTCTTTGGCGTCTCTTGTCATTCCTTCTTCCATCACCAGCATTGGGGCTTCGGCCTTCACAGGTTGCACCGCTTTATCGACGATTAGCCTCCCTTCGTCGCTCACGAGCGTCGGTGCCAACGCGTTTTTGAACGACACCGCTTTGACAACGGTTACGTTCGCCTCCGGAAGTGGGGCGTCTACGTTGGGAGATTATGCCTTCAAGGGCTGCTCCCATCTCACCAGCGTCGTCTTGCCCAACACGCTAACCACAATTGGCAAAGAAGTCTTCGAAGACGATTTGGCTTTAACAAGCATCGCGATTCCTTCTTCCGTTACCAGCATCGGCGATCTCGCATTTATCGATACGCCATCCTTGGCCTCGTTCTCAGTCGCGAGCGGGTCAACGACGTATTCCTCCGACGGCCATTGTCTTTTTAATGCAGGCCAAACAGCATTGATTCACTTTGCCAATGCCTCCGGGGACACCTATACCATTCCGAGTTCGGTGACACGGGTTGAGGATAAAGCATTCTATGGCGCGAAGGGCATCGTCCACCTTAGTGTCCCGACCTCAGGCATCACCTCGATTGGCACTTATGCCTTTGCCAAAAGCGGCATCGTGAAGTTTGTTGGCTCGCAAACGCTCGCGGTTCTTGGCGAACACGCTTTTGAGGATTGCACGAGTCTTACCCTAGCTTCTTTGCCTGTCGCCTCCACTTTGACGATGATGCCCGCCTACTCTTTCGCCAACTGCACGGCGCTGAAGGAATTTGGTTTTCCAAGCTATATGACGAGCATCGACCATCACGCTTTCTACTATTGTAGTGCTTTGACCTACATGGAGATTTCAAGCGTCACATCGATCGGCCAATATGCCTTTGAAGGTTGTAGCTCGTTGGCGAAAGTGCATTTATCGGATAAGCTCGAAAGGTTCGAAGACCATGTCTTCGGCCTATGCACCTCCCTTTCTATTCTCTATATCGCTGCATCGTATCCGACCATTATAGGTTTCGCGTTCAGCGGTTGGACCGCTCAGCAATCCGTGAAGTTCAAGTCGAAGCAAATCCAAGTTTCCTTCCAGACTTCGGATCAAACCATCGGTGCGGCATGCTACGTCCAGTATGATGTCAGTGAAGATCCTCTTGTTTATCCTTGATCACTGATGGTTTATTCAATGGGGATTTGCAGGGATTTTGAAAGCTGACGATCTTGAAGCGCGGGCTTCTCCGGATGGAATTTTAGGCGGCCCAGGATTGAAGAAGATTGGCGATCTTTTCCGCTGGGATATCGCAACCCTTTTGTAGCCATTCGGTTAAGACGCCGATCGTAATCCAGGCTCGTGAGGCAAAAAGATAATATTCATCTGGTGTGATTGAAGAAATTGGTTTTGGCGTATTGGATTTCTCGATCTGATGGATCAGCGTATCAAAATAGAGTTTTGCGTTCGCCTCATAAAAACAAAGGAGAAAGCGCCGGTTCCGTTCCATGACGAGCGCAATCGAATAAACAATCCCATACAAGGTTAGATTGGTTTTATCCCCCAAGAAACGATTGGATTCTTCGCAGATCTCCTGAAATTTCTCTTTGAAGATATCTTCTTTGCTGTGATAGTTACGATAAAAGGAATTGCGGCAGACTCCCGCTCGATCGACGATTTCTTGAAGCGAAAGGGTTTCATAGGGTTTGCCTTCCTCAATCAATGTGCACAAAGCGTCACAAATGAGCGAAGTTACTTTGCAGGGTCTTTTTTCTTGTGGCATAAAAAATCCTTTTTTGTTCCAATTGATTTCGAGCCGTTGCCCTCGAGCCGTTTGTTCTTTATAATCGGGCTTGTTGGAACACTTTGTTACATTTTAGCGAAAGCGGATTTTTTCGCAAGGAATCTTCAAGTTTTTGAACAAATTCTTCGAAAAAAGAAAGGAAAGATATGAGTATTCGCGATGCTTTCTTCCGTTGCTATATTCGTTTGAGCGGGTATAAGCCCAAGATTTTCACTTCGGCCGAAAAGAAAGAATTGATTCCGAAAATGATTGAAGCCAATCGGAAGCAAGAGAGGGATGTGCTTACCTCCGAGAAGTCCTTTCTTCAAAATCTATCGGTCCGTTCTCTCGCTTTAGGGAATTGTGGAGCTTGGCTTTTGACGAAAGAAACTAACCCTTCTAAGAAAATCATCTATTACATCCATGGTGGTGGCTTTACTGGCGCCTGCACCAAGGAGCGGATGCGTTTTATTTCGACTATGGTCAATGGCCTTGGCTACAACGTTTTTTCAATCGACTATCGTTTAGCTCCGGAATTCCCGTTTCCTGCGGCGCTTGAAGATTGCCTCGAAGGCTATCAATGGCTCTTAAAAGATTATGATGCGAAAAACATCGTTTTCGTTGGCGAATCGGCTGGGGGCAATTTGGCGATTACTCTCTCAATGCTTGCCCGTGACAAAGCCTTGCCTTTGCCTCAAGCGGTTTATGCGAATTCCGCCCCGACCCAATTCGATGAAATAACAGAAAGTTATCGGCGATTCTCATTGAAGACGGACTTTGTGGTTACGGACACCATACTTGAAAATAGTGAAGAGGTTTGCTTTGAGAAAAAAGATGTTAAAAACCCTTATCTCTCCCCGCTTTATGGTCAATTAGATTCCTTGCCTCCTATAACCTTAAGCGCTAGCCAGTGTGAATGTCTTTTCGATGATTCTTTGATGTTTTACGGGGCGCTCAAAGCCGCAGGAAATCAAGCCACGTTCCTGAGTTATCCTGGTCTTTGGCATGCCTTTATTATGTCCCCGCAAAATCATCGGATCGTCAAAGAAGCCTATCCCGATTTTATCGCGTTTCTCAATAAGAATCTCGGCGAAGGAAAGTGAGGATAAAATAGATGCGAAAAGCGAAGAAAGAAAAGAAAGTTGGCGTTTGGGGCAATTATTTCCGGATGCTATGGAAGGCCGGTCTTCCTTGGGTGTGGATGCTCATTTGCCTCGCTCTGAGTTTAGGGCGAGCCGAACTCACTTTGGTTTTTGCTGATCGCACGGGTGCGACCTTCGCGGCGAAATATGTGGATCTTCATGATGCGATTACGCCTTTGCTGATTCTATTGGCCATTGGGCTTTCGATTGTTGCTACCAAGGTCCTCGGGGCCCATCTCGAGGGCATTTTGACCGCCCAACTTGAACGCAACATTCAACGCTACGCGGTCAAACAGGTCTTTTTCCTGAAAGTCCAAGACATCGAAAAGGACGATCCTCGAGAAATCGTGACCCGTCTCACGGATGATACGGCCAAAAGCGCGAAGTTCGTCGTCGATCTTACCGTCAACGAGATTCCGCGGCTTTATTACATCGTCATGGCCATCATTCAGGTGGTGAAAATGAAGCTTCCGGTTTTGACGATTACCTTAATTTGTGTGATTCCGGTCATATTCCTTGGCTCGTGGCTTTCCGGCAAAATCACTTTCAAGAATCGGAACAAAATCCAGGCCAAGATTGCGGTGCTGACCGCAAAACTTGCTGAGAAGATTGATAATGTTGAAATCATTAAATCCTATAACAATCAAGAAAAAGAAATCACCTCAGGGAATGAGGTTATCCAAGAGCTGGATAAGGTCAAAAAGCAAGGCGCGGTGGTTGACCAAATCAACGCCTTTATCAAGAACATGATGTGGTTTCTTCCGCTGTTGCTCATCATCATTCCGCCGGCGATTTATCTCTTTGACAAGACCATGACTCAGGAACAATTTTATGCTTATATTCTTTTAGCGACTTCCTTTAGAACGTATACCGCAGAGCACCTGACGTTGTGGATTTATTTGAAGGATGCTCAAGGCGCAACCTTGCGCTTGGCCACGATTCTTTCTTCTCCAAGCGAGAAGGGAACGAATGCCATTCTTGTTCCTGAGGCAGGGGACATCGTGTTCAAAAATGTCAGCTTTGCCTATGATAAAGAACCGGTTCTCAAGAACGTTTCTTTTACTTTGCACAAAGGGGAAAAGACCGCATTGGTAGGCTTGAGCGGATCGGGGAAGTCGACGATTCTCAACCTTATCGAGCGTTTCTATGAACCTTCTGAGGGCAAAATCACCCTCAGCGGAAAGGACATTTCCGAATACAGTTACGGCGACTATCGAAGCCTCTTTGCTTATCTGCCCCAGAACGCGCCTGGTTTCTCGGGAACTCTTCGCGATCTTTTAAATTATTGCGTCAAAAAGCCTTATCCCGATGAGCGGCTCCTTCAAGTACTTCAGCAAGTCGGATTGGCTGAAGAGTTCGCTCCTTTGGGCGGGTTGGATTATTCCGTGGGTTATGGAGCGGGACGTCTTTCGGGCGGCCAACGCCAAAAGATCGGTGTCGCTCGTCTTCTTTTGAGCGAAAGCGAATACGTTTTGCTCGATGAAGCCACGAGTGCCCTTGATGCCAAGGCTTCAGCCGATATTCAATGTCTCGTTGATGAGTCGTGCAAGAAACGTACGGAAATCGCGGTCGCCCATAATCTAAAAACGGTTAAAAACGCAGATCGGATTTTAGTTTTTCATCAAGGAAAACTTGTGGGTGAAGGTCGGCACGATGATTTGCTGAAAGCCTGTCCGGATTATCGCGAGCTCGTGAGGGAGGAGCAATGAATATGTCCAGAATTTCCAAGTATTTTCATCCAAACAAGAAACAAGAGGATGTCCAAGAATTGTCGGTTAAAGGTCATGTCTTTCGCACCCTCTATAAAGGGGTAAGAATTCCTTGGTTCTCGATTTGCATTGGCGCCATTTTCGCCGTTTTTAATTCGCTTGTCCTTTTGACACAGTATCAGAATTACATGGCGATTTTCACCGGGACGATGACGGATTTAACGCCTTTGTGGCTTTATTTGGCGGCCAGTTTCGCCCAATATGTTTTAATTTTTGCTGGCGTCTTGGCGGACTTTGGCTTCGTGAGTGTGGTTACGGGGGTTCGTAAGAAAATGTGGAAGAAGATGATGCATCTTCCTTTGCGGGATTTCGACACCGAAGCCCCGAATGGGATGCTTTCGCGGATCACCTCGGATGCCGAATATGCTTCCAAACCCTTCTATGCGATCATTGCTCTTCTCCAAATCGTGACCTATATCATTTCCGTTTCGGCTGCCGCTCCTAAAGAAATGCCCCAAGCCCTGATTATCTTGGCCGTCACGCTTGCGTTGGCTCTCGTGGTCCTCTTTTTCAGCGTCAAACTTTGTAGCAAAGCGACGACCTTGCTTCAAAATAGCATCTCGCTTCAAACCGACCATTACACCGAGCAACTCTCTTCCTACAAATTTATCAAAGCATCGAAAGGCGAAGAAAAAGCCATCGCCAAAAGCCTAGAGCTTATCGACAACCGTTATGATGCCTCGCTCTATAACGCCTTCGCCACAGCGATTCAAACCTTGGCGGAGAATTTCACTGAAATAATCATCTATTGCTGTGCGTTCTTAGGCGGAATTATCGCCATCGAAGCGGGCAGCATCACGGAGATGACCCCAATCAATGCCGTTTATGTTTTCGGCATGGCGCTTGAATTGACGCTGGCGGCCGTTATGACACTTCCGAGCTACTTCGCCGCGACGTTCGGCGGTAGCAAAGAACTGGTTTCGGTTTTCCGCCGGAACGAAGAAGATGTCACCCGAGGCGAAGCTTTTAAGGGCGACCATGTTGGTGATTTGAAATTGGATAAAGTCTCTTTCTCCTATCAAAAGAAAGAAGTCATCGACCACATCAGCGTCCAACTCCCAGAAAAGAAAGTAACCGCGATCGTGGGAAGTAACGGTTCCGGGAAATCTACCTTGCTCAAGTTAATCGATCGGCTCTATCCCACTTCCGAGGGAGAATTAACCCTCCAAGGCGAGAAAGCCAATGCGGTCTCGCTTCAGTCGTGGCGGGAGCAGTTTGGAATCGTATCTCAGAACGCTTCCTTATTCTCGGGCAGCATTCGTTCGAACATGACTTATGGGCTTTCCCAAGAGGTAAGCGAGGATCGTCTTAATGAAGTAGCTCACTTGGCGCGGCTAGATGAGGTTGTTGCCTCTCACCCCGGAGGCTTGGACTATGAGGTCGGAGTTAAAGGCTCGCGTCTTTCGGGTGGCGAACAAGAACGGGTGGCGATTGCCCGGGCCCTACTTAAAGATCCCAAATATTTAATTCTGGATGAAGCTACAGCCAATCTCGATCGAAAGACTGAAGAAGAAATCGACCAAGGATTAGCAGAGCTAATGAAAGGACGAACCGTTGTGATGGTCGCTCATCATTACGCCCCAGTGAAGAAAGCGGATTATGTGGTGGTGATGGACCAAGGCAAGGTCGTTGATCAAGGGAGTCCAGATGAACTACTGAAGCGGAATTCTTACTTCCAGATTCTTTCTCAAGGCGATTAAAAGAATCTCAGAACTTTAGAGTATTTCGGTTAAGAAAACAAACGATTGCATCCGCTGTTTCTCTTTTTGATTTTGGCGATGACGAGTTTTCGCTTTGCATTGAATTACGGACAAACTTCTCTGGTGTATTGGAAGAAAGAAGTCAATGGCTAAATTTAAGTAACAAAAATGTTACTAACAAAATTGTTACTAATAAATGGAGGCTGATGTTCATTGTCTTTATAAGCGGGTTTTGCAGGGGATTTTCAAGTAACCTAAGCGAAAAGATAGGCGGTGATAAACTCCACCATGTCGAGATAAAGATGTGAAAAAGAGGAATTAATTCCGCCCATTAACGCCTTTTGTCCAATAGGGGAGTTCGCCCTCAACCGCTTTAAAGTTGTAGATGGGTTTAATGATGGAGGTGACTTCGACGGTATCACGAAGGTAAGGAAGGATCATTTCGAGGTTCTTGTAAGCAAAGGGCGATTCATCGAGGGTGCCTTTCGCGATGGAAGTCGAATAAATCCCTTTCATTGTTTTTTGGAAATCTTTGACGGTAAAACGTTGCCGCGCTTCGCTGCGAGAAAAGAGTCGGCCGGCACCATGGGGCGCTGAGAAGTTGTAATCCGCGTTCCCTTTGCCCGTGCCCAAAATGGTTCCATCTCTCATGTTGATTGGAATGATGACCTGTTCGCCCTTTTGAGCCGAAATCGCCCCTTTTCGGAGGATCATCGCCTCAAGATCGATGTAGTTGTGGATGGTGCAAAGATGGTCTTGTTGATCGAAGTCCAAGCCCAGGAATTTGCATATCTTCCGGGCCATGGCTTCGCGATTAAGCACCGCGTAGCGTTGGGCAATGTCCATGTCGTGGAGATAATCGGAAAAAGCCTGTCCTTCTAAGTAGGCAAGTTCGGGAGGAAAAGGAAGAGGGATGTCCTTCGCTTTTAAGGACTTGATGGCCCCTTCAATCTCTTTTGCCCGTCCTTCTTGACGATAGGTTTCAATCACTTGGTTGATTGCCTTTTCACGATCAAAAATGCCCTTTTCGCCTTCCGAGATGGCGACATCTTGATAGAATTCGGCCACCTGTTTTCCCAGATTTCGCGATCCGGAATGGATGACGAGATAATGCTCGCCCTTTTTGTCTTTATCGATTTCGATGAAGTGGTTGCCGCCTCCTAACGTTCCTAAGGCCTGCTCAAAACGATTCGTTTTTTTCAACTGCCCGTAAGAGCGCAACGCTTTTAAATCAATGGGGCAATCCTGTTTCTCGGCATTAATTTCCATGCCTGAAGGAATTTGCTGATGGATAAAAGCGTCCAAGGCGTGGAAATGAATTGGAGTTTGGCCCAAATGGACCAAAAGCATTCCACATCCAATATCGACCCCAACCAAGTTGGGAACGATTTTGTCTTTGATGGTCATCGTGGTTCCGATCACACAGCCTTTCCCAGCGTGGCAATCGGGCATGATGCGGATTTTTAAATCTTGCGTAAAAGGCTGATTCGCTAATAAGGAGACTTGTTGGAGCGTAACCTCGTCGACTTGATCTTGATAGATAATGATGTCACTCGCTTTGCCTTTGATGTTTTTCATAATCGCTTCCTCGAAGAAATTATCGAGAAAAAAGCCCCAGCAAAATAGGCTCAGTTTTCCCTAAAAGGAACGAAGGCATTTATTGGGAATATTGTTGATCTGCTTTTTGATAAAACGAAGCGAGGTCGTTTCGTAGTTTCAAAGGACTTTTGACGATCGCGTGGGATCCGAAACGAGACAAATAGTGGTGGAGATTCATGGAAGAGCCATGGAGGTGGACCAAAACCTGTTCTGAATTATTCTTCTCGAGGATCGTGAAGGAAGGTCGAAGGTAATAAATGGATTTCAACATTTTTAACCCAAGGCGGTCGAAGCTGACGACGGCATCGATCGTTTCGTCGCCGGCATAGGCGATTCCATCCTGTTTCAGTTTGCTTTCGAGGTATCGTTGATCTTCTGGAGTGAAGGCAAAATATTCGGGGAGCACGGACAAACTGTCTTTGAGTTTGAAGAGGTGAAAAGAACGAGGGAAGGGGTTATATCCATTACCAATTTCGCCATAAACATAATTGAAAGTCCCTTCGTCGTTGCTGTCGAAAAAGTACGGTTTCAACACGAAATCCATCGTGTCGTTCTTAATACGAAGTTTGCGTGAGGATTTCAGAGCATCGAGGATTTGTTCCTCTTCTTTAGGGAAAAGAAGCGATTCCTTTTCCGCTCCCGAAAGGCGGAGATAATCATCGATTAAACTTCGAAGATACCCCGACATGGTTTCATTGGAGAAAGCAAGCTCTTCCGCTTCGATGGTGGCGAATAGCGTTGCTTGTTCTTGATTCGGTCTTAAGGAGATGAAGGAGCGAAGCTCTTTCTCGTCACGGCTTAAATAGCCTTCATAGAGAACGGAATTGATGTAATCCATCATTTCCCCTAAAGCCTGGTCGCTGGGCGAGAGGGCCTTAAAAGATTGATACAAATGGTCGTGGATCAACCGTTCTTTTTCATAACGAGCGTGATAAGCGTTGGCGATAAGCGTATTTAAAAATGCGTTTAAATTGGCCTCTTCTGTTCCCTTTTTAAGGAAGCCAAAGGTTTGGGCATCGACGGAGAGCTTGCCATACTGTTCGGGTGATAAGTTGATTTTGATCTTTTCCACGCTAATAGTGTACCCATTTTGGGTACTTGATTGCAAAGCGAATAGGAACTCTTGGAAATAAACCCCGCGAAATCTGTGGGTTTCAAGGCGGGTTGCCATCTCGCTAAAAGAGGGTGTGAAAAAAAGTGGCGGATTTTGACGCGAATGTGTTCTTTCTTTAATTTTAGCTACTTTATAATAAATTGTACGGAAGCATTTGACTCCGCTTATTTTCGAAAGGATAAACATGAAAAAACATTCGATTATTTGGCTGATGGTTCTTTCGACTGGTGTCTTAGTCAGTTGCGGAGGATCTTCTACAAGTTCAGTAGTCTCATCTTCAAGCAAGAGTTCTTCTCAAGTAAGTTCGTCGGCGGTTTCTTCTTCAAGTAGCGTTCTCTCTAGTAATGCTTCCTCGAGTTCTTCTTCGATTGCGGCGACGCTCACCGCCAAAGTGGTGGATCGCTATGCCTTCCTGCCTGCCAGCAAAGACACGATGACGCTTTATTTCAAAGAAGGAGCTCCCGATTTTCCCTATATCAAATTGGATAGCGATTCATTTTCTTTGATCGGTCTCTTTCTTGGCTATAGCGCCGAGTCTTTCACGGTTACTTCGGCGGATCAAAAAGTCATTATTACGACGCCCAAAAAGAACTATGCGACTGTGGATTTCGTGAATAAGAAGATTACCTATGATGATTTCGATAGTTTTTACATCACTCCTGCCGCTTGGACTCCGCTTGATTCTATAGCGGAGACCGGATTTAATTCGAAGAAAGAGGCGCAATATATCGAGCGTGAAAGCGGATCATTTTACCTTCGGGGCGAAAAGCAAGCGACTCAACTCGATCTAGGTGCTTATGATATTCCGATGATCTATGAAGATGGCGCAGGTTATCTCCCATTTGCCACTTTTGCCGATGTCTTTATTAACCCGACGAATGGCGGCCTTAACTATAACGGTCAATCCGTTTTTATTTTCTCGAATTTTAGTGATCTTAAAGACCTTTTTTACACTCCGACGCCCACAGGAAAAGTGAGCGAAGCATTAGCGAAGTATAACTACAATGAACTTTGCTTCAATTTTGATACTTTCTATGGTCTTTTTGATAAGCGGGGATTGACCAGTTTTGATGATTACTTTGATCGGCTTGGTTTTAAGGAGGATATGCTTTCGACTGACACCTTGAAATCAGAAACCGCGCAAGTTAAAGCGATCTTCAAAGGTTTTAGCGAATCCCATTCGGGCATTGTGCACGGCTCGGCTTATACCGGATCAACCTTCCAGCCTCTTTCTAAAGAATACTATGGTCCTTCTTTGGCCAAGCATTTTGAGGAACAAAAAGCCTTTTACGCCGCCAGAACCGCCGGTCTTGGCGCGAGCTATTTGCCTTACCAAGAGGTGAACGATACGGCCTTTATCACCTTTGATCAATTCTTGACGAATGGTGTCACGGATTATTACACCACGCCAGCCACCAAAGAAACGGCCGGGAATAATACCTACGCTTTAGTCGAATACGCCCATAGCCAAATCACCCGGGACTCTAGTCCGATTACAAAAGTGGTTGTCGACCTCTCCAATAACGGTGGCGGTGCAGTTGATGCGGCGGTTTATCTCGCTTCTTGGATGACAGGGGATGCCGAAATCAGCATTCAGGATCATCTCACTGGAGCTAAGGGCACGAACATCTACAAAGCCGATATCAACATGGACCGCGTGTTCGATGACAAGGACAACTTGTTGGACAAGAAAGTTTATTGTTTGACCTCGCCATGCTCCTTCAGCTGTGGCAACCTTGTTCCGTTTTTGTGCAAGGCCGCGGGCAACGTTACCCTATTAGGCCAAACCACTGGCGGTGGCGCTTGTGAAGTCTCAAAACTCAATACGGCGCTTGGCGCGACGGGCCAATTCTCTGGACGCGACGTCATTTGCACGCTTAAAAATGGCATCTACAGCGATGTCGATGATGGGGTGGAACCTCATGTCTGGCTTAACGACAAAGCTTCTTACTATAATCGGAGCGAGCTTGCGAAGTATCTCGATACTTTAAAGTAAGTAAGCTTTTAAATGGATGGGGCGAGGCTTGGCTCTCGCCCCATCTTTTGTTTACGCTTCAGAGGCAGGCCGCTTCGGGGTTTGGCATCTCATTCATTGTTTTCTTGATGAACAAGGAAAGAAGGCCTTTGGAAATTTTACGACAATCGTTAAGGCGGTCTTATTTTTATGAAAAGAAATACAACGGAAACGAGGCTAAAAATCGCGAAATAAGCTGTTCTTTCTGATGGTTTCAACCTTTATCATCTCCTTCCTTCTATGGGCCGACCGCATTGTTTTGGTAAATGAAGACGTCGCCCTTTCAAAGAGTTTCTTACGGGTCGAAAAAAACCGCTATACTAAAGAAAACTAAGGAGAAACCTTATGGCCGAAGAAAAGGAAGAAGCCCCCAACCAAGAGAAACCTGTTGAAGTCGTGGTGGAGCCCGTAAAGGAAAAATCTACCGAAACAAAAAAGAATTCCACCACACGCCCGTTGGGATTTTGGGCTAGTATCGTCGCCCTCGTTCTTGCCGGTCTTTATCTTCTTCGCTCGATTTTGACGACTTGGGTTGGAATTGCCTCAGTGGTGAATAATGCCCAAAACAACAACGCCAAAATTTCGACCGCCAATATCGTTGGTGATTTCTTCTTCGCCGTCTTTGGCGCTGCGGGATTCGTTATCGTGTTATTGATTGGACTTCGCGCTTTAAAAAAGAGTCAAGCCTCCCAATCAGCCTTTGCGGAATTTGGGTTGCTTTATTTTTCGATTGGGTTGCTGACGTTCGTTAATTCGGTGACGTCATTAGCCTGTTTCGACAATGGCTGGCGGAATTCCTATGGCCTTGTCGCTTCGGCTGCGATGGCAGTGCTTGGCATCATCTGCTTTCAACGAAAAGACGGTGGTGTCTTAGAAACCGAGATTCTCTTTTATATCGCCTCTGGCTTAGCGACGACCATCAGCGCTTTTAGTTTCCCTGATGCTTATACCGCGGGCTGGGCGGCCTTCTATGACGTTTCGCATAGCATCGCCCCTTTGGCGTTTTATGTTTTGGCGACCCTTTCGGTTATCTTCGAAGAACGGAAAGTCGCCAAGTAATTACTTCGTTCGCCCTTCTTTATGGGAACTCTTTGGAGTTCCTTTGTTCTATTGAGGGGCTTTTTGCTGGGGATATTTAAATACTCATGACTTTCATCAAAAAGTCCTGAATTCGTTTTTCTTTAGGGTGGTTAAAAATTTCGTCCGGCGTTCCATCTTCGACGATGCGGGTATCATCGATGAAAAGAACCCGACTAGCAATTTTCTTCGCAAAGCTCATTTCGTGGGTAACGATGACCATGGTCATTCCGGCTTTGGCTAAGCGAGCGATGACATCGAGGACTTCCCCAACCATTTCGGGATCAAGGGCTGATGTTGGTTCATCAAAAAGCACCATTTCCGGATCCATGGCCAAGGCTCTTGCGATAGCAACGCGTTGCTTTTCGCCGCCGGACAGGAGGTTTGGCTTCGCGTCTTTTTTCTCAAGAAGGCCGACTTCCTTCAATAAAGACAGCGCCTTTTCTTTGGCCTGTTCCTTCGTTAAGTGATGAAGAGTGACGGGAGCAAGAGTGATGTTTTCCAAAACACTGAGGTGAGGGAAAAGTTCGAATTGTTGAAACACCATCGTTTCTTTTTGACGAATTGCGGAGGCGTTTTTCGCGTTCATGGTCAAGCCTTCGAAGACCACTTTGCCTTCATTAGGAGTGACCAAGCCGTTCATCGTTTTAATTAAGGTGCTTTTGCCCGCTCCCGAAGGACCGATGACCGCTAAGACTTCGCCTTTCTCGATGGTCAGATTGATGTCTTTTAAGATCGCTTTGCCATCGAAAGCAACCGTGATATGTTCAAGGCTAAGCATGAGAAAAAGCCTTCCTTTCGAGATAAGAGAGACCGGCGCTCAGAAGCATGACAATGAGGAAATAAAGAAGTCCCATCACCAAATACACCGTTAAGAAATCGTAAGTGGCGTTGGCGATTTTCCGGAAAGCCAAGGTTAAATCCAAGGTGCCGATAAAACCTGCGACCGAAGTCTCTTTGATTAAGGCGATGACTTCGTTGCAAAGACTGGGGAAAGCATTCTTATATGCCTGGGGCAAAATGATCTTTTGCATCATCGAACGATAAGATAGGCCCAAAGAAAGCCCCGCTTGGTATTGGCCTAAGGGGACCGCATTAATGCCACCGCGAATAATTTCGCTCACATAAGCTCCGCTATTAAGGCCGAATGCCAGCATGGCGACATAAAGCGAATCGCCGCTATACGAAGCAAAGATGATGAAGTAGATGATAAGGAGTTGGACGACAACTGGGGTGCCCCGGAAGAGTAAGACGTAGAACTTGGCGATTTGTTTTAAAGCCAGAATAAAGACGTTTTGGCTTTCGCTTTGAGTGACAAGGCACACCAAAGTCCCGAGGATCAAGCCCATCGCAAAAGCCACCAGCGTGATTAAGAAAGTGTTGGCTAAGCCTTGCCAAAGCAAGTTCGAATTGTTACTGGAAAAGTTCTTGCTGAGCGCGGAAAAAACCGCCTCCCGGTTCACCAAGAAAAGAATCAAAAGAGCAAGGAAGGCCGCCCCAATCATCACGAGGCGGACGATCCATTCTTTGCGCGAGGTCTTTTTCATCACGCCTCACTTCCGAAGTACTTGGTTAAAATTCCTTCGAGGGTGCCATCCGAGGAAATCGTGGTGATGAAACTATTGATTGAATCAAGGAGCGTGGTGTTATTTAATGCCATGGCAATCGCGTATTCCTCTTCGGTCAAGATCGGAGAGAGATAGGAAATGCCGCTGATTTTCTTGCAATAAAGCTTGGCGGGTTCGAGATCGATAATGACCGCGCTGACTTGGCCATTGCTGAGGGCTTTGCAAGCCAAAGCGCCATTATCGAAACTGACGGCAGTAGCTCCGACGAGACTATCGCTGACATAACTTTCACCCGTAGTGCCCCGCTGAACTCCGATTTTGATTTTATCGTTTTTAAAAGTCGAGATGATGCTATCAGCCGTCGTGAGGCTTGCGTAGGTCGAGTCACTCTTCACGATGGCGACTTGATTGGCTTTGAAATAGGTGTTGGAGAAGGCCATGGTCTTTTCCCGTTCGGCGTTCTTGGTAATGCCGGCGATGGCGCAGTCAACGTGGTAGGTGCTGACGGAAGTTAATGACGCGTCAAACTCCATATCCTCAATGTTGGCTTTAACGCCGATCGAAGTAGCATAAGCCGAGATGATATCGGCATCGACACCGGTGATTGTGGTGCCATCGAGATACTCAAATGGCGCGAATTCCGCGTTGGTTGAGATGTTGAGCGTTCCGCTCTTTTTGATGGTGTCGAGACTCCGAAACGAAGACGATGAGCACGAAGCGAGAAGTCCAGCAAGGCAGAGAATAGCGACGGCGACTTTGTTCGATTTCATGATGTAATTCCTCCTCTGAAATCGGAAAAGGTCAAAGAGGATATAAAAAGCCCTCAGACCTTTTTGTCTAAGGGCGTTAGTGTTAACGCTGTGCCACCTTAGTTTGCCATCGATTTCACAATCGAGGCCTATGAGTACCTTAGAGGGATACTCAGACGCTTTGACGGGCGAACCCGGCTTACCCTATTAACTTCAGGCAGCAGCTCCAGGAGGCGTTCCCTTTTCTCTCCACACTACCCTCGCACCAATCGGTAGCTCGCTCAGCGGAGAAGCAAAGGTACTATTTCCTTTCTTTGCTTTGGGAAGATTCTAAGTTCGGCGGGGGCAAAGTAAAGTATTCTTTTTGCTTTCTCCTCATTTTGTTTTATTCACAAATTAAATCATTATTATTGTTTTATCCGATGTTTTATTGAAAAACGAAACTTATTAAATGCCACTGTTGTAAAAGCGCTTTCTTCTCATCCCGAGGAACCGTTTCCTTTTTACTTACCAAGCTGAATGGCTTCGTTCCTGGATGCTATACTGCTTCCAAGATCGCCCATCTTGAGGAGCAAAGTCATGGCAGAGTTATCCCTTGAAGTCCTTGGCTGTGGAGAAGTCGGCGTTGATGAAGCCGTTCCCAATCGAAGCGTTTCCAAGAATCCTCTGGCCTTCATTGGCTTTTGCCGTTCCAAGAAGAAGCATCATATCGTCATCCCAGTGAAGTGTTTTTTGATTACGCACCCCTCGGGGGCGAAAATCCTTGTCGATACGGGATGGGATTCCCAAGTAAGACAACATCCGATTAAAACCATTACCTATCCGATGTGGGTGGCAAGTAAGCCCATACTTCCGATTGGCGAAGCGGTGGACGAACAACTTCAGGCCCGTTCGATTAAACCCAGCGACCTTGCTTACGTCATCTTGACACATATGGATATCGATCACGATTCCGGGCTACCTCTTGTGAAAGAAGTTCCTCACATTCTCATCAGCCCCGAAGAAAAGAAGGCCCTGCGTTCTGGTGATCTCCGTTATGTCAAAAAGCCCTACGAAGGCATTGCCCTCGAAACAATCCGTTGGACGGGTAATTATGGTCCTTTTCAAAAATCTTGGGATGTTTTTAATGATGGAAGCGTGATCGTCTTTTTAACGCCAGGCCATAGCGGGGGCTCTCTTTCGATAAAGATTGAAAAAGAAGGACAGTTCGCGCTCGTGGTGGGAGATTCGGGCTATAACGAAGCCTCGTGGGATCATCTTTATTTGCCTGGGCCCGTCTCCTCGAAAGAGGATTTAAAGAAGACGCTAAGTTGGATTGCGGGGATGCGAAAGTCTCCCTGCTGTCGTGGAGTATTCTGCGCTCACGATCCGAGCGAAATGAGCAAACCCCAAACGTTGGTGTTTTAGCAAAAAAGCTTCCGTCGGTCTTCGGCGGAAGCTTTTCACTTGTGAATTAGAGGGCGTCGATTTTGCTCGTCAAAGCGGTCCGGTTGTAGAAAGACATATACGAATCCAAAGAGAAATCCACGTCAATTCCCCCTTCGATTGAGGAAAAAGCGCCGTTTCTCATCCCACAAAGTCGCCGGTTACCCGAGGTCTGGAACGAAGTGCCATCCGCTAAGGTAGCATGCTGAACGATGCAAGCGCCGCCGCTTGTTCTCCGTCCTAAGAGACGGACTTGGTCTGAATCTTTGAAGATCGAAGCCACGGAGTTGGCGCAGGAGAAACTGGCGGGCGAAGTAATGCAGTAAAGGTTCTTCGTCGAAAGACGGTCGGTGGCATCGTATTTGCCATCGAGGTTGGTGTCGGACTGATAGGAATAAGCGCCGCAGGATTCGGTCCAGGTGTTGCGAATATCGAGAATGCCGTAAGGCAAGAACCAACCTGCAACGTAGATGCCGGCGTTAATCGCGCCGCCACCATTGCAAGAGAGATCCAAAACCACATTTTTGACCGGGCTATTTTCCCGGAAGATTTGGCTATGGGCGTAAGCGACAATGCCGAAGGTATCCGTCGCGGCGGAAGTCGGGGTCGTCGTATAATAATCGACGCTTGGATTCCGGAAGCTATCGAAGGTCACGTAAGCGGTATCCCCATATTCTTCGTAACTATCAGGTTGGTCTTTTTTATAGAGCGCCTGATAAATGGCTTTGCGGGCTGTGGGGAAGGCATAACGGATCAATTGGTATTCATCGTAGTTTGGCGAAGGGATCGTCTTGTCCGCCTTGATCGCCGCTAAGGCATCAGATTCCGCATAGGCGGAAGCCATCCGAAGCGCGGAGTGGAAATCGGCAAGGTCGGCGGTGATGAACTTTTGCATCGTTGTATCCGCCACAAGAGGATCGGTGGAAAGCAAGCCCTCATTGCGGCCGGTTTGGGTAAGAAAGGTATCGAAATCACTGATGCGGTGGTCTTCTTTTAAGCCGTATTGGATATCCATGAGCATGGCAAACTCATCGCGGGAGAACTGTGCCATTTCTTCCGAACGATTGCCTTTATCTGCCTGGTAGAAAGTGGAGACCATCTCGCTCTTAGCATAGAGTTCGGCGCCAGTCATAAATAGAGCCACGCCATTGGAGTCACAAATAACATTTCGGCCCGCAAAAACGGTGTCTGATAAGGTTTGGAGCGGGACGTACCCTTTGCCGTCTTCATAATACATCGGAATCTTATATTTCTTGAGATCGAGGGTCATGTCGTTGCCATAGCGGTTATAGTCAAGGCCATCGTTGGTACAAGAGCGAAGGTACTTTGGAGCCCCCTCACCAGTCGTTCCAAAGGTGCTGATCAAGTTCAAGTCGCTTTGCGTATCGTGGCCGGCGAAGAAAAGATCGTACTTGGTGTAATTCACACGCTGATTTGCAAAATCAAAGAGGATTTTGCCCGTATTCTCGGTGCGGCCGAGAGTGATTTGCTGACTATTCGCGGTGACAACGGAATCACTCATGATTCGTTCCATCATCGCGCTGGCGTTATTGAGGCAAACGAAGGGAACCTCGCTATAGCCATTGAGGAAGTAAACTGTCACCTTTTGGTTTTCGACGCCGTTATCGGTTTCAACATACATCGTGATATCCTTGCTTTTTAAGGCCGAAGTCGAAGATACGGGTTGAGATGAGGAATAGGCTGAAGAACTTGAAGAAGGGGCGACACTCGAAGACGAGATCGCGCTTGAACTCTTTGCTGAGGAACTGCTCGCCGCTACGGAATTTTGGGCGCCGCACGAAACGAGTGAAGTTAATGCGAGCACAAACAAAAAAGGATATTTCTTTTTCATGGGATTCTTACCTCTGATGGGGAAACCAAGTCCCTTTTCCATCAGCTTGATTATAAACGTGGCTGGCAAAAGATAACAAAATAGTTTTACCCTTGTGCAACTAAAGAGAATCGGAAAAAGGTTGCTCTCGAGACTAAGCCAAAATCGGGCCCAGGGTTGCTTCAAAGTAATTTTCAAGTTCTTCGGGCGTTTCTTTCATGCCGTCATGAATCCAATAAGACAGGATGTTTAAAAACCCAGAAACGACACTCTCGGCTAAAAAAGAAGGGGGAATTGCAGAGTTTTTGAAATGAAGGCTATCGCCGAAATGGTTGATAAGTCGTTTTTTGAGGTGTTCGAAAAACAGGGCGGAAGATGAGGAGGACAAGAGTTCGGAATATAAAGGGGTGGTCTTCACGTGGTAGGCAAAATGGGCCAATTGCTCTTTCAAGGTCAAGGACTCGCTATGTTCATGATTTTCGCCCTTTCCTTGGGTGATGAAGACATGATCGAAAAGATCATCGGAGATGCGGTTTAGCAGGTCGTCTTTCGTCGCGAAATGGGAATAGAAAGTTGAGCGCCCGACATTGGCAAGATCAATGATTTCTTTAACCGTGATCGTGGAATAGCTTTCTTTGAGGAGCAATGAAGCAAAAGCCGAATAAAGGGCTTCGCGTGTTCTTTTTTGTCGACGGTCCATCGGATCCTTTCTGGACAAAGGCGTCCTTTTGTTCATTAATGGAGCAAACACCGCTTTTGCGTATGTTAACTCTTCGTTCTTCTCATTAAACTCTTATCGTACATAATGTTCAATAACGGATAAAACGTTCGATGAAAAGACTGATTCGCTGGCATCAAAAACACCAATCTCTACTGCGGCTCATCCGGACAAGTGTCGGTGGGGCCTTTCTATTGACTTCCCTGATTTTTACTTGGAGCGGGCATTCTGATCTTTTGCCGTTTGACCTTGCTTGGTTCGCTGTTGTTCTTTGCGGTCTTCCTATCATTATCGGAGCCTTGATTGGCTTAATCCGAGACCACGACGTCACTGCGGACGTGCTGGTTTCTTTAGCGCTGATCGGTTGCCTATCCTTGCAAGAATATGGGGCCGCCGGCGAAGTCGCTTTTATCATGGAACTCGGAACGATCTTAGAAGATTTTACGGCCGGGAAAACTCGAAAGGGCATTGAAAGTCTCATTCGGATGTCCCCAAGCAAAGCCAGACGCATAAAAGATGGTGTTGAAGAAAGCGTCCCAGTCGAAGAAATCCAATTGGGTGAGTCGATTAAGGTTCTTCCAGGCGAAGAAATCCCCATCGACGGACTCTTAAAAGAAGGGGCTTCTTCAGTTGATGAAAGCGCCCTGACGGGCGAATCGATGCCCGTCGAAAAAACGCCAGGCGCTAAACTTTATAGCGGGACGCTGAACCTTTCTTCGGCTTTAATTTATGAAGCGACTTCTTTAGCGAAAGACTCTTCCTTTCAACGAATCGTCGCGTTGGCTAAAGAACAGGATAGCAAGAAAGCGAAAATCATCAAAAAAGCGGATCAATGGGCGGCTTGGATGGTTTTAATCAGTTTCTTAACAGCTTTAGCGACCTGTCTCATTTATTATGGGGTTAGCCATGATTTTGTTCTCGGTTTCCGCCGGGGCGTAACCGTTTTGGTGGTTTTCTGTCCCTGCGCCTTTGTTTTGGCGACCCCAACCGCGGTGATGGCTGGGATTGGAAACTTGACGAAACATCGGATTCTCGTTCGAAGCGGCGAGGCGTTGGAGCGGGTAGCGGAATGTGACTATATCGCTCTGGATAAAACGGGTACGCTTACGGAAGGAAAAGCAAAAGTCGTGGACTTCGTGGTCTTAGGAGAAAGCGCCCGTCATGATGAATATCTCGCCCTTGCGGTGAACATGGAGAAGAGTTCTTCGCATCCTTTAGCGGAAGCGATTATCGCTTTTGCTCCTGATGTTCGATCGTTATCTTTCGACACACTTCAGACGATACCGGGCAAAGGAGTCGAAGGAATCCATGATGCGCATGAGTATTTTCTTGGTCGAAAAGAAGGGGAGTTTCCACCCGAAGAAATCACTTTTGGGGAAGAAGGGGATTCGATCGTCGAGCTTTATGAAGACGAGCATCTCGTGGCTTTTTTCGCTTTGAGCGATGCTTTAAAAAGCGATGCGCCAGAGGCCATCCATCGTCTAAAAAGTATGGGTATTACTCCCGTCTTATTAACGGGAGACCGTGAAGGAAGCGCCAAGAAAGTCGCCGGGACGTTAGGCATTGATGAAGTGCGTTTTTCTCTTTTGCCCGAAGGCAAAAAAGAGGCGGTGGATGCAATTGAACAAAATGGTCACCATTGCTTGATGGGCGGCGACGGAATCAACGATGCTTTAGCCCTTAAAGAGGCCTACGCCTCATTTTCCATGGGCTTAAAAGGCAAGGAAATCGCCATCGAAAATAGCGACGTGGTCCTGGTCAAAGATGAAATCGGTGAGATCCCCTATCTCTTTGATATGGCCAAACGCACGCTTCGGAAAATTAAAATCAACATTATTATTTCCATGGCTCTTAACGTCATTGCCGTTTCCCTTTCGATCGCTGGAATCCTCGATCCCGTGTCTGGCGCGATCTTTCATAACGCCGGATCGGTTGCGGTCGTTCTTAATTCGTTGCTTCTTTTGTTTCATCACGAGAAAAAAGCCAAATAAGACGAAAACTCCTCCATTTTGCGCCTTTGTCGTTTTTCGGTTTTTCTTTCGTTCACCATCGCTTAGAATAATGAAAAAGAAGGTTTTTATGGCCTTATGCATTAAAGAGAAAATTTTCTCGAGTACGAAGAAATACGAGATTTCTAATGAAAATGGTGAGCTTCGTTACACAACAGAAGGCCGAAATAAAGGACAGTTCTTCGTGGCCGGGAACCAAATCCACATTTTTGACCTCGATCAGCATGAAGTCGCGTTCGTCCATCAGGTTTTTCACTCCATCCGTCCCACGTACGAGCTTTATCTGCATGGGGAATTAAAGGGGACGATTAAGCCAAAAGTTTCATTCTTTAAGCCTCACTATCAGGTGGACTTCCTTTCCTACCGAATCGATGGGAAGCCTCTTGGCTGGCATTTTGATATCTATCAAAAGGACATTCTCATTGCCCAACTCGAGCCTCGAATGATCACGATTGGCAGCGTTTATTACCTTTCTTGCCCCAACCCGGCCGATGAACTTTCGGCCTTAGTCCTCGCCATTGCAATCGACCTTATTGGCAATCAGGCCAATATCGGCTGGGATTTTATGTAATTTATTTTTTCTTATCGTTTCAACTGTTGTCACGAATGTGCAATATAATTGGACGTAAGAAAACTTCTAGGCGACTATGATTTGTTGAGGTAACGCGGAGAGATATTTCCCCTTCGCGGAAAGGATGCCATGACATTATCTTTTAAAAAAACGATGAACAAAAAAATCCCCGCGGTTTTGCTGTTATTTGCTTGCACGCTTTCGCTGGGAATCATGGCTTCTTGCGCCAAGACACCAGAAAAGAAAATCGGCATTGCTTGGCGGAGTGATTTGGATTCGGAGTTCTATACCAACATCGTCGCGGCGATTAAAAAAGCCGGCGGCACTCCTTATCTTTTGCCTCAGGGTATTTCAACTGATCTTTCCTATAACGCCGACAAAGTCGTTGCGGGGAGCTGCATTGATGATAATGGAATCCTGCAGGTTTCTTATGCCAAAACCTTGCGGACTTTTGGCTGGCAGCATTCCAACGCCAAAGATCTTTTGGGCGATTTCAAAGCGGTGGTCTTCACCGGCGGAGAAGATATTTCGCCGAGTTTATATGCGACTCCGGTCGCCTGGCATGGCATTGAAAGCGAAAAAGACTATAACGCCACCCGCGATGTTTCGGATTATGTCACGATGTCCTATTGCGTTCAGCAAGACATCAAAGTGATGGGCTTTTGCCGCGGAATGCAGATGCTTGGTGTCTTCTCGGGCGCCACAGTCATCCAGGATATTCCGACGTATTTCAAGGGCTTAGGCTTGGAATACCATTATGAGCACCGCAACGAAAAGACTGGCGACAGTTACCGCGATTACGCCCCACACGATGTCGATGTCGTCGAAAATAGCAAACTTTATACCATCACCGGAACCAAGACGTTGAGCAAGGCTCCTTCCTGGCATCATCAATCGCTTTTGAGCGTTGAGAATACGCCCTTAAAGGTGACGGGCACGACCTTAACCGAAGGCGTCGCGATGATTGAAAGCATCGAGCGCACGGATAAAACCTATCAAGTCGGTTTTCAGTTCCATCCGGAAGCGGCCTTGGTGAAGAATATTAATAACGTGGCGAATAAAGCCAATTACATGGACGCGGATACCGCGCTCAAGTTCTTTACGACTTTGGTTAACGATTAAAGATTCGTAGGAGTAGTCGAAACTGCAGCTTCTTCGGTCTTTTTCGCTTGCTCCGCTTCGAGTTTCTTCGTGTCTTTTTGGATGTTCCAGAACGACGCTAAAATCAAAAGGATCACCGATAAGCCTAACGGCACCCACCAATAAAGAGTGGTGAAGGTCATTAAGGCCGTATTGTTTTGAGTATCGGCGCCGGCAACGTAGCCGCACCAGGGCAAAAGCCACAAGACGATTGCGGCGCCTAAGCCGCTGCCGATCTTGCAACCAAAACTATTCGCGCTGGCGGCTAAGCCTTCAACGCGGATTCCGGTCTTGACCGCGATATAATCCACCATATCCGGAGCCAAAGTATAAAGTTGGGACATCACGACGGCTGAGCCTAATCCTTTCACCATGACGCCGGTGAAAGCGGCAGCAAAAGAGGTGGGGGCAACCGAACCGATGAGATTGCCCAAGGCGACGCAGGCAATCGCGATGATCAGGGTGTTTTTCTTGTTGAACTTCTTGACGGCGAACGGCGTTAATAAAAGGCCGATGCCCATCGTGATCATCGGAACGCTGCCGAAGAGACTGAAAGCGTCCTCGTTCCCTAAGACATATTGGGCATAGTATTTGCCAATGCCCACAACCGATAAGGAGAGGAAGTAGTTGAGGGTGAACATCGCAATGGCAATATAGAAATACTTGCAAGCGAAGAGAGCCTTCATTCCCCGCCAAGTTTCTTTTTTATCGGGGGCCTTCGCTTCATTAACGACAATTTTCGGGTTTTCTTTAACGAAGATAAAACACAGAGTTTCTCCGACGAAAGCGATGACAATCAGTATGATCACAAAAATCGTCCACGCTTGTTGGGAGGCTTCGCCACCGAGATGGTTTAAAACCGTCACGGTAATCGCGGTAAACAAAGATCCGACCGAGGTAAAAATCGAATTGATGGTGCAGATGTTGCTTTGGTCATAGCTATCATTTGAAATCCGCGGCAGCATTGCATTGAACCCGATGCCATTCATCGTATAAAAGACGACGGTGAAAAGGAAATAGAGGACCGAAATCGTGATGATGGCCGCCCCTTTGTCGAGGTCACTGAGGAAGAAAATGAAGAAAAAGACCACCAACATCGGAATGATGCTTAAACCAAACCAAAAGCGTCCTTTGCCCCACTTTGAGTGGGTTTTTTCGACCAATAAACCCATCCCGATATCGCTGAATGCATCGAAAAAACGGCAAACGAGAACGATGGTGCCCAACAAAGCGATTCTCTCATCACCGGGCTTGAGGCATTCGGTGACATAGATGGTCATATAAACACCGATAAAGGACCATAAAACATAGCTGCCCATGTTGCCAAACGCATAAAAGAGCTTGGTTTTGAGATTCGCTTTGATTTTTTCCATACCCACCCTCGGTTAAGTTTGTCTTCATCTTAACACTTTGGCTCTTTAACGATGTCACAAATGTATCTTTAGATTGTGCTTTTTGTCTTCGTTCTCGTCGATGAGAATTAATTGATAATGAACAAAACATCGCCATTTTCTTGTCGACCTTAATGGTTTCTCTCTTTTATAATGCCCCTAGTGACGAAACGATTTTTCCAATAAAAGAGCGGGTTCAACCGCAGTCTAGGTGTCGATACCCATGAACGAAGAACTGCAGCACCTCAACAATTTAGTGACGCGGATGCAAGCGGGCGACAAGTCTTGCTTCAGCGAGTTTTATGAACGGACAAAAAAGTTCATTTATTTCAGCATCGTCAAATTGGTCGATGATTACTCAATCGGTGAGGATTTGCTCCAAGAAACCTATATCTATTTCTTGGAACATCTTTCCAAGATCAAGCCCACGGAAAGCCCGGTGGGCTTCCTCCTCATCACGGGCAAACACCTCAGCATCGATTACCTCCGGAAACGACAGCGGGAGGTCAGCGTCGATGAAATCCCTTCTGCCTTCTTTAGTGAAGATGCAAAGCCGCAGGGGATCGTTGAAGAGGTGAAGCGCCTCTTAAAAAAGGAAGAAGCCGCGGTTGTCTTGCTTCACCATAACGAAGACATGACGTTCAAAGAGATTGCCACTTACCTCAATAAGCCTCTGGGGACGGTGCAATGGCAATATGGCGAAGCGATGAAGAAATTACGAAAGGAGATTAGCAAAGATGCTTACGGATCAGGAAATTAAACAACACGAAATTCGTCTGACTGCCCAGGATATTTTGGCGGCAGAGGAAGAGCGTTCCTTGAAGAAGAAACGTCGTTTTTCCTGGCCGATTTTCTTGGGCATTGTCTCGCCCTTAGCTCTAGCGGCTGCAGTGGCGGTTCCTTTGATCGTGAAATCGATGCGTCCGACGACGAGCTCCCTTCCGAGCGTCGATACGTTTATTACCGTCACGGAAGGAAAACGGATTTCCAGTGCGGTGGTCTCGTCCTTGTCCTTACTGCGTTCCTCTTCGCGAGTTCAGCCGCGCCGAATGGGGTTAGAGCGGGCGATTTCTTCCGAAGGTTTTGCTACGATCGTTAATGTCTATGACCAAGCCGATGATTTATTGGCTCTTCAATATAATGGGTTAGGCGAAAGCTACCACCAAGCCGAAAATGTGGATTACCAAGGCGTCTATGGCCGTTATCCTTATAAGATTGTAATCGATGGAAGCGAGAGCATCGCCTATTACTTTACCTATAGCAAGGAAGGCTCGAGCGTCCATTTTAATGGCGAAAGCGTTTATGCGGGTTCCACCTATCGGATTGAAGGAGAGAACAAAGTTGAAGGGAACGAAAGCGAATACGACTATCGCGCCTATTTGGATGAGGCGAATTATTTGTCGATCGAAGAAGAAAAAGAAGCGGACGAATACGCTTACGAATACACCCTCGTCGAAAATGGCGTGGAACGTTATGCCCTCCATTATGAACAAGATGAAGAAGTGAGCCTTTCTTTCGTGATCGGGACGGCCACTTACGACTATCAGATCAACCATACTGCCAGCATCTGGAGCATCGCCTACCAAAGTGAAAACGCCGAGGGCACGATGACTTTGGAAAGGAAAACAAGCGAAAAAATCTATACCGACGAAGAGACGGCGATACAAATTTCAAAAACTTTCCAATAAATTTCAAATATCGTTCGCATTAAGGGTGACAAAGGAGAAAAAACCATGAAAACAAAACTTGTCACCCTCGCTCTCGCCGCCGTCCTTCTCGCCAGCTGCTCGCCCGCCACCACGAAAACGGGCATCGCCAATTTGGTAAACGAAGGGGAGTTTGCAAAGATTTCCACGTCTGATGCCTCCCTCCATTCCTTGTTGGCCGTCGATATGTCGAGTGCGTTGCCGCTTCTTGATTCCTCGACGGCCTTAATGGCACCGAGCCTCCGCAAAGCTGAATCCACCAGCGTTACTTCTGATACTTCTAGTTCGACCGCTTCGAGCGCTGAAAATACCAACGCTTCTACCAAGACTAGTTCTTCCGTCACGACCCCTTCGACTTCAACGGAAGATCCGATCGCCGAATTACTTTCTTCGCTTGACCTCTTCATGGCTGGCGACATCAACTTCACCAGCAAAGAAGTCCCCTCGGCCTTAAAGGATTATGCCTACCAACTCGATGTTAAGTACGCCTTGCTCGATGGCACCTCAGTGGATTATTCCTTAAACTACAATTCCGTTAAGCAAGAACAGGAGATTTCCGAAGATGAGACGGAACTGGAAGTCACGATTACCGGGGTCAGCATCATCGAAGATACGACCTACGCCTTCACTCTGGTGAGTGAAACCGAAACCTCCAAAAATGAGCAAGAATCCGAAGTGAAGTTCCACCTTGAGAAAGATGCGAAGAACTTCGTGGAGATCAAAAACTCGCTCGAAGTTGAAGATAACGAAAAAGAGTTAAAGTACAGCTACCGCCAAGTCGCCGACGGTGTCGAGGTCAATGCCTACAAACTCTCCTTCGAAAACGAGGACGAGGATAAAGAAGATGAAACCAAACTGGTGACGGCCACTAAGGTCTACACGATCGAAACCGAAGTCAAAGATCAGCGGACTTTGGTCGACGTCAAAGAGAAAGACCTCGCGACTGGCACCGAGACGAAATACGTCTACGAACGGATCGTGACTGCCGTCAATGGCGAAGCCGTGACCCGCTGCGTGGTTTACCAAGCCTAAGCCGATCCTCCCTGAAGGCACCGCATTCCGAGGTGCCTTCTTTTTTATTCCGAAAAGAATGGGGTTTTGCAAAGATTTTTGAAAAGGAGGTGGGATTTCGTGAGATAATTGAGAAAAAGAGGGGAACGATGATGACACACAAAGATTATCAAAAAGCAGCGGAGCATTGGGTTAAGGTCGATGCGACTTCGAAGAAGATGGATCCTGAGAGACTCTTGGTCTCGATCCAAACTTACATCCAAGATAACAACTCCTGCGCTTTAGCGACAGGTTATGATGGCTTTGTTCGCTGCACGCCGATCGAATATAGCTTCCACGATGGGGCATTTTATCTTTTAAGCGAAGGTGGCTTGAAATTCAAAGCGCTTGAGCAAAACAAGAACGTTTGTTTGGCGATCTTCGATAAATATGAGGGCTTTGGCAAACTCAAAGGTCTCCAAGTCACAGGCATCGCCGAAATCATTGAGCCATTTTCAAAAGAATATGTCGATCACGCCGCTTATAAAAAGATCCCTTTAGCGGCCCTCAAGAAGTTGCCTGAACCGATGAATCTCATCAAAATCACTCCAACGGAATATGACTTTCTCAACAGCGATTTTAAACAAGACGGATTGCCTTCTCGCCAATCTTTTATCGTGAAATAAGGGCTGTTTTTGCATCGAAGCAATGTTGATTTCTTTTTGGCGATGATGCTTAATAAGACCTAGAAGGTTTGCGATGGGTTCTTTGGTTTACTCGGTTGAAGATGACGAAAATATCGCCACCATCATTCGTCTGACCTTGATCAAACAAGGCTTTGACGTCAAGACGTTCGGGGATGGCGAAAGCTTTTTGGATGCCTTTGCGAAAAAGAAACCCGCGCTGATCTTGTTGGACTTGATGCTCCCGGGTATTCAAGGCAAAGAAATTCTGCAATTGATCCGGCAAGATAAGAGCAATGACGCGATTCATATCATCGTGGTTTCAGCGAAATCCCTCACGAGCGACAAGGTTATCGCGCTCGATTTGGGCGCGGACGATTACATCATTAAGCCTTTCGAGCTTTCGGAACTCGTTTCGCGGGTTAACGCCCATATTCGCCGGAGCGAAAAAAGCGATGATGTCTTTGAATTTTCTTCTTTCCGGCTCGATCGTTCGACCGGTGAAATCTATGATCAAGGCAAACTCCTGGAACTGACGGCGACCGAATTCGTGATTTTATCAACCTTACTTCTTCATTCGGGCAAACTCGTGTCTCGCGAAGAACTTTGCCGCGCCTTTTTAGGCAGCAAAGCGGATTTTTCTCCTTCCAGCAAAGCGCTTGATATGCACATCCGTTCCTTAAGGAAAAAGCTTGGTGAGGATGGCAAACGGCTCGTGTCGATTTATGGCGGCGGTTATAAAATCGCTTAGCTGCCTTTATGAATAAAAAGCGGATTGTTGTTTCTTCGATCATCATGTCGCTTTTCGCGTTCATCGCGTTTTTCTCCGTGGCTCTTTCGTGGTTTTTCCTCAGTTCAAACGCCCACGAGAAAAACGTCGAAAGCAATGGGGGCGCCATTGCCGCTTCCTTGCGCCAAAAACACGATTATTACGACGAGATGCTCCGCTTCGTGGACTTGCCGAACTTTGAATTGACCTACTTTTCGGATGGCTCGTTAAAGAGCTCTTCCGACAGTATGGGGGCCACGATTACGGTGGAGTCCTTAGATTATTTCACCATCAATGTTGATAAAACGTATCAAGGAAATGAACCCCTAGAACAACGGAGTTTTGCCTACCATCTTTATCATATTGAAGAAGACCAGATTTATGTCCGTTATGGCGAGGCGGTGCCTTTAGGCGTTCTTTTGGCCCGCAACTTCCTTATCATCGGTTCTGTCGTGGTGGCTGCGGTCGATTTCTTTTATATCTTCTTCACGCTGAAACAACTCGAAAAATCGATGAACTCTCTCAAGATTCAGGTTCAAAAACTTCAGGGTGTCGGGGGCCTTCCTTCTCAAGTGGTTTATCACGATGACTTGGAGTTCTATAGCAAGATCATCCGGGATTCCCGCAAAGAGCTGGAACGGCAACTCAGCGAAGCCAAAAGCAAAGCCGAGGAGACCAATTTCATCCTCGATTCCTTCATTGAAGGGATGATTGTCATCGACCAAGATTTCAACATCGTGGTCTTTAACCAAAAGGCCGCCGAAGTGCTTTCGTTAGCCAAAAGCGAAGCGCTACAGCGGAACTTCCGTGTGATCAAAGAACCTTTGATCGTGAAAAACCTTTCAGTAGTGGCGAAAACCGGAATCCGCACGGCGTTTGATCTTAAGATTAACACCCGAGTCTATCATGGAGAAATCGAAGCGATTTCCTTTGATAACTCCGGCCGCCAATCCCGAGGCGCTGCCTTACTTTTGCTCGATGTTACGGACGAATTCAACAGCGCGGCCATGAAGCGGGATTTCTTTGCCAACGCCTCCCATGAATTGAAGTCCCCTTTGACCAGCATTTTGGGTTATCAAGAGATGATTGAACAAGGGGTTTTGAGCACGCCAGAAGAATTGGCCTCCGCGAACAAAAAGACGGTCGAAGAAGCCAAGCGAATGAACAAAATCATCATGGATATGCTGGCGTTATCCTCTTTGGAGAACGAGAATCTCCGTCCGGTCGAAAAGATCAACGTCAGCCGGGGAATCGACGAACTGCTTTCGCTCCACGACGCCGAGATTCAAAAGAAGCACCTCACCGTCAAAAAGGACCGGAACGATCTCTTTATCAGCATCAACGCCGATGACTTCAATAAGCTCTTTGATAACTTGATTACCAACGCCATCAAATACAACAAAGACGGCGGCTTGATTGAGGTGGCGATCGATGAAAAGAAACGGACAGTGGCGATTAAAGATAATGGCATCGGTATCGCCAAGGAAAATCAATCGCGCATCTTCGAACGTTTCTACCGGGTGGACAAAGCGCGCTCCCGCGCCGAAATGGGGACAGGTCTTGGCCTTGCCATTGTCAAATATGTCTGCTCTTATTATGGAATCACAATTGACGTCGATTCGAGTTTGGGCGTCGGCAGCACTTTCACCCTGACATTTCCAGAAATCTAAAAGTTTTACATAATAAAAATAAGGATAAAATCGGATAAAAAATTAATAAAAGTAAGGCAATAGTAACAACCTTATTTACTTGTAAGGGCTTTCATTTTATATTGATGCCAGCAAAATTCATAACCACTAAAGGAGGTTTTCATGAAAACTAGCAAATTCTTAATGGCGGTTGCAGTCGTGGCTTCGGCCATGGCGCTTGCAGGCTGCCAAAAGACGACGACATCAGCGGTCGAAAAAGCCATCGCTGACGCCGAGACTCTCACTCAGGACCAGCTTTTTGAAAAAGCGGCCAAAGAACTTGGCACCAGCGGCCAGCTCAAGATTCTTGCGACGACTAGCCGCGGTGGCAAAGACGCGGTCAAGAATGCATTCATTGCGAAGCTTCAAAAGTATGATTCGACCATCACTGCTCCGTTAAAGTATGACACCACCGTCGATGGTGATATCTATACCAAGTTAACGGCCGAAATCACCTCGAACGTCACCGACGGCTACAGCGCCGCGATCGTCCAAGATGGTTATCAGCTCCAGACCAAAGGCCTCGATACCAAGTACTTCAAGAACTACATTCCGAAGGAGTGGAAAGAAGCCTCGGGCGTCGATGTCACCAGCAATGGTGATCCGTTCACCCTCCAATACAACTTCAAGACTTGGATGTACAACAACAAGGGCGTTGAGACCAAGATCGATAATGTTTGGGATGTGACGGCCTCATCCTTCAAGGGCAAGATCGACACGATGAACCCGAACAACGAAAACGTCAACATGGACTGGCTCATCCAGCTCACCGAAAAGACGCAGATTGCGTCCCTAAAGGCGGCTTATGAAGCCTCGACGAATTCTTCGGACGTCAAGATTGCGGACTACTCTAAATATGGCGATAAATCCTATGCCTACGCTTTCATTGATAACTTCATCAAAAACGCCGTCTTCTATGAAGATGATGGCAAGGCGGTTGCTCACCTCTCGCAGGTTCCGGGCAACGTCGGATGGATCGTCTACTCCAAACTCTTAAAGGTTGCCGAGTCGGCGGATATTTCGAAGAAGAACCTTGTCGTTGCGGCCTTAGGCACCGACAATACCAATGGTGCGACGATGGGCGATAGCAAGATTGCCGGATTCGGTGGCTTCATGTATAAGCACTACCTCCAGGTGATGCCAAATGCCCAGTATCCGTATGCCGCTTGTGCCTTCTTCAATTTGATTTCGACCAACGCGGATGCCTATAAGGTTTGGGGCGCGGATGTCGGCGATTATCCATCGCTTCCTTCCATCAACGTCGATCGGACTCAGTTTGGTAATGGCACCTTAGATGGCACCACCTTCACCCAGAAGGCTGGCGAGGCGACCGTCTTCCCGTGCTTAAACGATCCGACTTCGAATTGGTGGCTCAATAAGGGCGGCGCGGTTGTTGAAACTCCGTCCTACATCGGCGCCAACTACACCACGGTGATTGACTTCATCGATAAGTGCATCGCTGCGAAGTAATCGTTTCGTCAACTCAAGGCGGGTCTTGGATTAGATCCAGGGCCCGCCTTTATGTAGAAAGAAGGTAACCCCCATGAATGATTCCCCTCATTCGCCCGAAGAAAAACCGCATAAAGGCTTTTCTTTATTCCATAAAAAGACGACCATGAGTGAAGCTCCTCATTCTTCCGAAGAGGAAAACGCTTCCGCAGAAACAGTGGCTAAACCCGCGCCGAGTCCTTTTATCAAAAAGATCCGCCGGGGCGCCAACACGACCTTGACGTTCTTTGGGGTGCCAGCCAATAGCATTTTGGTTTTATTCGGTGTTGCCCTTCTTATTCTTAACGTCTATCCGATCATTTCGTTGTTAATTAAAGCCTTCACGACCTATGCCTTCGTCGGCACGGGCAATTTCACTTTAGATAACTTCGCCAAGGTCTTTAATTGGACGAATGATACTTCGGTCGGCAACTTCTGGTCGCCGTTTGGCCGCTCCTTATTGGTTTCGACCTTAGCTTGCGTCTTTGCGGTCCTCTTTGGCGGGGTCACCGCCTATTTGCTCGCCCGGACGAATATGAAATTAAAGCGGTTCATTTCAGCCACCTTCATCTTCCCATACATCATGCCGCAATGGACCCTCGCCTTATTCTGGAAAAACCTCTTTATTTCGACGGCTTGCACCGGCGGTTATGTCGGCGAGTTCCAGAAAATCTTTGGTTGGGCGGCGCCACAATGGTTCGTCTTTGGCTTCTTCCCGATCGCGTTAATCCTTGGCCTTCACTACGCACCGTTTGCCTACATTCTCTTCGGCGGCGTCTTGCAGAACATGGATTCGAACCTTGAAGAAGCGGCAACGATTTTGGGCATTCCGAAATGGAAGACTTTCACCAAGGTCACCATTCCGATGCTCAAACCGGCCTTGCTCTCGACGATCTTACTGGTTTTCTCTTCGGCGATGTCCTCTTATTCCGTGGCCGTAACCCTGGGTAACCCGGTCAACTATTACGTCTTGGCGACCAAGATGCAGACGATGTTAACCGGCACCGGCCGCAACTCGGGTCAAGGCTACGTCATGGCCATCGTCCTGATTCTTATTGGCTTAGTGATTTTAACCCTCAATCAGATTCAAACCGGTTCCCGCAAACAGTTCACGACTGTTTCGGGCAAATCGGGCCAAATCACCAAGATCAACCTCGGCAAAGCTGGCAAATGGATCTGGGGCATTCTCATCTCGATTCTTGTCATGTTCTTCTGCGTCGGACCGATGGTCTCCTTCTTCTTTGAATCTTTGCTCCCGAACCCTGGCGATTATTCTTCAGGTCTTTCATTCCGGGCTTGGATTTCAACCGAGCCTCTATCGACCAACGACTTCGTGGGCTTCTTCCACGAAAAAAAGATCTGGGGCGCTCTACGAGGATCCGTCTTGCTTTCCCTCGCTTGTGGCTTTATCGCCGGCTTAAGTGGCTTACTGATTGGCTACGCCGTCAGCAAAAAACGGAAATCCAAAGGTGCCCGTTTCGTCAATGGTTTAGCCTTCTTCCCGTATTTGATGCCATCCTTGGCCTTATCCGTTACCTTCTATTTGATGGGTCTCAACCTTCATATGGCCGGTTATTGGATTGTGGTGGCGATTATCGTCGGCACGATCAAATACATCCCGATGGCGTCCCGCAGCTCGCTTAACGCGATGATGCAACTCTCGGGCGAAATCGAGGAAGCTGGCATCATCCAGCACATCCCCTGGTGGAAACGGATGACCCGCGTCATCTTCCCGATTCAGAAATCCGCCTTCATCTCGGGCTTCTTGCTTCCGTTCATCTCCTGCATGCGTGAATACGATCTCTTCGTCTTCATTGGCGATGATCAGATGACCCTCACCAAATTCATGTTCCAGCTCGAGGCCGATGGCGTTCCTGCCCTCGAAAACGCTGCCAACTTCGTGTTGATTGTGATTATCCTTGTCGTGAACTGGCTGACGACCTTGCTCACAGGCGCCAGCATTGATAAAGGAGTAGGAGGCAAATAATATGCCAAAAATAGTGCTTGAAAACGTGTCGAAACGCTGGGGCGGCTTCTATGGTGCCGATCACCTCTCGATGACGATTGAAAACAATAGCTTCGTAACTTTGCTTGGGCCTTCGGGTTGCGGCAAAACCACGACGCTTCGTATGATCGCTGGTCTTGAAACTCCGACTTCAGGCAAGATCACGATGGATGGGGAAACCATCTTTCGATAGCGATACGGGCGTGAACGTTCCGCCGCAGGACCGCCACGTCGGCTTCTTATTCCAGAACTATGCGCTTTGGCCGCATATGACCGTCTATAAGAACATCACCTTCGGCTTGCAAGAGCTTAAGGAGAAGATGCCCTTAATCGATTCCACCTACCTGAAATATCGCCGCTTAAGCCAAGTGGTGCTCAAGATCGATGATATCAAGAAATATCTCGGCTATTCCTTCGACAAGAATCACAAGATCATTAAAGACAAGGCGTTGCTTTTCCTCATTGATGGTTTTGAAATTTCAATGAGTTCAGCCAAGGAACTCTTCGACCTCCACTTCGAAGAAAAGAACGATGTCGAATGCCATCATCTCGCCGATGAAAAATCGGCGGAATACCTCGCCAAAGCCGACGCTTCGGCCAAGAAAGTCGAAGACAAAGGCTATTCGCTCGATGAGCAAGGTCAATACGTCAAAGACGGTGAGGTCTGCACCAGCGTTCGTAAACTCGATTCCGAAGAGATTGATCTTCGGGTTCGTCGGGTTGCCCGCATCGTCCACGTTGGCGAGTTCATGGACCGTTATCCTTCCGAACTCTCCGGTGGTCAGCAGCAGCGTGTCGCCATCGCCCGGACTTTAGCCCCGGGACCGAAAGTCATCTTCATGGATGAACCGTTAAGTAACCTCGACGCCAAACTCCGTCTCGAAATGCGGAGCGAACTGAAGCGTCTTCATGTCGAAACTGGTTCAACCTTCGTTTACGTCACCCACGATCAGCAAGAAGCCATGACCTTGGCCACCAAGGTTTGCCTCATCAATAACGGCGTGATCCAGCAATACGAACCGCCGCTTGATGTCTATCACAACCCCGCCAACCTCTTCGTTGCCGATTTCATCGGCTCACCCAGCATCAACTTCGTTGAAGTCTTAGCCGAGCAAAAAGGCGATGACCTCAATCTCACGATGTTTGACGATGTCAAAGCAACCTTTAAGCCCAACACCTATCTCAATCTGAAAGTCTTTGGCGAAGAACGGGATAAGGAATTGGTTATCGAGAACAAAGAAAAGGAAACGGAAGGTCATCAGAAGGGCTTCGTTGAGAAGGAAAATAGCGATCGTGCCTTCAATTACCACATCAACAAAGTCGCCGGAGTCATCTCGGCGGAAGAAGAACACGAAGTTCAGGAGAACCAATATATCTTGGGTATCCGTCCGGAATTCGTCCGTATCGGTGATGAAGGGCCCTTAGCGACTGAAATCTATAGCGCCCTCCCAACCGGTATGGAGACGACCGTTAAACTCCGGGTTGGCGAATTCATCCTGACTGGCGTCGTGTTCGGCGGCGTCGATTACAAGATCGGTGCAAAAGCTCAGCTTGATGTCGCCGGGAACGAGATCCTCTTATTTGACCGCAAGAGCGGCAAACTGATGGCCTCGGGCTCCTTGGTGATTAAGCCAAACGCCGAAGATAAGGCGAAATAAGATTAGCCCAGAATAAGCAGGAGGTTCCTCCTTCCTGCTTTTTCTTTTTCGCCAACTTTTCTTTTCTTCTTCACGCCTAATGCTAAAATGAAAATTAATCAGGGGCGTCGAGAAGGGGGCAGGGGGCAATGACAATTGTCGTGGTCGATGACGAGGTTTCAGCCTTAACAACGTTTTTGGTGAACGTCGTTAATGAAACCCGTTTGGACTACAAATTCTTTCAGGAAAACCCGAAAGAATGTTTAAGCTATTGCGAGAAGAACGAAGTGGTCGCCGCTTTCCTTGATATCAATATGCCCGTGATGAACGGAATCGATCTTGCTGAAGCTCTTATTCGACTCAACCCTGCCATTAAGATTGTCTTTATTACCGGTTACGCTTTTGATGTTGAGGCCATTCAAAAACGGCTTGGAGATCATCTTTTAGGCTTCGCTTATAAGCCTTTCGACTCGGATGTCCTTAATCGCTATATCGATTTGATTTATACCGCCTCGTTTAAACCGAAGATCGCCTTTCACTGCTTTGGCCATTTTGATCTTTTTCTCAATGGTCGGCCTCTCGATTTCTATTCGAGCAAATCCAAAGAATTGTTGGCCTTGTTGGTCGTTTATCAAGGCGCGAACGTTTCGATGGATGATGCCATCTGCCATCTTTGGCCCGACAAAAGCGTCGATTTGGCCAAGCGACTTTATCGTGATGCCGTGTGGAAACTCAGGAAACTCCTCAGCGAAAACGGCCTCCTTTTTCTCGTGAATTTCCGTCGGGCGCAGTTGGCGTTAGTTCCCGAGTACGCCGAATGCGATTATTGGGATTATTTAGCGAAAAAGAATAACGATTACCATGGCGAATTTTTGCTCAACTATGATTGGTCGTTCGATTATCAAAACCGCTTGGACACCATGGAGGTCCATTAGCAGAACTACGGCACGAGGAAGCGCACACTAAACGCGATGAAACCCACAGGGGCAAAAGGAAAACAAGGGTTGACGATTCTTCTTTTCCTTGCCGCCTTGATTTTGGTTCTTTTGGGTCCGATCGCCTATTTATTGACCTCCTACTATCCTCACGTCCTTTTTACTTATCAAGAAGCAGTGGATGGGGTTAAGGATTGCACAAATTACTCCTTAATCACCAACACTTGGGAACGTTTAAATGGCAAATGGTCCTTTTATTACGATCGCTGGATTGTCAGCGATCATGATGGCGAGCCGCGTGATGGCGTGATTGATCCGATGGATTCGTGGGCGGGTTATACCGTTTCCGATGGCCGCGTTTTAGCTCGCGAAGGTTACGCTTCTTACGCGCTTGAAGTCAAAGGCGCTCCCGAAGGGATGCCACTTGTTTTCGATTATTTGGCTTTTGATGGGGCGTATTCGCTTTATGTTGATGGCGAGTTGATGGCTCGATCGGGTGTGTCTAGCAAAGAATTGAGTCAAGTTAAAAAAGCGTCCTTTTTCACCTTTAAAAAAGACGGCGTTGTTCCCAAAGGCGGCAGTTTTCGAATTGTCGCCGAGCTCGCAATGAACGATCATGGCGGCGCCTTTTCCCCGCCTTGCTTGGTGCCGAATTATCAGCCAGGGACCCCTGAAGATTCGCTTACTAAAATGCTGCCTTTTGTTTCGGGTGGTTTGATTTTCGCGATGGCGGTTGGCTCTTTGACTTTGTTTCTTTCTCAAGGCAAAAAGAATCGGGACTGGACCTTGCCCGCTCTTCTGTTCGGCATCGCCTTTTATTTTGCGTTCTCGCTCGACATGCTCAATGCCTTCCGCTATTTTCGTTTCCCGACTTCCTGGCGGGTATTTCAAGCGATGACGGTGGTGGGCCAAGTTCTTTTGACGGCGATTCTCTTCCTTTCGCTCCACCGACGTGGCTATTGGAGCTTAGGAAGCCGGAAGAAGGACCGAATTTCCATGATGGTTATTTTCTCCTTGACCGCTTTGTTGGGGCTAGGGGCTTTGCTTTCTTATGGTTATGATTGGGCTCGGTTTTTCTTTTATGGACTGACTTTCTTGCTGGCGCCGTTACTTTATTTCGCGTGCCATTCGATTTCAGAAAAGAAGAAACAGTCCTTCCTCTTTGCTTCGGTTTTGACTTTACTGATGGATATTTTCGTTTCTGAAGGACTTCCTTATTGCAACTATCGGACGGCGGTGACCTATTTGATTTCGTCCTTCTTTTGTCTTTTTATCGCAGTTTTAGCCTTCTTGATTTTCTGGCAAGAAAGCGCAGCGATTCGGGCTCGTCAAGAAGAGGGCCAGCGGCTAAAGGAAGCATACTCTCAGGCTAAAGAAGAAGCCTTACGAGAGCAGATCAAGCCCCATTTTGTTTTCAACTGTTTGACTGCGATTGAAAACTCTTATCACCAAAATCTGAAGAAAGGCGATAAGACGATGACGATGTTTGCCAAACATCTGCGGAACGACGTAGATTCGATGGATAACGACCTCGTGCCTTTTAACCAAGAGCTCGACATGATTTTCAACTATGTTAATTTGGAAAATCTTCGTCTCGAAAAGAGCTTCCCGGTCTATTTCGATATCGACTATCAGGACTTCTTAATTCCACCATTATCCCTGCAGCCCTTGGTCGAAAATGCAATTCGTTACTCGAAAGTGAACGAAAAAGAAGATGGCTATATTCAAATTCGTTCTTTCTTAAGGGATGATGGCCGGATCGAAGTGGACGTCGAGGATAACGGCGTGGGCTTCGATCCCTTGAGTGTTACCTCCTCTTCGAAGGGTCTCGCCAACGTCAAAGAACGGCTTAAACTCCTCTTAAACGCTGAGATTCTTATCGAAAGTGCCCCAGGGAAGGGCTGCTTGTGTCGGCTGGTTTTCGTGCCTCAAAAAGAAATCCCCCAAAATTGACATAAAACAATCGATTGGCCTTTCCACCTCGATTGCCTTGTTTTTGATGGAGGTCTCGAAAAAACAAAATAGAGGGGTTTTGCCGGCGATTTTGTCAATACAGGAGAAAGTCTTTTGCTGGTCGAAGAGACTTTTCCTTAACAATGACGTCTTTTGATGTCTTTTTGAACGGACTCACGCTATAGTAATCGCGCTTAAAGGGCAAATCATGCGATTTTTCCGCCAAATTGACTTAAGTAAAGGCACCCCGTGGAAGGTGATTTTACTTTTTTCTCTTCCAATCATCTTTGGTAACTTCTTAGCTCAGATTTATAGCATCGCCGATGGCTACATGGTCGGGCGCTACGTCTCCGAGGACGCTTTCGCTGCGATTAGTTTATCCGGAAACGTCATGTATCTTGGCACAGCTTCTTTGACGGGATTAGCCGCCGGCATGAGCGGGTTTACCGCCCAACTCTTCGGAGCGAAGGATTACCAGGGTTTACGCAAAAGCTATGCCACTTCGCTTTTCCTTGGTGTCATCATCACGTTGGTGTTGTCTTTGCTGCTTTTAGGATTGCTTGATCCGATTCTTCTTTTGGCAAAAGTCGAGGTCGGGAGCAACGTCTATCAACTGAGCAAACTCTACTTGATGGTTATCTTTGCCGGACTAATCGGCACCTTCTTATTTAACCTTTATCTGAACTTCTTACGGGCAATCGGCGATTCTTTCGTTCCGTTATTCCTTTTGATCATTTATTCGTTTTTGAATATGGGCCTTGATTACCTGTTTATCGTTGTCCTTCATATGGGTGTTTTAGGAGCAGGGCTTTCATATGATATCGCCCTTCTCCTCTCAGGCTTAACCGGTACCGTTTGGGTCTACATCAAATACCCGAGGCTCCATCTCCAGTGGAAGGACTTCTCGTTTGAAAAGAGTTTCTTCCTTTCCCACTTAAAAATGGGTTTGCCAATGGCGGGATTATTCTTGTTGATTGGCTTTAGTGTTTTGATTATGCAAGGCGGTATCGATCAATTTGGCAGCGAAGCCATCAATGGTTATTCTTCGGCCTCCCGCCTTGAAAACCTGCTCTGTGTCTTTATTTCCTCTTTGGGCTCGGCTCTCGAGGCCTATTGTGGAGTGAACTATGGGGCTAAGCAATATCATCGTCTTAAAATCGGCTTGACCCAATCTGTGATTATCATGGGGATCGATCTGTTGCTTAAAATCGGCATCAGCCTTTTGGTGATGGATAGAGCGGCGGACTTCTTCTTAAGCGCCCCAAGCGAAACCACCAAGGCTTATTGCCGGATGTATATCTATTGGGATATTGCGACTTATCTCTTCTTGGGTATGATCTATGTTTTCCGTAACGCCCTATTGGGTCTAGGAAAAAGCTGGCCGCCTTTCTTCTCAGGCATGGCGGAATTCGTCGGCCGGAGCGTCATGTCTTTAGCAATCGTTATTCCTTTGGGCGCGGTCGCCGCCTTTGGTTCGCCGGGCATCGCCTGGGTTCTCTCGGGTACCTTATTGATGGTTTGGGGCATCGTCACGGTCTACCGCAATCCGAAATTTAATCATGACGAAATCTTGCCCGAAACCTCGAGAGAAGAGAAACATCGCAGTCTTCAATAGAAAAGATATGACGTCATGGAGATCGAACCGAGAGTCTCGCTGTCATTGAATATTTTGACGTGGTCCTTTTCGTCTCGCGCACCCAATAAATAAAGTAGAGGCGCGTAATGTTCAACGCTCGTAAAAGCCTTGGAGGCATCGGGGTCTCTGTCAAAATGAACGAGGGCATTAACATCGTTGTTTAGCACGCGTTCATTAATCCGTTTTTGATAGTCCTCGGCCCAAGGGTAGCCCCCTTGATTATCCCAATCGACGAGATAAAGATTGTGAACGATGCTACCGGTGCCGAATAAAAGGATTCCTTGTTCACGCAGGACTTTCAGTTTCTTTCCTAGCTCGACCATTTCTTGAGGGGAAAGTTGATGATTCACCGACATCGCAATCACCGGGATGTTGGCTTCCGGATAGCTGCGGCGCAGGACCGACCAGATGCCATGGTCAATCCCAAAGCTGGCGTTCGTCTTCCCTCCGACGAGGTTTGCGATACTTTTCGCTAAGACAGGATTGCCTTGCGGATGGTAAGTGATGCGATAAAGCGCATCAGGGAAACCATACATATCGTAGATTTGCTTAGGATTTTGAGCATCATTGAGAAAAGTCCCATCGGCGTAGTAACGGGCTGAGATGGCCAAGATGGCTTTGGGGGTTGGGATTTCTTTGCTGATCGCCTTCCATCCTTCCGAGTAAATCGTGTCTTCTAATGCATTAAGCGGGGAGCCGTGTCCCACAAAGAGCATCGGCATTAAGGGAGCATTCATCGTCATTTCCTCCTCCTTCGCGTTAACCCTAGCTTGCTTTGGCGAGCAGCGGTAGCGATATGCAACAATTGTGGAAAACTTTGTCTCTTCGATACGTATACCGCTGCAAGCGCCGTGGTTACTGCTGTTTCCAAACAGCAGAATCCGGGAGGTGGTGGTGGCGGCGGTAGCAGCGACTTTGCGATCTCGCCGGAGAACGTCACGTTTGATAAAGGCGCGAAAGAGTTCACGATGCCTTTGGGCAGCCATCAGCTCTTGAAGACCTGCAAAGCGACGTTAGCCGATACGGCCACAGTCGGTAGCGATTACACCTATAACGTGGTTTCCACGGATACAGGCGTTCCGTTTAAAGCCGAAGGAACCTTGGAGATTATCACCGGTGGCAATGTCACCCTTGATGTCAAAGGGGCGGGTCCGATTACCGCGACCAGCGTTAAAGGCACTTGGGCTGAAGCGTCCTCGCAAATTACGATTACGTGGTCGAAATAGCCTAAAACATTCTCCTTCCGTTTTCCCCTATTGCCGGGAGAAGGATGCGATAAGAATAAGGCCGTTCTCTCCTTTCCGAGAGCGGCCTTTTTCTTTGCAAAACCTGTTTCGATTAGTGAAATCTCTGCAAAAAGCCCCTCTTTAATGGGCTTCTTCTTTGCCAGTGGTATCTTCATGGACATATTGGCTAAGAATGTGTTTCTTTTTTCGTCCGGAGATTAGAAGAGGATCAAATCCCTTGCCATTCACCGTCTTGGCGTTAGAGAAAATGATGAAAGCCTTGGGGTCAATGGTGGCAATAAAGGAACGGAGTTCGCTCATCTCGACTCGGAAAACAGCAACGCGAATCAGCTTTCGTTTTTCCCCGCTGTGTCCGCCGGTCACATTAATTAAAGTGGAACCGTGGCCAAGCTCTTTATCCGCATAAGCGATGATCTCATCGGTATGATCGGAAATGATATCGGCGATGATGAAAGAGTTGGAATAGACATAGACATATTGAACGGCGAAGGCGCAGCAGAAAGCACTGAGGATACCTGCAAGAGCAAGTTGCCAATCCTGAAAAACAATTAATCCGAAGACAATTAGCGAGGAATCTAAGATAAAACCAGAGACATCTTCCTTAATATCACTATATTTTGCAATGAGGAAACTGACGACATCAAAACCGCCGGTTGAACCATTGCCCGTGTAGGCGAGGGCAACGCCGGCTCCCGAAAGTGCGCCGCCAAAGATGGCAGAAAGAAGGAGCAAAGCAAGGCTGGGGTTGCCTTCCGCGTCGTGGTTTTGGGCAAAAAGGGTCTCTAATCCAATTCTTTCTCTGAGGCGAAGACGGAACATCAAAGCGTAGAAAAGCGGGAACGCCAGTGACCCCAATAAGGTTCGCAATGAAAACTTCTTGCCTAACGTAAAACAGCCAACGATCCAAAGAATGGCTTGGGCGATAGCGATGATGATGATGTCTGTCCAATCAAAAGTGACATAGGGAGAAATCATATGGTTGATGATGACCCCGAGGGAGTCGACGCCGCCATTAACGATAGAGCAAGGGACGATGAACAGTTCATCTGCCAATGCTAAAACGAGGCAACCCAGCAAGACCAGCCCGATATTTTTTGCTTCGTTCAACACCTGGTCTTTATTCCAGGATTTTTTCTTCTTTTCTTCCATAACAAAAATACCTTTCTGCCCGAAAAAACAGTCGATTACGGCTTTGATTTCTTCTTAAGCACCCCAACGGGATGGAGCCATTGTAGACGAAGGGGATGAAGAAAGGAAGACTGTTGGGTGATTTTGAGTCTTTTTTCGCTGTCGTTCTATCGGAGAACGCCTTTTCTCGTCTTTTTCTATTGGGGATAAAAGACCAACAGGATTGAGATTCGGACTTAAGAGATGACGTTGTTTTATTAACGGAATGAAGGGGTTTTGCGGAGATTCTTAGAATTGTTTCTCTAATTATTCGTGATTTTCTGCGCCCGAGTTGTTGGAACAGTATACGGAAGTAAGTTAGTAAAAAATATTTTAGTAAAAAATTATTTACTAGAGTATAATAAAGTTGCGGAGGGAAGAAAATGGACTTCATTGGACGTGAAGAAGAAAGCAAAGCGATTGCCTATTCTTTGGAGCAACCGGGTTATCAAGGAATTTTAGTTTCCGGGCGAAGACGGATCGGCAAAACCGAGTTGATTAAGCATTGCTGTTCGGCTCATTTTTCTCGCTTCTTATATTATCAATGCACCGAAGATGGGGAATTATCGAACGCCAAAGAATTAAGTAAGGTCATTGGCGATTATTTCTCCATTCCCTCGCTTTCGTTTGACCGTGTCGCTGAGGCCATTGATTTCGTTTTTTCTTCGGCCGAGAAGGAAGAAGTTTGTTTTGTTATCGACGAATATCCTTATCTCCAAAAAACTGTGCCGGGCCTGGATTCTCTTCTCCAAAAAATCATTGATGCTCATCTTCATTCCGCGAACTTGAAGTTTTTCCTTAGTGGTTCAAGCGTCGCTGTTATGAATTCGCTTCTTGGCGAGGGTCAACCGCTTCATCGACGCTTTCAACTTTCTCTCTTTTTGAAAGAACAAGACTATTTTGATGCCGCTCAATACTATCCTTCGTTTTCTTTAGAAGATAAGGTTCGCCTCTATGGCGCGTTTGGTGGCGTTCCCTATTATTTGAGCCAAATCGATTCTTCTTTAAGCGTCAAGGAGAACATTATTCTTCTTTTAAGTGGTCGTTTCGCTCGGCTCGGAGATGAGGCAACGCTTAATTTAAAAAGCGAGTTAACGAAGATTAGTAATGCGAATGCTGTTTTTTCGGCGATCGCCCAAGGTTACACTCGCTTTTCCGATATTCTTTCGCAAAGCCATTTGAACTCCTCAGCCTTGCTCTCTGCGGTTTTGGATTCGCTTTTGCAGATGGATCTCATTCGAAAGAAAGCCCCGATTAATGATGAGAATAACGGGCAAAAATTTCTTTACTCCGTTTCCGATAACGCTCTGGCTTTCTATTATCGTTATGTCTTTAGAAATAAATCCGCCCAAGCGATTCTCTCGGATCAAATGTTTTTTGATACGATCATCGCCGATGATTTTGAATCGGTTTTTGTTCCGCACGCCTTCGAGGAACTATCAAAGGAATATTTGATTTTGAAGAATAAGGAAGGCCATTTTAATCCTCCCTTTTCTTCGATTGGCACGTTCTGGTACGATGACCGCAAAACAAAAAAGAACGGCCAATTTGACGTCGTAGGCAAGAACGCGAAAGGCTATTCCTTTTATGAGGTTAAGTTTACGAAGAACCCCCTCGATGATAAGGCGATTCAGAATGAGGTCGTTCAGCTGAAACAAGCCGGTCTTCCCGTCGCTTCGATTGGTTTTATATCTCGCAGCGGCTTCGCTTTAAAAGAACATTATCCTTATTCGTTTTTGACGTTAGATGATCTCTATTCCTGTGGCAAATAATTAGCCATTAAGAATTTTGCTATTTTTGTAAAACCGGATGGGTTTTGCTGAGATTTTTGGTGTAATAGACCATCAGGATCACGGATAAGACGGCTGTGGCCATTTCGGTGAGGGGCATCACGTACCACAAAAGATCGGCACTGGCTAAAGGCAAGGTATGAAGGAGGAGCAACGGAATCGTCGCGCCCCGCAATAAAGAGATGACGAAGGCCATCGGACTTTTGAGAATAGCTTGAAAGTAATAGCAGGCCACAACGTTAAAGGATAAGGCGATGAAGCATAAGGCAAACGGCCGCATCGCTCCGGGGGCTAAGGAAAGGACCTCCTCGTTAGGGGTCATAAAGAGACGGATTAACGGAAGCGGGATGCTTTCGGATAAAGCCAAAGCCACCACGGTAACCCCAAGGCAAGTGAATAAAGCGTGGGTCAGAATGCTTTTGACCCGCGAATAAAGTTGGGCTCCGTGATTATAGGAAATGAGGGGCTGAGATGCTTGGCCAATGCCATAGCTCATGCATTGGACGAAAACGAAGAGGCTGACCAAGACACCATAAATCGAAAGATAGGCCGCGGAATGTTCGGGATAAAGAGCGATGATTTGCCGGTTGAAGGCGACATTGACGATTCCCATGGCGGCATCAGTGAAAAACGAAGAGAAACCACTGAGGACAATCGCCCACGTTTTAACGAACGGATGATTGTAGCGGACCAGTTTGAGGGTGTTTTTCTTGGAAAAGAAATGCCCCATCATGATGACGTCACCAAGGAGCATTCCGAGGACCGTCGCTAAGCCCGCGCCTTCCATGCCCATTTGGCAAACATAGATGAAGATGTAATCGAAGAGGACATTGAATAGCCCTGGGGCGATGATGCCAGCCGTCGCTAAGCCCGGCGCCTTGTCGTTGCGGAGGAAGCCGGCCAAGAAGTTCGATAAGGTGAATAGAGGGAAGCCATAACGGATCCATTTTAAATAATCGAGGCATAAGGGCATGGTCGTTTGATCCGCGCCGAAGAACGTTAAAAGCGGCTCCAAAAAGACGTTGAGCAACACCGCTTCGAGAAGACAAATGATCAAAGTCAGGATTAAGCCGGAAGTGAAATAAGCGTTCGGATCCATCTCGGGCTTATCTTTGCCACGGAGTTCCGCGTAAAGGACGCTGGCCCCGATGCCGGTGAGGAGACCTAAAGCATAGATGATGTTCCATAAAGGCGAGATGATGGCCAGAGCCGCTGGGGCATCAGGGCCTTGATAATGGCCCATCATCGCCATATCGACAATCGAAAAAAGCGAGCCGACTAAGGCCGCGCCGAAGGCACTAAACAAGAAGTGACGGTAGAGGTGGGAGACGTTATCCTTGGCGAGGTCCATACGAGCGGTGATTCTACCACACTTGGTGGGGCAAAAGGGTTTAAGTGCATTATCGGATATTGGGAAAGATAAAACCCCCTGCAAAACCCCGTTTGTTTTGGAAAATTACTTCGCTGGAACCACAAAGGATAACGCGGACGGGAGCATCTGGACTTCGATTCTTTCTTTGCGGAAGACCTCACCATCGATGGCGTAGGCGACCGGTTTAGGCGATTCGACGATGACATGCTTGGCCCGTTTATAGATTACGTACTTTTGGGTTTTCGGGCTCGTGATGTGTTCGCCTTTGCGGAAGAGCTTCATGAAGCCGGCCGCTTTGAGCTTGCCGACTTTCTTGATTAAGCAGACATCGATTAAACCATCATCGATCTTGGCTTCGGGGGCGCAATGGTAACCGCCGCCATAGCAAAAGCCGTTGGCGATCGCAACCAATAAACCCTTGCCATCAAAGAGGACTTGATCATCCGCCGTGACTTTTAACGGCTGGTTCATTTTGAACAAGAAACAGTGGAGCGCAGCGGCTTTATAGGCTCGTGGCCCATTCATGAAAGGCCGGCGTTTGTATTTGAGTTGAGCGAAAGTGACTTCGCCATCGAAGCCGTAGTTGGTGATGTTGATGCAATATTTGTCATCGACTTTGAGGAGGTCGATTCGTTTGCCCTTCCCCGCAATCTCGCGGTCGATATTTTGAAAAGCTTCAAGGTCGTGAAAGTTTTTCACGAAATCGTTGCCCGAGCCTAAGGCGAGACAAGCGACTTCGGCGTTGGCAAAGCCATAAGCACCATTGACGACATCGTAGAGGGTGCCATCCCCGCCGCAAGCGTAGAAGCGGTAGGCTTCTTTCGGATCATGACTTTTTAAGTACTCGCGGACATAACCTTGAGCATCGCCCAAAGACTTTGTAACGTAGATCTCGTAATCGATCTTTCCGTCGTAAGAGTGGAGTTTTGCGGAGATTTCGGGGGTCCGATCGACTCGGCCGGCTTTCGGATTGATAACGAAGATATGCTTCATATTTTTATATCCTTGAGGGGTTCATTTTTGGCGATCTTTTGCTCGGGGGTCAAGTCGAGTCCGAGCGTGCCGCCCGGATTCATGATCCCCTTAGGATCGAAGTGTTTCTTTAAGGATGTGAAAGTCGAATATTCTAAAGATCCCATCTCGCCTTCAAGCCATGGGGCAAAGGCTTTGCCAATCCCATGGTGGTGTGACATTGCCGCCCCGGATTTTTGGATGGCGTTAAGGATGCCATCCTGATAATGCTTATATTCATCGAGGTCGTTCATCTTTGCGATGAAGATGAAGTAGAGGTTCGCGCCTTGTGGATAAGCATGGCTCAAATGGGTCATGCAAATGGTATTGGGGCGGGATTTGCAGAATTTTCGCACATCGGTATAGACCTGATTCATGTTGGACCAGTTGACGCAGCACTCGAGCGTGTCGGTCATGATGCCAAAGTCTTGCATCGAGTCGCGCATATACGGATCGTTGAAGCGACCCTTCTCCCAACCCTTGGTGACCATTCCGGTTAACGACATCGCGTGGTAGTGGTGGGCAATCTTGGCAATATGTTTGGCCACATTCTTGCTGTAGCCTTTTTCGCCATCAGTGAAGCCGAGGAATAAGCAAGCTTTGCCGATTTCGATGCCCCGAAGTTTGAAGAGTTTCGGTAACGGCGTCTCATCAACGCCATAAAGTTTCATCATGATTGAAGTCTCTTCGGCATCGGAAAGTCGGAAGACCGAAGAGAAACCACTTTCGGCTTGCATCATTTCGCGGCAAGCCGCTTGAGCGGTCTCAAAATCCTTGAACATATAGGAGAAACGTTTCCGGTTCTCTGGCATAAAGCGGAACACCCGCAAGGTCACTTCGGTTAAAACACCAAAGGTCCCTTCGGATCCCATCATGATTTGATTTAAAGATGGACCGGTCGCTTCTCTCGGGTAATGCGAAGTGACGATATTGCCAATAGGAGTCGCGTATTTCTGAGAGAGGACGATATCCTCGATTTTGCCATAATACGTGGAGTTTTGTCCGGCGCCGCGGGTGACGACCCAACCGCCGACGGAGGAGTATTCAAAGGACTGAGGGAAGTGCCCGCAGGTATAAGCCCGCTTGGCTTTGAAGTTCTTCACCGCATCGTTAAGTGTCTTCTCTAAGCAAGGTCCTGACATACCGGTTTGGACGGTGATGGTCTGATCGACTTCGTTAAAGGCAATGACCTTGTTATACCGAAGCCGCATATCCATTGAGATGCCGCCCTTCATGCATTCGACGCCGCGGGTGACCGAGGAGCCGCCACCATAGACATAGAGCGGAATCGTGTGTTCTTGGCAATAAGCGAGAGTTTTCTCAATTTGTTCTTTCGTGTCTGGATAAACGACGACATCCGGGATGTTCTCGATCTTCTTTTGCCGGAGTCTTAAAAGGTCGTACATGGTTTTGCCATAGGCGACAGACAAACGGGAATAGTCATCCGTTCGGACAAAGTCTTTTCCGTAAAGGCTCTCCAAAAAAGCGAGGTCCTCAGGTTTAATGACTTTGCTTTTCACGTCGAAGCGGACGTCTTCCAACCCCAGGTCAGCGCTATATTGCTTAAAGTCATCATCGGTCAAATGAAAGGTGTCCTTGAGCATCTTATAGAGATTTTCTTTTGGGACTTTGACGAACTTAGGGTCGCCCCACTTAAAGATGGAACGATAGGATTTTCCTGGGACCTGCCCGTAGTACCATTTCGGCTCGAAGTCTTTGTAGGGTTTGCTCATAAGTTAATGTCCTTTCTTCATCGGCGTCGTGGTGATGATATCCGCGCCGGTATTCAAGATGTTTTGAATCACAACGGAGTTGATTGGCAAGTAGTCGTGGATCGTGACTTTGTTGATTTCCAAGACCGCTTTGAGGACGAGCCCTTTTGGGATTTCCCGCGAGGTTCTCACCGAGACCACCGGGTATTCGGGGAGAGAGGTTTTCACGGTCGTGGTGAGGCTTCGGGTCGGATTCTTGAATTCGCTTTCGGCGTATTTGGCGCCGCGGGGGCAGCGGTTACCCGTGCAGGTGTTGTTCGTTTCGTCATAGTGGAGCGAGCACCCATTCGGACAGACAATGCAGGTATATTCTTTCATCTTATTTATCCCCCAAGACGAAGCGGATCGCTCCTTCTTTTTCGAGGCTGAATTTCAAACGTTCCATCTCGGGTGGTTTTAAGGTGGTATAGGGCCGCTTCAAAATCTCATTATCTCCGCAAAACACGTGTAAAACCTTATTTTGATAGATGTTTTTAGCTCGGAAATAGAACACCATGTCTTGGGTAGGTTTAGCGAAGTCAACCACCTCGGGGACGACATAAAGAAGCTGGGGATCAACCTCTACCTTAACGTTATGGTGTTCGACGTTTTGGCTCGTCGCGGCCGCTTTGCCTGCGATTTCCCCTGACTCGGAAACGTAGTCAGCCAAATCGTTCACGTGCATAGCGTTGCCACAGCTATAGACCCCTTCGACGCGGCTCATAAACGTTTGATCCACTTCCGGACCTTTGGTCGCACCCGATAAAGGAACGCCCAGACTCTTGGCTAATTCGTTCTCGGGGATTAAGCCGACCGAAAGAATTAAAGAATCGCAAGGGATCCTTTTTTCGGTGCCAGGGATCGGGGTCATATGCTCATCGACCTTGGCGATTTCGACGCCTTCAAGACGGTCGACACCATAGACGCGGGTGACCGTTTCCGAAAGATGGAGTGGAATATTGAAATCCGTCAGGCATTGCGCGATATTTCGGGCGAGACCCGAGGGAGTGTTCTTGGCTTCGTAGACCCCTTCGACATGTCCGCCTTCAAGGGTGATGCGCCGAGCCATGATCAAGCCAATATCGCCTGAGCCAAGAATCACGCATTCCTTAATCGGCATCTTGCCCATGATGTTGATGTAGTACTGGGCTTGGCCAGCCGTCATGACCCCAGCGGGATTGGTTCCTTGAATCATGACTTGCTTCGAGGTTCTTTCGCGGCAGCCGGTCGCTAAAATCAGTTTGCGGGTCGCCAAGGTTTTAACCCCTTGCGGATTAACCAAAGTGATTTGATAACCCGCATCGATCTTCTTTAAACGAGTCACGAAACTGAGAAGGAGGACTTCGACTTTGCTGGTCTTCAGTTTCTCAATTTCCCGATAAGCGTATTCAGGACCCGAGAGTTTTTCGTTAAACCGGGTCACGCCAAAACCATCATGGATGCATTGTTTTAAAATGCCACCTAAAGCACCCTCACGTTCAATTAAGAGGGTTTTTGCAGAGTAATCGGAGGCCGTCTTGGCGGCAGCGAGGCCTGCCGGACCCCCGCCGATGACGACGACATCATAGTCCATCATGTTATTTGCACTCCTTCGTTTCGGCGAAGAAAAGATTGCCTTCGCCTTTCTTCTTTATCTTGAGGATGTCTTGTTGGCCTTCTTTGGCGAGCAAAGCGACAACGCTTGGCTGGCAGAAGCCGCCTTGGCAACGTCCCATTCCAGCTCGGACCCGTCGCTTAATGCCATCGACGGTAGTGGGCGGGATGATCGAATGGATCGCATCGATGATTTCGCCTTCTGAGATTTCCTCGCAGCGGCAGACAATATGTCCATACGCGGGGTTCTTTTTGATTAAAGCGTTGCGTTCTTTATCATCTAAGAAACGGGTTTTGACAACACCTTTCCGTTTCTCGATGAAGTGTTCTTTTTTCGGCGCTTTGAGCATTTGGGATGCCCACAAAGCGATGTCTTGTCCGATAGCTGGAGCCGCGGTAACGCCCGGGGATTGAATTCCGGCGGCGTGGATGATGTTCTTCGTCCATTTTCCCTTTTGGACAACGAAATCCTCTTCGTAGGTCGCGGCTCGGGTTCCTGAGAAATAGGTAATGATGTCGCGTTCCGAAAGAGCGGCGATCGTATTCACGTGTTTGCCATAAATAACATCGATGCTGGCTTTCGAAGTCGTGTAGTCTTCTCGGTCGGGGATCTCTATAGCATCAGGGCCAACCAAAATGTTTTTGTCGATGGTGGGGATTAAACCTCCGCCTTTGGAATGGGTTCGCTTTTCCTCGCCTAATTTCGGATAAACGGTGATCGCGGTTTTCGATAAGGCCGAAGTCATGGCTTTATCCATGATGCTGTCGGTGCCTTTGCGGGGGTGAATGGTGAAGAATTGATCTTCTGCCATATCCGCAACGACGTCGGAATAGACTCCGGCGGCATTAATCACGACTTTCGGATAGAGTGTGCCGCGGTTGGTCTTGACCGAGACGATTTTGTGGTCTTTAACCTCCATGCTTTCGACGATGGTGTTAAAGGAAACCTTAGCTCCATTTAGAACTGCGGATTCGCCCAAAGCGATCGTTAATTCATAAGGCGAAACGCAAGCACCGCCGGGCAAATAGGCGCACCATTTGATGCCTTCAGCGAGGTGGGGTTCGATTTTGAGCATTTGTTCCCGGCTTAATATCTTGACCCCGCCAGGAACGTGGTTCGCCCGCGCTTTTGCTCGTAAATAAGGTGCAGCGATCCCTTTTAAGGTTAGGCTCTTAAAGGCAACCGATTGCCCATCTTCGCGATAGGGGACGTCAAGGTCAGCACAAAGCTGAGGATAAATCGCTCTTGAGCGGAGAAGATACTTGAGTTTTGCGGAGTTTTTGTGCAAATCGATGCCGACGTGAACGCAGCCATCATTACGGCTTGATGCCCCCATAGCAAGGTCTTCTTCCTTTTCGACCAAGAGGCAAGAAAGCTGATAACGAGATAGCTCCCGCAAGATGGAACAGCCGATGATGCCTCCGCCAATGACTAAAATGTCAGGAGTGGCGCCTTCAAGAGTTTTATCTTCGATCGGGGATCGTTTCATTGGCTTCGGCGTCCAGCCTTTTAACGTGATTTTATTGATGACGCCATAAAAATAACCGGTTTCTGCAGCGATTTTTCCCGCTTCAACGATTTTCGAATAGTCTTCGCTTTCGCCGCTAAGGACTACGCAATCGTCTTTGGCACTGGCCAAGAAGCCAGGACATTCCTTATCGAGCTTCTCCTGCAAGAGTTTTATTTTATTCATTGGTTTTCTCCTCCACGAGTAAAGTTTTGACTCGTTCATTAAGTTTTTCGTCGGAGTTCTCCAAAGCTTCTTGAACGGTTAAGCCATCGATTAATAACATCAGGAGATAGGCGTAAGCCTCGCGGTCTTTTTGATCAGGGAAATAACGGTCTAATCCTTCTTCGAGCTGATCTTGCCAGCTCTTCCAGAGTTCGCTGTATTTCTTTCGCAAGGACTCGTTCCCACGCATGCATTCATTAATCAGGTAAATGTGCATCTTAGACTTGTTAAAGAGTTTGACGCCTTTATAAAAGATGACATCGAGGAAGCGTTGTTTCGTGATCGTGTCATTCTCGTGGCGGTCGAGCCATTCAATATAATCCCGTGAAAGCTCGTTCATGTGTTTTTCCATGATGTCGAGAATGAGATCATCCTTGCTGGGGTAATGGTAATAAAGGGTTCCCTTGGAAATTTTCATCTCTGTGGCGAGGTCGGCCAAAGAAAAATCATTGGCTCCCCGTTCGGTGATAAGTTTTTCCGCGGCTAAGATGAAAGTCGCTTTGTCCATGTCATTACGTCTTTTTGCCATAAGGGATCCTCCGTCAGTCGGTCAACCGCCCGACATTCTTTAATGATAGGATGATGTAAGGGCTTTCACAAGGGGAGATATCGGAATTAATTTAGTGATTTTGTTAAATTAGGGTTCGAAGTTGACGAGGCAAGGCATTTTGAGGATATCGGTAAAAATGATTTGGACACGCAGCATTTCTCTTCAGTAAAGAAAGTCTTTCTAAAATGAAGACAGTGCCTTGATTATCCAGAGATTCTAACGATTTTTTGCTAAAGGTAATCTCCAAAAACATCGCAATTCTTTCTTAAAGAAAGTGTGGATATCGGTAATTGCTTACTTGTTCTAGATTAAAAGGTAGGTTTTGGTTTACAATAGCGGAGCAGGAATTTTGAATGGACCCCATTAAAGTATTGACGGTTAAGCAATCTGTTTTTGCTAACAACGAAGCGCGGGCTGATAAGCTCCGGGCGGAATTGAAGGACAAAGGCGTTTACTTGATCAACCTTATGTCTTCCCCGGGTTCGGGGAAAACAACTTTGCTCGTTTCGCTGATTAATCGTATTAAGGAAAAACTTCGTGTTGGCGTGATGGAGGCCGATATTGATGCCACCGTCGACGCGGAGACGATTGAGGCGAAAACCGGAGTGAAGACGATTCAGCTTCACACCGCTGGCGAATGCCACCTTGATGCGAAAATGACACAAGAAGGCATTGAAGGATTCGGCGTCGATGACCTCGACCTGGTCATTCTTGAGAACGTGGGTAACCTCGTTTGCCCGGCCGAGTTTGATACCGGCGCGGCGTTGAACCTCGTGATTCTCTCAATCCCCGAAGGCGATGACAAACCTCTGAAATACCCTTTGATGTTCAAAGTGGCCTCGGCGGTGGTCTTCAGCAAAATGGATACCTTACCAGTCTTCGACTTCGATTTGAAGAAAGCAGAAGACCATATCAGCAAGCTTAATCCGAAATGCGTCTATTTCCCGCTCAGCGCCAAGAAGGGCGATGGCATGGATGCGTTAGCCGATTTTGTTATCAAGGAAGTCAAGGCCTATAAGGCCATGAAATAAAAGGAGTCACTTATGGCAGAAGAACCTAAGTTGAGAGTCGAAGGGCAAGCGTTCGCCGAGGAGAAATACCGCCAAGGCAAAGTCGGCGGCCACATGGAGCCGGGCGAAAAGAAACGTCCCAACGTTTTAAAGCTTTGCCGCCACATTCAGGATTTGCCGGGCGCGATCGTCCAGTATGGCGATCCGGAATATAACGGTTTGGCTTGCTGGGTCACGGACGATGAGGTGACCGTCGCAATGAAGATGAAGGTTCGTAAGAGCTATACCGTTGCCGATTTGGCTCGCTTAAGCAAACTCCCGCAGGACCGGTTACAGAAAGCTTTGGATGATGGATCGTGGGCTGGTCTTTTCTCCATCGATCCCGAAGATCGCAATCTTCCGAAAGTCGATGGCAAATGGCAAGTCGGTTATCACATTCCAATTTTCGTTCCGGGCATTTTCGAAGCGATGGTCGATAACATCAAACTCGTTGAAGCCCATCCGATTATTGCTCAATCTTTCGCCGAATATACCATTAAGCGCATCATGCCGTTAGCGGGCAACATCCCGGTTGGACATGGTGTCATGCGGGTCGTCCCCATTGAGTCGGCGATCAAAGACAATCCTGATCACAAAGAAGAGGAACTCATTTCCCATTATGTCGATATCGCCGATGATATCTCCGTCGCTCCGTGCTCTTGCCGTGTTTCCCGTCGTTTAATGGGCGAAGGATGCGGCCACCTTGAACAGGATATGTGCATTCAGTTCAACGAAGGCGCGCGTGACTTCATTAAACAAGGCCATGGCCGGAGAATCAGCAAAGAAGAAGCCTATGCCATTTTGAAGAAAGCCGAAGACAATGGCTTGATGCACGAAATGCCAAACATTGATGGCAACGGCAAGACTCATGCCATGTGCAACTGCTGCGGCTGCTCTTGCTTCTCTTTAAGAACGGGCGAATATTTCCATACTGCCACCCTTGTTCGTTCCAACTATATTTCGCATGTCGATCCTGAAAAGTGCGTCGCTTGCGGCGAATGCGTTGAGGTCTGCCCGATGAACGCCCTTCGTTTAGGCGAGCGTCTCGAGAACAAGACTGAAATCAAAGTCGAAGAGCCGTTACACGCTTTCGATCATAAGTGGGGACCGGATAAGTGGAATCCGGACTTCCGTTTCAACCGTCAGCTCATTATGAATGAAACCGGCACCGCGCCTTGCAAGGTCGCCTGCCCGGCTCACATCTCGATTGAAGGCTATATTGAGCTTGCCAAAGAAGGCCGTTATGCCGAAGCTTTGGAACTCATTAAGAAAAAGAACCCCTTCCCGGCCGTCTGCGGACGGGTTTGCAACAAGCGCTGCGAAGATGCCTGCACCCGCGGCACGATCGGCGAAAAGAAGCCAGTCTCGATTGATGAAATCAAGAAGTTTGTCGCTCAGTTAGACCTTGATGAGGATACGCGCGTTAAGCCGCGGATTCAGCATCCGGAATACCATGACCACAAGATGGCTGTCATCGGTGGTGGCCCGGCTGGCCTCTCTTGCGCTTACTACCTCGCTGAGATGGGCTACCAAGTCACCGTATTCGAAAAAGAGCAAAAACTTGGTGGCATGCTGACTTTAGGAATTCCTTCCTTCCGTCTTGAGAAGAATGTTGTCGAAGCTGAAATCGAAGCCATTAAGGATATGGGCGTCGAATTCAAGACGGGTGTTGAAGTGGGCAAGGATGTCACGATTGCCGATCTTCGCAAACAAGGTTATCAGGCGTTCTATGTTGCTATTGGCGCTCAAGGCGGCCGCAAACTCGGCGTGCCGGGCGAAGATGCCGAAGGCGTGATTTCGGGTGTCGATTTCTTACGTGGCGTCAATCTTGGCAAAGGGCAAAAGCTCCATGGCAAGGTGACCCTCATGGGCGCTGGCAACGTCGCGATTGACGTTGCTCGCACCGCGATCCGCTATGGCGCTGAATCGGTCGATCTTTATTGCTTGGAGAGCCGCGACATCATGCCGGCCGCCAAGGACGAGATTGCCGAAGCCGAAGAAGAAGGCATCAAGATTAACAATGGTTGGGGCGTCAAAGAGTTCCACAAGAACGCGGAAGGCAAACTCACCGAGGTCGTCTTGAAGAAATGCGTCGCCGTTTTCGATAAAGATCACAAATTCAATCCGCAATATGACGAAGCTCAAGTGATTGCGGTTCCGTGCGACTATTTCTTAGCCGCCATTGGTCAGTCCTTTGAATGGGGCGACCTCGTCAAAGGCACCAAGGTCGTGGTTAACCGCGGCCGGGCCGAAGCCGATCCGCTCACTTATGAGACTGCCGAACCGGATATCTTCGTTGGTGGCGATTGCTACCATGGCGCCCGTTTTGCGATCGATGCGATTGCGACTGGCAAAGAAGGCGCTGAGAGCATGCATCGTTATGTCCATCCGGGACAGAGCATGTTGATCGGCCGAGTCCAGAATCCGTATCTGGCGAAATACGAACTTGATAAAAACAACATTGATGTTCAGGGCTGGGACAATACCCCGCGCCAGGAAGTCAAACGCGTCGAAGTTAAGGACAAGATGGCCGATGATCGTCAGGTCTTTAGCGAAGAGCAAGTCAAGGCCGAGACCAAGCGTTGCTTGAAGTGCGGCCGCACCTTCGTTGATGAAACGATGTGCGTTGGCTGTGGCCTTTGCACGACCCGCTGCAAGTTCGATGCGATCCACCTTGAGAAACGCTTCGATGTCGGTGGCCGGATGTACGAGCAGATCGCTCCCTCGAGCGTTCCCCACATCTTAGCCCGCAACCTGAAGATCATCTTCACGGGCAAAGGCAAAGCCAAAGCGATCAACAAGGATGAGATTGCTAAGCAGGAAGACAGCAAGAAAGAAACGATTAAATAGTTATGCACGAAATGGGCATTGCCATCGAATTGTTGGACTCTTTAAGGGGGATCTGCAAGGATAATGGCTTAAAGAAGCTCCGTTCCGTCACCTTAACGATCGGCGAAGCGTCGATGGTGGTTCCCCGCTACATGAGTGAGTGCTGGGATGCTGCTGTTGCCGATACCGAATTCAAGGAGACAACCTTAAAAATTGTCACCACCGTTGCCCATGGGAAGTGCAATCACTGCGGCAAAAACTTCGCGATTGCGAAGAACAACCAAAAGTGTCCTTATTGTGGGACGTTCAATGACTTCATCCCAATTGATGGGATGGAAATGGAGATTACTCAAGTCGAAGCCGAATAGTCGATTTCTAAGGCTGGTAGGGTTCTCCTACTAGCCTTTTCTTTGATCCTTTGTTCGATTTTACATTTCAATAATATTTGTTTTATTAAACTAATAAAAGTTCGACCAAGTCAATGCTTTTTTATCGATATTTAAGAGCGTTTCATTTCCGTTTTTTCTGAATTTTGGTTAAGGTATGAGCATTGAAATACCGATTTGTCTATTGCCATAAGGCCTGAGGCTCTCAAAAGGGCTGAAAACCTTAAAGGAGGAGGCAGTGTGGGACGCCGATACATTCAAAACATAGACGGGAAGATTCAAAACGAAATCATCCGGGAGACCTTTAGACACGGGGCTTCCTCGATTTCAACGATTGTGATTGCCAAACATCTGCACATTTCGGAACCCGTCATTTTCGCTCACTTCTCGACGAAACAAAATTTGATGGACCAAACTTTCGCTTATGCTTGGCACCGGATCCCAGAAAAAGCAATCTTTCCAACTCCTGATATCGATATTCGCGATCCTAAGGTTTATTCAATCTATATTGAGCGTTTTAAGCAGGTCCTTTCCTATCCGAAGGAACTGGTCTTCGTCGAATCGTATCAGCATTCCGCCTATTATCGACGCGACTTCGCCCGCGAAGTGATGAAAGGCCTAATCGATGCCTTGATTCCGGTTTTTGCCCTTTATCAGACGGGACGGAGCGAAGAGCAGCGGAGCTTGATGGTGATGCGTTACCTCGAGAACATCATTACGGATTTAGCTCAGATTGCTCGCGGAGTCGTGCCAGCCACAGACGAAAATATCCGGGTGGCAATTGGCACCATTCTCTTCGGGACCTACGGTTTATTAACGGAATATAAGGCTTTGAACTAAAAAAGAGAGGTTTTGTCAGCGATATTTGGACAAAACCCCTCTCTTTTTATTATGCTTTTCGGTCTTCGAGGATTCGGACAACGTCTTTCATCGAAGTTTGGAATTCTTCTTCGTTGTTGTTATTGAAGAGGATTAAGGAATAAGGATCATCGTCGACTTTGAGCCAAGTGGGCACTTCGAAGTGCTGGCTGGCGACGTATTTGTCCCAATCCGCTAATTTGAAGGTATCGCGTGGGCTATTGCGTTCAATCATCCGCTGATGAACCGTTTCGATGGAGCAGATCACCCAAACAATCGCCAAGTGAGCGTCATAGCCTTCTTGGAGTTCTTTTCGGAGAGCTTGAATATAGGCAAGATCATGAATTTCTTTAGTAAAGGGGGCGTTGATCAAGACGATGTCATCGTATTTTAAAGCATCAAACGCCATATTCAGGATAACTTGGTATTCGACGTCACGAATGTTTTTCTCAAAGAAAGGCCCTTCCCGGTCGTTCGGCTCGTTCGCCACATTAAAAGCCACGTTCGAGAGCGGGACCAAGGTGTCTTTATCCAAGTAGACGACATGCTTGAGGTTCTCGGCCAACTTCATGCTGACGTAGGTTTTGCCACTGGCGGGTGGGGCTGAGACGAGGATGAGTTTCTTTTTCATGGGAATTGTTGACCGCGTTAGTTGTAATCTTTTGCAAAGAAAAGCGCAATCGAAAGGCACTAAAGGTGGAGAAAAAGCCATCAGGAGTATACTTTTTTCAAATTTTTGGCGACTTTAAAAGTCTTTGTCCCATCGCAACAATCCTCATAGTGATGATAAAATTAGCACTCAACACTTGCGAGTGCTAAAAGACGGGTTATAATGACTTTGTCGAAAAGGCAAAAGGAGGAACGTTATGAACGATCAAGGAATGGAAGATTATTCGCAAGATGAAAACGTTTTGGATAAATTTGGCCGCAACATCAATGAAGCGGTGAAGGCCGGGAAGATCGATCCCGTCATTGGGCGCGACGAAGAAATTCGAAAAGTCGTGCAAATCCTAGCTCGAAAGACCAAAAACAACGTCATTCTTTTGGGTGAACCCGGCGTCGGTAAAACGGCGATCGTGGAAGGCTTAGCGGAACGCATCGTCCGCGATGATGTTCCTAATACTTTAAAGGATAAAGAGATTTACGAGCTTGATATGGGCGCTTTGGTCGCCGGAGCGAAATACCGTGGCGAATTCGAGGAACGCTTAAAGGCGGTCTTGAATAAGATCAAAGCCTCGGAAGGCAAGATCATTCTTTTCATCGATGAAATCCACCTCATTGTGGGGGCAGGTCGTGCCGATGGGGCTTTGGATGCCTCGAACATGCTCAAACCGTTATTGGCGCGGGGCGAAATCGATTGTATTGGCGCGACAACTTTGAATGAGTACCGTGAGTACATCGAAAAAGACCGGGCGCTAGAACGCCGCTTTCAAACAGTTCTCATTGGTGAGCCAAGCGTCGAAGATACCATCACGATTTTGCGAGGGCTCAAGGAACGTTTCGAATCGTTCCATGGCGTTCAGATCACCGATGGGGCTTTGGTCGCGGCCGCGACATTATCGAACCGTTATATTACGAACCGTTTCTTACCCGATAAGGCTATCGACTTGGTCGATGAAGCCTGTGCGGGCATTAAGGTCGAAATCGAAAGCATGCCGGCCGAACTCGATGAGATTGATCGGAAGATCCGCACCCTCGAAGTCGAAAAAGCCGCCTTGCAGAAAGAGCATGACGAATCCTCACAGAAACGTTTGCTCGATCTGAACCGCGAACTCGATGACGACCACGCGAAGATGGATCAGTTGAACCAGGAGTGGCAAGTTGAAAAAACCCAAATCAAAGAAGCCAAAGATTTGAAAGGCCAAATTGAGAAAGCGAAGTTCAACCTCGACAACTATTTCGCTTCGGGCGATTATGAAAAAGCGTCGGAGCTTCAATATAAGACCATCCCGGAGATGGAACGGAAGCTGAAGGCGTTAGAAGAAGAATCCAAGAAGGGTGAACGCCTCGTGGATGAGGTCGTCGATGAGGAAGCGATTGCCAAAATCGTCGCAAAACTCACGGGGATTCCGGTTTCGCGCATTGAAAAAGGCGATCGGGAAAAGGTACTTGATCTTAAGGATACCCTCGAAAAACGGGTTATTGGACAAGACCAGGCCATCACCTTAGTCTCGAATGCCATTCTCCGGCAACGGGCGGGCATCAAGAACCCAAATCGCCCAATTGGTTCCTTCCTTTTCTTGGGACCAACCGGCGTGGGTAAAACCGAAGTCGCCAAGGCTTTGGCCGAAGCGCTCTTCGACAATGAAAACAACATTATCCGTATTGATATGTCGGAGTATATGGAAAAATACTCCGTCTCGCGCTTAATCGGTGCCGCGCCGGGTTATGTCGGTTACGAAGAAGGCGGACAGCTCACGGAAAAGGTGCGTCGCAATCCGTATTCGATTGTCTTGTTTGATGAAATCGAGAAGGCGGATCCCGAGGTCTTTAACCTCTTGCTCCAAATCCTTGATGATGGACGTTTGACCGATTCACAAGGCCATCTTGTGGATTTCAAGAACACCATTATCATCATGACATCGAACCTTGGCAGCGAGTACATCCTTGAAGGGCAAAAAGAGCCGGTTGAAAAACTGCTCCATCAGACCTTCAAACCCGAATTCCTTAACCGTATCGATGAGATCGTCTACTTTAACCCGCTCTCGAAAGAGGTCCAATACCGCATCGTCGAAAAGATGCTGAACGAACTCAAAGGACGGATGGCGGAGCAATATTACGCAGTAGATTTCACGAAAGGCTTAAAGGATTACGTCCTAGAGAACGCTTATTCGCCAGTCTATGGCGCTCGTCCGATCAAGCGTTTCATTCAGGATAAAGTTGAGACGACTTTGGCTGAAGCGATTGTTCGTGGTCAATTGAATACGACCGATTCTTATTCTGTTGATGTTGACGCTTCGGGCAACGTAACGGTTAAACGAAGTAACACCAAAGCCTAACCTTGGTATGAAAGAGGCAAGCGAAAAATCTCGCCTCTTTTCTTTTTAGTGTCAAAATAATGAGCGAGGCAAGTAGGATGATGTATCAAGTGTGGATGGTCCGCCATTATGTGCGGAAGGGCGATTTGAAACGAAACGCCCAGATTCCAGAACCGGAAGGCGTGACGTCTTTTCGTGATATTCGTTACGCTAAAGGCTTTGGCAAATGGCATAAGCTCGATGTTTATCGTCCTAGCGGCGTAAAAGGCCCGCTTCCGTTATTGGTGGTGGTCCATGGTGGTGGCTGGATGTATGGCGACAAAGAAATCTATCATCTCTATGCCAAAGATCTCGCCCGCCGGGGTTTTGCGGTGATTTGCTATAACTATGTCTTGGCCCCGCGGAAGAAATTCCCCTACCAATTAAGCGAACTCGACTGGGCGCTTCTTTGGGCGAAAAACCACGCTGACGAGTATGGTTTTGATACCACGAAAGTCTTCTTGGTTGGCGATTCGGCTGGCGCCCAGATGAGCGTTCAGTATTGCGTTGCTGAAACAAATCCGGATTATGCCAAGTCATTTTCTCTGCAATTCCCGCTTCAAATTTGCGGATTGGGCCTCAATTGTGGAACTTACGTCCCGCTTGGGACGCCGTATAAAGAGAAAAACGAGAACTTCATTTGGCCGCTTTACTTGGGCAAACATTATGATTTGAAGGATCCACGCTACGACATCTTGACCCCGATGAATTCCCATTTCCCGCCTTGCTACGTTTTGACGGGCGAAGCCGACTTCATCAAAAACCAAAATTCTTATCTCGTCGATGTGTTAAAGAAGAATAAGATTCCTTATGTCTTCAAGGAATACACCACCAAAGAAGGTAATAAACTTCAACACGTTTTTCATGTGACGATTAATGAAGAACACGCCATTCTCGCCAATGACGAGGAATGTGCTTTCTTCACAAAAATCATCCAAGGAAATTGTTAGGACTTTTTTCCAAACTCGTTAAGGGTGATAATTCTTTCAGCAAGGAAAAGAGGTTCATCCTGCCATGGAAGAGAAAAAAGAAGTGGACGAAGCGAAGCCTGAGGAAGTAGTTAAGGCTTCGGACAAACCTGAAAGTTCCAGCGCTCCTGATGAGGCTGAAGACGCTAAGGCTTCGCCGGATATCGCCAAGATTCGGAGCCGCAATTTTGTGGTTCTAGTTCGCTATTTAGAAAAGCAAGACATTGATCCCTGCGCTTTTTTACATACCAATAAAGCGACCATTCAACGGATTTCTCAGGGCAAGCAAAACGCTTCTTTCTTTGCAGTGTGGCGTTTACAAAGGGGTTTTACGAACATCTCTTACCGCAAGGTGAGGAACGGCAAGGAAGAACTCCCGAAAGATGAAAATTTTGGTTTTGAGCAACGGACCGCAAAACTCCGCTATCTGGATAAATTCCTTGTTGAACGAGCCCAAGGATTAACTTTAGCCCGAGCCTTGTCTTTATCGCTCCCGAAGTGGAAGCAGATTCAAAGCGGTTGGGATATTCCTTCCAAAGCCGTTATGAAACGAGCGGCAGTTTATTTCTCTTTGCCCCCGAAAATGCTTTTGGATAATGACGAAAAACTTCCGAGTTTTGATGAACTCAAGATCGATGAAGATCTGGCTGCGGTCCAACGCAATGACCTTTCCGAGACGATGAATTATTATAAGAACAAGCATTATATTGCCCGCAATTACCGCGTGCTTTCCCACGCAATGCAGGTTCGACTCTATGCCAGCTTGTTTGTGGTTTTGCTTCCGCTTGCAGCTTTTACAGGCTATTGCACTTATCGGATTTTGAACGACCGGCAAGAATCGGTGGCGAAACTCAATCAAACTGAGATCATCGATTCGAAGTCCAAGGCTTTCCGTGATGGCTATATCGCCGACAACGATAAAGAAAAGAATAGCGCGTTGACGTATTGCAACGTCAAAGTCGGTCTTCAAGTCGTGAAGATCTTCGACATCCAGCCTTCGAATGAATACTTTTCGGCGGCCATCAAACTTTGGTTCGATTTTGACCAAGAAGAATTCCACACGATGTACAAAGCCTATAACGGCATCACTTTGGCCGATCAAAAAGCCGAAGATGTCTTTGCTAGCGAGGCTTTCGATGCGACCAAAGGCGATATTCATCAGTTCGATAACATGGACGCTTTCTCGGTCGATCGTTCGACCAATGAAGTCTTCTACGCTCCGGATGGTACCCCCGATCACATCGAGCTTGCTTATCCGTTTACGTTGAACCGCCTCATCGACCGGAAGAACTACAACGTCACGGATCCCGCGACGATTCGCGAGAATGCTCGAAAAATCATCGAAGACAATCCGGCGGCGACCGCGCTCAATAACGTTTGGACCGCGGAACGCAATTCTTACCCGGGCTTATTCCCATCCTCGATTTATAACCAATACGATCCGAACTTTGATGTCGGCAAAGGCGTCGACAATACTTCGCTCTTCTATGACTATGATCCGGGCGAGCCTTATTACTTAAGCAACACCGAAGGAAAAGCCGAAGCGACTTCGCAATTCCGTATGATTCAGTCGATGCGTTTTGCGGTCAAAGTTTCCAAAGCCTACGACAATCCGCGCTATCCGCTTGAGACCGCGCAATTCTGGATCAACGTCGAGCCAGCCAAATGGCTCTCGGTGGATCACCTTCGTTATGTCGATGCCGATGTGGTGGACGTTAGCCGCAAGCAGATTTCCGGGAACACCGGCTTTACGTATTGCTCCCACGATGAAGGCGTTTATACGACGATGAGTGACGACATCGCCTTCACGGATGGTTTTCGTCCAATCAAGGGCGATCATCCGTATGCCAGGACGATCGAATACGACGTCGATTCGGAAAATCCGGGGAAGTCCTACAGCAAGTATACAGTGGTGGTTCGGGCAAACCGGGCGGCTTTTACGCAGGGTAATTTCTTGCCTTCAACCTTCTTGCAAGCTTATATCAACCTCGCTGCGGTCATTATCTGGATCATCATCGGTTTCTATAATCAGACCTATGCCGGTGAGGATAGCTTAGGGATGCTTGGGACGGGCATGTTCTCCGCCATCTCGGCAACGATTGTGGGCTTCCAGATGCTCTCCGATGCTTCGATGTTCTCGCTCATGACAATGATCAACATCTTCACCTTGGCGGTCATTTTGATCATGACCTATCAAGCCGTCCAAGCTAAGAAGGCCAACGCTCGAAAAGACAAAGCGCTTATTGCCTACAATGGCGTTAAGCTCCGCATCATGTATTACATGCTGACAATCTGCACCGTCATTATGTTCATTGGGCTACCGATTGCTTCCTATATCTGGACGCTGTAATTCTCAACTTCTTCGCTTTCAAGGGCCCCAATGATGAGGCCCTTTTCTTGTCCCTCTCGTTCTGTGATAAGATAAATCCGTTATGTATAGCGTCATCATTGTCGACGACGAGGCGACAGTCCGGGAACGATTGCTCGGTTTTCTGAACAAGAAAACAGATACTTTCAAGGTAATCGGAACCTATGAGAACGGCTACGATGCCATGATCAGTGGCATTCCGTTGGAGCCTGATTTGATCATCACCGACATCAAGATGCCTTTCATCACGGGCCTCGAACTCATTCGGCAAGCCAAACAAGAGCTTCCCCTCGTTCAAGCCATCATCGTTTCGGGCTACGACGACTTCGACTACGCCAAGCAAGCCATTGACCTTGGGGTGGTGGGTTACATTTCGAAGCCAGTCACTTTCGAAGAGATTTCCGATGCCCTTGAAAAGGCTCGGACGGAACTCGATAAAAAATACTCGATTGATAAAAATATCAAGGATTTGCAGGAAAAAAATGAATCCGTCCTCAAAATGGTGCAAAGCGATGACCTCAATAAACTGGTCACTCTGAAGAGCATCCCGAACAATTTCCGTCAAAAACTTGAAGCCGATGGCATTCAGATTAACGACCCGTATTTGCTCTTTGCAATTTTTGATTCCGATCAGGATGAAGAAGAAGTTTCCTTTGAAGATAGTGAGTTAGTTAACTTCTATTTAGATCAATACATCGCCGATGAATTTTCCTCCTTCGCCTTCTCAATCTTCGAGAGCGGGGGTTCGAAGTCGTTACTCCTCGTGAGCAAGAATCCATTTGAGAAAGAAGAACTTCAGGCCCGATTTGCTAGGGTTATTGCAAAAATACGCAAGACTTGCGGGGTTTCTTTGTCCGTCGGTATTTCCGATTTCGGCAGCACAAGCGAGATCTCGTCCTACCGCAAACTCTACCGCCATGCGCGTTGGACTTTGGAATATCGGACGGTGGTGGGAACCAACGTCGCCCTCTTTTATAGCGATCTCGAGCCTTCAAGGGCTAATTCGGTTGGGAAGATCGATGAAAACGAATTCAAGGCGGTCTCTTACGCTATCCTTTATGGCAAGAGGGACGACGCGGTTGAAGCGGTCGATAAGATGATCGATACGATCACTTCCATTGAATATAAGGATTCCTATTTCCTCATCGTGAACAATCTTTTGGATTCGATTCTCAAAAGCTGCGTTGCCATTGATAAACTTTATTCGACTTATCTCCCACACGTGGGCATCGTGAATGAGGTCTTCTCGGCCAAAACATCCGACAGTGCCAAGGCTTCTTTGGAGCGGTTGATTGACCGGGTCATCGAGATTAACGTGGCGCAGCGGACCTCGGGCATCGACGATGCCTATGCCCATATTTGCCACTATATCGAAACCAATTATCAAAAGAGCACCTTGTCGCTCGATGATGTCGCTAACGAACTCGGCTATTCCGTCTCTTATATTTCGGCGATTTTAAAACGCCATGACACCTCGTTTACCAAATATTTGACTCAGGTCCGGATGGAGCAAGCCAAGATCCTTTTAGCGGATCCGGCTAGCAAATTGGTGGCGATCGCCAACCAGATCGGTTATGACGATCCCTATTATTTCTCGCACTGCTTTAAAAAGTATTTCGGAATCTCACCGGTGGAGTACCGCAAATCGTGAAAAAGAGCCAAAGCACCAAAAAGAAGCTGTTGGTTCCGACCCTGATTTCTTTTTTGGTGTTGGTCGCGACGATGATCACGTCGGCCTTTTTTCTTTTCTCCTCAAGCGTCACCGACATCACCAACGAGCAAACCTTATTGACCTCTCAGCAGGTCTTAACGAACTATGAAAGCTATTTCGACTCGGTCATTACAGTCTCCAATAATGTCTTGGGAACTTATTCGAACATTAAAAGCTCCGACATCGAGAGTGGCATGGGAAGTTATTTCAACACGGTTGAGACCTTTAAACCAGAAATTCTTCGGATGTCTCTTTATAAAGCGTCTTCAGGAAACTATCTTTCGGGCGATACGCTGTCCTCGAAGGATAACGCAGACAAGACGGAATCTTGGTTCTCTAGCGCGACCTCCAACACCTTGATTAACTTCTTCTCGCCCGTTTCAAAGGTTTATCAAAACGTCCAATATACTTTCACGCTGTCCAAATATCTGCCTTACGATAAAGACTCCGATCTTGATGCCGTTCTCAAGATTGACTATGACTTCTCCAAAATCGTTGATACGATTTCGCCGACAACCTTAGGCGAGGCAGGCCGTTTCATCATTTACACCAAGGACTACAAGACGATTTATACCTCCAATAGCAAATCGTCTGAACTGACCAACGAAGAAAAGAAACTGGTTCAAGACTTGGTCATCGGCTCTACCAGCGTCACCTTTGATGGCCACCATTTCTATCTTTACGCCGCGACGATTACGAACACCAGCTGGCGCGTGGCTATTTTCACAAACCAGGACGCTTTATCGGACGCCATTAGTCGTTTTACTTGGGTTATTCTTCTTGTGGGCTTAGTTCTCATTGCCGTTTTCGTCAACATTCTTCTTTTCGTCGCCAACAGCATCACTTCGCCGATTCGAAAACTTCAAAAGGAAATGGTCGAAATCGAATCTTTAAATTATCAGACGGCCTTACAAAGCGAAATCGTCGGGACTTCAGAAGTAGTGGAACTCAACCATTCCTTCAACCAAATGATGGGTCGTATCACCGAGCTCACTTCCGCCATCGTCGCCGAGAAGGAAGAACAACGTAAATCCGAATTAAAAGCCCTGCAAAACCAAATTAATCCGCACTTCCTTTATAACACGCTCGACAGCATCATCGCGATGATTGATAAAGGCGAGAATGAGAAGGCGGAGAACATGATCGTCGCCCTTTCGAAGTTCTTCCGGATCTCCATCTCCAAAGGCCGCAACATCATTCCTTTGCCCAACGAAATCGAGCACGCCCGCAACTACCTCTTGATTCAGAAGATGCGCTTCGGCGACTCGTTCTCTTTCACGATCGACGTGGCGCCGGGCTTGGAGAAATACTATGTCGTTAAACTAATTTTGCAGCCGCTCGTCGAGAATTCGATCGGGCACGGCTTAAAAGAAGACGAAGAAGGCCACATTGCGATTCGGGCCTATGAAGAAGGGGACTTCATCAAATTTGATATCCAAGATAACGGCTATGGCATGACGCCCGAAAAGGTTGAGGAGCTCGTCAAATCCCTCAATGACGATACGGTCTACCAGGGCGTGGGGCTCAAGAACGTTTATCAACGGATTCGGATTTATTATGGGGATAAGGCCAATGTCTTGATCCACTCCGAAGAGGATGTGGGGACGACCGTGACGATTGTGATCCCCAAGGAAGGAGCGCTCAATCATGAAGAATAATCTCCGCAAAACCCTCATGCTTTTATCTTTAGTGGCGCTTTGCGCTTGCCAAAAGGGCAGCGATTTAGCCCAGATTTTTATCTATGATTCGACCGATACTTTCATCGCTTCGCTTAAAGGTTATCTTTCGAAGAACCTTGATGGCTATCGGGACTACACCATCAATTATGCCGAGCGGAAACAAACCACCCAGAATGAGCAAACGATTTCAGCCCTTGGCGACTCGCGAACCAAAATCTTGTTGATGAACACCGTCGACCGTCTTGCCTCGAGCGCCTTGATTGAGAAGGCCGAGAAAAAGAACGTGCCGATTATCTTCTTTAACCGCGAACCTCTCTCCACCGACTTCGCCAGCGATTGGGCCAGCAAGAATTGCTATTATGTCGGCAGCGACCCTTCGGTCGAAGGAACGCTTCAGGCCCAAATCGCCGATCAGATCTTTGGCGGAAAAGACGCTTTCGCTTCGAGCGTTTATGATAAAAACCACGATGGCTGGATTCAGGTGGCGATTCTTAAAGGTGAGCAAGGCCACCAAGATACGGAGCAGCGGAGCCGTTATTGCGTTTCTGAATTGTCAAAGACCTTAGGGTATAGCGTTCAGATTGTTTCGACCGCGTATTGCAACTGGGAACGCTCGGTTGCCCGGGAAACGATGAAGACGTTCTATAGTTCGTCAATTGAGCTTCTTTTCGCCAATAACGACGATATGGCTTTGGGCGCGATTGATTATCTGAAGAGCCTTCCCTCTTCTTCCTCATCATCGTCCTTGCCTTTCGACCAACAGTATTTCCCGATCATTGGCGTCGATGATACCTCGGCTGGTCAAGCAGCGGTGGAGGCGGGCACCCTTTCGGGCACCGTCCTTAATAACGCGCAGAGGCAGGCGAGCGTGATCTTTGATTTAATGAAACACGTCCTTGATGGGAAGGACATCCCTCAATACGATGCGAGCCAAGTGGTCCCGAATGGTAATTTTTATCATGTTCTTGGCGAAATAATTCGTAAGAGCGCTTAAGTTGTTCTACAAAGTAGAACCGGCAGTTCACGAAAAATGAGCAAAGGCTTTTTTCGCTTCTCAAAAAACGAGCAAAATTCGAATAAAAGGGCTTACAAGTAGAGATTTTTATTAAAAGTGAGTGCTTTTGTCCATTCCGCTCGGAAGCGCTTTCAAGTAAAGTTATGGGGCATTCGGGGAATTAGTAGTCGATGGACAATCCCCCTAAATTGCATGGAATAAAGGAGGAAATCATGAATAAAAAACTTATTCCACTTTTAGCTGTTGGCATGCTTCTTGCAAGCTGCGGCGGCACAACGACATCTAGCGCGGCAAAATCGAGCACAGCTGCTTCAAGCACTGCGACCACTTCGAAAAACGCCGCCAAACCGCTCACGTTCTTCAACCGTCAGCCTTCGAACCCGACCACGGGCGAGATCGATATGACCACGATGAACTTCAACGACAAGACTCTCTATGTCGGATTCGATGCTGCTGGTGGCGGTGCCATTCAGGGCAAATTGATCACCGACTATCTCGCAACGAAGAACAAAGCTGAAATCGATCGCAATAACGATGGTTATATCGGCTACGTCCTCTGCATTGGCGACTCGGCTCACAACGACTCGATCGCTCGTACCACCGGCATTCGTAAGGCCCTTGGCACTTGGAAGACCAGCGCTGCGGTTGGCGATGTCCAGGAAGGCAGCGTCACCGTTAAAGATGGCACTCTCAAGGTGAAAGAGCTCGCTTCAAAACAAATGGTCAGCACTGCTGGTGCCACTTGGGATGCTGCGACTGCGGCCGATGCCTTCGGTGGCTGGGTCTCGCAATATGGCACTGCAATTGATGTTTGCGTTTCCAACAACGATGGCATGGCGATGGGCTGCCTTGGTGTTGCCACTTATCCGGCTGGCGTTCCTGCCTTCGGATACGATGCTAACGCCGATGCTGTTCAATCCGTTATTAACGGCAAGAAAGCCACCACTGCTGGTGCTTATCTCACCGGAACTGTCTCGCAAAACGCTGGCGCTCAGGCCTATATGACCTTACAGACCCTCCGCAATGCTCTTGATGGTGCGACTGGCGATAAGATCCATACTCTTGGTGTTACCGAAGCCGATGCTCAGGGCAACAAGATGACTGCTGATTCTGTTTGGGAATCCAGCACGAAAGCTCTCAAAGCCCTCAACGTCGCGGTCACTGGCGACAATGCTGCTTCTTATCTCGGCATCCAGATGGATTCCGGTGTCAAACAGTATGCCTCGACCGTTGCGACCAAGAAGGTCCTTCTTACCCTTTACAACTCAGCTGATAACTTCCTCTCCGGAACTTATAAGCCGTATTTGAAGGCGTATGCGACCCTTCTCAACATCAACCTCACGATTGTCGAAGGCGATGGCCAGAACGAACAAGCTTGCTTGGATAAGTTCACCAACCTCGACAACTATGATGCTTATGCCGTCAACCTCGTTCGCACGAACGATGGCCCGAGCTACACTGACCTTCTTAAGGCCTAATAACTCATAGTCGTGCCACTATGGGAGGTCCCAACCCGACCTCCCTAGTGGCTTCTTGTGTTTTAAAGAGGGGGGAGGAAAATGAGCGACACCATACTTAAATTAGAGAACTTATCCAAATCCTTTGGCAGCAACCGCGTCCTTTCGGGAATCACTCTCGAAGTGACACGCGGGACCGTTTTGGGCCTTATGGGCGAGAACGGCGCTGGAAAGTCCACCATGATGAAGTGCCTTTTCGGAATTTATTCCCGGGATGAAGGATCGATTTACCTCGATGGCAAATTGGTTTCCTTCAACGGACCAAGAGAAGCGCTTGAACATGGTGTAGCCATGGTTCACCAAGAGTTGAACCAATGTATCGATCGCACCGTTGCCGATAACATGTTCCTTGGTCGTTACCCGATGAAATACGGGATGATCGATGAAGGAAAAATGAAGTTGGAGTGCAACAAGCTTTTCCGTTCGCTTGACATGAACGTGAACCCGTCGACCATCATGCGGACCATGTCGGTCTCGCAACGCCAGATGGTGGAAATCGCTAAGGCGGTTTCTTATAACGCTAAAGTCATTGTTCTTGATGAGCCGACCTCTTCGCTTTCCGAACGCGAAGTCAAAAAACTTTTCGGTATTATAAGGACTTTGCGCGGCAAAGGAGTTTCCTTTGTCTTTATTTCGCACAAGATGGATGAAATCTTCCAGATTTGCGACGATGTCGCAGTCTTGCGCGATGGCCATATGATCTTCCAGAAGCATGTCAAAGACACGAACATGAAAGAAATCGTGGCCGCCATGGTCGGGCGTTCCCTCGATCAACGTTTCCCGCCGTTAACCAATAATCCGGGCGAAATTATTCTTGAGGTCAAGAACCTTTCGACCAAATACGAGCCGTTCCTTAAAGATATTTCCTTCAGTGTTCGCAAAGGCGAAATTTTCGGCATTTACGGACTCGTCGGTGCCGGACGAAGCGAACTCTTGGAATCGATTTTCGGTTTACGGAAATTAAGTTCCGGCGAAATCACTTATGCCGGCCAGCGCGTCGCGTTCAAATCCTCGGCCGAGGCGATGGATTATAACTTCGCTCTCGTCACCGAAGAGCGGCGCAAGAATGGTATTTTCGCGGTCGATTCGCTGACGTTCAACACGACGATCGCCAACTTACCGAAGTATAAGCGGTTTGGTTATTTGAATAATAAGAAGATGGAAGATGCGACCAATAAAGAAATCGCGCTGATGCACACCAAATGCATGAACGCGGATGATAAAATAGGTTCGCTTTCTGGCGGCAACCAGCAAAAGGTCGTTCTCGGCAAGTGGATGGAGCGAAATCCGGATGTCTTCTTGCTCGATGAGCCGACCCGCGGCATTGACGTTTTGGCCAAATACCAAATTTATGAATTGATCAACAAGATGGCGACGGCCGGCAAGACAATTCTTGTCGTTTCCTCGGAAATGCCGGAGATCCTTGGTATCACCAACCGGATTGCCGTCATGTCCAACCACCGTCTCGCTGGCATTGTTGAGACGAAGAAGACCAATCAAGAGGAGCTCTTGACGCTCTGCGCCAAGTGCTTATAAAGGAGGGCCAGATCCATGGCAGAAGAAGTAAAAAGCAAAGCGGCCGAAGTAAAGAAAGAAAACGTCACTCTTCTTTCCAATTCGGCGATTGCGGACGGCATTAAAAAAGCCGACGAATTACGAAGTCAGGGTGTCAATAAGATCGAAGAGTTATCTAGCGAAATTGTTGATATCAAGAAAAACAAGGAAATCGATGATGCGACTCGCGAGAAGCTCATCGCCGAGGACCGCGCCGCCATTGTTGGAGCCAAAAAAGTTCGGCAAGACAATGCTCCTGAATTGAAAAAGGTTGTGGCGGAAACCGCTGTGTTGATTCGCCAAGACGCCAAAACCCGCATGGGCGACGCCAAAATCAAATATCGCTCTGAAAGTTCTGCCGAAAAGGTCGAATATAAAGAGGGAATGGATAAGATCAACGCGAAGCATAAAGAAAACCTCGCCGCGATCCAATCTTCTAATCAAGAAAAAGAAGCGAAAGAACAAGCCGTTAAAGACGAGAACTTCGCTTATACCTCTCAAAAGAGCGATTTCGTCCGTGTTCACGCCGATAAAGTGCAAAAGAGCAAGGACGAATATAACGATGTCTACCTCGAAAAATATAATGCTTTGAATTCATTGCGGGGCAATCGGAACACCATTTTGGAAACGGTGGAATATCGCGCCCGGGAATATAATTATAAGTTCTCGTGGTCGCAGTTCTTGATGAAAAATGCCCTTTATCTCGTCATTCTGGCCCTCTATCTCTATTGTATTATTTACGCCCCGATCGGAGGTTATGGCAACCTCTTCACCTCGCGGAACATTCTCACGATTCTAGCTCAGTCCTCAACCCGTATGTTCTTCGCCCTCGGCGTCGCCGGATTGATCTTGCTCGCTGGCACCGACCTTTCCATTGGTCGTCTCGCTGGCATGGGCATGACCTTGACGGCCATCATCCTTCACCGCGGCGACAACGTCATTGTCTTCTTCCCGACCCAAAGCAATCCGAGTGGCTGGGGCGTATGGAACTTTGATTCCTGGAATCCCGTTGGCCGTGTCTTCCTTGCCTTGCTCTTGTCGATTGTCTTCTGCACTTTGTTCTCGGCGGTCGCTGGTTTCTTCACCGCTCGCTTCAAGATGCACCCGTTCATTACGACTTTGTCCACTCAGCTCATCGTTTATGGCTTCTTCATGTATGCCACTAACGGTGTCAACTCGGGCTCCATCGATCCGACGATTAAGGCCGAGGTTGCTGGTAACTGGGGCGATTTCTCCAAGTTGACCCTCTACGCCATCATCGCGATCATCATCGTCTGGTTCATTTGGAACAAGACCCGCTTTGGCAAGAATATGTACGCGGTCGGCGGCAACGCCGAAGCCGCTTCGGTCTCGGGCATTTCCGTCTTCTGGGTTACGCTTGGTGTCTTCATCTTAGCCGGTGTCCTCTATGGCTCTGGCGCCTTCCTCGAAGCCGCTCGTTTGGGCTTAGGATCCGCTCAGTCCGGCTATGGTTACGAACTTGATGCTATCGCCGCCTGTGTTGTCGGCGGCATCTCCTTCAATGGTGGTATCGGCAAGATCTCGGGCGCCGTCATTGGTGTCATTATCTTCACCGGCCTCACCTATTGCTTGAACTTCATCGGATGGGATACCAACGTCCAGTTCATCATCAAAGGTGTCATCATCATGGTCGCTGTTGCGCTTGATTCGCTCAAGTACATCAAGAAGAAGTGATTCGCCTTTTCCGAACCTCAAACCCTGCTTTTACTGGCAGGGTTTTCTTTTTGCTTTCAGGATTAAAAAAGCTCCAGCCAGAGCCGGAGCTTGGAGACCAAGAAATCCTTAGGAGTGGAAGGGTTTATTCCGATCGAGATTTTCGATGTTTTCGATTGCAACGAAGAAGTCGTTATATCCGGCATCATGATTTAAGGAAATGATGTTGTAGCCGAAGCCAAAGAGGAAATAACCTTTTCCGTCGATTCGGGGATCTTTCGCAGGATCAACGGTCTTCTTCTTACTTCCAAAACTGAGAAGCGAATTGAATTTGCTGGTCAAAGATTTGTTGGCTTGCTGTTCTTCTGCTTCTTTGCTGATTGAACGAGCGCCTTTGGAGGATTTTATGGCGAAGGCCCCATCGCTTCCGCCGGCGATAATCAGATCGCATTCGCCATTGAAGAGATCTTCGGGGTCGATGATGCCGCGGTATTTCCGGTCTTGCTCGCGCATTTTTTGATCGAAGTCCAAACTGACGGGATCAAGGACGTCTTCGAGACCGAGCAACCCGATGGCAGGAGTGCCCCTCTCAAGGACATTAACGAGATAATCCCGGCCATAAGATAGAGAGCCCGCTAAGTTTTCGATCGTTCTCGCATTTAAACCCGAGGCATCGACCAAAAGGCTTTCTTTGTCGTTTTTCTTACTGTGGAAAAGCAAACCATAGCAAGGCGTCACGTTTTTCGGAAGGATTTCTTGGGCTTTCTTCAGCAAAAGAGCCTTGCTTGAGAAAGAGAGCAACCCCGCCGTTTTATTGCGGGCCAATTCTTCAAGAGCGGCTTCGCAGCTTGTTTTGCCTTCTGGCGTCTCGATGCAGGTTAAATTTTGGAAATCTGAGATGACGTTAAAGTCTTCTTTGTGGCCGACGACTTTCAAAGAAAAAAGGGCGTTATGATGAAGATAGACTTTGAATGCCAACAAAAGAGCGGATTTATAAACAAGATCGCTGTCTAAGTCGACGATGATGGTTTTCATGGCAATATTTTAAACGAAGTGAAATTTGTAATCACTAAAAGGTTTTAACTGTGTAGAATATTAATAAAGATGGAAGAGAATAATTTAACGACTTACGAAAAAGCGGTTTTGCGCGATAAAGAAGCGCGCCAACTCTTGCACGAGGCAAAGACCTTAGGCAAGAAAATGCGCTTTTCGTATAACCCGAAATTGACGCCGTTATTTTATCCGGGAACGAAAGCCCTCATCGTCGATATCCACGGCGGGGGATTCTGCTTCAAGAGCGTCCTTGATAACGATGTCTATTGTGACTATATCTCCAAGAAATATAACGTGGCGGTCCTCAATGCGGATTTCACCCTTTCTTACGAGGCTCCTTATCCGCAGCAAATTGTCGATATCTCTGCAGAACTCGTTTCTTTACTCGAAAAAGAGAATGCTTTGGTGGCCGTTCCTCTCTTCTTTGTCGGCCATTCTTCGGGAGCGACGTTGGCTGCGGCTTGTGCGATTCGCCTACATAACGACATGCGGATTTCCGGATGTTTATTGAACTACCCTTTTTTGGATTTAGCGATGGACCAAAGTAAGCGGCCCGTTATGCCCAATACCTTCCCGGATTTTTTGCTCAACGATTGGATCAGCATGTATTGCCCGTATAAAGAATTGTTTAACCGGACTGACGTTTCGCCTTTGGCTTTATCGAGCGAATCGATCATCGGCTTCCCCCCGAGCGTGATTACGGTGGCTAAACAAGATCGGCTCCAAGACGATGGACGCCGCTTTGCATCATTGCTCGAAGAAGCTCATATCCCGCATCTGCTTCTTGAGGTGGATGAACGGCACGGCTTTATTGAACGGCACATGTGTCACGTCAATGACACCCCGGAAGACCCCGCGGTGATCCAAGCGAAAAAGACGACAGACGAATCCTTCGACTGGTTATTAAAATACCTGGCGTTTTAAGAGTGATGCTTCAGCCGTTGATAGAGAATTTGGGCGACCGTTAAAGGAATGCCCGCTAAAAGGATGACCCAGAGTTGCCAACCTTCCATCCCGAAATCCATGCCAACTTCGACATAAGCAGCGCCGACGAAAGTCCAAATAAAACAAAGCTGAATCGGTAAACTCCAATCCCGTTTGCCCCATTTGTGGTTGATCCAGGACAAGAATAAGAAGCTGAGAGGAATTGCCCAGATTAAGGAAAGCCAATACCACCAAGTTGTTTTGAAAATTATGCAACCGACCACAGCGCAGATGGCAATTGTCCAAATAAAGGTGACGCCTAAGACGGTAATAATGATTTTGTTGATGCGTTCGGCGACCGGATCGTTTTTGCCGTGATCTTGCAAAGAGATGTCGCTTTCGATGTGGGTTAAGTAATCAAGGGTGACGCCATAGAAGTCCGCCAACTCTTGCAAAGTATTGAGATCTGGCAAAGCCTCACCGTGTTCCCATTTGGAAATCGACTTATCCGAATAAGCGAATTTTTCCGCAAGCTGGCCTTGGGTCAAGCCCCGGGCTTTGCGGAGTTCGGTTAAGTTATGGCTTACTATCGGCGATAAATCCTTCATACGTTACCAGCATAATAGGCTAAAAGGGCCTTAGTTGCAAACCCGCCTTTTTCATTGGGAAAGACCATAAAGAAGCCTACAATAGAGCCGCATTATGATGAACGTCTGTTATTGTGGAAATTCCGGGGCGTATGAGGGTCTTCTTCTTTCTCTGTTATCGCTTCGCGAAGCCACTCCCGATTCTTTGGCGGTTTATTTGGTGACGGGGGACTTCTCTTTTCTCGACCCTCGTTTCACGCCAATCGACGAGAAACAGCGCCTTTATTTGGAACAGACCCTTCAAGAAAAGAATTCTGATAGCCACGTTTTTCTCCTTGATGACGGCGAGCTTTTTCTCAAAGAATTCCTTCATTCGCCGAATCTCGATACACCCTATACCCCTTATTCGATGCTTCGGATGATCTTTGACTTGGAGACGAGTCTTCCCGACCGTTTCCTTTATGTTGATACCGACACGATCTTCATCAAAGATCCTGCCATGCTTTATTCCTTATCTTTAGGCCCGCATGATCGAGCGATGGTGCCCGATGCCGTTCTTAGCGCGCTTCTTGACGAGCGTTATTGCAACTCCGGCGTTATCCTCATGGACTTAAAGGCCATTCGAAAGAATGGCTTGCTCAAAGAAGGGCGCATCCTTTTAAACGAGAAGCGTTTCACGATGCCCGATCAAGAGGCTTTAAACCACATTCAAGGGGACAACATTCTCCTTTTGCCTCGAATTTATAACGAACAACGGGAGATTCATCCTGACACTGTGATCCGCCATTATTGTCAACAAGTCCGTCGCTTCCCTTTGTTTTACGTTGAAAAGGCCAAGCCTTGGGAAGGGAAGAAGTTTAAGAAGGCCTATCCGAAAGACACCTATCCCGAACTTTTCCGGCTCTTCGAGAAGAAGAGGCGAGAATTCAAAAAATAAAAAACGCCCCGTTGCGGGCGTTTTAGAATCGAACAAGACTAGAATTAACGATTGCTTTGATCGTCGATGTCGTCAGTGAAGATCGGTTCGCTCTTGGCAAGTTTGTCAAGAAGCACGCCATAGTTATCATTCATAACCTCAGGGTTCTGAACGCTTTCTTCCTTACGATTGTTTTTATTGAAGAACATATTATTTTTTTCCTCCTTAATGGAATTCATCGAGACCATTGACTTCTGATCTCGGCAATCAATATACCGAAAGAAAAAAGATCATCAAGGGCAAAAGTGATGTAAACGTTTTCAGTAAGCACTTTCAGAAAGCGCATACACAAAAAACATTCGATAAAACCTAATAAAAAAATTAAGTGAAATGAGAACGCTTACATCGAAACAAATGTTGTTTTTCATGTTTTTACGGCTTTTTAAAGCGCCCAAAATATCGTGTTTGTCATTAAAAATTAAAAAAATCGCGAAAACATTATTAAAAGTGCAAAATAATATAGATAAAACCTATAGTAAATAACATAAAAACGTTATTAATTAATGCTTTTTGCCTATTTTTGAAAAGTGGTATGCTCTTGCCATGAAGCTATTTGCTTTTGACATTGATGGAACCTTGATTGATGATCGCCTGGAAAACGGCCAATTTGTTGTTTATCCTGAAATCATCGATGCTTTAAACGCCATATTGGATCGTGGGGACGCCGTCTTGTTCGCCTCGGGTCGTTCGTTAAAAGGCCTGGCCCAGTTTTCCCGGAAACTCCTTCATCCGGAAAATCTCTTTTATTCCACGGCCAATGGGACTTGCCTCTACGACCACCAAGGCCAGCTTCTTTATCATTCTTATATTCCTTATTCTATATTCCTCAAGATGTGCGAACTCTATTCGGGACATCCCGATTGGTCTTATATGTGTTACACCACCGATGATATCGTCGGCTATCGCGGCAACGCGAACTTCGCGCCGGAAGAGGCGAGATTTAATGAAATGGGTTGCGAAGATTTTACCAATCGGGTTTTCCCGGAAGGAACGATGCTGCAAAAGGCATCTATGACGACAGGGAATACCGACGCCCACACCTTGTCCTTATTTCCTGAGCTATCCGGTTATCGTTCTTACGCAACGTCCTCTTTCTTCTTTGAAATCATGGCCAGCGACGTTTCGAAAGCCCACACGGTCGAACTCTTGCGTGAACGTCTTTTGGTCGCTAAAGAGGATGTCTATACTTTTGGCGATGGCGATAACGATATTTCGATGCTCGAGGCTTACCACGGAACGTCCCCGGTTAATGCTAGTTTTGGCGCGAAGAAGGCCGCGCAGTTCATCTGCCCGAGCGCCACGGATCGAGGCGTGGTAGTGGCGTTAAAAGACTATTGGAAGATGCTCTAATCAAGCCTTCTTTTCCCAACGATGGGGGTTTTGCTGGGGATAATTCTTTTTCCTCAGGAACAAAAGCCGATTCGGTAGGTGTTTTCGCTCTTTAAGAGTAGAATAGTCGCAGGAGGTACATAAAAAACTTTAAGATATGTACAGTGAGGAAACTAAATCCTCAAGCTTAGCCAAGTTCTTATCAATCTATGACTATGTCTTTGTGGATACGTGTTCCTTGATGGAAGATTCCTTCCCGGCGTTTATGGATAACCTTACGGCATCCCGTGAGTACTGGAAAGACGGATTGCATGTCATTGTCTTAGGCGAATGCGTTGAAGAACTCAAAAAGCATTCTGCGAGCAAAGATAACCAAGAAGCCCGCATCGAAGCCAAAAGAGCGTTGAAGATTCTGCACCACGATAAGTGGTTCCACAAAATCCTCGAAGTCACCAAATCCAATACCAATTATGGATTTGCGGACAATGCCATCTATACTGCCGTTTCTAGTCTCAGGATCCAAAATAAGGTTCTGATCATTACCCAGGATAAGACTCTGGCCACGGATTTGAAAAAACTCAATTCCCTTGATTCGCAGCGCGGCCGCTACGTGCTGGTCTACCGCTTGAATCAACAAGGGGATTTGGAAGAAAATCCGGGCGAGAATGGCGTCTATCAAGCAAGGAACTACAGCTCCGCTCCGCGGAGTGCGTCGAATACGAGTGATCATCATTTTCATGGTGGATTCTTTCATAAGGATCGCCCCGTGAAAGAAAAAGAACCGGAAGAGGAGAAGCCGGTTCAGGATTCGCCGATCGTGAGCGCCGATAAACGTCTCATGGCGAACCTCAACAATCCGAACTATCCTGTCGAAAGAAAACTGTCCGATATTGCCGAACAAATCGCCGCGATCGACGCGTTGTCGCCCGACGAGAAGAGCAAGCTTTCGCTGGCCTATACCTATGACGAATTGATCGAAGAGCGGAATAAACTTGCCCCGAAAGATTCGGCGGGTTTGAATCCAAGTCCACGTGCGACGGTCGCCACCCATAGCGAGCTCCCTTCGCCCGAACGGAAAGCCCCGGAAGTCAAAACCATGGCTCAGCCCGTCGAGGTGAAGAAAGAGGCTGTGATGGCGCCGAAAGCCACTCCGAGCGTTGAGGCTAAGCCTCTTGCTCCGAGCCACCCGCAGCATCTCTGGTTTGAATATGGTTCGAGCGTGCAAGAAGCCTTAACCCGGACTGGTGCCCACTATGGCATCATCTTCCGCGATGCCTCCGTGCCCTATTTCCCAATGGTTCATGGCCCCTATGATTTGACCAGCAAAGACCTTGATCAGGTTGCTGCTCAAGTCGGAGTGCTGAAGACCGGCGAGAAGAAAGACTTGCCTTTAGGTTCTTTGACCGCTCACATTGAAAAGACGGAAAAAGATTATAAGGCCACGATCGAAATCCCTGCAAAAGTCGCTCCGATAGCTGAAAAACCTCAGCAAAACCCCGTTTCTTTGGCGGAAAGCCCTGCGCCTAAAACTGAAGAAAAAGTTGTGCCGAAAGTTGAAACTCCGGCTCCAAAAGCCGAAATCAAACATCCGCGTCGTTCCTCAACCACAAAGCTAGCCTCGAAAGCAACCCCGAAAGTTCAGGAGACGAAAGTCCCCGAAAACAAACCGGTGGCCAAACCGGTGAGTCGGCCGACGCGAAAGACTGCTGCTCCAGCGAGTAAAACGACTTTGCCTGAACCTAGTGTGACGGCCCAAGACGTGAATACTGCGGTTCCGAGCGGCGCCACCCTCTTAGTGGGGGTTCCGACCAATGACGATAAACGTGGTTTCATCGAGCGGCGGGCTCGCCGCGAAGATACGACCACCCTCTCGGCGGTTCCGAATCCGAACAAAGGCCGTCGTCCGACTAAAACTCCGGCTTCTAAGGCTCCGAAGATTGTCGCGAAAGGCACCAAGCCGATTGCCAATGATGTTCCGGAAGCCGATATGGCCGCGATCTTGAAAGAGGATAAAAACCTCAACGCCAAGATCAATAACCCGAATTACCCAGTGAACCAGAAGATCTCGGATCTTCAGGCGCAAAAAGGTAAGCTTCGCCGCTTCAAGTTAGCCCAGCAAAAGGACTTGCTCTGGAGCACGAGCAAAATCGAAGCGAAGATCAAAGAGTTATCGCCGAAGAAGTAAACGTTAGGGCCAGGAAGGAAAAGTCTTCTTGGCCTTTTCTCATCCCTTTGAAGAGGACTAATAGATTCAATTGAGGTCTAGAAAAAAGAAAAAGAGCTGCGCAAGGGGGGTTCTACTACGCAGCTCTTTTAGGTTATGGGCCTCCTGTCGCCCATTTCATCTTATTAACTAAATGGAAGAAAGATTTCTTGGCAAAAACGAAGAACGAAGTTATTTTTCCGGTAGATATGAGGATACTTAAATATCATCCGAAGCGACTCACCATTTGCAGCATCTTCCTTGGAATTTCGCAAAAAGAATAGAGCTCATCAAATAAAAACATATTAACAAATAGATATTAAAAGTTCATAATCATTTTGGCATCAATGATGTTATAAAGATTTGCTATTCCTTAACTTCCTCCGCTAAGAAAGCCGATTTTTCGAGCGTTTCTTTTCGCGTGCCGTTTTTGGAGATAATTACATGGGGAACAAACTTAAAACAAAAAGATTCTGGTTGATTTTCTTTGGCGTTTCTATATCCTTTGAACTTGTTTCGGGAGCGGTGTTTGGTCTATTTCATAATCCGATCAATAATAGCGAGTCTCACGAGGATTTCGCTTTTCTTTCGCCTAAAGTGTTTGACTCTAATGGTGGGTTTCTTGATGGTACTTCCTTTCAACGTGACGTCTTGATTGATCCCTCAACTGGTTTTCCAGTTGGAGAAAACAATCTTGGGCTTAAAAGCTATGTTGCTTCAGCTATCCGAAGTCCGATTCGTTCTGTTCGGAAATACGTTGATGGTTTTAGCGATATCGCGATGTCGTATGGGGTGGGAGGCGATCTGGTCCTTGGCGGAAACGAAGATGCTTCCATGGTTTCCATGGCTTCCTCATCTTTCATTTGGGATGATGAGAACAGGAATTCCATTACCCTTAAAGTTGGCGAACCTCGAGTTCAAGAAAATGGTGATCGTTCCGCGTGGAGTCTGCTTCTTAAGGCTGATTTTAAAGGCGATTCATCTTTTTCCGAGGCACTTACGCTTGTTCCCTTTAACACGATGAGTGATGGGATTAAGATCAGCGAAAGTGTAATTTCTTCCGTTTTGCATTCCTCGCTCGCCTTCCAAAACTTAGGGAAAACATCTTTTTCAGCTTTCCTTGAGATTGAAGTGAAGTCTTCATCTTCCGCCATTCCGTTTTATATTTCGGCGGTTGAAGTGACGCCGGGAAAACAGTATTCCTCCGACCCGCTGTCTTCTATTAACTGGAGCGACGCCATCAAGATGTTGAAATCAGAAAAGCCTTGGTCATTTAGCGATTATGAGGACTTAACGATTCGAAATGTAGCCTTAACTTATGGCGATTTTTCTTATGATGACTATGCGGCAGTTTTTGGTGATGAGAATTCTGGTTTCCAAACTGGCACGTTCTCGGATTCTGAAATCGATGATTTTGTTGGTAGGGGATGGATGAAATACTCTTGGGCCGATTCGCCCAATGGCGGAATCGGGACCTTCGTTTTGCTTGATGAGGTTCATTGCCCGCTCCGTTCCGTCTTTTCCGAGACGAAAGTGACCGAAACTGGTGGGGTTAAACGCGAACTTGTTGGACTAAAAAGTCCTTATCGCTATTACTATTATCGTGGAATATTGAAGGCTTGTGTGCCACCCAAGTTTTTCATCGGAAGCGACGAAAAAGGTCGTGATTTCTTTGCGCGCCTTGCACAAGGATTTTTAACGACAGCGTTCTTTGCTCTTTTCCAAGCCTTGCTCTCTCGTTTACTAGCCTCCTCCGTTTTATCCCTTCTTTCTAGTGGCGGCGGAAAAGAGTGGTGGATGGAACCCCTCACCCTTTATTTGGGGCTTTATTATGCTCTTTCGATTGCTTTCTTGTTTCTGGAGTCTTTTGCCCCTTTTTCTGTTCTTTATTGGTTTTTCTTCTTTTGGGGTTTTGTTCGCGTGTTGGTTCAAGAAAGGAAGTCCAGCCGCTCTTCGTTCAAGCGAAATGAGCTTTTCAATGAGGTATTGCTATGGAAGAAGAAGCTGTCTTCAATCTTGCTTTTCGTGGGGGAAGAAACTATGGTTGAGGTGGGATCTTTCTTTCTTATCCCCTTTGATTGTTTGTCTGCAAACACGATCTCTCTCGGCTCAATTATTGCCGAGACTCGAGTTTATTGGGTCTCTTATTTTTATCTTGGGGTATCTCCACTCGTTCTTGGGCTTCTCTTTGTCTTCGCGCTTCTCCTTTTGGCACTCGGCTTTTCAAAAACGGAGTCGTTATTCGCCAAAAAACAAGTTTGAAGTAAAACCAAAGTTCCGATTCACCAAGAAGGTAGTATTCTACTTTTTTGCATGCTTCTCTTTATATTACCTTAGATTTCTTAATGCGCGTGGTACGCGCCTTATACGCGCGCGAACCTTAGTTATTCATTTTCAAATTCCTTAATGTTGCTTTTATGCCACAAATCATGCTTATTTCGTTTGGAAATGGTCAAAAAATAATAATTGACAATTATCGACTCCCTCACATAATAGACACATTCCTCGATATTAATGAGGTAAAAAAAGGAGGATTTTTATGAAAAAGAAGACCAACCTTCTTGTAGCAGGCGTTGTTGCGGTTTTGTTGACTGCGACTCTCGCAGGTTGCAATAAGGGCAGTTCAAGCAGTGCCGCTGGTAGTAGTAGCGCTGCCGGAAGTAGTTCGGCTGCAACGAGCAGCAGCGTTCCCGTTGAGAAAACATACACTTATGTTGATGCTCTCTCGTCTACGCCGTCGACTTGGAACGTTCACACCTGGAAGGAAAACACAGAAAGCATCATCTTCGGTTACACCGAGATGGGTCTCTATGATTTCACTTTAGGCGAGAACAACAAAGGCTATAAGATTGTCCCAGAAATGGCGGATGGCGAACCTGTTGATGATTCGGCCAATGTCACTCCGGAAGAAGTCGAAAAGTATGGTATGACTGGTGCCACTGATGAATCGGGCAACGTTGAGGCCGGCAGCAAGTGGTTAATCAATCTTAACAAGAATGCTGTTTGGGAGGATGGCACTGCCATTAATGCCCAGACCTATGTCGATTCTATGGATCGTTTCCTTGATCCGAAGATGGCCAACTACCGTGCTTCGTCTTGGTACGATGGCGATGTTGTTCTTGGCAATGCCAAAGGTCGCTATCAATCGGGTCGAAGCCTCTATGGTGCTGCCTATGATGGCAACGGTAAAGCCGCGACAATGACTGGCCGCGTCGACACGGATTGGTATGCCAGCGCGTTCACCGCGATCCCCTATATGGCTGGCTATTCAATGTATGGCCTTTATAAGAACTATCAAGTCGGCGTAGGCAATGCTGATGTTGAGGCTCTTTTCAAGGATACTGCCACTTGGGGCACTTCATCTGTTCCGCTCTACCCTGACCTTTCGACGAATCCGTCTGCTTTGACCGTATACGCCAAAGCATTGACCGCCATTGTCTCTGGCGCTTTCAACGTTCCGACTGGTTATACCGTTGAGCCGGTTTTGACCGCTCCGGTTTCTAGCACAAACGATTCTGCCCTCTATTTCGGATTTTATAAGTTCTCTTCTCCAGAGGTCGATTTTACCAATGTCGGAATTTCAAAAGTCAGCGATTATCAAATCGCCCTCTATCTTGAAAAGCCGGCGTCGCTCTTCAACCTCAAGATGCAGCTTTCGGGTAACTGGATTGTCAAGACCGACATCTACGATAAAGAGAAGATCACGGTTGGCGATCTTGTTTCGACCAAATACGCGACTGCTCTTGATAAGTATATGTCCTATGGTCCGTACAAACTTACCGTCTTCACCGCAGATAAAGAGGTGAAAGTTGTTAAGAATGATAAGTGGTATGGCTATACCGATGGCAAACACGTTGATCAATATTCGATCGGCGCGATTGATATGCCGGTTGTCAAGAATCTTGACACTCAGCTCCTGATGTTCGAACAAGGACAGCTCGATTCGATCTCTCTCCGTGCCGCTGATATGAAGAAGTACAGCACTTCTCCGTACTTGATGTACACCCCACAGTCTTACACCGATAAGATTGCTCTCAATTCTTCCTTTGACAAATTGAAGGAAAGACAGACTGCTGCCGGCACTGGTATTAATAAGACCATCATGTCGAACGTGAAGTTCCGTCAGGCTCTCAGCTGGGCTCTTGACCGTCAAACTTTCGTTCAGACTGAAACCGCTGGTTCGACTCCGGCCTTAGGCGTCATCAATGATATGTACGTTGCCGATGAAGCTTCCGGTGTTCTCTATCGTGATACCGATGCGGGCAAGCGTGTTGTTACCGACATCTACGGCGATTCGACTGATGGCTTCAACCTCACCAAAGCGAAACAGTTAATCACTGAAGCTTGCACTGAAGAAGCGGCCAGCACCAAAGAGGGACACTATGCCACTGGTGATAAGGTCAGCCTTGAGTTCGTCGTTTATAACGAGGATTGGAAGACTGCGATTCAGAACCACATTGACGACTTCACTGCCGCTACTGTTGGCACTCCGCTTGAAGGCAAATTCGAAGTGACGATGCGTGTGACGACCGACAACCAAAAGGAAATTACTGGTGGTAACGCCGAGCTCTGCATGGATATTTGGGGCGGTGCTCAGATGAACCCGTACGGCATTCCTGATACTTGGATTAGCGCCGACAACCGTACTTGCTTCGGGTACAACCCGGATGCCGAAACCATCGAAATCGATGTTAACGGTGATGGAACTATTCAGGATACTGAAAAGCACACCAACACTGAGTGGTACGATTTGCTGAACAACACGACTTATTCGGCCGCTAAGGAGAAAGATTACAAAGTTCGTACTCTTATTCTCTCTTGGCTCGAAGAATACATGCTCAAACAGCAGTACTTCATTGCGGTTCGTGCTCGTAACTCTGTTTCGATCGATTCCTTCCGTGTCCAAGAAGGCACTGATGAATATCAGGCTCTCGTTGGCTACGGTGGCATCCGCAGTCTGAAATTGACTCAAGATGATGCGACATGGGCAGCTACTGCTGCTAAGGGACTCGACTACACCAAGTAGTCCGTTCTAAATCCGATCTTGAACATGGGCGTTTGCGCTTTGGCGCAGATGCCCATGTTTTGTCGGCTTATAATATTCGATATAAGGTTTCTTTTTGCGCGAGATGCGCTTATAGTCGTTAGATGGGCAAAATGACCCCGTGAAAGAGGCAAAAATGATATGAACTCCATGTTGAAATACATTTTAAAACGCATAGTTCTTATGATTTTTACGGCTTTCTTCATCATGACGATGCTGTTTATCTTCGTAAAATATCTTCCTGATCCGATTGTTTGCGCTCCTGGAAGCTCAGCTTGTGAATCTGAAGCGATTTGGCGGGAAAATCTCGGTTACAACAAACCGATTTTGATCCAATATTGGATTTACCTTAAGCTTTTGTTTACCCAAGGGCAATTCGGCGTGGGATTTAAGATGTATCAATGGCAGAGTGTCACCGATGTTGTTTTCAGCAAAATGGCGCCGACGATGTATGTCAACTTTTGGAGTTTGATTTTGGCGATTCCGGTCGGGCTTGGCCTCGGCATTTTTGCCGCTTTGAAGAAGAATAAATGGGAAGACCAAGTCATTTCTGTTGTTGTCATGTTGGTTATTTCGGTTCCGAGCTTTGTCTACGCCTTTTTAATTCAATTCATCTTTGTTAAATCGGGTTTTCCTTACACTCAGGTTATTAATGCGACGACTTTTGCCCAATTAGCAAATTGGACTGCTTTCGTTTCTTATATCCCACCCATTCTTTGCTTATCGCTTGGAACAATTGCTGGATTAACCCGGTTTACACGAGCGGAATTGACGGAGGTTTTGACCAGCGATTTTATGTTGCTCGCCCGGGCCAAAGGTTTAACGAGAGCTCAAGCGACCGTTCGCCACGCGATGCGTAACGCCATGGTTCCGATTTTCCCGATGATCATGGGCGAGTTCATCGCCATTATCGGCGGTTCTCTTATTATTGAACAATTCTTCGGAATTCCTGGTGTCGGCGAGCTTTATCTCCAATCCATTAACCAAGTTGATTACAATTTCTTCATGTTCCTCTCAATGTTCTACGTCGTTATCGGCCTAGCCAGCGGCTTGGTTATCGATCTCAGCTATGGCATCGTGGATCCGCGCATTCGTATGGGGGCTAAGTAATTTATGAAAAATGATCAACTCACAATGAATTCCACCGAAATCGTCTTAACGCCAGAACAGGCTTCTTTCGCTCAGGCGGATACTCAGATTTCCGATGCCAAATTCGAGACAAAGCAGATGTCTTTCTTTCACGATGCTTTCCGGCGTTTTGCCCAAAACAAAGGCAGCCTAGTCGCCGGCGTCATCATCATGTTGTTATTCCTTTTCTCCGTGATTACGCCTTTTGTTTCCGGCCATGACACCACAACGACCGAACCTTATTACGCTTATTGCACGCCGAAGAACCCGCTGTTTGCCGGAACCGGCTTTTGGGATGGCACCGAAACCGGGGACTTCCCGCTTCAAAAATATATTCAGCTTTATGAAACCGGTCGACTTGTTTCCGGACACAAACGGGATACCAATACGACGAATTTGGACGCTTATTACACCATTCGTTACGATACTTATATCAGAGGCTATAGCTACAAATCTTTCGAAGAAGCCGAATTCAACGAATTGGTCGCTTACGATAAGACCGTTGATGAAAAGCATCGGATTCTTTGCCCGATGGTTGATTACGACACCTATGCCGCGACAGCATTCAAGAGCAATCCGGCACTTCGGAATTTGACGAAGAGTTATTATCTTCAAAATGCCTACGTCACTTATAAAATTGACAAGAAACAGCAGCCGATTTATGTCTTAGATGCCAACGGTGACGCTATCATTGACCCGGAGACGGGTCGGGTCGAACTCGAAAGCATTCTTAAGAAAGACAGCGAAGGCAATTACGTCTATTACAACCGTACGGGGGACGCCGGCGCCTATTCCTATTCTTGCCGAGTCAATTTCGATAATTATTACGCTAAAACGCATAACGGCGCTCCGCTCTACATTTTGGGCTCAGACAATCAGGGTCGCGACATTATGACCCGTCTGGCTGTCGGCGGACGCTTATCTCTCCTTTTAGGCGTCATTGTTTCTACCATTAACTTTATTATCGGTGCCATTTATGGCGCGATTGAAGGCTACTATGGTGGAAAAGTCGACTTGGTGATGGAACGCATCAGCGAAATCCTTTCGGAAGTCCCGACGACCATTATCTTCGTTTTGTTCAACTGGTATTTGGCCGATAAAATTCCAACCATTGTGTTGATGTTCTTCGCCTTCATATTTGTCGGCTGGCTTGGAATGGCTTCAACCGTTCGTATGCAGTTCTATCGTTTCAAGAATCAAGAATATGTTTTGGCGGCTCGCACTTTGGGTGCCAGCGATGCCCGACTGATCGTGAAACACATTTTCCCGAATTCTCTTGGAACCGTGGTCACGTCCTCGGTCCTTATGATTCCAGGCGTCATCTTCTCCGAATCGTCCTTGTCTTACCTTAAGATCATCGATTTGACCACCTCGGGATTGACCTCCATTGGCACGATGCTCTCAGAAGGGCAAAGCAGCTTTACAACTTACCCCAACTTGATCATTTGGCCGGCTTTGTTCATCTCGCTTTTGATGATTTGTTTCAACATCTTTGGCAACGGATTGCGCGATGCGTTTAACCCGACCTTGCGTGGAGCGGAGGAATAATTATGGACGACACCAAAATTTTGGATTGCAAAAACCTCCGAATTTCTTTCCGAACCATCAACGGAACCGTTAAAGCCGTGCGCGGTATTGATTTCACTTTGCATCGGGGTCGCACTTTAGCTATTGTTGGCGAATCTGGTTCGGGCAAATCCGTGACTTCTCGTGCCATCATGGGCATTTTGGCTCCGAACAAGATTGTCGAAGAAGGCGAAATTCTTTATGGGGATAAAGATCTCCTTCAAATCAGCGAAGAAGAATATTGCAAGATTCGTGGGTCGAAGATTTCCATGATCTTCCAAGACCCGCTCAGCTCGTTGAACCCCATCAAAAAAGTCGGTATTCAGATTACCGAAAGTATGAAACTCAAGCGGGCTTCGGCTCGCAAAGAAGCCAAGGCGGATTTCCGTGCTTCATTAAAGATTTATGACGCTTTCTTAGCCGCTCACCCCGATTTCTCCGTGAAAAAGAGCGACCTCGACGAAGCGGTTAAAATGTTTCAGAACCCCAATGATTCCTATCCGGCTTTCTTAGTGGCGAGATTTGATCGTATTACCAAGGATCAGATGACCTCACTCGACAAAGCGATTCAAGGGACGGCTGATGAAACCAAGAAGGCGAAATTAATCGCCGAGCAAAAAGACTACAAAGCCAAGCGTGAGGCTGAACGCGTGGCCTTACAAAGTCGGCTTGATGAGACGCGGAAGAACATCGAAGCGACTCATACCGATTACACTAAATACGACACCAGCAAATTGGTAAAGTTAACCAAAGCTCTGTTCGCTGAATACGACCAAGAACTGATGAAACGTTACCAGGAAAATGGCGAAGCTTTGGATAAGCTCGTCGCTACTTTCTCTTCGCTAGAGGGGATCGAGTATGTTAAGGCACTGAAAGCCAATCTTCATCGAATCAGTGCTTTGGCTTTAGGCTGCGCCAATGAAGTTGCCCTCGAAAAAGATGAAATGATTTATACCCTTCCCGTTCAATTAAAGCACCTCATCGGGGATTATCGTTCCCGGGTGAGAGCCGAAGCTAAGCAAGCTAAACTCGAAGCCAAGAACGAAAAGAAGAAGAAGGCGGGGAAATCGACCGATTTGACAGCCAAACAGCGGGCTTGGGCCAGCGAGATTAATACCTCGAGCGACACCAAGATTGTCAAAATGAAAGAGACGCTTAATACTTTCGTTGCGGCAATTAAGGGTTCTTACATCAGCGATCTGACCGCGGCAATGCAAGAGGACGCGGTATCGGAGCGAGCCCAACAGTACGTGACGAAATTCACGGATAACATCGTGACGTTCTCTCATCCTGTTCGGAATGCTGAAATTGTTGAGAAGGCCATCAACTTGATGGGTCTTGTGGGCATCCCCGAACCGCAAAAGCGGATTAAACAATATCCTTTTGAGTTTTCGGGTGGCATGCGCCAAAGAATCGTTATTGCTATCGCTTTAAGCTCCAATCCGGAGATCTTGATTTGCGATGAGCCGACCACTGCGTTGGACGTGACGATTCAAGCCCAGATTCTTGAACTTATTAACGACCTGAAGAAGAAACTGAATCTTTCGATTATTTTCATCACCCACAACCTTGGTGTTGTTGCTAACATGGCTGATGATATTGCCGTCATGTACGCTGGTAAGATCGTCGAGTATGGCACGGTTGATGAGATTTTCTATCAGCCAAAACATCCTTATACTTGGGCCTTGCTCGCTTCGATGCCAGACCTCGAAACGAAAACAAAATTGGATGCCATCCCTGGCGCCCCACCAAACATGATCATCCCGCCGAAAGGTGATGCCTTTGCGGCTCGGAATAAATACGCTATGAAGATCGACTTTGAGCAACAGCCGCCGCGTTTTGTTGTGTCTCCGACCCATTGGGCCGCGACTTGGCTTTTGGCCAAGGGCGCCCCGAAAGTCGAACCGCCAGCGATTGTCACTGAACGCATTGCGCGTATGACGAAGCGGAATGCAGAAAAGGAGCGGCAATAATGGCAACCCCGAAAAAACCGACAACAGAGAAAACTCTGAAGTCGCCGACTCTCCAAAAAGACCAGCCCATCAAAGGCACGGTTTTGCCGATGGGGACAGCTGATGCCTCCTCTACGGATGCGTCCAAGGCCGTTGACAACACCTTGGCTGCAAATCAACATGACTATTCGAAAGATGAAGTCATTCTTTCTGTGCACCACTTGAAGCAATTCTTCCGTTTTGGCACGGGAATCTATAAGTACAACAAAGCCGTCCATGATGTTTCGTTCGACATTCATCGGGGTGAAGTTTTGGGCTTGGTCGGGGAATCCGGATGTGGCAAGACCACAACCGGACGCTCCATTATCAAGCTTTACGACATCACTTCCGGTTCCATTTATTTCGAAGGTCACCGCATTGGCGCGGGAACCCGCTGGAACGAGAAGGAAATCAAGTTTAAAAAGAGCAAATCCAAAGCCCAAATCGCTTCCATTAACGACAAGATGAAAGAAGAGTTAGCCGGAATTGATCGTTCGAGTCCCGACTATAAAGACGAAGTGGCTGCCATTCACGCCAAATATCAACCCGAAATCGACAAGATTAAGGCCAATTTGAAAGACTTGGTTGCTCTGCAGCAAAAGGAAATCGCCTTAGCGAAGCACGATAACCAATTCTGCAACCGCGATTACGGGAAACAGAAAGCGGCCGAAGTCAAACAGCGTTACGATGCTTATCGGATCGCTTTGTCCAAACGCATTAGCATCAACCTTGCTTGTGCTGAACTTTTAAACGAGCAACTTAATGCCTATTGCAAAAAGAGTCTTTCTTATTCGAAACATTACGACAGCGAATTCTCGAAAGTCGAAGCGGCGAAAGCTGACCTCTTAAAAGAAATCGATGTCTTCTTGAAAGCGGAGAGCCACACACCCGAAGAAAAATACAATTTCATCGAGAAACTTTGTGGTTTTTCCTCGACGTTACATTCGTTGATCGATTCTTCCGAATTCGATAAAGTCGATCTCGATTTATCGCATCGTCTTGATGAGCATTATCAAGGAATATTCAAGGCCTTACCGGTTGATGAAAAGGTTGCCTCCTTACCCCAGCCGTGGATTTTGTTCAAAAACTTTGTGATTGAGTACCGAGTGGCTCGCAACGAAAAAATTACTTCGCGTATTCAGATGATCTTCCAGGACCCCATCGCTTCTTTGGATCCGCGCATGACCGTCAAAGAGATTATCGCCGAAGGCCTTCGCATCCGTGGGATCAAGGATAAAGCCTACATTCAGGAAAAGGTGGAGGCTGTCTTGAAAGAAGTCGGTCTTTTGCCCGAGCACGCTTCGCGTTATCCCCATGAATTCTCTGGTGGACAACGTCAGCGTATTGGCATTGCGCGTGCGCTGATCATGGATCCGGATCTTATTATCGCCGATGAACCGATTTCAGCGCTTGACGTTTCGGTCGCCGCTCAGGTTATCAACCTTCTCAACGACTTGCGCGTTCAACGTCATCTCACGATTCTTTTCATCGCCCACGATTTATCCGTCGTTAAGTACTTCTGCAACCGGATTGCCGTTATGTATTTTGGCAACTTGGTTGAATTGGCTACGAGCGATGAGCTATTCAAACATCCGCTACATCCTTATACCCGTTCGCTTTTGTCAGCCATTCCTTTGCCCGATCCTCACTACGAGAAGAACCGGAAGCGGATTGACTACAACCCCATTCGGGATCATGACTACTCTACTGAAAAGCCGCGTTTGCAAGAAGTGGAGCCTGGTCATTTCGTCCGTTGCAGCGATTCGGAATTCCAGAAGTTCCAAACTATTTTGAATCCGGAGGCCGCAAAGTCCGATAAAGCGTAATCATGGTAACCCCAGTCCAAGAGAAGAAACCATCGCTAGAGGAACCACGAAGCGTTAAAAGTTATATCATCGAATCGGTGATTTCGCTTTTAATCGTGGTGGCTCTTTGCGTGACGACGGGTTTGGTGGACGTCTATGGTCGCCAAATCGATTTTGCCCTCGACCCTCTTCGGGTTTTGGGCGATTCTTTTGGAGCTGGAGGTTTGCTGTGCTTTTCTTTTTGGGGACTCCTGTGGGTTTCCAGCGAAGGCGCTTTCGATATCATCGTTTACGGTGTTCGGAAAGTTTTTAATGTGACCTTCCAAAACCTGATGAAAAATAGTGCGCTTCCAGACTCTTATACTGATTATGTTGCGATGAAACGGGCTAAAAAGCACGATCATCACATTCCTTTTTTCGTTATTTCCTTGGTTTTTTTCCTCGTCGGATTAATCTTGTCGCTTTGCGCTATATAGCGCTCCATTTTTTAAGGGAAAAGAAAACCTTGAAGTTTTTCGGTTTCGTCCTATAGTGACAAAGCAAATCTATAAAGGAGTTTTTATGAAAACAAAAATGAAAATCGTCATCCCAGCCATTGCGGTATTATTTTTGGCGGGTTGTGCGACGCGTGGCGTTGATTCTTCAAACGCCGCTGCGAGTTCGAGTTCTAGCTCGAGCGCCGGATCGAGTTCGTCTTCCGAATCCTCTTCGAGTGCCGCGTCCTCTTCGAGTGCCGCGAGCTCCAGTTCTTCGGCTGCGGTCGTCGCCGATGGAATCATTTTGAAGGATAACATCCCGAATTACACGGTCGGCGAGACGTTTAATTCGATTTTCGATGTCACTGTCACGATGCACTATTCTGATGGCAGCACCCGTGACGTGAGCGCAAAGCCCGCCTATTTTAAACTTTCGATTACCGATAGCTCTGGCGCTGCTGTGGATACCAGCCTTCCGTTTGCGACTGCTGGCACTTATAAGCTTAAAGCAACTTACCGCTCCAATGCGTCTATTGTGTCGGATCCGGTCACGCTGACCGTTAACCCGGCTTTAACGAACGCTGTCACGACCAAGACCTCCGCGACCAAGGCGTTTGATTACGTGGATGTTGAGAATAGCACGATCAGCAACCTATCATTCCCGTCGCATTCCGATACGGCGATTAATACCTTGGTTATTCCGCTTGAAATGAAGGACTACCCCTTCGCCAATTCCCAACATGGCGCCAATTTCCTGACCGCCCTTGATCATATTTTCAATGGCAATGGCGAGGCGGATACCGGCTATTGGGAATCGGTGAGTAGTTATTACCGCAAATCTTCCCTGGGGAAGCTCAACTTTAACTTTGAGATTGCTCCGATTTTTTCTTGGGGCAAAACGAGTCAAGAAGCAAATGACCTTACCACAGGAGCCAACGCTTCTTATTACTCCTCTTGCGAGTTGGTAGAAGAGGCCATCGCCAATTACAAGAAGGTTAATGGCAATGACTCCACCAAGAAGTTTGACAACGACAAAGATGGCTACATCGACGGCCTTTGGGTGGTCTATAGTGCACCAGACTACGCTCATTCTTCCACGATTGGGAAATACAGCAATAAGGATCTTTTCTGGGCTTTCTGCACCGATAAGCAGACCAACCAGCCCGATTTGGAATCGCCGACTCTCCATTCCTTCGGCTGGGCATCAGAAGACTTCATGAATGAAGGCGTCATCGCGCCGAAAGTCGATGCCCATACCTTCATTCACGAAACGGGCCACTTGCTCTCATTGACGGATTATTATTCCTACGATATTTCTTCTTCGACCAGCAGCGGCTGCGAAGGCGGCCTCGCGATGATGGATTTAAACATCGGCGACCAAGATTCCTTCTCGAAGATGGTATTGGGCTGGGCCGATCCGTATGTTGTTACCGAGGATTGCGTTATCACCATCAATCCGAATGAATCCAGCGGCGATTGCATTTTGCTTGCCGATAACTGGAACGGAACTCCATTTGATGAGTATATGCTCTTCGATCTTCAAACCCCGACTGGTCTTAATGCCGCAGATTCCACAGCTTCTTATTCGTCCCGTCCGCTTTACTTCAATAAACCCGGTGTCCGCGCTTACCACGTTGATGCCCGGATTGGAGAACTGAAGCATATCTATCCGAACGAATTATCCGGTGTTAGCACCGAAGGGACTTATTGGGTCAGCGAAGACACTCAATCGGATTATTATCTTCTTGATGATCAAGTGAAGGCGTTGGCCGCTGCTGGAAGTCTCCCGCGGATTTCGACCGATAAGACCGTTGATGTCAACAAACGCCAATCGGGTTACAAAGTTATCAATGGCAACTGCGCTTCCCGAGCTGAACTCTCTGAAAAACCTTATACTGATAACCGTCTTTTAACGATTGTTACCCGCGATTCGGTTAACTGCGAAACCGATCTCAAATTTGCATCCGCTGATTCGCTTTTCCAAAAAGGCGATTCGTGGGATCTCACTCGCAAAGGAAGTAAATACTTTACGACCGTTCCGGGAAAATTCAATAACGGCGATAAGTTGAGCTGGATTGTCACGGTCCTAGACTGCACTGCTGATTCCGCGACACTTCAATTCCGCAAATATTGATTGGTTTATTTGCTGGCTATATGGGACTGAGGCTTATGCTTCAGCCCCTTTTCTTTGTCTTTATCTCTTCGAAGATTCATTTCTTTTGTGCCAATAGATAAAAAGGTTAGAATGTTAATAGAAGGAAGCCAATCCTTCAGGTCATCACAATGAAGAACAAACATTATCAAAAATTTATCCTTCTACCGCTTGGGGCATTAGCGGTGGCAGGTTTATCCTCATGCACCTTTAATCTTTGGAGCACCATCACCGGGGGCAAAAGTTTAATTACCTCGGGTTTGGCGGTGACCTCAAAAACGGGTTCTACCTATGGCGCGCCGGAGGCAAGTTATGGGGCTGATGGGACCAATTACTCCGCAAAAGCCACCTCTTTTACCCAAAGTGAGGTTGAAAATTCGGGCTCGGGCTTTATGATGCCATCCAAGGGCAAACTCAATATCTTGGTGGTTCCCGTCATCATTGACGACTTCAAAGACAACGCCACCGAATCGGCTCGGACCGATATCGAAAAAGCCTTCTTTGGCGATCCTTCCGATACCTCGTGGGAGAGCTTGTCTTCCTTCTATTACAAGTCTTCTTTTGGTCAGCTTTTGATCAATGGCACGGTGACTCCGTGGTTTGATTCGGGCTACACCAGCAAAGAATTATCCGCTTTAACGTATTCCGGCACTTCCAGCTACAAGAGTGCCTATGAACCGACTTGGACTGTGCTTGAAGATGCATATAAGTGGTATAAGAGCACCTACCAAAGCGATGGTTCGGAGTTCGATAGCAATGGTGATAGCGTCATCGATGCCGTCTGGCTCGTCAATAGCGCTCCCGATGCTCAAACGGATACCGCTTTGGATTCCACCGACTTCTGGGCCTACACCTATTCGGATCTTTTACCTTACGAAACGGTCGCCAATAACGGAGGGAAGAGCGATAGCTGCATTCCTTTCCGTTATAGCTGGGCTTCCTATGACTTCATGTACAAAGGCTATGGCGATACTGGAATCGATGCCCACACCTATATTCATGAAACCGGCCACTTGATGGGCCTTGATGATTATTATGTCAGCGATACCGCGAGTTCCTACACCACCAACTATGGCCCGATGGGCCGGATCGATATGATGGATTTCAACATCATCGACCACGATGCCTATAGCAAATTTGCCTTAGGCTGGATTAAGCCTTATGTCGTCACCGGCGCGACCACAATCACCTTAAAACCTTCTTCAACAACGGGCCAGGCGATTCTTTTGCCGACAAGCACCGATGGTTGGAATGGCAGCGCTTTCGATGAATATATGCTCTTAGAGTTCTACACTCCAACCCTTCTCAACAAGAAAGATTCGGATGCTGCCTATCCGGATAATGAGCAGCAAGGCTTTACCACCAATGGCGTTCGGATCTATCACGTGGACGCTCGTTTAGCAAAAATCACTGGCAAAACCCTCACGTATTCCGATACGGTTGTTTCGAATGACACCAGTTATACCATGATGGCCCATTCCAATTCCAGTTCTTACAACGAAAGGGTCGGAACGACGCTTGGCTTCCGCCTTGTCCAAGAAATGGATTGCACGAAGAAGCGGAATTTCGATACCGACCCCTTAACCGTCACGAAGGGCGGCAAGACATCCATATTGCCCGCCTTGGCGGATAACACCAGCCTCTTCCAAAATGGCGATAGTTTCTCTTTTGCTTCCTACGCTCATAGTTTTCCCACGTCTACGATGAATGATGGCCATAAATTCCCCTTCACCGTTGCCTTCTCTGGCATCAGCGATGAGTCAGTCACCGTCTCGATTTCTCTCTAAAACCATTCTCTCATAGGAAAACGCGCTTCTTTTTGCTATTATCTAAAGTCACCTCATGGAGGGACCCTTATGATCAAGAAACGCGTTGTTCCCTTATTGCTTCTCACTGCAGGGCTATTGGCGAGCTGTGGCTCGCATAGCATTTCTTCGAGCGGATCTTCGGCGAGCGATTCCGTTCCGGTTTCCTCGAACGCGGCTTCTTCAAGTAACCCCGTCACGAGTTCGGCGGCGGCTTCTTCGGAGTTCCTTCAGGACTCCTATGCCCTGATTACCTTTAACGCCACGGGCACTAGCACCAGCGTTTTAAGTAGTTTCACTGGCCTTTATCAAGAAGAAGGAGCCACGGGCTCCCAATTATCCGGAATTTCTTGTTACCGCGATAATGGGCCTTTAAAAATGGCGACAACGAAAGCCAACGGAACTTTAAATATCGTTTTTGCCCAACCGCTCGTTGTGGATTTGGTGATGCTTTCTCTCCGTTCGTATAATGTCTACAAAACCCCGATCGTTTCGGCCAAAGCGGATTGTGATTCCACGGCTCATAGCCTCACCATCGGTGCGGAAACAGCCGATTATTCCATTACCTATTCTCAAGCCAAGATATCCAGTTTCTCTTTGAGTGTTCCGAAGAATCAACAGACGGACGTCTATTCGATTGGCTTTTACGGGCCCAGTGCCGCCAAACGGGCGAAGAAAGTCAAATCCTTCACGGTTTCACCGAGCGTTTTGCCTTATCTTGGCGTCCGCGCAACCAAACAATTGAATCTCACTGTCGCCCCCGTGCAAGCGGTGACGCCGACGTATACTTCTTCGGATAATGATGTCGCCAGTGTTTCCTCAACGGGACTCGTTACGGGAATTAAGGCGGGTTCTGCAAAGATTTCTGTTCAAATCCCCGCCGAATTCACGGCCAGCGGAGCGGCTTTGACTCAAACGGTTGATGTCGTGGTCAGCGATGGCGCAGCTTATTCCAAGGAGAGCTCACGTTATAACCAAGAGCAAGTGCTCAAGGCCAATGAAACCCCGGTCTTGCCTTCAACGGGTTCGCAAAAGCTTTTGGTCATTCCGGTAGAGATCAAAGATTACGCGGCGAATGCCACGGCGGAGAATCTCGAAAAAATCAAAACGACTTTCTTTGGCCAATCCTCTGAGACTTCGTGGGAGAGCTTGGCTTCCTATTATGAAAAATCCTCCTACGGCGCCTTAAAACTTTCGGGCAAAGTGACCGATTGGTTCGATTGCGGATACAAGGCCGAAGAGCTTTCTGCCCTGACTTGCACGACCGGGACTTTTGCCGATTATTATCAGCCGACATGGACGATTCTTGAGAAAGCGGTGGAATGGTACAAGAAAAACAACACCGACATCGCGGACTACGATAACAACAAAGATGGCATTATCGATGGCGTTTGGCTCGTTTATAGCGCGCCGCATTTTACGGAGACGAATGGTTTATCTCAAGATGATTTCTGGGCTTATACCTATTGGGATTACAGTGCGATTTCGGGCACCACTTTGAGCGCCACGGATCCGGTTGGCGGCGATTATTGCTGGGCCTCATTCGATTTCATGAACGAAGGCTATGGCGCTAAGGGTTATGACGTTCACACCTACGTTCACGAGACGGGACACTTATTGGGTCTCGATGATTACTATGTTGCTTCCAGCGTCGATGGGACCGACAACTATGGCCCGATGGCTTGGGTCGATATGATGGACGGAAACATCATCGATCATGATGCCTACAGCAAGTTTGTGTTTGGCTGGGAGACGCCCTATGTGGTGAAAGGCGATTGCGAAATCGCCCTCAACCCCGCCTCAAAAACCGGCGAATCCATTCTTTTGCCAACGGGCGATGGCTGGAATGGCAGCGCCTTTGACGAATATTTGCTTCTCGAATATTACACCCCGACGGATTTGAACCAAAAAGATTCGGATGCGGCTTATCCGGGCAATGGGGTCCAAGGTTTTACGGAGAACGGCGTGCGGATTTACCATGTTGATGCCCGTTTAGCCAAAATGAGCGCTTCGACGGGGAAATTCGTCGCCTATACTGACGAGCTGGTTTCCGACGACGCCTTTTTCACCCAAGGGGCTCATTCCAACAGCAACAGTTACAACGCCGTCAATCAGGATTTCCGGTTGATTCAGGAGCTCGATTGCACTCAAAAGCGGAACTTTGATACCACCCAAGATGCCGTTGCCGACAACGGGACTCTCTTCCAAAGCGGTGATCAATTCACCTTCGAGAGCTACGCCCAATCTTTCCCCAAGAAAACGAGCATGAACGACGGCTCAAGCTTCCCCTATGCGATTTCCTTCGGGGATCAAACGGACGCTGGAGCGAAAATTAGCATCCGTTTGGCTTAAATTTCTCCATTCTCTCTTCTTGAAGAAGAGGTAATATCCTAGTAAGATAGTTTCGTTTCAACGAAAAGGATTGTTCACTCATGAAAAAGAATAATGGATTGTTAGTACTCCTTGGAATCGTCATCCTCATTGCCAGCATCGCCGCGATGCTCTTCCCCCTTGGGACGGGCCTTGTCACTTCTCAAGGCGATCAGATTGTTGGCTATGATTTTGTTTTCGGCAATAGCTCCGCTCGGATTAATCCGGAGCAGGGCGGGCCGTATGGCGGTCTCATTACCGCGTTTGTTCTTGGCTGCGTTGGCGGTCTCTTCCAGATTCTCGCCTTCGTCTTCAGCTTTGGCCAAGGCGGCAAAAAAGGCGTCGGCTTTATGGACATCGTCGCGGGTCTCTGCTTCATCGTGACCGCCGTTCTCTTCTTCCTGGCGAAGAACTTGGTTGGCAATTACCTTGATGGCAAAGTCACTCTGACGTTAGGCTGGGGCTTCCTCGCTGCCGCGATCGCCGCTGCGGTCTCGGGCTTGTTAAGCCTTGGCGTTGGCATCAAAGCCTTCGTCGCCAAACAGCAATAAGCTTCGTTCTCTTTGATTTCTAACCCTCCCATCGTGGAGGGTTTTCTTTTGATTTATGGTGTTTGGGGAAATAAAAAGAACGATAAAACGGCGATTTTCATTTCTCCCTAAAAATAATAATTGACAGTTTTTTGACCTATGGTTTAATAATGCCATCCAGCGGGGAAACCTACTGAATTGCCCAAGCGCTCGATCGGCGCGATCGAAGGGCCTCGTCCTCCAGCCAGCGGGAAAGTAGTGGCGGTGTCTATCCGGAGGCGCAAGCCGTATGGAAAGGTATAGGCTGATGGTAGTCCTAAGATTGATGGAGAGTCATTCGGAAAGACCATTAGGTTAGTTACCTCGCATTGTGGGTTGTTGCAAGCCCACAAAGCGGAAACACTCGGACCTCGTAAGAGGTCCTTTTTCTTTGTCTGAGCATCCAAGGCGACAATCTCTCTTATTTCCTTTAATATCACCATAGAAATCCATTTCTGGACATCGGAGGCCCTCCCATGAAGAAAGCATCGGCATTGATCCTATTACCCTTAGCCTGTTTGATTTTGGCGGGTTGTTCGGTGAGTAAAGATAAAGACGACGATAGCGAAGACACGACAGCTCAGGTCACCAATTTGACCACCGCGACCGCCGGTGGGACCACCGTTTCGACGGGTGGGACCAAAAAAGGTCATTAGTTGTTTCTTTGCCTCGTAATAAATATCCTTTTCCCTAAAAAAAGGATATTTTTCATTTATAGAAAACGTAAGACATAATCGATAAATATTGAAACTTTTTATTTTGTCTTAAAAAACTTAACAATAAAATTAGGCCCTCCATTCTTTATTTGGTATAAGGCCCAAGTAAAGGCCTGGAGGGCTCATTTATGAAAAAGACAATTCAATTCGTTCTCTTCCCGTTAGCGTGTCTCATCCTGGCGGGTTGCTCAGCCGCAACATCGAGCAAAGCCGCGGCGACAACCGGCGGATCGACCAACACGACATCTCAAGTCACAACGACTTCCTCAGCGACGGCGGCGACTACCTCGGCAACCACGGCAACCACGTCAACGACCACGGCGGTATCGGCGGGCGGAACGACGAGAAACTGATTTCCTTTTTAATCGGTTTTTGAGGCTCTTTCGAGAGCCTCTTTTTTATGGTTTTTCCGTTTGGTAAAAGGGGCTGAAAATTTGAAAAAGACCATTTTAAAATGTGGCAAATCGAGAAGTTTATTTTCCTATGATAACGGTGTTTTCGTTGACGGCGCCTTAAAAATAAATAGTGAATATTTCGGATTGAAAACGCTTACAAATTAAGAAATATTGTTGTACACAAAAATAATGATTGACAGTTTTTGGACCTCAAATAAACTTCAATGCATCGAGGCGGACACTAGTTATTAGGTCGAGCCTTGAGAACAGGAACAGGCACTGTTATGAACGGAAAAACTTTCATGTACATTCTGAAGCGCGTGGCCATGGCCATCGTGACAGTTTTTGTCGTCGTAACAGTTACTTTCTGGTTTATGCGGCTTATTCCTGGCGGACCTTTCACTTCGGAAAAGACCCCGAACCAAGCGACCCAAGACGCGATCAACGCCAAGTATGGTTTGGATAAACCCTTATTTGTTCAATATTTGATTTACGTTGGACGTTGCTTTGGCTTCATCCATGACAAAGACGCTGTCGTTACGGACATTTGGCATTTGTTGGATTTCGGTCCTTCTTTAAAACAAACGGGCATGTCGGTCGCGGATATTATTTCCAACGGCATGGGCCAGAGCTTTATTCACGGCCTCATCGCCGCTGTGATTGCTCTCCTTCTGGGGACCTTATTAGGTTCTTTGGCCGCCGTGAAACGCGGAACATGGCTCGACCGCATTATCATGGTGATTTCCACGGCTTCTGTGGCCTTCCCAAGTTTCGTCATCGCGACCTTCCTTCTTTATTTCTTTGCCATTAAGCTTCACGTCGTCCCAACGGATTATGCGACAGGCGGTGAAGCGGCCTTCATCTTGCCGACGATTACGTTGGCCATTTATCCGACTGCTTATATCGCTCGGCTTTCGCGTTCGGCAACTTTGGATTCTCTTGGCAGCGACTACATCATCACGGCTCGGGCCAAAGGCGCTGGCAAAGCCCGCATTCTCTTTGGTCACGTCATGAAGAACTCTTTGGCGCCGACTATCACTTATGCTGGACCGATGTTCGCTGGCATTATCACCGGCAGTCTTGTCATTGAGCAGATTTATCAGGTTCCGGGCATCGGCAAAGCCTTTATTAACTCGATCACGGGCCGGGATTATTCCTTGGTCATGGGCACGACCGTCGTCATGACCGATTTGATTGTTGTGATGACGCTTGTCAGCGATATCTGTTACAAGATCGTCAACCCGCGGGTGGAATTGGAGTAGCGTATGAAAGCATGGAAAGTTGGAGATAAATTACCTCTGAGCCTCCAGGTCGATTACGATCGCCCTAATATTTTCCATTTGGGCGATATCGACAAGGAAACTGCTTTGGCGAGCAAAGAAGACAAAGCCGCTCAGCAAAAGATGCGGCCTTCGACCTCGTTCTTTAAGGATTCGTGCAAGCGGTTCTCGAAGAATCCAATCGCGATGATCAGCGCTTTCATCATGCTATTTATCATCTTGGCGATCATCTTCGTTCCGTTATTCTGCCCTTACAAGTATGATGAGCAACTTTCGCTCGATAATTGGGACGATACCTATAACAACTTGGCTCCGTTTGCCTATAGCGATACCGAAAAAGCTTTAATTGCCGCTGGCAAATCGGTCTTCCCTCATATCTTTGGCACCGATTCTTTGGGCCGGGATTATTTCATCCGGGTCATCATCGGCACTCGCGTTTCGCTTTTGGTCGGTTTCTTCGCCGCTTTGATTGTCTTGATCATCGGCTCGATCTATGGCGCCATCAGCGGTTATAAAGGCGGCAAGGTCGATATGGTGATGATGCGAATTGTCGATGTCATTTACTCCCTTCCGGATATCATGCTCATCATTTTGATCTCGGTGGTTTTGCACCAGATTCTTCCGAGTGGCAGCAAGTTTGTTTCAACCTTGGGCACGGGCATGATTTCCATCTTCATTGTCTTCGCTTTGCTTTATTGGGTTGGCATGGCCCGCTTAGTTCGGGGTCAAGTCCTCTCTTTAAAAGAACAAGAATACGTTTTGGCGGCCCGCTCGATCGGCGCTTCGACGAGCTTCGTTATCCGCAAACACCTGATTCCGAACTCGATGTCCGTCATCATCGTTTCGGCGGGCTTGCAGATTCCTTCCGCGATTTTCACCGAGTCCTTCATGAGTTTCATTGGCTTGGGTGTTTCGGCCCCAATGCCATCCCTTGGCTCTTTGGCGAGCGATGCCGAAGGCGCGATTAACGTCTATCCGTATTTGCTCTTCATTCCGGCGATCATGATTTGTTTGATTGTCTTGTGCCTTAACCTCGTTGGCGATGGTCTCCGCGACGCTTTCGATCCGAAATTACAGAGGTAAATCTTATGGATCAACACTTATTGGTAGTCAAAGATTTACAAACTTCGTTCAAAGTTCCGGCGGGCGAAGTTCGTTCGGTCGCCGGCATCTCTTTCACTTTGGACAAAGGCAAGATTCTCGGTATCGTCGGCGAATCAGGCTCAGGCAAATCCGTTACGGCAGCCTCCTTGATGCAGATTCTCGTTTCTCCGGGCAAGATTAAACCGGGATCGAGCGTGGTTTTCGAGGGCGAAGAATTAATTGGGATGAAGGAGAAAGAACTCCGGAAGATCCGTGGCGATAAGATCGCGATGATTTTCCAGGACCCGATGACCGCCCTCAATCCGGTTTTCACCATCGGACACCAAATGCAAGAAGCGATGCTCCTTCATAATGACGGTCTTTATAACACCCTCATTGTTCCGGCGAACAAACAGCTCCGCGACGATGAGACCGCTTTAACCCGTCTTAACGACGAGATCAAGGCGATGCAAAAAGACCCGGCCAAAGATTCGATTCGCCAAGAAAAAGAGGCCGCCGCCAACGTTTTGAAAGCCCAGATTGCCGAAGATAAGGCCAATTTGCTCTTAGCAGAGCAAAGAGCCCATGCCGAAGTCGCTTATCAAAAGAAGTTAGCCCAACACGAATACAGCTACGAGTCCAAGAAGCTTTGGGCCGCTTTCCGCAACGCGATCCGCGGTGGGGTGAGCGAGCGCAAGAATGAATCCGCTCGTTATGAAAACGAAAAAGCCGAGGCTCTTCGTTATCTTCCGAAACGGGAGAAAGAAAAAGCCGCTTTGAAAATCGGCGAACAACTCGATCAGCACGAAAAGGCTTTTGCCGATGCCTTGGCGCCTTATAAGCTCAAGTTAACCCACCGTGATTTGCCTGCGAGCGAAAAAGAAGACGCCCAACAGCAGATTGCCCGAATCCAAGCGGAATATGCGAAGATTTTGGCTGCAGATCACGAGCAAGAAGAGGCTTTGCTCACTGAAGCCAAGAAAATCGACCGCGAAAACCGCCTCAATTTGAAAAAAGCCCACAAATCCCGCCTCAAAGGGATGGCTGGCAAACGGTTTGACACCATCAAAGAAGCTTGGTTAGCCTATTACCGGACTCGGCAAAACTACAATGCTAAATTCCGGGTGACGCGGTATTCGGCCAAGAAGCGGAGCATCGAAATGATGCGCCTCGTCGGCATTACCAATCCGGAGAAACGCTTTAAGCAATATCCTTTTGAATTCTCAGGGGGTATGCTCCAGCGGGTCATGATTGCCATGGCGTTACTTTGCGATCCGGATCTCTTGATCGCCGATGAACCGACGACCGCGCTTGACGTCACGATTCAGGCTCAGATTCTTGAACTCATCAAAGACATTCAGAAGAAACTCGGCATGGGCGTCATCATCATTACCCACGACCTTGGCGTCGTTGCTCAAATCTGCGATGAAGTCGAAGTCATGTATGCCGGACGCATCGTCGAACGGGGCACGGTCGATGAGATTTTCTACAACCCGCAGCACGAATATACCAAAGGCTTAATGGCCTCAATTCCGGGCCAAGATGCGCGCAAAGGGATGAAACTTCATCCGATCGAAGGCAACCCCGTCGATGTCTTTGCTTTACCGAAAGGCTGCTCGTTTGCGCCGCGTTGCGAAAAATGCATGCAAATCTGCCTTGAACGCTACCCGGCTGAGCGGATGATCGACGAATCCCATTATTCGAGTTGTTTCTATAGCGCCGTTCAGGCCGTAAAGGCCAAGACGATGTCGCGTGAAGATTTCGTGACTTACATCAACAAAGGTTTTGTCGTCGTTTCGCCGAATGAAAATAAGACGAAACCGGGCAATTCGCCGTTCAATAATCCGAAAAATGTGAGGAAAGGAGAGTAATTATGGCTGAAGAGAAAGATTTAAACGCCGCCAAGGCGGTCAGTAAAAAGCCGACAGCGCAAGCCGATGATTTTATTCTCCAAGTCCGCCATCTCAAGATGTACTTTCCCACCCAAACCGGTTTCTTTAAGACCCGGGATCTCAAGGCGGTCGATGACGTTTCCTTCGAAGTCAAACGAGGCGAAACGATCGGCATCGTCGGCGAGTCGGGTTGTGGCAAAACCACTTTAGGTCGCACGATTCTCCATCTATATGAGCCGAGCGATGGCGAGATCATCTTTAACGGGCGGGAAATCCGTTCGAAGAAGAACCATAAGGCGACGTTAGCCAAGATCAAAGCGGATTATGCTGCCGCGTGTCAGAAAGAAGAGGAGAAATACCCCAACCCGACCAGCGAGCAAAAAGAAGAAATCCAGAAGGCGATTGCCGAATTCACGAGCGAAAAGGACAAAGCTTTAGCTCAAGAAAAAGAGCGCCACCATAACTATCAGAAGGACTTGGAGTATCTCCATCTCCACGCTCAGATGGTTTTCCAGGATCCCTATTCGTCTTTGGATCCCCGTATGACCGTCGAAGACATCATCGCCGAGCCGATTGATGCCCACAAGAAACTCTTTCTTGAAGAATGCCAAAAACAAGGCCTCTCTTTCAAGGATTATCGCCATAAACGGGTGCTCGAACTCATGACCACCGTTGGTCTTTCTTCGGAACAAGCCACCCGTTATCCGCACGAATTCTCTGGTGGCCAACGCCAACGCATTGGTATCGCAAGAGCCCTTGCGCTTAATCCGGAACTCATTGTTTGCGATGAACCGGTTTCGGCGCTCGACGTCTCCATTCAAGCCCAAGTCCTCAATACTTTCGAAGAGCTCCAGCAAAAGTTGAAGCTCACGTATCTCTTTGTTGCTCACAACCTCTTGGTTGTTAAGCATATATCGGACCGCATTGCGGTCATGTACCTCGGCCACGTGGTCGAACTCGCGGATAGCGACAAGCTATTCGAGGAGCCGATGCACCCTTATACGGTGTCCCTCCTCTCCGCGATTCCGGTCCCGGATCCGAAGTCAGCTCGCAAGAACGAACGCGTCGTTCTTAAAGGCGATATTCCAAGTCCACTAAACGCCCCCAGCGGATGTCCCTTCAGGACACGGTGTCCCTTCGCCAAGGATGCCTGTGCCACGGAGAAAGGGAAACCTGTCCTAAGGGAGGTCCGTAAGGGACATTTCGTGGCATGTTTGTACCCGCTTCAGGCAGGTCGAACAGGAATGTGATAGGCATTAAACCTATCGGAAAGGATGCAAAGCATCATGAAAAGAAAACAATTTTCCTTCATCATCTTGGCCGCTGTGCCGATGATTCTCGCCAGCTGCCAACAAAACGTTACGTCGACCGCTTCTTCGGGAGCCACCAGTTCCGGTTATGCTCCGGCTCTTAACAGCAGCGCCGATCACTACAATGACACTTATGCAGGCTATGAAGTCGATCTCGATGGCGATGGCACGATTGCCGCGACCGAAAAAGGCTTAACTTGGGCCAACAGCTACGACAAGATCATTTCGACTATCAAAACCACCACGGACGAGGCAAAGCGCTTCAAGCTTATGCACGCCGCGGAAACCGAATTGATGTCCACAGGCGCGATCTGCCCGATTTACTACTACACCGATCTCTTCTTAAAGAAAGAAACGATGACGGGCTACTTCGGAATGCCGCTCGGCTATAAGTTCTTCTATGGCGCACAGGTTGGTGGAAGCGGCGCTTTCACCGCTTGCATCGCTTCGAAGCCGGGCACGATTGATCCGGCTCTCAACAGCACCGTCGATGGCGGCACTTACGATGAGCACCTTTTCGAAGGCCTTTATCGTTGGTCTTACAGAGGCACATATCCTAATGGCACCGTTCAACTCGTTCCGGGCTTAGCGAAAGCGGCCCCGACTGAGGTTACCAATTCCGATGGCACGGTCACCGTCACTTATACCTTACGCGATGGTTTAAAGTGGAGCGATGGCACGACCCTCACTGCTGGCGATATCGTCCGCAGCTGGAAGCGCGCTGTTTCCTCGGCTGTCGGCAGCGACTACAACTACCTCTTTGAGGCGATTGTCGGTGGTGCTGATGCCGAAGGCGAAGCCGATGGCAAGTCCCTTGCCGTCTCGGCCACTGATGATAAGACCTTAGTGGTCAAACTCGTCAACAAGGTTGCTTATTGGAACGAATTAACCGCATTCCCGACTTTCGCACCGGTTCCGTCCACTGCCGATGCCGCTGGTGAATGGGCTGCCTCGACCAACTATTCGAAGTTCGTCTGCAATGGTCCGATGAAGATTAAGAAATTCGATGATTCTTTTATCGAATTTGAACCGAACCCGAACTATTACGACACCACGATGGTCAAAGCCACCGATGTCAAGTTTGCCTTCAGCGATGATGACGCCGCTATGCTCACCTCGTACAAGGCTGGTAGCTATGCCTTCATTGATAGCTTCCCCAATGACGAAATCGAAACCCTCTCGACCACGCTTCCGAACGAATACTTCAACGTCGGCCAGCTCGGCACCTATTACGTCAACTGGAACATGAACTCGACCAAGTTTGACACGGTTCTCAACACCGAAGTCAAGCGTCAGGATTTCCGTAAAGCCTTAGGCTTACTCATCAACCGTGAATACATCTGCAAGAGCGTTGCTAAAGGCGGCCAACAGCCGGCTAATGGCTTCGTTTCTAAAGGTTTGACCGGCGCTAATGGCGTTGGCGATTGGACTGATTCCAATGGTCCGAAGCAGGATGGTTCTGGCTGGTACAAGACTGCGACTGCCGATTATGCGGCCAACTCGGCGGAAGCCATTGCGACCATCAAGGCCCTTGGCTACACCTATGACACCACTTCCGGCAAGTTCACCGATGTTCCGGCGTTTGAGTATCTCTACAACACCAGCAGCGGCCACAAAGCCATCGCTGAGGCAATCCAGGCCATGTTTGCTAAGTTCGGCATCACGATGACCTTGGTCAACCAGGATTGGGCGACCTTCGTTGCGACCCGTAAGGCTGGCAACTACACCGTTGCTCGTAACGGCTGGCTCTGCGACTACAACGATCCGATTTCTATGCTCGATATGTGGATTAGCTCTTCCGGCAACAACGATTGCCGCTTTGGCAAAGCCACCGAGAAAGACGCTTAATCGTCGCTCTCATTGAATGGGGGTGGGTTCCTGAAGAGCCCACCTCTTTTCTATTGGTATAAGATAGGAGCATGGAAAAAACGAATGTCATGCGGTTACTTGATGCCGCTGGAATTGCCTATAAACCCCACGAATACGACCCTGAGATCGTCGATGGAGTCACCGTGGCACAAACCTTGAAGCAAAATCCTGAATGCGTCTTCAAAAGCCTCGTTTGCGTGAACGATAAGAAAGAGTACTTTGTTTTTGATGTCCCTGTTGCCCAAGAGCTCGATTTAAAGAAAGCGGCCAAGGCTTCGCATTCGAAAGCGATGGAGATGATCCATTTGAAGGAACTTTTGCCCCTCACGGGCTACCTCCATGGGGGTTGCTCTCCGATTGGACTAAAAAAGCCGTTTCCCGTTTTTATGGATGAAACGGCTCAATTATTCGACGCTGTCTTTATTTCAGCAGGGAAACGTGGCTATCAAGTGGAGCTTTCGCCCCAAGATTTGGAGCGGTACACCCACTTGGTCTTTGTCGATCTCGTCCGTTAATTCGCTGGCGTAAAGTTACCGATCAGATTAGCGACTTGGCCTAAAAGGTCCAAGTCGTTTTTTAAACCATCCATTTGGCAGGAATCCACGTCAAAAATCGCAATGACCTGCTCTTGGTAGACGATCGGATAGACCGCTTCGGATTTGACTCTCGAATCGCAAGAGATATAGCCCGGGAATTTGCTGACGTCGGGGACATACATTGGCCGTTTGGCGGCGTAAGACGTGCCAACCACCCCTTTGCCAGGTTTAATGCTCTCGCAAGCTGGGGTGCCTTGGAACGGACCAAGGTTTAGTGAATTTTCGGCCTCTTGATAGACGTAAAGACCAACCCAAGAATCAGGTCCAAGTGCCTCCTTAACCAGGGCGAGGGAGTTCAGGATTTTGGCCAAGGAGTTCCCATTGCCAGCTAATTCGTTTTTGATTGATTGCAAAATTGATTTATCCATAAGGGTATTCTACAAACTCGTAGGGCAAAACTGAACGAAAACTGTCTATTGATAAGTATGAGAACAATCAACCAAGGACGCTACGAAGACGGTTTAGAAGAATTCATCCAATATGGGCAGCACCTAATAGAGGAAGGACTTGATCCTTATTTAGGAGAAATTAAAGGCCATTGGAAAGCGTCAATAATCGGGGAAAATCTCCGAGCAAGTTACGAGCGGTTTGTAGAGATCTCTTACCCTGACTTCATTCCTCAACGCGCGCCAGGTGCGTGCGCGTATAAGGATGACAGGACCATAGGGGAGATTTCGAGCCACCTATTAGAGGTAATAAGCCAGGCGATTTTCGATTACTATTCGGCCCACGGAAAAGGGGTGATTTACGTTCTAGACTTCCGAATATTTAAGAAAGATGTCGAAAATAAGTTTTTAGCAATCCAAAAGAAAAGACTTTGTTTCTGAAAACAACTTTATTAGGAAATATCGAATAAAAAATTGTTTCAAAAGAAATTAGCACAAAATACTTGACAGTGCTAAAACTATGATTAATATATATTTAGCACCAAAACAAAAGAGTGCTAAAACTTGGAGGTAAAACTTTATGAAAAATTCACTCGGTATGTTGGACAATGGATTCTTGATGGATCCGCTCTTCGATTTGTTCTCTACGGACTCGCTTCCGGAGCCTCGTTCCTTCCGCAATTTGGATATGAAGACCGATGTCAAAGATGAAGGCAATTCCTATTTGATGGAAGTCGAAATTCCCGGTGTCAATAAAAAGGACATCAACGTCGCTCTCAACGAAGGCTATTTAACGGTCACCGTTAAGCAAGATCGCGAGACCAACGAGAAGGATAAAAAAGGCAATTTTATCCATCGCGAACGCTTCAGTGGAGTGGCCTCTCGTTCCTACTATGTGGGCAACATTGAGCAAAAGGATGTTCATGCCTCTTACACCGATGGAGTTCTATCTTTGAATTTTCCAAAAGAAGAAGAAAAGAAACTCTCGTCTGAACATAGCATCGCGATCCAATAAATTGGTTTTCGCTTGTGCAAAGGAGGAGGCAGAAATGCTTCCTCTTTTTTGACTGCCTTTTCGGAGAACCGCTATAATCAATTTCAGGAGATTTGTTTATGGAATGCATTCAGTTGAAAAAAGACTTCTATTATGTCGGCGTTGTTGACCATGCCTTAAAAGTTTTTGACGTTGCGGTTTTGACCGATTATGGGACGTCCTACAATTCCTATCTTTTGAAAACGAAGGACGGGGTTATTGTTTTCGAAGGCAATAAGGGCCGTTATGAAGACGAGTACATTGAGCATTTGAAGAAACTCACCAAAATCGAGGACATCAAATACTTATTCGTTACCCACACCGAACCCGATCATTCGGGTGCGATTGAGAAGCTATTGAGCTTAAATCCGAATATCAAAATCGTTGCCAGCGCCGGTGCCTTGATGAATTTGGAGAAAATCACCCGCCTGCCGTTAAACGAGATCAAGATGGTTCCCGGAGCGACGATAGAACTTTTCGGTTATCACTTTCAGTTCGTTTCGGGTTTGATGCTGCATTGGCCGGACGTGATGTTCACTTATATCAAAGAATTAAAAGTCTTGGTTTCTTGTGATGCGTTTGGCGCCCATTACGCTAGCGATGCCATCTTGCTCTCCAAAGAGCCGGATAAAGCCAGCTATCACAAAGCCTTGGTCTATTACTACGAACACATTATGGGTCCCTTCGCCAATTACGTGAAGCAAGCCTGCGACCGAGTTGATGCCTTGGATATCGATATGATTTGTCCGGGACACGGACCGGTGGTGGACCAAGCGATTAAAGAACAGATTCAAACCTATCGGGATTTGGCCGCGAAGTCGACCCCGGTTAATGATCCGAATCACGTCACTCTTGTTTATGCTTCGGCGTATGGCTATACCCGGAGAATGGCGGAATATCTCCGTGACCGATTCGTCAAAGACGGTAAAAAGGTTTCGTTCTATGAAATCGACGCTCTCAATTACGGGACGTTAAAACCCCAGATTATCCACGACATTTATTCGTCAGGACTCGTTTTATTGGGTTCTCCGACCCTCGTGGGCGATGCGATTTGCCTTTTCTATGACATTCTCTCCAACGTTTATTGGACGGTTGGCCAAGGCAAGAAAGCTTCGGCTTTCGGTGACTACGGCTGGAGCGGAGAGGCTGTTAATAACCTTTCGGAACGTCTCAAGCAGTTGAAGTTTACCGTCATCCCGGGCTATCGGACTAATTTCAAGATGGATCTCGAAGCCGAAAATGGCTTAGCGGATTATTACGAGACGCTGAAGTAAATTCCTCATCGGTCTTCTAAAACGACATAAGTAAGCGCTTTATCCCTCAGAAAAGCCACTTATGTCGTTTTTTTGTCATTTTGTGTCTAGAGAGAGGATTTTTTCAAAAGAGAAGACTAATCTCAAACTATCAACAAGTCGTTTTGTCGGGGACAACGTTCCCTTACCAAGGATTGGGAGGAGTCTATGGCCTTGAAACACTCGGATGCCATCGCGAAGCTTACGCTTGATGAAAAAGTTTCTTTGCTTTCGGGCAAAAACTTTTGGGAGACGCAAGACATAAAAAAGATTGCCCTTCCTTCGATTTTCTTAAGCGATGGGCCAAATGGATTACGCAAACAAGCAGCAGCTGCCGATCAGCTCGGATTGAATCCTTCGGTTCCGGCGACCTGCTTCCCGACCAGCGCCTCGAGCGCCAATAGCTGGGATCCGAGCGTCCTTTATCAAGTCGGCCAAGCGATTGGTGAAGAAGCCCGTGATGCGAAGGTCTCCGTCTTATTGGGTCCGGGCATCAACATGAAACGCAATCCGCGCTGTGGACGCAATTTCGAATATTTCTCCGAAGATCCTTACCTCGCTGGCAAATTAGCGGCAGGTTATATCCAAGGCGTGCAGTCGAATGGCATTTATTCTTGCGTGAAGCACTTTGCCTGCAATGACCAAGAAACGCGGCGTCTTGCCAGCGACTCTATTGTCGACGAGAGAGCTCTACGTGAAATCTATTTGACTGCTTTCGAAATTGCGGTCAAAGAAGGGCAATGCCGTTTTGTGATGTCTGCTTATAACCTTCTAAACGGAACTTATTGCAATGAAAATGAGTACCTTTTGCAGGGGATTTTGAGAAAAGAATGGGGATTTGATGGGGTTGTCGTTACCGATTGGGGCGGCGACAATGACCGGGTTAAGGGCTTGGAGTGCGGGAACGAACTTGAAATGCCTTCCACCTGTGGTGAAACCAATTTGGATGTGAAAAATGCGGTGAAGAGCGGCGCGTTGAAAGAAAGCGTCATTGATGAAGCGATCGATCGCTTAATCGATGCGGCGATGGCTTCTTCGAAAGTGGTGGCGGCCGCACCGAAGGCTTTCGACAAAGTTGCGCATCACGCCCTCGCCCAAAAGGTGGCAGAAGAATCAATTGTCTTATTGAAGAACAAGAATGGAATTTTGCCTTTAAAACCACAGACTAAAGTCGGCTTAATCGGTGACTTTGCCAAGAATCCGCGTTACCAAGGCGCTGGTTCGAGCATCGTGAATCCGCTAAAGGTCGATGCCATTTTGAATTCGATTAAAGACTATCCGCTCCAGGTTGCGGGCTATGCCCAAGGTTTCAAACGCTATGGGAAATCCTCGAATCACCTGATCAAAGAGGCCGTCAACTTAGCCGATAAAGCCGATGTTTTGCTCGTCTTTATTGGTCTAGATGAATACTCGGAAGCCGAGGGGCTTGATCGCAAACACCTCCGTTTACCCGACAATCAGCGCGAACTTGTTTCCGCCCTTTACCATACCGGGAAGCCAATCATTTGCATCCTTTCTTGTGGCGCTCCAATCGAGTTGCCGCTCATGGATCGCGTTAACGCTTTGGTTCATGGTTATCTTGGGGGCGAAGCCGGGGCAAAAGCCATGCTCAACGTCTTGACGGGCAAGGTGAATCCTTCGGGCAAATTGGCCGAAACTTATCCGTATGGCTATCCGGATGTCCCGAGTGCTGATCATTTCGGAAGGCGTGATCCTCAAGTCCAATACCGGGAATCTCTTTTTATCGGCTACCGTTATTTCGAGACCGCTAACATCGATGTCCGTTTCCCCTTCGGATTCGGCTTGAGTTACACCACGTTTGAATACTCGAACTTGGTGATTAACGATAAAGGGGTTGCTTTTACCATCAAAAATACCGGGAAAGTCGCAGGCAAAGAAATTGCCCAACTTTATATCGGGAAAACAGATTCGTTTGTTCCCCGCGCGATTCGAGAGTTAAAAGGTTTTATTAAAGTGGCTTTAGAGCCAGGCGAGAGCAAGAACGTTGCTATTCCCTTTGATGATAAGAGCTTCCGTTACTTCAACGTTAAAACGAACCGCTTCGAAATCGAGGGCGGAAATTATCGCGTTGAGGTTGGCGCCTCGAGCTTAGATATTCGTCTAAGTGGCGCAATCAACCAGGTCGGAACTTCGGCTCCTCAACCATACGAAATCTCTGCAATTCCCCACTATATGAGCGGAAAAGTCCGTGAAATCCCAGATGAAGAATTCCAAGCGATGCTTGGCCATCCGATCCCTGAAGATCGACGGGTCTATATCAAACGGAACAGGATTCGGGTCGATTGCGGCACTGCCGTTTGCGATCTCAAATATGCACCGGGATGGTTTGGCCGTTTCTTTGAAAGAGTCATCCGCCATCTGATTCATTTCTTAAGACGGATTGGCAAACGGGCCGACGCCAACACGATTCTTATGGGGGTCTATGAAAACCCCTTACGGAACATGTCGCGGATGTCGGGCGGAGGAATCTGCTGGAAACAGCTCGATGGATTGATTTTGATGTGCAATGGACACTTCTTCAAAGGGTTGAACCATTTCTTGCATCAAGGCCATCTTTTCCGCAAACAGCGGAAGACTGAAGCGAAGCTCTTAAAGAAAGAGAATCAGGCGCAAGCCTAAGGAGAATGCATCATGTGGTATCATGCTAATCCGGCCACTCCGGAAGAAAAGAAAACGGCAATAGCCGCTTATAAAGCCGCCAAAAAAGCGGAGCATCTTAAAGATAAGCAAGATGACGAAGAGAAAGAAAAAGCCCTGAAGGCCCTGAGCCCGGAAGAAAAAGCTTTCTTGAAGAGTGAAAACGCACGGCGGAGCAAAGAAGCCGCGGCGAAAAAAGCGGCGGAAAAGAAAGCGCTCAAAGAAGAAACAGCTCGCGCGAGACAAGAACGGGCCGCTTTATCCCCCGAAGCCCGCAAGGATTACGACCTCAAGAAAAAAGCGGAGCATCGTGAGAAAGTGAAGACAGAGTTTGCTGCCTATAAAGAAAAACACGCTCTTCTTGTTAGCCAAAAGGGCGAAGCGCTAGCCAAACGCTACGATTTCGGAGGCAAAATTCATCGTTTCTTCTTTAATTTAGGCCAAACTCGTTTCTGCCAAGGCTATATGAATTGGTGGCGGAAATTGGAGATTTCCAACCCGGTTTTGGCTGGTTGGATTTATCAAATTTTCTATTTTATCGTTTTCTCCGAGGGCGTCACGATCTACCAATACCTCATCTTGGTCTTCTTGCCGATGGCCTTTGGCCTCGGCTTAGCAGGCACGCCGTTTATGTGGCCGCAATTGGTTATCGGGAGTTATACCGATCCCTCTACTCAAGTTGTGGAGACGCTTTATTGGAACATCCTTGGCTATGATATTGTGAAAAACAAAGCCGGCGAAGTCATTATCGGTGGTGGTTTAGGCTATTTCTTAGCTTTTGAAATTGCGACCTTCACTTCGCAGATCATCAATTTCCCGCTTCAGCGCAACATCACCTTCAAAAGCCATGGCAACATTCCTTGGCAAATCATGTGGTATTTCATCGGCTGGGTTGCCATTTCGCTTCTTTGCAACATGGTTAACGGCCTTTGGATTCCGTTCGCTTCGCATTACTTGCCCTCAGGCATCTATAACCTCTTGGTCATGTTTGTGACGGGTGGTATTTCGATGGTGGTCTTCTTCTTTATTTTCAAAATCATTTTCCCGACCGGCGGTGGTGACACGAGTATCGATCCTCGCGAAGTGAAGATGTTGATGGCCAACAACAAAACTGCCGCCTAAGGAGTTAATGAATTAGTAAGAAAAACTTTACAACAAAGAAAGGAGAGGCGATTATAAATCGCTGAAACTAATGCAAAACTCGAACCAAAAACTCATTACCTTCGTTATTCCGGCTTATAACTCGGCCCCCTATCTTCATTTTGCAGTTGATAGTCTTTTGCCTTTTGGCGAGCAGATCGAAGTGCTCATTATCGACGATGGTTCGAAAGATGAAACCGGCGCAATCGCTGACGATTACGCCAAAACCTATCCGTTTATTCGGGCGATTCATCAGCCCAATGGCGGACATGGCGAAGGCATCAATCACGGCTTAAAAGAAGCCCAAGGACTTTATTTCAAAGTTCTCGATAGCGATGACTGGGTTGACGAAGACGCGTTACGGAAACTCCTTCACCACATCACCACTCATAACGCTTGGGCCGATCTCTATCTCACCAATTACGTCTATTGGCAAGGCCGCAATCATCGGGGCCAAGTTATTTCCTATCGCTACCTCTTCTGGGGCAAACAAAGAGATGGAAGTTGGAAAAATCTTCGCAACTTTAAATACTCGAGCAACATCACCCTCCATTCGGCGATGTATAAAACAAGCGTTCTCCGGGAAGCGAAGGTCCATTGTCCTCAGCACGTGTCTTATGAAGACAATTACTTTGTCTATGCTCCGATGCCATTTGTTCGGAATATTTCTTACGTCGATGCAGACCTCTATCAATATTTGATTGGCCGCGAGGGTCAGTCGATGGAGAATACGACCTGCATCCGTAAATACTTTGATTTCATTGTCGATGGTCAGTTGATATTTGATGCAGCTGATCTCATCAAGATCCGCAAAGAAAACCACGCCCTCTTCCGTGCGATGTATCACCACTTATTGTTGAATTTTGTGATGGTTCCGACCTTTGCTCGACTCAACGGTTCGCCCGAAGCCAAAGAAGACTTAAAAGCTTTCTGGGCTCATTGCCGTAATAGCAATCCCCGTTTTTACCGTTTTGTTCGTTCGCACTGGGCCCTGATTTCTTTGACGATGCCAGGGAAAGCCGGCGTGAAAGCGGTCAAGTTCGACTACAAGTTGGCTCACAAATTAGTGAAGTTCAATTAACGGAGAATCGGAATAATCTCGTCTTGCAATCCCGCGACCACCACGGGATTTTTCCCATCCACGAAGACGTTGGTTTCGCTGCGAACGCCAAAGTCCGGAGCGTAAATCCCAGGCTCAATCGAGAAGGAGGTGTGATCGATTAACTCGCGGGTATCGTGCGATTCGTAATCATCCATGTTCGCACCAGGCCCATGCGGAGAAACATCGACTGCGATATTGTGGCCGGTTCGGTGGATGAAGTATTCGCCATATCCGGCATCAGCGATGACCTTGCGGGCGACGTCATCGACTTCGTAACCTTCGACTTTGCGGTGCGGCAACTCTTTCTTTAAGAATTCGATGGCGGAATTGCGGGCGTTTTTCACAATCGAGAAGCGATCTGCGAAGATTTTGGGGATCGAATCTCCGACGTAACCCATCCAAGTGATGTCGGCATAAACCCCTTCTGGGTCATCCATCTTTGCCCACATATCAATTAAAACGAGATCACCCCGATGGATGATGGAATGGATTTCTTTCGTCGGGCCATAGTGAGGGTTATTGGCAGTGCGGCCAATCGCGACGATGGCTGGGTCATCGTAGACCATGCCTTCTTCGTGGAATCTTCGGCAGATGAACTGCTGGATTTCGTATTCATCGGAGAGATTCTTTTTCTCGATGTCTTCTTTGATTTTCTTAAAAGCCTCGTCTTTGATGGCCAAAGTGATTTTGCAGGCTTTGAGCTGTAACTGGTGCGCCCGTTCTGAATAGGCAGCCGAGAAGCTTTGAAGGATGTCGGCCGAAGAGGCCACTTCTAAGCCAAGTGATTGGATGTAACTGACCGATCCGTAATCCGCTAAAGAGACGCGGGGAAGCAAACCCTTTTCGGAGATGTCCATTAAAACTTTTTGGTAACCGGAAAAGGATTTTTTCTCAAGTTCAAGCATCTCTTGCCAGGTGTGATATACCCGCAAATCGAAGCTCTTTTTGGTTTCTTCGTCATTAAGAAAGACGGTATCGATCGCGTGGGTAATCAGGTAAGGTTTTTCGTTAACAGGAATGACCAGGAAGATTTTCCGGGTCAGCATTTTGTTGCCAAGGAAGGCGGTGGTCATCGGATTGCGATTTTCATAATCGACTAGAATCCAAGCCTGAGCGTTATTGGCAAGCAGTACTTGGCGGATTTTTTCTAAATTCATGGGATTTTGCCTCCGTGTAATTGTAGCATTTTGCTTAGCGAATAATTAAAATATGACCAATGGCTAATTTATCTAGCGAATACGGGGAAAAATTGAATCACGATCATCCCCTTCCCGAGCACCCGAACCCTCTTTTCCAACGCGACTCTTACGTTTCGTTAAATGGTCTTTGGGATTTCGCTATCACAAAAAGCGCGAAACGTCCGGAGACCTACTCTCAACAAATCTTGGTCCCCTTTGCCGTAGAAACCTCGTTAAGTGGCATTCAGACAAAAGTTAAAAAGAGTGATGTTCTTCATTATCGAAAAACCTTCGATGTCCCAGATGCTTATGTTGGCCATGACGCCATTTTGCATCTCGATGCGGTCGACCAAGTTTGCGACGTTTTCCTTAATGGGCGCTTCCTCGCCCATCATGAAAGCGGCTATTTTCCCATCGCGGCTCACGTTTCTTATTTGCCGAAGAATAACGTCCTGGAAGTCACGGTAAGCGATGATACGGAATCGGATATCTTTCCCCGAGGCAAACAATCCAATGATCCCAGTGGTATTTGGTACACTCCAACGAGCGGTATTTGGCAAAGCGTTTGGATTGAAAGCGTGCCAGATGACGGCTATATCAAATCGGTGAAAGTCGATCCGCTTTTTGATGAACAGAAATTAAAAATCCAGGCTGAATTCATCGGCAATCGCGCCTTCGCAAGCGTCGAAGCATACTATCACGGCCAATTGGTCGCTAAGGGCGCTTTTGATCCTTCTGGAGAATGCGTTTTGGATTTCCATTACAGTTTTTACCCTTGGACGCCAGATGATCCCAATCTTTATGAACTCGTCTTCACGGCCGGTTACGATATCGTTCGTTCTTATTTTGCAATGCGCAAATTCTCGGTCGTTCAACTGGGCGAGGATCATTTCTTTGCTTTAAATAACAAACCGCTTTTCCTGTCAGGCGTTCTGGATCAAGGCTATTGGCCTGAAAGCGGAATGACTCCGCCTTCCCAAGAAGCGATTCTTTTTGATCTCAAACTATTGAAGAAGTGCGGGTTCAACTGCGTGCGGAAACATGCAACGATTGCACCAATGCATTGGTACTGCGCTTGCGACCGCCTTGGCCTTTTGGTTATGCAAGACTTCGTCAATGGCGGGTCTCGTTATTCTTCGTTTTTGATTCACACTCGTCCGCTTTTCCATTTTGATATGTCCGATACCAATCACAAAAAATTGGGGCGGATCCTCGAAAAATCTCGCGATCAATTCAAACTAGATTACCTGGCGACGATCGATCGTCTTTATAATGTTCCTTCGCTTTTTGCCTGGACGATCTTCAATGAAGGCTGGGGTCAATTCGACAGCGCCCTTATCACTGAGGAAGTACGCCATGCCGATTCCACCCGTTTATTGGATACCGCTTCGGGCTGGTATGACAAAGGGTGTGGCGATTTCCAATCCGATCACATTTATTTTTGGACTTTCCTCAATCTTCGCAACGACCATAAACGGGTTCTCGGTTTGAGCGAATGCGGAGGCTATTCTTTGAAGGTTGAACGCCACGTTTATTCGAATCGTTCGTTTGGCTATCGTTATTATCGTTCCTTCACGGCTTATAACGACGGGGTCTCACATTTGTATCGCAAGCGAGTGGTTCCTGCGATCAAGAAACAGGGATTGAATATGGCGATTTTCACTCAGTTGAGCGACGTCGAAGAAGAAGAGAATGGCTTAGTTACCTATGATCGAAAAATTGTGAAAATCAACGTGGCCGATATGCGGAGCCTTAATGTACTCTGTTATGAGTATTTCTATAAGCTTGTCTCTTCGCTTTCCCCCGCGAAGTAAATCTTCATTCGTCCCACTATCCTTTTAAGGATAGCGGCTGGTATAATCTCTTTCATGCAGTCCCCTTTCAAGATTGTTTTCTTCGATATCGATTGGACCCTTTACGACCACAAAAATCATTGCTGGCCCGAAAGCGCTCTTTCTTCGATCAAGAAACTCCAAGCGGAGGGAATCAAAGTGGTTTTATGCACGGCTCGTCCATTCCACAGCCTTGACCGGTTTGGAGTAAACGATCTCGGTATTGCCTGGGATGGTTATGTCTCAAGCGCTGGGGGCGTGGCCTATGCCGATCATCAATATCTCCGCAAACTCCTGATGAAAGATGCCGACGTGGCTTCTTTTATCAAAGCTGCTCATGAGCGCCATTTGACTCTGGAAATCGTTGGACCCCTCGATCGGATTCTTTTATTCCCTCAGACTTATTCTTCGCGCAAGTTTTACCGCGCTTATCACGAGTCCATTCCATCCTTAGGATCTTATAGTGGGCAAGAAGTGGTGGCCTTTAATTTCTTTGCCCCGAAATCGCGAGATAAAGAGATGACGTCTCTATTTCCTCAACTGATTTATTCGCGTTATTTCGATTATGCCGTCGACGTGATGCCGGCCCCGCATCTCAAAGGGGAGGCCTGCGATGACATTTTGCGGCATTATGGTTTCAAGAAAGAGGAGTCCTTGGGTTTCGGTGATGATCTTCAGGACATTTCCATTGCCGAGCATGTGGGCTCTTTCGTTTGCATGGGAAACGGCAAAGACGAGGTCAAAAAAGTTGCAACCTATGTCACGAGCGAAGTCTGGTCCGATGGCGTTTTGCAGGGATTAAAACATTTTGGCCTAGTAGAGTAGTTCGACCTCTTTTGTTTCGCAATCACCCGTTGCGTTACAGCGGGTTTTCTTTTTTCTATGATGTTGGCGTGGAAGGAGAACGCCATGAAATTCACGAGGAAAACGATCAAAGAAGTCGTTCGGGAAATCCGAGATTTAAATTATCATTATCACAATCCCATTCCGGGAGCTTACTATCCGACAAATTCTGTCGAAGAGGTTTATCAAAAGGATTATGCTGAAAGGGATTTATGATTGATTTGGTCGCCGTCGGCAAAAAAATCAACACGCTCCGAAGCCAAAAGAATCTTTCTCAAGATGCTTTGGCTGAAGTTTTGTTGGTTTCTCGCCAGGCCATCAGCGCTTGGGAAACCGGCAAAGCCGCTCCCAGCATCGATAATGTCATCGAGTTATCAAAAATCTTTGGTGTTTCCTTTGAAGAAATCCTTTGTTTGGGCGAGAAGCCCGCTTTAAACCCTGACAATCCTTTTGAGGGGCACGAGCGAGAATTCGTGATGCGTTCCGTTCTCAATGGTTCTATAAAGGCCGATCCCAAAGTCTTATTCCGTTATGCGACGTTTGAAGAAAGATTACGCTTACTTAAAGGAGCGCAAGAAGGGAAGATCAAACTTCCATTAGAAAGCTTGCAAGATCAAATGACGCCAGAAGAAGTTCGCTTATTCGGGAAAGGAGGACACCGCGAATGAATATCAAAAGCATGATTCCGTTTTTGGACGAGGATGAGTTGCATCAGTTAGCTCAAAAAGTCGCCGAGAGTCCCGATGGAAATTATCAGGGTGTGACCTATGGGAACTTATTGCCTTTCTTGGATGAAGAGGACGTGGATTTGCTGATGATTTCGGCTTATTCGAAGGGACAAGATGTTCGCCGGTTTTACCCCTTTGCCAGCGATGATGGACTATCGAAATTGGTGGATGAGATTTTAAAGAACCCCAACTCGAGTTTGCCCCTAAAAGGTTTGCTTCCGTTTCTTGAGGATGGCGATTCTCGAAAAATATTTGATGCGGTCCTCTCCCATGGCGGCTCTTTCGGGGGCTTAAACGCTAGCGACCTCTTACCATTTATGGACGATGACCAGGTGGACCAGCTCTTCCTCGACCAAGCGAAACATCATGACCCGAAAGCCAAAAATACGGCCGCTTTCGCGAGCGAAGACGCTTTTCATGAACTGGTCAAAGAGTACGCCGCCCATCCGGAAGAGTCTTTCGATTTCGACGCTTTTTATCCCTTTATGGATGAAGATGATGTTCGCGCTGTCTTCCAAGCCAGTTTAGGGAAGAAATAGTCTTTTCTTCGATAAGAAGCCCGAAACGGAAAAAGCGATTGCCTTTGGTCTTTCTTTTACTACGTAAACGTGTAATATATCAATCGCAATATGGCAAAACTAGATCAAAGCAAGACGCCCTACGTGGACGCCCTCAAAAAGTACGTCAGTGATGACGTTTCTCCTTTCGACGTTCCCGGACATCACATGGGCAACATCGTCAACGCGGCAACGGAACTCTTCGGTCACGAAGTTTACCGCTGTGATGTTAACGCGCCAATCGGCCTTGATAATTTGGCGAAACCGCACGAAGTCATTCTCGAATCCGAAAAACTTTTAGCCGACGCTTGCGGCGCCGATGAGGCGTTCTTCCTCATCAACGGCACTTCGAGTGGCATCATCGCGATGATTTTGACTGCGGTCAAAGCTGGGGAGAAGATTCTTTTGCCCCGCAACGTCCACAAGTCCATTATCAATGGTCTCATTCTCTCGGGCGCCGTGCCCGTTTACGTCATGCCGGAAATCGATAACGATTTGGAGATTGCCAACCAGCCTTCGCTCGAAGACTGGCGTCGCGCGATTATCCGCAATCCTTCTGCCAAAGCGGTTTTCGTCATCAACCCGACATACTTTGGTGCGGTGGGGCCGCTCGAAGACATCGTTAAATTAGCCCACGAGCATCATATGGCCGTCCTTTGCGACGAGGCCCATGGCGCCCATTATTATTTCAACTGCGATCATTGTCCGATTTCCGCGATGGCGGCCGGCGCCGATATGTCTTCGGCTTCGTTTCATAAAACGGTTGGCTCCTTAACCCAGAGTTCGGTTTTGCTTATGCATACCACCCTCTTCGCTCGGGCTGATGTACAGAAATCCCTCAACATCATCAACACGACGTCGCCCTCAGGTTTATTGATTGCCTCCGTCGATGCCGCTCGGAGTTACATGGCCTCTCAAGAAGGATCCGAAGCGATGTCTCGGACTTACGCTTTGGCCGCTTATGCCCGGAGCGAGATCCACAAAATCCCTGGATTCATTGATGAAGGGCGCGAGCATTTCTTAGCCCATGGGGCTTTTAATTACGATGAGAGCAAATTGGTCATTGGCCTTGACCATTTGGATATTGATGGCTTCCAGCTTTATCACCTCTTAAAAGAAAAATATGAGGTCATGATGGAGTTGGCGGAAACCTATGCGGTCCTCGGTATCTTCGCGATTGGCACAAAGAAGGAACACGTCGATCATTTGATCGCTGCCCTCAAAGAGATTTCGAGAGACCATTACCATCCGGAGATCACGTATCCAGATCACCATTTCGATAATTCGTTCCCTTTTATGCTTGTCCGTCCTCGCGTGGCGTTCCATGCCCCGGGAAAAGTCATTCCGGTCGAAGAGTGCGATGGGATGATTTCCAAGGAACAAGTGATGATGTATCCGCCAGGCATTCCTTTGATCGTGCCGGGCGAAGTTTGGACGAAAGAACTCGTTGAGCGGGTAAAACATTATCAAAACATCGGCATCAAACTACTCTCAGGTTATGAGAACCAATACGAAGTCGTCGACAACGAGAGATGGAATCGCTTCCCCCTTTATGAGAAACGGCTTCAAGACTATTACGAGAACCGTAAAACCATGCCGAGCGCTGATGGCTACCACCTTCCTTTTGAAGGCTTAGCTCACGAGGCGACGATGATGCTGATGCCTTACCGGCAGGATACCTGGCGGCAGAAGGCGGTTCCGGCTCAAGAAACGTTCACTGAAGTGATCAAGGCCATCGCCCAACACGAAAAAGTTGTCGTTGGCATTACGCCATCCCTTTTCCGCAAATTATCTCCGCAATTCTTGGCTATTCCGAACGTTGAACCGATTTCGATTCGTTATAACGACGCTTGGGCTCGTGATAACATGGCCCTCTTCGTGACCAATGGAAAATCGATGCGTTCGGTCGACTTCCGCTTCAATGCTTGGGGCGGCAATTTCGATGGGCTTTACCGCAACTATAAAGACGATGATCGCTTAGCGGCCATTATCTCAAAACGGATGAAGCTACTTTCTTATTATCTTCCGAACTTTGTCTTGGAAGGCGGCAGCATTGCTGTCGATGGTGAAGGAACTTTGATCACCACCGAAGCTTGCCTTCTTTCGAAAGGTCGGAACCCGACTTTCCGCAAGGCCGAAATCGAAGAGGTTCTTCGTGACTTCCTCGGCGTCGAAAAAGTCATTTGGGTGCCCCATGGCATTTACCAAGACGAAACCGATGAACACGTCGATAACATGGTTTCTTTCGTCAAACCTGGCGAAGTGGTCATGGCTTGGTGCGAGGATCCTAATGATCCACAATACGCCTATTGCCAGGCGACTTATGAAGCTTTGGCTGAAGCGGTGGATGCCAAGGGCCGCAAGCTCATTATCCATAAGATTTTGGTGCCTTCGCCTGCCCTCTATTTGAACGCCGATGAAACCAAAGGCCTTGTCAACAACGCTTCAACGTTGGATAAGCGGGAACCGGGTCGGCGCTTAGCGGCTTCCTATATCAATTACTATCAGGGCAAAGACTTCATTATTCTGCCGGCTTTCGGGGTCAAAGAAGACGCCTTGGCCCTCGAAGAGATGAAGAAACTCTATCCGAACAAAGTCATCCATCAAATCCTCAGCAAAGAAATATTGCTGGGTGGTGGCAACATTCATTGTGTTACCATGCAGATCCCTTTAAAGGAGGAGTAAGCGATGTCCATTAAGGTTGCGATTACCCAGTTTTCTATGAGCGAGGTTTATGAAGAAAACCTCGCAAAAGCCGACTCTCTTATTGCAAAAGCCGCCTCAAAAGGGGCACAACTTGTTTTGCTCCCAGAGTTATTCGAAGGGCATTATTTTTGCCAAATCGAAGACTACGCCAACTTCAAACTAGCGGAGGATGCCACCCACAGCAAGACCCTCGCGCATTTTGAAGAGATGGCGAAAAAGTACCATGTCGTTCTTCCGGTTTCTTTCTTTGAGAAAGCCGGTAACGTTTTCTTTAATTCCCTTGGGGTGATCAATGCCGACGGCCATTTATTAGGCATCTACCGGAAGAGCCACATTCCGACTGGCGAATGCTACGAAGAAAAATTCTATTTCACTCCTGGCGACACCGGCTTTATGGTTTTTGATACGGCAATTGGCAAGTTGGGCGTGGCGATTTGCTGGGATCAATGGTTCCCAGAGACTGCGCGTATTCTCGCCTTAAAAGGCGCCGAACTGTTGGTGTATCCGACCGCGATTGGTTCCGAGCCGGTTCTTCCGAAAGACAGCAAGGATCATTGGCGGAACGTCATGAAAGGCCATGCCGCAGCGAACATCATGCCAGTGCTGGCTTCAAACCGCGTAGGCGTTGAAAAAGCAGGCGCCTCTTCAATGAAATTCTTTGGCTCATCCTTTATTGCCGATCAGCATGGAGAATATGCGGCCGAAATGGATCGCGAAGAAGAGGGATTCCGTATCGCGGAGTTCGATCTTGCCAGCATCGCGGACGAACGGCAAAGCTGGGGGGTCTATCGCGACCGACGCGTCGATCTCTATGGCGATTTGCTTCATCTCGACACTTCAAAAAAATAAGACACCTTCGCGGTGTCTTTTTTTAGCCGATGTTCGCTAAGACGATGATGGTGACCAAACAAGCCACCGCAATAATCCCCAAAATTATGGGGAAGATATAGAGAGGATTAAATTTTTTCTTTTTCATAGCGCGCATTTATATTATACTTGCCTCACGACTTTATGGAATGGATCGGTTTATCGTTCATCTACGGCATCGCTCTTGCAATGGATTGTCTTGCCCTCTCCATCACCGACGGACTCTGCTATCAAAACATCAATAAACGCAAATATTTCTTCATTGCCGGCGTCTTTGCTTTAGGCCAATTTCTTTTCCCTTTATTGGGGCATTTTATCGGCTTGGTTGGCAAAACCTATATTATCGAATTTGATAAATACGATCACTGGATTGCTTTCGTTCTCCTTGGCTTCATCGGCGGCAAGATGCTTTTTGAAGGCATCAAGGGCATGGTTAAACCCGAAGAAAGCAAGCCGATGGAATTCACTTATCGTTCGGTTCTTTTCCAAGGCGTTGCCGACTCCATCGATGCCTTGGTGGTTGGCGTGACTATCGGCGCCAACATTCATATCGAAGTGACGGGCATCGCCGACTATCGCCCTTATGTCGCCTTCGCAATCATCGGTTTCATGACCTTCGTTATTTCTTTGATTGGGTTATTTGCCGGCAAAGGCATCTCAAAGTTGCTCAAGGGCCGTTACGAGTTGAGCGAAGTTTTGGGTGGTGTCGTCTTGTTGGTTCTCGCCGTTTTGATTTTGCTGGAAGGTCTTGGTTTCATTGTTTTGTGATTTTTCCCGTATAATGAAGGCGATGGGTTTTTCAAAAGTTTATCTCTTTCTGATTCTTCCTTTGTTTTTAAGCTCGTGCGCCTCGGCGGGGTATTCTTTGCCGAACGCTTCGTCTTCGACGAACGTTTCTTCTTCCTCCTCGGCCGAATCCTCCTCCGTCCAATCGTCTTCAAGCAAAACCGAACCTGATTTGCGGAATAAAATCATTTTATCCTCAGCAAATCCTGTCTCTTTTGAAAACGGGAACGGCTCTTTTGTTTCGGAAAAAATGGCGTTTTCGGTGAGCCGTTGCGAAGCGGTGAGCAATGGATGGTTTACCCTTAAACAAGGTGGTTTTGTTACCAATGTGGCGCCATATGGGCTTTCCTTCTCGACGATCACGGTGGAATATCTTCGTCAGAGTGATTTTGGTTATTTGACCGCTCGGGCGTCTTCTTTCCCGATTACTTCGCCGGAAAATGGGGCTTATGAGATGAGCGGCCACACCAGTTTTACTTTCCCTGGTTCGGCAACAAACACTTACTTCTCGCTTTACGCTCCGGTTGGCTCGTTTGTCTTAACGTCCATTACCCTAACGGGCGTTCCGCTCGAAGCCAACGCCGATACCGCGATCCAAAGTTTGGATTTTTACACGATTAACGATACCCATGGCGCCGCGGTGGAAACCGCATCGAGTTACGAGACAGGAATTACCCGGCTTTCAACTTTTGCCTTAACGACGGAAAGAGCGGCTCCCGAAAGCACGATCTTTTTGAGCTCGGGCGATATGTGGCAAGGCAGCGCTGACAGCAACTTGACCTATGGCCAATTGATGGTGAATTGGATGAATGTGGCAGGCTTTGAGTCCATGGAAATCGGCAATCACGAATTCGATTGGACCGCTTCGCATATTGAAGAAAATGCCCAGCTGGCTAACTTCCCGTTTTTGGGCATTAACATTCTTAATCCTGAAGGGCAACGCCCCGCTTGGGCTCAGCCTTCCAAGGTGGTGGTGCGCGGAGGTTATAAAATTGGTGTCATTGGCGCAATCGGAAAACTTGAGAGTTCGATTGCGGTATCTTCTTTAGGTGGCTACAGTTTCCGCTCAGACTACGCGGATTTGGTCAGCAAAGAGGCTGACCGTCTCCGCCAAGAAGAAGGCTGCAGTTTGGTGGTTCTTTCCATTCATAACGGTTCTTTTGATACGACGTATTGCCACAATATCGATGCGGTTTTCGAAGGCCATTCCCACAAAAACTACGAGAATCGGGACGCCTTTGGAATTCCCCATGTTCAAACCTATGCGAATGGCTCGAATTTTCAACACGTTCGCTTCACCCTCTCGGATGGAAAATTCGTTTTTGACTCTTACGCGTCCGTTCCGTTTAACACATTGTCGGCTTTTGACGAAGAGCCAATGACTTTAGGAGTCTTTGGCTATTATGATGGCAAAAATTCCGTGGTCAAAAATGAAGTCGTAGGCTACACCGCCACCGAGTTGAGCGAAGCCGATATCGCTTCTTATGCGACACAATGTATGTACGATTATTACCGCAATTCCAAATGGGATAGCGCCCTAGCCTTAGCCGTTATCAACAGCGGTGGCGTTCGGGCGAGCATCGCCCCGGGAAACATTACTTATGGCGAGGTCTACGCCGCCTTGCCTTTCGATAACGACAACGTTTTCTGTGCCTGCACTGGCGCGCAGGTCAACTCGTTAATGACCACCAGCGGTTTGGTGACTTATCCGACCAGCGGAAGTTTCGTTGAGACGGAGACTTACCACGTGATGGTTATCTCGTATGTTTCCGAGAAACCTCAATATTCTTATCTCCAAGAAATCTCACGTGACAATTTCCGTCTCCGTGATATTGTTGCAGAAGATTTAAGGAGGCTTCTTCATGCCTAAATTTGCCCTTTGCCTTCAAGGCGGCGGCTCGCGTGGCACCTATTGCGCGGGACCCTTGGAAGTCTTGATGGAAAATGAGCTGTGGGCTGATTTCGTGATCGGGACTTCGTGTGGCGGTTTAATGGCGTGCAACTACGTTTCAAAACAACCTCATCGCGCAATTGAACAAACTCTTTTCATGTGTGATGACAAACTCTTTTTTCGTCCCTTCGATATTTTTTCAAAAAAGAAAACGATGTTCGATTACGAGCATTTGGTCAATGAGATTGGCCATAACGAGATTCCTTTTTCTTTTGATGTTTTTGCTCAAAATCCCTGCAAACTCTACGTGGTTGCCACGAACGCTCTCACGGGAGAAGTCGCTTATTTAGAGAAAAGCGAGCCGGGTTTTCTGCCTGATGCGGTTGCCGCTTCAGCGGCTCTGCCTTTGACGACGCATCCCGTAATGTTCGGTGGCATCCCTTATCTTGATGGTGGGGTCGTATGCCCGATTGGCTACCAGAAGGCCATCGATGAAGGCTATGACAAGATTGTGGTGGTGGCGACTCGGGCGAAAGGCTTTCGAAAATCGCCAATCAAAAAAGCTCAACTCTCTTTGGTTCACCACATGTATAAGGACTACCCAAATTTTTTAAGCATCTATGCGAAGAGTGCAGAAGTTTATAACCAGCAAATGGACGCGATGGACCGGCTGGAGAAAGCGGGAAGGATTTTTGTGATTTATCCGTCCGTTCCACCCAAAGTGAAACATTCGGAGACTGATAAGCGAATCCTTACAAAATTGATGAGTATGGGACGAAATGACACTTTGGAAGCCCTTCCCCAATTAAAAACGTATCTATCAAAGTAATACTTTGATAAGATTAAGGGCAAATGAACAAGAACGACGTTAAGGCCCGCCGGGGCAAAAAAGGACTGATCGATCCCAACCGCACCAAGACGTATGTGGTCTATCATGAGACGGATTTGTTGACCTTTTGCTGTGAAAAAATCCCGAAGCAAAGCCGCCATAACGTTCAACGAATTATCGCCAATCATCAAGTTGCTGTCGGCGGAGCGCCGGTTTCTTTATTTTCTTATAAACTTTTCCCCGAGGACGAAGTCACGATTTCCTGGGACCGGATTAGCAAACACGAACGGCATGATTTGCCGATCATTTACGAAGATGATGACATTATTGCCATCAATAAGCCTTCGGGCCTTCTGTCGACGCCTTCCGACCGGGAAAAAGGCCGGACAGCCTATCGCTTAGTCAGCGATTATGTTACCCAAAAGGATCGCAATAATCGCATATTCGTCGTCCACCGTTTGGATGAAGACACTTCAGGCGTGTTGATTTTCGCCAAGAGTTTTGAAGTACGCGAAGCCTTACAAAATAATTGGGCCGACATCGTCACGAACCGTGGCTATTACGCGATTGTCGAGGGCATGGATATCCCCGATGAGGGTGTTTTAAAAGATTATCTCGCCCAGGATTCAACCTTCCAGGTTTACGTGGTCCGCAATCCTTCCAAAGGGAAGCTTGCCATAACCAAATACAAAAAAATCTCCGCAAAAGCCGGCTATTCTTTGCTTGATGTCCATTTGGAGACCGGTCGCAAAAACCAGATTCGCGTTCAATTAGGTAACATCGGTCACTATGTGATTGGCGATGATCGCTATGGCGAGCCTTCGAATCCTTTGAAACGCTTAGGCCTGCACGCCTATGAACTTGATTTCAAGAATCCCCTTAACAACAAAGAGTACAAACTTAACGCCCCGATGCCACCCGAGTTTAAGAAAATGTTTTTTAAGTCCGATCACGATAAGAAGCTAGAGAGGAGGGACGATTATGGCTCAAGTCAGCGCCCAACGAAAGCAAAACCGCAAAAACGCTAGTCACGCGGCTCTCAAGCATATCGGCGAGAACTATTTAAGCGTTTTGCCGATTATTTTGGTGGTCACGGTTCTTTATTTCGTCCATGTCGATCCGGATTTCACGACTCAGGTTTTCTTGGCCTTCTTGATGTCAGCTGTTGTGATTGGCTTAGGCCTTGCTCTCTTTACCGCCGGCGCCGATCTTTCGATGACGCGCATCGGCACGATCGTCGGCGAAACCTTATTTAAGAAACGGAAGATTTGGCTCATTGTCTTAATGACCTTCATTCTGGGCGTTTTGGTCACCGTCGCTGAGCCGGATTTAAAGGTCATGGCCGATCAAATTCACTGGAATCCGATCGCACTTATTGTTTTCGTTGGTGTTGGGGTTGGCCTTTTCGTGGTCTTTGGCGTTTTGCGGATTCTCTTTAACAAGAATCTCAACATCATGTTCTTGGCTTTCTATGCGATGGTGTTCGCCCTCGCTGGATTAATGAGCGAATCGGGCAAAGGTTTATTCTTGCCGATCGCCTTTGATAGTGGCGGCGTGACCACCGGCCCAGTGACCGTGCCTTTTATTCTGGCTTTTGGCGCTGGCTTGGCGGCATCTCGAAGCGGCAATGGTCGTTCTGGTGAAGACGCTTTCGGTTTGACGGCTCTTGCTTCGGTCGGTCCCATTATTACTGTGATGATCATGTCTTTCTTTTATCCGGTGAATCAGCTCGTTTATGACTGGGAGCCGAGTAAACTGATTGGTATTACTTCTTGGGTGGATTTTTGGCCCGTCTATGGTCAGATTGCTTCTCAGGCGATGCTGACCGAAATTTTGAATGTGGCGATTGCGATCGCTCCGTTGGCGGGTTTTTTCCTGATTTACAATTGGATTTTCGTCCGGATGAGTTGGAAACAAGTCCTTCGCATTCTGGTTGGTTTGATTTACGCCTATCTTGGCTTGGTGATTTTCTTAAGCGCTGTTCAAATTGGTTTCTTGCCGATTGCCCAAGAGTTGGGCTATGCGCTCGGCAATGGAAGCAGCCATCCAGAGTTCTTCCCGCTTGCGATTGGAATCGGTGCTCTCTTCGGCCTCTTTGGCGTGTTGGCCGAACCGGCCGTTCACGTCTTGGTCCAGCAAATCGAGGTTTTGTCTGAAGGAACCATCAAATCGAAGCAAGTCTTATTCATCATGGCGGGATCTATCGGTATTGGTGTCGGCCTCGCAATTATCCGGGCTTATTATGGTTTTAGCATTCTTTATTACATGGTTCCGGGTTACGTGATTGCCCTAGCTCTGACTTTTGTCGTTCCGAAGATTTACACCTCCATCGCTTTCGATTCCGGCGGTGTCGCTTCCGGACCGATGGCCTCAACTTTTGTTATGCCGTTTGCGATTGGTTTTGCTTACGCTTGCCATCCGAATGAACCCAACGCGGTTTTTGCCGATGCGTTTGGCTGTGTCAGCATGATTGCGATGATGCCGCTTATTGTGATCCAACTCATGGGCCTTTATGCCCAGATGAAACGGAGTCTTATTCTCCGGAAGGTTCAAAAGCAGTTTATCGAGCCAGACGATTTGCAAGTCATCCATTTTGCGGAGGCGAGTAAATGAAGCTCTTCATCAAGAAAAGCAAAGTCAAACCGCTTGAGGTCCCGGTGGAGATTCCGACGGATAAGGCCGAAGAAAAAGTTGAAGTTCCAGCCAAAGCCACCTATGAAGACACTCATGTGTTGGAGCGGCTTCAGTTTTTGATTACGATTGTCAATGAGGGCCAAGATTCCGCCATCGTGAAAATCCTGATGGACAATAACACTTCCGTCGCTTTTTCCTCGCACGGAAAAGGTACCGCCTCGAGCGATCTTTACGAGGTTTTTGGCTTAAGCAATAACAACAAACACGTTATTTTCTCTATAATTAAAGAATCCGCTTGGCCCGTCATTAAGAAAGGAATTCAAGAGCGCTTTGCGATTTCCGATTTCGCCAAAGGATTAGCGGTCTTGATTGATGTGGATTCCGTTTGTGGCGTTTCCGCTTATAAATTCCTGTCGAATACGCGAACCCTGAACGAAGGGAAAGGAGTTAAGCCTATGGAAGCAATTGACAAAAAGGACAACTATGAGGTGATCATGGCCATCGTCAACGATGGTTTCACCGATCTCGTCATGGATGCGGCGAAAAAAGCCGGTGCTCGGGGTGGCACAATTTTGACTGCTCACGGAACGGGCAATAAAGATATCGCCAAGTTCTTCGGCGTGGTGATCACTCCGGAAAAACAGATTGTCATGATTTTGGTTCCCCACGCGATTAAAGATAAAGTCATTGAATCGATTTATAAGGAAGTCGGCATCAATACCAAAGGCCAAGGCATCGCGTTCTCCTTCCCGTGTAACGATGTCGTTGGCATCGTGACCGACGCAAAACCTGTGAATAACGAAAACCCTGCAGAAGCCTCTTCGAATTTGCAAAAAGCCGATAAATAAGGAGCGATATGGCAGAAGAAGCAACCCTTTCACAACTTCGAAAAGAACAGAAGAGCAACTCTGTTTCTTCGCAGTTCCATAAGAAGACGCCTTGGCTCTTTAACTGGAAGAGCTTGTTTTACTTCTTCTGGTTTGTCTTTTTCCTTGGCGCCTTGTGGATGGGTTACTCGCTGATCAACAACAGCATGACCCAGCTTTATGGTTGGGACTATACGTGGCAATACATTGAGTTTGCCTACGATTATTGGGATACGTGGCGCGGTTTCTTCAAAACCGGATATTTCCAGCTTTACAGCACGGACACGTTCCTTGGCGGCGATAACATCGGTTCCAATTCTTACTATGGGCTTTTCGATCCGTTCTTATTCATTTGCTACATCTTCCCGCGAGCTTGGGTCCCTCAGACCTTTGCCACGGCGACGATTATTAAAGTCAGTGTTTCGGCGTTATTGATGCGGGCCTATCTCAAGTACATGGGCTGCCAAGAGACGACTTCCCGACTTGGCGCGGTCGCTTATGCGTTCTGCGGTTATGTGAATTTCTTCGTTGGCTATCCTTCCTTCGTCACCGTCTCGGCCTTCTTGCCCCTCGTTCTTTTGGGCATCGAAAAGGTCATTAAAGAACGGAAGACGTCATGCTTGGTTTGGGGGCTCTTCTTCTTGGGCGTTTCCTCATTCTTCTTCCTTGTCGTCGTTTCGATTTGGGGTGTGATTTACGCCTTATGGCGTTTCTTCTGGACCCTCAAGAGCCGCAAAGCCAAAGAGAATTGGCTCGTGGTGGCGGTGGGCATCGGCGCTTTCGCCGTTGGCATCTTGATGTCCGCTTGGACGCTCTTCCCTTCGCTGCGGCAAAGCACTCTTTCCGGTCGTACGACCTCGATTGGATCGCTTTATTTGGCTCAACTTAAAAACAGCCTTAAAAACTTTGATCTCAAAACGTTCTTTGGACTATTGTTTTCTGAAGTCGGGGGCAATAACGCCCGCGAGATCCAGCCTTTGACTGGCTTCTTCTTCCCGACCGTGAACTATCTTTGGTCGCCGTTAATGACGGGGACCACTTCGAACCACTATGATTCCTGGACTTCTTCGCTTTACGTCTACACCCCATTTTTGATTCTTTTCTTCACCGCTTTGGTTTCCTCGATTCGGCGCAAACAAGTTTCGCATCTTGTCGCCTTTGCTCTTTGTTGTTACCTCCTTTTCACGAATTTCGCCTATTTCTTCTTCTATGCTTTCACCGGCGATGGTTATGGGCGCTGGTACATCGTCTTGATCCCGATCATCATTTATTATGCCGGCCAAGAACTCGACCGTCTTAAAGACGAGCCAAAATGGGTTTTGCCTACGGGCTCAATGGTTTCACTGTTTTTAACGATTTTGACGTGGGTTTTGACGGTGGTTTTGGTGAAAAATCAAACTTTTTCCAGCAATGGTTTCACCTATGTCCAGCCTGGGTATTACGTTCCGGGCTATGTTGAAGAAAATGGTGTTATCTATTCTTGCCTTTGGGTGGTTTATTTCCAGATTGCTTTGGTTTTGGCCGAAGGGATCGTGATGTTCTATTTCCAACACAAAAAATATTTCTGGGCAATTCTTTTGGGCCTGGTTTCCGTTGAGGTAGTGATTTGGGGCAATTGTTCGTTTGCTTATGGCTCTTCCTGGTCCTTCAAAAACAATCTCGACGGCGGCGTTGAAACTTCACAAACCCTAACGAATGATTTCGCCAAGATTAACTCGGAAGATTCCTCCTATTATCGTTCCTATCTCGACACCCAGAATTCGGTCAATGCCCAAAGCCATTATGACTTCAATGGCACCTCCACCTTCCATTCGCTCTATAACTTCGATGTCGCTCAATTGGCCCGTTATTCCCACATGACGAGCAATTACACCTACGATAAGACGGCCTATTCCGGCGTTTACCACGACGTCAGCTGGACCGCGTATTATGGCAACAAGCGTTTCGGCGCTGATACGGCCTTAGGCATGAAGTATTACGTGATTGAGAAAGATCCGTATTCGGGCACCGATTGGAACAACGTTGCTGATAACGTTCCGTTTGGCTCCGAGCTCGTCCAAGGCGAGCGAAATAAAGATTCGTATTTGGTTTATCGGAACACCAACATCGGTGATGCAACCACCTCGATGGTGGGTCATGCGGTGGATTCAACTTATCTCTATAAGGCGGGCACCGGCTCTTACATTAACGAGGATACGTTCTATACCAACGGCGGTGGCCATAGCACGACCAGCGACTATGAAATCATCCGCAACGAAGGTCTTTATCTCAATGGCGCTATCATTAAAAATGATGATGTTACCGCCTTGGAGGATTCAGGTTTTACCGTTAACGAAGGTTTGCCAAATTACACCACCGTCAGCGGGATGCAGCCGGTGAGTTTCTTGGGCAAAAAAGTCACGACGGATTATGGCTACTTCACGAACGAAGAAGGTCCGGCCGCCTTCTTGACGAACTCCAAACGCGTCACGAAGACCGAGGATTTCAACCCTTCGACTTACTACAACCCGTCCATGACGTATCTCTCCGATTTCGATAAAGTCGTTTTCTATCCGAAGAGTGGCTGGGGTCAAGCCTTCAACACCGATCCCAATGGCGCTTATTTCCTCATGTCGTATCTTGGAGCCCATACCCGGGTTTATATGATTGGCGACACGGTTGAAAATGGCGTGACGAAAACCGATCAGCTTCTCTGCTATGAATATAAGATGATCCGCAATTACAACTGGTATGGCGGGAATGGCGACCAAGGGGGCAATGCTTTATTCGGCTTCTATCCGCGTGGCATCGTTCGCTACATCGTTCTTTGCTCGATGCCTTCCGATTATGGCGTGACGACGACTTTGCCAAACTTCATCCGTTTTTACATGATGGAAAGAAGTGCCTATGATGCCCAACTTCAAACCATCAAAGACAACGCGTTAAAGAATGTGAATCATTGGACCGATAACTTCACCTGCACGAGTGACTACAGCGAGAAGAAATTGGTGGTGACTTCGATTGCCTATGATGCGGGCTGGCGCGTTTACGCGACGGACGCCGCAGGCAAAACAACGCAATTGCCGACCTATAAGCTCGATGGCGGCTTCGTGGGCTTTGTGGCTCCTGCAGGCGAAACCTCCTATCATCTTTTCTTCCAGACCAAGTATCTTAAAGAAGGCGCGCTTCTGGCGATGGCTGGCTTTGGGATGTACGCCCTTTATGAAGTCATCATGTTCGTTCGTGAAACGAAGCGAGAGCATCGGGCTTTAGGAATCACCATCGAACGGAAGCCCTTTGAATTCTTCTTCAAGAAAAAGAGCGAAGACGCTTCGTCCTCGCCCCATAAGCCTAACGCCCCTTAATCGAGGCTAAGTAGATTGCATAAACGCGGTTCTTCGGAATCGCGTTTTCTTGACTCACGTCTTTGACGGCGTCTTTGCCGCTTTCTTTTTTCATCTTTTCTTTCAAAATCCCTGCAATCTCCTCATCGGTGATTTCTTTTTTGACGAGTGGAGCCCCGCTGACGATCAAAACCATCTCGCCGATTAACGTGGCGGGATCAAGGGTGGCAATCTCGCCTAAACTACCACGAATATATTCTTCGTGGGTCTTCGTAAGTTCGCGGCATAAGCAGGCTTCTCTTTTCGCTCCAAGGATTGCGGAAACGTCTTTGAGCATCTCGTCGATCCGATGAGGCGATTCGTAAAAAATCAGCGTCGAGGGAAAATCAACGAGCGAACGTAATTCAGCTTTTCGTTCTGTGCTTTTTGCCGAGAGAAAGCCATAAAAATAGAAGTGATCAGCATTGAGCCCTGAGCCCACCAAAGCGCAGATGCCAGCGCTCGGGCCATTGATCACGGCCACTTTGATGCCTTCTTTGATGCAGCGCGATGCCAAGCGATTCCCCGGATCGGAAACCACGGGGTATCCGGCATCCGAAACATAGGCGACTTTCTTGCCCTCTTTAAGGAGAGCGACAATCTTGTCTGCCGCGCTTTCTTCGTTGTGTTCGTGACAAGAAATCAGAGGCTTATCAATTGAAAATCTCTGCAAAAGCAGCCCGGAATTGCGAGTATCCTCACAAGCGACGTAGTCCATGCTCTTCAATATTTCGATGGCGCGGGGCGGGAATTCGCCGAGATTGCCAATCGGGGTCGCGACCAAATAAAGAAGGGGCGAATTCCCTTCATAGTTCAGTTCGCGGTTGATCATGATTGTTCCTTAAGCGTTGGGGCTTTTCGCTCCTGTGGTGGGAGCAGGGGTCTTTTTGGCCATCGAATTGAAATCATCGAGCGAAATGAATTCGTAGCCTTCAGCATTTGAAACTTTGACACTCCGAGCCAAGACATTGTAGGTTTCGACGGTGTAGTCGACGCCGTTGTGGTGAATGACGGTTCCAATCCGCGGGAAATCTTTTTTGGCTTCGGTATAGAGGTCGTCTTCATAAGATAAGCAGCAGATGAGCTTTCCGCATGCTCCCGAGAGCTTCGGAATATTCAGAGTAAGCATTTGGTTTTTGGCACGCGAAATCGAAATCCCATCAAAGGAATTCAGGAAGGTCGCGCAGCAAAGCGGGAGTCCGCAGATACCCATGCCGCCAACCATCTTGGCTTTATCGCGCGAGGCAATTTGGTGTAGTTCAATCCGGCAACGAAGTTGCGGGGCTAAAATCCGGAGCAATTCGCGGAAATCAACCCGGCCATCGGCAGTATACGTAATCGTCACTTTGGTGCCATCAAGCGAGAAGGACGAGGTCAAAAACTTCATGGCCAAGCCGAGCCGCGCCGCTTCTTCGCGGGCGATTTCTAAGGCCTGCTGAGCTTCGCGAATCGATTCGTTATAGTCTTGAAGATCCTCGGGAGTCGGCCGGCGCAAAACCGGTTTCAAATCCAAATGGGAAGAATAATCCTCGATCGGCAAAAGGGCGGTTGAAACGATGCCGATTTGCAAACCGGAAACATTTTCAACGACGACTTTATCGCCCACGCGCAAATCACCGATGTGGGTCGAGTAGTAATACGATTTTCCGACGCCTTCGTAACGGATTCCGACAAAATAACGATCTTCCATTTCTGAAATCATGGCTCACTCCTTCGTCAAATAATTGGCTAAATGCTCTAATAATAAGGACACGCTGATATTTAAATCGAGTTCCCCGCGGCAGCGCATAATTTCGAGCAATGACTCCGAGGGATGACGTAACGTGTGAGAAATCGGCTCCAATAGTGTAGCATAACTGGAGAGTTTAATGGGCCGATTTTCTTTGAGGAGCAGGAGGTCTTTAAAGGCTAAAGAAAGCATATCCAGGTAATAACGGGCATCTTCTTTTTTGCCAATGTAGGGGATGATGTTTTTCTCAAAAGCATAAATCGCGGCGCTTCGGGTTTTACCCAAAGCAGTCAAAGAGGCTTCAAAAGCTTTCTTCGCCGCGGCGTAGCCTTCATCCTTACTTTCTAACGAAATGAGTTCTCCGCTGTTGCAGAAATACGCCAATAATTCTGCGTCTTGTTCTTCGATGCCAAGGGCTTTCGCTTCGGCGATAACTTCATCACGTGGGGCCAATAACATTCGCATGCTTTCGCAGCGGCTCACGATGGTCGGCAAAAGCCGTGCCTCGTTCTCCGTTGTCAAAATGGCGTAGGTGTTTTTATTGGGCTCTTCGAGGAATTTGAGTAAAGAGTTCACTGCTTCCACGGTCATATTTTCGACCAGGTGGATGATATAGACCATGATGCCTTTTTCTTCTAGCGGCGTCTTTGAAAAATCGCCAAGAATCTCTTGGACGTCGTCTTTTTTGATGCTGTTTTCTTCACCATCAAGGAAGATGAAGTCGGCATAGGTTCGATGCTCGATTCGAGTGCAGGTTAAACAGGTCTCATCCGCCAAAGGATCGGGATGATCGCAAAGGATGGATTTGGCCAAGAAGAAGGCGGTTTCTTTTAAAGGGGCTCCCGCTTCACCCGAAAGCAGATAAGCGTGGGCGAGGCGATGAGAGGCAAAAGCATGAGAAAAAGTTTTCCAAACGAGCGGTTGCTTATTCTCCAAATACCCGGCGAATTTCATGATTTTAAACGAGCCTTGATTTCGTTATAAGCGGCTTGGTAGACCGCCTCAGGAGACTGAGAGGCATCAATCGTGAAATAACGTTTCGGAAAACGTTTAGCCAATTCCTGAAAGGCCGAACGAACTTGGTTATGAAACGAGAGTTTTTCGACGTCGAGTCGGTTGACTTCTCGGCCGGAATTGGCGGCGATTCGAGCGAGACCAATTTCAGGCTTGATATCAAAAAACAACGTCAAATCGGGCTCTAATCCTTCGGTGGCGAAAAGATTCATGGCCAAGACATTATCGATGCCTAAGCCCCGAGCCCCGCCTTGGTAAGCCAAAGAGGAATCAAGGTAACGGTCGCAGATGACGATTTTGCCCGCTTTTAACGCTGGAAGAATTTTTTGGACGATATGCTGACGGCGGCTAGCGGCATAAAGCAGAGCCTCGGTTCGCGGATCCATGTCAGTGTTTTTCTTGTCGAGAATCACGTTGCGGATCTCTTCGCTGATTGGGGTTCCGCCTGGTTCGCGGGTTAAAACGACCTCATAACCTTCTTTTTCTAATTGGGCGACAATTTTACGGATTGCGGTGCTCTTGCCCGAGCCTTCTCCGCCTTCAAAGGTAATGAACATCAGAGTTTCTTCCTTCCTTCAAACGCTTTGCTGAGCGTTAACGAATCGGCATAGTCGAGTGAGGAGCCCATCGGCAAGCCATAGCCCAAACGGGTGGTGGTAACTCCTTTGCCCTCGAGAAGCTTGGCCACGAATAGAGCGGTGGTCTCGCCATCGAGCGTGGGGTTGGTTGCCAAAATCACTTCTTTGACCCCGTCTTGTTTGACGCGGGCCAAGAGACTATCGATCGCCAAGTTTTCGGCACCGATGCCCTTAGAAGCGGATAAGACGCCACCAAGAACGTGGTAAACGCCTTGGAATTTGGCCATTTTCTCAATGGCCAAAGCGTCTTTGACGTCGCTCACGACGCAGATGGTCTGGTGGTCGCGCTCTGGATCAAGGCAAATCTCGCACTTTTCGCCTTCGGTATAAAGCCCGCACACAGGGCATTTATGAACTTTCTTCGTCGCGTCTTCAAGCGCTTTGGCGAACTCGAGCGCATCGTCTTGACGCATAGCTAAAACGGCATAAGCCATCCGCTCGGCTGATTTGACGCCGACGCCGGGCAGCTTAGAAAAAGAATTGATTAAGGCGTTTACGCTCTGAAGTTCCTTCATTAGAAAGGAAGAGCTCCTTTTTGCCCAGTGATGCGCTCATCGACGGCATCGGAATCTTTTTTGATGGCTTCGAGAGCTTCATTGATGGCCATCGCGAGGGTGTCCTCAATCATCTCTTTATTGTCGGCGGTTAACGCCGAAGCTTCAATTTTCACAGCAGAAACCGTCCGGTTTCCCTTTAAGGTCACCTCAACGATGCCGGCTTTCTTGACGGTGTAATCTTTGGCATCGAGCTCTTGATGGGCTTTGGTTAATTCCCGTTGCATCCGCTGAGCTTGGGCCAACATTTGTTGCATCTGATTCATATTATTTTTTGCCTCCTATTGGCAAATTCAATTGAACTTCCGCTTTCTTGGGAAGTTTATTGATCTGTTGAAGATTGAAGAACGCCGCGGTCAGACGGTTGGCGTCGATGCGGTCGATCGCGTAAACGAAGACATCCCGTTGAATCACTTCTTTTAAAAGTTCTTCGAGCGGTTGCTGGTTCGCCATGATGTTGGCTTCCTTTTTCCGTTTGGTGAAGTTATAGGAAAGAATGATGGCGTCAGGGCAAATGCAGAAAGGATGGCCATCGGCTAACAGCGAAGCCAATGCACCAATCTTGGGGTCGCCCCGCAAATCGGAGAAATGGTGCCATTTGCTTGCTAACGATGTTCGTTCGCTTTTGTCGGCGAGGACCATGATTTTCACGATTTCTTCATCGGGAAGCTCGAATTCCATACCTTCTGTGGCGATGGCTGGTTTCAAAATATTCGAAATATTGATGGTCGTGGTGGGGCGGCTGGTCTCCGGGAGCGGCTCTTCTTTCTTCGGAGCGGGGGCCGGAGTTTCTTTCTTCACGGGTTTTGGCGTAACGGGGGCTTGGTCGATAGGGTGGTCGTTCTCGAAAAGAAAATCTGGCGGAAGTGTTTCATCGGCTTTTTGCAGAGATTTTTCTTTTTCGGGTTCGACTTTGACCTCAGGAGCGGAGGCCACAGGAATCACTGGAGCGGTAGGAGCCCGCGTCACGGTTGGAGTGACTTTCTTCTCTTCGAGGGATTCTGGCTTTGCAATGATCGTTTCGACTTTTGTCTCCTCGATCTTTGGGGTAACGACTGGGGCTTTCGTCTCCTCCGATGGTTTCTTCGCCTCTTCAACTTTAACTGGTTTTATGGGCTTTTCTTCCACTTTTGTCGGCTTAATCGGCTCGTGAATAAAGCCTTCTTCTTTTTGGTCAAGACTGGCCAAGCGGAGCAAGGTCAATTCGAAAAGGCTTCGAACATCGCTGACATTCTTGAAATCATTCTGAGCGGTTAAGAGAAGCGAAATCATATCGTTGCATGAAGCTGGGCCGATGCTCTTAGAGAGATTTTGAGCCTGTTCTGCAGAGATTTCTTCGATTAAGGTGCTATCGCCAGTCTTCTCGTAAATCAAAAGGTCCTTGAGGACGGAAATGAGATCGGCGACTAAGCGGCGGACGTCGATTCCTCCTGCGACGAAGGATTCGGCTTTGGTGATGACCGCGGCGACATCGCCTTGTTTTAAGGACTGGAGCAAAGCGATTTTTTCTTCGAGCGAGGCGAGTCCATAAATGGCCAAGACGTCTTTTTCGTGAAGTTGATTGCCCGAATAAGCGAGGACTTGATCGAGGATCGAAAGGGCATCGCGCATGCCGCCATCGGCCAAAGCGATGACCGCGCGGATTCCTTGCTCATCGTATTCCGTTTTTTCTTGAGTTAGGACTTCGACGAGTTTGCCTCGCATTTCTTCATCGGTTAATTTGGAGAAGTCAAAACGCTGGCAACGGGAAAGAATGGTCGGTAAGACTTTATACGGTTCCGTGGTGCAAAGAATAAAAATGACATTCTCGGGGGGCTCTTCAAGAGTCTTGAGCAAAGCATTGAAAGCTCCCGTCGACATCATATGGACTTCGTCGATGATATAGACTTTGTATTTTCCTTTAATAGGAGCGTATTTGACTTTATCGATCAAATCCCGAACCTGGTCTACGCCGTTATTGCTGGCGGCGTCAATTTCAATGACATCTGGGTGGCTGCCTTCGGAAATGGCTAAGCAGTTGGAGCAGTGGTTGCATTGATGACCTAAGCCTTCTTCGCAATCAAGAGCTTTCGCAAAAAGACGGGCCATCGTGGTCTTGCCCGTTCCTCGGGGTCCCGCAAAAAGATAAGCATGCGCCATCTTTTGGGTGCTGAGGGCATTTTTCAAGGTGCGGACAATGGCTTTTTGACCAGCAACTTCTTCGAAGGTCTGCGGACGGTAAGTGAGATAAAGAGCTTTGTATGACATGGCTAAGAACGATTATACCTTTATCGCTTTCTTCTCACTAGTGAGAATGTGCTCTTTCTCCACCTATCGGTAGAACTCTCTTCCGTGGTATAATCCGAGCGCACCGAGGTAAGTTATGGAAGAAAGCATGCGGAATCGTCTCGAAGTGGTGAAGAAAAGATTCGCCGATCTGGAAACGGAGTTAGCGGATCCCGCTTTGAATAACGATATTCCGAGGCTGACCTCTCTCTCGAAAGAAAGAGCGTCTTTGGAAGACGAGAATAGCCAATACCTCCGTTATGTGAAACTCGAAAGCGACCTTAAAGACGCGATGGATATCATCAATGGTTCCGATCCGGAGATGGCTGAGATGATGAAAGAGGAACGCAAGCACATCGAAGCCGAGATGGAAGAGTTGGAAAAAGAGTTAAAACAAGAGCTGATTCCCGTCGATCCAAATGACAAAAAGAACATCATTGTCGAAATTCGTGGAGCCGTCGGTGGCGACGAAGCCAATATTTTCGCTGGGGATTTGCTTCGGATGTATACCCGTTATGCCGAATCGCAAGGCTGGGCAATCCAATACGTCGATGGCGAAGAGGGCGGCGCTGGCGGTTATTCCTATGTTTCGTTCATGGTCAAAGGCGAGAACGTCTACTCTAAACTTAAATTCGAAAGCGGCGCCCACCGGGTTCAGCGGGTTCCGAAGACCGAAGCTGCCGGCCGCATTCACACTTCGACCGCAACGGTCCTTGTGATGCCCGAAGCCGAAGAAGTCGATGTCAAAATCAATCCTGCCGATTTGAAGATTGATACTTATCGTTCGCAAGGCGCAGGAGGCCAAAACGTCAACAAGACCGAGTCCGCGGTTCGGGTCACCCATATTCCGACGGGAATCGTTGTCAGCTGCCAAACCGAGAAAGCCCAATTGCAGAACAAGGAAATTTGTATGCAGATGATCCGGGCGAAGGTTCAGGATTTTTATCAGTCGAAGCAAGACCAAGCCCGCGATTCCGAACGAAAGCTTAAAGTCGGGACGGGGGAGCGGAGCGAGAAGATTCGGACATATAACTACCCGCAAAACCGGGTGACGGATCACCGCATTGGTTTTACGACCAACACCTTGGACCGCGTAATGGAAGGCGAGCTTGAGCCGATTATCGAAGCGCTCATCCATTACGACCAAGAGCAGAAAATGCTTGAGGAAGACCATGCCGAGCATCGGTGAGGCTTTGCGTCAGGCGACGAGCGAATTGAAGAGCTACGGGATTTTAGCCCCGGATCTCCGTCTTTTAGTCATGCACGATGAGGGACTGCAAGAACAAATCGACGTGATCATCAACAAGGATAAGCCGATGAAGAACTACCCCCTCTTTTTGGAGCAGATCGAGCGGCTTAAAAAAGACGAGCCGGTCGAATACATCATTCACGAAGCGGACTTTCTCGGTCGCCATCTCTACGTCGATGAACGGGTTTTGATTCCGCGGAGCGAAACTGAAGAACTCGTTTCGCATATCAGCGAAAAGATCGGAGATTTCTATGATCCCCGAAACTATTTGGTTTGCGCGGATATCGGCACTGGCAGCGGAGCGATTGCCTTGGCCTTAAAGGACGCCTTTCCTAATTGGCTTCTAGTCGCAAGCGATATCTCTTCGGATGCTTTGGCGGTAGCCCAGAAGAATTTCAAGGATTCAGGCTTGGCTATCGATAGCTATTTAGGAGATGCTTTAACGCCTTACATTGAACATAAACTCAATCTCGATATCTTGGTTTCGAATCCTCCGTATATTCGTGACCCGAAAGATGCTCAAGCCTCGGTCCGCAACTTCGAACCCGCTCAGGCTTTATGGCTCGAGGAAGGGAATTCGGTCTACGATAAGGTGTTCCGGGATTATCAAAAGGTCAAAAGAGGCTCATTATATATGGCGTTTGAGATCTCTCCGGATTTGGAAGAGTGGCTCAAAACATTGATGAGCCGATATCTCAAAGACTACGAAGCCGAGTTTGTGAAAGATCTGAATGGGTTGACGCGTTTCCTGTTCGTTTATTTAAAATAAAGGAGCATCTTTATGGAAAAATTAACAGAAAAAGATGTTAAAATCGCTGCAAATCTCCTTCGGAATGGCGAAATCCTCGTTTTCCCGACCGAGACGGTTTACGGTATTGGAGTCGTCTATGACTCGAAAGAAGCGTTCACGCATCTGGTCGAGACTAAGAAACGTCCGCCTTCGAAGCCCTTCTCGTTGATGTGCTCGAGCTTGGAGCAAGCCTTTTCTTATGTCAGCGTCGGTCCGAAGGCTCAAAAGGTCATGATGAAATTCTTGCCCGGGGAGTTGACGGTCTTAGTGCACGCGAAGAAGGATTTGCCTGAACACGTGACTTTAGGCACAGGCATCATCGGCATCCGGGTTCCGGATTCGCCTTATGTGAAGAAACTCATTTCGGCGGTAGGAAAACCTTGTCTTGTCACTTCGGCGAATATTTCGGGTCAGCCGACTTCGACGAATTACCAAGAAGTCTTGCAAGTGTTTGATGGCGTTGTTGGCGGCATTGTCGAAGGCAAATGCACTTCTTTGGTCGCCAGCACCATTGTTGATTTAACGAGTGAAGATGAGATTAAACTAATTCGCGAAGGGCCGATCCCCTTCGCTCAATTGGAAGAGGCATGGAGGAATTAATCATGAAAATTGCCTTAGGTAGCGATCACGCTGGTTTTCTCTTAAAAGAAGAAATCAAAAAGCACCTCGTTGAAAAAGGTTACGAGGTCATTGATGAAGGCACTCATAGCGAAGAGCCAGCCGATTATCCTTTATATGGTGCGGCCGCGGCTAAAGACGTCGCTTCGGGCAAAGCCCAGTATGGCGTCGTAGTGTGTGGGAATGGCGAAGGGATTTGCATGACGGCGAACAAGATTAAAGGAGTTCGCTGCGGCATTGCTTATAGCGATTCGACGGCTGAAGATATCCGGGCGCATAATAACGCGAACATGATATCCTTTGGCGGGCGGACGATGGCGGTGAATGATGTTTTGCGTCGTCTTGACGTTTTCCTCTCAACGGATTTCTTGGGCGGACGCCATGAGCGTCGCGTGAATGAAATCACCGATCTCGAAAAATAATTTCTTTTTTTGAAGAAACAAGAAGGGCAGATCAAATCGGCCCTTTTTCTTTTTGCAAAAAACTCGATGGGCAAAATCGTTCCTGACTCGTCTATTAAGAAGTGATGGGACTAGAGGAGAGATTTATTTGCCCCCGTTGTGGAAACGAGGATCCGAAGTACATCGGCATGCGGAACGGACGGCCTTATTGCCGAAAGTGTATTTCCTTCATCGGTACGAAGGCGACTAGGCTTCCTTCTAATCCCAAGACGGTCGAGTTGAATTTGCATTACAGTCTTTCAAACGAGCAAAAAGAATTATCGAACAAGATTATCGCCAATTACCATAACGGAATTGATACCTTGGTTTATGCCGTCTGCGGGGCGGGCAAGACCGAACTCAGTTACGGTGTCATTGCTGAAGCCCTCCGTTTGGGCCATCAAGTAGGATTCGCTCTGCCTAGAAGGGACGTCGTGGTCGAACTATATTGGCGAATCAAGGAAGCCTTTCCGCAAAATCGAGTGGTGGCAGTCTATGGTGAGCATACCTATGCGCTTGAGGGTGACATTATCATCTTGACTACTCATCAGCTCTATCGTTATCCGAATTACTTTGATCTTCTGGTCATGGACGAAATCGACGCCTTCCCTTTTAAAGGAAACGACCTTTTGATTGCGATGTATCACGCCTCCTTAAGAGGACATTGCGTGATGATGTCGGCGACCCCCTCTAAAGAAATCCTCTCTGAGTTTCATTCGCCTGGTCATGATGTCGTGGAACTTCGGACGCGTTTCCACAAACACCCCATTCCAGTTCCGGTGATTGTTTTGAAAGCTAAAACCCTGCAAATCCCATTTCTTTTATCGAAATTGAAGCGATATCGCATCATAAATAAACCTTGTTTTGTGTTCGCCCCGACCATCGCCCAGTGCGAAGAGCTTTATTCGGTGATCGCTCTTTTCGCAAAAGGCGGCAACTATGTTCACTCGCAACGTGAAGGGCGGGAAGAAATCATCTCCGATTTTAAGAAAGGGGGCTATCGCTACCTTATCACCACTTCGGTGCTGGAGCGGGGCGTGACAATCAAAGACCTTCAAGTCATCGTGACTTCGGCGGATGAGGCGAAGATTTATTCTTCTTCGACTTTGATTCAAATCGCCGGTCGGGCGGGTCGCAAAATGGACGCCCCCGATGGCGAAGTGATTTTCTTGGCGGAAAAGCCAACGGAGGAAATGCAAAATGCCATCCGAGAAATCGAATTCTGCAACACCTTTTTGTAAGGTTTGTTTTAAAGCCTTTTCCGCCCCAAGTTGGCGCCGATTGTTTGGCGAAGAGGTACCCCTGTGCGGAGATTGTTTTCATAAGATGGGCCCCAAGATGAGATTATGGAAAGAAGATGGTTTTGAGGTGCGGTCCCTGTATTTATACCACGAAGAGATTCGTAGTCTTCTCTATCAGTTCAAAGGCTGCGCGGATATCGAACTCGCTCCGATTTTCCTGGCTTATCAAGCACCGTTACTTCGCTTGATTTATCGTGGCTACACCATCGTTCCCGCACCTTCGTTTGCCTCGAAAAACGAGGCGCGGGGTTTTAATCATGTGGAGTTAATGTTCGAATGCCTTCACCTTCCTTGGCTCAAGGCCATTGAGAAACTTGACGATATTAAACAGGCCAACCTTCATTACCGAGATCGGCAAAAAATCGGAGAACATCTTCGTTATGTCGAAGGGGTTTCCGTTCAAAACAAGAAGATTCTTTTCGTTGATGATTTATTTACCACTGGAGCAACAGCAAAAGCCTGCTGTCACCTTTTGAAAGATCATGGGGCAAAGTGCATCAAAATTCTTGTGATGGGTTATACCCCAGAACGTCAAGCGAAAGAAGACGATCGCGAAAAACCAAATTGAAGCCAGAAAAAAGAGATAAATGTCAAAAAGAAATGGGATTTGCAAAGATATTGAAAAAACTCTACCTGAATTTCTCATTTTTGAAACAAATTCGCTGTCGGGTTTCATTGCTTACCATCTATGGTAATGATATTATCTTTAAGCGCAGTTTTTAGGGAGATTATCGTGGCCAACATCATTGAAAAAATATTCCATCTGGAACAAAAAGAGTTGAACAAGTATGCCCGTGAAGCGGATCGGGTGGTTGCTTTGGAGTCGGAAATCGCCGCGTTAAGCGATGACGAGCTTAAAGCCAAAACACCGTATTTTCAAAAGAAACTTGCCGATGGTACTCCGCTTGAAGAAATCAAATACGAGGCTTTTGCCGTTGCGAGAGAAGCCGCTTGGCGTGTTTTGAAGCAAAAGCCGTTCAAAGTTCAGATTATCGGCGCTTTGGTTCTCAACAATGGCGATATCGCCGAAATGAAGACCGGCGAAGGCAAGACCTTAACCGCGACAATGGCCGTTTATCTCAATGCCTTGACGGGCAAAGGCGTTCACGTCGTTACCGTTAACGAATACCTGGCTCAACGTGACGCGAACTGGATGGGTGAAATCTATCGTTGGTTAGGCCTCACGGTTGGCTGCAACTTAGCCAAAGAGACGACTGAAGAAAAGAAAGCCGCTTACGCTTGTGACATCACCTACACCACGAACTCCGAATTAGGCTTCGATTATCTCCGTGATAACATGTCGCCGGATCTTGCCGGTCGCGTATTGCGCGGTCTTGCCTTTACCGTCGTCGATGAAGCCGACTCCATTTTGGTCGATGAGTCACGTACTCCGTTGATTATTTCTGGTGGCAACCGCGCGGCTGCTTCGCAATATCAGGTCGCCGATCGTTTCGTTAAATCCTTACGGAAAGACAAAGATTTCACGATTGATATCAAAGACAAAGCTTGCTCGCTCACCGAAGATGGCAACGACAAAGCTGAACGGATGTTTGGCATCCGCAACCTTTATGATCCCGAGAACCAGGATTTGGTCCACCGGATTCACCAAGCGCTCAAAGCCAACTACATCATGACTCGTGACGTCGAGTACATGGTGGATAAAGACCACACGATTCAATTAATCGATCAATTCACCGGTCGTATTATGCCGGGCCGTGAATATAACGATGGTTTGCAGCAAGCCATTCAAGCCAAAGAAGGCGTTGAAATCAAACAAGAGACCGTCGTTTTAGCGACGATCACCTACCAGAATTTCTTCCGTCTTTATAAGAAGCTCTCAGGCATGACGGGCACTGCCAAGACCGAAGAGGAAGAGTTTGAAACGATTTATAACATGAAGGTCATTTGCATCCCGACCAACCGTCCGGTGGTTCGCAAGGATGACGATGATTTGATTTACGCGACTCATGATGCCAAATTGGCGGCTTTGGTCAAGGCGGTCAAAGAACGTCACGACAAAGGCCAGCCGGTTTTGATCGGCACGGTCTCGGTTGAATCCAACGAAGAAATCTCGGCTTTACTTGATAAAGCGGGCGTTCCTCACGAAGTCTTGAATGCGAAAAACCAGGCTCGCGAAGCAGAAATTATTTCGCACGCTGGCGAACAAGGCGCGGTGACGTTGGCTACCAACATGGCTGGTCGTGGCACCGATATTAAGCTTGGGCCGGGCGTGGTTGCCTTAGGCGGACTTTGTGTCTTCGGCACGGAACGTCATGAATCCCGCCGTATCGATAACCAGTTGCGCGGACGTTCTGGCCGTCAGGGCGATCCAGGCTATTCCCGTTTCTTCGTCTCGTTCGACGATGAACTTATGCGGCGGTTTGCTCCGGATAACATCCGAAAGATGTTCACGGACAATCTCCAAGACGATTCTTACCAGAACCGGATGCTTTCCAACGCCGTTACCAACGCTCAGAAACAAATCGAAGGCAAGAACTTCGATATCCGTAAAAACCTCAAGGATTACGATGATGTTTTGGCCAAACAGCGTGACATCATTTATAAGAAGCGTGATTCGATCTTGATGGCTGAAGATATCGTTAACTTGATTCATGATTTCTTTAAATCGTGCGGTGGCTTCTTGGCAAAGAAAGCCGTGGATGCCAATAGCGCCGAAGGACTCGTCTCGGGTGAACAATTAAAGAAACTCGTCGAGCCGCGCTTCTTACCAGAAGGCGCCTTAAATGCTTCGGCTTACGATGGCGCGCCGACTGAAGAAGCCGGTGAAGACTTAGGCGAACTTCTTTATGCGAACTATCTTGAGAAGCGCAAGACTTGGCCGGCGGCTGATGCGGATATGGTGGAACGGCAGATTGCCCTCCATGTCATCGACCACAATTGGCAGGGCCACATCGACACGATGTCCCACTTACGCGAAGGCATCTCCTTACGGAGTTATGCCCAGACCAACCCGTTACAGGATTACGTCAACGAAGGCTACGATCTCTTCAAAGAAATGAATGAGAAAGTCGCGGTCGATACCGCCTTCAACCTTCTTAATGTCCGTCTCGTTCCGAAAGCCGAGCAACCGGCTCCGGAAAAACCGGTCGTTGTTGATGATCAAAGTCACGGCACGGCGCCGAGCGATGGCAAAGTCGTCTCGAACACCCCCGTTTCTTCCAAAGAAACACCGAGGCCTGAAGTGCCCTCGAAGGCGGTTCCGCCCGCGAGTGAACCTGCTCAGAAGGAGTCAGCGACTCCGGCGGCAGATAATGTTTCCGACAAGAACAAACAAGGAGAATGAAGGGAATATATGAAAGAGCTAGTTGAATTAAAACAAGACGCCCAAGCTTTGGGCGAACTTGTCCGACAGCTCGGTGATTCTCTTTGACCTCCCGAAGCTGAACACGCAAATCGCTGATTTAGAAGCTGAGCAGAATAAAGAAGGTTTCTGGGGTGACCAGAGATCCGCTTTGGTGGTTGTCAATCGTTTGAACGACGCCAAAGGTAAAGTGAATTCCTATACGAAGATTACACGAGACTATCAAGACGTTTTGGATTTGATTGCTTCGACGGATTCGGGCGACAAAGAGATGTGTTCTTTGATCGAAACCACCGAAGGCGATCTCAACAAAAATATTCAAGATCTCCGCAATACCCTCCTCTTTTCAGGGGAATACGATGACCTCAACGCCACTTTGGAAATCCATCCGGGCGCCGGGGGCACCGAAGCGCAAGACTGGGCTGATATGCTCTTACGGATGTATGGGCGTTGGGCCGAACGGCATGGCTTTACTTGGCAAGTGCTTGCCTATGAAGCCGGTGAAACCGCTGGACTCAAAAGCGCAGTCGTGAAGGTGTCGGGACATAACGCTTATGGATTACTCAAAGGCGAGAAAGGTGTGCACCGTTTGGTTCGCATCTCCCCCTTCGATTCCAATGCGCGTCGCCATACCTCCTTCGCTTCGGTTAACGTCGTCCCTGAATTCGGCAGTGTATCGGATATCGTCATTAATCCGGAAGATCTTAAAGTCGACACCTTCCGCAGTGGTGGTGCCGGTGGCCAGAACGTCAACAAAGTCTCCTCAGCCGTGAGAATAACGCACCTTCCCACGGGCATTGTCGTTCAGTGCGAAATCGAGAGAAGCCAATTGATGAATAAGGCGACGTGTATGGAAATGCTGACGGATAAACTCATGCAAAAGAAGCTTGAAGAGAGGGACGCAAAAATGAAGTCCATCATCGGTGAGCAGAAAAACATTGAGTGGGGAAGTCAGATTCGAAGCTATGTCTTCTGCCCTTACACCCTCGTCAAAGACCATCGTACCGACTATGAAACCGCGGATGTCGCGGGCGTCATGGACGGCGAGGTCGACCCCTTCATCTTCGCTTACCTCGAGATGGAGGCTAAAAATGGGCACGGAACTCAGGCGTAAAATCTCGAAATCCAAGGTTTTAGGCGAAATAAAGAATATTGTCTTTGTGATTTTAGGCTGTTCGATTTTGGCTTTTGCCGATGCTGCCTTCCTCACTCCGGGAAACATCATTTCCGGCGGTGTGGTTTCAGTCGGCATCATTTGCCAGTATTACTACGCCCAAGGGCCACATTGGCTCTTTGGACTTACGGACATCAACGACGTTGTCGTCACCGCCGTTCAAGCGATCCTTTGGGTCATCGGTTGGTTTACTTTGGGCAAAAAATTCTCTTTGAATACCCTGGTGGCCTCTGTGACTTATCCTTTGATCTACGCCTTACTCTTCCGTTTCAATATCGGCGGAGCGTTAGGCCTTGATGCTCTTTTTGAGGGCACGAATGCCGGAACGGCCGAACTGATGCTTGCCGGTATTTTTGGCGGAGCGTTGGCCGGATCGGGCGTCGCGATTTCTTATTTGGGCAATGGTTCAACTGGTGGCTTCGATATCGTCAGTTTCATCATCGCAAAGTATAGCGAGATGAAGCAGGACGTCTCGGGTTTCTTGATCGATGCCTCGCTCATTCTCATCGGTATGATTTGCATGCGCGATGCCATCCAAGGTTTAGTTGGCATTTTGGCTGCCTTATCCTGCGCCGTTGCGGTTCAGTATATCTATGTCAATGCTGACACTTTTGTCATCGTGGATATCTTGAGCGATCAATACGAAGCGATCCAAGAATACATCCACAAGGACATGGACCATGCGACTACCGTGATTGACACGATCGGCGGTTACACCGGCGAAAAACGCAAGATGATCCGCGTCGTTATTTATCAGGTCGAAACCGCTGAGCTTCGGAGCAAGATTGCCGAGATCGATCCGAAGGCTTTCGTCAGCTTCACTCAGGCGAAGACCATCAACGGCGAAGGCTTTGAGCCGTTCATCGTTCCGCGCAAACCCTCTCTTCATCGAAGTCATCGCGAAAATCACGAGGCCCAATACGATGCTGAGCGGATGGCGGAAGAAGCCAAAGCCGCTAATGCCAAAAAGCAAAAATCGATGCAAAAGGCCAACGTTTCAACGCAAAAAGCCCCTGGAAAAGGAACTGGCACCAGCGTGAAAAACGTTGAAAAGAAAGAAACAAAACCTGCTGATAGTCCCGCCACGAAAGTGGTTGAAAATGCTTCGGTTACGAAACTGGTTCCGACGAATGAAGCCGAAAAACCCGCCGAAACCGTTGTTTCTTCCCCGAGCGAAGAGAAGGGAGCGAAATAGTGGATTCGTCCCATCCTTTCAAACTCACTTCGCCTTACAAGCCCACCGGCGATCAGCCTGAGGCGATCGCCAAAATTTTGGATGGCATCTCAAAAGGGAAACAACTCCAAGTCATTTTAGGCGCGACTGGTACAGGAAAAACCTTCACGGACGCGAACATCGTCGCTGCCTTGAATCGTCCGACCTTGGTTCTCGTTCACAATAAGACTTTGGCCTCGCAACTTTACGGGGAGTTCAAAGAGCTCTTTCCGGAAAACCGGGTGGAATATTTCGTGTCGAACTTCGACTTTTACCAGCCAGAAGCTTATGTTCCAAAAACCGACACTTATATTGAGAAAAACGCGGTAATGAATGACGAAATCGAGATGCTACGCACAAGCGCGGTTAACTCGGTTTTGGAGCGGCGCGATACGATTATTGTTGCTTCCGTCGCTGCGATTTACGGTCTTTCCGATCCGGAAGAATACCGCGGGCTTCTTTTTGAGATTCGCGTCGGCGAAACCATTGATCGGAAAAAACTTTTCGCCCGTCTTATCGAAAGCCAATACACCCGGAATAACCTTGATTTGAATCCAGGCACTTTCCGCGTCCATGGCGACATCATCGACATCGCCCCGCTGATCAGCAATGACTATTACGTCCGCGTTGATTGCTTTGGCGACGAAGTGGAGTCGATCAATGAAGTGGATCGTCTCAGCGGTGAAGTCCGCCATTCCTATAAGACTTATCCCATTTACCCGGCTTACGACCATGCTTCGACGAAAAAACGAATTCAAGAAGCCTGCGTCAGCATTTCGGCTGAGCTTGAAGAGCGCCTCGCTTATTTCCGTAAAGAAGGCAAACTCCTTGAAGCCGAACGGTTGGAAATGCGGACGAGGCAGGATATGGAATCGCTCCAGGAATTTGGCATGTGCCCTGGCATCGAAAACTACTCCCGTCACATCGACAAACGTTTGCCTGGTCAGCGTCCTTGGACTTTGATGGATTATTTTCCGAAGGATTTCCTGTTACTCGTCGATGAATCCCACGTCACTTTCCCCCAACTTCGGGGCATGTACAATGGTGATCGGAGCCGGAAACAAACCCTTGTGGATTTTGGTTTCCGTCTTCCTTCGGCTTTGGATAACCGCCCACTTAATTTTACCGAATTTGAGTCGTTAATGCCTTCTTCGGTCGTTTGCACTTCAGCGACGCCTGGCGATTACGAACTTGATAAATGCGGCCATGATGTCGCCGAGCAAATCATCCGTCCGACGGGTCTATTGGATCCAATCATCGAAGTGCGTCCGCCTTTAGGACAGATCGATGATTTGATGGCGGAAATTCAGAAGCGGATTGCCGTGAATGAGCGGACGATGATCGTCACCTTGACGATTAAGATGGCCGAGGATTTGACCTCGTATTTAAAGGGGCAGGGGATCAAGGTCGCTTACCTCCATAACGAAACGAAAACTTTGGAACGAACCGAGATTATCTATCAACTCCGTAAAGGGAAATATGATGTCCTCGTGGGCATTAACCTCTTACGGGAAGGTCTCGACATCCCTGAGGTGTCTTTAATTGGCATCCTCGATGCGGATAAGGAAGGTTTCTTGCGTTCGACGACCTCATTGATCCAAGTGACTGGCCGGGCCGCTCGCAACGCCCATGGTCGGGTTATCATGTATGCCGACATGGTAACTCAGTCGATGAAGGAATGCATTGACGAAACCAATCGACGTCGTCAGATTCAAGAAGCTTATAACGAGAAGTACGGCATCATCCCAACCACCATTATCAAGGAGATCCGCCCACCCCTCTCCAACTCGGAGAAAGAATCCGATAAAATTCTCAATAACTCCGCAAAAGCCTCACGGAGTGAAGTTGAGCAACAGATTTCCGCGTTGGAAAAAGAGATGCGTCAAGCGGCAAAAGATTATGACTTTGAACGGGCCGCGGAACTCCGCGATATCGTTTTGGAAATGAAGGCAGGGCTCAACAAATGAAAGACTACAAAGTCTATCTCCTTGATTTTGATGGCACGCTTTTCGATACCTACTATTCCCTGACCTTCATTTATCGTTACGCCTTCGCGAAGATTGGCTATAACTGCACACCCGAACAAACGGCGGAGTTCATGCATATGTCGGTGATGGAAACGTGTGACCGGCTTGGCATTTTGGATCCGGTGAAACGCCAGATTGTCCACGATGCGATTGGGGAAAGCCTGGATTTCCCAGAAAACTTGGCTCGGATCAAACCTTATGATGATGTGGCGGAAACCTTGAAAGAACTTCACGCCCGCGGCAAGATTTGCGCGGTGGTTTCAGGCAATACCGAAAAGCACATTGCTTTGGCATTGAAGGCCACGAATCTGACGTCATCTTTTGCTTTTGTGGTGGGCTATTCGCCCTTACGGAAACCCAAGCCCTCAGGCGATCCCATTTTTGAAGCGATGAAGCATTTGCCTGGCGTTGCTTCTTCGGAAATGGTTTATGTCGGTGATTCCTTGCAGGATCCGGAGACTGCCCACAATGGAGGAATCGACGGAATCCTCCTCGAAAGAAAAGGCGAATACCCGACGTATCCTGGCGAGAAAATCACGACCTTAAAAGCGCTTTATCTTTCCCGATAAAAAAGATGCTTTCTTACTTTTAGTAAGAGGGAAAAAGAGCGGATTGGTTTTCTCGTTAAATTCTTTCGTTGCCAATTGGCCTGAACTAGATTAAAGTTAATAGGCGCTTTTTGCGCGGAGTTTACTTCGAATGAAATGGTATGACATTCTCTTCATCATCGTCTCGCTGATCGTGATTGTGCTCTCCTTGCTTCAAGGCGGCAAATCCGAAGGTGCATCCGGCGCTATCACCGGCGGTGGTTTAAACGTCTTTGCTAAAACTAAGGAACGCGGTTCCGAAAAGGTCGTCAGCTGGTTGACCTTTGGCTTCGCGATTCTCTTCCTTTTCTTAGCCCTCTTGATCATGGTGTATTCCGCCAAGAGTGGCAGTTCGACTTCCTCCTCGACGGCTGCGTCAAAAGTTGCCGCGTTACTCAATTTATTCCTGATTTAAAATTGATTTCGATTATCGATAGGACCGAAGCTTTGCTTCGGTTTTCTTTTTATCTCGTGATTTTGTAGGCTCATGATGCTATCTTTAGACCATTGAAAAAGGGCAGCCGTTATGGAAATTAAAGACTATGTTTTGAAACGAAAAGAAGCGCTTAAAAACGCGATCCTTTCTCGCCCAAAGGTCCCGACATTAGCGATCATTGTAGTCGGCAATAACGCCGCGAGCGATTCTTATGTTCGGGGCAAGATGAAGGATGCGGCGGAGGTCGGCTTTAAAGCGATTGATACCCATTTGAGCGAATCGACGAGCGAAGCGGATTTGGTGGCCTTGATTCAAAAATATAATGCCGATCCGACAATCGATGGCATTCTCGTGCAGCTTCCGGTTCCGAAACAAATCTCCGAGAAAGCGATTCACGAGGCGGTCTTGCCGAGCAAGGATGTCGATGGTTTTTCACCCTTATCGCCCTTTGAATGCTGCACGCCGAAAGGCATTTGCGATTATCTCAGCGAAGAAGGCTTTCTATTCCGCGGCAAGAACGCGGTGGTAATCGGCCGGAGCAATATTGTCGGCAAACCGATGGCCAAAATGCTCATAGCCCGGGATTGCAATGTCACGGTGCTTCACAGCAAGACCAGCGATGAAGATAAACGTTTCTATCTCGAGCATGCGGATTTGGTGGTGGTGGCCATTGGCCGTTTAGGCGCGATTGACGCCACGTATAAGTTCAAACCAAGTTGTTGGATTGTCGATGTCGGAATCAACCGTGGCGAGGATGGGCATTTGCATGGCGATGTGGTGCCAAATCTCCCCGTTGCGAAACAAACTCCGGTTCCCGGCGGCGTTGGCTTATTGACGCGGTTGGCATTACTGGATAATTTACTGGAGGCAGTGAAATGAATTTCTCAGTATCGAATTCTTACGTCTATGGATTGGAACGGGCCGTTAAGGCTTCGGGCAATCCGATGCGGGTCGTCATTGACACCTCGGAAGCCAACGACAAAGACTTCTTGCGGGCCCAAAAGCTCGGCAGTTGCCATAATGGCGAGGGGCACGATAACTATTTAAAAGGCATCACGGTTCAACTCGATGTCTGCGCCCCGCTTTATTGGTGGAAAGAAGCCCAACGCTATCACTGGTTTGATTTCGTTTCGAGCGAGTCGACGATGCACTGTTTATTAAAGTTTGACGTTGCCGCTCAATGTGTCGACGAAACCGACCCGAAGATTCTGGAGCGGATGAAGGAGCTCATCGCGGAATACAACGCGATCCCCGTCGATGATGCGCATAAAGACGAAGCCAAAGCCAAGTGGCGGGTTCTGGTCGCTTCCTTGCCGGAAGGCTTCTGTCTTGCCGCGACGATGGTAACGAACTATCAGCAATTGAAGACGATGTATATTCAGCGCCATAACCACAAATTGCAGGAGTGGCATACCTTCTGTGATTGGTGCGTCTCCTTGCCACACTTCCTCGAGCTTACCGGCGCGGACAAGTACAACTAAAATCCTAAGCAAAAAGGGCTTGGATTTCTCCAAACCCTTTTCTTTTTGTTAATGAAGACTACTTCTTTTCGTCGGAATTTTTATTCTCTTCCGGAGCGGCTTGCTTGCCATCTTCGGTGGTGTAGTCCACCTCAGTCACACTGACTTCAACGCTGGAGCCTTCTTCGGCGGTAGCGCCCGCTTTAGCGGCTTTTCTTTCATGGTTCTTTGCCATGACCGTAGAAATGGTATCGACCAACATGCCCAAGCCTGAGAGGGTCAAGAGTAAACCAACGATGATGAGGACAACGCGGTTGAAGACACTCGATTGACTCATGTAGATGATGACCACGACGCCAAGAGCAATCACGCCTAATCCCAAGATGATCTCAAGAATCGGCATATAGAGCTTATACATCTTGGCGACGATGAAGCCGATTGCAAAGAGCAATAAAGAAACACCGGCGACAATCAAAATAATCGCAATGAAAGTGCTGAGGAATAATGTAATGGTGTCGATCGCTGATTGTTGCTGAGCATAGATGACGCAGAGGGTAATGCCTAACGCCAATTCGAAGGACCCGCCAATCACCATGTCATAAGCCAAGGCCTTTTTGGCCTTAAGCTTGACTTCGGCTTCCGCCCGACTGCTTGCGACAACCGGCAAGAAATTGGTCAGGATCTTCAAGAATCCGCCAAGGATTAAGAAGGCGCCGACGACCGGATAAATGATCTTTTGGATTTCTTCTTTATCCGAGAAGGCGATTGCTAAGATGCCGCCAACGACTAATAAGGCCGCTTCCACGAAGTGCCAAATGGTCCAAATCAGGCTGCCACGGCTTAGATCGAGTGGCTTTTTCGCTTTCTTTTCCGGCTTTGCTTCTTCGGCGTTTACCGTTTCAGATTTTGTTTCGTCTTTTTTCTCTTCTTCCATAAAAATAACCTCGTTCGATTTATTCTAGTCATTTCGAAGAAGAATAGCACTTAGACAAAAAACCTTTTGTGTACAAAGAGGCAAAAATGCTTACAATGAAACCGAATTGCGAAAGGAATGAAAATCTTACCATGAATTCTGCCTTGTTACGTCGATATGCTACGCTCATCGCTCGGACTGGCGCTCACGTCCAAAAGGGCCAGTACGTGATCATCCGTTCTAACGTGGCGATTGAGGGCTTTGCTTCCCTCGTTGCCGAAGAATGCTATAAGGCCGGCGCTAAGCGCGTCGTCTTCGATTGGCAATCCGCTGTGGCGGATCAAGTTTCTTACCATTATGCGAAGACTGAAGATCTTGGTCAGGTTCTTCCCCAAGAAATTGGCTTTCAAGAATTCTCAACGGATTCCTTGCCGATTCTCATTTGGATCGATGGTGATGATCCGGATGGCTTAGTCGGTTCCGATGCAAAGAAAATCGCCCAGGTTCGCGCTCTTCGCTATGCTCAAAATGGCAAATACATCGAAGCACGGGAAAATAAATATCAGTGGTGCATTGCCGGCGCTCCTTCGCCAAAGTGGGCGAAGAAGGTTTTCCCCAATTTGCCCGAAGATGTGGCGATGGAAAAGCTCTGGGCAGCGATTTTGAAGACCGCTCGCGCCGAAGATGGCGAAGGCGAAAAGAATTGGGCCGAGCATGAAAAAGATCTTAAGGAGCGTTGCGCTTATTTGAATTCGCTCCACTTAAAGAGCCTTCATTACACCTCCTCCAATGGCACGGATTTGACGGTTGGTTTAATTCCAAACGTCATCTTCCTTGGCGGTGGAGAGAGCACGATTGCTGGTGTTTTCTATCAGCCGAACATCCCCTCCGAAGAATGTTTCACCTCGCCGATGCGAGGCCAAGCGGAAGGAGTGGTCTATGCTTCAAAACCTTTAGCCTATCAAGGCCAATTGATTGATAACTTCTCCGTTCGTTTCCACGAAGGCAAGGCGGTTGAGGTCAAGGCAGAAAAAGGCTTAGCGGCCCTTGAAAGCATCTTGACGCTCGATGAGGGCTCCGCCTACTTAGGCGAATGTGCCTTGGTGCCCTTCGATTCGCCAATCAATCAGACGGGGCTTCTGTTCTACAATACGCTCTATGATGAGAATGCTTGCTGCCATTTAGCATTAGGACGCGGTTTCACGAATCTTTATCCGAATTTCGAGAAGTATAGCGAAGAACAACTCCACGGCTTTGGCATCAATAAATCTCTCTCCCATGTCGACTTCATGATCGGGACCGCTGATCTTGAGATTGTCGGGACTTGTGCGGACGGCAAAGAAGTCGTCTTGTTCCATAACGGCACCTGGGCGTTCTAGGGTTAAAAGATTAAGCGCTTCGGCGCTTTTTCTTTTTGCTCTTGACTTGGAGCCAACTCCAAGGCCTAAAATCATTCGCAGGAGGTAAAAGAAGTGGAATTTGCAGGGAAAAAGATTCTGATTGCCTATTTTTCGAAGAAAGGCGAGAACTGGTATACCCATGGTTTGGCCCAGCTTCCGGTTGGCAATACCGAAAAGATGGCGAAGCTGATTCAGGAAGATTGCGGTGGCGATCTTTTCGAGATTGCGCGGCAAGAGGCCTATCCCGATGGTTATTATGCGTGTTGCGATGAAGCCAAGAAAGAAATGCAAGCGAAGGCTTTCCCTCCTCTTGCGAAAGACCATGATGTGGCTGCTTATGACATCATCTTTGTGGGCTATCCCATTTGGTGGGGCACGCTTCCTCGTCCGGTCTTCACTTTCTTGAAGGCTCATGATTTTCAAGGGAAGATTCTGATTCCTTTTAATACCTCTGAAGGCTCCGGGCTTGGGCACGGCGTCCAAGACATCAGTGCCGCTTGCGCTGGCGCCAAAGTAACGAAAGGGCTTGCCCTTTATGGTCATGAGGTCGATACCAGTGAAAAGGAGATTGCCACATGGCTCAAGAATCTTTAAGCATCGCCGAAGTCAGCCGCCGCTTTGAGTTGAGTGAAGACACGCTTCGCTATTACGAAAAAATTGGTCTGATGACTTCCCATCGCCGCCCTAGCGGTATCCGCTATTACGCTTCGGAAGATATCGGCCGCCTCGAATTCATCAAATGCATGCGTGATGCCGGTGTCTCCTTAGAAGCGCTTCTCCGCTATATGAAACTCTTTAGCGAAGGCGATAAAACAATCCAAGAGCGAAAAGAGCTCCTGATGGAGCAGCGGGAAGAGTTGCTTCATAAAAAAGAGTTGATTGAACATTCGCTTGAACGACTGAATTACAAAATCGATAATTACGACAAATTAATGGCCAAAGGATGCCCCAAAAACAAATGAAAAAAATCTTGATTCTCTCCGCTTCGCCACGTTTAAATGGCAATAGCGATTTATTAGCGAAATCCTTTCAAAAAGGTGCCGAAGAAAGCGGCAATAACGTCGAGTTAATTGAATTAGCCCAGAAGAAAATTGGCTATTGCCACGGCTGCTATTATTGTGCCGCCCATGAAGGGCATTGTTGTCAAAAAGACGATGCCGAAGCTATCGTCGATAAGATGATTGCTGCCGACGTCATCGTCTTCGCCACTCCAACCTATTTCTATTCGATGGCTGGCCAATTGAAAGTGCTCATTGATCGGACGGTCATGAAATACACGCAAATGAGTCATAAAGAAGTCTATTATCTGGTGACCTCGTGGGATGATCAAAAGGCTCATATTGAAAAAGTCATCGACGCGATTCGTGGCTTCACGCTTGATTGCCTTCCGGATGCGCACGAGAAGGGCATTCTCTATGGCGTTGGCGTCAACGACAAGGGCGATGTCGAGCATACGGATTATCTTAAACAAGCATACGAAATGGGTCGGAATTGCTAAGATAACGAAAAACGAGCAGGGATTTGCTGCTCGTTTTTTTGTTCTCTTTAATGGTGGGGCTCGGTGCCAGGACCGAAGTCGCCAATGCCGCCATGCCAGTCGCTTCCTGGCTCGCCCGCATGATGATTGCCATCATCCGGTCGTTCGCCATTTAAGCCATCCGGCATTCCTCGATCAAGGATAAGGCTGGTTTCATTTTCAAGGAGAGCGACGAAACTGTCATTTTCCGCCGTTTCCTTTTTGATGATGTAATTTCGGAGGTCTTTGAACATCGACCAAGCGACGCTGTCGCCATCGGTGCCTTTGATGGTGCCACCCACCATATAGTAACCTTCGTTTTGGAGTCCAGCTTTGATTTGATTGAGGTTTGTCACACCGTTATTCCATGGCAAATCCTGGGCATAGGTTGAGATTAAAGTATTCTTTTCCTTTTCAAAGTCGGCTTCGCTTAAATCGCTGTTAGTCCCGTTGATCATCATCCCTAAACCTTCTTTGATGGCGGAAAGGGCACGCGGAGTCATTTGAGCGGTTGAGGCGGAAGAAAGCAACGTCGTCATTTGGCCAATCACCGTATCGTCTAATTTTTTGACTTGGGCAAAAGTAATCTTGCTATTCGCATCGCTGACGGAATTCACCGCAGTGCAGATGTCGAGAAGTTTTTGGGCTTTTGCCGTTGAAACCCCTAAAAGATCATCGGCGATGTTGGTCACGTTAAATGTGACGTTGGCGTAGACCTTGTTGGTCGCTAAAGCATCGCTGAGGGCGCTCTTGTAATCGTCTTGATATTTGCTGGCGTAAGAAGAGTCGGTGGAATAAACATCGATGGTGATGTCATTATAAACCGGAGCGTTATTCTCCTGAACGTTCTGGAGATAACCGCCTTTATAAGAAGGCGTGACTAAAGTCGCCGCGGCTTTTGAAGCGCTGAGAGTCGAAGAAAGCGACAAATTAGCTTCCAAAAGTTTGGCCGAATAGTTGCGTGGTGTGAAAGTCGTTGTATCGACGAGGTTATCGCTATTGGCCGCGTAGCTCCACGAAGGCGTGTATTTGTTGATGGTATAGCTTGCGGTCGTCGTGGTGCCGGTGGTGGCGTTGGCGTAGAGGTAATTGGCGCCGGCGGTCGTCAATAACGAACTGGCTGGCGTAATGGTGACGGCAACATAAGTGCCGCTGGCGGACGTTTGTTTAACGGCGTTCGGGACGATGACGATAACGGCGATCGCTGCGGCCGCAACCGCAAAGCCGCTCGTAAGGGGAATCCAATGCTTCTTGAAATAGTTCCGGAAGGAGAAATGCTTTTTCGCTCCGGTTTCTTTGTAGATCTTATCTTCGACGTTCGGCACGACGTCCGCTGCTTCGTTATGAAGTTTTTCTTGGGTGGCCAAAGCGGCTTGATCCAAATAGGGATTGTAGGTGCCCGTGGCTTTCTTGACCGCGCCAAGATCGTTGGGGATGAACATTGCTCCATCGCCTTCAAGGGCGTGGACAAGGGTCTCTTCATCTTCTGAACTTACGGAATTATCGATTCCGCAGGCTTTCATGATGTCTTGAAGTTTATCGGGAACGAAAGTGGCCGCTTCTTCTTTTAGATGCGCGGTGATTTCCTTTTCGCTTGCGGGATCGACTTCCGATTGAAGATGGCACTTTGCCATGATGGCGTTAAGTTGGTCAGGGACGAGAGAAAAGGATTCGCTCTTTAACGAAGCGAGGATTTTCTTTTCTTCTTCGGGCTTAACTTCCAAAGAAGAATCCTTTGTTTCAGTTGGTTTCAAGTTCTCTGACTCTTTCATATTCTGTTTTGTTATCTTCGATCGCTTTCTTCAGCTTCTTGAGGGCATTCGCGTATTTCCACGTGACGGTGCCCAAAGGCATATGAAGAAACTCCGCAATCTCTTTGTGTTTGTATTCGCCGATCGCGTACATCATGACAATATTGAACTCGTCTTCGGCCAAAACTTTGTTCGCCAAGGTAATGGTGGGGGAGTCGACATCGCCGAGGTAATAGACGCCATCGGGATGGAAATCCTCGGAGAAATCAAAACTGACTTCCCGATTCCGTTTCTTGAGCTGTGAAAGGGCGGCGTTTTTCGCAATGGTCAATAACCAGTTGCGGGCGTTGGTGCCTAATTTATACGATTTGATGTTGTCATAGCAAGCGACATACGTGTCTTGCATGACGTCTTCGGCCAATTGATAGTCCCGTAAAATCGGAAGCACGAAGGTGAAGACCCCTTTCGAGGTCAACGTGTAAACATCCGCCAAAGCGTTGCCGTCCCCACCCTGAAGGGCCACCATTGCTTTTTCGAGCCTTTCTTCATCCATAAACGGATATCTCCTTGCTCCCTATGACGACTATTTTATCTTATTTAGAATAAGAGGGCACCTACCATATAGGGGCTCGGGGAGGTGTCCTCTGAGCCTTTCAGCTCATTTGATTAACGAAACAAGTTGCTGGTTTGTTGGTTTAAAACTCTTCGTTAGCGCTTTCTAAGGAAACGATATCACGAAAAGGTATTTTTTCATCGTTTATCTTGAGATATTTGTAAATTGTGTTGATTTCGCTTATTAGGCCAACGATTTCCAAGGTGTAGCCATCCGAAAAATAATGGAGGCAGGTCGCCTTGCCATCATAATGGATCAAATAATCATTGATCTCTTCCGCTTCTTCGCTGGAATGAAGAGGCCGTGGCTTCTTACCCCGCTCATAAGCCATTTTGCCGAGGAAGTCCGCTTGTTGGTCAAGCGACTTGTAAGGCGCCCATTTTTTCATGCCGCGGTCACTCATTGTTTGTGTCCTCCGATCTGCTCATGACGGGTTCGGATTGTCGAACTCGACAAAAGCGAGGAGCAACGGAGCACGCTATTCTTGCCATAGCGGTTGCGAATCGCATCGAGCGAATGGTCTAGAGCCTTTCGTTCTTGCCTGAGATTATCGTCGAGAAAAAGAGAGACCTGTTCTTTTTCGGGAGAGGTGAGACTGCCGAAGTTAATGCTAAGGCCTCGGATGGGCAGCTCTTGCCCATAAGAAAAGACTTCTTTGAGAGATTGATAAAGCGTTTCAGTATCGTCGGTGGAAATCGGTAAGGCCATTTGCTTACCAAATGCTCCGCGGTCTCCATAGGAAGCCCAAACCGACACTTTTTGGCATAAAAACCCTGCAGATCTCAACCGGTTTGATAAATCGTCGCACATTTCGCGCAGGATGAGCAGAGCTTCTTCAGGATAATAGGGACGACGCAATGTCTGGCCTAAAGAGAGCGAGACGTTCTTTGGGGTATATTTGACCTCGATGTTGCTCTCATCGCGTCCGTTGGCCAAACTTTTGAGCTGACCTCCCATGATGCCGAACTCTTTCTCAAGGAGTTCATCGCTAGCGTGAGCAAGCTCATAAAGGCTCCGAATCCCGATTCGGGCCAAATGTGAGGCCGTTCCTCCGGCGATCCCCCAGATTTTGGTGATGGGGGAAATGCTCCAAAGTTTCGTTGGGACATCTTCATAATCCCAATGAGCGATATAAGGTTCGTGTTTTTTGCCTTCGTTATCGAGGGCGATTTTGGCGAGGAACATATTGGGGCCGATTCCTGCTGTCGCTAAAAGTCCGAGTTTGTCTTTGATGCTTTTTTGAATTCGGGCCACGAGTTCTTCAGCGCTGCAATGATAAAGATTAAGGTAGGGGGCCAGATTCAAAAAACTTTCATCCACCGAATAGACATGGAGATCTTCTTCGGCCACATAGTCGAGGAAGATCGATACCACTTTGGCGGACATTTGGAGGTAATACGACATTCGGGGCACGGCATAAATCATGCCTGGCACGTAAGGGAGATCCCTCCGGCGGCAGACGTTGGGGATCCCGTATTTCTTTTTAAGATAAGGCGTAGCGGACATTACGACGCTTGACGAAGAACGGTAGGGGTCGCAGCAGACGAGTGGAGTTTTAAAAATGTCGAGATGGCGGCATGCGCACTCGCACGAGGCATAAAAACTCTTGAGGTCGATGACCGCGATTAACTGATCCATAACTCCCCTTTCGGGAGCCTCATTCTATAAGAAAGCCATCAGGCAATTAAAGACTTGATTTTCACCTGGGCGATGCGGTCACATCTTTCTGTGTTAAACTTTACGAGTAAGGAAAATTTCATTCGATGGATACCGCATTATTGATTACATTAATCGTTGTCACCGTCGCGCTTTTGATCCTGTCTGTAATTCTTTTGGTCCTCTTACTCAAGCAGCGGAATGTGGAAAACTTTTCCGCTCAAGATAGCGAGGACATCAAAGCCCTTGAAACAAATTTACAATCTCTCCACAATTCGGTGGAAAACTTGAACGCGAATCTTGCCGCTTTGAAGGAAAGCGTTCCCCTTGTAATCTCGCAAAAAACCGCCGAGCAAATGACCAATCTGCAAAAGTCTTTCAATGAACAAGCCGAGAAGGACAACGCCAGGATGCAATCCTTTCAAAGCAATCTCAATAAAGCGGTAAATGACCAAATGGCATTGCTTAATAAAGCCTTGGCGGAAAACACTGTGGCTTTAAACAAAAAGGTTGAGGACAATTTCAACGCCATCAACGACCGGGTCAATCGTTCACTCCAAGAAGGTTTTAAAGGAAACTCCGATACGATGGGCGAATTAAAGAAACAATTAGGGGAGATCGACGATGCCCAAAAACACTTAGCGAGTCTTCAAGAGGACGTTACAAGCCTCAATCAGGTCTTGCAGGGGAACCAATCGCGTGGGGCTTATGGGGAGCTGCAGCTTGAAATGCTTTTAGAGAATACCTTCCCGGGCGGGAAGGGTAAATTCTATAACCTTCAAGAGGACTTAGGCTATGTTCATGAAGGGGAGAAAGTACGGCCCGATGCCGATTTGCTTTTTGCGGTTAATGGCAAAACCACGCGGCTTTGCATCGACAGCAAATTCCCGTTTGCCGATTATGCCAAACTCTTCTCGGGCGAAGCGAAAGAGGAAGAAAAAGCGGCCTTGCGGACAAAGTTCAGCGCCGAAGTCAAAGCGAAGTATAAGGATATCGCCGAAAAATACATTGTTCCTGAACTAACATTAAATTATGCGATTATGTTTATTCCGAATGATGGCGTTTTCGCTTTCATTGAAAACGAGTTCCCCGATTTGGCTTCCTCGGCCCGTTCGTTGGGCGTGATCTTCGCTTGCCCTTCGACTCTTCAGGCGATTGTGGTAGTCTTTCATAACGCAGCCATGGAAGCGGAGCGGAGTAAAAACATGGCGGCGATGGAACGAGCGCTCAAAGGCTTGGGGGTTGAGTTCAACCGCTTTGCCGAACGCTGGGATTCTTTGCAGCGGAGCATTCAGCTCGCGGCGAATAAGACCACCCAGATGACGACGACAGTGCAAAAGATTACAGGGAAGTTTGGCCAGATTAACGAGGCCAATCTCTCTGACGAAGACGAAGCGAAAGAAAAAGCGCCTTCCTCGGGAGATTCGATTGAGCTGCCTTTGGATGAAGACGAAACGAAATAAGAGGGTTTTGCAGGGATTTTATGGAAAAAGAATGCAGTATTATCTTTGATCTTGATGGGACTTTATGGGATGCGATCGCTCCGATCACCGTGGCTTGGAACCAGGCGATGGCAAAAGCAAAAGCCCCATTTCGTTTTGATGAAGTCAAAATGAAGTCCTATATGGGGTTAACACCCGCCGAGACTTGCCCTTTAGCGTTTCCGGGTCTTTCTTTTGAAGAAGAAATGAAGCTCTTCCAATCTTGCGTTCATGAAGAAATCGTCTATTTGTCGAAACATCCAGGCAAACTTTATCCGAAAGAGCAAGAAACCTTGGCCGTGCTTAGCCAATCCTATTCCCTTTACTTGGTCTCCAATAGCGATAAAGGCTATGTCGAAAACTATCTTTCCGCTTGCCGTATGGAAGAGTACTTCTCGGGCCATCTCTGCGCCGGGGATACCGGTTTGGCGAAATGGCAGAACATCCAGTATCTGATAAAACGCGAAAACCTCGCAAGAGCTCTTTATATCGGGGATACCTTGAAAGATAAGGTTGAGACGGAGAAGGCAGGGATTCCCTTCATTCATGCTGCCTATGGGTTTGGAATCATCGAAAATTGCCCTCATGCAATCCGCCGCTTAGAAGATCTTCCTACGGAAGCGGGAATCGTCTTTAAAAATGAAAAGTGATTTTTGATTTTGTTGTATCCGCAAAGTCGATTCACTATAATGTCTAAGCGTTTTGGGGCCATAGCTCAGCTGGGAGAGCGCCTCGTTCGCAACGAGGAGGTCGCGGGTCCGATCCCCGTTGGCTCCACCAAAACGAAACGTATCCGAACCTTGCAAAAGGCTCGGATTTTTGTTCTTGGGGGAAACCGTGCTGACTTTGATGAATTCTGTGGCAATTCGCTTTTTTCTGTTTCAGACCAAAGATGCTGATGGATAAAAAGTGAACTTAAAAGTAATAAAACAGGATATTATAATATACTATATTGATAAAAATACATACACATAGTAGAATAATGCTATGGATAGAAAACTGTATCATGGAAGCGATCGGATAATCGAAAAGCCATTCATTGGCGTTGGAAGCGTCCATAACGATTATGGACTCGGCTTTTACTGCACGACAATCGAGTCGCTTGGCAAGGAGTGGGGAGCGAGGAAAAACGGAGTTGGTTATGTCAATATTTATAACCTCCGCGATGATCGGTTCAGCATTCTCGATCTGACGAAACCCCCCTTTGACGATGTCCTGTATTGGGTCGCCCTTCTTATGCATAATCGAGACATTTCCAGCGAGCTTAAGACAAATTATCCGCGTGAACTCGAATACTTGGAGAAAAACTATCTCATTGATATCAGCAAATATGATGTCGTTATCGGCTATCGAGCGGATGATAGTTACTTTCGTTTTCCCGAGGCGTTCGTCCGAAGCGAAATCACTTTCGAATCGCTCAAGAGGATTTTCGATGCCGGCGAGCTCGGCAAACAGTATGTCCTGATATCGAAAAGAGCCTTTGACAATATTAGATTTGTTGGGTATTTCGAGGTAAATGAAAAATACAGAAACGACTACTATTCGAGAAAGGCCGGAGCGGATAAGCTTTTTGCCGACTTACTAAACGAAGACCGTTATAGCGGGGGCAAGAGGCTTCGGGACATGGTGATGGACGATGAAAATAAATAAGGACAATTTTTCGCGTTTGTTCGTGCTGGCAAAGATTCAGAAGGTAAATCTTCGCTCCTTTTCCAACATGCTATTGAAATATGGGGGTTTAACGTTAGGGGAAGAAGATGGCGTCCCATCGCTGGCTGTTCTGTTCAACGAAATAACCGGCTTATATCTTCAAGAGGATAAGAGCTATGGGGTGTATGACGATGCCTATTGGTGCGGAACGGCCTATTTTTATTTGTTTGAGAAAACCGGGAAACCCTTGTCTTATATCCTCCTGAAAATGCCTTTGGATCGATTGATGGAGATGTATGGCGTCTATCACGAAATGGATTATTCATCCGTTTTGGCGCGGTTTAACGAAATTGAAAAAGAAAAAACCATCCTGCGTATTTTGTGCGAGAGAGAAAAAATCAGCGTTCCTCAATTGAGCAAGCGACTCTCCATTAGCGTTGGGGTGCTTAAAAAATACAACGCAGCGGACGAATATCTCTACGCCGCTTCTTTTCAAAAAATCTATCGGATTCAGAAGTTTTTTGAGGTTCCGTTTTCTTTGTTTGCCGAAAAAGAACTGATAGGGAATCGTGTGTGAATCTAAACGGGCATTGGGGGATTTTGACTGCCCTCGGTCTCGAAAGAAACTTTGCTTGCTTTGAAAAGGAAACGGAGGAAAGGAAATAGGGCAAGCCCAAAAGGCCAGTTTTATGTTGGCATTCCTGCGGTGTTTGTTGTTTTATCCCTCTTTGTCTTGGACACAGAAATGATTTTTCGCCCCGATTAAACGTACATTTGAGCGTACCTTATGAATGTACATTTAGAAGTACATTAATGAGGCATGCTTATGCCAACCATCAGCATTGCCGATGCTCGAAAAAATATCTTTGAATTAGCCGATAAATCTAAAGAAGCGGCCTCGCCTATCCTTGTGGTGAATTCTCGAGGAAGTAATTTTGTTGTGATCTCAGAGGACGATTGGAACGACATTCAAGAGACCCTCGCCTTGGCTTCAGTCCCCGGCTTCGGGGAGACAATCAAAAAAGCCAAGAAGGAAGACTACTCGAAGAAAAAGCCTTATTCGGAGAATGAAAAGTGGTAAATTACGTCATCAAGTTTTCTTCTTACGCCGAAAAGGACAAGAAGAAACTGAAGCAATCCGGTCTTGAGGAAAAAGCCCGGAAACTCCTAGGCGTTATTCAAATGAATCCTTTTCAGAATCCTCCTCCTTATGAAAAGCTGAGAGGCGACTACCAAGGATGCTATTCGAGGAGAATCAATATTCAACGCCATCTCGTTTATGAAGTCGATGAAGCAAACAAAGAGGTTCATGTTCTCCGGATGTGTACCCATTACGAATAAGATTTAAAAGTGCGCCCGATTCGTCGTCTGGTTTTGACTAGTTCCGGTTCGGATATGAAACGGCTCGCTCCACCAAAGCGAAACGTATCCGAACCTTGAAAGAGGCTCGGATTTTTTATTGCGTTTCGTTTGATGGTTTTAATAATGTTATGCCGTTAGATGCCACTTGATGTCGTTGCTCTTTTTTCATCTCTAAAAGTCTTTGTTTTGTTAAGTGAAAAAGCAAAAAGTTTCGATTGAATGCCCATTACTTGATTTCGGTTTTACTAAAAATCAGTATTCCTTCGGCTAGCCCTAAGCCATTTCCAATTATGAAAACACGAATAATCGTATCGATTTTTGTTGTTTTTTCTTTGCGTTCGATATATAAATTTCGCGTTGTGAAACTAGGAACGAAGAAAACGCGAGTTTCATGAGTACCAAAGTCATAACTAAATAGCAGGCGCACTAGTCGACCTTGTTCCGTGATAAATGACTCGGATAGTGGAGATCTCCTAATTAGTTGTTCTTACTCTCGCATTGGCCTTAAGACAAAGGCTCTAAGGCTTTCATAGTCCTCTAGAAAGGTAACATTTATGAAGAAAATTGTTTTCGTTATGCTTGCTAGCGCTTTGCTCGCGAGCTGCGCTTCTACGAAGTCGTCATCGAGCGCCACCGCTGAAGCCGATAAAGTCATTGCCGGCGAAGATATGGATCCGGAGGGAGGAGCAGATTTATACGCCAAAGGTGGCGACCACGCTGATTCCCCCTACTATGGGCATCCTGATTTCTATAACGCCACGAGCAACGATCATTTGACCATCATCAATCATTTCAAGACTTTCCAGCAAACCACCGAATATACTTGCGGCCCCGCTAGCACCCTTATGGCGCTCTATAACCTTGGTGTCACCACTTACACCGAGCGTTCTCTTGCCGTCGGCATGAAGACCTCGTGCGATATTCAGACCAACGGCCTTCCGGGAACCGCTGATGAGCCGGGCGAATATGGCACCAGCATTCCGAATATGGTCAGCTTCCTTAAGGCCGATAAGACCCTAAAGATCGAGGCCACGAGCTATAAGGAAACCTACGCCGCCACCGACCTTATCACAGATGGAGCCGATCAAGGCAACATCAAAGGCACCTTTGAAGGCTGGGCCCCTTACGCTTCGGGCCTTGACGAAAAAGGCAACCCGATTTATGTCGAAGACGCCAAAGACAGTGCCTTCGTCAAATGGATTCTTGGCTACCTTAATAAGAAACTTGCCATCACCATTCTTTGGGGCGATTGGGATGGCCACTATCAGGACATCATCGGTTATGACACGATGGGCACCGCTGGCATCGGAGACGACATGATCGTCTTAGCCGATTCCTATGACACCAGCGACCATTGCCAAGATGGCTACTATTGTGTTCCGGCTGAGCGTTTCTTCTCTATGTGGGTGGAACGCAACGTCGTGTCCAAACCTTACCAGGTTCAGCAGTTTGTCGTCATCAACAAAGCCAACTAATTAGTTACTACAGGCTCTCGGCATTTCTCAAACGGGAAGACGGGAGCCTTTTTATTGTATAATTACCAAAAGGGCGGTTGGAGGAGACACAATGAAACAGACCGAGAAAATGATAAAAGGCGAGTTATACAACTCTTCAATCAAAGAGCTCCACGATGCCAAAATGGCTGAGCAGGAACTCCTTTTCGAGTTCAATAACCTCCATCCTAGTGAAGAATCCAAACGCGTTGCTCTTTTGCACAAGATTTTCCCTCATTTAGGCAAGAATGCCTGGCTGGAACCAACCGTTCGTGTAGAGTATGGCTTTAACGTTTATATTGGTGATAACTTTTACGCGAATTATGATTGCAAATTCCATGACATTTGTCCGATAACCATCGGCGATAACGTTATGCTAGGGCCCAATGTCATTTTGGCTACCCCGATGCATCCTTTGCTGGCTGAAGAAAGAAATCCCCAGCAATTCCCAGATGGTTTTTATAACATTGAGTATGGAAAGCCGATCAAAATCGGTTCTGGCGTCTGGTTAGCCGCCGGTGTCATCGTCTGTGGCGGCGTGACGATTGGAGACGATGTTGTTATCGGCGCTGGAAGTGTCGTCACGCATGACATTCCATCCCATTCATTGGCCGCTGGCTGTCCATGCAAAGTCATTAGGCCGCTTAGCGAAAAAGATCGGATGTTTGCGCCAGGCGAAAGAAACAAAACTCACACCGATTGACGAATTATTTATTATCGGTTTGCGCTATTGAGACCCTCCGTTTCTCAGGAAACGCCATTTTTTTGATTCGTTCGCTGACGGAACCGGACAGTTAACCACATTTGTTGGTTTATTTATTTTGAATTCGGTCTATAACAAAAGTGGGTATCAAATTATGAAACACAATCTTAATGTTGGTTTTCTTGGCCTCACGATGGTTGCCGCCCTTCTGTCTAGTTGTGGTAATCCACTAGAAAAAGAATACGGACCGACAATCAAACGGGCTGACGCGATGAACGCCCTACAAACGGTCATCAACACCAATAGTGCCTCTAGCGTTACGGTGCCTACCGCTTTTAAGGCTTCTCATACCGATACGGCGGCGATCATTCTCTTTGTCATTCCTTATACGGAGAATATGAGCTATGACAAAACGAACCAATATTATTACAGCGAGATTGGCAGTATTAAGAGATGGGTCTTTGTTAAAGATGGCACGCTTTACGATGCCAAATACTCAAAGAGCAGCAAAACCGACGCCAATTCATCGACCTACGAAGTCGAAACAAAAACTTATACAGTTTCAACCGCCGGTTTTGATAATGAAGTTCAGGTTGCGGTTAATGACAAGAATGGGCTGACCTTCTTGGAATCGCGAATCGATCCGCAAACCATTTTCTCCAAAGCCAATATCGCAGAACCGACTGCCATGCTTGCCAAACTCAAGAAATTCAATGATAACGGTGGCTCTTATACCGATAACTCCACCACTTATACCATCGCCAATGAGCAATATCGTTCTAATGCCGACGGGACTCTTTATATCAGCTTCACTCAAAATAGCGTTAGTGGCAGCGACAACAAATCCACTTCCACCTACACCATGGGCATTAAGAACTATTTGACGGTTACCGACCGCAACAAACAGTCGTTGCTCGATTATGGGTACAACTATACCTGGGAAGCGCCGACATTAAGCTATCCAGACCTTTCGACTTACGTTAAAGAATAATCAAAATCGTTGAAAATCCACCAGTTTTTTGAGCCTTTAAAATGTTTTTTCTATGTTTTTGGTTCAGTAGTTAGTTCCTTCGTTGGGTCGTGGTATCATAGAAGAACGCAGACACTTAAGTGTCTCCCACAACATTATGAAACAAACATTTAAAAAGCCCTGGTTCGCCAAAACCATCATTTTGGTCCTTTTTGTTTTTATTTTCTTTTTGAACTTCGTTGCTTTGCAGTTACCGCTTGATGTCTCTCCGGCCGAGAGTCTTTGGTCGTTAGCTACCAACGCCAGCACCGGAACGGCAAGGATATATCCGCTCGTTCTCCAATTGGCTTTCTATGTCTCCATCTTTGCGGTTGCGTTATCGGTTTTTGACCTTGCCGCCAAAAAGAACGCTGGCAATTTCATCGGTGTTTTCTATTACTTGGTTTTCGCGATTGCCATCATTGTTTATCAGCCTCTTTATCACACTCTAAAGACCTCCATCATCGCGATGGAGATCATCAGCGTCATCCTTTCCGTCGTTTGTTTTGCCTTGGCCGTTCGTGCCAAGAAACTGTCGAAGCTTGATGCGCCGGCCGTTGCTCCCTTAACACTTAAATCGAATAGATTGGCTTTTGGGATTTTGGTTGTTGATATCGCGTCGCTGCTCTTATTGCTCTTTTCTTTATTGTTTATCCCGCTTTACACCGTCAGCAATGGTTCCACTTCTCAAACTTGCATCTTTGCCACCGCTCTTTTCTCTAAGTCAGCGGCCCTCGAAGATTCCATTTATGCGCTCGTTAACATGGCGCTTGTGATTTTCTGCGCTCTTTATTTTGTGTTCTCACTTTCGTCCTTCTTCAGCGACAAAAAAGACTTTGTCGCCAAATCCAAGAATTTCATGGTTATTCTTCTTTCCGTCAGCATGGAATTCTTCTTGCTTGGTTATATTATTCAGTTCGTTTATTCGATCCAAAGCTTCACCGCTTCGTCCATCTCGTACATTCTCTTCTTTGCCATGATGGCGATGACTCTTGTCTATGCCATCCTCAAAGGCAAATTCGATGAAGCCAACATTCCTCCCGAAGCCAAAAAGAAGCCCGTCAAGCCGCTTAAAAAGGCCGCTCCGCTTATCTTCGTCCTTATTTTCACTGTCTTGACCTTCTGCTCCATCTTCTTAAATGTCATCAAGATTCATTTCACCTCGGGCGGTTACACCGAAGATTTGGCAGTTACGGGTTTGAAGCTCTTGCAGGATTATCCTTCTCTTGGCTCGGGCTATCAGGCCGTGGCCTTCGCTATCATGGTCATGCTTATTTGCTCGGGAAGCGGTCTCTTCCTTGTTCTCGTTTCTTATTTCTCCCACTACAAGCACTATGAGACCTTAGCCAAAGTCGTTGCCTACGTTAACATCTTCTTAGTCTTTATCTTCGGCGTCTCGGGCCTCTATTTCACCGTCGCGGCGGAGATTACAAAGGAAAGCACTAAAAACGTCATCGAATACTATGGTTACACCTATAGCGACGACATGACTTATCGCATTCACACGGATGTTCTTTATATTCTTCTCGCTGACTTGGTTGTCCTTGGCGCGATGATTTGGCGGAGGGCTCTTGATGGCAATAAGACCGAATTCGAGTTGCCGGATGGTTTGCTGGGCGGAGGCGCGGGCACTGGTGCCGCTTCGGCTGGCGCCAACGAAGAGACAAACGCTGTTGGTTTTGACCCCTGCCCTGCCTTTACGGAATTGGATTCCAAAGCCAAAGACTTCAAGATCGATTTGGAAAAACGCAAGATGTCGATAGCCCCGGCTGGAACCCTTTCCGATCTTGTGAAGTTCGTGGTCGAATATGCCCGCGATAGCCGCCTCCATTTGTCTTATCGCGAAGAAGACATTGCGACGTTCATTTCCGGCCTTGGCGCTTGCCGTTTGACCATTCTCCAAGGTATGTCTGGCACCGGCAAAACCAGTTTGCCGAAAATTTTCTCGGAAGCCATTGACGGCAATTGCGACATCATCGAGGTGGAATCGAGCTGGAAAGACAAGAACGAACTCTTGGGTTACTACAACGAATTCAGCCGTACCTACACCCCGAAAAAATTCACGCAGGCTCTTTATAAGGCCGCCCTTAATCCTGAAATTCCGACCTTCATCGTTCTTGATGAAATGAACCTTTCTCGCATCGAATATTATTTCTCGGATTTCCTCTCCTTGATGGAGAACGAAGAGAATAAGCGCGAGATCAAACTCATTAATATCAAACTCTCGGTGAAAGAAGAAGATGGCAGCGTTAAACAATATGGCGCCCTGACGGATGGCCATACTCTCAAAGTTCCACCCAATATTTGGTTTATCGGCACCGCCAACCGCGATGAATCGACTTTCGTGATTTCGGACAAGGTTTATGACCGTGCCCACACCATGAACTTCAATAAGCGCGCGCCGAAGGTGCGTGATTTCGATGAGCCAATCCCGCAAAAGTTCTACACCTACGACATGATTGCCGGTTTGCTTAAAGAGGCAAAAGAAAAAGGCAAATTCGACGCCGAAAACGACGAGACCATCAAGAAGGTCGAAGCGCTTCTCGCTCCTTTCAACATTAGCTTCGGCAACCGTATTCTCTTGCAGATGGAAAACTTCGTCGATATTTATGAACAATGCTTCCCCGACCGCGATGTTCGCGCCGAGGCCGTGGAGACCATTCTCCTCAGTAAGGTCGTGGCCAAACTCGAAGTGAAGACGATTGACGACAAAGAAGGCTTAGTCAAGGATTTCGAAGACCTTAATCTCCATCGCTGCGCCGAGTTCATCAGCAAGCTCAATGAGGACTGAGGATGAACAAAGACTCCGATAAGCTGCATTTGGAGGAATACCACCGTCTTGAGACCCTTCTTAAGCCGATGGATTCTTTCGTCACGGCTCATCCGGAACTAACCTATATTCAGTTCGACTATTTGGCCGTTCATGATTTGACTCTCTTTACCGTTGAGCCAGATATTGATTTTGCTTTTCTTACCACCATCACCGATAAGGTTTTGACTTCCATGCCTGCCATTAAGCGCATTTTCGGCAAGCCCATCATCAACCTTAAAGACAACGATGACGTATTGCCCGTCGAAACGGTTCGGGTCATCAATCAAGCCACTATGCAGCATCTCGCCAATCACGCGACCGATGTGGCTAATTTGACCGCTAGCGGCGTGAAGCCACAGAAACTGCTCACTCAAATTTACGAGGATGACTATGGCATCTACGAGAACTTGATTTTCTGCAATTTCATCGATGAGACACTTCGCTATGCCCGTCACAACATGGCGTATCTTAGAAACCTCGTTTACGCAAAAGAGATTCTTGAGTTTAACCTTCTCGAACGGGTCAACCACATGAATTACTTCCTGACAATTGGCAAGCTTCACATGGGCTATATCCGCGACTTCGATAAGTACTATTCCGTTTCCAAAAAGCTCTATACCAAACTCCAAACCGTCATCAACACGATCCAGCCACGTCTTGTTAAGCCTGTCTACAAAAACAATAAATTTCGCAATCCCCGCCTGCCTTTAAAGAAAACGAATATTTTCTTGATGCAAAAAGACTACCATCAGGTCTACGTTCTTTATAAGTGGATGCTGAACCGGAAGCCTTCGACCAAAGAGGAAATGCTCATCGACATGGTGAGCCTAAAACGCCAATACTTTTCCTTTGTCGAAGCCTTATTGATTTTCGCGGTTGGGAATTTCAACTTCGAGATACCAGAAGAAACAAAAATGAATTTGGCTCAGCTCGATGCAATCTTTACTTACAAAGGCTGGTCGCTCGAGATTAAAAACGTCGCCAATGAAGGGCTTTTGCTAAAAGTTAGCAAAGAGAGAACCTATTCCGTTCTCTTAGTTCCGGATGCCGATTTCGATTTAAAGGACCCTTTAGCCTATTTTGGCCCCGAGTATGGGGCCGACGAAACGATCGTGTGCACGCCGTTTGAAAAGGAACCGAAGAGCGGCCTTTCGTTCATCAGCATGGAAGACGTGGAATCCTTTAGGCGCCTCCAGCAAATCGTGCTTCGGGCAATGATTTATAGCGACGTGAAGAAAGACCAATGCCCCTTCTGCTCAAACGAGCTTACCTATGAGTCGAAGAAAAACGATTTTGCCTGCGACAATTGCCGAACCGAAATTCATGAAGGCCATTGCCCAGATACCGGGAAGGCTTATTTCTACACCACAATCGGTGGCAGCCAACGGGTGGAGATCAATCGATCTGATTTTGGCAAAGACGAACAATGGCTTTATAACCGCAAAGTCGAATCATTGATGCATTTCCGAAACATCACCCCGATAAACGAAAAAGGCGAAGTCGTATGTCCGTTCTGTGGCAAAGTTCATAAAGAAGATATTAAAAAATAGGCGCAAAACTCACCTATTTTTTGCAAAACCCCAACGGATTCTTATTTATCTAGACCTTTTTTACCTGTCCAATAGCCAATGCCCCACACCTCAAAGGTGTAGCGTTTGTCGAGTTTGCTTGTCTCGTAATCCACGTAATAAAGTTTCCCTTTGTTGACGACGAAATTCGCTGGATAGTAATCCATGTTGACGTTGCCTTCGTTGGCTTTTTTAGCCATTTTAGCCACTTGAGGAATGTATTTAGAGACGTCCTTTTTACGTTTGATCAGTTCGGCGATTGTCGGGCCTTTGATGTATTGTTTTAAGACTAGCTCCTGATCAAAGTCGACATAGATGCAACGCGGCATTTTGATATGGAGTTGGAGCAAATAGGAATAGCAATCGTATTCCGCCTGAATCTTATTGCCGAACTTGTAATAGGAAACCTTTTCGTGGTGGATACGTTTGATTACGTAATAATGGCCCAACCTTTTGACGAGGTAGGAATAGCCGCCCTTGCCTTTACCTAAGAGGCGAATTGGATGGTACTTTTTGTCGTTGATCCAGATGTCTTCCATAGCCCTTTTACTTTACACCCTTTTGATGTCTTGGCGTGGCTTCTAAACTATTTTTGCTACGCAAGGCTACAAAGTTTTCCTCTTTGGTCTCATAATCTAATCATGAAGAAAATTAACGTAATCTTAGATTGCGACCCCGGGCATGATGACGCGGTCGCTTTGATGCTAGCTGGGAAAGCCCCCGAGATAAATCTTTTGGGCATTACGGTCGTGGCGGGAAACCAAACGATCGAGAAAACGACGCGGAACGCCTTGAATCTCTGCCAATACTTAGGTATCGATGTTCCAGTCGCCATGGGTTCAAGCCATCCTTTGGTTAAGGAACCCGTCATTTGCCCTGAGATTCATGGCGAAAGCGGTTTGGATGGTTTTACCTTTCCACCGCTAAAGAAAGAAAAAGACCCTCTTGATGGTGTTTCATTCATTATCAAGACTTGTCTTAGCCATGATGAGGTCGTGCTCGTCCCGACAGGCCCTCTCACCAACATCGCCCGAGCTTTAACCCAAGAGCCGAAGATCAAAGAGCATATTTCCAAGATTGTTTTGATGGGCGGATCCATCGGAGCTGGTAACGTTACGCCAGCCGCTGAGTTCAATATCTTCGTCGATCCTGAAGCCGCTGACATTGTCTTCAATTCTGGCTTGCCCGTTTATATGAATGGCCTCGATGTTACGAGAAAGGTTCTTGTTCTTTCGTCGGTCGTGGAACGGATGGAGAAGATCCACAACAAGGCCAGCGACCTCTTCGTGGCCCTTATGAACGCCTTCAACGCCAACCAGAAGAAAGTCTTTTCCTGGAGCAAAGGCGGACCTTTGCACGATCCTGTGACGATTGTCAGCCTCCTCGATCCTTCATGCGTAACTTATAAGTACATGAACGCCGTTATTGATGTCTCGAAAGGCCCAAGTTATGGTCGGACGAACTGTGACCAATATGATTATCTTAAGCAAAACCCCAACGCTTTTGTGGCAACGGATATCGATGTCGCTAAATATTGGGATGAAATCGAACGGGTCTTGAGGTTATACAAATGAGATCAATCTACGTTCTAGGCAGTCTCAACATGGACCTTGCCATCTATGGCGATAAGTATCCAGATGCGGGAGAAACCCTCAAAGGTCATGGTTTTCGAACGGGTGCCGGTGGTAAGGGGCTCAATCAAGCCGTAGCTGCTAGTCGCCTTGGCGGAAATGTCCATTTTCTAGGAGCCATTGGCAAGGATGCTTTTGGAGCCCAAATGAAGGAGACACTTTCAAAAGCCGGCGTCGATGTTTCTCATGTCGCCGAACGGTCCAACGTCTCAAGTGGCGTGGCTTTAATCGAAGTGGTTAATGGTGAGAATCGCATCATGATTGATTCGGGGGCCAATGAAACCATTTCCGAAGCCGAAGTAGATGACTTTTTGTCCTTAAGCCAGCCTGGAGATATCTTTTTAACCCAAGGTGAGAACAATTTCGAGGCCGCCAGTTACGCGATTAAGAAAGCTCACGAAAAGAAACTCGTGGTCGTCGTGAATTCCGCGCCAGCCGACAAAAGGATTGTCAAAGAAACGCGGAATATCGACATCATCACTCCTAACGAGACGGAGTTCGCGGCGTTGACTGGCAGCAAAGATTACGCCAAGAAAGGCTATTTGCTTGATACCCCAATTCTCATTGTGACGTTAGGGAAGGCCGGATCATTTGTTTCCACCGCGGGAGGCTCTTTTATCGAACCAGCCGTTAAGGTTAATGTTGTTGACACGACGGGAGCTGGCGACGCCTATTGCGGCGCGCTTGTCTATTTCCTTTCCGCCAACGAGGACATCAAGAACGCCGTTCGTTTGGCTGGCCATTACGCTTCTTTGAAAACAACCAAAAAAGGCACCGCTGTTGCGATGCCTACTAGTGACGAATTTTCTCTTTTTGAGAAGACTCTTATTTAGTTTTTCCGAAATTGTCCATGCCGACAATGAATAAGTGAGAAGCGACCGCTCGGGTTTCGGGCGAATTGTCTAGTTCGCCGTTCAAGACAAACTGAGCGAAGAAGACAAAGCTTCTAAACATCCACATATAGAAGAAATAGTACTGCAAATCATCTTTTAGACCGAGGTAACTGAAGCATTTTTTAGATTCTGCGCTGATGTCCGTGCGGAATTCATCGATATCGGCCGGTTTTTCAGGGCGCGGGAAGATGTGCCCATAGTTGATTGACCAGCCGATGTAATTCGGATTAGTCAAATAGAAATCGACCATTTTATTCCAATACACGTCGGATGGTTGGTGCTCTTGTAGAATGAGCTTTTCGACGTAGGCAGCACTATCTTCAAAGATTTTGTGATCAGCAATGGAGATTAGGTTATCTTTGCTTTTGAAGTGGTCGTAAATGACGAATTCGGAAATCTCGCAAACCTTGGCAATTTCTTTCGTTGAAAGTTTGTTGGCTTCGTTTAAGGAGCCAATTTGAATTGTCGCGTCGATGATTTTCTCATCTATGTTGTCGAGATGACGGTAAGACATTGATTGCTTGTTAAGCGAAAATCTTTCTACTTAACGCAATAGATTATCGCACAGAAGTCGCTTAATAGTCATTGCTATTTCGGCTTTTTTAATTTTTTTATTGGTTCTCTTAACTTATTTTTTACCTTTTTGATATAGCAGAATAACCTCCATTCCACTTTTTTGCAGTGATTCTTCAAGATTACCGCGTTGTTTATTGAGCAATAAAAGAAGCGTTTTGTCGGACATATTAATCAATAATTGATATTCTGGTTATTTCTTTTCGTCCCTAGTTAAATTTTAAAATCTTTATTTGCTTGTTTTTGGATTTTATTAAAAATAAGCACATTGTAAATTATTCTGTTTCTCTCTTTTGAAACATTTGCGCGCGCACGGGTGCGCGAGAGGTTATACTAGATACATGGATTTTTCAGGTTGGGAAAAGCTTTCCCTTGTTGACTATGACGATAATTTGACCACCACCGTTTTTATGGCGGGCTGCAACTTCCGTTGCCCCTTCTGCCACAATAGTTCTTTGGTGCTTGATCCGGCCCACGCTCCGACAATTCCTTGGAGTGAGATCTTGGATTATCTCAAGAAGCGTCGTGGCGTTCTCGATGCCGTTTGCGTGACGGGCGGAGAACCTACATTGATGCCGGATCTCGAAGATAAGCTTCGGGACATCAAATCTTTGGGTTATAAAGTCAAATTAGATTCCAACGGTTCGCATCCAGCCGTTTTAAAGAAAGTCGTCTCTGAAGGCCTCGTGGATTATGTGGCTATGGATATCAAGAATAGTTTGGTTAAATATCCGATGACGATTGGCACCACTTCCGTGAATCTTGACGACATCAAAGAGTCGGTCGATTTCCTTATTCATGGCCAAATCGGCTACGAGTTCCGCACCACTGCGATCGAAGAATATCACAGCATGAAAGACTTCGAGGCGATTGGAGCGTGGCTAGAAGGAGCCAAGCGTTATTACATTCAGCGCTACATCGATAGCGATAACTGCATCAGCCACGGTCTCCATATGTTGAATAAAGAAAAGGCCTTGGAAGCCAAGGCCATTATGGAGAAGTATGTCGTTCTCGCGTCGTTACGCGGTTACGATTGAGCTTTTTTGAAGAGATATTGAGCGGCGCTTAGACTGGCGATAGCCCCATCGTTGCAAGCGGTGGTCAGCTGGCGCCATTTTTTGTCGCGGCAGTCGCCAGCGGCATAAACGCCAGGAGTCTTCGTGCCCATGTTCTCATCGGTGACGATATAGCCTTTGTTGAGGTCTACAAGATTGGAGAAACGGTCGTTGTCGGGGACTTGGCCAATGGCAACAAAGGCCCCATCGCAGACGAACTCTTTTTTCTCTTTCGTCTTCGTGTCGGTAAAGGTAACAGAATGAAGCTCTTTCTCGCCATTGAAGGAAATCCCTGAAAGGTTATGGAAGATCTCCACGTTCTTAAGATTTAAGAGGCCTTTCACAAGGATATCGTCGGCGAAGAACTTGTCGAAGAGAGTAACGACGGTGACTTTATGGCAATAACCAGCGAGCATGATGGCGTATTGGAGGGCGCTATTGGCGTCTCCGATGACCACCACGTCTTTGCCTTCATAGAAAGGGCCATCGCAGACGGCGCAGTAGCTGACGCCATGACCAAGAAGACGATCCTCGCCTTCAATGCCAAGCTTCCGATGCTTAACGCCCGTCGCAATGATGACACTATTACCTTCGTAGGTGCCAAAGTTGCCAGTTACTTTGAAGTAATCGTCAACGGGTTCGATGGATTTGGCTTCATCGAGCTCATATTGGGCGCCTAAAGAAGAAATCTGATCGAACAAGGTGCTAGAGAAATCCAATCCCGAAATAACTTTTTGGGAAGGAAAATTCTCTACGCGCGGCGAATCAGCGATTTGGCCGCCGAAGTTCTCCTTCTCAACAAGAAGAACCGATTTGCCAGCGCGGCAAGAATAGAGGGCCGCCGTCATCGCGGCCGGCCCTCCACCGATTATCAGAATATCAGGCCGCATGGCTTCCCTTCGATTTCTCGATGAAGCCGCGGATGAGCGAGGCGTTCTCGTAAACGTCGTAGCTATCGCCATTCGGTACTAGAAGCGTTGGGGCTTTGGTAACACCGTAGGCAATCGTGGTGTCCTTTTCGGACGTCGCGTCGATGTTGCGATACTTGATGCCTTCTTTGTCGAGCATCATCTTGGCCATCTTGCAGTTCGGGCAAGTCGGCGAGGTGAAGAGCATCAGTTCGGTGACTTTCGGAGCTTCGCGGTTAACGGGCTTCTGCTCGCAATCGCAATGATCGTGGAGTTCTGGCTTCGGATTGGCGTTCTCGTCGACTTCATAAGTCTTACGATCACGGAATTCCTGGGCTTTGCCATCGTTCCAGTTCTTGACTGGGCGATAGTAGCCGGTGATACGGGAGTAGACTTCAGTCTCTTTGCCGCAAATCGGGCATTTCCAGACTTCGCCAGCGATGTAACCATGGTCTTCGCAAACAGAGTAAGTCGGGCTCATGGTGTAATATGGAAGCTTATAGTTCTCGGCAATCTTACGAACGAGCTTCATGCAGCTCTCATAGTTCGGAAGCTTCTGGCCTAAGAAGGCATGGAACACGGTGCCAGAGGTATAAAGGGTCTGGAATTTGTCTTCGATGTCGAGGGCCTTGAAGATATCGGTGGTAAAGCCAACTGGTAAGTGCGAGCTGTTGGTGTAATAAGGAGTTTCGCCAGGTTTGCCAGCGGTGATAATATCCGGATACTTCTCTTTATCGTGCTTAGCAAGACGATAAGCTGTCGACTCAGCCGGTGTGGCCTCGAGGTTGAAGAGGTCGCCATATCTCTCCTGATAGTCGGAGAGACGACTTCTCATATGGTTCAAGGTCTCAGCGGTGAAAGCCTGAGCGTCTTCATTGGTGAGGTCATGCTTAATCCAGCGAGCGTTTAAGCAGGCTTCGTTCATGCCGACAAGACCGATGGTCGAGAAGTGGTTCTTGAAGGAGCCAAGATAGTGATGGGTGTACGGATAGAGTCCGCCATCAAGAAGCGCGGTGATTGTCTTGCGCTTGGTATCGAGCGAACGGGCCGCGATATCCATAAGGTGATCAAGGCGGGCGAAGAAGTCCGCTTTATCAGTCGCAAGATAAGCTAGACGCGGCATATTGAGTGTGACGACGCCGATACTGCCAGTCGACTCGCCGCTTCCGAAGAAGCCGCCGCTCTTTTTGCGGAGCTCACGAAGGTCGAGACGGAGACGGCAGCACATCGAGCGGACATCAGACGGCTTCATATCGCTGTTGATGTAGTTGCTGAAATACGGGGTGCCATATTTGGCGGTCATCGTGAAGAGAAGCTTGTTGTTCTCGGTTTCGCTCCAGTCGAAATCTTTGGTGATGGAGTAAGTCGGGATCGGGTATTGGAAGCCGCGTCCATTGGCATCGCCTTCGATCATGACTTCGATGAAGGCCTTGTTGACCATGGCCATCTCTTCTTTGCAATCCTTGTACTTGAACGGCATCTCTTGTCCGCCGACGATGCAGTTAAGTTCCGCCATATCATCAGGGACAGTCCAGTCTAAGGTGATGTTGGTAAACGGAGCCTGCGTGCCCCAGCGAGACGGGGTGTTCACACCGTAAATGAAGGATTGAATAGCTTGTTTGACTTCTTTGTAGGTGAGGTTATCGGCTTTCACGAACGGAGCAAGATAAGTATCGAAAGAGCTGAAGGCTTGCGCGCCAGCCCATTCGTTTTGCATGATGCCGAGGAAGTTGACCATTTGGTTGCAAAGGGTCATCAAGTGACGAGCCGGAGCCGAAGTGATTTTGCCAGCGACGCCGCCGAGTCCTTCCTTGATTAATTGTTTGAGCGACCAGCCAGCGCAGTAGCCAGTGAGCATAGAAAGATCGTGAATGTGCATATCCGCATTGCGGTGCGCGTCAGCGACTTCCTTGTCATAGATTTGGCTGAGCCAGTAGTTGGCAGTGACCGCGCCGGAGTTGGAAAGAATCAAGCCGCCGACAGAATAAGTGACGGTCGAATTCTCCTTAACGCGCCAGTCATTAACCTTTAAGTAGTTATCAACGACCGAGGCATAATTGAGCTCGGTGTTCTTGATCTGACGAAGCTCTTCGTGTCTCTTGCGATAATCCATATAAGAACGCGCGACATCGACATAACCACCTTGGATTAAGACGATTTCGACGCTGTCTTGGATATCTTCAACCTTGACGATGCCGTCTTTGACTTTCTTGTTAAAGTCGGCGGTCACCCGGATGGCCAAAAGTTCAAGGATGTCGTCAGTGACTTCCTTGTGTTCCTGAGCAAATGCCCGGCTCATCGCGTTCTCGATCTTCTTGAGGTCGAAATCGACGATGGAATTGTCTCTCTTTTGAACTCTAATCATAAATGTATGCCTCTCATTGGCTTTCTATAGCAGGGGGTTCCAAAAGATTTTGTGGGTACGAAAAGTGCCTCAATCTAGGAATTGTTGCTATTTAGGGGTGGACGCTTTCGCTTCCTCTCCGCCCTTGCGTGAATAATGATATCTATATCGCGACAAAAATCAAATTAAATTGCTTAAGTGAAAAATTGACAGATTTTTTCATTTTTTTCAGTGCCGTATTTTTCCACAACCAGACTGTGGAAAACCCCGATAAACATGGGCAATGATTATCCACAAATAAAGTCAATTTGAAGCAGTAAAAATTTTGACAGTGTCTAACAAAGTAGCGATAGTCTAACCGCTAATCGAAGAAACACACTTTTTACAATTTGGAGCCTTAATTCTGATTGTGGATAACTGGTAAATCGATAATGATTTATTTTCCATACTTCCTATCTTCTTTTTGCCTTATTTTTAGACAAATAAAGTATTGTGATGGATTTAAATCCTTTTCCGCGCGTGGTATCTTTTAATATGCATTTGGAGACCAATATGGCTACAGAAAATAAAGTCGACTTAAAAGAAAGCCCAAAGAAGGCTCGTAAAAGAGGCGGACAATTCATTAAAGAATTTGGCGCCTTCATCAATCGTGGCAGCGTCGTTGACATGGCTGTCGGTGTCATTATCGGTGGTGCGTTCAGCGCGATCGTCACCGCGTTAGTCAACATCTTACTTAGCGTTTGCACTTGGGCAGTCCCAGGAGGCCTTAAAGGCTTAGTCACCGTCCTTCCGGCGGCGAATGCCGCTCAAGCTGGTATGGATACCTCCATCGGTCTTGATCAGAGCTTCGACGTTAGTGAGTTGCAGGATTTGGCCAAGGCTCTAGCCGCTAAGACTTACACAGGCGCGGATGCCACTTCCGCCGCCGTTATCGAAGCCCAGAAGGCCACCATTCTTAGCAAGTACACCCAGCATGGCAGCATCTATTATTACAATGGATCGGCTCTCATTGATTGGGGTACCTTCATTAACGCCATCATTTCGTTCCTCATTATCGCCTTTGTTCTCTTCATCATCGTCAAGACAGTTGCCAAGATGAAAGAGCAAAATGAAATCATCAAAGCGAAAGCCCAAGAAGAATACTTCAAGCTTCATCCGGAAGAGAGACCTGCTCCAGTTGTTCCTGGCGCCCCGGCTCCGACCGAGATGGATGTTCTCATTCAGATTCGCGACGAATTAAAGAAACAGAATCAAGCACCAGTTGCCGAAAAGAAGTAACGTTGTTTGAAACAAAAAAGGTCTCTTCCAAGCTCGGAGAGACCTTTTCTTTGCCTCATGAGCGAGATGAAGCAAGACTTGGCGAAGCCTGGGGATAAGCTGACGGGGCGGTGAGAGGAATGGCACCATCCTTGTTGAGCTCTCCGGCCATAAATTCGCCATAAGAAGAACCGTATTTGCTGTAAGACCCGCGGAAGGCCCCGGCGGTCGTTAAGGCGGTCGCAAGCCAAACTGGCAAGGCTCGTTCGAGTTTGATCTCAATGAGGAGTTTCCCTTTTGGCAGCAAAGGTGATCCGCTTAATTGGTTAAGTTCAAAGTTTTCGCGCCGAACCGCAATATTGGAGTCGATCGTGAGACGAAGTGTCTGTTCGCCCTCCTTATTCATGAAGGCTTGACGCTTATATTGGATGACCTCACGCGGCTTTAACGTGCCATATCTCCTAACCATATCGGCCAATTCGATGAGGAAATGATCGTGTTTGAACTCACCATTAAGGTCGGGGAGACGACCTTTTTGGACAAAGTCTTCATATTGGGTTTTCGATAGGAAAATTCGGCTTTTATAAACGTCAGATTTGAATTTCTTTTTGAATTCGAGGAAATAGATCGGTTTTTCTCCACCATAGCTGCGGAGGCGGAGCTTGCATTTGTAGGTCGGGCTCGATAATGAACGATACACCACATCGTCACGGCTATTATCAAAGTAGATGGTGTTTACTTGGTAATAACCGAGAGCCTTAGCATATGGATCAATATCGAGATGTTCTTTTATCGCTGTAAGGAAAGCGGGAACCTTATCGGCATCGATAAAGTATTTATTCTCTACTCGGCAAAAATCGGTTTGGACTGTAGCAGCCATGTTATTAGCCCCTTTCCGCAACGGAAAGAACGACCTCCAGGTTGCCATTATGAAGTCTGACTTCATCCACTAGATTCTTTGCTGACTCGCCTTTCTTGAGAGTCACGTCATAACGTAGCTCATAAAGCTGGCCATATTCGACGGTTCTAACGCTTTCGAGAGCGTAAGTTTGGCAATGTTCTTTGAAGATTTCTTCGAATACGCCATCTTGATTGAGCTCTTCCGGAACTTTAATGCGGATTGATAGGAGGCCGCCTTCATCTTCGCCAAATTTGAAAGCATGCAAAACGAGCATCACAAGGATAAGGGCTACGGTGGTAATCGCTCCATAGGTGGCGTATCCAATGCCGAGAATGATACCAATCGCGCTGGCGATGACGAGATAGAGCATATCTTCGATCTTGAGCTTGTCGCTTCTAAATCTAGTTAAAGCGATGCCGGCCGTTAAGACCAAACCGACACGGATTGTATCCGATGCCTCAAGTTCGGTGTTTCTGACATTCAATAAACCAACCAAAGCGGCCATAATCGGAGCGATGAGCATAATTGTCAGCGGCATGAACTTTGTATAAACAAAGCCTTTTTTCACTCTTAAATATGCGAAAGAAAGTAAAACACCGAGAACCAAGGAAACGCCGAGACAAATGAAATATGCAGCCCAAACATTGGTGGAGAATAAGTCGTAGATGCTTTTGAAGATATTCATAAGAGACCCTCGTTTCGTTTCACCTTATTAACGTTGGCGTGGGTGTCTTTGTTGGAAAAAGATTAAAGTTTTAAATGACTCTCGTGCATGGTGTTGGTGAGAAACGCCCATCTAGTCGCGATATCTGACGATTTCTTTGCTTTTCAGCAGAAGGTCGAGCAGTTTTTCCGCCTTCTGGAGGGCGTTCCCCGGGCACCCGAATTTGAACGCGAAGAGGTTCATCCAGTCCTGAAGCCGATGCTTGTTCATGCCCCTGTGCAATCGCACGAAATCCTCCATGTTCGAGCAGTAGGCGTTTATCGGTTCAAGGCTGCTCTGACAATCGAATTTGTAGATCGCCTTCTCGCCCTGGTCCGCCAGTTTCAGCCTCGCGATCAGCTCGCGATGCGAGAAGTCGAGGCCGTGGATCAGAGTCGACCCGGGTTTTATGTGGTTTCTGAAGGCGTCGAGCACCTTGGCCGAGCTCGATTTGCCCCGCCCCTCGACGATGGCCATGGTCTTCTTTTCGGGCCCCAGGGCCACCGCGACGCACCACTGGTTCCTCGAAAGGCCGCGGTGTCTTTCCCCGTCCGCTTTTAGCTCGATCTCGGAATGGGCCACGGTGAAGTACTTCTCGTCGACGTAGACCTCGCCCGAGAGGACGATGGAATCCTGCCAGCCCCTCGGGGCCTCTTCCTTGTTCTTCGGCGTCTCGAAAACGTCGCACCTCCTGGTGTGGAAGGATCTCCGGTCTGGCATGCGCTGCTCCTCTGGATTTCAGGTGGCCGCCGCCGAGGTTCAATCGCCAGACCGGACCCAAGAGGCGCCGGCCACGTGAAATCTATCTTGGACGCGAATCCGATCTCGCAAGGCCATTATACGCCAAAGCCGAAATGCGCTCGGGGATCACCAACACCGTGCACGAGAGTCATTAAGTTTTATAAAAGAAAAAGCGTACGCGCGTATGTAATGAAGGCTTTGGGTTACAATTAATACGTTATGGAAGAAAAGAAATACAAAGTTACTGGTATGTTCTGCGCCGCATGCCAATCGCATGTTCAAAAAGCGGCCCAAAAGGTCCCAGGCGTCGAGAAGGCCGATGTTTCACTGTTAACGAACTCTATGATTGTCACCTTTAATGGTAAGTCAGATGACAAGGCCATTGAAAAGGCAATTAAGGCCGCTGGTTACGGAGCCGCCCCTGAAGTGGACGAAAGCTATTCGGCCCGTCGAAAAGAAAGAGCCAAGCAACTTCGTTCAACCTTTTGGAAATTGATTTCCAGCGCGGTTTTGCTGGTGATTTTGATGGTTATTTCGATGACGATGATGTTTGATATGAAGCTTTTTCCAACGGGCCAACTTGTTTATTGGGTTGGGGCGCAATTAGTCTTGGCTTTAGCGATTATCATCATTTATTTCCCGTACTTTATTCATGGAACAAAGCAATTGTTCAAAGGCCATCCGACAATGGAGACTTTGATTAGCGTTGGAAGTGGCGTTTCTTTCGTTTATGGCGTGTATGCATTCATCTTAATGATTATCGCGACCGTTAACGGAAACATGGATGTCGTGATGAAGTGGTCGATGAATCTTTACTTCGACGGAGCGGCGATGATTCTAACCTTGGTGTCGGTTGGCAAATATATTGAGGCTTTAGCTAAAGCCAAAACAACTTCAAGTATTGAAAATCTAATTTCATTGGCACCCGAGACCGCGATTTTGGTCGACGAGAATGGCGAGCATGAAGTTCCGGCCCTTTCTCTTAAGGTCGGGGACGTTTGCCATGTCAAAGCCGGTATGCGGATCCCCTCCGATGGCATTGTGACGAAAGGCAATGGTCACGTGGAGGAAGCGGCTATCACAGGCGAAGCGATGCCAGTCTTCAAAGACGTGAATGCCAAAGTTGTGGGAAGCACCTTATTAAAACAAGGCAGCATTGAGATTAGGGTGACGGAAGTTGGGGAGGACACGACCATCTCCAAAATTGTTCGGTTGGTCGAGGAAGCGGCTGCAAGTAAAGCCAAACTTGCCCACTTGGCCGATCAAGTAAGCGCGTACTTTGTTCCAGTCGTTTTAAGTATTTCTTTAATAGTTTTATTATGCTGGGGTTTCTTAAATAAAGATTGGTCCCTCGCTGTTAATATGGCTGTCTCGGTTTTGGTGGTTAGTTGCCCTTGCGCGCTAGGACTTGCTACTCCTGTCGCTGTCATGGTTGGAACGGGTCGGGGAGCAGAACACGGTATCCTTATCAAAAGTGCTTCTGCCTTTGAAGATCTATCCAGAGTTAATGCCATAGTATTTGATAAAACCGGCACTATTACCACTGGTCACATGAAAATTAAGGAATTTCATGTTATGGTTGACGGTCTAAAAGACGAAGTCTCGGTTGCTCTTTTATCCTTAGAAAAATTATCAAGTCATCCTTTGGCCGAAGCGACGGTAATGTACTTCGAAGGTTTGGGGTATAAAGGCGAAGAGGTTTCCGACTTCTCTGATGAGCCGGGCGCGGGTGTCCAAGGAAATATTAACGGACACCACTTCTTAATTGGAAATATTGGCTTTTTGCAAAAATATTTGGGTCAAATCCCCACTAAAACTATTTTGGAAGGATCCACCGTTATCTATGTTGCGTTAGATGGGAAATATTTGGCGTATCTTGCTTTCTCTGATGAAGTAAAAGAAGGCGCGGCCGATGATATTAAAACACTTGCTAAAAACGGATATGAACTTTACCTTGTAACAGGTGATAACCGTTCCACCGCTCAAGCTCTTGCTAATGAGGTTGGAATGACACATATTTATTCTGGAATTAAACCTGACGGAAAAGCCGATTTTGTTAAGGGCCTCCAAAGAGCCGGCAAAAGCGTCGCCATGGTTGGCGACGGCATTAACGATGCCCCCGCTCTTGAACAAGCCAATGTTGGCATCGCTATTGGCAGCGGAACAGATATCGCTATTGAATCAGCTGACATTGTTTTAGTTAAGAGTTCCCTAAACGATTTAGTTAGTGCTACAAGTTTAAGTAAGAAAGTTGTTAGAAACATTAAATTGAATCTCTTCTGGGCATTCATTTATAACATTATCGGAATTCCTCTTGCGGCTGGTGTTTTATATCCATCTTTGAGTTGGCAGCTCAATCCAATGATCGCCAGTGCCTTGATGGCTTTGTCTAGTATCTCTGTTGTTCTTAATGCTCTTCGTTTGAAATGGGTGAAACTCCGCTAAAACTTTCTCGCGTTCTTTTTTGAACGTTCTTCGTAGTAGAATAATGTAACCATGTTAAGAAGAGTACCTTTTGAAAAAATAGAGAACTTCCGAGACCTCGGAGGTTATGCCGCCAGTTATGGCGAGACTAGTTTTGGCGTCGTTTATCGTTCCGGAACCCTTGCGGATGCCACGGAAAGCGACATTCAGCGGCTAGTTTCCCTCGGAATCAAGTCTGTATTGGATATTCGTTCCGACAATGAAAAGAAAGCCAAACCTGATAAGACGGCTTCCGACCCGCGTTTTACACAATACGAACTTTCCGTTAATGGAAATGGTCGTGTTCCTGTTAGCCGTCTTGATCAAATCGATTCCTACCTTGAGATGCTTGAGGAACCCGTTCAGGCAAGGCAGATTTTCTTAACAATTGCCCATTGCGATAAGCCTTGTGTCATTCACTGTTCAGCCGGCAAAGACAGGACAGGTGTTTTCTCGTTTATTCTTTTGCTAGCCAACGGTGTTCCTTTTCATGACGCCAATGCCGATTATCTTCTCTCGTTTCCTTACCTTACCAGGCTCACAAGGGAAACAAAGAAAAATAATCCTAACTTCCCTAAACCAGTTTTGACCCCTAGCATCAACTTCTGGAAGAGAGTGATGATGCGTTTCAATAAGAAATGGGGTACCGTAGATCAGTATTTCGCTTCCATCGGTATCAGCGAGGATGATGCCATCCTTTTAGAGAATCTTTTAGGCAAACAAGAAAAGAGTTGTGGGGCCGTTGTCTTCCATGGCAACGATATCTTGGTTGAACATATGAAGAAGGGTCATTACAGCATCCCTAAAGGCCATGTTGAAAAAGAGGATCCTAACGAGCAAGGAACTGCTCTTCGTGAGATAAGCGAAGAAACGGGTTTGTATGTTAAAATCCTTGCAAAAGACCGCTATCTTATCGATTACTCGCCTAAACCAGGGGTTGCGAAACGGGTTGTTTTCTTCATTGCTGAAAGCCAAGAAACAAAGACCGTTTGCCAAGAGGAAGAAGTCTCTGGAATTTATTGGCTTAGTCCCAACGACGCGGTAAGAACCGTCACCCATGATAGCGATAAAAAAATCATCGTTTGGGCTTGCAATTTGAAGGCTAAATTAGGACTTTAATAAATCGACTTTACGATATGGTCGGCATAGGCGCCAGCGACATTAATGCCAGTTACTTTTTCAACCCCTTCAATGAAGGCGTTTGAGTTCACTTCATCCAAAATTGGTTCGCCGTTGGGGCCTTCCAAAATATCTACTCCGCAATAATCTAGGTGGAGAAGTTTGGCGGCTTTTTCGGCCGTCTCTATGTACGCTTTCGGCATCTGGATTTTCTCACCATGTCCGCCGAGTCCGATATTGCTTCTAAAATCTCCATTGTCGCTCATACGTTTCATGCCAGCGACAAAATGTCCGCCAATAACGATAAGACGGTAGTCGTGGCCTTTGCTGGAAGCAATGAGTTCCTGGAACAGCCTTGGAGAATGGCCAATTTCTTTTTCTTTTGCCACCAACTGATCGTGGTTTTCGATAAGAAAGACTTCACGACCCAAAGAACCAAAATTTCCTTTCATAACAAAAGGAAATTCAAGTTTATCTTCCAGTTCCTTTATAAAAGCCTGATTTTCTTCTATGGAATAATTCAAAGGTCCAGAGATTGTTTTCGGCATTTTAATGCCATTATTAACCAACGAGATGTGAGTCAGCATTTTGTCATCGCAAAGTTCAATGGACCTCGCTGAATTAAAAAGCCGCACGCCTTTCATCTCTAACATGTAAGAAGCATAAAGATCTTTATCTAAATAAAGAACAAAATCAACACCCGGAACGATGCCATCGAGATTTCCTTCTGAATTAACATAGGAAAAGATCTCGGCGTTCGTAGCTAGTCCTAAAGCAACTCCGCGTTTGGCGAGCTCCTCAGCCATTCTTTCATAGAAATGCTTGGCGCCGGGAAGTACATAATAGGCGTTAACGATTGCTAATCCGCTTTTCATGGCTCTATTATCCCCCAAACTGACTTTGGGTGTTTCATGAAGTTGAAAATTTGAATAATGTCATAAAAATGGTAAAATTATGACATATGAAAAAGATACAACCTATTACAGCCCTACGCGACACCTCAAAATTAGAGAAGGATCTTCTCGATAACGACGGATGCCTTTTCATCACTAAAAACGGTTACTCTGATTTGGTCATTTTGTCGCCTGAAGAATATGAGCGTTTAACTTTGACTGACCGCTCGAGTTTTATCTCAACAAAAATTCAAAAATTAGGTGCAAAATCCCCTTATGTTGGTCCACAAAGCGATCCTCTTGGGTTTGTAAAAATCAGGGCCGATTCTCTCCATATTGAAGTTTGTGGAATTGGCCACAACGTCGTTGAAATTGAAAACTCATTGAAGAAGGCTCAATCAGATGGCGTTGCTATTCTAACTTTGCCTGAGCTTTGTCTTACTGGTTACACAGCAGAAGACATCTTTTTAACATCTACTTTGCAGAAAAAAGTATTCTCTGCCATCAAAGATTTGGCCCATTTCAGTTTGGACTATAATCCTCTCTTCGTTTTTGGCGCACCGATTGCTTTAAACAACGTTATTTATAACTGCGCCGTTTTAATTCAAAAGGGAAAGATTCTTGGAATTGTTCCGAAGTCCCATTTGCCAAACTATTCTGAGTTTTATGAAAAACGTCACTTTACCGAAGCCCCAAAAGAGAACGGCTCCATAAATGTTCTAGGCGAAGAGGTTCCTTTCGGAACGAAACTGCTCTTCATCGACGAGAATTATCCAGACTTGAAGATTGGCGTCGAAATTTGCGAAGATGCGTGGGTCCCTGATACACCTAGCACTCAGGCCGCAATAAATGGCGCCACCGTCATCCTTAATCTTTCCGCTTCCAATGAAGTGGTTGGTAAAAAGGAATACCGAGAGGAATTGGTTAGCTCACTTTCGGCTCGACTTTGCGCTGCTTATGTTTATGCGGATGCCGGTGAGGGAGAAAGCACAACCGATCTAGTTTTTGCCGCCAATGACATTATTGCTGAAAATGGCAAAATCTTGGCAGAAACCCCTTTGTTTGGCTCTGGAGTCGCGACTTGCGAAGTGGATATTGAACGTTTGCTAGCAGAGCGGAGAAAGATGACGACGTTTGGCAATTCGCCCCGTGATACATTTGAGGCCGTTTACTTCTCCTTGCCGCTTGTGAAACCTTTGAGGCTTGAACGTCATTACCCAAAAAATCCATTTATCCCAGAGACTGGGAATATCGATTTATCACGTGTTTCACTAATCCTCTCGATGCAGGCTTCTGGACTCGCAAAGAGACTTAATGCTATCCACTGCAAAACGGTCTTAGTGGGATTGTCGGGTGGACTAGACAGTACGCTTGCCTTACTAGTTTGCTATGAAGCCTTTAAAAAGCTTGGCTATGACTACAAAGGAATTCACGCCATCACCATTCCGGCTTTTGGCACGAGCAAAAGAACGCACGACAACGCGGCTGAATTAGCCAAGGATCTCGGAATCTCTTTTGAGGAGATTAACATCAAGGATTCCTTGAGGCAGCATTTTAAGGACATTCATCACGATGAGGCTGATCATAATTTGACCTATGAAAACGCACAAGCTCGGGAAAGAACCCAAGTTTTGATGGACTACGCTGGAGATTTGGGCGGAATTATGGTTGGAACAGGCGACCTTTCTGAGCTTTGTCTAGGGTGGACGACGTTCAATGGCGACCACATGTCGATGTATGGCGTTAACGCTTCTATTCCAAAGACATTAGTCCGTTATTTGGTTTCCGGTTATGCTATTTTGCACCCTGAAGCCGCTAAACCGCTCAATGACATCGTAGATACACCTATTAGCCCTGAACTCCTTCCTACCGACGAAAAAGGTCAGATTGCGCAAAGAACAGAAGATAAAATCGGCCCATATGAGTTGAATGATTTCTTTATTTATCATTTCCTTCGTTTCGGTTTTCGTCCATCCAAATTGTATTTCCTAGCTCAAGAGGCCTACTATGGGGTTTACGACAACGCGACTATCAAAAAGTGGCTCAAAGCTTTCTTTGTTCGCTTCTTCCACAATCAGTTTAAGCGTTCGTGCTTACCGGATGGGGCTAAAGTCGGAACGGTCGCGATCTCGCCTCGTGGGGACTTAAGAATGCCAAGCGATGCGTCAGTTGATGATTTTTTGCAGGAAATTGATGCCCTTTAGGGTTTTCTATCAGTAAAAAGAGGTCTAAGATAACCGCATGAACGAAGAACAAGAAACTAAACCCGTTGATGAGAAGGTAGAGAAGCGAAAGAAGAACATTTGGCTCGAACTCCTCCGTTTTGTTTTGGTTGGTGGCGGTGCCACTCTAATCGATTTCGTTTGCGAATGGGCGATTTTTGCTCTTATTGGGGATTCTCTTTCGGCCGCCCGGAAAAATGCCATTGCAGTGACCGTCGGATTCATCGTTTCAACCATCTTCAACTATTTGCTTTCTTTGATTTGGGTTTTCAAAAACGTCAAAGACGAAAAGAAAGCCAGGAGCAAATCCTACGCTTTGTATTTCGTTATTCTTTCCGCGATTGGACTCGGCATTGGCATTGGCCTTCAAGAACTTGGTCAAGTAACCTGCATGTCCTCTTTCTCAATCGATATTTCGTCAATTTCCTTTAAGAATGTTTTCTCTCAGAACTCAAACGCCTTTTGGGCGTTCACTGTTGTCTTTGTTCTAAAGACTATGGTGACGATGGTTTACAATTACTTAACACGAAAATTAATACTCTTTAAAGCCCCTAAAGACGAAAAAAATAAACCCGCTAATTGAAGCGGGTTTTGCATAACCTAACCCTAATTTGCAATGTTTTAGGACTATTTTTTCTTTCCGTATTTCTTACGGTAGGCTTGAACGATTTTGTTGCCGCTATGGAATTTGATTTTCGGGAAAATATAGCGGAAGAAAATCAATAGGACGACCGCTATGGCAACCGCTAAAACTACAATGAAATCTATCCAGTTCATAAACCAATGATCCCCCAACCAGCCGCGCCCCAAGCAATTAGACCAAAGAAGCTGGCTAAGGCATAAGCCCATACTAGTTCCAGGCCCACCGCTTTAATCATTTTTGGCCAGCCCCCTAATTCTTTTTTCATTGCCGTTAAAGCGCCAACGCACGGAGCGCTGAAGAGGTTAAAGACCATGAAACTATAAGCGGCGAAGGGCCGAACTTCGAAGTAATGGAACAAAGAACCGCTATCGCTGATCATTGTGCTGACGCTGCGGCCGCTAATGACGGAGAGCGAAGAAACGACTTGTTCCTTTGCGATGAGGCCTTGAATGGCGCTTACTGTAGCGCCCCAGCTATAAACGCCGCCCCAAGCCGGGATGAATAAGTATGCTAGCCCTTTTCCAATGTCGGCCAACATGGAACTTCCGATGTTGTTCTCTGCATCCTCGGCCAAAGAAACAGGCCCCACATACTGCCAGGTCCAGGTAAAACGAGTAAGAATCCAGACGATAATTGAGCAGAAGAAGATGACTGTGGCCGCTCTTTCAATGAAAGACCAGGTTTTCTCGCCGACTTCTCGCATTGTGTATTTGAAGTTTGGGAGTTTATAAGCAGGTAACTCGCTTATAAAGCTTGTGTCTTCGTTGCTTTTGTTTATTTTCTTAAGAATAATCGCACTGAGCAAAATGATGACGATCGATAAGAAATAAAGGCTTAGAGAAACGAGCCAACCATAAGTCGGACTGATGATGGAGGCGAAGAGGGTGATTATTGGCAATTTTGCACTGCAGGGAATGAAAGGTGTAAGCATAACCGTCATTTCCCGTTCATTTTTGTTTTCGACGGTTCTGGCGCTCATTATGCCAGGGACTGAGCAGCCTGTTCCAACAATGAAAGGAATAATGCTTTTGCCAGAGAGACCAAACTTTTTAAATATACGGTCAAGGAAGAAAGCAATCCGGTTCATATAGCCCGTCGCTTCAAGAATAGCCATGGATAAAAATAGAATAGCCAGTTGCGGAATGAATGTTAAAACGCTCGAAATCCCTGCAATAGCCCCATTTTGTATTAAATCGCCAGCCCAAACACTGCCGCCGGCATTTACGATTGCTTGGCCTAATAAAGGTCCCAGCCCGGTGATTGAGAAAGGTACGTCATGGTAGAAGACGCTGATCGTTTCTGATCCATTGAATAGGGCGTCGATAAAGTCTGAAGTCAAGGATCCAACGACCCCAACGGAAAGGAAATAAACAAGGGCCATGACCAAGATGAATATAGGGATGGCCGCCCATTTGTTTAAGAGAACTTTATCAAGCTTATCGGTGATGGATTCCGGCATTTCTCTTTCAAAACACGATTCGCTTTTGGCTTGCGTGACAAAGTCATAGCGTTGGTCCGCGATGATTTGTTCGGCATCCATGCCATAGTCAGCCTCAATCTTTTTGACCTCTTCCTCTGTGGAAGTGTTAGTTAGGGCTTGGAAATAAGGGTCTCTTTCAAAAAGCTTTACGGCGGCAAACTTAGGATTTTTGGCTTCTTCGAGTTCGGTGTTGAGGTCGTTTTCTAGATGGTCTATTTCTTTTTGAACATCGTTTGCGTAAATTTTCTTATGCGGGTTCTTGAGATAGGTCTCTTTGGAAACAACATCAATGAGTTGATCGATGCCTTGGCCAGTTTTTGCACTGATTCTAATAACGGTTAGACCAAGTTTTTCGGATAGTTTCTTTTCATCAATGGTAATGCCGTTTTGCTCGAGGATATCCGCCATGTTCAGGGCCACCACCACATCTGTAGATAGTTCGACCAATTGAGTAGTGAGATAGAGCGATCTTTCCAAAGAAGTGGCGTCGATAATGTTAATTATGAGGTCTGGATGTGAATTAAGGCAGAACGCGCGCGTAACCTTTTCTTCATCTGTATATGGGGAAAGAGAATAGACCCCCGGGGTGTCGATAAGAAGGCAATCTTCAGTGCCTTTAATTTTTCCTTCCTTACGTTCAATCGTGACGCCAGGCCAGTTGCCAACGGTCGCATTCATGCCAGTTAGAGCATTAAAAAGGGTGGTTTTGCCGGCGTTTTGATTTCCTACAAGTCCGATGGTTCTCATTTTCCAAGCACCTGAATATCGATTCCCTTCATATCGTCACGTCTAATGGCTAGCTCGTAGCCCCTCACCTTGATGTCTATTGGGTCGCCCAAAGGCGCGACCTTTTTAACCTCAACCACAACGCCTTTAGTAATCCCCATGTCTAAAAGATGCCTTCTTAAGGCGGCGTTATTGTTGTGAAAATCTATAACAATAGCCTTCTGGCCCCTCTTTAAATCGCTGAGGTGCCCATAGTCTCCGGGCTTCAAATTTAAGCGTTTCTGGTTTACGTCTGGATCTGACATGTTATCTCTCCTGGAATGTTAACCTTCATTAACAGACCGTCACTATCATAAGCACTGTTAGGGTTCTTGGCAAGGGAGACAAATAACAAAAAGAGAAAAATAGGAATAAATGGTGTAATCTTAAGGCATGGGAAAGAATTCCAAAGCAGTTGAAGACTATCTTGAATCGGTCCTGATTCTCCAGGAAAAGAATCTCCCACCATCCATCACAAACATTGCTAATGAGCTCCATGTCAGCAAGCCTGCGGCCACCCAAATGGCCTCGGAATTGAAGGTTAAGGGCTATATCAGCAAAGCTCGTTATGGTGAGTTGGCTTTAACGCCCGTCGGCGAGGAAGTCGCCGCGGCCGTTTACCACCGCCACAAAGTTCTCAGAGCTTACCTTGAGGGTATCGGAGTAGCGCCTTTCATCGCTGAGGTTGATTGCTGCCAAATCGAGCACGTCATCTCAGAAGAAACGTTTAAGGCCATCGAAGCCCAGATCAAAAAGGACTGATTAAAGAAGTCTTCAGAAACCGTGCATTGCCACGGTTTTCTTTTCGTCTTTATGACAGTATCAGTAACAAAACTTGCTCAATTTAAGCCACAAAAATACAGAAAAAGGAAATGAAACAGTAGAAAATTCCTTATCTTACATTAGAAAATATCGGAGTTTTCTACTTTGAAAAGAAATTTATCTTGAATGAAATCCAAATAAAGTAATAATCAATGGCGTTGATAAAGGTGAAGGACCTTAAAATTATGGAAAAGTACACTAAAAAGGATATTCTCGAAATGGCGAAAGCCGAAAATGTCCAGTATGTTCGTCTTCAATTTACCGATATTTTAGGGAATATTAAAGCCGTAGAAATCGCGGTTGGCCAATTGCCTGATGCCTTGGATAACAAAATCATGTTTGATGGCTCGTCCATCGAAGGCTTTGTTCGTATCAAGGAAGCAGATATGTATCTTCGTCCCGACCTTTCAACTTGGATGATTTTGAGCTTTGAAGATTCGTCGCACGGTAAGATTGCCCGTTTGATTTGCGATGTTTATACACCATATGGGAAGCCATTCATTGGCGACCCACGATACATCCTCAAACAGACCATCGCCAAGATGGAAGAGGCGGGATTTGCGGCGTTAAACGTTGGATTTGAACCAGAATTCTTCCTTTTCAAACTTGATGAAAAAGGCAATCCTATCATGGAGCCAATTGACCAAGCCTCATATTTTGATCTCTCGCCGATTGACGGTGGTGAGTACGTTAGGCGCGATATTGCTCTTGAACTAGAAAAACTTGGTTTCGTTATTCAGACAGCCCACCACGAGGTCGCCCCTGGTCAAAACGAAATCAACTTCCGTTTCGCTAATGTTTTGCAAGCCTGCGATAACGTTCAGACTTTCAAACAGGTCGTAAAATTCATTGCCCATAAAGATGGCTATTTGGCGACATTTATGCCAAAACCGGTTGCCGGCATTAATGGAAGCGGCATGCACACGAACTGCTCTTTGGCAGACAAAGACGGCAATGATATCTTCTTCGACGACGCCGATCCGATGAAGCTTTCTATGGTTTGTCGTAAATGGATGACCGGAATCATTAAACACGCAAGAGGGTTCTCACTTTTGACAAACCCGATCGTTAACTCATATAAGCGTTTGATTCCTGGCTACGAAGCACCTTGTTATGTTTGCTGGAGCGATGCTAACCGCTCTTCGATGATTCGTATTCCGGCGACTCGCGGTTCAAGCACTCGTACAGAGATTCGTTGTGTCGACGCGGCTGCTAATCCATATTTGGCCCTTGCTGGTATCTTAGCAGCCGGCCTTGATGGCATTATGCATGTCAAAGATAACGAGCTCGTTCCGCCTGTCTATGACAACATTTTCTCATTAAGCGCTGATCAAAGAGCCGCCCAAGGCATCCCCAATATGCCGGACAACCTTCATGAAGCAATTCAAGAGTTTAAAGCCGATCCTTTGATGAAAGAAGTTTTGGGTGATCATGCGTTTGGAAAATATGTGGAAGCCAAGGAAATTGAGTGGGATGAATATCGCACTCAGGTTACCCCTCAAGAGATTGCACGTTATCTTGCGAAATAAAATTAAATTATTTATATCGATTATCGAAGGTAACCATTTTTGGTTTAAACTATCTTCATGAGGATTGCGATTGTTGGCGGTGGAGCAGCAGGAATATACGCCGCTCTAAACATAAAAAAAGATCATCCTGATTGTGAGATCCATCTTTTCGAAAAGGAAAAGAAACTCGGACGGAAACTTTGCGCGACTGGCAATGGTCGTTGTAATTTGCTTAACCGTGATTTGGTTCCATCCAAGTACAATCACCCTTCGGCCTTTTTGAAGTATTCGGAAGAGTATCCATTCGAATCCCTTTGCGAAACGATTAACTCCTATGGTGTTCCTTTGCGTGATGAGGATGGGTATATGTATCCAGAATCCTATAGCGCAGTTACTTATACGGATTTTTTGACGCAACTTTTAAATCGTTATCAGGTTGTCCTGCATCTTGAGTGTGGGGTATCGGAATACCTGCAAAAAGGCCATCAATTTCAAATTATATCCCTAAATTGCGGTGATTTTGGTCTTTTTGATAAAGTGATTCTTACTACTGGTGGAGCTTCTACTCCTAATCTTGGCAGCGACGGAGCCTTCTTTCCGCTCTTAAGCAAACACGGTTATAAAATCGTTCCTTTGCGTCCAGGGCTTTGCCCAATTAAAACGGCACATCCAGAAGCATTAAAACCATTAGCTGGTATTCGTCGTCCGGCTTTGGTCCGCGGCATTAACGGTTGCAAAGAAATCTTTAATGAATCCGGCGAAGTTCTCTTTAAGGAAGATGGCTTATCAGGTATTGTCATCTTCAATCTTGAAAGTGCCCTCATGAGAGCCAACGCCTTAACGTCATCACAGGTTCATTTGGATCTCCTGCCTGATGTTCCTCTTAGCGAACTGGTCTCGACCTTTGGTAGTTATTTCAAACTGAATAAAGAGCGGTTCTTAGAGGCCTATTTCCCAAAACAATTAGTTGATTATATTTATAAAATTAATCATTTAAAATCTTCCTCAATAAAAGAATCTGATTTACCTGTTATTGCCGCCTCCGTAAAAGACCTTGTTTTTGTTCCAACCGCAACATACCCGTTTGCTTCCAGTCAGGTTACTTTAGGGGGCGTTAGCTTTGACGATGTTGATACGGATTTACAGTCCAAAAAAGAACCAGGTGTTTATTTTGCGGGAGAGGTTTTGGACATGGATGGCTTCTGCGGCGGTTACAATTTGGCCTGGGCTTTAATCAGCTCGCTTGTTATTTCCGAAACGTTGCAATAAATTCCTATTAAAAGTTCGCTTTTTAAGCGCACAACTGATTTATCGCATTGACTATCTTTTCAAGATAGACTTAAATAAGTAAGTCGCTTTGGCTGCATTCCTATTGAAGTAGCCCGGCGTATTGAGGCAAAAAATTATGAAATATGGCAACACTTCGCGCACTCTATCGTTGATTTTCCATTCGATTATCCTGGTTGCGTTTGGCGTTCTTGGCTTCTACTTCGGCTTCTTTGTCACTCCGCTTTATTGGACAAACAACGCCGCCGCCTTCAATAACGCCGTTATCTATGCCTATAACTTCGACCTTCAACTTTCGGTTCTTGGTTTAAGCTTATTTGCCGTCAGCGTTTATGGCTTGATCAAAGCCGTTAAAGCCATTCTTAATCCGAATGACGATGAACAGATTGTTCGCAGCTTTATCGCCTTCATTGTTGAAGGTTACATCGGTGCTATATTCTGCTTTGCAAACGCCGCCATTTACTTCGATTTGCTTTCCTTTGGCAGCATCCCGTTCATCGTTGTTATGGGCTTGCTCCTTGGCATCGTCCTTCTTATTGCCGTTAACATTCCGATGGTCAAAATCTTCGATGGCCGCGATAGCACTCCGCTTCTCTCCGGTATGTCCTTTGGCGGCACGATTTTCTTTGGCATTAATGCCTTAGAAATTGGCATTTCGTTATTGGGCGCTCTTATCAGTTCCAAGAATGGCTATACCATTTCTTATTACTCGAGCATTATGACGTTCCTTGGTTCTTGCTTTATCGCTCTTGCCATCGTTACCGCCTTAACTGCCGTTGCTGGTGTGGTCATCAGAAAGAAGAAATCCGAGAAATCGCTTTTCGTTGGTGGCTATCTCGATAGCTCTGCCATCATGCTTGTTGGCTTAACCGTTCTTGCCAATGGCGTCTTCGATTATTACTACAGAGATTACAATTCGGTTCACTTTGAGAGCAAGACTCTTGAATACACCGGTATTGCTTATCCGGTCTGCGCTATGGTGTTCGGTTCGCTTGTCGTCTTGGCTGGCATTGCCTTCCTTGTCATCTCCGCTCGCGATTCGAAGAAGCCGGCTCAAATCGCTAAGTAATTACAGCAGGAATTAAAAACAACTCAGGTTGAAACTTGAGTTGTTTTTTTCTTTTAGTTTTTTGGGCAGCTATCGCCAGCGTTATCAGGACGCTCATCGGTAATCTTAATCTTACTAGAGAATGTCTTCACGAGGATGTACTGGTCGTACATTTGGAGGACTTCAGGGGAAGGGAATTCTAATTGGGTCTTCATCTTTTCCATTGCGTAGAGAGGAACAATTCGGTCTTTAGTTCGCATTTGGTTCTGAATCAAGCAAACCTCATACGGAATATCAAATAAGACGAGAATGTGTTTATCGAATTTCGGAGTCATCTTGTAGTAATATTCACGAAAGCGGTTTTCGAGGTTTGTGGCATCGCCAATGACCGTAACGTCCTCCATGGTTTCGGCATAGTGGTTAATGGTCGAGAGAAAGATCTCCCAAACTTCCTTTTCGTGTTGGAAGTTGTTGACGGCGCCGAATCGTTCTTTGCGAATCTCATCGCTCGAAACGATGAACGTATTGGCGTTTTCGGCTTTGTATTGCTTGGCCCAGGTACTTTTACCCGCTCCTGGAATAGCGGAGAGAAGAATGAATGTACGCATAACACATAATCATAGGAGCCTCGACCCCTGAAAGTCACTCTTTTCTCGACATTTGTAACAAATGTTCATCAGGTGGTGTATGAGTCTATGAAAACACTAGGAAGGTTGTATAGTTATCTCGCGAGAAACCCTCATGAAACTTGCTCAAAAAGATCTAACCGTTGGAACGCCGTGGAAAGTGCTCCTTTTATTTTCTCTTCCTATCTTCTTAGGAAACCTCGTTCAAATGGCATACATTTGGCTCGATGGCATCTTTGTCGGCGCCCTTGGCGAATCCCAGTTGGCCGCTATTGGGGCTTCGGCCAATATCATTTATCCAGCCACCGTCTTTGCCCAAGGTTTGCCAATTGGATTGGGCAACTATACGTCTCAACTCTTTGGAGCCAAAGATGAAAACGGCGTTCGTCGCAGTTATGCGACATCCATCGTTTTAAACCTTGTCGCGGGTTTGATTTTGACTGTTGCAACCGTTTTGCTGGTTCCGGCCTTTTTAAAGGCGGGCAATCTGACACCGGGGACCGACGTTTATGAATATTCGATGGTTTACATGTATGTGATGCTTGGCGGTCTATTGGGCATTTTCTTCCTTAACTTCTATTTGAATTTCTTAAGAGCCATCGGCGATGCTTCAATGCAGTTTTGGATCATCGCGATCTATACAGTCATTAATATCTTTTTCGATTGGATTCTTATTCCAGTCGCTCACTTGGGCGTGATGGGATCGGCCTTAGCCTATGTCATTTCGACTGTCTTAATTTCCCTTATTTCAATGGTGTGGGTTTACTTCAAATATCCCAACCTTCGTTTGAAGAAAACCGACTTCAAAATGGACTGGGGTTTTATTCAAAAACACCTGCGAATCGCCCTTCCTTTGGCCGCCCAGTTCTCCATTTTGGCCATTGGCGTCATGATCATGCAAGGTGCGGTGGACTCCTATGGACAAGCTGCGATTAACGGTTATTACGCTGGCAGCAAAATCGATAACCTCCTTTGCACGTTTATCATCGCCTACGGCTATTCATTAGGGGCTTATTGTGGTCAGAATTACGGGGCCAAACAATACAAACGAGTCAGAGACGGGGTAACTCAATCCTTTGTCGTTTGGGGAATCCAGACTGCCATTTTGATGCTTGTGACTTTCCTCGTTAAAGATAAGGCGGCTTCCTTTTTCTTAGCCTCGCCTGACGCCGACACGATTGAGTATTGCCGTATCTATTTATATTGGGATATCGCTGGTTACGGTTTGCTTTCACTTATTTATTTAGGAAGAAACGCCCTGCAAGGAATTGGCAAACCACTCATTTCTTTCATCAGTGGCATCTCGGAGTTTGTGGGTCGGGTTTTAGGGTCTCTCGTTTTCGTTATTCCTTTTGGTGCCGTCGCGGCTTTAGGCGCGCAAAGCATGGCTTGGATGATTGCGGGCATCATCAACCTTATTGGTCTTATTATTTATATCTACGCTAATCCTTTATATAAGAAGAACGAGCCACTTGAGCAAGCAAAACTCGCCCAAAAGGATTCTTCTATCGTAAAATAGAGAGCATGAAATCTCTTTCCAAACTCTTCCGCATTGGCAACGGACCCAGCAGTTCCCATACAATCGCCCCCTATCACGCGGCGATGGCTTTTAAACGTTTGCTTCCCAAAGAAACAGACGCGATTAGAGTTACTCTTTTTGGTTCTTTGGCTTTGACGGGTCAAGGCCATATGAGTCATAAAGCCCTCGAAGACGCTTTGGCCCCTCTTCCAACCAAAGTTGTTTGTTCGTTAGAAATGGCGGAGGGCCACCCGAATACTTTGATTTTTGAAGCTTTAAGTCATGGCGAAACAATTTTGACGAAACACTATGCCTCTTTGGGCGGTGGCGAAATCACTTCTCCCGATGATCCTGAGGTGAACGAAAAAGATATTTATCCATTCCATGACCTTGACGAAGTCAAAGCCTTTATGGCGGAGAATAAAATCACCGATTTGAAAGACTTCTGCCTCCGTTACGAAGAGGCCGATATCGTTCCGTATTTCGATGATGTTTTGAAGGTGATGTTTGCCTCTCTTGAAAGAGGCTTAAAGACCACGGGCCAGATTCCTGCCAACAAGAATCCTCGTCTCCAGGTTTTCCGGAACGCTCCGACCATCTATAAGAATGCCCTAACTATTAAAGACGAAGGCAGTCGGCGGACGATGCTCATCACAGCCTACGCATACGCGGTCGCTGAAGAAAGCGCCTGCGGTGGCCTCGTCGTAACTGCTCCCACTTGTGGATCCAGTGGGGTTTTGCCAGCGATTTTGTATTATGAATATCATGATTTGAACCTCCCTTACGAGAAGATTCGCGATGCTTTATTTACAGCTGGTTTACTAGGCAATATCGTGAAGCAAGACGCTTCGATTTCCGGCGCCATTGGTGGCTGTCAGGCTGAAATCGGTACTGCCACTTCGATGGCGGCTGCGGCCCTTAGTTACATTGAGGGTGAAGACTTTTACCAATGTGAATACGCCGCCGAATGCGCGATGGAGCATTTCTTGGGTTTAAGCTGTGACCCCGTTGACGGTTTCGTCATCATTCCGTGCATCGAAAGAAACGGCATGGGCGCTTTACGAGCGGTGGATGCTTTCTTGTATTCGCGTTATATCGCCCCCTTAAAGAAAAATCAGGTTAGCTTTGATAACGTCGTGAAGGCTATGAAGTTGACTGGCGATGCCTTGGGCGCGGCTTATAAAGAGACGGCTGAAGGCGGTTTGGCGGAGATCTTAAAAGATGGCAATTAAATCTTCTCGACCGAAGGAACCCCTTATCAAAGAGGCGGAACTTCGGCCTTTTTCTTTCGGTCTTGAACACGGGTTCGCTAATTCATTAATTAAAGACCAACCCCGCAAAGAGACGTCTATAACCGAAGGCATTCTCGATTCCGTCATTTTTGAGGATATCGATTTTGCTACTATTTCCTTCAAAGAATCAGATTTGACCAATGTCGTCTTCCGTCGTTGCACGTTCCTTAACTATGAATTTCCGAAACGTTATTATGGTCGTCTCAAGTTCGAATCGTGCAATATGTTGGGCGCCCGTTTTATCGGAGCGACGCTCGAAGATGCCATCTTCTACAATTGCAACCTCTCTTTGGCTAATTTTTCTGAGGCAACCTTTAAGAAAGTGCTTTTCTCGGAATGCAAGATGTCCGAATCCTATTTCGCCGAAACGATGATGCCTCATGTTTTCTTTGAGCATTGCTCACTGGAGCAAACGGAGTTTTTCAAAGTGTCGCTGAAGGGGGTTGATTTTCGGACGGATTCAATCGAAGGCCTTCATTGCGACGTTACCTCTTTGCCAGGACTCACCGTAACTCCTTATCAGGCCTTATCATTTGTCCCGCTTTTGGGTCTCATCGTCAAAGAAGAAGGCGAAACAGATGACAAAAGCTAATGGACATTCGCCTTTAGAAGCGTATATTTAGAAAACGCAACGTGTTCCTCCTCTGAACCACGGATAAAAAACAAGGAGGTCTATAAAATGACCACAAATAGTTTAACAAGAAAGATCTGCCAAAACGGTGTCGTTGCGGCGGTCTATTTTGTTATTACGCTGGCTGCATCCGGCATCTCGTATGGACAAATTCAGTTTCGAATTGCGGAGATTTTGGTGCTTCTCTGTTTCTTCCGCCCCGACTTTGTAATTGGCGTCACACTCGGCTGTTTCTTGGCCAACATCAATAGCACCATTCAGCCCTGGGACATGATTCTAGGAACAGCAGCGACGTTCATTAGTTCGTTATTGATCGCCTACGCTTCGCCGCGTTTGGCGGTGGCCTGCATCTGGCCCGTTATCTTTAACGCATTCATCGTCGCGGGCGAATTGACTTGGATTTTGCAGTTGCCCTTCTGGCTTAACGTCGCCTATGTTGGAGCGGGGGAGGCCGCGGTCATCGCGGTCGCTTATATCATCATGATGATGCTCATGCGGAATAAGGGTTTCATGACCTATCTCGCGCCTCAACGTCACCAAGAAGTTAAATGGTGATTTGCTTCCTAAGCCTATTGGCTTTAGAATTACACCGCTATGGCTAAGGATTTTTATCTAGAGATAAAGCATATCGACAAACAAACCGGGGCGCGGTATGGCTTTTTGCATACGCCCCACGGAGTCGTTGAAGTTCCGATGTTTATGCCAGTCGGCACTCAAGCGACAGTGAAATGCTTGAGCCCGGAAGAGGTGACCTCTTTGGGGGCTGGTGTCGTTTTGGCTAATACTTATCACCTTCATCTTCGTCCAGGCGAGAAAATCGTCGCCGAAGCGGGTGGCCTTCATGAGTTCATGCAATACCATGGACCGATGCTGACCGATAGCGGTGGCTTCCAAGTTTTCTCTTTGCAGAGTTCGCGCAAAATCACCGAAGAGGGCGTGAAGTTCCGCAACGATTTCAATGGCGACGAGGAGCTTTTCACTCCGGAGTCGGTCATGAAAATTGAAGAAGCTTTAGGCGCCGATATCATCATGTCGTTTGATGAATGCATTCCTTATCCGGCCGATTATAAATACGCCAAAGACAGCACCGAGCGGACCCTTCGCTGGGCGGCTCGGGGCCAAAAAGCCCACACCCGCGAAGACCAAGCGTTGTTTGGCATCGTGCAGGGCGGCGCCTATACCGATTTACGCGAAATGTGCGCGAAACAACTTGCGGCCATGGATTTCCCTGGCTACTCGATTGGCGGCACTTCCATTGGCGAGCCGAAGGACGTTTGCTTCAAGATGGTCGCGGATGCCGTCAGATATTTGCCGCCCGATAAGCCCCGTTACCTCATGGGCGTTGGATCTTTGGATTACATTCTTGGCGGCGCAGCCTTAGGGGTCGATATGTTCGACTGCGTTTTGCCTACTCGTATCGCGAGACATGGCACTTTAATGACCTCAACTGGTCGTATCAATATCAAAGCCGCTCAATACAAAGAAGATTTCACTCCGTTGGATCCCGAGTGCGATTGCTACACTTGCAAGCACTACACCAAAGCCTATTTGCATCACCTCGAGATGTGTGGCGAAGAGTTTGGCAAGCGTCTGAACTCCATCCACAACATCCGTTTCTTAATCAAGATCATGGAAGGGGCTCGCAAGGCCATCCAAGAAGATCGTTTCGGTGATTACAAAGACGAAGTGCTCGCCAAGTATGGCGATGATCGAGGCTTTTAATGGATATCAATCTTTTCGATTTCGCCTTACCTGAAGAATTAATCGCTCAAAACCCGCTCGAAAAGCGGGACGAATGCAAACTCATGGTCATTGACCGTGAGCATAAGACGATTACCCATCGGCAGTTCCATGACATCGTGGAGTATTTGAAGCCAGGTGATGTTTTGGTTCGCAATAACACCAAAGTCATCCCCGCTCGCCTAGTGGGCGAAAAGCTCGACACTCATGGCAAGGTTGAGGTTTTGCTTCTTAACCAAATCCATGACGATGTGTGGGAGTGCTTAATCGGCAACGCCCACAGCGTTAAAGTCGGCACCGTTTGCTCTTTTGGCGATGGTTCGCTTACTTGCACTTGCGTCAAAGTTCTTCCCGAAGGCATTCGCCACATGGAGTTTCATTACAAGGGAATCTTCCTCGAAGTTCTCGACAAATTAGGCCAGATGCCGCTTCCTCCTTATATTAAGAAGCAGGTGGCCAACAATAATGATTATCAGACTGTCTATGCCAAAGTGCCCGGCAGCGCCGCCGCTCCGACCGCTGGATTTCATTTCACGCCCGAACTCTTAGAAAAGATCAAAGGAATGGGTATCGAGATCATCGATATCACTTTGAATATCGGCTTAGGTACCTTTAGGCCCGTCAAAGTCCAAGATACTAAAGACCACGTCATGCATAGCGAGACCTTCGATGTTTCGAAAGAAGCCGCCGATCGTCTGAATATGGCGAAGAAAGAAGGCCGTCGCATCATCGCGGTGGGCACGACTTCCGTTCGCACTCTCGAATCGGAGTTTGCTAAAGAAGGCAAGTTCTATGAAGCCCAAGACGAAGCCACAAATATCTTTATTCAACCTGGTTACGAATATAAAGCGGTGGACGCTTTGATCACGAATTTCCATTTGCCTAAGAGCACTCTCGTGATGCTCGTTTCCGCCTTCATGGGCCGCAAATGGACGCTTCATTGTTATCAAACCGCCATTGATAATCGTTATCGTTTCTTCTCTTTTGGCGACAGCATGTTCATCTATGGGAAATACGATTATTCCCATAACACTGAGGATTAAGATGCCAGAAGCCTACGTTAACTATTACAAAAAGAGCCTAGAGATCATGAAGACTTTGCCTTCTTCGCCAAAGCCGAAGCTTCTTTTGCATGCCTGTTGTGGGCCTTGTAGTTGTTTCCCTTTGACCTTCCTTTGCCCGCATTTTGAGGTCACCATCTTTTTCAATAACTCCAACATCTATCCCTCGGAAGAATACCAACGACGTCTTGAAGAATTGAAGAAGTTTCTTGGCTACTTTAAGCGCGACTATGGCTACGAAGTGAAGCTTGTCGTGACGCCATACGACAACGATAACTACAACAAAGACCTAGAACCTTATGCCGCTCTTCCCGAAGGACAAGAACGTTGTTTCATTTGCTATCGGAAACGTATGAGCGAGGCTTATGACTACGCCGAAAAGAATGGCTACGATTATTTCTCGACCGTCATGACAATCTCGCGCCAAAAGGACTCGCAGGTCCTTAACAAAATCGGTGCGGAACTTGAGCAAAAACATCAGAAAACGCGGTATTTTTATAGTGATTACAAGAAGAACAAAGGCATCGACATTGGCCGCGAGATGCGGATCCATTATGATTTGTACAACCAGCTTTATTGCGGCTGCAAATACACATATGCCAAAGGCTTAGAGAAAGCCAAGTCCAAGGGTATTGATTGGAAAGGCTAATTCCGTGGAAGAAAAAGAAAAGCTTCTTGTTCTTAAGAAAATTGCCCACGCTTTTAATGAAGCCCATATCACTTGGGCTCTAGGCTCATCGTCTTTCTTGTATTTGGAAGGCTTGGTCAATACTTTTCACGATTTGGATTTATTCGTGTCCCATGGGGATGGGAAGAAGGCCGAAGCCTTGTTGCGGAAGCTCGGTCACGAAGAACCGGCCAACTATAAACCAGAGCTTTATGGAACGAGGCTCTTTTGTGAATTTGCAATCGATGGGGTGGAGATTGACCTGATGGAAGACTTTTCCATCATCAAAGATGGCAAAGAGTATTATTTCCCGTTAAAACCCGAGAACATCGTGGAGCGTTTGTCTCTCGATGGCGAGTCGATACCGGTGGAGTCCTTGGCGGCGTGGCGGGAACGTTACGCTTTAATGGGCCGCTTAGAAAAAGTAGAGATCATCGATGAATTCATTAAGCATTAGGTCTTTGACTTTCCGTTTTTGTTAAAAGTTTAGCAATAAATGCATTGACCTGCTTTGATGGTCATGATTTATCCATTATAATGAGGCTGTCGAACAAGGACCCCCAAATAGACCGGGAGGTCCTTTTACTTTATTAGAAGCAGAAGGACGATGGCTATTAACGCGAAGAATACACGATAGAGGCTAGAAAAAAATAAACTTTGGCGCTCGAATTTTTAAAGTTTTTTCTTCTTTTTTGGTTTCAGGAAGTTTTTCAGAATTTTCACTTAGGGTCAAAATACCAATTTTTGCCAAGTCGATTTATTAAAACTTTGTGCACCGTGCACAATAAAATCCTAAAAACCACGAGCCATCGAACCTTTATTTTTGGATTTTGGCCAAAAATGGCATTTCTTTAATAATCATCGAATATTTTATTGCGAATCTTGTTGACGAGCACACACGCGTAGGGGTATATTCTTCATCGCTGGCGTCTGCATTGAAGTGCGATGTTGCCGACACACCCGTAAGCGTTGTCATATCACGGGCTAACTCGGGGAACTCGCACGGAACAGAGAGCTGGAAGCCTGAAGAAAATTCACAAGGAGGAAAATTCATGGCGAAAGAAAAAGTCATCCGGGTTCGCTTGCAAGCCTATGATCACAAGATCTTAGACCTCAGCGTCGAGAAAATCATCGATGCGGCAAAGAAGACCGGAGCTAGTGTGGTTGGACCAATCCCCCTACCCACTGAGAAGCAGGTCTACACGATTCTCCGCGCTACCTTCAAGTACAAGGATAGCCGCGAGCAGTTCGAAATCCGTACTCACAAGAGATTGATCGATATTGTTAATCCAACCAAAGAAACGGTTGAGACTCTCCGGAGACTTGATCTCCCGAGTGGCGTCGATATCGACATTAAGTTATAAAGGAGGACCTAAATCATGAAATCCATCATTGGAAGAAAAATGGGCATGACCGAGGTCTTCGCCGCCGACGGGACCATGTATCCGGTCACCGTCATCGAAGTTCTTCCGAACACCATCGTTGCGAAGAAGACCAAAGAAAAAGACGGCTACGAAGCGCTTCAAGTCGGCTATGAAGATAAAGCCGAGCGTCACACCAACAAATGCGAAATGGGCATCTTCAAAAAAGCCAACGTTTCGCCGAAACAGCATCTCTACGAATTAAAGGGCGATGAAATCTATGCCAAGAACATTGGCGAGAACGTCACCTGCGACATCTTCAAAGCTGGTGACGTCGTCGACGTCATCGGAACCACCAAGGGCCATGGTTACACTGGCACTATCAAAAAGTACGGCATGAAGATTGGCCCGAAGGGACACGGCAGCGGCTATCACCGCCAGATCGGTTCTCTCGCCAATAACGGTCGTACCAACAACCGTGTCATCCCTGGCAAGACGATGTCTGGCCACTGGGGACCGGAACAAGCGACTTTGCTCAATATCACCATCGTCGAGAGCAACCTTGAAAAAGGCTACATCCTCGTCAAGGGTGGCATCCCGGGCGCCAAGAAGTCCATCGTCATGCTCCGCAGTGCGGTCCTGACGCAGTTCCGTAAGCCTGTTGTCAAAGAATTAACTGATCTTCCGAAGAAGGAGGCCGCCGAGAAGGCTGCCGCCGCCGAAGCCGCCGCGAAGGCCGCTGAGGAAAAGGCCGCTGAGGAAGCCGCCAAAGCCGAACAAGAGAAGATCGCTGCTGAGGCCGCTAAGGCTGAGGCTGAAAAGAAAGCCGCTGACGAAGCCGCTAAGGCTGCCGCAGCTGCTGCGACCAAGCCGGCTGAGAAGCCTGCCGAAGCCGCCAAAGACGATAAGAAAGGAGAATAACGACCATGGCTGAAGAAATATTGTTCGATTTGCCAGTCGTCAACCTCGCTAACGAAAACGTTGGCAAGGTCCTCCTCTACAAGGATGTCTTCCAGGTCAAGGATGCCAATCACCAAGTGGTGCTTGATGCCGTCCTCACCGAGAGAGCTAACGCCCGTCAGGCGACCGCTAAAACCAAGAAGCGGCACGAAGTCAGCGGCGGTGGCAAGAAGCCTTGGAGGCAGAAAGGCACGGGCCGCGCTCGTGCTGGTAGCAGCCGCTCCCCACTCTGGGTTGGCGGTGGCAAGGTCTTCGGACCGGATGGCAATCAGAATTACACCATCTCTCAGAATAAGAAGGCTCACGCGCTCGCGCTTAAGACTGTCTTAAGTCAGAAAGCCGCGAAAGGCCTCATCATCGTAAACGATTTGACTCTTAAGAAGGTTTCCACCTCGGACCTCGCCGCTTCCTTAAAGAAGATCGGCGCCGAAGGCAAGACCCTCGTCGTTGCCGACTTAGCCAATGAGAACCTTGTGCTCTCGGCCGCTAACCTCGCCAACGTCAAAGTCGTGAGCGCCAAAAACGTTTCCGTCTATGACGTCATCAATGCTAAGAACCTTGTCGTCTCGAAAGACGACATCAAAGTCATCGAAGGAGGTCTCCGCTAATGGCTGACGAAAAGAAAGTCGAAGCTGCCCCCGCTAAGGAAGCTGCTCCGAAAGCCGTGAAAGCCAAGAAGGCCCCGGCTAAGAAAGAAGCTGCCGCTGCTGCTCCGAAAGCTGAAGCTAAAAAAGTCAGCTTTGCCGCTCCGGTTGCCCATGACTACGAAGTCATCTTAGATCCGCGCATCACCGAGAAGAGCATGGCTCAACTCCAGAACGCCAACAAAGTCACCGTCAAGGTGGCCGCTGGCGCCAACAAGATCGAGATTAAGGAAGCCTTCGAGCGTCTCTATGGCGCCAAGGTCCTCCGCGTCAACATCGTGAATCAGCGCGCGAAAGAGAAGACGAGAGGCGGGAAGTATAAAGGTTCCGTCTCCGGCTTCAAGAAAGCGATCGTCACCCTTGCCGAAGGCAATGCGGTCGATCTCTTCAAGGAGTAAGGAATCACCATCAGGCCTCATTGAGGCTTGAAAAGAATCCATTATAGGAGAAAGAAAATGGCCATCAAATCATATCGCCCGTACACCAAGAGCCGCCGTCAGATGACGACCCTCTCGTACGCGGACATCACCAAAGCCACTCCTGAAAAGTCACTGCTCGCCCCGAAGAAACACACCGGCGGCCGCAACAATCAGGGATGCATCACCTGCCGTCACATCGGCGGTGGAAACAAGAATCGTTATCGTATCGTGGACTTCCTCCGTCGCAAAGACGGCATCAAGGGCACGGTCAAAGCGATCGAATACGACCCGAACCGCAGTGCCTTCATCGCCCTCATCTCTTACATCGACGGCGAGAAGCGTTACATCATTGAACCAGTCGGCCTTAAGGTCGGCGACGTCATCGTGAGCGGCGAAGCTACCGATATGAAAATCGGCAACTGCTGCGCTCTCAAAAACATTCCGGATGGAACCGCTGTCCACAACATCGAGCTTCAGCCGGGCAAAGGCGGACAAATGTGCAGAGCCGCCGGCACGAGCGCTCAGGTGCTCGGCCGCGAAGGCGGATACGTCACGCTCCGCTTAGCGTCCAGCGAGACCCGTAAGGTTCTCGAGGACTGCCGCGCTACCATCGGCATTGTTGGCAACCAGGATTACAACCTCGTCAACATCGGCCGCGCTGGCAAGAAACGCCACTTCGGTATTCGCCCGACAGTTCGTGGCTTCGTCATGAACCCGTGCGACCACCCACACGGCGGCGGCGAAGGCAAATGCCCAGTCGGCCGCGATGCTCCGAGAACTCCTTGGGGCAAGAAGTGCCAGGGCGTCAAGACTCGTCATATGAAGAAGAACTCGACGCGCTTAATCACGCATCGCAAGAACGATAAGTAAAGAAAGGAGATAGAACATGTCACGTTCAAGTAAAAAAGGACCGTTCGTGGACGCTTACCTTCTAAAGAAGGTTGAGGCGATCCAGAAGAGCGGCAAGAAAGAGGTCATCAAGACCTGGTCTCGCCGTTCCACGATCTATCCCGCTTTCGTAGAGCAGACCTTCGCCGTTTATAACGGCAAGGAACACATTACCGTCTTCGTCACCGAGGATATGGTTGGTCACAAGTTGGGCGAATTCGCTCCGACTAGGACCTTCTCGGGACACCATGGCAATAACTTAGGCGACCAGGCTGCTGCAGCCGGTGCCGCTCCGGCCGCTGCGCCGGCTAAGAAGTAAAGGAGCAACTTATGGCTAAGAAAGATGAAAAGAAAGTCGTAACTGCTGCTCCGGAAGCTGCTAAAGCCGCTCCGAAGAAAGCCGCGAAAGCCGACAAAGCCGCTAAACCGGCCGAAGAGAAGAAAGCCGAAAAGGCTGCTAAACCCGCTAAACCAGCGGTCACTCAGGCTATCGCCTTCGCCCGTGACGTTCGCGTCACTCCGCGCAAGGTCCGCCTTGTGATCGATGTGGTCCGCGGCAAAGACGTTAAAGAAGCCCTTGCCTTATTAAGTAGGATCAATCGCGCTGCCTGCGCTCCGGTGAGCAAGCTCATCAAGAGTGCCGCTGCCAACGCGACCAATAACTTCGGACTTGATGGCGATAAGCTCTACGTCGCTGACATCCAAGCCGCCGATGGCATCCGGATGAAGAGATTCACCCCGCGCGCCAAAGGCAGTGCTTCGCCAGTGATCAAGAGAATGTCGAACATCAGAGTCATCGTTAAGGAAAGGGAGTAATCGCATGGGACAGAAAATCAACGCTGTCGGATTCCGTATCGGAGTCAACAGAGGCTGGGAATCTAATTGGTTCGCCGGCAAAAAAGAATACGGTACTCTCCTTTGCGAGGATATCGCCATCCGCCGTTACCTTGAGCCGCAGCTTAAGGATGCGGTGGTCAGCCACATCGACATTGGCCGTGTGAAAACCGACCAGGGCCACAACGTCGTCGTCACCGCTTACGTCGCCCGTCCGGGTGTCGTGATCGGACAAGATGGCGCGAACATCGCCCGTATCAAAAAAGAACTTGGCAAAATCGTCAAGAGCGGCTCGCTCAAGATTGATGTCATCGAAGTGAAGAATCCGGATCTCGACGCCGTCCTCATGGGCAAGTGGATTGCCAGTGAGCTCGAGAATCGTCAGAGCTTCCGCTCCACCCAGAAGAAAGCCATTCAAAGAATGCGGAAAGCCGGCGCTGCTGGCTGCCGTACTCAGTGCCAGGGCCGCTTAGGCGGCGCTGAAATCGCCCGTCGTGAAGGTTACAAAGAGGGCGTCGTTCCTCTTGAGACCTTACGCGCGGACATCGACTTCGCTCATGTTGACGCCGCGACTGCCTATGGCCGTATCGGTGTCAAAGTCTGGATCTGCCGCAGCACCAACAAAGGCATCCAGAAGACCGAAGAGGAAGCCCCGAAAGAGGAAACCTCGGAAGTGAAGGGCGATAAAGAAGGAGGTAACGACAATGCTTCAACCAAAGCGCGTTAAATACCGCCGTCCGCACGGCTTATCCCACGAGGGACACGCCAAAGGCGGACTTAGCGTCGACTTCGGTGAGTACGGTCTCGTGGCTCTTGAAGGAGCTTACGTCACTGATCACCAAATCGAAGCTGCTCGTATTGTTCTAGCTCGCTATACCGACCGTGCTGGCAAGATCTGGATCAGAATCTTCCCGCATATGGCCAAAACCAAGAAGCCGGCCGAAGTCCGTATGGGTTCCGGCAAAGGCAATCCGGAAGGCTGGGTCGCCGTCGTCAAAGAAGGCAGAATCATGTTTGAAATCGGCGGCATCGCCGACGACAAGATGAAGGAAGCCCTCAAGATGGCTGGCTACAAGCTTCCGATCCGCACCAAGATCATCAAGAGAACCAAGGCTCTCTCTGAAGCTGAAAAGCTTAAGATGGAAGCCCAGCACGAATCCCTCCTTGACGAAATCAAGGCCGAGGATGCCGTTCAGAAGGAAACCGTCTCCGACACTGGCAATGAGCCAGCCCCAGAAGCGGGTGCCACTCCAGCCGCGGGCGCTGCCCCAGCTGCTGCTCCGGCCGCACCGGCCAAAGACGAGAAGAAAGGGGACTAACCGATGGAAATCAAAGAATTCAGGGAATTATCCCCCAAAGATCTCGATCAGAAGATCGCCGATCTCAAACAACAGCTCTTCGAACTTCGCCGCAAGAAAGCGGTGGGACAGCTCGAACATGCTGAACAAGTCCGCAGCGTCCGCAAGGACATTGCCAAAGCCGAAACCATTAAGCGTCAGCGCGAGCTTCAAATCCCGCAGCCTGAGGCTAAGGTTGCCGCTAAACCAGCCGCTAAGGCTGCTAAGAAGTAAAGGAAGGAGTTAAACCTATGGAAGAAAGAAATCATCGCAACACTCTTCAGGGTGTTGTCACCGGTGCCAAGAACGACAAAACGATCGCGGTTACCGTTTCCACCAAACGGAACGACCCCCTTTATGCGAAGCGGGTCGGCTATTCTAAGAAGTATTACGCGCACGACGAGAAGAACGAAGCGAAGGTTGGCGACGTTGTCACCATCATGGCTTGCCGTCCGATTAGCAAGACCAAACGTTTCCGTCTCATCTCGATCGATAAGAAGGCCCCTGTCCAGGCCTCGAGCGAAGCCATTGAGGCTCAGCTAGAGACTAAGGAAGGCTCCGCCGCCGAGATCAAGGTCGAAGAGAAGCCCGTCGAGGCTGCTCCGGCCAAGGTCGAGGAAAAGAAGTAAGGAGGTATCAGCATGATTCAGAATGAAACAAATCTGGTTGTCGCCGATAACTCTGGCGCGAGAATCGTCCGTGTCTTCCGTCAGTATGGCGGCAGCCACCGTAAGTTCTCGTCGCTCGGTGACGTTGTCACCTGCGCCGTCAAGGATGCAATCCCGAACGGCAAAGTCAAGAAGAGCCAAATCGTCAAGGGCGTCATTGTCCGCGTGAAGAAGCAAGTCCAACGCAAGGACGGCTCCAGCATTGCCTTCGATGACAACGCTGTTGTCCTCATTGATGCCGATGGAAACCCGCTTGGAACCCGTGTCTTCGGACCGGTGGCCCGCGAGCTCCGCGATAAAGGCTATATGAAGATCATCTCGCTTGCGATCGAGGTCCTATAAGGAGACAAATCATGAACATCAAAAAAGGTGATAAAGTGATCGTCCTCTCTGGCAAAGACAAAGGAAAGACGGGCACGGTCCAAGTGGTCTACCCGAAACTTGACAAAGTCGTTGTCGAGGGCATCAACGTCCACAAGAAGCATCGGAAGCCGACCCAGTCGACTCCTGAGGGCTCCATCGTCGACATGTACGTCCCCTTCCCCGCGAGCAAAGTCGCGCTGATCGATCCGAAGACCAAGAAGGCCACCCGGGTTCACATCAAAGTTGTGAATGGCAAAAAGGTTCGCGTCGCTACTAGCGGCGAAGCCTTAGACAAGTAAAGGAGGCATGACCATGGCAGAAGAAAAGAAAACCGCCGCGGCGAAAGCCCCTGCGAAGAAAGCGGCCGTGAAGGCTGCTAAACCGGCTACCGAAAAGAAGGTTGCCGCTCCGAAAGCCGTTAAGGCTGAAGAGAAAGTCGAAGTCAAGGCCGAGAAACCGGCTGAGAAAAAGGTTGAGGCCCCGAAGGCCGAAGCCGTGAAGGCTGCTAAGCCCGTCGAGAAAAAAGCCGCCAAACCGGCCGAGAATCCCGATCACTACGAGAACCGCCTCATCAAGAAGTACAAAACTGAAGTTGTCCCGGCTCTTACCAAGCAGTTCGGTTACACCAGCGTCATGCAGTGCCCGAAGCTTGAGAAAATCGTCATCAACATCGGCGTTGGCGATGCCACGCAGAACGAAAAGGCCCTTGAAGACAGCGTCTCCGAGCTTGCGACCATCACTGGACAACATCCAGTCGTGACCAAAGCCAAGAAGAGCATCGCGACCTTCAAGCTCCGTAAGGGACAGTCCATCGGCTGCAAAGTTACGCTTCGCGGCTTACGGATGTACGAATTCTACGATAAGCTCGTGTCGATCTCGCTCCCGCGCGTCCGCGACTTCCGCGGCGTCAGCAAGAACGCCTTCGACGGCCATGGCAACTACACCCTTGGCGTCAAAGAGCAATTGATCTTCCCGGAAATCGATTACGATAAGGTCTCGAAGATCCGCGGTATGGACATCGTCATGGTGACCACCGCCAAGTCTGATGCGGAAAGCTACGCCCTTCTTGAAAAGATGGGTATGCCGTTCCGTAAATAAGGGAGGACAATCAAATGGCTAAAACAAGTTTGAAAGTCAAAGCTAGCCGTCCGCAGAAGTTTGCCGTTCGCGAATACAATCGCTGCAAACGCTGCGGCCGTCCACACGGCGTCATCCGTAAATTCGGTCTCTGCCGTATCTGCCTCCGCGAGCTCGCCCACAAAGGTGAGATCCCAGGCATGACGAAAGCCTCATGGTAAGGAAGGGAGACAAACAACATGAACGCAGATCCAATCGCTGACATGCTGACCCGTATTAGAAACGCCAACGCGCTTCATTACGACACGGTCTCCATGCCCTACAGCAAAATGAAGAACGAGATTGCCGAGATTCTTCGCAAAGAAGGATTCCTCAGCGCAGTCGCGGTCGATGGCGAAGGCGCGAAGAAACAGCTCACGCTCACCATCAAATACGGTCCCGCTGGTGAAAAAGTCATCAGTGGCCTCCGTCGTATCTCGAAGCCTGGCCTTCGCGTGACCATGGAAGCCGACAAGCTTCCGCGCGTCCTCGGCGGACTTGGCATCGCGATCATCTCGACGAGCAAAGGATTACTCACTGACGCGGAGGCCCGCAAGGCCAACGTCGGCGGAGAGGTTCTCTGCTACGTCTGGTAAAGAAACACAAGGAGAATAGAAGAATATGTCACGTATCGGATTCAAACCCGTCTCTATCCCCTCTGGCGTCACCTTCACATTGAAGGATGGCGTCGCCACCGTCAAAGGTGCCAAAGGCGAAGTAAGCGTCAGAATTCCTTCTGACGTCAGCGTCGAGGTCAAAGACGGTGTCGCCCATGTCAAACCCATCGTCGTTGGCGATGAGGGCGACCAGGGCGTCGAGAACCATGGCACGACCACGGCTCTCCTGCTCAACGCAGTGAAAGGTGTCTCGACTGGGTTCAAGAAAGAACTCGAAGTCGCTGGTACCGGTTATCGCTGCCAAATGAAGGGCAAAACCATCAGCATGTTCCTTGGCTACTCGCACACGATCGAAGTTAATCCGATCGGCCAGTACACCAAGATCAGCTGCCCGGATGAAACCCACATCGTCGTCGAAGGGTGCGATAAGCAAGAGGTTGGCCAAACGGCCGCCGTCATCTACGATATGCACCGTCCTGACGTCTATGGCAACAAGGGTGTCCATTATAAGGGACAGCATATGATTAAGAAGGTTGGCAAACGCGCTGCTGCGACCGCTACGGCCGGAGCCGCTGGCGCTGCCAAGAAATAAGGAGGACGAACCACATGATTCAAAAAGAGTCCAGATTGATCGTTCGCGAGCGTCGTCACGCCCGTGTTCGTGAGAACGTTAATGGCACTGCAGAGTGCCCGCGTCTCGTCGTCTTCCGTAGCAATAAGAACATCGAGGCTCAGATTGTCGATGACATCAAAGGTGTCACCCTCGTCGCGAGCTCTTCGACCCAGCTTAAGCTCGCCAATGGCGGCAACTGCGATGCAGCGACTGCCGTTGGTGCTGATCTTGCCAAGAAGGCCTTAGCCAAGAAGATCACCAAAGTGGTCTTCGATCGCGCTGGCTACGCTTACCACGGCCGTGTGGCCGCGTTAGCGGATGCCGCTCGTAAAGGAGGCCTCCTCTTCTAAAAGGGAGATAGCAATATGGAAGATAATAAAGTAGTTAATCCTGCTCCGGCCGCTAAGGTCGAAGCCCAGAAACCGGTCGAGGCCCCTAAAGCCCAGGCTGGTGCCGTCTCCGCTAAGCCGGCTGCTCGTCCAGCTGGTCAGCACGCCTTCGAGCCGCATGGCTCGCAGAGCGCTGCCCGTCCCGGCGATCGCAAATTCGGCGACCATAAAGGCCGTCCGGGTGAGCGCCGTGGTGGACGTGGTGGCTTCCGCCGCGATGAGGATGAATACCAGGAGCGCGTTGTTGATATCAACCGCATTTCCCGTGTTGTCCAAGGTGGCAAGCACATCAGATTCGACGCCCTCGTCGTCATTGGCGATGGCGCTGGCAAATATGGTTTCGCCCTCTGCAAGAGCGGCGAGGTGCCTGATGCCATTAAGAAGTCGTTAGCCGCCGCTCGTAAGGAGATGTTCACCATCCACCTTTCGAAAGGCACCATCGCCCACCCGGTGATCGGCGTCTATGGCGACACCAAAGTGTTCCTTAAACCGGCTCCGGCCGGCACCGGCATCATCGCCGGCGGCGCCGTCCGCGCGATCCTTGAACTCGCCGGCGTCAAGAACGTCTATTCCAAGGTTTATGGCTCCCGTACCCCGATCAACGTGATCAGGGCCACTCACGCCGGACTTATGAGCATGAAGAACTATGACACTGTCATGATTCTCCGTGGACTCAAGACTCCGGAAGAGATCAAAGCCATGCATCCGGCCCCGGTTGCTAAACCAGCCGCCAAACCGGACTTCCACTCGCAGCCGCGTCCAGCCTTCAATGCTAGACCAGCCGCGAAACCGGCTGCTGCTCCTGCCCCAAAAGCGGATGCGAAACCGGTCGCTCCGGTCGCTAAACCGACCGAAGGAGGCAAATAACAATGGCTGCTGAATTAAACAATCTCGTCGTGAACGAAGGCGCTCGCAAAGAGCACTTCCGTCGCGGCCAGGGTGTCGCGTCGGGCAATGGCAAAACTGCTGGCAAAGGCCAGAAGGGCCAAGGCGCGCACGCGCATACTAAGAAGCATGGTTTCGAAGGCGGCCAGATGCCGCTTGCCCGCCGTCTTCCGAAGTTTGGCTTCAAGAATATCTCAAAGATCAACATGATCGCCGTCAACATCGGTGATCTCAACGTCTTTAAAGATGGTTCCAAAGTCACTGTTACCGAACTTATCAGCAAAGGCTTAGTGAAAAACTCTTTCGATGGGGTTAAAATCCTCGGGAAGGGCACTCTCAAAGTCAAACTCGATGTCGAAGCCAGCGCCTTTAGCGCCTCGGCTAAGAAAGCCATCGAGGCGAAGGGTGGGACCGTTAAGGTCGTCAAGTAAATGAAAAAGTTCGCCGCAATCTTCAAAAACAAAGAGCTCGTAAACCGTATCTTTTTTACGGTCATGGTGCTTTTCGTCCTTCGCATCGGGGCGCAGATTTACGTTCCGGGCGTCAATGTCAATCAGGCCAAGCTCGCTGAACTTACCAACAGTGGTTCCACTCTTGCCCTTATGGACCTCCTCGGAGGCGGCGCGCTCTCGAATTTCTCCGTAATGGCACTAGGCGTTTCGCCTTACATCACGGCCCAAATCATCATTCAGCTTCTTTCAAAAGACGTTCTCCCCGCTCTCACCGAGCTCAGTAAGCAAGGTGAGTATGGCCGAAAGAAAACCGAGATGGCGACCCGTTACCTTACATTGCTCTTAGGAGCGGTGCAGGGATACGGCATCATCCGGACGATGGAGAACAGCGAATACATTACCATCACCTTATCGACGACTGGCGCGCAAGCCTTCTGGACTTACGCCTACATCGTCACCGTGCTTCTCGCGGGCGCCATGCTCACGATGTGGCTCGGCGACCAAATCACCGAAAAAGGCATTGGCAACGGCATCTCGGTCATCATCTTCGCTGGGTGCGTCCGCTCCTTACCGACTCAGATCAAAAACGCCTGGGTCAAGTGGATCAGCGACAACACGCAGCAAGCTTCGTCCCAGATGGTCCGTGGCGCCTTCCAGTTCTCGCTCTACATCCTGGCCTTGGTGTTCATCACCGGGTTCGTGGTGTTCATCGAGCTTAGTAAGCGCAAATTACCCGTCCAGCACGCCAACAAGGGCGGCGGACAAGCGATGGCCCGCGCGAGCTTCCTTCCTATCAAGGTCAACTCCGCCGGCGTCATTCCTGTCATCTTTGCTTCTTCCATTATGAGCGCTCCGGCGGTTGTGGCCTCGTTCATCTCGAGCGATGCTGCTAACGCTTCGTGGCTGAAGATCTTCAACTATAACGAGACCTTCGCAATGCCATGGTTCAATGGAGTCACGTGGAAGATGGACTGGGGTCTCGTCATCTACCTTGCTCTCATCATCGCCTTCACCTTCTTCTATTCGGAGATGGAGATCGATCCGGAGCAGTTGGCTGATAACTTCCAAAAGAACGGTTCCTATATCCCGGGCATTCGCCCAGGCAAAGAAACCGAACGTTACGTCGGAAAGGTTCTCAACAGAGTGACCTTCATCGGCGCAATGGCTCTCGCGGCTATATCAGCCTTGCCGATCATACTTGTCATCTCGAACGTCTTCGATGGGGATAGCTCCCTAGCGATTGGCGGCACGGGACTCATCATCGTCGTTGGCGTCGCCTTGGAAATCAATTCCCAAATCGATGGCCTTCTCGCTGGCAAGTCCTTCGAGGAAGTACAGGAGGGTATCTAATCTATGCTTAACATCATTCTTATGGGCCCGCCGGGAGCTGGCAAAGGAACCCAAGCCGTCAAGTTGGAGGAAGACTACAAGCTTCCGCACATCTCGACTGGTGACATGTTCCGTGAGGAAATTTCCTCTCACTCCGAACTCGGCAACAAAGTCAAAGCGATCATCGACCGCGGCGATCTCGTCCCAGACGAGCTCACTGTCGCGATCGTGAAGGCGCGGTTATCGAAAGACGATTGCGCCCATGGCTACATTCTCGATGGCTTCCCGCGGACGATTCCGCAGGCTGAGGCTCTTGAGAAGATGGGCCGCGAGATTGGCCGTGAGGTCACGCTCGTGATCAATATCGGCGCCCCCGACGAAGAACTCGTCCGCCGCATCAGCGGAAGACGCGTTTGCCCGAAGTGCGGCGCTAGCTACAACGTCGTTTCCATGAAGCCGAAGAAAGAGGGCATCTGCGATCGTTGCGGAAGCCCGCTCATTCAGCGGAAGGACGACAACGAGGAGAGCCTTAAGGTTCGCCTTGCCAATTACTATAAGAGCACCGCTCCGCTTCTCTCCTTCTATAAAGAGAGAAACCTCCTCCATGACTTTGATGGCATGGTGGGCAGCGTCAAACTCTACGAGGAACTTCAAGCGCTCCTCAACAAGACTAAATGATCATCATCAAGTCGCCGCGCGAGATTGAACTAATGCGCAAAGCTGGCCGGGTCGTCGCCCTCGTTTTCGAGAAAGTCGGACCGATGGTGAAGCCTGGCGTGAGTACCCTCGCTCTCTCGGAGGCCGCAGAAGCGGTCATCCGAGGAGAAGGCGCGCTCCCATCCAGCAAAGGTTACGGGGGCTTCCCCGCGGCCATCTGCGCGTCAGTCAATGAAGTGCTCGTGCACGGCATCCCGAGCGAGAGGAAGATACTTCAGGATGGCGATATCGTCAGCCTGGACGTCACAGCGGAACTCAACGGTTACCAAGGTGACGCCTGCCGCACTTATGCGGTGGGGATTTGCCCCGAAGCCAAGCTCAAACTCATCAAAGTGACCGAACAGTGTTTCTGGAACGCTATGACGCTCGTCAAAGAAGGCGTGCATCTAGGCGACATCGAACACATGATCCAAGTCACCGCCGAAAGTAACGGTTATACCACGCCTCGTGAATACACGGGACACGGCATCGGCCGCGAGATGCACGAGGATCCCTATATCCCTGATTACGGGGAAGAAGGAACCGGCCCGATTCTTCGGGAAGGCATGACCCTCGCCATCGAACCGATGGTAATGATGGGTTCCAACAAGCTCAGGACCCTTCGGGACGGTTGGACGGCTGTCAGCAAAGACGGCAAACCAAGCGCCCATTACGAGAATACCCTAGCCGTCACCAAAGATGGCTATGAGATATTGACTAAAGTATGAAAGGAGAACACCCTATTGGCTAAAGAAGAAGCGTTAGAGATGGAAGCCACGGTGTTGGAGACACTCCCCAACGCCATGTTCAAGGTGAAACTGGCTAATGGAGCGGTGGTTCTCGCCTGCGTTTCGGGAAAAATTCGGATGCACTTCATCCGCATTCTCCCCGGCGATCGGGTCACCGTCCAATTCTCGCCTTATGATTTAACACGCGGGCGCATCACGTTCCGTTATAAGAACTAAGGAAAGACACAGATCTTCCCACACAAGGAGACTTAACACTATGAAAGTCAGACCGTCTGTAAAGCCCATCTGCGATAAGTGCAAGATCATCCGCCGGCATGGTGTCGTTATGTGCATCTGCCCGAATCCTAAGCACAAGCAGAGACAGGGATAATTAGAGGAGAAAAAAGAAATATGGCACGTATTAGTGGGGTTGATATCCCCAATGAGAAGCGCGTCGTCGCGTCCCTTCCGTACATTTACGGAATTGGACCGTCGCTCGCTCGTAAGATTTGCAAAGACGCTGGCGTGAGCGAAGACATCCGGGTCAAGAACTTGACCGATGAGCAGCTTGTTGCCATCCGCACCGAAGTCGGCAAGTACAAGACTGAAGGCGACCTCCGTCGTGAAGTCGCTCTCAACATCAAGCGCCTTGAAGAAATCGGTTGCTATCGTGGCATCCGCCACAAGAAAGGTCTTCCGGTTCGCGGACAGCGTACCAAGACCAATGCCCGTACTCGCAAAGGCAAACGTAAGACCATCGCCAACAAGAAGGAAGCCACTAAAGGCTAGACCATAGGAGGCTAATTAACATGGCAGATGAAAATAAAGTCGCTGCTCCTGCTACCGCAGCTGCTGGCGCGCCCGTCAAGGGCAAATCCAAGGCTACTAGCGCCCGTAAGAAAAAGGTGAAGCGCAACTTCACCAAAGGCGTAGCCCACATTCATTCGACCTTCAACAACACCATCGTTACGATCACTGACCCGCAAGGCAATGTCATCGCTTGGTCGAGCGCCGGCGCGCTTGGCTACAAGGGTGCTAAGAAGAGCACTCCGTTCGCGGCTCAGCTCGCGGGCGAAGCCGCTGGCAAGAGCGCCTTTGAACAAGGCCTCCGCCAGATTGATGTCGACGTCAAAGGCCCGGGTCCGGGCCGCGAGAGCGCTGTCCGCGCTCTTGGGACCGTCGGTCTTCAGATCCTTTCGATCTCAGACACCACTCCGATCCCTCACAATGGCTGCCGGCCTCCGAAACGGCCGAGAGGCTAATCGCCTCAGTCGTTTCAGGGAAAAGACAACTATTGGAGGAATTAAAGAATGGCTAATACCATCGATGAAAAAGCCGAGGAGCTTAAACTCCCCAACCCCTTCCAGCCGATCACCTTCGCGATCGACGTGAATGATGAGGCGAACAACTATGCTCGCTTCGTCGTAAAGCCCCTTGAGCGGGGCTTCGGCTACACCGTCGGGAACGCGCTACGCCGCGTTCTCATCAGTGCCCTTCCGGGCGCTAGCGTGTTTGCCGTCGAGATCGAAGGCGTCCGCCACGAGTTCACTGCGATCCCGGGCGTCGAGGAAGACGTTACCGCGATTGTCCTAAACCTTAAGGACCTCGTTCTTAAGATTGATGACAAGAGCAACGACGTAAAGCGCCTCGAAGCCGAGATTCAGGGCCCGGGCGTCCTCAAAGCCGGAGACTTAAAACTCCCCGCCTTCGTGAGCGTCGTCAATCCCGATCTCGAAATCGCTCATCTCAACAAAGACGGCCATCTCAAGATGACCATCTACGCTGGCACAGGACGTGGTTACTTCACGAGCGAAGCTAACAAGATCGAACGCAAGATCAACACCATTGGTGTCATTGCGACCGATTCGAACTATAGCCCCGTTACGAAAGTCGCCTTCTCTGTTGACCCGGATCGTGTCGAACACGATTCTAAATTCGACAAACTGACGCTCGAAGTCACCACTAACGGCAGCATCAAACCGCATGAAGCGGTCGCAATGGCTGCGCAGTTACTGGTCGCCCACTTCACCGAGTTCACCAAGCTTGACGACGCTGTCAAGAAGTACAAGCTCGTGAAAGAAGAGGTCAAGACCGAAGAGAATAAGTACCAGGACATGCTGATCGAAGAACTCGATCTCTCTGTCCGCAGCAATAACTGCTTAAAGCGCGCTGGCATCTCCACCGTCATGGAACTCACTCAAAAGAGCGAGGACGAGATGATGAAGGTCCGCAACTTAGGCAAGAAGTCGCTCAAAGAAGTCAAAGAGAAGCTCGCCTCCATCGGCCTGCACTTCCGCGACTACGTAGGAGAATAAAACAATGGCAGCACAAGGCAGAAAGAACGTTCACGGCAAGACCGGCGTTCGCTTCCGGACGGCTTACAAGCCCGAGAAGAACAAAGGCATGCTTCGCGATGTCGTGAGCGAGTTAATCGCCCATGACAAAGTCGAAGTCACCAGCGGCGTCACCAAAGAGCTCATCACTCTTGCGTCCCGTCTCGTTGGTTACGCGAAGAAAGGCGACTTATCGTCCCGTCGTATGGCGGCTCGCTATGTTCGTCCGATCATCGTGGACGAAAAAGGCACGACCGTGTTGGAGAAGCTCTTCAACGTGATTGGCCCTAAGTTCAAGACCCGCAACGGCGGCTACGTCCAAGTTTATAAGCTTGGCCATCGTCGTGGCGACAATGCCGAAGTCACCCTCGTTAAGTGGGTCGACTAAGGATTTAGCGCACTAAAGCCTCTTCCCCCGTGGAAGGGGCTTTTTGCGTCTTCTTGAGGCATTTAAGGAACGAATGTGTCAATTTCCTTTGCGCTTTTGAAAAGCCATTGCATAATAATCTAGGCGTTATCAATAACGCATCCCAAAAGGAGGATAGGAAAAATGAATATTCTCGCAGATACCAATAACGGCGGATTGAACGGCGGCATTATCGCCCTCATCGTCGTCCTCGTTGTCGTCCTCATCATCGCCATCTCGTTCATCAGCTGGTGGATCCGGACCTCGAACCGTTTAAAGACTGAGCAAATCAAGATCGACGAAGCTGCCTCTGGCATCGATGTCGCTCTTACGAAGAGATACGATCTTCTCACCAAGGAAGTCGCGGTCGTGAAAGGCTATGCCAAGCACGAAAGCGAAACTCTTGCGAACGTTATCTCCATGCGTCGTCCGGGCGGAGACGCTTCGATGAAGGAAAAAGCTGATTTCGCGACTCAGGTCACGAAGGCCTTTGATAGCATCAACATCGTCGCTGAACAGTATCCGGAACTCAAAGCCAACACGAACTTCATGAGCTTGCAGAACCAGATCGCCGACGTCGAAGAGCAGCTCCAGGCCGCCCGTCGCGTTTACAACAGCAACGTCACCGTCTATAACCAAGACATCGTCGTCTTCCCGTCGAGCCTCGTCGCCAATCACTTGCATCTAGTGAAGCGCGACTTCTTCGAAGCCGAGGAAGCGAAGCGCCAAGACGTCAAGATCGAGTTCTAATCGATCGCGTAATTCACGAGCCTCCTCAATTACATGAGGGGGCTTCTTCTTTCTAAGGAGGATCTTATGAGCGATGCCGTCAAAACGATGTTGGCCAATTTCGAGGCCCAACGTAAAAAAGTCCGTCATACCTTTGTGGTCCTTTCGGCGGTGGGTTGGCCGATGTTTGCCGTTGGCCTCATCATGGCCTTTGTGACTTTCATCAACAAGTGGCCGGAAACCGTGGCCTATATTTTCCTCGTCGTTGCTCTTGCAGGCGTTGTTCTTCTCATTATTGCCGCGACGAAAAAGAGCAACTTCGTGAGGAACGTGGCCTCCAATCTCCAAGCGGAGATTAACGCCGAGCTTTTCCCTAACGCCAAATACTCGCCTAATGGCTTAAGCATCAACGTCTTAATGAAGCCGGGCTTCTTCGCCCCGCCGGACCGTTACTATTCCCGCAACTACATGACTGCCACCTTCGATGGCATCGAGTTCGAGAAATCGCATTATCAATTCCAACGCCGGGAAACGCACACCGATAGCCATGGCAACACCACGACCACCTATGTCGACTATGCGGTGGGCACCATGTACCATTTCGCCTATGGCCGCAATTTCGGTGGCATTTTGAAGGTCCTCGAGAAGTCGGGCTTTAGCTTCATCAATGGCAATCAAGGCATGCAAAAGGTTGAGACCGAATACATCAACTTCAACAAGAAGTTCTTGGTTCTCTCGACTGACCAGCAATTGGTGTTCTATCTTCTCACTCCGCAGATTCAGGAAAAGATTCTGAGCCTAGAGACTTTGGCCGCGGGCCAGTTCTATATGGCATTCATCGGCGACGAGCTCTTCATTGCTCTTAACGACAATGACCAATCGATCAAAATCCCTTTCAAGGAAGCTATGACCGAAGAAAGAATGGAACCGATTATCGAGTACATGTCGATTCCGGCTGTCTTCATTACTTTGCTCGGTTTGAACAAGACGAAGTTTGAGAAAAACGCCGGCGTCACGGCCGCTCAATAAAGCCCGCCAAAGAAAGCCCTCGGGAAGTAATCCGAGGGCTTTTTGCATGGTTTTTCGGATTTTGAAACCGCCTTATTTTTATCTAGATTTAATCGCTTAATCGGTATTTATTTACTCTTTATTGCTTCTAGAAGCCTCGGCTTCTAAAATAAAAGCGTTCGCGGGCGCGTGAAGCCCGCTATTTTTAGGAGGCCTATATGGTAATTAGGGCTGAAGTGCGGAAAGACGTCATCGCCATTTGCGCTATGCACAAAGACGAACCCTCGCCGCTCATGATCATTCTGAGCCAGATTCAGAAAAAGTACGGTTACATCCCTCTGGAAATTCAGGAAGTCGTCTCCCAAGAGACTGGCATCCCCGTCGCCGAGATCTTCGGCGTCGTGACGTTCTACAACTTCTTTTCGCTCACCCCGAAAGGAAAGTACGTGATTGGCGTTTGCCTTGGCACAGCTTGCTATGTCAAAGCCAGCCAGCCGATCATCGAGAAGTTCCAAACGATTCTTGGCATCAAAGCCGGTGAGACGACTGCCGATGGTCTCTTCACCATCGAAGCCATCCGCTGCATGGGCGCTTGCGCTCTTGCTCCGGCCGTTTCCATCAATGGCAAAGTCTACCCGCAGATGACAGTCGATAAAGTGGCCCCTCTCATTGAGGAGTATCGCCATATGGAGGTTAAAGCCTAATGGACAAGATCACGAATGCCGAGTCCTTGCAAAAGGACATCGAACATTGCAGCAAAGCCTTCGATGAGAAAATCAAAGGCCTTGGTGGCAAGCGCGCCGTCATGGTGTGCGGTGGCACAGGCTGTCTCGCTAACGACAGCGATGCCATTCTCAAAGAATTCGAAAAACAGATCAAAGAACGCGGACTCGAAGGCAAAGTCAGCATCAACCACGTCGGATGCTTCGGCTTCTGCAGCCAAGGTCCGTTCGTCAAGATTTTCCCGGAAGACACTCTTTACCACAAGGTGAAGGTTTCCGACGTCAAACAGATCATCGAAGATGACCTCATTGGCGGCAAGATTTGCGAGAATCTCCTTTATGTCGACCCGGTCACGAAAGAGAAAGTCGTGCGCCAGGACGATATCAACTTCTACAAGAAGCAAATGCGTATCAGCCTTCATGGCTGCTCGCTCATTAACCCGGACCTCCTCGAAGAGTCCCTCGGTTACGATGGCTTCAAGGCTTTGAAGAAAGTCTTGACCACCATGACCCCGCAACAAGTCATCGACGAAGTTCTCCAAAGCGGCATTCGCGGCCGTGGCGGCGCCGGCTTCCCGACTGGTAAGAAGTGGCAGTTTGCCGCTAACCAGAAGAGCGATATCAAATACGTCGTGTGCAATGGCGACGAAGGCGACCCTGGCGCCTTCATGGACCGTTCGATTCTCGAGGGCAACCCCTTTGAGGTCATCGAAGGCATGATGATCGCCGGCTATGCGTTCGGCGCTCATGAAGGTTACTTCTACGTCCGTGCCGAATATCCAGTCGCCGTTCAGCGTTTGCTTCGCGCAATCGATGACATGACGAAGGTTGGTTTATTAGGCGACAACATCTTAGGGACTGGCTTTAACTTCCGCGTGCATTTACGCGAAGGCGCCGGCGCCTTTGTTTGCGGCGAAGAGACCGCGCTTCTTAACTCCATCGAGGGCAAGCGTGGTATGCCGCGTCCGCGTCCTCCGTTCCCAGCCATCAAAGGTCTTTGGGGCAAACCGACCTGCGTCAATAACGTCGAGACGCTCGCTCAGATTCCGTACATCATTCGCGTTGGCGCCGCTGAGTATGCCAAAGTTGGCACTCAGGGTTCCAAAGGCACGAAGGTCTTCGCCCTTGGCGGCAAGATCAATAACGTCGGCCTCGTTGAGGTCCCGATGGGCACGACTTTAAGAACGCTCATCTTCGACATCGGCGGTGGCATTCCTAATGGCAAGAAGTTCAAAGCCATTCAGACTGGCGGTCCTTCTGGCGGATGCTTAACCGAAGAAGACCTCGACACCCCGATTGACTACGATACCTTAATCGCCCGCGGCTCCATGATGGGCTCTGGCGGCGCGATCGTCATGGATGAAGATAACTGCATGGTGGACGTTGCCCACTTCTACATGGACTTCATCACCAGCGAATCGTGTGGCAAATGCTCTCCGTGCCGCATTGGCACCAAGCGTCTTTATGAAATGCTCACCCAGATCACCAATGGTCAGGGCACCGAGCAGACTCTCAAGGATATGAAGGAACTCGCTTCCGTCATCAAACTTGGCTCCCTCTGCGCCTTAGGCCAGACGGCTGCTAACCCGATTCTTTCTACTATGACTAAGTTCCCGGATGAATATCACGCTCACGTCGTCGACAAGAAGTGCCCAGCTCACGTTTGCAAGAAGCTGATGCAGTTCTACATCGACCCGTCCCTTTGCAAGAAGTGCTCGAAGTGCGCCCGTAATTGCCCCGTTAGCTGCATTAGCGGCGTGCCAGGCAAGGAACCCTACGTCATCGATCAGTCGAAGTGCATCAAGTGCGGCACCTGTATGGCAGGCTGCCCCTTCCATGCGATTTCGAAACGCTAAATGGAGGGCAAGAAAATGGAAAACACCGAAAAAGTCAACATCAAGATCGAAGGCCACGTCTATAGCGTGGACAAAGGTCTCACCGTCCTCGAAGCCGCTCGTTTATGCGGCTATCAGATTCCGTCTCTCTGCTCTTGGAACCATGGCAAATGCTCGCTTGCGAGCTGCCGTGTCTGCTTAGTCGAGATTCGGACCAGCCGCGGAGGCCGTCTCTTCGCGAGCTGCGTCTATCCAGTCGAAGAAGCGACCGTCGAAAAAGGCTTTGAGATCTTCATCTCCAGCCCGATGGCCGTCAAAGCTCGTCGCACCAGCGTCGAACTCCTTCTCTCCAACCACAGCAAAGATTGCCAGACCTGCGTCAAGAATGGTCAATGTGAATTACTTCACGTGGCCAACATCACCGGCGCGCAAAGTGGCAAATACATCGGCACGATGACTCCGGCTACCGTCGATATGGTGGCTCCTGGCATCACCCGTGATACTAGCAAGTGCATCCTCTGCGGCCGCTGCATCGAAAGATGCAAAGAGGCCCAAGGCGTCGGCATCCTCGGTTTCATCAACCGTGGCTTCCGCACCATCGTCGGCCCGCTCAACAACCGCAGCTTTGCGGAAGTTCCGTGCTTACAGTGCGGCCAATGCATCGAAGTTTGCCCGACGGGGGCTCTTGCTGAGCACCGCGAAATCGATAAAGTCGATGCCGCCTTTGCTGAAGGCAAATACGTCGTCGTCCAAACTGCTCCAGCCGTCCGCGCTGCTATTGCTGAGGAATTCGGCAAGAAGATCGGCGAAGAGAATGGCGAAGGCAAGATGGTCGCCGCCCTTCATCGTTTAGGCTTCAATCGTGTCTTCGACGTCAACTTTGGCGCCGACCTCACAATCGTTGAGGAAGCCCAAGAACTCGTGAACCGCATTGCGAAGAAAACCGCTCCGCTTCCGCAGATCACTAGCTGCTCGCCAGGTTGGATCAACTATATGGAATTCTTCTATAGCGATCTTATCCCCCACGTCTCGACTTGCAAGTCGCCGCACGAGATGCAAGGCGCTATCACGAAGAGCTATTTCGCCGCTAAGCATGGCCTTGACCCGAAGAACGTCTTCGTCGTCTCCGTTATGCCTTGCACCGCGAAGAAATACGAAAAAGAGCGTCCGCAGAACGCAGCGGTGGAGAATCTCCCCGACGTCGATGCGGTCATCACGACCCGCGAGCTTGCGGTCATGATTAAGCGCGCTGGCCTCCTTTGGGATCAACTCCCAGAAGAGAAGTTCGATGACGATCTCCTTGGCGAATACACAGGCGCTGGTGCCATCTTCGGTGTCACTGGCGGCGTCATGGAAGCCGCTCTCCGTACTGCTTACCACACCTTAAATGGCAAGGAAAGCAATCCGATTGAGTTCACGGCTGTCCGTGGCTTTGCGGGCGTTAAAGAAGCCGAAGTCGATATGGGCAAGGCTGGCAAGGTCAAGGTCGCTGTCACTAGCGGCATGGTCAATGCCAAACCGTTACTCGATGCCGTGCGCGATGGTACTTCGCCTTACGCCTTCATCGAAATCATGTGCTGCCCGGGTGGCTGCATCAATGGCGGCGGACAACCGTTCGTGAAGCCGAGTATGCTTCCGAATGAAGATCCGGACATCCTTGATACTTACCGCGCGAAGCGGGCGGCGATCCTCTACAAGATCGACGATACGAAGTCCATCCGTCAATCGCACAACAACCCCGACATCATCCGTCTCTATAAGGATTATCTCGGCGAGTATGGTAGCGAAAAGGCTGAGGAACTTCTTCATACCTCTTACGTCACGGATCGCGAAGCTTTCCCTGAGAAGAAGTAAGGAATATTAACTTTAAGGGGCGGGTGAAAATGATGTGTACCCAATTGTCTGGACTAAACTAGGAACATCATAGGCAAAAACCTCATGGATGTCCAACCGAACATGCCGCGTGGCATGCGAGGGGGGACATCCATTTTCTTTCGCCCGCGAAGTATCT